>Ga0213820_1000002_pt1 | contig 791930 bp, 761 predicted proteins | sample MC6MC0910MG_FD_179889 | JGI IMG/M metagenome (GOLD analysis project Ga0213820, IMG submission 179889) | Enriched soil aggregate microbial communities from Iowa State University, Ames, United States - MC6-MC0910-MG | ecosystem: Environmental > Terrestrial > Soil > Unclassified | place: USA...
AGGTATCCTGCTCATCATCAAAGCCATGCATATCCTGCAGGCGGCCAAAGGGTGCAATACGGATACCTGTCAGATGACTCCCGATGGCTGCAGAGACGGCATCCACAGTTTCCAGCGTAAACCGCAGACGATTGGCAATATTACCGCCATAACGATCTGTTCTGTCGTTGAGTCCACCATTGATAAATTGCTCGAAGATGTAGCCGTTAGCCGCGTGGATCTCCACACCGTCAAAACCCGCCTCGATAGCATTTTTAGCCGCCTGAACGAAATCCTGCGTCACCCGCGGGACTTCATCCGTTGTTAATGCGCGGGGCTGGCTGTGAAATACGCGCACAGACTCACAATTATCACCGGGAATGTGAGTGGTGCAGCCTTCTGCAACGTGTGAGACGGAGCTAACAGGTGCCTGCCCATCAGGCTGGTGAGCAATGTGTGAGGAACGTCCTACATGTCAAAGCTGGATGAATATTTTCCCACCTTGCGCATGTACTTCCTCAGTCACCTTTTTCCAGCCCTCTATCTGTTCGTCAGTGTAAATTCCCGGCGTGTAGGCTTGTCCACGACCTTCCATTGAAACAGGTGAACCTTCGGAAACAATTAAACCTGCTGTTGCGCGCTGGCGATAGTAGGTGACCATACTGTCAGTAGGAACAAGGTTATAAGCCCGCGATCGGGTCATTGGTGCCATAACGACACGATTATTAAGACTTATTCCATTCATTGTATAGATATTCAATAACTCGCTCATTCTGTCTCCTGAAGCCATTTCATGGTAATAATCTGTTAGCAACGATCTTATCCTTATTTAAAAGCCATTATTACCTGGGTAAAAAGCCCCTCAGTGTTGAGATAAAGGAACCAATATTAGTGACGGCACAACTCAATGGCGTACAGGAATTTACTGAAGTTGTCAGAAAAGGCAGTTTCGTCGCTGCAGCTGAAGGTTTAGGCGTGACGCGTTCGGCACTCAGCAAAAGCATCAAACGTCTGGAAACACGTCTGGGGGTTCGCTTACTCAACCGCAGTACGCGCAGCCTGTCACTGACACCGGAGGGTGAGATCTATTTCAATAGCTGCAATGCTGCTCTGGATATGATTTCAGATGCCGAAAGCAGAATAGAGGCGGGGATGGTGGAACCCTCCGGACTGATGCGCCTGACGGTACCCGTGGCTTTTGGGCATCTTTTCATTATGCCCTTACTCAATATCATGGCCTTAAAATACCGGGCTCTGAATATCGAAGTTGATTTCAGCGATCGGGTTCGCGACCCTGCAACAGACGGCTTTGACCTGGCCCTGAGACTTGGCCCCCTGCCTGACTCAGGTGATTTGGTCGCCACCCGCCTAGGCGAGCAAAGGCTTATTATTTGCGCCTCTCCGGGCTATCTGGAACGAGCAGGAACCCCCATTGACCTTCGTGGGCTTTCATTGCACAGCTGCATTTCAGGATTGCCCTCAGAAGGGCAAACTTATTGGTTAATCCGGGGTAAAGAAGGGCTCGTTGTAAGGCATGTCGTTTCCTCAGCTTACCGTTTCAATAATGGCCATGCCATGCTGGAGGCTGCCATTGCCGGATGTGGGGTGACGCAACTTCCTGACTGGTTGTGCGGTGATGCAATTAATAAGGGTCAGCTTCTTACAATTTTACCCACATTTCAGGCACCGCCTACCCCCATTTCTGCAATATGGCCCAGGACTCATGCGGTGCTTCCTAAGGTGAGAGCCTTGATTGAAGAACTGAAAAAAGAGTTGCCGGCACTGTTAACGAGCGCGCAGCGTTCATCTGTTACGAGATAATGATATATCAATGCCTGCTATATCAGCGACCGCAAGCCTGCCAGGATTATATTTGCTCCAGCATATTGACCACTGGTTGTGAGCGTCTTTTTCCATTCCAACCCGGTAATGAGCACCGTAGATTTCGCGCTCCCTTGAGTCATGCATTTTCTCCGCGATAACCCGGCCTGTTATCAGGAAGGCCGACTGGTTAACCTTCAAGCGGCATAATAAAGCCGAGGTCAGGCTGCCCGGGCGGAATACGCGCTTATATGCGCTATGTGAGACAGGATCCGGCGGATAGAAAAGTTATGTCGATTAATGGGGCATTTTCACTCCTGACGGGCGCCGTCATTCGCGCCCGTTATTTAGTTCATCATTGATGATTACTTCGCTGCATCCCGCAGAGCCTGCTTCATAAAGACGACAGAGCTATCCAGAGCCTGCACCGCTTCTGGCTGCAGTGTGGAGAAGAAATGCCAGGCGTGGAACATACCCGGCCAGACTTCCAGATTTACGCGAACCCGGTTATCACCCAGATGTGTCGCAAGACGCATCGCGTCGGTCAGCATCAGTTCGTTTTCGCCAATCTGAACGAGCACCGGCGGCAGGCCCGTTACATCAGCAAACACGGGTGATGCCATTGGATGGTTAGGCAATGCATCGCCGAGGAACGTACGTGCGAGAAAATCAAGACCCGCTCTGGTGTTCAGAGGATCAAGGCCTTCTCTGTTGGTCATAGAGACACCTGTGTGCTCAAGGTTAGCCCAGGGTGAAATAGCGACCCCTCCGGCGGGCAGTGGCAGGCCCTTGTTGCGTGCAGCAACCATAACGGTAACCACCATCGCGCCGCCCGCAGACTCGCCCGCCAGCACGATTTTGCTGGCGTCAAAGCCCTGTTCAATCAACCACTCATACGCACGAACGGTATCGGTAACGGGCGTGGGGAAAGGATACTCCGGCGCCAGACGGTAATCCGGCATGTAAACCCGTGCGCCCAGCATGCAGGCGTAGTTGCCACCAATACCATGATAGCCCGCCGGTTCGCCGACAATGTAAGCTCCGCCGTGGATGTACATCACGATGGCATCTGTTTCAAGGTTGTCAGGAGTCACCAACGTTCCCGGCACGCCCCCCATATCGACCTCAGTAAAGCTGACACCGGCAGGTGCGGGATTTTTAGCCAGCATACGAGTGTAGGCGTCACGCACGTCACTCATAGGCGTTACGGTATCCTCACCCGTAAGGATTGGACCCAGACCGGCCAGACTTTCTGACCATTCTTTTACGGCTTGCTTGGTTTGTTGATTCAACATTGTTATTCCTGTTTGTATTTGTTTTAAAAGAGAACAGGAATCTATAATAGATAAACATTTGGGGAATGTTTTTCCCATATCAGGGTACGTTAACGCCCGTATTGGATGAGATAAATAAAGCATGGAGATCAACAGCATTGGTGACATCGCCGCGTTCGTCGCGGCTGTAAAAGCCGGGAGTTACACCCACGCAGCGGGTTCCCTTGGCCTCACACGTTCTGCCATTGGCAAGAGTATTGTCAGGCTCGAAACGCGTATGGGGGTTCGTCTCCTTAACCGTACCACCCGGAGTCTGAGTCTCACCGATGAAGGGAGGGTCATGTTCGATCGTTGCCGACAGATACTGGATGACCTGGAAGAGGTCGATGCTGCTATGGCCATGCGCAGGGGTAAGCCAACGGGGACTCTCCGGCTGAGTGCGCCGCTCTCTTTTGGGCAGCGACATATCCTTCCCATTCTGGATATTTATCTGAAAAAGTGGCCGGAACTTCGTGCCGAAGTGTCCTTTAGCGACAGGTTTGTTGATCTGATAGAAGAAGGCTTTGATATTGCCATTCGTATAGGTGAACCTCGTGATGACTCACGTATTCTTACCCGTACAATTGCTTCGCAGCACATTGTCACTTGTGCATCACCCGAGTACTTATCCTCACGGGGCGTTCCAAACACCCCCGCAGACTTAACCGGGCATGACACTATTTTTCTCCTGAGTGCAGAAAAGAGACGCAGCTGGCGGTTTGCGACTCCGGAAGGCACTTTTGTTTATGAAGGACCCGGGCGGCTTAACCTCGACAGTTCGGAAGCCATGCGGGCATCGGCAATTTCTGGATTCGGCATCGTTCACTTACCGACCTATTTACTCGGGGATGATTTGCGTCGCGGTAAGTTAATACCGGTGCTTGAGGAGTTTCCTTTCCCTCCGGAACCCGTTCGACTCATTTATCCCAGTAAACGACATTTATCACCGAGAATTCGGGCCTTCATAGACCTGCTTGTCGAAAGTTGGGAGCAAGGGTTACCTTGGGAATAAAGTGTATCCAAACGCAGTTGTTCGGCTGCATTTTCAGGCCCAATGTCCGCTTTTCGCTCACAGCGGAACTTCTGCTCAGTTAGTTCGGCCGCTTCGTGCCAGAAGCGGACGCTGACGTTTCATCAACCTACTTGAGTAATAGGGTGAGTCCGGTTTACGGCTAGATCATCATAAGAAAAAGCTGCCCATAGGCAGCTTGTCATTATTTACGTGGTTTACCCGCATCCGAGCGCTTCTCTCGAACTCTTCCATCGTTGTTACTATCGCTGGGCTGGGTACCACCACCAGATTTAGGAACAACTACGCCAGGATTTGAGTGGTCTTCTATCCGCCATAATTCCATTTCCTAATAGAATGGCAAAAGTGCCGCCTTTTTTGATAAGCCTGGTATGCCTACAGGCTCGTAGGTGTCCTCAACAATTAATTCCCGTCAGTTGGACGGGTTGCGTGCCGTAACGATCCACGCCGCACCGCTGATCATCATAGCGCCCTCGCCAGTAAGCCCCGTGAAGGCTGCACGAACTGCACCCCAGGCGCAGGCGCGGATATCGTCGGGTTGATCAGCAAGCGCACGCGACAGCGGGCCCACCTCGAGCGTCATTTTCACCGCATCGACGATCGCAGCGTCCCGTGTCCCACCCTTGCCGAACGGAACAGAAGCATCAAAGGGCGTGATAACGATATCGGTGAAACCGGCTGCTGTCAGGATGTGTGCTACTCGTCCGCTGGCGCCGAATGAAAATGGGCTGAGCGATTCGGGATCGGGCAGCGGAACAATACTCTTGAGTGCGTTAATGGGAAGACGCATCCAATCATTTTCGGCAACGCCGCGCCAGCAAGCGAAAGCGACCCGCCCGCCTGGTCGGAGCGTGCGTCGCATATGGGCGAATGCCCCTATCGGATCATCAAAAAACATCACCCCGAAACGCGAAAACAGGATGTCGAACGAGCCCTCGGGCAGTTCGACTCTGCTCGCGTCGGCCACTTGGAACAGGGCTGGCGTATCATATGGCGTGATCGCGCGCGCTCGGTTGATCAGCGGTTCGGATATGTCCACACCCAGCACTTGCCCCCCCGCGCCAACGCAGGCGGCCAGAGCCAGACTCGAGGCGCCCGCACCGCAGCCAATGTCCAGCACGCGCTCGCCCTTCGCGGGCGAAGCGGCTTTTATCGCGGCTTGACCGAACACCGCGACCATGGCATCGAGCCGGGCCTGGTTGGCGACCCAATGCTCCCCACTTTGACCTTTCCAGTCTGCAACCTGATAGGTGTTTTGCTCAGTCATGCAATCTCCTTGTTCTGATCTGTTCTTAATTAACGATCCATTTATCAGCGCTGGGGGAGCGACGCTAATCTGGCCCATGCCGCGATACGTTTCGCAATTGCCTCGGGTGCCTCAATGTGCAGAAAGTGGCCAAGGTTAGGGACGACCTCGTTCGTGCGTTGGGCGGCAAACCGATGTCGGTCGTCGACCTGCGCGGGTAAGATGCAGCCGTCGTTGGCCCCGTGAAGCTGCAACAAGGGCACCTTAATCGGCTGAGACATTCGGCGCGTCGCATCAAACATGCCGGGCCGCAACATCGCTCGGTAGAACTTTAGAGGCGCGGGCATGCTCGCCAACAGGTGCTCGTGTAACTCTTTCTGGAGCGCAGGCTCGAGCGAGAAGCCGGGCGACCACTGACGCCAGAGGTGGTCGATCAGGGCAAAATCACGGGCGGTGGCTATCCATCCGCTTCCAGGCAGTTGAAAAAGCCCCATGTACCAGCTACGTCGTAGCTGGGCCGGGCTGGTCATCCGGCCCATGAACGTGAGTGGATGCGGGATTGCCAGCGTGACTGCGCGTTCGATCCGCTCCGGTGCTGTGACGCAGGCATCGTACGTGATCAGGGCACCCCAATCGTGGCCGATCAACTCCACAGGTCGACCCGGAGACCAGCGGTCGATCAGCGCGAGCACGTCGCTGGTGAGGGCTGTGAAGTCGAACGGCCCCGCAGTCGGAGACGGCGCGTAACCGCGAAGCCATGGGGCTACCACATAACGTCCGCGGTGGCCGAGCTCGGCAAGAAAGGCCTTCGCAGTCGGTGGATGGTCTGGGAAGCCGTGCAAGAAGATCGTCGGCTGGCCATCGGCATCTCCACCCTGCAGCGCGTGAAAAGTACCGTGGGGCAGGTCGAAAGTGACGTGTTCAAATTCCATGTGTGCACCCGTCAAACCAGCATCGACTGTTGAGCGGAAATACCCGCTATCGCGCCGTGCGATATTGCCGTGGTGACTGAGGCCATCGCTGGGTTAGCAAGGTCACCGGCGGCGTAGATGCCGGGCGTGCTGGTTTCGCGGCGATCGTCGACCTTGATGGCAATGCCCAGAGGGGTATCGACCGTTGCGAGGCCCAATGCTTCATGCAGGCTTGCGGACGGCTTATTGCGCGGATGCGCGAACAGGATGTCGACCACGACATCGGGAGCAGTATCGAGCTTGATGGTGGCACCATGGCTCCCGTGACGGACGATTTCGGTGATCCGGCCATCAACGAGAGGTACCCGGCGAGCGGCCAGGTCGGCCCGTATGTCGAGGGCGATGTCGTGACCGTTGCCAAAGACAGTCAGCCTGTCTGTCCAGTCATGGAAGAGCCTGACCTGATTGTGCGACTGTGGACCAGACCAGACGAGGCCCCAGTGCTGGTCGGCGACTTCAAAGCCGTCGCAATAGGGGCATGGTATGATGGACGTACCCCAGCTTTCAGCAAAGCCTGGAATATCAGGCATCTGGTCAACGACGCCATAACTCAGAATCAAGCGGCGCGCCCGCAGATTTTCGTTATCATCCGTGACTACGCAGAAATTGTCGATGGTGCCAGATACACTCTCGGCCCGCGCGTTGACCAGCGTGATCGTTGGATAGCGTGCCAGTTGCTGCCGTGCCTCGACCAGGATGTCCTGTGGTGGCTTGTGATCGTGGCCGAGCACACCATGTGAATGGCCAGCAAAGCGATTGCGTTGCCGGTTAGTGTCGAGGACTGTGACCTTGCGACGGGCACGGCCAAGCTGCAGGGCGGCGGCAAGACCGGCAAAGCTGCCTCCGATGATGATGACGTCATTCATGGTGATGATTTCCGTGTTGAGGATGTAAGGAGTGTAAGGAGATAAGCTAGTTCTAGAGCACCTTGCACATTTATAAAACTATATGGTATCGTAATTAAATAATTAAGATACTGTCAAGGACTGTATTTATAGTGACCAATAAAAACAACCCAGCCCGGCGGGGCAGGCCTGTCAACGAGGCGCTTGGCCAGACAATCGTCGAGGCCGCCTCCGAACTATTCGTAGAATTGGGATTTCAGGCGACGACCCTGGACAAGGTCGCCCAGCGGGCGAAGATATCCAAACTCAGCATCTATCGGCATTTCGAGAACAAGGAGGCACTGTTCAGCGCGGCCATCGTGGCCGGTTGCCAGCAGTTGTTTGCACCACAGGCTCTTCTTGAAGGCGTCGACGGTTCAGTTGAAGATCAATTGATGGCGGTTGGAACATTACTGCTGCGCACGCTGTTAAGACCCGACGTTAGTAGCGTCGAAGCCATGGTCATGGCCGACAAGACGAATCAAAAGTCGTTAAGCAAACTCCATTACGAAGCCGGCCCCGCTCATGTAATCGCCCAAATCGAAGCCCTTTTGCGTCAGTTGCACGCGAAGGCGCTTCTGAACGTTCCCGATCCTCTTCAGTCCGCTCGCTTGTTTGCTGCGCTTTTCAAAGGCTCCGACCTTCTGATTATCGCGCGCTTCGATGAGGCCAGAGCAGAGGACGACAACGAAATCGAATCATATTGTCGGTCGGCCGTCGCCATGTTCATCGCCGCGCACGGTGGTACCCAGGGTGCGATATCGCAGCTGTGATCTTGCCCTATATTCCCGTTCACCTCCTGGTCGCAACGTAAAGCCCAGGTGTGATGCATATTCGCGGCTTCAAGCCGCCTGAATGTCTGGGATGTCCGCTCTTCGCTCATAACCGCCGAAATCGTGCGGATGACTCAGCCTAACTATAGGGTAGGATCCTCTACCGGGTGGGATCAGTACACCAACGGCTCGGAAGTGCCTAATTTGCTCGTGGCGCTCGATACGCAATCTATTTACACATTCGTAATGCGAAGGTCGTAGGCTTGATTTGTTATTACAATGAATGAACCCGCCCAGCAATCATTCCCAGCACGGCACCTGCATCCACCCCAAGCAGCCGTGCCATCACAGCGAACTCAACCACATCCAGCTTGCGCTCGCCGTTCTCAACCTTGGCGATAAAAGACTGCGGGCGGCCCAGCGCCTCGGCCAGTTTGGTCTGAGTTATGCCTTTTTCTATGCGAGCATCCCGAAGTATTTTTATAACTAATTGATACTCGGCTGAATAAACTGAAGTCATGGTGCTTTCCGCGAGTGATATCCCAAAGTCGAATATCTGCCATTATCCCTAAATGGGATAGTAGGCGCATCAGATAACAGGCTGATAGCCGAAGCTTTGAATCTACCCCCTGCAGAGATATGGCCTTCGAGATACTCTGAACCTGTATATAAGGATGAGTAGGGCGGTCATTCTGCATCAGAATTCGGCACTATTTAATGCGGATGAAAACAGCAGGTACAAATATGGGGGCAGGGCAGTTAGCTATCCGCAGCCCCCATTATTATCTAATGAATAGTCGCGGTTATTGCTTAACAACAAGGTGGCTGCGCTGTTCTTTGCTCATTGCTTTATTAGAGCTGGAAATGACGCAGTTATATTTTTCGTCTTTATTGATAATCATAAAGGTGCTGACCGGGTTTTTATAGTCTTTGTCGATAGTGAAATAAACATAATCCTGCGGCAAAGAACTCGGTTTGAAGGCGCCAAACGCATAAACACCCGCCATGCCCAACGGGGACAAATCAACCGTAAGTTCTAGCGGTTGCAGGGTATTCGGGGAGGGCAGCATGGATTTTGCGGACATCATCATCGAAGTGGTATCGATGGTGTATTCGCTGGTCACTTTCATCCCGACATACTTGGATTCAGGTTTCGAAAGCTGTTTCATACAGGCGGCATCGTGCTCGGGCGCGGGGCTGCCATTTTCTTGTACGGCGTGCACATGCTCCAACGTCACCAGCGCTTTGCCGGTCATCGTTTTTGCGCTGTCTGCCGCTTGCGCCATACCGGAAAAAACGAGGGCAGCAACCGTGGGTAGAATAACGCCAGTCATTATTTTCATTACTTTTCTCCAGACTTTTATGAATGGGGAAGCCATATTGACTTTCCCGTGTGTGTAGTCGATGAAAGTTAATTAATGAAATTATGGGTAGCGCTAAATCGCCTTGTGTAAACACATGGCATGACACCGCTGCCCAGAAGAACAACTGGCGTTTTTAAGATGAAGACATAAATTTTAAATAAACGGACGTGTGATTATCGTTATTAAATTTCGAGCATATGAACTGTATGGATAACCTTAGTCAATATCCGGGATAGATACAACTCGATGGGGGAATTTTTTATTTTATCGAAGCAATAGTGGAATTAATAAGCCAATAGATTATTTCCATTGGCTTATATATACATGCTTATTATTATCTGATCCCTCTTGGTTAGCGCTTTTTAAACAGCGGCAGCATTCTCACCAAGGTATTGTCCTTAAAGGCATAATGATGAATCAGCGCCGCAGCGGCGTGCAAGCCAATCAGCCAATAACCGAAAGCGGCCAGCGTCTTGTGCCAGCCGATAATCGTTCGCGCCTGCGGCCGGTCGGCAATCTCGGCAAACGGCATCGGCAGGCCAAACAAAAACCACTCCTTGCCGCCCAGATAGCGGGAATAGACGCCCAGAACCGGCAGCGTCAGTAGCAGCAGGTAAATCAGGGTATGCACCAGATGCGCCGCGCCGGTTTGCCATTTTGGCGGCATCGGGCTGATGGCAGGGGAGGCGTGACGCGAGCGCAGGATCAGGCGAGCGATCATCAAGACGAAAACCGTCACCCCGCAGCTGAAGTGGGTGACCACCAGCAGATACCATAACGGTGTGCCCGGTTCGGCAAAGCCCCTTAGCTCAATCGTGGCACAGGTGATGACCAACAGGATAGCGACCAGCCAGTGCAGACGGATCTGCATTGGCATAAATGTTTTCTGCACTGGGTTTGCCTTGCTAAGGTGAGATTCGATAGGCATTGAGAGTAACGAAATGTTACAGGAGAGGAAAGCGCCGGGTTTGAATTTATCCCGGCGCTTTGGCTTAGTTCACCTTCGCCTTGGCGAAGTCACTGCCGTTCACGTCAACCACATAGCCGCTGACGTTGCTGCGGGTGGCGTAGAACACCTTGCCGTTAGCCAGCGGCAGCAGCGGGGCCTGTTCGGCAAAAATCACCTGCGCTTGCTGATAAAGCTTGGCGCGTTCTGCCGGGGCGCTCACCTGAATCGCCTGCTGGATCAACCGATCGTAGCCTTTGTCGCACCAGCGGGCTATGTTGGCGCCGGTTTGCACGCCGGCGCAGCCGAGCAGCGTGGCGAAGTTATCCGGGTCGCCGTTATCCGACATCCAGCCATACAGCGCGCTCTGCTGTTCCCCTTTACGCAGCCCGGCCAGGTACTGGCCCCATTCCCAGGTGACGATTTTGGCCTTCACGCCCACTTTCGCCCAGTCGCTCTGGATCATCTCGGCAATACGCCGCGAATTAGGGTTGTATGGCCGCGCCACCGGCATCGACCAGATGTCGGTTTCAAAGCCTTTTTCCAGCCCGGCCTGTTTCAGCAGATCACGGGCCTTCTGCGGATCGTAGGTATATTCCGGCAGTTTGTCGTTGTATCCCAGCATCGCCGGCGGCAGCAGCGAATTGGCCGTTGTACCGCTGTCTTTGAACACCGCCGCGACAATCGCCTTCTTGTCCACCGCATAGCTCAGGGCCTGGCGAACCAGCACATTATCAAAAGGTTTCTTCTGGGTGTTGAACGCCAGGTAGCCGACGTTCAGGCCGTTGATGTTATGCAGTTGCAGGTTTTTGTCGCTCTTGATGGCGTCGAACTGCTCCGGCAGCGGGGCGGGAATGATCTGGCACTCGTTGGTTTTCAGCTTGGCCACCCGGGTCTGCGCATCCGGCGTGATGGAGAAAATCAGGTGTTTGCTGGCCACCTCGCCTTGCCAGTAATGCGGGTTGGCCACGTAGCGGATCAGCGAATCCTGTTTGTACTGCTGCAGTGCGAACGGGCCGGTGCCGATAGGCCAGTTATCCACGTACTCCGGCGTGCCTTTCTTCAGCATGGCATCGGCGTATTCTGCGGAAAGAATCGAGGCGAAATCCATCGTCCAGTCGGCCAAAAACGCGGCGTTGGGCTGGCTGAGCGTAAAGCGCACGTGGTCGTTATCCACCGCTTCGACGTGGGTAATCAGCTTGTCCAGCCCGGTGTCGGTAAAGTACTCGTAGTTACCGCCGGACACCTTGTGGTACGGATGATTAGCGTCTTTTTGGCGCATCACGGTGAACACCACGTCCTCGGCGTTGAAGTCGCGCGTCGGGGTGAAGTATTTGTTGCTGTTGAACTTCACGCCCTTGCGCAGCGTAAAGGTGTAGGTTTTGCCATCCGGGCTGATGGTCCACTCGGTGGCCAGCGAGGGGGCAGGGGTTTTATCGCTTTCGCGCAGCGTCAGCAGGCGGTTATACAGCACCTGCGAGGTGGCGATAAACGTCGGCCCGGAGCTGGCGAGCTGCGGATTGAAAGACTCCGGCGAGGCGACCGTGCAATAGACCAGCGTATCGGAAGCCGCCAGCGCGCTGCCCGCCGCCAACAGGCTGGTTCCCGCCAATAACAGACCTGCAGTTGTTTGTTTTAAAAGCATAAAAGTGATAGCTCCCTCAGGTTGATGGGGGACACTGCCGCCGCTGTGGCATTCAGGCAGCCCCCCGGTCTAACTATAATGAGGCTTTGCGGATCTGGGAACTGGCTGTGGCGGATTCCTTTCCGATCACTGCCTTGATCGCCAACATTTCCACCGCCGCCGGCGAAGGTTTTTTGCCTCGATAATCCTTCATTCGACACGCATTAACCTGTTGTCCTATATTTATGAAAATGATAATAAGTGTTATTATCATTTTCATTTGTAACCATGTTGAAACACTTTCAGCGCGTTGCGGCCGTCGTTTTTCTGGTCTCCATGTCGCATATCAAAGGTAGGTAACATGTCGGAAACCCTTTTGGCTACTGAATGGCTGCCGCTGTCGCCGGCACAGTTAGATTTCTGGGAGGAGTTTACCCTGCACCCCGGGCAGCCCTTTTCCACCGTCGCTCACGCCACCGAATTGCGCGGAGCGGTGGACGAGGTAGCGCTGTGTCGGGCGATAACCCTCACTGTCGCAGAAACGCAGGCGTTTGCGCTGCGGTTTGGCACCCGCAGAGGCGATCGGTTGCCGATGCAGCGCTACGATCCCGAACGGATTCCGCGCCTGAAGCGTATTGATTTGCAGGAACATCCCGACCCTTACCAGGCCGCAATGCGGCTGATGCAGGCCGATGCCGAGCAGCCGATGGATCTGCACAGCCAACCGATGACGGCCGTGTGGCTGTTCACTCTGGGGCCGACGCGCTATATCTGGTACCTGCGTGCTCACCATATCATTATCGATGGTTACGGCATGGCGCTGGTCGAGCATCGCTGCGCTACGCTGTACGCGCATTTTCTCGGCAAGGGCGCGGCGGGGCAAGCATTGGGCACCTTCAGCGCTTTCCAGCAACATGAGTTGGCCTACGGGGCTTCCGAACGCTGCGACAAGGATCGTCGGTTCTGGCAGCGTTATTTACCGCCGTCGCAGGTGTTGCCAACGGTGCGTAAAGGCGGCCGGGAATATGGCGTGAAATGCCTCAGCACCAGCACCCCGCTGCCGGAGGACATTTCACGGCGGCTGCGCCTGTTGTCCGAGCGCAGCGGTATCGGCTGGCCCGATCTGCTGCTGGCTCTGTCCGCCGCCTGGCTGTTTTTTACGTTGCCGCCTTTACCGCATGAAAGAGGGGATACGCGGACCCTGTGGATGCCGGCGATGAATCGTCGCAGCAGCAAAGCGACCAATACGCCGGCTTTGGCGGTCAATACATTGCCGTTTCTGGTTTCACTGCGTGCGGAAGAGACGCTGGGGCATTTCCTGTCCGGCGTGACGCAGACGCTGCGCGAACTGCGCAGCCACGCCGGTTATCGCCTGCGGCAGATTGCCGCCGATCGCGGCGTGACGCCCGCGTCGCGTCTGTTTATTTCCCCGTTTATCAACGTTCAGCCGTTCGACTCGGCCGGTTTCAGCGGTTGCACCAGCACGCGCCGGGTGCTGGCAGGCGGTGCCGGCGACGGGGTTAACCTGATCTTCCGTGGCGGCACTGACGCCGGCGATCTGCATTTGGATATCGATGTCTTTGTGCAGCAGTTCCCTACCGCCGGGGCGGCCAACTACCGAAGCGCCTTGCAGGACTTTTTGCAGCGCGCGTTACGGGAAGGGGCGTTGGAGATGGCGATCGGTGATCTGGTGGCGGTGCCCGCCTGATGAAAGCGGGCAGGGGATGACCCTGCCCGTAGGGGATTGAGGGTTAGCGGGCCAGCAGCGCTGCGACCTCCCGTGCATTTTTGCAGGGGATCAGCACCGTTGGCGGCAGTTGGGTACCAAAGGCGTCATTAAGCCGTGCGGCCACCTGGCGGATGTGCGGCAGTTTCAGCCCCATGCTGATAAAGGCGGTTTCCTCCCCCCACTCAGGACGTGGCGCCGCGCCGATGGCCTGCAGATAGATGGTCAGAATTTTGCCGCTCTGCGCAGGCGGCGCGCTCGGCAAAGGTGCTGCACAGGCGTTCAACCCGGGAGCCGCCCGCCCGGCCCCGAGCGCGGTGCGAATAGCGTGACGGTCGGTTTTTCCGTTGCCGGAGAGCGGCAGCGCTTCGGCGTGGATAAAGCGCGTCGGGATATGTGTACAAGGCAGATAGCCGGTCGAGAAGGCGCGAATATCCGCCAGTGGCAGCGGCTTGCCGTCGTGGGTGAGGTACATCGCGCCCAGCGTCGACTCGGCATTTTCCCCGCTCGGATAATCCACCACCACAATGTCCAGAATCGCCTCATGCCCGCGCAGCACGTCTTCGATCTCCGGCAGCGACACGCGCACGCCGCGGATTTTCACATAGCCGTTCACCCGGCTGGCGAACAAAATGTTGCCGTCCGGGCGATAGTAGCCCTGATCGCCGGTGCGGAAGGCCCGCAGCGGTTGCCCGTCGGGGCCATTCAACGGGACGAAGTCATGTTGCTTCACTTCGCCGTCTTCCAGATAGCCTAACGCCAGATTCACCCCCGCCGTATGAATGCGGCCCACCACGCCGGCCGGGCAGTGCGTGCCGTCGTCATGGCAAATAAAGTATTGGTTGCCCGGCAATGGTTGGCCGTAGGGCACGGTGCCGGTGTCCTGCGCTGCAATTGGGTGCCAGATGCTCCAGATAGTGGTTTCTGTCGGGCCGCCGAGTGAGAACAGGCAGATGTCCGGGCGCAGGCCACGCAACGTCTGTACCGTCGCCGGTTTGATGTAATCGCCGCCCTGAGCCACCAGCCGCAGTGAGCGCAGGCTGTCGGCCGTTTTGCAGGTGAGCAGCATTTCCAGGATCGCAGGCACGGAACACCACAGGCTGACGCGGTGGCGCTCCACCAACTGGTTCCAACTGATGGCGTCTTTTTCCTGATGCGGGGCGGGCAGAACCAGCGTCGCACCGGCGCTGAGCGAACCGAACAGGTCAAACATCGACATATCGTGGTGCGGCGGCGTCACGGAGATAAACACATCATCGGCGGTGACCGCCCAGCGTTGCAGAGTCTGCCCAAGCACGTTGGCGGTGGCGCGGTTGTTGAGCACCACGCATTTGGGTTTGCCGGTGGTGCCGGAGGTGTACAGGTAATAGCTTGCTTCGGTGCTTGCGCTGCGTTCCGTCAGCGTCTGGTCGCCCGGCAGTTCAGGCGTGCCCGCGGCCGGATCGAGCAATTCTGTCGGCGTCACCCCGTGCGGGGTATCCAGCTCGCCTTGATGCACCACCAGATCCGGCCGGCAGTTGCTCAGCAGATAGGCGGTGCGTTCCGGCGGCGAGTTGATGTCGATCGGCACCCAGATAACCCCCAGCAGCGCACAGGCCAGGGAGATAGCCACGTGTTCCGGGCTGCGCGCCAGATACAGCGCCAGCACGCTGCCGCGCCCCAGATTGCGCCGTTGCAGGTTGGCCATAACGGCTCCGACCTGGCGACCCAGTTCAGGATAAGACAGGGTTTGCTCATCGCAGATCAGCGCCGCTCGCGGCTGTGGGTCGTTAAACAGCCGTTCGGCCAGCTGCGCCAGGTAGGGATAAGCGGTGAATGCCGCTTCGCCGTGGTTATGGCGATAGTGTCGGTAATCGATAAAGCGCGCCGGGGCGATCTCCAGATCGCTGTCCTGGCACATTTGCACCACGCGGCGTTGCAGGGCGTCCAGCATCGCCTGCACCTGTTCGCCGTCCAGCGCCTGTTCGGCGTAATCGATGCACAGTTGCAGATTTTTGTCGGCGTCCTGCGTCAGACGGATGTCGATCGCGACCTGCGGCGTTTGGGTCAGGCCGTCGTGGTAGCGGACCGGTGCGCCGGCCGGCAGCGTCTCCCAGCTCAGGCAGTTGGTGAGAATGACCGGCAGCGCCGGGGCACCCTGGCTGCGGTTCAGCAGCTGCCGCGCCAGATCGACGCCGGAAAACGTCAGGTGGTCGAGAGCGCCCAGTATGTCGTCTTGCAGTGCCTGCGCACGGCTGACAAAGGTACCGCCCTCGCGCGAATAACGCACGGCCACAAAGCTAGAGGCGTTGCCGAGCGAACCCCCAGCAGCAGGAAACGCCACCGGCACGCCCACACACAGCTCGCCGTCGGTGGTCCACTGCGCCAGCGTATCGAGGATCACCGCCGACAGGGCGCTGTTGCGCAGCAGCGAATGGGCTGAGCCCAGGCGTGAAAAGGCTTTTAGCACGTCGCGCGGCAGGGTCAGGCTGGCGCGCCGGTAGCGAGAGCTTTTGATGTTGGCCAGCGGGGCGCGCCACGGCAACGCCGAAGGCGTGGTGACGTCCTGCAGTTTGGTCTGCCAATAAGCGGCGTCGGCCTGGCGTTGTTCTGCCGGGGCGGCAGCCGGGGGGCTGACCGGTGCGATTGGCGGCAACGGAGCGTCATCGAACAGCCGGGCAATCAGGGTAGCGATGCCCTGGCCATCGAGGATCAGCGCGTCGAAGCTGGTGAAAATCAGGGTGTCGTAGCGCCCGGTGGCGTCCTGCGTCTCCGGCAACTGAATGGCGGCAATACGCCACAACGGCTGCGCGGGATCGTGGCGCTGGTGCGAATACTGCTCGCGCAAGGCGGCCAGCCGTTGCTGCGCCGCATCGTGCTCCAGTGAGCGCAGATCGTGCCGATCCAGGTTCAGCGTGGTTTCCGGCCGTACGCGCTGGGTGAAACGCTGGGGATCGAGGCAGGTACGCAGCGCGGGATAGTGCCGCACCAGTTCGGCCAGCCGGGTTTCCAGCCGCGCCAGATCCAGCCGCTGGCCGCGGTATTCGCGGAAATCGTGCATCGCCACGCCGCCGAGCGGCCACTGTTCGCTGCGGCCGAGGAGGTAAGCCTGTTGCAGCGCGGTTAATGGTGTCTCCATGGTATTTCCCTATTGTCGCTAACCGATGAAAAAGAACGCAGGGCGCGTGGGGCTACGCGCCCAAAACCGATATCAGACCTGAGGCGCCAGCACGTTCAGCAGCATTTTCGCGCCTTCGGCGGCGTTGGGGTCACGCTCGCAGATCAAAGCGGCCAGCGCCGCCGGAGTGGGGTGCGCCGCCAGATCTTGCGGGGTCAAGGCTACCGGCAGGTATTTGTTGAGCACCCCGAGCAGGGCGAGCAACGCGGCCTCCGGCAGCGGCAGGGTGGTGATGTCGTCATCGTCGCGCAGCATGACGCCCGGCGCTACGCGCGCCAACAAACGGTGCAGCAACTGGCGTACCGGGGCCTGGGTTTCCGGTAAGCACTGTGACAGCAACTGCGCCAATGGCCGCCTGAAACTGTCGGGGTGGCGTGCCGCCTGCTGTAACAGGGTGCTGTAGGTGGCAAACAGCTGCTGCGGTAATCGGTCCGGGAAAGCATCCATCCGCAGATCCCAGTTGATCAAGATACCGCCGTTGGCGTGCGCCACCTGGGCGTCCAGCGCCACCTGCGGGCCCTGGGAAATCACCCAGTCCAGCGGGCCGAAGGTGTGGGTGACCTGGTCGGAAAACAGCGCTTTGCCGCGAATGCCGAAACCGGCGGTGAACACCACCGGCGAAGGTTGCATGCTGCCGTGCAGGCGCGACAGGTCGCGCATCACGCTCACGCCCGGGTAGTCGGCATGAGTGAGCAATTCCGCCAGCTGATCCATCAGGCGGCGGCAGAAGGCGGGCAAGTTTTCCGCCGGATTGAGCTCTACACCGAGCAGCACCAAATTCGAGAAGTCGCCAATGATGCCCTCTACGCCTTCCGCATCGCGGTGGAACAAGGGTACGTTGAGCCGGAAGCGTCGCAGGTTCCAGCCGTGGCCGACGGTAATGGCAAACAGTGCCAGAAACAGGGAGGAAAGCGTGACGCGGTGCGCTTTGGCGGCATCGGCCAGCGCCCGAGCCTCTGTGGCGTTCAGTTGAAGCGCCAGCCGATCGCTCTGACAGCGTTCCGGTGCGCGCAGCAGGTGGGGCGCGGGCGGCAGTTGCGCCAGGCGTTCGCGCCACCAGGCCTGAGCGCGGGCTCGTCGCTGCAGCAGCTCGATGTCGGCATGGTGCCGATCCAGATAGTCAAAATAGGGCACGCCGTCGTTGTCGGGGGCGGCCGGGCAGTGGTGATAAAACCGCGCCAGATCCTCCATCAACACGCGAAATCCCATGGCATCGCCGGCGATCATGTCCAAATCCACATGCAGCCGGCTGTGGCCGTTTGGCAACAGACTGAGGCTGATATCACAGGGAATACCCTGTTCCAGCGGCAATTTTTGGCTGCTTTTTTGCCGGCGTTTGGCGCTCAGCGCGTTGGCTGCCTCGGGGGCGTCGGCGTGACGGAAATCGTCGATATGCAGGCAATGGCGCGGACCGCAGGCATCAATGGTCTGTTGACCGTCCGCCGTGATGCGCAGGCGCAGCATCGGGTGGTGCAAATAAAGGGCGGTCACGGCCTGTCTCAGTCGTTCGACGTCCAGGTCGCAGCCGTTAAATTCCGCATACAGGTGGGCGGAGACGCCCCCCAGCGGCGCTTCGGATTGCCGGCCCACCCAGTAGGCGGCCTGCATCGTGGTCAACGCTTTCATTGGGTTTCCATCAGTATTGAGAGACGGGAAGAATATATGTCATATGTTAATGGGAATGAAAATTATTACTATTTTTATTTGTTATTGTAAAACGAAGTCGTCATAAGGGGCAGGATGAGTATTGTCACCCCAGGGTAAATGGCTATTTTTGATATTATTATGTTTTATATTAATTTTTAAAGAAATTATTGCGATTTTAAATGATGAAAGAAACCCGTTTTTTGGTCTTTATGCTGTTTCTTTGTGAGTCTGTCCATTCTCCTTATTGATAATGATTTGCATTAAAATATGTAAAATATTATCATTATTAACATTTCTTTACGTTTCCAGACAAAAATACTGCATCCGCCCGCTGTGCGTCTGGGGGGAAGCCGTCTGCTGCAGGGATAGGCAATAGCAAGGTCAGGAAGGCCGCAATGCCAGTGTTAGTGTGAGTGTCAGCGTCGTTACCTATGTGAAAACAATCAAATTTTTGTGCATCTGGGATGAAAGGAGAATACATCTATGAGCAAGCATTCAGCGGCTCAAAGGCATAAAATCGTAGGAAACAAGGAAAAAACGGGCTTACAGGCCATCGGGGCATTTTCCTCACTCTTTTTGGGACTTTGCTCTGTGTCTGTGGGGAGCGTTAACGCAGCAGCGCCGGACGATAAGGTGCAGGAAGCCGCCGACAGCAAACGCCAGGGCAATTGGCAGGACTCGGAGAGCCTGCTGGTCACCGGCGAAAAAATTAAACGCACCATTTTCGATACCGGCTCCAGCGTGCAAGTGTTCGACAGCGAACGGATTTCTTCCATGCCGAATGCGTTGCAGGTCACCGATTTGCTGCGCATGACCCCCAACGTGGTCGATTTGGGCATTGGCAACAATTTGCCGACCGTGCGCGGCATCGACGGCTCCGGCCCGAACGTCGGCGCCAATGCTTTCCTCAGCGGCACCCGCCCGCGCCTCAATCTGTCAATGGACGGCCGCTCTCTGACCTATAACGAGCAGGCATATGGTCCGCAGTCGCTGTGGGATCTGGATCGCGTTGAAGTGTTCCTCGGCCCGCAGAGCTATATTCAGGGGCGCAACGCCATTGCGGGCGCCATCGTGATGACCAGTAAGGATCCGACTTTCGACTGGGAAAGCGCCTTCAAGGGCGGAGCCGGCAACCAGCATTCTTCACAGCTGTCCGCCATGGCTTCCGGCCCGCTGGTGGAGGACCAACTGGCGTTCCGCGTCAGCGTCGATCGCCAGCGTCGCCGCAGCGATGTCGACCTTCCCGCCTATGAACCGGTAGGCGATCCTCGTGAGGTTGAAGCCACTACCGCTCGCGCCAAACTGTTGTTTAACCCGGCAGGTATGCGCGAGTTGACCACCAAGCTGACCTTTAACCATTTTGGCAGTACTTCACCGCAAAACGAGAGCCTTAACCCGCTGGTTCACCCGACCAACCCACGCCACGATCCGCGTCGTGCCGTGTTTAAAAGCAACACCAACAGCAGTGTCTGGGATTTGGCCTGGGAGCAATCCGACAGTCTGACGCTGGAAAACCGCGTTATTTACACCGACTTCAACATTAACCGTCCTACGGCCTACAACATTCAGTATGCAGAAATCGACGGTAAAGAGGTGCATGTGGAGCCGGTGGCGCGCTTTGGCGGGCCAGACAGTCGTCTGCGCGGGCTGGCGGGGTTGCGCTATTTCCACGCCAAGCAGGATGAGTTCGTTAATATTTTCGGCGGTTCCAGCTTCAAGGATAAAACCGACACCAACTCGGCCTTTGCCGAACTGACCTACGCCATCACGCCGCAGGTGGATATCACCGCCGCCAGCCGCGTGGAACGTGAACATCGCCGGCGCACCGGTGGCAGCAACGCCGTGCGTATCGATTTCGACGAAACCTACGATGTGTTCCTGCCGAAGCTGGATCTGGCCTGGAAACCGACGGACACGCAGACCTACGGTGCCAAAGTGGCGCGCGGCTATAACGCTGGCGGCGCCGGCATCACTATCGGCACGCCGGTGGTCAGCTACACCTACGGCTCCGAATATGTCTGGAACTATGAGCTGTATTCCCGCCACCACCTGAAAGACGCCAACGTCATCCTGACCAGCAACGTTTTCTATAACGACTACAAGGACATGCAACTGCCTTATTCGTTGAGTGAGAACTCCAGCGTGATCCGCAATGCCGACAAGGTGGAAACCTACGGTGCGGAAATGGGGGCGACCTGGCAGCCGCGTTGGGACTTCGAGCTGTTCGGTAACGTCGGCCTGCTGAAGACCAAGATCAAGAAGTTCTCGGGCAGCGGCGTAGATGGGCACGAACTGGCGCGTGCGCCGGCCTATACCGCCAACATGGGCGCCAAGTACCAGTTGATGGCCGGGCTGGAACTGAGCGGCAACGTGGCGTTCTCGGACTCCTACTACTCGCAGTACGACAACGATTCACGCGGGCGTATCGGCTCTTACTGGTCGGCGAATACCCAACTGGCGTACACCTTCGCCTATGGCCGCGCCACCCTGTATGCGCAGAACCTGTTTGACTCGGAACGTCGCGTGATGGTCAGCGGCAACGACGTTTATACCGCGACCCAGCAGCGTCCGCGCATGATCGGGGCCGCACTGGAACTGACATTCTGATAACGGGCTTTGTCAATTGTCGGTGGGGCGTGCAAACGCCCCTGAGATTGATGGCAGAGTGGTTTTCGAGTCCGAGATACCCGGGCCTAGCGCACCGAGGGGCACTCCGGCAGCTAAAGCTGCTACGACCCCTTCGGCACGCTCTCCCTAATAACGGGCTTTGTCAGATGCCAGTGGGCGTGCAAACGCCCCTTTTCGTGACAAGCGTTCCCCGACGTTCCGGTGCGACCGGACACAAGGAGATAGAGCAGTGAGCGGTTATTTTGACAATATACTGAGCGACGACGAGGCCCAGCGTCTGGATCTGGCGTTCAAGACGCTGGGCGAGCAGGCGGCGGATGCCTCGCAGCCTTTGAGCGAGGCGGAAGAGCTGGCGTGGTTCACCCACCAGCAGCGGGGAGACGGCGGCAGCCAACAGGCGATGGCGTGGCGGTTGGGCGGTGAGCCGGATATCGGCAGGTTGGCCAGCGCGCTGGAGGCCCTTACGCGGCAGATGCCGGAGCTGGACGTCCGCTATGATTTCGATGATGAGCTAGGTTTGCGCAAGCTGCGCGGCAATGCGCGGCTGAACCCGGTGGAGATTCAGCCGGTGACGAGCGAGGAACAGGCGGTCAGCCGTTTGTTGCAGGCGCAGGCCACACCGCTCGAACTGGCACGGGAAGCGCCGTTGCGCTTTTTGGTGTTCACGGGCGCAAACGCCGTGTTGGGCGTGGTTGCGCACGATATTTTGACTGAAACGCTGTCATGCCGGCACTTATTGACCCGGTTGTCGGCACTGTACAACGGGCAGGAGCCGGCACCGATGTATGCCGCCCTGCCGCCGCAGCGGTTAAATGCGCGATTGCCGGAAAGTACCGCTCTGGCGCTGCCGTGGCCGCGCCATGCGGCTGCGCTGCGGGATTATCGTCCGGCTATGCCGCAAGATGGCATTCTGGCGCAGGCCGGTGTACGCATCGTGACCCGCGTTGCGCGCAGGATGTTACCCGCCGCCGAAAATCCGGCGCAGCTGCTGGCGGCAGTTGCCGTTCGCTTCGCCGGCTTTATCTCCGCTCAGGCCGGCGGGCAGCCGCTGCAACTGTGCGTGCCGCAAGGGGATGCGCAAGAGGCTATCGGCCTGGAGAGCTGGACGGACACCGCCCGCTTGAAGCGCCTGACTTTACAACACCATGACCCTGAGCCATTGAACAGGCTGTTGGCGCAACAAACGGCGGAAGAGCCGAACCCAGACCTGGCCCAACTGCTGGTGACCTGGCTGGCGGATCCGTCGGTGGCTTTACAGCTCGATGGCGTGAGCGCCGAGCGCATGTTGTTGCCGCCGCTGCATACCCCCTTTGAACTGGTGCTGGCCCTCAGCCTGCCGGATCCCGATTCGGTGCTGCTGGAGCTGGTCGCAGACCCAAGATTAACCCCGCATGCCGCCCCTTTCCTGCTGGAGCAGTTTGTCGCTTCTCTTGCCGGGCAGAGGATAACGGCGGCGCTGCTTCCCGCCAGTGAACGGCCTATGGCGCCGGACAACGGCGGCACTGTGGTGGACGACAGGGTAAATGAAGAGATCGCTCAGCTGATTCTGGCGGAGTTCCGCGACGCGCTGGCCGCGCCGGAGATGACCCTCGATGAAGATTTCTTCGATCGCGGCGGGCATTCGCTGGTAGCGACCCGCGTCATCGGTCGGCTGCTTAGCCTGCACCGCATCGAGCTTAACATTAACGATCTGTTCAGCCACGCTACCGCTCGCGGCTTGTCGGTTTACGCGAAACGGCAGGCGGCTGCGGCCCCGGTGGCGGAGCGGGTCACTCAGGATCAGGGCGAAGCGGTACAGGCGCCGCTGTCACTGGCGCAGCACTCTTTGTGGAAGGTTTACGAAGCTTTTGGTCATGATGAAATCTTCAACCTGCCGTTCGCCATCAGTTTCCTCGATCCTGTGGATGAAGGGGCGTTGCGCCAGGCGTTTATTGACGTGATGGTGCGCCACAGCGTACTGCGCTCGCTGTTTATCGAGCAGCAAGGCGAGGTGCGCCAGCAGGTGGTGCCGGCCGTTGAGCTGCCGGACTATGCCTGGTTCCGTTTCTCTCATGAAACCCCGCCCGGCGACGCGAGCGAAATGCTGGCCAAAGCCGGTGAACACCGCTTTAACCTGGCCGCCGAGCTGCCGCTGCGCGCCACCTTCCTGCGCGACGCGGCAACGGGCCGGCAGTTGCTCTCGCTGCTGTTCCACCATGTGGTGCTGGACGAGTGGTCGCTGAACCTGATGATGGAAGAGCTGGGCATGGCCTACCGCTATCGTGTGGCGGGGCAGCCGCCGACGTGGAAAACCGAGGTGCCGCAATTTTATGCCTTCGCCCGGCAGCAACAGGCGAGCGGCGTCAGGCAAAAACACCTGGATTACTGGCTCGATAACCTGCGCGATGCACCGGTCGGCCAACCTTTGTTCCGGCAGGAGCCTTCACACCATCCTGCGGTACCGGCAGAGGCCGACGTCAACGGCGGGTGGCTGGAGTTCGACGTCGATCCGGCGGTGGCGGATGGGCTGTACGCTCAGGCCAGAAAGAACAACGCTTCGCTGTTCAACGTGGTCTACGCCGGCATTACCACCGCCCTGCGCCTGCTTGGCGGCCCGTCGGACCTGCTGGTGGGCACCTCGACCTCCGGCCGTAACGACGCCGAATTCTTCGATACCGTCGGTTATTTCACCACCGTGGTCGTGCACCGGGTGCGTTTCGCTGATTCGCTGACGCTGGCGGGGCTGATCGACCAGGTCAAAAACACCATCAACGGCTCGATGCCTTACACCGATATCCCGATCGATCTGGTGGAAGAGGGGCTGTTTGGCGCGCACGCCGATCGCAAGAATCACATGTTCGAAGTGTTCATTCAGATCCACAGCCGCATCAAGCTGAACGGGGAATTCACTCTGCAAGACGGCAGTACGGTGGCGTACCGCCAGGTAGAGCCGGAAAAAACCGAATCGCTGCTTGGCCTGCAGTTTGAGGTGATGGAGGAAAACCTCGACGGCGTGAAATCCCTGCGCGTGATGATGACCTACCGCACCGATCACTACACCGCTCAGCAAGCGGGGTTGATCGCCGGCACCATTCAGCACGTGTTCTCACATTTTGCGCAGCACGCTGGCGGGGACATCCCGCTGTCGGCCCTGTCGCCGGCGCCGCAGGAATGACGTTGTTCACCCTAACGGGCTTTATTATTTCAAGGAGATAAACGGATGTCTGGAACAATAGGAACACCCCGCGCCTTACTGTCGCTGTTGATTGCAACCTCGTTGGTGGTGGCCGGTGCGGCACAGGCCCGCGATGCCGGGATCAAACCAGAGGATATCCAGCGTCAGGCGTTGTCGTCTGCGCTGGTGGAGATGGCCTACAGCCCGAGCCAGCAGTCGCTGTTCGTCAGCGCGCCGGACTGGAAGGAAGAGGCGCGTTCTCGCGTGCTGCGCCTGGATCCGGCAACGCTGGCGGTGCAGGCGGAGATCCCGCTGCAGGTTAAGGGGTTTGGCGTGGCGCTGGATGATGCCGGTAAACGGCTGTATCTGACGCAGGGCTTCAACGGTTCGGTTGGCGTGGTGGATACTCAGACCAACCGTGCGCTGAGCAGCATCCCGGTGACCGAAAAGACGATGCTTGAGCAGACCTACAAACAGGCGGGCATCAGCGGCAAACGGCTGGAGTTCCTGCTCAAGGAGCTTAAGCGCTTCAAGATCACCGAGGATTACCAGTACCGGATCCGCGAGGTGAAATATGACGCGCAGACCGGTCGCCTGTTCCTGCCGGGGCTGGGATTTGGCGTGGATAGCGTGCTGTTTGTGGTCGACACCCGCAATAACAAGCTGGAAAAAATCATTCCCGGTTTTGGCTATAACGCGGTGGGCATCACGCTCGACGAGAAAGGACGACGGGTATTCGTCTCCAACATGCAGGGGCAGTTGATCACTCTGAATGCCGATACGCTGGCAATCACCTCGACGAAAGAGATCCAGGCGGATCAATTGCTGAACTTGGTGTATGACGGCAAGAATAACCGTTTGTTAGGGGTGGATCAGGGGATCGATCGTGACGATTACCGCAACACTCATCTGGGGCACGACTATGCCAAGCGCAGCAGCGGGCACCGGGTATTTGCTCTGGATGCGGACAGCGGCAAGGTGCTGGCCAGCGAACTGACGGATGAAGTGCCGATCGGCCTGCTGTTGGACGACGGCAACCAACGTCTGTACGTTGCCAACCGTAATGGGATCCGCGTCGAGCAGGGGGCGGGCACCTTGACGGTGTTTGATTCGAACACCCTCAAGCGCTTGCAAACCGTGGCGCTGCCGCCGCACCCTAACAGCCTGGCGTTGGATACGCGCAATAATGTGCTGTTCGTGACGGTGAAAAATGACGGTGCGAGCACCAAGGCCGGCAAACCGGAAAGCGTAGTGCGCATTCAACTGCACAAAAACTAAGGTTACCGCGCTGCGTCAGCCACCGCTGACGCAGCCTTTTCACCTATCCAGCCTAAACTGCCCTGGTAGGCTTGGTTCCCTTCGTCGGGGCGCTGCATACTACGCCCACCTGATCACCTCGCGGTGTTTTTTGTCCGCTGTTGGGGTGACTGCAGATTCAATAACCGGAACCATTGTTGTGCTCGGGGCGAACCTCTGGCGCGCGTTTTTCCGGCGTTGGTTTGTGCGTTTTCCTGAGCGGTTTTTTATTGTGATGCGGCTTTGGCGGCATTTTATTGTCATGCGGTTTTTTATTATTCTGATGAATTATCGGTTTTTCATTAGGCTCATTTACCGGCGGCGCCGCGAAGACCTGTACGCTATTTAACGCCATCACGGCGGTGAGGATAAGCATCAGTTTTTTCATTATTACATCCTGAGTTCTGATAAATATATTTTTATTAAGCCCCCTATTAAAGGGGCTGTTATTTAGCGTGGTGCATTAAAGTGATAACCGGGCCCGCCTGGGCCACCGCGCCCGCCGCCACCGCCACCAGGAGGTGGGAATAAACAGCCGGCCAGCATTGCGCTAATAGTCACCGCGCTGATGAACATCAGAATACGACGCATAATATAACCTTTGTCACTAAATCGAGGTGGCTAGTATTATCTTCCGATGCGGAGGTTAGCAATATGGAAAGAGTAGGCAAACCGAAAAGATTCCGTAAGTAAGATTATTCTAATCGGGGAGTGTCGGCCGACTGAGATAATACGGGCTAAAACCCAGCCTTGAGCATCTCTTCTTGCAGTAAATCGACGATCGCGGGTTCTATGTCAGGGAACTGTCGCGTAATGTCCGCAATCGCTCCCGCGACAGAAGGCGCTGAAAAGGTGCCGGAGAAGGGCACAAGAGGAAGGTTGGCGTCGCTGTCCGGAAACTCGCCGCTGATGGTTCCGGTGATCATCCCTCCTTTCTTTTCCGCAGTGAAGTCATATTCACCCACGTTTTTATTAATCAGTGTCATTTTTACCTCTATATCGCCGGCTCCAGTCGCGGGATTCTTTGCATTCCACTCTCCTTTTTCAAGGATAGTGGTTGAGGTGGAGAATACCAATGAAACGCGGGTTTTCAGGCTTTGATTTTGATGTGTGTCAACTCCCTATACAGAAGGCAATAAAAACTGGATTTGAACCGATAATTTTATTATAAACACCGCCGTTAGGGACAATAGTCGAATCTGAAACGGGAGTGTTTATGTTGGCTAAAATGAATCGATTGATCACCGCTGTGCTACTGATGTTATTGCTTCCTGCCGCCACTGCGGCGGATTATCGCGAAGGCGATCAATATACTCGCTTGGATAAACCGGTGGCCTCCGCCCCTGCGGTGGTGGAATTCTTCTCCTTCTACTGCGGCCCCTGCTACCAGTTTGCCGACACCTACCATGTTGGCAGCACCGTCAGCCAGGCGCTGCCTGCCGGCAGTAAACTGACCAAGTATCACGTTGGCCTGATGGGCAAGCTGGGTAACGAACTGACCGAGGCCTGGTCGGTGGCGATGGTGCTGGGGATTGAGGATAAAATTGAAGGGCCGCTGTTTGACGAGCTGCAAAAGAAGCGCGCCATCAACAGCGTTGAGGATATCCAGCGGGTGTTCAGCGCCGCCGGCGTGGATGCGGCCGCTTATGAAAATGCGCGCCACAGCCTGTTGGTGAAAGGCCTGATCGCCAAGCAAAATGAGGCGGTGAAGGCGCTGGACGTACGTGCGACGCCGTCGTTTTATGTTTCCGGCAAATACAAGATCGATAACGCCGGTATGGCGAGTACCAACGTCGACGGCTACGCGCAGGAGTTCGCGGCCGTGGTCCGGTATTTGTTGGATACGCAGCCATAACGGCGCGTCGGTAACTTTACTTTGACCGACCCGGCTACGGCCGGGTTTTTCATTTGTGCATGGCGAAATGGGCAATCTGTGATCCCTGCGCCAGATCGCCGTCCCGGCGTTGATTGTGTGTTATCGGATTGTTATGTTTATTTTCTGTTCAGCAACGCTCGCGGTTTCATCGCGGGTGTTTGAAGGGGAAAACCATGGCAATTTCCGCACAGGTCAGAGACGCCGGATTTGAGGCGTGGTTGGGGAAAATCAATTCCGCCTGCGGCCGGTTCTGCGCCAAGACGCTGGGCCCGGGGTTTAGCGGCGCGATACAGGAGTTTCGCGCGCACGCGCTGCGCTTGAGCGTAGTGGATGCCGCCGAAACCCGGCTGTATCGCACGCCGCAGGAGATTGCCCGCAGCGACGGCTCGCACTTTTTTACCGTTTTTCAACTGCGCGGCAGCGCATTGATGGAGCAAGGCGACCGGCAGGCCGTGTTGTCCACCGGTGACATCACGTTAATCGACGCTGCACGGCCCAGCAGCTTTACCTTTCAACAAGACTCCCGCCAAATTTCCTTACTGATGCCGCGCAGCTATATCGAACAGCCTCTGGGCGTTACCGACTTGCCGTGCGCACGGCGGATTGAGGCGGAAAACAGCGTGGTACGGCTCAGCCGGCAGTTGGTATTGGGCAGCATGCAGAACCCGCAGATGAGCGCCGCGGAGAGCGAGGCGATCCTGAACGCGGTGGCGACGTTGCTGCGCCCGGCGCTTATCGGCCGTGATGCGGTTTCCGAAGCGCAGCCGCAGCTCTTCGCACGTTCGCTGGCGCTTATTGATACGCATATTCAGTCGGAGCAGTTGCGGCCCGAGTGGATCGCCGGGGAGCTTGGCGTTTCGGTACGCAGCCTGTACCGGATGTTCGCCCGTCAGGGGCTGGTGGTGGCCCAGTACATCAAGAACCGCCGCCTGGATCTGTGCGCGCAGGCCTTGCGCAGTGCGCCGGGGCGGCAAAAACTGGCCACGGTCGGCTATGACTGGGGCTTTACCGATCATAGCCACTTTTCTACCGCCTTCAAAGCCCGCTTTGGCGTCTCGCCGAGCGAGTACCGCAAGCAGTATCAGTAGCGCCGCAGGCGGCGCCCTGATGATTTAGCCGATTCTCAATAGCGAATGCACACCGATTTGGTTTCGGTATAGGCGTCCAGCCAGTCGGGGCCAAAGTCGCGGCCGCTGCCGGACTGTTTGAAGCCGCCGAACGGCATGTTGGCGTCGATCAACGTATGCGTATTGACCCACACCGTGCCGGCCTGAATGCGCGGCGTTAAAGCCATCGCCTGTTGCAGGCTGGTGGTCCACAGGCTGGCGGTCAGGCCGTAGTCGGTGTCGTTGGCCTTGCTCAGCGCCTCTTCGGCGTCCGCTACCCGGATCAAATTGACCACCGGGCCAAACACTTCTTCACGCGTCAGGTTCAGCTTGTCGTCCGGATTAATCACCAGCGTCGGCGGGATGTAAAATCCTTGCGGATCCGGCCCGGCAGCGCCGCTGATCAACTCTGCGTGTTTGGATCTGGCATCATCCAGATAGGCCGCCACTTTATTGCGGTGATCGCGTGAGACCAGCGGGTTTATCTGTGCCGTGGCGTCCATGCCCGGCCCGACCGACAGCGATTTCACCGCCTGTTCGAACCCGGCCACCAGCCTGTCGTAAATCGGCGCTTCGATGTAAATCCGCGAACTGGCGGCGCACACCTGGCCCTGGTTGAGGAAACTGCCCATCATCAGGCCTTCGATCACCTGCTGCGGGTCCGCGTCTTTCAGCACGATGGCCGGGTTTTTACCGCCCAGTTCCAGCGTGACGCGCGTCAGGCGATCTGCCGCGCTGCGCGCGATGCTTTTACCGACCGGGGTGGAGCCGGTAAAGCTCACTTTGGCGATCAGCGGGTGTTCGGTCAGCGCCTTGCCGCAACCGGTGCCACGGCCAGTCACCACGTTGAATACGCCCGGCGGGATGCCGGCCTCGGTGGCCAGTTCAGCCATGCGCAGCAGGGTAAGCGGGGTAGTTTCAGACGGCTTGATCACGATCGAACAGCCCGCCGCCAGCGCCGGCATCACCTTCCATATGCCAATCATCAGCGGGAAGTTCCAGGGCACGATGCCGGCTACCACGCCAATCGGCTCTTTACGGGTATAAACCTGATATTTCGCGCCCGGCGGCATCGGGATCGACACATCCAGGGTCTGGCCGACAATCTTGGTGGTCAGCCCGGCGGTATAGCGCATCCAGTTCAGCGTACAGCCCACTTCAAAGGCGCGTGCGATATTGATCGATTTGCCTTGTTCCAGCGTTTCCAACTGGGCCAGCTCTTCGGCGTGTTGTTCAACCAGATCGGCATAGCGCAGCAAGATACGCTCGCGTTCGGCCGGCAAGCGCTGTGCCCAGACCCCGGTTGTGAAGGATTTATGGGCCGATTGCACCGCACGGGCTACGTCCTGCGCGTTGGCATCGGCGGTGGAGGAGATTTGTTGCCCGTCGGCGGGGTTATACACCGCCAACCGGCCATCGGCGCTGGCTTCACACCATTGGCCGTCGATATACAGCCCGTGTTGACGATCGAGAAAACGCGAAACGCTGTCCATCACTGCTTGGGTATTGTCAGGCATACGCCCTCCTGTCAGACAAAAAAGGTCGTTATCGTTAACCTTCAAAGCCTACAACAGGCGGCCGGAATCGCCTTTTGTCTGCCTGACATTCGGTTTGCGCTGCGTGACAGCCTGCGAGGAGGCAACGGCTGAGGCGCTCAGCCGTTGCTAAACCAGATTACGAACTGAGCGTCGCCAGGCGGGTGGCGAAGCCGAGGAACAGCAGGCCAATCAGGCCGTTGCCCAGTTTTGCCAGCCCTTTCTTATGGGTAAAGAAGTGCGCCAGCATCGCGCCGGAGAAGATCAGCGTGGTCATGTAGATAAAGCTGACCGACTCGAGGATCACGGCCAGGATAGTGAACGACAGGCCGGTGTGGGCATAGTTGAAATCGATAAACTGCACGAAGAACGACACGTAAAACAAAATCGCCTTCGGGTTGGTCAGGCTCAGCGTCAGCGATTTGCGCAGGATGCTGTGGCTGCCTTCCACCTGCTGTTGTTGCGCTGCGTTTTTCTGGATAAAGGTGGCGTAGAGGATTTTTGCGCCCAGGAACAGCAGGTAAATCGCACCGAGAAAACGCACCAGGGTAAACAGGAACGGTGTGGTACGGATCAACGAAGCCACGCCGATATAGGCGCAGAAGATCAGGACCGCATCGCCGATAAACACGCCCAGCGCAGCGGTATAGCCGGCGCGTACGCCGCGTGAAACCCCGGTTTTCAGTACGTACAGCGTATTCGGGCCCGGCAGGATGATGATGAAAACCACCCCGGCCAGATAGGTCCAGAGATTCAGGACGCCAAAACTTTCTAACACAATAACCTCTCCATGCGCGGAACTGACAGGCAAAAAAACTGGCTACGCCCGTAGCCGTGCGCGATCCTAACGCCGCAGAGGTGGGTTGGCAACGTAATAAACTTCATGTTGTTTGCCGAAAATGGCGTCAGTCGACATCCGCGGCGCTGACGCCAATCTTTTGCTCAGGATTAGGGCTTTCGTGCCAGCAGCGTGGCGAAACGCAGGGAGATGCGGTTGCCGGCGGTGTCGGTTCGGTGCAGTTGGCCAACGTCTTCGTTGTACTTGAGAATTTCCCAGCCCCGGTAATGGTCTTTCAACTCGCCCGGCTTAAAGGTGAACGGAAAGGGCAGGCTGCACGGATAATCCGGGGTATCCATCGCCGCGACGATCAGGTTATGGCCGCCGCTGAGGGTGCCATTTTGCATCTCTTGCACCAGCGAGGGGATCCGCTCCCGGTTCAGGAACATGAACACCACGGTGGAGAGAATAAAGTCGTATTCGCCGCTGAAAGAGTGGGTGTTGAGGTCCAGCGTGCCGGCGCGGATGTGCGACAGGGCTTCGCTGTCGATGATGCCGTTGAGCTTATCAATCGACGGCAAGTGTTTGTCCCAGGCGGTGACGTCAAAGCCTTTCAGGTTGAGATAAAGTGAATTGCGCCCGCCGCCGCAGCCCAGATCCAGCGTCTTGCCGGGGGCGATTTGCCGCGCGGCTTCGATCACTTCCGAATGGGTGCGTGTCAGCTCATATTTTTTAGCGTAGTAATCTTCCTGCGAACAGTAGAAAGCCAGTTGGCAGATCATGTCGTCCGAGAATGAAACGATGCGGTGCCATTGCTGCGGTTCGATAAACGGCGGTTGGCTCTCGGGGCTGAACTGCCAGGTTTCGGTGGTTTCGCCTTCTTGCGTCATCAGCGCGAAGGTCAGGGTGCCGCTCAGCAGGGTAAGCCTGGCCCAGGTGCCGGTCTGGGTGTTGTGTTTTTGCTGGAAGGCGGCCGGCAGCGTTGCGCTGTTCCATTGCGGCAGCGTTTTATAACAAAGCAGATCGTTCATGCGTCTCTCCTGAGGCAGGGCGTTGCCGGCGCGTGGCGGGCGAACAAAATGATTTTATATGTTGCATGTAAAATACATGTTTATTGGCCTTTTGAAAATGCCTGCAAGGAGGAAAGGCGCGGTTTACAGCCTGCGATGCATGCGGGTGTTGACCGCCTTGAAGCCCAGCCGGGCGTACAGCCGCGCCGCAGTCGGGTTGTCGTTGAAGACCGCCAGCTCGGCATATTCCGCGCCGTCGGCCCGGCCGGCGTCCAGCACCGCGTTCAGAATTTGCTCGCCGTAACCTTTGCCGCGCCAGGCGGTTACTACTTCAAAATCATAAATAAACAGCTGCTTGCCGTAAGTTCGTTGTTCTATGGCGTACCAAACGATGGCGATATTTTCCGCCGAGCCCGCCAGCCGAGCGCAAACCAGCCGATGGCCCGACGTTGTCGCCCCGTTGGGCAGCGAGTCGTTGAAGGAGGCGGTAGCTTCAACCAGCGCCTGCTCCCGGTTCAACAGCAGCACGCGCGCCAGATCCTTAGCGTATTCTTCGATGCCGTGGGTGCGATAGCGCTCAAATTCTTGCGGGCTCATGTCCCTGAGTTCAATCATTGGATTATCCCTTGATGTTTATTTCGCCGTCAGAGCTTAGCCCAGGCGATCTGATCCGCCTATTTTTAACTGGATCGCGTTCTCCGGCTGGGCTAACGTCAGTGCAGATTATGCCAAACGATCAGGGAAAAGATGTCAATTCGCCGTTATATCAACTCGATGACCTTGCGTCCGTTGAGCCTGGCCGCGCTGCTGGTGCTGGCCGGTTGTACTACGAAAACCACGACGGCGCCGGAGCATCGCCCCGCCGACGTCAAGGCGCAACTGGTGCGGCTGATGCCGGCCAACGCGGCCGATCGCCAGGGTTGGGCCACCGACATCACCGCCGCCTTTGCCGCACAGGGCATAGAACCGAACACCGAAAACCTGTGTTCGGTGTTGGCGGTGACCGAGCAAGAGTCGACCTTCCAGGCCAATCCGCCGGTCGCGGGGTTGCCCAGCATCGCCTGGAAAGAGATCGACCGCCGTGCCGACCAGTTGCATATCCCGAACTTCCTGGTGCATACCGCACTGCTGATCAAATCGCCGAACGGCAAAAGTTACAGCGAGCGGCTGGATAAGGTGCGCACCGAGAAGGATCTGAGCGATATCTTTGATGACATGATCGATACGGTGCCGATGGGGCAAAAGCTGTTCGGCAGCCTGAACCCGGTGCATACCGCCGGGCCGATGCAGGTGAGCATCGCCTTTGCCGAGGCGCATGCCAAAGGTTATCCGTACCCGATCGACGGCTCGATCCGCCGTGAAGTGTTCAGTCGCCGTGGCGGTATGTACTTTGGTATCGCGCACCTGTTGGGCTACCCGGCCGACTACAGCCAGCCGATCTACCGCTTTGCCGATTTCAATGCCGGCTGGTACGCCAGCCGCAATGCGGCGTTCCAGAGTGCGGTCAGCCGGGCGAGCGGCATTCCGCTGGCGCTGGACGGTGACTTGATTAACTACGGCACCGATAAGCCCGGTTCCACCGAGCTGGCGGTGCGCACGCTCGGCAAAAGGTTGGATATGAGCGATTCGGCGATTCGCGGGGCGCTGGAGAAAGGGGATCTGCTCGAGTTTGCCGATACCCGTCTTTATGAGCGGGTCTATGCCCTGGCGGAAAAAACGGCCGGCAAGAAACTGCCGCGCGAAATGCTGCCAGGTATCCAGCTGGAAAGCCCGAAAATCACCCGTAAACTGACCACCGCCTGGTTTGCCAAGCGGGTGGATGAGCGGCGCCAGCGTTGCCTGGCGCGCGCGTCGGCAGGTTAAACCTGCGGGGTGCTGATAAACGCGGGGTGTCGCTCGGCTTGGGCGGCAAATGCCGCCAGCACCGGGTGCGCCTGCGCGGTGATCCGTTCGGGCAGCATCAGTTGAGTAAAGCTCCAGGCCACTGCCACGCTGACCTCCGCGCTGCCCATAACCTGCGGTATGGCGACGGTTTGCGCCAACAGTTTTTCCAGTTCGGCGTAAGCCGCCAGCAATTGGCCCTGAACGCGATCCAGCCACGGCTGATGCTGTTTCTCCTGCGGGCGCTGCTGCTGTTCATAAACGATTTGCACCGTTTTTTCGCAGGCGGCCAGCGCCAGCCCGGTCAGTTGCAAAGCGCGCAGCCGTGCGGGTCCGTGCGCTGGCAACAGGGCCTGGCCGGCGGGAACCAGCCCGGCGGCGTACTCCAGAATTAGCGACGAATCCATCAGGATTTGATCGTCGGCCAGCACCAGCGTCGGGGCTTTCACCACCGGATTGAGGGTTTTGAACCGTTCAAAATCGCGAAATACCGACACTGCGCGATGTTCAAATTCGACGCCCAATAATTTCAGGCAAATAGCCACCCGGCGCACATAGGGTGAATCCAGCATGCCAATCAATTGCATCAGGTTTTCTCCTGGGCATATTGCCCGTTTAAAGTGAATGTATAAATGCCGCCAACAGTTGCGCCACCGTCTCCGGCGCGTCTTCCATGAGAAAATGCCCCGCGCGGGGGATCACCTGTAGCCTGGCATCGGGAATGTCGGCCTGCAAAGGGTAGGCGTAACCGACCGGTTGCCATTCATCGTTTTCGCCCCACAGGATCTGCACCGGCAGGCGCAGTTCGGGCAGGCGTTGTGCGAAATCCTCAGTATAGCGGGCGTTGTAATGGGCGATTTGCTGCTGATAGAACGCCGGTTGGCCGACCACGCCGACGATCGGCGCCAAATAGCGCTGCAATAATTCCCCTTTCATCAGCGATTTGTCGAACACCGCCATTTTCAGTTGTCGCTCCAGGGTTTGCTCATGCTGCCGCTCGTCCATCACGGCGTACTGACGATAGTTATCACGAATGCCGCGCCAGGTGGGTGAAGGCCAGGAATCGTAGCTGCAAATATCCGCGATGGTCAGCGAGCGAAAGCGCTCCGCATGGCTAAACGCCGCACGCAATGACAGCGCGCCGCCAATATCGTGACCAAAGACGTGGGCGGTATCCAGTTGCCAGTGGTCCAGCAGGCCAATCAGCAGCTCCGCCTGTGCGGCAATCGACGTGTCTGCCGACAACGGGCGTTCTGACGCGCCAAAGCCCAGCAAATCGTAGAGGTGGACCTGAAAGCCCGCAGACGTCAACCCGGGCAGCAGATTACGCCAGATTATCGAGTGGGCGGGCGTACCGTGCACCAGCACCAGCGGATCGCCTGCACCGTGCACGCCGGCGGCAATGCGATGGCCACCGACGATAATGTGCCGATTGAGCAGGGTAGGGAAGTCGTTCATCATGATCTCTCCATGGGTTGGCTGTACTCAACCTACGCATTCTCTTTTCATGACGCCAATGACAAGTTATGGTGAATAAATCCCACTTTTGTCATGGCGTGCTGATGACCCCGCGTTTATCCATTGATGCATTACGAGCGCTGCAAAGCGTCATTGATACCGGCAGCATGACGCGCGCCGCGCAACAGCTCAATCTCAGTCAGTCGGCGGTGAGCTGGAAAATCAAACGGCTGGAGGAACAACTGGGGCGCATTCTGATCGATCGTCAGGGCGGCATGTTGACCGCCACCGCCGACGGCGAGGCGCTGCTGCTGCACGGACGGCGCATCCTGCAGGCTCACGATCGGGCGCTGGCCCACTTTTCATCTTCATCATTGCAGGGCGTGGTGCGTTTTGGCGCCACGGAACAGATGCCGCTGGCCCAATTGGCCGCTTTGCTGACGACATTTACCCATCAGCATCCGCAGGTTGACGTGCAGTTGGTGATTGAACAAAGCCAGGTATTGCGTGCTGCTCTCGCGAAAGGGGATCTCGACCTGGTGCTGCATCAGCAGTTCCGCGATGCCCTGAGCACCGAGGATGTGGCGCTGGAAAGCGAACGCATTCATTGGTGCGTACCGCCTGGATGGCATTACCAGCCGGGCGAGAGGGTGAAGCTGGTGAGCTACGGGCCGGACTGTTTTTACCGCGGCCTGGCGGAGGAGCGCCTGAGCGCGGCGGGCATCGATTACCGGGTCTGCGTAGAGTGCCCCTCGATAGCCGGCATGCTGGTGGCCATTTCTGCGGGCATGGGGATTGGCCTGCTCAGCCAGCAATGTCTCGATCGCCGGGTGCAGGTCGATGCCGGGTTTGAACGCAGCATGCCGTTGCCCGAAGTGGTGAATGCGCTGCGCCTGGGGGCCAAACGGCATCATCCGCTGCTGCAAAGGCTGCAACAACGGATCGTACAGGCGCTGGGGAAAACAGCCGCTTCCTGAGAAGCGGCGGATAACGGCGCGGTTAGGCGCGGCGCGGGTTGGTGAGGCCGAAGTTGAAGTTATTGCAGCGGTTGCAGAACTCTTTCATCACCGGCGGAGTATCCATCATCGGCACCTTGACTTCGATAAAGGCCAGCCGATCCTGGCGTGAAGCCTGTTCCAGCGCCAGCTCCAGTTGTTGAGTGGTTTCGACCGCCACGCTGAACGGCGTAGCCTGGGTGTTGAGCACCGCCGGCAGTTTGGCGTAATCCCAGGGGCCAATGTCGTTGTAAGACGAATTCTCCCCGAGAATGTAGCGCTCTATGGTGTAGCCGTCGTTATTAATCAGGAAAATGATGGGTTTTTGCTCATAGCGCAGCAGGGTGGAGACCTCCTGGGCGGTGAGCTGGAAGGAGCCATCGCCAATAAACAGCAGATGCCGACGATGTGGCGCGGCCATCAGGGTGCCGAGCAGCGCCGGCAGGGTATAACCAATCGACCCCCAGATCGGCTGATTAACCACTTTCACGCCGTCCGGCATGCGCATGCCGCCAATCGCCGCCCCTGAGGTGCCGTTCTCCACCACCAGCACGTCATCCGCCTGAATAAAGCGCTGCATCCGTTGCCAGAAATAGGCCTGATCGAGAGCCGCTTCGCCCGGCGTCGCCAGCCTGTATTTTTGTTCGGGGAGCGGTGCCAGCGGCGGGGGCGTTATGCCTTTATCCAGCGCCAGCAGCGCTTGCAGCAGGTCCGCCGCCGCTACCGCCGGGTAGGAGGTATTGCCCAGTTTCAGCGAGAAAGGCTGAATATCAATTTGCGCGCCGGCAGGGATTTGATGCGAGAAATAACCGGTGGTGGAATCGACCAGGCGTACGCCGAAGGTCAGCACGCAGTCGGCGTTCGCCATGTGCTCGTACAACTCGGGGCGCGACAGGTCGCCGCTGTAACCACCCATCCAGCCCGCGGTGGTTTCCGGGATAATGCATTTTGCCGTCGGCATGTTGGTGAGTGGGATCGCAAATTTATGGGCAACCTCGATCACTAATTGCTGAAGCTGAAAGCGATCCACCATTTGGTCGACCAGAATAATCGGTTTTTTTGCCTGTTTGATGCGCGCCAGCAGTGCCATCGCCGCCAGTTGGACATTATATTGGTCGCTTTGCGGTAATTGTGGTGGCGTGCTCGTCTGGGCTATTTCAATTTCTACATCGCAAATATCGGAAGGCAACTGTAAATAAACCGGTTTCTTTTCCGTCCAGGCGCGGGAAATAACGCGCGGAATTTCCACTGCCGCATTTTCCGGTGTGATTAACGCTTGGGCGACGGTGAACTGTTTAAAGCAGTTCATGACGTTATCAAAGTTACCGTCCGCCAGCGTGTGGTGCAGCAGTTCATGATTTTTCATCGCATGCAGCGGCGGGGTGCCGGACAGGCAGATCACCGGTGCGGATTCGGCATAGGCGCCGGCAATGCCAGACAGCGCGGCCAGGTCGCCAACGCCGTAGGTAGTGATTAGCGCTCCGGTACCTTTCAACCGCGCATAACCGTCGGCGGCATAAGAGGCGTTCAGTTCGTTACAATTACCGATAAATTCAAGTTCGCCTTGCTGTTCAATCAGTTCCAGCAGCGCCAGGTTATAATCGCCGGGCACGCCATAAATACGATCGATGCTCAGGGTACTGAGCTGTTGCAGAATAAAGGCTCCAATAGTGATCTTCATGTGTTTCTCCGGATTTTATCTCTTTTCTTTTATCAGGCAGAAATCAGCAAAATACATTGCCGGCGATGTCGTGTGGCGAATGAGTAAATAGCCCGCTCTGGTGCAAACGGTTTTTTCTCGCTGGCTTTAACCATTATTTAAACACCCCACTTGTTCAAGTTAGGGCTGCGGTGGGGTGAACGGCGGGATTGTATTCGGGGGGTTACGTTGTCGGTAATCAATATTAAAAATAAGGTTATTGGGCGGTGGCATTTTTCATTGAATCTGATTGAACAGTAAAATCGGGATAGGGCGCGCAGATAATGGGGCGTTCGGCAATCTCTCGGTACTTTTGCCGGCAGGGGTAATCCCCTTTTTTTATTACCGCGACTTTTTTGCTTTTCTCGTTTTGTTTGCCGCAATAAATAACTCTTTTTAAGTATCCCCGGTGGGGAGCTCATTAAATTGCAGGTTGTTATCCGCAGGCGATGAAAGCGTATCTTCAATAGTGCTTTGATGTAATGGCTCCTTTACAGGGGGGCTATATTCTGGCGAGCCGTCTGTTTGCTGGGGGCAGCCCGCCCAGCGGGCTTTCAGCCGCGGTTGCAAACGGGGTGGCCATCACATTCCTGTTCCGGGCGACAGTAACGATTTCGCTACACTTTGCTTAAAGACGAAGATCGGCCAACGCGGGGGAGACCTCCATTATTGCGGAGTTTTCCGACAGACGGGGTATTGGGGGATCAGTAGGCTGAGCGCCCGTAACAGGACTCACGGAATGATATTCCTTGCCGACGGTTAAACTTAACCGAGTTGCAATGAGGTGGGAAAAAAATCTTGGATAAATAAGATACAGCTTGATCTTGCTAATGCGATCGGTAAGAATCCCCGGCCTTAATTTTACAGGAGCTTTATGATGTTTTTTAAACGGACAATTATGGCTTGCTCGATGGCGTTGATGTTTCCTGCACTACCTTCTTACGCAGAGGTTGGTGCAGGAAATAGCAATTCCGTACAGGCTGAAAAACCGGGGCTGTGGCAACGTTTCACCGATAACGTATCGGAAACCTGGAATAATTCGCCGAATAAAGACATCTATCTGCCGGCCATCACCTGGCATAACCGCTGGACTTACGATGACGAGCACATCGACAAGTACAATGAGCGGCCCTGGGGCGCCGGTTATGGCATCTCGCGCTACGATAGCGACGGTGACTGGCACGGCATCTATCTGATGGCGTTCAAGGATTCGTTCAACAAGTGGGAACCGATCGGCGGTTACGCTTACGAGAAAATCTGGCGGCCGCTGGATGACAAGGATTTCCGCCTAGGATTGGGCTTTACCGCCAGCATTACCGCGCGGGATAACTGGAACTACATTCCTATCCCGGCGCCGTTGCCGCTGGCGTCGATCGGCTATAAACAGCTGACCTTCCAGGCGACCTACATTCCCGGCACTTATAACAACGGCAACGTGTTCTTCGCCTGGCTGCGCTGGCAGTTCTGATTTCCAGCGGGCCGTTGGGTCCGCTGCTCTCCCCCCAAAATTACCTGAATTCTGAAAAACGGCTGCTGCAACAGATAAAAGGAACTTGTCGGCAACGGTGGCGTCGGAAGAGGTGACCCGGCGCATTGCGTAGAGCGCGCCGTTTTCGGGAAATAACAGGAGCTTTACCCCCATGAATACCAAACATCGTTTACTGTTGGCGCTGACCTTGACCACGGCTATGACCTGCGGGGCAGCGCAGGCTGCCGGACTGATGGATTCCATCAGCAGCGCCGCCGGTGAACTGACCAAGTCAGGGGGCAGCACTGGCGGCACCTCGCTGTCTTCCCTGACCGGCCTGCTGAATGGCGGCGATAAAGCGCTGAGTTCCGGCAGCATGACCAACGCTGCCGGCATCCTGCAATATTGCGTGAAAAACAATGTGTTGTCGGCCAATGGCACCGAAGCGGTGAAAGACCAATTGCTGAGTAAGTTAGGCATCAGCAGCACGGAAAACGCCAAGAGCCAGGACTACCAGCAAGGGCTGGGCGGTCTGTTGAAAACCGGCGAAGGCAAAAGCCTGGATCTGAACAACCTGGGCGTTTCGCAAATCACCGAGAAAGTGAAGCAAAAAGCCTGCGATCTGGTGCTCAAGCAGGGCGCGTCCTTTATTTCCTGATAGCCTGAACGGCGGGGGCTGCGGCCACCCGCCGTTTTTATTTCCCCGTCGTATTTCAAGCTGCAACGTGAAATTCATGGGGGCGATAAGAGCAAAAATGAAAAAAATTCTGATGGCCTCCCTGTTGGCAGGGGTGACGCTGCTACAAGGTTGTGCGGTAAAAACGCCGGAGGCGCCGCCACCGCCGCAGGTGAAAGCGGTCGGGATGGCAAACCCGGCAGACGTTTATTGCACCGAGATCGGCGGCAAGCTGAACGCCAGGCACAACGCCGACGGCCAGTATTCCACTTGCACCTTGCCGAGCGGCCAGGAAATCGAGAGCTGGGAATTGTTCCGGCGCGATCACCCAGTGAAGAAGTAAGCCTGACGGCATCGGAGCCTTCATCTGGTGCCGTATCAGAACTCGCGATCGCTGATGGATTGGAACTCGATGCCGCTGTTCGAGCCCATCTTCAGCGGCATCCGCCAATCGCTGTCTTTGCCCAGGGTGAACGCTTTGGAGCGGAAGTTGCAGCCGCTCTTGATGTTCTTGATTTTCATCACGTGTTCCGCTGTTGAATCGATTTTGACATCGAAGTTGCCGGCGGCGGGAATAAACACCTCCGCCAGCTGTTGCGGCGCTGCGGGCGTTTCCAGTCTGACCAACACCGCAAAATCGTTGCCTTGATTGTCCAGCGTCAGACGATGCAGGCCGGCATTGGCCCGGCGTTCCGGCTGATGCAGATAGCCTGCCGAGGCTGGCCAGGCTTGCCCGGCATTGTCGTGCAACGGCCCGCCGCACTGTTCACGCGCTTCGCGCAGCGGCATTTCACGCAGGCTTGCCCGGTTGTAATCGATGGGGGTGGTCGTCACAAATTCATCGTCATGTTGATGTGCGCGCAGATAACGTTTGGCGCTGAATACCCCAGCGGCAATCAGCATAAAGAAGATAAAAATCGTCAGGCGATTCCTGAAGAGGGATCCGAACAGCCTGCCCGGTAATTGAAATAGCCACTTCGCGATTTTCAACAGCATCTTTTTCCCTTAGCGCCCAAGCCGTTACGTTCTGCGGTAACGATGCTTGCCTCAGTATAGCCAACATCTTGCCGACGAAAATCCCTCCCCGGCATTTTTCTTTCTCCTGATTGTTGTACGTTTTTGTTCGTTTGTGTACATTCGTGATCGGTTATTCACCTTTGAGCCGTAAAATGTCCAAACTGTTACCCAATGAACGTCATGACGCGATCCTCGCCACCTTGCAGCGCCAGGGGCGGGTGCTGGCGGCTGAAATGGCGGAACGCCTGAATACCACCGAAGCCACCATTCGGCGCGATCTGCGCCAACTGGCGGCGCAAAACCTGTGCAAGCGCATTTATGGCGGCGCGCTGGCGCCCACGCCGGCATCCGGGCCGATGAGTGAACGGCTGCATTTAAGCGGCGACGAGAAGCAGGCGCTGGCGCTGGCCGCGCGGGAGTTGGTGACGCAGGGGCAGATCATTTTCCTTGATGCCGGCAGCACTCATCTGTATCTGGCCGACCTGCTGCCGCGCGACCAGCGGCTGACCGTCGTCACTAACGCACTTTCCATCGCCGGTAAAATGTTGGAGCGGCCGGGGATCCGCACGATTTTAATCGGTGGCGAACTGGATGCCGAGGTGGGCGGCTGCGTGGATGCGAAAGCCGCGCAGGAAATTGACGGTTTTCATTTTGATATGGCCTTTATCGGCATCTGTGCCTACGACCCGGCCAGTGGCTTTTCGGCGCTCAATTACCAGGATGCCCAGTTCAAACAGCGCCTGCTGACGCGCTCGGGCAACGTCGCGGTGCTGTGCACCCGCGACAAACTCAACACCTTCGCCCCTTACACCTTTCTGCCCGCCGGGCGAGTCGATTATCTGGTTACCCTGAGCTGCGGGCATCCGCAACTCGAACAGCAGGTGATCCAGGGAGGCGGCAAGGTGTTGTATGGCGATTCACCTAACGGAGACTGAGATGAAAATAGCCCATGTTGCACTGTGGACCCGCGATATCGATGCCCAGATGGCGTTCTGGCAACGCTATTTCAACGGCGTTGCCGGCGAGGAATATGTTAGCCGCAACCGCCCGGGTTTTGTTTCCCGCTTTGTCAGCCTGGCTAGCGGTCCGCAGTTGGAAATTATGCGCCTGCCAGATCTGCTGCCGGCGGAACAGGCCAACGAGCGCGTGGGCTGGGCGCATATCGCGCTGTCGGTCGGTGGCGAGGGCCTGGTCGATATGTTGGCGCAGCGCGCCCGGCAGGAGGGTATCCTGCAGGCACCACCGCGCTGGACCGGCGATGGTTTTTATGAGGCGATCATCCGCGATCCCGACGGTAACACCATCGAAATTACCGCCTGATCACTCTTCCTCGAGGATCGCGAACTGCCGGGACAAATAATCGAGCAGCAACCGAACCGCCGGCAGCAGCCCACGGCGCGACGGATAGACCGCATGCACAACGCCGCCCTGCGGTTGCCAACCGGGCAGCAATGGCACCAGCTCACCGCGCAGCATGTTGTCGCGCATCATCATCGACGGCAACTGCACAATGCCGACGCCGGCAATCGCCGCGGTACGCAGCATCAGCATATCGTCGGTAACCAGCCGCGGCCTGTGCTCCCATTCCACTTTCTCACCGGCCGGCCCGGTCAGTTGCCACTGGTGCTGTGCCCGCGCCGGCCCAAGATCGAGCGTCGGGTATTTATCCAATTCGTCAGGCCGTTGCACCGGGCCAAGGGTCCGAACCAGCGCGGGGCTGGCGGCGATGTACCAGATGCGTTGAGCCAGGATCTTCAACACCAGATCGCTGTCTTCCAGCGGCGGCGGCCGCACGCGGATCGCCAGATCCAGGCCTTCGCCCACGACGTCCACCCGGCGATTGGTGGCTTCCAGATGGACCGTCACTTTGGGGTAATCGGCCATAAAGGCCGCCACCATACTGCCGACGCGGGTATGCAGGAGCGCCACCGGGCAAGACATGCGCACCGTTCCGCAGGGCTCCGCGCGGGTTTGCTCAATGGCCTGCTGCGCGGCGTCGGCCTCCACCAGCATCGCCTTACAGTGGACGTAATAGTTCTGACCGACTTCGGTGACGGAGAAACGCCGGGTTGAACGCTGGATCAGGCGTACGCCCAGGCGCTCTTCCAGCAGCGCCACGCGGCGGCTGAGCTTGGACTTCGGAATGCCCAACGCCCGGCCGGCAGGTGCAAATCCCTGATGATCGACCACGCTGGCGAAATAAAACAGATCGTTCAAATCGGTGAACATCGCCCGTCCTTATCGTTCTATACGTAGAACACTGAGTGTACATCTTGCCTACTACTGCGGCAAATGGCGTTCAATTAGACTTCTGGCATCAACCTAAGGTCGCGAGACCTGAAACAGGAGTTCAAGATGAAAAAGATCCTCGGCATTTACGACAGCCCTGAAGCTCATTGGGTCGGCAACGGTTTCCTGGTGAATTCGCTGTTCTCCTACAACGATTTGGGGGCGGAAATGAGCCCGTTCCTGCTGTTGGATCATGCCGCACCAACCAAATTCCGCTCCGCCTCCGGCACGCGCGGCGTTGGCCAGCACCCGCATCGCGGGTTTGAAACGGTGACCATCGTGTATCAGGGGGAAGTGGAGCACCGCGATTCCACCGGCAGTGGCGGGGTGATTGGCCCCGGCGACGTGCAATGGATGACGGCCGCCTCGGGTATTTTGCACGAAGAGTTCCATTCACGGGATTTCTCGCGCAACGGCGGCACCATGGAAATGGTGCAACTGTGGGTCAATCTGCCGGCCAAGGACAAAATGGCCGAGCCGGGTTACCAGACGCTGCTGAATGCGGATATTCCGGTGGTTCCGCTGGCGGGCGGCGCAGGGCAGGTGCGGGTGATTGCCGGTAACTTTGGCGGCCACGCCGGCCCGGCACGCACCTTCAGCCCGCTCAATGTGTGGGACATGAAGCTGAACGCCGGCCACACCACCACGTTGACCGTGGAAGAAGGCCATACCCTGGCGTTGGTGATGCTGCACGGTGCCATTCATGTTAACGGCGAGGAAGTGGTGCGCGAAACCCAAATGGTCAGGTTTGACCGTGCGGGCGATTCGATCACTATCGAAGCCAACAACGATGTCGCCTTGCTGGTGTTGAGTGGCGAACCTATCGATGAGCCTATCGTCGGCTACGGCCCGTTCGTGATGAACAGCGACGCTGAGATCCAGCAGGCTTTCAGCGATTTCAACGGCGGCAAGTTCGGCACTATGGCGGCTGAGTACGGGGCGAGTTAAACCATCCCTGCTGGCCCGGAGCAAGTTCTCCGGGTCAGACACTACACTTAAACCTTTGCGCTCCCGGCGTTGTGGCCGGGGCGCTATATCCGCAATAATCAAAACCCAACAGGAGTAAACCATGGCTGCAAATTACAAACGCCTCGACAAGGATCAGGCCGCCGTATTGCTGGTGGATCATCAGGCAGGGCTGCTTTCGCTGGTACGTGATATCGATCCCGATCGTTTTAAAAACAACGTACTGGCGCTGGGTGATTTAGCGAAGTATTTCAACCTGCCAACCATCCTGACTACCAGTTTCGAAGAGGGACCGAACGGCCCGCTGGTGCCGGAACTGAAGGCACAATTCCCTGACGCACCTTTCATTCCTCGCCCGGGGCAGATTAACGCCTGGGATAACGACGACTTCGTACAAGCGGTAAAAGCCACCGGTCGCAAACAGTTGATTATCGCCGGCGTGGTCACCGAGGTATGCGTGGCGTTCCCGGCGCTGTCCGCCCTCAGCGAAGGCTTTGAGGTGTTTGTGGTCACCGACGCCTCCGGCACCTTCAACGAGCTGACGCGTCAGTCGGCCTGGAGCCGAATGGAAGCCGAAGGCGCGCAACTGATGACCTGGTTCGGCGTGGCCTGTGAGCTGCACCGCGACTGGCGCAACGATGTGGAAGGGCTGGGCGCGCTGTTCTCCAATCATATCCCGGACTACCGTAATCTGATGACCAGCTACAGCACGCTGACTCGCGGTAAATAAGATCTGATGGAGCGCAGCTGTAAGCTGCGCTCCACGCAGGAAATAAACTTTGTGATGTTGAGTTATTGAAATATTTTATTAAATAAATCTGTCTGTTATCCCTTCCCATTTAGCTTATCTCCTTCCTGATACCGATGAAATTTGACAAAAAACGCGTAAAAAAAACGGCATTTAATTGTCTTTGGAATTATTAATTTGCTATAGATTTATTTGGTTAAAATACATAGCCGATTATTTCTGTTCGTGCATCAATTTTTTCAAAATGGCTTTGCTCAAAGTCTGGCCCTTCTGCTATATATTTAATGTTTAAAGATTAATGTGATTTTATTTCAGAAATAAAAATGAGTGGGCAGCCTATTAGGCGGTTCATGTGAAAGTAGTAAATTTTTCTGCAGATGTCATTTTAAGAAATGACGGACTTTTCACACAGCAAGAGGGATGGTTGATGAATGCATTCAGAGATAAACTCAAAGCACATGTGAATCATGTGGCTACGGTCGGCCAACATTGCAATACGGAAGAAACAACAAAGCAGGCACTGATTTTGCCACTATTAGAAATTCTTGGTTTTCATCCTTATGACCCAACGAAAGTGAAGGCAGAGTATGGTGCTGATTTCCCAGGAGTAAAGGTGGGTGAGCGGGTTGATTACTCTCTTTTCTGTCATGCGGTGCCTGTTATGTTTATTGAAGCTAAATCCTTCAATCAAAACCTAACAAACCATAGCCCACAGCTTTCACGTTACTTTAATGCTACCCCAGAAGTCACCGTGTCTGCGATCACCAACGGAAAAGAGTGGCGTTTTTTCACCGATCTTAAAGATAAAAATATCATGGATGACGCGCCATTTCTGAAGATAGATTTTAATGATTTGAATGATTCTGATATTGAACAGCTTTATAGGTTTAGGCATGATCAATTCCAGCCTGAGGCTCTCAGAACGTTGGCTGAGGAGAGCATTTACTTAACATCATTCACAAAAACAATCAGTGCAAGCTTAAGGGATGTGGACATGGATTTTGTCAGGTATGTGGCAAATCGATCTAATGTTCAGCGTCAACTTAACCAGCGTTTTCTTGAAACTATAACGCCTTTGGTTCGTTTGGCGGTTGAGAAGGCGGTGAGTGCAATGGTTGTTTCCGGTCTGTCTGTAACTTCTGAAAGTGCAGCCCTCTCTGAAAGCGGCCCGAAAAGTGAGGAAAAGAACAACACTGACCCACTGGCGCCGATTATTGATCCAGAAAACAGCAAGATTGTTACTACCCATGCTGAAAGAGCTTTATTCGACAATGTGGCGATGATTCTCGGAGAGAGCGCAGATCTGACAGCAAAAGACACTGAGAGTTATTACAGTATCTTGTTCCAGGGGAAGACTACTCGATGGATTCTACGTTATTTTGATAGTAAACAAAGGCCTACCATTTTACTCCCTTTGGAGATCAATGAAGAGAGGCATGCTGAAATCATCCGCGCCGGTTTAGAACTCGCTGCTGGGGGACATATCATCATTGATAGGCCAGAGAATATTTTGCGACTGACGGGGTTGATCATCGATTCTTATCATTATTGTATTGACGATGAAAACTTCCGGCAGAAGAAAAAATCACAGTAGTAATAACCCGTTAGGCTAGATTTATCCGTTAATAACAAGCGGTCTCAGCCTGTGCATATGAGTGGTAGGTGCTTTATAAATCCGGTTTAACTGACGAACCCTTTTTCTAGTGTTTGCAATTTCTAGTGTTTGCAATAAGGAATGATCAAATAAATTTCCCATGATCTTTACAAGATCCTTAAGCTTTGATCACGTTGGCGTCAGGATGTAAGCAAAGATCATCGGTGTGAAAAGGTCGTGAAAAGCGGCTTTCTCATCTGCCGGGGGCGGGGTAGGTTAAACCTAATCCCGGCAAATGAGGTCAATATCATGAAAAATGCACGCAAAGTACTGGCACTGCCTTTCCTGGCCGCCGCGACGCTGTTCAGCGTCAGTGCGCTTTCCGCTCCGGCTCCGACAGATAAAAATGCGCCGCCAGCAGGACAAGACTTCCGCTTGCCGTCTTTCCCTGAGGGGCATATGCCCAAACCTGGCTTCTGTCACGGTGGGGAGGTGTTCTGCGCCACCTCTGCCAGCGACAACCCGACCGAAACCATCAATAAGCTGACCTCGGTGATCCCGGCTGGCAGCGCCAAGCATTATGAGGTACGAATTTCGGTCGTGGCATTGCCGGATACGCCGCCAGCACCGCCGGCCCCTTAAAGACCGCATCAGTCTGCTGGCTCTGGGGGGGAATGCGCGCTAGTCTGGGGTGATCACCTCAGGAGGCAGGATGAATTCGCCAAAGCTCCCCCCTAATCTCTCTTCTTATCTACAGCCTGGCGATCGGGTGCTGTTATTCGATGGCGAATGCAATCTTTGCCATGGGTTGGTGAGATTTCTGATCCGCGCCGATCGACAAGCCAAAATCCTGTTGGCGACGGTGCAATCGGCGGAAGGGCAGGCGATCCTGCGCTGGCTGGGGTTGCCCACTGACTCTGTCGATTCCATCGTTTATCTTGAGCAGGGGCACCATTGGCTGCGTTCGGAGGCGTTTTTTCAGGCGTTGCGCCAGCTTGGTTGGCCAGTTCGCCTGTTGGCGTTGGCACGCTTTCTGCCGCAACGGTTGGCCGATGGGGTTTACAATGCGGTGGCGAGCAATCGCTACCGGCTATTTGGCCGCAATGACGGCACCGCCTTGCCCGGCGCCGATCTGCCGGGGCGCTATCTGCATTCCGGCTCCCGCCGCTCCCGCTGAGCTTTACGCTTCTTTACCCTTTAATTGCTTGAAATATCAGCATACTGGCTCCATATAATGGAACGTTCAGCCAAAAAAGGAGTGCGTATGGGAATCAGTGAAGAAGAGCATCTCCGCCGTTTAACCCACGAAAAGAACGCTGTGGGGAATTCGGCGAAATGGGTAGCGATAGTTTCAGCCGTTTACTTTGCCCTGATGGTGTTTTACGGCCACCCGATTGGTGTGATGGCCATGTCCGGGGTGATCTTTATCGTTTCTACCGCCATCTGGTTGAAGAAGCGCAAGAAAGTGAAATCCTATCGTCGGGTGCTGGCGGAAATCAACGACGACGCCTCCGTTTAACCGCCCTGATAGTCGCTGCGCATCAGGGTATAAATCAGGCTTGGCTCGGCGCCAGGCACGTCGTTTAGCGTATCCACCAAGCGCAGTCCCGCTTTTTCCAACACGTGACGTGAGGCCTGGTGGTTTGCACGCACGGTGGCGGAAATCTCATTCAACCCCAGGAGTTCGAAGCCATATTCGAGCGCAGCCAGCGCCATCTCCGTGGCCAATCCCATTCCCCAGACCTGCGTATCGAAGCGGTAACCCAGATTCACCGTGCGCTGCGCGCCGAGCGGATGCCACGACAGCCCGCCGAAGCCGATGATCCACTCCGGCCGTTCACGTAGCGCAATCGCCCAAGAGCCATAACCGTGTTGCCGCCATGTATTTATGCGTTCAGTAAGCACCTGCTTAGCCTGCTCTTCGCTGACGACGGGGCCGGCAGGGTTGAAGCGCTGGGTTTCAGGATCGCCGAAAATGGCGTAAAACCTGGCCAGATCGTCGGCCACCGGTGGGCGCATTACCAAGCGGGTGCTGATATAGGGATCGGTAGGGGACATCTTCGGCATGGATTCTCGTAACCTGCTGTGATTGGGCAGGTTTAACTGTAGACCAACTGCGCGGGGGAGAAAACATAAACCCCCTCTCCGGGCGGAGAGGGGGGCAGAATCAGATAAATGAATCGTCGTCGCTGTAGTCGTCATCCGCGAAATCGGCGCTGTCGTCGGCTTGATAACCTGCGTTCTGGAAACCGTTGTCCTGATTCAGGAAGCGGCTGTCGCCGTTGTTAAAGGTGTCGAGGTTGTTGGATGCGTCAAACTCCCTCATTGCGCTGTCGTCCACCGGCTGTGCCGGCGTTTCGTCGATAATGTTCACAATCTCTTGCGGCTGCGAATGGCGGAACATGCCGGTCAGCATGTCGGCCAACACCACGCCACCCGCCACACCTGCCGCAGTTTGCAATGCGCCGCCGAGGAACCCGCCGGCCCGAGAAGGCGCAGCCGCTTGCTGTGGTGCTTGTTGTGGCTGCTGCTGCGGGGCATAACCCGCCTGCGGCTGATTATTCCAGGCTGCATTATTCTGCTGTTGCGCCTGGTACTGATCGCGCGGGCTTGGCGTATTGCGGCTGCCACCGCCGAACAACCCGGCCAGGAAGCCGCCGCTGCTCTGTTGGCTGGCGCTATTTTGCTGCTGCTGAGCGATCTGGTTCTCCAGATCTTTTACCCGCTGGTCCAGTTGCTTCAGCGCCGCTTCCTGAATGATCATCGCCTGCGCCATATAATAAGGCGCAGAAGGTTGTTCACGGATGTGCTGGTTGATGAGCTGCTCTGCCTGGAGATCCCTCTGGCCCGTCTTGGTCTCGGCTTCTTTCAAGCGGCCAAACAAACCATCGATAAGGCGTTGTTCTTCAGATTGCATAGGGTTACCTCAGGAGATAAATAACAAAGCTTGATGATGATTATCATCGGTAGCTATCACCCTAGCGCGTTTGTGTTAACCAATAAATAAATGGTGAGTAAACCTGTTTATGAATTTGTTACCAGTTACGCCAAAGGGATCAGCATGACCAGCTTCAGCGCGCTGTTTTCCGCCGGATGAAAGGTCAGTTGCCGATAGTGCAGCGCCCCCTGCTGCGGATGAGTGAACCCCCGTTCGCCGCCCTCGCGCGCCATCACGTCATGTTGCTTCCACCAGTGATTAAAGGCTTCGCTGTTGTGCGTCATGTTGCGCACGAAGGCGCGCATCGCTTCGGTATTCTGGTGATGGCTGGTTTCCGCGCGAAACTCGGCCACCACGCGCCGAGCGCGATCGTCCCAGTCGCAGACCAGGGTCTTCGCCAGCGGGTGGAAAAACATAAAGTGCAGCAGATTGGGCGTCTTGGCCTGGCCCAGCCAGCCGCTGAACAGGGTTTCCGCTTGCGAATTCCAGGCAAGGATATTCCAGGTGAGATCCAGCAGATAACAGGGGACTGCCACTTGGTAAACGCTTTGCAAAACGGCGCTGTTGGCGATGTCCTGATGCTGTTCCTGCTCGGGATCGGCCACCCGTGCCAGGGTAAACAGGTAGTGACGTTCGGCATGCCCCAGTCGTAACGCTTTGGCAATACGCGCCAGCGTATGCGGAGAGATGGACACCTCGCGCCCCTGCTCTATCCAGGTATACCAGGTGGCGCTGATGCCGCTGATTTGCGCCAACTCCTCACGCCGCAGGCCGCTGGTGCGGCGGCGTGGTGCGCTGGGCAGCCCCAACATGTCTGGTGTGATGCGCTCGCGGTGGGCGCGCAGAAAGGCGCCGAGGGCTTTGGGGCCGGATAAGGCTTCGGATTGCATAGGGGGTACCTGCTCATACTAGGATAACTGCTTATATTGTACCCGTATATCAGCCTGATTATAGTGGGTTGTATCCCGTAATTGTTTGTGGCCGCCAGCGGCGCTCAGGTGCAATGACGGAAACACCCTAATAGAAAGCCATCCGGCACGGGCGCAAGCCCGACAATAACAGGAGCAAACATGAGCATCAGCAACAGCCATAAAAATGCGGTCGATCGTCAGTTCGGCGAGCAGGCCAGCGCCTACCTGACCAGCGCGGTGCACGCGCAGGGCAAAGATTTGCAACGCCTGGCAACATTGCTGGAACCCCATGCCGATGCCAGGCTGCTCGATCTGGGCTGTGGGGCCGGGCACGCCAGCTTTACCGCGGCGGCGAAAGTGGCTCAGGTCGTGGCCTATGATTTGTCCGCACAGATGCTGGAAGTGGTTAGCCAGGCGGCAGTGGATAAAGGGTTGAGCAATATTCAGGTACAGCAGGGCGTGGCGGAATCGCTGCCGTTTGACGATGCCGGCTTTGATCTGGTGATCAGCCGTTACTCGGCGCACCACTGGCATGACGTGGGCCAGGCGCTGCGCGAAGTTAAACGCGTGCTGAAACCGGGCGGCATGGCGATCTTTATGGATGTGGTGTCGCCGGGGCACCCGCTGTTGGATATTTATCTGCAAACCGTTGAAGTGCTGCGTGACACTTCGCATGTGCGCAATTATTCGCCGGGTGAATGGCTGAGCCTGCTGACTGAGGCTGGGCTGGTGGTGCGGGAGGTCACTTCGGATCGGTTGTATCTGGAGTTCGGCAGTTGGGTGGCGCGCATGCGTACGCCGGAGCATTTTGTTACCGCCATTCGCGCGTTGCAGCAGGGCGTTTCTGAAGACGTGCTTCAGCACTTCGCCATTCAACCGGACGGATCCTTCACCAGCGACATTATGATGTTTGAAGCGGCGAAAGCCTGAAAACAGCAGGGCAGCCGATAAGGGCTGCCCTGTTAGACGCAATCAAATACCGCTTAATTACTTCTTGTCTTCCAGCAGGCAGCGATAAATCAGGCCGCCGACGACACCGCCGATTAACGGCACCAGCCAGAATACCCAAAGTTGTTGCAATGCCCAGGTGCCCTGGAATATTGCCACGCCGGTACTGCGCGCCGGGTTAACGGAGGTATTGGTTACCGGAATACTGATTAAGTGAATCAGCGTTAATGCCAGACCGATAGCCAAAGGGGCAAACCCTGCAGGCGCACGCTTATCTGTCACGCCGTGAATAACAATCAGGAAGAATGCGGTCAGGACCAATTCAATAACGATGGCGGATTGCAGAGAATAGCCGCCCGGTGAATGTTCGCCGTAGCCGTTGGAAGCAAAGCCGCCGCCGGTTGGATCAAAGCCCGCTTTGCCGCTGGCAACCAAATACAGCACGGCCGCTGCAGCGATACCGCCGATGACCTGAGCGATCACATAGGGGATGACGTCTTTGGCCGGGAAACGGCCGCCGGCAAATAATCCCACGGTAACGGCCGGGTTAAAGTGCCCGCCAGAAATATGCCCAACGGCATAGGCCATTGTGACTACGGTCAGACCAAAAGCGAGTGCCACACCGGCAAAACCAATACCCAGTTGTGGAAATGCTGCAGCTAATACCGCACTGCCACAACCACCAAACACCAACCAAAATGTGCCAAAAAATTCAGCAAATAGTCGCTTTGACATAAACTCCATCCTACGGAAAATACTAACGATCGTTAGCACTAAAAACTATAGAACACCTTTCTCAATTAATGCAGGTTTCTATCAGCATTTTCTTAATGCACCTTAATGACGGCGGGTATTAAATCCCCGTAAATTAGTTTTGTCTATGCGACTTCGGCTATATTTTTTCGAGTTTTGGCGCGTTTGATTATTTTTTTATCTTTCTTATAAGAATTTACCCTAAGCTTAAATGTTGGAGCTGTTGTTAGCGGGATCCGACCCTTGGTAAATTTAATTTTCCATCTGCTTTTTCCATTCAATTCGCCGATGTTAATTGTTAATTTCTATTTGCCATGTTTAATTAGCACTATGATTCATGACATTAGCGGGGCTGTCATCAGAATGTCACGCTAGGTTAATACCTTAGCAAGCTGCAAACTTCACTCCCTTAACTCTGAGCCATAACCATGAAAATAAAACCGGTTTCGCTGTTAATTACCTCGTTGTTTCCTCTGATCTCTTATGCCGCCGACGTTGAGGTAGAGCGCTATGTCGTCAGCTTCCCCGGCGGTGAGCACGTAAGCTATCAGGGCGCTTTCGCCAAGCATTTTCCGCAGGGATTACCGGTAGGTATCGGCTCCGGCCTGGTGTTCAATGGCCGTGAGGGCAATGATCTGCTGCTGACCACCGTCACCGATCGCGGTCCTAACGCCGATGCGCCTGCGGTCGGCGAACAGGAGGCCAAAATCTTTGCCAACCCGAAGTTCGTTCCCTTGCTGATGGATATTCGCGTTGGCAGCGGGAAAGCCGTTGCCGGCAATCAGCGCCCATTGCATGACGAACAGGGGCCTGTCAGCGGGCTGCCGCTGCCGGGCGGACTGATTGGTTCCACCAACGAAGTGGCGCTGAGCGATACGCTCAAAACCTTGCCGAGCGATCGGCGCGGGCTGGATACCGAAGGCATCACGGCCGACGGTAACGGCGGCTACTGGTTGTGCGACGAATACGGCCCGTTCCTGATCCATATCGACAATAAAGGCAAGATCCTCGCCAAATATGGCCCTGCGCCGCAGAAAGGGGAGCAGGCGGTGGCCGGCGGCTTGCCGAATATTATCAAGTGGCGCCAGCCTAACCGGGGTTTCGAGGGCATCACCCGCCTGCCGGATGGCCGCATTTTGGCGGCGGTGCAGAGCACGCTGGACGTTGACGGCAAGAGCAAGAACAAGGCGCAATTCACTCGCCTGGTCAGTTTTGATCCGGCCAGCGGCAAAACGGCGATGTACGGCTACCCGATTGATATCGACAGCTATAACAAGGCCAAGGATGCCAAAGTCGGCGACATCGTGGCGGTGGACAACCAGCATATCTTGCTGATTGAACAGGGCAGCAATAAAGACAAGCAGATGATTAATAAAATCTACCTGGTGGATCTCAGCCAGGCGACCGATCTGACGGCCTTCGACGGCAAGGACAAAGCGCTGGAGTTTGACGATGCTAAGGATCTCGCCAAGCGCGGCGTGAAGCTGGCGCAAAAGCGCGAAGTGGTGGATCTGCGCAAATTGGGCTGGCAGCAGGAAAAAGTGGAAGGCCTGACGCTGATCGACGATCGCACGCTTGCGGTGATTAACGATAACGATTTTGGTCTGCAGGCCAAGCTGGTGAACGCCGAGCCTAAGGGCAAGAAAATCGGCGATTACCAGTTGGATAAGCAGGGCGGCTTGACCCTTGACGGTAAAGCGGTGTCGACGAGCATCGAACTGCGGCCGCTGGATAAGCCGGAATCACTGAGCGAACTGTGGGTGCTGAAACTGCCGCAACCGCTGAAATAACTGCCGTGACAGGGGGCATAGCGTACCCCCTGTCCGCCTTCTTATGTTGCCGCGCCGTTCTGTTGCTGCGGCGTTCTGCCCCGCGAGATGCTTTCCCACACCGCAACCACCACCATAATCAGCGTGGTCAGGCCGTTCACCATCAGCAAATCGGTCAGGTAAGCTATCGGCGTCAGCACGGCCAGCGCGATCAGGCCCACCAGGTGCGACAGCGGGAAGCGGCGATACACCAGCCGTTTGTACAAGGCGTTGGCGAGCAGGTAAATGGCCGGACCGAGGAGCAACACCGCCGCCGTCACGTTGCCGATAGGGCCGTCGGGATGGGCGATCACCAGTTCGTTGGCGACGGCGCAGACGATAATTGCCCCGACCAGCACTACGTGCACATAGTGGAAGTTGGCACCCAACTGGCCGGGATTTTCCGCCTGGCTGATGGCGTGGCTTCCGGCTTTGCTGCTGGTATCGAAATAGACCCACCACATCGCCAGACTCCCGATAAAGGCTACCAGCGAGGCGATCAGCACCGGCGCTGTCCAGGTTTCCATTTCGCTGAGGGTAGAACCGGTAATCAGAATGGTTTCACCCAACGCCACGATCACGAACAGCTGGCAGCGCTCTGCCAGGTGATGGCCTTCTATGGTCCATTCACTGCTGCTGTCGGAACGACCCAGCACCGGCAGGCGGAAACCGAACATCGGTGAAACGTATTCGCACAGCACCGCCAGCGCCCACAGCAGCAGCCGACTATTGCCTTGCGCCAGTCCGCCCAGGATCCAAAATATCGCCGAAATGCACAACCAGCCCAGGATACGGCGGAAGTTTTGCTTCAGCGGGTGATTGGCTTCCAGCAGGTTCAGGACCACGCAGGAGCGACCCACCTGGATCGCCACATAGAACAGCGCGAAAATTAACCCGCGTTCGCCAAACGCCTGCGGCAGCGCGGAGGCGGCGAACAGCCCCAGCAGCATGATGGCAAACAGCAGGATACGAATGGGGCGGGTATCCGGATTGAACCAGTTGGTCACCCAGGCGGTGTATTGCCACGCCAGCCAGACGGCAAACCACAGCAACAGGGTTTCCAGCGCGCCGGTCAGCGTCAGATGGTGCAGCAGGTAGTGGGAAAGTTGAGTAACGGCAAAAACGTAGATCAGATCGAATAACAGTTCCGAGAACGAAACCGAAGCGCCTCGACCATCGCGCACGCGCAGTAAGGTTTGCGACATAGAGAGTCCTTCTAAAGTGATAACCTTCAGAAAACAGCGTAGTTCAGGGGGTAACCGAGGGTGGAAATTTCTTAAAAACGAAGGTTTTTATATTACGGAGAGCACCGGGCTTTTAATTGGCTTCGGACAGGGGTAAAGTTTTCTCAGCAACTGCAGAATTATCCTGTCATGACATCGATGTACGCACTTCCTCCTTATTTACCTCACAATGATTGATGTTCTTTACATTGAATGACGTCGCTTTGCACTGCCAGGCGGATAATTAACTCCACTGATAGAGAAAATAAACAAAAACATCTGGAGTTAATCATGAAACTATTACCTGGCATCGCAGCAGTCCTGATCGCAACCGCTTCTTTTTCCTCTCTCGCCGCGCCACTGTCAACGGTAAAACAAATTGACAGCGAGCAGGCAAGCAACCTGCAGAGCATCGGCGTGGTGTCGGTTTCCGGCATCAGCGGTTCACCGGGCGACGCGGTTCATGCGCTGAAAGAAAAAGCCGCGGCGGATGGCGCAAGCCATTACCGTATTATTGCTCTGGACACCCCGGGAGATTCCAGCAACTGGCGCGGTAATGCAGAAATCTACCGTTAAAAATAGGCTGAAAATAATTGCCTGGCCGCCGACAGGTGGCCGGTAAAATAAGCGGTTGCGGAAGATAATCTGACCGGTAATGCTGTCGTTTGATTACCCTAAGATTATTACCGCAACCGTTTCACGTTTTTGGCGCCCGCCGGTCGCATTTTATTACAACTGTTTCGATGGCTTTCGGATTCATGTTAATGAATACTTAAGAAATTGAGGGCAGATTGGTGGCTACTCAACCCAACGGAGGCCCCAATGTTAAATGCGACACGGCTGCAACTGAAGAACCACTTTTCCTATCTCCAGCAGTTTATGGCTTCACCGCGCACCATTGGCACCCTGGCGCCTTCTTCCCCCTGGTTGTGTCAGGCGATGTTGAATCAGATCGAATGGACTGGCGCCTTGTCGATTGCCGAGTTGGGGGCCGCGGATGGCGTGCTGACCAAACGCATATTGGGACGCATGCGCGCAGATGCCTCGCTCGAAGCGTTTGAGATCCAGCCTAATTTTGTGCATCAGTTGCGCAAGATTGACGATCGCCGCCTGCAGGTTATGGACCGTTCCGCGGAAGAGATGGACCGCGACTATGACGTGGTGTTCTCCTGCCTGCCGTTGTTGTCGATCCCGGTTAAAATCAGTATCCGTATTCTGCAGCAAGCCCAGCAGCGGTTGCGGGCACGGGGCGGCACTCTGGTCTTGTTCCAGTACAGCCACCTGTCGGAAAAGCTGCTGTCTCGCTATTTTCATTGGAAGCGGGTGCGGGTGGTGCGTAACTTCCCGCCGGCATTGGTGTATATCTGCACGCCGCGTTAGCTACAGTTTTTTCTCCATCACCACCACTTCGCCATCATATTGCCGGCGGCGTTCGATAGTGTGCCAACCCCAGCCCGCATACAAAGCCTCTGATTTGTCGGTGATCAGGTGCAAGACGGGGTGGTTATGTTGGCGAGCCAATTGCACGATAGCGGCTTCCAGACGCTGCGCAATCCCCTGGCGCCGGTGATCGGGATGAACAAAAACCCCCGCCAGCCAGGGAGACAGATCCTTTCGCTGATGATCGTCGCTCGGCCACAGGCTGGCCATGCCCAACGGGCGTTCGCCATCGAGTATCAACAGGGTGACATAGTCTTCACTTGGTTGAGTGCACAGGGCAAAACGCTGGCGCGTGCGCTCCAGCGAGCCGCCGCGCTGTGACCCCCACTGGCCAAAGGCCCATGCGGCGCAAACATCGCTGTACTGCGGGCATTCCGTTAGCGAAACAATACGTTGGTTCATCTGTGCTCCTTTGGTTTTTCCCATCTCGCCATTTTTATCGATTTATCGGCTGATTTTTACTGTAGACAATCACATTTACGGCGGTTTTGCATTTATCGGTGCCGAAACACCGTGATTCAGCGGATTTGTCCTGTCCTGCGCGCGTTATCAATTGAAACTGTTAATGAGAGTAATTATCATGCACCCATCTTTTAGCTGCCCCCGGCCCACTCATGCGCAATCCTTTCGTTTTACTGCTGCTTTCCCTGTTGTTCGGCGTTTTTAGCGCTCAGGCGAAAATGGTCACCGACATTACCGGCCGACAGGTCGACGTGCCGGATAACCCGCAGCGCATCGTAGTGGGCGAAAGCCGCATGCTGTATACCCTGGCGCTGCTGGAGCCGGGCAATCCTGCTCAGCGCGTCGTCGGCTGGCCGGAAGATATGGCGCGTTTTGATGCGCAAAGCTGGCAGCTCTATACGCAAAAATTCCCGCAGATCAAAGCGATCCCTTCCATCAGCAAGGGTAATTTCCGCCAGGTTAACGTCGAAAACCTGATCCAATTGAAGCCGGATCTGGTGATTCTCGCCCGTTATGCGCGTGAAGAGGGCGACAGCGATTTTTTGCTAACGGCGCTGAACAAGGCCGGTATTGCGGCAATCTACGTCGATTTACGGGTTGATCTGCTGAACAATACCGTGCCGAGCGTGCGTCTGCTGGGTGAAGTGCTCAATCGTCAGCAGCGGGCGGAGCAGTTCATCAGTTTCTATCAGCAGCATATGGCGGTAATTCAGCAGCGGCTGGCCGGCTACCGAGGGCCAAAACCCAAGGTGATGCTGCATCTGCACCTCGGGCGGCGCGAAACTTGTTGTACCACCGCGGCGCACGGCAATCTTGGCGATCTGGTGGCCTTTGCCGGCGGCGACAATATCGCCAACGCCAGCATCAAGGGCGTCTTCGGCGATCTAAACCCGGAAACCATCCTGACCGCCAACCCTGACATCTACATCGCTACCGGCATGGCCGGGCCGGAGGGCAAGCGTTTTTCCGATCTGCGCCTTGGACCACGGGTTACCCAGCAGGAGGCCGATGAAAGCTTCCGCATGATCATGCAAAAACAGCCAATGCTCGCCAACCTGAAAGCGATCAAGAACCACCAGGCCTGGAGCATTTGGCACAATTTCTATCTCAGCCCGTATCACGTCGTGGCGGTCGAGATGCTCGCCAAAGCTTTCTATCCGGATTTGTTTGCAGACATCAATCCGCAGGAGACCTTTAAGCAGCTATACCAACAATTTTTGCCGTTACCTTTTTCAGGCACCTACTGGAGCCAACTGAATAACCCATAACGCCAAACGTGGCTGCTGGGGGCACAGCCCCTGGCGGCTTGCGTTCAACACCGACGTTGGGTTACAGAGCCGCCCGGTCGTTAAGGAGAACCCGATGAGCCCGCTTGTTCGTTTAGCGCAACTGCAGGATATCCCCCAACTGATCGCCATTGAACGCTCGGCGGCGCAGCTGTTTCTTCAGCAACCGGCGTGGCGTTTTCTTGCCGATGGCCCGGTGATGAGCCGTCAGCAGCATGCTGATTTTATTCAGCAACAGCGGGAGTGGGTGGCTGAAAGCGCGTCGGGTGAGGTGGCCGGGTTTATCGCCGTATTGCCGCAGCAGCAGGATTGGCACATCGCCGAGCTGTCGGTAGCCGCCGGCTGGCAGCGGCGCGGTATTGGCCGGCGTTTGATCGCCGAGGTTGCCATGCAGGCAAAATCGCAGGGCGTGCAGCGCCTGACGCTGACCACCTTTATCGATGTGCCCTGGAATGCGCCTTACTACCGGCGGTTAGGGTTCCAGCCGATCGCAGCCGTTCGGCTCAACTTGCCGCTGCGGCAACGGCTTGCTGAAGAGGCGGCGCAGGGATTTGTTGCCGGTAGCCGCTGTGCAATGGAATTTACACTATCGTAAATATTGAAATACAGGCTGATGGCGGTATGATGCAAGCAACCACGCCATCGCAGGATCTGCGCGCCGATCTCCAGGCGTACAAATGCAATCAAGTCACCGTATAAGGGACAACCCGTAATGACACAAACCATTTTCATGGTAGGCGCTCGCGGAGCCGGTAAAACCACGGTGGGCAGCGCATTGGCGCAGACAATGGGCTATCACTTCACCGATACCGATCTGTTTATGCAGCAGACCACGCAAATGAGCGTGGCGGAAATGGTCGCCCATGAAGGCTGGCTGGGCTTTCGCCGCCGTGAAAGCATTGCGCTGCAAACCGTGACGCAGCCGTCAACTGTAGTTGCCACCGGCGGTGGCATGATCCTGGCGGAAGAGAATCGTCGCTTCATGCGCCAGCACGGCACTGTGATTTACCTGCGTTCGCCTGCGGACGTGTTGGCGCAGCGGTTGGAAGAGTATCCGCAGGACGCGCAGCGCCCAACGCTCACCGGCCGCCCAATTGCCGAAGAGATGCTTGAAGTGCTGGCGGCGCGCGAAGCGCTGTATCAGGAGGCAGCGCATTTCGTCATGGATGGTACCGGCAGCCCGCAGCAGGTGGTCGAGCAAATCCTCTCGGCGCTGCAGCGCGAAACGGTAAAGTAATCCACCGCGAATTTTCCTGTGGGCACAGTGCGTTGTGCCCAATACTCTGTTTTTCTCCCCTGTTTTTTTCGGTCTGATGACAAATCGCGCTTGCCTTTATAAATGACGAGTGACATATATAAATAAATGACAGCCATCATTTATGATGTTTAACTCAAGCTTATTGCGAGGCATCTGTATGAAATACACTCCCTTTGGTCGCAACACCGGCCTGCGCGTTGCCGAACTGGCTCTGGGCACCGGCAACTTTGGCACGGGCTGGGGCTACGGCTCGGAGAAGGAAGAGGCCAGACGGGTATTCGATCGCTACGTCGACGCCGGCGGCAACTTCCTCGACACGGCTGACGCTTATCAGTTTGGTCAGTCGGAACAGCTGGTGGGGGAATTTATTGCCGCCGAGCGCGATCGCTTCGTCGTCGCCACCAAGTACACGCTGGGCGCTGCGCCGGAGGCAAGTGTTGCGCACACCGGCAACAGCCGTAAAAACATGATTGCTTCGGTGGAGGCCAGCCTGAAGCGCCTGAAAACCGATCGTATCGACCTGCTGTGGGCGCATTTCTCCGACAATCTGACCCCGATTGAGGAGATCGTACGCGCGTTTGACGATCTGATTCGCGCCGGCAAGATCCAGTATGCCGGGTTATCCAACTTTCCGGCCTGGCGCATTGCCCGGGCGGATACTCTGGCCGAGCTACGCGGCTGGGCGCGCATTGCCGGCATTCAGGTGGAATACAGCCTGGTGGAACGTACCGCCGAGCGTGAACTGCTGCCGATGGCCGAAGCCTTGGGGATGGCCGCTACGCTGTGGTCGCCGCTGGGCGGCGGTCTGTTGACCGGGAAATATCGCCACAGCAATGCCGGGCGTCTGACCGAGCTGGGGCGCCTGGTGCATCGCGAGAAAGATACCGCGCTGCTGGATGAAGTGCTGGCAATAGCGCAGGAGCACGGTGTCCAGCCGACCCACGTCGCCATCGCCTGGCTGCGCGACCGGGCCGCGCACTCCAGCACCAGCCTGATCCCCATTCTGGGGCCGCGCACCTTAGCGCAACTGGACGATACGTTGTCTGCGCTCAGTCTGACGCTGAGCGAAGAGCAAGTGGCGCGTCTGGATCGGGTAAGCGCTATTGAGCCAGGCACGCCTCACCGGCAGATTGCCGACACGCTGGCGCGAGCGCAGGGCGGTGACAGCGGCCGTTTTGCCGCACCGAGCCCCCCGCGTGCCTGAGTCTTTTCATGAGAGGCATCATCATTGAGTACGGTCAGCGGATGGCCTAAGATGATGCCGGATTGATAAGGAGAAAACACCATGGCGCGGGTATCAAAGCAACAAATGGAACGCAATCGCGAGGCGATTGAACAGGTGTCTTCACAACTGTTTCGTGAACGTGGCCTGAACGGCGTCAGCGTTAACGATCTGATGGCGGCGGTGGGGCTGACCCACGGCGGTTTCTATGGTCATTTTGCCTCCAAGGATGAACTGGCGGCGGTAGCCAGCCGCAGAGCGGCGGAGGAGTCGGACCAGCGTTGGGAAGCGTTGAGCAGCCAGCCCGGCAAACACACTTTGCAAACCCTGATTGACGGCTATCTGAGCGTGAAACACCGTGACTGTCCCGCCGAGGGTTGCGTGGTCACCGCGCTGGCCGCCGACGTGGCGCGGGAAGGGGCCGATAAACCCGTACACCAGGCCTACCTGAGCGGCGCAAAATCGATGCTGGCGCGGCTGGAGTCGCTGTCGCCATTGGAAGATGAACAGCAGCGGCAGCAGCAGGCTTTGGCGCAGATGGCGATGCTGGTGGGGGCACTGACGCTGGCGCGGGCGACTCGCGGCGACGCGTTGTCGGAACAGTTCCTCAACGCGGCGCGTCAGGCGCTGTTGCCGGCGGACGCTGAGTAAAATACCGCCCCGGCGTGGTGCCGAAACGCTCGCGGAAGGCGGCGATATAGGCACTGACATTGTCGTAACCGCAGTCAGCGGCAATCTGGCCGACGGATTCCCCCCGTGACAGCGCTTCCAGCGAGCGGAGCACCCTGGCTTGCTGGCGCCAACGCGAAAAAGTCACGCCCGTTTCGCCGATAAAACGGCGGCTCAGGGTACGGACGCTCAACCCGGCCCAGTCGGCCCATTCACGCTGAGTGTGCTCGCCGGCAGGTTCGTTCAGCAGTGCGCGGGCGATTTTCAGCAGCCGCGCATCTTGCGGCAGCGGCAGTTGCAGCGGGGGGCTTTCCTGAACGTGCATTTCATCCAGCAATACCTGCAACATCCGCTGTTGCGATGCACTCAGCGGCTGCCCGGCAAACTGCGCGATACGCTCGACCAGCGCCTGAATCAGCGTTGAGGCGACGCTCAGCCGGGGGTGCTCCGGCAGTGCCGCACCGTGTTGTTCTCCCAGATACAGGATCCAGCCCGCCACGTTACCGCAGGCCAACGCCTGGTGTGCGCAGTGTGGCGGCAACCAGCCGATACTGCCTGCGGTCATTGCCCATTGCCTCCCTGCGGTTTCCAGCGCCATCATGCCGTGCGTTAACAGATAGATCTGCCCGTCGGCATGGTGGTGCCAGGGCGTGAGGTGTTTTTTCTCATGCAAAAGCCGTTCGCTGCGCAGGATCATCATGTTGGCCGATTACCGGTATAAAAAGTCCAGGTACGGTTATTATGCCACCGTCTGCCTTCGCTATGATCCCCGTCTCATTCCATTTTTGGAGATCCTCCATGAACGAAAATCCCTCAATAGCCGTGGTACTCGACGCCTTGCAGCGGGTGGTTGCCTGCTCGCAACACCAGCCAGCGCTGATAGCTGAACTGTTCAGCGAAGATTACCGCCAGCAGGTGGACGGCAAAGTACTCGATTATGCGCAATTTATGCAGCATATGGCCTTGTTGAAGCAGCTCACCCGCAGCATGGCGTTGGAAATTATCGCCCTCGCCGGACAGGGGGAGGCGGTACTGACGCACCATCAGGTGCGGGTGGAAAAGCGCGACGGTGGCCGCAGCCTGGTCAAGGTGCTGGCGCATTTCACCGTACGCGACGGCAAGATCTGTGCCTGCGATGAGCTGACGCAGCTGTTGGAAGGCGAACATGGCGATCGCGATCTGGGATCGCGCGTGTCGGCATAAACTCGGCTGCTATACTTAACCCTGTGTGATTCACACGGGAGAACAGCATGCGCGAAAATAACCGACCAGGCTATCCGAGAACCGCTCGGGTGGTCGAAGTTGACCGGGGCGACCCCAGCTTGCATATCCATCGTTTTGAGGTGCGCACCGACGACATTGAGCCGAATACGCTGCTCAGTGAGCATTCGACCGAGCAGGAAGCGCTCGACGCCAAGCATCGCTACGAGGATCCGGCGTTGGAAGATTAACCTGTACCCTACGGAAGCCGGCGCGATGCCGGTTTCTTTTTTGCCTTTTGCTGAAGGCCACTTCGTGCGCATTGATCTTGCCGGCCGCTGAGTTAATTATCTGATTCGAATACGAATAAAATGCCATGACGCTAACTGTCCGGCGGTGGCCTGGCGCTATTTTTGTTGCGGATTCAGAACGGAAGGCCGACGACCGATCGCCGGGCAGAATTTTACTCTGCGCCACGATCGCATTTCGCGTGAAAAACCAGTGACAGATCAAGCGCAATCCCCCAATATGGATTTCTCATAAAGTTGATTATGCGGGTGCCAGTCTATGCTGAAAGTGAACGAGTATTTTGCCGGAAAAGTGAAGTCTATCGGTTTCGATAGTAGCAGCATCGGCCTTGCCAGCGTCGGTGTGATGGAAGAGGGTGAGTACACCTTCAGCACCGCCCAGCCGGAAGAGATGACCGTGATTACCGGCGCGTTGAAAGTGTTGCTGCCGGGCTCGCCGGATTGGCAGGTGTTTATGCCGGGTGAGAAGTTCTTCGTACCGGCTCACAGTGAGTTCAACCTGCAGGTTGCCGATGCAACTGCCTATCTGTGCCGTTATTTAAGTTAGTAGTTTCCTCTTTTGGCGGGAAATCAGGGCTCTGCATGCAGAGCCCTAAGGCACCATGCAAAGTGAGATATTAGTGAGAGTGTGGCGGTAGAAGGTGCGGTTATTCATCATCTTTTATTTTTAAAACATATTTTTTCCAGAGACGGCTGGAAAGAAATGCATAAATTAATGTGAAGATAATAGACGCAAAAAACGCTTTGATTAATGAAGCCGGGAAAGCAAGTGCTCTGATGTTTACGATCAAATAAGTAGAAAAAGAAATTCCTGATATGAATACCAATCTTCTTATTCTTTCTTTTTTCACGACACACTCCTTTTACTTAAAAAGGAGAGATTGTAATCTCTCCTCATGTAACGACTTACCAATGACATTGACCGTTTACACTATTCTTATTGCTGTCTCCGCCAAAAGCGCCACGTCCGTTACCGCCATTATTTCGAGGATCATTTACTGCATCTACCGCTGCATTATAACCAGCTTCGCCGATAACACCACCGATCCAGCCCCCAATAGCTGCCCCCAGAGGTGCTCCTGGCCCGGTAACGAGAGCTCCGATATACCCTCCCGCTATAGCTCCCGCCCCTGCAGCTGCAGTTTTTCCTGCGCTATTAGCCCGGCCACTATTGTCAATCCGGTCACCGCCATTATTACCGCGACCACCAGAAATATGATCGAGCATCGATGAATCAATAATTTTCATAAATAATTCCCTTTCATTATGTAATTGATGTGAATATATATCAGTGTGTGAAGCTATTTATAAATAGATTGTTTTTTCGACAAGATCAATGCAGAGAGGTAAAAGCATAATAAAAGGTAGCTATCGATTCGCCTAAAATAACGTGGAAAGGTGAATGGGGGCACTGATTGGTATATGGTCACATATTTGTTCGGTGATTGTATACGCAACAAATTGGCAGTTATAAAAATGAGAGAGTGAGCCTAATTTTTATCGGCTACTGGAGTATTCGGATGTGTTCTTGGTAAAGGACGTTGCAGCAGTCCAAGGGCTCTGCATGCAGAGCCCTTGGTATTTTCAGGCTGAGTTAACGCTGGGCTTCGCCGCCCAGGGCTTCGATGGTGTTCTTGATTAACGCCGCCAGTTCGCTGGTCATCAGGATAAAATCGGCGTCAAAACGTTGGGCGAAGTCGTCGCGATCGATATCGTCATTCTGCTCACGCAGCGCGTCGGCAAACTTCAGGCGCTTGAGCGAGCCGTCGTCCGCCAGCACCAGTTGAATGCGTTCCTGCCAGTCCACCGCCAGTTTGGTCACCAGCTTGCCGGCTTCGATATGCACCGCAATTTCGTCGCTGATCAGGTTCTGCTTCTTGCAGCGGATCACGCCGCCGTCTTCCAGAATCGCCTTCAGTTCCGCTTCGTCCTGAATGATAAAACCGGCCGGCAGCTCGCCGGAGCGCACCCACTCGGTCAACGTCAGCTCGATCGGGCTTTCCATGGTCAGCGGCACCACCGGCAGCGAACCCAGGCTTTTACGCAGCAACGCCAGGGTATCTTCCGCGCGTTTGGCGCTGGCGGCGTCAACCATGATCAGGTCATTGACGGTGTCGATCCACATAAAGGTCTGGTTGAAACGGCTGAAGGCGCGCGGCAGCAGGCTGTGCAGCACCTCATCTTTCAGCGCGTCCTTCTCGGTTTTTTTCAGTTTGCGGTGCTGTTCGCCTTCCAGGCGCTCAATCTTGGCCTGCAACTCTTGCTTGATGACCGGCGAAGGCAGGATTTTTTCTTCTTTGCGCGCACAGATGACGATCTGGCCGTTAACCGCGTGCGTCAAGGCGTCGCTGTGGGAACCCATTGGGGAGACCCAGCCGGTTTTCGCCATGTCCTGGCTGCCGCAAGGGGTGAAAGCAAAAGCGCTGAGCTGTTTTTCCATTTCATCCGCGTTTAGCGCAACTTCGCGGCTCAAACGGTAAACCATCAAATTCTTAAACCACAGCATAATGTTGTCCCTGGCTGGGCGTGCAGTCGGCACGCTTGTTCATCAAAAGCAGGGCGGCATGATAACGAATCAGAGGCGAAAAATCGCCTCATTCCCTCTGAATTGCGTCGCCGACCGCGTTTCTTCTCCGCGCCCGTTGCAGCGCCAGCGCCAGTTGCCGCTGGCTGAAAGGCTTGCGCAGCAGCTCAAGCTCAGGCAGATCTCCCTGAGAGTGGCGGCGCATGTCCTGGCCGCTGATCAGCAGAGCGCAGAGGTGGGGATTGATCTCCCGCGCCTGCTCAATCACCTGCGCGCCGTTCAGTTCGCCCGGCAGCATCAGATCGCTTATCAGCAGCGCGATATCCGGCGTCTGGCGCAGCAGCGCCAGCGCTTCCTGGCTGTCTGCGCTGTCCAGCGTCAGGTAGCCGAGCTGGTGCAGGTGTTCGCACAGCGTGTGGCGCACGTCGTTCTCATCTTCCAGTACCAGCACCAGATTGTCGGTGCCGTCACTGTCGTCGAGTGGCAACAGCGGCGTTTCCGTTACCGCCTGCATGGGGGCTCGGGGCAATTGCAGGCGCACCAGCGTGCCTTTGCCCGGCGCGGTTTCAATCTGTACCCGCCCGCCGGACTGGCGGACAAAACCGTAAACCATCGACAGGCCAAGCCCGCTGCCGCTACCGACCGCCTTGGTGGTGAAGAAGGGCTCGAACACCTGCGCCTTGACCTCCTCCGACATCCCGCAGCCGGTGTCGATCACTTCCAGCGCCACCATGTCCTGTTTTTTGCCGCTGCTGCGCACTACCCGCTGGTTATAAATGCGGATCTTCACCACCCCACTGCGGCCTTCCATCGCATCCCGCGCGTTGACCACCAGGTTGATCAGCGCATTTTCCAACTGATTGGCATCGATCCACGCCGGCCAGCCGGGCTGTTGCGCCTCAATGGTCAGCGATAGCGTGGCGGGCAGCGAATGGCGCAGCAGTTCCTGCAGGTTTTCCACCAGCGTGCGCAGCGCGATGGCCTGCGGGTGCAGCGCCTGTTTGCGTGAGAACGCCAGCAGGCGCTGAGTGAGTTGCGCGCCGCGTTCGGCGGCTTTCAGTGCGCGGGCGATGCGTTGCGCGGTTTGCGCGTCCTGCGTTTGCCCGGTAGTCAGTTCCAGGCTGCCGATAATCACCGCCAGCAGGTTGTTAAAATCGTGCGCCAGGCCGCCGGTAAGCTGACCGACCGCCTTCATTTTCTGGCTGTGCAGCAGCGCCTCTTCCAGCGCCTTGCGCTCGGTGCGTTCGAGCACCACGTTCACCACCCCGCGGTTGGGCACCGGGCTGAAACGCAGTTCGACGGTGCGGCCGTCATCCAGACGCAGTTCCTGCGGCTGCGGCAGTTCGCTGGACAGATTGGCCAGCACCGCCTCCCAGCGCTGGCCCCGCGGCGGCGTTACGTGCTGCAGTAACTCGCGGTAGTGCTGGCCACGGTGCAACTGGTGTTCGTCCAGCCCCAGCAGCAGCGGGTATTGCGGGTTCCACACCACCAGCTGTCCGTCGTTATCAAACAGGGCAAAACCGTCGCGCATCGCCAGAAAGGTAGTTTCCAACTGGGTGCTTTTTTCTTTCAACAGGCGAGAGGTTTGTTCCAGCGAGGCGGTATTGCGAGCAAACACGTTGAAAGCCCGCGCCAGTTCGCCCAGTTCATCGCGGCGTTGCAGCGCCGGCACGCTGACGTCACGCTCACCGCGCGCCAGCCGCGTCATGGCATTGGCGATCGCCGTCAGGTTAGAACCGAGGTTGCGGTAGATATAAAGCCCGGCGAAGCCGGTAATCACCAACGCCAGCAGAGCGAACAGGCCGATAAATACGCTGATGGAGCTAAGCTCGTGGTGCGTCTGGTGGGTACGCAGCTCCGACTCTTTCGCCACCTTTTGCACGTACAGGTTGATGTCGTCGTTGAGCATCGCAACTAACGCTTTGATATGGTAGGTATAATAGGCCAGGGCGAGGTCGCTTTGCTCCAGTTCCAGCGTTTCGGGCAACAGGCGTTGTTCGCTGGCGCGAAACTGCCGCATTTTCTCGTCCACCAGCGCATCCGGGCTGCGCTGCGGCCAGTAGACCATTACGCTGTCGAGTTGTTGGGCGGCCGCCTTGGGCGTTGGGGTCTGAATGGCGATGGCCAGCAGCCGGTCGATCTGGCCGAGCAGCGGCTGCGAAGGCTGGTCCAGATTATCGCGTTGGCTCAGGCTGGCGATATGCCGCAGCGTGCTCTGCGCCTGGTACAGCCCGCTGAGCAGAATGTTGCGTTGCAGGTGCCGCGCGTGGCCGAGTTCCAGCATGCGGGTGACGCTGGTTTCCAGGGCGTTGCTGCGGCTGATGATGCGCTTGACCAGCGCCGGCTCGCTGTGGGCCAGCGGGGCGTCCGCCAGCCGGTTGAGAGACGCCTGCAGCGCCAACTGGGTCTGTTTCAACCGGGCGGATTCGCTCTGGTACTCCAGCGCGCCAACCACCTGCGAAAGCCGAATGGCGGCGGTGGCGACGTTCGACGTATCTCGGCTCAGCGCCATACTGCCGTTCATCTCTTTCAGCGTTTGCGCCTGCACCTGTTCCTGCAGCTTGCCCGCATGTTTAAAGCCGACGATCGCCACGCCGCTGACCATCAGCGTCACCGCCACCACCAGCAGGTTGAACATCAGCAGGCGCCCACGCGCACCGGCAAGGAAGGGCAGTCTGCGCATCGTATCTCCCGTAACTGACTGTTCGCAGTATAAATCCCCGTTCCATTAACAATATGACAAACATGAACGGGCGCTGACATTTTGCATTTATTTATGCGTGGTTAACTGCATGTAATCCGAACCGCAGCCTGAGGTATGACGATGAGCGTGACCCCGATTTTGGAAATGCACAACATCGCCAAGAGTTTTGGTCAGTTTTATGCGCTGAAAGGCGTCGACCTGACGGTATATCGCGGTGAGATCCACGCGCTGATGGGTGAAAACGGCGCGGGTAAAAGCACGTTAATGAAAATATTGGCCGGCGCGTATATCGCCAGCAGCGGGGAAATTTTTATCGATGGGCAGCCGTTCGCCATCAAAGGGCCAAAAGACGCCCTGGCGGCAGGTATCACACTGATTTACCAGGAAATTAATCTGGCACCGAATTTGACGGTGGCGGAGAACATTTTTCTGGGCAGCGAGATCCAGCGCGGTGGCCTGGTGAAACGCCAGCAGATGTTGCTGGAAGCGCAGAAGGTGATCGACAGGCTGGGCGCACAGTTCAGCGCCGGCGATCGGGTCATGAAATTAACCATCGCCGAGCAGCAGCAGGTGGAAATCGCCCGCGCGTTGCATCGCAACAGCCGCATTCTGGTGATGGACGAGCCTACGGCGGCGCTCTCTTCGCGTGAAACGCATCGGCTGTTCGAGCTGATCAAGCGCCTGCGCGATGAGGGAATGGCGATCATTTACATCAGCCACCGTATGGCGGAAGTGTACGAACTGTCGGATCGCGTTAGCGTGCTGCGTGACGGCCAGTATGTCGGTAGCCTGACGCGCGACAAGCTGTCCGCCAGTGAGCTGGTGCGCATGATGGTGGGCCGCCCGCTGAGCGATCTGTTCAATAAGGAACAGGGGATTGCGGTGGGCGAACCGCGTCTGACGTTGCACGGGCTGACCGACGGCAAAAAAGTGAAACCGGTCAGTCTGCAGGTACGCGCCGGCGAGATTGTCGGCCTTTCCGGGCTGGTGGGGGCCGGGCGCTCTGAACTGGCGCAGCTGATTTTCGGCGTGCGCAAGGCGAGCGGCGGCACTGTGGAGATTGACGGCAAAACGGCCAATATCCATTCACCGCGCGACGCCATCGCTCTGGGCATCGGTTTTCTCACCGAAAACCGCAAGGAGCAGGGTCTGTTTCTCGATCTGGCGGCGCATGAAAATATCGTTATGGCAACGCTGGAGCGGGATGGCCGCTACGGCCTGCTGAATCGCCGCAAGGCGCAGATCATTTCCAGCGACGCTATCGGCCTGCTGAATATCCGTGTGCCGCATGCTCAGGTCCGCGCCGGCGGCCTGTCCGGCGGCAACCAGCAAAAGCTGCTGATTTCTCGCTGGGTGGCGATCGGCCCGCGCATTTTGATCCTCGATGAACCCACGCGCGGCGTTGACGTCGGCGCCAAGAGCGAAATTTACCGCATCATGAGCCAGATGGCGCAGCAGGGGGTGGCGATCTTGATGATCTCCAGCGAACTGCCTGAGGTGGTCGGCATGAGCGATCGGGTTTACGTCATGCACGAAGGCAGTATTGCCGGTGAACTGAGCGGCAGCGACATTACTCAGGAAAACATCATGACGTTGGCTACCGGCGTCGAAACCGCCGTGGAAATCGCCGACCATGAATAATTCAATCCGTACGCTCAAGGAGCCTGCCATGACTTCGAATCCGCTGCCGCCTGGCGCAAAAAATCCCACGCTGAAACGGGCGATCTTGGGCGATATGATGCAAACCGTCGGCATTCTGCCGATCCTGATCCTGATCGTCGCGGTTTTTGGCTTTGTCGCGCCGAATTTCTTTACCGATGCCAACCTGCTGAATATCGCCCGTCAGGCGTCGATCAACATCGTGCTGGCTGCGGGCATGACCTTCATCATTCTTACCGGCGGCATCGATCTTTCGGTCGGTTCGATGCTGGGCACCACGGCGGTGGTGGCGATGGCGGTTTCGCTGATGCCGGGTATGGCCGGGCTGTCGATCCCGCTGGCGCTGCTGGCCGGGTTGGGTATGGGGCTGTTCAATGGATTTCTGGTGGCCTACGCCGGTTTGCCGCCGTTTATCGTTACGCTGGGTACCTATACCGCCCTGCGTGGCGCGGCTTATTTGCTGGCGGACGGCACCACCATCATCAACTCGAATATCAGTTTTGAATGGATCGGCAATGCTTATCTGGGGCCGATTCCCTGGCTGGTGATTATCGCCTTTGCGGTGATCGCGCTGTGCTGGTTCATCCTGCGTCGCACCACGCTCGGGGTTCATATCTATGCGGTGGGCGGCAATATACAGGCCGCGCGCCTGACCGGCATCAAGGTGGGCGCGGTGCTGCTGTTCGTCTACGGCATGAGCGGCCTGCTGTCCGGGCTGGGCGGGGTGATGAGCGCCTCCCGGCTCTACAGCGCCAACGGCAACCTGGGTATGGGTTATGAACTGGATGCCATCGCCGCGGTGATCCTCGGCGGTACCAGCTTTGTCGGCGGTATCGGCACCATTACCGGCACGTTGGTGGGGGCGCTGATTATCGCGACCCTGAACAACGGCATGACGCTGATGGGGGTTTCTTATTTCTGGCAATTGGTGATCAAAGGGGCGGTGATCATCATAGCGGTGCTGATTGATAAATACCGTACCCGAAACTATCAACACTAATCGCAGTGCTTCATAACATCTGGATAATAATGAGGAAAACACTATGCGTTTCAAGCCATTGATTACCGCTTTGTTGATTACCGCCGCGCTCGGCAGCGCCTCTGTGGTCCAGGCGAAAGAATTGAAATCGATCGGGGTTACGGTGGGCGATCTGGCCAACCCGTTCTTTGTGCAGATCACCAAGGGCGCGGAGTTGAAAGCGCGCGAGCTGGCCGGTGACAAGGTGAATGTGACGCTGGTGTCGAGCGGTTACGATCTTGGCCAGCAGGTGGCGCAGATCGACAACTTTATCGCTGCCAAGGTCGATATGATCATCCTCAACGCCGCCGATTCCAAAGGCATCGGCCCGGCGGTCAAACGCGCCAAGGACGCCGGCATCGTGGTGGTGGCGGTAGACGTGGCGGCCGAAGGCGCCGACGCCACCATCACTTCGGATAACACCCAGGCGGGTGCGATGGCCTGTAAATACATCAGCGATCGCCTGAAAGAGAAAGGCAACGTGGTGATCATCAACGGGCCGCCGGTTTCTGCGGTGCAAAACCGGGTGGAAGGCTGCATGACCGAGCTGAAGAAACACCCGGATATCAAGCTGCTGTCCTATAACCAGAACGCCAAGGGCAGCCGCGAAGGCGGCCTGGAGATCATGACCTCGTTGCTGGCGGCCAATCCGAAGATCGATGGCGTATTCGCGATTAACGATCCGACGGCGATCGGCGCCGATCTGGCGGCCAAGCAGGCACAGCGCAGCGAGTTCTTTATCGTCGGCGTAGACGGTTCGCCGGATGGTGAAGAGGCGCTCAAGCGCGGCAATTCGCTGTTTGTGGCGACGCCGGCGCAGGATCCGCAGGTGATGGCGGCCAAGGCGGTCGAGATCGGTTACGACATTCTGCAGGGCAAACCCGCGCCAACCGGCCCGGTGCTGATCCCGGTGACCATGATCGATAAAAATAATATCGGCAGCTACAAAGGCTGGACGGTGAAATAACCTTCTGACGCCAGGGGCCAGCTCAGTCTGGCCCCTTATTGATAACCACGCCCGGAGGTGCCATGAACCGTTCCGCCGTGAACCGGATCCTGCAGCAAACCCAGCACTTTTTTGCCCGCTTCGACGTCCATCTGCCGCCTTTCGCTCATTTTAGCCCGTCGGCCTGGCGGCAGCTCGATCGCCAGCCGTGGCAGGAGGTCTTCGATCTGAAACTCGGTTGGGATGTCACCGCGTTCGGCGGCGATGACTTTGCGCACCGTGGCCTGACGCTGTTTACGCTGCGCAACGGTTCGCCCGGCGGCCAGCCCTATGCCAAATGTTATGCGGAGAAGATCATGCACTGCCGCGAAGCGCAGGTGACGCCAATGCATTTCCACTGGCGCAAACGCGAGGACATCATCAACCGAGGCGGCGGCAATCTGATCGTCGAACTGCACAACGCCGATGCCGATGAACGGCTGGCTGAGGGAGCGGTGACCGTTACCCTGGACGGTTGCCGGCAGACCCATGCCGCCGGTTCGCGTCTGCGGCTGGCGCCGGGAGAAAGCATCTGTCTGACGCCGGGCATTTATCATAGCTTTTGGGGTGAGGAGGGCTTTGGTGACGTGCTGGTGGGCGAAGTCTCGACGGTCAACGATGACGACAACGACAACCGTTTCCTGACGCCGCTCAGCCGCTTTGGCCAAATAACGGAAGACCAGCCGCCGCAGTGGCTGCTGTGCAACGAATATTCGCGCTTTATCGATTAAAGGAGAACAGCTATGGCACTGATTTCACTGGCGCAGGGATTGGCGCACGCTCGTCGGCACGGCTATGCGCTCGGCGCGTTCAACGTGCTCGACAGCCACTTCCTGCGTGCGCTGTTTGCCGCCGCAGAGGCGGCGCGATCGCCGTTTATTATCAACATTGCCGAAGTGCACTTTAAGTACGTCTCGCTGGAGTCGCTGGTGGCGGCGATTAAAAGCGAAGCGGCGCAGCACGCTATTCCGGTGGTGCTGAATCTGGATCACGGTTTGCATTTCGAGGCGGTGGTGCAGGCGCTGCGCCTGGGGTTCAGTTCGGTGATGTTCGACGGCTCCGGCCTGAGCTATGAAGAGAACGTGCGCCAGACGCAGGAAGTGGTGCGCATGTGCCACGCGGCCGGGGTTTCGGTCGAGGCTGAGCTGGGCGCGGTCGGCGGCGACGAGGGCGGCGCGCTGTACGGCGAGGCCGACAGCAATAAATTTACCGATCCGCAGCGGGCGCGCGAGTTTGTCGGGTTGACCGGCATCGATGCGCTGGCGGTGGCGATTGGCAATGCGCACGGTAAATACAAGGGCGAGCCGAAGCTCGATTTCGACCGGCTGGCGGCGATCCAGCAGCAGGCCGGCATTCCGCTGGTATTGCACGGCGGTTCCGGTATCAGCGACGCGGATTTCAAGCGGGCGATTGGCTTGGGCATTCACAAGATCAATTTCTACACCGGTATGTCTCAGGCGGCGCTGGGCGCGATTGAGCAGCGGATGACGCAGCGCCACGCAATTTACGATGAGTTCGCCGAAGTGCTGCTGGCGGTGGAGCAGTCGATTAGCGAAGTGGTGCAGCAACAGATGCATATTTTCGGCAGCGCCGGGCGGCTGTAATGACCCGGCATGGCATTGTCTCGGCCGGCAATATGCTGGTGGATCACGTACATCACATCGCTCACTGGCCGCAGCCGGGCTGGTTGGTTGAGATTGAACGCAGCCAGCGCGCTACCGGCGGCGCGCCGCTTAACGTGCTGCTGACGCTGGCGCGGATGGAAACCGGGCTGCCGCTGGCGGCGATCGGGCTTATCGGCTGCGACGCGGACGGCGATTACATCATGCAGATGCTGGCGCAACACCGGGTTGATGGCCGCCGGGTGCAGCGCTGCGAAGGGGCGATGACCTCCATGTCGCAGGTGATGACCGAACCGGGCGGGCAGCGAACCTTCTTCCATGCGCCGGGCGCCAATCGGCTGCTGGATCTGGACGCTTTCGACGGGCTGTACAGCGAACACAAAATTTTCCATCTCGGTTATCTGCTGCTGCTCGACAGCCTGGATCGCCCGGATGAGGCGTTCGGCACCCGCAGCGCGCGGCTGCTGGCGCAGATGCAGCAGCGCGGTTACCGGACGTCGCTGGATCTGGTGTCGCGTCAGGGCGATCCGCGCTACCGGCCGCTGGTCTTGCCGGCGCTGCGCTGGCTGGATTATCTGGTGATCAACGAGCTGGAGGCCGGGGAGTTTACCGGGCTGGCGCTGCGATCAGCCAACGGCGCTTTACAGCAGCATTTGATGGCGCAGGCCGCGCAGCAGCTGTTGCAGGCCGGCGTGCGGCGACGGGTGGTGATCCACTGCCCGGAAGGGGCGTACGGGCTGGAAAACGGCGGTGATGCGCGCTGGCAGCCCTCATGGCGCCTTAGCGAGGGCGAGATTGTCGGCAGCGTCGGCGCCGGGGATGCGTTTTGTGCCGGGGTGTTGTACGCCAGCCATGAAGACTGGCCTTTGGTGGAGACATTGCAACTGGCGCATGCCTGCGCGCGTTTCAATCTGCGGTGCGCCAATGCTATCGACGGCGCACGGCCGTTATCGGAACTGCAGGCGTATATCAGGCGGCAGCCACCGGCTGGCTGACGTCGGCGGCGAACACATAACCCAGCCCGCGAATGGTGCGGATCAGTTCGGGTTGATGCGGATTGATCTCGATCTTGCGCCGTAGCCGCATGATCAGCACGTCGATGGTGCGATCGAAGACCTCCAGCGTTTCGCTGTGGGTCAACTCCAGCAGGCGATCGCGGGTCAGCACTTTGCGCGCATGCTGCACCAGCGCCAGCAGCAGGCCATATTCGCCCTGAGTCAGATCGACAGGTTGTCGCTGCGGATTGTGCAAGGTGCAGCGGGCGGCGTCCAGACACCAGCCGTTGAACTGCCAGCCTTCGGACTTGCCCTGGCCAACCGCTGCCGGCTCCAGCGCCAACGCGCCGGTACGCCGCAGCACCGCTTTGGCGCGGGCCACGACTACGCGTGGGTTGAAGGGCTTGGCGATGTAATCGTCGGCGCCCATTTCCAGGCCGACAACCACGTCAGACTCGGAACCGAGGCCGGTCAGCATCACCACCGGCAAATCCGGGCGCAGGCGGTGGATCTGTTGCAGTACCAGCAGGCCGTTGGTATCCGGCAGGATCAGGTCGAGCAGCACCAGCGCAATGTCCGGCTGCTGGTTGAGTAAGGCAAGCGCTTCGCTACCCCGGTGGCAGGCATGAACGGTAAATACGTGTTCATTGAGCACGTCGCAGAGCACGTCACAGATAGCGGGGTCGTCATCGACGATCAGTACGGCAGGTTTCATCGCTGCTCTCCGGATTTATTATGTGGGACTGTTTAAAAACAGTGTACCTGATGGCTAATTAATAAGCGGCAGCCGGCAGGGGGTCTGATGCGGAAATTGCCATCGCCGTCACATTCGGCGGCAGGGGGATGATCCGGCATGCCGGTTACAGTAGTCTGTAGCAATGTTGTTGTGCATTGAGGAGAAAAAATCGTGCGCATTGGTATCGATCTGGGTGGCACCAAAATTGAAGTGATCGCGCTGGCCAACGATGGGCATGAGCTGTTCCGCCATCGTATCGCGACGCCGCGTCATGACTATCAGCAAACGCTGGATGCAATCAGCGGCCTGGTGAAGCTGGCGGAAGAAAATACCGGGCAGCAGGGTTCTGTCGGCGTCGGCATCCCTGGCACGCTGTCGCCCTATACCGGGCTGGTGAAAAACGCCAACTCGGTCTGGCTCAACGGCCAGCCCATGGATAAGGACTTGTCGACGATGTTGGCGCGTGAAGTGCGCATCGCCAACGACGCCAACTGCTTGGCGGTCTCGGAAGCCACCGATGGCGCGGCGGCCGGTCAGAAAACCGTGTTTGCGGTGATTATCGGTACCGGCTGCGGCGCGGGCGTGGCGATTAACGGGCAGGCGCATTCCGGCGGCAACGGCATTGCCGGCGAATGGGGGCACAACCCTTTACCCTGGATGGATGACGACGAGCTGCGTTTTCGCACCGAGGTGCCTTGTTACTGCGGCAAGCAAGGCTGCATCGAGACCTTTATCTCGGGCACCGGTTTTGCAACCGACTATGCGCGCCTGAGCGGCAACCCGCTGAAAGGCCATGAGATCATGACCCTGGCGGCGCAAGGTGATGCCCTGGCGGAGCGGGCCATCGGCCGCTATGAACTGCGGCTGGCGAAATCGCTGGCGCATGTGATCAATATATTCGATCCGGACGTGGTGGTGCTGGGCGGCGGCATGAGCAATGTGGACCGCTTGTATCAGCATGTGCCGCAATTAGTGAAATCCTGGGTATTCGGCGGCGAATGCGAAACGCCAATTCGCAAAGCGATCCACGGCGATTCCAGCGGCGTGCGCGGCGCAGCCTGGCTGTGGCCGCAGAGGTAACCCTTGCAAAAAAGCGCGAGCCTGTTCGCGCTTTAATCAATTCCCTGTACAAAAACTGGACGCCCCTCTATGCTTTAGCTAACTTAGCTAAGGAGACGCTCATGCCTATTCAGGCCAATATGCACGAAGCAAAATCGAACCTGAGCCAGTTGGCGGATAAAGCCGCAGAGGGAGAGACAGTGATCATAGCGAAAGCAGGGAAGCCTTACGTTCAGTTGATGGCGATTAAAGGTGAAGCGCGCAAACCCGGCGCGGCCAAAGGTAAATTTACCGTACCGGAGGATATTAATGCCGGCGATGCGGACATCACCGCATTGTTTGAGGGAGAAAAATGAGGCGCTTGCTGCTGGATACCCACGCGCTGCTGTGGTGGCTGGTGGACAATGCCAGCCTGGGGCCGCGGACCCGCAATCTGATCGCCGATCCCAATAATCTGGTTTACGTCAGCGCGGCGAGCGTATGGGAAATCTCGATCAAGCAGGCGTTGGGCAAGCTGCCGGTGCCAGAGGACATTTTTGACATCATTGAGGCTGAGGATTTTCTGTCGTTGCCGATAGCCGCTTTTCATAGTCAGCAGGCGGGGCAGTTACCGCAACACCACGGCGATCCTTTCGATCACATGCTGATCGCCCAGTCGCAGGCCGAAGGGCTGACGCTGATCACCGCCGACGGCGTTTTCCCGCAGTATGGCATTCGGGTGTTCGACGCCCGGCGCTGATCCTATTTTACCTCGCTCTCACTGCGCACCCGTTCGATATGAATGGTCAAAAACATCATCTCTTCGCTGGTTAACTGGTGTTGGTAATGTTTTTCGATGTGCTGATTGATCTTGCCGGCGCAGGTGAATGACTCGCGGTATTTCTCTTTCACCACCTGGTAGAGCGAATCATCGTCGCTGTCGACGTAGTTTTTCCCCAGCAGGCGCTGAGCGAAAAATTTCAGGTGAGTGACAAAGCGATGGTAACTCAGCGCTTCTTCGTTGTAATCGAAGCGGAAGTGGTATTTGACGATGTTAAGGATCTCCTGCATCACGCGGGTGATGTGCAGGGTGTTGTGCATTTCGTCGTTCAACTGGGCGTTGACCAGGTGCAGGGCGATAAACCCGGCTTCGTCCTCCGGCAGGGCGGTGCCCAGCCGCTGGGTGATAAGGTCCAGCGCTTCCAGCCCGACGGCAAATTCGGCCGGATAAAGCTTTTTGATTTCCCACAGCAGCACGTTTTTGATGTCCAACCCCTGGTCGTGGCGCTGCAGTGCAAAGTGAATGTGGTCGGTCAGCGTGATATAGACGATGTTGTGCAGCTTGCCCGGTAGGCGCTGGCGGGCAAGGGTGATGATTTTGTCGGCGGTGGTCACGCAGGCCAACGGGATCTCCGCCAGCAGCTCTTTGTAGCGTTCGCCCATTTCGCCGCCGTTGGGGGTGAAGATCTTCTCGATCAGGTTTTCGTCCAGCAGATCGCCGGCCTTCTTTTTAAACCCTACGCCGCGACCCATCACTACCGTTTCTTCCTGACGGTCGTCCAAGGTAATCACCGCGTTATTATTAAGTATTTTTGCGATTTTCATGGTTGTTCCCTGCTGTTTCAGCGCGCTGAAAACGAAAAAACCTGACGCACGGGAGCGATCCCCTGCGTCAGGTTTTGCCTGTATTCGGATATCTCTTCTCCCTGGTATGCCAGGGACGCTGCATATTGCGCCCGCATGAGTTTGATTCATCGGGCAAGGCTGCAGCTTGAAATTCTTAGGTATACAGTAGCAATCCTGTTATCAGCAGCATCATAACCCTTGTCAGCGGCGGCTCAACGCTTTTTGCCAGGGAGTGCCGCTGTGGTCACACTTCTCAGTCGCTGCCGGACAACATCAGGTCCTGCGGCGCATTTCGGCGCTGGGTTTTGGTCAGCAGGAAATAGAGATAACCGCAGGCCATCAGGGCGATAAATACCCCGCCGATCACCGGGTTAAACCACAGCATGGCGATCAGGCATACCAGCGCCAGCACCAGCGCGATGGCCGGTACCAGCGGGTACCCCGGCGCCAGGAAGCTGCGCTCCAGCTCCGGCGCAATGCGGCGCAGTTTGAACAGGCTGAGCATGCTCATCAGGTACATCACGATGGCACCGAATACGGCCATGGTGATCATGGCGGCGGTGAGGCTCATGCCCTGAAGGTTGATCCAGCTGTCGCTGAAGATCGCGGCGATGCCGATCACGCCGCCGGCCAGGATCGCCCGGTGCGGCGTCTGGAAGCGCGACAGTTTCGCCAGTGAGGTCGGCAGGTAACCGGCGCGCGCCAGCGCGAAGAATTGGCGCGAATAGCCGAGAATAATGCCGTGGAAGCTGGCCACCAATCCAAACAGGCCAATCCACACCAGCATGTGCATCCAGCCGGAGTTTTCGCCTACCACCATTTTCATCGCCTGCGGCAACGGATCGTTGATGTTCGACAGTTTGCTCCAGTCGCCTGCACCGCCCGCCAGCAGCATCACGCCCAGCGCCAATACCACCAGCGTCAGAATGCCGGAAATGTAGGCACGCGGAATGGTGCGTTTCGGATCCTTGGCCTCTTCCGCCGCCATTGCCGCGCCCTCGATGGCCAGGAAAAACCAGATCGCGAACGGAATGGCGGCGAAGATACCGGACAGCGCCGCGCTGCCGAAATGATCGCTGCCCGCCCAGCCGTTGAGCACGAAGTTGCTGAAGCTAAAGCCCGGCGCCACTACGCCCATAAACACCAGCAGCTCAAAGACCGCCAGCACGGTGACGCAAAGTTCGAACAGCGCCGCCAGCTTAACGCCGAGGATATTCAGCGTCATAAAAATGGCGTAGGCGCCCACCGCCGCCCACTTGGGGTTAAGCGCCGGATATTGCACGTTGAGATAAGCCCCGATCGCCATGGCAATCGCCGGCGGTGCGAACACGAATTCCACCAACGTCGCCAGCCCGGCGATCAGGCCGCCGGTTTCGCCAAAGGCGCGGCGGCTATAGGCGAAAGGCCCGCCTGCGTGAGGGATGGCGGTGGTCAGCTCGGTAAAACTGAAGATAAAACAGCCGTACATGGTCGCCACCATCAGGGTGGTGATCAGGAAACCGAGCGTCCCCGCCACGCCCCAGCCGTAGCTCCAGCCAAAATATTCCCCGGAAATCACCAGCCCGACGGCAATGCCCCAAAGATGCAGGGTGCCCAGGGTAGGTTTAAGTTGCATTGTCATGTTGCTCTCCCGATCGAAAAAACCGCCTGCGCAGATAAAGAAGGTATCCACTCACGACGCTGCAGGTTTTATGCCATGACGACGCCTCTCTGCCAGCACGGGGGTGTGGCTTAAGGGCCGCTCGAGCGCGCACCAAAAGTGGGCAGCGTGGCGACGAAATTGTGCTTTATTGGTGATTTTTTGACCGATACGGCGGCGGGAGGCGGACCGGTAAGCTGGTACGGAAGTTGCTTACCTCCCTGCACCGTTACAGCCACAGTGGAATACATCATGCCGACAGCGCTTTCCTGCCAGCCGGAAGCATGCACTCAGTTGGAAGCCGGTCTGACGCGGCGGGAGAACAAGAGGGAAGGCTATCGTTTCGACTATTCGGTGGAGCACGGCGTGATTTTGTGCCAACGGCGCAATGCCGAACTGACGCTGGTGGACCGTACCCGCGCCCAGGTGCGCCAAGCGCTGCTGAGCGGAGAACCGGTGTTGGAAATCATCGCCGAGAAAATGGGCCTGTCCGCCGGTTCGTTGCAGCGCCGCCTGCGTGAACAGGGGGTGACCTTTACCGCGTTGGTGGACAAGGTACGCTGCGACCTGGCTACTCATTATTTGCAGCAGCGCCACCTGCCGATTGCCGAGTTGGCGCTGCTGCTGGGGTATTCCGACGTCAGCGCGTTTTCACGCGCTTTTCGCCGCTGGTTTGGCATCAGTCCACGCCAGTGGCGGCAACTGCCGGCCTAACTTTCCAGCCGAAACTGCGGCTCCAGCCGGCTGATACCCAGTCCGTTGACCTTTTTCACCTTAATCTGCACCGGAATGCGTTCTTTCATCGCTTCAACATGGCTGATCACGCCGATGGTTTTACCGGAGGCATTCAGGCTGTCGAGCGCGTCCAGCGCGGTATCCAGGGTTTCCGCATCCAGCGTGCCGAAGCCTTCGTCGAGAAACAGCGAGTCGATGCTGGTCTTGTGGCTGACCAGGTCAGACAACGCCAGCGCCAATGCCAGGCTGACCAGGAAACTTTCGCCGCCGGACAGGGTGCGGGTGTCACGCAGCGCGTCCGCCTGCCAGGTATCTACCACCTGCAGTTCCAGCGCGTCGCTGGTTTTGCGTTGCAACAGGTAGCGCCCATGCAGCCGCCCAAGCTGGTTATTGGCCAGGTACACCAGATGATCCAGCGTCAGCCCCTGGGCAAATTTGCGGAATTTATCGCCTTCTTTGGAGCCGATCAACTGATTGAGGTAGCTCCAGTCGTCGTACTGCTGCTGGCTCTGGCTGATTTGCTCAAACAGCGATTGCTGATTGAGACGGCGTGCGGCGTCGCTTTCCAATTGGTTGCGCAGTTCACCCTGACGCAGTTGCAAGGCTTTCAACTGCTGCGCCAACGCCTCCAGGCTCTGGCTCAGGGCTTGCGCGTCGGCCTGGGTTTCATCCAGCCCTTCCGGGCGCTGTTGCCGCTGTTGTTCCAGCGTATGAACCGCCTGTGCCAGCAGGGCGCTGGCCTCCACCTGCCGCTGGTGCAACCGTTCTTTATGCTGCTGCAATTGCCGGCGCTGTGCGTCATCCAACAGCGCGGCGCTGAATGCGGCTTCGTCGCTGAATTCGCTGGCGGCCAGGGCTTCCAGCCAGGTTTGTTCCGCCTGTTGCAGCCTCTCGCTCTGCCGTTGCTGCTGTTGTTGCAGGCCGGCAAGCTGGCCGGCCAGGCGATCGCGCTGCTCCTGAGCTTTCTGCCATTGTTCCGCCGCCTGATGGCTGGCCTGCTCGCAGGCGGCCAGTTGGGCACGCAGCTGTTCGCGCACCTGCGGAATCTGTTGTTCGCCAAACAGCGCCAGCCGCTGCGCGCGGTGTTCGCCCAGAGTTTTCTCGCCCTCTTGCCACTGTTGTTGCAAGCGCTGCTGTTGCAACTGCGCATCGGCGTGGTTTTTTTCCAGCAGGGTGAAGCGCTCGTCCAGCAGCGCTTGTTGCTGTTGCGCTTGTTGTTGCTGCGCCTGGAGCTCGGCCAATGCATCTTTCGCCTGCTGTACCGCCTGTGCTGCCTGTTCGTGCTGCGCCAGCCCTTGCTGGCCCTGGCGTTCTTCGCTGTCGCAGGCGTTCAGCCACTGGCTCAGGCGCTCGGCATCTTGTAGATCGAAATCAAACGCCAGCGGCGCGCTGAGGGTTTGCCACTGTTGGCGCTGGGCGGCGAGTTGCTCCTCGTCCTGCGCTATTTGCTGTTGTTGGCGCTGTTGCTGCTCCTTCAGGCTTTCGCAACGGGTGCGCAGTTCGGTGCCCTGGGTGTACAGCGCCTCGGTTTTGACGCGCATTTCCGCCAGGCGCAATGCCGTCTCGGACGGTTTTACCGCCTGATATTGCTCAATGGCCGGATGGCTGGCGGAACCGCATAACGGGCAGGGCTCGCCGCTTTGCAGCAGTGCGCGCTCGGCTTCCAGACTGACGATGCGCTTTTCCAGCTCAAGGGCTTTTTCCACGTCCAACTGATGCGCTTTTTGCTGCTTGTAGTGCCGCCGCGTTTCTTCCAGCTGTTGCTCATGTTCGCCAAGCTGCGCCTGACGGGCGGAAAACTCTTTGCGCTGTTGTTCAAGCCGCTCGCTGGTCTGGCGGAACAGCGAGGAGAGGGTGAACAGCTGCTGGCGTGCGGGGCGCAGCTCGGCCAACGCGGTCTGACGCTGGCGCAACGCCGCCAGCGGTGACTGCGCTTCCAGCGCATTTTGCTGCTGTTGCTGCGCCATCAATGCCGCGTTAAGACCGTTAAGCTTCTCCTGATGTTGCCCGGCCTGTGCGGTCAATTGGCTGCGTTGAACGTTTAACTGCTCCAGATCCGTTTTCTGCTGATGGCACTGCCGGGCGGCGTTGTCGCACGCCTGCTGCAATTCCGTCTGCGTTTTTTGCAGTTGAGCAATCTGGTGGTCGAGCGGGACGATCTGCTCGTCGATCAGCCGCTGCTGGATCTGCTGGCGTTCGGCCTGCGCCTGCTGCTCGACGCGCGCTTTTTCCACTGCCTGCTGCAATGGCGCCATCTGCGCAAGCTGATGCTCTTGCTGCTGTGCCATTTGGGCGATCTGCTGTTGCAGCGCCTGCTGCTCACTGCGGCAGTGGTGACGGTCGTTATGCAGCGGCCGCAGTTTCTCCGCCGGTTCGCTGCGCGCCAACTGTTGCAACTGCGGTTCGGCCGCGGCCTGCTCCTGTTGCACGACGCTCAACTGGCGTTGGTATTCCTGCTGCTGGTGCTGCGTTCGCTGCCACTGTTGCAGCCAGTTCAGCGCCTGTTGCTGTTGCCGGGCCTGCCCGTTGAGGGCGGTTTCCTGTGCGCTCAGCTCAGCTAATTGGCTCTCCAATTGCTGACGCTGTTCGTCATTCAGCAGCTCAATGCCGCTGGCGCGTTGATGCAAGGCGTCCAGATCGGCTTTGGCCTGTTTGTGCTGCTCGAAAACCCGTTCGGAAAGCTGGCCGTAGATCTCGGTGCCGGTCAGCTCTTCCAGCAGTTCGGCCCGGTCATTGGCATCGGCATTGAGGAAGGCGGCGAACTGCCCCTGGGACAGCATCATCGATTTGGTGAAGCGGCCGAAATCCAACCCGGTGATCGCGGCGGTCAGATCCAGCTTGTCGCGGACTTTATCCGCCAGGATTTTGCCGTCTTCACGCAGCGCCAGCTCCACCTTTGGCGCTTGCAGGTTGCCGTCCGGCGCATTTTTGGCGCGGCGTTGGCTCCAGAAGGCGCGGTAGCCGATGCCTTTGACCTCAAATTCGACCTCCGCCAACGACTCGGCGGTGTGGCGCGTCATCAGTTCGTTTTGGCTCGGTGTCACGTTAAGGCGCGGTGTCTGGTGGTACAGCGCCAGGCAGATGGCATCCAGCAGGGTGGTTTTGCCCGCGCCGGTTGGCCCGGTGATGGCGAACAGCCCATTGCTGGCAAAAGGCTCAGCGGTGAAATCGATCTTCCACTCGCCCTGCAATGAATTGAGGTTCTTCAGCCGCAGGCTCAGGATTTTCATTGGGTCGGCTCCTCGTCGTTGTGCCGTACGGCCTCGACCACCTGATGGAACATTTGGCGCATCCGTTGCTGGCGAGGCTCAGTGATTTCCGTCTCCTGCGCCAGCCGCCGCTCGAAGACCTCATCGACGCTCAGTTCGTTGAGCGTTTCCTTGTCCTGCTGTTCAAGGGCCTGGCGGCGCTGCTCTTTACTGCGGCGCAGCAATACCACCTCCACCGGCAGTTGATCCGCCAGCAGTTGAATACGGCGCTGAATGTCGCTGAGGTAATCTTGCGTGGCCACTTCGATATCCAGCCATACCGGCAGTTCCCCTTGATAATCGGCGAACTGCCGCAATTGTTGCTCGATTTGCGCCAAATCACCTTTGATCAGTTGCATCGGCTGGAAGCTGGGGATATCCAGTGCGGTGACCTGTTGCAGGGCGCCTTCGGCGAAATCCACCATAAACACGCTTTTGGGTTTGCCCAGCTCATCGAAACTGAGCGGGATAGGCGAACCGCTGTAGCGGATATGCTCGGATTTGGCGACGTTTTGCGCCCGGTGAATATGCCCCAACGCAATGTAGTCGGCAGGCGGAAACGCCTGTGCCGGGAAGGCATCCAGCGTGCCGATGTAAATATCGCGCACCGAATCGGAGGTGGTAACCCCCACGGTGGTCAGGTGGCCGGTGGCGACAATCGGCAAGGTTAGCCCCAGTTCATCGCGGCGTGCGCAGGCCGCCTGGTAGAGCTGTTGATAGTGTTGCGCGATGGCCTCTTGCAACGCCTGCTGCTTTTGCGCACCCGATTCGCCGGCGCGGCTGGTCGTCAGATCGCGCGGGCGCAAGAACGGGATGGCGCACAACACCGCACCCGGTTGGCCGTCGCGCTGGTTAAGCACCAGGATCTGCTGCCCGATGTCGCTTTGGGCGTTGGCGATCACCGTTGTATTCAGGCAAGAAAGCAATTCGCGCGATTCATTCAGGGTTGCCACGGAGTCATGGTTACCGCCCAGCACCACCAGTTGGCAGCCGGTACGCTGCAGCTCCACCACGAAGCGGTTATACAGCTCGCGGGCGTAACTCGGCGGCGACCCGGTGTCGAACAGATCCCCGGCGACGATCAGCGCATCCACCCGTTGCTGTTCAATTTGCTCGATCAGCCAGCGCAAAAAAGCCTGGTGCTCGGCGGCACGGCTTTTGGTGAAAAAGTACTGGCCAAGATGCCAGTCAGAGGTGTGGATCAGGCGCATGACACTCCCGGGGCGATAAGCTAATGGCAGTGATTATAAAGGGGGCTGACTCTCCTGTCGTGACGCAATGATTATGACAACTGAATGATTTTTCTTTGAAGCTGGAAATAATCGCTATGCTTACTGGCTATAACAGGCTGGTTTTTTCATAAAAGTGTCACAAAACTGACGCATAATGGCGCCCGCAATCAACTGTGATCGCTAACACATTGGCAGGATTGACGATGGCAAGACGCATACTGGTGGTGGAAGACGAAGCGCCGATCCGTGAGATGGTGTGCTTTGTGTTGGAACAGAATGGTTACCAACCGTTGGAAGCCGAGGATTATGACAGCGCCGTGACGCGCCTGTCTGAGCCGTTCCCTGATTTGGTGTTGCTCGACTGGATGTTACCCGGCGGTTCCGGTATCCAGTTTATCAAACACATGAAGCGTGAAGCGCTGACCCGCGATATTCCGGTGATGATGCTGACCGCACGCGGTGAAGAAGAAGACCGGGTGCGCGGCCTGGAAGTGGGAGCGGACGATTACATTACCAAGCCGTTCTCGCCGAAGGAGCTGGTGGCGCGCATCAAGGCGGTAATGCGCCGCATTTCGCCGATGGCGGTGGAAGAAGTGATTGAAATGCAGGGGCTGAGCCTGGACCCTTCCTCACATCGCGTAATGGCTAATGAGCAGGCGCTGGATATGGGGCCGACCGAGTTCAAACTGCTGCATTTCTTTATGACCCATCCGGAACGTGTTTATAGCCGCGAACAGTTGCTTAATCACGTCTGGGGCACTAACGTTTATGTGGAAGACCGCACCGTTGACGTGCATATCCGCCGGCTCCGTAAGGCGTTAGAGACCACTGGTCATGACAAAATGGTTCAAACCGTTCGGGGCACCGGCTACCGATTCTCAACGCGTTACTGATCGCGTCGCGCTGGAGAATATGCTGTGCTAGAACGCCTTTCCTGGAAGAGGCTGGCCCTGGAGCTGGCTCTTTTCTGTTTACCTGCCTTGCTGCTGGGGCTGATTTTCGGCTATCTGCCCTGGCTGCTGCTGGCCGCCGTGCTGGCGGCGCTGGTCTGGAATTTCTACAACCAACTCAAACTTTCCCACTGGCTGTGGGTCGACCGCAGCATGACGCCGCCGCCTGGGCGCTGGAGCTGGGAGCCGCTGTTTTACGGCCTGTACCAGATGCAACAGCGCAACCGTCGTCGTCGTCGTGAACTGGCGCTGTTGATCAAACGTTTTCGCAGCGGCGCGGAATCGCTGCCCGATGCGGTGGTGATGACCACCGTCGAAGGCAATATCTTCTGGTGCAACGGGTTGGCGCAGCATCTGCTGGGATTCCGCTGGCCGGAAGACAACGGCCAGCACATCCTTAACCTGTTGCGTTACCCGGAGTTCAGCCACTATCTGCAACAGCAGGAATTCACGCGGCCACTGACGCTGCAACTCAATAACGAGCACTACGTCGAGTTCCGTGTGATGCCCTATTCGGAAGGGCAACTGTTGATGGTGGCGCGCGACGTCACCCAAATGCGCCAGCTTGAAGGCGCGCGCCGCAACTTCTTCGCCAACGTCAGCCATGAGTTGCGTACCCCGCTGACGGTATTGCAGGGTTACCTGGAGATGATGAGCGACGAGGAGCTGGACGGCTCGTTGCGCGGCAAGGCGCTGGGTACCATGCAGGAACAGACTCGGCGCATGGACGGGCTGGTCAAGCAGCTGCTGACGCTGTCGCGCATTGAGGCGGCACCTAACGTCGATATGAACGAGCGGGTCGATATTCCGCTGATGTTGCGGGTGTTGCAGCGTGAGGCGCAGTCGCTGAGCGGCGGCAACCACGAGATTACCTTCCGGGTGAACGAGCAGCTCAAGGTGTTCGGCAACGATGACCAACTGCGCAGCGCGGTGTCGAATCTGGTGTATAACGCCGTCAATCACACGCCGAAAGGCACCCATATTGAGGTGAGCTGGCAACAGACGCCAAACGGCGCGCAATTCCAGGTCAGCGACAACGGGCCAGGTATCGCCGCCGAACATATTCCGCGCCTGACCGAGCGTTTCTACCGCGTCGATAAAGCCCGTTCACGCCAGACCGGCGGCAGCGGGCTGGGGCTGGCGATCGTCAAGCATGCGCTCAGCCACCACGATGCGCGGTTGGAGATCCTCAGCGAGCAGGGGATTGGCACCCGTTTCATCTTTACCTTGCCTAACCGGTTGATTGTTCCTGCAGCTTTATCAGAGAATGCGGTGAAAAATTAACGCGCGAGAGGCTGGCATGATCCGAATTACCCGATGGTTGTTGCTGTGCCTGGCGCTGCTGGCGAGCCGCGGCGCACTGGCACAACCGGACGGTATGCTGTCCGGCAACCTGTCGAGCGTCGGCTCCGATACGCTGGCGAATCTGATGGCGCTGTGGGCGCAGGACTTCAGTCAGCACTACCCTAACGTCAATTTGCAGATCCAGGCCGCCGGTTCTTCAACCGCGCCTACCGCACTGGCGGCGGGTGCAGCGCAGCTTGGGCCAATGAGCAGGCCGATGAAGGCGGCGGAAGTGTCGGCGTTCGAACACCGTTATGGTTATGCGCCGCTGGCCGTGCCGGTAGCGGTGGATGCGCTGGTAGTGCTGGTGCATCAGGACAATCCGTTGCGCGGTCTGAACCTGCAGCAGCTCGACCGCATTTTCTCCGCTACCCGGCGCTGCGGCGAAAGCCGGCCGCTGATGCGTTGGGGCGAATTGGGGTTGACCGGCAGTTGGCAACAGCGCGACCTTCAACGTTTCGGGCGTAACTCCGCCTCCGGCACTTACGGCTATTTCAAACTGCGCGCCCTGTGCGGCGGCGATTTTATGCCGCGGGTCAATGAGCTGCCCGGTTCGGCCTCGGTGGTACAGGCGGTGGCCGGCTCGCTGAACAGCATTGGCTACGCCAGCATCGGTTTTCGCGCCAGTGGCGTGCGTCTGCTGCCGCTGGCGGAATCGGGTGAAAATTATGTTGTCCCCAATGATACCAACGTGCGCAACGGCAGCTATCCGCTGTCGCGCTATCTGTATATTTACATCAACAAGGCCCCCAACCAACCGCTGGAGCCGCTGACCGCCGCTTTTCTCGATCGCGTGCTGTCCGATGCCGGGCAAAAGCTGGTTAATCATGACGGTTACCTGCCGCTGCCACCCGATACGCTGCGCAAAACCCGGCTGGCGCTGGGTCTGAAGTAATCCTCCAACGGGCGCCGAGTGGCGCCCAACATGAATTTCTCTCAACACCAATGAAAATTATTCTATTGCCGCCCGACAAGCGGCGTGACAGGATGCTCCCCAATAGGTTATTTAGACGTCTGGATGTCCAAGGTAACTCAGCGTAATAGTTCACACTGTCAATCATTGAAGCAAAGAGGCCCGATCCTTTGCTTGTCACCGGGAGTCATAATATGTGCCATTGCAACCACGCCTTTCACGCTGACGTTGTCGGCAGCCTGTTGCGCCCTGCGGCGCTGAAAACTGCTCGCCAGCAGTTCCAGCAAGGCGAAATCGATGCCGCCCGGTTGCGCGCGGTTGAAGACGAGCAGATCCGTTTGGCGGTGGCAAAACAGAAAGACCTCGGTTTGGCGGTGGTGACGGACGGCGAATTCCGCCGTGCGTGGTGGCACTTCGACTTCCTGGAAGGGCTGGACGGCGTGGAAGGTTATGATGCGGAGCAGGGGATCCAGTTCAACGGCGTGCAAACCCGCGCGCGCAGCATCAAGGTGGTCGGCAAATTGGGTTTTAACCCCCAGCACCCGATGCTGGCGGATTTTCGCTTTCTGAAGGCGATGGCCGGCGATGCGGTACCGAAAATGACCATTCCCAGCCCGAGCGTGCTGCACTTTCGCGGCGGGCGCAAGGCCATCGACAGCCGGGTTTACCCGGATCTGAATGTCTATTTCGACGATCTGGCGCAGACCTACCGTGATGCGATCAAGGCGTTTTATGACGCAGGCTGCCGCTATCTGCAGCTGGACGACACCGTCTGGGCTTATCTGTGCTCGGACGATCAACGGCGGCAGATCCGCGAGCGCGGTGAGGATCCGGATCGTCTGGCGAAGATCTACGCCGACGTGTTGAATGCGGCGATCGCCGGCAAGCCGGACGATCTGACCATCGGCTTGCACGTGTGTCGCGGTAATTTCCGCTCTACCTGGATCTCCGAAGGTGGTTACGAGCCGGTGGCGGAAATCCTGTTCGGCCAGGTGAATATCGACGCTTTCTTCCTGGAATACGACAACGAGCGCTCCGGGGGCTTCGAGCCGCTGCGTTTTATCAAACCCGGTAAACAGCAGGTGGTGCTCGGCCTGATCACCACCAAAAACGGCGAGTTGGAGAACCCGGAACAGGTGAAACAGCGTCTCGAGGAGGCCGCGCAGTTTGTCGATCGCCGCCAGTTGTGCCTCAGCACCCAGTGCGGGTTTGCCTCGACCGAAGAGGGCAATAGCCTGAGCGAACAGCAGCAGTGGAATAAGCTGCAAAGCGTGGTAAATATTGCCCGAGAGGTTTGGTAAGCGCGCAGATCCCGTTCAGACCACGCGAAAACCGATCGTTTATTGGCGTTTTCGCGCGGTCTCAAGCCGGATGTTTCACGGTTTGTGAATGCGTCGCTCAAAAATGATACAAATCATGTAGTGTATATTTATTGATAGCCAATATGATCGACTGGTGAAAAAAAATTATCTGGTCGATAGCTCTGGTTTTTGTCACGCGACTTGCCTTTCAACGCTATAAACGTTTAACTTACCCCCCGTTGTCGGACTAAACCTCCATTTATAACTCCTAAAACTCTGTCCATCATCATGAGTGGTCAATTTCGAATAAGGACAAAACGCCGGACGTTACGCGTTTTCTGCTCTTATTGGTCTCACGATGAAAGGGCAAGCCGGCAACCGGGTGGGGGCATTACGTCACCACGATATCGGGTACTTTTTTTCATTTGAACAGGCAGCACGACATCGTATGAGTCATCGTTTAACGTCAAAAGATATTATGGCGCTGGGTTTTATGACCTTTGCCTTATTTGTCGGCGCCGGGAACATCATTTTCCCGCCGATGGTCGGTTTACAGTCCGGTGAGCACGTCTGGACCGCAGCAATCGGCTTCCTGATTACCGCAGTCGGTTTGCCGGTGATTACCGTTATCGCTCTGGCACGCGTTGGCGGCGGTATTGATGCCCTTAGCACGCCGATTGGCCGCAGCGCCGGTTTGCTGCTGGCGACGGTCTGTTATCTGGCGGTTGGCCCGCTGTTCGCCACCCCGCGTACCGCGACCGTGTCCTTTGAAGTGGGTATTGCACCGCTGACCGGCGACGGCGCCATGCCGCTGTTTATCTACAGCCTGGTGTATTTCGCGCTGGTCATCGGCATTTCACTGTATCCGGGCCGCTTGCTCGATACCGTGGGCCACGTGCTGGCTCCGCTGAAAATCGTTGCGCTCGGCGCACTCGGCATTGCGGCGTTGGTTTGGCCGGCGGGCACGCCTATTCCGGCTACCGAAATTTATCAGCACGTTCCTTTCTCTTCCGGCTTCGTCAACGGTTATCTGACCATGGATACGCTGGGCGCGCTGGTGTTCGGCATCGTCATCGTCAACGCTGCGCGTTCCCGCGGCGTGAAAGATGCCGGCCTGCTGACGCGTTACACCATTTTGGCCGGCCTGATCGCCGGTGTGGGCCTGACGCTGGTTTACCTGAGCCTGTTCAAGCTGGGTTCCGGCAGTGGCGTGTTGGTGCCGGACGCGACCAACGGCGCGGTGATCCTGCACGCTTATGTGCAAAATACCTTCGGTGGGTTGGGCAGCTTCTTCCTGGCGGCGCTGATCTTCATCGCCTGTATGGTGACTGCGGTAGGCCTGACCTGCGCCTGCGCCGAGTTCTTTGCTCAGTACCTGCCGTTCTCTTATAAAACGCTGGTCTTTATTCTGGGCCTGTTCTCGATGGTGGTTTCCAATCTGGGCCTGAGCCATCTGATCCAGATCTCTATCCCGGTGCTGACCGCGATTTACCCGCCGTGTATCGTGCTGGTGGTATTGAGCTTCACCCTGCGCTGGTGGAACAGCGCGACGCGCATCATAGCGCCGGTGATGCTGGTCAGCCTGCTGTTTGGTATCCTTGACGCGGTGAAAGCGTCTACCTTCCAGCACCTGTTGCCGGAGTGGACCAATCACCTGCCATTGGCTGCGCAGGGGTTGGCATGGCTGTCGCCTTCTCTGCTGATGCTGGTGTTGGTCGCGATTTATGACCGGGTTTGTACGCGTTCTGAAGTGACCGCGCACCCATAATCCCCCGGCTGAATTTTGGGCCACGGACTTGTCCGTGGCCTTTTTACGTTTAAAAAACACGGGTTATTTTCATGCAACAACAGTCACCCTCCGCCCCTGCGGCCAATAAGCTGAAGCGCGGTCTCAGCACGCGTCATATCCGCTTTATGGCTCTTGGCTCGGCCATCGGCACCGGCCTGTTCTACGGTTCGGCGGACGCCATTAAAATGGCCGGCCCGAGCGTTTTGCTGGCATACCTGATTGGCGGCGTCGTCGCTTTTATCATCATGCGCGCTTTGGGCGAGATGTCGGTCAACAACCCGCAGGCCAGCTCATTCTCCCGTTATGCGCAGGACTACCTTGGCCCGATGGCCGGGTATATCACCGGCTGGACCTACTGTTTTGAAATTCTGATCGTTGCCATTGCCGACGTGACCGCGTTCGGCATTTATATGGGCGTCTGGTTCCCCGAGGTACCGCACTGGATTTGGGTGCTGAGCGTGGTGCTGGTGATTGGCGCCATCAACCTGATGAGCGTGAAGGTGTTCGGCGAGCTGGAGTTTTGGTTCTCGTTCTTCAAAGTCGCCACCATCATCATCATGATTGCCGCCGGTATCGGCATCATCATTTGGGGGATTGGCAACGGCGGGCAACCGACAGGTATCCATAACCTGTGGTCCAACGGAGGCTTCTTCAGCAATGGTTTTATCGGCATGATCCTGTCGCTGCAACTGGTGATGTTCGCCTATGGCGGCATCGAGATCATCGGTATCACCGCCGGTGAAGCCAAGGACCCGAAAACGTCGATTCCCAAGGCCATCAATTCGGTGCCGTGGCGCATCCTGGTGTTCTACGTCGGTACGCTGTTTGTCATCATGTCGATTTATCCGTGGAATCAGGTGGGCACCAACGGCAGCCCGTTTGTGCTGACCTTCCAGCACATGGGGATTACCGTGGCTGCGGGCATCCTCAACTTTGTGGTGATCACCGCGTCGCTGTCGGCGATTAACAGCGATGTGTTCGGCGTCGGCCGCATGCTGCACGGGATGGCTGAGCAGGGCCATGCGCCGAAGATGTTCAGCAAGGTGTCGAAGCGCGGCATTCCGTGGGTTACGGTGTTGGTGATGATGCTGGCGTTGCTGTTGGCGGTGTACCTCAACTACATCATGCCGGAAAACGTGTTCCTGGTGATTGCCTCGCTGGCGACCTTTGCCACCGTGTGGGTGTGGATCATGATCCTGTGCTCGCAGATTGCCTTCCGCCGCAGCCTGAGCAAAGAGCAGGTGAAAAAGCTGGCGTTCCCGCTGCGCGGCGGCGTGTTCACCTCCGTGGTCGCGATTATCTTCCTGGCGTTCATCATTGGCCTGATTGGCTATTTCCCAACTACCCGCGTATCACTTTACGCCGGTCTGGTGTGGGTGGTAGTGCTGCTGGCGGGTTACTACTTCAAGGTCAACCGTCAGAAGAAGCGGGCGGTGCTGGCACCACAGCAGGATTGAAAATGAAAACACCGGCCAGCGCCGGTGTTTTTTTAAGCTCATTGTTCTGGTCTGTCAGGCAAAATCCAGTTTGCGCAGTTTCGATAGGTCAATGGATTGTCTGGCGTGCCAGAGATCGTAAGCATCCTGCATTCCCATCCAGACATGTTCGGAACTGCCGATAACAATCGATAAACGTATAGCCATTTCCGGTGAGATATCGGACTTGCCGCTAATCAGACGTTGAACCGTTGATGGCGCTACATCAAGCGCTCTGGCCAGGCCGCGCGCGCTAAGCTGCAATGTCTCCATCGTTTCCTTGATCAGTTCTCCGGGATGTGGCGGGTTATGCATGTGGTTCATCAGTGATAATCCTCATAATTGACGATATAGATATCTCCCTCGGACAATTCAAACGTAATTCGCCAGTTGCCAGTGACGGTGATTGACCAAAGTCCTGTTCGATCGCCCGTCAGCGAATGAAGAAAGAACCCGGGGAGATCTACATCATTGATTTCCTTAGCCAGATCCAACACGCTCAGACGGAGGCTGATTTTTTTTGCCTGTTTGGCATCGATGCCAGCCGTTGAACCCGTTTCAAAGAATTTCTTGAGTCCTTTATGCCTGAAGCTTTTTATCATCCTGATGGCTCCATCGGTGTTGCGTTATACGCATCATAGTCGGGTGTTGCGTATGACGCAACGGTTTGTTTTGACCCGTGCAGACTATCGTCTATCCTCGGGTTCGTCGTCACCCGAGCCGCGTGCTTCAACGCGCAAACTACTGTCGCACAGTCGTTCTTCTTTGCCCTCGCCGGCGCAGCGCGACAGCACTTCACGGAGATCCTGCATGCTGCTGCTGAGGGCGCTTAGCGAGGGTTGCAGCGTGCGGCTCATGCGGCTTTCATCCAGCGAGGCGCTATGCAGGCAGCCGATAAACATCAGGGTGGCCAGCAGAGTAAACAACCGGTGTTTTAACGATTTAAGCAAAGGCATCTCTTCTTCTGTGCAGTAGGGGAAAAAGCATTAACGCCGTTTTAATCGCAGAAGAAAAGCGCCTGGAGACATCTGCTGGCAATCGACAGGGAATCATTACCAGCAGACATAATTACGTCAGCCTGCGTCAGGAAACGTCCGTCGCCGCTCGCATTTGGCTCAGCATGCTACGCATGTCGTTGCCGGTGGGCGTTTGATGCACGCGTAGATCGAACTCGTTAATCACCGCCAGAATATGATCAAAGATATCGGCCTGAATGCTCTCGTATTCCGCCCACACCGTGGTGTTGGTGAAGGCGTAAATCTCCAGCGGCAAGCCCTCCGGCGTCGGTGCCATTTGGCGCACCATCAGCGTCATGCTCTGATGAATATTGGGGTGAGAGCGCAGGTAAGCCACCAGGTAGGCGCGCAGCGTGCCGAGATTGGTCAGACGGCGGCCGTTGAGCGGTGAGCTGAGATCCACGGCACTCTGCCGATTATAGTGGCTCAGTTCTTGCGTTTTATCGTTCAGATAACGCTGCAACAGCGGATTGCGATTAAGGCGCTGTTGCTCTTCCGGGGACAGAAAATGCACGCTGGTGGTGTCGATATTGATGCTGCGCTTGATGCGTCGCCCGCCGGATTCCGACATTGAGCGCCAATTCTTGAAGGAATCTGAGATCAGCGCATAGGTGGGAATGGTGGTGACGGTGTTGTCCCAGTTACGGACTTTTACCGTGGTCAGGCCGATGTCGATGACCGCGCCGTCCGCGCCGTATTTCGGCATCTCCAGCCAGTCGCCGATTTTCAGCATATCGTTGGCGGAAAGCTGAATGCCGGCCACCAGCCCGAGGATGGGATCCTTGAACACCAACATCAGCACCGCGGTCATCGCACCCAGGCCGCTGAGCAGCAGCAATGGCGATTTGCCCATCAGCAATGAAACGATCATGATGCCGATCAGAATGGCGGCTACCAGTTTCAGCCCCTGGAAAATGCCGCGCAGCGGCAGCTGATTCGACAGTGGGCTTTGGCGCAGCACCGCCAATAACGTATCCAGCAGCGAAAACAGCGACAGCAGGGCAAAGGCCATGATCCAGACCTGTGCGGCGGTGATGATGAATGCCTGCGTCTCGCCGCCAGCGTGCAGCCACAACACCGCTTGCAGATTGATGATGACCCCTTGCAGCAACAGCGCTATGCGCTGAAACAGCTTGTACTGGGTGAGCGCTTGTTGCCATACGCGCTGCGATTGCTGGCCGCGGCGCTGGATCGTTGCCAGCACCACGCGGTGCAGCACCAGATGAATGGCCACCGAAATCAGGACGATCAGTCCGAGCACCATCAGCAGAGACATTACTCCGCTGAATTCCAGCCCGAACTTCTCCAGCCACAGTGTTATCTGTTGTTGCATTATCGATCGCTCCTTTAAAAAATGCGCAAAAAATATCCAATACACTCAAAAGACGTTAGCCTAATGGCTGCAGGCCATAATGTGCGGCTGTTTACCCTTTTTTACATAGGGTTGCCGTCGGCAGCCTATCTCCACCCCCCGGCTCCTCCCCGAGTTTAGCGGCCAAAGAGGAGGGGGACTTGCACTCAACGTGGCATTGTTCGTGGCATTGAATAACGTCGTCGATTTCGTTTTGTACAGCAGGAGAACAGTATGCTTAACGCCTGGCATCAACCGGTCCCGCCCTTTGTGGTGAAGAAGGGACAACGCCTGGATATCACGCTGTGGTTACAGGGTGATGATTTGCCTGAGAGGGTCTTTTTACGCGCCGAGCCGGATAACGAAGAATGGCTGCTGATCATGAAAGCGCACAGCGCTGAAGGCCGGTGGCGTTATCAGGCCAGCCTGACGCTGAACGAAGGAGAGGCCACGCGGCGCTACTGCTTCAAACTGGTGTGGGCCGATCGTCAGCAATGGTTCGGGCCTCAGGGGTGGTCGCTGATCCCGCCGGGCCAACTGGCGCAGTTTGCGCTCGACGAACCTGACCGCAGCCCGGCCTGGGTGGCGGATCAGATATTTTATCAAATTTTCCCCGATCGTTTCGCCGGCAGCGGCGGCGAGCACGGTATTAAAAACGGCAGCTATCGCCATCACGCGGCCGGTTGCGACGTGGTGCGCCGCGACTGGCAGCATCCGCTGGAAGACCGGGATGCCGCTTCCACGTTCTATGGCGGCGATTTGGATGGTATCAGTCAAAAGCTGCCTTACCTGCAGAAACTGGGCGTCACGGCGCTGTACCTGAACCCGATTTTCACCGCGCCGAGCGTGCATAAATACGATACCGAAGACTATTATCAGGTCGATCCCTATTTCGGCGGCAATGCCGCCTTGCAGCGTTTGCGAGTGAGTACTCACAAGGTGGGGATGAAACTGGTGCTGGACGGGGTGTTTAACCATACCGGCGATTCCCACCCCTGGTTTGATCGTCACCAGCAGGGCGACAACGGCGCCTGCCACCACCCGGATTCACCGTACCGCGGCTGGTTCAATTTCTACCCTGACGGCCGGGCGCTGGACTGGAAAGGCAACGCCAGCCTGCCGAAGCTCAATTTTGCCGAACCTCAGGTGGCCGAGAGGATTTATCGCGGCGACGGTAGCGTGGTGCGCCACTGGTTACGCCCACCCTACAGCATCGACGGTTGGCGGCTGGACGTGGTGCATATGCTGGGTGAGAACGGCGGTGCTACCGGCAATCTCCAACACCTTGCCGGCATTTATCAGGCGGTTAAACAGGAAAACCCGCAGGCCTACGTGCTGGGCGAACATTTTGGCGATGCGCGCCGCTGGCTGCATGCCGGCGTAGAAGACGCGGCGATGAACTATATGGGCTTCGCCCTGCCGGTAAGGGGGTTCCTTGCCGGACTGGATGTGGCGCATCACCCGGTGCAGATGGACGCTGCGGACTGCGCGCAGTGGATGGACGGCTACCGTGCCGGATTGCCGCACGGCAGCCAACTGATTCAGTTTAACCAGCTCGACAGCCATGATACTGCGCGTTTCCTGACGCTGTTGCAGGGCAATCAGGCGCGCATGCAGATGGCGGCGGTGTGGCTGATGAGCTGGATTGGCGTTCCCTGCTTATATTATGGCGACGAGATTGGCCTGGATGGCGCCAACGACCCGTTCTGTCGCAAGCCGTTCCCGTGGGATGAAAATCAGTGGGATCAGAGCCTGCTGGCGCTGTGCCAACGGATGGCGGCGCTGCGTAAACAGAGTCTGGCGCTGCGTCGCGGTGGTTGCCAGGTGTTATATGCCGCCGGTGAAACGTTGGTATTCGTGCGCCTTTATCAACGGGAGCAGGTAGTGGTGGCGTTACAGCGTGGCGGCAGCGGTGAAGTGGCATTGCCGTACAGCCCGCTGCTGGCCGCAGGCAAATGGCAGCGGCTGGAAGGGCATGGTGAGCTGAGAGAAGAGCAAAACGGCATGACGCTGCAACTGGGCGAAGAGTCGGTCACCTTGTGGCGTCGGATAGGGTAAAGCGGCGACGGGGCCGGCGGACCGGCCCCTGATTAAGTTAGTGTGCGTTCACACTTTCCATAAGATCAATAGCCTACCGCTGAACCTGCCGGGCGGCGCACGTCATTGGCACCGTACAGATAACCTTCGCGTACCTTGCCGGAAACCGCAGAGTCGTTGCCGGAGTTGGCCGGGCTAACGCCTGCGGCACCCGGCAGACCCACCAGAATCAGCTCGGCGGCGCCCCACGGCGTTTGCTCGACCATCTTGTAACCCATGCCGCTGAGGAGTTTCAGCGTATCGGCGGAGACGCCACGCTGCTCGTAATACACTTCGTCCGGCAGCCATTGATGGTGAATACGCGGCGCATCCACCGCTTCCTGCGGCGCCATGCCGTGGTCGATCACGTTCAGCGCGGTTTGCAGGGTGATGGTGATGATGCGCGATCCGCCCGGCGAGCCGAGCACCATAAAGATTTTGTTGTCTTTGGTCACCAGTGTCGGGCTCATCGACGATAGTGGGCGCTTACCGGGGGCAATGCTGTTGGCGGTGCCCTGCACCAGTCCGTAGAGGTTTTTCTCGCCGACTTTAACGGTGAAATCGTCCATTTCATCGTTGAGGAAGAAGCCTGTTCCCGGTGCTATCACGACCGCGCCAAAGCGGCCGTTGACGGTATAGGTGGTGGAGACGGCATTGCCGTCATGATCGACAATCGAATAGTGGGTGGTTTCCGGTTTCTCGTGGGGTTCCATGCCCGGCTGCACGTTCTCTGACGGCGTGGCCTTGTCAGCGACAATTTTTTTGCGGATCTCTTCGGCATAGCTCTTGCTGACCAAGCGATCGATCGGGTTCTTGATGAATTCCGGGTCGCCAAGGTAGGTATTACGGTCCATATAGGCGTGGCGCATCGCTTCGGTCAGGGTGTGAATGGCCGCCGCCGAGTTAAAGCCCATACTTTTCAGATCATAACCTTCGACCACGTTGAGGATTTCGCACAGCGTTACGCCGCCGGAGCTGGGTGGCGGTGCAGAAACAAATTTATAGCCACGGTAGCTGCAGGTAATGGGCGGCGTTTCGGTCACTTTGTAGTTGGCGAAGTCGGTCGCCGTCAGGATGCCGCCGCCTTGTTTGGCTGCGGCCTCCACGGCCTGCGGGATCTTGCCCTTATAGAAGGCGTCCGGGCCGTCTTTGGCGATGGCTTCCAGGGTGTTGGCCAGATCGCTCTGCACCAGACGGTCGCCCGGTTGCAGTGCGGTGCCGTCCGGGCGCAGGAAGATTTTGGCGGATTCCGGGTCCTGTTTGAAGCGGGCGACGGTGGTGTCGAGAATATCGGTATCGGCACGGGTCAGTATAAAGCCTTCGCGCGCCAGTTTGATCGCCGGCCCCATCACCTGCTCACGGCTCAGCTTGCCGTATTTCTGGCGTGCGGTTTCCATGCCCAGCACGGTGCCCGGCACGCCCGCCGCCAGATAGCCATACAGGCTGGCGCCTTTTTTCACGTTGCCTTCGGCGTCCAGATACATGTTGGCGCTGGCCGCCGCCGGGGCGGTTTCACGGAAGTTGATAAAGGTATCGGTACCGTCGGCCAGGTGTACCGTCATAAAACCACCGCCGCCGATATTGCCGCAGCAGGGGTTCACCACCGCCTGCGCATAGCCGACCGCCACTGCGGCATCGATGGCGTTGCCGCCCAGCTTGAGGATATCGACGCCAACCTGCGAGGCGAGATGTTGCGATGTCACTACCATGCCATTTTTGGCTTCGACCGCCGGGTTGGAGGCGGCATACAGGCTGCTGCTGACCAGCAGCGCCGCCATGGTCAGCGGCTTGCTCCATTTCTGTAAAAACATAGTTATTCCTACCCTGTCAGTGTTCTTATTGTGATTGGCTTGCCGTTTTACCCTGCAAAGAGCGAGCCAGCGTTATTTATAGTAGCTACAGGTGGGGGATTACGCGGTGTTCAGGACCGAAAATGTGAGCGGAAACAGCGAAATAAAGCCCGAATGAGGGGCAGTCTGCCCTAAAAAAGAGCAAAAAAAACCGGCCTCGAGGGCCGGTTGATTCACTTGCAGGCTGAAATTACAGCTTGGAAGCGTTCTCGGACAGGTATTTAGCTACGCCGTCTGGAGATGCGCCCATACCTGCTTTGCCTTTTTCCCACTGAGCCGGGCACACTTCGCCGTGCTCTTCGTGGAATTGCAGCGCGTCAACGGTACGGATCATTTCGTCGATGTTACGGCCGATTGGCAGGTCGTTAACAACCTGAGCACGAACCACACCGTCTTTGTCGATCAGGAAAGAACCGCGCAGCGCAACGCCGGCTTCTGGGTGTTCGATGCCGTAAGCTTTCTGAATTTCACGCTTGATGTCAGCAACCATGGCGTATTTCACTTCACCGATGCCGCCATTTTCGACAGGGGTTTTACGCCATGCGTTGTGAACGAATTCTGAGTCGAATGAAACGCCAACCACTTCAACGCCACGCTTCTGGAATTCTTCATAGCGGTGATCGAAAGCGATCAGCTCAGAAGGACATACGAAGGTGAAGTCCATCGGCCAGAAGAACAGTACGGCTGGTTTACCGTTCAGGTGCTTCTTAAAGTTGAAGTTTTCAACGATTTCGCCGCTGCCCAATACGGCAGCTGCAGTGAAGTCAGGGGCTTGACGAGTTACCAGGACCATAATTACTCCTGTAATAGGTGTTAAGGGGTTGATGTAAAAGCAAGGCCAGTATAGGGACCAAGACTCGGCGAATAAAGGGTAAAAGACCAATCGATGAGATAGCTTTTACCTATCGAATTCAATGATTAAATTTAGCAAACTTTAAAAGTAACCTTTTCCTGCAAAAGGGCAAGGCTTAAAACCCGATTTCTTGTAAAGCGTCGCATTTTCAACGGGTTTGGTTTGCGCTTAAAGCTTTTTGTCTTTTGCCTGCCGCATCATCTGCGGATAAAACTGCCAGAACTGTGTTTCAAGCTGATGATAGTGGCGTTCCACGTCGGCGAAGGAGCCGGCCAGAGCGGCCAGGCGTGGGCGGCGGCTGGCCATGCCCGCCAGCACGGTGCCGATAAACGGCAACTCGGCGTAGCGCTCCAGCCAACGTTCCTGCCATAAATACCCGTTTAAGTTCTGAAAGCGCGGCGGCGTCAGCGGCAAATGCGGCACGATCTGGCTGCGGGCCTCTTGGGTAAAGCTGTGCAGGCTGAGAGACGGCTCTAACTGCTGCCAGTGGCGCGCCAGGAAATGATCCCACACCACGTCGAGCGTGATGGGCGCCACACGGCGGTGTTCGTCACTGAAGAAGTCACGGCAGACCTTCACCTGCGGCAGGCTGTCGGTCAGTACGTCGACGCGGCGGTGCATCATTATGCCGGCCACTACCTCGGGATTGTACTCGCCTGCGGGGTTGCCGCGCACGAAGTCGGCCAACAGGTTGCCCAGCAGCGAGCTTTCCGCCAACTGAGCCAAATGGAGATGTGCAAGGAAGTTCATCCGGGCATTGTATCCGAAGTCGTGCAAATCCTCCTTATTTCTTGCTGCTGACCGCCCGCGGCTTTAGACTAGGCCGCTTGTTTTTTACCAACCAGTCTTATATTGAAGAAGTGAATACCCATGCGCGTCGCCGATTTTTCCTTTGAACTTCCCGAGTCCCTGATTGCCCATTATCCTCAGCCTGAGCGCAGCGGTTGCCGTTTGCTGCAGCTGGACGGGCCGAGCGGGGCGCTGACGCACGGCGTATTCACCGATCTGCTGGATAACCTGGAAGCCGGCGATCTGCTGGTATTCAACAATACCCGGGTGATCCCGGCGCGCATGTTTGGCCGCAAGGTCAGCGGCGGCAAGATTGAAGTGCTGGTCGAGCGCGTGCTGGACGATCATCGGGTGTTGGCGCACGTGCGCGCTTCAAAAGCGCCAAAGCCGGGCGCTGAACTGCTGTTGGGCGATGACGAAAGCGTTGCCGCTACCATGGTGGCGCGCCACGATACGCTGTTCGAATTGCGCTTCAACGATGAACGCGATGTGTTCACTATCCTCAATGCCGTTGGCCATATGCCGCTGCCGCCTTATATCGATCGGCCGGATGAAGACGCTGACCGCGAGCTTTATCAGACGGTTTACAGCGAGAAGCCGGGCGCCGTTGCGGCACCGACCGCCGGGCTGCACTTCGATGAGCCGCTGCTGGCTGCGTTACGCGCGAAGGGTATTGAGATGGCTTTTGTCACCCTGCATGTGGGCGCGGGCACTTTCCAGCCGGTGCGAGTGGAAACCATCGAAGAGCACGTGATGCACGCGGAATACGCCGAGGTTCCGCAGGAAGTGGTTGACGCGGTGCTGGCCTGCAAGGCGCGGGGCAAGCGCGTAGTGGCGGTGGGAACCACCTCCGTACGTTCGCTGGAAAGCGCGGCCAACGCCAGCAAGGACGCGCTGATTGCGCCGTTCTTCGGCGATACCAGCATCTTTATCTTCCCGGGCTATCACTACCAGGTGATCGACGCGCTGGTGACCAATTTCCACCTGCCGGAGTCGACGCTGATCATGTTGGTATCCGCCTTCGCCGGTTATAAAAACACCATGCATGCCTATCAGCAGGCGGTGGCCGAGCAGTACCGTTTCTTCAGCTATGGCGATGCGATGTTCATCAGCCGTAACCCGCAGGCGGAACACGAGTCCGTCGGCGCCTGATTCCCCGGGCTGCGCATTTGGCGCGGCCCTGTTTTAACGACGCCAGACTGTTTCTCTGGCGCTGGAGGTTTTGTGAAGTACGAATTACAAGCAACCGATGGTCGCGCCCGCCGTGGCCGCCTGGTATTTGAACGTGGCGTGGTGGAAACCCCGGCCTTTATGCCTGTCGGCACCTACGGCACGGTAAAGGGCATGACGCCGGAAGAAGTGAAAGAGACCGGCGCGCAGATCCTGCTGGGCAACACCTTCCATCTGTGGCTGCGTCCAGGGCAGGAGATCATGAAACTGCATGGCGATCTGCATGATTTCATGCAGTGGCACGGCCCGATCCTGACCGATTCCGGCGGTTTCCAGGTATTCAGCCTGGGGGCGATGCGCAAAATTAAAGAGGAAGGCGTTTATTTCCGTAATCCGATTAACGGCGATAAAGTGTTCCTCAGCCCGGAAAAATCGATGGAAATCCAGTATGACCTGGGTTCCGACATCGTAATGATCTTCGACGAGTGTACGCCGTACCCGGCCGACTGGGATTACGCCAAGAGCTCGATGGAGATGTCACTGCGCTGGGCGCAGCGCAGCCGTCAACGTTTTGACGAACTGAATAATAAAAACGCCTTATTCGGCATTATTCAGGGCGGCGTTTACGAAGATTTACGAGATGTTTCAGTAAAAGGGCTGGTGGATATCGGCTTTGATGGTTACGCTGTTGGCGGCTTGGCTGTAGGCGAGCCAAAAGAGGATATGCATCGTATTCTCGAACATGTTTGCCCGCAAATTCCGGAAGATAAGCCACGCTACCTGATGGGCGTAGGCAAACCTGAAGATCTGGTTGAAGGCGTGCGTCGCGGTATCGATATGTTCGACTGCGTGATGCCAACGCGTAATGCCCGCAACGGCCACTTGTTCGTGACTGACGGTGTAGTAAAAATCCGTAATGCCAAGCACAAGGATGATACTTCTCCGCTGGATAAAGACTGTGATTGCTACACGTGTCGCAATTACAGCCGCGCCTACTTGCATCATCTCGATCGTTGCAACGAAATACTGGGTGCCCGATTGAATACCATTCATAACCTGCGCCACTACCAACGCCTGATGGCGGGTTTACGCCAGGCTATTGAACAGGGTAAATTAGAGCTGTTTGTTACGGATTTCTACGGTCGGATCGGCAAACCGATTCCACCTTTAAACGCTTGAATTAATAATTGATAACTTAATGAGGGAATTTCAATGAGCTTTTTCATTTCTGACGCCGTCGCATCCGCAGGGGCCCCGGCTCAGGGAAGCCCGTACTCTCTGATCATTATGCTGGTCGTGTTTGGTCTGATTTTCTATTTCATGATCCTGCGCCCGCAGCAAAAACGCGCTAAAGAGCACAAGAAGCTGATGGACTCGATTGGCAAGGGTGATGAAGTGCTGACCACCGGTGGCCTGATTGGCCGCGTGACCAAAGTGGCTGACACCGGCATCATCGCCATTGCGCTGAACGACACCACGGAAGTGATGATCAAGCGTGACTTCGTGGCGGCCGTTCTGCCGAAAGGTACCATGAAGGCCCTGTAATTTTGTTTTCCCGAAGGGAATTGCCGTGCTAAACCGTTATCCTTTGTGGAAGTATCTGATGCTGATCGTGGTGATCATCGTCGGTCTGCTTTATGCGCTTCCCAACCTCTATGGTGAGGATCCGGCTGTACAAATCACTGGCGCGCGCGGTGTCGCCGCCAGTGAAACTACGCTGGACCAAGTCCGTACCGTATTAGAAAAAGACAATATCGCGAGCAAGTCGATTGCGCTGGAAAATGGCGCCATCCTGGCTCGCTTTAAAGATCCTGACGTTCAGTTGCGTGCCCGTGAAGCCTTGATGGCGGAGCTGGGCGACAAGTTCGTCGTCGCGCTGAACCTGGCTCCTGCCACGCCGGCCTGGTTGGCCATGTTGGGCGCCGAACCGATGAAGCTGGGCCTGGACCTGCGTGGTGGCGTGCACTTCCTGATGGAAGTGGACATGGACACCGCGCTGGGCAAGCTGCAGGAACAAACCATGGATACCCTGCGCAGCGAATTGCGTGAAAAGGGCATTCCTTATGCGTCTATCCGCAAGCTGGACAACAACGGCGTGGAAGTTCGCTTCCGTGACGATGCCGCTCGCGATCAGGCCATCAGCTACATTACCCCGCGTCAGCGCGATCTGGTGCTTTCCGCCAATGGCACCAACACCCTGAAAGCCAGCCTGACGGATGCTCGTCTGAGCGAAGCGCGCGAATATGCGGTGCAGCAGAACATCACTATCCTGCGTAACCGCGTCAACCAGCTCGGCGTTGCCGAACCGCTGGTGCAGCGCCAGGGCTCTGACCGTATCGTGGTTGAATTGCCGGGTATCCAGGACACCGCACGCGCCAAAGAGATTCTGGGCGCTACCGCTACGCTGGAATTCCGCTTGGTCAACACCAACGCGGATGCGACAGCCGCGGCCAACGGCCGTGTACCGGGTGATTCCGAGGTGAAAAACACGCGCGAAGGCCAGCCGGTAGTGCTGTATAAGCGTGTGATCCTGACCGGTGACCACATCACCGACTCTACCTCCAGCACCGACGAATACAACCAGCCGCAGGTTAATATCTCGCTCGACAGCGCCGGTGGCACGTCAATGTCCAACTTCACCAAGGACAACATCGGCAAACCGATGGCGACCCTGTTCGTGGAGTATAAGGACAGCGGCAAGAAAGACGCCAACGGCCGTGCGATTCTGGTGAAGCAGGAAGAAGTGATCAACGTGGCGAACATTCAGTCACGCTTGGGCAACAGCTTCCGTATCACCGGTATCGGCAACCCGAACGAAGCACGTCAGCTCTCGCTGCTGCTGCGCGCCGGTGCGCTGATTGCACCTATCCAGATCGTGGAAGAACGTACTATCGGCCCAACCCTGGGGCAACAGAACATTACCCAAGGTCTGGAAGCCTGTCTGTGGGGCCTGGTGGCTTCTATCGTGTTCATGGTGGTTTGGTACCGTAAGTTCGGCATGATCGCCACGACGGCGCTGGTGGCTAACCTGGTGCTGATTGTCGGCGTGATGTCCCTGTTGCCGGGGGCGACACTGACCATGCCGGGTATTGCCGGTATCGTGCTGACGCTGGCGGTGGCGGTCGACGCCAACGTACTGATAAACGAACGTATCAAGGAAGAGCTGAAGAATGGACGCTCCATTCAACAGGCGATCCATGAAGGCTATAAAGGCGCGTTCTCCAGTATTGTTGACGCCAACATCACTACCCTGATCACCGCCATCATTCTGTACGCAGTGGGCACCGGTTCGATCAAGGGCTTTGCGATTACGACCGCAATCGGTGTGGCGACGTCCATGTTCACCGCAATTGTCGGTACCCGTGCCATCGTCAACCTGCTTTACGGCGGCAAACGCATTAACAAGCTGTCTATCTGAGGAGTGCGTTGTGGCACAGGATTATACTGTTGAACAACTCAACTACGGCCGTAAAGTCTACGACTTTATGCGCTGGGATTACGTGGCCTTCGGCATCTCATTGCTGCTGTTGGTCGCGTCAATCGCCACCATGTCGGTACGCGGGTTTAACTGGGGTCTGGATTTTACCGGCGGTACGGTAATCGAAATCAGCCTGGAAAAGCCGGCTAACCTCGATCTGATGCGCGATACGCTGGAAAAAGCCGGGTTCCAGGACCCGATTATTCAGAACTTCGGCAGCAGCCGTGACGTGATGGTGCGTATGCCACCGGCGACCGGCACTGCAGGCCAGGAACTGGGCAATAAAGTGATCGGCGTGATCAACGACGCGGTGGATAAAAACGCCACCGTGAAGCGTATCGAGTTCGTCGGCCCGAGCGTGGGCAGTGAACTGGCGCAGACCGGCGGCATGGCGTTGCTGGTGGCGTTGATCTGTATCCTGATCTACGTCGGTTTCCGCTTCGAATGGCGCCTGGCGCTGGGGGCGGTTATTGCGCTGGCGCACGACGTGATCATCACTATGGGCGTGCTGTCGCTGTTCCATATCGAGATTGACCTGACCATTGTCGCATCATTGATGTCGGTTATCGGTTACTCGCTGAACGACAGTATCGTGGTTTCCGACCGTATTCGTGAGAACTTCCGCAAGATCCGTCGCGGAACGCCTTACGAAATCATGAACGTGTCGTTGACCCAAACGTTGAGCCGTACATTGATGACCTCCGGTACCACCTTGATGGTGGTGCTGATGCTGTACATCTTCGGTGGCGCCATGCTGCAGGGCTTCTCGTTGGCGATGCTGATCGGCGTGTCTATCGGTACCGTATCCTCTATCTACGTAGCGTCCGCGCTGGCGTTGAAACTGGGTATGAAACGCGAGCACATGCTGCAACAGAAAGTGGAAAAAGAGGGCGCAGATCAGCCTTCGATTCTGCCTTAATACGCTGATTTTTTCGGTGAAATAAAAAGGAGTGCCGTTTGGCGCTCCTTTTTTTTGCCTGCGGCGAGGGAGTGCGGATCAGTGTTGTTGTACCACCGCCGGTTGGGCGGTCGGAACGATACTGTGCAGCCGGACAAAGCCCAGTTGCTCCGGCGTCAGGCCGCTAAAGCGCAGTTCGAAATTCTGCTCCGGCTTCGGCAACAGCGAGTCTGCACTGGCGACCGGTTGTGACAGCGAGTCGGCGGTTAGCGGTTTACCGGTGACGGCATCCAGTTGCCCCCATTCCACCACCGCTTTAAATGCCGGCAGCGAAGCCTGCGAGAGCGTGCGAACGTGCAGCAATGCCTGGGTGCCGTTGGCTTCGGCTTTTACGTGGCTGAGCGACACGCTCAGTTCGCCGATGCTGCTTTGCAGGCGCGCAGCGTTATTGGCCGCAGGCAGCAGGTAGACGCCGCTGGTAGAATTCTGATTCAGCTGGTTCTGTTGTTCCAGCACCGTGGCTTGCTGGGTCAGCGTAGTTAATTTCTGATTCAGTTCAACCACCTGGTGGCGGAGCTTCGGCACCTCGTGAGTTTGCGCGCAGCCTGCCAGCAGAACAAGCGCGCTGAGCAGGAAAACTTTCGGATAAGGGGTTGTCATGGCGGCGATTTCCTATTCAATATCTCCTGTTATCAGCTTAGCCCGCCCGGCGAGGAAAGTCATGCGCGCCGCCGTTTTAGCGCCATTCGGTATCGCGGCTCGCAACAAATGGTCGACGGCCTTTGTTGTGACCGTACTTCGGGGTAAACTGCTCTTAACTATGAAAACGTTTATCAGGACGTGTTATGCATTGCCCTTTTTGCGCCGCCGTTGATACCAAAGTCATTGATTCCCGTCTGGTGGGTGATGGTTCGCAGGTGCGCCGTCGCCGCCAGTGTTTGGTTTGTAATGAACGTTTCACCACCTTTGAAGTGGCTGAGCTGGTGATGCCTCGGGTGATAAAAAGCGACGAAGTGCGTGAGCCGTTCAACGAAGATAAACTGCGTCGCGGCATGCTGAAAGCGTTGGAAAAACGCCCGGTCAGCTCCGACGACGTGGAAAATGCGATTAACCACATCAAATCCCAGCTGCGCGCCACCGGTGAACGCGAAGTACCGACCAAGCTGGTCGGCAACCTGGTGATGGACGCGCTGAAGAAGCTGGATAAAGTGGCCTATATTCGTTTCGCCTCGGTTTACCGCAGCTTTGAAGATATTCGCGAATTCGGCGAAGAAATCGCCCGTCTGCAAGACTAAGGGATAGCGCATGCATAACGACGAATTTTATATGGCACGTGCCTTTGAGTTGGCGCGGCTGGGGCGTTTCACTACCGCACCGAACCCGAACGTCGGCTGCGTTATCGTGCGTGACGGCGAAATCGTCGGCGAAGGTTATCACCTGCGCGCCGGCGAACCCCATGCGGAAGTGTATGCGTTGCGCATGGCGGGCGAGCGGGCGCGTGGCGCCACCGCTTATGTCACGTTGGAGCCCTGCAGCCATCACGGGCGCACGCCGCCTTGCGCTGATGCGCTGGTCGCCGCCGGCGTTGCCCGCGTGGTTGCGGCGATGCAGGATCCCAACCCGGAGGTTGCCGGTCGTGGCCTGTACAAGCTGCAACAGGCGGGTATAGACGTGCGCCACGGCCTGATGCTGGCTGAAGCGGAAGCGGTGAATCCGGGGTTTCTCAAACGCATGCGCACCGGTTTTCCTTATGTGCAACTGAAGCTGGGGGCCTCGCTCGATGGCCGCACGGCCATGGCTTCCGGCGAGAGCCAGTGGATCACCTCACCGCAGGCGCGGCAGGACGTGCAGCGTTTGAGGGCGCAAAGCGCCGCCATCCTGAGCACCAGCGCCACCGTTTTGGCCGACGATCCGTCGCTGACGGTGCGTTGGGATGAGCTGGATACCGCCACTCAGAGCCTCTACCCACGTGAAAATCTGCGCCAGCCGCTGCGCATTATCCTCGACAGCCAGAACCGCGTAACGCCGCAGCATCGGGTAGTGCAGCAGCCGGGAACGACCTGGTTGGCGCGGTTGCAGCCGGACGATCAGAACTGGCCGCAGGATGTTGAACAACTGACATTTCCGGCGCACGGCGGCGGGGTCGATCTGGTCGTGATGATGATGCAACTGGCGAAACGCCAGGTGAATTCCATCTGGGTAGAAGCCGGCGCTGCGCTTTCCGGCGCGTTGTTGCAGGCAGGGCTGGTTGATGAGCTCATTTTGTACATCGCGCCAAAACTGATGGGCGATAATGGGCGCGGCCTGTGCCGGTTGCCGGGCCTTGAAAACCTGGCCGATGCGCCGGAATTCGTCTTCAGCGAAGTACGGCAAATCGGCCCCGACCTGCGCTTGCGGCTGAAGCCGAAATACTGAATGTAAAGTCTGTTTGCCGCTCCGATTGGCGTTTTATAAAACCGCCGCGCAGGCAGATAAAGAATGTGATAGAATCCGCCCCCCTGCGGGGTATCGAACCCATTTTTAAGGAAAGCCCATGAAAGTTATCGAAGGTGTTGTTGCTACTCCAAATGCCCGTGTGGCGATCGCAATTGCACGTTTTAACAATTTCATCAACGACAGCCTGCTGCAAGGTGCCATCGACGCACTCAAGCGCATTGGTCAGGTTGCTGACGACAACATCACCGTTGTCTGGGTCCCGGGCGCTTACGAGCTGCCGCTGACGGCTCGCGTGTTGGCCAACACCGGCAAATACGATGCGATTATCGCGTTGGGTACCGTTATCCGTGGGGGCACCGCGCACTTCGAATATGTCGCGGGCGAAGCCAGTTCCGGTATCGGCAGCGTTTCTCTGAACGCTGAAATCCCGGTTGCCTTTGGCGTGCTGACCACCGAGAGCATCGAACAGGCTATCGAGCGTGCCGGCACCAAAGCGGGCAACAAGGGTGCTGAAGCGGCTCTGACCGCACTTGAAATGATTAATGTTATCGAAGCTATTAAAGCCTGAATTTAGTTAAGGGGAATTCCGTGAAACCTGCTGCTCGTCGCCGCGCTCGTGAGTGCGCTGTTCAAGCGCTTTACTCTTGGCAGTTGTCTAAAAATGACATTGCCGATGTTGAACACCAGTTCCTGACGGAGCAAGATGTCAAAGATGTGGACATCGCCTATTTTCGGGAGCTGCTGTCTGGCGTGGCGGTGAATGCAGGTCTGCTGGATGGCCTGATGGAACCTTTCCTGTCGCGTCAGCTCGAAGAACTGGGCCAGGTAGAAAGAGCCGTTCTGCGCATTGCCCTGTTTGAACTGAAAATGCGTCAGGATGTGCCTTATAAAGTGGCTATCAACGAAGCGATCGAACTGGCGAAAACCTTCGGCGCTGAAGACAGCCACAAGTTTGTGAATGGCGTGCTGGATAAAGCAGCACCAAGCATTCGCAAGAAAAAATAAAAAATTAAGGCCGGCATCGCCGGCCTTAATTTCTTCTATTGGAATATCGACCATGGCATGCGGTGAATTTGACCTCATTGCCCGCTATTTTGACCGGTTTAAGAGTCTGCGCCGGGACGTACAGTTGGGCATTGGAGATGACTGCGCACTCCTGACAGTGGCAGAAAAACAGCTTTTGGCCGTCAGTACCGACACCCTGGTTTCGGGCGTTCACTTCCTGCCGGATATCGATCCGGCCGATCTCGGCTACAAAGCGCTGGCAGTCAACCTGAGCGATCTGGCGGCAATGGGCGCCGATCCGGCCTGGCTTTCACTGGCGTTAACCTTGCCTGACGTGAATGAGCCCTGGCTGAAGGCGTTCAGCGACAGCCTGTTCGAACAGCTTAATTATTACGGTATGCAATTGATTGGCGGCGACACCACGCGCGGCCCGTTGAGCATGACGTTAACCATTCATGGCTTGATCCCGGCCGGCCGGGCGTTGACCCGCAGCGGTGCACGCATCGGCGATTGGATCTACGTTACCGGTACATTGGGCGACAGCGCCGCCGGCCTGGCTATCTTGCAGGATCGCCTGCAGGTAGCGGATACCGACGCCCGCGATTACCTGATTGGCCGCCATCTGCGGCCGCAGCCACGGGTGTTGCAAGGGCAGGCGCTGCGTGATTTGGCCAGTTCTGCGATCGATATTTCCGACGGGCTGATCTCCGATCTGAAGCACGTGCTGAAAGCGTCCGAGTGTGGGGCGCGCATCGTTCTGGATGAGCTGCCGCTGTCGCAGGTGTTGAGCAGCCATACGGACGCTGAACAAGCGCTGCGCTGGGCGCTGACCGGCGGTGAGGATTACGAACTGTGCTTTACGGTGCCGGAAATCAATCGCGGTGCGCTGGAAGTGGCGCTGAGCCATCTGGGTGCGGATTACACCTGTATAGGCCAGATTGGTCCACTTTCCGAAGGCATTAAATTCTACCGCAACGATGAAGCGGTGGAGCTGCCGTGGAAGGGCTTCGATCATTTCAGCGCGGAGCAGGCGTAACATGGATGAAGCTAAACGCCGTCTGCGGATGAGCAATCCGTGGCACTTGCTGGCTACCGGTTTCGGCAGCGGCCTGTCACCGGTGGTGCCGGGCACCATGGGATCGCTGGCGGCGATTCCGTTCTGGCTGCTGCTGATCCAACTGCCGTGGCAGCTCTATTCGCTGCTGGTGATGTTCAGCATCTGTATCGGCGTCTATTTATGCCACCAGACAGCCAAGGATATGCGGGTACACGATCACGGCAGCATCGTCTGGGACGAGTTTGTCGGCATGTGGATCACGCTGATGGCGTTGCCGGTTAACGACTGGCAGTGGGTGGCCGCAGGTTTTGTGATTTTCCGTATTCTCGACATGTGGAAACCCTGGCCTATCCGCTGGTTCGATCGCAACGTGCATGGCGGTATGGGCATCATGGTCGACGACATCGTCGCCGGGGTGCTTTCGGCCGGCATCATCTACCTGATTGGCCATCACTGGCCGCTCGGGCTGTTTTGATTACAGGGGCGCAGTTCAACACGGCTGCGCCCTTGAAACCTCCGCGTTATTCAAACCCCGTCACGTGATGCGGCACATAGGCCGTTTCCAGCTCGGCAATCTCTTCCGGCGTTAATGCCAGATCGACGGCGGCCACGGCGTCTTCCAGATGTTCATGGCGCGACGCGCCGATAATAGGAGCACTGACCACCGGTTTACTCAACAGCCAGGCCAGCGCAACCTGTGCACGTGATACACCGCGTTCTTCAGCAAGGGTGGCGACGCGTTCGGCGATAATGCCATCGATACCTTCGGTTTCGTCATACAGATTTTTGCCGACCTGATCGGACACCAGCCGTGCGGTGGTTTCACCCCATGGGCGAGTCAGACGGCCGCGAGCCAGCGGGCTCCACGGCAGCACCGCGATGCCTTCGGCGGCGCACAGCGGATGCATTTCGCGCTCTTCCTCACGTTGAATCAGGTTGTACTGGTCCTGCATGCTGACAAACCTCGTCCAGCCGTGCAGATCGGCGGTGTACAGCGCTTTGGCGAATTGCCAGGCATACATCGACGACGCGCCTATATAGCGCGCTTTACCGGCCTTGACCACGTCATGCAGTGCTTCCAGCGTTTCTTCAATGGGCGTTTCATAATCCCAACGGTGGATTTGCAGCAGATCGACATAGTCGGTGCCCAATCGTTGCAGGCTGTCGTCGATAGACTGCATGATTTTGGCGCGCGACAACCCGCGATCCAGATTACTCAGGGGGAAATAGACTTTGGTGGCGATCACCACGTCATCGCGGCGCGCGTAATCCCTCAGCGCCCGGCCGACGATCTCCTCGCTGCTGCCGTCTGAGTAGCTGTTGGCGGTGTCGAAGAAATTGATGCCGGCATCCAGTGCCTGCTTCAGCAGCGGACGGCTGCTTTCTTCCGGCAGCGTCCAGGCGTGATTGCCGCGGTTGGGTTCACCGTAGGTCATACAACCCAGGCAGATGCGCGAGACGTTCAGATCGGTGTTACCCAGTTTCAGATACTTCATGCTTGCCTCCCAGTGTCAGCACAGATCTATAACTGTAGTGGATTATCGGGATGACTGAGACGAAAACGCCCCCGCAAAGCGGAGGCGTCGGTCAATCAGGCGCGAGGATTATTGCGCCAGCCAGGCTTCAATTTGTCGCCGTATGCCGGCGGCGTCCAGGCCCAAATCGACCCGAACCTCTTCCTGGCTGCCTTGCGACACAAAGCTGTCCGGCAGGCCGATATTCAGTACCGGCACTGCGCGGCGTTTGGCCATCAGCAGCTCGTTCACGCCACTGCCGGCACCGCCCATAATGGCGTTCTCTTCCAGCGTGACCAGCACCTCGTGGCTGGCAGCCAGCTCCAGCACCAGCTGTTCGTCCAGCGGTTTCACGAAGCGCATATCCACCAGGGTGGCATTGATGTCTTCAGCCACTTTAGCGGCTTCCGGCAGCAGGGTACCGAAGTTCAGAATCGCGACCTTTTCGCCTTCCCGGCGCACCACGCCTTTGCCGATCGGCAACGCGGCAAGCGGTTCCAGCGGCGCACCGGTACCGTTACCACGCGGATAGCGGACGGCGCTTGGGCCTTCGTTATAGTGATAACCGGTGTACAGCATCTGGCGGCATTCGTTCTCATCACTTGGCGTCATGATCACCATGGTCGGGATACAGCGCATGAACGACAGATCGAACGCTCCCTGGTGAGTCTGGCCGTCGGCGCCGACGATACCGCCGCGATCGATGGCAAACATCACCGGCAGTTTTTGGATCGCCACGTCGTGGATCAGTTGATCGTAAGCGCGCTGCAGGAAGGTGGAGTAAATCGCCACCACCGGTTTGTAGCCGCCAATCGCCAGACCGGCGGCAAAGGTGACCGCATGCTGTTCGGCAATGGCGACGTCAAAGTATTGCTGCGGATAGTCACGAGAGAACTGCACCATGCCGGAGCCTTCGCGCATTGCCGGAGTAATGGCCATCAGAGAGCTGTCTTTGGCGGCGGTTTCGCACAGCCAGTCACCGAAGATTTTTGAATAGGACGGTTGGCCGCCGGCGCTTTTCGGCAAGGTGCCGCTGGCCGGATCGAATTTCGGCACTGCGTGGAAGCTGATCGGATCTTTTTCCGCCGGCGCGTAACCCCGGCCCTTTTTGGTCATGATGTGCAGCAACTGCGGGCCTTTCAGATCACGCATGTTTTTCAGCGTGGCGACCAGCCCCTGGACATCGTGGCCGTCAACCGGGCCGATATAGTTAAAGCCCAGCTCTTCGAACAGCGTGCCCGGAACCACCATGCCTTTCAGGTGTTCTTCGGTACGTTTGACCAACTCTTTGATGGGCGGCAGGCCGGACAGCACTCTTTTGCCGCCTTCGCGCAGGGTGGAATAGAGTTTGCCGGAAAGCAGTTGCGCCAGATGATTGTTCAGCGCGCCCACGTTTTCGGAAATCGACATTTCGTTATCGTTCAGTACCACCAGCATATCCGGGTTGATGTCCCCGGCGTGGTTCATGGCTTCAAACGCCATGCCGGCGGTGATCGCGCCGTCGCCAATCACGCAGACCGTGCGGCGATTCTTGCCTTCACGCTCCGCGGCAACCGCCATGCCGAGGCCGGCGCTGATCGAGGTAGACGAGTGGCCAACCGACAGCACGTCATATTCACTCTCAGCACGCCAGGGAAAAGGGTGCAGGCCGTCTTTCTGGCGGATGGTGGAAATCCTGTCGCGACGGCCGGTCAGAATTTTATGCGGGTAGGCCTGGTGGCCAACGTCCCATACCAGATGATCGAAGGGGGTGTTGTAAACATAGTGCAATGCCACCGTCAGTTCGACGGTACCCAGCCCGGACGCAAAGTGGCCGCTGGAGCGGCTGACGCTGTCCAGCAGGTATTGCCGCAGTTCGTCACACAGCTTCGGCAGGCTCTCTTTTGGCAGCGAGCGGAGTTCATCGGGATTTTCCACTAGCGCCAAGGTCGGGTATTTGGCTATATCAAGACTCATTCGATACTCATATCAGAGGAGTTAACGTCACACGTTAATTGTCGCGTTCAATAATGAAGCTGGCTAACGCTCGCAATGGCGCTGTGTTATAAGATTGCGCTGCCAAAGTGTCTAATGCAGCTAAAGCTTCCTGATAGAGATCCCACGCTTTTGCTTTCGCGCTGTCAAGCCCGAGCAAAGCTGGATAGGTGCTCTTTCCGTGTTGCTGGTCCGCTCCCTGGCGTTTACCGATTTTCTCGGTTTCGCCGACAACGTCCAAAATGTCATCCTGTACCTGAAACGCCAGGCCGATCGCCGCAGCGTAACGGTCAAGCTGCGGCAGCGCTGCACGGCCAGGTTCACCGGCGGCCAAAGCCCCAAGGCGAACCGCCGCGCGGATTAATGCGCCGGTCTTGTGGCGGTGTATCAGCTCCAGCGCAGGCAGATCAATTTGCCTGCCTTCAGCCTCGAGATCCAACGACTGGCCACCGCACATGCCGGCAGCGCCGCTGGCGGTCGCCAGTTCGGACACCATGGCCAGCCGATCGCGCAGCGCCACGTCGGGCATGTCGGCATCGGCCAGAATGGAAAATGCCAGCGTCTGCAGTGCATCACCCGCCAGGATCGCGCTGGCTTCACCAAATTTGATATGGCAGGTAGGCTGACCGCGACGCAGATCGTCATCGTCCATTGCCGGAAGATCGTCGTGGATCAACGAATAGGCATGAATGCATTCTACCGCAGCGGCCGGCACATCCAAATTATTCAGTGAAACGCCAAACATCTGCCCGGTGGTATACACCAGGAACGGGCGCAGACGTTTGCCGCCCAGCAGCGCGCCGTGGCGCATGGCGGCCACCATGTTGCCTTCATTGAACGGCAGCGGCGCGATAAAATCCAGCAGCGCGCGGTCGGCCCGCTGGCGAAAAGCCTGTAACTGCTCAGGAAAAGCGGCCTGTTGGACGATCTCAGACATGACGATTACTCTGCATCCGGGGTGAAAGGCGCCAGCGCGGCGTCATCGGCGCTGTCGTTAAGTAAAATTTGCACACGCTGCTCGGCCTGTTGCAGCTTCTGTTGGCCCTGACGTGCCAGCTGAACGCCGCGTTCGAATTCATTCAGCGCGTCTTCCAGCGGTAACTCACCCGATTCCAGACGCGTCACGATGTTTTCCAGTTCGCTAAGGGAACTTTCAAAGCTGATGCTTTGCTCTGTACTGTCTGATTGTGCAGGTTTTTTCGGCATAATTTTCTTTTTACATCATCATGTGAACAGTGGCGCCAGAGCCTATCCTAGCGGATTTTGATTAGCAAATCATGGCGCGCATGTGTGGTTTTGTGCACCGGGCTTCACCAGATAGTGATATACTCTGCGCCGCAAATGCGATTGATAAAACATTCGGCAGTGCCGTTGGTTTTATCAATCGCATATACATTGTAAATCCTTTTCCCTCGTAATTCTGACAATAAAGACCGCCATGAAGTTTATCATTAAATTGTTCCCGGAAATCACCATCAAGAGTCAATCTGTGCGCTTGCGCTTTATCAAGATTCTCTCGACCAATATCCGCAACGTCCTGAAGCAGTATGATGAAACGCTGGCGGTTGTCCGTCACTGGGATCATATCGAAGTTCGCGCCAAAGATGAAAATCAGCGGCCGGTGATTGCCGACGCGCTGACGCGCATTCCCGGCATCCACCATATTCTGGAAGTGGAAGACCGCGGCTACACCGATATCCACCATATTTTCGAGCAGACGCTGGAAGCTTACCGCGAGCAGTTGGAGGGTAAGACCTTCTGCGTGCGCGTTAAGCGCCGTGGCAAGCAAGACTTCAACTCGCAGGACGTGGAACGTTACGTTGGCGGCGGTTTGAACCAGCACATCGAAAGTGCGCGCGTTAAGCTGTCGCACCCGCAGGTGACGGTCAATCTGGAAATCGAAGACGACAAGCTGATGCTGGTAAAAGCGCGCCGCGAAGGTATCGGCGGTTACCCGGTGGGCACTCAGGAAGACGTGCTGTCGCTGATTTCAGGCGGTTTCGACTCGGGCGTTTCCAGCTATATGCTGATGCGTCGCGGTTGCCGCGTGCATTACTGTTTCTTCAATCTGGGCGGCGCGGCGCATGAAATCGGCGTCAAGCAGGTGGCGTATTATCTGTGGAACCGCTTTGCCAGCTCGCACAAGGTGCGCTTTGTCGCCATCGATTTCGAACCCGTGGTCGGCGAGATCCTGGAAAAGGTCGACGATGGCCAGATGGGCGTGGTGCTCAAACGCATGATGGTGCGTGCCGCCTCGCAAGTTGCGGAACGTTATGGCGTACAGGCGCTGGTCACCGGTGAGGCGCTGGGTCAGGTGTCCAGCCAGACGCTGACTAATCTGCGTTTGATCGACAATGCGTCCGATACCCTGATCCTGCGTCCGCTGATTTCGCACGACAAAGAGCACATCATCAAAGTGGCGCGCGAGATTGGCACCGAAGACTTTGCCAAGACCATGCCGGAATACTGCGGTGTGATCTCGAAAAGCCCGACGGTAAAAGCGATCAAAGCCAAAATTGAAGAAGAGGAAAGTCACTTCGATTTTTCCATTCTCGATCGCGTGGTAAGTGAAGCGAAGAATGTCGATATCCGTACCATCGCCGAACAGGCGCAGGAACAGGTTGCTGAAGTAGAAACCGTGGCGGCCTTTGGCGCTGACGAAGTGATCCTGGATATCCGTTCTAACGACGAGCAGGAAGAGAAGCCGTTGACGCTGGAACAGGTTGAGGTGAAACCGCTGCCGTTCTACAAACTCAGCACGCAGTTTGGCGATCTGGATCAGAGCAAAACTTACCTGCTGTACTGTGATCGTGGCGTGATGAGCCGCCTGCAGGCGCTGTACCTGCTGGAGCAGGGGTTCACCAATGTGAAGGTTTACCGCCCTTAAATCCACTTCATACTTGAAGCTGCAACTGTGTTGGCTGCATGCGCTCACCCCGCTCACTTACTCAAGTAAGCTCCCGGGGATTCCCGCACTAGCCGCCTGGTTGCAGCTACAATTATTTTGTGGATTATCTATTTTAACCTCAGAACTGATGCTTACTAATCGCGGAAATCGTACATCCCCGGAATCAGCACCAGCTGCGCTGCTATTTCCGCCGCTTTGGCCTTACCCAGCAGCAAATCAATCAACTTCAGCGCAAACTCCATCGACGTTCCCGGCCCCTGGCTGGTGAGCAGGTTGACGCGTGCGTCGTATACCACGCGCCGCTCCATCCATTTGTCTGCCGGGATCTGATCTTTCAATCCGGGGAAACCGGTCATATTGCCGATGGGGAACAGATCGTGGTGTTGCAGCACCAGGGCCGGTGCCGCACAGATAGCGGCGACGATGTTGCCCTGCAGATGCATCTGACGCACTTTCTCTACCAACAGCGGGCTGTCGCGAAAACACTCGGCGCCTTTCAGGCCGCCGGGCAGCACGATGGCATCGAAGGGATCGTCCACAATCGACACCAGCTGCGCGTCCGCCAGCAGCTTTACACCGCGCGAGCAGACGATAGTCAGGTCACCGTCGCCGGCTACGCTGGCGGTGGTGACTTTCACGCCCGCTCGTACCAGAAGATCGATGGTAGTGACGGCTTCGGTTTCTTCGCTACCAGGTGCCAGGCAGACCAGCGCCGATACGCTCATATTCATTTTCCTTTCGCTTAATCAGTTCAAACAACCGCGCGTTCTCCGGCAGAATCATGCCGTGGCTGCGCGCGCGGCGCAGCAGGTAGCCGGTAATGTAGTCGATCTCGGTATGCCGCTGGGTGCGGACATCCTGCAGCATCGAAGAGATGTTATCTGCGGTGCTCTGAATCACTTCCATCACGTATTGCCGCAGCCCTTCGCATGAGGTGTGGTAGCCTTCCATTTCCATCACGCCGGAGACTTCGCGGCACAGGGTTTCGATTTGCTCCGGGTAACGCTGCAATTCGCCATTACGGCAGTCATACAGCGCCGTAAGGGGGTTAATCACGCAGTTGACCGCCAGCTTGCGCCAGTTTGCCGACGCAATGTTGTTGTGCCAGGCCACATCGGGCAAAGCCTGATGCAACATTTCCGCCAGATGGCTGAGATGTATCGCCGCCGGCGATGTCGGGCCGATATGGGTGGTGCCGCCGGCAACATGGATAATGGTGCTGCCTTCACGCCTTGCCGCGTGGGTCGTGGTGCCCTGCAATATGGGCTGGCTGTTTGCCGGCAGTTCATCCTGGGTGCCCATGCCGTTATGCAGCAGCAGTATGGCGCAACGCGGGTTCAACCTGGGCAGCAGCGCGCTGACGGCGCTGGAAACCTGCCAGGCTTTCAGCGTGACCAGCAACAGTTCGCTTTGGGCCAGATGTTCGGGATCGTTGGTGGGCAAATTACGGTTGAACGAGGTGCCCTCAGGCTCAATCACGTTCACTGCGCAGAAGGGTTGCGGTACCCGCAGCCATCCTTGTACGTCGTGGCCCTGCTGATAAAGCCTGGAGAGCCACAGTTGTCCGAGCGCACCGCAACCAAGAATAGTTATTTTCATTCAGTCTCCTTGGGGTAACGGGAATACCGCTCAATTACTGTCGTATAATTATAGACTTTTCTGCTATCCGGCGAGATATCTGCCGGTAGGCTTAGCGGATTTTGCCTGAGGCGCTAAAGCGGTTATCATGCTCGGCATCGAAATCGCCTATCGCATTAGGCTCTAATTCAGGAGGAAGAAGTATGCCATCTTTCGACATTGTTTCCGAAATTGATATGCAGGAAGTGCGTAACGCCGTTGAGAACGCCACACGCGATCTCGGCACCCGTTGGGATTTCCGCAACGTGCCGGCCAGTTTTGAGCTGAACGAAAAAGATGAAAGCATCAAAGTCGCCAGCGAATCTGATTTCCAGGTGCAGCAACTGCTCGATATTCTGCGTGAGAAACTGAGCAAGCGCAGTATCGATGGCGGCGCGCTGGAGATCCCGGACGAAATGACCCACAGCGGCAAAACCTACAGCGTGGAAGCCAAGCTGAAACAGGGAATTGAAACTACCCAGGCGAAGAAAATCGTCAAGCTGATCAAAGACAGCAAGCTGAAGGTGCAGGCACAAATTCAGGGTGATGAAGTCCGCGTTACCGGCAAGTCACGCGACGATCTGCAAGGGGTGATGGCGCTGGTGCGCGGCGCCGATCTGGGGCAACCGTTCCAGTTCAAAAACTTCCGCGATTAACTTTTCCGCGACGATATTACCAAGGGCCAGCAAGCTGGCCCTTTCTATTACGACAGCTACAGCGAATTTACCAGAGCTTCCAGCTGACCGCGGTTGGTCTGTTTGGTATCGACCTTCACGTAGGCGCTGCGCTCTTCGGGCACTACTATCGCTTCCGCCACGCCAGGCTGGGCCTTCAGACGGCTTTCCAGCGCAGAATCCTTCACCGCCAGTTCCGACAATGTAATGCGCAGGCTGCTGACGTACGGCGGTTCTTGCATGGTGCTGCTGACCAGGAACCAAACGGCGGCGATAACCGCACCGGCGATAAACACCAAGCCGGCGCCCTGCAGGCCATACAACAAGCCGCCCAAGCTGCCGCCAATCGCCACGCCGATAAACTGGCTGGTGGAGTAAACCCCCATAGCGGTACCTTTGTAACCGGCCGGCGATTCTTTGCTGATCAACGAAGGCAGAATCGCTTCCATCACGTTAAACGCCATGAAGAACAGCTGCACGCCGGCAATGATGCCCCACAGATGGGCACCGGACAGCCACAACAGCACTTCGGCACAGAACAGAACCGCCACGCAGCCCATAAACACCTGCTTCATGCGGCGTTTCATTTCGGCATAAATGATAAAGGGCACCACGGCGGCAAAAGAAACCAGCATGGTGACCAAATAGACGATCCAATGCTGGCTCGGCGCCAAACCGGCTTTTTCCATCGCCAGCGGCAGCGCCACGAAGCTGGACATCAGCAGAATATGCAGACACATGATGCCGAAATTCAGCTTCAGCAGGCGGGAGTTGCTCAGCACCTTGCTGAAACTGCCGCTCACTATGCTGGATTCACGGTTCAGCACGTGGCTGTCTGCGGACGGCACCACCGCCAGGGTAATCACGATACCGGCCAAAGCCAGCACGGCAATCATCCAAAATAGCGCATGCAGGCCGAAAGCATGGGTGACGATTGGGCCGACCACCATGGCAATGGCAAAGGTAATGCCGAAGCTGACGCCGATAAACGCCATCGCCTTGGTGCGGTTCTGCTCGCGGGTCAGGTCTGACAGCAACGCCATCACTGCCGCCGCGATAGCGCCGGAGCCTTGTAATGCACGGCCGAGGATAACGCCCCAAATGGAGTCGGTGACGGCGGCAATCACGCTGCCCAGCGCAAAGATCAATAGCCCGCCGACGATCAGCGGCTTGCGGCCGATGCGGTCGGAAATCAGGCCGAAGGGGATCTGAAACACCGCTTGTGCCAGGCCGTAAATGCCGATGGCGATACCGATCAGCGTTTCGCTGGCGCCGTTCAACGCCATACCGTAGGTGGTCAGTACCGGCAGCACCATAAACATGCCAAGCATGCGCAGTGAAAATACCGTTCCTAATCCCCAGGTCGCCCGTCGTTCCTGCGGGGTCATTGCATTGTCGTTCATTAAAACCTCATTAAAAGCCATTCCAGCAGGTTATCGGCGATAACGCCTGGTGGGATAGCTTCTGAAAAGCTGCGTCATTTTAGTGTGAAGGGCAGGGGGGGTAAATCGAATGTTGTTTAACAGATATTACAGTTCGGCGGCTTTTCGGCGAGACAAATAAAATGGGCCGCTAAGCGGCCCATTCACAGACGATTTGGCTTACCAGACGTAAGTCATCAGCGTTTCTGGCGATGCCGTTGCGCTGAAGTCGATAGACATCATTACGCTCAGCGAAGTGATGGCAACAATGGAGAACACAAACAGCTTGCGCGCCCAGATGCTGTCATTTTCTGTTTTGTAGCCACGCAGCGCCATACCCAGCCACCATACGCTTACCGCCGCAGCGACGATCAGGTATTTGTAGCCGGCGTAGCCGCTCAGGGTCAGCATCAGCGTAGCAATCATAAACGCCAAGATGTAGACCGTGATGTGGTTCTTCGCCACGGAAATGCCTTTGACCACCGGTAGAACCGGAATGTTGGCCGCCTGGTAATCTTTAAAGCGGAAGATGGCAATCGCGTAGGAATGCGGCATCTGCCACAGGCTAAAGATAGCCAGCAGGATCAACGCACCGGCATCAAACTCGTTGGTCACCGCGCAATAACCGATAACCGGTGGCGCAGCGCCCGACAGGCTGCCGATCAGTGTGCCGTATACCGAGTGGCGTTTCATGTACAGGCTATAAACGCCGACATAAACCACGAAGCCCATCACCGCCAGCCACATGGCCAGCGGGTTGGCGCCGATATACAGCAACACAAAGCCCGCAATACCCAAAACGGTAGCATAAACCAGGGTCACACTCGGCGCGATCAGGCCTTTCACCAGCACCCGGTTCTTCGTTCTCTCCATTTTCTTGTCGATGTCGCGGTCAATGTAGTTGTTAAACACACAGCCCGAAGCGACAACCAACGAGACACCCACCAGGGTGGCGAGAAACAGGGGATAATCGATGCTTCCTTTGGAAGCGAGCAGAAATCCCCCTACGACAGAAATTAAATTGCCGAAAATAATTCCTGGTTTAGTTACTTGCAGGTATTGCTTAATCATCACGTGCAGCTCGACTCTTTAACTGACCATCATATTGATGTTGAGGTTGTACATAATCCAGAGTGAACCCACAACAACGATACCGATGATCATAGCGGTGAACAGCAATGCCACCAGGTTCCAGCGCTCTTCCGATGAGGTATTCATGTGCAGGAAGTAAATCAGGTGAACAATCACCTGAATGACTGCCATGCCGACTACAACCGCCAGGATGGTTGAGTGAGAGGCTGTGCCGCTCATCACCATCGCAAATGGAATCACCGTCAGGATGATCGACAGGATAAAGCCGATCAGATATGACTTAACGCTACCGTGGCTTGCGCCGCCGTGAGAAGTTTCATGGGATGAATGGCTCATGACATAACCCCCAGCAGGTAAACAACGGTAAATACGCAGATCCAGACCACGTCGAGGAAGTGCCAGAACAGGCTCAGACACATCAGACGGGTTTTGTTGGTTGAAGTCAGGCCACGCTTGCTCACCTGAATCATCATGATGATGATCCAAACCAGACCGGTAGACACGTGCAGACCGTGAGTAGCAACCAGTGCGAAGAAGCCGGACAGGAACGCGCTGCGATCCGGACCGAAGCCTTCGGCGATCAGATGATGGAATTCATAGATTTCCATCGCTACGAAGCCCAGACCGAACAGGAAGGTCAGGAACAGCCAGGTATTAACGCTGCCAACCTTGCCTTTGTTCATGCCGATCATCGCCATACCGTAGGTGATGGAGCTGAACAACAGCAGGAAGGTTTCAACCAGGACAAACTTCAGATCGAAGATGTCTTTGCCAGAGGGACCGCCGGCGGTCCCGTTCACCAGTACTGCATAAGTCGCGAACAAGCTCGCAAACAAAATACAGTCGCTCATCAGGTAGATCCAGAATCCGAAGACTTTGGTCTCGCCTGCGTCATGGTGCCCATGCTCTGCATGGGCTGCGTTATGGTTAGTCAGAGTATCAGTTGACATGTTTCACGCCTGCTTTGCTGATTTGTTCATAGTGTTGGTTCTCAATGCGCTCGATTTCATCAACCTGCACATAGTAATCAACATCTTCATCGAAGCTCTTGGCAATCCAGGTCACGATCATACCTACGAAGGCAGCGATCGCCATCCACCAGATGTCCCAGATCATCGCGAAACCGAATACCAGGCTGAAACCAGCGATAATCACACCGGCGCCGGTATTTTTCGGCATATGAATCGGTTCATACTTAGCCGGTTTCTTATAGGCTTCGCCTTTTTCTTTCATGTCCCAGAATTCATCACGGTCATGAATCTGCGGCACTACGGCAAAGTTATAGAACGGCGGTGGAGACGAGGTAGACCACTCCAACGTACGAGCGCCCCATGGGTCACCGGTCAGATCGCGGTTCTGCTCGCGGTCACGCACGCTGACGAAGATCTGGATCAGTTGGCACAGAATACCGCAGGCAATCAGCGCTGCACCGCCAGCCGCTACCAGCAGCAGTGGGTGGAACTCAGGGTTGATGTTCTGGCTGATACGACGAGTCATACCCATAAAGCCCAGAGCATACAGCGGCATAAAGGCCACGAAGAAACCGATGATCCAGAACCAGAACGCGCGGATGCCCCATTTTTCGTTCAGCGTGAAGCCGAAGGATTTAGGGAACCAGTAAGTCAGGCCGGCGAAGCAACCGAACACCACACCACCGATGATAACGTTATGGAAGTGGGCAATCAGGAACAGACTGTTGTGCAGCACGAAGTTCGCGCCCGGAACGGCCAGCAGCACGCCGGTCATCCCACCCACGGAGAAGGTGATGATGAAGCCGATGGTCCACAGCATTGCCGAGTTGAACTGAATGCGGCCCTGGTACATGGTGAACAGCCAGTTGAAGATTTTCACCCCGGTAGGGATGGAAATGATCATGGTGGCGATACCGAAGAAGGCGTTGACGTTCGCGCCGGACCCCATGGTAAAGAAGTGGTGCAGCCACACGATGAACGACAGAACGGTAATCGCGATGGTTGCCCATACCAGTGAGGTATAGCCGAACAGGCGTTTTCTGGAGAAGGTCGCGGTCACTTCGGAGAACACACCGAACACCGGCAGCACCAGAATATACACCTCTGGGTGACCCCAGGCCCAAATCAGGTTGATGTACATCATCATGTTGCCGCCCATATCATTGGTAAAGAAATGGGTGCCCAGATAGCGATCCAGGGTCAGCAACGCGATGGTGACGGTCAGAATTGGGAAAGAAACGATGATCAGGACGTTAGTACACAGCGCCGCCCAGGTGAACACCGGCATCTTCATCAGAGGCATGCCAGGGGCACGCATCTTCATGATGGTGGCGAAGAAGTTCACACCGGTCAACAGGGTACCCAGACCGGAAATCTGCAGACTCCAGATCCAGTAATCGACCCCGACGCCAGGACTGTATTCCTTGCCCGACAGCGGCGGATAAGCCAGCCAACCGGTCTGCGCGAACTCACCAACCCCCAGAGAGATGTTGATCAGCACTACGCCCACCACGAAGAACCAGAAGCTCAGGGAGTTCAGGAACGGGAAGGCAACGTCACGGGCGCCGATTTGCAACGGAACCACAACGTTCATCAGACCCACCACGAAAGGCATCGCCATGAAGAAGATCATGATTACGCCGTGAGCGGTAAAGATTTGGTCGTAGTGGTGCGGCGGCAGGAACCCGGCCTCGCCGGCGGACGCAAGCGCCTGCTGGCTACGCATCATGATGGCATCGGCGAAACCACGCAGCAACATAACCATTGCCACGATGATGTACATGATACCAATTTTTTTGTGGTCGACCGAAGTCAGCCAATCGCTCCACAGCCATTTCCATTTGCCGAAATAGGTTATCAGAGCCAGCAGAGCCAGGCCCCCGATAACAATTGCAGCAACGGTGATCATGATGATCGGTTCGTGGTACGGAACCGCATCAAGTGTTAATTTTCCCAACATCAGATTATTCCTCGGCTCCGGCGTGAGCATGCTCACTCATGTCCATACCCTGGCTCATGTCCATGCCTTCATGCGCGGTAGCGCCTTTGTGCATGTTCATGTCACCCATGAATTTGCCAATAGTTTCTTTGAACAAATTCGGTTTGACACTGGAGAAGTACTCGACCGGGTTGTTTTCACTCGGCTCTGCCAGTTTGTTAAAGTCGCTGGTGGCGTTAAGGTTATTCGACGATGCTTTCACCTTGGCAACCCACTGATCGAAGTCGCCTTCGGTTGGGGTGACAATAGCGGTGAATTTCATGCCGGAGAACCCGCGACCGCTGAAGCTACTGGAAATACCGTCGTATTTGCCTGCTTCGTTGCCGATCAGGTGCAGTTTGGTCTGCATCCCGGCCATCGCATAAATCTGCCCACCTAACTGAGGAATAAAGAACGAGTTCATTACCGAGTTAGAGGTGATCTTGAATTCGACTGGAACATCTTTCGGGAAAGCCAATTCATTAACGGTTGCGATGCCTTGTTCTGGGTAGATAAACAACCATTTCCAGTCGAGCGACACCACTTCGATCGTCATCGGCTTCTTGTCAGTGACAATCGGCTTGAACGGATCAAGTTCGTGGGTAGTCTTCCAGGTAATGGTGCCAAGGATGGCGATGATAATGATAGGAATGGTCCAGACGACCGCTTCGATCTTGTTGGAATGTGACCAGTTCGGACTGTACTTGGCGTCTTTGTTGGAAGCACGGTACTTCCAGGCAAAAGCGAACGCCATAAAGATAACCGGTATCACCACGATCAACATCAGCGCGATTGCAGTGATAATCAGTGTCCGTTGCTCAACACCAATTGCTCCTTTGGGGTTCATCAATACCATATTGCAACCACTGAGCATTACAGTAGATGCAATTAATGACATCATCCCAATACTTTTATTGTATTTCTTAAGTCTCATCTAACGACCTCAATTACAAAGGCTCTATTGTCGTTTCATGTGTGCGGGCATTTTACGGGAAGGTTGCAGTACTGTAAACATGCTTAAGGGAGTGTCAGCGCCTTGTTGACACTTTCTGTTAAGGGGGTCACAGATGTAACCTTACGTGACAATTTACCAATGGCAACAACGCGTTGGCGAGCTGAATCGTGCCGGGCAGGCTCTATGTTAAGGAAAACTAACGGTATGCTGATTTTGGCACATTAACCTGCCGTATTTTAAATACGAAGGAAAGGTTTATATAATGTAAAATAATTGTGTATTTAAAGTGACGGTAATTTTATTTCCGAGCGTTTTGCTCGGATAAAAAAATAATTTTAACGGCAATTCTGTTTTTTTAAGAAAAATAAACTCATCACGTTGATGCATTTTTGCCGACCGGTGCTATGACCGGCCGGCAATATCAGGCCAGCTTGGTGCGGCGCAGCGCCAGGTAGTCAAGCAGGCTGCCCATCGCGATGCCCACCAGGCTCAGTGCGGCGCCAGTTTGCAGCAGGAGGTCGGCCAGGTTCGGCAAGGCACTCCAGTCGAGCGCGTTGGTAATCAACAGAATCAGCCAGACCCCCAGCAGCGAGCAGCCCAACGTCAGCAGACGCAGTGCCCAGCGGTAGAGTTGACGGAACTCGGTACGTGGCATGAAGTTGTCGGTGCGCTGGGTATATTCCAGCGTTTGACGGCACAGGCGCAACAGCAGCAGGCCTGGCAGGGCGGCTGCGATCGAGAATAAATAAAACAGCGGCCAGCCGTGCGCCTCAACGAACCAACCGGCAATCGGGCCAACATAGACGCGGCCGACGGCGGACAGCGCCGACAACAGGGCGAATTGGGTGGCGGAAAACGACTTGTTGCACAACGTCATCAGCAGCGCGACGAAGGCCGCAGTGCCCATGCCGCCGCACAGGTTTTCCAGGAAGATGGCGCTGCCCATCGTCATGATGTTCTTGTCGGTGACCGCCAGGATCCAGTAACCGAGATTGGACACCGCCTGGAGAATGCCAAACAGCATCAGAGCGCGGAACAGACTAAGGCGTTGCATCAGCACACCGCCAAACAGCGCGCCGACGATGGTGGCGAACAGGCCGAGAGTCTTGTTGACCAGCCCGACCTCCCCGGCGTCAAAGCCAACGCCGCGGATCAGGAACGTAGTGCTCAGGCTGCCGGCAAAGGCGTCGCCCATCTTGTACATGACTATCAGCAGCAAAATCAGCCAGGCATTGTTCCGTGCAAAGAAATCGCGCAGCGGGGCGACGACCGCCTGCTCCATGGAGCGCGGTGCCGGAATGCCATCGTCCGGCTCGGGGGCCAGCAGGGTGGCGACGATACCAATCAGCATCAGCCCGGCCATCAGCCAATAGGTTGATTGCCAACCTAAATAGCGATCCGCCAGCCACAGCGCCAAGCCGCCGGAAACCAGCATCGCCAGCCGGTAGCCGAGAACGGAGATCGCCGCCCCCGCGCCGCGTTCTTCGGCGCTTAGCAGGTCGGTTTTATACGCATCGAAAACAATATCCTGCGAGGCGGAACAGAACGCCACCAGCACCGCCAACGCCGCCAGCCACCACAGATGTTGCGCCGGCTGCATGAAGCCCATGGCCACAATCGACACCACCAGCAGCAACTGACTGATCAGCAGCCAGCCACGACGCCGGCCAAGGAATGGCGGGGTGTAGCGGTCCATGAAGGGAGACCACAGAAATTTGAATACATAGGCTTGACCGACCAGTGAAAAAATACCGATGGTTTTCAGATCGATGTTTTCGACGGTCATCCAGGCTTGCAGCGTGCCGGAGGTCAGCGCCAGCGGCAAACCCGAGGCAAAGCCCAGCAGCAGGAGAATGGCGGAGTTACGCTGGGTGAAGATATTCAGATACTGTTTCGACATGATTTCCCTGTCTGTGCCGCCCGATGGCTCAGGCGGCACAAAGTATTCGCGGATTAACGCGCGTTCTGCTTGATGAAGTCGTTGACGCTGGTGTCTTGCGCCATATCGGCAATAACGTCGCCCAATACGGTGTTAACCGCGTTGGTGATTTTCTCGTTGGTCGCAGTGAAAGCACCCTGCACGTTATAAGTGGAGCGGTAGTTTTTCACCTGCTTGTTGCCGTTTTTCGCTTGAGCGGTGATCGAAATATCGGCCTTGGTGGTGATGTTGTAGCGCAGGTTGCCTTCGGAGACGTCCGCATACAGGTTGTTCACCACGATTTGCAGATCAACCGCGCCATCGGCGCCGATCATGTAACCGCGCGCGCCCATTTGTTTCTCCAGCACTTCTTGCAGCAGGAAGCGTAGATCGCGCGATGGCGTAAGGGTAACGAGCTGGCCGTCGCGATTCACTTTCGCCAGCGCCTGGTCCTGGCGCTGATCTGCACCGTTAATGCTGACAGTTACGCCCTGCAGCGTTGGATCCTGCTGCGGCAGTACGATCTTGGGCGTTACGTTCAGGGTGTTGCTGCTGGTAGCACAACCGGCCAGCATCAGAGCGGCCAACAGTGGAAGGCAAAGTTTTTTTAACATAGTTACTGTCTCATTCTCGATGGATTTTAAGCCGACTCAAACTGCTGATGATAGAGAGGCCGGTTTGAGTAAACTTTCTGTAATAATCAGAGCGGGATAGCCAACAACGAATTGTCGACATCATAGCATCGCCGCCGGCCGGGGGAAGTGCAGAACGCACCGGAGTGACAAATTTTTACCTGCCGTTGATAAAAACATGCTTTTTTGACCGTCTCAATCAGATAAACCTCAAGCGATAGCGGATGTTGGCGATTTTTGGCGGGCGGCGAAGAGAAATTTACGTGATGAATAGTCTAAAAGGGGTGAAACCGGCTAATATTGAAATAGATGGGCACGGTCCTCTGCCGGTGTAGTAAGGAGATCCTATGATTCGCGAGCAAATAGAAGCAAAGTTAAGGGCGGCATTTGAGCCCGCGTATCTGGAAGTCGTTGATGAAAGCTATCGTCATAACGTTCCGGCGGGTTCAGAAAGCCATTTTAAGGTGGTGTTGGTCAGCGATCGCTTTGTCGGAGAACGTTTCCTGACGCGTCACCGTTCGATTTACGGCGTGCTGTCGGAGGAGTTGGCCGATGGCGTACACGCCCTGGCGTTACATACTTACACGCTGAAAGAGTGGGAAGGGCTGCAGGATACTGTGCCGGCTTCCCCCCCTTGTCGCGGGGCCGGTACGTTGGCCTGACGGGTAAATTTGCAGTATCAGTGGAACTTTAACCACGAATTAGGGTATTACTACTGACGAATTTTGGGACGGCCTGCGGGCCGTTTCTGTTTTTGACGACGACACAGGCGATGCGCAATGCAGCTAAGGCCAGGTCGGTTTCGGCGGTCTTTTGGCGATCAAATCGGCAAAAGTGTGAGTTTTAGCGCGCCGGTGCCGCCTTGCTTTCCTCGACTCGCTTCGCTTGCGCCGCTATAATGTCGCGTCTTATTTTTCCGGAATGGTTTCGGGACGCTTCAGTCATCAGGGAATTCGGTTCTGTAATGTAGCCGTCCTGGTTCTTGGAACGGAGTTGACCGAGCACTGTGATTTTTTTGAGGTAACAAGATGCAAGTTTCTGTAGAAACCACTCAAGGCCTTGGGCGCCGTCTCTCTATTACTGTACCCGCTGATACTATTAATCAGGCTGTTAAAAAAGAGCTGATCAAAGCAGCGAAAAGCGTTCGTATCGACGGTTTCCGCAAAGGCCATGTGCCGATGAACATCGTTGAGCAGCGTTATGGCGCCTCAGTTCGCCAGGACGTGCTGGGCGAAGCGATGCAACGCAGCTTTGTTGACGCGATCATCAAAGAAAAAATTAACCCGGCTGGCGCACCAAACTACGTGCCGGGCGAGTATAAAGAAGGTGAAGACTTCACTTTCGCGGTTGAATTCGAAGTGTATCCTGAAGTTGAGCTGAAAGGCCTGGATGCGATCGAAGTTGAGAAACCAGTGGTTGACGTTAACGATGCTGACGTTGACACCATGCTGGACACTCTGCGCAAGCAGCAGGCGACCTGGAAAGACAGCGATCGCGCAGCGCAGGCTGAAGACCGCGTAACCGTTGACTTCACCGGTTCTATCGACGGTGAAGAGTTCGAAGGTGGCAAAGCCTCTGACTTCGTACTGGCCATGGGCCAGGGCCGCATGATCCCAGGCTTCGAAGAAGGTCTGGTTGGTCATAAAGCCGGTGAAGAATTCACCATCGACGTTAACTTCCCGGAAGATTATCACGCTGAAAACCTGAAGGGCAAAGCGGCTAAATTCGCTATCGTTCTGAAGAAAGTGGAAGAGCGTGAGCTGCCAGAGCTGACTGAAGAATTCATCAAGCGTTTCGGCGTGGCTGATGGTTCTATTGAAGGCCTGCGTGCTGAAGTGCGTAAAAACATGGAGCGCGAGCTGAAAGGCGCAGTGCGTAACCGTATCAAGACTCAGGCAATCGACGGCCTGGTCAGCGCTAACGACATTGACGTTCCTGCTGCGCTGATCGACGGCGAAGTTGACGTTCTGCGCCGTCAGGCTGCACAACGTTTCGGCGGCAACGAGAAGCAAGCGCTGGAACTGCCACGTGAACTGTTCGAAGAGCAGGCAAAACGTCGCGTTGTTGTTGGCCTGCTGCTGGGCGAAGTGATCAGCACTCACGATCTGAAAGCTGACGAAGATCGCGTCAAGACCCTGATCGAAGAAATGGCCTCCGCTTACGAAGATCCAAGTGAAGTTGTTGAGTTCTACAGCAAAAACAAAGAGCTGATGAACAATATGCGCAACGTTGCTCTGGAAGAACAAGCGGTTGAAGCTCTGCTGGCGAAAGCGAAAGTGACTGAGAAAGCCACTACTTTCAGCGAGCTGATGAATCAGACTCAACAGGCGTAATGTCTGTACGCAGTGGCGCAACTTGTTGCGCCCTCAGGGCCGGCATGCTGGCTCCTGCGTGATAAAAAGCCCGTAACCTTCGGTTGCGGGCTTTTCTTTTTGCCACGTTGCTGATTAATCTCAGGTTAAGCGTGCCAATATGCACTATATTTACCCTGTTGCGCTTGGGGCAGTCTGGCATTATGGTCATTACCGTTAGCTCGACGCATCGGTCAGGCCGGTAAAAATACTGTGCCGGACTTGAAATGCTGCCAAGGGCCCCAATCTGTAAAATGTATATATATGTGCTGTTTGCCAGAGTGCGCGGGATGATTATAACCGTCGGGTACGTGTGGCGCGGTCGAATGCTTGAGCATAGTCATCATGACCGTTCTCAAGTAGAATCGGTGCAATAGGGTGTAACCCTGGCCGCCAAGGCAATTTCTATTAGGAGACGGTAATGTCATACAGTGGCGAACGAGATCAATTTGCACCTAACATGGCCCTGGTGCCGATGGTGGTAGAGCAGACTTCACGCGGGGAGCGTTCTTACGACATCTATTCCCGCCTGCTGAAAGAGCGCATTATTTTCCTGACCGGCCAGGTAGAAGATCACATGGCCAACCTGATTGTGGCGCAGATGCTGTTCCTGGAAGCGGAAAGCCCGGAAAAAGACATTTACCTCTACATCAACTCTCCGGGTGGCGTGATCACCGCAGGCATGTCAATCTATGACACCATGAAGTTCATCAAGCCGGACGTCAGCACCATTTGTATGGGCCAGGCGTGCTCGATGGGCTCTTTCCTGCTGACCGCCGGTGCGAAGGGCAAGCGTTTCTGCCTGCCGAACTCGCGCGTGATGATTCACCAGCCGCTGGGCGGCTATCAGGGCCAGGCGACGGATATCGAAATCCATGCGCGTGAAATCCTGAAGGTGAAGGCTCGCATGAACGAGTTGATGGCGGAACATACCGGCCAGACGCTGGAGCAGATCGAACGCGATACCGAGCGCGATCGCTTTATGACCGCGGAAGAAGCAGTAGAATACGGTCTGGTTGACGGCATTCTGACGCACCGCAGCTAGAACCACGCGGCTGGCGAGGTATATGTGCGAGCCGATAGACTATAGTAATCAGAGTGGGCGCGGCTCGCTCTGGTGAGCATTATCGGCGTTCCCGGTATGAGTTTTGGGCGCACTGCCGCCGTGATTTTCCTGCGGGAAAAAGACTAAAGAAGAGGTTTACTGATGACAGATAAGCGCAAAGACGGTTCAGGAAAGCTGCTGTATTGCTCTTTCTGCGGCAAAAGCCAGCATGAAGTGCGTAAGCTGATTGCCGGTCCGTCAGTGTATATCTGCGATGAATGTGTTGACCTGTGTAACGACATTATTCGCGAAGAGATTAAAGAAGTTTCCCCGCATCGTGAGCGCAGCGCGCTCCCGACGCCGCATGAGATCCGTCACCACCTGGATGACTATGTCATCGGTCAGGAACAGGCGAAGAAAGTGCTCGCGGTAGCGGTATATAACCACTACAAACGCCTGCGCAACGGCGATAGCAGCAACGGTATCGAGTTGGGGAAAAGCAACATTCTGCTGATTGGCCCGACCGGTAGCGGTAAAACCCTGCTGGCGGAAACGCTGGCGCGTTTCCTGGATGTGCCTTTCACCATGGCCGATGCCACCACGTTGACCGAAGCCGGTTATGTGGGTGAGGACGTGGAGAATATTATCCAGAAGCTGTTGCAGAAGTGTGACTACGACGTGCAAAAAGCGCAGCGCGGTATTGTCTATATCGATGAAATCGATAAGATTTCCCGTAAGTCAGACAACCCGTCCATTACCCGTGACGTGTCGGGCGAGGGCGTGCAGCAGGCGCTGTTGAAACTGATCGAAGGCACCATCGCCGCCGTTCCGCCGCAGGGTGGCCGCAAGCACCCGCAGCAGGAATTCCTGCAGGTTGATACCTCGAAAATCCTGTTTATCTGTGGCGGCGCCTTTGCCGGCCTGGATAAAGTGATCGGCCAGCGCGTCAATACCGGTTCCGGTATCGGCTTCGGCGCGACCGTGAAGGGCGAGTCCGAGAAAGCGACCGAAGGTGAACTGCTGCTGCAGGCCGAACCGGAAGATCTGATCAAGTTTGGCCTGATCCCTGAGTTCATCGGCCGTCTGCCAGTGGTCGCGACGCTGAGCGAACTGAGCGAAGATGCGTTGATTCAGATCCTGAAAGAGCCGAAGAATGCCCTGACCAAACAGTATCAGGCATTGTTCAATCTGGAAGGTGTGGAGCTGGAGTTCCGTGATGAAGCGCTGAACGCTATCGCCAAGAAGGCCATGACGCGTAAAACCGGTGCGCGCGGCCTGCGCTCTATCGTTGAGGGTGCGTTGCTGGACACCATGTACGACCTGCCGTCAATGGACAGCGTCGATAAAGTGGTGATCGACGAATCGGTCATCGCCGGCCAGTCCAAACCTCTGTTGATTTACGGCAAACCGGAAGCACAGGCTTCAGGCGAATAATTAGCCAGTCAAACCAGAAAGTTAATACCAAAATGGGGGATTTTATCCCCCATTTCTTTTTCCTGCGTTCTGGCCGTTGAATGTCAGAGATTCATCCCCATATACTCATTAACCAGATTTTATGAAACGTTTGATGCTTGCGTCTCATGAGATTCCCCTCAACCTGGCGGAAACTAAACTAAGAGAGAGCTCTATGAACCCTGAGCGTTCCGAACGCATTGAAATCCCCGTCTTGCCTTTGCGCGACGTGGTGGTTTATCCGCACATGGTGATCCCGTTATTTGTTGGCCGGGAAAAATCAATTCGGTGCCTCGAAGCAGCAATGGATCATGATAAAAAGATCATGCTGGTGGCACAGAAAGAGGCCTCAACGGATGAACCTGGCATTAACGATTTGTTCTCTGTCGGCACAGTCGCGTCTATCTTGCAGATGCTGAAACTGCCGGACGGCACGGTAAAAGTGCTGGTGGAAGGCTTGCAGCGGGCACGCATTACTACGCTTTCCGATAGCGGAGAGCATTTTGCCGCCCAGGCAGAATATCTTGAATCACCGGCGATCGACGAACGTGAACAAGAAGTCCTGGTGCGCACGGCAATCAATCAGTTTGAAGGCTACATCAAACTGAACAAGAAAATTCCACCGGAGGTGCTGACGTCATTGAACAGCATCGACGACGCTGCACGCCTGGCGGATACCATCGCCGCGCACATGCCGCTGAAACTCAGCGACAAGCAGTCGGTACTCGAGATGTTCGACATCACCGAGCGTTTGGAATACCTGATGGCGATGATGGAATCGGAAATCGACCTGCTGCAGGTTGAGAAACGTATCCGTAACCGCGTCAAGAAACAGATGGAAAAAAGCCAGCGCGAGTACTATCTGAATGAGCAAATGAAAGCGATTCAGAAAGAACTGGGCGAGATGGACGACGCGCCGGACGAGCACGAAGCGCTGAAGCGCAAGATTGAAGCGGCGAAAATGCCGAAAGACGCGCGTGAAAAAACCGAAGCGGAGCTGCAAAAGCTGAAAATGATGTCACCGATGTCTGCGGAAGCGACGGTGGTGCGCGGTTACATCGATTGGATGCTGCAGGTACCCTGGAATGCGCGCAGCAAGGTGAAAAAGGACCTGATCAAGGCGCAGGAAGTGCTCGATATCGATCACTACGGCCTGGAGCGCGTCAAAGACCGCATTCTTGAGTATCTCGCAGTACAGAGCCGCGTCAGCAAAATCAAAGGGCCTATCCTGTGCCTGGTAGGGCCTCCGGGCGTGGGTAAAACCTCGCTTGGCCAGTCGATCGCCAAAGCGACCGGCCGCCAGTACGTGCGTATGGCGCTGGGCGGCGTACGTGACGAAGCGGAAATCCGCGGTCACCGCCGTACCTATATCGGTTCGATGCCGGGCAAGCTGATCCAGAAAATGGCCAAGGTTGGGGTGAAAAACCCATTGTTCCTGCTGGACGAGATCGACAAGATGTCTTCCGACATGCGCGGCGATCCAGCGTCTGCACTGCTTGAAGTGCTGGATCCGGAACAGAACGTGGCGTTTAACGATCATTATCTGGAAGTGGATTACGATCTGTCCGACGTGATGTTCGTTGCCACCTCGAACTCGATGAACATTCCTGCGCCGCTGCTGGACCGTATGGAAGTTATCCGCCTGTCTGGGTACACCGAGGACGAGAAGCTCAACATCGCCAAGCAACACCTGTTGCCGAAGCAACTTGAGCGTAACGCCCTGAAAAAAGGTGAGCTGACGGTCGACGACAGCGCCATCACCGGTATTATCCGCTATTACACCCGCGAAGCCGGGGTGCGTAGCCTGGAGCGTGAAATCTCCAAGCTGTGCCGTAAAGCGGTGAAAACGCTGCTGATGGACAAAAAGATCAAGCATATCGAGATCAACGGCGACAACCTGAAAGATTACCTGGGCGTGCAGCGCGTTGACTACGGCCGTGCGGACACCGAAAACCGCGTGGGCCAGGTCACCGGTCTGGCATGGACGGAAGTGGGCGGCGATCTGCTGACCATTGAAACCGCTTGCGTGCCGGGCAAAGGCAAGCTGACTTACACCGGTTCTTTGGGTGAAGTGATGCAGGAATCGATTCAGGCGGCGCTGACCGTGGTCCGCGCGCGCGCGGACAAGCTGGGCATCAACGCTGATTTTTACGAGAAGCGTGACATCCACGTGCATGTGCCGGAAGGTGCAACGCCGAAAGATGGCCCAAGCGCCGGTATTGCCATGTGCACTGCGTTGGTTTCCTGCCTGACGGGCAACCCGGTTCGCGCCGACGTGGCGATGACCGGCGAGATCACGCTGCGTGGCCTGGTATTGCCGATTGGCGGTCTGAAAGAAAAACTGCTGGCGGCGCATCGCGGCGGTATCAAAACCGTGCTGATCCCGTATGAGAACAAGCGCGATCTGGAAGAGATCCCGGATAATGTCATCGCCGATCTGGATATTCATCCGGTGCAGCGAATTGATGAAGTTTTGAACCTTGCGTTGCAAAACCCGGCGTTCGGCGCGCTGCCGGTAGCGGCAAAATAGTGACGAATAGCAAAAACCATTGATAAAACTTATGCTGGCAAGTCATTTCGGACTTGCCAGTCTTTTTTTGTACCGCTAAGTTAGACAGCTGTCGGCCCGCGTTTTGCCACGCTTTCGGTGGCTTGCCAAGGTTCGATGGGATTGATATAACAGCTGCGCTGTCGCCACCGTAGGGATTTTTCGGTGCGACGATTGAATTCTAGAGGGGATGATAGAGTGAATAAGTCACAACTGATCGACAAAATTGCCGCAGGTGCTGATATTTCCAAAGCGGCAGCTGGACGTGCTTTAGATGCAGTAATTGCTTCTGTTACCGAATCCTTGAAGGAAGGGGATGACGTGGCCCTGGTTGGTTTCGGTTCTTTTACGGTGCGTGAGCGTTCGGCCCGTACTGGCCGCAATCCGCAAACAGGTAAAGAGATCAGCATCGCGGCAGCCAAAGTTCCGGCCTTCCGTGCAGGGAAAGCGCTGAAAGACGCAGTAAACTGATCGTTTGCGTCTAACCGGTTAGCGTTACAGGGTTTTGTAATAAACAATCACCTGACGCAACGGTGCTGGTAAGGTAAGATATAAGGCGCATCAGATTGATGCGCTTTTTTTATTTTTGTCGCAGGGAACGCGCCTGCGCAAGGGTGTTTTTAATCCACATCACAGCGGAGTGTTGTCACACTATGATGGACAATTTACGCGCGGCAGCTAATCACGTCGTGCTCAAAATCATCCTGGGCCTGATCATTTTGTCATTTCTTTTGACAGGGGTGGTCAGCTATCAGGGGAGTGCCGGTGATTATGCAGCGAAGGTCAATGGCCAGGTGATCGAGCGTGCTCAGCTGGAACAGGCTTTCCAAAGCGAACGCAGCCGGATGCAGCAACAGCTGGGTGACCAGTTCTCCGCGCTGGCGGGCAACGAAGGCTATATGCAGCAGATGCGCCATCAGGCACTGTCACAGTTGATCGACAACATGCTGCTGGATCAATACGCCAAAAAATTAGGCCTGAGCGTCAGCGACGATCAGGTAAAAGACGCCATCCGCAAGGCGCCTTACTTCCAGACCAACGGCCAGTTCGATAATGCCAAGTATCTCGATCTGATTAGCCGAATGGGCTACACCGCCGATAACTTCGCGCAGTCGATGCGCCAGCAATTGGTTAATCAGCAGGTGATCCAGGCTTTCGGTCAATCAGGCTTCGTGTTGCCATCCGAGTCCCAAGGCATGGCTGCTCTGGTGCTGCAGGAGCGTAACGTGCGTCTGGCGACCCTGGATCTGAAAGCGCTGCAGGCTAAACAGACCGTGACCGACGATGAGCTGAAAGACTACTACAGCCAAAACAAGAACAGCTTCATTGCGCCGGAACAGGTCAAAGTCAGCTATATCCCGCTGGACGCCGCCTCGATGCAAGACAAGGTGACGGTGGCAGATGCGGATATCAGCGCCTACTACGACCAGCACAAAAGCAGCTATGGCCAGCCTGAGCGCAAAAATTACAGCGTGATCCAGCTGAAAACCGAGGCGGAAGCCAATGCGGTGTTGGATGAGCTGAAAAAAGGCGGCGATTTCGCCACTCTGGCGAAAGAAAAATCCACCGACATCATCTCTCGTCGCACCGGTGGTGAGCTGGGCTGGCTGGAGCCGGAAACTACCGCGGACGAACTGAAGCAGGCTAATCTGACCGAAAAAGGCCAGCTTTCCGGCGTAGTGAAGTCCTCCGTAGGTTATCTGGTGGTGCGCCTGAACGACATCGAACCGGAAAAAGTGAAGCCGTTGAGCGAAGTGCGTGACGACATCGCCAAACAGGTCAAGCAAGAGAAAGCGGTAGACGCTTATTACGCGCTGCAGCAGAAGGTGAGCGAAGCGGCCACCAGCGATAACGAGTCTCTGGCGTCAGCCGAAGAGGCCGCCGGCGTGAAAGCGGCACAAACCGAATGGTTCACCCGCGACAACGTTCCGGCAGCGCTGAACTTTAAACCGGTCATCCAGTCGATTTTCGACGGTTCACTGATTGGCGAGGGCGGCTCTCCGGGCAGCAACTCCGACGTGATCACCGTTGATGGCGACCGCGCCTTCGTGATCCGCGTGTCTGGTCACAAGCCGGAAGGCATTGAGCCGTTCGACCAGGTTAAAGATCGTGTGGCTGAGCTGGTCAAGCGCAACAAGGCTGAGCAAGAAGCTAAACTGCAGGGCGAGAAACTGCTGGTTGAACTGAAACAAGGCAAGGGCGACGAAGCGATGAAAGCGGCCGGCCTGAGCTTTGGCAGCGAACAGAAGATGGCGCGTGCGCCGGAAGACAGCCAGCTGGTGCAGAGCGTGTTTGCGCTGCCGCATCCGCAGGAAGGCAAACCGGTTTACGGCATGTCGCAAGATCGCCAGGACAACGTGGTGCTGATTGCGCTTGATGCGGTGAACCCGGGCACCTTGCCGGCAGAAGAAATGAAAACCTTCGTCGGCAAGATGGAAGAAGGGGCGACCGGCGTGTCCTTCGACTCTCTGTTGGCCAGCCTGCGTAAAGAAGCCAAGATCAAAATGGGTGCCGCTGAGCAGCAACAGCCTCAGTAAGCCCCGCATTTTTGTGCAACGCAATGTAATAACCAAAGGCCGCTTTCGCGGCCTTTTCCATATCTGAAATCCGCCAATTGCCGTTCGTCACCCGCTGCGGCAAGGTAGCCATGCTGTTAAACACAAGGAGGATACAGCATGCAACTTGCAGAAATAAAAGCAGTTAATGGTTATGGTTTCAGCGTCAAAGCGTTGTTGACGGCTGCCCTGATTTGCCTGACGGGGCCGTCGATGGCCGCAGTGGAAAAAGCGGGGGCTGCTCCGCTGGTATTATCTGCGCCGGCTGTCAAGGCGGCGCAGGGAAGTGAGGTCGCCGTCGATGACGAAGCCTCAGTCAGCATCAATCAAGCCGATGCCGAGCAACTGGCCAGTGTGTTGAAGGGGGTAGGGCTGAAGAAAGCGGAGAGCATTGTGCGCTATCGCGAGCAGAACGGTCCGTTTACACAGATAGAACAACTCCAGGAAGTGCCGGGCATTGGGTCTGCACTGTTTGAAAGGAATCGCGCACGACTCAAAATGTGATGCTGTTCACGGCTGCGTGGCAAAGTGCCATTGCAGCCTTTTTCCTCTGCTACATTCTACAGGTCTTACCAGTTTGGCGTATTGACCAAACGGGTGCGGGGGCAGTACGCCGTCCCCGCTTTATTCTGTAATCACCAGGCAGGAGCGACCGTTCCCTATGCATCATACCTTTATTAAAGTCCGTGGTTATCATCTTGATGTTTATCAACACGTTAATAATGCCCGCTATCTGGAGTTTCTGGAGGAGGCGCGCTGGGATTGGCTGGAGAATCATGAAGGCTTCCGTTGGATGACGGAAAACAACATTGCCTTTATCGTGGTGAACATCAATATCAATTACCGCACTCCGGCGGTGTTGGGGGACAAACTGCGCATCGACAGCCAGATGGTGCAGCTTAACGGCAAAAGCGGTGTGCTAAGCCAGAAGGTGACGCAGGATGCAACGGGCACGCTGGTTGCGGATGCGCTACTGACCTTTGTCTGTGTCGATCTGAAAACCCAGAAGGCATTGCCGATTGAGGGGCAACTGCGCGAACATCTGCAGGTGCTCACGCAGCCGGAGAATCGGTAAAGCAACGAGCGGCAATCTTTGCCGCCGTTATTTCCGTCATACTTCAAGCGGCATCCTTATTGGCTACCCGAGTCACTTACTTGAGTAAGCTCATCGGGATGCGTTTGCTTGCCGCTTCGATGCCACTCGAATTATTTCGGGTAGGTACACTCAGGCCAGGCCGGTCTTCTGTTTCAGGCTCGCCATCACTTCGGCTTTGTTGATTTGATAGTGCTTCAGGCCGTTGGCACGCAGGTGGCAGGCTGCGCATTCGCCACAGCCATCGCCCTGAATACCGTTGTAGCAGGTCAGGGTATCCTGACGTACCCGATCCAACTGCTGATAGTAATCCGCCAGCGCCCAGGTCTCTGCCTTATTCAGCCACATCAGTGGCGTTTCGAAGCGAATATCGCGGGCGATACCGAGCACCACTGCGTGATTCAGCGCTTTGACAAACTCGTCGCGGCAATCCGGGTAACCGGAAAAGTCGGTTTCACAAACGCCGGTGATCACGGCTTCGGCTTCCACCTGATAGGCATAGATAGCGGCCAGCGTCAGGAACAGGATATTACGGCCCGGTACGAAAGTGCTTGGCAGCCCGCCTTCCTGCTCGTTGTTATAGGCAGGCACCGGAATGCTGTCACGGGTCAGGCTACTGATAGCCAGTTCGTTGAGTAACCCTACGTCCAGCACCTTATGCGCTTTGGCGCCAAGCGCGACCGACAGCGCCTGAGCGACTTCGATTTCGGCGCGGTGACGCTGGCCGTAATCGAACGTGATGCAATGCACTTCATCGTACTGCTGCAATGCCTGAATCAAGCAGGTCGTGGAATCTTGCCCACCGCTGAAAACGACAACCGCGCGTTTCATAAAATCACCTTATTTTATGGCTGAAACCGGGCCGAGGCACCCTCGGGCGACCGGATAAAAAATGCGTGCGGCAACTAGGGTAGCAGAAATGGCTGCATGTCGTAGCCGCCGCTTCCATTTATCACTGAGGAGGCTGTGGTTGATTCTCCACCGGGGGTGGCAGCCAGGCCTGGCAGAAATCAAACCAGCCATAGGCGGTCAGGGTAACGCCATGAATACGCGGTGGTGCGCTGATTTGATATTGGTAGTGAAACAGCGGGGTGATGATCGCCGCTGCCATCAACTGCTGATAGTAAGTTTTCAATTGCTCAAAACGCGGTTGCTGCGCGGTAAGTTGCTGGATCCGCTGCAACGTTTGTTGCTGATGTTGCCAGCGTGAGTCAGGCAAAATGCCACGCCACAGCGTATCTTGCCGCAACCAGCTTTCCAGCGTGGCTTCTGGCGACTCGCCGATCAGGTTATCCGCCAGCAGGAGATCGGCCTGTTCGATTTGCTCCGCGCTTTGCCAGCGTTTGCCCGCATAGTAACGCACCTCCAGCTCACAGCCATGGCGCGCCAATAATTGTTGCAGCGCCACCGTGACCGTCTCCAACTCAACCGGCGGCCGGTACAACAGCGTCAGCCTGGCGGGCAGGGCAATATCCTCGCTGGCTTGATGTTGCGGGATCGCCCAGCCAGGCAGCATCTCGTGGCTGGGGGTGATGACGCTGTTGGGGACCGGCAGATTGGCCAGCAGGCCGGATTGCTGGATTAGCATCAGCAATTTCTGCCCCTGCGCTTCACTTAGCACGCCATGCTTCAGGTTAATCGCCAGATAGCACCAGCCCAGGCTCATGCTGCGTTGCACCGGCCGGGCCAGCGCCAGCTCTTCCTGAGGGCCGATGGTAATACGCACCGGGTGCTGGCAACTGGTGTAAGCGCCGCCGGCATGCAGTTCCGGGGTGATCCAATACTCAATGCTTTCCAGATAAGGATGCTGCAAATGGTAAAACGGATGCTGCTCCAGGCGTACCAGATGCGGCTCATTTAGCGTGAGCTTAAAGGGGCCGGCGCCAATGCCCGGCGAGTCCGGGTGGGTCAGCAGACAGGGCAACTCTGCCAGCCGGTGTGCCAGCCAAAAGTCCGGGCGCAGCAGATCAAACTGGATGCACAAGGCATGAGGCAGGCTGATGGCGGCAACGCTGGCCAGGCTTGGCTGGCTGCGCGGATGCTGGAGTAATTTCTCCAACGTTTGCAGCAGCTGTTGCCCGGTCAGCGGTTCGCCGTTATGCCAGCGCAACTGGCTGCGCAGAAAAAACTGCCAGCACAGCCCGTCGTCACTGATTTGCCAGTGATGGGCCAGATCCGGTTGCGGCTCGGGGTTGCCGGTCATAAAGCGCGTCAATCCGGCGTGCAGTGTGGCGACCAGATGTTGCTCGGCACGGCCGGTGAGGGTCAGCGGATCCAGGGTTTCCAGCGTACGGTAGTAGGGGATACGCAGCGTCGGGCTGCCCGCCTGCCATTGGCCGCCGAGGTGTGGACTGAGCAACTCTTGCAGATGTTGCGGATCCAACTGCGCCATTTCCAATGCGCCCTGATGATCGCCATTTTGCAACAATCTTTGCAGATGAGCGGCCCGCAGTTCATCCGGGGTTTTCAGGCAGTGAAGACGAGCGCGTTTGCCGCGCCCGGCCTGTGAATGCCAGCTCAGCCAGCCTTGATCCTGCAACTGCTGCACCAGCGTGCGGGCATGGCGTTCGCTGCAATAGAACAGCGCCGCCAGCTCGCCGATGGTGATCGCCACCGGCGCGCCGCCGATCTGCTGGTACAGGCGTTGATATTGGCTGAGACGGTGGGTCAGGCGCATGATAGAAATCCGGAACAGTTTTTCAGAATTGTTCACTATTACTTCCGCAAATACCATCCCATACTGCAGTGATTGTAATCGCGTTCACATTCACGAGGTCTTTATGTATCGTCTGGCGGCTTTTGATATGGATGGCACTTTGCTGACGCCGGATCACCGGGTCGGATCGGAAACCCTGGCGGTGCTGAAGCAACTGGTTGAACGAGACATGATCGTCACCTTCGCCACCGGGCGCCACTACCTTGATGCTCAGCCGATCATGGCGCAACTCGGCCTGCAGGGCTATCTGATTACCGGCAACGGTACCCGGGTTTACGACAATCGGGGGCAGCAACTGCACGCCACCGATTTGCCTGCCGATATTGCCGAAGAGGTGCTGCATACCCACTGGCGCACCGAGGCCAGCATGCACGTTTTTCGTGATGAAGGCTGGATAACGGAATTTGCGGTACCGGACGAGATGCTAAGGGCACATCACCTGAGCGGTTTTCGTTTCCAACTGGCAGAACTGCGCCGGCTGCCGGCGTTCGGCAACAGTAAAGTGTGTTTTATCGCGCCGCACGAGGCGTTACTGGCATTGCAGCTACAACTGCAGGCGCATCTGGGCGACAGGGCCGATCTCTGTTTTTCCGCTTACGAGTGCCTGGAAGTGCTGCCGCTCGGCTGCAACAAGGGCACTGCGTTGGATATGTTGAGCCGCCACCTGGGGATAACGATGGCGGACTGCATGGCGTTTGGCGATGCGATGAACGACAAGGAGATGCTGGCGACGGTGGGGCACGGCGTGGTGATGGGCAATGCCTTGCCGCAGTTGAAGTCGCTGCTGCCCCGGCTACCGGTTATCGGCCACTGCGAACAGCAGGCGGTGGCTCACTATTTGCAACATTGGCTGCGTTCACCTCACCTCACCTATTCCCCCGAATTATGAGGTTTTACTTTTACAGCCGGCCGGGTATGACTTACCCGGCTTTTTTTGTTCTTGATGCTTACAAATCTTCCAGTTGCGCCAGCCAGGGTGTCAGGTCACCAATATTGTTGCTCACCCATTCCGGGTTGTAATAAGTGTCCAGATAGCGTTCGCCACTGTCGCACAGCAGGGTGACGATCGACCCCTGCTCACCTTGTTCACGCATTTGCTTCGCCAATTGCAGCGCGCCCCAAACGTTGGTGCCGGTGGATGCACCCACTTTGCGCCCCAATACTTTTTCCAGCCAGTGGATAGTGGCGACGCTGGCCGCATCCGGTACGCGCAGCATAGCGTCGACTACCGACGGAATAAATGAAGGCTCGGCGCGTGGACGGCCAATGCCTTCGATCCGGCTGCCGCAACTGCCGATAATGGTGCGGTCGCGCTGATGGAAACAATCGTAGAACACCGAGTTTTCCGGATCGACCACCGTCAGGCGCGTGTCGTGCCCTTGATAGCGAATATAGCGCCCCAGAGTTGCAGAGGTGCCGCCGGTACCGGCGCTCATCACAATATGTTTGGGTACCGGGAAGGGCTCGCGCGCCATCTGGCGGAAGATGCTGTCGGCGATGTTGTTGTTACCGCGCCAGTCTGTCGCACGCTCGGCGTAGGTAAACTGATCCATATAGTGGCCGTTCAGCTCTTTCGCCAATTGTTCGGAGACGGCGTAAATTTGCGCCGCATGGTCGACAAAGTGGCAACGGCCGCCGTAGAAGGCGATTTGCTCAACTTTGCGGCGCGCGGTGCAGGACGGCATCACGGCGATAAACGGCAAACCAATCAGCCGAGCGAAGTAGGCCTCGGATACCGCGGTACTGCCGGAAGAGGCTTCGATAATCGTGGTGTTTTCGGTGATCCAACCGTTGCACAAACCGTACAGGAACAGCGAACGGGCCAACCGGTGCTTCAGGCTGCCGGTCGGGTGAGTGCTTTCATCTTTCAGGTACAGGCAGATACCGGGAAATTCAGGCAGGTTCAGGCGGATCAGGTGCGTGTCGGCGGAGCGTTGGAAATCCGCTTCTATTTCACCGATCGCATATTTTACCCAAGAATTTGTCATCGTCTGGCCTCAGAATAGGGGGCTTGTTTACCGCGTAGCATAGCCTGTCGCTGGGAAAAAAGGATTGCCATTTTCCCTGTTTAATCGCCTAATAGGAGAAAATTTTTCTCCTGGTTGGCGATATGTTAGATAAAACAGACCGTAAATTACTGTGCATGCTGCAACAGGACTGCACACAGTCGCTGCAGGCGCTGGCCGACGCGGTCAATCTGACGTCGACGCCCTGCTGGAAAAGGCTGAAGCGGCTGGAAGATGAAGGCTACATCCGTGGGCGCGTCGCGCTGCTGGATAACGAAAAGCTGGGCCTGGGGCTGACGGCGTTTGTGCTGATCAAAACCCAGCAGCACAGCAGCGAGTGGTATCAGAAGTTCGTGCAACTTACCCAGCAGATGCCAGAGGTGCTGGCGTTCTATCGCATGGCGGGAGAGTACGATTACCTGATGCAGGTGGAAGTGGCGGACATGAAGAGTTACGACAGCTTTTACAAGCGCCTGGTGAACGGTGTGCCGGGGTTGATCGACGTCACTTCCAGCTTCGCGATGGAAAAAATCAAATACACCACCGCGCTGCCGGTTCCCGAGTGAAATGTTCACCAAACTGGCAAAGTAACGGTGGTATTCTACTCTGCTGAGTCAGAGCGAGAGTAAAATCGACTACATTATCCTGGAATAAAACTGCGTGAGATTATTTGCTCAAATCGGCTGGTATTTCCGCCGCGAGTGGCGCCGCTACCTGGGGGCGGTGGTGCTGCTGATCGTCATCGCCATACTGCAACTGTTGCCGCCCAAGCTGGTGGGCATCATTGTCGACGGCATCACCGAGAAACAGATGTCCGCCGGCGTGTTGATGGCCTGGCTGGGGCTGATGCTCGGCACCGCCGTGATTGTTTACCTGCTGCGCTACGTGTGGCGGGTGCTGCTGTTTGGTGCCTCCTACCAACTCGCCGTTGAACTGCGCGAGAATTTTTATCGCCAGCTCAGCAGGCAGAATCCGGCCTTTTATCTGCGTCACCGCACCGGTGATCTGATGGCGCGCGCCACCAATGATGTGGATCGGGTGGTTTTCGCCGCCGGTGAAGGGGTGCTGACGCTGGTGGATTCACTGGTAATGGGGTTGGCGGTGCTGGTGGTGATGAGTACCCAAATCAGCTGGCAACTGACTCTGCTGTCGCTGATCCCGATGCCGATCATGGCGATTGTGATTAAGTATTATGGCGATCAGTTGCATCAGCGCTTTAAATCGGCGCAGGCAGCCTTTTCCAGCCTGAACGATCAGGCTCAGGAAAGCATGACCAGCATTCGTATGATCAAGGCATTCGGCCTGGAAGATCATCAGTCCAACCAGTTTGCGGAAGTTGCCGCGCAAACCGGCGCCAAAAATATGCACGTGGCGCGAATAGACGCCCGTTTTGATCCGACGATTTATATCGCCATCGGCGCTTCCAATCTGCTGGCGATCGGCGGCGGCAGTTGGATGGTGGTCAACGGTTCGCTGACGCTTGGCCAATTGACCAGCTTCGTGATGTACCTTGGCCTGATGATTTGGCCGATGCTGGCGCTGGCCTGGATGTTCAACATCGTGGAGCGCGGCAGCGCGGCGTATGGCCGTATTCGCAGCCTGCTGGAGGAAGCGCCGGCGGTGACCGACGGCGAGAGCCTGTTGCCGGCCGGGCGCGGCAACCTGGAGGTCGACATCCGGGCATTCCATTACCCGGGAAATTCGCACGCGGCTCTGCATAACGTGGCGCTGAAACTGGCGCCGGGGCAGATGCTCGGCCTGTGCGGGCCAACCGGTGCCGGGAAGTCGACGCTGTTGTCGTTGATCCAGCGTCAGTTTGACATTGACGAGGGCCAGATTAGCTATCAGGGGATGCCGCTGACCCAGGTGAAGCTTGACGATTGGCGCTCAAGGTTGTCCGTGGTCAGCCAGACGCCATTCCTGTTTTCGGACAGCGTTGCCAACAATATTGCGCTGGGCAAGCCGGGAGCGACGCAGGAGCAGATTGAACGCGCAGCTCGTCTGGCCAGCGTGCACGAGGATATCTTGCGGCTACCGCAGGGCTATGAAACCGAAGTGGGCGAGCGCGGCGTAATGCTCTCCGGTGGGCAGAAACAGCGTATTTCCATTGCACGTGCCTTGTTGCTGGATGCGGAGATCCTGATCCTCGACGACGCGCTCTCGGCGGTGGATGGCCGTACTGAACATCAGATCCTGCACAATTTACGCAGCTGGGGGCAGAACCGTACGGTGATTATCAGCGCGCACCGGCTTTCGGCGTTGACCGAAGCCAGCGAGATCCTGGTGATACAGCACGGCGGCGTGGCGCAGCGCGGCCAGCATGCGTCGCTGGCAACTCAGCCAGGCTGGTATCGCGATATGTATCGCTATCAGCAACTGGAGGCGGCGCTGGATGAAGCTCCGCAAGCCGGCGAGGAGATGTTAACCAATGAATAAAATGCAAAAGCTGTGGCCGACGCTGAAACGGCTGCTGGCTTATGGTTCGCCCTACCGCAAACCGCTGGGGCTGGCGGTGTTGATGCTGTGGGTAGCGGCCGCGGCGGAAGTCGCCGGGCCGATTCTGGTCAGTTACTTTATCGATAATTACGTCGCCAAAGGGCAATTGCCGTTGATGATCGTCTGCGGGCTGGCGGCGGCCTACATTCTGCTGGAGCTGTTGGCGGCGGCGCTGCACTATTTTCAGGCGCTGCTGTTCAATCAGGCCGCGGTGGGGGTGGTTCAACGTCTGCGCACCGATGTGATGGACGCTGCACTGCGTCAGCCGCTCAGCGCTTTCGATACGCAACCGGTCGGGCAGTTAATCTCCCGGGTGACCAATGACACCGAAGTGATTAAAGATCTGTACGTAATGGTGGTTTCCACCGTGCTGAAAAGCGCCGCGTTGATTGGTGCCATGCTGGTGGCGATGTTTAGCCTCGACTGGCGCATGGCGCTGGTGGCGATTTGTATCTTCCCGGCGGTATTTGTGGTGATGGGTATTTATCAGTACTACAGCACGCCGGTCGTACGCCGGATGCGCGGCTATCTGGCGGACATCAACGACGGTTTTAATGAAGTGATCAACGGCATGGGCGTGATCCAGCAGTTCCGTCAGCAGATCCGCTTTGGCGAACGCATGAACGCAGCCAGTCGGTCACACTATTCCGCGCGTATGCAGACGCTGCGCCTGGACGGTTTTCTGCTGCGGCCGCTGCTCAGCCTGTTTTCGGCGCTGGTGCTGTGCGGCCTGCTGATGCTGTTCGGTTTCAGCGGCGAAGGGTCGATAGGCGTCGGCGTGCTGTATGCCTTTATCAACTACCTGGGGCGCCTGAATGAGCCACTAATCGAACTGACGTCGCAACAGTCGATCCTGCAACAGGCGGTGGTGGCCGGCGAGCGCATTTTCGAGTTGATGGACCGCAGTCAGCAAAGTTACGGGACGGACGATCGCCCGCTGGAAAGCGGCCGTATCGACATCGACAACCTGAGCTTTGCTTACCGTGAAGATAAAAAGGTGCTGCAACATATTTCGCTGTCGGTGCCTTCGCGGGGTTTTGTGGCGCTGGTCGGCCATACCGGCAGCGGCAAGAGCACCTTGGCTAATTTACTGATGGGTTATTACCCGATCAACGAAGGCGAAGTGCGCCTTGACGGCCGTCCGCTCTCCAATTTGTCGCACCGCACGCTGCGCCAGGGCGTGGCAATGGTGCAGCAAGATCCGGTGGTGATCGCCGAATCGGTGCTGGCCAACGTGACTCTGGGGCGCAACATCAGCGAAGAGACGGTCTGGCAGGCGCTGGAAACGGTGCAGTTGGCTGAGCTGGTACGGACCTTCCCGCAGGGCATCCATACCCGTCTGGGCGAGCAGGGCAACAATCTGTCGGTGGGCCAGAAACAGCTGTTGGCAATGGCCAGAGTGTTGGTGCAGGCGCCGCAGATCCTGATCCTGGACGAGGCGACCGCCAACATTGACTCCGGAACCGAGCAGGCGATCCAGCGCGCGCTGCGTTTGATCCGTGAACACACCACGTTGGTGGTGATCGCTCACCGTCTGTCGACCATTGTCGATGCCGACTCGATTTTGGTGTTGCACCGCGGTCAGGCAGTCGAGCAGGGCAATCATCAGCAACTGCTGGCGCAACAGGGGCGTTACTACCAGATGTATCAACTGCAACTGGTGGGCGAGGAGCTGGCCGCTGCCAGCCGCGAAGAAACGCAAACCGCATGATCCCAGGGGCCGGTTATCAAAACCGGCCCTTTCTTTTTCCCGCCACGCACCACAAACAGGCATCCATCCTTTTCAAATCCCTTGCTCTGCACTTTTTCGACGCGTCACGCACCAAATTAGTGCGCGATATTTAATCAATCACCCTCGCAGGAACCGGTTGCCGGGTGGCCTCGGTACGTCGCATCGCCAGCCCGTCGGTTAATTTGCTGAATTCGCGCACAAAACCATTTGTGGCATAGCCTTTGCTTTATAAGACTCGTACCAAGGGGGAGTTTGGGCTTAATTCGTGGAGGGGCAATATGAAGCTGGTTACCGTGGTGATTAAACCATTCAAGCTGGAGGACGTGCGTGAAGCCCTATCCTCTGTAGGTATTCAGGGGCTGACCGTAACCGAAGTGAAAGGGTTTGGTCGCCAGAAGGGTCATGCTGAGCTCTATCGCGGAGCGGAATACAGCGTCAACTTCTTACCTAAAGTCAAAATCGACATTGCTATCGCCGACGATCAGTTGGACGAAGTGGTTGATGTCATTAGTAAAGCGGCCTACACCGGTAAAATCGGTGACGGCAAAATTTTCGTTGCCGAATTGCAACGTGTCATTCGCATTCGCACCGGCGAAACAGACGAAGCAGCACTGTAATCACAGGCTCAGTAAAGTAATGGGGATGGATTGATAATGAAAAAACTTTTATCCATGTTGGGCCTGAGTACGGTAACCATGGTTCCTTCTTTGGCCCTGGCCGCTCCGGCGGTCGCAGACAAGGCTGACAACGCGTTCATGATGATTTGCACCGCTTTGGTGCTGTTCATGACCTTGCCGGGCGTAGCTCTGTTTTACGGTGGTTTGCTGCGTTCCAAAAACGTGCTCTCCATGTTGACTCAGGTCACCGTTACCTTCGCAATGGTGTGCGTGCTGTGGGTGCTTTATGGCTACAGCCTGGCTTTCAGCGAGGGCAATGCGTTCTTCGGCGGATTCCAGACGGCGATGCTGAAAGGCATTGGCATCGATAGCGTCACCGGCACCTTTAGCCAGATGATCCACGTGGCATTCCAGGCTTCCTTTGCCTGTATTACCGTTGCGCTGGTGGTGGGCGGCTTTGCCGAGCGTATCCGCTTCTCTGCGGTAGTGATTTTTGCGGCCATCTGGTTCACCATTTCTTACCTGCCGATTGCGCACATGGTATGGGGCGGCGGTTTCCTGGCCGCTGACGGCGCGCTGGACTTTGCCGGCGGCACCGTAGTGCACATCAACGCGGCAAGCGCCGGGCTGATTGGCGCCTACCTGTTGGGTAAACGTGCCGGTTTCGGCAAAGAAGCCTTCAAGCCGCACAACCTGCCGATGGTGTTTACCGGCGCTTCAATCCTGTATGTCGGCTGGTTTGGCTTCAACGCCGGTTCTGCCAGCGCGGCTAACGGCATTGCGGCACTGGCGTTCCTGAACACCGTGGTTGCTACCGCCGGCGCGATCCTCTCCTGGACCTTTGCCGAGTGGATTGTGCGCGGCAAACCTTCACTGCTGGGCGCATGCTCCGGTTGTATCGCCGGGCTGGTCGCTATCACGCCGGCTGCGGGTACCGTGGGTATCGGCGGGGGGCTGATTATCGGCCTGGTGGGCGGCGTTGCCGGTCTGTGGGGCGTGGTCACGCTGAAGAAATGGCTGAATGTGGATGATACCTGTGACGTGTTCGGCGTGCATGGCGTGTGCGGCATCGTCGGCTGTCTGTTGACCGGCGTGTTCACCTCTGCCTCACTGGGCGGCACCGGGTACGCAGAAGGCGTTACCATGAGCCATCAGGTGCTGGTCCAACTGATGAGCGTGGCAATCACCCTGGTCTGGTCCGGTGTGGCTGCTTTCATCGCCTTTAAAGTGGCGGGCGCCATCGTCGGTCTGCGCGTACCGGAAGAGCAGGAGCGCGAAGGTCTGGACGTCAACAGCCATGGCGAGAGTGCCTATAACCAATAAGCCTTGAAGAAGGGCAGTGCGCTAAATAACACGAAAAATAATGATGATGCGAAAAGGGCGATGGTGACATCGCCCTTTTTTTCTTTTTTAGGCGTCGCGCTGGCGAATCACGCCTTCTTGCACCGTGGTGGCGACCAGTACGCCTTCACGGGTGTAGAACTGGCCGCGCACAAAGCCGCGTGCGCCAGAGGCGGAGGAGCTTTCCACCACGTACAGCAACCAGTCGTCCAGGCGGAACGGCCGGTGGAACCACATCGAATGATCGATAGTCGCCACCTGCATGCCCGGCTCAAGGAAGCCGACGCCGTGCGGCTGTAGCGCCGTCGGCAGGAAGTTGAAATCTGACGCATAGCCCAGCAGATATTGGTGGATACGCTGATCGTCCGGCATGGTGCCGTTGGCGCGGAACCACACGTAACGGTGCGGTTCTTCCACCGTACCTTTCAGCGGGTTGTGGAATTTGACCGGGCGCATTTCAATCGGCTTTTGGCCGATAAACTTTTCGCGAACCTTGTCCGGCAGCATATGCGCCAACTTCTGGGCTATGTCTGATTCGGACATCAGTCCTTCTGGCGGCGGCACGTCCGGCATGGTGTTCTGGTGTTCAAACCCTGCTTCCGGGCTTTGGAAAGAGGCGGTCATGTAGAAGATCGGTTTGCCGTGCTGAATGGCGCTGACGCGACGGGCGCTGAAGCTATTACCGTCGCGGAGGATTTCTACGTCATAAATAATCGGCTTGCTGCTGTCGCCTGGGCGTAAGAAATAGCTGTGGAACGAGTGCACGCTGCGTTCTGCCGGTACCGTTTGTTTGGCGGCATACAGCGCCTGGCCGACCACCTGTCCGCCGAATACCTGACGCAGACCCAGATCTTCACTTTGTCCGCGGAATAGCCCTTCTTCGATTTTCTCCAGATCCAGCAGATCGAGGAGGTTTTGCAGTGCCTGGCTCATAAAGTTACTACCCTTTTAATAATCATTTTGCGCAGTGTGCGGAATATCACGGCAAGACGTCAATATGTTGCGTTAAGGCACAGGGAAAATTGCCTGAATACTGAGCGTTATTAGAAGGCTAAGTGATTAACAGGCAGTGCAAAATGGATTTTTCAGTATTTTGTGCTAAGTTTAATGAGTGAGGTGGTGAAAGCCACCAAGGTGTTGATAATAAAAAAGGAGACCGATCCATGAAACTCTGGCAAATCGTAGGTGGAGCAGCAGCATTGACGATCACCCTGGCGGGTTGTGCTCAAAAGAGCGCAAATGTGCCTGTGCCGGCAGCGGGAAACCCAGCGATTGCGCAAACGCAGATTCAGGGCCCGGCGGTAACTGGTTCGGTTAACATTCGCCAGCGTATTGCGCTGCCACCGGATGCCGTACTGACGGTTACGCTCTCTGATGCTTCATTGTCGGATGCGCCGTCGAAAGTGATTGCCCAGCGCGCGGTGCGCACTGAAGGCAAGCAGGCGCCGTTTAATTTTGTACTTCCTTACAACCCGGCTGATATTCAGCCCAACGCGCGTATCATTCTGAGCGCGGCCATTACGGTAAACGGTCGGATGACCTTTATTACCGACACTATCCAGGAAGTAGTGACCCGCAACGGCACCCGTGCCGACCTGCAGTTGGTTCCGGTGCAGGGCATGCCGGTTCAGGCGACGCCAACAGTGATGCCGTAAACCGGCAATCCTGAAGCTGTAAGAGATCAACAGCCTTTGCGCTCCGGCCAAAGGCTGTTTTGTTGCTACCAGCGCCAGCCATAAATCAGTAGATCGACCGTGCTGTGCGCGCCGAAGATGATCCCCTCACTCAGCAGCGCCTGGCGCTGACGTTGAAAGTCCTCCCCCTGCTGCGAAATCTGGCCATGGCGGTTAATCACCCGGTGCCAGGGCAGGCTGCTGCCTTCCGGCAGACGCCTCAGTACGCCGCCGACCTGACGTGCGGCCCGCGGTGAGCCCGCCAGCCGCGCTACCTCGCCATAGGTCGTGACCTTGCCATAGGGAATGGCGGCTACCACGTGGAACACGCGCTGGCTGAATGTGGCGTCTTCTGGTTCCATTTATGTTTTCCTGCTGCGGCAAAAAGCCAAGGATGAAAGTGTGCCACAGCCTGGGTGGGTAAGAAAACAGCGGTTGGCCCCGGTTGGCTTGCTATTTGGCTGGTCATCGCCGATAATGCCCACCGCTTCGCAGTCATAGAAGCCGTCAATGGGGGCCCTGTTGGTTCTCCCGCAACACTAACTTGTGAACTCGGTCAGATCCGGAAGGAAGCAGCCGTAGCAGGTGACGTGTGTGCCGGGATGTAGCTGGCAGGGCCTCCACCAATTTCAGCTTCCGCCTTTTCCTTCCCCCACCGTTTACGCACTGTTTTTGTCTATCGTCGTTTAGCCTGTCCGCTCGATAAATAGACGTTATAATCAGTCATCCGATCAGATTTTCACCTAAAAAATAATATGATGTCTCAAGAATGTTGGTCTCGATGTTTTTTCTTTTTCAGCGATACCTGAATAGAATGATAATTATCTTGATGTTGCGTGGTGTCGATGTTGTGGTTAAAATATTGTTAATGCTTGGTGTTGTCAGGCAATAATTTTGATATTGACTATAATGGGTTCGTACGGCGTTTTGGACAATAATCAGGCATCAGATTAGGCTGTAACATGATTTATATCATTGATAACAAAGTTGCCTTTAATACCGAGAACGGCTCTTTAAAGAGCATGAGAAATGGTAAGGAAGTATTTTTATCGAGCCTGAATGTCAGAGTGTTCAAATGCTTGCTTGAACATGGCGTGAAGCCGGTCAGCAGAGAGGATATTTTTAAGCAGGTTTGGGGTGAGCAAAGTCTGAATGTATCTTCCGCAACCCTGAACCAATATATTAGCCTGACTCGCCGGGCATTGCTTTCCGTAGGATTCAGCGATCGTTTGATAATCACGGTGGCTAAAACAGGTTATAGACTTAATAAAACCATTTTAGTTAAAATCTTGGAAATTGACCCTCCCGGCCAATCGCCGGAAGATATTCCCCCTTTCACGTCTGATGCCAACGGCCCCCAAGGGCCATATACACATCATTATTATCTGATTACGTTACTTCGTACTTTATCAATTGTATTACCGCTTGCCATCCTGGTTTTCTTGTTTTTTTATTATCAGCATTACCGTGAAAATGAAAAGCGTCCGTTTATCTCTTATCTTGGCGTGGTCAAAGGTTGTCCGATTTATTACTCTGGAAAGTATCTCGATAAAAAAACGGATCGCTACCTGCAGTTTTTGACCGAAAAGGATCTTTATGGTAATCGATGTGGTAAGGATGAAGTGATTATTGCGCGGCTCAATCACTCACTTAATACCACGGAAGACAGTGGCCGTCAGTTTATCGCAAAATGTGTAATGGACAACGATCATTTTTATCATCATTGTGAAAGCGAGTATATCCGCGCATGGAAAAAAAGTTAACCGTACTATCGATGATACTCATTGTTCTGTGCATTATTTTTGGCAGTAGCATATATTATCTCACCCATGCCCATCAGGATTTAAAGGGTATTGCCTGCGAAGCTAATGCGAAGTTCACTTACGTCAATGATTTGGATAATGCCAGTGCACCAATGGATATTCGTCTTGTTTTAAAAATGCACTACGTTTTTTTTACAAGCAATAAGGGTATTATGACTCTGAATGGGGTGGCGAGCAGCGGAGGTAAGCAGTTTTTTGTGAGTCGTAATGTTAATTTTACTTATGTTGCACAAGATGATTTTTATAAATTCCAATATGGCAATGAACAGCGCTCGGTAAGAGATACTTTACCCTCTGAAGTGTACTCCTATTTTTTTAATAGTGAATCTAACTTATACCATATCAATTATCTTGATAAGGACACTCTGATGTTTAGCAGCGTTTATGCCCCGATGTTTATTTGTAATGTGAAATCATAATCTGGAGTGTGAGAACATAGTAACGATAGAAATTATTAATGAACTACTATTTAGCCACTCTAATGTTATAGTCAGGTTTGGCTTTTCCATTCCTGACTTCCATCTTCCTATCAGGATGTCTAAAATTATAATAAATGATATATATTTTTATATATATCATTTATTGCATTTTATATAATATCATAACTCGTTGTTTTTATTTGTTATTTTTGTTTTATCTTACTTTGTAAAATATTATTATTTTTATCTTGTATATTGTATTTAGATGCTGTTGCCATTCATTGTTGTTCATGTTTTATTAGCTGACATCTTTAATTTTGCTGTTGTTTTGTTTCCTCATCTAACAGGGTTTATTGGTGAGCGAGAATACAAAAAATAACTGATTATTATTTTTTCTAGTCAATAGGTGAGATATGGACATACATGACATTGCTCTGAACGACACCCTGATGGAAAATGAGTCTGTTGTATTGGATAACAACAATAAAACATTGTTGTTTAAAAGGGAAAATATCGTCATTGAAATGACAGAATTGCAGCGTAGGTTTATTCTCTGTCTGCTTAGTGGCATATATAAAAAGAATGATATCATTCGCGCCGTATGGTTTTGCAATCATGAAACCATCAGCGATAACAATTATCATCAAATTATCTTTCAATGCCGTTCGTTGTTGTCGCGGCACGGTATCCCTGGTCAGGTGATTAAAACCATTCCCCGATTTGGCGTCATGCTGAGTTTTCAGGCCTGCGAGCGGGAAACCACGGAGGGGGCTGGATCTGAAAATAAAAAACTGGCGGAAAGTAAAAAAGGGAAGAAGGGCCTTTTGGAAACCATTAACTACAAAATTGCACTGACGTTGACTCTGCTGTTTTCGGTGGCGATGTTTGTGGGTGTGTCAGCTTAGCGCCTGATGAAAACGTGCTACCAATTTATCTGATTACCCCGAGGCCTAAGTGAGTAAACGGTTTATTGTTTTTTTTATTTCATTTTTCTTCTTGGCGAATACGGTGTTTATTTTTTATCAGCTTTGGAAAATTTATCGTATCGATCAGACAGATGTATCGTTGCAGCGTAATTTCGTGCCTGAAAGGGGACGTTATGTTGGTTTCCCTGCGCAAGATGATATAGAAAAAATCAACAATGCTGATTTTTTTGGCCGCTATGGGGAAAGTCGGGGAGAGGGAAATAACGGCATGAGCTATAAGATTGGCTCGCAGGGGATAAACGACGATGTTATCAACAATGCCCCTGAAACGCGTCTGGCGGGAAAAGTTACCGGCTTGCTGTTTAGCGATAACCCCAAACACAGCCTGGCGATAATAGAACGCTCCGGCAAACAGGCCAGTTATGGTATGGGCGATCGCATTGCTAACAGTAACGTCGTCGTATTACGGATACTGCAAGACAAGATATTGCTTGACGAGAATGGATACTACGCCTTGATGATTTTAAAAGACTAGGTGTGCTTTCTTTTTAGAATTGGAACTTTTTAAGGTCATAAGGCTACATTGTGATTACGCATCTTTTTTACCATTTTGGCCATCAACTGGCCCGCCTTCCCTGGCGGGAACTGGTGGTGGTATCAATGTTGGCGGCTACCCCCGGGATAACGCATGCAGCGTCATTCTCTGCCAATTTCAAAGGTACGGATATTCAGGAATTTATCAACACGGTCAGTAAAAACCTGGGCAAAACGATCATTATTGATCCGGCGGTGAAAGGAAAAGTCACCGTACGTAGCTATGAGCAGCTTAACGATAAACAATATTATCAATTCTTCCTGAACGTGCTGGACGTGTACGGATATACCGTCATTGGTATGCCAAATAACGTACTTAAAGTCATTGTGGCGAAAGACGGGAAAAGAGCCGCTTTGTCGCAGGCCGGCGGTGAGCTGATTGGGGAAGGGGATGAGGTTGTAATGCGTATTGTTCCTTTGCGCAATATCGCGGCCAAGGATATTTCCCCATTATTACGTCAACTGAATGACAGCGTGGGCGTAGGCAGCGTGGCGCACTATGAACAGGGTAACGCGTTGTTGATCACCGGCAGAGCCGCGGTAGTGAATGGGTTGATCGATATTGTTCGGGAGATGGATCAGGACGACAGCAATCAGATAGAAACGCTTGCGCTGAAGCATGCGGCGGCGGCCGAGATTGTGCGTATGGTCAATGCGCTGTTCCGCGAAGAGGGCAAGCAGCGGATGGCGGGTGCTGCGACGCTGCGGCTGGTCGCGGATGAAAGAACCAATACTGTGATGATCACCGGCGACGATCGGATCCGCGAATATGTTAAGGACATGATTTATCAGTTGGATAACAAGAGCGTCAATCAAGGCAATACCCAAGTCATTCAACTGAAATACGCCAAGGCGCAGAGCCTGGTCGAGGTGCTGACGGGGATTAGCTCAGGCCTGCAAAATGAAAAAGAGGGTGCGGCAACCAATGTAGCCTTGTTGAAAAATGTGGTGATCAAAGCCGATGAGCAAACCAATGCGTTGATCATCACCGCTGCGCCGGATGTGATGCGCGACCTGGAAGAGGTGGTGACCAAGCTGGATGTCCGCCGTGCTCAGGTGCTGGTTGAGGCGGTGATTGTCGAAGTGCAGGATGGGCAGGGGCTGAATATCGGCGTCCAGTGGGCCAATAAATACGGCGGCGGCACGCAGTTTGGCGGCAATGTACCTGGCGTTTCATCGGGTTTTGACGGTGGCATGCTCGAGGCTTTCAACAAGGCCAGTGGTTTGATGACCGGCTTTTACAGCGGAAACTGGGGAGTATTGCTATCCGCCATCGCCAGCAATAATCAAAATAATATTCTGGCTACGCCGAGCATTGTCACCCTGGATAACGCCGAAGCGGAATTCAGCGTAGGCCAGGATGTGCCTATTTTGACCGGTTCGCAAACCACCAACAGCGATAACGTTTTCAATACCGTCTCGCGTAAAACCGTGGGGATAAAACTCAAGGTCAAACCGCAAATTAACAAGGGCCAATCGGTCCTGATGCAGATTGAGCAGGAAGTCTCCAGCGTTGCCGACAATACGCAGGTCTCCGCCGATTCCCTGGGCGCCACTTTTAATATCCGTACGGTAAATAACACCGTGTTGGTCGACAGCGGCGAAACGGTAGTGGTTGGCGGTCTGCTGGATAAAACCAATTCAGAGGTGGAAAGCAGCGTTCCGCTGTTGGGGAAAATTCCGGTATTGGGCGCGCTGTTCCGTTCTACGTCGGTGAAAGAGAGCAAGCGCAATTTAATGCTGTTCATCCGCCCGACCATCATCCGGACGACCGAAGGATTCTCTCAGCAGAGCCAACGTAAAGTCGGCAAATTTGATGTTGAGCAGCGGGAAGATATCGAGCTGAAAACGGCGTTGCGCGAGGAAATCTCCTCCGGCCAAACCGCGGGTGACAATCAAGCGTTTCTCCGCGTCATTTCGCAGGTCAATGCGTTCTATGACCAAGAGGGAAAATCATGACGTCGAGCCCCTCAGGCCACCTGTTGCCTTTTGCCTGGGCGCGCCAGCACGGCGTGCTCGCCGTCGCCGAACAGAGCGACACACTGCTGTATTGCCATCAGCAAACGGCTCAGGCCGCGCTGATGGAGGCATACCGCTGTTTGCCGGGCGAGCCGATGTTGGTGCGGTTGGAGCCTGAAATATTTGAACAAAAGTTGGTGGCGTATTACCAGCAGGAGGCCGGTCATGCACAGAAGATGATCGACGATCTGGGCGGCGAGCTGGACTTTTACACGCTGGCGGAAGAGCTGCCGGAGCAACAGGACCTGCTGGATGAGCAGAACGATGCGCCAATCATCCGCCTGATCAACGCGATGCTGAGCGAGGCAATCAAAGCCCGTGCTTCAGACATCCATATCGAAACCTACGAAAGCGAATTGGTGATCCGTTTTCGCATTGACGGTGCGCTGCAACGCATTCTGGCGCCACAGCGCAAATTGGCCGCGCTGCTGGTGTCGCGCATCAAGGTGATGTCGAAACTGGACATCGCTGAAAAACGGGTGCCGCAGGATGGACGCATGACGTTGAAGGTCGGTGGACGGGCGATCGACGTGCGCGTATCGGTGATGCCGGCCAGCCACGGCGAACGGGTGGTTATGCGCCTGCTGGACAAAAATAGCGTCAGGCTGGATCTGCCCAGTTTGGGGATGACGCAGGAGCGTCAACAGGCGCTTATGCGTCTGATTCAGCAGCCGCACGGCATCATCCTGGTTACCGGGCCGACAGGCTCCGGCAAGAGCACCACGCTCTATACCTTGCTGAACCAGATTAACGACGAAAACCGCAACATCATGACCATTGAAGATCCGGTCGAGTACGAGTTGAGCGGCATTGCGCAGACTCAGGTGAATCCGAAGGTGGACATGACCTTCGCCCGCGGGCTGCGTGCGTTGCTGCGCCAAGATCCCGATGTAGTGCTGATCGGTGAAATCCGCGACGGCGAAACGGCGCAGATTGCGGTTCAGGCTTCGCTGACCGGGCACCTGGTGCTGTCCACATTGCACACCAATACGGCGATCGGCGCCATTACCCGCCTGCGAGATATGGGGGTTGAGCCATTCTTGCTGTCCAGTTCGCTTAGCGGCGTGTTGGCGCAGCGCCTGGTGCGGCGGCTGTGTCCGCAGTGCCGCGAACCCTACGCCCTGTCTGATCGGCAACGGCGGGCGTGTGATCTGCCTGTGGATCAGGGCGTCACTTGCTGGCGACCTCTAGGCTGTAACGCCTGCAGTGGGCAGGGCTACCTTGGCCGTATCGGGCTGCATGAGCTGTTGGTGCTGGATGAACCCATGCGGCTGGCGATCCACCGCGGAGACAGCGAGATCGACATCATGCGGCTGGCCGCCTCGCGCTATCAGTCTTTACGTCAGGATGGGATCGCCAAAATGAGCGCCGGCGAGACCAGCCTGGAGGAGGTGCTGAGAGTGACCCGCGAAGGGGATGGCGATGAGGTTTGATTATCATGCCTGCGACAGGCAAGGGCGTGCCCGACGCGGGGAGCTCGAGGCAGATTCCTTGCGCCATGCCCGTGACCTGTTGCGTGAAAAAGGATGGCAGGTGCTGGCGGTTAAAGCCAAAAAAACGCGCAGTTTCAACAAGCTGGTTGGATTCAGGCTGACCTCCGGCGTCACGAGCAGCGATCTGGCGTTGTTGACCCGTCAGTTGGCGACGTTGATGTCCGCCGCGTTGCCGCTAGAAGAAGCGCTGATGGCGGTGGCGCGGCAAACGGAAAAGAAAGGCTTGCAGGCGGTGCTGACGCAGGTACGCCTGCGGATCCTGGAGGGGTTTTCCCTGGCGCATGCCCTGGGGCAATACCCGCCTATTTTTGATCGTCTGTACTGCGCCATGGTGACTGCCGGCGAAATCTCCGGCCATCTTGCGCCGGTGCTGGAGCGTTTGGCCGACTATGTCGAACAGCGTCAGCAAATGAAAAACAAGATCACTCAGGCATTGGTGTACCCAATGGTGCTGACGGTGGTGGCGATCGGGGTAGTGGCCATTTTGCTTACTGCGGTGGTGCCTAAAGTCATCGAGCAATTTATTCATATGAAACAGGCCTTGCCGTTGTCCACCCGACTGCTGATCGGCGCCAGTGACGCCATCCGACAATGGGGGCCGGCAGTGCTGATGCTGTTGCTGGCGGGCGTCGGTTTGTTTCGCTATTGCCTGAAGGTGCCGGCCAGGCGTACCCGGTGGCATGCTTTTATCCTGCGGCTGCCGGTTATCGGCAAGTTGACCCTGGGCGTGAATACGGCGCGCTATGCCAAAACGTTGAGCATTTTGAACGCCAGCGCGGTGCCGTTATTGGAGGCGATGCGCATCAGTGCCAGCGTGTTGGGCAATGATCATGCCCGGCAGCGGTTGCTGGCGGCGATGGAACGGGTGCGTGAAGGCGAAGGGTTGTCGCCGTCTCTGGAGGGGACCGCGCTTTTTTCGCCGATGATGCGGCACATGATCATGTCCGGTGAGCGCAGCGGTGAATTGGAAATGATGCTCGAGCGGGCGGCGAATATGCAACAGGATGCCTTTAATCGGCAAATAACCTTGGCTCTGGGGCTGTTTGAACCTTTATTGGTGATAGTGATGGCCAGTTCGGTGCTGTTTATTATTTTGGCTATCCTGCAGCCAATATTGCAACTCAATAACATGATTGGATGAGAAAGATGTTAACGGAAAATAAAGTGAGAAAGAGCAGTCGTGTACGCAAGTTTCGCCAAAAAGGTTTTACGCTTTTGGAAATTATGGTGGTGATTGTGATTCTGGGGTTATTGGCCAGTTTGACTATTCCCAGCCTGATGGGAAATAAAGAGAAAGCGGATAAGCAAAAGGCGACCAGCGATATTGTCGCCCTGGAGAATGCGCTGGATATGTACAAGTTGGACAACGGGCGTTATCCAAGTTCGGAGCAGGGGTTGGCGGCGCTGTCGGCCAAGCCTGAAGCGGCGCCGGTTCCCCGCAATTATCCTGAAGACGGTTATATCCGCCGCCTGCCGCAGGATCCCTGGGGCAATGCGTATCAACTGCGCAATCCCGGGCGGCACGGCAAGCTGGACGTGTTTTCCAGCGGCCAGGATGGTATTGCCGACAGTGAGGATGACATCGGTAACTGGTCTGAGAAAACGGCGGATAAAGCAGAGTAATGATGAGGTGCGAACGCGGTTTTACCCTGCTGGAAATTATGCTGGTGCTGCTGTTGTTAGGCATCACCAGCAGCCTGGTGATACTGCGTTCTCCCGCAGTTGAAAATCAACTGGCACGGCAGGGTGAGCAATTGGCCTGGCAGCTGAATGAGGTTGCGGAACGGGCTGAGCGTGAAGGAACAACCTATGGCGTGGCGTTCAGCCGCAAGGGGTGGCGTATTGTCGCCGCCGGTCAACCGCAGGATAAAACTGCGGTGGCGATAGGTTCACCGTTACCGGCCGGGGTTGAACTGTCGTTGGCCCTGGAACGGCAGGCGGTTTCGCTGAAAGGCGAGTGGCCACCGCAGGAGGAACCGCAGGTTTGGCTGTATCCGGGCGGTGAAACCACCGTGTTTTCCGTCACATTGCTGCAGGGGAAATGCCAGTGGCAACTCAGCGCGACCGGTTTCTTTACGTTTGAAACGACAGAAGCCCACTGTGATGAAGCTTAAATATAAACGGCAGCGAGGCATGACCCTGCTGGAGGTGATGGTTGCGCTGATGATATTCGCCATTGGTTGCATGGCGTTAATCAAAACCACCGGAGGGCAGGTGCAAAGCCTGGGGGCCATCGAGGCGAAGAATATCGCCCTGTGGGTAGCGGATAATCAATTGACTTTATTGCAGCTTGATAGGGTCCCGCCTGCGCAGGCATGGCGTCAGGGGACGACGGAAATGGCGGATGAAACCTGGTATTGGCGTTATCGCGGCAGAGACACCACGGATGCCGGGATACGGGCGATAGAAATGGAAGTTCGGCGCGATCCGCAGGCGCCAGGCGCCTTGATCAGGCTGTTGGCCTACAGAGAATTGCCATGAACAGGGAAGCGGAACGCGGTTTTACTCTGGTGGAAATGATGCTGGCCATCGTTATTTTTTCTTTGCTGTCGCTCACGGCGATGATGATTTTCAAAGGTGTATTGAGAAACAGTGAGATCACCCAGCGAAAATCGACGCAAATGGTTCAGTTGCAACGGGCGCTAACCCTCATTGAACGGGACTTTACCCATGCACTCACCCGCACGCCGGCCGGTTTGGCCGGTCAACCCGGCATACCGGAGTTTATGGCGCGCGGGGCTGCGGAGGGGGATGGCGGCTATCGGGTCACGATGATCAGAAATTACTGGCATAACCCCGGTGCCAGGCTGCCGCGTTCGACGCTGGAGCGGGTGGAATATCGGTTTCAGAAGGGGAGATTGGACCGCCTGAGCTCCCCAGCCCTGAACAGCCCGCCGTCTGCCGCGCGCAGTGTGGCGTTGTTGTCGGACGTGTTGCGGTTCCAACTGCGTTTTTATTATCAAGGCGAATGGTTAGCGGCATGGCATGCCAGCACCTGGCTGCCTCAGGCCGTCGAGATCACCGTCGAAACAGGTTCTTTCGGCGTGGTGCGGCGTATTGTCCCGCTGTCGCCTGAGGAAAAATCATGAATAAACAGCGGGGAATGGCGTTGTTGATGGTTTTGTTAATGATGTCGGTGATGACGATTATTGCGGTGAATATCAATAGCTACTGGCAGCGGTCGTTGACGCGAGCGCAGTTTCAGCAGGATCAATTAAGGGCCAAATGGCTGCTGTTGGGCGGAGAAATCTATGCCAAAAGGCAGTTGCAACAGGCGTTGGATAAGCAGGTCTCGGTGAGTTTGGGGCAGGCATGGGCGCGTGAAGATATGGCCATGCGTACGGAAGAGGGGGAGGTTTCAGTGCATATCGTTAGCGCCGATGTCTGTTTTAATTTGAATGCGCTCGCAGCGTCATCCCCGGTGGATGATGCCGGGGGCGAAAAGCCGAAAATAGCGAGAGAGAAGCGGATATTCATGCTGTTGCTCACCAATCTGGGCGTTGACGAGCCGCAGGCCGGCGCTATCGCCGACGCTGTTATTATGAAAATCAGCGCACAACGCGGCACGTCTGAAACGGGCTATCTGATTGAAGACGCTAGTGAATTGCGGGAGATCGGCGTCATAAACCCTGAGCTGTACCTTCGTATAGCGCCATTGGTCTGCGCCTTACCGGATAATACGCTGCAAATTAACCTCAACACCGCCACGGAGCGGCAGTTGCCACTGATTAGGGCGATGTTGCTGAATGCTTTGGGTAACGAGCAACTCCTGGCGATCATCGCCGGTCGGCCGCAGCTTGGCTGGAACTCATTGGACTTTTTAACCACGGATAACTACCCCGAACTGCGTAAGCTGAAAGACGGCGGCCTGGCTGACGGACTGGTCACTACCGGCAACCGCTTTACTGTGGAACTGCGGGTGAAACTGGATGACGGCAGGTATCGCTTGGTCAGCGCATTGCAACGGAACAGTACCGGCACGAAGGTCATTCGGCGCCAGTTTGGCTGGGGAGAACACTAGAGTATGTCGGACAATATTCTGTTAATCGCCCTGGGGCACGGCGCCGTCGCCGATGTGCGCTGGGGCAAGGTGGGGGAAGCGCAAAGCGTCTTTGCCGCCAGTCTCGATCTGGATAATGCGGGTGCCGAGCTGGCGGTTATGGCGCGGAACAGCAGGGTGGTGGTACTGGTTCCTGCGCGCCATGTGGTGCTGCGCAATACGCAGTTTCAGGGGAAATCCAGGCTGGCGACACCGATGGCGTTGGCGTTCCAGCATGAAAGCGAACTGCTGACCGACGTGGAGCAGATGCACTGGGTAATCTTGGGCAAGGAGCAGATGAATTTCGGCATTGCCGGGGTCACACTGACGCAAATGCAAACCTGGTGCGAACGGCTGCGTGCCTGCGGCCTTCATGCCGATAAAATGCTCCCGGACGTGCTGGCATTGCCCCTGCCCGGAGAGTGCAGCGTGGCCTATTGGCCCGATCGAGGGTTGATAAGAACGGGAAAATGGCAGGGCATGCAATTGCCGTGCGCATGGGAGGACACCGAACTTCCGGTCACGCCGGATCTTTGCATTCACGTCGGGGGCAGTGTGCCCTCGACATGGGAGAGCGGATCCTGCGCAGAGGATCCTCTATGGCAATTGGCGAACGAAGCCGGGCGCAGCAAGAGCAACCTGCTGCAGGGGAAATTTAAACCCGCCCTCAGATGGCCGCGGTTTATTCCGGGAAAGATCGCCTGTGCGTTGATATTGGTCAGTTGTTCGTTGCTGGTTTGCGGTTTGTACCATCAACTGAAGGCCGGGCAAGCCGAAAGGCAGATGGCCGCTTTATATCAGCATTTGTCGCCGGGGCAGCCGCTAACGGCTTCGTCCGTTGAGGAGGCCAGAAAAAAAGTCAGACAGATGCAAAATATATTGAAGGAGCCTCAGCTGTTTAAGCTGTTGCCTTATGCCACCGAGGCGCTGTCTCTGTGGGAGCAGCCGCAACTGCAGTCGTTAATTTTCGATGGCGCTAAAAATGAGCTGGTTATCACCCTGTTAAAAGAGGATACGCAACTGGCGCCACCAACCGAAGACAATGGCATCAGCATCGCCATGACGGAAGGGCCTTCGGATAATTTGGTGACCCTGACGGTTGGAGAAGAGCAATGAAAGCGCGGATAGCCGATTTAAGAGCCGATAAAAGCCTGCAGGCGGCGGTGGCGTTGAGCCTGATGCTGTTGGCTGCCTTCAGTTATTGTCTGTATCAGTTTCACCAGGTGAAAAAAAATACGCAGCGGTTGGAGGCGCTTAATGTGCAGATGGGCAACGTCGCCCGGTTGCAATCGCGATTACCGCCTGACGCCGCCCCCCCTGTGCTGCTGCAGGAACGCCTGCGGCAGAGCGCACAAGAAAATCAAATTCCCGTTACGGCCTGGGAAGAAAGCGAAGAAGGCGTGCGGATGACGTTAGTCCCCATCCCGTTCGCGCGTTTAACGATCTGGCTGGCCGAATTGCAGCGCGAACAAGGGATTCGGGTGGTGCAACTTGCCGTCGAACGCAGCGAACGGGATCAGGGCGTGGTGAAGGTCAGCCAACTGTTGGTGGCGGCGCAGCCAACCATTTTATAAGCGATCCCGGTTTTATTCATTCAGAGGGAAATATGTTATCCGTCATTGAAAATATGGCCAGTGACTGCTGGCTATTATTCAGCGCAGTGCTGAGCCTTTGTTTGGGCAGTTTTATTAATGTGATAATTTACCGACTGCCCAAGATGCTTGAGCGTGAAGAGGACGAAAGGGTTAATGGTCGTCATCCTGATGTATTTAATTTTTTTCTGCCAGGGTCAACGTGTCCGCATTGTTTAGAGAAAATAAAACCCTATGATAATATTCCACTGCTGAGTTGGTTGATATTGCGCGGGCGTTGCCGCCACTGCGGGGGGGATATTTCCTCGCGTTATCCGCTGGTGGAATTAGTTACCATGCTGGCCGGCATATCGATAGCCTGTTTTATCGGCGTCGGTATCGACTGGTTTTTCATGTTGGCATTATTTTCATTATTGTTGGCACTGTCGGCTATCGATGTGGAGCGGCAGCTATTGCCCGATTGTTTGACGCTGTCATTGCTGTGGGCCGGGTTGTTGTGGCATAGCATCGCGCAGCCGCAATTTTTACCCGCCGCGGTAATCGGGGCGGTAGCGGGCTATCTCACCCTTTGGCTGCTTTACTGGGGTTTCCGGTTATCGACCGGGCGTGAAGGCTTGGGGTATGGCGACTTTAAATTGCTGGCGGCGTTGGGGGCGTGGGGGGGATATGAAGCCCTGCCGCCTATCCTGCTTATCGGTTCTTCCAGCAGCCTGATCTGGCTGCTGCTACTGCGCGTGATGCGCTCCCGCAGCTGCTCGCAGCCCTTGCCGTTCGGGCCAGGACTGGCGATAGCCGGAGGGTCGTGGATGTTTTATCACTGGATTATCCAGCCGGTTGTCGGCTAGCGCGTATGCTCAAGAAAACGCGCCAGCGACTGGTTAAAGCTGCTGCATTTCTGCGCCAGGGGCGTAGCGTCGGCATTCAGTCGATCAAATACCCCTTTGGCCGCATCGAGTAATTGGGTTTTATTCACGTCTTGGCTTGGCCAACCTTTTTTATTTGCTTCGTTCAATGCCGCTGCGGCCAACTTATCATTGGTCGGGATGTCGGCGCGGCTGCATTTTTCCCGAAGAAACTGGCTGGCTCCGACCAGTGAGGACAGTTGTTCCAGCTGATGCTCAGCCGTTGGCGGTGTGGTTTTATGTTCTGCAGAATGCTGACAGCCGGACAGCAGTCCGAGGGATATCGTTAACGCAGCAATATTTTTAGTAAACACGCTATTCTCATATTCGGTATTGGGAGTGGTTGGCTATTTTATCTTCGGCTTATTATGGTTTCAATGCTCCCGTTTTTTTCTAAGTATTCTTCATATTTACTAAGGGTTTGCTGCCATTAATGTGCATTAAGTTAAGGCAACCTAAGTATCTCAGGCTTATTTATTCGTTTTATTCTCTTGGGGCGGGAAGTTACCGCATTTATTAGAACAGTAAATAATTCGACTGAAAGTTATTTGACTTTTATCAGTTGAAAGCCGAACAGTTTAACTGGAGTAGTAATGAAATTATCAAAAATTGCCTTGATGATGGCAACACTTGCCGCCTCTTCCGCTGCATGGTCACACGGTTATATTGAAGTCCCCGAGAGCCGCGCATTTAAATGCAAACTGGGTTCAAACACCGACTGCGGTCGGGCGCAGTATGAACCGCAGAGCGTGGAGCAAATCTCTGGTTTTCCGGCTAATGACCAGCCTCTTGATGGCCAATTGGCCAGCGGCGGCGTCGGGGGCTTTGAGCCACTTGACCGTCAGGGCATCAACATTTGGGCGCTGAATACCATGAAGCCGGGTCCGCAGGCCTTCACTTGGTACCATACCGCCAAGCATAAAACCAACAACTGGCGTTATTACATCACCAAGCAGAACTGGGATGTGAATAAGCCGCTGTCGCGTGAATCTTTCGAAAGTGAGCCTTTCTGTGAAGTCGATGGCCACGGCGATGCGCCAAAAGAGCGTGAAGTTCACCAGTGCGTAGTTCCGGAAAGAACCGGTTATCAGGTGATTTATGGCGTGTGGGAAATTAACGACACGGTAAACAGCTTCTATCAGGCTGTCGACGTTAACTTTGAAGATGGCGGCATTGTTTCCGAGTGGAACCAGCAACTGCAAGGGCAGATCAACGGTAAAAACCTGTTGATCGGGGATAAGGCGATCGCCCGTTTCTTCAGTGATGCCGGCGAAGTGATCGCCATGCAGGTCGAACTCGATATCAACAGCGAAGCGCTGACCGATAAAAATCGCTGGAGCCAGGCGCTCGCGGAAAAAATTAACGCCACCCACGCCGACGTGCGCGCCGGTGTTAAAGATAAAGACGGCAACGTCAACCCAATCGCCGGTAACAACTACGTCTTCGCCAAGAAAGGCAGCACGCTGAAGAGCGTGGTGATTTCCTATGAGGAAGAAACACCGGCCGTTACCGAGGAAATCCGCATTAGCGGGCTGTCGAGCACCAAGATCAAAGACGGTAAATCCCAGTTGACCTTTAACGCTGAGGTGAAAGGCAAGCTGACCGTCGAAGCGCGCGTGTTCGATCATCATCAGACCGAGAAAGGCTACCTGAAAGCCATCGTAGATGACGCCAGCCAGCCGTTGAGCATGGATCTGAACAACGTCAGCGAAGGTCACCATATGTTGAAGGTGATTGCGACTAACGATAACGGGCATAGCATTCAGCCTGACGTTGAGAACTTCAATCTTGAAGCCGAGTCTACCGGCGGCACCGGAGAATATAACTTCGTCTTCCCGAACGACCTGAGCAAATACACCGCCGGCACCACCGTGTTGCAGCCGAAAGATGGCAAGGTTTACGAATGTAAGCCATTCCCGTACAGCGGCTACTGCATGCAGTGGAACAGCGCATCGAACAATTATGAGCCGGGTGTGGGTTCCAACTGGCAGGACGCGTGGGTTGTGAAGAAGTAAGCGATCCGATAACGAACAGAATATTCAGCGGCCAGCAATGGCCGCTTTTAAGAGGGTTTTATGCAACATCAAACTGAAACGATTGGCATCCGCACTCGTTACGATCTCTTCAGCCGCCTATTGCATTGGATCATTGCCGTCGCGATGTTTTACGTCATGATTGTCGGATATTCACTGCATTTTATGCCGAATGAGCGGATATTTACCTTTTTCTCGGAGACCAATATGTCGTTGGCCCTGGTGCTGACGCCGCTGATGATGGCACGCTTTCTCTGGCGTTTTTTCAGACCCTCGGTCCCCTATGGCGAAATGCTGAAAGGGCATGGGAAGGGGTTGGTGCATTTGCTGCACGAGGCATTCTACCTGCTTATTTTCGTGGTATTGATCAGCGGTTTTTTAATGTTGGAAAAGGGATTTCAGGTCTTTGGCGTTATAGATTTCCCCCGGCCGGTGGACAGCCTGGAGGTGAACAGATTCTTTTTTGTCATACATCGCTGTTCGTGTGTGGCGCTGGCGGGAATGATTGTGCTCCACGTGGCTGCGGTGATAAAGCATCACTACTTTGAAAAGAATGCGATTCTGCGCCGCATGTTGTAGCCTGCGTACTGTTTGGCGCGCCGGTTTTTCCGCTGGTGCGCCGCCGTTATCCGATGGATTTTCTGGCGGTGTAATAAGGGACAGGGAATTGACAGTGGCTATTATTGAGGGGGGCTTCCGACTATATTTCGGGATTTCGGCAGTGAATGAAAATCACTGCAAGTCAATAAGATAAATGCGTGCTTTCCGTAAACATTGAAGCCGATAAAGGTATCGGCTCAACGCATTTATCACCTGGATTATCGTACGAATTTCCAAACGGCAACGGGGATTTTATCGTACAGCTTATTCATGGTGAGCTCGGCCAAACGGTGGTCCGCTGCAGAGTAGAACAGCTCTAGTTCGTCATCCGAAAGCTCATACTTATTTTTTTCAATAACGCGTTCCAGGGTGTCAATCGTGGTGCATTTACGTAAACGCATCAGATAGTCAATTTTAGTCATGATAGCCTTTAGTTTTATAAACCGTAGAGTAATTTGGGGATAATTATCCCCTAAGTTTTCATTGTCGTACAGATGCCCTCTCCTGAGAACATTCTGAATAATCGCGCTTTGGTTTTTTGCCAGCGGCGCAAATCGGAATCATTAATACCATAACTGCTAAACAGCGTGTAGGTATCGTCGAGATACTCTTCGACTAACTCCGATAAATCACTTTCGTCCATGTATTTAATTTTATAACTCATCACAAACGAAGCAATATGTTCAATCAACTCGTTAAGCTGGAGGTTGACGGAAGACGTTGGATCGTTCACCCAGCCGTGGTGGCTGTCGCCCAGCGTTGCGATACCTTCATCATACAAATTTTCGCACAAGAATTTGAGCTGAGCAATATCGTGCCTTTTAGGCGAATACTCATCCATATCATCCCCTCCGTAAGTCTTAATTTCGGTGTTGATAACACTCTGTGAGTAAGCTGATTTACATCATGGACGGAGGCAGCTTAACGGTGACAAAATAAACTTTCCGTATAATGAATATAAATCATTTTTTCGCATTTGGCCTGCTGTTATTACGTAAACTTACAATTCATCTGCGGTAGAGGGGCGGGAGTTATCAATGATGTCAAAGGTTAATCCCGTTTCGACAACGCTAAAAGTCACGCTGTCGCTGATGTATTCCTCGGCGCTGATATCCAGGCAGGCGTTGAAAATTGTCCATTTATAGCGATAACTCATTGAATACTGGTTGCTGCTCACATTTTGAATATCAAGTATTTCTAATGAGCCCTCGGCGTAACGTGCGCTTTCCGAATAAAAACTCAGGCCGCTGGTCAATGCCGGCACCAACTCTGAAATTTTATCGTTAATCATTTTTTTTAGTTTTTTAACGGAAAGTGCTTCCGTCATTGTGTCGCAACGAAGAGTTACATGCATTTAATGTCTGGCCGTACCGCTATCCAATCTATTTATCTTACTCCTTTTTCGTCATCTCGTCGGTAAACTTTTCGTTTATCGGGGGCTTTTTTACAGTTTCTCAACGTTGTTTACTGCTTAATAACCCTGATGTTATTCGGTATATCTCAAAGGGAGTAGCCCCGTTATTCGTTAATCTGCTAATTATCGGTGCAAGCATAACTTTCTTTGTTAAGTTCCGTTACATAAATCGCCGGAGGAGCGCTTGAGGTGTTGATGGTTTTGTGATGTTATACTATAACAATCAATCTTTCTTCTCTTTGGCTATGAAACTGACATCCGCACCCCATCAACATGACGCTGAGCCGTCACTGCATTCCCTGTTCACCGCATCGGCGGGATTACGCTGCGGCATTGCGGCAGCATTGTTGGCCCTGTTGTGGCTGGGCATTCTCTGGGCGGTATTGCTGCCATGATTACGCTACAACAGGCCGTGGTTGGTTACGGCGGCACTCCGTTGTTTCCACCGCTTAGCGGACATTTCGCTGCCGGCTCTTTGACGGCGGTGGTTGGCGTTAACGGTGCCGGCAAGTCCACGTTGCTGAAAACCTTGGCTGGGCTTTTACCCTTGCAGAGCGGCAGCCTGCTTTTCAGCGGCAACAAGTTACCGCGCATGGCATATCTGCCGCAGCAGGCTGAGCTGGATCGTCAGTTCCCGATCCTGGTGAGCGATCTGGTGGCAATGGGAAGCTGGCCGCAGTGCGGTATGTTCCGTGGGCTGAACAAGCGCGCCGGGCTGCAGATTGTCGAGGCGCTGGATACCGTGGGCATGGCGTCGATGGCGAGAAGCCCGGTAGGCGAACTTTCAGGTGGTCAGTTGCAACGCGTGCTGTTTGCTCGCTTGCTGGTCCAGCAGGCACCGTTGATTTTATTGGATGAACCTTTTACCGGCATCGACAGCGCCACCACCCAATTATTGCTGCAAGTGATCGCACAACTGCACCAACGGGGGCGAACGGTGATTGCCGTGTTGCACGATATGTCGATGGTAGCCAATCATTTTCCTCAGGCGTTGCTGTTAACGCCACAGTGTTGCCATTGGGGCGATGCCGAGCGGGTGCTGGAACATATTCCGGCGCTGAACGTCGCCAGTCGGCCCCAGTGCCTGAGGGCGGTAGCGCCATGATGCTGCTTGATCCTCTCATCGATCCCTTTGCCTCATTCGGCTTTATGCGTCGTGCGCTGGTGGCCTGTTTTGCGCTGTCGCTCAGCGCAGCGCCGTTGGGGGTGTTTCTGTTGCTACGGCGCATGAGTCTGGTTGGCGATGCGTTGTCCCACGCGGTACTGCCCGGGGCGGCGATAGGCTATTTGATTTCAGGCATGTCGCTGGTGGCGATGGGTGTCGGCGGGTTTATCGCCGGGCTGGCGGTGGCGATGCTCTCCGGGCTGGTCAGCCGCCGAACGCCGCTGAAAGAAGACGCCAGTTTCGCCGGTTTTTATCTGGGTTCGTTGGCGCTGGGGGTGACGCTGGTCTCACTGCGCGGTTCCAGCGTCGATCTGCTGCATGTGCTGTTCGGTTCTATCCTGGCGGTGGACACGAATGCCATTTTGATGGTGGGTGCGATAGCCAGTTTTTCGCTGTTGGCACTGGCGGCGCTGTATCGCGCCCTGGTGATTGAATCTTTCGACGCCACCTTTTTGCGAGTCAGTGCGCCGCGCTGGCTGGCGCTGATACACGGGCTGTTTCTGGCTCTGGTGGTGATAAATCTGGTGGCGGGGTTCCAAATCCTCGGCACGCTGATGTCGGTGGGGTTGATGATGCTGCCTGCCGCCAGCGCGCGTTTCTGGGCGCGTAATCTGCCGCATACGTTGGCGGTGGCGATGGGGATTGGCATGCTCTCAAGCCTGATTGGTCTCGAATGGTCTTATTACGCGTCATTGCCCGCCGGCCCGGCGATTGTGCTCAGCGCCAGCGTGATCTTTTTTGGGTCGATTTTGTTTGGGACGCGTGGGGGAATTTATTCTCTCGCGCGCCGTTGAGAAGTGCCAAGTTCAAGGAGAAAGTATGAAACGTTTACCTATATCGCTGGCAGTCGCTGCTCTGCTGTCCAGCCCATTGGCGATGGCGAAAACCGTTGATGCCGTCGCCAGCTTTTCGATCCTCGGCGATATCGTGAAGCAGGTGGGGGGAGAACACGTCAGGGTCACCACGTTAGTGGGGCCGGACGGCGATCCACACAGCTTCGAACCTTCGCCGAAAGACAGCAAGGTGTTGTCGCAGGCTGACGTGGTGTTCGTCAGCGGGCTTGGGCTGGAGGGCTGGATTGATCGCCTGGTCGGTGCCTCGGGGTATAAAGGGCAGGTGGTTACCGCATCGCAGGGGGTCGACACCCGCCAGATGAGCGAAGACGGCAAGGAGGTCACCGATCCCCATGCCTGGAACAGCATGAAGAACGGAGTGCAATACGCAACCAACGTGATGAATGCGCTGATTGCCGCCGATCCGCAGGACGCCAACTATTTCCGCCAGCGCGGTTCAGAATATATCCAGCAGTTGCAGAAATTGGATCTCTGGGCCAAAACCCAGTTTGCCGCGGTACCGCAGCAAAAACGCAAGGTGCTGACCAGTCATGATGCTTTCGGTTATTTTGGCCAAGAATATGGCGTCACTTTCCTTGCTCCGGTCGGTTTCTCTACCGAGGCCGAAGCCAGCGCCAGCGACGTGGCCGGTTTGATTAAGCAGATCAAACAGGAGAAGGTTAATGCCTACTTTATTGAAAACCAAACCGATCCGCGGCTGGTGAAACAAATTGCCGCCGCCACCGGCGCGAAAGCCGGCGGTGAACTGTATCCAGAGGCGCTGTCCAAACCGCAAGGGCCGGCGGCGACCTATGTACAGGCGTTCCGGCACAATGTCGATACGCTGTTAGGCAGCATGAAATAAACCGTAGCGGCCCTGCCGGTAAGGCGGGGCCACTGGCTCGTTTCAGTTTCCTTTCTCCATAAAAAAGCCCCGTTGAGCAGCAACGGGGCTTTGCGACAGATGACACTTCAGACGTTAACGTTTTTTCTTGCGTCCCTGCACCGCTTTGAAGCGCGGGTTGCTTTTACAAATCACATAGATACGGCCATTGCGGCGTACGACTTTGCAATCCGGATGGCGCTGCTTCGCCGACCGCAACGAACTTAAAACCTGCATGTTGATTCCCTTTTATTTGCTGCCAAGGAAGCGGCCAAAACGCTGCTGGAAGCGCGCGGTGCTGCCTTCTTTGGAGAACTCTTTCTGCTTGCCGGTGTAATACGGATGCGAAGCGGAAGAGACGTCGATAGTGACGTACGGCCAGTTTTCGCCATCGAGTTCAATGGTGCGATCGGTATTAATGGTCGAACCCACTTTAAAATAGGTGTTGGCACTCAGATCGTGGAACACCACGGTGCGGTAGTTTGGATGGATGCCTGCTTTCATGATGCCCTCTCATGTGATGTTATACTATAACAATAATTATGCGCCGCACGGCAGAGCGGATCAAGTACAAAATGCAGCGACAGGCGAATTAATGAGAGTGGTTTGCATTAAGCGGATGAAGCCAAAGAAAAAGGCCGCATAAGCGGCCTTTGTGTTCAGTGGTAAGCACTCACTGGGTTATCAGTGATGCTCAACCGGATGGCTGTGTTCCACATCTTCAGACTTCTTGCTGAAGCGGCGGCGAACCACCACGAAGAAGACAGGAACGAAGAAGATGGCCAGCACGGTAGCGGTAATCATCCCGCCCATAACGCCGGTACCTACCGCGTTTTGCGCGCCGGAGCCTGCACCGCTGCTGATAACCAGCGGCAGTACCCCGAGGATGAAGGCCAGTGAAGTCATCAGAATCGGGCGCAAACGCATGCGCACCGCTTCCAGCGTGGCTTCTATCAGGCCTTTACCTTCTTTATCCATCAGGTCTTTGGCGAATTCCACTATCAAGATGGCGTTCTTCGCCGACAGGCCGATGGTGGTCAGCAGCCCCACCTGGAAGTAAACGTCGTTGTTCAAGCCGCGCATGGTGGCCGCCAGCAACGCGCCGATAACCCCCAGAGGCAGAACCAACATGACCGAGAACGGAATCGACCAGCTTTCATACAGCGCGGCCAGGCACAAGAACACCACCAGAATCGAGATGGCATACAGGGCAGGGGCCTGGTTGCCGGACAGACGTTCCTGGTAGGACATACCGGTCCAGTCGTAACCGATGCCGCTCGGCAGCTTGGAGGACAGCTCTTCCATCATGTTCATTGCTTCACCGGTACTTTTACCCGGTGCCGCCTGACCCAGAATTTCCATGGAAGGCAGGCCGTTATAACGTTCCAGACGCGGTGAACCGTACTCCCATTTCGCTGAAGAGAATGCGGAGAACGGAACCATCTGGCCACTGGTGCCACGGACAAACCACTTGTTGATGTCCTCAGGCAACATACGGAACGGTGCTTCAGCCTGCACGTAAACCTTCTTCACACGACCGCGGTCGATGAAGTCGTTCACGTACGAGCCACCCAACGCGGTAGTCAGCGTGCTGTTGATGGTGGTGATGCTGACACCCAACGCCTTGGCTTTTTCCTGATCGATAATCAGTTTGAACTGCGGCGTATCTTCCAGGCCGTTAGGACGCATGCCGACCAGCAGGTCCGGATGCTGGGCCGCCATGCCCAACAGCTGGTTACGCGCTTCGGTCAGTTTTTCATGCCCCAGGCCACCCTGGTCAATCAGCTGGAAGTCAAAACCGGTAGCGGTACCCAGTTCGATAATCGCAGGCAGGTTGAACGGGAATACCAGGCCGTCTTTGATTTGCGAGAACGCGCCCATGGCGCGGCCTGCAATCGCAGGCACTTTATTCTGCTCTCCGCTACGCTCGGACCAGTCTTTCAGGCTGACGAACGACAGACCGTTGTTCTGGCCGTTACCGTTAAAGCCGAAGCCCGCAACGGTAAACACCGACACCACGTTGTCCTTTTCTTTGGTCATGAAGTAGTCGGTGACTTCTTGCAGCACTTTCGAGGTTCGAGCCTCGGTGGCGCCCGCAGGCAACTGCACCATGGTCAGCAGGATGCCCTGGTCTTCTTCCGGCAGGAACGAGGACGGCAGGCGCAGGAACAGCAGGCCCATGCCGACGACGATTAGCAGGTAGATCACCAGATAGCGACCGGTGCTGCGCAGGATACTGGCTACGCTGTCGGTGTAGTGGTGGGTACTCTTTTCGAACATGCGGTTAAACCAGCCGAAGAAGCCGGTTTTAGCCCCGTGGTCGCCTTTGTGCACCGGTTTCAGCAGGGTGGCGCACAGCGCCGGCGTCAGAATCAACGCCACCAGCACCGACAGTGCCATCGCGGAAACGATGGTGATGGAGAACTGACGATAGATTGCACCGGTTGAACCGCCGAAGAATGCCATAGGTACGAATACCGCTGACAGCACCATGGCGATACCGACCAACGCACCCTGGATCTGCTCCATCGATTTCTTGGTCGCTTCTTTCGGCGGTAGCCCCTCTTCGGACATTACGCGCTCGACGTTCTCCACCACCACGATGGCGTCATCCACCAGCAAGCCTATCGCCAGCACCATGCCGAACATCGTCAGGGTGTTTATCGAGAAGCCAAAGGCCGCCAGTATTGCAAAGGTGCCCAGCAAGACGACCGGTACCGCGATGGTTGGGATCAGCGTCGCGCGGAAGTTCTGCAGGAACAGATACATGACCAGGAATACCAGAACGATCGCTTCGAACAGCGTTTTCACCACTTCGTTGATCGAAATCTTGACGAACGGGGTGGTGTCGTACGGATAAACCACTTTCATCCCCTGAGGGAAGAACGGCTGCATCTTGGTTAACGCGTCTTTTACCGCTTTGGCGGTGTTCAGGGCGTTGGCGCCGGTAGCCAATTTGATACCCAGACCCGCCGCCGGTTTGCCGTTGTAACGTGCGGTTACGGCATAGCTTTCGCCGCCACGCTCAATACGCGCTACGTCTTTCAGGCGAACCTGCGAACCGTCCGTATTCACCTTAAGCAGAATTTTGCCGAACTCTTCAGGAGAGGTCAGACGGGTCTGCGCGATGATTGAGGCGTTAAGCTGCTGGCCCGGTACCGGTGGCATCCCACCCAATTGCCCTGCGGCGATCTGGTTGTTCTGCTCGGTGATGGCTGACGTCACATCCGTCGTGGTCAGTTGGAAATTGTTCAGCTTGCCCGGATCCAGCCAGATGCGCATGGCGTACTGTGCACCAAACAGTTGCACCTCACCCACACCTTGTGAACGGCTGATAGGATCCTTGATATTTGAGGCTACATAGTCCGCGATGTCGTCCTGAGTCATGCTCGGATCGTCGGAAATGAAGCCGGCTACCATCAGGAAGCTGCTGCTGGATTTTTCTACTTTCAGGCCTTGCTGCTGCACTTCTTGCGGTAACAGCGGCGTGGCCAGCGACAGTTTGTTCTGGACCTGAACCTGCGCGATGTCAGGGTCGGTGCCGGAGTTGAATGTCAGCGTAATGGTGACGCTACCAGAGGAATCACTGGTGGAGGACATGTACATCAGATTATCGATACCGTTCATGTTCTGTTCGATAATCTGGGTCACGGTGTCCTGCACCGTTTTTGCATCCGCGCCTGGATAGTTGGCGGAAATACTCACCGCCGGTGGTGCAATAGTGGGATACTGCGCGATCGGCAGTTTCATTATTGCAAGCACCCCCGCCAACATGACGATGATGGCGATTACCCAGGCGAAAATCGGGCGATCTATAAAGAACTTAGCCATGTCTTACCGGCTCCTTTTTATGACTTCTGCGCTTCAGACTGCGGCTGTTTTTGCGCCTGAGTGTCAACTTCCTGCACTTTTACCTGAGCGCCCGGGCGAACTTTCATCAGGCCGGTGACAATCACGCGATCGCCGGCTTTCAAACCGTCGGTAACCAGCCATTTGTCGCCGATAGCCTGATCCGCTTTCAGCGTACGCAACTCGACTTTATCGTCAGCGCCCACCACCATGGCGGTAGCTTCGCCGCGCGGGTTACGCGTCACGCCCTGTTGCGGTACCAGCAATGCATCGCTGCGAACGCCTTCGTCCAGACGGGCGCGAACGAACATGCCCGGCAACAGCGTATCGTTCGGGTTAGGGAACAATGCGCGAATGGTGATGGAACCGGTGGTTTCATCAACGGTAACGTCAGAGAATTCCAGCGTGCCTTCCTGGGCGTATTCCGTGCCGTTTTCCAGCAGCAATTTCACCTTGGCTTTGCCGTTTTCCTGTTTCAGCGCGCCGCTGGCCAGTTCTTGCTTCAGACGCAGGAAATCGTTGCTTGACTGAGTCACGTCCACGTACATCGGATCCAGCTGTTGCACGGTAGACAGCGCGGTGGCTTGACCGTTGGAAACCAGCGCGCCTTCGGTCACGGCGGATTTGCCGATGCGGCCGGAGATCGGCGAGGTCACTTTGGTGTAAGCCAGGTTGATGCGTGCGGTTTCCACTGCGGCTTTCGAGGCCACCACGGCGGCTTCTGCCTGCTGCAGCGTGGAAACTGCGGTATCGTAATCCTGCTTACTGATGTAGTTGGTGCCCAGCAAGGGTTTGTAGCGGTTCACCGTTACGCGCGCGATCGAAGCGCTGGCTTGAGATTTGGCCAGGTCGCCTTTGGCGCTGTCATAGGTTGCCTGATAGGTGGCGGGATCGATCTGATACAGGGAAAAACCTGCTTTGATGTCACTGCCTTCAACAAAATTGCGCTTCAGGATGATGCCGCTGACCTGAGGGCGAACTTCGGCGATACGATACGCAGCAGTGCGGCCAGGAAGATCGGTAGTAATGTTGAGAGGCTCGGCCTTCAATGTCACTACGCCCACTTCGGGAGCCGGTGGTTGGGCGCCTTGTTGTTGGGTTTCCTTATCGTTACATCCTGTAAGTACTAAGCTGCCTGAAAGCATCAGAACTGCCGCCAGAGGCGTTAACCCTCTGTTTTTGTTCATAGAAAAACCTCAAGTGTCCGATTTCAAAATGATCAATGGATCACAAGCTTTAAAACCCATTGCTGCGTTAATTATATGTGCGTGCTATGGTACATACATACGCGAATGTATGTAAATCACACTCCCCCGAAAAAACAACGCCATGGCACGAAAAACCAAACAGCAGGCGCTAGAAACTCGACAGCACATTCTTGATGCTGCGGTGCAGGAATTTTCTGAACGTGGCGTTTCTGCAACGTCACTGACAGATATTGCCACCGCTGCCGGTGTTACGCGTGGTGCTATTTATTGGCACTTCAAGAATAAGGTAGACCTGTTTAACGAAGTTTGGGAATTGTCAGAGTCGAAAATAGGCGATCTCGAAATAGAGTATCAGGCAAAGTACCCTGATAATCCACTGCGTATTTTACGTGAAATACTAATTTATATACTGACGGCGACGGTCGATGACGGCCGCCGGCGAGCGCTGATGGAAATCGTATTCCACAAATGCGAATTTGTCGGTGAAATGATGCCGCTGCAGGACGCGCGTAAAGTGCTTAGTTTGGAAGGCTACGAGCGCATCGAGTCGGTGCTGCGCAATAGCATGCGCCACGGCCAACTTCCCGCCGATCTCAATACCCGCCGGGCGGCGATTATCCTGCGCGCTTATATCACCGGTCTGATGGAAAACTGGCTTTTTATGCCGGAAAGTTTTGATCTGAAAGCCGAAGCGGCAGCCCTGGTCGATTCATTCCTCGAAATGACCCAATTCTGCCCGACCTTAAGGGTCAAACCGGAAGAGCAGGCGGCCGAGCCGCACTGTGCCGACTGTCATCCTTAAAAGGAGATGCACCATGTCATCCGTTGTGTTGATCGCCAGTGGCGCGGCCTATGGCCAGGAATCACTGTTTAACGCCTTGCGTCTGGGCATTGCGCTGAAAGAGCAGCAGGCCGATCTCAATCTGAAACTGTTTTTGATGTCAGACGCGGTGGTGGCCGGCCTCGCCGGGCAACAGCCGCACGAAGGTTATCATTTGCAGCAGATGCTGGAGATCCTCACCGCACAGCAAGTGCCGGTAAAATTGTGTAAAACCTGCGCCGACGCGCGTGGCGTCAGCCGGTTGCCGCTGGCAGACGGGGTGGAAATCGGTACGCTGGTGGAACTGGCGCAATGGACGCTGGCCGCCGAGAAAGTACTGACGTTCTGATCCCGCTACATCTGTACATCACCAGCAACGTTTTTCTTATTCGTTGGCTATCTGCGATCGTGATAATCTTTCGGCTTCATTATTGATTCGAAGTCAAATCATGCATCGCAGGTTAGCTAAACGTCCTTTTCTGACGTTACCCTCGTTCTTCGGGGGGGATATCTCCCGCGCCCTCGCTCTGTTTTTATTGATCGCCATTTGTGCGGTCTGCCAGCCTGTTGCCCATGCGGCGTTGAACGGCGATGCGCCGTCGCGCAGTGAAATTCAAAACCAGCTTGATGCGCTGAATAAGCAAAAGACGCTGACGCCGGTCAATAAGCTCACCCAGCAGGATCTAACGCGCACGCTCGAACTGCTGGACGCCATCGAACGCGTCAAACAGGATGGCGCTGAGCTTAAACAGCAGTTGCAGTTGGCGCCGGGCAAGCTACGCCAGGTGACCGAGGATCTGGATGCGCTGAAAGTCCCTGTGGATAGCGCGGCCGCCAGAGCCGATCTGCTGCCGCTCTCCCTGCGTCAGCTGGAAACCCGCCTTTACCAGACGCTGGACGAACTGCAAACCGCGCAGGAAAACCTCTCCGCCTATAACAGCCAACTGGTTTCGCTGCAGACCCAGCCGGAACGGGTGCAAAGCAGCATGTATACCGCGTCGCAGCGTCTGCAGGAGATCCGTAACCAGCTCAACGACCAGACGCCGGGCCAAAACTCGCTGCGCGACAGCCAGCAGGTGATGTTGGCAACGGAGCAGGTGTTGCTCAATGCGCAGATTGATCTGCAGCGCAGGAGCCTGGAAGCCAACACCACTTTGCAGGACCTGCTACAGAAACAGCGCGATTACACCACCGGGCACATCGACGCGTTGGACCGATCGGTGCAGTTGCTGCAAGAAGTGGTTAACAGCAAACGCCTGACGCTGTCTGAAAAAACCGCCAAAGAGGCGCAGAATCCGGAAGACGCCACGGACATCCAACAGGATAAGCTGGTCAGTAAAGAGCTGGACGTCAATCGCCAACTCAGCCAGCGGCTGATTGCCGCTACGGAAGAGAGCAACATACTGTTTCAACAGAATATTCGGGTAAAGAACTGGCTCGATCGCGGCCTGCAGTCGGAGCGTAACCTGAAGGAGCAGATCCAGGTGCTGAAAGGCAGCCTGGTGCTGTCGCGCATTCTCTACCAGCAGCAGCAAAACTTGCCGCAGGGCACGTTGGTGGCGGATATGGGCACGCGAATCGCCGATTTGCGCCTGGAGCAGTTTGATATCAACCAGCAGCGCGACGACCTGTTCAAGGGCGACGACTACATCAATAAGCTGCTTGTCGACAGCAAAGAGAAAGCCAGTGCGGACGTGCTTGATGCGCTGAACGAAATCGTTGATATGCGCCGTGAGCTGTTGGATCAGTTGAATAAGCAGCTCAGCAACCAGCTTGCGCAGTCGATCAGCTTGCAGATTAATCAGCAGCAACTGACCAGCGTTTACAGCTCGTTGCAAGATACGCTGACCCAGCAGATATTCTGGGTTAACAGCAACAAACCGATAGATCTGGCGTGGTTGAAAGCCTTGCCGGGCGCGGTCAAAGATCAGATTGCCGCACTCGATTTCAAACTGGACACTGGCAAAATGCTGCAGGGCGGGTTGAATGCGTTGGTGTTCCTCATCCCGATGCTGATTCTGATAGCCTTGCTGCGCTGGCGCTACAAGCTGATCGATACGCACCTGCAAAAGCTGGCTAATGATGTCGGGCAGCTAAAACGCGACAGCCAACTGCACACGCCGAAGGCCATTATGCTGACCTTGCTGAAAGTGCTGCCCGGCTCGGCGCTGCTGCTGGGTGCCGGTTTCTGGTGCTACCGCGCGGAAATCGGCCTCAGCGATTTTCTGTGGGCACTGTCGCAACAGCTGGCGCTGTTCTGGCTGATTTTCGGTTTTACCTACCGTACGCTGGCGCCGGGCGGCGTTACCGAGCGCCACTTCAACTTTTCCACCGGACTGTGCGCGCACTACCGCCGGCAGACCCTGCGCCTGGGGTTGGCGCTGCTGCCGCTGATCTTCTGGTCGGTGCTGGGCGAGAAAGCGCCGCTGCGGCTGGTCGAGGACGTTATTGGCCAGGTGGTGGTGATGCTGACGCTGGCGCTGCTTGCCGTGCTGGTGTTTCCGCTGTGCCGCGACGGCTGGCGCGAGAAAGGTTCGCACGCGGTGCAACTGGTGATCATCACCGCCATTGCCGCCACGCCGCTAATCCTGCTCGGCCTGATGTTCGCCGGTTATTTCTACACCACGTTGCGTCTGGCCGGCCGCTGGATCGACAGCCTGTATCTGTTCTTCCTGTGGAACATCGTTTATCTGACCGCCATTCGCGGCCTGAGCGTTGCGGCACGTCGCTTGGCTTACCGCCGCGCGCTGGCGCGTCGCCAGAGCCTGGCGAAAGAGGGGGCAGAAGGCGGGGAACCTGTCGAGGAGGCGCCTTTGGCGCTGGATCAGATCAACCAGCAGTCGCTGCGTCTGACCACTATGGCGCTGTTCATCATCTTTGCCTGCGCCTTCTACGGCATTTGGTCAGATCTGGTGACGGTGATTTCGTATCTGGACAGCATCACGCTGTGGCATTACACCACCACCGTTGCCGGCGGCAGCGTGCCGCAGGCGGTGACGCTGGGCAACATGATGGTGGCCATCGCGGCGGTGATCGTCGCCTATGTCATGACGCGCAACCTGCCCGGCCTGCTGGAGGTGGTGGTGCTGTCGCGGCTGCAACTGCGGCAAGGGGCGTCTTACGCCATCACCACCATACTGACCTACCTGATCACCACCGTGGGCGCCGTTACCGCGCTCGGATCGCTGGGCGTGTCCTGGGACAAGCTGCAATGGCTGGCCGCCGGGTTGACCGTCGGTCTGGGCTTCGGCCTGCAGGAGATTTTCGCCAACTTTGTTTCTGGCCTGATCATTCTGTTCGAGCGGCCGATCCGCATCGGCGACACCATTACTATCGGCACCTTCTCCGGCTCGGTCAGCAAAATCCGCATTCGCGCCACCACCATTACCGATTTCGATCGTAAAGAGGTGATCATCCCGAACAAGGCGTTTGTTACCGAGCGGCTGATCAACTGGTCGCTGTCAGACACCATTACCCGGGTGTTGATCAAGGTTGGGGTGGCGTACGGTTCCGATCTGGACAAGGTGAAAGCGGTGCTGTTGCAGGCTGCGCATGATAACCCGCGGGTGATGACCGATCCGGAACCGCAGGTTTTCTTCCTTAACTTTGGCGCGAGTACGCTGGATCACGAATTGCGTCTTTATGTTCGTGAATTGCGTGACCGCAGCTATACCGTCGATGAGCTGAACCGCTCGATCGATCGCCTGTGCCGGGAGAACGACATTAATATCGCCTTCAACCAGCTGGAGGTATATTTGCACAACCAGCAGGGTAACGAGGTACAGGAAGTGAAACGGACGCTGTCGCAGGATGAGGGCAGCCCGTCGGCTGGATAATGGGATGAAAGCGAGGGTTCAGTTCAATTCAAGGCTGAACCCTTTTTACTGCCCGGCGGGCAGGTAAGGCGTGGTGACGCCGTTGCGTTGCAGTTTTTCCTGATAGTCCCGTTTGACAATATCCAGCGCCGCCAGCGCGATGGCTGGATCGATCTCGTTACATTCCAGCAGGTAAATCAGGTCTACCGCCAGCTGCAATTCTGGTGAGGCATTATCTAGAGACATAAAACCAACATTTTTGTTTAGTAGGTGAATGAATAAGGTGTCGCTTCGGCTGAGTATAGTGAACAAGGCGTGCGGCAGGGAATAATCATTAAAGTATTGTGATAAATCTTCAAAAACCGTTTTCTTTACGCTCGATGCTGCGCTCAATGCGCGCCAGCGCCTGTCGACAACGCACCAACCTGCCTTCCAATGCCGCCAATTCGTGCTGCAATTTTTGCTGCGCTACGAATGTGGTCTGTCTGCCCAGCAGGCTTTCCCGATCCTGAATCATCGACATTAACCGGCGTTCATAATCCTGATGCTCGGCCAGCTTGTGATACAAATCGACCGCCACCACTTCTTTCGGCTGATTTTTACGGCGCAACGCCTGTGTCGCCAGTTCGCGCTGCAGAGCGGTGATCTGGGCCACCAGCTTCTCTGCCAGAAAGGCGACCTGACTGATGCGGCTGTCGTTGGCTGCCGTTTGCAACTGGGCGAAGTTCCTTTGCACTTCTGCCAGATAATCACGCAGCCGGGTGCCGCGATTGGAAAACAGCGCGGCGTCAAAGCGCGCCTGAGGGATAGGGGCGTCGCCACGCGGCGTCACCTCGGCGGCCAAGGCCGCGATCTGCTGTTCTAACACCTGTAATAGACGGTGAGTGCTCACGTTGGCTCCATTCAAATTTCACAGGGCTCAGCTTGCCCGCGATCCCGCCGTGAAACAAGCGCGGCGCGCATATTCCGGCCATTGCGGCTGGTGGCGCAGGGGAGGAGGGTGATAAAGTAACGCCAGACAGACTAGCGGACAAGGGCTCGCATGACGCGTTGGTTATTGATTATCCTCGGTTGGTTGGCGGTGGTACTGGCGACGCTGGGCGTGGTGCTGCCGCTGCTGCCGACCACGCCATTTCTGCTGCTGGCCGCCTGGTGTTTTGCCCGCTCATCGCCGCGCTTTCACCATTGGCTGCTGTATCGTTCCTGGTTCGGCCCTTATCTGCGCCATTGGCAACAGCATCGTGCGTTGCCGCCAGGGGCCAAAGGGAAGGCGGTAGCGGTGATTGTGCTGACGTTTGCGGTTTCGCTGTGGCTGGTTAAACTCTGGTGGGTGCGCGGGGTGTTGTTGCTGATGCTGGCTATTCTGCTGACCTTTATGCTGCGTCTACCGGTTGTTGATCTGTCGCAACAAAAACAGCGCTGATCCTGTCTTATTATGCCCTGGGGCTTTCAAGTCGGCCGCTCCTGCACATTCATGCGCTCGCGGCATTTGTGCATCCCTCTATAACGCAGCCAGGCGATCCGCTCGCTCATCCCCAGAGGCTTACTCAGGCAAGTCACTGGCGATGGGCGAGTGCGGATAACAACGCTGTAACTTGAAAGATGACGGGGATGGTTGCATTTGTCCGCCAGTTTGCATAGATTTGGGCGTTTTCGTGCGCGAGTTGCTTCCCATTCCTTCTTTATACCGGGCTGGGTGATGCAGTTTGCGCGCAAGTCTTCAGGTAGTTTTATCAGGCAACAATTATGACCGCTACTGCGCAGCAGCTTCAGTTTATTAAAGACAGTATCAAAACCATTCCGGATTACCCGAAGCCGGGCATACTGTTCCGTGACGTCACCAGCCTGCTGGAAAACCCGCTGGCTTACGCGGCCAGCATTGAATTGCTGGTTGAGCGCTATCGCGATGCGGGCGTGACCAAAGTGGTGGGCACCGAAGCGCGCGGTTTCCTGTTTGGCGCCCCGGTGGCGTTGGCGCTGGGCGTGGGTTTTGTGCCGGTACGCAAGCCGGGCAAGCTGCCGCGCGCGACCCTCAGCGAGAGCTATGAGCTGGAATACGGCACCGATCAGTTGGAAATCCACACCGACGCCATCGTGGCCGGCGATAAAGTGCTGGTGGTTGACGATCTGCTGGCGACCGGCGGTACCATTGAGGCCACCGCGAAACTGATCCGCCGCCTGGGCGGGGAAGTTAAAGACGCCGCTTTCATCATCAATCTGCCGGAGCTCGGCGGCGAAGCGCGTTTAAATAAGCAGGGCATCGAATGCTACAGCCTGGTCTGCTTCGCAGGCCACTGATCCTGCATTGTCCCAATGCCACAACGGCCTCGCGGATCGCCGCGGGGCTGTGTTAGCATGACCCTCTAGATTCCTCGACTTCTCCGGTATTAATGAGCTATCAGGTTCTTGCCCGTAAGTGGCGCCCTCAAACGTTTGCAGATGTTGTCGGACAAGAGCACGTCCTGACGGCGCTGGCCAACGGCCTCTCGCTGGGGCGGATTCATCACGCCTATCTGTTTTCAGGCACGCGCGGCGTGGGTAAAACCACCATTGCGCGCCTGCTGGCCAAAGGCCTGAACTGTGAAACCGGCATCACCGCGACCCCGTGCGGCCAATGCGATAACTGCCGCGAGATTGAGCAGGGGCGTTTTGTCGATCTGATCGAGATCGACGCCGCGTCCAGAACCAAGGTGGAAGACACCCGCGATCTGCTGGATAACGTCCAATACGCGCCCGCCCGCGGCCGTTTCAAAGTTTACCTGATTGACGAAGTGCACATGCTCTCGCGTCACAGCTTCAATGCGCTGTTGAAAACGCTGGAAGAGCCGCCTTCGCACGTGAAGTTCCTGCTGGCGACCACCGATCCGCAAAAGCTGCCGGTGACCATTCTGTCACGCTGCCTGCAATTCCATCTCAAAGCGCTGGATGTCGATCAGATCCGCAACCAACTGGAAACGGTGTTGCAGGCGGAAAACATCACCAGCGATCAACGTGCGTTGCAACTGTTGGCGCGCGCCGCCGACGGCAGTATGCGCGACGCGCTCAGCCTGACCGACCAGGCGATTGCCATGGGGCAAGGTCAGGTGACGACCGCCACCGTCAGTCAGATGCTGGGCACGCTGGACGACGAACAGCCGTTGGCCATCCTTGAGGCGCTGGTTAGCGCAGACGGCGAAAAGGTCATGGCGCAGGTCGCGCAGGCGGCTTCCCGCGGCGTAGATTGGGAGAATTTGCTGATCGAGACGCTGGCGCTGTTGCACCGCATTGCGATGGTGCAATTGCTGCCGTCGGTACTGGATAATCATTACGCCGCTATTGAACAAAGGCTGCGTGAACTGGCGCGTACCTTGCCGCCGACTGACGTACAGCTTTATTACCAAACGCTGCTGGTAGGGCGCAAAGAGCTGGCTTTTGCGCCGGATTGCCGCATGGGGGTTGAGATGACCCTGCTGCGTGCGTTGGCGTTTCACCCGAAAGCGGTGATCCCGGAGCCGGTGGCGCCGGTGCAAATTGCCCCTGCGCAGATGGCGCAGCCGCGGGCCCCCTCTGCCCAGCCGCCACAGTTTCAGGATGCGCCACCGCCGTTAGGGCAGGCCGCACCGCAAAACAATCAACCGGCGAATCTACCGGATGCCACCGCGCAGTTATTAAAAGCGCGCACCCAACTGCTGCGGCAGGGAGCATCCACACCAAAAAAGAATGAGCCGGCGGCGCCTGGAAAAGCGCGGCCGGCAAACTCAGCACTGGAGCGCTTGGCTTCAGTGACTGAGCGCAGCCAGCAGCGCCTGGCGGAAAAACAGGTGCAGGAAAAACCGGCCAAACCGGAAGCCTACCGTTGGCGGGCGTTGACCGAGCCGGAACCGGAGCCGGAACCGCTGGCGACGCCGAAAGCGTTGCGCACCGCACTTGAGCATGAGAAAACGCCCGAGCTGTCGGCCAAACTGGTGGTTGAGTCGCTCGAGCGTGACCCCTGGGCGGCAGAGATCGATAAGCTGAAAATCCCGAAACTGGTGCAGCAACTGGCGTTGAACGCCGTGAAACAACAGCTGGAACCCGGCAAAATTTGTCTCCGCCTGCGGTCTTCGCAGCGCCATCTGAACTCGCCTTCGGCGCAGAAGGTGCTGACTGACGCGCTCAGCGAGTTGTACGGCAGCCCGGTTGAGTTGACCGTGGTGGAAGATGATAATCCGGCGGAGCGGACTCCGCTGGAATGGCGGCAAGCCATTTATGAAGAAAAACTGGCGCAGGCGCGTCAGTCCATCGTTGCGGATACCAATATCCAGACGCTGCGCCGGTTCTTCGACGCGGATCTGGATGAAGAGAGTATTCGCCCCCTTTAAACGCTGCGCAAAGTGCGCGGCCCTAGCGACGAGAGACGACTATGTTTGGTAAAGGCGGTCTGGGCAACCTGATGAAGCAAGCCCAGCAAATGCAAGAAAAAATGCAACAGATGCAGGAAGAAGTCGCCAAATTGGAAGTGACTGGCGAATCTGGTGCTGGCCTGGTGAAAGTCACCATTAACGGCGCGCACAACTGCCGTCGCGTGGAGATCGATCAAAGCCTGATGGAAGACGATAAAGAGATGCTGGAAGACCTGATCGCCGCTGCGTTTAACGACGCCGCGCGCCGCATCGACGAAACCCAGAAAGAGAAGATGGCGTCTGTTTCCAGCGGCATGCAATTGCCACCTGGCTTTAAGATGCCGTTCTGATGCAAACCAGCCCGCTCCTTGAAACATTAATGGAGGCGTTGCGCTGCCTGCCGGGCGTTGGCCCGAAGTCAGCCCAGCGCATGGCGTTCCAACTGCTGCAGCGCGATCGCAGCGGCGGAATGCGCTTGGCGCAGGCGCTGACCCGAGCCATGTCGGAAATTGGCCACTGTGCCGATTGCCGCACTTTCACCGAGCAGGATATCTGCACCATTTGCGCCAATCCACGCCGTCTGCAAAACGGCCAGATCTGCGTGGTGGAAAGTCCGGCCGATATTCACGCCATCGAGCAGACCGGACAGTTCGCCGGGCGCTACTTTGTGCTGATGGGCCATCTGTCGCCGATGGATGGCATCGGGCCCGGCGATATCGGTCTGGATCGGTTGGAGCAACGGCTGGAAAAGGAAAGCATTACCGAAGTGATCCTGGCCACTAACCCGACGGTGGAAGGCGACGCAACCGCCAACTACATCGCCGAGATGTGCGGCCAGTATGGCGTGGTCGCCAGCCGCATTGCCCACGGCGTGCCGGTGGGCGGCGAGTTGGAGATGGTCGACGGCACCACGCTGTCGCATTCGCTGGCTGGCCGCAACGTCATCAAGTTTTAATGTTTTCCCAGACGGGGCCCATGCGGCCCCGTTATTCCCCCGCAAAAATTTCCCGCCAGCCGCTTGAAAAACAACGCGCTTGTCCCCATTTACTCCTCATTGTCCGATTTTGGTAGCCACTGTCTTTGAGGTAATCTGAGTATGAAAGGTCAAGAAACCCGCGGTTTCCAGTCTGAAGTAAAACAACTGCTTCATTTGATGATTCATTCGCTGTACTCCAATAAAGAAATTTTCCTGCGCGAGCTGATCTCCAACGCCTCAGACGCCGCCGACAAGCTGCGCTTCCGCGCGCTGTCTGCGCCTGAGTTGTATGAAGGCGACGGCGAGCTGCGTGTGCGCCTATCCTTCGATAAAGATCAGCGTACGCTGACCATCGCCGATAACGGTATCGGCATGAGCCGCGATGAAGTGATCGAGAACCTCGGCACCATCGCCAAATCAGGCACTAAATCCTTCCTGGAATCTATCGGTTCCGACCAGGCCAAAGACAGCCAGTTGATCGGCCAGTTCGGCGTCGGTTTCTATTCGGCGTTCATCGTGGCGGATAAAGTCACCGTGCGCACCCGTGCCGCTGGCGCAGCGGCGGATCAGGGCGTGTTCTGGGAGTCTGTCGGCGAAGGCGATTACACTATTGCCGATGACACCAAAGAAGATCGCGGCACCGAGATCACCTTGCATCTGCGCGAAGGCGAAGATGAATACCTCGACGCCTGGCGTCTGCGCTCGGTGATTGGCAAATACTCCGATCACATTGCGCTGCCGGTTGAAATTGAAAGCAAAAACGAAGAAGACGGCACCGTTACCTGGGAAAAAATCAACAAGGCGCAGGCCCTGTGGACCCGCAGCAAGGCGGACGTCACCGACGACGAATACAAAGAGTTCTACAAACATATCGCTCACGACTTTACCGATCCGCTGAGCTGGAGCCACAACCGGGTAGAAGGCAAGCAGGAATACACCAGCCTGCTGTATATCCCGGCGCAGGCTCCGTGGGACATGTGGAACCGCGATCATAAACACGGCCTGAAGCTGTACGTGCAGCGCGTGTTTATCATGGACGACGCCGAGCAGTTCATGCCGAACTACCTGCGCTTCGTGCGTGGCCTGATAGATTCCAACGATCTGCCGCTGAACGTTTCGCGTGAAATCCTGCAAGACAGCCGCGTGACGCAAAACCTGCGCGGCGCGCTGACCAAGCGCGTACTGCAGATGCTGGAAAAACTGGCCAAAGACGATGCTGAAGGCTACCAGAAGTTCTGGCAGCAGTTCGGCCTGGTGCTGAAAGAAGGCCCGGCAGAAGACGGCGGCAACAAAGAAGCCATCGCTAAACTGCTGCGCTTCGCTTCTACCCAGGGCGACAGCTCGGCGCAAACCGTCTCGCTGGAAGAGTATGTCGGGCGTATGGCGGAAGGGCAGGATAAAATTTATTACATCACTGCCGACAGCTATGCCGCCGCCAAGAGCAGCCCGCACCTGGAGCTGTTCCGCAAGAAAGGCATCGAAGTGCTGCTGCTTTCCGATCGCATCGACGAATGGATGATGAGCTACCTGACCGAATTCGACGGCAAGCCATTCCAGTCGGTCAGCAAGGCGGACGAAGCGCTGGACAAGCTGGCGGATGAAACCGAAGAGCAGAAGGCCGCCGAGAAGCAGCTGGAGCCGTTTGTCGACCGTGTGAAGACGCTGCTGGGCGATCGCGTGAAGGACGTGCGCCTGACGCACCGCCTGACCGATACGCCGGCCATTGTCACCACCGGTGCCGATGAAATGAGCACCCAGATGGCAAAACTGTTTGCCGCTGCGGGCCAGGAAGCGCCGGAAGTGAAATACATTTTCGAGTTAAATCCGGAGCATGCGTTGGTCAAACGCGCATCCGATGTGGGTGATAACGAACAATTCGCCGAATGGATCGATCTGCTGATGGATCAGGCGCTGCTGGCTGAACGCGGCACGCTGGAAGATCCAAACCAGTTTATCCGCCGCATGAATAAGTTGTTGTCGGTCTAATTCCCGGCTTATGCGCCCTTAACCGCAGGGTTAAGGGCGCATTCTTTGTTTTTCTCCCTGATTTTCCTGTTTTACCTGCCTTGTTGTCCCTGTCGTTCCGCAATCGATTTCCTTGCGTACCTTGAGCCAGCCCCCCCGGAAATGGTATGGTTGAGCGTTTTCGCAATTTTATAAAAACTACATAGCAAGGGGATTTACGCAATGCGTATCATTCTGCTGGGCGCTCCGGGCGCTGGTAAAGGTACTCAGGCTCAATTCATCATGGAGAAATACGGTATTCCGCAAATCTCCACCGGTGATATGTTGCGCGCAGCCGTGAAGGCCGGCAGTGAGCTGGGCAAGCAGGCGAAAGAAATCATGGACGCCGGCAAGCTGGTGACCGATGAGCTGGTAATTGCACTGGTTAAAGAACGCATCACTCAAGAAGATTGCCGTAACGGCTTCCTGCTGGACGGTTTCCCGCGCACTATTCCACAGGCCGACGCAATGAAAGAAGCCGGCATCAACGTGGATTACGTGTTGGAATTCGCCGTGCCGGACGAACTGATCGTCGATCGCATCGTGGGCCGTCGCGTACATGCGCCGTCTGGCCGCGTGTATCACGTTAAATTCAATCCGCCGCAGGTGGAAGGCAAAGACGACGTGACCGGCGAAGAGCTGACCACCCGTAAAGACGATCAGGAAGAAACCGTGCGCAAGCGCCTGGTGGAATACCATCAGATGACCGCACCGCTGATTTCCTATTACAGCAAAGAAGCGCAAGCAGGCCACACCCAATACCGTAAAATCGACGGCACCCGTAAAGTGACCGAAGTGAGCGCTGAACTGGCGAACATCCTCGGCTGATCGATTTTTATTGCTGTGCATAGCGCCAGGCCTTGGGTCTGGCGTTTTTTTTATCTGGCGACTAAGGTATCGCCTGTTGCTGATATCGGTTCCGGTGAAGCGCTTTTCCGCTACAATAGACGCCATTAATTGACGTTAACGCCCTGACCCAGAAAGGGGTATTAGCCTGCAAGGCATCAAAGGGAGCTGAGATGAAGCAAGAGAAACACGGGGTATTGCTGGTGAACCTGGGCACGCCGGATGCTCCGACCTCGTCGGCGGTAAAACGCTATCTGAAGGAATTCCTCAGCGACGACCGCGTGGTCGATACTTCACCGCTGATCTGGTGGCCCATCCTTAATGGCGCGATCTTGCCGCTCCGATCGCCGCGCGTCGCCAAGCTGTATCAGTCGGTATGGATGGACGAAGGCTCGCCGCTGTTGGTCTACAGCCGCCGTCAGCAACGCGCGCTGGCCGCACGCATGCCGAACACCCCGGTAGAGCTGGGCATGAGCTACGGTTCGCCGAGCCTGTCGGAAGCGATAGACAAGCTGTTGGCGCAGGGTGTAACCAATCTGGTGGTGTTGCCGCTGTATCCGCAATACTCCTGCTCGACCAGTGCAGCGGTGTGGGATGGCGTGGCTCGCGTGCTGAAAGGCTACCGCCGCCTGCCGTCGATAGGCTTTATCCGCGACTACGCCGAGCACCCGGCCTACATTGCCGCGCTGCGCCAGAGCGTTGAGCGCTCGTTCGCCGAGCACGGCCTGCCGGATCGTCTGGTGTTGTCTTTCCACGGCATTCCCAAGCGTTATGCCCGCCTCGGCGACGATTACCCGCAACGCTGCGAAGATACGCTGCGTGCCTTAACCGCCACGCTGCCGCTGGCACCGGACAGGGTGATGATGACCTACCAGTCTCGTTTTGGCCGCGAGCCGTGGCTGACACCTTACACCGATGAAACCCTGAAAAGCCTGCCGGCGCAGGGCATCAAGCATATTCAGCTGATTTGCCCCGGTTTCTCGGCGGACTGCCTGGAAACGCTGGAAGAAATCAAAGAGCAGAACCGCGAGATCTTCCTCAAGGCCGGCGGTGAGAAGTTCGAGTATATAGCCGCGCTGAACGACGAACCGGCGCATATCGATATGATGCAGCAACTGGTGGCTCAGCGCTTCTGATCGTCATGCAACCCCCTCAATCAGGCAGAAATGTGCTAACATTTTCTGCCTGATAATAGCCACTGCCGCCAATCACATGAAATTTCCTGGTAAACGTAAGTCCAAACACTATTTTCCGGTGAACGCTCGCGATCCGCTCTTGCAGCAAGTTCAGCCTGAAAATGAAGTCAGCACCTCTTATATCGTCGGCATCGACCAGACGCTGGTGGATATCGAAGCAAAAGTGGATGACGCGTTTATCCAACGCTACGGCTTGAGCCTGGGGCATTCCCTGGTGATTGAGGATGACGTCGCCGAGGCACTGTATCAGGAGCTAAGCGAAAACAATCTGATCGACCATCAGTTCGCCGGCGGCACCATCGGCAATACTCTGCACAACTATTCGGTGCTGGCGGATGACCGTTCGGTCCTGCTTGGCGTCATGTGCAGCAACATTAAAATCGGCAGCTACGCCTACCGCTATTTGTGCAATACCTCCAGCCGCACCGATCTTAACCACCTGCAGGCGGTTGACGGCGCTATTGGCCGCTGCTTTACGTTGATCACCGAAAGCGGCGAGCGCACTTTTGCCATCAGCCCTGGGCAGATGAATCAGTTGCGGCCGGAGAGCGTGCCGGAAGAGGTGATAGCAGGTGCTTCGGCGCTGGTGTTGACGTCGTATCTGGTGCGCTGCAAGGAAGGGGAACCGATGCCTGCCGCCACCATGCAAGCCATAGAATTTGCCAAAAAACACGACGTGCCGGTGGTGCTGACGCTGGGCACCAAGTATGTGATTGCCGATAACCCGCAGTGGTGGCGCGACTTCCTGAAGCAGCACGTGTCGATTCTGGCGATGAACGAAGATGAAGCGCTGGAGCTGACCGGGCTGAGCGATCCTTTGACCGCCTCTGATATGGCCCTCGAGTGGGTGGACTTAGTATTGTGCACCGCCGGGCCAAACGGCTTGTATATGGCAGGTTATACCGAAGAATCGAATAAGCGGGAAACTCAGCATCCGCTGTTGCCGGGGCATATCGCCGAATTCAACCGTTATGAGTTCAGCCGCGCCATGCGTCGTGAAAGTTGTGAAAACCCGTTCCGCATCTATTCGCATATCGCGCCGTACATGGGCGGGCCGGAGAAAATCATGAATACCAACGGCGCCGGCGACGGCGCGCTGTCGGCGTTGTTGCATGATATCGCCGCCAACGGTTTTCACCGCAATAACGTGCCGAATTCCAGCAAACATGTGCGCAGCTACCTGACGTATTCCTCGTTGGCGCAGGTGTGCAAATATGCTAACCGCGTCAGCTATCAGGTGCTGAACCAGCATTCACCGCGTCTGACGCGTGGCCTGCCGGAACGGGAAGACAGCCTGGAAGAGTCTTACTGGGAACGGTAAAAAGCAAAAGGTCCGGCAAGCCGGACCTCAGACTGCTGACAAGGCTCGTTATTAGGGAGAGCGTGCCGAAGGGGTCGTAGCGGCTTGCCCGCCGGAGCGCCCCTCGGTACGCTAGGCCCGGGAATCTCGGGTTCAAAGACAACCTTGTCATCAAACACCGGTCCGGCAAGCCGGACCTTTTCGAACACCGGTTTCACGTCAAATCGGGCAGGCGCCCATTTTCTCTTCTTCGCTTAGCGTATCCAGCTTAAGGATATTCAACATGCTGTTGGCTATTTCCCGCTCGCCCATCACGACCTGATCGGCACCGCGATCTGAGATGTACGACACCTCGTCATCGTAATGCGCGCGGGCAATAATCTCTATATTTGGCCGCTTGTTGCGCGCAGAGGCGACGATCTCCCCGGCCTCGTAGCCGTTTGGAATAGTCAGCAACAGCCAGCGTGCGCAGTCGAGCCTTGCCAGATCCATTACCTCCGGATTGGCGGCGTTGCCCAGCACCGTTTTGATACCCTGTTCACGCAGCGCTTCGACCCGAGGGCGAGAGTTCTCGATCACCACCAGCGGGATGCCGGCCTCGGCCAGTTTGGCACCCAACAGGCTACCGACGCGGCCATAGCCGACCAGCAGAGCGTGATTGCACATATCGAACGGGATCTGCTTCTCTTCTTCCACCGCTTCTTCCAGAATCTGGTCTTCCATGGTTTCAGTCTTGGCGAGATAACGTTCGAGCAGGGTGAACAGCAGCGGGTTGAGCATGATCGACAGGATGGCGCCAGCCAGCACCAGATTACGGCCGTGCTCCGACATCATGCCGAGCGAGATGCCAAGGCCGGCCAAAATGAAGGCGAACTCGCCGATTTGCGCCAGGCTGGCGGAAATGGTCAGCGCGGTGCGCCTGGAGTGGCCGAACATTTTCACCAGCAGGAACGCCGCCGCCGATTTACCGAACACGATAATCGCCAGCGTCGCCAGCACCGCCAGCGGCTCGTTGATCAGGATCATCGGGTCAAACAGCATGCCGACCGAGACAAAGAACAGCACCGCAAAAGCATCGCGCAGCGGCAGCGTGTCGTGGGCTGCACGGTGGCTCAGCTCCGACTCGTTCAGCACCATGCCGGCGAAGAACGCCCCCAGAGCGAAGGAAACGTCGAACAGCTTCACGGCGCCATAGGCAATGCCCAGCGCCAGCGCCAGCACCGCCAGGGTAAACAGCTCACGAGAGCCGGTGCTGGCGGTTTTCGCCAGGATCCACGGCACCAGGCGGCGGCCGACCACAATCATCAGCGCGATAAAGGCGATGACCTTGCCGATGGTGATGGCCAGCTCCATCAGCAACTGGCTGCTGCTGGCGTTGTCATTGCCCATCATGTTGCCGAAGGCCGGCAGCAGCACCAATGTCAGCACCATCGCCAGGTCTTCCACGATCAGCCAGCCGATGGCGATTTGCCCGCGCTGACTGTCGATCAACTGACGTTCTTCCAGAGCACGCAGTAACACCACGGTACTGGCGGTGGACAGACACAGCCCGAACACCAGGCCGGAAATCAAATCCCAACCGAGCAACTTGGACAGCCCCATACCCAGCAAGGTGGCGACGGCAATCTGTGCCACGGCGCCGGGAATGGCGATATGTTTTACTGCGAGGAGGTCTTTAAGAGAGAAATGGAGGCCAACACCGAACATCAACAAAATCACGCCAATTTCCGCCAGTTCCGGTGCCAGCGAGGTGTCGGCAACAAAACCGGGGGTAAAGGGGCCGGCGAGCACGCCTGCTGCAAGGTAACCTACCAGTGGGGAGATGCGCAGGCGGTTCGCCAGCATACCGAGGAGGAAGGCGAGTACTAACCCTCCGACAATAGTGGTGATTAACGGTGTTGAATTATGCATCCAGACTCCTTCTAGCTATGCATGACGGCAGAGGGAAAGCGCAACGAAGTTACGAAAAGATACATTTAGTTTATTGCATTTGTGCGTGCCTTGCTTGGCTAAATTTGGCTTTTTTTAGAAAAAGCAGAGGATTCCGCGTTGGGCAGGCCAGTGAGGGGATTTATCAATGAATAAGTCAAATAACATTGATTTATGTGGGAGATAACCCGGCTGAATAATATTTATCAACCGGGCTGTAGCAGGGTTATTGCGAGTTATGATCCATATTAGGCAGCAATGCGGTGATAATGCCGATCAAGGGTAAGAAAGCACAGATTTGGTAGACCAATTCGATACTGGTCAAATCTGCGACATAACCAAGAACTGCCGCACCTAACCCACCCATACCAAAAGCAAAACCGAAGAATAAACCGGAAACCATACCCACTTTTCCGGGGATCAGCTCCTGAGCGTAGACCAAAATGGCCGAAAACGCCGAGGCGAGAATTACCCCTATGATCACCGTCAAAATACCGGTCCAGTATAAAGATGCATAGGGTAAAACAAGCGTGAAAGGTGCTGCGCCAAGTATGGAGCCCCAAATGACATATTTTCGACCTATCTTGTCGCCCAGTGGCCCGCCGATAATGGTGCCGGCGGCTACGGCGAACAGAAAAGCAAACAGGTGTATCTGGGCATTTTGTACCGAAACGCCGAACTTATGTATCAGATAAAAGGTGTAATAGCTGCTGATGCTGGCCAAGTAGAAATATTTTGAGAAAATAAGCACCAGCAGGATGCCGAGAGCGTAGGTAACGGTACGTTTTGGCAGCGGTTGCCGCGCAGCGGCGGTTTTTGGCAGACCTTTTGTTGCCCGATGCTGTTGCTGATACCACTTGCTGACCTGCAACAGCACCACAATCGCCAGCAGCGCCGCCAGTGAGAACCAGGCGACGTTGCCCTTACCGTAAGGCGCGATAATCAGCGCCGCCAACAGAGGGCCCAGAGAACTGCCAAAGTTGCCGCCGACCTGGAACAGCGACTGCGCCAGACCATGCCGGCCACCGGAAGCCATGCGCGCCACGCGGGACGACTCCGGGTGGAACACCGAAGAGCCGGTACCGACCAACGCCGCAGCCAGCAACACCAGCGGGAAAGTATTGGCTACCGACAGCAGCAGCAGACCACACAGGGTAAAGCCCATGCCGATCGGCAGCGAATAAGGCTGCGGGTGTTTATCGGTGAAGTGGCCGATCAACGGTTGCAACAGCGAGGCGGTCAATTGATAAGTCAGGGTGATCATGCCGATCTGCACAAAGCTGAGATTGAAATCGGCCTGCAGGATCGGGTAAATCGCCAGGATCAGCGACTGAATCATGTCGTTCAACAAATGGGATACGCTGATGGCGCCGAGGATCGAGAAAGCGGTGCCTTTAACCGCACCGCCCTTGGCCGGCGGCATGGCGGTTTCGCTACGGTCGGTCATTTTATTATTAGCCTGGTAAGTTTTAGAGTTCAGAGCAGATTATCTTAGGCAAGTTGTTCAATTTTTACCACATCCGACATAATTTGACGTATATCGCAAAAATTTGAAATCACTCGCCTTTGTTTCGCGCTACAATTTCGGCCACCTCAAAAAACAGTGCATTTTCATCATGGAGAGCCGCCATGCGTTTTTCGTTAAAAACCACCGCATGCGCCTTGGCCGTGTCCCTGACTTTCCTGTCGGGAGCCGCCAGCGCCTGGGAAAAGGATAAAACTTACGACATCACCATCCTGCATACCAACGATCACCATGGCCATTTCTGGCAGAACGATCACGGTGAGTATGGTCTGGGCGCGCAGAAAACCCTGGTAGACAGCATTCGCCAGGAAGTGGCGGCCAAGGGCGGTAGTTTGCTGCTGCTGTCCGGCGGCGATATCAATACCGGCGTGCCGGAGTCCGACCTGCAGGATGCCGAACCGGATTTTCGCGGCATGAACCTGGTGGGTTACGATGCGATGGCGATCGGCAACCATGAGTTCGACAATCCGCTCAGCGTGCTGCGTCAGCAGGAAAAATGGGCGACCTTCCCGCTGCTGTCGGCCAATATCTATCAGAAAAGCACTCAACAGCGTCTGTTCAAACCCTACGCCTTATTTGACAAGCAGGGCATCAAGATCGCGGTTATCGGCCTGACCACCGACGACACCGCCAAGATCGGCAACCCGGAATACTTTACCGATATCGAGTTCCGCGTACCGGCGCAGGAAGCGAAACAAGTGGTTGAGCAACTGCGCAAGGATGAAAAGCCGGACGTGATCATCGCCGCCACTCACATGGGCCATTACGATGACGGCAACCACGGCTCCAACGCGCCGGGCGACGTCGAGATGGCGCGCAGCCTGCCGGCAGGTTACCTGGATATGATCGTCGGCGGCCACTCGCAGGATCCGGTCTGTATGGCCGGCGAAAATCACAAGCAGGTAGACTACGTGCCGGGCACTCCGTGTTCGCCGGATCGTCAAAACGGCACCTGGATCGTCCAGGCGCACGAGTGGGGCAAATACGTCGGCCGTGCCGACTTCCAGTTCCGCAATGGCGAACTGAAGCTGGTGCATTATCAACTGATCCCGGTCAACCTGAAGAAGAAGGTGGAAAAAGCCGACGGCACCAGTGAGCGAGTGTATTACACCCAGCAAATTCAGGAAGATCCTTCCATGATGAAACTGCTGACGCCATTCCAGGACAAGGGCAAGGCGCAGCTTGAGGTTAAAATCGGCAGCGTGAACGGCAAGCTGGAGGGCGATCGCAGCAAGGTGCGCTTCGTTCAGACCAATTTGTCGCGTGTGCTGCTGGCGGCGCAAATGGAACGTGCCGAAGCCGATTTTGCGGTGATGAGCGGCGGTGGGGTGCGTGATTCGATCGAGTCCGGCGACATTACCTATAAAAATGTGCTCAAGGTGCAGCCGTTTGGCAACACGCTGGTCTATGCCGAGATGAAAGGCAGCGAGGTAGAAAAATACCTGGCGGTGGTCGCCAACATGAAGGTGGATTCCGGCGCTTACGCGCAGTTTGCCAACGTCAGCCTGACGGCGGACGGCAAGGGCGTCAGCAACGTGAAGATCAAGGGCGAGCCATTGCAGGCGGACAAAACCTACCGTATGGCGACGCTGAACTTCAATGCGTTGGGCGGTGACGGTTATCCGAAACTCGATACCCTGCCAAGCTACGTCAACACCGGTTTTATCGATGCCGAAGTGCTGAAACAGTATATCGAGAAGCACTCTCCGCTGGATGCGGCGGCCTATGAGCCGAAGGGCGAGATTGTTTATCAGTAAATGTTAATCGGGGAGCCGCAAGGCTCCCCATCCGCTTAATCGCGCTTGGCGATATCGGCGAAGCTGCCGGCCAGCAGGCGGCATAAATCGCCGGCGGCCAGTTCGATATCCAGCCCGCGTTTGCCGCCGGAGACGTAAATGGTGGCGAACTGCTGCGCCGGGCTGTCGATCACCGTCGGCAGCCGCTTTTTCTGCCCCAGCGGGCTAATGCCGCCGACCAGATAACCGGTTACGCGCTGTGCCAGTTGCGGGTCGGCCATTTCCGCTTTCTTTGCGCCCAGGGCGCGAGCGACCTTTTTCAGATCCAACTGGGTCGCGACCGGCGTTACCGCCACCGCCAGATGTTTGGCGTCGCCGTTCAGCGCCACCAACAACGTTTTATAGACGCGATCGGCATCGAGCCCAAGTTTCTGCACCGCTTCATCACCGAAGTGGGTTTCCGCACTGTCGTGATGATAGGGATGAAGGGTAAACGCGATTTTTTGTTTCTCAAGCAGGATCACTGCGGGCGTCATACTGTTTTCCTATTTCCCTTCGCACGGGAAGTTGCAACGCAAAGCAACAAAATTACAAAAATCTAACGGCGGCAGCAACCTGAGCTGCTGTTACATAAAGCGGGTTGCCAAGGTGTTCACTGGGTTGCTACCCTGTCTATTGTAACCGTTAACACGGTTGCTATGCGTATAACTAAAATACAAGAAATTCCTCTTTGACTGGCCAGTAGCGATATTGGCCACTTTTTTTACTGCGCCTGAAGCATCGCCGGCAGATTATCTTCGCCGTACAGATGCAGTGCGCCCACCGCCACCACGTAGTTGCCGGCCGGCAACGCCTCCAGTTTCTGCTGCCAGTCCCGGTTGCGCCGATGCATCAGCACGTCGTACAGATCGGCGCTGAAGGTGGCGGGCAGGGTTTCCAGCGCGCCGTTGGGTTTTGCGTCCAGCCACCAGCTCACCATGGTTTGCAGCAGGCGCGCGTTGGTGTGCCAGTGCTCCAGCGTATCGCGCAGCAGCGCCATACCGCCTTCCGGCAACTGTTCCAGCATCGCCATCTGCTGTTCCGCGCCTTCCAGCTCAATCACCTTTTTGTGTTGTTGCCTGGCGGCCTGCAACAGTTGGTAGTCTACGCCGTACTCGGCGCGCAGCCCCAGTCGCTGAGCCTGACGAGCCTGCATCGTCAACGCCACCTGCCAGCCGGGGAGGGTCGCGAACACCTCTGCGTCGGCGCCCAGTTCCTGGCACAGGACCAATAACTGCTGAAACTCGGTATCGGAAAGGCGCTCTACCAGGTCGGGTTGTGGGGCGCTGTGGCCAAATGGCGAGGCGGAGCCGGTGATATCGGCTTCGACAATCAGGGCATCAGCCTGTTTCAGGCGGGTCGCCAGTGTGGCAGGCAGCGGCGACATATCCACCGTACCCATATGAATGCTGCCCACCAGATGGAATTGACGATCGCCGGGCAGCCGGATATCCAGCGCCGGGTAGGCGTAGGTCATCGGAGAAATAATGCCGAGAAAGGCGGCCAGGCGGCGTAATAGCTTACCCATACAGCGTGGTTCCTTATTTTCCCCGCGAGTGTGCAGACGACGGCCTGGCCTCTGGCGGGTAGCGCGTTTATGCCATGCTAAACGCTATCCGGCGCACAAGAAAGCCTGAAGAGTGAAGGAATTATCCCAAAGGAAGCGGGGCGCAAGGATTTGCGCCCCGCAGCGGCATTCAGCGTTTCGGTTTAAAACGCAACAGCCGGTTGGCGTTACTGACTACGGTAATGGAAGACAGCGCCATCGCCGCGCCCGCCACTACCGGGCTGAGCAGAGTGCCGGTCAACGGATACAGCACCCCGGCGGCGATGGGAATGCCGAGCGTGTTGTAAATGAATGCCCCGAGCAGGTTCTGTTTCATGTTGCGCAGCGTGGCTTTCGACAGTTCCAGCGCGTCGGCGACGCCGTTCAGGCTGTGACGCATCAGGGTGATGGCGGCGGTTTCGATAGCGATATCGCTACCGCTGCCCATCGCGATGCCCACGTCGGCTTGCGCCAGTGCCGGGGCGTCGTTGATGCCATCGCCGACCATCGCCACGCGGTGGCCCTGCGCCTGCAACTGTTTGATCGCCTCGGCTTTGCCGTCCGGCAGCACGCCGGCGATGACCTTGTCGATACCGGCTTCTTTGGCAATGGCGTTGGCGGTCACCGGGTTGTCGCCGGTCAGCATCACCAGTTGATAGCCCTGACGATGCAAGCGTTGCAACGCCTCAACGCTGTCGCTGCGCAGCGGATCGCGGATGGCGATCAGCGCAGCCGGCTGGCCGTCGGCTGCCAGCAGCACCGGCGTAATGCCGCGCTCCGCTTGTTGCTGCATCTGCGCTTCCAGCGCGGTGGTCGCCACCTGGTGCTGTTGCAACAGCGCGGCGTTGCCCAGCAGCAGCTTCACGCCGTCCACTTCGCCGCTGACGCCGGCACCGCGCAGGGTTCGGAACTGCTCAACCGGCGGTAGCGCTTGCCCGGCGGCGTGCTCAACGATGGCCCGCGCCAAGGGGTGGCTGGCACCTTGTTCCAGCGCGGCGGCCCAACGCAGCGCCTGCTGCTCGCCGATCTGATTGAAGGTGAAGATCTCCACCACGCGCGGCTGGCCTTCGGTCAGGGTACCGGTTTTATCAAACACCAGCGTATCCAGAGTGCTGGCCTGCTGCAACGCATCGGCGTCGCGCACCAGCACGCCGAACTCGGCCGCACGGCCAACGCCGGAGATGATCGACATCGGCGTCGCCAGGCCCAGCGCGCAAGGGCAGGCAATGATCAATACCGTAGTGGCGATCACCAGCGTATAAACCAACTGCGGCTGCGGGCCGAAGAAATACCAGATCGCCGCGCTGAACAGGGCGATGGCCACCACCACCGGCACGAACACCGCAGAAATGCGGTCCGCCAGTTTGCCAATCTCCGGCTTGCTGCTCTGCGCCTGGCGCACCAGTTTGATGATTCGCGCCAGCGTGGTTTTGCTGCCGATTGCGCCGGCGCGAAACAGCACGCTGCCGTCATCCACCACCGTACCGGCATGCACCGTATCGCCAACGCCTTTCTGCTGCGGCACGGCCTCGCCGGTCAGCATGGCTTCGTCCAGCCACACTTCGCCCTGCACAATTTCGCCGTCCACCGGGATACGATCGCCGGTGGTCAGGCGCAGCGTCATGCCAAGCTGCACCTGCGCCAGCGCAATGGTTTTCTCGCCGTCGTCGGTCACCAGCCGCGCCGTCGGCGGCGTCAGGTCCAGCAGCCGCTCCAGCGCCTGCGACGAACGCTGGCGCGCCCGCTGCTCCAGCGCATGGCCGAGGTTGATCAGGCCGATGATCATGGCGCTGGCCTCGTAATACAGGTGCCGCGCCTCCATCGGGAAGAAATCCGGCCACAGGTTGACGCTGATCGAATACAGCCAGGCGGCGCCGGTGCCGAGTGCGACCAGCGTATCCATGGTGGCGCTGCCGTTGCGTAGTGCGCGCCAGGCATTACGGTAAAAATGCCCGCCGGCGAACACCATCACCGCCAGCGTGATCAGACCCACCCACAGCCACGGGCGTTGGGTTTCCGGTGTCAGCGACATACTGCCGCCAAACAGACCCCAGGCCATCAGCGGAATGCCCAGCGCCAGGCCGAGCGCTGCCTGCCAGCGGAAGCGCTTCATGTTGGCCTGCGCGGTCTGCTGTTGGCGCTCGCGGCGTTCGGTTTCGTCCTGGATCATTTCCGCGCCGTAGCCGGCTTTTTCCACCGCCGCCACCAGCGCCTGCGGATCGGCACCGCCGGTAATCAACGCGCTGCGTTCCGCCAGATTGACCCGCGCCTGTTCGACGCCGGGCACGCTTTGCAGCGCGCTTTGGACTTTACTGACACAGCTGGCGCAACTCATGCCGCTGAGCAGCAGTTGAACGCTGTCGTCATCGTCGCTGTGGCGAGTTACCGGAAGGGAAGAGGGGGCCGCTGCCTGGGGTTCCGGCAAATCAGGGGCTGATTCAGTCAACGGCTCAGTTTTTGGGAGAAGGGCGGCTCCATTGACGCTGGCGTGATAACCGGCTTCCTCTACCGCTGCGATCAACGCCTCGGGAGCGGCATCGCCATAGACCTTGGCCGACTCAATACCGACGTCAGCGGCGATCACGCCCGGTACCGCTTCCAGCGCTTTACGGGTGCTGGCGGCGCAGTGCATGCAGCTCAGACCGCTCAACTGCAGTTCGGTATCCGGCCGTTGCGCTACGACAGCCTGGTAACCGGCGGCGATCACGCTGTCGATCAATGCTTGGCTCGGCGCATCGCCGGTGACTTTGGCGTAATGGACGTTGACCTCTGCCTGTTCGACATCGTTGCGGCTTTCCAGGGCTTTTTTCACCCGTTGCGCGCAGTTCATGCAGGTTAGCCCCTGCAACGCCAGCACGGTGGTTTGTGACATGATTCGGTTCCTCGCTCAAGTGCGGTGTTTAAAGGTTGACCGCTTAGCCTATTTTCACTAAGAATGAAGGTTAAACCTTCCAGCAAGGGGAAGGTCAAGGAGTGAAAATGAATATCAGCGACGTGGCGAAAAAAACCGGTTTAACCAGCAAGGCGATCCGCTTTTATGAAGAGAAAGGGCTGGTTACCGCGCCGATCCGTACCGATAACGGTTACCGCAGCTATAACCCGAAGCATATCGAAGAGCTGACGCTGCTGCGCCAGGCGCGGCTGGTGGGTTTTAACCTGGACGAGTGCCGTGAGCTGGTGGCGCTGTTCAACGATCCGGCCCGCCACAGCGCCGATGTGAAAGCGCGCACGCTGCAAAAAGTGGCGGATATTGAAAAGCACATCAGTGAGTTGGGCGAGATGCGCCAGCGTTTGCTGGCGCTGGCGAACGAATGCCCGGGCGATGACGGGGCGGAATGCCCGATCATTAATAACCTGGCCGGTTGCTGCCATCATGCCAAAGCATCGTAATAGAGGCCGGACCCCGATTGATAAGGGCTATACCCATTGATGCCTGGCACAACCGGGACCTTTTCTTGCTGAACGAATCGTCTTTTAAAGTGGCTCTCTCCATTGAGAGCACACAACCAAGAGGCGTTTATTATGAATACTTGTCCAGATATCGCAACATTACGCACCATCATCCCGGCTTTTGCAGGCGATCTGATTGAGGTTACGGCCTATTACTCCGGATGGAGTGGAAATGACCGGCTGCAATCTGGCGGCGGCACTTTTAAGGCTTCAGGCGATACCGGCCTTATCGATGACGGCGGCATTTATATAAAACCTGACACGCAATGGACATGGGTACGCGTCCTCGACATGAATTCATTCGTCTCGCCGAATATGTTTGGCGCACGTGGCGATGGCGTATCAGACGATACGGCCGCGCTGACTGCGGCCTTTGTAACACCTTACAGCACGGTCTGCCAGCAGGGCGCGACCTATATGACGTCTGACACCGTGCGGATCAAAGACGGTACAGATGCCAGGAAGGTGATTAACCTGAATGGCGCGACTATCAAAGCCAAGGCTGGCCATCTGAAACCCTTCTTCGCCAATAAAACCCCAACAGCAGAAATATATGATTACTTACGTGGCGTAGAAATGTTTGGTGGCAGGCTCTATGGCTGGGTTAAGCGGGAAAGCGTTTATCATCAGGTTTCCTCACATAATGGGTTCGTCGCCGGAAATAAAAGTTATTTCTATCATATGACCGTACGTGGTTTCTGTGATGGTATGGTGTTGATGGGCGAATCTGTTGCCTTCGATGTGAATATTGATGAATGCCGTGATAATTTACTCGTCGTAAAAAATAATGACAATGTGGTCAGTAATATTACCGGCGGCTATTGTCTTGGTGATGGTATTTTGGTGAAGGGCAGTAAAAATATTGTCACTAAAGTCACTATTGCCGGCGCCGGGATCCCCGCAAGTACCTTCGAACCAGGCTATGTTTCCGGTTCCATTATCGCAGTAGGCCAGGATCAAGAGTTAGATGGAACAACCAGTGATTGTTATGTCATTGATGTAAAATGCGGGGTGTGGGGCGGCGGCGGTGTTATCGTCGCCGGCGTAAATAATTTTTGTGAAGATATTGAAGCCGGCGACTGTTATTACCTTGAACAAACCAATGCTTCCGCGATCTTGAATGGGGCACCGGCAGTGTATACTGGCGGCAAAAAACATCGGGTCAATAATGTTACTGTGGGCCACTGTATTCGAGGGATTGAGGTACATTCCGGTTCAGAAGGTACTCTCATTGATAACATTTCCATTGCGTCATGCCGTGTTCATCCGGGGTTAAGCGCATCGGGCGTGCAGTCGGATAGCCGTGTCGGCAAAGTAACCTTTGGGCGTCTGATCGGTAATAAGGCTCTAGATATTGATATGAGCGGGCTGGCTATCGATAAAATTACGGTTAATGAATATGCCAGTGCTTTTGGCAACGGTGGAAGCCTCTGCTCCATTGCAAAACCAGTGACAATCGGCAGCTTGGTGTTTAACAGCCCGTTGGCAAACAATATTTTGCCGGTAGTGCTGATGAGTGCTAACGCCTCGATTGAAAATTTGGAGGTGAATAACAGCAAGGCCGTTTGTTTGCAAACTACAGCTGCCGTTACCCTGCTGCCGCAGAATCTGACTATTCAACAAACCTCGGATGCCATCGATTCTGCAGTTAAATTATTTGGTGAGGGAAAATCTCACGTTAAAACCTGGCGTATTAAAGGAAATGCAACGGTTCTGCCGAGTATTCGAGGAACGGACGCACAATTAACCCTCGATCACTACCCTGCGGACAGCCTGCCGTGGAACGTGAAGTATCCGGATAAGTCGAAAGTCATTATTCTCGACTCAACATTGATCTCATAATAAGACAAGCCGGGGGAACCCGGCTTGATTCGTTAATGCGCTTGCTGCGACAGGGCACGGATCACCAGAGTGACGCCCTCGACGGCGATCACTTCCACTTCGGTCCCTATCGCCAGATCTTCACTGGCCTGTGCGCGCCAACTGCTGTCGCCGATGTCAATGCGGCCCATGCCGTTGTGCATGGCTTCGGTCAGCGTTGCGCGGGTGCCGATCAACTGGCGGTTGCGCTGGTTCAGCACCTGCGAACCGCTGGTTGCCGCCGCCGGCCGCTGGCGCAGCCAGTACCACCACAGATAGGCCACGACAATGGTCAGGACGGCAAAAATCACCCCCTGCCACTCCCAAGCCAGTTGCGGCAGCAGCCAGACCATCGCGCCGACCACCACCGCCGACACGCCGCTCCACAACAGGTAACCGCTGGCGCCGAGCATCTCGGCCGCCAGCAGCAGCCCGCCGAGTGAAAGCCAGAACCAGTGCGGGTTTGCTGCAATTTGTTCGAGCATGATTACTTGCCTTTGGTGTCTTTCAACAGCTCGGCAATGCCACCGATTGAACCGAGCAGGCTGCTGGCGTCCAGCGGCATCATAATGACTTTACTGTTGTTGGCGGAACCGATCTTCTGCAGTGCATCGGTGTATTTCTGCGCCACAAAATAGTTCACCGCCTGGATATTGCCGCTGGCGATAGCGTCGGAAACCAACTGAGTGGCCCGCGCCTCCGCTTCTGCGGCACGTTCACGCGCTTCTGCCTGCAAGAATGCCGATTGGCGCTCGCCCTCGGCCTTCAGGATCTGCGATTGCTTATCCCCTTCGGCGCGCAGGATGGCCGCCTGGCGCACACCTTCGGCCTCAAGGATGTCCGCACGCTTGGTACGTTCGGCCTTCATCTGGGCATTCATTGAGGCGATCAGTTCGGCCGGCGGGCGCACGTCGCGGATCTCGATACGGGTGATCTTGACGCCCCAGGGGTTGGTGGCTTCGTCGACGATATGCAGCAGGCGGCTGTTGATGCTGTCGCGCTGCGACAGGATTTCGTCCAGCTCCATTGAGCCGAGCACGGTACGGAAGTTGGTCATGGTCAGGTTGACGATCGCCCGCTCAAGGTTGCTGACCTCGTAAGCGGCGCGCGCCGGATCGACCACTTGGATAAAGCACACCGCATCGATGGCCACGTTGGCATTATCGCGCGAGATGATTTCCTGCGAAGGAATATCCAGCACCTGTTCCATCATATTGATTTTTCTGCCGATGCGATCCATAAAGGGCACAACCAGATTTAAACCGGGCATCAGCGTTTTGGTGTAGCGGCCGAAGCGTTCCACCGTCCATTGGAACCCTTGCGGTACAATTTTGACGCCGGCGAAGACGATGATCAGCGCGACGACAATCACGATGGGAATAAGGGTAAACATGGCAAACCTCCTGTCAGACATATGTAAGAGGATTTTACGCCAGAGCGGGGGGAAAGCCTAATATCCCCGTCGTTTCAGGAGATAAATCAGCATAAGGGATCGATAACATTCCAAATTGGCATGTTTCCAATAATTTTAATTCATTTCATGACGTTGTCTGCCTTGGCTAGAGTGGAACCTGTCGCTGCGCTTATCTTCGAACTTTTGTCATTTCTATTTGCGACTATGCTTTTTGAAGTGACATTTTGCGCCAAGGATCGTTATGGACTCAATCAGTGTCGATGAACTCGCCCAGAAAAAAGATCGCTGGTATCTCATCGTGGAAGAAATGCTGGCTGCGGCCGGCATTACCATCAACGGGAATAATGCATTTGATCTTCAGGTGCACAATCCGGGCTTATTTAAACGCATTCTGCAGGAAGGCTCGCTCGGGTTTGGCGAAAGCTATATGGACGGCTGGTGGGATTGCGAAAGACTGGATGCGCTGTTTACCCGCATCCTGCATTTCGGCGTTGATGAACGCCTGCCCAAAAGCCTGGCGGACATTACGCGGATCGCTTATGCGCGGCTGTTTAACCGGCAATCGCGCAAACGCGCTTGGCAGGTGGGGAAAGAGCATTACGACATCGGCAACGATCTGTTTCGTGCGATGCTCGATCCCTATATGCAATATTCCTGCGGTTACTGGAAGGACGCGGAAACGCTGGAGCAGGCGCAACTGGCCAAGCTGAAAATGATCTGCGAGAAGCTGCAACTGAAACCGGGCATGTCGCTGCTGGACATCGGCTGCGGTTGGGGCGGGCTGGCGCAATATGCGGCGGAAAACTACGGCGTATCGGTGTACGGCGTGACCATTTCGGCCGAGCAGCAAAAGCTGGCGCAGGAGCGCTGCCAGGGGCTGGACGTGGAGATCCTGCTGCAGGATTACCGCGATTTGAACCGCCAGTTTGACCGCATTGTTTCCGTCGGCATGTTTGAACACGTCGGGCCGAAAAACTACGACACCTATTTCAGCGTCGCGGCGCGCAATCTGAAGCCTGACGGTCTGTTCCTGCTGCACACCATTGGCGCCAACCAAACCAATCTCCATGTCGATGCCTGGATTGATAAATATATCTTCCCCAACGGCTGTCTGCCCTCGGTGCGCCACATCGCGGAAGCCAGCGAAAAGCGTTTTGTGATGGAGGATTGGCACAATATCGGCGCCGATTACGATCGCACGCTGATGGCCTGGTACGAGAATTTCAAACGGGCGTGGCCGGCGTTGTCAGAAAATTACTCTGAGCGCTTCGAGCGGATGTTCACTTATTACCTGAATGCCTGCGCCGGCGCGTTCCGTTCACGCGATATTCAGCTGTGGCAAGTGTTGTTCAGCCCGAAAGGCGTCGAAGGTGGGGTACGGGTTTACCGCTAATATCCTCGTCATATTTCAAGCTGCCTCGGCGTTGGCTGCGTTTGCTCACCCCAGTCACTTACTTGAGTAAGCTCCTGGGGACTTACAAACTTGCCGCCTGGATGCAACTCGAACTATTTAGAGGATATTTCCTCAATTATTTACTTTGGGATAGAGGCCCAATGGATTTCCAGTTGTATCTAGGCGGCAAACGCGAGAAACCCCAGGAGCTTAGATAACTAAGTGACTGGGGTTCGAACGTGAAGCCAACAACGATGCGGCTGGAAAGACGAAGGGTATATCAGTAGAGCAGAGAGTACAGCTGACGCCGATACTTGGCGGCCAGCGCGTCACCGGTGCCCAGTGCGGCCAGAATATCCATCAGCGTCTTGCGCGCGCTGCCGTTGGCGGCAGCCAGATCTTTCTTCAAATGCCCCATCAGCAGTTCCAGCGCTTCTTCGTTGCGCCCAACCTGATGCAGTTGCAGCGCCAGTTGCACGGCCAGCTCGACGTTCTCCGGCTGCTGTTGCACCTGTTGCTGCAACAACTGGATTTCCGGCGTGTCGGCCGCCTGCTTCAGCAACTCAATTTGCGCTACCAGGCCCTGATAACGGGTATCGCGGTCCTGCAATGGGATGGTCGCCAGCACCGCCTCGGCGTCTTCGCTGCGGTTCAGCGCAATCTGGGTTTCTGCCAGTGTCAGGCCGATATCGCTGCGTTGCTGGCTGGCTTGCCAGGCGTCTTTCAACAGCGGCAGCGCTTCAGCCGCGTTGCCTTCGGCCAGCAGATCGGTTGCCTGCGCCAGTTTCAGATCTTCTGCCTTCGGCAGGAAGCGCTGCAGGAATTCGCGGATGACGTCTTCCGGCTGCGGGCCCTGGAAGCCGTCGACCGGTTGGCCGTCTTTGAACAGGTAAACCGTAGGGAGGGAGCGCAGCCCGAACTGGGCGGCGATCGCTTGTTCTACGTCGCAGTCCACTTTGGCCAATATGAACTGACCGGCATATTCCGCCGCCAGCTTATCCAGGATCGGGGTGAGCTGCAGACAGTGTTGGCTGCGATCTGACCAGAAGTAGAACAGCACCGGCAGGGACATCGATTGTTCCAGCGTTTGGTGCAGGTTTGTTTCGTTAATATCAACAACAGCTTGAGCTAGCATGTAATTTTCTCTCTGATCTTGCGGAGCCATTGGCTTTTAGATGGGGGCGGGGCGGCATTCTTCAACCCCGGCACCCAAATTAACCGTTGCTGCGCAGCAGCCAGTCCAGGCAGCGGCCGGGCAGGATGCGGCGCAATACGCTCAGCGCGTGCGCCAGCAGGGTCACCGGATAGCGCAGCCTGGCGCGCGGGTTTTCCAGCGCGTGGCGCAGCTTGGGCAAAATGGCCTCCGGCGGCAGCGTCAAGCGTTTGGCGATACCGGGGTTATGCACCGGATTATCGCTCTGCGCCTGGTTCACGTTCTGGGTAAAGTGGGTCGAAATCGGGCCGGGTTCAATCAGGCTGACCTGAATGCCGGTGCCGTGCAGCTCCATGCGCAGCGCGTCGGACCAGGCTTCCAGCGCAAACTTGCTGGCGGCATAGGCGCCGCGTCCGGCGCTGGAGACCAGCCCCATCACCGAACTGGTTTGAATAATGCGCCCTTCGCCGTGCGGCAGCATCGCCGGCAACAGCAACTGGGTCAACTGGTGGGTGCCAAACAGGTTGGTGGAGAATTGCCGCTCCAGCTGTTGACGGGAAATGCTGCTCAGCGGGCCGTACACACCGAAACCGCCATTGTTGAACAGGCCATACAGCCGGCCGCCGGTCAGCGCGATCACCTGCGCCGCGGCGCGTTCGACGCTGTCGCTGTCGTCCAGATCCAGCTCAATGCCTTCCAGTCCCAGTTGACGCATGTTCTCCACGTCCTGCGGCTTGCGACAGGCGGCCAGCACCCGGTAGCCGCGATTACGCAGATCTTGTGCTGCAATCAGTCCTATCCCGCTGGAACAGCCAGTTATCAATACCGCTTTTTGCATAACTTTACCTAGTGTACAACCCTATTTAGTTAGACTCATGTTTTACTAGAGGTTCCAGGCGTTCCGCCATCCAGGTGGCGATAAACGGTTGGGCGTCCTTATTGGGGTGCAATCCGTCATCCTGCATCCATTCCGCTTTGATCACCACCTGTTCCATGTAGAACGGCAGCAGCGGAATGTTGAACTGCCCGGCAAGCTGCGGATAAATCGCGCTGAAAGCCTCGGTATAGCGGCGGCCATAGTTGGGCGGAATGTGGATTTGCATCAGCAGCGGCTGCGCACCGGCTTGCTGCACCAGAGTAATGATCTGGCTGAGATCGCGTTGCACGTCCTGCGCCGGGAAACCGCGCAGGCCGTCGTTGGCGCCCAGTTCGATCAGCACCCAGCGCGGTTGGTGTTGTTTCAGCAGGGCGGGCAGGCGCGCCAGCCCTTGTGCGGCGGTGTCGCCGCTGATGCTGGCGTTCACCAACTGCGGATCGCCCGGTTTTTTCTGCCATTGGTCGGCCAGCAGCGTCGGCCAGGCCTGCGCCACCGGCAAGCGGTAACCGGCGCTTAAACTGTCGCCTAAAATCAATAAGGTATCGGCGGCGACAGCGCGTAAACTGAATAATCCCAACAGCAAAAGGAAGGGAAGATGCCAGCGGAAAACGTTCTTGAAGTTCATCATCTTAGTAAACACGTTGGTCAGGGTGAGCATCAGCTCTCCATCCTTACCGGAGTCGAGCTGGTTGTCAAACCCGCACAGACAATTGCCCTGATTGGTGAATCCGGCTCAGGCAAATCGACGCTGCTGGGGATCCTCGCCGGCTTGGACGACGGCAGTGAAGGCGACGTGCATTTGTTGGGTGAATCGCTGACCGCGCTGGACGAAGAAGGGCGCGCGGCCCTGCGTGCCAAAAACGTCGGCTTTGTATTTCAGTCATTCATGCTGGTGCCGACGCTCAACGCGCTGGAGAACGTGCAATTGCCGGCGCTGCTGCGCGGCGAAAGCGACAGGCAGAGCCGCGAGCAGGCGGTTCAGTTGCTCGAGCAACTGGGGCTGGGCAAACGGCTCGATCACCTGCCGGCGCAACTTTCCGGCGGCGAGCAGCAGCGGGTCGCGTTGGCGCGTGCGTTCAGCGGTCGGCCGCGGGTGCTGTTTGCCGATGAGCCGACCGGCAACCTCGATCGCCAGACCGGCGAACGCATCGCCGATTTGCTGTTCTCCCTCAACCGCGATTTCTCCACCACCCTGATCCTGGTCACCCATGACGAAACCCTGGCGGCGCGCTGCCAGCGGCGGTTGCGCCTGCGTGAAGGCAAGCTGTGGGAGGAAGCATGATCTGGCGTTGGTTTTGGCGGGAATGGCGTTCGCCGTCACTGCTGATCGTTTGGCTGGCGCTGACGCTGTCGATGGCCTGCGTGCTGGCGCTGGGCAGCATCAGCGATCGCATGGACAAGGGGCTGAGCCAGCAAAGCCGTGATTTTATCGCCGGTGACCGCGTGCTGCGCAGCGCGCGGCCAGTACCGGAAGGCTGGCTGCTGGATGCGCAACAAGAAGGGCTGAAAGTGAGCCGCCAGCTGTCGTTCACCACTATGACCTACGCCGGTGACCGGCCGCAGTTGGCGGACGTGAAGGCCACCGATCTGGCCTATCCGCTGTACGGCAAGCTGGAGACGCGCCCGGCCAACGTCAAGCTTGCTCCGGGGTCGGTGCTGGTGGCGCCGCGTTTGCTGGCGTTGCTGAATGTGAAAGTGGGGGACTCGCTGGACGTTGGCGACACCCGCCTGCGCATTGCCGGTGAAATCCTTCAGGAGCCGGACTCCGGCTTCAATCCGTTCCAGACTGCGCCGCGCATCATGATCAACCTGGCGGATGTGGATAAAACCGGGGCGGTGCAACCGGGGAGCCGCCTGAGTTACCGCTATATGTTCGCCGGCTCGCCGGAGGACATTCAGCGTTACGAAACGCGCCTGACGCCGCAGCTCCAGCCCGACCAGCGTTGGTTTGGGTTGCAGGAGTCCGGCAGCGCGCTGGGCAAATCGCTGCAACGATCGCAACAGTTCCTGCTGTTGTCGGCGCTGCTGACCCTGCTGCTGTCGATTGCCGCCGTGGCGGTGGCCATGAGCCACTATTGCCGCAGCCGTTATGATCTGATCGCGGTGCTGAAAACGCTGGGGGCCGGCCGCAGCGCCTTGCGCAAGTTGATTGTCGGCCAGTGGTTGGCGGTCATTTCGCTGGCGGCAGCGTGCGGCGGCATTATCGGCCTGGGGTTTGAAGCGGTGCTGATTCGGCTGCTGGCGCCGGTGCTGCCGGCGGAACTGCCGGCTGCCGGGGCCTGGCCGTGGTTGTGGGCGGTCGGCGCGTTGCTGATGATTTCGCTGCTGGTGGGGCTGCGGCCGTACCGGCAACTGTTGGCGACCCAACCGCTGCGGGTATTGCGCCGCGACGTGGTGGCCAACGTTTGGCCGCTGCGCTATTTCCTGCCGGTAACGGCGGTGATTGTGGTGGCGCTGCTGACGGCATTGATGGGAGCCAGCACGCTGCTGTGGTCGATCCTCGCCGGTATTCTGGTGTTGGCGCTGTTGTTGGGGGCTATCGGCTGGGGCAGCCTGCTGTTGTTGCGCCGCATTACGCTGAAGAATCTGGCGCTGCGGCTGGCAGTCAATCGTCTGCTGCATCAGCCCTGGGTAACGGTCAGCCAACTGGCGGCGTTTTCGCTGTCGTTTATGTTGCTGGCGTTGTTGCTGGTGCTGCGTGGCGATCTGCTCGACCGCTGGCAACAGCAACTGCCGCCGGACAGCCCGAACTACTTCCTGCTGAACCTGACTGAAGCGCAGGTGCCGCAGGTGAAAACCTTCCTGCAACAGCATCAGGTCAAGCCGGAAACTTATTACCCGATTGTACGCGTGCGCCTGACCGAGATTAATCAGCAGGTGGCGACCGAGCGGGTGCATGAGGACGATCCGGGCGGTGAGGCGGTTAACCGCGAGCTGAACCTGACCTGGCTGGCGGATCTGCCGGCGCACAATCCGCTACTGGCGGGCAGTTGGCCGCCGAAGGCCGGTGAGGTGTCGATGGATCAGGGCATTGCCGGGCGGCTCAAGGTTAAGCTGGGCGACACGCTGACCTTCAGCGGCGATACCCAGTCGTTCAGCGCCAGGGTCACCAGCCTGCGGCAGGTGGACTGGGAAAGCCTGAAGCCGAACTTTTACTTTATCTTCCCGCCGGGTGCGCTGGACGGTCAACCGCAGACCTGGCTTACCAGCTTCCGCTATGACGGGGACGGCCAGATGCTGACCCAGCTCAACCGGCAATTCCCGACGCTTAGCCTGCTGGACATCGGGTCAATCCTCAAACAGGTCGGCGGGGTGCTGCAACAGGTCAGCCGCGCACTGGAGGTGATGGTGGTGCTGGTGGTGCTCTGCGGTGGCTTGTTGCTGATGGCGCAGGTGCAGGTGGGCATGCGGCAACGGCGCCAGGAACTGGTGGTGTACCGTACTCTGGGGGCCGGCAAGCGCTTGTTGCGCAGCACGCTGTGGTGCGAGTTTGCGTTGCTTGGGCTGGTGGCGGGCATCGCGGCGGCGGTGGGGGCGGAAGCGGCGCTATGGTTGCTGCAAAGCCAGGTATTCGACTTCCCGTGGGCGCCCACGCCGGTGCTGTGGTGGGCGTTGCCGTTGCTCAGTGCGCTGCTGTTGTCGCTGTGCGGCGGCTGGCTGGGCGTACGGCTGTTGCGTGGCCAGGCATTGTTCCGCAGTTACGACGGTTAAACCGCTGCAAAGTCGGCCCGGCCCCCTGTTATCGGGAGCCGGGTCGATACCTTTATTATTGAAAATCCAAAGATTTCCTTTCCAGACTCTCTGTCTAAAAAGCGCCTTTTCCCGTCTACCTTGATCCTTCGTTGCGGATGTCACTCAAGTGAAATCGATTACAAATAAATGGCTGCTATTCGAGGTTGATATTGAAGTCTGACAAGCGGTGCTTTTTAACTTGAGAGTTCTAGCAAACGACATAAAGTTATTTTTAAATATAATCAATGTCATATGTTTAATTTTTCACGTCGATACGTAGGGGATCCAAAATGGAAATAATGTAACCGTTTCCACTAATGTGATCTCACTCACTTACCGCCTGCGGATTGCCTCCTATCATGACGGCTAACTGATTCAACGTTATCTATTGGAGGCTGTATGAGTGTTGCCGTCAAAATTGCGTCGGCTGAGAAAAGCCAGACGAATGCCGGTATGACTTTTTTCGTCTGTTTTCTGGCTGCGTTAGCCGGGCTGCTGTTTGGTCTGGATATCGGCGTGATTGCGGGCGCTTTGCCGTTTATTGCCGACTCTTTTCACATCACCAGTTCCCAGCAGGAGTGGGTGGTCAGCTCAATGATGTTCGGCGCGGCGGTCGGCGCCGTGGGCAGCGGTTGGATGAATTTCCGCATCGGGCGCAAATACAGCCTGATGATCGGCGCGATCCTGTTCGTGGCGGGGTCGTTGTGTTCCGCAGCGGCGCCCAATGTGGACATATTGATACTTTCGCGCATTTTGCTGGGGCTGGCTGTGGGCATCGCTTCCTATACCGCGCCGATTTACCTGTCTGAAATCGCGCCGGAGAAAATTCGCGGCAGCATGATCTCGATGTATCAATTGATGATCACCATCGGGATTTTGGCCGCCTACCTGTCTGATACCGCGTTCAGTTACACCGGCGCCTGGCGCTGGATGCTGGGGGTTATCACCATTCCAGCCGGCTTGCTGCTGGTTGGCGTGTTCTTCCTGCCGGATAGCCCGCGCTGGCTGGCCTCGCGCAATCGCCATGAACAGGCGCGTCAGGTGCTGGAAAAGCTGCGCGACAGCAGCGCCCAGGCGCAGCATGAACTGAACGAAATCCGTGAAAGCCTCAAGCTGAAGCAGAGTGGCTGGGCGCTGTTCAAGGATAATAAAAATTTCCGCCGCGCCGTATTCCTCGGCATTCTGTTGCAGGTTATGCAGCAGTTTACCGGCATGAACGTCACCATGTATTACGCGCCGAAGATTTTCGGCCTAGCGGGCTTTGCCAGTACCGAACAGCAGATGTGGGGAACGGTGATCGTCGGGCTGGTTAACGTGCTGGCCACCTTTATCGCCATTGGGCTGGTGGATCGCTGGGGCCGCAAACCGACGCTGATCCTCGGTTTTATCGTCATGGCGGTGGGCATGGGCGCACTGGGAACAATGATGGGTATCGGCATGAGTACGCCGGTGACGCAATATTTCGCCGTCATTATGTTGTTGATGTTTATTGTCGGTTTCGCCATGAGCGCCGGCCCGTTGATTTGGGTGCTGTGTTCGGAGATCCAACCGCTGAAGGGCCGTGATTTTGGCATCACCTGTTCCACCGCCACCAACTGGATCGCCAATATGATCGTCGGCGCGACTTTCCTGACTATGCTCAATTCGCTGGGCAGCGCCTATACCTTTTGGGTCTACGCGGCGCTCAACGTAGTGTTTATCTTTATTACGCTGGCGTTGATCCCAGAGACCAAAAATATCTCTCTGGAACATATCGAACGCAATCTGATGGCCGGCAAGCCATTACGCAACATAGGTACGCGCTAGTCGGCTGGCTGCGCGCATGAAACAGGCTTATGCATCGGGTGTTAGCGCCCGATGCTGATGAAAGGGGAGCATGATGGCGATTTTAGTGACCGGCGGCGCCGGATACATAGGTTCACATACGGTACTGGCGCTGTTGGAGCGCGGTGAAGAGGTGGTGGTGTTGGATAATTTGATCAACGCCTCCGAAGAGTCCTTACGCCGTGCAGAGCAACTGACCGGTAAAGCGGCGGTGTTCTGCCAGGGGGATGTGCGGGACGCGGAGTGCCTGAGCCGGATCTTCGCCGAGCACAAGATCGCTTCGGTGATCCATTTCGCCGGCCTGAAAGCGGTGGGAGAATCCACCCGCAAGCCGCTGGAGTACTACCAGAACAATGTAGCGGGCACGCTGGTATTGCTGGAAGCCATGCGCGACGCCGGGGTTCATCAGTTTATCTTCAGCTCTTCGGCGACGGTGTACGGCGAAGATGCGCCGGTGCCTTACCGCGAAGACATGCCGATCGGCGGCACGACCAGCCCTTACGGCACCTCCAAGTGGATGGTGGAGCAGATCCTGCAGGATTTCGCCAAAGCTGAACCGGCCTTTTCCATTGTCTCTCTGCGCTACTTCAACCCGGTGGGCGCCCATGAGTCTGGATTGATGGGGGAAGACCCCAGCGGGATCCCGAATAATCTGCTGCCTTATATTGCTCAGGTGGCCGTCGGCAAGCGGGATCACCTGAGTGTGTTCGGCGGGGACTATCCCACCAAAGATGGAACCGGCGTGCGCGATTATATTCACGTGATGGATCTGGCGCAGGGCCACCTGGCGGCGATGGATCACCTAAAGCAGATCGCCGGTTTTAAAGCTTATAACCTGGGGTCCGGGGTCGGGCATTCGGTGCTGGAGATGGTGCATGCGTTTGAGAAAGCTGCCGGCGTTGCCGTGCCTTATCAGATTTTACCGCGCCGTGCCGGGGATTTGCCCGCTTTCTGGGCCGATGTCAGCCTGGCTAAACGCGAATTGGGCTGGGAAGTGCAGCGCGGGCTCGATGCAATGATGCGTGATACCTGGAACTGGCAAAGCAAAAATCCGCAGGGCTATGCCCGGTAGTTTTTCATTGGCAGTAAAAAAGGGTTCAGCTTGCTGAACCCTTTGATTTTGTTGCGGAGTAAACCTTAAGCCAGCTTCTGTTGCGCCCAGGCCAGGCCGCTTTGGTATTCGGCCGGCAGCAGCGGTGCCAGTGCCTGCAACGCTTGTTGCAGCGCGGCGGTGCTAGGATCGTTCAGGTTGAGGTGGCCGACCTTGCGGCCTTCGCGCACCTCTTTCTCATACCAGTGCAAATGCACCAACGGCAGCGCCAGCCACTGTTGATTCACGGCGGTGCCGATCAGATTGACCATCACCGACGGCGTGCTCACCACCGGTTTCGGCAGCGGCAGGGCGAGAATGGCGCGCAGGTGCAGTTCGAACTGGCTGATAGAGGCGCCGTTTTGCGTCCAGTGGCCGCTGTTGTGCACCCGTGGTGCCAGCTCGTTAATCAGCAGACTGTCGCCAACGATAAAGCACTCCATCGCCATGACGCCGACGTAATTCAGCTCGTCGAGGATCGCCGCCAGCATCTGTTCAGCCTGCCGTTGCAGAGCGGGGGCAGGCTGCGGCAGCGCCACGCTGGTGCGCAGAATGCCTTCTTCATGCAGGTTATGGGTCAGCGGGTAGAACACCGACTTGCCGTCGTGCCCGCGCGCGCCGACCAGCGAAACCTCGCCGGAGAAGTTAATCCCCTGCTCGACGATGCACTCGCCGTAGGCATCCGCCGGCAGTTCCGCTTCCTGGCCCGGGCGCAAGCGCCATTGACCGCGGCCGTCGTAACCGCCAACGCGACGTTTGACGATCGCCAGTTCACCGAGGGTGGCGAACACCTGTGGCCACTCGGCGGCATCGGCCAGCAATTGCCACGGCGCGGTGGCCAGGCCGAGCTGATCGAGCAGCTGTTTTTGCGTCAGGCGGTCCGCCAGACGGGGGAAAATATCGCGATTGACGAAACTGTTGTGGGTCGCCAGTTCACGCGTCAGCGCGGTTTCCGGCCAGCGTTCGATTTCGGCGGTGATCACGCTGTTTTGATAGGGCACCGCTTCCGGTTCGGCGTCGATGCCGACCGGGTAAACGGCGATGCCCAGCGGTTCACCGGCCTGGCGCAGCATGCGCCCCAGTTGGCCGTTGCCCAGTACGCAAACCGGCTTCATGCTTCCTCCCGCGGATCCGGGTTGTTCAGCACCTCTTCGGTCTGTGCCTGGCGCCAGTCGGCCAGACGTTGCGCCAGCGCGGTGTCGTGCAGCGCCAGAATTTGCGCCGCCAGCAGCGCGGCGTTGGCCGCACCGGCTTTGCCGATCGCCAGGGTGCCGACCGGAATGCCGCGTGGCATTTGCACGATAGAATACAGGCTGTCTACACCGCTCAGCGCGGCGCTTTGTACCGGAACACCCAGCACCGGAACCAGCGTTTTCGCCGCCAGCATACCCGGCAGGTGCGCAGCACCGCCCGCACCGGCAATGATCACGTCAAAGCCATTGGCGGTGGCCTGTTCGGCGAAACTGAACAGCTTGTCTGGCGTGCGATGAGCGGAAACGACTTCGACATGGAACGGGACATCGAGTTGGGTCAGGATTTCGGCCGCGAACTGCATGGTGGCCCAGTCACTTTTCGATCCCATTACAATTGCGATTTTAACCCCAGCGTTGGTGGCTGAAGCGGCGTTGGCTCCCATGGGTGTAAGGCTCCTGTAAGTGTACAAACGACGGCCGGTTGCCTGCGGCGGGAGGCCGAATGAGGGCGCAGATCATACCATGAGCGCACGGCGAGGAAAACGGTTGCGTCGCCGGTTTTCACCGTCGAAAACGCGAATTTTTTCACTCGCGTGGCAAGTCAGGGGGTTAGAAAGGGAATTGGATCAGTTCGACGGCGTCGGCGCTGACTTTGATCATCGAACCTTCAGCGTGCCAGGCGCCCAGCACCACGCGGTGAGCCTTGCCGTTGCTCAATTCCAGCTCATGCACCGCCGGGCGGTGGGTGTGACCGTGGATCATCCAATGCACGTTATGGCTCAGCATCGCCTGCTCAACCGCCTGCGGGTTGACGTCCATAATGGCTTGCGATTTGCCCTGATTGCTCTGCCGGCTGCGAGCGCGCATCTTGGCGGCGATCTTCAGGCGCCAGCGCAGGGGCATGGCCAAAAACAGCTTCTGGATTAACGGATTGTGCACCTTACGGCGGAACTGCTGGTAAGCCTGATCGTCGGTACACAGCGTGTCGCCGTGCAGGATCAGGATTTTGCGGCCGTACAACTCCAGCACTTTTTCTTCCGGCAGCAGATGCATGCCGCTGGCACGGGCAAAGCGCTTGCCGAGCAGGAAATCGCGGTTGCCGTGGATAAAGTAGCAAGGCACGCCGGCTTGTTGCAGCGTCTTCAGCTCGGCGGCAATCTCCGCGTGCAAGGGTTCGGGATCGTCATCGCCGATCCAGGCTTCGAACAGATCGCCAAGAATGTACAGGGCTTCGGCGTGAATCGCATCGTGCCGCAAAAAACGCAGAAAACCGGCAGTGATTGCCGGTTCCTGTGCGCATAAGTGCAGATCCGCGATGAACAGCGTGTTCATGCAGCCGCGATTACTCGCCGACGGTAACGCTGGTGACGATCACGTCTTCTACCGGAACGTCCTGGTGCATGCCGCTGCGGCCAGTTTTCACGGCTTTGATCGTGTTGACCACGTCCATGCCTTCAACCACTTCGGCAAATACGCAGTAACCCCAACCTTGCGCGTTCTCGGCGCGGAAGTTCAGGAAGTCGTTGTCAGCCACGTTGATGAAGAACTGAGCGGTAGCGGAGTGCGGATCGTTGGTACGCGCCATCGCCAGGGTGCCCACGGTGTTTTTCAGACCGTTGTTGGCTTCGTTCTTGATGGTCGCTTTGGTGTCTTTCTGGTTCATGCCAGGCTCAAAACCGCCGCCCTGAATCATGAAACCGTTGATAACACGGTGGAAGATAGTGTTGTCGTAGAAACCTGCACGGCAGTAGCTCAGGAAGTTTTCAACGGTAACCGGCGCTTTGTCAGCAAAGGTGTTGATAACGATGTCGCCGTGATTAGTGTGGAAAGTAACCATAGTTTTAGTCCTAACAAGATGAAGTGAGACGTCACGTAGAGCGAGTGAACATTCAGACCGACCTTATAACATATCTCTATTAACGAGTCAGCAGCGGCTAAACCGCGCAGGCTCTGTGGTAAATTGGGTGTTGTTATATTATAACAATTGCGGCGGCATTGATTTATACCCTGCGGCTTGCAAGATGACGGGTATATCACCGATTTGCGCAACCCGGTGCAGCAAAGCGCGGGCTTAACCTTGCATTAGATCAGGCTTCGGGTTTCAATACGTTGCTGGATGAACAGCCTAATTATCATTTTTGTTATCACGCACACCACGGAATGTCCCGATGCTAAAGATTTTTAATACCCTGAGTCGTCAAAAAGAGGAATTCAAACCCATTCATGCCGGTAAAGTGGGCATGTACGTGTGCGGGGTAACCATCTATGACCTGTGTCATATCGGCCACGGGCGTACCTTTGTCGCTTTCGACGTGGTGGCGCGTTACCTGCGTTATCTCGGCTATTCCCTGAACTATGTGCGCAATGTGACCGACGTTGACGACAAAATTATCCGCCGCGCGACGGAAAACGGCGAAAGCTGCGATCAACTGACCGCACGCATGCTGGCGGAGATGCACGCGGACTTCGATTCGCTGCTGATCGAACGCCCGGATCAAGAGCCGCGCGCCACCCAGCATATCGCCGAGATCATCGAAATCACCCAACGCCTGATCGATCGCGATCACGCCTATGTAGCCAGCAATGGCGACGTGATGTTCTCGATTGATAGCGATCCGCAATACGGCCTGCTGTCACGTCAGGATCTGGATCAGTTGCAGGCCGGCGCGCGCGTTGAGATTGACGACGTGAAGCGCAACCCGATGGACTTCGTCCTGTGGAAGATGTCCAAACCGGGCGAACCGAGCTGGCAATCGCCGTGGGGCGCAGGCCGCCCAGGCTGGCACATTGAATGTTCCGCCATGAACTGCAAGCAGCTCGGCACCCATTTCGACATCCACGGCGGCGGTTCGGATCTGATGTTCCCGCATCACGAGAACGAGATTGCCCAGTCCAGCTGCGCCCACGACGGCCCGTACGTCAACTACTGGATGCACTCCGGCATGGTGATGATCGACCGCGAGAAGATGTCAAAATCGCTGGATAACTTCTTCACTATCCGTGACGTGCTCGGCCATTACGATGCCGAGACGGTGCGTTACTTCCTGATGTCCGGCCACTATCGCAGCCAGCTGAACTACAGCGAAGAAAACCTCAAGCAGGCGCGCACTGCGCTGGAGCGTTTGTACACCGCACTGCGCGGCACCGACGCCAATGCGCAACCGGCCGGCGGCGAAGCCTTCGAAGCCCGCTTCCGCGAAGCGATGGACGACGATTTCAACACCCCGGAAGCCTACTCGGCGCTGTTCGATCTGGCGCGTGACGTTAACCGCCTGAAAGGCGAAGACATGGCGGCGGCCAACGGGCTGGCGGCGGAACTGCGCAAGCTGGCGAAGGTGCTGGGCCTGCTGCAACAGGAGCCGGAACAGTTCCTGCAAAGCGGCGCACAGGCTGACGACGGTGAAGTGGCGGAGATCGAGGCGTTAATCAAACAGCGTAACGACGCGCGCAAAGCCAAAGACTGGGCGCTGGCGGATGCCGCTCGCGATCGGTTGAACGAGATGAATATCGTGCTGGAAGACGGCCCGCAGGGGACCACCTGGCGCCGTAAGTAACAGGCGTAACCGCAAACAAAAAAGGCGCTGATTATCAGCGCCTTTTTCTATGGAGCGGGGCTTACGGCTTAACTACAACCTGGCCACCGTTAAACTCCACCACCTGATCGGCGACGATTTTGCAGCGTTTGCGCGTTTCGACTTTGCCGTTCACTTTCACCAACCCTTCGGCGATGACTTCTTTGGCGGCACCGCCGCTTTCACACCAGCCCTGGAACTTGAGCAGGTCGCACAGTTCGACGTGCGGGTGACTATCCAGATTAAAAGTTTCCATACTGCCTTACTTATTTAGGTTGAACGTCGTGATATTCCTCGCAGGCCTGCAAGGTATTTTGGATCAGTGTAGCAACGGTCATCGGGCCAACGCCACCCGGAACCGGGGTAATGTAGGCTGCACGCTCACTGGCGGCATCGAAATCCACGTCACCGACCACTTTACCACTTTCCAGACGGTTAATGCCGACATCGACCACGATCGCGCCCGGTTTGATCCAATCGCCCGGAATAAAGCCCGGTTTACCGACCGCCACCACCAGCAGATCCGCGTTTTCGATATGATGACGCAGGTTCTTGGTGAAACGGTGGGTCACGGTGGTGGTGCAACCGGCCAGCAGCAGCTCCATGCTCATCGGGCGGCCAACGATGTTGGATGCGCCAACCACCACGGCATTCAGGCCGTAAGTGTCGATGTTATAACGCTCGAGCAGGGTGACGATGCCGCGCGGGGTGCAGGGGCGCAGCTTCGGCGCGCGCTGGCACAGGCGACCGACGTTGTACGGGTGGAAACCGTCGACGTCTTTATCCGGATGGATACGTTCCAGCACTTTGACGTTATCGATGCCGGCCGGCAGCGGCAACTGCACCAGAATGCCGTCGATTTCGCCGTCGGCGTTCAGCTTGTCGATCAGTGCCAGCAGCTCGGCCTCACTGGTGGTGGCAGGCAGATCGTAAGAGCGGGAAAGGAAGCCCACTTCATCACAGGCGCGGCGCTTGCTGGCGACGTAAATCTGTGACGCCGGGTTCACGCCAACCAGCACGACTGCCAGGCCCGGGGCGCGTTTTCCGGCCGCCAGACGTTGTTTAACTTGCTCAGCCACTTCGTTTCTAACCTGCTGCGCAATCGTTTTACCATCAATAATCTTTGCTGCCATCAGTGAGGAAATCCATCAATTAAGAAAAGCGGGGGATGGCGCTATTTTGTCAGAAGCTGAGCGCGCTGTCAGGCGTTGAATCGCGATCGTCGGCGTTTGCCGGTGGGGATTTACGTTTTTTTTATGCCAACGGAATGATCCTCTACGCCTTTTTTACCGGCTGCTGCGTAAGCTGGCATTATTCATACTGCGGTACGGGAGTAAATATCATGATGGTCATCGCCCGGTTGCACTCATTGCACCACCCGATTGATAGCCAACCGAAACACGTCGGTGAAACGGTGTTCGACTCTTCTTTGCACCCGGCGGATGTGGCGCAGCTGATTGCGTTGCACCAACTCGCCGTACACAAGGCTCAGCCTTCATGGAGAGCGCGGCTGCACGCGTTGTACCGGAGGATGCGAGCATGAGAAAACTCGTGTGCATAGGTTTTATGCTGCTGGCGTGGATGCCCTTGGGCCACGCCTCGTTAAATGCTGCACCGGTCAGCGCAGCGCTCAGCCAACAGCTAACGGCGGCCTGCAACCTGCTGACGGCGCAACACGCCGACTGGGGGAATATCAACGCGGTGGTGCGTTCGGCCCGCGTTTGCCTGCAACGCCCGGCAGGGCAGGAGCAATCCGAACGCCTTCCCGCCACAGCCGATCGTGGCCTGGCCCAGCGCAGCAGCAGCCTGCTGCCGGATCTCACCCAAGATAAATGAAGGCGTTGGCCCAATGGGCGGCACGGGTGATGGGCGAAAAATCGCCATAAAGCACGGCAGCCGCCGTAACGTCATGAAAAGGCATTGACTCAGTGACCTCTGACCGTATAATCCCAACCCGCAACCCCCGGTTGCCGCATCCCAATGCGCCCTTAGCTCAGTTGGATAGAGCAACGGCCTTCTAAGCCGTAGGTCACAGGTTCGAGCCCTGTAGGGCGTACCATTAAGATTCAATGACTTACAGCGCTCATCCAAGCTTCTCAATTTCCACATGGGACAGATTTGGGACTAATCCTCCAAAAATCGTATCTATCTGCCTTGCATGCTCGGTTAAATGATTGGGTGCTAAGTGAGCATAACGCTGAACCATTTCAATGCTCTCCCAACCCCCCATTTCCTGAAGGGCAGATAACGGAACACCGGCCTGAATTAACCAACTCGCCCAGGTGTGCCGAAGGTCATGAAAACGGAAGTCATCAATGCCAGCACGTTTTAATGCTGCTCGCCATGCAGTGTTAGAATCAACTCGCATTTTTCTAACCGGATCTTTATGCACAAACACCCATCTGTGATGATTGCCAATCTGGCGTCGCAAAACTGCGCAAGCGGTGTCGTTGAGAGCGACTCCTATCGCGCGGCCAGATTTGCTATCTTCTGGATAAATCCACGCCACCTTGCGCTGCATATCGATCTGCGACCAGGCAAGTTCGATAATGTTAGAGCGGCGGAGTCCAGTGGTTAGTGCAAATTCAACGGTCGATTTTAGAGGTTCTGGACACTCATCTACTAATCGTTGGGCCTGAGCGGGTTCGAGCCACCGAACTCGCTTATTTCTTTCCTGCGGCACCTTGATCACTGGTGACTTTTCTATCCACTTCCATTCTCTTTCAGCAGCACGCATTAGAGCCTTCATCAAGGCAAGGTGCTTTGCCTTTGTCGAAGTTGAAACGGCCTCAGCCTTTCTTGGTGGTATTACAATTCCTTTTTTGGCCATTGCATCAACACGCATCTGCCAACGCTCCGCAGCCTTTCTATTGGTCATGCGGCTAACTGCGGTGTAAATTTTTGCCTCTGTTATATCCTTCAGCAAAACCCCTTCAAAATGCATGAGCCAGAATCCAATCCGGCCCTTGTCAGCATCGAGTGATTTCTTGTGCGCCTTTTCTTCTAACCAGCGCAAGCAAGCTTCTTCAAATGTCACATTCGGGAAGTCCCCCAAACGCTCTATTCTCCAAAGCTCAGCTTTTCTACGGTCGTGCAGCTCCTGCGCTTGGCGTCTGTCCGAAGTCCCAAGCGATTCCTTAATTCGCTTGCCGCTTGGCGACGTGTAACTGCCGTACCAGATTTCTCCACGGCGGAATAATGACATGGTGCTTTCTCCTCATGTGCATCATCCGCGCTCACCGGCACAGTGTGGATCGGAATGCTAAGCGCGGCAATACAGGCTTGTCGGGTTATTAGGTAAGGGGATTTTGATTTGGTTGGATCTTTGCGGGTGGCTGATAGCCTTCCTGAGCGAATCCACGCGGTTAGTGTTGGCGCGGACACTCCCAGGAAAGCGCAAGCCTCCTCCTTCGTAAGGCTGTATTTATCCATCTATACCTCTGCTATTTCCCTTCGCGAACTCTATGCACCTCACAGTTAAGCCGCAGCCATGCAGGTGGATGCTTAGGCCAATAGGGGGCGATTTTCACTGCGTGTTTATCGAGTAGCTGTCGAAAGGTGAATTTGTTGGTAGGGGAGTCGAATTCTTTTAAAAGTTCTCTGGCTGTACTGCGGAGAAGGTTTTTCTGAACGCTGCCGGTATCAGGTTCAAGCTGTTTACTGGGCATTCATTCCCCCAATGATCCCAGCCTGGCGCATCGCCACGGCTGAAGAGTTCTACTCTGGAAACGTCGCCGTATAGCAGCTCAAGGCGGCGGCGCACCTCCCACGGTTTCTGGCTATGTTCGCCAAGACAACTGAAGACAACCTGCTTTATCGATGCGCTGACACGTTCAATGCCTTTCCCGCGAACGGCGATCAGCACGTCCTCCGAATTGGCGCGGGTGTAATTGCCACCATTCATCCGAGTTTCAGCATTCAGCATGTCGAGCAGTTCAGTGAAGTCGTAGATGGTTTGCTGCTCCAGAGCCTTATTGAACCGCAATTCAGCCTGCTGATTCAGCTTTACCCAAGTGAATGCCTTCATCGTCCTGACGCTAAAACCCCAGGCTTCGGCCAGCGCTATCGCTTCCTGGCTGTGATTGCCGGTGTACCACATTGCCAGCACGCTATCAGGAGCGGCGAGCGCCCATACAGGGAGATGCTTTAGATCGGCCATTGTCATCGTGTTGTAGTGGTTCTCGGCAGCGCCATTACTTATTGTGTTGCCATAACTCCAGGGGGGATCTGCATAAATGAGCTGATAGGTCATCGTTATCTTCCCCAGTTGCGCGATGCAGCATTGACGCAAAAATCGATGCGGATTTGCACCCATGCAATATCTACCGCACGAGCCAATCCGAATGTTTTAAGCCAAATGCTTGCAGCGTCGGAATAATGGCCGCGACGTTCCGCCTCAGCGGCCTGGTGCGCTAAGTTTTTATATCCAAATGTCATGGTGATGCTCCGGTGTTAGTAGGTACGTTGGCGGGTTACTGGCGCTAAAAGCTGGTTGAACTGCTGAACGAGAAGGATCTGTCTGACAACTGCTGGTGGTTCACTGCGAATGTAGCTATCGGTGATTTTGTCCCGGAGTTTTTCCGACGGGGTTTTTGAATGTATTTTGTATCGGGGATCTACCGATATGACCTTCAGCGCCTTCTGTCGGCTTCTGGCTATGTAGCTGTCGCAAACTACATGATTAGATTCGGAAATTTGCCTGCGCAGTGTTCTGATGATTTTGATGTCAATGTTCGACCAAGGGAATGCCTTTTGCAAAACCTCAATGTGACCGGCAACGTCGTAATAACCGGCGTCCTTTACCAGAAATTGCAGGAAGTCATAATTGTTTTTTTCGCTCACTTCTTTATTTCCACGTTGTATTTTTCGTGACTCATGACGTTCCATGAGTGACCGTTGTCTTTTGATAGCAGACGCCAGCAGCGGGCTACTGGCAGCGTTAAATGCTTGTGTTGGTAGGTTCGGGTGGGTGTCTTTTTGCCATCTCTGAAGGCGCACAGAACACCCTCAGCTTTGATGCTGATTCGTTGCGGAATTCGAGGTTTCATTTTTACCGGTGGTGAGGTGTTATTTTGTGGTTGGAGCCCAGCAGATTTTCTTTATGTCAGGGCGGCGAACGCGTTCAACAGCTTTTTCTTTTTCCAGTTTCATCAGGCGCTGGCGGATGGATTTACCCGTCATGCCGCTATAGCCAGCGCAGCGGAGTAGGTTGGCGACAGAGTCAGGAGTTGATCCGGTTACGCTGAGTCGAGCGAGAATTTCGTTATCGTCGGGTGACAGGATCATTGCCGCCCTCCGGTGCTGCTGCCAGCAAACCTGCCTCTTTCAATGTGCGGCTTAGTTGCTCGCGTAGTTGTTGTGTCCCTTGAAACTTCACAGCGGTATCGCGGAGGCTGTTGACCAGCTCGCGGAAAACGTGGGGTGGCAACTTGTAACCCTGGCTAACAGGTTGAGCCAGCATTGCTGCGCGGCAGGCGTTAAGAACACCAGACGCATATGCCATGTCTGTCGTGTAGCGTTCATTCCAGTTTTGCTTCTGGCCGTTTCGGTACAGGGATTCAAGCGCCGCCACTGCATTTATGAAGCATTCCGGCACTGCTGGCGCACCTGTAAACTCTGGGTTTACAACTGCCGCGGGCGAGGCTGCATAGAGGTAGTTAATCCCATCAGGAAGCAGACCCAAATCCGGGCGAGTATTGCCCTCAATTCTCCCCGCGTTTATCCAGTCATCGCCTTCTATCTCGATGAAAAATACCGGCTGCGCGGTTGCTGGCGCTGGCGGGGCAGTGAACAGCGGCACGCAGAACTTTTCCGAATACTGGCCGTATGTTTCCTTCTGTTCATTTGGGTATTTCAAAAGCTGAGCGGGGCTTGTGAATGCCACCGGCTGCGCCTCCCGGTTAGCCAGGAGTTCGCGGGCCGCAAGATACCCATAATTAATCGGTACGCTCATGCCGTAGCCTTTTTCATGGCTGTCTACAATTTGGCGCAGCTCATCAGTCGTTAGTGTCTTTTTCATTGTTGGTTCCTGCGGTAATCCTGAATCGTAAACACAATTGGCGCGGGGTCGGGCTTCATCAGCTCGGACAAACTTGGCTCAGCGGGGGCCAAGCCAGCAAAAATTAATGCCTGTTTGATGCCGAGAATTACCGCTGCGATGAGAAGCCATTTCCCAATGAAGTTAAATAGGCGTGTCATGCATCCCCCTGGTCGAACATAATTCGTGAATATTTTGCGTCGCTCGAAACCTCAAGCCAGCCTTCACAGCGTTCATCTGTACGCCAGCTAGTCCGCCCGTTGTGCTGGTACTGGCTACCGCGAACATCATTGATATCGTCTTCACTGAAGAAAATAGGTTTACCGCAGTGGGGGCACATACAACCCCATTCGCCGTCGGCACGCCCGATGCGTTCCACTGTCAAAATTTCGTTGCTTGCCATGTTAATCATCCACCTCGACTTTGATACCAGCGGCGCGTACAGCATCGGCGCAATAATCAACGGCGGCATTAAAGCCGTCACCGGCAAATGGCACGTTGCTAGCTGCTTTTCTGCTGACTCAGCGCGCTCGGTCAGGTTCATTGCTTTGGCGCACATCACGTCAACTCTGGCGTTTGCCTCGGCAATTTCTCCATCCTTCGCTTCCAGCTCTGCCAGCAGGGCAAGAACGACAGCAGGGTTAGCCGCGGCGATGAATTCTGCATCATTACCAACGCCGCCACTGGCTAGTTGCCGGTGAAATGCATCAGAGATTGTTGCAACGGGATGGGACTGATTGCTGACTATCGTATTGCCTGCGCGGTCAATACCCCACGGCCCCGGAGTTGCGGCCAGCGCAGCCGCTTTCAGTTCGCTCAGCTTATTGTCCATCTTTGACCTCTCGCACTTGCACGCTCAGCACCAGTTCACGCCCGTCCTTCAACGCGTAGGTGTGGCTTTCTCCGGTCTGAAAAAGGTGTTCTGCAACAGCGAGTCGAGCTATTTCAGTTACGTTGGTTTTCTGCCCAATCCAGCGACCCTTGTCGGTGTCCAGCGTGCCGTAAAAAATAGAACCGCTAAGCGGGCTGGCACCCATCGTTTTCACCTTGCTCATCACGCACGCTCCAGGGCGATTGCGCCTTCTTCCGGATACTCAGCGTCGTGAGCAATCAGGCCGTGATAGTCAGGACCGCCTTGCTCACCGGCGATAGTTCCCTCGCCGATCCAGACTTCAGTATCGAGTTGACCGGCATCAGGCTGTTCGTAGTTGATGCCCATTAAGTCGCAGATATCGCAAATTTGTTGGATTGTCAGATTCATTGTGCTTTCTCCTGGGCTTCAGCCCCGATCGGTTCCCAGCAAATCTGGGTGGCATAAACGGAATTCACTCGCTTAACCTGTCCAGCTGCTTCAAGCTTTTTCAGCCGACGCAACACGAATGCGGTTTTCAGTTCTCTAAATCCATCCATGCGCAGAACATTGGCGACAACATATGTCATGGACTTGCTGCCGCCCCATTTCGTCATTGCTGCCATAATTTCTGCATCGGTTGGGTTGCTCTTACGCTTAGCCATGCTGGGCCTCCTGCGGTTTTGGAAATCCGTCATAAACCTCTTGCAGGTGCCCGCGTATCTGCATGCGGCGCAGTGCGCTGTACATGTAATCGCACTCAGCCTGCTTGTTGGCTTGAAACGGTTTTCGTGAATACCAAACTGTGTTACCTGGCCAGCCGTGAACCTTATGGACTCTGCCGCCCTTTACGTGAAGCAAGCCCCATCCAGGAGGCAAATCAGACGCTTCTATAAATCCAGGCTCGGCCATGAAAAACCGCCAGTCACCCATTCCTTGATTTGGCATTCTTCTGAAAGATTTTTTCTTATCAGCCAGGAAGTCAGCGCGTGAGCACTTAACCTCAATTAGGCATGAGGCGAGACTTCGGAATCCGATCGCGTCCGGTTGCTCTCCGGTAGAAACAGCAGCAACAAACCGATCATGGAATGCCACTTTGAATCCGTTATTGCGCAGGAACCGTTCGGCAATCAGACAAAGTTCGCTGTGTGTCAGTGCTGGCTTCAGTTCATTTGCCATGCTGGGCCTCCTCATCGCCATCTACTGGCAGCCACTCGATACCGTTAAAAAACTCTGTGGCCGCCATTGCCGTTGAGCTGTACCACTTGGAACCAGGCTCTGAAACGACGTAAGCACCATTCTCTGCGCAGAAGTAACGCAGGCTGCCGGGTTTCAAGTTTTGATTACCCGCGCCGCTACCCGGACTGGCGCTTCTGATGGCAATATTCAGCGCATAGGATTCCGCTTGTTCGCGATCGCTAAAATACTTCATCCATGCCAGCGCTGAATCACACCCGCCACCGTTGTGAGTGGGGAAGGTTGCAACGACACATGGCCCCATGCCCCAGAAGTTTTCATCGAAGCTCATTGCGATGCCGAGGGCTTCAGCTTTCTGCTTCAGTTCATTTGCTGGCATCACTGGGCGCTCTTTCATTTGGCCTCCACTACGTGCTTGCGGCGGGAATAGAGCACTTCCAACGCCCACTCATGGCCCGCCTTGGTCGGCTTATGCGTTTTCCCGGAAATCAATCCAAGGTTTGTTGCAATGCAGATAGCGGTATAGCCCTAGTGATAACCGGCGGCGCGCTTAAGCACAGTGTCAGCAAGGATCACTTCGAAATCAGTACGCCCGAAGCTGGTGCCTTCGAAAGCCTGCTTGATGGCTTCCGAGGTAAGGTGTGCGATTGCCTGTTTCATTTGGCCTCCCGCAGCTGCTCGATCGCTTCAGACAGTTTCCCCTGAATAACCTCCAACCCGGCTACTGAGCTGCTGGATATTACAAATACCGCGCCTACATCATCGGTATTCTTTCCCTCAGTCCATTTATATTCGGTGCCTACACCGCCCTCTCTCTCACGGACAGGAGCGAAGCAGATTCCAGCGTGACCATTTTCAAATTTGGTTGAACCGACCATCACATCACCGTTGCCAAGGTGAGCGTGGACACTGCCATGCTGGAAAGAAAACCCGCGCTTATCAGTAAACTTCTCCACTCCCCGCGCTTCGATAGCGGCAACGGCGGCGTCAGTGGCTGGGGTTTCTGGACTCCCCCAACCGTTATCTGTAAACCAATTATCAAGAGGCTCAAGGGCGCCATTCAGATGCCACCCAGCAACTTCGAATCCTTTGCCGTAGAGTTCCTCGTTGATTTCGCCAACAACTCCCTTCAGCGCCGCATTCTCCACAGCCAGCGCATCGCGCTCAGTCTTGACCGATTCCAGTTCAGAAAACAACGTTGCATAGTCACCGTGCGCCACGTAGCCGCCCTCCGGGGTTTCACGCATCCACGCGATCTCATGAGAAATGCTCAGCGAGAAGTCAGGGTTAAAGCGCTTGATCATCGCTGGCCTCCTTGGCAGGGTTCTGCTGCCGATACTCGTTGAGGATTTTGTTGATTTCTTCTCTCGTTCCAGTAGCGAGAATCAGTACATCACCCTCATCGCGTGTCGCTGGGGCTGCGTCGTAGAGCAATTCGCATAATCTGCGTGCGCGGACGGCACTGAAAAGAGGGGTGATAAAGGACTTCGTGACTTTCTTCTTGCCTGCCTTCTTGGCCTTTTCGACGTCACCGGCAAGCACTTTTCCCGCAGCTTCGCCGTGCTCTTTTACGCGGTCTACAGCGGCGTCAACGGCAACAGAACCCTCTCTAACAAGCGTCTGAACGTCGTGATTGGCCTGGCTGAATGCCAGCAACTTATCGACCGTAGCGCGGCTCTTACCGACCAACGCGGCGATTTCATCGGGGGAAAGATTGAACCCGGCCAGCTCTTTTACAACAAGTGACTGCTCGTAAGGGGATAGGGGGAGCTGGGTGTTACTGTTCATGATGCGAGCGATACGCTCTACATCATTTCCAGTGAACGGAATGATCTGTATGCGCTCTACTGGCTTGCCTGCGTCACGACAGCGGCTATAAGCACGGCGACGGCGATGCCCTTCGACAACCCAAACGCCGCCTTCATCGCGAACTCTTACCTCGAGCGGTGGCACCGGTTTGCCTTTCATCAGGTGTAGAAAGAGCTTTTCATCTTCGGCCAGAGTGTGTTCATTCTCCACACGCTTGTTAAAGCCTTCCTGCACATGAATATCGTCAAGATCCATTGTCATGCGGCCATCAGGGCGCTTTATGGTGCCGTCCTTTGCCATTTGCTTAAATGAGTTAGCCATCAGTTATTCAACCTCTCCGTGGATTGTGCTTTCGCTGTGGTGCTGCAGGCGTCCGCCTGGCGGGTGGGTAATGCCATAAGTCAGGACATACGCCGAACCGTCTTTAAACCCAGTCCAACGTGCGCAGGCGCTGACTATTTGGCCCTGCACATCCTTACCCCGGTGATCGGAGTAATTAACAATGGTGCCAATGTGGTAACGCGGTTCGCACAGGCTCGGCGGGAGAGGTTTCTTTTCCATGATTAACTCCAAACAGCGCCAGCAGTAAGCAGGCACAGGGTAAAAATAAGCAGATAGAAGAGGTGTTTACCGTGGTGACGCTTAGGGGCAAAATCGCCCCCGGTGAGGTCATGCTTATGCTGGATGCGAGCATTGAGGGTTACCATGAGGGCCTCCGTTGCTGAGAATGCAGGCGGCGCTGCAGGGTTTTTATAGCCTGGCGGGTGATGTAATAGCCTGAGCATGTGTCGGCGCAGACGAGCATTCTCACGCTCTTATATCTGCCGTCTTCGTAGCGTTGAATGCTTACGCCCTTTTTCTCTACGTTGCGTGTCTTACCGCAGTGCTCACAGCATTGGGTGGTGGTTTGCATAGCATGTCCTCTCATTGAATTTCACATGGATAAAGGCACTGCCTGAGTTGATGCACGCGCTCGGTTTCCCTACGGTTCCAGCACTCTGGAGCAGTGGGCAGCACCTTTATTGATGTAAAAAAGAGCCCCGACAAGCGGGGCAAAGGATGTAGCAAGGGAAGTGGTATGGAGTAGGTTCGTGATGACTCACGCACCTGGTGGCGCACCGAACCGGGGATTTATACTGTGTAGGTTAAAATTAGAACCGGAACGATACGCCACCAGATAAGTGAGCAACGCCGGTATTACCCGGCGAGGTAGAAGCCCACGATTGACCAACATGCGGCGCAGATGACAAACACGCCCAGCCAAACGATTTGATTAAGTGTCATGATTGCCTCGATGCGCCCGTGGGCGCGGTGGGTGTTATGCAACTGACAAGCAGGTTGGCAGCGCGCAGCGATGTTTGAACATGCGCACATAGCGAACCATGAAATTGATTTCACGTAGGCTGAAAGGCTTCCAATCAGATGCAAGCCATACAGTGAACGCTGCGTGCCGTTGTTCTGTATTTTCGCTATATCTGTCGCGGAAATACTTAGCTAGGTAATGTTTCGTGTTCATCGTGTAACCCTCCGCTGTGTGGTGCGCCCCGCAGGGCGCGGTAAGTTATGCAACTAGCGATGCCCACTCACGAGACAAGCGGCGCTTATCCCAAGCTAACTGCACGTAAGTGCCGCGAAATGGAGATAGCCTCCATCTTGCTGCTTGGCTGCGGTAATAGGCACACTCATCAGCGCACTCACGGGCGAAGATTTCCGGTGTAGTCATCGTGTAACCCTTTGCTGTGTAGTGGTCTTATGCCTGTCCGCCGGATACTCTCGGCGGCAGGGTAAATCCACTCGTCATTTTTAGGCTGATTGATGCGTTAACCGGTCGCCAACCGGACCTACGTGATGCTTATCGCCACTTTTCCCTCACTCCGTCGCAGGGGGAACGGTCGTCCCGTTTATTCACTACATGATCATGCCCTCCAGTTGTCTGCCTGTTCGTTGCTGGGTCAGGCTCCCGTGCTTAAGTCCCACGCACCCGTCATAGCCGAAGCTGATAAATGCGCTGGGGGTAAAAGTTATTTCGTCACCCAACTCTGTCCGCTGCATGCCTGCCGTGCCATGCCCCCTTAAGGGCTGGAGACTGCCGGGTACTGAGTTGTGCAGATCTCTCTGCTCAGTGCTGAGTGACTAAACCTGATTGTTAAAGAGCGTCCCGGTGGTTTGGGGGTGACGTTGTTGCTGTCGATGGAGTGATTATTAGCTATCGGTTAATTTTGGTCAATAACCAATGGTTAATTTAGTTGTGATAATTAATTAACCAAATGAACTGAAAGGGAATTTAGTTGTGTTTTTTTTCTTAAAAAGGGGGCGTTAGGTGGGGGTTGTGTCTTGATGGTGATTTTTAGGCATAAAAAACCCGGCGCATGGCCGGGGTTTGTTTATTGGAGGTACGTGATTTTTACCAGATAGTCGATGTCCAGAATAGGCGACCGATAATTTCTATTTTATCCAGATCAGCTTCTTCATCAGGGTGTTCAGCAGTATTGAAGCTTCTGATGCTGAGTCGATTTGGTCCCACTCTGTAAAGGATTTTTAGCCGCTTCCATCCATCTTGGTTAATTGCATAAACTTTCCCGTCCACGATCTTTTTGTCGTCCGTGTTTACTGCGACAGTTGATCCATCGGGAATGTTAGGCTCCATGCTATTACCGCGAGCAGGGAAACAGAGCACTCCTGAACCATCTGTACTTGCACCAATCCGGCGCAGCGTGGCTTTGGAGAATCTCAATTTAAACCCGTTGTAGTCTTCTTCGTTAAAACTTCCATCCCCAGCGGCGAGTTCAATATCTCGCAAAAAAGGAACCTCAACCTCATCCTGTGGTAGAGGCGTATTGCTATCCCAGGCGTCAACACTATCCCACTCTTCTTGAGGTGGGACGTTTGACTCTTGTTTTTGAACACCGGAGATATTCTCTTTCATTTCACCGCGTCCGTACTCTAACCATTCAGGGCGCACTCGTAGCCAACGACTTAACGCAAGGATGTTAACCGAGTCAGGTATGGCCGCTGCATTCATCCATTTCCAGATGCCAGGCTCAGTGATGGAAATACCCTGTTTAGATAGGGCGTCCTTCATACGCTTCGGAAGCCCACGACCACCTACGCCAGCTTCTAAACAAGCAGCGCGCAAGCGTTCTGTGAATTTCTCTTTCAGTTCATCTTTTTTAACCATGCGTTAAGTATCCAAAGAATTGACATAACTGTCAGTTAAGATATATTCTTAACTCGTAGTTAATTTGGTTAATAAAGGAATCCTATGAACCCAGTACAAATTGCAGTTGATGCGGTTGGTGGGCAAACGGCGGCGGCAAAGATCTGTGGTTTAACGGTGGTAGCCGTTCACAAATGGTACGCCAAGGGCCGATTGCCTCGAACCGAATACACCAAGAAAACAAATTATGCCCAGCGGTTAGCAGCTGCTGCCGGTGGGAAGTTCAGCGCTGAATGGTTACTTCACGAAGCTAACCCTGACCGCTAAGACAACTTTGCCGCAAGGCAATTCAATATTTCACTGTAAGACAACGGAAATTGTAAATGGAATCAACTGCAACAGCCCGCAACGAAGCGCGGGAAATCCAGAGCGACATCATGAGCCGAATTGCTGTGATTGGTGTTACTCGGCTGGCTAGCACGATCGGTGTTGATAAATCGCAGGTCAGCCGCTGGCAGAGCAAAGGCGGACTGGTGGAAAAGGCGAGCCTGCTTCTTGCCGCGACAGGATTCAAACGTTCGGAAACCATGCTGACGTTTCGTGGGGAAGAAACCGCAGAGTTGGCACGCGGGCTCATGGCGATGCTGGAGCACATCCGGGAACCAAAAACGGAATAGGGGGCTTTATGGCCTGGGACACTTTTGTTTACGACAACATCAAGCGGCAACTGATGGCTGAGGGATTCAGCGAAGCGGTGGCTCAGGGGGGGGCAAATCATGGTGCTGATCACTATCGCCGTATGTCGCAGGCGAGCCGCAAGGGGATGGCATTCGACGATTGTCTCACCCGTGCAAGGCAGTTTTCACTTGCGAGCTGTACGAAGGACGAAAAGCCAGAGAAGGCGGGTAAGAAAGCAAAAAGCCGAACAGTTACAGCTGCTCGGCCTTCACTAATCTGATTTGGAGTTCTGCTATGAACAACCTGATTGTGATCGAAAATACCACCATTCGTCAAGATGCCGCTGGGCGTTATTGCCTGAACGACTTGCATCGTGCTGCTGGTGGAGAAGAGAGGCACAAGCCGAAATACTGGTATGCGACGCAGCAAACGAAAGAGTTGGTTTGCCTTTTGACCGAGGGGGGAATTCCTCCCTCGCTTGAAAATCATCCAATTAACGTTATTCGTGGCGGCTTGGAGCAGGGCAGTTATGCCTGCAAAGAGTTGGTGTACTCGTATGCCATGTGGATCAGTGCGGCCTTCAATCTGAAGGTAATACGTACATTTGACGCCACACAGAACCCGTCAGCGCTTACCGAGCTTGAAATGATAGCTCGTATGGCAACCAGCGCCGCGCAGCAACAGCGCCAGATGAATGCCCTGCAGTTGCAGGTAAATGGCGTATCCCAGCAGATTGAGGAAATCTCAACCGGCGCAATCCCGCCAGGCTGGCAGACCATCCGCAACTTGATTGCCGCATCCGGCCTTTCAGATGGGAAGGTGCGTGCGCTCATCAGAGCTTTTCACGTTCCCAGCAAGAAAGTTCCCTTCAATGCCCCCGGCGGCATCTTGAGCAACGCGACCGTCGCCAAGGAAGACGAGTTCCTTTCTGCTTTGAGCGAAGTCCGCAGAACGTCCACGCGCGCCTGTAGAAGTAAGTACTGGTATCACCCGCGCCTCGGTCGTTTCGAGATGAAAGAACTCCATGACAAGTAATCACTCTGTGCCCTTAAACCGGGAATACCTTGATGACCACGGTAAACGCGTGACCGTCATTCGGTGGGATCGGTCTGCACAGCAGGTGATTTTTATGCGAGAGGGCTACCCGTATGAATGCATGCAGCCACTTGAGCGATTTAGAGAGAAATTTAAGCGAGTCGAAGTATGAGCATGAACCTGATGGCGCAGGCTATGAGCATAAAAGTGGGTAACCCACTGCGCAAGCTGGTGCTGATCAAGATAGCCGACAACGCTAACGACAAGGGCGAGTGCTGGCCTTCCTATCAGCATGTCGCTGACCACTGCGAGTGCAGCAAAAGTGCTGTACGGGCGCATATTGAGGCATTGATTAAGATGGGATTAATCACCAAAGAGAACCGTTTGGGTGTGAATAACGGCAAGGGTAACACCTCGAACCTTTATTACCTGACGCTGGATACCCCTGTGCCACCAGAAAGCATAGCCCCCTGTGCCGCCAAAAAGCATAGCCCTATGCCGCCAAAAAACACAGGGGTATGCCAGCAGGTGGCACCCCCTATGCCATCAGAAAGCACACCCCCTATGCCAGCAGATGACACCAGAACCAGTCACTCTTTTGAATCTGTCATTGAACCAAAAGAAAACCCCCCTATAGCCCCCCAGGCTGAACAACCGGCGCCGGACACATCAGGCATTGCTGGGGAAGTACTGGATTTTTTGAATCTGAAAATCAACGGCAGAACACCAAAGCGCGCCAACACCCTGCGAGAAATCTCGGAGCGCTTGGCTGAAGGAAACACCGTGGACGAACTGAAGCTGGTGGCAGAACACCGCGCAAGCCTGCTGCTGACCAACCCAGAAATGGGGCACATGCTCAGCGCCAAGATGATCTTTGACCCGGTACGGTTTAGCGGATATCTGGCAGCGGCTAACACCTGGGACAGCCAGCGCACTCGGAAAGCAGCAATGGCCGAGGCTGTAGAGCAACAGCGTCAGGATCCGCCGGCTGGTGATATTCCAGAAATAGATTTTGATGAGTCATTTGACCGACTGATCCGTGATGCAGCTATGCCAGCTAACGCAGCAGAAAAGCGCGCTCAACAGCAGGTTCGCAAAAACGGCTTTGGCGATGTTGACGAAAGCAAGGCCCGCCAGATGTGGCGTCCAATTTTAACCCGAGCATACGCAATGACAGGAGCGCAGGCATGAGAGCGATTGTGAAATCTAACGTACAGCGTGATCTGGGTATCGCGATGATCAAGGTCGATGAAAAGTTGATGCCGTACTTTACCGGGCGCGTCCTTGTTGCAACGCTGCCGGATGAGATGAAATCACTGCCTGATGGCGAATTGCCGAAGGTAGAGCACGAGATAGCGAATGATCCTCGCTTGCAGCCATTCTTTCAGCATGAGCGGGTAATCTACGCTGCTGGTGGCATTAGTTCGATGGAAGCCTGGGCTACGCGGTTTATGGGATGCCAGTACTGCGGAGATGATAAACCTCGCAATCTGGAAACTCGCCGCTATGGAAATTCAGCAATGAGAATGTGCTGGGGCTGCGACAACAAGACCAACGGGCACATTTCGCCAAAGCTTGATGAACTGGCGAATACGAACGCGGCACGCTGGGTTGTCGAAACAGCAAAATGGCGGCTCAAGTCACCGGGGCAGTTGACGGTGCCGGAGCTCGTACTGTGGGCGGCTATTTCCGGTGTTGTTGACCTGATCCCCAATGAAATATCAGCAGAGATTTTAGCGATACCAAATCCGGTAAGGGTAGCCGGGGCGAGGAAAGAGACTGAAATGGCAGTCGGGCCTGCGCCTACTGAGATTCTGACAAAGACTGCAATGAAAGTTTTTAAAGTCGACGAAAAAGTTCCAGGGGCGTTCGTGTTGCTTCCAAAAAGAACTCGCGCCGAAGACAGCAAATACACCCGATGGGTTAAGACGCGCGCATGCTGCGGTTGCGGGGAACGCTCGGACGATCCTCACCACATCATCGGACACGGTCAGGGTGGGATGGCAACAAAAGCGCACGACTTTTTCACTATTCCTCTGTGTCGAAAATGCCACGATGCGCTGCATAAGGATGTTGCGGGGTGGGAAGCGGAACATGGTAGCCAAGTAGAGCTACTGTTTGATTTCCTGGATTTCTCATTTGGCATTGGGGCTATTGCATGAAGACCTATCTCATTACACCCATTCCAAAGCCGCGCCAAACGCAAAAAGACCGGTGGGCCAAGCGCCCGCCAGTTCTGCGCTATAGGGCATTCTGCGACGAGGTGAGATTACACCGCATATCGCTGCCTGAGAGTGGCTATCACGTCACCTTCGTCTTACCTATGCCAGATAGCTGGAGCAAGAAGAAACGTGCGGAGATGGCCGGTAAACCGCATCAGCAGAAGCCCGACAAAGACAATCTGGAAAAGGCTCTGTTGGATGCCATTTTTGAGGACGACTGCCGGATCTGGGACGGTCGAGTAACAAAGGTTTGGGGCGAAGTAGGCCAAATAATTATCGGAGAAATAGCATGAGATTAGAGTCGATTCCAAAATACTTTGCACCAAAATCACCAACGTTTAGCGATTCTCCGCGCGCAACTTCGACAGACGCTCTGACAGGCACCGACATTATGGCTGCACTTGGCTTGGCCGACATGAAAGGCGGTTTCGGCTTGGATTTGTTCCTGGCAAAGCAGGGAATCAGCTCGCCAGAGCGCGCCCTTGATAGTCTGAAGGACTACGCGGAGAAAGCAGCTATTTTTCACAAAGCTATGCGTAAGCACAGTGACGAGCTTCAGCAGATAGCGATCAGCATTATGGTGCTTTTCGCATTCCAAGATTATTCCCGCAGCGCCGCCAGCGTCAGACCATGCGAGTGTTGCAAGGGGGAAGGGTTTACCGACGCTGACGTTTTTACCAACAAGGTTCAGTATCCAGACGGAAAGCCGCCGAAATGGGCAAAGATTACAAAAGGCGTGTTCCCGTCCTACTGGGAAGAAGTGAAGGCAGTGAGGGAGGTGGTGAGAGTGCTTTGTCCGACTTGCAAGGGGAAAGGGGTGATCAGTAATGCGTGTAGGTGTAACGGTAGAGGAAAGGTATTGGACAAGACGCTGACAGATAAGACCGGCATACCTACCATGAAAGAATGCGGTAAGTGCAACGGTAGAGGATATGCGCGTTTACCGGCAGAACGGGTTAGAAAGGCGTTGGCACTGGAAGGCATTGAAATCGCCGAAACAACATGGCGTCGCGACTACAAGCCATTTTATGAGCAGCTTGTGACTCAGTGTCATAAAGAGGAAAGTGTTGCTGATGCAATGCTGTCTGAGGTTACGGTTTAACCATTTAATGAAAAATAGCGACACGTTAAATGCAAAGTATTGACAGTTTGGCGAAAATGGACTAGCTTTACACCCATGATGTGATATTTACGCCTGTCACATGATCATTCTCTTAAGGCCCGCCATTGTGCGGGCTTTTCCGTCTTTAGCGCCCAATGCCTCACTCACTGACGTATGTCGCCTCGCATTCGCGGCGCTAACTCCTTTCCTTCACACAGCACAGCCCGATAACCGGGAGGTGGAGTCATGAAAATGCACCCAGACAATCCAAACCTGCCGTACTGGTGGTCGGCACTGCTCGGCTTCTTTTCGTTGCTGTCGCTGCAGGATTACATATTTATCATTGGCGCGGTGATATCGGCCTTCTTCACGATCAAAACGTACTACGCAAAGCGTAAAGAAGAGCGTGAGCGTTTAGCAGAGGAACGTCGCCGTACTCAAATTATGCAGGACTACCTGCACGGCGTGTCAGTTAAACCGGAGGGTGAGCGTCCAGCAGCTGTGGAAGTGGTTGCGGAAGCAATGCGCAGGGCAGAGGGCTGATATGGCGATAAGCAAATCTAAACTCAGTGCCGCGATGCTGGCATTGATCGCCGCAGGTGTATCGGCTCCGGTGATGATGTCGCAGTTTCAGGATGAGAAGGAAGGCCAGCGGCTAACGGCGTATCAGGATACGGGCGGAATCTGGACAGTCTGCGGCGGTGTGACGACCGTCAACGGTCAGAAGGTTGCAAAAGGTATGCGCCTGACCGCCGAGCAGTGCAAGCGTATTGACGCCGCAGAACAGAAGAAGGCGCTGGACTGGGTGGGCCGCAACATCAAAGTGACGCTGACTGAGCCTCAGAAAGTCGGCATTGCCTCATTCTGCCCGTGGAACATTGGCCCCAGCAAATGCTTCACTTCGACGTTCTACAAAAAACTGAATGCCGGTGACCGCCTGGGTGCCTGTGCAGAGATGAAGCGCTGGATTTTTGACGGAGGGCGCGATTGTCGGATCCGTTCGAACAACTGTTTCGGTCAGGTATTACGACGCGATCAGGAATCAGAGCTTGCTTGTTGGGGGCTGGATAAATGAATCGATTAATGGTGGCGACAGTTGGTGCTCTGCTGATTATCTTCATTGTGCTGGCATGGTTGGCCTTTTATTTCCACGGTAGCGCTGTAACGGCTGGCGGGAAGGTTGAGCAGTTGCGAAGTGACAACAACCTGCAGGCAGTCACGATTGCTACCCAGGCGTTTCAGTTCCAGCGTGCCAACGAAATCAGCAACGCGGCGACCCAGTACGGCATCAAAACCGACGCGGACACCCAGGGGAAAGAAATTGAATACCGGACGATCCTCAAGAATCAGCCAACGTGCGATTTGGCTGTGCCTGCCGCTATTGCTGGTGGGCTGCTCGACTACACGCACCGTCTACGTTCCCGCGCAATGTCAGCCGATACCATCGTCGCTGACGCAACCGGTGCTGGCCCCGCTCCCTCCGGCACGCTGACTTACTGCCAGGCAGTGTTGTGGATTGATCCGTTGCTGGCGGCGCTTGACAAAGCGAACAATCAACTACTGGCGATAAGGCAGCTTGATGAAGAGAGGCAGAAATGACAGACATGGATTTTGTACTGATGTGTCTCGGTCTCGGATTTGCATTTAGCGTGATATTTATTGGCAAACGTGGTGGTGGTTGCATGCGAAACCCTCCACCGCCAATCGGCTATGTGAGGCCAGCCCCTCCGCCATTCCCCTCACGACCATATAGTATCGAGAAGGGAGGGCGGAACCCGCCGCCACCAGATCATTACATTAAGCCAGCGCCAACCCCACCTCCGCCATGCGTAAGTCGGAAATGTAGACATGCCGGGATAATTCCACGGCAGAACCCGCCTGATGAGTCTGGAGGCTGCAATGATCTGTAATCTAGTTTGTGAGGTAAGAATACGGCGCTGGGCAATCCCAGTGCTGATTATTGCGCATTTAACCCGATGGGACTGGTTATTGATGAAATGCATCAGCATGCAGGTGAAAGCCGTCCCGGTAAAGAATTCCCCCGACAAGGAATGAGACAGTGAAGCCCTGCAGGAGGTGATCACGTCTTGCTGGCGGGTAAGCCGCAAGTGGCGAGGCAACCCCGCGAGGTGTGGCTGATGCTGCGTTTATTAAGGAAGCGGGAAAAAGTAGCGGATGAGATGAAGTGCGATGTAAGCGAAAGGTGTTAGCAGCGTGAATAGAGCAGTTGCAGCCCGATAAAAATCTGGTGGATAGTTCATAAAGCCTCCGTGGTTGGTTAGATCGTTTAGTTGCTATAAGGGCACCTATTCAAAGCTGAGCGACTGCTCCTCTATACAGAGGGTCATTGCTGAGCCTGTGATGCATCTATTGTGTCGGCTATTAGGCCTTCCATTAGTGAGTCGTAATTGCTGACATGTAGCTGGAGGCAGGCGTATCATCCTCTGAACCAGGAGGATTCCATGTCATACAATCTCGGCAATCTGCCCAAAGAAGAAATGGACAAGGTGAACGTTGACCTTGCCGCATCAGGCGTAGCGTACAAAGAGCGAATGAACCAGCCAGTGATAGCTGACCAGGTGGAGCGAGAGCAGCCTGAGTATTTGCGTGAATACTTCCGTGAGCGTGTGGCGCATTACCGAGAGGTGAGCAAGAGGCTACCTAACGGCTCCGCGCCGGTTTATCTGCAAATGGCAGAGGGCAACGGCAAGAAGTAACAGAACATCGATAACGACCCGCTTCGGCGGGTTTTTTTATGCCCGTAAACTGGAGGCGATTTAATGTCAGAAACGAAGGAAATTACCCAAGCCCAGAGTATCCGCCTCAATATCTTGAGTCTGGTTGCCTACGACACAGCAGCGGCTGCTGACGCCATTAAGTTTGTGGCGGACGATCCATTCAGAGCTGATTTGTTTAAGAAGCAGTATGAGAGACCTGAACTGATGCACCTTGAGGTAATTTCCAGGGTGAGAAAGGCAATTCAGGAAAGCACAGAGGCCTTGCTGATTTTAAGCATCCCAGAAGTGTAAGCATCGCAGCAGCCATTCAGTGAGTGGCTGATTCAATGCTACTGACAACCAGCAGGAGAAAACCATGGCGAAGCAAGTACCGGATGAAAGCCATGAGCGGCGTCCATACCCGCCACTGCAATTCATAGAGTCACATCAACTGATGCCATACATCGGCCTTGTTCCAGCTAATGAAGTGCAGGAGTGGGTGAATAGCCAAATTCTGAGCGACACCGGCAGCCTTCATAACCCTGATCACTCTCACCTGATGGATGCCGACATACGGTTTATGTGGGCGTCATCCGCGTTTGAGAAGAAAGGGCGCTATGTGCTCGGACAGGCAGAAGAGGTTGCCATGCGCGCCGGGGGCTGGCAGAAGGCCAGAATGGAACAGCAGATGCATGAATGGTTCGGTGAAGTGCCGAAGTTCATAATCACGCTGGCAGCGGATTACGTCGCTCAGTGCTCTGATCTGGAGTTCTGCGCATTGGTTGAGCATGAGCTCTACCATATTGCCCAGGCAACCGATGATTTCGGCGCGCCGAAATTCAACAGGGAAGGTCAGCCGGTGCTGAAGTTGCGCGGCCACGACGTTGAAGAGTTCGTTGGCGTGGTCCGTAGGTATGGTGCCAGCGTGGAAGTTCAAGAAATGGTTGATGCGGCTAACAAGCCTGCGGAGGTGGCACACCTAAACATTGCCAGGGCATGCGGTAACTGCATGTTGCGGCTGGCGTAAATTCAGGACAGGTCAGGACGGATGGTGAAATATGGCGGCGCTAAAATCAGAGGTTAAAGCCTTCATAATTCAATCCGTTGCGTGTTATGACACCCCTACTCAAGTGGTGGATACTGTCCTGAAAGAATTTGGGGTAAAAATAACCAGGCAACAGGTTGAACAAAACGATCCAACAAAGGTTAGCAGTAAAGGTCTGGCTAAAAGATGGGTAGATCTTTTCCACTCTACTCGTGAGCGTTTCCAGAATGAGATATCAGACATTCCGATAGCCAATAAAGCTTATCGGTTACGAGTTCTTGACCGCATGGCGGCCAGTACCGAAAAGGTTAAAAACTACGGGATGACCGCTCAGCTCATGGAGCAGGCGGCTAAAGAGGTTGGTGATGCCTATAGCAATAAACAAAAGGTTGAGCACACCAGCCCAGATGGGAGCATGACGCCAAGGCCAACGATAATCAGACTGGTGGGGGTGGAGCCAACTAATGGAAAGTCAGGTTGATCTGCAAATCCCCGCCAAACTTGTTCCTGTTTTCGCGACTGAGGGTATTCGCTACCGAGGCGCTCATGGTGGGCGAGGTTCAGCCAAGACGCGCACGTTTGCACTGATGAGTGCCGTCAAGGCGTATCAGGCTGCTGAAAGCGGTACAAGTGGGGTTATTCTCTGCGCCCGAGAGTTTATGAACTCCCTGGAAGAATCATCCATGGAGGAGGTTAAACAGGCGATCAGATCTGTACCATGGCTGGATGACTACTTCGATATTGGCGAAAAATACATTCGTACCAAGAACCGTAATGTCAGCTATGTTTTCTGCGGACTTCGCCACAACCTCGACAGCATCAAATCAAAAGCGCGAATTTTGGTGGCTTGGGTAGATGAGGCTGAATCGGTATCTGCAACAGCCTGGAAGAAACTCCGGCCAACGGTGCGTGAGCCTGGATCTGAAATTTGGGTGACATGGAACCCGGAGAAAGACGGTAGCGCCACTGATAAACTTTTCAGAAAGAATCCGCCGAAAAGCTCGATGATTGTCGAGATGAACTTTAGCGACAATCCGTGGTTCCCTGAAGTGCTCGAAGAGGAACGACGGGAAGACCTTGAAAACCTCGATTACGCCGATTACGCGTGGATATGGGAAGGGGCTTACCTTGAAAACTCCGATAAGCAGGTACTGGCGAATAAGTATGTTGTCCAAAGCTTTGCTGATGACCTATGGGAACAGGCCGAACGGCTGTTATTCGGCGCGGACTTCGGTTTTGCGAAAGACCCGAGCACGCTTATCCGCATGTTCATTCTCAACAGCAATCTGTACATCGAATACGAGGCTTACGGACACGGTGTCGAGCTGGATGACATGTGGAAGTTTTACGCAGGAATCGATGGTGCGAAGCCTAAGCAGCTTGAAGACTGGAAGGTCACTGACGAGGCGAAATTCCCTGGCATACCTCAGGCGCGGAAATGGCCGATCAAGGCTGACAACTCACGACCTGAAACAATTAGCCACATCAAGGCTCAGGGCTTCAATATTGCCGCCGCTCAGAAATGGGCAGGTAGCGTTGAGGACGGTATAACCTGCCTTCGTGGTTTTAAGCAGATCATCATTCACCCACGTTGTAAAGAAACAGCGAAAGAGGCTCGCCTGTACTCGTACAAGACCGATAGGACTACGGGGGAAGTGCTGCCAGTGATAGAAGATAAGAACAACCACTGCTGGGATGGTGTTCGATATGGATTGGACGGATATATCAAACACAAACCTCAGAGTATGGGAATGATGCTCCCTAAACGCCTCCGGTAATAACTCCACAACGGAATCGACATGAATAAAAACCTCCAGATGGCCGTCAACCACGCGTTGAACGACGCCAGGATTGAGCGTGCCCGCATGGGGATGCTGTCACCAACCATGGGGTTGGACAACAAGCGCGGTTCAGCATGGTGTGAATACGGTTTTCCTGACCAGATCACGTATGACAACCTCTATTCGCTTTATCGCCGTGGTGGCATAGCTCATGGCGCAGTAGAAAAGCTGGTGGGGAAATGCTGGCAAACCAACCCGGAAATTATTGAGGGTGAAAAGTCAGACGAGAAGCGCGCGGTAACCAAGTGGGAGAAAAAACTTAAGCAGGTGTTCACCTATCGGCTCTGGCGATCCTTTGCTGAAGCTGACCGCCGTAGATTGGTAGGCCGTTTTTCTGGTGTATTGCTGCATATAAACGACTCCCGTCAGTGGGATCAGCCTGTACTGAAAGGCAAAGCGCTAAAAAAAATAACAGTGGCATGGGCTGGGGCTTTAAAGGTTGCAGCGTGGGTAACTGATGTAAAAGCCGCAGATTATGGGCAGCCAAAGGAATGGGTGTACACGGAGCGATTACCCAATGGCGGCACTAACAGCCGCAAAGTACATCCAGACCGAATTTTCATTCTTGGCGATTATGCAGAAGACGCAATTGGGTTTCTGGAACCGGCATACAACGCATTTGTGAGCCTAGAAAAGGTGGAGGGCGGTTCTGGCGAGTCATTCCTGAAGAACGCGGCACGTCAGCTCGCGCTCAGCTTTGACAAAGAGATCGACTTTGGCAGTCTCGCGTCAATGTACGGCGTGAGTGTTGACGAGTTGCAGGACAAGTTCAACGAAGCAGCTCGTGAGATGAACCGGGGCAACGACGTCCTGATGAGTCTTCAAGGTGCAACTGTAACCTCTTTGGTTTCCCCGGTTTCTGACCCCAGCGCAACCTATAACGTCAACCTGCAGACGGCCTCTTCCGGTGTTGATATCCCGACGCGGATTCTTGTGGGGAACCAACAGGCAGAGCGATCGAGCACTGAAGACCAGAAGTACATGAACGGACGCTGCCAGAGCCGACGAGGTGATCTGTCATTCGAAATTGAGGACTTTTGCGACAAGCTGATTTATCTCGGCACTATCGACTCAGTAGGCCAAAAAACGGTTATCTGGGATGACCTAAATCAGCAGACGCGAACTGAGCGATTAGCAGACTCAAAAACCATGGCAGAAATAAACAAAGCCATGGTTGAAAGCGGCAATGAATCCCCATTCAGCGGGGCCGAGGTTCGCACTACTGCAGGCTATGAAGTAGAAAATAATGACCCGCTCGGGGAGGTAGAGGATGGTGAAGAAACCGAAACCTCCGATATTGCCGAGTAACATTAAAGATCCTACCGGTGTCGATAAGCTGGAACGTGGTGCCATGCGGGAGTTTGCAAAACGCATGGGGAAGATAGCGAAAGGTTACGTTGACATCCTCAACCGCATTCCTGCTGAACCAGTCGTCAATGAACGCTATACCTTTCGGCTCGATCAGGGGCTTCTCTCGATGCTGCTGCAGAACGGTGAATCGCTGGTGGAAGAAATTCTCCTCGAAGGTGGAGAGTTCAACCTCTGGTTCTTTGGTCGCTATGTCTCTGTGGCATATCAGCGCGGCACCACGCAGGAGTATTACAACCTATCTCAACAATCATCTGCTTATGCTGCCGGACAGCAGGATATCCCAAGCATCCTATTAAGCGAGCCATATCAGCTTCGCCTGATACTGGTTAGGGCGCGTGAGTTCGAAGAGATGAAAGGGCTTAGCGCGCAAGTTAAAAGTAACATGGCACGTATCCTGACTGATGGTATAGCCAGGGGGCTAAATCCCCGTGATGTTGCGAAAAACCTCAATGAGCAAACCGGCATAGAAACACGGCGAGCTAACCGCATCGCCAGAACGGAAATCACCACCGCACTGCGCCGCGCTCGCTGGGATGAAGCCCAGGATGCTGAAGACCGCTACGGAATCAGGACTAGGCTTCTTCATCTTTCAGCCTTAAGCCCAACAACCCGCCGCCATCACGCCTTGAGGCATGCACATCTTTACACCATAGAAGAGGTTCGCGAGTGGTACAGCGTCAACGGCAATGCCATTAATTGCAAATGTACACAGGTAGTCGTGCTGGTGGATGCCACTGGTAATCCGCTATACCCGAACGTTATTGAAATGGCTAAAAAGAGACTTGAGAAGGCGCAAGAGGATGGGATGTTTACCAACCAAAGGCATTGCGGTTGTGGGAAACACAAGGCTGCATAACATTGGGAAAAATTATGAAAGTTCAAGTTAACGTAACCACGAAGGTAAACAACCAGGCGATTCGCCGGGAAACGTACAACGGGAGAGAGCATCTTGTTTTGCCCAGTTATACGCTTCCGGCAAACGTAGTCATGAATGACGGGCTTTATACGGCCAGCGAAATCGACGCTCACTATCAGGGGTTGGAAGGCACGTTGGCACCGTTGGGACACCCACAGCTTAATGGCGCATTCATTTCTGCATTTTCAGCCGAAGGCATCAACCAGGGCCACATTGGAGCCTGGAACCGCAACGTGAAGAAATCCGGTAATCGTATTTACCTGGAAAAATGGGTGGATACACATACCGCCAACCAGAGCGAGGGAGGGCGAGAGCTGCTCGACCGTGTGGCAGCTATTGAGCGTGGTGATGAAGTTCCGCCGATTCACACGAGCGTAGCGGTGTTCCTTGATCAACTGGAGCCAAACGAGCAGCAGAAGTCTACGGGCGCGAAGTGGGTGGCGAAGATTCACGGTATGGACCACGACGCCATTTTACTGCATGAGGTAGGAGCTGCGACGCCGGAGCAGGGTGTTGGCCTGATGGTTAACGCTGATCTCGCTACGCCACTCAAGGCCAATTCTGGCGCGCTGGTGGGTGAGTCCTACCGCGATCGCGAACTCAGGCTAGATCGGGCAGCTAAAGCCCAATTCGCACCAGGTGAAAATGAATATGCGTGGGTGGCTGACTTCACCGATTCGCAAGTTGTAATTATGCGTAACGGAGGCGCTGCGCAGGTTTATGGCTACTCCGCTGATGGCGGGAAAATCACCTTTGATGCCACCGGAACACCGGTAACGCGCCAAGAATCATGGGTGGCTATCGTCGCCAACAAAGTTAAATCCTTATTCACTCCGCAGGGACAACCTGCACAAAACCACCAAACGGAGGGCGACATGCCTTTGACCACTGAAGAGAAACAAGAGCTGATCACCGAAATCGGCAAAGGCCTGGCTGCCAACTTCGCCGATGCGCTTAAACCGATCGCTGACAAAGTTGATGCACTGCAGATCAACCATAACCAACTGGCCGAAACCCTGACCGCCAATTCCCGTGCTGAAGAGAAAACCAAACGTGAAGCGGTGGCTAAGGTTCATGGTGAAGTCGTCGCCAATGCGCTCAAGGGTGACGCACTGGACGTAATGTTTAAGTCTTTGGGCGAAGCAGCTCCGTTAGCAGGTAACTCCGGCCAACAGCAGCAAGAAAGCGGTGCACCTGCTGCTGACGCATATTTCAAATAAGGGGACATCCAATGCCACGTTATCGTCGCGTTAATATCGACGGTCAGTCTCTGTACAAGACCGAAACCCGCACCACTGCCGCAGCACTTCTGCCAGGCACTGCTGCTGTCATCAACGCCAATGATGAGTTTGCTCAGGCAGCGGCGCTTAAAGGCCGCATCTACATCATCGACGTTGCTTATCACCAAGGGCTGAAAATTACGGATGCTGTCCCCGTCGGTGACTCCGCTGTAGGCAACTACGCGGAGGAAGGCCGTGAATTGGCTCTACTGTGCGTACCTGGCGCGTACAAGAAAGACAGCCCGATCAAGCTCGGCGCAAATGGTCAATTCACTTTGGCTACGGCTGACACTGACTCAGTGATCGGCTACAGCCAGGATGAAGCAACCATCGCGGCCAATACCACCGATTTCATCCGCGTGCGTATGCGCGTTGGCACCGTCGCAGCAGCGCCTGCACCGTAAAAAGGAAAATATATGTATTTCTCCAAAGAGACACTGGCTGCAAACAGCCGCCTCGGTGGTCACTGGAATGAGCTGTGGGCGAACCGTAATATTTGGAACGCCACCAACAATTCCATGATTGCTGTAAACCGTGCGCACATGACGCCAGAGATGCTGGCATGTAACGCTGTTGGTGGTTTCGCTCGTGAGTTCTGGGCAGAAGTTGATAACCAGATCCTCCAAATGCGCGATCAGGAAGAAGGGATGGAAATCATCAATGACCTGATGGGCGTTCAAACAGTGCTGCCAGTAGGTAAGACAGCCAAGCTCTATAACGTGGTAGGCGATATTGCTGATGATGTTTCAGTCAGCATTGATGGCCAGGCTCCTTTCTCATTTGATCATACTGAATACGACAGCGATGGTGATCCAATCCCAGTCTTCACCGCAGGCTATGGTGTTAACTGGCGTCATGCGGCAGGCATGAATTCCGTGGGTATTGATCTTGTTCTGGACTCGCAGGCAGCCAAGCTGAAGAAGGTGAACAAACGCCGGGTAGCCTATTACCTGTCTGGTGATTCCAGCATTCAGGTGCAAGGTTATCCAGCTCAAGGTATGAAAAACCACCGCAACTCCAAGAAAATTAATCTTGGTTCAGGCGCGGGTGGTGCGAATATTGATCTCACTACCGCTACACAGGCTCAGTTGATTGAGTTTTACGGGAAAGGCGCATTTGGTATCACAGCACGCGCTAACAAAGTTGCTCAATATGATATCCAGTGGGTGAGCCCTGAAATCTGGGCTAACTATGCTCAGCCCTATGTCGTTAACGGGGTAATTACTGGGACTGTGCTGCAGGCTATCCTGCCATTTGCACCAGTGAAAGAGGTGCGTCCAACGTTTGCACTATCTGGCAACGAATTTATCGCCTATCAGCGCCGTCGTGATGTTATCTCCCCTCTGATTGGTATGGCGCAGGGGGTTATTCCTTTGCCTCGCCCACTGCCTAACGTTAACTACAACTTCCAGATCATGTCTGCTGAAGGTCTGCAAATTACCGCAGATGATCAGGGGCTGTCCGGTGTTGTCTATGGTGCCGTTCTGGCGTAAGGGGTGAGCATGGCTAAGTACGAAGTAATTCGCCCCTGGAATGGCGTAGAGCTGGGGCAGATGCTGGAATTGGAAACTCTCCACCCGGCGCTAAAATCCAACGTTCGTCTGATGCGTGGTGAGGCTGGTGGTGAATTGACACCGGCAACGCCTGATGCTGGCAATGAAGCGAAATCACGCAAAGAGATCATCGCCAAACGCCTGACCGAGCTGGGCATCGAGTTCAAAGGTAACCTTGGTGCTGAAAGGTTGGCCGAGCTTCTGCCTGACGGCGAACTTGAAAATCTCTTCCCCGCTGAATAACAGCCGCCGCTAAGGCGGTTTTTTTATGCCCCGCTTCGGCGGGGTATTTCTTTACAGGAATCAGCCATGGTGACTATTGAAAAGGCCAAAGAATACCTTGAGTCACAGGGTATCACTTTGCCTGATTTCGTCCTGGAGGCTCTGGTGGATCAGGCAAACAGCATTCAGGAATGCCTGGATGCACATTATCCTGCTTCCACAGCACTACTGATACAGCTCTACTTGCTGGCACTTATGGGGTTAGGCCAGGGCGATAAGTACATCAGCTCACAAACAGCGCCAAGTGGTGCGTCACGGTCATTCCGCTATCAAGCATTCTCCGACCGCTGGAAGGGGGCGCTGAATCTGCTGCGCGGGCTCGACAAACAAGGTTGTGCAGTATCTATAACTCCACCTGACCCAACCAATAAAGCTTTTGCCGGTGTCTGGATTGGCAAAGGCGGTTGCATGTGTGGCGGTAACTGATGGTGTGGATTACGGTAACGGAGCGCCTACCCAAGCCATTTGTGCGAGTCTGGATAAAAACCGATACCAATAAGCAAACCACTGGCTTCGTGAGCAGTAGCGGTGAATGGACAATCAATTGCCCTCGAATCGCAACTGAGCGGCCATCAGTGGTTAGTTGGAGGGAGTGACATGTCTTCTGTAGCTGATTGGTCGTATACAGCAGAGGCCACTTTCTGGCGAAACCTTGGCAACAGTGAAGCGGGCGATCCACTTGGATGGGCAATGCCTGAAATCATCATGTGCGATTACGAAGGTGGGTTATCGAAAAAACTGAGCAATATCGGTTCTGAGATAACGGTAAAAAATACCGTCTGGACTGAGTTCACGGGGGCTAAGGCTGGCGACTACCTATTAATTGGAAAGTCTACAGCTGTAGACCCGATCGCTGCAGGTGCTGATGAAGTAATGCAAGTAGTACGGTATGCCGATACGTTTGAGCGCCTCGCTGAAGACATCGCCATCCTGACGGGAGCGTAACCATGGGCGTAAAGATAAAGGGCGTCAAGGCAGCACAGCGACGCTTGGATGCTGTCGTAGAGGATGTTCGGACACGTAAAGCGGTTAGGGCAATCAAATCCGCAATGTTCATTATCGGTGCAGAGTCAGCACTTATGACGCCGATGGATACCGGCACCCTGGTGAACTCACAGTTCCAAGAAACCATGATTAACGGCACGCGCATTACTGGCCGCATTGGGTACTCCGCTAACTACGCCGTCTACGTTCACAACGCCAGTGGCATCATGAAGGGACTGCCTAGGCCAAACAACCGAGGTAATTATTGGGATCCGTCTGGCGAACCCAAATTCCTGACAAAAGCGGCCGAGAAAACTCGACGTCAGGTGGATGACATAATCCGGAAGGAGATGAAGCTGTGACCCCTCCAATGTATCGCCGCCTCCGCGACCACTTCGAAGATGCAGGGCTGACTGCTGGCTTCACCATCCAAATTCTGATGTGGAATGACACAGGCAAGCCATCCGATGCCTTCATTGTGTTCCGCTCAGGCGGTGGATCTAACGTTCAGCATGACCGTGGTGGTGATTTTTTCGTGATGGTCGATGTAGTTGGCGCGAAAGGCAACAACGCTGAAGCAGATGCTGCAGCGAACAGAATTGCTGATTTCATCAGTGACCAGGAAGGCGCTGATAGTTGCGTTGGGGCCATGAGGTTACTTGGTGGGCTTCCTGCACCTATTGTGTCGGCAGAAGGCCGTATCATTTACCGACTGTTGGTCTGCTGCACCTACGGCGAATAACCGCACATATCTATCCATCAGGCTGCCTACGGGCGGCCTTTTTTATTTGAAGAGGTAACACATGCAAGGTTGTCCAAATGACACCGGCAAGCTGATCGGTAAAGTTGCCGTTCTTCGTGCTGCATTCGGTTGTGCTGATGCACTGCCAGCTCTAAGCGACTGGAAGCGCCTTGGTGCGCTGACAACTAAAGGGTTCGATTTCTCCCCTAACACGGTGACGTCAGAGGCAGACGATACCAAAGGGCTCGTTGAGAGCCTTGTAACGAACATGGATTTCACCATTTCTGGGGAGGGTGAGTTCCGTAAAAAGGACAAAACTACTGAGATCGGCGCGATTCATATCTCTAAGTACATCTTTGATGAAGTGCAGGCGGGACGGCAGCCAACCTTATGGCTTCGTTTCGACTTCGTTGGCGAAGATTCTGGCACCTACATCATGGGCTACTTCAACACTACATCCTGGTCTGGTGATTTCGGCGGCACTGATATTTCCACTTTCTCTGGTGAGTGGAAAGTAGCTGATGCCGATACCGTGGTGTTTGAAGTCGGTGATGATATTCCGGTTACTGGCGTCACTGTAGCACCGGCGACAGCAAGCATTGCTGTAGGGGCGACTCAGCAACTCACCACTACCTTTGTGCCAGTTGATGCCAGTGATAAAACCGGCACCTGGTCATCTTCTGCTACCGGCAAGGCCACGGTTAATCAATCAGGTCTGGTTACTGGTGTCTCTGCTGGCTCGGCGATTATCACTTTCACCTCTAACGATGGCGCTAAGACATCGACCAGTGCGATCACTGTCACCGCGTAACTATCACAAAGGGCATGCACGTGCCCTTGATGATAATTATTCGAGGTTTAATCAATGATACCGTTCACCGAAATTGGCGAGATGCTGATCTCCGATGCTGACCGCGATTACTTCTTTAGGCCGTCGTTCGCCAACATGTCCCGCATAGGTTCGCCTGCGGCGATTGTGGAGCGTTTTGCCGAACTTCATACCAGCGATGCCCCGAGGTTACTTGAAGCCGCCATGGAAGCATATGGCGCGATCCCTGCGTGGTTACTGGAACACATCAATGCACCTTCATTCAGTAGCGATGCCATCTATGCTGGGATGATAGTCATGCAAGCTTGCTGTGATGATGATATCAGTGCGCTGGTGGGGGAGTTGCGGCCAAGCAAACGAGGTAAAAGGGCATTTGTGTTTCGCCAGGGCAAGATGCCGGTAAGCGATATCATCGTGCTTGGACAAGCCCTCATTACTCACGGCATCATCGGAAAGGCAAAGGTGCGCAAGCTTCAGCGGCATGAGTCGAACAGCTATGTGAACGAGTTCAACGCTTTCGAGTACATCAGCGCTGCCAGAAACCACTTCAGCATGCCGCGCGCCGAGGCTGAGAGGCTTACGATGACCGAATTTCAGCTATTGCTGGCTGCCAAGTATCCTGATCAGAAAGGTTTCACACGTGAAGAGTATGACCAGGTAATGGACGAAGATGACAAGCGTTGGCAGGCGATGATGAAAACGCAAAAAAATTAGTAGCCCTTAAACGAAGTAGAAGACAAATCAGATAACGCATTTTTCGCTAATGCTGGTGTACGTTGGCGCTGTGCAAGTGACTACAACGCAACTCAAAGCGGTTTAACGCAATTCAAGGGAAACAAACCCGCTTGTCGACATTGAAAGATCACCATTAAGGTAATACACTCCAACTCAAATGATAGTAGTTACCCCTTTAGATTTATCCGTTTTTGAGTTTTGGAGGCATTATGTTTAGCGAAGAAAAAGTAGCTCAGATGGCTGCTTACCTGCTGCTTAAGCGCGGCGGTCGCATGGCATATTTAAAACTCATGAAATTACTTTACCTATCAAACCGGCAATCCATGGTTAAACATGGGCGAATGATGGGTGAGGATCGTCTCTTCTCAATGCAGCATGGTCCTGTCATGTCTACGACACTCGATTTGATTCGTGGCAGAGCGGATATAGATGGGGCGTACTGGTATCAACTGATTCAGACTGACAGGCATGATGTAGTCCTGCGTGCAGATCCGCGAACAATGGATGCGGATGAAGTTTTTGACGAACTGAGCAAATCTGATGTCAGAATTCTCGATGAGATCTATGCTCAATACGGGCATATGAACAGATACGAATTACGAGATATGACACACTTGATGGATGTTTGCCCTGAGTGGCATGATCCGGGTTTTTCTCGGACTCCTATTAACGTTCTTGAAATTTTTCTTAACGAAGGAAAATCCCAAGAAGAGGCAGAAAACATGCTTAGAAGCATGTGTGAGTCTCAACAGCTTAAGGAGTTTTCTTCTCAATTGTCATGACTACATTTCAGCCATACAGAAAAGGAACCGTTCTGGCTCCAACTGGGCCCTGCAATCATTTGCATGTGATTTGCAATGATCCAGTATTTTATCCAATTAATGACTGTTATTGCATTTTGGTCGTTAACATCTCGAGTATTAAGCATGGTGTTCCTCATGATGATGCGTGCATTTTAGATGTTGGTGACCATATCTTCATTAGGCACCCAAGCTATGTTGTTTACGCTGAAGCGGTAATTTGGCGAGTGGACAATGTTTCAAGTAAGCAAGCCACTGGTGAAATAGTTACTCATGCTGATATGCCAGATGCAGTGTTTGAAAGAATTTTAGCCGGTTTTGACATCTCTGAACAAGTGAAACCGAAAAACCTTAAGTTCAAAGCAAACTATTGCATGATTGAAGAAGAAAACGACGAAGATGATCAAGCGGAACAAATGACAGGTTCATAAGACTGACTATCATCTCAAATAGAACCCACCTTCGGTGGGTTTTTGCTTTCTGGTCCCCAAAAAAGCCCACCGAAGTGGGCATAAATTGCTTACTCACCTATCTGTGGTGATAGGTCGTGCTCGCGGTGCATCCGGTAAAATATTCTAAAGTTGTCCTGTCTAAACAAGCCGACTTCAATGTGTGATGACTCCCTGCACAGCAGCTTTCGAGATTCGTTAATCGTCCTGGGTGACTCGAGCGGCATTGAGTAATAAGCGCCCGCCAATCTATGCTCGGCAACTCGAAGTATTGGATAAACCTGCTTCATGTAGTCGCACATATAGGTGGCGTAACTCCACAGCCATGAGAGCGTGCAAAGCTCATCATCGGTAAATTGACGGGCTATTTGTGGCAGCTCTATCTGCTTACCCAGGTATTCGCCATCCAGCACAATGCGGTGAACGTATTCGATAGCCTGCGGGATCTGCTCCGGGGTTAAGTCCTCTATGCTCTCTACGGCAAAGCGCTGGTGGATGATTGAATAGGCTTCCGGGTACATCAGGTGCTTCTTGCTGACCAGCATGTTCACCGCGTCGCGCAGTGGGGTGCGGTCGTCAACGGTTGTGGCTGGCTTGCGAACGGCAGCGCCTTTCGTCCAGTAGTCGTGCAGAACGGTGAAGCACTCTTCCTGATAGGCGATCAGCTTGTCGCGGATATCGGCGCGCACCTTTGATGGGTTGATGCTGAACAGCCACCCGTTAAGCTTCTTCAGTGGGATGCAGAGCAGCTTACGAATTCTGCCGTCAGCGGCAACCATAGAGATATCTCTACAGTCGAATTTTGAATGAACACTGTCAACCATGCTCATATGAGGATGGTTGGTTTTCTTCATATCTTCCATTAGCTTGCGGTGCTGAGTTGTCCAGCTCATGCTGAGGTTCTCAACGATAGGCTTCATTGCCACATAAGCCACACCGGCGGCCATCGCAGTGATGATAGGTTGTCCATGGAACTGGACGGATGAAGTGTTAACTGTTTCAAGAATTGATATACTGCTCATGTCTTTTATCCTTGTGCGGATGGGGGACAAATCAGAAGCCCTGACTGTTCGCGCAGTTGGGGCTTCGCTCTTTGGTGCAAATTACACCGGGCATAACTTGTCAATTAGAGTATACAAATGTCATGACTAGTCATGTATGATGATGCTATAGCCGTTCCTTTAAGGTGTCAATACTAATGATGACTAACAATGACTCTGTAGCGTCTCGAATTGCCGAACGAAGGGCGATGTTAGGGTGGTCGCAGAATAAGCTGGCGAACCAGTCAGGTGTAGCACCTGCACAAATTTCCAGGTATGAAGCTGGGACCAATCAGCCAACGAAACCTGTTATCGCGAAGTTGGCTAATGCTTTGGGTGTGTCTTTTGACTGGCTGGCATATGGTGCTGATAGCTGCACTACTGAGCAGGGGCAGGTCAGCTCTGCAAGAGATCCGCAAATCAACGTCAGGCTACCCCAGGATTTAAAGGACGCAGTTCATAACATGGCTGCAGATAACAAACGTTCGGTTAACTCAGAGATCGTTGCTGTTCTTCTCGAAGCTGTTCGCAGGCATAGCCTTTCCCCCCTTGATGGTACGGAGGGAATGCTGTTGCGTGCTAAAGAGTTCTTGCTTCCAAGTGAGATACTTGAGGATATTGCCAACAGAGCCGCCGAGAGAGCCCTAAAGTTGGACAGAGAAAAGAAGTAACTCAACCCGCTTGGCTGCGGGTTTTTTCGTTGCCACCGCCGCACCCTCTGCTACCATGTAACGACTTGTTACTTGTCTATGGGAAAAGGACTAAATGAAAAAGTGGAAGATTTTGATTTTGGTGCTGGTTGGTTTGTTACTAGCGTCACTAATTGCTGTTTTATTGGTGCCTAGAGATAATGCTGAAAAAGCAGGAATGATTTCTGTATGCAGTAATATCACCAAGGAAAAAATGAAATCACCAAGCTCCTACATTATTGACAAATCAGCAGTCATAGTTAGAGATGCCAATGAAGCAGAAACCAATTCAAAATTGACTGAGACCGCAATGGAACGTCTTCGCCCGTACATTGAGGATGGTCGAATGAAGTATAAAATTGCTGAAGTTTACATAGATTATGAGGCGAAAAACTCTTTCGGTGTTCTGATAAAAAATAGTGCCGCTTGTTACTATGACATTATATCATCAAGTTCGAGTAATTCTTATGATATGACGCGTGCGAACATTTCAGGCAATGATTTCATGGGAACCGATCTTTATATAATGCTTGCAGCTGACGATGGGAAAATTGGAAGAGGCGGTTTTATGCAAAAGTATGAATACATAAAAAATGTAGTCACAGGCGTGATGTAATACAAGAAAGTAATAATCACCTTATCTAACCTCGCTACGGCGGGGTTTTTTTATGCCCGGAGATAGGTAAATGGCGAGTGGAACCAACGAAGGCAGCATTGTCTACCAGGTGGAGCTTGAGTCGCAGGCTTTGCTGGTGGGCCAGCGAAAAATAAATGCCAACCTTGATGAAATGGAAGGGCGCTTCCTCGCTACCGGAAAGTCAGTTGGGGTTGCTGAGAAATCATTCCTATCTCTGTCTCGGGTGGCTGCAAGTGTCACTGCGGCACTGTCAGTTCAGCAGGTGGCTCAATACGCAAATGCCTGGGTAGATGCAAGTAACAAATTGGCAAACGCAGTGCGGCCTTCAGAAAATTTGGCCGATGTCACCCAGCGTGTATTTGATGTCTCACAAGATGCTCGCTCAGAACTCGGAGCTACGTCCGCATTATATGGGCGTCTAGAAAGAGCAACGAGAAGCGCAGGAACTAGTACCGCAGAGCTTACAAAATTGACAACCACCATTAGTAAGGGGCTGATTGTATCAGGTGCATCGACAGCTGAAGCCAGTTCGACCATGATTCAGCTTTCTCAAGCACTAGCGTCCGGTACCCTTCGAGGTGAGGAATTCAATTCGATCTCAGAGAATGGATCACGTTTAGCTGTTGCTCTCGCGGACTCACTTGGGGTTACACAAGGTGAATTGAGGGCTATGGCAGCCCAGGGTAAGTTAACAACCGATGTTGTTGTTAAAGGGCTGCTAACACAGGGGGATGTAATAGCCAAAGAGTTCAGCAACACAGTAATGACTATGGGGCAAGCATTCCAGGTAGCGGGCAACAACATCACCAAGTTCGTTGGTGAATCAACATCAGTGCAGACAGGCCTGAAAGTATTCAATGATACGGTTATTTCGTTAAGTGAGAACATTGATATTGCGGCCAGCGTGGTAACTGCTTTTTCTGCTGTTCTTGGTGGTCGGTACGTTGGCGCACTGGCTTTGGCTACCCAGGCAAAAGTAAGTGACATGCTGGCCGCGAGGGCTCAGGCAGTAGCTGTGTCCTCTTCAGCAACAGCAGTGGCGAACGCTGCGACTGTAACGACAAGAAAGGCATTATTAGATAAAGAAGCAGCATTATCATCGCTAGCTTTGGCGCAAGCAGAATATAACGTTGCTAAAGGATCGTCCGCCGAGGCATTTGCTTTAGAAAATCTCAACGCAACAAAGTCTATTGCCATCCAGCGATCAGCTGCATTTGCTGAAGCTCAGTTGGCACAATCAGCCGCCACGAGAACAGCAACCACGGCGGCAGCGATGGCAACCACGACTATTGGCGGGTTGGCAAGAAATGCACTGGCATTAATTGGCGGGCCCACTGGGTTCGCAATGATCGCTGGGGCGGCATTATTCTATTTCTACCAGAAAACACAGCAAGCAAAACAAGAAGCTATCGATTTTTCAGACAAGCTTGATGGTGTGATCGCGAAGATGCGAACCATGAGCAATGTCCAGCTCGCTGCTGAAATTGATAAGGCAACAAAATCAATAAACGTTCAATCTGGCGAAGTTAAGAATAGCGAAGCGAGATTAGCAGACCTCACATTCAGGCTTGAAAGTGCGAAAGCTGCAGTTGCGGGTTTAGGTCAGGGCAGCCTGTTTTATTCTGATGCCGTATTAAAGCTCAACCAGCTAGAGAGCGAGCATATTCAATTAACGGCTCAGGTAGAGTCAGAGCAAACAAAGCTACGTCAAACGGTCAGCAAGGCAGGGATATTACGCGCCCAACTTAATGGCACGCTTGTCCAAGGCATAGATCTGCTCAAGCGCGATGGACATGAAGCAGGCGTGTCAGCTGGGCTATTTAATCAACTTGGTAGCGCGCTTGATATTGCATCGAAGGCGAAGGATAAATTTAACTCATCCAGTATCAAGGTTGATCGCCCACAAAACATTCAGGACTATCTTGATAAACAAGAACAACAAGTTGAACTTCAAAGCGAGCTAAATGACCGGAAAAGGGCTCAACTTAAAGCCGAGCAAGATATTCGCAACCTAGCTGGAAAAGATAATACGGATGGGGCAAGTAAGGAGCGGCTTGAACAGGACGTTTTACTAGCGCGTGAACGAGCCGGTGCAGAGTTCGATGCGACGAAAGCCATCCAGGAACAGAAAAAGGCTACTAAAGAGGGGGCTGCGGAAGGTAAAAAAGCAGCCACTCAGGCAGAGAGTGTTGCTCAGAAGGTAGAAAATCTGCGGCAAAAATCTGAGCTGGCAGCTAGTTCTACACAAGAATTTAGCCGTGAACAAGCGATCCTTACTGCCCAGCAATCACTCGGTAAAGGCGCGACGCAAGCACAGGTTACTCTGGCCGGGGAGTATGCCGCTAAAGCATGGGATGCGGCCGCCGCAGCCAAAGGCGTCACTGAGGCGATCAAGGCTATGCCTGAGAAGGCAGAGAATAAATCCTACGCCGAATCCATGCAGAACCTGAAAGCTGCGCTGGATGCAGGGAAGATTGACCTTCAGGAGTACAACACCTCCACCGAGAAAATGGCACTGGAGCATCATAACAACTTGGCGAAGATTAACGCCCAGGCTGTAGTTAACCCTGTCGCATCTGCACGTGCTGAAGTTGATCCGGTTCAGCAGTTGGCGAATGAGAATGCTCAAAAGCTGGCCCTGATGCAGCAGTATCAACAACAGGAGCAGGCGATACTGCTGCAGTCCTACGCTGCAGGGAAAATCAGCTATGACCAATTCATTATTGCGAAGCAGACGACAGATGCGCAGTATCTCGCTTTGCGCACTGCCCAAGAGAATCAATACCAGGAGCAGCAGACAGCAGCGCAATGGCAGTTACTGAGCCAACAAAGCCTCGGTTACGACATGTTGACGAGTGCCGTTGACGCATTTGCCGGTAACGCATCCAATGCAATAACAGGACTAATTACTGGTTCCATGAGTGCAGAAGACGCTCTGAAGTCCCTTGGCAGCACAATGCTAAATAGCGTTGTGAATAGCCTTGTGCAAGTTGGTGTTGAGATGTTGAAAAATTTCATCATCCAGCAAGTCATGGGTGGGGCGGCCACTACGGCTGGAGTTGCACAGGCAGGCATCCTTGCTTCAGCTTGGGCAGCTCCAGCGGCATTAGCATCCCTTGCTTCATTTGGTGGTAACTCAGTTCCTGCAATGGCAGGTATGACTGCAACAGTAGGCCTCGCAAAAGGTTTGGCTGTGGCGGGCGCGCGCAAGAATGGCGGGCCAGTATCTGCTGGCAGCATGTACCAGGTAGGCGAAGGTGGCATGCCTGAAATCTACCAGGCGTCAAACGGCAGTCAGTACATGATCCCTGGTGATAACGGTAAGGTGATCAGCAACAAGGACATGCAGGGTGGGGGAAGCGGCATAAACGTGAGTGTGAATATCACTAACACCAATGGGTCACTCGTTGATCACCAGGTCAACAGCGATGGAAACGGTGGTATCTCCATGGAGATATTTATCGCTGACATGGACAACGGCGGCCCTATGAGTCAAGCCGTATCGAGAAACCATCAAGCCCCGCGTAGGGCGACAAACTAACAACCCGCTTCGGCGGGTTTTTTATTACCGGGAGAAAACCGTGGCAATACCTTATCCCGACTGGCTATCACTTCCCCAAAAGGCCAATAAGGCCCGCACGATTGATACCGGGTTCCGTACTGATCAACCGGCAGTGGGCGCGCCTATTTTCCAGCGTCTGACCGATGACCTCAAAACCACCTGGTCACTGAACTGGATTTTCACGCTGCAGGAAGACCGAGCATTTGAGCAGTGGTATCGCAGCCCGCGCTATCTCGATAATGGCAACCAGTGGTTCACCATGCTGTGCAATCTGGGTGGTTCTGGTCTGCAGGTGCAGGAGCTGCATTTTGTGGCCCCGCCGGTACAGACAAGCATCAACGGCAATACGACGACCTGGACGGGGAACGTCATCACTCGGAAGGTTTACAACCCGGATGATGAATTCTCAGACGTTATTGTTGAGCTGCCGTCTAATCAGTGGGGGATCATTGATGAGGTGGTTAACCGAGACATGCCGGAGTATTAAATGCCAACGTTACGCGAATTTCAGTCTCAGCGGCCTAACCGCATTCTGTACGACACTATGACGTTTTATCACTCGACCTTCGGCTATATCCGCCTGGTGAATCGCCAGATTTACCCAAAGACGTTTGCGGGGCAGGTCTACACGCCGTGCCGGATGGAAGTATCAGAAAGCCAGCAGAGCAACACGCCGGTAATTAATGCCACGGTGAAGTTTGGCCGCCTGGCACAGGACTTTAAGCAGCAGTTGAAGTTGTGGCGTGCCTATTCGCGGATAACACCTATATCGGCCACATACCAGCGATTTGATGCAGCCGACATGAATACGCCGTTAAAGCCGTGGACGCTCTACGTTAAAGACGTGTCGATGGATGAGAGCGACGTTACATGTTCGCTGACGCTACAGAACCCACTGAACAACAACATCGCCTTTCTCTACAACACCACCGACTTCCCAGGACTTGCCAATGCATAAAGCTGATTTTGTGAACGTCATGGAGGGTAAACCGTGGCGCGATAGAGCGTGCTCGTTTGATGCAGTGGACTGCTGGGGGTTAGTGGTCATGTATTACCGGCATGTGCTCGGTATTGAGATACACCAAACGCCGGACTACGAAGCCGGTAGCGACTTCCTGACGTGTTTCGCGGGTGATGTTGTGTTCTGGCGGAAGGCAGAGAAGGCCGCCGACAGTAGCATTTTTATCGCGTATTACGGCACTCAGCCAATACACGTTGGACTGGTGGTCGATGGGCAAGCATTCCACAGCCGTGGCGAAGCGGGGCATGTGCGTTTCGACAAGCTGCGAACGTTAGAAAAGGTGTTCACCAAACTGGAGTTTTACGACTATGCCGTTGATCGAGGTTCAGCGTGTGCCGGGGATACCGAAAGAACGGTATAACCTTCCCGCCGGCAGTATGTTCTACCCCTGGCTGAAAGAAGCCAAACTGCACTGCGATGTTGAAATACGGAGGAATGGAGAGAAGTTAAAACCTGATGATGAGCTGAACTTCCCCCTCAACCAGAACGACATTATCAGTGTGTTTGACCAACCCAAAGATGGTGTTGTCGGAACTCTACTCAACCCTCTAGAACACTTTAACCCGATAAAATTTACTCAGAAAATCCTTTCGGCACTCATCAAGCAACCAAGTGCCAACGCAGCCAGTAACAACTCCAAAACCTCACCAAACAACAGCCTCAAAGGGCAGACCAATATTGCCCGCAACGGTGAGGCAAAACCGGATAACTACGGCCAAGTGAGGGCATTCCCAGACCTGATCCAAGAGTCTCTATTCGAGTACACCAATAACATCAAAAAGGTGACAGAGTGGATGAACTTCGGGCTGGGGAAATATGACATCACGTCGGTTCGCTATTCAGAATCAAACCTCGGTGCCCTGGCGGGTGCCTCGTACCAGATTTTCCAGCCGGGGCAAAACATACCGCTCATCAATGAGGGTTTTGCGTTCGATGACATCGACGGACAGGAGTTACCGGGGCCCAACGAAAGCGAAGACTTCCCTGCGGAAACTGCCACGACAACCACTGGCATGGTATCTGGAGAGTTCATCGCTGGGCAGGCCAAGGTAAAGATTAAGCAAAATAGCGAATTCGATTATTTCTATGACCTACCAAAACCGCACTCAGTTTCGTTCGTTGTTAACGTCACATACAACACTGTTTCAGGCCCTGTAACACGAGACATCACTGTTTTTGCTGATCTTGCTAACGCAACCACGTCAAACGACGGCGCACCAATAGATCCACAGTATTTCTATGAATTCACTTTTGCCAACCTCAGCGGAAACGACATCAGCCAGATCCCTGGTGACGCGGTAATCAACACCACGATTTTCACGCTCAATGATAATGAACCGCTGGTGATTGGGCCTTCGTTTTCACCTGTTGAAGGCACGCAGCTTTGGGTGCATCTACAGGCTCAATTAGGCCACGGGGACTACGCCAGAACAAGCGTCACATTTTGGAAAGTTGACGAGGACAACAACCAGATTCCTGGCACGCTTGAGAGCTATAACATCGGCCTGAACAATGACGATGAAAACTCTGACACCAAATACGGGACATTCAAATTTACGCCGGTATCTGGTAGCGGACGTTATGCAGTCACGTTTATTCGCACAAACAACAGCAATGATCACTCAGTGCTCAAAGTTGAAGCTGTCCACATCGTCAGAACTCGCAGTAACGTCGTTTACCTTAATGACACACTCGTAACCGTCACTGTAACAGCCACTGAGCGGGCAACCAGTGCCAGGGAGCGTAAATATAACGCCCTAATCACCCGCCATGTCATCAGTTACAACCTGAGCACACAGACAGTCGATTACACAGAACGCCCGTCACGCTCGTTTGCTGATGCTGTGCTGCACACCTGGGTAAAGATGGGAGGACAGGCTGAATCCAGCATCGATATCTATGAGCTGTACTCAATAGCCGCATCATTACCGGATCCACGGTTAGGCTACTTCGATTTCACATTTGACGATGAGGATATTTCTCTCGGAGCCAGGGTGCAGACAATTTGCGATGCGGCCACTGTTACGGCGTTCTGGGATGACGGTGTGTTGTCGTTTACGCGTGACGAGCGTAAGCCAAACGCGGTGACCGTATTCAACCGCGCCAACACAAAAGCGGAGGATTATAGCCTCTCATATGACATGACGTTACCCGGCGGCTTTGATGGCGTAGAGGTCACATATAAGAACCCGGTAACAAATAAACAGGCATTCATTCGTTATCGAATTGTTGGTGACAGGATAGAGGAGGGGGCGGCGGTTAAGCCGAAAAAGTTCAGCATGCTGTATGTGCGGAACTCTTATCAGGCGCGTGATAGGGCAATGAAAGAAGTAAGGCGGTTGCTCTATTCCCGACAAACGATGTCGATTAAAGCGCTGGCAGATGGTGAGTGGGTAAACGTCGGGCAAATGGTTCAAGTAGCGGACACTTATGATGTGAACCAGCAAGCTGGGTATATCAGATCACGACAGGGCAATGACTTTGTTACCAGTGAGCGCATTGAATGGCAGGGCGATATGTTTGTCATTGTCACCGATGCACATGGAACACCAACCGAGCGAGTCCAAGCATTCCCCCGCACTGACACGATATTTGGATTTACCGCAGCAGTCCCAGAAATAACTCTAAATATCTTTGATGGCTACAACGTTCAGTCACCCTCTCGCTATGTCATCGCCACGCAATTGGAGATGGATGCGACCAAATGGACCATCACAGAAAAGAAACCCAATGGCGACGGGAGCACCTCGTTAACCATGTCCGAATATAACGATGAAATGTATAACTATGAGGTAACTGAATAAATGGCTACCACACCAACGACGAATGCAGTACCAAGTGAAGATGTTCGAGATTTAAAATTCAACATTGGGAAAATAGACCAAATCGTCAACACAGATGATGAGTTTTATTATGACAGGTTTGGGGTAAAACGAGCCACGGTAGCAGGAGCTGTAAATAATATATCACTAATTGGAAAACCTTACGCTACAAGCGAACTAGCTCAGATTGACATAGATAATGGAACTATACCCAATAACGGAATATACGGGTTAATTTCATTAAATGATTCCAGAAGCATTGAATTATGGAAGAACAACGCTGGAACCCCTGAGTTTACCGGTAAGTATGAAGTTGATGGGAGTCTTGTAGAACAATTCATCGCTCTATCTCAGTCAACGGAAAACAGAACTAAGGGGGTATTCACGATACAGGATGATAGCGGTAATTTCTGGTTAGTTGATGGAAATGGTCGAGCTGCTTATAAAGTTGAAAATACCGGGAAGAAAATAATGTATGGTGAAACTGAGCTTGATGAGGTTTTTGTAAAGCAAATACTTAATTTCATTTCATCATCACTTGTTCCTGCTTCTGGTTCATTATATAGACGCGCTACCATTGACCCATCAGGAAGAGTGATCGAGGGCGTCAGAATTATTGATAACAAATGGGAATTTGAAGGGATACCATTCTCTAACCGTACAATGCGCGGCAGACTACCAAATGACATGTTAGTAATCGGCGATTCCCTTGTTTTCAATGGATGGGCTATGTCAGGAACAATTGACATTCCAGGAACTATTTACGCTCCATTGCTCAGCTCTCTTAGTTGGATTTGCTGGGCATCTATGATGAGTAATGGCCAGATTAAAAATTCTGGTCAATCAGCCACCGGTGGCCATACCACTGCACAGATTTTGGCTGAGCACGTACCGAAAGCGATCGCATCGGGGGCGACATTCGTTCCGGTGCTCGGTGGTCGCAATGACGTACGTGATGCGACAAACACTAAATTCTCTACAACGAAGGCAAATTTTATCTCAATATTTACCAGCCTTTTAAGGGCCGGGATAATTCCTGTCGTATGTACAATGGCAGCGCAAGGGACTGCGGCTAATCCATTGTCAGTGGCAGAAAAAATAAAAGAGGCTCAAATTAACGATTTTCTGCAATCATTCGCAAATGACAATGGCTTGCCGATTGTGGACTTCCACACTGCGACTGTAGATCCGTTAACTGGGTTTTGGCGGGATGGGTATAATATTGATGTTTCACACCCTAACTCTACTGGCGCTAAGGTCATGGGTGAGACATATACAGCCGCTATGAAAGAATGGATTTCACCTGCTAAGCCCCGAACCGCCGTATCAACATCAAACCCTGCAACCAGCACAAATCTAAATTCCGACCCTATGTTTTTACAATCAACTGCCGGGGTTCCAGTTGGATGGACGACAACAACAGCAGGGACGTCGTCAGTAGCTAGCGATGCTCAGATTAAAGGAAATGCATGGACAATTTCAGGCAGTGGCAGTGTTGTACCTCGATATGTAAAAACAATATCTGTTGTGCCAGGGCAAAAGATTGGATTTGGTGCAATGCTAAAAGGCGTTTCATCTGAAAGCTCGTCCCTTGCGTTTTATTTGGTTGAGGGTAACGGTGTTTCGCCAACAAAATACCTGGCCGGGATACGCGGATGGAAAAAGAGCTTTGATTGGGGATATTTCTATTATGAAAGTGTCATTCAAGAGGGCGTTACTCAGATTTCAATTATTGCCAATGTTAATGCAGGTGAATTGAGCATTGCTCAACTTGGCGTGTTTAATCTAGATAAAGAAATCTATTAAGGGTGGTTATATGTTTCAGGTTCTTCAAGGCGCAAATTTTAGCAGCAAATACCCACTGGTTAATCCTGTTCTCGGATTGAATGCGGAATCCAGCATTGCAACATGGGGAATGGATGGCAAGACTGATTATAGCAATAACGGGCACTCATTAATTACTGAGAATGAATTTAACAACAAGGGAATGGTTTTGGTTCCTGCTGCAGGGAATAACGCAGAAACTGGCGTGGCGGAGCCTGATGATTTTTCATTTGTCATTTGTCTTAACATCCCGTCAGTTCCCAGCCAGAATGCGTACATCATTTCAAACTTCGCTCCAGCGGCGGCACCGTACGCTGGTATCCGGCTGGTTCAGAGTACCTCCGGCGCGGGCCTGCTGCACGTCGCTACAGGGTCAGCAACATCACCGACCGTTACTGAAGTGGTCATTCCCAACATCACCGGCGGGGTCACCTACTTCTCAGCGACGATCAGCTCGTCACTTGTATCCGTGACGCGGGCAAATGGTGATGTTATTGAAGCCCCGATAACCGGCGGGCGCGCTAAAAGTTCAACAACGTTCTTGCTGAACGGCAGTCCAGTACCAGCAGTCAACTATGGCGCGTCCGGGGTCATGCTCGGACTCGCGTTCTACGATTCAATTTTGACGCCTGAAGAATCTGCAGCGAAGCTGGCCGCAATGCGTGTCTTAGCTGAATCAAGATGATGGCAGCCGGGATGGAACCCGGCAAAACTATCTTTCTTTACCGATCAGCGCTCTACCATTTTAGCGACAGTTCGGTCTTCACATCGGTTTTTCCTTACGCCTATACTGTATGCATGAACAGTATTTATTGTGAGGTAAAACACTATGCCATCAAAATTTACCAGTCCAGCGGCTGACTACGTCGAGAAGCGTTTGAGCCTTGATGAGATCTGCATCATGAGGCCACATGCGACGTATTTCATGCGTGCAGCGGGCCAAGCGATGGCCGTGGGGATACACGATGGGGCATTACTCGTTATCGACTCGTCTGTAACGCCTGTACACGGAAGCATTATCATTGTGGACGTCGGCGGTGAGCATGTATTGCGGCGGCTTCGACTGTACCCGTATCGGGCGCTGGAATACGTGGACGGCTCGGGGATGGAGACTATGCTGGGTAACGAAGACGACGGCGAAGGGGTTCAGGTTTTCGGCGTGGTCACCTGGGCTGCGAACGATATGAGGTCGTGCGAGTTTGATGATGTGCCTGTGATTTAGAAGTGATCGTATAGGTGGGACAAACTTGGGACAGGGATGTTTTCACATCTGTTGATATGGTTTTCCGACTTTTTGCATCTTGGGACGTGTGAGCGCGGTCTGATGCGGTAACTAACTGTATTAAAAGGTGGTTCTAGGAACTTCTAAGCCGTAGGTCACAGGTTCGAGCCCTGTAGGGCGTACCATTAAGTTTCAATGACTTATGCAATTTTCAAGCCTGCCTGATTTCCTCCTTGTGTCGTATTTGTGTCGTTATCATTCAAAAGCACGTCAATTTTCCGGGCATGTTCAGTTAGGTGGTTAGGTGCCAAATGGGCGTACCTGCGGACCATTTCTATTGATTCCCATCCACCTATTTCCTGTAACGCTGAAAGTGGTACTCCTGCTTGAATCAACCAGCTTGCCTTGGTGTGGCGAAGGTCATGAAATCGAAAGTTGGTTATACCCGCTCACCGCTTGCCTGTATTCCATGCCGGGTTATCGTCAACGCGCATTTTCCTGACGGTTGGCGTCATGCCACCGCCAGGACGTTTGCGTTCCGTCATATGCACAAACACATACATGCTGGCGCTTTCAAACCTCACTGCAAATCTGTGCTGGACAGGTGGCGACGCTAAACCAATGGCGTGAAAAAGTAATGCGGAACAATTAAGAATGATATGTGTCTAATTCGCAGTTTTCATAAATGAGGTAATCGTATGAAGGGACTCATATTTTCTTGTCTGATTTTACCGATGCAAGCTCTGGCAGGAATATCACCTTCTTTTCAAACTTCCCCCATTGGGCTAAGTGAGCCCACAGAAACCGTAGTCTTGGTTCCCAAGGAGAACAAGGAACTCTTCTCAGGCTCGGGCTCTGAGGGGTATTACTGCTATTACGATGGTAAAGCATTCTCTCTTGGTTCAATTCTAAAAGACAAGGCATGCAAACTTGTTGGTATTAAGACTGATAAGCCGCTTCTAAAAATGGCTATCCCTCAATGGGCCAGTGATGGTGAGGCTCAGAGTAATAAGTAACAGAACGTGGCGAGGCAACCCCGCGAGGTGTGGCTGATACAACGAAGAAGATTTGTTGCCAATGAATAGTGTTGTCGTAAAAATGAACGATTCACGGGCATTGAAATCGAGTAAAAAATGAAAAGAATAATGTTGGGGTTATCGGCCGTTATTTGATCGGGGCGCCGTCTTGGCTGCATCGATAAACAATCTGGAAAATAGGCTGATAGCCCAGAAAACGTTGATGCTCAGTACGGAGAGGCCAGCTATACACATGGATGTTCATCCGTCGAAAGCGAACGCCTGGTGAAAGCTGATTGAGCATGAGATGGGAGTGGGGCCCCTTGCGGGGCCCCTCCAGGTTAAAGCCTTGATTCAGCCTCGACGGCGGAGTGTTCCGTGCGGAACATCTTGGCGCGAACGGTTTTGCGATAATCGCCGGGCGAAACGCTGGAGATGCGTTTGAACTGGCGGTTAAAGTGCGCAATATCCTGGTAACCCACCAGACCGGCAATTTCTTGAATACTCAAATTGGTCGTTTGTAACATATTGATTGCGGACTCAATCCGAGCCTTCAATAGATATTGCAAGGGTGAAATATCGGTCGCATTTTTAAAGCGGCGGTTAAAGTTGCGCAAACTCATGCCTACCATATCGGCGAGTTTCTGCATCGGTAAATCTGTCATGCAATTATCTTTTATCCAGGTTTGGATCTGGATTATATCCTCATCGGGATGAGGCTTATTTTCTTCTCTGTAACACTGGCGTTCAAAGTGGCTACGGATCTCGTGGAAGAAGGTACGTTGCGTATGGTTTGCCACTTTTTTCCCGTAGATGGTCTCAATAAAATGAATCGTGAGATCGGAAAGGGCCTTAACGCTGGCAGCACAGAAAATATTCTCGGACTGGGTGATGAAGTATTTTGTTTTTAAATTCACCTCGGGATAATCATGTGCAAACTGTTCGAAATAGTGCCAGTGGGTGGTTGCCGGTTGAGCATCCAAGAGTCGGGCTTCGGCCAAAAAGCAGCACCCCGTCCCGACGGCGGCTATCCGCGTGCCTTTTGCCGCCTGCATTGTCAGCCACCGGGTGATGGCCGTGTTCTGTCTTACTATAGGGCGCGGATTGCGCCAGATGGCGGGCAGATAGATGATGTCGTAATCGGCATCGTCTTCCAGTACGTCATCGGCAATCAGGCTAAAACCGCTGTGTGTAGGTATGGGATTTTTATTAATACTGATCGTACTAATATTGAGGATATTTTCGGGTCTGCATAAGGTAAGTGTGTATTTATCTTGATTTTTCTGATTGTTTCTTTGTTCCGCGAAATAACTGCTTGCTGCTGATTTCCACATTTCTATCGGTAGGCTGAGGCCTGAACTCAGCATGTGTTCACACAATACAAATCCTATCTTTGTATTTCTCATTTTCCGGTAAATACCTGATTTATTATTTGGTTATTGCTTTTCACACCTGTCTTGGCCAAAAAAGTCTGCATTTTGGCCGGATTTTCATAATAGCTTTTGCCCACGCTTTGTAAACTGATATCTGTAAATTATCTAAAGTAAGTGAAGGCATAACGATGCCGCAGAAAGGCTAGGATACTCTATGGTCAAGTTACCTGTCATAACCGCCTTCGGTGGCTACGGGCCCGCAGGTCGGAGCTCTTCGCACCACGCGTTTCGTCGCATGGTCATAGACTCTTTGCCGGAAGAACAGCAGCAAGAAACGCTATTATCATTAGCAGTACTGATGGGATTGCTTAAATATCAGGATGACGGCTACCTTAACGCGGAAGGGAATATACGCTCAGCTGCACAGGCAGCGGCTGAAATAAAAGAAGCCGTGTTGCAAGGCACGCTGATCAGAAAGATCGCCAAAGAGTATTTTGACGTCGATGCCGTGGCCAGCCATGCCAAATTGAATATGGCTGCGGGCGCGGAAGCCTTGAGTTTTGATCTACCCAGCCGGCAGGTGCCCCAGCCTCTGCCGCAGGGGTGGCGGGCTGAGCCGCTTCCGGACGATCGGGTGCGCATTACCGTTCGCGGTGAAATGGACTGCAAAATTGATGTCACGCTGCGCACTGAAGCGCAGGCCGCCGGGCAATTGCCGCAGGGGTTCAGGCCGGGTGACCACTACAGCTCGCAGTTTCATCCCCGTGCGTTGCAGATGGCGATCGTCGCGGCTTCAGATGCCATTAATGCTCTGGGGATCCCGTGGCGTGAAATCCGGGCGCTGATTGCGCCAGACCAGCTAGGGGTGTATTCCGGCAATATTCTGGGGCAGCTCGACGACCAGGGGTTTGGCGGTATGCTGCAATCGCGGCTGAAGGGCAACCGCGTCAGCGCCAAACAGTGCCCGTTGGGCCTGAACAGCATGTGCGCCGATTTTTTGAATGCCTATGTACTGGGCAGTGTGGGGCACACCAGCGCTACCTTGGGCGCCTGCGCCACCTTTCTCTATAACCTGAATGCCGCAGTAGAAGATATCAAGGCGGGCAGGATCCGCGTGGCCATCGTAGGGAGCGCGGAGGCGCCGATCACCTCGGAAGTGATCGAGGGCTTTGATGCGATGGGGGCGCTGGCGACGGAGAGCAAGCTCAAACGTATCGATGAAACCGAAACGGCAGACTGGCGCAACAGCAGCCGCCCGTTCGGCAACAGCTGCGGTTTCGTGATTGCCGAGTCCAGCCAATATATTGTGCTGATGGATGATGAGCTGGCGTTGCAGTTGGGGGCGGAGATTCACGGTTCGGTGAGCGATGTTTTCATTAACGCCGACGGTTATAAACGTTCTATCGCCTCACCGGGGCCGGGCAATTACATCACCATGGCGAAGGCCGTAGCCTCTGCCGTCACGATGGCCGGGTTGGCATGCGTTCAGAAAGGCTCTTTTATTCAGGCGCACGGTTCCAGCACGCCAAAAAACTGCGTGTCCGAAGCCGAGATCTTTGACCGGGTCGCCGAAGCCTTTTCCATTAACGCCTGGCCCGTCACGGCGGTGAAATCTTATCTGGGGCACTCATTGGGGCCGGCGAGCGGCGATCAGTTGATTAGCTGCCTGGGCACCTTTAAGTACGGTATCTTGCCGGGAATAAAGAGCGTGGAGCAGATATCGCCGCAGGTGAATGATGCTCGCTTGCTGATCCCAACCCAGGATCGGCCTTTGTCTGCCGACCAGGCGCAGATCGCTTTTATCAACTCGAAAGGGTTTGGCGGAAATAATGCTACCGGCGTGGTCTACTCACCGCAACTGACGGTGCAGTGGTTGCGCAAGCGGCATGGTGAACAGGCCTTTGCCGACTACCGGCAGCGCAGGCGGCAGGTAGAACAACAGGTGGCGGCTTATGATGCGGCGGCATCGCGCGGTGAATTGAACGTTATCTATCTTTTTGGGCAGCATGGCATGAATGAGGATGAGGTTAAGATCGACATGAACGGCATCACGATGCCGGGATTTGAACAACCGATTCATTATTCCAAAGTTAAACAATTTACAGATTTTTAATTATACGGATTTATAACTTTGTAGCGTTGAAGTTATTCAGAACACTATTTTTTATTTATAAGGGTGCTTGCGATTCCGCAAGCACCTTATCTGTGTGGCGATAATAATCGGGAGAAGTAAAGTGGTTAATCTCAGTGAGATGCTGATTGCCTTTGGTTGGGGCGGTATTGTGGTGGGTATTATGATGGGCGGCTTAATGGGGATGTACGCTTTTAAGGGGCCTTTTCGGGCGCCTAAAGGGCATGAGAATTACACCGATTTAAACCGCAGGATGTTGAGATTGGCGCATATCGCTTTTATTATGCTGCCATTAATATCAATGCTTTATGGCATGAGCATTGACACCTTACAGGTTCCGTACGTTTACAAGTATTATGCGGCGATATGCATGGTCATTCTTTCCGTGGGTATTCCTGTATTGCTGATTGCCGCCTGTTTTTACTTACCCTTCAAATATATTCAGGTTATTCCTTTTAGCTGTGGGATGTTTGCCTTGGTTGTTATGGCCGTAGGCAAGGTATCCGCCTTGTAATCTTCTATCAACCGTAGTTTTTATATTGAGATACTAATAATGGAAACGTTACTGAGTGCACGCCAACTCGGCAGAGACGCTATTGCTGCAACGGTAGAAAAGAATAACTATCAACGTAATCATAAATTTGCAAAGAGATTAATTGATCGCGTTGAATCTCATCCGTTGATGAGAAACCCTATCTTGTCAAAAATGAATAGCGGTGAATTTGACCTCAACCAGATGAAAGTCTTCCATCTGGAGTTTTATCATGCTTTCGCCCAGGTCTTTACCGATGCGGTGATCGAAGCGCTGAGCTCGGCAAAACAGTTGGAAGGCCGCCTGGGCGCCCGGGCAAAAATGGCCGCGCGTTTCCTGCTGCAGATCAACCTGCTGGACGAATTGGGTTTCCACCCGGGGACCGGCAGTGACGGCAGTTATAACGGCCAGCCTGCATTGGCGCACTATGTGCAATTCTTCAATACCATTGAACAGCTGGGTATGAGTGAGGACGAGGTGAAAGCCTGGTTGCCGATGTCCAGCTCCGTGGCTTGCCGCGCAACCTTTGAAAACGCCTACGGCGATTACCCGCAGCTGGTAGCGCTGCTGGCCGTTGCGGAAACGGTGTTCCATGATTTTGCGACGCCTTGGGCAAAGAGCGTGGACGTGGCGACCGACATCGACGTCTCCCGCGGTTATCACAGCATTCACGTAGAAACGGAAACCGGTGAGTCGATTGAAGACGGCCACTCTGAAGATGCCTGGATTTTATTCTGCCAGGCGATAACGGAAGATCGTTTCGAGGAAATGGTACAACGTGTGGATCTGTGGTTGAAGGTATGGAATGACTTCTGCAACGATCTGCTTGCCGGCCGCGCCGCAAAATAATTTCAGGCTAATTTAACTTTTCATATTTTATATTGAGAATAAAGAGCTAATCATTATGCCGTCTCATCAGTTGTTTAACAGGGGATTTAATTCCTTCAACCAACTATTGCCCGAACTTGCTGTTCAACATACCGACAAGACGGCATTTGAATTTTTGCGAAGTGCCAAAGAAATAAACAACCAAAGTTACAGACAATTGCATCAGCGCGCCGCATCTCTGGCCAGCGCACTTCAGCAATACGGTCATCGGGGCGACAGGGTTATTTTACTTTACCCCGACGGCGAAGATTTTATTGGCGCTTTTTTCGGGTGTCTTTATGCCGGCATGATTGCCGTGCCTGTCCCTATGCCGGCCAAGGCCTCAGGCAGCGCGTGGGAGCGCTTTATTGGGGTTTTACGCAATGCGCAAACGGAATTTATCGTTACCACAGGGAAAGGCGCTGAAACCTTAATATCGCTCGGTTTACCGCTGGCGCCGCTAATTTTTACCTTTGATCAACTGCCCGCAGTGGCATTGCCGGCGGGGTATCGCCTTCAGCATCTCGATAGCCATTTTTCAGGGGCGTTTAACCCTGCGCCGGTGAGCGACGACGATGTGGCTTTTTTGCAATACACCTCGGGTTCAACCGGTACGCCAAAAGGGGTCATGGTCACTCATGGCAACCTGTGGGCCAACTCTCAAGCCATCCATCGCTATTTCGGTCACCACAATGAAAGCCGCGGCATGATATGGCTGCCGCATTTCCATGATATGGGGCTGATCGGCGGCTTGCTTCAGCCGGTATTCGGGGCATTCCCCTGCCGGGTGATGTCGCCGATGATGCTGATGAAAAACCCGCTTAACTGGTTAAAGCAGGTGTCAGAGTTCCGTGCGACGACGTCGGGTGGCCCTAATTTCGCCTACGATCTCTGCGTGCGCAAAATCAGCCTGCAGCAGGCCGAAGGCCTGGATCTCTCCAACTGGGATGTGGCGTTTTGCGGTGCGGAGCCTATCCGCCCAGCCACGTTGCGCCAGTTCAGTGAACACTTTGCTCCGGCCGGTTTCCGGGGGCAGGCGTTTTTACCCTGCTATGGCATGGCGGAAACCACGCTGATCGTTACCGGCAGGGAGAAAGGCCAGGGGATGGCTGTCGCCGAAGAAAAATCGGGGGATGTCGTCAACTGTGGCGAGGCGCTGCCCGGCACCGATGTCCGCATTGTCGATCCCGAGACGCTACAACCGCTTGCGGCCGGGCAAACCGGCGAGATTTGGTTACGTGGGCCCAGCATTGCGGCCGGTTATTGGAATAACCCTGCGGCGACGGAGGCCACCTTCCAGGCGCGCATCGAGCCTGATCCGGCGCATTGGTTACGCAGCGGCGATTTGGGGTTCCTGCAAGCGGGGGCGCTGTACGTCACCGGACGTGTGAAAGAACTTCTGATCGTCAATGGGCAAAACCATTACCCGACGGATATCGAGGAAACGATCAGGGGAGCAGATATTTTGCTGGTAGACGCAACCGTTTGCGTCTTCGCCGCCGAGATTGCCCAAACTGAACAGGCGGTGGCCTTGCTGGAGATCCCGGAACGTCTCAAAGAGACCCTGGATACCGCAGCGTTGAACCGGCATTTGAATGCCGCGGTGGCCGAGCGGCACGGCATAACCCTGGGGGAATGGGTATGGGTCGGCCGCCGGGCCATTCCACGCACCACCAGCGGCAAATTGCAACGTACCCGCGCCAGAGAAATGTACCGGCAAAATGAACTGGCGGTGCAATGGCGTAGCCGGGCCGAGCAACCGCAAACCGCCCAGGTTGCCGATGTTGCCTCATACAGCGTGCCTGCCCTGGCCGCGCTTATCGCCGGTATCATCGGCACTGCGGTCAACGGCGCTGTCGGTGAAGAACAGTGGGATGAGGCTTTTACCGCCTTTGGCCTGAACTCGTTACAGGCGGTTGGCGTGATCGGCGAGTTAGAGCAACATTTGGGGCGTGAGCTGTCGCCGGCGCTGATTTACGATTATCCGACGATCAATAAGCTGGCTGCGGGTCTGTTGCAACCCGTTGCGCGACCAGAAGCCGCCAGGACGGCCGTGGCCAGCCAGGATATCGCCGTGATTGGCATCGGGGTTGAACTGCCAGGCCACAGTGGCGTGCAGGCGCTGTGGGCGATGTTGCAGCAGGGGCAAAGCACCACGGGTGAAATACCCGCTCACCGTTGGGCCGGCTCTGCACTCGGCGGTTTTAACCGCAAGGGCAGTTTCTTTGACCGCGTGAGTGATTTTGACGCCGGTTACTTTGGCATTTCGCCGCGCGAGGCGGAGTATATCGATCCGCAACATCGCCTGCTGTTGGAAACCGTGCAACAGGCGCTGACCGATGCGGGGTTACAGGCTTCTGCGCTGCGGGGCAGCGACACCGCGGTGTTTATCGGCATCAGCGCCAGTGATTATGCCCTGGTCTCGGGCGACCGGGTTTCCGCGTATAGCGGGTTGGGCAATGCACACAGCATTGCCGCCAACCGCATATCTTATCTTTATGATTTTAAAGGGCCCAGTGTCGCCATTGATACGGCCTGCTCCTCTTCGCTGGTGGCCATCGACGGGGCCATGCAAAGCCTGCGTTCGGGGCGCAGTTCGCTGGCTATTGCCGGCGGCGTGAATCTGGCGCTGACGCCGCATTTGCAAAAGGTCTTCACCGAGGCGCAGATGCTGGCGCCGGACGGCCAGTGCAAAACCTTTGACGCGCGCGCCGATGGCTATGTGCGTGGCGAGGGGTGCGGCATCGTGGTGTTGAAACCCCTGGCGCAGGCATTGGCCGATGGCGATCGGGTTTATGCCACCTTGGTTGCCAGCGCTATCAATCAGGATGGCCGCAGCAACGGCATCACGGCGCCTAACGGGCCATCGCAGCAGGCGGTGATCGCGCGGGCGCTGGCCGAGGCGGGCATCGACAGCAATCACATCGACTATGTGGAAGCGCATGGCACCGGGACGGCGCTGGGTGACCTGATTGAGTATCAGGCGCTGGAAGCGGTGTTTGCCGAGCGGAGCCAACCGGAACCGGTTCAGGTGGGATCCGTCAAGACCAATATTGGCCATCTCGAAGCCGCCGCCGGCGTGCTTGGGGTGGTGAAGACCGCGTTGATGCTGCATAGCCAACAGCGCGTGCCTCATTTGAATTTCCAACAGAAAAATCCGCATATCGCCGCCATTAGCCACCGGGTGGCGGTGGCGGGCAGTCACCCTTGCGCCTGGGAGTCTGCGGCGGGCCAACGTTATGCCGGTGTCAGCAGTTTTGGCTTCGGCGGGACGAACAGCCACGTGATACTGCGTGATTGTCCACAGGCCGCGAAGCGCGATGAGGCGGCCCAGCCGCTGACGCTGCTGCTGGTGGCCTCGCACGAAGAGCAGGGTTTCAACGCGCAGCGTGACGGCATTTATAGCACCTTGCAAATGCAACACGACGTTGACGTCCCGGCATGGTGTCGCCTGGTCAATACCCGTTATGACCACCCGCGCTATCGTGGGTTTGCCTATGGCGCCAATCGCCGGCAATTGGCAGAAAACCTGGCGCAACTCACCGCGAATAAAGTGGAAAAACCTCGCCCGCAGGTCTGGCTCTTCCCTGGGCAGGGAACGCAGCAAATCGGCATGGGGGCGGCTTTATACCAGCATCTGCCGCACTACCGCACGTGCTTCGATAGCCTGGCTGAGCGGGTTCAGGAAGAGTATCAAATCGATATTCGGCAAGCGCTGCATGCGCAGGACGACAGTTGGCAGCATTGCGCCAAAACCTGCCAGTTGGCCCTGTTTGCCTGCAGCTATGCCACGGCGGACAGCTTGTTGCAGTTCGGGCTACGCCCGGCGGCGGTGATTGGCCATAGCCTGGGCGAGTATTGCGCTGCGGTTGTCGCCGGCCAGATTTCGCTGGAGCAGGGGTTGGCGATGGTTCATCAGCGCGCACACCTGATGGACAGCCTGGAGCAGCGGGGCGCGATGGCAGTGGTGTTCAGCGGCGAAAATGAGGTTCGCCGCGGTATCGCCCCCTGGGCCGATGATATCGACATTGCCGCGTTCAATACGCCGACGCTGACCACCATCACCGGCAGTTCGCCGGCGATTGATGCCTGCCTGCAGGCGATTTCAGCGCAAGGCGGCCATGCCCGCCGGATCAAAACCACCAACGCATTCCATTCTCACCTGATGGATCCCATCTTGCCGGCGTATCGCCTTTGGTTGACGCAGCATATTGATTTCGCTGAGGGGAATATCCCTTTCTACAGCAATCTGGACGCGCTGCCGCGCCGGCGTACCGATGCCGACTACTGGAGCCAACAAATCCGGCAACCCGTTCATTTCCTGCAAGGCATACAGGCGCTGCAGGAGGAAGGGAAATATACCTTTGTGGATCTGAGCGCCGACAGTTCGCTGGGCAAGTTTGTCGCCGCCACCGATCGCAGCCAACCGATTTTGGCGGCCGCCGATCATCGCCATGAATACCAATCACTGCTGACGCTGCTGGGTTCGTTGTGGCAGCAAGGGCATGACATCGACTGGACCAGGCTGTATCGCACAACAAGTCGTGAAGCCTTGACGCTGCCGGCCATTCAATTTTGTCGGAAAACTTATTGGCTGGCCGATGAAACGCCAACGCTGCCGCCATCTTCACATGAGGACGCTATGTCAAAACAACATCAATTACACGCCGAAATCAAAGCGATCATTGCCGGGTATTTGGGGGCATCGCCCGAAGCTCTGGATGATGATCTGCCCTTCCTGGAAATGGGGGCCGACTCGCTGGTCTTGCTGGATGCGATCAATACCATCAAGGATCGCTATGGCGTAGTGATCCCGCTGAGATCGTTGTTTGAAGAGTTGAATACGCTGGATGCGGTGATCCATTACGTTGTGGAACGTGCGCAAGTGGCGGAGCCCGTCGCGGTGGCCAGTGAAAGCCGGGTTGTGACGGCAATGCCGCAAGCCGACGCTTCGGTGATACCTGTATCGGCCCCTCAGCTCGAACCGGAATGGGGAATACCGGCAACGGCCCCGGCCGAGTTGCAAGGCGTGATTGCGCGGCAATTAGAGGTCATGTCGCAACAGCTGCGTCTGTTAAGCGGCGGCCATGCTCAATCGCTTTCCGCACCCGCGCTGCTTTCGATACCGGCAAGCGCGCCGGTAGCCGCCCTTCCTGCACCGGCAGTGGCGAGTAACGCGCCGGCTACCGCTGCACCGGCCAAAGCCGGCGCGCACACTAGCTGGTTTAAAAAGGAAACCAGGAAAACCTCATTAGGGGCCGAGCGTGATAAACACATACAGCGATTGACGCAGCAGTTTGTCAGCAAAACCCCGAGCTCCAAGCACAATGCGCAGCAGTACCGCGCCGTGCTGGCGGATAACCGGGCATCGGCGGGTTTCCGTTTATCCACCAAGGAAATGCTGTATCCCCTGGTGGGCGTACGTTCACAAGGCTCCCGTATTTGGGATGCCGACGGTAACGAGTACATTGATTTCACCATGGGGTTTGGCGCCAACCTGTTGGGCCATGCGCCTGAGTGCGTGCAACAGGCCGTTGCCGCACAGCTGGCGCAAGGCATGCAAATCGGGCCGCAGAGCGCTCTGGCCGGTGAGGTTGCAACATTGATTGCAGAGCTGACGGGCCAGCACCGCGTGGCGTTTTGTAACTCCGGTTCTGAAGCCGTCATGAGCGCGGTACGCCTGGCGCGTGCCGTAACGGGCAAGAACAAAGTGGCGCTGTTCAGCGGCTCTTATCACGGCGTTTTCGATGGCATCCTGGGGCGTCAGCAGGGGGGCGAAACCCCGGAGCGGGCAGTGCCGATTGCCGCAGGGACGACGGCGTCCCTGGTCGAGGATTTGCTGGTGCTCGACTACGGCAGCGAAGAGAGCCTGGCTTTGATTGCCCAGTATGCCGATCAACTGGCCGCGGTCATTGTGGAGCCGATTCAAAGCCGCTACCCCGATCATCAGCCGCGCGACTATTTGCATGCGCTGCGTAAGCTGACGGCCGAGCGCAATATCGCCTTGATGTTCGATGAAGTGATTACCGGTTTCCGCCTGGCAGCCGGCGGCGCGCAGGCGTATTACGGTGTCCAGGCCGATATTGCCACCTACGGCAAGATTGTCGGCGGCGGCATGCCGATTGGCGTCATTGCGGGGTCTGCGCGCTTTATGGACAGCATCGACGGCGGTTTCTGGCAATACGGCGATGAATCCTGGCCGCAATCCGAACTGATTTTCTTTGCCGGGACCTTCTCCAAACACCCTCTGACCATGGCGGCCAGCAAAGCGGTGCTCGACTATATCAAGAGCCACCCTGGGCTCTACGACGACATCAACCAAAAGACGCATTACCTCGCGCAGACGCTCAACACCTGGTTTGTCACGACGGGTACGCCGATCGAGATCGTCTCGGCGGGCAGTTTGTTCCGTTTCAAATTCAGCGGTAACTACGACATTTTGTTCCATCACCTGATGCTGCGCGGCATCTTCATTTGGGAAGGCCGCAACTGCTTCGTGTCCACCGCGCACTCTTCGCAAGATATAGAGCACTTTATCGCGGCGGTAAAAGAGAGCGTTAATGCCATGCGCGTTGACGGTTTCTTCGGTGATGCCGGTTTGCACCCCGATACGCCTTACCCGGCCGCCGACAGCCAGCAGCGCTTTATGCTGCTGGCCGCCAAAGACGAAAGCGGGCTGTGCGCGGGCAACATCGGCTGCGTGGTTGAAACGGCGCGGGAAATCGAGGGTTCACTTCTGGCCGAAGCCTGGGCGCTGCTGAGCGAACGTCATGAGTCCTTGCGTATGCAGTTCAATGATGCGGGGGAGTTGCGGGTGGTTCCGGGGGGGAGCAGCGTCGATTTTATTGAAGAACGCAGCGAGTCGGCAGAGGTTGCCGCACGGCTGGCCGAGTTTGCCGCCAAACCCTTCGCCTTGACGGCAGCGCCGCTGGCGCGCGTCTTATTGCTGAGCCAGCCCGGCCAAATAGCCCTGGCGTTGACGGCGCACCATACGGTGGCGGATGGCTGGTCATTTATGGTGATGCTGCGTGAACTGCTGCATATCTACGATGCGCTGGCGGCAGGGTTTAGCCCTGAGCTGTCGGCGGCGCCAAGTTATTTGCGTTTTATGCGTGCGGAAAAGACCGCCAATGATATAGAGGTTGCTCAACGGCTGGCCGCTATCCCCGCGCGTCGTTTCGATCCCGCCAGTGCGCTGCCGGTGGTCCTGCAGGCCGCGCCGTATCAAGGCCAGCGTTTGAAGCAAGGGCTGGCTTACCCGAACTTGTCGGCCCAACTGCGTAAAGTGGCCGCCGAACTGCGCACGACCCGATTTGTGATGCTGAACGCCCTGTTTGTACTGACGCTCGAGAAGTTTGTCGGCCACTCTGTGTTGCCTGTCGCGGTGCCGAATGCCGGGCGTGACTTCGAGAACAGCGAAGGGTTGGTCGGCCAATGCGTCAGCCTGATGCCGTTGTGTTTCAACAGCGCCGCGAGCGCTTCGTTGCCTGAGTTTGTGGCCAAGGTGCATCAGGCCATTCTGGCGCAGCGTGACGCGCCGGCATTGCCGTCCCGCTGTTTCCATGGCGAGCAAGCGCCACTGCCTCTGCTTGCCACGTTCAATGTTGAGCCGTCCGTTCCGTTGGCGGAAATGCGCCAGTGGCAGGCCAGCCTGTCGATGCTGCCGGTCAACGCGGTCGAGTTCCCCTTGATGATCAACGTGGTGGAAATGGCCGATGAGCTGTCGATTGAGTTGGATTATCAGGCGCGTTATTTCACCGAACAAACCGCCTCAGCGCTGCTGGAGCCGTATCTGGCTGCGATTGCGGTTCTGGCAGAGCAAGGCGTGAGCGCCGTAAATCAGCAGTTTTATTCACAGGTTGCCGTGGAAGCATGATGAAAAAGTTGATGGGGATAGCGCTGGCCATCGCTGTGCTGGCGTATGTAATCAATCTGCTGTTTGACGCCGGCGTGTTCTACCGCGTTCAGGATATCAACCTGCAGCAATGCCAAAAAATACCGGGGATCAGCGGGGCGGAGGATATTGCGCCGCTAAAGGAGGGGGGCGCACTGCTCAGCAGCCTGAATCGCCACGATAACGCGCCGGGGGCGCTCTATTACTTCCAACAGGGGCAAGCGCCCCTGCGTTTACCCGGCGACTATCCGGCTGAGTTTTACCCGCACGGTATCGATGTGTGGCAAAAGGGCGCAGAGACGTGGGTTTACGCCGTGAGCCACGGCTCTCGTGGGGATCGCATTGAGACGTTCCGTTTTGAGCGGGCGGCGATGCGGCTGATTTATCAGCCTGAGCTGTCGCGCAGCGTCGGCAAGAATATCAACGACATCAGCGTCATTGATAAATCCCGTTGGCTGTTGACGCGCGATCACGCCTTTTCCGGCATGTTGGGGCGCGTTGAAGACTATCTGCGGCTGCCACTCTCGCTGGTCTTGCTGGTAGACGACGCGGGGGAGCATACGTTGCTTGATGGGCTGCATTTTGCCAACGGCATTTACTACAACCCGCAACGGGGGCGGCTGTACGTGGCGGAAACCACCAACGGCACTGTGAGCAGTTGGGCATGGCGGCCGGGCGAGGCGTCACCCGTCTTGCTGGGGCGGTTCACCGGGTTGCACGGTGTCGACAATATCATGCCTGACGGGGATGGGCTGCTGGTGGCCGCGCATCCGCAACTGTTAAAGCTGGCCGCATTTCAAAAGGATGCGCAAGCGCGTTCGCCGTCGCTGGTCTGGCAACTGTCGCTGGGCACACAGGGTGCGGTTGAGCGTTCGCAGATTTATTACCAGAGCCATGGCCAGGCGCTGGCGGCGATCAGCGTGGCGGCGTCGCTCGGCGGGCGGATCCTGATGGGCAGCGTATTTGACGATGGCCTGCTGACGTGCGGAGAGCAATAACATGCTGAAGAGATGGTTCTCGCGCCGCAGCACCTTTCAGGGGGCGCTGGAGGGGAAAACCTTCACCTTGGCTGCGAGGGAAACGGTGCTGGAAAGCGCGCTGAAAGCCGGCGTGGCGTTGCCTTATAACTGCCAGGTGGGGTCTTGCAAATCCTGCCTGTGCCGGGTGGTCAGCGGTAAAGTGCGTTCGCTGGTGGATCTCGGCTATTTGCTCAGTGCCGAAGACATTGCAGCCGGCCATGTGTTGGCCTGCCAGTGCCTGCCCCAGTCTGATTTAACCCTGATGCCGGCTGCGGTAGCGACAAACTGGGTGCCGGCTCAGATAAAACAGGCGACTCCTCTCTCAAGCAGGGTGTGGCGGATCACCCTGTCGCCTGAGCAGGCTATGCCTTTCCTGCCCGGGCAATTTTTGCAGCTTTGCCACCAACCGGGCACGGATGTCCGCAGTTACTCGGTGAGTTGGCCCAGTAACGCGCGGGAGATTGTCGTGGATATCACGCTGAGAGAGCAGGGGCGCGTTTCTCCCCTTTTATGCAATCCGGGCAGCGTCGGGCGCACCCTGTGGGTATCTGGCTGTAGCGGGCGGTTTGGGCAAGTCGATGACGGGAAAGGGCCATTGCTGGCCATAGCCAGCGGCTCAGGTTTAGGAACCACGTTGGGGCTGGTTCGTGCGGCTCTGGCGCGTAATCCCTATCGGGCGGTAATGCTGGTGCATGCCATTCGCAAGCGGCAGGACAAGTTTGACGTTGCCGAACTGCAGCGGTTGCAACAACAGCATGAAGGCTTTCATTACTTGCATGCGTTGTCGCAGGAGAATGAGGGGAAACAGCACGAACTTGTGGGGCGCTTTACATCCTGGCTGGCAGAGTGGCGCAGCCTCTATCCGTACCAAAAATACCGGCTGGAGGCTCCCGGTTGGCGGGCGATGATCTGCGGTAACCCAGGGCTGGCGCAGGCGTGCCAACGGGGGCTGCTTGCGACCGGGGTGATGGCGCGACATATCCAGACGGACTGTTTTTCTCCCGCCGGCGCCGAGGAAAAAATCTCGAACAATAAGGAGTTAGTATGTTGAGTTACCTAAGATTCGCCCTGGTGCCACTGGTGTTTTTACCCATGACAGCGGCGGCCAACGTGCTCGGCGGCGGGTGGATACTGGCCGCCATGCTGTGCGTATCCTTGAGTTATTTGATCTTTGATAATGTGACCCCGGTAGATACTGCCGATCACCACTATCGCTTCACCGCTCTTCTGACGCTGATCCCCTATCTGCAACTTCCTGCGGCCCTGCTGGCGTTGTTTACGTTGATCTGGCAGGCGGCACCGGGCGATGTGCTGGGGTTTGGGGCCGGGGTCTCGGCGGCGACGGGGTGGGATGTCCCGGCCTTGCACGGTATGCGAATGCCGGAATTGCTGCTGGCCGCCGTGTCCACCGGCTATACGCTGAGTACCAACACGGTGGTGGCTCATGAGCTTATCCACAAAACCCAGAGCTGGTTGGCGATGACCGTCGGGCGCTGGTTACTGGCATTGGTTGCGGACGCGCAGTTTTCCATCTCCCACGTGTACTCGCATCACCCCAATGTGGCGACGTACGCCGATGGGGCGACGGCACGCCGCGGCGAGCATGTTTACCGTTTCTTTATCCGCTCGTCCCTGTCGCAGTACCGCGAGTCATGGCAGGTGGAACAGCAACGGCTAAAAGGCCAGGGCAAGCGGAGTATTACGCTGGGCAATAGGGTGATTCGCAGCGTTATCATGAGCCTGACGATCCTGGCCGCCTGTTATGCAGCGGCAGGGGGGCGTGGATTACTCGCTTGCCTGGTGGCCATGCTGGTCTCCAAGTTCTTGTTTGAAACCGTCAACTATATCCAGCATTACGGCTTAATCCGGGTTCCCAATACCCGCGTTGAGCCACGCCACAGCTGGGATTGCAACAACCAGGCATCTTCTGCCGGCCTGTTGAATCTGACGCGCCACTCGGATCACCACACGAATCCACGTCGGGAGTTCTGGCGGCTGCAAGCGCACAGCTATGCGGTGGGGATCGATCATGGTTACGTGGCGCATATCCTGTATGCGTTGGTACCGCCACTGTGGTTTAAACGCATGGAAGCAAAACTGGCGTATTGGGATCGGCATGTCGCCACGGATGCGGAAAGGGCCCTTATTCGGCAGCTCGATAAGCGTCAAGCGGCGCAAGATGCGCCCGCGCAAGTCTAACGTCATCCGCGATTCTGGAGAGTACAATGAGCGAACACTTTGACCAACTTATCGAACAAGCCTACCGGCAGTATCGTGGGCCGGCGTATATGCGCTCACCGGCCGTATCCTGCATTAAAGTGGGTATCCGGTTGATGGATTTTGTGGTGCCTGGCCCAACGGCCGCCTACCTTGGCAAACGCTTTTTCACCCCACGCCGCGTCCCGACACGTGAAAGCGATAAACAGACGATGGGCATGGCGAGCAGCATTACGTACATCACCCTGAGCAACGATAAGCAGGCGGTGGTGTACCACTGGGGACAACAGGGGCCAAAGGTGCTGTTGGCGCACGGTTGGGAGTCGCGGGCATCGCATTTCTCGCGTTTGATCCAGGTATTGGTGGAACGGGGTTTCCAGGTTGTCGGCTTTGACGCACCGGCACACGGGGATGCGGAAGGCGACCAGAGCAGTATTGTCGAGTTTATCGAAATCATTCAGCGACTGGAGCGGCAAGAGGGCGGTTTTGACGCGATTGTGGCCCACTCCTTCGGTGGCCTGTCGGCGATCAACGCTGTGAAAGCCGGGCTGCGTACCAAAGCCTTGGTGATTGTCGGCGCACCCACGCACTTTAGCGGCCTGGTGACCAAGTATGCTTCTATCCTCAATTTACCGGCGCGTCAGCAGCAACGTTTACGGGGTTACATTGAGCGTTACTTTGGCATCGGGGATGCCGTTTGGCAGCGCTTTAACGCTTATGAAGGGTTGCGGCAGATTGAACAACCGGCGTTAATCATCCACGACAGCGCCGACGATATCGTCCTGGAAGTGGAAGCAGAATGCCTGGCCCAAGCCTGGCCTGCCGCCTGTCTGGTGAAGACCCAGGGGCTGGGGCATAACCCGTTGCGCCGCCCGGGGGAGGGCATAGATCTGGTGTTGGCGCATCTGGCTCCGCTTCAACCTTAACCGGCGCTATTCTTGCCGGGGCGGGATTGCCCGATAGTCAGGGATAATGGCTATCGGGTACCCGCGCGGGGGCAAACCCAGCACATCTTCAGAGCCGGATCCTCGCCTTCCTGTCCAGCAGCAACCCGGCGTCGTCATAATAACGGCCAGGCCAGATCTCGGCGGGATGGACGCCGACGGCTTCGGCAATCATCCATTCACCTTTGGGCCAGGGCCGCACAAGGGCGTTTGCCAGCGTTGAAGAACTCAGCCTTGCCGCCTAGCGCCGCCAGGTTAAAGCGGCGTTGGCTTATTTTGGTGATGATTGAGCTGCCATTTACCTAAGCTCGGTAATGATGATCGCCACGTCTCCACACTGTGTGGAACAACCCGGCGGAATGCGGTTATGTCTCTGCAACAGATCTCTACTAAACCCCTGGCCGGCAAGGCGCTAAAAGGTTTTGGCTACCGGCATTACGTTTATCTGATCCTGATGTTTGCCGCCGGGATCCGGTTTATTTCTTTAACCGGCAGATACCTTTGGTGTGACGAGGCCTCCAGCGTGCTGACCAGCCGTTATGACGTCTCGGCGCTGCTGTACCATGCTTCTTTTGACGTCCATCCTCCGCTTTATTATCTGCTGCTGCGTGGCTGGATGCTGCTGTTCGGCGATAGCATTTTGGCTGTCCGTTCTCTCAGCCTGCTGTTTGGCGTTATTACGGTCGCGCTGGCCATAAAGCTGACGCGCAAGGTCGCCAATGAACGGGCGGCACTGCTGGCCGGCAGCCTGATGGCGATGATGCCGATGGCAGTGCGTTACAGCCAGGAGGCGCGTATGTATGCGCTGATGGGCATGTTGACGATCGCCGCTACCCTGGCGCTGGTGATGTGGTTAAAGGCGCCCGCTAACCGTCGTTATTTGGCGGTTTATGCGTTATTGATGGCGTTGAGTTTTTATACGCATTACTTCACCATTTTTGCCTTAATGACGCACTGGATCGTGCTGTTGGCGCTGTCCTGCCGGCGTGATGAGCCCCAATGTTATCTCAAGCAACCGGCATGGTGGCTGGCCAATTTGGCTATAGGATTGGCCTATATCCCTTGGCTGCTGGTGTTGGTGAACTTGCTGGATCATATTGCGGAGCTAAAAGTGGGCGGGGATGTTGGCTGGATCCCCCAGGTTGTGTGGAGCGATCTTCCTGCCATGTATTGGCGGTTATTCACCGGGAATGATGGCAGAGGTTATCCCGCGATCATTTTTTGGCTGTTGCCGGTGTGCTTCACCGGGTTGTCATGCCTGTGGCTGATGGGACGGGGAGGGGAAAGAAAATACCTTCTGCTGTTGCTTTGCAGCGTATTTATCCCCGTTACTCTGCTGTTTATTATTTCGTTCCGAACGCCGTTATTCGTCGACCGTTATTTATTTTTCTCCTCATTAGGCATTCCGATCATCCTGGCCCTGTTAATTACTGAAAACGAAAAAAAGGCGCACAGGATTTTATTGTTGTTGCTGGTTAGCCTGCTGTTTGGCAGCGGGTTGCGCAATGATTATCCGCCGGAGAAAGATGAGTTTAAGGAGATGGTGCGCTATATCAACAGTGGCTATCAACCTGATGATGCCGTTGTCGTCAGCAATATGTTCAATTATCTGAGTTATGTTTATTACAACGAGAAAGGGCATCGCGCGTTGCTGTATACGCCGGTCAAGCCCAACGGTAATTCCGGAAAACCCAATGCTTATGGTTTTGGCACTTTTTTCCACGATCGGGCGGCGCAGACCTATGTCGATAATCTCAATGCCCTGGTGGGGGCCCATCGTCGGGTGTGGTTGGTCAGCGGCGGCGATTTTAATCAGGATTTTGGGCGGTTGCCGCCGGGATGGGCCAACACCAGCACCTTTAAAAGCGGCGGGTTCGAATCGCGGCTGTTTATCGTTAAATCAGGCAGGTGAAAGCCGAGGGCAGCGGCGGGTCTTTGATAGCCGCCAACGACACCACTCCGCGGGTGCATTGACGGGAAAAATTACTTTTCTTCTCCAGGGCGGAAATAGTGCCCGCATTTAGGGCAGATCATGGTGATATTTTTGCGCATCTTGCTGCTGCTTTGCTCGGAGGCGTAAGCGCATTTTGGGCAAGTCACTTTCACGGATGTGGCGCTGAACATCTTAAGGGCATCAAAGATAGACATATCTTTCACCGGGTAGATGTAGGGGTTATCAGTATACCACCCGGTGCTCTCAATAGCCCTGAATCGATTATTTATTAATCGGTTGTGTGAGGTGGGTAAGGCGCCATGCCCATCCCTGAGCGCCGGCGCCACGGTCAACATGTCACATTTCCATCCGGCGTTACATCTGCCGGAGCAACCTTACGCAGGAATGACAGTTCTATACATTGGGATTGGTAAGGTAGTCCTACCCGATGATGTTGTGTGTTAGTCCCTGTAGTGTATTACCCCATCCCTGTTAAGTTTATCCCGCCTCGTGCGGGATTTTTTTTATCTGCGTCCGACGATATTCAGGCCGCCGAACATGATGTTGCGGGTGGTCGACAGCGTCAGAAAATCATGCGGGAAGCCCAATTCAATCGCGCTGAGCGCATCCAGCCGTTGCCAGCGATCTTCCGCCAACCTGACCTCCAACGCACCGAGGTTGTCATCCAGTTGCGTCAGCGTGCGTGCGCCGATAATCGGCGCGCTCACCGCCGGATTGCGCAGCGTCCAGGCCAACGCCACTTGAGCGGGCGTGTAACCGGCTTCGCGGGCGATATCGCTCACGGCATCGGCAATGTCGAGGTTGTGGGCGGTCAGCGTTCCCTTGGTGCGCACGACCTCGCGTCGGGTACCTGTTTCATCCCCCTCCGGTTGCAGATCCTGCCGCCGGTATTTGCCGCTCAGCACACCGCCCGCAAGCGGCGACCAGGGGATCACGCCCAGCCCCAGCTCTTGCGCCATCGGGATCAATTCGCGCTCCACCGTGCGTTCCAGCAGGCTGTATTCGATTTGCAGGCCGATAAGAGGCGACCAGCCACGCAAATCCGCCAGCATCTGCATTCTGGCGGCCTGCCAGGCCGGGAGATCCGATACCGCCAGGTACAGCACCTTGCCGGCGCGCACCAGGTCGTCCATCGCGCGCATGATTTCTTCCACCGGGGTGGTGTAGTCCCAGGCGTGCAGATAGAGCAGGTCTATATAGTCGGTATTCAGGCGCCGCAGGCTATCCTCCACCGATCGCACCATGCTTTTGCGGTGATTGCCGCCGGAGTTCGGGTTATCGGGTTGCATCGGCAAGGTGTATTTGGTGGCGATCACCAGACGATCGCGGCGGCCGGTGGCGAATTCGCCGACAAAGCGTTCGGCGCTGCCTTCGGTATAGCGGTTGGCGGTATCGATAAAGTTGCCGCCGTGGTCGACATAGGCGTCGAACAGGCGGCGGGCCTCGGCCTGTTCCGCTCCCCAACCCCAGTCGGCGCCGAAGGTCATGGTGCCAAGCGCCAGCGGCGAGACGCGCAGGCCGGAGCGGCCCAGCAGGCGGTAACTGTCCAGCGATAAGGATGTGTTCATGGGCGTTCTCCTGTTGATGTTGATTTCAAGATAGACCCGGCGGGCTGTTCACGGAATACGCTATAATCTTCATGAATTATTAATCAATGGAGGCATAATGAGAGGAAGTGAATTTGCAGAGTTGCGCGCTTTTGCCGCCATTGTTGAACACGGCAGCTTCGCCCGCGCCGCCGTGCACCTGGGCATGACCGCTTCAGCGCTGAGTCAGACGCTGCGCAATCTGGAAAGCCGCCTGGGGTTGCGGTTGCTGAACCGTACCACCCGCAGCGTGGCGCCCACCGACGCCGGGGCGCAGATGTTGGCGCGCCTGTTGCCGGCTATCGCCGAAATCGATGCGGCGGTGGAACAGGCGGTCAACCAACGCCAGCAGCCCACCGGGCGTTTGCGGCTCAATGTTACGCGGATCGCCGCCATGCATTTTCTGGCGCCGTTGATCGCGCCTTTTCACCGGCAGTACCCGGATATCCTCCTCGATCTCAACGTGGAAGACCGGCTGGTGGACATTGTCGCCGGTGGTTTCGATGCCGGCGTGCGTCTGCACGAGAAGCTGGAGAAGGACATGGTGGCGATCAAGCTTGGCGGAGACCTTCGGATGCGGGTAGTGGCCTCCCCGGCGTATCTGGCTCGTCATGGCCAACCGCAGGCGCCGCGTGAACTGCGCCAACACCTTTGCCTGAATTTTCGCTGGCCAACCAATGGCAATCTTTACCGTTGGGAGTTTGAGCGCGACGGGGAAAAGTTGGATATCGCGGTGGAAGGGCCGGTGATCGTCGACGAGCCGGAGATCCTGGTGCGGGCTGCGCTGGACGGCGTGGGCATCGCTTACCTGTTTGAGCATCAGGTGGCCGCCGCGCTGGCCGACGGCCGGCTGGTGCCGCTGTTGGATGCCTGGACGCCGCCTTTTCCCGGTTTTTACCTTTACTACCCCGCCAACCGACAAATGCCACGTCCACTACGCGCATTTATTGATTTCGCTCGGCAGCAGGGCGCGCAGGTGGCCGGGGCGTAAATGCCACCCGGTTTTTTTGAATAACTCCGTCAGATAAATTGGGTATTCACCTTGAGGCCGCTTGAGTAGATTGGATCAGCGTATTTACGGGTGCCGCCGGCACCTCGATGCAACTACCTGGGAGTTCCTTATGGCGAAGACAGTGGTGATTTTTCATTCCGGCTACGGCCACACCGAGCGTTTGGCGAACATTGTTGCCGAAGGCGCAGAAGCTGAGCTGATCGCTATCGATCAAGACGGCAATATCAGCGAAGAAGCCTGGCAGAAACTGGATGAGGCCGACGCCATCATCTTTGGTTCGCCGACCTACATGGGCGGCCCGTCGTGGCAGTTCAAGAAATTTGCCGACGCCAGCTCAAAAGCCTGGTTCACTCGCAAATGGCAAGACAAGGTGTTCGGCGGTTTCACCAACAGCGCCAGCCTGAACGGCGACAAGCAGGTCACGCTGATCGCCCTGCAAACGCTGGCTTCACAGCACGGCGGCCTGTGGGTCAGCCTGGGGCTGCCACCGGCCAACAGCAAAGCGGCGCAGCGTACCGATGTGAACAATCTGGGCGGATCTGTCGGCCTGTTGGTACAGACACCTGCCGATGCCGGCGTAGATGAAATGCTGTCGGGGGATTTGGAAACCGCCAAATTGTATGGTCAGCGCGTCGCGAGCATTGCCGCCAAACTGGCGTGATCCCATTCCCCATCGCGTTCGGTGGGGATATCGCGCCGTTCATTTTTTCTGCACATTTGGCGTGTAAACTGAGAAATGTTATTAGCCTGCTTGGGCTAACACTGCATTTCGTACAAATATTCCCGGTTCCTAGGCCGGGTTTTTTGTTGCTAAGGTCCGCTTAAGCTTCCGGCTATATAGTGAATAGCGGCACAGGCAGACAATGGCTGTGCCGTAACTGTCAATTTGCTGCTCTTCAAGCGAGCCCGCTCTGCGGGTTTTTTTTATGTTTCCGGTTCTAATTGCGCTTCCGGGTGACTTGCTGGAAAATAATCTCAGGCACAATAGGGTAAACGCTAAATACCCATCTTATTGTTGTGGTTTTATGCTAATGCGGATCAATGCCGGCTTAGGCTATGCTGGTAGATATCGCTGAACATTTTTCTTCGGTTTTGCGTGAATGCGTTCACTCCAGGTTGCGGCGACGGGCTGTGGAGTTAAGAACGTTCTGCTAAATAAAAATGAATGTCTCTTTGTTTTTGAATCATCTGTATTTACTGGTTGAGAACGGGTTTTTTGTCCTCCTTATCATGCCGGGCGAGGGAATATGCAGATAATTGCTCTGGTTATTATGAATTTATGGGTAAGGTGATGAACGCCAGAATAAACGCCAAACATGGCTTGCCCGTTACCCTCCAGCTGATCACTCTTTTTCTGCTGGCATTTTTGCTTTCCTTGTTGGGTATATTTACTCGTCCGATTGGATCCCTTTCCCTGTTTTGGCCGGTGAATGCGATTTTACTCGGCCTGCTATTGCGCAAACCCGCTTATGCCACGCCGCTGGGCTGGCTAACCACCTACCTTGGCATGATTGCCGCCGATTTGACGACCGGCGAAGCGCTACCTTTGGTCATGTGGTTGAACGCCTGCAATATGTCGCTGATTGCCACCGGTTATGGCGTGATGCTGCTGTTGCCGCAGTCGCAGCGCAGAATGGGCAAGCCTCAGGCGATACTTTATATGTTTACCGCCAGCCTGAGTGGTGCTGCGGTGGCGTCAACCCTGTCGATACTGCGCAATGACAGCCTGTACAATAATACGGTGATCACCGCCTGGCTGGCGTGGTTCAGTGAACAGTTCTCCACCAACCTGTTGCTATTGCCGGTGTTCCTGGCAGCACCGCGGCTGAAGCAGCTGTTGCGTATGCAGATCAACTGGCCGCTGCGTGCCGGCATGCCGCTGCTGGCGCTGCTGTTTTCCCTGATATTCAGCGTGTACATCGGTGGCCCGGGGGCGATTGCCTTCCCGATCCCGGCGCTGCTGTGGTGTGCGGTCCGCTACCAGCTGTTCACTGTGACCTTGCTGACGCTGTTGACCGGTATGACCGAAATCAGCAGCATCTCCGCCAACCTGATGCTGTATGAAACGCCGAACAACCACAACGCGTTCCTCGATACCCTGATGTCGGCCCGGTTGGGGATTGCCATGCTGGTCATGGGGCCGCTGATCCTCGCCAGTTCGATAGCCGTTAACCGCAAGCTGATGCGCCGGCTGGAGCACAGCGCCAATCACGATTTCCTGACCGGGGTGCTGGCGCGCAGTGCGTTGACGCGAAAGGCCGGTGAACTGCTGGAGCACAAATATAAATCGAAAGAGGCGGTATCGCTGCTGCTGATTGATATCGATCATTTTAAACTCATTAACGACACTCACGGGCACGAAGTCGGCGATCAGGCACTGGCTACCTTCGCTCATATTGTCCGGCGCGAACTGCGCCACGATCAGCTGTTTGGTCGCTTGGGCGGGGAAGATTTTGCGATTATGCTGCCGCGCGCGCTGGCGGCGCAGGGGGTGGCATTGGCGGAGCATTTACGGCAACTGGTGCAAAAAACCGACCTGTATCCCGGAGGCAAAGCGCCGCTGAAAGTGACCATCAGCGTGGGGGTCGCCAGCCTGGCGATGAACGAAGTGAAGTCGCTGGCACAGCTGATGAATATGGCGGACATCGCGCTTTATCGCGCCAAGTCGCAGGGGCGCAATCGCGTGGAGTCGTTTAACGCGGTGAGTGGCAACAGCGTTGGGCACATAGTGTTCAAATAAGCGTTTCAGTTCTGCCTGGGTTCAAACCGGGTACCGCAGTTCGGGCAGATAAGCAGAACGTTTTGCCGTAGCGTCGCGCATTTTTGGCTGGTGACGTAGGCGCATTTGGGGCAGGCGATGTTGGTGGAACGATTGATAAAGCCTTTAACGCTGCTGGAATCAGTCATATAGCACGGCCTGTGTCAGGTGAAAACCCACGCTAACACAGGTGATATAAAATTGCTTCGAATGTTTTTTATACGCACCGCCATTAGTAGGGCGCGAATATATTCGTCCCGACGAAGGCGGGCGAAGCAGATAGCGCCCCGACAAGGGGCAGGGATAGGCGTTGGGCCGTGATTAGAGGCTTTTCAGTACTTTCAGCGTTTCATCCATGTCGATCTCCTGCTCGGAGAAGGTATGGGTCGCGTTCTGGAACGTGGTGATGGTCAGCATGCGCAGCGTCTGCATGGTTTGCGGCGCGTCTTCGGACTGCGGGCGGATGCGGTTCATCAGCAGGCCCACCGACAGCACGGTATTTTCTTTGTCCACGTCCGCTTTCACCGGCACTTCTTTGGTGAAAGTGTTGAAAGATTTGATGCTGGTGATCTTGATTCTTTCGTTGGCGATGATGATGTATTTGCTCGCCGCCTGCACCTTGACCGCATACGCCGAAGGGCCTTTGGTGTTGTTGGTCGGTTCGAAGGTCACCGCCGCGTTTTTCTTAATCAGCTCCGGGTTTTGCACTTTAATCACGTGAAAATAACGATTTTCCCCGTTCTCATCGGTAATAAAGCCGAAGCCTTTGTCTTCAAAAAAAGTCGTTATTTTGCCGTTCATCATCATTCTCGTTAATTCGTTCAATACAATATTTATCCCCTATGAATTTCAAGTTGCGGCTGGGCGGCCAGCTCGCTCACGCCAGGCGCTTACTTAAGTAAGTCACTGGGGGCGCGAGTGCAGACCACAAGGCTGCGGCTTGAAAGGCGACGGGGATATGATAGCGCGGAATGCCTTGCAGTGACAGGTTACGCGCACCGGTTTTGATAATGCGATAACGGCATTTAGCGGGGTTCCGGACACATGCTATTTTCAAGCTGACTTTATTCAATGCGGAAAGGGAAAATCGATGGGAATTAAACGGCTTAACCACGCGGTGCTGTATGTCAGCGATGTGCAGCAAAGCGCGGAGTTTTATCATCAGGTGCTGGGGTTCAAGCTAAAACCTTCGGGCAGCCCCGACAAAGCGGTGTTTACCCAAGCGGCCGATTCGGATAACGATCACGATCTGGCGCTGTTCAGCAAAAATCTTGGGCAACAGCGCGCCGGAGTGTTTCGCGCCAACGGCGAACCGCCGGCGGAAAACGAACCACCGGCCGGGCTGTACCATCTGGCCTGGGAAGTCGATAGCCTGGATGAGCTCGAACGCATTCGCGATCAATTGGCGCAGCGCGGCATCCTCGGGCTGGAGGAGGATCACGGCGTGCACAAGAGCATCTATGGCCACGATCCGGACGGGCTCTTGTTTGAAGTGACCTGGTTTATCCCGCCGGCGCTGTTGACCGAGCAGGATCGCAATCAACGAGGCATCAAGCCGCTGGATTTCGCCGCCGAGAAACGCCGCTTCGCTGCTGAGGCTTAAGATTATCGGGCGGGGCGCGGTTGCGCCCCGTGAGTCACAGAACTTTGTTGAGGAAGTTAATGGTGCGCTGGTGCTGCGGATGGTTCAGCACCTGCCGGGCGTTGCCCTGTTCGACGACCTGGCCGTCGACCATAAACACAATCTGATCCGCCGCTTCACGCGCAAAGCCAATCTCATGGGTGACCACCACCAGCGTCACGCCCAAGTCCGCCAGCCCTTTGATCACGTCCAGCACTTCGCCGACCAGCTCCGGATCGAGCGCCGAGGTGGGTTCGTCAAACAAAATGACCTTCGGGTTCAACGCCAGCGCACGCGCAATGGCAATGCGTTGCTGCTGGCCGCCGGACAGGTGGCGCGGATAAGCGTCGGCCTTGTGGCGCAGGCCGACGGTATCCAGCAGCTGATAAGCGACTTCTTTTGCCTGAGCGCGCGAATAAATCTTATGCACCACCGGCGCTTCAATGATGTTCTCCAGCACCGTCAGATGCGGGAACAGGTTAAAGTTTTGGAACACGTAGCCGACGTTGATACGCTGCTTGAGAATCGCGTTCTCTTTCAGTTCATACAGTTTGTCGCCTTTACGCCGGTAGCCGACGTAGTCGCCGTCGATGCGGATAAAGCCTTCATCGACGCGCTCCAGGTGGTTGATGGCGCGCAGCAGGGTGGATTTGCCCGAGCCGGACGGCCCGAGGATCACCGTGACCGTGCCCGGGCGCAGCGTCAGGCTGACGTCGTCGAGCGCCTTGTGCTTGCCGAAAAATTTGCTCACGTTGCTGATTTCAATCAGGCCGCGCGCCGGAACCGGAACGACGTTGCGCACCGGCGCTTCGCGCAGGGCATAGTAATCAATAGCTTCGGACATAAATCCTCCTAACGTTTTATCCAGCCGGCCAGTTTCTGCCAGGGTGACGGCGGCAACTCGCGTACTGCGCCTCGGGCAAAATAGCGTTCAATGTAGTATTGGATCACCGACAGCGCGGTGGTGATGAACAGGTACCAGACGGTCGCGACCATCAGCAGCGGTATTACCTGCTGCGTGCGGTTATAGATGACCTGAATGGTGTAAAACAGCTCCGGCAACGCCAGCACGTAAACGATCGAGGTGCCCTTTGCCAGACTGATGATCTCGTTGAAACCGGTCGGAACTATTGATCGCAGCGCCTGCGGCAAAATGATGCGGAAAGTGCGGCGATAGCCCGGCAGACCGAGCGCCGCTGCGGCCTCATGCTGGCCGTATTCCACCCCGAGAATGCCGCCGCGGATGATTTCTGCGGTATAGGCCGATTGCACCAGGGTTAGCCCCAGGACCGCGACGGAAAACTGGCTGAGGATATCGATGGTCGGGTAGCTGGCGAACACCAGCGAGGTAAAGGGAATGCCCAGCGAGATGGAGTCATATAGGTAAGAGAAGTTATACAGGATGATCAGCACCAGAATCAGCGGCAGCGAACGGAACAGCCAGATATAGCCCCAGGCCAGCGAAGCCAACAGATAAGAGCGCGACAACCGCGCCAGCGCCAGCAAGGTGCCGAAAATAATGCTGAACAGCGTGCCGAGCAGCGTCAGCAGCAGGGTTTGCCCCAGGCCGGAAAGCACTGCCGGCGCAAAGAACCACTCGGCAAATACCCCCCATTCCCAGCGCTCGTTGGCCGCCACCGACTGGACTATCGCCGCCAGAATAAACACCGAAAACAGTGCGCCCACCAGCCGCAGCGGATAGCGTGCGGGAACCACTTTTAACACTTCTTGTTTGGACATCGTATCGCTCCTGAAACAGATAAAGGGAAGGGGACCGGCCCCTAGGCAATCTTCCTTTCCTGCGCGCAACAGAGTGCGTCTGCTGTTATCAGGCTTTTGCGAAACGGCAACCGGCCGTCGTAAGGCGGGCGGCTGTAAACTTCACTGTCGACGGTGGGATCGAACTGCGGCTGATAGCCGTTGCTCAGATACAGGCCCACCGCCTCCGGCTGGCGAAAGCCGGTGGTCAGGTAGAGCTGGCGGTAACCCTGTTCTCTTGCCAGCGTTTCCAGTTGCTGCAAGACCTTTTGCGCCAACCCCTGGCGACGCAGGTCGGTTCGCGTCCAGATGCGTTTCAGCTCTGCGGTGTGCTGATCGTAGCGTTTGAACGCGCCCATGGCGATCGGCTCCCCGGCGCGCAGCAGCACGATAAACGCGCCCTGTGGCGGGGCGTACAGATCCAGCGCTTCTTGTTCCTGTTCACCAAAATAATCGCCGTAGCGTTGACGATACTCGCCGAACAGCCCTTCAATCACCGGCTCGACCAACGGGTCGTCCGGCAGTGTTTGGATAAAGACGTCGTTTGCCATCGGTATGCTCCTAGTCGCCCAGACCTTGCTGATTTTTCGCCATGAGGCGACGGGTTTGGATGGCTTTTACATGGATGCCGGCGCCGGTAAAGGTGTTTTGCATAGCGGAATATCCCTGAAAAAATATTATTGTTATTGGGTAAATTGGTTCAGCGGCTGCTTCAGGCCAAGGTGGTCGCGCAGCGTGTCGCCGCTGTAATCGCTGCGGAACAGGCCGCGTTGCTGCAGGATGGGCACAACGCGGTCAATAAAGTGGCCGAAGGAGTTCGGCGTGCCGCCGCTGATGATGAAACCGTCGGCGGCCTGGGTGTCGAACCAGTTTTGCAGACCGTCCGCTACCGCCTCCGGCGTGCCGCCGAACACCGGGCGCGGCGAGGCCGCTTCCAGCGCCACTTCACGCAGCGTCAGATTACGCTCGCGGGCGTTGCGTTTGATGGCATCGGTGGTGCTGCGGAAGCTGTTTTGCCCTAAATCGCCGATGTCCGGGAAGGGCTCATCCAGCGGATGGCGGGAAAAGTCATAATGCTCGAAATAGCGGCCAAGGTAGTTGAGCGCGTTCTCGATGCTGACCAGACGTGCGGTTTCCCAATATTGGCGTTCCACGTCTTCATTGTCGTCGCCGACGATCACGCTGACGCCCTGGAAAATTCGCAGATCGTCCGGCTCGCGGCCCTGTTCCACCAGTTGGTTTTTTACGTCCTGATAAAACGCCTGCGCCAACTGCTGGGTTTCATGGTGGGTGAAAATGGCATCGGCGTGTTTGGCCGCCAACTGCTTGCCGTCTTCCGACGCACCGGCCTGGAACAAGATCGGGCGGCCCTGCGGCGTACGGCCGATATTCAGCGGCCCTTGTACCGAGAAGAATTCCCCCTGGTGGTTCAGGGTATGCAGCTTGCCGGCGCTGAAAAATTCGCCGCTGTTTTTGTTCCGCACAAAGGCGTCACTTTCCCACGAGTCCCACAGCCCTTTGGTGACATCGAGATACTCACTGGCGATGCGATAACGCAGGCTGTGCTCCGGGTGTTCGGTGCGCGAGAAATTCTTTGCCGACCCTTCCAGCGGTGACGTCACCACGTTCCAGCCCGCCCGGCCTTTGCTCAGGTGATCCAGGCTGGCGAACTGGCGTGCGACGGTAAAGGGATCGCTGTATGAGGTGGACAACGTGCCCACCAGCCCGATTTTGTCGGTGGCGGCGGACAGGGCGGCAAGCAGGGTCAGGGGTTCAAAACGGTTAAGGAAATGCGGAATGGATTTCTCATTGATATATAAGCCGTCGGCAACAAACACGAAATCCAATTTACCCTGTTCGGCTTTTTTCGCCGTGGCAATATTAAAATCGAGATTAATGCTGGCGTCGGCGGTGGCATCCGGATGCCGCCAGGCAGACATATTTCCCGATGCGCCATGCAAAATGGCGCCAAGACGCAATTGCCGTTTGTTTTTCGCATTGTTGCTCATTGCTTTCACCCTGTTAAGTGCCGCTGTGGCGCTATCTGTCGAGTTCCCACTATTGATGAGCGTCCTCAGGATGTAAAACAACAAAACAGCATATTCAAATGTTGAAATAGCAAATATCGTGGCGCGTATGGATAACGGGAAAATAATAAATCGCAGCGCAGAAGAGGCTGCGCCGCGAAATAATAATGAGGGGAGTTTTTACGCCTTGCTGGTGATTTTTTCCGGCACGGTGGCTAATTGTTGCAACGTGCGCTCAGCGAGTAGCTCGAAATATTGCGAGGCCGGGAAGATCGCCTGTTCATCCGGGTTAAAGCGCGGATGGTGCAAGCCGAACTCACTGGCTGAACCGATACTGACAAAAGCGCCCGGCACGTGGTGCAGATAAAGCGCGAAATCCTCGCCGCCCATCTGCAGATCCGCTTCTTCTACCCGATAACCGGCTTCGGCGGCGACGGTTTTGCTGAAGGCCGCCCAGCGCGCGTCGTTGACCACCGCCGGTGGGCCTGGCTGCCAGCGCAGTTCCGCCTGCGCGCCAAGCGATGCGGCTACGCCGTTAATCACCTGGCGGATTTTGTCCGGGACCTGATGGCGGACTTTCTCGTTGTGGGTACGCACCGTGCCTTCCAGTTCCACGGTCTGCGGCAACACGTTCCAGGTGTTGCCACCCTCGATGCGCGTCACGCTCACCACCAGCGACTCCAGCGAGCTAAAGCTGCGGCTGGGCAGGGTTTGCAACGCGTTGACAATTTGGCTGGCGGTGACGATGGTGTCTACGCCTTGCTCCGGTTTGGCTGCATGTGCGCCTTTGCCGGTGATCAGGATCTGGAAGCGATCGACGTTGGCGTAAAATGCCCCGGCGCGGGTGGCGAAGGTGCCGGTCGGCAGCTCCGGCGCATTATGCAGGCCGAATACCGCAGCCACGTTATCCAGCGCACCGGCGTCGATCAGATGCTGGGCACCGTTAAAGGTTTCCTCTGCCGGTTGGAAGAAAATACGTACCGTGCCGGGCAGGGTGGCCTCGCGTGCTTTCAGCAAATGCGCTGCGCCGAGCATCACCGAGGTATGAAAATCATGCCCGCAGGCGTGCATGACGCCGCTATTTTGCGAGCTGAAGGGAACGCCGGAGATTTCTTCTATCGGCAGGGCGTCAATATCGCCGCGCAGCGCAATGATCGGGCCTTTGCCGCTGCCGATTTCGGCGACCACGCCGGTCTTCAGCCCCAGCGGCAGAATACGGATACCCGCCTCTTCCAGCCAACGGGTGAGGCGGGCGGTAGTGGCAAACTCGTGGTTGGACAGCTCAGGGTTCTGATGCAGTTCACGGCGGTAGGCGACGATCTTCTCGGCCAGTTGGCTGGTCATAGTCTTGGCTCACAGTGGTTGATAAGCTCTAACCCTAGTGCAGCTCGGCCGGAAGCAAAAAGACTATCTGGTTATATTTCATAGCGATTATGTCTGCATCACGCTGGCAACGAACGCTGCCGGGGCTGAAACAGGCGTTCGGCCGTTGTTCGATGGAGATTAAAGAGCATTGAGCTGTCAAGACTGGTTACAACAAGCGGTGCAAGAGATTTACAGTGGGCGATACCGATTTTTTCACTCTTTATCGGTTTTATGTGATCCAGGTTGTGGACAAAATCCGGTCTAATTGCTGTACTGTACTGGACACAGGTTTAGTGTCTTACATTCACGTTAAAGGTAAGTTTGATGTCTAAGATTAAAGGTAGCGTTAAGTGGTTTAATGAATCCAAAGGCTTCGGCTTCATTACCCCGGAAGATGGTAGCAAGGACGTTTTCGTTCACTTCTCTGCCATCGCTAGCAATGGTTTCAAAACTCTTGCTGAAGGCCAGCGTGTAGAATTTGAAATCACGAACGGTGCCAAAGGGCCATCTGCTGCTAACGTTATCGCTATCTAAGCTACAGTAGCCGAAATTCTTAAAACCCGCTCCCTGAGCGGGTTTTTTATTGCCCTTTTTACGGTGCCTTACGCCTGAGGTTTACGCACCAGCAGGGTGAACAGCACGATGGCAATGGCGTAACAGCCGACAATGGTCAGCGCCATCGACACGCTGGAAGTGCCGCCCAGCCCGGTGATAGGCACGCTGCACGCGCCGAGCGCGAACATGCACACGCCGATCAACGCCGAGGCGCTGCCGGCTTTGTCGCCCTGGCTTTGCATCGCCAATGATGACGCCGTAGGGCCGACAATGCCGATCACGGCCACTGAGAAGAACAGCGGTACCATCAGCAGCGCCAGCGGTGCGTGGAGGCTACCTGCCAGCAGCAACAGCAGCGAGGCGACAGCCGCTAATGTCAAGCCGCCTTTCAGCACTAGCCTTTCCCCCCAGCGCGCGCTCAGACGGCTGGCAAGCTGCGCAGAAATAATCAAACCGACGCCGTTAACGGCAAAGCACAGGCTGAACATCTGCGGACTGAGACCATAAATCTGCTGCAATACGAAGGGAGATGCGCCGATGTAGGCGAACATCCCGGCCATGACGAACCCCTGCGTCAGGCACAGGCCCATAAACTGGCGCTGGGTCAGTAACCCGCCCAGCGACATCAGCATGGCCAAAATGCCACCCTGGCTGCGGCGTTCCACGGGCAGCGATTCACGCAGCTTAAGGCTTGAAAGGGTAAACAGCAGCACGGCAATGGCCGCCAGTACGCCGAAAATCCCGCGCCAGTCCATCAATTGCAGCATAGCGCCGCCCAGCACCGGCGCAATAATCGGCGCCAGGCCGTTAACCAGCATCAGCAGAGCGAAGAAGCGCGTCAGTTCATGTCCGGCATAGAGATCGCGCGCGATGGCACGAGAGATCACCGCACCGCCGGCACCGGCCAGCCCCTGCAACAGGCGGGCGATCAGCAACTGGTCGATATTTGGCGCCAGCGCGCACCACAGAGAGGCAGCCAGCAACAGCACCAGCGACAGCAGCAGCGGCCGCATGCGGCCGAGCTTGTCGCTGAAGGGGCCAAATATCAGTTGGCCGACGCCCAGCCCAAGCAGGCCGGCAGTCAGGCTGAGCTGCGCCGTGGCGGTGGACGTATTCAACTCGCCGGCCATTTCCGGCAGGGCGGGCAGGTAGAGATCGGTGCACAGCGGCCCCAGTGCGGCCAGCAGGCCAAGCACCACCGCGTACACCAGACGTTGTCTGGATAAGTGTCTGGTCATGGGAAATTAGGGTTTCCTGAATAGGTGAGAGATAGCTTGTTGATACAGGCCGTTCAGCAAGCTGACATCGGCTTTTTGCGTGGTAAGGATGCGATAACCTGTGCCTTCGCTTAAGACGGCGACAAATTCTACCCGTGCGGCGATTTCCTGTTCGGTGAAATACGGGTACATCCGCTGCAGGTTTTGGCAGACGTGATGGAACAACCGCGTTTCCGCGTCGCTGAGCATTTTCGCCACCACCGGGTTGCGCGTGGCTTCGGCGGTGACTTCCAGCATCAGCATATGGTCAGTTTCGTTTTCACCGGGTTGTTGGAACAGCGCGCGCGCCGACAGGGTACTGGCGATCAGGTTAATGTGATCGCCAAGATCCTCCAGACGCTGCATTTTACTGGCGATAATACGGTTGACGATTTCTTCGATGATCGCGTCTTTATTGGCGAAATAACGGTAGATTTGACCGACGCTGAGCTGCGAAGCCTGGGCGATTTCCGCCATGCTGGCGGCGTGAAAACCATGCCGACGAAAACAGACTTTCGCCGCCTCGACGATTTGATCGCGGCGGGCTTGCGCTTTGGCTTGCCTGCTGTCGCTGGTGGATATCATTTCCCGATCCTTTGCCAAGAGAGGGGTTCGCATTCTGGGTGCGAACGTTCATTCTCAATTGTAATGCAAGAACGGCAGCAGGGGAACTATAAAGGGAGGATCCTGCGGGGACGAAGCGTCAGGCGAAGCGTCAGGCGAACAGATAGACCTTGATGAAAGCGGCGACAATCAGCAGGCACAGCAGGGTAGCGATCACTTCAGCGGCGGTTTTGGGCAGGCGAAACATCAGAATTCTCATCCAGTTTGGGACAGTGGATGAGATTATGCGCATGGCTGATTAAGGAAACATTAAGAGAACGAAATCAGCTACTGCCCGTTAACCCAGATGACCAGCATAAACGCCAGCAAGGTCATCGCCAGGGAGCCGGCCAGATTGAGCAGCATATTGGCCAGCGCCCAGGCAAAACGGCCATCCTGCAGCAAGTACACCACCTCCAGCGAAAACGTGGAGAAGGTGGTTAAACCGCCGCAGAAGCCGGTGGTAATCAGCAATTTCCAGGTGGGATCCAGGTGCGTCATGCGGGTAAAGGTGGCGATGGCCAACCCGATGATAAAACCGCCCACCAGGTTCACCGCCAATGTGCCCAAAGGGATATGCGCGTTAAGCGGATTCATCTTCATGCTGATAACCCAACGCAGCACGCTGCCGACACCACCGCCAATAAAGACTGCCAGTAAAGAACTCAACATGGTTGAAATACCTTTCACTAAAAGGGGAAACCAAGGCTCAGAAAGGGGCTGGCGCAACGCTACGCACCCCTTCGAGAGGTTACGTAGACATCATCAGCCTGTGAAGGCGGTTATGGAGGAATGTCATCTCCGTTGTTCGGCGCCGCTTTTTGCCGCGCAGGCTGGATCTTACACCTGGCGTCGCCTATTTTGTAGTATCTGTGACGGAGGAAACAACCGAAATGAAAGTGAGGACGGCGGTACAGGCTGATAAAGAAGCTATTGTGGCGTTAATGGCTGCGCTGGATTACGCCGGAACCGAGGCATTTATTGACGCGCGTCTGGCGCAACTATTGGCGCACCCCGATGAAGCGTTGCTGGTCGCGACCGACGACGACGATAATGAGGTGCTGGGGATTTTGTCGCTGCATTTCTTGCCGCAGTTGGCGTTGCCCGGAGATATTTGCCGTATCAGCTATTTTTGCGTTGATAGCCACGCGCGTGGTCTGGGCGTCGGTCAGTTATTGCTGGCTGAAGGCGAAGCATTGGCCCGCCGGCGCGGCTGCGATCGCCTTGAAGTGCATTGCCACAGCCGCCGTGAACGGGCCCACGCCTTCTATCAGCGGGAGGGCTTTTTTGAAGCTCCTAAATACTTTGCCAAGCTGTTAAGTTAGTTGCCGGGCACCGCCAGTTCCAGACGGTTGCGACCATTGTTTTTTGCCCGGTACAGCGCATTGTCGGCGGCTTTCAGCCAGTCCAGATAGCCGCCCATTTCACTGTGGTAATCGGCTATGCCGGCGCTGATGTTCAGCCGCAACTGCGGCGCTTCACGAAAAATAATGTCGTTCAATCGTTCCTGGATGCGCTGCAGCGCAATGCTGGCCTGTTCGGCACTGGTGTTCGGCAGTACTGCGCCAAATTCGTCCCCGCCATAACGCCCGACAATATCCACGGCACGCAGGCCGATTAACAGCTCTTCCGCCAGCACCGCCAGCACCTCGTCACCCAGCGCATGGCCGAAGGTGTCATTGATGGTTTTAAAACGATCGACATCCATCAGGATCAGGGTCGCAGTGTGTTGGTAACGGCGGCAACTGTCGAATTGGTGATGCAGCAAATGTTCCCAATGGCGGCGATTGTACAACCCGGTCAGGCCGTCACGCATGCTGATGCGCAGCAGCTCCTGTTTTTTCTGCGCTAATCGTTTGGCGGTGCGGTAGGTGACTAACCCCAACAGGGCCGGGTAGAGGTAGATCATCGGCAGGCAGAGGTAGATCTGTAGCGGCGTGCTCTGTGGCTGGAAGGGAAAACCCAACAGGGCGCTGACCGTCAGGGCGCCGGCCAGCTGTGCCACCAGCCCTTTAAAGAACAGTGTCTTGCCGGCGGCGGCAATATTGTTCATGCCCATCATCGACAGAATGACCACCGACGGCAATGCATTGAAGGCCATCATCGCTGCCCACAGACCGCCAAAAAACGAATCGATCAGCAGGTTGCGGGTTTCCGCCTTGAAGGGCGTGGCAGAGCGACGCGCCCATTGGTAGGCGACATGCGGCCAAATAAAACCGTGAAAAATCAGCAGGCCCCACACCCAGGGGGCCGAAGGCTGGGAATGGAGCACTGAAAACACGCACAGAAAACCAATCCCCAGGCCGACGATGCGTGGCAGATAGGTACGTCTGGCGAAGCTTAGGCCGGATCGTCTGGTATCGATAACTGATGGTGCATACATCCTGCGGCTCCCTGATAGGTGTAACGACAGCGTACCATGCAGCGTGATAACTCAGAATAGTCTGATTAATGCGCAATGCATTTAAAAGAGGTCTCGCCGCAGGGATCTCACTCTGTTACATGTTGCTGTTGTTTTGGCTTGGCGAAAGTAGGTAAATAACCCTAGGCAAGGTTTGTTTTTCGCTGCCTCTGCAGCGCTATATGAATAAGAAGGTGAGTATGGAAGGTATCAGTATTACCAAACTTCTGGTGATTGCGGTGTTGGTTATCTTGCTGTTCGGTACCAGCAAACTGCGCACCTTGGGTGCCGATCTGGGCGCTGCGCTGAAGGGCTTTAAAAAGGCCGTGGGCGACGACACGACTCCGCCGCCAGCAAACACGGCAGAAAGCCAATCCAACCCGCAGAGCGTCGAAAAGAAAGACGTGTAATCACGTTTTCTGTTTGGCAATAAAAAACGGATGCCGCAAGGACATCCGTTTTTTGGCGTTTCCGCAAGCTCAAGCGTAACAAATTGTTACCGCATTTACTTCACTTCCATCCCTTTCGCCTGCAAATCGGCATGGTAGGAGGAACGAACAAACGGGCCACAGGCCGCATGGGTAAAGCCCATCGCCATCGCTTCTTCTTTCATTTCATCGAATTCGGCCGGGCTAACATAGCGCTGTACCGGCAGGTGATGACGGCTTGGCTGCAGGTACTGGCCCAGGGTCAACATGGTGACGCCGTGGCGACGCAGGTCGCGCATGACTTCAACGATTTCCGCATTGGTTTCCCCCAGGCCGACCATCAGACCGGATTTGGTTGGGATGTGCGGGTGCGCTTCTTTAAACCGTTCGAGCAGTTTTAGCGACCATTCGTAGTTGGCGCCCGGACGAACCTGGCGGTAGACGCGCGGCACGTTTTCCAGATTGTGGTTGAACACGTCCGGCGGCGTCTCTGTCAGAATTTCCAGCGCGCGATCCATACGGCCACGGAAATCCGGCACCAGCGTTTCAATTTTGATGGTCGGGTTTTTCACGCGAATGGCGGCGATACAGTCGGCAAAGTGCTGAGCACCGCCGTCACGCAGGTCGTCGCGGTCAACCGAAGTGATCACCACATAGCGCAGGCCCATGTCGGCGATGGTCTGAGCCAGTTTCTCCGGTTCGTTGGCATCCGGGGCCACCGGACGGCCGTGGGCCACGTCGCAGAACGGGCAACGGCGGGTACAGATAGCGCCCAGGATCATAAAGGTGGCGGTGCCGTGGTTAAAGCATTCAGACAGGTTCGGGCAGGAAGCTTCTTCGCACACCGAATGCAGACCGTTTTTACGCATGGCGGCTTTAATGCCCTGAATGCGCGTAGAGTCGGCAGGGAGTTTGATCTTCATCCACTCGGGTTTACGTAACAGCTCCTGCCGTTCGGTGACCACCGTTTTAACCGGGATCAACGCCATTTTGTCTGCATCGCGGTATTTAACGCCGCGTTCCATCTGAATTGGTTTACTCATAATCGTGCAGGTTCCAGTTACGAAGCTCGACCTTCGGGTAGCCGAGTAAATGAACAAATTCCTGTACCAGGATTGGGTGTACGTCTTCTATGCCTACGCCGGGCACCAGCGCGCTGACCTGCGCCATTTGCATACCGGCGTAACCGCAAGGGTTGATACGTTGGAAGGGGTTGAGATCCATGGCCACATTCAGCGCCAGGCCGTGAAATGAACTGCCTTTGCGGATCCGCAAACCCAACGAACAGATTTTTTGCTCCCCCACGTAAACACCGGGCGCATCCGGGCGGGCGCGCGATTCGATATGAAAGTGGGCGAGGGTATTAATAACGGTATCTTCGATAGCCGTGACCAGTTGGCGAACGCCAACCTTGTTGCGTTTCAGATCGATCATCACGTACATCACCTGCTGCCCTGGACCGTGGTAGGTCACCTGGCCGCCGCGATCGCTCTGGACCACCGGAATATCACCCGGCATTAACAGATGCTCCGCTTTACCGGCCTGGCCCTGGGTAAACACGGGCTGATGCTGAACCAACCACAGCTCATCGGGCGTGGTATCGGTTCTGCGATCGGTGAAGTTGTGCATGGCTTGGGATACAGGCTCATAGGGCTGCAACCCCAGCTGACGCAAAATGATCTTGTCTGGTTGCAAAAGAGTCATCGTCAGGTTACAGAAGTGGTAATGCCATTATACCGGGCGCTCTGGCCGGCGACCAGCATTTAGCTGACCAAAAATGCGCAACCCGGGCAGACGATCCTCTGGCCCGGGTTGGTTAGCAGGGTTTTGTGCTGGAATTACAGCACCATGCGGACAATTTCAATGTTGCCCAATTCATCATATAACGTCTCAACCTGGTCGATATGGGTGGCGTTGATGGTGATGGAAACGGAGTGGTAATTGCCTTTGCTGCTCGGTTTGACTTCAGGGTTGTAATCCCCGGGAGCATGGCGCTGCACCACTTCAACCACCTGGTCCACCAGCTCAGGTTGTGCCAGGCCCATTACCTTGTAGGTAAACGAGCAAGGGAATTCGAGCAGTTCGTTCAGTTTAGTTTTCATGTGCGCTCCAGAGTGCTGCTATCAACATAGCGAATCTATAAATTATAACTCCCGCCGGAGCGGGAGTTAATGTTAATCAGTATATGAGGGCAATTTTGCCCGTTTCAACTGTTAACCGAACCAGTGGTGGAACATCAGTTTGATATAATCCACGATGCGGCTGAAGAAACCGCCTTCTTTCACTTCGTTCATTACCACCAGAGGGCGCTGATCGATGGTTTTGCCATCCAGCTGGAAGTTGATGCTGCCGACAACCTGGTTTTTGGCCAGTGGCGCATGAATCTCCGGTGTGTTCAGCACGTAGCTGGCTTTGAGATCTTTCATCCGGCCGCGTGGGATGGTCAGGTAGACGTCTTTGTCCACGCCCAGCTCAACGCGATCCGAATCGCCGAACCAGACCGGTTCAGACGCAAACTCTTTGCCCACTTTCAGCGGTGCAACGGTTTCGAAGAAGCGGAAGCCCCAGGTCAGCAGTTTCTTGCTTTCGGTTTCACGGCCTTTATAAGTCCGACCGCCCAGTACCGCAGAGATCAGGCGCATCTGGCCTTCGGTGGCGGAAGCCACCAGGTTGTAGCCTGCCGCATCGGTATGGCCGGTTTTGATGCCGTCCACGTTCAGGCTGGTGTCCCACAACAGACCGTTACGGTTCATCTGACGGATATTGTTGAAGGTGAACTCTTTTTCTTTATAAATCGCGTATTCGTCCGGCACGTCGCGGATCAGCGCCTGGCCGATCAACGCCATATCGCGCGCCGAGCTGTATTGGCCCTGTGCGTCGAGGCCGTGTACCGTCTGGAAGTGGGTGTTTTGCAGGCCCAGCTTGCTGACGTAGGTGTTCATCAGGTTAACGAACGCGTCCTGGCTGCCGGCCACGTAATCGGCCATCGCCACGCAGGCGTCGTTACCGGATTGCAGGTTGATGCCGCGGGTCAGTTTGGATACCGGCACGCGATCGCCTGGCTTCAGGAACATCAGCGAAGAACCTTTGAATACCGGGTTGCCGGTCGCCCAGGCATCTTGTCCCACGGTAACCATGTCTTCCGGGCCGATTTTACCCGCTTTCAGCGCCTGACCGATGACGTAGCTGGTCATCATTTTTGTCAGGCTGGCCGGATCGCGGCGCGCGTCGGCATTCATTTCCGCCAAAACTTTACCGGAGTTGTAATCAATCAGGACGTAGGCTTCCGCATCGATTTGCGGCACTCCTGGGATCATGGTTTTGATATTAACGTCATCGGCTTGCGCAACGGAAGCTGCACTCATCGCGATAACGGAGCCGAGCGCTATGCTCTTGATTAAGCGAAAAGAAGTTACTTGTTTCATGATCGAGAGGACAACATCCATGAGGGTAAAGTTAAAAACGAGCCACACTATAACAGATGAGATTCCGGCAGGCATTATCCATTCATCTGACTAATAGCGCTTTACCGGCATTTTGCTGAAAGAAAATGTTTCAGCTAGAGAAACGCTTATCAGTCGCGATCGCCCGCCGGGGCTTCATGCTTTTGACCTTTCAAGCTGCAGCAGTGTCGGCTGCAGCTTGAAATTGATCGGGTATCTTTGTTTAGGGTGCGGCAGTGACAAAAGATTGTTGTTGCGCTTCCGCAGCCAGGCGCTGTTGCAACTGTGCCGCCTGCTGGCGATCGCTGAACGGGCCTAACTGCACGCGATAGACACCGCCGCTGGCCGCAACCTTGCCTGGCACGCCAAATTGCCGGCTCAGGCTCTGTTGCCAGGTTTGTGCGCGTTCAGCGCTGCTGAGTGCACCAACCTGGACGACATAGCTCCCGGCGGAAGAGGCTCCGGCAGCAACGGCTGCGGTGGCGGCGACGGGGGCTGCAATGGCGGCGGCGGTGACGGCCGGTTCAGGTTCTGAACCTTCCAACACGCCGGCGGGAACCTGGCTTGGTGCGCCGAGGAAGCCGGTGCGGCTGCTGCCGGCAGCGGCGGCTGGGGCGTTGTCACCGGTGTCCAGGCTGCTGTTATCTATTGGACGTACTGCGGCGCCGCTGGCGATGGGGGCTTCCTGCTGCACGGGAGTTCCCATGCTGCTCGAGCCAAGATCGGGGCGCGACGGCAGGGCGTAGCTTTGTTTGGCGACGATTGTCCCTATGGTGCCGGGGCCGCTCAGGGTGCCATCCGGCGCCACGTTGATGAAATCAACTTTAACCTTGGTGTTGTTGGACAGGTTCAGACGGTCGGCAACGGCTTTCGACAGATCGATAATGCGGCCATTGGTGTAAGGCCCGCGATCGTTCACGCGTACCACCAGTTGACGGCCGTTGGCGAGGTTGGTCACGCGCACGTAGCTTGGGATCGGCAACGTAGGGTGCGCGGCGGTGAGGCCGTTAGGATCGAACTGCTCGCCCAGCGCGGTGGTGTTGCCCCGGGCTTCTTCGCCATAGGAGCTGGCCAGACCGGTCTGCGAGAAATTCTGCGGGTCCTTCACGATGCGGTAAGTATCGCCATTAACCTTATAATCCTGCAGGGTGCCAGGGTTATAGGGTTCATATTGAGGCTCAACGCCGCCGATTTCCACCACCGGCCCGTTATACGGCTGCTGTGGCGGCGCCTGCTGTTCCGTGGTCGGGGAGGTACAGGCGGAAAGCAACACAGCCACTACGCCGACCCAAAGCCATTCCTTACGCATTACTCACCTCTTATAAACTTTTAGACAGCATTTTCCGATGCGTGTGGATCGACATGATAATGCCGAACCCAGCCATAAGTACGATCAGCGCCGAACCCCCGTAACTGACCAGAGGCAAAGGTACGCCAACTACCGGTAAAATGCCACTGACCATACCAATGTTAACAAACACATAAACGAACAGAATCAGCATCAGGCCGCCGACCATGACGCGGCCGAAGGTTGTCTGCGCCTTGGCGGCGATCATCAGCCCGCGGATAATCACCAGCAGGTACAGCGCCAACAGCACCAGCACCCCAATCAGCCCAAGTTCTTCGGCCAATACCGCGAAGATGAAGTCGGTATGGCGCTCCGGCAAGAACTCCAGCTGCGACTGGGTGCCGTGCAGCCAGCCCTTGCCGGACAGGCCGCCGGAACCTATGGCGATTTTCGACTGAATAATATGGTAGCCGGCACCGAGCGGATCACTTTCCGGATCGAGCAGCATCATGACGCGGTCGCGTTGATAGCCGTGCATCAGGAAGAACCACAGCACGGGAATAAAGGCCGCCAGCATCACGGCGGCAACGGCGATCAGCTTCCAACTCATGCCGGACAGGAACAGCACGAACAGACCGGAGGCGGCGATAAGAATCGACGTGCCCAGGTCCGGCTGCGCAGCAACTAGCAGGGTCGGCAGGAAAATCAGCACCAGCGCAATGGCGGTATTCTTCAGCGAAGGCGGGCAGACGTCGCGGTTCATAAAGCGCGCAACCATCAGCGGAACGGCGATTTTAGCGATTTCTGACGGCTGGAAGCGCACAAAGCCGAGATCCAGCCAACGCTGAGCACCTTTACTGATCTGCCCGAACGCGTCCACCATGATCAGCAGAATCACACAGAAAATGTACAGATAGGGCGCCCAGCTTTCATAGACCCGCGGCGGGATCTGAGCCATTACGCCCATCACGATCAGGCCCATGACGATCTGGCCGATTTTGCGTTCCATCATGCCGATATCCTGGCCGCTGGCACTCCACATCACGAATGCGCTGTAGACCAGCAGAGCCAGAATGAATAACAAGAAAGTGGGGTCGATATGGATTTTGGTCCAGATCGAGCCTTTTTGTTGGCTTTCAGTCATGTTCTACCTTAATCACCTTCTACACCAGGCGGCAGTGGAGCCTCGGAGGGTAATTGCGTATTGTTGTCGCCCAGCAGGATATGGTCGAGGATCTGACGGGTAATCGTCCCGACCGCCGGACCGGAACCGCCGTTTTCCAAAATGATGGCGACCGACACCGTTGGATTGTTGTACGGCGCAAAGGCGGTCATCAGTTTGTGGTCACGCAGATGCTCTGCGAGTTTGTGGGCGTTATAGGTTTCGTAGCCGAATACCTGTGCGGTACCCGATTTTGCCGCGGCTTTGTAGGGTGCATCCGCGAAGTACTTACGCGCCGTCCCGTTAGGGCGGTTGGCAACACCATACATGCCGTCTTTGGCAATTTCCCAGAAGCCGGAATGAATATCGCCGATCTGCGTGTTCTCTTCCTGACGGAACGGCACCAGCGCACCGTTGATTCGGGTGCTCTGCATCAGATGCGGCGTTTTGACGTTGCCGTCGTTAATCAGGGTATTCAGCGCCTTGGACATCTGGATCGGCGTTGCCGTCCAGTAGCCCTGGCCGATGCCTACCGGAATGGTGTCGCCCTGATACCAGGGTTTTTTATAGCGTTTGAATTTCCAGTCGCGGGTCGGCATCAGGCCGGAACGTTCTTCGGAAAGATCGATGCCGGTGTACTGGCCGTAGCCAAACTTGGTCAACCAGGTCGACAGGCGATCGATGCCCATGTCGTACGCCACCTGATAGAAGAAGGTATCTGCCGATTCTTCCAGCGCTTTGGTGACGTTCAGGCGGCCGTGGCCCCATTTTTTCCAGTCGCGGAAGCGTTTTTCCGAACCGGGCAACTGCCACCAGCCGGGATCGAACACTATGGTGTTTTTGGTGATCACCCCGGCGCTGAGCGCCGAGACGGAAATATAGGGTTTCACCGTTGACGCAGGCGGGTAAACCCCTTGCGTGGCACGGTTGATCAGTGGCCGGTTAGGATCGTTCAACAGCCCCTGGTAATCCTTGCTGGAGATGCCGTCCACGAACAGGTTCGGGTCATAGCTGGGGTTGGAGACCATTGCCAGAATGCCGCCGGTGCGCGGATCGCTCACCACCACTGCCGCCCGGCTGCCCACCAGCAATTGCTCGATATAGCGTTGCAGGTTGAGATCCAGCGTCAGGTAAACGTCCTGGCCGGCGGAGGGTGGCTGCTCGTGCAACTGACGGATTACCCGACCGCGGTTGTTGACCTCGACCTCTTCGTAGCCGGTTTTACCATGCAGGGTGTCTTCGTAATAGCGCTCGATACCCAGCTTGCCGATATCGTGGGTGGCGGCGTAGTTCGCCAGCTTGCCGTCTTTGTCCAACCGCTCGACGTCGCGATCGTTGATCTTCGAGACGTAACCGGTGACGTGAGTGAGGGCGGAACCATAAGGATAATAGCGGCGCTGGTAGCCTTTCACTTCCACGCCAGGGAAGCGGAACTGATTGACCGCAAAGCGGGCGACCTGCACTTCGTTCAGTGCGGTTTTCACCGGGATGGAGACGAAACGGCGTGAGCGCTTGCGCTCTTTCTCGAAGTTGGTGATGTCGTCGTCGGTCAGATCGACCACCGGACGCAGCGCCTGCAGCGTCGCTTTCAGATCGTCGATCTTTTCCGGCATCAGCTCCAACTGATAAATAGTGCGGTTGAGCGCCAGCGGGGTGCCGTTACGATCGTAAATAATGCCGCGGCTGGGGGCGATGGGCACCAGCTTGATGCGGTTTTCGTTGGAACGGGTGCGGTAATCCTCAACGCGGACAATTTGCAGATTATACAGATTGGCGATCAGGGTGCCGCTCAGCACCAGAATGACCAAAAACGCCACCAGGGCGCGGCGTACAAACAGGGCAGATTCAGCCGTATAGTCGCGAAAAGGGTTACGTTCTATTTTCATCCCGCTGCTTTATTTCACTCTGTCACTGTCACCACCGGTTATTCCCGGTGGTAAGGATGATTTGTTGTAATACTCCAGGCGCGATAGAGGCTTTCAGCCACCAATACGCGCACTAAAGGATGCGGCAATGTCAATGGCGAGAGCGACCAGCTTTGTTCGGCAGCGGCTTTGCAGGCCGGTGCCAGCCCTTCAGGGCCGCCAATCAGCAGGCTGACGTTGCGGCCATCCTGCTTCCAGCGTTCGAGCTGTTGCGCCAACTGCGGCGTTTCCCACGGCGTACCGGGGATATCCAGCGTGACAATGCGGTTGCCTTTGCCCACCGCAGCCAGCATCTGCTCGCCTTCCTTTTCCAGAATGCGTTTGATGTCGGCATTCTTGCCGCGCTTGCCTGCCGGGATTTCGGTCAGCTCAAACGGCATGTCTTTCGGAAAACGATGCAGATAATCCATAAAACCGGTCTGCACCCAGTCTGGCATCTTAGTGCCGACCGCTACCAGTTGCAGTTTCACCGCTTAGCTCCAGAGTTTTTCCAGCTCATACAGCTGACGGCTTTCTTCCTGCATGATATGTACGATCACATCGCCCAAATCGACCACGACCCAGTCGGAGGCTTCCTGACCTTTCATGCCATACAGTTCCATCCCTGCGGAGCGGGCTTCCTGCACTACGTGGTTGGCGATCGACATCACGTGGCGGGTAGAGGTCCCGGTGCAGATGATCATGCAGTCGGTGATGCTGGATTTGCCCTGTACATCCAGAGCGATAATGTCTTGGCCTTTCAGGTCATCGATTTTATCGATGACGAAATCTTGGAGCGCTTTACCTTGCAAAGGTTCCCCCTCGGGTGTGTTCTGTTTGTTCGACTGCGGCAGGCAAATGCCCGCATGCGGCCTGAATCAATGATAATGTCGGCAGGATGCCGCTGAAAGCCAGCTGATAATTGCCCGGCAGCTAAGGTTTCCGGGGTTTTCAGCGAATACCTGAAAAATAGCGGCGCAGTATATCACGCGACTCCGGCTAGCGATATAAACCCTGTAACTCGATATAGCGCTGTACCGAACGCGGCAACAGGTCGTCACAGCTGAGGCCCTGATGGCGGCGCTGGCGGATTTCCGTGGCGGAAATTTCCAACTGCGGCGTGTCGGCCAGGTAAATATGTCCCTGCGGCCGTTGGCTGAGCAGCGCGGCGTCGGTGACCCGATGACGCTCCAGCCACTGTTGCAGTTCCGGCGTATCCATTTGGTCATTGTAGCCAGGGCGGGCCAGCACCAACAGATGGCAGACATCCAGCAATGCCTGCCAGCGGTGCCACTTGTGCAGCGTCAGCAGAGAATCCTGGCCAATAATAAAGGCCAATGGCAACGCGGGGCCACGTTCTTTACGAAGGGTTTCCAGCGTTTCAATGGTATAGGACGGCGTGGTGCGGTGCAGTTCACGATCGTCAACGGCGAACAACGGGTTATTGGCGATCGCCAGTTCAACCATCTTCAGCCGCTGTTGGGCATTGGCCTCAGGCTGCGGGCGGTGCGGGGGGACGTGGTTTGGCAGCAGCGTGACCTGGTTCAGGCCGACTTCTGCGGCCAGCGCTTCCACCGGCCGCAAATGGCCGTAATGGATAGGATCAAAGGTGCCGCCGAACAGGGCATGCAGGATTGTCGCGCTTTGCGGATTAGTGGGCATCTGAAAAACTCGTGGCCAGGGGTTTGCCGCACAGCAGCATAGACAGGGTTTCCAGTTCCGGCCATACCGACTGACCGTAATCCTGCTTCAGGGTGATCTCAATTTGCGTCAGCAGATGAACCGCCTGCTGCAATTGAGCGCCGGACAGCCGCTGCAGGGCCTGCGTCACCAGGTTACGGCGGTTTTGCCAGACCTTGTATTGATCGAACAGCGTGCGCAGCGGTACGGATGCCATGCGGCGTTGCAGGTTGAGCAGTTGCAGCAGCTCGCGTTGCAGGGTGCGCAACAGGATCACCGGTTCGACATCTTCCTGCTGCATTTGCTGCAGAATGTGCCAGGCGCGTTTGCTTTTGCCCGCCAGCAGGGCGTCCAGCCAATGAAATGGCGTAAAGTGAGCGGCGTCGTTCACCGCCAGTTCAACGCGTGGCAGCGTGAGCTTACCGTCCGGATGCAACAGCGACAGCCTTTCCAGCGCCTGCGACAGCGCCAGCAGGTTGCCTTCGTAGCAATAGCACAGCAACTGGTTGGCCGCATCGTCCAGCTCGAGCTTCATGGTTTTGGCGCGCTGTGCCACCCAGCGGGGTAACTGCGCTTGTTCCGGCGTCTGGCAACTGACGTAAGCGCCATTTGGGCTAAGCGCTTTGAACCAGGCGCTGTTTTCCTGCGCTTTGGTCAGGCGAGGGCCGCGCAGCATCAGCAAAATGTCGTCATGCAGCAGCGCCGCCAGCTTGATCAGTTGCTCGCCGAGCGGGGCCGTCGGGCCGTTATCCGGGAAGATAAGCAGCAGGGTCTGGCGGCTGGCGAACAGGCTCATGGCCTGGCAGATGCTGAAAATGGCGTCCCAGTCGGTATGGGCGTCGAGAGAAATGCTGTAGTGCTCGGTGAACTGCTGTTGTTGCGCGGCCTGCCGGATCAGATCCTGGCTTTCCTGCAGCAATAACGGCTCATTGCCACTCAATAAATAACAAGCGCGCAGCCCCTCTCGGAGCTGCGCGGCAAGTTGTTCAGGATAAATACGGATCATTGCGCTGAGAGACTTTCCGCTTTTTCACCGGCGGCGGCAGCTTTTTGCTGGGTTTGTTCTTCCGCCGCGTGCACCGTCAACAGTTTGCGGACCAGTTGCTGGGCGGCCTGCTCACGCATTTCCTGGCGAATAATGTCCTGTTCGGAGTCTTTTGCCAGCGCGGTCAGCGGGTTGTCGAAGAACGAACGGAAGACTTTCACGTTCAGCGGATACAGATCATGACCGGGGATCAGGACCTGCGCTTGAACGGTCAGCACCATCTGATACTCAGCGGTTTTGCCGTCCCGGAAGATCGAGGCGGTGTCCTGGCTTTCGCTGGAACCGACGAGACGCAGGGAAGGAATATCCTTACGTTTCGGATCTTTGACGATAGTCACGTCGTTCAGACGCAATTGCTCACGCACTGCGCGGGCCAGCGGACCGTAAGGATCCCCACTGTCCAGTATCAGCGTTTTCATTTCCGAGGGGACCTGCGTGGTGCCACGCAGGTGAAAACCGCAGCCGGCGGTGACCAGCACCGCCAACCCCAGCAACAGCGTCAGAATACGATGTCGCACAACTCCTCCTTGTGTTAACCCACAACCAGGTTAAGCAATTTGCCCGGAACATAGATCACTTTACGAACCGTAACCCCGTCCAGATATTTAGCGACCAGATGTTCCTCGGCGGCACGCGCACGTACCTGCTCTTCGGTTGCATCTGCTGCCACAGTGATTTTAGCGCGAACTTTGCCGTTTACCTGTACTACGACCAGCTTGGAGTCTTCGACCATCGCCTGCTCGTCAGCCTGTGGCCAGGCTGCGGTATCCACATCGCCTTCGCCGCCCAACGCCTGCCACAGCGAGAAGCAAACGTGCGGGGTAAACGGATACAGCATACGAACGACGGACAGCAACGCTTCTTGCAGCAGAGCGCGATCCTGCTCGCTGTCCTGCGGTGCGCGGGCCAGTTTGTTCATCAGCTCCATCACGGCCGCAATGGCGGTGTTGAAGGTCTGACGACGGCCAATATCATCGGTCACTTTGGCGATGGTTTTGTGCAGATCACGGCGCAGCGCTTTCTGATCTTCGTTCAGCGCCGTGACGTTCAGCGGCTGGACAGCGCCTTTCTCAAGGTGTTCGTAGGCCAGTTTCCAAACGCGTTTCAGGAAGCGGTTTGCCCCTTCCACACCGGATTCCTGCCATTCCAGCGTCATTTCTGCCGGCGAGGCGAACATCATGAACAGACGCACGGTATCCGCGCCGTATTTCTCGACCATCACCTGCGGATCGATGCCGTTGTTCTTCGACTTCGACATTTTGCTCATGCCAGCATAGACCAGTTCGCGGCCTTGTGGATCGGTGGCTTTAACAATGCGGCCTTTGTCGTCGCGTTCAACGGTGGCGTCGACCGGGGAAACCCAGACGCGCTCGCCGCTGTTACCGGTGTAATAGAAGGCATCCGCCAGCACCATACCCTGACACAGCAGGCGTTTTGCCGGCTCGTCCGAATCCACCAGGCCTGCGTCACGCAGCAGTTTGTGGAAGAAGCGGAAATACATCAGGTGCATGATGGCGTGTTCGATACCGCCGACATACTGATCGACCGGCAGCCAGTAGTTGGCGGCGGCCGGATCCAGCATGCCCTGGTCGTACTGCGGGCAGGTGTAACGTGCGTAGTACCAGGAAGACTCCATAAAGGTGTCAAAGGTGTCGGTTTCACGCAGCGCCGGTTGGCCGTTAACGGTGGTTTTCGCCCACTCGGGATCGGCCTTGATCGGGCTGGTAATGCCGTCCATCACTACGTCTTCCGGCAGGATCACCGGCAGTTGGTCTTCCGGGGTTGGCATTACGGTGCCGTCTTCCAGCGTCACCATCGGGATCGGTGCGCCCCAGTAACGTTGACGGGACACACCCCAGTCGCGCAGACGGTAGTTGACCTTGCGTTGGCCCACGCCCATGGCGACCAGTTTGTCGGCAATGGCGTTGAAACCGGTTTCGTGATCCAGGCCATCGAACTCGCCGGAGTTGAACAGCGTGCCTTTTTCGGTCATCGCTTCGGCGTGTACGTCCGGCTGGCTGCCGTCGAGCGCCAGCACCACCGGTTTGATCGGCAGGCCATATTTGGTGGCGAACTCCCAGTCGCGCTGGTCGTGAGCCGGAACCGCCATCACTGCGCCGGTGCCGTATTCCATCAAGACGAAGTTGGCAACCCAAACCGGCACCTTCTCGCCGGACAGCGGATGAAGGGCGAACAGGCCGGTCGGCATGCCTTTCTTCTCCATCGTCGCCATGTCGGCTTCGGCCACCTTGGTATTGCGGCACTCTTCGATAAATTCAGCCAGCGCCGGGTTATTCACCGCACCCTGTTGCGCCAGCGGATGGCCCGCCGCGACGGCCACATAGGTGGCGCCCATGAAGGTATCCGGACGGGTGGTGTAAACGGTCAGCTTCTCGTCGCTGCCCGCCACGTCAAAGGTGATGTCCACTCCTTCGGAACGGCCAATCCAGTTGCGCTGCATGGTTTTCACCTGTTCTGGCCAGCTTTCCAGCGTATCCAGATCGTTGAGCAACTGATCGGCGTAGTCGGTGATTTTGATGAACCACTGCGGGATCTCTTTACGCTCGACCTTGGTGTCGCAGCGCCAGCAGCAGCCGTCGATAACCTGTTCGTTGGCCAGCACGGTCAGATCGTGCGGGCACCAGTTGACGGCGGAGGTTTTCTTGTAGACCAGGCCTTTTTCGTACAGCTTGGTGAAGAACCACTGTTCCCAACGGTAGTAATCCGGATCGCAGGTGGCGATCTCGCGATCCCAGTCATAGCCAAAGCCCAGCAGTTTCAACTGGTTCTTCATGTATTCGATGTTGTCGTAGGTCCACGGAGCCGGTGCGGTGTTGTTTTTAACCGCAGCGCCTTCCGCCGGCAGGCCGAACGCATCCCAGCCGATCGGCTGCAGCACGTTTTTGCCCAGCATGCGCTGATAGCGCGAGATCACGTCGCCGATAGTGTAGTTACGAACGTGTCCCATGTGCAGACGGCCTGATGGGTAGGGCAGCATGGATAGGCAGTAGTACTTTTCCTTGCTCGCGTCTTCGGTAACCTTGAAAGTTTGCTTCTCTTGCCAGTGAAGCTGTACGTTCGATTCTATGTCTTCTGGACGGTATTGCTCTTGCATGGCGGCTGGTGGTCCTGTAGGTGTAAAACAGCTACATCCGTAGCATTCTGTTGAGTACTTATAGATCCGCATAGCATAGCTGATAAGACCTCCCGGCAACAACACCAAGCGCCCGACTCGGCGCATTTAAAAAATCCCCGCCATGATATGACTCACATCTTGAGGAGCCGGTGCCTTGCCAAGTGACATCAGCAATTTACGACTAAAATGATAAGAGATAGTTTTGGGAGATAAGCCCTGTCACGTAAGTTCATCGAGGAGAGAATATGAACAAGGTTGCTCAGTATTACCGCGAATTGGTGGCATCTCTGACCGAACGCCTGAAAAATGGAGAGCGTGATATTGACGAATTGGTCGCCGGTGCCGAAAAACGGCTGAACGAAGCGGGTGAATTGACGCGCGGCGAAGTAGAGCAGGTGATCCAGGCGGTACGGCGCGACCTGGAAGAGTTCGCCCGCAGTTACCAGGAAAGCAAGGGCGAGTTTACCGACAGCGTCTTTATGCGGGTCATCAAGGAGAGCCTGTGGCAAGAGCTGGCGGATATTACGGACAAAACCCAGTTGGAATGGCGGGAAGTGTTTAAAGACGTCAGCCATCACGGCGTTTACCACAGCGGTGAGGTGGTAGGGTTGGGCAATCTGGTGTGCGAGCAGTGCCACCATCATTTGGCGTTTTACACGCCGGAAGTGCTGCCGCTGTGCCCTAAGTGCGGTCATGACCAGTTCCAGCGTCGGCCCTTCGAACCTTGAGTGTTGCCCCCTCATCCTTCTTGCTTGGCAAATCAGGATGAGGGGAGACGATCAGCCGAAGAGCTTTTTCATCAGATTACTCAGAAAGCCGCCGCTCGCCGGGGCTTGTACCGCCGCAGGCTGGGTTGCCGGGGCCAATTGCGCCCTGGGCGGCACCTTTTGCGTCACGGCAATGCGGCTGTCTTGCGCGGCTTTTTCAGCGACTTCCGGCCCATAGGCAAAACCCTCCGCCAGCACGAATTCTACGTCGGTGATGCCGATAAACCCGAGGAACAGCTTCAGATAAGGGGTGATCAGATCGGTTGGCGTATCGGCGTGGATACCGCCGCGGCTGGAGATCACTATCGCTTTTTTCCCGGTCACCAGGCCTTCCGCGCCTTCAGAGGTGTAACGGAAGGTTTGGCCGGCGCGTGCCACCAGGTCGAAATAAATTTTCAGCTGGGTAGGAATATTGAAATTGTACATTGGGGCACCGATGATGACAGTGTCGTGCGATTTCAATTCAGCAATCAGCTCATCGGAAAGCGCCAGCGTCTCTTTTTGGTGCTGCGTCAAGGGTTTATCACCGGCGTTAAAACCGCCAACCACTTCACCATCCAGCTCGGGCAGGGTTGGGTTGGCCAGATCGCGAACGGTAAATGTGTCATTCGGGTGTGCTTCACGCCACTGTTCAACAAAAAAATCGACTAATTTTCCAGACTGGGAATAATCGCCCAGAATACTTGATTTCAGGACCAGTATACGACTCATTGGGCTATCTCCAGACTTGCTCTAAGGTGTTAGTGATGCGGTGTATAAGGCATCTTAGAGGTAAGCCGTAGCCAGTGATAGCGTAAAAATTCGCTGGGTTAAATCAAAAAAATTGAATGTGCCGGGGCGCAGTAAACGCCCCGGCCAATCAGTAACGCGCCACGCGTTCAATCAGCAGTTCGATAAATCCTTCGCGATCAATACCGGTCAGCACTTCAACGTTGGCCGGTTTACCGCTCTGCTGGAAGTCATCCACTACCGTCATGCCGACGGTATATTCCCCTTGGGTTTCCACGCCGACCCAACGTTCGGTGCCGGTAAACAGCTGCGGTGCCAGCAGCCAGGCGATGGTGCAGGGATCGTGCATCGCGGCGCCCGGCAACCCGCGTGGGTGGCTGAGGTACAGCGGCAGATAGAAATCGAGCATCTCTGCAACCGCCTGTGCCACCGGATTGTTAATCTGGCGGATACGTTCGATATCCTGCGGCAGCACCAGCGCCTGATGGGTAACGTTCAACCCGGCCATGGTCAGCGGCACGCCGGACTTCAGCACTATTTCTGCGGCTTCGGGATCGACAAAGATATTGAATTCCGCCACCGGCGTGGCGTTGCCGGCATTCATTCCGCCGCCCATAAATACAATGCGCTCGATGTTGCTTTTCAGCTCGGCATGCTGGGCCAGTAACAGGGCGATATTGGTCATCGGGCCGGTGACCACCAGGGTGAGCGGTTGCGGGCTGGTGCGCAGCAGGCCGGCGATCAGTTCCACGGCGGTTTGCGTGACCGGTTTTATCGTTGGCGTTGGCAGATGGGTATTGCCCATACCGGTTTTGCCGTGGACATGATCGGCAATCACCAGCGGGCGCATCAGCGGTGCCGCGGCACCGGCAGCGACGGGAATATCTTCGCGTTTCATCAGCGTCAGTAGACCGAGCGCGTTATGCAGGGTTTTCTCCGGCGTCTGGTTGCCGGCGGATGTGGTGATGGCCTTGATGTCCAGTTCCGGCGAGCGCAGCGCCATGGCAAGGGCAATGGCGTCGTCCAGGCCGGGGTCGCAATCGATAATGATAGGGCGGGGCATGTTTATCTCCTTTGTTGTTATCCAGTGAGCATCGGATCAAAACAGGGGAGAAACAAGCGCTTTTAGTGCCGGGATAGGGGCGGAGAATGCGCCCCGGGCGGGGCGCATAGTGTCAATGAATCAATGCAGGATCTTGGCTAGGAAGTCTTTTGCGCGTTCGGATTCCGGGTTGTTGAAGAAGTCGTCTTTGTTGCGGTCTTCGACAATTTTGCCTTCGTCCATAAAGATCACCCGGTGGGCCACCTTACGGGCAAAGCCCATTTCGTGGGTCACCACCATCATGGTCATGCCTTCTTGCGCCAGCTCGACCATGACGTCCAGCACTTCGTTGATCATTTCCGGATCAAGCGCGGAGGTCGGTTCATCGAACAGCATGGCGATCGGGTCCATGCACAGCGCTCGGGCGATAGCCACACGCTGCTGCTGGCCGCCGGAAAGTTGCCCAGGGAACTTGTTGGCATGGGCGGAAAGCCCCACGCGCTCCAGCAGCTTAAGGCCCTTCTCGCGTGAGGCGTCCTTGTCGCGCTTGAGGACTTTTACCTGCGCCAGCGTCAGATTGTCGATGATCGACAGATGCGGGAACAGCTCAAAGTGCTGGAATACCATGCCCACTTTGGAACGCAACTGCGCCAGGTTGGTGTTCTTGTTGTTGACGGCCGTGCCATTCACCAGGATATCGCCTTGCTGAATCGGCTCCAGACCGTTGACGGTTTTGATCAGGGTGGATTTGCCCGAGCCTGAAGGACCGCAGACTACCACCACCTCGCCTTTTTTCACTTCGGTGGTGCAATCGGTCAGAACCTGAAAGTGACCGTACCACTTAGAAACATTTTTCAGGGATATCATCAAACAGTCCTTTTCTTCAAATAGCTTACCAGCGCCGAGGCGGCGAGACTGATAACAAAATAGACAAAACCGGCGAACAGGATCATTTCAACCTGTGTGCCGTCGCGCTCGCCGATGGTTGAGGCGGTACGGAAGAAGTCGGCCAGGCTCAGCACGTAGACCAGCGATGTATCCTGGAACAGTACGATGCCCTGAGTCAGCAGCAGCGGAACCATGGCGCGGAACGCCTGCGGCAGGATCACCAGTTTCATCGACTGCCAGTGGGTCATGCCCAGCGCCAGCGCAGCGGAAGATTGGCCACGGGAAATACTGATAATGCCTGCACGGATAATTTCCGAGTAATAGGCCGCTTCAAACAGGGAAAAGGCTACCATAGCCGAGATCAGGCGAATATCGGTTTTCGGCGATAGCCCCAGAACTTGTTGTAATAAGCTTGGAACCACCAGGTAGAACCACAGCAGCACCATCACCAGCGGAACGGAACGGAACAGGTTGACGTAGAGTGTGGCAAACCAGCTGATAGGCTTGATGGGCGACAGACGCATGACCGCCAGAATGGTGCCCCAGAGGATGCCAAAAACGATGGCGGTCACGGTGATCTTCAGCGTGATGACCAACCCTTGCAGCAGGTAAGGGAAGCTTGGGACAATGGATGCCCAGTCAAATTCGTACATTATTTACTCCCCATATTGCCAGGCAACTGCACTTTCTTCTCTACCAGACGCATAAACAGCATGATCACGGCGTTGATGCCGATATAGGCCAGCGTAATGGCGGTAAAGGATTCATAGGCATGCGCGGAGTAATCCAGCAGCTTACCGGCCTGAGCCGCCATATCCACCAGGCCAATGGTTGAAGCGATGGCGGAGTTTTTGACCAGGTTGAGCATTTCCGAGGTCATCGGCGGCACAATCACCCGGTAGGCGTTCGGTAACAGCACATAGCGATAGGTTTGCGGCAGCGTCAGGCCCATGGCCAGCCCGGCGGCGCGTTGGCCACGCGGCAGGGACTGAATCGCGGCGCGCACCTGCTCGCACACGCGGGCGGCGGTAAACAGCCCGAGGCACAGCATGGAGGAGATAAAGAACTGGACGTTAGGATCGAGTTCGGTTTTGAACCACATGCCCAGATTGGCAGGCAGCAGCTCCGGCATCACCAGATACCAGGTAAAGAATTGCACAATCAGCGGCACGTTACGGAACAGTTCGACGTAGCAGGTGCCGAGAGCGGAAAGAAAACGGTTTGGCACGGTACGTAAAATACCGAACAGCGAACCGACAAAGAAAGCGATAATCCATGCACAGACGGAGAGGGCTACCGTGACCTGGAAGCCGGACCAAATCCAGCCGAGGTAAGTGGTATTCCCAAACGGGGCCTGCTGCAGGAAGATACCCCAGTTCCAATCTATTGACATAACAAACTCCGTTAAGCGGGCGCAGAGCGCCTAAAGATTGATGACTATTCAGCGCCGATCGCATCGCGGCCAGTCAGGCTGGCTTATGTGCGCGGATATCGGTTGTGAGTTAGGGGGAAAATGAGGGAGGGGAACGGCCCCCCTCATTCCTGTCTGTCCCAGCCATCAACAGGGCTGGTTTGGCCTGGCGGCCGCACCAGCTCTCTTTCTATTAGTTCAGTGCTTTATCGTTAGGCTCTTTGAACAGTTGCTTCATGTCGTCTGACAGGGCGAAGTTCATGTTGAGGTTCTTTGGTGGAATTGGCTGGTTGAACCATTTATCAAACCATTTTGCCGCTTCACCGGAGGTTTGGGCCTGAGCGATGGTGTCATCGACCAGTTTTTTGAACTCGGCGTCGTCTTTACGCAGCATACAGCCGTAAGCTTCTTTCGACTGCGGCGTGCCGAGAATTTCCCATTGATCCGGCTTCTTCGCTTTGGCACGTTCGCCCGCCAGCAGCGCGTCATCCATCATAAAGGCTACGGCGCGGCCGCTTTCCAGGGTACGGAACGAGTCACCGTGGTCTTTGGCGCTGATGATGCGCATGTTCATCTTGCCGCTGTCGTTCAGTTTGTTCAGCAGCACTTCTGACGTTGTGCCGGAGGTGACCACTACCGGTTTGCCGGCCAGGTCTTTGAAGTCTTTGACGTCAGAGCCTTTTTTCACCAGCAAGCGGGTACCGACCACGAAGATGGTGTCGGAGAAGGCCGCCTGTTTTTGACGCTCAACGTTGTTGGTGGTTGAACCGCATTCAAAATCAAAGGTGCCGTTCTGCAGCAGTGGGATACGGTTCTGCGAGGTGATCGGCAGCATTTTTACCTGCAGATCGGGCATGTTCAGTTTTTTCTTAACAGCATCAACGATTTGGTTGGAGTAGTCCTGGGAGTAGCCCACAACTTTCTGCTGGTTGTCGTAGTAGGAGAACGGCACTGACGATTCGCGGTGGCCGACAACGATCACGCCGTTGTCTTTGATTTTCTTCAGCGTACCGGTCAGTTCTTCCGCATGGGCTACGTTACCCGCCATACCGATCAGCAGTAACGATAACGCCAATTTACGCATTTGCATGGTCCAGCTCCTTTGCTGTTGTCGTGGTTCTGACTCAAGAGTGTCAGGTTTAAAACGGGGGATCTCTTACTCAAGATATAAAGATAGTCTTGGCACAGATAACCGTTAGAAAATAGCCGATTGTGAACACAATGAAACTAAAATGTTTCATTTTTTGAGACGCCACGCGCACCAAATTAATGCAACAAAACCCTGATGCACCCTTCTGGTGCCAGTGATGCTCTCAAGTTGTGCATAAGTGCGACAAAACGTCAGTAAAAGTAAATCGGTCTTAAATCACAGAGTGATTAAAGCAAGGAGTGTGCCAGAAAGGTTTATTTAACGGGTATTTGACGGGGACGGAGACGCGGTGCGCAGTTCAGTGAACTGCGCACCGGTTGAGATTACCTGCGACGCAGGCCGAGCATCAACGCCATGCCGCCAAGCAGCAGGGTAATGATCCACAGCGGTGTGGCGCCAAAACGGGCGTATGGCGTAATGCCGGTGGTCGGGGTGACTTTCACCTCGAGCACGCTGCGGGTGAACTGCGGGATCTCGGCAATCACCTCGCCGTTGGCGTCAACGGCGGCGGTTACGCCATTGTTGGTGCTGCGCAACAGCGGGCGTCCCAGTTCCAGCGCACGCATGCGCGCCATCTGGAAGTGCTGCCACGGGCCGATGGAATGGCCGAACCAGGCGTCATTGGAGAGGGTCAGCAGGAAATTGGTGTCCGGGCGGAAGTTATCGCGCACCTGTTGGCCGAGAACAATCTCATAACAGATCGCTGCCGTCAGGTTATAGCCCTTCACGCTCAGTTGTGGTTGGACGTAATCGCCGCGGCTGAAGGACGACATCGGCAGATCGAAGAACGGCGCCAGTGGCCGCAGCAGCGTCTCCAGCGGCACAAACTCACCGAACGGCACCAGATGATGCTTGTTATAGCGGTCTTTAGCCGGGTAGACGTACGGAGTCTGTTCACCCAATACAATGGCGCTGTTATAGATTTGCTGGCCCTGCGGGGTGGCGCGCACGTCGACAATGCCGGTGATCAGGCTGCTGTTTTTGGCGCGCATCAGGTCGTCCATCATGGTCAGGAAACCGTTCTGGCTGGCTTCGTAATCCGGGATGGCGGATTCCGGCCAGATGATGATCGGCGCCTTGCCCATGTAAGGGCGGGTTTCATCCAGATAGGTTTGCAGCGTGCTGACCAGCGCTTTCGGATCCCACTTCATCGATTGGGCGATATTGCCTTGCACCATGGCGACATTCACCGCTTTCTCCGGTTGCGGGGTGAACCACTGCAACTGACGCAGCGGCCAGGGCAACAGCAGCAACGCGACGGCAACGGCCGCTGCGGCAACGCGGCGTTGATTGATGGCATACACCAGCAATCCGGCGATCGCCATCAGGATGAAGGTGATGGCATCAACCCCCAGCAGCGGCGCGACGCCTTTCAGCGGGCCGTTGAGCTGGCTGTAGCCGAATTGCAACCAGGGGAAACCGGTCAGCACCCAGCCGCGCAGAAACTCGGTCACTTGCCACAGCACCGGCGCGGCAATCGCCAGGCGGTACCAACTGGTGGTTGGCCACAGGCGCGCCAGCAAGCCGGCGAACAGCCCGGTATACAACGCCAGGTAGGCGGCCAGCAGGGCGACCAGGAAAATATTGACGGCAAACGGCATGCCGCCGAAGTCGGCAATGCTGACGTAAACCCAGTTGACGCCGGCGCCAAACAGGCCGAACCCCCAGCAGAAGCCGAGTAGGGCGGATTGTCTGGTGGTGCGGTTCAGGGTAACGGCCAACAGGCCGAACAGGGAAACAATGGCCGCAGGCCAAATATCGTAAGGAGAAAACGCCAGCGCGCCGCCGGCACCAGACAACAGCGCCAGCAGGGCACGAACCCGCTGGCGTTCAAGGAAAGAGGCTTTAGCCATGTTTGATTTAGTCTTCCAGTTTCGGTTGCGGAGAATCGTCCGGAATTTTTACATGAACCTGGATGATACGTCGACTGTCGGCCATCGCAACCTTAAACAGGTAACCTTCGATTTCAATGGTTTCCCCGCGCGCCGGCAAGTGCCCGAAGGCCTGCATCACCAGGCCGCCGATGGTGTCGACCTCGTCGTCGCTGAAGTGCGTATTAAAGGCTTCGTTGAAGTCTTCAATCGGCGCCAATGCCCGCACGGTATACATATGGCGGCTAAGCTGGCGGATATCCAGATCTTCCTCGTCGTCATATTCGTCTTCGATTTCGCCGACAATCAGTTCCAGAATGTCTTCGATGGTGACCAGGCCGGAAACGCCGCCGAATTCGTCAATGACAATCGCCATGTGATAGCGCTGGGAGCGGAACTCCTTCAGCATCCGATCAACACGCTTGCTTTCGGGCACCACCACCGCGGCGCGCAGCACCTTATCTATGCTGAACGGCTCAGACTCTGCACGCATAAACGGCAGCAGATCCTTGGCCATCAGAATGCCTTCGATGTGATCTTTATCTTCGCTGATCACCGGGAAGCGCGAGTGGGCGGATTCGATAATCACGTCCAGGCACTCTTCCAGCGTCTGGTTACGCTTGAGCGTGACCATCTGGGAACGCGGGATCATGATGTCGCGCACGCGCTGCTCGGCGATATCCATCACGCCTTCCAGCATGTCTCGGGTATCGGGATCGATCAGGTCGTTTTGCTCGGAATCACGGATCAGCTCTACCAGATCGCCACGGTTTTTCGGTTCGCCGTGGAACAGCTGGTTAAGGATGAGAGTAAAGAACCCCTTCTTGGGACTGGGGCTGTCATTGCTTTGTGAATGGTCGTCGCTCATGGCGTTTTAGTTAATATCACTCATGTAAGAGTTAGGGGCGTCAGCGACAGCCCCTTACAGGGGCTGCGGGGAATCAGCTGACGTCAGAGGGGGTCTTTTTCCGCCAGGTACGGGTCCGGATAGCCCAGGCCGTGCATGATTTCGGTTTCCAAAGACTCCATTTCTTCGGCTTCATCGTCTTCGATGTGGTCATACCCTAGCAGATGAAGGCTGCCATGGACAACCATATGCGCCCAGTGGGCCTCCAGCGCCTTGTCTTGCTCAACCGCTTCCTGTTCAACGACCTGACGGCAGATGATCAGATCGCCGAGCAGCGGCAGCTCTATGCCCGGTGGGGCTTCGAACGGGAAGGACAGCACGTTGGTCGGTTTATCCTTCCCGCGGTAGGTCAGGTTCAGTTCGTTGCTTTCGGCTTCGTCCACCAGGCGAATGGTGACCTCGGCTTCTTCCTGAAACTGCGGCAGCACGCCTTCCAGCCAACGCTGGAAGGTGGCTTCGTCCGGCAGGCCGTTGCTGTCTGCACAGGCAATCTGCAGATCCAAAATCACCTGGCTCATAGTGTCTCCTGCCCGGAGGCGATGATGGCCTCGTGCTTACGTTGTTCGGCAATCGCGTCTTTGCGTTTTTGTTCGGCGGCTTCCCAGGCTTCATAGGCGATAACCACGCGGGCTACCACCGGGTGGCGCACCACGTCTTCGCTGTGGAAGAAGTTGAAGCTCAGTTCTTCGACATCCGACAGGACTTCTATCGCATGGCGAAGGCCGGATTTCTGGTTGCGCGGCAGGTCAATCTGCGTCACGTCACCGGTAATCACCGCCTTCGAGTTGAAGCCGATGCGCGTCAGGAACATCTTCATCTGTTCGATGGTGGTGTTCTGGCTCTCATCGAGAATGATAAACGCGTCGTTCAGGGTGCGGCCGCGCATATAGGCCAGCGGCGCGACCTCAATCACGTTGCGTTCGATCAGCTTCTCCACGCGCTCGAAGCCCAGCATTTCGAACAGGGCGTCGTACAGCGGGCGCAGGTAAGGATCGACCTTCTGGCTCAGATCCCCCGGCAGGAAGCCCAGTTTTTCACCGGCTTCAACCGCCGGGCGCGTCAGCAGAATGCGGCGAATCTCCTGGCGCTCCAGGGCGTCTACCGCAGCGGCGACGGCCAGATAGGTTTTCCCGGTACCCGCCGGCCCAATCCCGAAGGTGATGTCGTGATCGAGAATATTGGCGATGTACTGCGCCTGATTCGGCGTGCGCGGTTTCACCATGCCGCGCTTGGTTTTGATGGTCACCGCTTTACCGTAATCCGGCACGCTGTCGGCTACCTGCTCAAGCACCCGGCTTTCTTTGATCGCCAGATGGATCTGTTCCGGGTCGATATCCGGGATCACGCCGCGAATGGGCGCGGTGTCCACGTACAGGTGGCGCAAGATATCGGCGGCGGCAACCACGCACGGGTTTTTGCCAACCAGCTTAAAACGGTTGTCACGGCGGTTGATCTCGATCCCCAACCGGCGTTCGATCTGTTTGATATTGTCATCAAATGGGCCGCACAGGCTGAGCAATCGCTTATTGTCTGCCGGCTCTAACAAAATTTCTTGTGTTGCGACGTTCAAACTATTCCTCAAGGCTCACATCGGGCCTGGTTGATTTTCGGTACGCGCATTCAGGGCAAACCCTGACGTTTCTACCTTGAATTATTCATGGTGCGCCGCACCGGCGCAAGTTTACCCATGATCTATCTGTGCGCCGACGGTGTAATTCAAGGACCGGGAGAGGAAAAAACGCGGCAAAAACAGCCGCGTAATTGTGTGAGGATCAGTTCTTTTTCACGAATTCGGATTTCAGCTTCATCGGGCCAAAACCATCGATTTTACAGTCAATGTTGTGGTCGCCTTCCACCAGACGAATGTTCTTCACCTTGGTGCCAATCTTCAGCATTGAGGAACTGCCTTTGACCTTCAGATCTTTCACTACGGTCACGGCATCGCCGTCGGCCAGCAGGTTGCCGTTGGCGTCTTTGACAATCAAGGTATCGCTGTCCGCCGCAGGCGCGCTGTCGCTCCACTCATGGGCGCATTCAGGGCAGATAAACATCGCATTGTCCTGATAGGTGTATTCGGAGTTGCACTTCGGGCAGTGTGGGAGTTGCATGCTATGTCGCCTCTTTATAATAAAAAACAAAAAAGAACATCACCGGACGCAAGCGCCCGGCGGAGAAATAATAAGGATAAACGTTAACGTGGCGACGGGCGCCACGGCTTACGGCAATGCGGAAACGGCGTCAGGGCTGGTAAGTGCCGACACCCAGCGCATTTTCTTTGCGGGTACGGGCGATCACCGATTGCGGGGATTCATGTACGCGCAGATCCATCTGCTGCTCGGTACGCACCACTGCACCACGCAGTGTGTTGGTCATTACCTCGGTGATTTCCACATCAACGAATTGGCCGATCATATCCGGTGTGCCTTCAAAGTTCACCATACGGTTGCATTCGGTACGACCAGCCAGCTCCATCACGCTTTTGCGCGAGGTGCCCTCAACCAGAATACGCTGCACGGTTCCGAGCATGCGGCGGCTGAACTGCAACACCTGCTGGTTGATGCGATCCTGCAGGATGTACAGGCGCTGTTTCTTTTCATCTTCGCTGACGTCGTCCACCATATCGGCCGCCGGGGTGCCCGGGCGTGACGAATAGATAAAACTGAAGCTGGCGTCGAAGTTAATCTCGGCGACAAGGTTCATGGTCTGTTCGAAGTCGGCCTGGGTTTCCCCCGGGAAGCCGATGATAAAATCAGAGCTGAGCTGTATGTTCGGCCGCGCCTTGCGCAGCTTGCGAATGATCGCTTTGTATTCCAATGCGGTGTGCGCGCGTTTCATCATGGTCAGAATGCGATCGGAGCCGCTCTGTACCGGGAGATGCAGGAAGCTGACCAGTTCAGGCGTGTCTTGATACACCGCGATGATGTCGTCGGTGAATTCAATCGGATGGCTGGTGGTGAAACGGATGCGGTCGATGCCGTCAATCGCTGCCACCAAACGCAGCAGTTCGGCAAACGAACAGATGCCGCCGTCGTAGGTGGCGCCGCGGTAGGCGTTGACGTTCTGACCGAGCAGATTCACTTCACGCACGCCCTGCGCCGCCAGTTGGGCGATCTCGAACAGCACGTCATCGCTTGGGCGACTCACTTCTTCACCGCGGGTGTAAGGCACCACGCAGAAAGTACAGTATTTGTTGCAGCCTTCCATTATGGAGACAAAGGCGGTTGGGCCTTCGGCGCGCGGTTCCGGCAGGCGGTCGAACTTCTCGATCTCCGGGAAGCTGATGTCGACGATTGGGCTGCGGGTGCCGCGCACGTGGTTGATCATTTCCGGCAGGCGGTGCAAGGTCTGCGGGCCAAACACAACGTCGACGCAAGGTGCGCGGCTGCGAATGTGTTCGCCTTCCTGAGAAGCCACGCAGCCGCCAACGCCGATGATCAACGCCGGGTTCTTTTCTTTCAGCAGTTTCCAGCGCCCTAACATGGCGAAAACTTTTTCCTGCGCTTTTTCACGGATTGAACAGGTATTCAGCAGCAGTACATCCGCTTCTTCAGCGTTGTCGGTCCATTCGAACCCGTGTGTGCTTCCCAGTAAGTCCGCCATTTTTGATGAATCATATTCATTCATCTGGCAGCCCCAGGTTTTGATATGCAGTTTTTTGGTCATTGACTTGCCATTACTCAGTGCGGAGCGAAAGTTGCGATACGCGACATGCAGGGGGCGTATTGTAATCATTTGGCGCCGTTGTGACCAGCGCGGGGAAAACGGTATGCGACCTGATGCGCAATTAAAAATCCGGTACACTGATGCCAAACGCCGTGCCCGTTGGGATGGCGATAATTCACTAAGAAAACATGGCCAAAATGAACACATCTCAAAAAAGGTATGACGCCGTAGTGGTAGGCGGCGGGATGGTCGGCGCGGCGGCGGCGCTGGGGTTGGCGCAGGCCGGTTGGTCGGTGGCATTGCTGGAACATCAGCCGCCGCAGGCGTTCGATGCCCAAAGCCCGCCGGATCTGCGTATTTCAGCCATCGGCTGCACTTCGGTCGGGTTGCTCAAGCAGCTTGACGTCTGGAAAGCGGTGGTGGGCATGCGCGTGGCGCCGTATCGCCGGTTGGAAACCTGGGAATGGGCGTCTTCACGCGTAGCGTTTGACGCGGCTTCGCTGGGGCTGCCTGAACTGGGCTTTATGGTGGAGAATCGGATTTTGCAATTGGCGCTGTGGCAGCAAATGGAGCAGTGCGACAATTTGACGCTCTGTTGCCCCGCCAGGCTGCGTTCGCTGCAACGGGAAGATGACCACTGGCAATTGGAGCTGGACTCTTCTGAGAAGCTGCAGGCGCGGCTGGTGGTGGGTGCAGACGGTGCGAATTCGCAGGTACGTAATCTGGCGGCCATCGGCACCAGCGGTTGGCAATATCGCCAGTCCTGCATGTTGATCACCGTCGATACCGGCGAGCCGCAACAGGATGTGACCTGGCAGCAGTTTTTCCCTTCCGGGCCGCGCGCTTTCCTGCCCCTGTATGACCAATGGGCTTCACTGGTGTGGTATGACAGTCCGCAACGCATCCGCCAGCTGCAAGCGATGCCGCCGGCGCAGCTTGAGAGGGAAATTGCTGAAGCATTTCCGGCGCGCCTGGGGGCGGTAAAAGTGCATGCCGCCGGGGCTTTCCCGCTGGCGCGCCGCCATGCACAACGCTATGTTCTGCCGGGGCTGGCGTTGCTCGGTGATGCAGCGCACACCATCAACCCGTTAGCGGGGCAGGGGGTGAACCTGGGCTATCGCGATGTGGAAGCGTTGCTGGCGGTACTGAGTGACGCCCGGGAGCAGGGCGAGGACTGGAGCAGTGAAGCGGTGTTGATGCGCTACCAGCGCCGTCGTCGCACCGATAACCTGTTGATGCAAAGCGGCATGGATCTGTTTTATACCGCGTTCAGCAATAATTTGGCGCCACTGAACGTAGCGCGCAATATTGCGCTGATGGCGGCCCAGCGGGCGGGCAAGCTGAAGGAACATGCGCTGAAATACGCACTGGGGCTGTAGTCGAGGTGGTGTTTTCCTGGTACGGGCGCAGCAGGTTGCGCCCGCTTTAACGAGACTTCACGAACGCAGAATAGCAAAAAGCCCGCCGAAGCGGGCTTTTCTAAATGTGGCTGGGGTGCCAGGATTCGAACCTGGGTATGCTGGTATCAGAAACCAGAGCCTTACCGCTTGGCGACACCCCAATTGTATAACAGTAAAATATGGTGGCTACGACGGGATTTGAACCTGTGACCCCATCATTATGAGTGATGTGCTCTAACCAGCTGAGCTACGTAGCCATTTTTCGATATTTTACCTTAAAAGTCAACAGTGTTGGTATGGCTGGGGTACCTGGATTCGAACCAGGGAATGCTGGTATCAAAAACCAGTGCCTTACCGCTTGGCGATACCCCATCAACACGTAAACCTTTTTTGCAGCATCCCCATCCTAAAAAAGATGGCTGGGGTACCTGGATTCGAACCAGGGAATGCCGGTATCAAAAACCGGTGCCTTACCGCTTGGCGATACCCCACCTGCTGCCTGCTCGACGATGAAAAGAAATGGTGCGGGAGGCGAGACTTGAACTCGCACACCTTGCGGCGCTAGAACCTAAATCTAGTGCGTCTACCAATTTCGCCACTCCCGCAAAAAGATGGTGGCTACGACGGGATTTGAACCTGTGACCCCATCATTATGAGTGATGTGCTCTAACCAGCTGAGCTACGTAGCCATCTTTTTCGCGCAACCTTCATCGGCGTTGCGGGGCGCATTATGCGTATATGGCCGTTTTGCGTCAACAAGTTTTTTCCCGAAAAAGCGGCTGGATGTGTTGTTTGTTTGGGTTGTGAACAGTATGGTGATAAAATCATCAATTCAGGTGATTAATGGTTGAAAACATCAATAAAAAAGCGGGCCATGAGGCCCGCCCTGGATATAAAACCCGCGTGATTACTTGTAGGCGGATTGGTGGACGCCAACGGCACGGCCAGAAGGATCGTCCATCTTTTTGAAGGATTCATCCCATTCGATGGCTTTCGCTGAAGAACAAGCCACTGACGGGCCGCCAGGTACGCATTCGGCCGCGCTTGGCAGTGGGAACAGCTCTTCGAAGATTTCGCGATACAGGTAGCCTTCTTTTGAGCTCGGCGTGTTGTACGGGAAACGGAAACGTGCGGTTTCGAGCTGTTGATCGCTGATTTGCTTCGCAGCGACTTCTTTCAGCGTGTCGATCCAGCTGTAGCCCACGCCGTCGGAGAACTGCTCTTTCTGGCGCCAGGCCACGCTGGCCGGCAGATAGGATTCAAAACACTCGCGCAGGATGTGTTTTTCCATTTTGCCGTTGCCGCACATTTTATCTTTCGGATTGATGCGCATCGCCACGTCGAGGAATTTTTTATCCAGGAAGGGGACGCGAGCTTCCACGCCCCAGGCGGACATCGCCTTGTTGGCGCGTGCGCAGTCAAACATATGCAGCGCCAGCAGCTTACGCACGGTCTCGTCGTGGAACTCACGCGCATCCGGTGCCTTATGGAAGTACAGATAACCGCCGAACACTTCGTCCGCACCCTCGCCGGACAGCACCATCTTGATGCCCATCGCTTTGATTTTACGCGACATCAGGTACATTGGCGTGGAGGCGCGAATGGTGGTGACGTCGTAGGTTTCGATGTGATAAATCACGTCGCGGATGGCGTCCAGGCCTTCCTGCACGGTGAAATGAATTTCATGGTGCACGGTGCCCAAATGGTTGGCCACTTCCTGCGCGGCGCGCAGATCCGGTGAACCTTCCAGGCCGACGGCAAAGGAGTGCAGCTGTGGCCACCAGGCTTCGCTGCGCTCTTGATCTTCCACACGACGTGCGGCGTATTTTTTGGTAATGGCGGAGATTACGGAAGAATCCAGGCCGCCAGACAGCAGTACGCCGTACGGCACGTCGGACATCAGGTGGCTTTTCACCGAATCTTCCAGCGCGTTGCGCAGTGCGTTGGCATCGGTCACGTTGTCTTTGACATTGTCGTAGTCGAACCAGTCGCGCTGGTAATATTCGCGGATCTCACCGTCCTGGCTCCACAGATAGCTGCCCGCCGGGAATTCTTTGATAGTGCGGCAGACCGGCACCAGCGCTTTCATTTCGGAGGCGACATACAGGTTGCCGAATTCGTCATGGCCCATGTAGAGCGGGATAATGCCCAGGTGATCGCGGCCAATCAGGTAAGCGTCTTTCTCTGAATCATAAAGGGCGAAGGCGAACATGCCCTGCAAGTCGTCGAGGAAGTCGATGCCTTTTTCCTGATACAGCGCCAGGATCACTTCACAGTCGGATGCGGTCTGGAACTCGTAGCGCTCGCCCAGTTCATGACGCAGTGCCTGGTGGTTATAGATCTCACCGTTTACGGCCAAAACGTGGGTGTGCGCAGCGTTGTACAGCGGTTGGGCGCCATTGTTGACGTCGACAATCGACAGGCGCTCATGCACCAGAATGGCTTTATCGCTGGCGTAAACGCCGGACCAGTCCGGGCCGCGGTGGCGCATCAGACGAGACAGCTCCAGCGCTTTCTTACGCAGTTCAACGGGATCGGACTTCAGATCGAGCACACCGAAAATAGAACACATATAACGACTCTCCTAACGACTTTTTTAGACTGTGATGTTGATTTGCTGTTATGGGCGGCGCGGCCGGTTCATCAGCGATGACGCGGTTTTGCTGCGTTGTGTTTATGAAAATGCGTCAAAACCGGCAGGGGATGCAAGTGTTTTAGCGTTACGCAGAAAAATAGTTGTTTGGGGGTTGTCGATTTTTAGCGGATATTCAGTTTTTATCGTTTTTAATTAGAGAATGTTCAATTTTTAGGTGAATGAGTGAGTCGCCGGCCAATTTTACCGGCGACTCGTTGCCGACTATCAGGCGGTCAACTGCCACAGGGTGAAGGCGGCATCCGGTGTCCAACCGGGATTCGAGGTGTGTGCCTGGAGGCAGGTGTATTTTTTGCCTTTATAGGTCACGACATCGCCCGCCTTGTAGTTGTGATTGCTCTGCCACTCGGTCACGCCCGGTTCAGGCGGAGTACCGCCGTCTGCGGTTTTCACCGCCAGCGCACTGCTTGGCAGCGAGGTATTTCCCTGGTTGTCGGTTGCGGTGACAAAATAGCTGTATTGAGTGGATGGGGTCAGACCGCTGTCCTGCAGCGAAAGGCCGCCGGTCTGGCCGATGGCGTTGCCGTTGCGGTAAACGCTGTAACTGGCGATCGGCGCAGGGCCGGTTGCGGCGCGCCAGCTCAGTGTCAGCGAGGTAGCAGCCAGTTCTGAGGCTGTCAGCGCCGTGGGCGCATCAGGCTTTCCCGGCTGCGGCGGGGTGACGCCACCCTGGATCAACGGCGCATAGCGCGTTTTGAACTCCCAGTTATAGGCAACGCCGGCGCTGCTTTTGCCGTTGTCCCAGTTGATCGACCAGGTCATCAGCCCCTTGATCGACAGTCCTTTGGCATCCAGACGTTTGAAAGCGTTGAACACCGCCTGCGGATTGATCACATAGCCGCTTCCTGCTGCGTCCACGTTGCTTGGCAGGCCGATCACAAACTTGGCCGCCGGGATCTTGGTGTAACCGCGGGTGCCGGTAACCAGGCTTTCGGTCAGGTAATAAAGAAACTCTTCTTTTTTGGCATCGTCGACCTGGGTGATCCAGGCATTGAGTTCGTCAACCCAAATGCCATCACCGCCCTGGTTATAGAACTGCGGCGCGATAAAATCATAATAGCCTTCGAGTGCGGTAATATAATCCAGATAGCTGCCGTTGGTACGCAAATAAGGGAATTCAGGCGCCATGCTGATAATGAATTTTTTGCCTTGCGCGGCATAATAATCCTTAACTTTTTTCAGCGCGGCGGGCAATACGGTTTTATTATTGGCTGCGCCAATCGCCGCTTGTTCCAGGTCAATATCCAGGCCATCAAAGCCATAGGTTTCTACCAGACGAATAATTTCATCTTTCAGCTTATCTTCATCGCCGGTTTTCAACTCGATGTGCGCGTCTGCGCCGCCCAGTGAAATCAGCACCGCCCGGCCCTGACTGTTCAGCACGCCAACCTGGCGGCGGAACTCGGCGTCGGACAGGTTGTAAGGTTTGAAGGTAGGAATGCCTTCGCCTTTCATAAAGGCGACCGCCACCACATTATATTCAGGCGGAATATCGGTCAGATCCATATTGACGAATTTGCCTTGCTTGTAACCATCGCTGGCGCCGGCGAGCCAGTTATGCCAAAAACCCATCAGGATTTTTTTACCGGTCAGGTCTGGCATCGCGGCAGCAGCGTCTGCGGCTTGTACGTTGATAATATTATTCGTGCTCATGATGGCCTCGTTATCTTTTTGAGTAAGGGTATTTTCACTCGCCGGAAATTCAGTGATTGGCGGGGTGTAAATACATAGTGCGGATTTTTAACGAGGGCAGGCTGAAACCTTTTGCGCCCATGAATAAATTAAATTCACGCTGGCGAAGGTTTTATTATTGAGATAATGGGGCAGAGGCGGCCATTGAGGCCGCCGCAGGAATTAAAAAATGGTGATGTCGGCTACGGAGGGGAAAATATAGCTCGGACGGAACGGCATGGTTTCGACATCGTTAAGCGTCGAGACGCCGGACAGCACCAGCACGGTTTCCAGACCCGCCTGGAAGCCCGCCAGAATGTCGGTGCGCAGGTTGTCGCCCACGATCACCGTTTCTTCCGAATGCGCCTGCATCTTGTTCAGCGCAGCGCGAATGATCCACGGGCTTGGCTTGCCGACGTAAAACGGCTTACGGCCGGTGATCTTTTCGATAGGCGCGCACAGCGCACCACAGGCCGGCGTGAAGCCATGACCATGGCTATCCGGGTTGGTGGCGATAAAGCGCGCGCCGTTATTAACGAAGTAGGCGGCCTTGTGCATCATATCCCAGTTGTAGGAACGGGTTTCGCCGACAATCACGAAGTCCGGGTTGATGTCGGTAATGGTAAAACCGGCCTTATACAGTTCGTGAATCAACGCGCCTTCACCGACCACGTAGGCTTTTTTGCCTTCCTGGCGGCGCAGAAAATCGGCGGTGGCCATCGCGGAGGTATAAAACGCGCTCTCAGGCACTTCCAGCCCGGCGGCGGCAAAGCGGTTTGCCAGATCCTGCGCGGTCTGCGACGGGTAGTTGGTCAGCACCACCAGCGGCATGCCCTGTTCCTGAATGCGCGCCAGGAAAAGATCGGCGCCGGGAACCGGCGTGTTGTCATGCAGCAGCACGCCATCGATATCACATATAACGTTCTTGATTGTCATCGTTGCTGTTTCTCATGATTTACGGCAGGCAAAAACGCGAAGATGCACACCTGCCTGAAGCGGCGGCTCAACTTTCCAGCAATCGCTGCAATAGCACGCCGTTGAGCATTGCCCGCTTGGCCAGGGCGAAAGCGCCGATCGCCGAGCGATGATTGAGTTCGGAAGTGACCACCGGCAGATTTCTGCGGAAGTCCTTCAGTACCTGAGTATTGATGCAGCTTTGGATCGCCGGCAGCAACACTTTTTCGGCTTCGGTAATTTCCCCGGCGATCACCACTTTTTGCGGATTAAACAGGTTAATGGCGATAGCCACCGCTTTGCCGAGGTAACGGCCAACGTGCTCGATCACTTCGCTGGCCAGCAGATCGCCACGGTTGGCGGCTTTGCAGATGGCGGCGATGCTGCAATCGTCGAGCGTCAGCTTGCTTGGATAACCCTGAGTCAGCAAATGGCGCACGCGGTGTTCAATCGCGGCGTTGGCGGCCACGGTTTCCAGACAGCCGAAGTTGCCGCAGTGGCAGCGTTCGCCCAAGGGATCGATCTGAATGTGGCCGATTTCGCCGACGTTGCCGTTATTGCCCAGGAAAATCTGGCCATTGACGATAATGCCGGCACCGGTACCCCGGTGCAGACGGACCAGAATAGAGTCTTCGCAGTCACGGGTGGCGCCAAAGTAATGCTCCGCCAGCGCCAGGCTGCGGATATCGTGGCCGACAAAGCTGGTGACGTTGAAACGTTGCTGCAGGTTATCTACCAACGGCCAGTGGTTGACGCTGATGTGCGGCATGTAGCGCACCACGCCCAGCGCCGGATCAACCAGACCCGGCAGGATCACCGCGATGGCGATCAGTTCGCGCAGCTTGCGCTGGTAGCTTTCGATAAACTGCGCAATGGCGTTGAACAGCGCATTTTCCAGCGTCTCTTGCGTACGTTCCGGCAGCGGGTAGTGTTCTTCACCGAGCGATTTTCCGCTCATGTCGTACAGGGTGATGGTGGCGTCGTGACGCCCAAGACGCACCGCTACGGTGTGGAAGTACCGGGTTTCGGAGACAATGGAAATGGCGCGACGGCCGCCGGTGGAGGCTTGCTGATCGACTTCTTTGATCAGCCCGCGCTCCAACAGCTGGCGAGTAATTTTTGTGACACTGGCGGGCGCTAGCTGGCTGAGTTCGGCTATCTGAATGCGCGAGATCGGACCCTGCTGGTCGATCAGGCGGTACACTGCTGCGCCGTTGAGTTGCTTGACTAAGTCAACGTTCCCTATTTGTGCCTGTCCGCCAGTACTCATCAATAATTTTACTCGCTGTTCATTAAGTTAAACCTCGTTACCGTTAACGAGCGTTTTGGTGATATTAAAATCACGGGTAAATGCGGTCAGGTTTGCCACCTTGCCGGCTTCGATTGTGCCTAACAGGTGGTCTACGCCGATGGCGCGCGCCGGATACAAGGTCGCCATCCGCAGCGCTTCGTCCAGCGCAATGCCGACGTGCTCTACGCTATTTTTCACCGCGTCGATCATGGTCAGCGCAGAGCCGCTCAGGGTGCCGTTCTCATCCACGCACAGCCCGTCGCGATAGTATATTGTTTTACCGGCAAAAATAAATTGGTCAATCTCTGCGCCCGCCGGGGCGGTGGCATCGGTGACCAGCACCAATTTATCACCTTTCATGCGCTTGGCGTTACGGATACTCGCCCAGGCCACGTGATGGCCGTCGGCAATGATGCCGGTATACACTTCAGGCGTATCGAAAATCGCCCCCATCAACCCAGGTTCGCGCCCGGTGATATACGGCATGGCGTTATACAGATGGGTCGCGAAGGTGACGCCGGCGGCAAAGCCGGTGCGGGCCTGATCGTAGGTGGCGTTCGAGTGGCCGGCGGAGACCACGATGCCCGCCGCGGTCAGCTGTTTGATAAAGTGCGGCTCCACCATCTCCGGTGCCAGCGTGACTTTGGTGATCACATCGGCGTTGGCGCACAGATAGTCGATCATCTCGCGGGTCGGTTTGCGGATAAACGCCGGGTTGTGGGTGCCTTTTTTCAGCGGGCTAAGATACGGCCCTTCCAGATGCAGGCCAAGCGCCTGATTCGGGTGTTTTTTCAGATAAGTGCGCATCACATCGATGCTGTGCTTCATAAACTCGTCGCTGCTGGTGATCAGCGTCGGCAGATAGCTGGTGCAACCGGATTTTTCGTTGGCGCGCTGCATGATTTCCAGCGTCTCTTCCGAAATGGCTTCCAGCGAATCGTTAAATTGTACGCCGCCACAGCCGTTAAGCTGCACGTCGATCAAACCGGGGGCCAGGATAGCGCCACCCAGATCGCGCGTTTCCATGCCGGCCGGCAGTTCAGCCAGCGGACAGACTCGTTCAATCAGTCCATCAGCGATGATTACCGCATGGTCGTCAAGCACGTCGTGGCCGGTGAAAATCCGGCATTGGGTTAAAGCGAACATCGTAGCCCCCTGCAAAAATTAAAGACTCTTAACGCTTTCCGCTTCTAATTCGCGGAAGTATTTAACGGTTTTGACTTTCAGTTCCATGGTGGAAGGCTCATCGCACACCACAACCGCCTTGGCGTGCAGCTGCAGGCAACTGATGGTCCACATATGGTTGATATTGCCTTCCACTGCGGCTTCCAACGCCTGTGCCTTGGCATGGCCGGTCACCAGGATCATCACTTCTTCTGCGTCGAGCAGCGTACCTACACCTACGGTCAGCGCGTATTTCGGCACCAGGCTGACATCCCCGCCGAAGAAGCGGGAGTTGGCGATACGGGTATCTTCAGTCAGCGTTTTGATGCGGGTACGCGACGCCAATGATGAAGCCGGCTCGTTAAACGCGATATGACCGTCAACGCCGACGCCGCCCATGAACAGATGGATTTTACCGTAAGATTTGATTTTTTCTTCGTACTTACGGCATTCGGCGTCAACGTCCGGCGCATTGCCATTCAGCAGGTTGATGTTTTCACTTGGAATATCAACGTGATCAAAGAAATTACGGTACATGAAGGTATGATAGCTTTCCGGGTGCTCCTGCGGCAGGCCAACGTATTCATCCATGTTGAAAGTCACAACATGCTTAAAGCTTACTTCACCTGCTTTGTGCATCGCAATCAGATGTTTGTAGGCTTCGAGCGGAGTACCGCCGGTTGGCAGGCCGAGCACAAACGGACGCTCCGCAGTGGGTTTGAATGCGTTGATGCGCTGGACGATATGGCGAGCGGCCCATTTGCCGACTTGTGCAGTATCTTTCAGTGGGATAAGTCTCATCTAACACCTCTTTGGGTAAGTAAACTAAAGCTATACTGTACGGGCCTGTATAAGAGTCTAAGCGTAATCCAACTTTATGATTCTCACGTGAAGCGTCAGTCCCGATGATTTTTCGAATGATAAAATAAGTTTTGTGTGATGGCTAGCAATGTGGCAGCTTAAGACTACTTTTTGGTGATGTAAATCACAAAAAAGGAGCTTTTAATTTGCGATACGAAATAATTTTTTTACACTCCGCATGAGTGATACGTGCCATGCGTTATTTCTAAAAGGTAGTGAGAGAGTTAAATAAACTACTAATAGGGTCCGTCCGCGGACAACATAGGGGGAAAAGGTGAACATTCTTAGTTATTTGCAAAAAGTGGGCCGCGCCTTGATGGTGCCGGTTGCCACGCTGCCCGCCGCCGCGATCTTGATGGGCGTCGGGTATTGGATTGACCCTACTGGTTGGGGCGCCTCCAACGCTCTCGCTGCTTTCTTTATTAAATCCGGCTCTGCCATTATCGAACACATGTCGGTGCTGTTCGCCGTCGGTGTGGCTTACGGCATGTCCAAAGACAAGGACGGCGCCGCTGCGCTGACCGGCTTTGTCGGCTTCCTGGTATTAACCACCCTGTGTTCACCGGCCGCCGTGTCGATGATTCAGAAGATCCCTCTCGACCAGGTGCCTGCCGCGTTTGGCAAGATTGAGAACCAGTTCGTCGGTATTCTGGTGGGTATCATCTCCGCCGAAGTCTACAACCGCTTTAGCAGCGTTGAGTTGCCAAAGGCGTTGTCGTTCTTCAGCGGCCGCCGTCTGGTGCCTATCCTGATCTCCTTCCTGATGATCCTGGTGGCCTTCATCCTGATGTATCTCTGGCCGATGATCTTCGGTGGCCTGGTTAACTTCGGTGAACACATTCAGAAGCTGGGCTCTGCCGGCGCCGGTATCTATGCATTCTTCAACCGTCTGCTGATCCCGGTCGGTCTGCATCATGCGCTGAACTCGGTATTCTGGTTCGACGTGGCCGGCATTAACGACATCCCTAACTTCCTCGGCGGCCAGCAGTCTATCGAATCCGGTAAAGCGGTTGTCGGCATCACCGGCCGTTACCAGGCGGGCTTCTTCCCAATCATGATGTTCGGTCTGCCGGGTGCGGCGCTGGCGATCTACCACTGCGCGCGTCCGGAAAACAAAGCCAAAGTGCTGGGTATCATGATGGCGGGCGCCTTTGCCGCCTTCTTTACCGGGATCACCGAACCGCTGGAATTCTCCTTCATGTTCGTGGCTCCCGTGTTGTATGTGATCCACGCGATACTGACCGGTATTTCGGTATACATCGCCGCCAGCATGCACTGGATTGCCGGTTTCGGCTTCAGCGCCGGTCTGGTGGATATGGTGTTGTCGTCACGTAACCCATTGGCGACCCACTGGTTCATGCTGATCCCGCAGGGCCTGGTGTTCTTCGCCATTTACTACGTGGTGTTCCGCTTCACCATCAACAAGTTCAACCTGATGACCCCAGGGCGCGAACTGGCGGTTGCCGGTGACGAAACCGACGGTTATGACGTCAACGTTGGTACCGACGGCGGTAAAGACGAAAACGAAACCACTACCCTGGCACGCCGTTACGTGGGCGCCATCGGCGGTTCTGACAACCTGACCGGCATCGACGCCTGTATCACCCGTCTGCGTCTGAACGTGAAAGACTCTGCGCTGGTGAACGACGCGGTGGCGAAACGTCTGGGCGCTTCCGGCGTGATCCGCCTGAACAAACAAAGCGTGCAAGTGATTGTCGGCACCCGTGCGGAGCTGATTGCCAGTGCCATGCGCAACGTGGTCGCCGCAGGTCCGATAGCGGCCACTGTAGTGCCGGCTGCCGCGCCTGTTGCCGAAGCCAAGCCGCAAGCAGTGCCTAATGCGCCTAAGGTGGCTTTTGAGACGCTGGTGGCACCGGTAAGCGGTGAAGTGGTGTTGTTGGATCAGGTTCCTGATGAAGCCTTTGCCAGCAAAGCGGTGGGTGACGGCGTGGCTATCCGCCCGACCGACAAAACCGTGGTGGCGCCGGCGGACGGTATTATCGTGAAAATCTTCAACACCAACCATGCTTTCTGTCTGGAAACCGACAAGGGCGCGGAGATCGTGGTGCACATGGGTATCGACACCGTGGCGCTGAACGGACAGGGCTTCAAACGTCTGGTAGAAGAGGGTGCTGAGGTGAAAGCCGGCCAGCCGATTCTTGAGCTGGATCTGGACTTCCTGAACGCCAATGCCCGCTCGATGATAAGCCCGGTGGTGGTCAGCAACTCTGACGACTACGCCGGTCTGGCGGCGCTGGCGACCGGTTCCGTGGTGGCCGGCCAGACCAAGCTGTTCGACATCCAGAAGTAAAGTGTTTTACCTGAGTAGTACCCAGGGTGTTTAACGAGTCATGACGGAACACACCCTACCTTTGGCGGGAAGAGAGCGATCTCTTCCCGCTTTTTTATGGGCGCAATTTGCCCCGTTGTGGTGCTGTGGTCTATTGCGGTGCAGCGCGGCGCATTTTTCGTGAAACAAACGGTTGTTTCCGGGCGTGGCTTGTTGGATCATAGGCGGTTATGTGTAGCGCTTTGCATTGAGGAATAGTCAAATGAGTGAGGCTGAAGCCCGCCCAACCAATTTTATCCGTCAGATCGTCGATGAAGATCTGGCGTCAGGGAAACACGCGTCGGTACATACCCGTTTCCCGCCGGAGCCAAATGGCTATCTGCATATTGGCCATGCCAAATCCATCTGCCTGAACTTCGGCATCGCCCAGGATTATCAGGGGCAGTGCAACCTGCGTTTCGATGACACCAACCCGGTAAAAGAAGACATCGAATTCGTTGAGTCAATCAAGCACGACGTAGAGTGGCTGGGCTTTGAGTGGAGCGGCAACGTCCGTTACTCCTCGGATTACTTCGATCAATTGCACCACTATGCGGTTGAGCTGATCAACAAAGGTCTGGCCTATGTCGACGAACTGTCGCCTGAGCAGATCCGCGAATATCGCGGCAGCCTGACGGCGCCTGGCAAAGACAGCCCGTATCGCGGCCGCAGCGTGGAAGAGAATCTGGCGCTGTTTGAGAAAATGCGCAAGGGCGAGTTTGCCGAAGGCGCTGCCTGCCTGCGAGCCAAAATCGACATGGCTTCACCGTTCATCGTGATGCGCGACCCTGTGCTGTACCGCATTAAATTTGCAGAACACCATCAGACCGGCAACAAGTGGTGCATCTACCCGATGTACGATTTCACCCACTGCATTTCCGATGCGCTGGAAGGGATCACCCATTCGCTGTGTACGCTGGAGTTCCAGGACAACCGCCGTCTGTATGACTGGGTGCTGGATAACATCACCATCCCTTGCCATCCGCGTCAGTACGAGTTCTCGCGCCTCAATCTTGAGTACGCCATCATGTCGAAGCGCAAGCTGAACCAGTTGGTGACCGAGAACATCGTTGAAGGCTGGGATGACCCGCGTATGCCGACCGTTTCCGGTCTGCGCCGCCGTGGTTATACCGCAGCGTCGATCCGTGAGTTCTGCCAGCGCATCGGCGTGACCAAGCAGGATAACAACGTCGAAATGGTGGCGCTGGAAGCATGCATTCGTGAGGATCTGAACGAGAACGCGCCGCGTGCGATGGCCGTGCTGGATCCGGTGAAAGTGATCATCGAGAACCGGGCGGAAGGTGTGGAAATGGTCACCATGCCAAACCACCCGAACAAGCCGGAAATGGGCAGCCGCGAAGTGCCGTTCAGCAGTGAGATTTATATCGATCGCGCTGACTTCCGCGAAGAAGCCAACAAGCAATACAAGCGTCTGGTGCTGGGCAAAGAAGTGCGTCTGCGCAATGCGTATGTGATCAAGGCTGAACGCGTTGAGAAGGATGCCGAGGGTGAGATCACCACCATCTTCTGCAGCTACGATGCGGACACGCTGAGCAAGGATCCTGCCGATGGCCGCAAGGTGAAAGGCGTGATCCACTGGGTCTCCGCTGCACATGCGCTGCCGGCGGAAATCCGCCTGTACGATCGCCTGTTCAACGTGCCGAACCCGGCGGCGGCAGAGGATTTCCTCGCCACCATCAACCCGGAGTCGCTGGTCGTCAAGCATGGCTTCGTGGAGCCAAGCCTGGCTGCCGCACAGCCGGAAAAAGCCCACCAGTTCGAACGTGAAGGCTATTTCTGCGCCGACAGCCGCGACTCTTCGGCTGAGCATCTGGTGTTTAACCGCACCGTTGGCCTGCGTGACACTTGGGCGAAAATCGAAGCCTGAGCCTGATACACCGCTGATGGATGAAAGCGCAACTTCGGTTGCGCTTTTTTTATGGTGTTTGCCTCTTTTCCCCTCCGATCATGCCTCATTTCATCAATCTGAATTAAAACTTTCATCACAGCGGTTAATCATCAATTCCTTGATATAAAGCATCCTTCAGTTAATATTATCTTATATATTCGTGATGCGAATTAATGTCATTTGGAGAGCGCTCTCATGGTTTCCTTTCTGGCTGACGATTTTCATTGAGCTGAAACCATTAATCGTCTCTGGTTGACCTTGTATCAGTATTTATTCTGATTTTATTGAATTTTTTATTCGACATCCTCATTGCATAGCGGCGTAACGGTATCTCATCGATATGTGCTCTTTGTCATACTTTGACAAATCTCTCTCATTTTTCATTTGATAATTCGCGTCGCGAAAAATAGTCTGTCTGTAGCAATAAGTGCTGTGGGGATTTCACCCCGCCGCAATATTTTTTTACCCGATTGGGTTTTTTATTGGCAGTCGTGCAGGGCAGTGGTGAACACGGGCGGCTGCAACTTTTAAAGTTAAGTCAAAGAGGAATTTCATTATGGGTACGCACGGTGCTCAGCGTAAAACGCTGGCGCTCGCTATAGCGGGTGCGCTGTTGGGAACAGGGTTTGCCATGGCCCCTGAGGCGAAAGCCGCAGGGTTTGTCGATGACTCCACGCTGACCGGCGGTATTTATTACTGGCAACGTGAGCGCGACCGTAAAGATCTCAATCCGACCAGTGACGATTACAATAAATACACCACCAACCTGTCGCACTCGACGGCTAACCTGAGCCTGGATTTCGCTTCGGGCTATGCCTGGGATATGTTCGGTCTGGACGTGGGCGCGTTCACCGCCATTGAGCTGGCCGAGTCCAGTGCCAGTGGCCACCCGAACGAAATCGCATTCTCCTCGAAAAACCGTACCTATGATGAAGACTACAGCGGCGACAAAGGCGGCATCAGCCTGTATAAAGCGGCCGGTAAGTTCAAATACGGCCCGCTTTGGGCGCGTGCCGGTTATATCCAGCCAAGCGGTCAGACGCTGCTGGCGCCGCACTGGAGTTTTATGCCTGGCACCTATCAGGGGGCCGAGGCCGGCGCCAAGTTTGACTACGGCGATGCCGGCGCGTTGAGCTTCTCCTACATGTGGACCAACAAATACAAGGCGCCATGGCATATCGAGATGGACGACTTCCGCCAAAACGATAAAAAAACCGGCGTGTCTTACCTGCACTCATTAGGCGCCAAGTACGACTTCAAAAATGATTTGGTGCTGGAAGCGGCGTTCGGTCAGGCCCAGGGCTATGTAAACCAATACTTCACCAAGGCGTCTTATAAGTTCGATCTGTTGGGCAACCCGTTAACCACCAGCTACCAGTTCTATGGTGCGGAAGACCGCATCAGCGACAAAAACGATGCTAACAGCATTTACGACGGCCTGGCCTGGCTGCAGGCGTTGACCTTCGGCTACACCACCGGTCAGTTCAACTGGCGGCTGGAAGGCACCATGGTGAAAGCCGAAGGCAATCAGGGCTTCTTCCTGCAGCGTATGACGCCAACCTACGCCTCCTCCAACGGCCGCCTCGACGTGTGGTGGGATAACCGCTCCGACTTCAACGCCAACGGCGAGAAAGCCGTTTATGCCGGCGTGATGTACGACCTGAGCAACTGGAATCTTCCGGGCATGGCGGTGGGCGGTTCTTACGTGTATGCCTGGGATGCCAAACCAAGCACCAACCCGATCTACGATCAGAGCCAGCGCCTGAAAGAGAGCGCCTGGAGTCTGGACGCCATGTACACCGTTCAGGAAGGTCGTGCCAAAGGCACCTTGCTGAAACTGCATTACACCCAGTACGACAATCACACCAATATCCCAAGCTGGAGCGGCGGTTACGGCAACATCTTCCAGGATGAGAAAGACGTCAAATTCATGGTTATCGCGCCATTCACCATCTTCTGATGCCTTCCCCGGCGGTGACGCCGGGGATGCTTAAAAGGGAATATAACGATGAAAAAAATGATGCTGACGTTGGCCGCTGTGGTCACGTTGAATGCCTGTGTGCAGCCCGCCGCACCGCCGGAAGATACCAAATTGAAACAGGCGTACAGCGCCTGCATTAACACTGCGGAAGGTTCGCCGGAAAAACTGCAGTCGTGCCAGGCGGTGCTGAACGTGCTGCGGCAAGAAAAGCAGCACCAACAGTTTGCCGCGCAGGAAACGGTGCGCGTGATGGATTATCAAAGCTGCATTCAGGCAGCCCACAGCGGTAACGGCCAGGCTTACGACGCCAAATGCGGCAAGATTTGGAAAGAGATCCGCGAAAATAACAATTAATTAAGGATGATGTTAACGATGAACAAATTTAAATTGAACGCGCTTGCTGCCCTGACGGCGACCGTTGGATTGTTTGGCGGCGTGGGGAACGCAATGGCCGATCAACAACTGGTGGATCAACTGAGCCAGTTAAAACTGAATTTAAAGATGGTGGACAACCGCGCGGCCGACAGCGGCCTGGATTGTGGCAAGTTGGGTGCCGACTGGGCGGCCTGCAATAAAGTCGTGATCAGCCTGACCAACGATAATCAGGACATTAAAGGCCAAGACTGGGCGATTTATTTTCACAGTGCCCGCCAGACCATGAGAGTGGATAACGACCAGTTTAGGGTCTCTCATTTGACCGGGGATCTGTACAAACTGGAACCGACCGATAAATTTACCGGGTTCCCGGCCGGTAAATCGGTGGAAATTCCGATTATTGCGGAATACTGGCAGCTGTTTAAAACCGACTTCGTGCCGCGCTGGTACGCGACCTCCGGCGATGCCAAGCCAAAAGTTCTGGTTAATACCGATACCGAAGATCTGAATCAGTTCGTTGCGCCCTTTAGTGGCGACCAGTGGAAGCGCACCAAGGATGACAACAATATCCTGATGACGCCGGCCTCTCGCTTCACTAAAAACGCCGAATTGAAAACCTTACCGGCAGCGTCGCTGCGTGGCCAAATCGTGCCGACGCCGCTGGAAGTGAAAGTGCACCCGCAGGATGTGGATCTGAGCAAAGGCGTGGCGCTTGAACTGAGCGCGTTGAGCAAGCCCGCTGCCGACGCGGCGGCTGAACGCTTTGCGCTGCTGGGGGTGACCGATAACGCGGGCGGCTACCCAATAAAAACCGATATCCAGCCAGGTAAATTTAAAGGTGAGCTGGCGGTGCCGGGCGCTTATGAGCTGAAGATTGGCAACAAGGAAGCGCGGGTCATCGGCTTCGATCAGGCCGGGGTGTTCTATGGCCTGCAGTCTATTTTGTCGCTTGTCCCGACAGACGGCAGCGCCAATATTGCCACGCTGGACGCTAAAGATGCGCCGCGCTTCCAGTATCGCGGCATTTTCCTCGACGTCGCGCGCAACTTCCACCAGAAGGATGCGGTGCTGCGTTTGCTCGATCAGATGGCGGCTTACAAACTCAATAAATTCCACTTCCACCTGAGCGATGACGAAGGCTGGCGCATCGAGATCCCGGGCCTGCCTGAGTTGACCGAAGTAGGGGGACAACGTTGTCACGACCTGAGCGAAACCACCTGTCTGCTGCCGCAATACGGTCAGGGGCCCGACGTGTATGGTGGGTTCTTCTCGCGCCAGGATTACATCGACATTATCAAATACGCCCAGGCGCGCCAGATTGAGGTGATCCCGGAAATCGATATGCCGGCGCATGCCCGTGCGGCGGTGGTTTCGATGGAGGCGCGCTACAAAAAACTGCATGCCGCCGGGAAAGAGAAAGAGGCCGACGAGTTCCGTCTGGTGGACCAGACCGATACCTCGAACACCACTTCGGTGCAGTACTTTAACCGACAGAGCTACCTGAATCCGTGCCTGGACTCATCCAAGCGCTTTGTCGACAAGGTGATCGGCGAGATTGCCCAGATGCACAAAGAGGCCGGGCAGCCGCTGCACACCTGGCACTTTGGCGGCGATGAGGCGAAAAACATTCGCTTGGGCGCGGGCTATACCAATCTGACCAAGCCGGAGGCGGGCAAAGGCATCATCGATCAGAGCAAGGAAGACAAACCTTGGGCGAAATCTCAGGTGTGCCAAGCGATGATTAAAGAAGGCAAAGTGGCCGATATGGAGCACCTGCCAAGCTACTTCGGGCTGGAAGTCAGCCAACAGGTGAAGGCGCACGGCATTGACAGAATGCAGGCTTGGCAGGATGGCCTGAAAGATGCGAAAGACGCCAAGGCATTCGCTACCCAACGCGTTGGGGTGAATTTCTGGGATACCTTGTATTGGGGCGGTTTCGATAGCGCGAACGATTGGGCGAACAAAGGTTACGAAGTTATCCTTTCCAACCCGGATTACGTCTACATGGACTTCCCGTATGAGGTGAACCCGGACGAACGCGGCTACTACTGGGGGACTCGCTTCAGCGACGAACGGAAAATGTTCAGCTTCGCGCCGAACAACCTGCCGCAGAACGCCGAAACCTCGGTTGACCGCGACGGCAATCACTTTACCGCCAAGAGCGACAAGCCGTGGCCGGGCGCTTACGGCATCTCCGCACAGATGTGGAGTGAAACCCAACGCACCGATCCGCAAATGGAATATATGATTTTCCCTCGCTCATTGTCGGTGGCCGAACGCGCATGGCACCGTGCCGGTTGGGAACAGGATTACCGGGCGGGGCGTGAGTATAAAGGCGGGGAAACTCATTTTGTCGACGGCAAGCAATTGGATCGGGACTGGCTGCGTTTTGCCAATATCCTGGGGCAGCGCGAGTTGGCGAAGTTGGACAAGGGTGGGGTGAGCTATCGCTTGCCGGTGCCGGGCGCCCGTGTGGTGGGCGGCAAGCTGGAAGCCAATATCTCGCTGCCGGGCTTGGGCATTGAGTATTCCATCGATGGCGGCAAACAGTGGCAGCGTTATGACGCCAAAGCCAAACCTGCGGTAGCCGGCGAAGTGCAGATTCGGGCGGTAAGCCCGGATGGCAAGCGTTATAGTCGTGCAGAGAAAGTGTAAGCCTTAACCGTGGCCCGTCTGATTGCAGGCGGGCCATTTTTTTCAACGGTAGCGTTCGGCGGTAATCAATCATGAATTCGATACGGCTGACGTTTCTGGTAGTCGCTTTTTGCTCCGGTATTGCCGGCGCACTGCAAATACCGACGCTGAGCCTGTTTCTTACTACTGAAGTGCAGGTCACGTCGTTATGGGTCGGGCTTTTTTACGCGGTTAACGCCGGCACGGGCATTGTGGTCAGTTTCTTGCTGGCAAAAAAATCTGATCGCCTGCGTGATCGGCGCAATCTGATTTTAATCTGTTATTTATTGGCTGCGGGCAACTGCCTGCTGTTTGCGTTTAACCGCAATTATTTGACGTTAATTACGGCAGGTGTGTTGTTAACCGCTATCGCCAATACGGCGATACCGCAATTATTTGCCCTGGCGCGTGAATATGGAGAGAAAACGTCGCATAACGTGGCGATGTTCAGCGCAATGATGCGCGCCCAGCTTTCGCTTGCCTGGGTCTTTGGTCCGCCATTGGCTTTTATGCTGGTGGTGAATTACGGCTTTACGGCCATGTTTATGTTTGCCGCTGGGATATTCCTGTTGGTCACGCTGCTGGCCTGGCGGATATTGCCCGGGGTGGTGCTAGCCGAAGAGGGCTGCGTCGGTATTGATCCGCCGCTGCGGCAAAAAGAGGCCTTCGATAAAGACGTTGGCCTGTTGTTTTGCGCCTCGGTATTGATGTGGACCTGCAGCGCCATGTATTTGATCGACGTGCCGCTGTATATCACAGCCGGGCTGGGCTTGCCGCATAGCCTGACCGGTTGGATCATGGGGCTTGCCGCCGCAGTCGAGATCCCGATCATGATTCTGGCCGGGCGTTATGTGAACACAATAGGCAAACGCCCGATGATGGCGGGTGCCATGGTGGCCGGCATTGTGTTTTACGCCGGCATGTTGTGGTGTACCTCGGCCGGCGGATTACTGGTTTTACAGGTGTTTAACGCGATATTTATCGGCATTATCGCCACCGTCGGCATGTTGTATTTTCAGGATCTGATGCCGGATCGTGCGGGAATGGCCACCACGTTGTTTACCAACAGTATTTCAACCGGCGTGATCCTGGCCGGAATATTACAAGGTTTTCTGACCGAATATGGGCCGCACTTCTCCGTTTATTTGTTAGCCGTAGTACTGCTTTTAATTGCTTTGCCCGTGGGGGGGAAAGTCCGGGAAGTTTAGTAGTTTCTGAGTGAGTCGTTTATTTTTAAACACAAACAAGGATACATGATGGCTATATTAGTGACGGGTGGTGCAGGTTATATCGGTTCGCATACGGTATTGGCATTGCTGGAAAGGGGAGAGGAGGTTGTCGTGTTGGACAATTTGTCCAACAGTTCGCCGGAGTCGCTGTTTCGGGTAGAGAGGCTGACCGGTAAAAAAGTGATTTTCTATCAAGGGGATATTCAAGAACACTATTTACTGGATCACCTCTTTCGCCAGCATGATATTCAGGCGGTTATTCATCTCGCCGGGTTGAAGTCGGTTCGAGAATCTACCGAGGAGCCGCTGAAATATTATCAAAATAACATTTCCGGCTCGCTGATCGTGCTGGACAGAATGCGCCATGCCGGTGTTCGGAAATTTATTTTCAGCTCTTCCGCCACCGTTTACGGGCCGGCGGAATATACCCCGCTCACGGAGAGTTGCCGCGTCGGGCAGACGACGAATCCTTATGGCACCTCCAAGTTTATTGTGGAACAGATTTTGGCGGAGTTTGCCAGAACCGCACCGCAGATGGCGATCACCGCGCTACGTTATTTTAACCCGGCCGGGGCGCACGAGTCTGGTTTGATCGGTGAAGATCCCGCAGGCATTCCCAATAATCTTCTGGCTTATCTGGCACAGGTGGCTATTGGCAAACTTGCGGTGTTGCCGGTGTATGGCAACGACTATCCCACCAGCGATGGCACCGGGGTACGTGATTATATTCACGTTATGGATCTGGCCGAAGGGCATTTGAAAGCGCTGGATAATCTGCGACCGGGTTTTAACGTGTATAACCTGGGCACCGGCAAAGGCTATTCGGTGCTGGAGATTATCCAGGCATTTGAACGCGCCTGCGGATTTAAAATCGCCTATCAAATTAACCCGCGCCGTGCAGGAGATATTGCCGAGTGTTGGTCTGATCCGACGCTGGCGGCGGAAAAATTAGGCTGGAAAGCCAAAAGAAGCCTGGAAAAAATGGTTCGCGACGCCTGGCATTGGCAGAGCAAGAATCCACAGGGATACGGCCATTGCACACCGCTGCTGGGAGGCTGACGATGAAGCTTGATGACGAGCATTTGGGATTGATGCAGCATGAGCTGTTTCGTGCCGACTATGAGGCCTGGATTAATAACCTGAAGTTAGCGTTCGTGAAATCTCAGCGCCAGCGTTCCCCGGCGTTGCTGGAACAGTACCGGCGTGGGGTCAGCCAACTGCGGGCGTGGCTGGTTGAGCAAGGGCGTTTATTCGATGCCGCGCAGTGCTCCTCGTTGTTCTGCGTTCCTACTCGTCCGCTGGCCGCGCAGGAAAAATTGCTGCACCGCATTTGGCTGGGCGGTGCGATTCCCGACGATGCCAGAGAGGTTATTTCCCAATGGGGAGATGCGCAGCAGGCTGTTCGCAACACAACCGCCGACGAATGGGTCGGGATGTTGTGGGTATGGGATGCGCGGCAACTCAAAAATGAGGCGTACTTTTCCCCAGCTTCGGAAGTGAAAGGCGGTCTGCTGGGGGAGTTCGATGCCGGCAACCACCGGTTGCAGGTGCATTCGCTGAGCGAACTGGCGCAAAAAAGGGTCGGCGGCAACCTGGATTTTATCCACGCGCTCCATGATAAGCGCTATTACGCCACGCTTTCTGACTACTTTCGCTTTTTGATCCTGATTGAAATGGGCGGAATGTATATGGATATCGACACTCTTCCGCACCGTTCGGCGACGTTTTTCCTGCTGAAACCCGAAGTGCCGGATTACCTTCAGTTTCTGCCCAATGGCGAGGTCAGCCACGTCAGCGGGTTGAATTTGTTTCTGGATGAAACCGGGATGATCATTGGCCGCAGCGGCGATAGGTCGCTGTGCAAAATATTGGCGGGTCTGGATCAGATCTATGCGGCGCAAAGCGGTGACGTGCCGGATAAAAACCCTCTTTATGAAAGAAGGCTGTTCGACGCGTTTTATCTGTTGTGGTGCCGCCACATCGGCAGGACTGTCCTTAGCCACGATCGTTTCTGCAAGGATCATGGGGTTCATTATGACGCTGTTCCGCAGGCGGTGACCTGTGGTATCCGCGGCATGCGCCTGTTGGAGGATGTGCTAACCAATGAGACGTTGCCGCTCGGGGAGGAGGAACTGCGCAGCTATCGACAGTGTATAAGCCGGCTGGAGCAGGTGGATTGGCAGCTTGAGCAACCGACGGATCTGGCGCGCCATGCGGAAATATTTACCGTCGATGAAGTGCCGCGCATGGCCTACCCGGCGCAGATAAGGTCCGATATCGATCACTACCATTACTATTCGGTGCTGTCCCATGACCGCGCGCTGGATCGGGTGAACCAGCTTTTTGGCGAGTATTTGATAGCCGATAACCGGCGGCAGATCGACGAGGGCAATTACTGGCGGTTAACCGTCGGAGCGGGCGATGCGGCATTGCCGCTAGCGCAGGGCGGGCTGCATTTTCTGCCGGGGCGGCAAGCTGGCGAAGCGGACAGGATCCGCATGGCGAAGCTGCTTTTTGCCACCAGCTACCTGGAATACTGCTCTGCCGGCAACCCGGCCGGGATGGATCTGGTATCGCTGCAGCAGGCGCAAAATATCGACCCCTATCTGGACCTGATTACCCTGGCTTACGATCGGTGCGGGGCGTTTATCGGATTTTTCACTGCGGCGAGTCTCGACGAGTTGTATGGCGTTGAGGCGAGCTATCTATATCGCGATGAAATAAAGCCGCTTGATGAGGCCTACGACGATTTTGTGCACAGCCAGTGCGGTGCGGACGATTACTTTGTCTGCAGCCTGGCCATTGAGAGCCGATTCCGCGGACAGGGTCATTTTAACCCCCTGTTTGCCCTGATTAAGCAGCAGGCGCAGCAGCGCCGGGCGAAACATATTGTGCTGTGCGTATGGCAAAGCAGCGATGCCTGCCAAATCTACCTGAATAAAGGGTTCCGCGTTCGCGGCGTTTTCGACTATGCCTGGCCGATTTTCTTCGATCGGCTGCTGTTTCTTGAATATGCATTGTGACGAGTTTGCCCATCCGCGTGTCGGCGGGTGAGTTGACGGTGACGTGAGCGTCAGTGGGAAGTGAGAGAAGTACCGTGGAGAAGTGCCGCTGCAATTGTTGTCTTTCTGATGTGATTTTCCCCGGGCCTGTCCGGGGATTTTTTTGCCCTGATCTGGAGGCATAAAAAAACCGCCGTTAAGGCGGTTCTCAATGCCGGTCAGGGCATTATTTTTTGTCGTGCAAGGTGTCGTCTTCACGGCAATCACCGATTTCACAGTGACCATACAGGTAGAGGCTATGGTTGGTGAGCTTGATGCCGTGCTGCTTGGCGATATCACGCTGACGCACTTCGATAGACTCATCGCTGAATTCGATCACTTTGCCGCAATCCAGGCAAATCAGGTGATCGTGGTGATGCTGTTGGGTCAATTCGAACACGGACTTGCCGCCTTCGAAGTTGTGACGGGTCACAATCCCGGCATCATCAAACTGGTTCAGTACGCGGTAAACCGTCGCCAGGCCAATTTCTTCGCCCATGTCGATCAGTTTTTTGTACAAATCTTCCGCACTGACGTGATGGCATTCCGGATTTTGCAGTACTTCCAGGATTTTGAGTCGCGGAAGCGTGACTTTTAGGCCGGCCTTCTTCAATGCGGTGTTGTTGTCAGTCATGCGGATTCAGTCCTGTTACTATGCTAATCAAGTTGAGGCATTCTTGCCTGTGGCATCGGTCGGCACAAAGAGTTAATTGCGTGTCATTATAGAACCGGTTGCCCTAAATGGAAACCGCCGGTTGTTAACAAAGATATCATGGCACAATTGCATGTTACACACGCAACGTCTTGATGGATGGGATAAACCGATATCTCAGTCTACCTTGACGATGTGGGAAGTTACAAACATGTAGCTTCTATTGCAGAAATCCGTGCTGCCGATGAACGGCCCTGCTGGCAACACTATGCACTTTGCAGGGCTTTTGTTCAACCTTTGAGGGTTAGCCGACGATATCGGCCAGGCTCAGTTCTTCGCTGATCTGCTTCACCCAGGCTGCGACGCGTTCGTTGGTCAATTCCGGTTGACGATCTTCGTCAATCGCCAGGCCGATGAAGAAATTGTCATCCGCCAAACCTTTCGATGCTTCGAAGTGGTAACCCTTGGTCGGCCAGTGGCCTACAATCGCGGCGCCGCGTGGCTCGATGATGTCGCGGATGGTGCCCATCGCATCACAGAAATATTCCGCATAGTCTTCCTGATCGCCACAACCGAACAGCGCAACCAGCTTGCCGTTGAAATCGATTTCTTCCAGCGTTGGGAAGAAGTCATCCCAATCGCACTGGGCTTCGCCGTAGTACCAGGTAGGAATACCCAACAGCAGAATGTCGAAAGCTTCCAGATCCTCTTTGCTGCTTTTGGCGATGTCGCGGATTTCCGATACCTCTTTGCCAAACTGCTGCTGAAGAATTTTCTGGATCATCTTGGCAATGTTTTCGGTATTGCCAGTGTCGCTGCCAAAGAAAATGCCTACATTAGCCATATCGCGTATAACCTTTAAATTCAATTAATTGCATTGCACGATGTTAGCGTTGAACGCGATAACACCGATTAAAATGATGACATGGCAAGAATCTGCCTCTTACCGGTAAGTGCGTATCATGCCAGAGATTTACCCCGGGGTTTTATCGCGTTTATGCGATGCCGGGAGGAATAAAACGGTGTTGATCGGTGTCATCCATAACACCGCGCCGCATGTGCGGCTGCAAAGATCAATGTTCCGGCTGTTCATCCGCCAGTTGTGCCAGCAGCATTTGCTCAATAAGCTCGCTGCGGCTGATATTGCGCTGTTCCGCCAGTTTGTTCAGGGCGTCCACCGCATCCGCGTTGATTTTCAGTTCCACACGCCGTAAGCCACGGACTTTATCGCGTCGAAGCTGATTACGCTTATTGATTCTAAGCTGTTCATCTCGGGATAGCGGGTTGGTTTTCGGGCGCCCCGGACGGCGTTCATCTGCGAACAGATCCAGCGTCGTGCGATCCGTTTGTTCTTTTGCCATAGGTAGCGGTACTGCAAGGGAGTTTGCATCAAAAAGCGTATACGCTTCCGGACGGTTCGGTTAACACACTTCGGGCCAATAAACCCTAACCCAAATTTACCCCCAGCCTGGCGTTACTGAACACGCTGAGCAGGGCGGCAAAATTATAGCGCGCCATATTACCCCAGCAGATAGAGCAACGACAATGTTTAACTGAGCCGAAAACGCGCTAAGCCGTTATCTTTAGCGCGTTTTTTCGCCAGAGGGCAGTTTTTATTCAGGCTTCGTCGAGAAAACGGTGGATGGCGCGCAGTACCGCCTCCGGTTTTTCCGCGTGAACCCAGTGGCCTGTGCCGGCAACCACGTGCGCTCGCGCCTGCGGGAACTGACGCGCGATATCTTCACGGTAGCTGTCCTGCACATAGGGCGACAGGCCGCCGCGGATAAACAGCGTCGGGTGCGGCCATGCGGGGACGTCCTGCCAGCCGGTGACGTTTTCGTATTGGTCTATCAGTACCGGCAGGTTAAAGCGCCACTCGCCCTGATGAAAGGATTTCAACAGGAACTGGATCACGCCTTCTTCTTGCAGGTAGCTGCGCATCAACTCCGCGGCCTGCTGGCGTTGGGTGATGCCGGCCGCACTCACCGCTTTTAAGGCGGCGAAAATCTCGTCGTGGCGACGAGTGCGGTAATCCACTGGCGCCACGTCGATAACAATGAGCTTTTCAACCCGTTCTGGGGCGATCGCCGTCAGCGCCATTGCCGCTTTGCCGCCCATAGAGTGGCCGATCACAATCGCCTTCTCCAACTGCAACTCATCGAGCAGCGCCAGCAGGTCCTGCGCCATTTCCGGATAGGTCATTACCGCAGAACGCGGCGAAAGGCCGTGGTTACGCAGATCGACTTTAATCACGCTGTGCTGTTGATTCAGATCGCGCGCCAGCACGCCCAGGTTGTCCAGATTGCCGAACAGCCCGTGGATCAGCACGACCGGCAGGGCGGCGGAGTCGGTGGCCAGCAGTTGATAATGTAATTTCATGGCGAAGTTCATACTGAGAGAGATTCAGATTAGGGTATCATGATTAAAACACACGACGAATATACCCGTCGCCTTTCAAGCTTCAGCCTTGTTGGCGGAAACTTGAAATCCATAGGGTATAATAACTCGGATTTTTCTTGTTTCGGGCTTGGCAGCGCCGGCTATAGGTATTAGTCTGCTTTTTCCGCCCGCAGGCACATAGTTGTGTTCGCCCTTGCGCTTTTAACCTTATAATCCCATGGCTTGAATGCAGGATCTGGCTTCAGGTTCTAAGTAGAAAAAAACAGTACTGGATAAAGATGAAAACTATTGAAGTCGACGAAGAGCTTTACCGTTATATTGCCAGCCACACGCAACATATTGGTGAGAGCGCGTCCGATATTTTGCGCCGTATGTTGAAGTTTACCGCAGGCCAGCCATTGCGCGCCGTGCCTGCCGCCAGTGCTCAGAGCGCCGAGCAGGAAAAAGTCGTCGCCGCGCAGCGTCCTCGCGATCGTGTGCGCGCGGTACGCGAGCTGCTGCTGTCGGACGAATATGCCGAGCAGAGCAGAGCTGTGAATCGTTTCATGCTGGTTCTTTCGACCCTGTATACCCTCGATGCGGCGGGCTTTGCCGCAGCTACCGATGCATTGCATGGTCGTACCCGCACCTATTTTGCCGGCGATCAACAAACCCTGCTGGCGAACGGAACGCATACCAAGCCAAAGCACGTTCCGGGGACGCCTTACTGGGTGATCACCAATACCAACACCGGTCGTAAACGCAGCATGGTTGAACACATCATGCAGGCTATGCAGTTCCCTGCGGAACTGACAGATAAAGTTTGCGGCACTATCTAATTTAGCGAACAGCCCGTCATGGTGGCCGTGAGCGACATATTGCCCGGTTGCCGGACAGGGAATAGGGAGATATGTCGATGGCGAATAACCCACGTGCCGGGCAGCCGGCTCAGCAAAGCGATTTGATCAACGTGGCCCAGCTGACGTCGCAGTACTATGTACTGCAGCCGGAAGCGGGCAACGCCGCACACGCGGTGAAGTTCGGTACTTCAGGGCATCGCGGTAGCGCCCTGCGCCACAGCTTCAATGAAGCCCATATCCTCGCTATCGCTCAGGCGATTGCCGAAGTGCGTCGCCAGCAAGGGGTTACCGGCCCTTGCTACGTCGGTAAAGACACCCACGCGCTGTCGGAACCGGCTTTCATTTCTGTGCTGGAAGTCCTGACCGCCAATGGCGTAGACGTGATCGTGCAGGAAAATAACGGCTTTACGCCAACCCCTGCGATATCTCATGCCATTTTGTGCCACAACCGCAACGGCGGGGCGCTGGCCGACGGCATCGTCATTACCCCTTCGCACAACCCGCCTGAAGACGGCGGCATCAAGTATAACCCGACCAACGGCGGCCCGGCCGACACCAACCTGACCTCGGTGATTGAAAAGCGCGCCAACGAGCTGCTGGCGCAACAGCTGAAAGGCGTTCAGCGCCAGTCGCTGGACAAAGCCTGGAACAGCGGTCATCTGCACGCGCAGGATTTGGTACAACCTTATGTGGAAGGGCTGGTGGACGTGGTTGACATGCCCGCCATTCAGCGTGCCGGCCTTAAGCTGGGGGTTGATCCGCTGGGCGGCTCCGGCATTGCCTACTGGCAGCGCATTGCCGAGCACTACAAGCTGGATCTGACGTTGGTCAACGACTCTATCGATCAGACCTTCCGCTTTATGCACCTGGACCACGACGGCATTATCCGCATGGACTGCTCGTCGGAATCTGCGATGGCCGGCCTGCTGGCGTTGCGCGACAAGTTCGATCTGGCGTTCGCCAATGACCCGGACTACGATCGCCACGGCATCGTCACGCCTAAAGGCCTGATGAACCCGAACCACTATCTGGCCGTTGCCATCAACTACCTGTTCCAGCATCGCCCGCAGTGGGGCGCGGATGTGGCCGTGGGTAAAACGCTGGTTTCCAGCGCGATGATTGACCGTGTAGTGGCCGATCTGGGCCGCAAACTGGTGGAAGTGCCGGTCGGTTTCAAATGGTTTGTTGACGGTCTGTTCGACGGCAGCTTCGGTTTTGGCGGCGAAGAGAGCGCCGGGGCTTCGTTCCTGCGTTTCAATGGCACCCCGTGGTCGACCGACAAAGACGGCATCATCATGTGCCTGCTGGCGGCGGAAATCACCGCAGTGACTGGCGAAAACCCACAGAATCATTACGAAGATCTGGCCAAGCGTTTCGGCGCACCGAGCTATAACCGTATTCAGGCACCGGCTACCCATGCGCAGAAAGCCGCATTGGCCAAGCTGTCGCCGGAAATGGTCAAGGCCAACACGTTAGCGGGTGACCCGATCACCGCTCGTCTGACGGCGGCTCCAGGCAACGGCGCCTCCATCGGCGGCCTGAAAGTGATGACCGACAACGGCTGGTTTGCCGCGCGTCCTTCAGGTACCGAAGAAGCCTACAAAATCTATTGCGAAAGCTTCCTGGGTGCCGAGCACCGCGAAAAGATCGAGCATGAAGCGGTAGAGATCGTCAGCGAAGTGCTGGCCTCCGCCAAATAATCTCTTCTTTTTCCTGATGAAAAGCGCTGTTTTTACAGCGCTTTTTTTATGCCTGCAATTTAGATATATCTATTTACAAAGAGCCGTTGCACATTTCGATATATCGATCTAGATTAGATATATCGAAGTGAGTTAGATATATCTAAATCACCTCGTCAACTGACTATTCATTGAGAGGTAAAACCCTATGTTCCATCGATTAGGTTTACACCGCCGGCACGGTTGCCACCATGACGGCGAAGAAGGGCACGAACATCGTCGTCGCGGCGGGCGCCACCACTTTGGCGGCGAGCACGGCGAAGAACACGGACGTGGTGGGCGTGGCGGCCGTGGTGGGCGTCACCGCATGTTTGAACATGGCGATTTGCGGTTGGTGTTGCTGGCGCTGGTGGCGCGCAAACCGAGCCACGGCTATGAGCTGATCAAGGCGATCGACGAGGCTTCCTCCGGTTTGTACGTGCCAAGTCCAGGCGTTATTTATCCGACCCTGACGCTGTTGGAAGAGCAGGACTTCCTCGAGCCGATAACCACCGGTAACGGCCGCAAAAGCTACCAAATCACCGCGTTGGGCCAGAGCGAACTGCAAAAGCACCAGGCTGCCGTCGATCTGATCCTTGCCCGTTTGGCCGGGGCCGGCCGCAGTCATCATCATCACGGTAACCTGGCGGAAGGTATCTCAGAAGCCATGAACCGTCTGCGCAGTTTGCTGCGCGGCAACGTAATGCGCGCCGATCTCTCGCCGCAGCAGGTTGAACGTATCAATCAGGCGTTGCTCACTGCAGTAACGGCGATCGAAAGCGAAATGAACATTAACACGACAACGCAGGAGAACGACTGATGCCAGGCCACCGTTTCCGTATCACCGTTGAAGCCCTGAACGATCGCAAAGGCGATCCGGTCGATAAAGCGCCGTTGAGTTTTGAAGTGGAAAATCACGACGATATTCTCGGCATCGTCGAGCGAATCAAATTGCGTGAAGATCTGAATTTTGGCGAAGATAAAAGTGCGGCCTTCGCCGTCGGCCTGAAGCTGTTTTCGGAGGTGATGATCGAGAACCGCAAGCATCCGGTGTTCGCACCGCTGCGCGAGGCGTTCAAGGAGTTCATGGTGGGGTTGAAGAAGGGCCCACAACAGTAGGGGAGCCGCATGCGGCCCCCGTCAACCTCAAGGCATAAACCGGTACCCGACGCCGGTTTCGGTCAGCAGATGTTTCGGCCGGGCCGGGTCGGCTTCCAGCTTTTGCCGCAGGTGCCCCATATAAATGCGCAGATAGTGGCTGTGTTCGACGTAGTTCGGCCCCCAGACGTGGCTCAGTAACTGACGCTGGGTGATCACTTTGCCGGAGTTGGCCAGCAATTCGGCCAGCAGGCGAAATTCTATTGGCGTCAGGTGCAGATCTTCGCCATTGCGCAGCACCCGGCGGTTGATCAGATCGACGGTGATTTCGGAAAAACTGACCAGCGGGCTTTCTTGTTGGCTGCCGGAGTGGCGGCGCAAGGCAACCCGCACCCGCGCCAGCAATTCGCCGATGCCGAAGGGCTTGCTGAGATAGTCGTCCGCCCCGGCGTCCAGTGCGGCGATTTTGTCCTCTTCGGCATTGCGCGCCGAGAGAACGATCACCGGAATGGCGCTCCACTGCCGCAGATCGCGGATATAGCTCAACCCGTCGCCGTCCGGCAACCCTAAATCGAGAATAATCAGATCCGGTTTACGCGTGCCGGCTTCAATCAGCCCACGCTGTAGCGTCTCGCTTTCAAACACCCGCAGACCTTCGCTTTCCAATGCGATGCGCACGAAACGCCGGATCTCTTTTTCATCTTCGACAATCAGAATGTTGGTTGGCGTGCTGCTCACAGTGCTCCCAGGGGGTGATTACAGATCAAAGGATTCGCCGTCAATTTCGGGCGGTTTCTCCAGCGGAAGAACAAAACGGAAACTGGCGCCGCCGTTGGCGCCGTTTTCCGCCCAGATGCGGCCGCCGTGCACTTCAATAATGGCACGGCAAATCGCTAACCCCAACCCCACGCCGGGGATTGCCGACTCTTTATTGCCGCGGGCGAATTTATCGAAAATCAGCTGTTTTTTCCCTTCGGGAATGCCGGGGCCATTGTCCCAGACTTCGACTTCCAGCCACTCCGGCAGAGTATGGGCGCGAATGCCGATAATAGCATCGATGCCGGCGTATTTATTGGCGTTTTCCAACAGGTTAGTGAAGACGCGTTCCAGCAGGCTGCCGTCGCAATTGACCAGCACCAGCTCAGGCGGCAGCTCGACCTTGATCTGGTGTTGGGTCAGCAGCGGCTCCAGCATATGCAGCGATGCGCCGACGATCTCCTCCAGCGATTGCCACTCTTTTCGCAGGTTAAAGCCGCCGGACTGAATGCGCGCCATATCCAGCAGGTTATTCACCAGCCGGGTGGTGCTCAGCACCTGCTGGCGGATCTGGCTGGCCTGCGGCGCATGACTGGAGCCTTCGGCCGCCAGATCGAGCGTCAGAATTTCCGCCTGACCGAACAGCACCGTCAGCGGGGTGCGTAAATCGTGGGACAGCGCCGCCAACAGAGAGTTGCGCAATTGTTCGCGCTCGGCGTCCAGCTTGGCTTCCTGGGCGCTGCGCGCCAGGTGCAGCCGCTCCAGCGCGCTGGCGATCAGCACCGTAAAGGTTTGCAGCAACCGCTGTTGTTCCGGCACCATCAGTTGGCGCAGGTTACTGGGTTCGATAGCCAGCAGGCCGAAGGTTTGCTTCGAGGTGGTTAACGGCAGCAGTTGATAAGGCACGCCGGGCAGGGTGTCGGTGCCGGCACCGGCCGGCATGCCCTTGTCAAAGCTCCAGCGGGCAATCGCCTCATCCACCGACAACAGCCCGCCGGCCTCGCCGACCATCTGTTGCAGCTTGCCATCCTCCTGCGGCAGCAGCAGCACGGTTTTGGCCTGGAAGCTGCTGGAGAGGAAATGGCGGCTGGTTTTGGCGATATCTTCGGGGGTCAGCGCCTGGCTCAGACCGCGTGAAATCTCATACAGGTGGCGGGCCCGCTGTTCGCGGTAGCGGGCGACGCGAGCCTGGTAACGCACCCCGGCGGTCAGGTTACCTATGGTAATGCCGACGATCAACATAACGCCGAAGGTCAGCAGATACTGCATATCGCTGACGGCAAACGACCATTGAGGTTGAACGAAAAACAGATCGAAACTGGCGACGTTGATCACTGCGGCCAGCACAGACGGCCAGCGGCCGAAGAACAACGCGACGATCGCCACGCCGAGCAGATACACCATCACCAGGTTAGCCTGGTCAAAGCCCGGCAGCAGCCACTGGGAGAGCAGGGTAATCAGGGCGCACAAAGCTACGGCGACGGCACAGCCGCGCAATTGCATACGCCACTTTTCGGTGAAGTTACGGTTGTCGTGCTCTTTGCCGGGCGGCGGGAAGCTGTCGTTTTCCAGTGCGACAATCACCAAATCGAGATCCGGCCCCAGGCGGCCAAGACGATCGGCGAAGCTGCCGCGCAGTTTCCAGCGCTGTTCGCCACGCCGGCCGATAATGATTTTGCCCAAGTTATGCTCGCGGGCGTAGCGCAGCACCGCACGTTCTTCGGAAGGATCGGACAGGGTGGCGGTTTCTGCACCCAGCTCCTGCGCCAGTCGCAATGCCCGCAGGATCGCCCTGCGTCGGTTTTCCGGCAGCCGGTGCAGCTTCGGCGTTTCCACATACACCGCATGCCAGTGGCAGCCCAGACGCGCCGCCAGCCGGGCGGCGATGCGCACCAGCTTTTCGTTGCCGCTGTTGTGGCCGACGCACAGCAAAATGCTGTCGCGGGTGTGCCACACTTTTTCTCGGCCCTGGGTATCGCGAAAGGCGCGCATTTGGTCATCGACCCGATCGGCGGTGCGGCGTAGCGCCAGCTCGCGCAGGGCGATCAGGTTGCCCTTGCGGAAGAAGTGCTCGATGGCGCGTTCGGCCTGGCCGGGGATATACACCTTGCCTTCATTGAGCCGCTGGCGCAGATCGTCCGGCGGCAGATCGACCAGCACCACTTCGGTCGCTTCGTCGAATACGTGATCGGGCACGGTCTCGCGTACCCGCACCCCGGTTACGCCGCCGACCACGTCGTTCAGGCTCTCCAGATGCTGCACGTTCACGGTGGTGAGCACGTCGATACCGGCGTCCAGCAACTCTTCTACATCCTGCCAGCGTTTCGGGTGACGCGAACCCTGGGCGTTGCTGTGCGCCAGTTCGTCCATCAGCACCAGCGCAGGATGGCGCGCCAGCGCGGCATCGAGATCAAACTCCTGCACCAGCCTGCCGCGATACTGGATACGCTTTTTCGCCAGCACGTCCAGCCCGGTCAACAGCGCGGCGGTTTCGCTGCGCCCGTGGGTTTCGACTACGCCAACCAGCACGTCCAGCCCCTGGCCGCGCAGGCGCTGCGCTTCTTGCAGCATGGCGTAAGTTTTACCCACCCCGGCGCAGGCACCGAAGAACACCTTCAGCCGGCCGCGCGGTTTTTCATTGGCTACCGCGAGCAGGCTGTCAGGATCGGGGCGCTGCTGTTCTTCTTCGACCATTACAATTCCTTGCGTAACAAAGCAAAAATGGGTTCGGCAAGCCGAACCCTCTCACTATGCTGAATGCGGCGTATTACCGCAATGCGTCGAGCGCCAGGTTCAATTTCAGCACGTTAACCACCGATTCGCCCATAAAGTTGGGGGTTGCCTGATCGGTGCTTTCGTCAATCAGCTTGGCGATCTGCTCCTGCGGCAATTGGCGCGCTGCGGCAACCCTGGCCAGTTGATATTGCGCCGCAGCGATGGAAATCTGCGGATCCAGCCCGCTGCCGGAGGCGGTCAGCAGATCGACCGGGATCGGGCCTTTCGCCGCCGGGTTGGCTTGACGCAACTGTGCCGCACGTTCGGCGATGGCTTTATCCAGCGCCGGGTTGGTGGCGGCCAGATTGCTGCCGGCGGACGCCATGGCATTATAGGCTGAATCACCGGTGGCTGAAGGGCGACCCCAGAAATACTCCGGTTTGGTAAAGTTTTGGCCGATCAGTGCCGACCCCACCACCTTGTCGCCCTGATACAACAGCGAGCCGTTTGCCGCGCCGGAAAACAGCAACTGCGACAGCCCGGTGGTCAACAGCGGATAGGCAATGCCGGTAATCAACGTCAGCAGAATCAGCATCACCAGCGAAGGACGTAAATATGACATGTTCATTTCCTCTTAATTCTTAACCGGCGATATGCAAGGCGACCAGAACCAGATCGATCAGTTTGATGCCGACAAAGGGCACCAGTAGGCCACCCACACCGTACATCCACAGGTTACGGCGCAGCAGCGCTGCGGCGCTCATTGGCTTATAGCTCACCCCTTTCAGCGCCAGCGGGATCAGGAACACGATCACCAGGGCGTTGAAAATGACCGCCGACATAATGGCGGAAGCGGGGGAGTGCAGGTGCATCACATTCAGCGCGTTCAACTGCGGATAGGTTGCCGCGAACGCCGCCGGGATAATGGCGAAATACTTCGCCACGTCGTTGGCGATACTGAAGGTGGTCAGCGAGCCGCGCGTCATCAGCATCTGTTTACCGATATGCACCACTTCAATCAGTTTGGTCGGGTTGGAGTCCAGATCGACCATGTTGCCCGCCTCTTTGGCGGCCTGGGTGCCCGAGTTCATCGCCACCGCCACGTCGGCCTGCGCCAGCGCCGGGGCATCGTTGGTGCCGTCGCCGGTCATCGCCACCAGCCGGCCTTCCGCCTGGTACTGGCGGATCAGCGCCAGTTTGGCTTCCGGCGTGGCTTCCGACAGGAAGTCATCCACACCGGCTTCGGCAGCGATCGCCGCAGCGGTCAAGGGGTTATCGCCGGTGATCATCACCGTTTTGATGCCCATTTTACGCAGCTCGGCGAAGCGCTCTTTAATACCGCCCTTGACGATATCTTTCAGCGCCACCACGCCCAACACCCGTGGCCCTTCGGCCACCACCAGCGGCGTACCGCCGGTGCGCGCTACGCTAGCCACCAGATCGTCCACCGCCTGCGGGAAGTGGCCCTGATTGGATTCCACATGGCGGCGAATGGCATCCACCGCCCCTTTACGGATCATGCGGTCCTGCACGTTGACGCCGCTCATGCGCGTCTGAGCGGAGAAGGGCACGAAAGTGGCGTTCAGTGCCTGCAGGTCACGCTCGCGCAGGTTAAAGCGCTGTTTGGCCAGCACCACAATGCTGCGGCCTTCCGGCGTTTCATCGGCCAGTGAGGACAACTGCGCCGCATCGGCCAGATCCTGTTCCTTCACGCCAGGCGCAGGCAGAAACTCGGAGGCCTGACGGTTACCCAGCGTGATGGTGCCGGTTTTGTCCAGCAGCAGCACGTCAACGTCGCCGGCCGCTTCCACTGCACGGCCGCTGGTGGCGATCACGTTTGCACCCAGCATCCGGCTCATCCCCGCCACGCCGATGGCAGACAGCAGGCCACCGATAGTCGTTGGGATCAGGCAGACCAGCAGCGCCACCAGCACGGTGATGCTGACGACTGACCCGCCTTTGGCGGCATCCACGCTGTATTGCGAGAACGGGAACAGCGTAGCGGTCGCCAACACGAACACGATGGTCAGCGCCACCAGCAGAATGGTCAGTGCCACCTCATTCGGGGTTTTACGCCGCTTGGCGCCTTCCACCATGGCGATCATCCGATCGAGGAAGGTTTCGCCCGGGTTGACGCTGCACTGCACCACCAGCCAGTCGGACAGCACGCGGGTACCGCCGGTCACTGACGAGAAGTCGCCGCCGGATTCGCGGATCACCGGCGCAGACTCACCGGTAATGGCGCTTTCATCTACTGACGCGCCGCCTTCAAGCACCTCACCGTCACAAGGGATGGTATCGCCGGCTTCTACCAGCACCACGTCACCCTTGCGCAGGCTCTCGGCGGACACTTTCTCGGTGGCGCCGTCACGGCGCGGCGCGGCCAGTTTCTTCGCCCAACTGGTTTTCTTGGTGCCCCTCAGGCTTTCTGCCTGCGCTTTGCTGCGCCCCTCGGCCAACGCTTCGGCAAAGTTGGCGAACAGTACGGTGAACCACAACCACAGGGCGATACTGCCGGTAAAGGCGGCGCTGCCGTCGGTCTGTTTGGCCAGGATCGCCAGCCAGATGACGGTAGTCAAAATGCTGCCGATATACACCACGAACATCACCGGGTTACGCCATTGGGTGCGCGGATCCAATTTTTTCACCGCATCGATCAGCGCGGTACGGACCAATGCCGGTTCAAACAGTGCGCGTTGTTTGCGAGTCATTTCTTTATTCTCTCTCTATGACGTCTGTTAGTTTGCCAACCAGAGCTGCAGGTGCTCGGCCACCGGTCCCAGCGCCAACGCCGGTACGAAGGTTAATGCGCCTACCAGCAGCACGGTGCCGATCAGCAAGCCGATAAACAGCGGTCCGTAGGTCGGCAGGGTGCCGTTGCCCGCAGGCTGACGTTTTTTCGCGCACAGCGAACCGGCAATGGCCAGCACCGGCAGGATGACCCCGAAGCGGCCGACGAACATGGCGCATGCCAGCAGCAGGTTGTAGAACGGCGTGTTGACGCTCAAGCCGGCAAAGGCGCTGCCGTTGTTGTTGGCGGCGGAAGACAGGGCATACAGCACTTCGCTGAAGCCATGCGCGCCTGGGTTAAGGATGCCTGCACGGCCTGCGTCGGTGGCGATGGCCAGCGCCGTGCCCAGCAACACCAGGGTCGGCGTGACCAGGATCGCCAGCGCGGTCATTTTCATGTCATAGACGTCGATCTTTTTGCCCAGGTACTCCGGCGTGCGGCCGATCATCAGCCCGGCGATAAACACCGTCAGCAGCACGAACAGCAGCATGCCGTACAGGCCGGAGCCCACGCCGCCGAATACCACCTCGCCAATCTGCATCAGCCACATCGGCACCATGCCGCCCAACGCGGTGAAGGAGTCGTGCATCGCATTGACCGCACCGCAGGAGGCTGCGGTGGTCACCACCGAGAATAGGCTGGTGGCGAGAATGCCAAAGCGAGACTCCTTACCTTCCATATTGATGTTGCTGTCGGCGCCCAGCGCGCTCAGATGCGGGTTACCGGCCAATTCGGCGAACATCACCACGATCACCGCCACCACGAAGATCAGCGCCATCGCCCAGATCAGCGCGTGTCCCTGACGGTTCTCACCGGCAACCTGACCGAAGGCAAAGCACAGCGCGCACGGGATCAGGAAGATCGCCAGCATCTGTACAAAGTTGGTCAGGACGGTCGGGTTCTCGAACGGATGCGCCGAGTTGGCGCCAAAGAAGCCGCCGCCGTTGGTGCCGAGCATCTTGATCGCTTCCTGCGAGGCTACCGGCCCCATTGGCAGCGTCTGCTGCGCGCCTTCCAGCGTAGTGGTGTGCAGATAAGGCAGGAAGTTTTGCAGCGTGCCCTGGCTGACGAAGAACAGCGCGATCAGCAGCGAAATCGGCAGCAATACGTACAGCGTCACGCGGAAAATGTCGATCCAGGCGTTACCTATGGTGGCGCTGGAACGGCGAGTGAAGGCACGGATCAGCGCAAAGGCCACTGCGATGCCGGTGGCGGCGGACAAGAAGTTTTGCACTGCCAGCCCGGCCATCTGGCTGAGGTAACTGAGGGCGCTTTCGCCGCTGTAAGCCTGCCAGTTGGTATTGGTGACAAAGCTGACGGCGGTATTGAACGCCAGATCCCACGACAACCCAGGGAAACCCTGCGGGTTAAGCGGCAGCGAGCCCTGGCCCATCAGAAGTGCGAACAGCAGTACCAGGCCAAGCAGGTTGAACCACAGGATCGCCAGCGCGTATTGCCACCAGTTCATCTCGGCGGTGTCATTGCCGCAGCAGCGCCAGACGGTGGCTTCCACCTGGCGCAGGGCGGGCAGCGGTTCGCCTTCGATCAGGCGTGCCAAAAAGCTGCCCAAAGGCCGGGCCAGCAGCACAAGCACCAGCAAGAAGCTGGCAATCAGTAAAAAGGCTGAAGCTGCCATCAGAAATCCTCCGCGTTGAACAGGGCATAAACCAGATAGCCCAACAGCAGCAGAACCAACAGCGCACCACCAATAACGCTGATACTCACAGGACACCTCCAGAGGTGTAGTTTTTGATACTGCGAGTGTAGGGAGGGCGGTAAAAAGAAGATGAAAAAATAGCGCTGGGCAGTGTAAAAAAAGTATAAAAATGGCTGAAATTACAGCGAAAAATGGCTTTTTAACGGCGGCTTTGTGAGCGGGTGGCGCGTTTCAGCCTGTGTTCTGCGCTGCCTGGGGAAGCGGTACGCGTAAACAGGCTGTAAATAACCATAATATAACCAATGGTTAGTTAGTTATTAACCTGGGTGTAACAAAATTACGGAATGGCGGATTTTTTTGCGATTTTTTGTACAATTTAGTGGTCGGATGAGTAGTAAACTTTCATCAGTTGCGCTAAAATTTTGTTCAGTTACCAAATTGTCGCATTTACATTGTCTACGCCAGCGCTGTTTTCAGAAAATCAACGGCCGGGCGTTTTCGAGGAGGTTCGCATGTCTACTTATCACGCTTATTCATTGCATCGGATTCTCCTGCGCCGCAGCGCAGTGATCCTGGCAGGGACTTTGGCTTTACCGGTTATGCTGTTCCGCAGCGACCGGGCACGTTTTTACAGCTATCTGCACCGCGTCTGGTCTAAAACCAGCGATAAGCCGGTCTGGCTGCAACAGGCGGAGCTGGCGTCCTGCGATTTCTACTGATCGCCGCCAGAGTCCCCTGAAACCCTCGCCTTGCGGCGGGGGTTTTTTTATGTGCGCAGCCTGCTCATTACGCAGCTAACTGTCGTTTCCCCGCGTGAATTCCTCTACACTTTTAGCATCGTCCAGGACTGTGGGAGCACATCATGAGTGACAAAATTCCGATCGGGATCAGCGCCTGCCTGTTGGGCGACGCGGTGCGTTTTGATGGCGGCCATAAACGCCTGGCCTTTGCGGTGGAGCAACTGGCGCCCTATGTGCGCTTTGAGTCGGTGTGCCCGGAAATGGCGATCGGTTTGCCCACCCCACGCCCGGCACTACGGTTGAGCAAACAACAACATCCGTCGCCGGTGATGCGCTACAGCAACGACGACAGCGTCGACGTGACCGACAAAATGCAGCGGTTTTCCGAGCAACGCGTCGCGGAACTGGGGCATTTGTGCGGCTATATCGTCTGCGCCAAGTCCCCGAGCTGCGGTATGGAGCGAGTGCGGGTTTACAGCGAAAACGGAAAAGAGTCGCGCAAAAACGGCGTCGGGCTATTCACGGCCGAACTGCTGCGCCAGATGCCCTGGCTGCCGGTAGAAGAAGACGGGCGGCTGAATGATGCCACCCTGCGGGAAAATTTTGTCGAGCGGGTTTACGCGCTGTATGAACTGAATATGTTGTGGCGCAAGGGGCTGACCCGTGGCGGACTGATCGCTTTCCACAGCCGTTATAAGCTTTCGCTGCTGGCGCATTCGCAGCCGGAATACCGCGAACTGGGCCGTTTTGTCGCCGATATCGAAAAGTGGGAGTCGCTCGAGGCATTCGCCATTGAATACCGCAGCCGCCTGATGAGGCTGTTGGCGCACAAGGCGACGCGCCGCAATCACACCAATGTGTTGATGCACGTGCAGGGGTATTTCCGCCGCCAGCTCAGCTCGGCTCAGCGGCAGGAGTTGGCGCAACTGATCGACCGCTATCGCCAGGGAATGCAGCCGCTGTTGGCGCCGATCACCCTGCTTAAACATTACATGGCCGAATACCCGGATCGCTATCTGGCCGATCAACGTTATTTCGAACCCTATCCCGAAGCGTTGCGTTTGCGTTACGGCCACTAACCGACAAGGAGTTTTATGGCCACGCATCTGGTCTGGCTACGTAACGATCTGCGTATAACCGACAACAAAGCGCTGCACGCCGCCTGTTGTGATCCCGCCGCCCGCGTGCTGGCGGTGTTTATCGCTACCCCTGGACAGTGGCGGCAGCATGAGATGGCACCGCGTCAGGCGGCATTTATTCATGCCAACCTGCAGCAGGTTCAGCAGGCGCTGGCGGATCGCGGTATCCCGCTGGTCTGCCATCAGTGCGATGATTTTTCCGCCGCTGTTGACTGGCTGGTGGCGTATTGCGCGCAAGAGCGGGTGAATGCGCTGTTTTATAACCGCCAGTACGAGATTAATGAACTAAAGCGTGATCAACAGGCGCAACGGCGTTTATCCGGGCAGGTGATTTGCCAAAGCTTCGATGACAGCCTGCTGTTACCGCCGGGCAGCGTACAAACCGGCGGCGGAGAGATGTACAAAATTTATACGCCGTTCCGTAAGGCTTTTATCCAACGGCTGACCGAATCCGACGTCCGTTCCTTGCCGGCGCCCAAACGTCGTGAAGGCGGCGCGTTGCCGGTGTCAGCTGCGCCGGCGGCGTTCGATTATCCGCAGGTTGAGGCGGGTGCAGATTTTCCCGCCGGGGAAGAGGCGGCGCTGCAGCGGCTGCGCGCTTTCTGCCGCGAGCAAGTGCAGGATTACCTGCAACAACGTGATTTTCCCGCTATTGCCGGTACCAGCAGCCTGTCGCCGTATCTGGCGATTGGCGTACTGTCGCCGCGCCAATGCTTTAACCGCCTGCGCGCCGAATGCCCGCAGGTGCTGGAAAACAGCGACAGCGGCGCTTTTGGCTGGCTGAACGAATTGATCTGGCGCGAATTTTATCGGCATCTGATGGTGGCCTATCCTGCGTTATGCAGGCACCGTCCCTTTATCGAGTGGACGGATAGGGTACGCTGGAGGAATAACGACGCACTGTTGCTGGCCTGGCAGCAAGGTGCGACCGGCTACCCGATCGTCGATGCCGCCATGCGTCAGCTGAATAAAACCGGCTGGATGCATAACAGGTTACGCATGATCAGCGCCAGTTTTTTGGTGAAAGATCTGCTGATCGACTGGCGCGCCGGCGAACGCTATTTCATGTCGCAGCTGTTGGACGGCGATCTGGCGGCGAATAACGGCGGCTGGCAGTGGGCGGCCTCAACCGGCACCGACGCCGCGCCGTATTTCCGCATCTTTAACCCGACCACCCAGGGCGAACGTTTTGATCCGCAAGGCACTTTTATCCGTAAATGGTTGCCCGAGCTGGCGGATGTACCGGACAATGCTCTTCATCAGCCCCATCTCTGGGCGGAAAAACAGCAACGCATGCTGGATTATCCTTTGCCGATTGTCGATCACAAGCAGGCCCGGCTGGAGACGCTGGCGGCCTTTGAAGCGGCCAAGCGGGGGGAATATTAAGGCAACAGCAAGGAGCGAAAGAATGATGAACAAGGTGCTGGCCCTGTGCCTGAGCGGCTATTCAGCCCTGGCGCTGGCCGGCTTTGACGTGGTAGCACTTGGCGTTGACGGCGGCGTCAGCGACGGCAATCTGACATCCTATCTGATCCGCAGCGACAACCAGCCGCAGTACCTGGCGCTCGATGCCGGTTCACTGTTGCCGGGCATTGCCAAAGGGCTGGAAAAAGGCAGTTTCCCGCAGGTGACCCCCGAACTGGCGGCGCCTTATACCCCTCAGGGTTACGTGTTCCGGCAACTGATCGGTGGTTACTTTATCAGTCACGGTCATCTGGACCACGTGGCCGGGCTGATTATCGGTTCGCCGGAGGACGGCAAGAAAAATATTTATGCCCAGGCCGATACCATCCTGACCTTGCGCAATCATTACTTTAACTGGAAGGCTTGGCCGAACTTCACCGACGCCGGTAACGGATCGCGGCTGGGCACCTATCGGTTGCAAACGGTGCGGCCGCAGCAGCGCTTTACCCTGGGCGTCACCGGCCTGAGCGGCGTGATGTATCCGCTCAGCCACGATCGTTATTCCTCCTCGATGCTGCTGGTGTCCGATCGCAGCGGCTCCTTCGCCTATTTCGGCGACACCGGGCCGGATGCGCTCGAGCAGTCGCGCAATCTGGATACCGCCTGGCGCGCGCTGGGGCCGTTAATTGAACAGAAAAAGCTGAAGGGGATGATTATTGAAACCTCTTACCCCAATGGCGTTGAAGATAAAAACCTGTACGGCCACCTGACGCCGGCGTGGCTGTTGAAAGAGCTGAAAAGTCTGGCTCAGTACAGCGGCGGCGAAGGCTCGCTGAAGGGTTTTCCGGTCGTGATCAGCCATATCAAACCCAGCCTGAAGCAGGGCGAAGACGTGCGCGCTACCATTAAACAGCAGTTGGATCAGGGCAACGATCTGGGCGTGAAGTTTATCCTGATGGCACAGGGCGATCGGCAAACATTTTGAATTGAAGAGAGAAGATTATGCGTAACCTCGATCTGGAAAATTTGATCAACAGCGAACTGAACAGCGCCGCGTTTCAGGACTATGCGCCGAATGGCCTGCAGGTAGAAGGGCGGCCGCATGTGAAACGCATCGTCACCGGCGTGACCGCCTGTCAGGCGCTGCTGGATGCGGCGGTGGAGCAGCAGGCGGACGCCATCCTGGTGCATCACGGGTATTTCTGGAAAAACGAAGCGCCGGCGGTGCGCGGCATGAAACGCAATCGGCTGAAAACGCTGCTGACCAATGACATCAACCTGTACGGTTATCATCTGCCGCTGGATGCCCACCCGGTGCTGGGCAACAACGCGCAACTGGCGCACCTGCTTGGCATTCGCGTTATCGGTGAAGTGGAACCGCTGGTGCCGCACGGCGAGTTTGAACAACCGCTGACCGGCGCTGAGTTGCAGCAGCGCATTGAGAGCCGACTGGGCCGTGCAGTGCTGCACTGTGGCGATAACGCGCCGGCGCACATTCGTCGCGTGGCCTGGTGTACCGGCGGCGGCCAGGGTTTCATCGATAGCGCGGCGCGTTTCGGTGTGGACGCCTTTATCAGCGGCGAGGTATCGGAACAAACCATCCACACTGCACGGGAAATGGGCGTTCACTTCTTCGCTGCCGGTCATCACGCCACTGAGCGTGGCGGCGTGAAGGCGCTGGGGGAATGGCTGGCGCAGCATCATGGTTTTAACGTGACCTTTATCGATATCCCGAACCCCGCCTGATTTTTCCTCAGGATCTGGCCCGGCCTGTGCGCCGGCCGGATCCTTTTTGCGCCTTAATTCCTTATTTTTTCAATGGTTGCGTTCTATTGACAGCCGGAGCTGCGTCACGCATAACTGGTGTGTTTTTCATCGCGGTAATTAAGGAGAATCAGGTGCAACGACAACGAGCGCGTTATTACCTGTTGGGGGAAAGAGCCGTAGTGCTTGAACTGTCGCCGCCGATGACGCTGCCGAGCCAGCAGCGGATCTGGGCGCTGGCCGAAATATTTAATCATCATCCTGATGTGCTTGAAGTGGTGCCGGGAATGAACAATCTTACGCTGTTGCTCAATACGCCACAGGCAGACGCCGAAGCGATGTTGGCGCAGCTGCAGCAGGGCTGGGACAGCGAGGAAAGTCTGATGCCGCCATCGCGCCAGGTGGATATTCCGGTGATCTACGGCGGCGAATATGGGCCTGATCTGGACGCGGTGGCGCACCACACCGGCATGACGCCGCAGCAGGTGGTGGAATGCCATTCTTCGGCGGCCTATGTGGTTTATTTCCTTGGCTTTCAGCCGGGTTTTTCTTATATGGGCGGCATGCCGGAAAAATTGGCGACGCCGCGCCGCGCCGAACCGCGTCTGGCGGTGGCAGCAGGCTCCATTGGCATCGGCGGCAGCCAGACCGGCATTTATCCGCTGGTCACCCCTGGGGGCTGGCAGTTGATTGGCCGCACGCCGCTGTCGTTATTCAACCCTTATGACATGCCGCCGACGCTGCTGCGCCCCGGCGATAACGTGCGCTTCGTGCCGCAGAAGGAGGGCGTATGTTGAAGATCCTGCGTGCGGGCATTTACACCACGGTACAGGATGCGGGCCGTCACGGTTTCCGCCATCTGGGCGTTAGCCAAGGCGGTGCGCTTGACCTGCCGGCGTTGAAAATCGCCAACCTGTTGGTGGGGAATTCACCAGGTGATGCCGGGCTGGAAATCACCCTTGGCCAATTCAGCGCCGAATTCACCCAGTCAGGGTGGATCGCGCTGACCGGGGCAGGTTGCGATGCAAAACTGGACGAAAAACCGCTGTGGACCGGCTGGCGTTACCCGGTTAAAGCGGGCCAGCAGCTGGTCATGAACATGCCTAAACGCGGCATGCGCAGCTATTTGGCGATTTCCGGCGGCATCACCGTGCCCGAAATGCTCGGCTCGCGTAGCACGGATATCAAAGCTGCCTTTGGCGGGCTGGAAGGGCGCAACCTGAAAGACGGCGACAGCCTGCCGTTGGGCAAGCCGGTTTCCGTGCCGCAAAACAGCTGTGGCGTTAAGCAACTGTTGTTCAATAATCGCATCCGCGCCTTGCCGGGACCGGAGTATGCCGAGTTCAGCCCCGAGGCGCAGGAGGCTTTCTGGCGTACCGCCTGGCAGCTCAGCCCGCAGAGTAACCGCATGGGATATCGCCTGCACGGCAGCAATGCGCTGGGCCGCACCACCGACCGCGAAATGCTGTCGCACGGCCTGCTGCCGGGCGTGGTGCAGGTGCCGCATAACGGCCAGCCGATCGTGCTGATGGCCGATGCGCAAACTACCGGCGGTTACCCGCGCATTGCCTGCGTGATCGAGGCCGATCTCTACCATTTGGCGCAGATCCGTCTGGGCGAGGCTATCCACTTTGTTCCCTGTACTCTGGTGGAGGCGCAACGCGCCAAGGCCGAGCAGGATCGCTTTATCCAACAAATTGCCTGGGGGTTAGATGCTCGTTGATCTGAACGCCGATCTCGGCGAAGGTTGTGCCAACGACGAGGCGCTGTTGCAACTGGTCAGTTCGGCCAATATTGCCTGCGGTTTTCACGCCGGCGATGCACAAACCCTGCGTCAGTCGGTCCGTTGGGCGCTGCAATATGGTGTGGCTATAGGCGCGCACCCCAGTTTCCCCGATCGCGAGAATTTTGGCCGTACCCGCATGCAACTGCCGCCGGAAACGGTGTATGCGCAGGTGGTGTATCAACTGGGCGCGGTGGCGGCGATGGCCCGTGCCGAAGGCGGGGTGATGGTGCATGTGAAGCCGCACGGCATGTTGTACAACCAGGCAGCGGTTGAGCCGGCTTTGGCTGAGGCCATCGCCCGGGCGGTGAAGGCGGTCGATCCCGCTCTGCGGCTGGTGGGGTTGGCGGGCAGCGAGCTTATTCGCGCCGGAGAGAAACTGGGGTTGGCGACGCGGCAGGAAGTGTTCGCCGATCGCGGTTATCAGGCCGATGGCACGCTGGTGCCGCGCGGTCAGCCGGGTGCGCTGATCACCAGCGACGAACTGGCGCTGGAGCAAACGCTGGAAATGGTGCGCCATCATCGGGTGCGCACGCAGGACGGCACCTGGGCGGCGGTGCAGGCGGAAACCGTCTGTTTGCACGGCGACGGTGAACATGCGTTGAGTTTCGCCCGCACGCTGCGCGAACGTTTCGCCGTAGAGGGCATTAGCGTCAGCGCAGATTAAGAGCAGTACACAACATCACTTCTAAAAAACGATTGGAAACTACCGAGGGACGATCATGGAACAGGCCATTAATCTCTGGCCATTGATTGGCATTGTCGCCATCGTGGTTGGATTTGTTTTGCGTTTCAACCCAGTGCTGGTGGTGATTGCCGCCGGCATCATTACCGGGTTGGCGGCGTTGATGCCGCTGGACGTCATTCTGGAAAAACTGGGTGAAGGCTTCCTCAGTACCCGGAATCTGCCGCTGATCCTGCTGTTGCCGCTGGCGGTAATAGGTCTGCTGGAACGTCACGGGCTGAAAGAGCGCGCGCAGGCGTGGATCGCCAAGATCAAGAGCGCCACTGCAGGGCGGTTGTTGATCGTCTATCTGTTTGTGCGTGAAATCACCGCCGCCATGGGGCTGACCAGCCTGGGGGGCCACCCGCAAATGGTGCGTCCGCTGCTGGCGCCGATGGCGGAAGGGGCAACCGAAAATCGCTACGGCGAGTTGCCGGAACGCACGCGGCATCGCCTGCGTGCCATGTCTGCCGCCACCGATAACGTCGGGCTGTTCTTTGGCGAGGACATCTTCGTGGCCTTTGGTGCGATCATCTTCATGCATAATTTTATGCTGGAGTCAGGCGGTATCCAGACCGAGCCGTTGCATATCGCTTTATGGGGCATTCCGACCGCCATTTTCGCTTTCCTGATCCATGCCTTCCGGCTTTACCGGATGGACAAACAGCTCAGCGCCGAGCTGGCGCAGCTTAACCAGGCGGCGTTGCGGGCCAAAGGAGATGCTCAATGAGTTTCCAACAACAATATCTCTACTGGCTGGCCGGTGCGGTGCTGTTGATCGTGGCGGTGATGTCGTTCCGCGATCGTGCCAACCCGCGCCGCATCACCACCGGCCTGTTCTGGGCGCTGTACGGCCTGGTGTTCCTGGTGGGCGACTGGACCTACAGTCTGCTGGGCGATGTATTGGGCGAGGGCAGCAATGAGAAACGCATGTTGCATATCATCGTCGGCGTAGTGGTAATAGTGATGGCATTGATCGCCGGTTTCGGCGGCATGCGGCTTGGCCGCTACCATCAGCGTACTCCGCAACAGCGTGAGGAAAGTGCCAAGCGGTTGGGCAATCGACTGTTTATTCCTGCATTGGCGATCCCGGTGGTGACGGTGACAGGCGTGTTGCTGTTCAACAATATTCCGGCTCTGCAGAAGGCGGTGTTCGGCAGCGGCAATCACGCCACGTTGATTACGCTGTTCTCGATGGCGCTGGGTGTGGTACTGGGCGGCATTATTGCGGTGCGAATGACTCGCGAAACCCTTTCGCAGCCGATACAGGAAGCGCGTCGTCTGTTGGATTCGGTCGGCTGGGCGTTTATTTTGCCGCAGATTCTGGCCACGCTGGGGTTGCTGTTCACTGCCGCCGGCGTCGGCACCGCGATTTCCCATCTGACCCAGGAATACCTGGCGGTCGACAATCGCTTTATCGCCGTGGCGGTTTACGCCATCGGCATGGCGATGCTGACCATGGTGATGGGTAACGCCTTCGCCGCCTTCCCGATCGTCACTGCCGGCATCGGCATCCCGATCCTGGTGCTGCAGCACGGCGGTAATCCGGCAGTCATGGCGGCAATCGGCATGTTTTCCGGTTATTGCGGCACGCTGATGACGCCAATGGCTGCTAACTTTAATATTGTGCCGGCGGCGTTGCTGGAATTGCCGGACAAGAATGCGGTGATCAAAGCGCAGGTGCCTACCGGGGCGCTGTTGCTGTTGGTGAACGTGTTCCTGCTTTATTTCCTGATGTTCCCGTAGGAGAACTCATGCAAAAGGTATTAATTACGGGCTTTGAGCCCTTTGGCGGAGAACGCGTTAATCCTTCGTGGGAAGTGGTAAAGCAACTGAACGACAGGGAATTTGTTGGCACGCGCATCATTGCGCGCCAGCTGCCCTGCGTGTTTGGCGTAGCGCTTGAGGTGCTGAACGCGGCGATTGATGAGGTAAAGCCGGTGATGGTACTGGCCATCGGCCAGGCCGGAGGACGCACCGATATCACTATAGAGCGGGTAGCGATCAACGTCGATGATGCGCGCATTCCTGATAATCAGGGCCGGCAGCCGATCGACGAACCGATCCTTGAAGCCGGGCCGGCGGCCTATTTCAGCACCTTGCCGATAAAGGCGATGGTCAACTCGATGCGTGAAGCCGGCATACCCGCTTCGGTATCGCAAACCGCCGGGACCTACGTCTGCAACCACGTGATGTACGGCCTGTTGCACCGGTTAAACGGCCAGCAAGAGATTAAGGGTGGGTTTATTCATATTCCTTATCTGCCGGAGCAGGCTGCCGCCCACCCTGGCGCACCCAGCATGGCGTCGCAGACGGTGCTGTTCGCTCTGGAGTTGGCTATCTCCATCGCGTTGCAGGTGGAGCACGATCTGAAAGTGGTTGGCGGCGCGACGCATTAATCGTGTTTTCTATGGGCCTCTCGCTGCGGAGGTCCGGCTAATTCAGGAGTTGCAATATGCCGGAAGGACCGGAAATTCGCCGGGCGGCGGATGCGCTGGCTGCGGCGGTGATCGACCAGCCGCTGACGGAAGTGGGTTTCGCTTTTCCCCAGCTTAAACATTACCGCGATCGGTTAATCGGTGAACGTATCATTGCTATCGAGCCACGCGGCAAGGCACTGCTGACCCACTTTTCTAACGGGCTGACGATGTACAGCCACAACCAGTTGTATGGCGTGTGGAAAGTGGTAAAAGCGGGAGAAGCGCCGGATACCAGGCGTGACTTGCGTGTGCGGCTGGAAACGGCGCAGCGGGCAATTCTGTTGTACAGCGCTTCGGAGATTACCCTTGGGCCGCGTGAAGAGATAGAGCAGCACCCATTTTTACAGCGAATTGGCCCCGACGTGTTGGACATGACGCTGACAGTGGCGGCTGTAGAACAACGGCTGCTGTCGCCGGCGTTTCGTCGCAGACAACTGGGGGGCATGTTGCTCGACCAGGCTTTTCTCGCGGGTTTGGGCAACTATCTGCGTGCCGAAATTCTCTGGCAGGCAGAGCTGGCACCTCAACATAAGCCACAGGATCTGGAGCCTGACGTTTTACAGCGATTGGCGGAGGTTCTGCTGGCTGTGCCTCGCCTGTCTTACCAGACGCGCGGACGGGTGGATGAGAACCGTCATCATGGCGCACTGTTCAGCTTTAAGGTTTTCCATCGCAGCGGTGAGCCTTGTGAGCGCTGCGGCGCGATGATTGTCAGAACCCAACTGTCGTCACGGCCGTTTTATTGGTGCCCCGGTTGCCAAAAGTAGCAAAAAAAACGCCGCCCGATCGGGCGGCGCTGTGCTGCTTTATGTAGGGTAAAGCGGCGTTATTTGTTTTTCAGCTGGGATTTGAAATCACGTTCGGCATAGCCGGTATACAGCTGACGCGGACGGGCAATTTTGATGCCTTCGTCATGCATTTCGTTCCAGTGTGCAATCCAGCCGATGGTACGGGCGATGGCAAAAATAACGGTGAACATGGAAGAAGGGATACCCATCGCTTTCAGGATGATGCCTGAGTAGAAGTCGACGTTCGGGTACAGTTTCTTCTCGATGAAGTACGGGTCGTTCAGCGCGATGTGTTCCAGCTCCATCGCCACTTCCAACAGGTTGTCGTCCTTCTTGTTCAGTTCTTTCAGCACTTCGTGACAGGTTTCACGCATCACTGTGGCGCGCGGATCGTAGTTCTTGTACACGCGGTGGCCGAAGCCCATCAGACGGAACGAATCGTTCTTGTCTTTCGCGCGCTTGATGAACTCTGGGATGTGCTCAACGGTTTTGATCTCTTCGAGCATCTTCAGTGCGGCTTCGTTGGCACCGCCGTGCGCCGGCCCCCACAGGGAGGCGATACCGGCCGCAATACAGGCAAACGGGTTAGCGCCCGAAGAACCTGCGGTACGTACGGTAGACGTGGAGGCGTTTTGCTCGTGGTCGGCGTGCAGGATCAGGATGCGATCCATTGCGCGTTCCAGCACTGGGTTCACCACGTACTCTTCACACGGGGTAGCGAACATCATGTGCAGGAAGTTGCCAGCGTAGGACAGATCGTTACGTGGATAAACGAACGGCTGGCCCAGGGAATATTTGTAACACATCGCCGCCACGGTAGGCATTTTGGACAGCAGGCGGAACGCGGTGATCTCGCGGTGGCGCTCGTTGTTCACATCCAGCGCGTCGTGGTAGAACGCCGCCAGCGCCCCGGTCACGCCGCACAGCACCGCCATAGGGTGCGAGTCGCGACGGAAGCCACGGAACAGATGGGTAATCTGGTCGTGGATCATGGTGTGGCGGGTTACGGTGGTTTTGAAGGTCTCGAATTCTTCTGCGGTCGGGGTCTCGCCGTACAGCAAGATGTAGCACACTTCCAGGTAGGAAGACTCTTTCGCCAGCTGTTCGATCGGGAAACCGCGGTGCAGCAGCACGCCTTTGTCACCGTCGATAAAGGTGATTTTGGATTCGCAGGAAGCGGTAGAAGTAAAGCCGGGATCAAATGTGAAATAACCTTTGGAGCCCAGAGCGCGGACATCGAGGACATCGGGGCCCAGTGTCGGGGATAATACGCCCAGTTCGATCGGAGCTTCACCATTGTTAATGGTTAGCGTCGCTTTCTTATCAGTCATTTACTGTCTCCTTAGCGCCTTATTTTAAAAACCTCTAACAACTGAAATACCTTAATTCTCCGCAGGTTGCCCGCAAAAAATGGAGCGGACGCTAACTCTGTGAGCGACTGCGCAATTGCGCGGGTAGGGTACAGAGTGCTAACCAGGCGAACGAGGCGGGTGACCAGTTGTTAACGATTCATCGGAATTCGTTATATTCTGTTAATCGTACCTACGACGTGTTCGGGGGTTTTATGAACCTATCCCAATAAGCTGTTTTATCTGCCTTATTTGCTTTTACCTGCGGTGATTTGTTGCAAACATGACCGGCAAAAACGGCTATTGGGATAGGTTCTGCCAAATACACTGTTGCATATCTTGAACACTGGGGGAAGTGTATCCGCTGACCTATAGCGCATCATAGGACCGTTTGTGCCCCTATATGTAATGGAAATGTTGATCTCTTGTCAAATCAGATAATTAATTTTGTGCCAATTGTGAAATTCGTGATGTAAATCACTGTTCGGGGGAAATGTTACCAAACAGATTGTATGGGAATTGTAATCAGAATGTGATCCTCCTATACTGCCGCCAGGTCTCCGGATTACCCTGAAGTAGGAGCACCCAGCGTTATAAATGCGCACCGTTTAAGCTCAGAGGATGTTGAGGTTTAAGCGTGTGACGTGTAAGGGTTTTGGCTCTTAACGCTGTCTGATCCCCGCCCAGGTCCGGAGGAAGGAAAATAATAAGAGCTGTGTGGGCAAAAACGTGAAAAAACAAAGACCTGTCAACCTGGATCTGCAAACGATTCAGTTTCCCGTAACTGCGATAGCGTCCATCTTACACCGAGTCTCTGGCGTAATTACCTTCGTTGCCGTGGGTATCCTCCTCTGGCTGCTGGGCCTGTCTCTCTCTTCCCAAGAGGGTTTCATGCAGGCTGCTGCCATCATGAATAGCTTCGTTGTCAAATTCATATTCTGGGGCATCCTCACGGCGCTGGCCTATCACATTTGCGGTGGCATCCGTCACTTGTTAATGGATTTTGGCTATATCGAAGAGAGTTTAGCCGCCGGTACCCGTTCCGCCCAGGTGGCGATCGGTCTGACCGTCGTGCTGTCAGTTCTGGCTGGAGTCCTCGTATGGTAAACAATGTTTCTGCATTAGGGCGCAACGGCGTACACGACTGGTTGTTACTGCGTGCTTCCGCTATCGTCATCACCCTGTACGTGCTGTATATCCTGGGCTTCTTCGTCACGGCTCCGGATCTCACCTATGAAATCTGGCGCGGCTTCTTCGCCACCTCTATTACGAAAGTGTTCACGCTGCTGACGCTGCTGTCGATTTTGGTTCACGCCTGGGTCGGTTTGTGGCAGGTGTTGACGGACTACGTCAAACCGCTGGCAGTGCGTCTGGTGTTGCAACTGGCAATCGTTGTCGTGTTGCTGGTCTATTTGCTGTACGGAACAATCGTAGTGTGGGGTGTGTAAATGAAACTGCCGGTCAGAGAGTTTGATGCTGTAGTTATCGGTGCTGGTGGCGCAGGTATGCGTGCGGCACTGCAGATTTCTCAAGCGGGCTCCACGTGCGCCCTGATATCCAAAGTATTCCCGACCCGTTCCCATACCGTGTCTGCACAGGGCGGCATTACCGTAGCCCTGGGCAATAACCACGCAGATAACTGGGAATGGCATATGTATGACACGGTGAAAGGTTCCGATTACATCGGTGACCAGGACGCCATCGAATATATGTGTAAAACCGGCCCGGAAGCGGTTCTGGAGCTGGAACACATGGGGCTGCCGTTCTCCCGTACCGATGAAGGCCGCATCTATCAGCGTCCGTTCGGCGGCCAGTCACTGAACTTTGGTGGCGAGCAGGCGGCACGCACCGCGGCGGCGGCGGACCGTACCGGTCACGCCCTGTTGCACACCCTGTATCAACAGAATCTGAAAAACCACACCACCATTTTCTCCGAGTGGTATGCGCTGGATCTGGTGAAAAACCAGGATGGCGCGGTGGTCGGCACCACGGCTATCTGTATCGAAACCGGTGAAGTGGTGTACTTCAAAGCCAAAGCTACCGTACTGGCGACCGGCGGTGCAGGCCGTATTTACCAGTCCACCACCAATGCGCATATCAACACCGGTGACGGTGTCGGCATGGCGTTGCGCGCCGGCGTGCCGGTGCAGGACATGGAAATGTGGCAGTTCCACCCGACCGGCATCGCCGGTGCTGGGGTATTGGTGACCGAAGGTTGCCGTGGTGAAGGCGGTTACCTGCTGAACAAACACGGCGAGCGTTTCATGGAGCGCTATGCGCCGAACGCCAAAGACCTGGCGGGCCGTGATGTCGTTGCCCGTTCGATCATGATTGAAATCCGCGAAGGCCGCGGCTGTGACGGTCCGTGGGGGCCACACGTCAAGCTGAAGCTGGATCACCTGGGTAAAGAGGTACTGGAATCCCGTCTGCCGGGCATTCTGGAACTGTCGCGCACTTTCGCACACGTCGATCCGGTAAAAGAGCCGATCCCGGTGATCCCAACCTGTCACTACATGATGGGCGGCATACCGACCAAGGTGACCGGCCAGGCACTGACCGTGAACGAGAAAGGCGAAGATGTGGTGATCCCGGGTCTGTTTGCCGTGGGCGAAATCGCCTGCGTATCGGTACACGGCGCCAACCGCCTGGGTGGCAACTCGCTGCTGGATCTGGTGGTATTCGGTCGTGCCGCCGGTATGCATTTACAGGAATCTCTGGCGGAGCAGGGCGAGAGCCGTGACGCCAGCGAATCGGATGTGGATGCGTCGCTGGAGCGCCTGAACCGCTGGAACAACACCCGTTCGGGTGAAGATCCGGTTGAAATTCGCAAGGCGCTGCAAGCCTGTATGCAGCACAACTTCTCGGTATTCCGTGAAGGTGATGCCATGGCGAAAGGGCTGGAAGAGTTGAAAGAGATCCGTGAACGTCTGAAGAACGCACGCCTGGACGATACCTCCAGCGAATTCAACACCCAGCGCATCGAATGCCTGGAGTTGGATAACCTGATGGAGACTGCGTTTTCCACCGCCGTGTCGGCCAACTTCCGTACCGAGAGCCGCGGGGCGCACAGCCGCTTCGACTTCCCGGATCGCGATGACGCCAACTGGCTGTGCCATTCGCTGTATCAGCCGCAATCGGAAAGCATGACGCGTCGTGAAGTGAACATGCAACCGAAGCTGCGCCCGGCATTCCCACCGAAAGTGCGTTCCTACTGATCGCGGAGATCGATTGATGAAACTCGAATTCTCAATATATCGCTATAACCCGGATGTTGATGACGCTCCGCATATGCAGGATTACACCCTGGAAGCGGAAGACGGCCGGGACATGATGCTGCTGGATGCGTTAATCCAGTTGAAAGAGAAAGATCCGACCCTGTCGTTCCGCCGTTCGTGCCGTGAAGGCGTGTGCGGTTCCGATGGCCTGAACATGAACGGCAAGAACGGCCTGGCATGCATCACCCCCATCTCGGCGTTGCGCAAAGGCAACAACAAGATTGTGATCCGTCCTCTGCCGGGTTTGCCGGTGGTGCGGGATCTGGTGGTTGATATGGGCCAGTTCTATACCCAGTATGAAAAGATCAAGCCTTACCTGCAGAACGACGGCAAGAATCCTCCGGCGCGCGAACACCTGCAATCGCCGGAACAACGGGCTAAACTGGATGGTCTGTATGAATGCATCCTGTGCGCCTGTTGTTCGACGTCTTGCCCATCGTTCTGGTGGAATCCTGACAAGTTCGTAGGGCCTGCTGGCCTGTTGGCGGCGTACCGCTTCCTGATCGACAGCCGTGACACGGAAACACAAGAACGTTTAGACGATCTGGACGACGCTTTCAGTGTTTTCCGCTGCCATAGCATTATGAATTGTGTCAGTGTATGCCCTAAAGGCTTGAACCCGACGCGTGCGATCGGTCATATCAAGTCCATGCTGCTGCAACGCGGCGCATAAGCGCAATGAGATGCTGCGCCGGGCTGGTTCCGGCGCACATCGCAAAGGAGGGAGCCTCTAAAAACTGACCCGCGGCTGCGGCGCTATGCAGCCTGGTTCGTCCGCCGGTTTTTAGAGGTTCCTTGTAAGGGACCGCAAGGTCCATAACAAAACGTATCAGGCCTTATTAGGGTCATAAGATATGTCGAGTGAACCGTTTCTACGGCAAACCGTATCCATCACGGTAATTATGTTAACCACGGCGAAAACTAAAGCTTCAAAGCTTAAGGGATCATGATGCAGAACGGCGCAATGAAGGCCTGGCTGGATTCCTCCTATCTGGCGGGCGCGAACCAGTCTTACATAGAACAGCTCTATGAAGACTTCTTAACCGATCCGGGCTCCGTTGAAGATAGCTGGCGTTCCATTTTTCAACAGCTACCAACCGCGGGTGTTAAACCCGATCAGCTTCACTCTCAAACGCGTGACTACTTCCGCCGCCTGGCGAAAGACTCTGCGCGTTACAATACCACCATCAACGATCCAGACACCGACGCCAAACAGGTCAAGGTACTGCAGCTGATCAACGCCTTCCGTTTCCGCGGACATCAGCATGCCAATCTCGATCCGCTCGGCCTGTGGCAGCAAGAGACCGTTGCTGACCTCGATCCCGCTTACCACAATCTGACCGACGCCGACTTCCAGGAAACCTTCAACGTGGGTTCTTTTGCCATCGGCAAAGAAACCATGAAGTTGGGCGACCTGTATGCTGCGCTGAAGCAGACTTACTGCGGTTCGATCGGTGCGGAATACATGCATATCACCAATACCGAAGAGAAACGCTGGATCCAACAGCGCATCGAATCGGTAGCGGGGCGCGCCAGCTTTACTAACGAAGAGAAACGCCGTTTCCTGAATGAGCTGACCGCAGCGGAAGGCCTGGAACGCTATCTCGGCGCTAAATTCCCGGGAGCGAAACGCTTCTCTCTGGAAGGCGGCGATGCGCTGGTGCCCATGCTGAAAGAGATGGTTCGCCATGCCGGCAAAAACGGCACGCGCGAAGTGGTGCTGGGTATGGCTCACCGCGGCCGTCTGAACGTGTTGATCAACGTGCTGGGTAAAAAGCCCGCCGACCTGTTCGACGAGTTTGCCGGCAAGCATAAAGAACACCTCGGTACCGGTGACGTAAAATATCACCAGGGCTTCTCCTCCGACGTCGAAACCGAAGGCGGCATGGTTCACCTGGCGCTGGCGTTCAACCCGTCGCACCTGGAGATCGTCAGCCCGGTGGTTATGGGCTCCGTACGTGCCCGCCGCGATCGTCTGGACGAAGCGCGCAGCAACATGGTGCTGCCAATCACCATCCACGGTGATGCCGCCATTACCGGCCAGGGCGTGGTTCAGGAAACCCTGAACATGTCGCAGGCTCGCGGTTACGAAGTGGGTGGCACGGTGCGTATCGTCATCAACAACCAGGTTGGTTTCACCACCTCCAACCCGCTGGATGCGCGCTCGACCCAATACTGTACCGATATCGCCAAAATGGTTCAGTCGCCGATCTTCCACGTCAATGCTGACGATCCGGAAGCGGTGGCGTTTGTTACCCGTCTGGCGTTGGATTTCCGTAACACCTTCAAACGCGATGTGATGATCGATCTGGTCTGCTACCGTCGTCATGGGCATAACGAGGCCGACGAGCCAAGTGCAACCCAGCCGGTGATGTACCAGAAGATCAAAAAACACCCAACGCCGCGCAAGCTTTATGCTGACGTTCTTACCGAACAGAAAGTCGCGAGCCTGGAAGATGCCACGGAAATGGTCAACCTGTATCGCGATGCGCTCGATCGCGGCGATTGCGTGGTTGAAGAATGGCGTCCGATGAATCTGCATTCCTTTACCTGGTCGCCGTACCTGAACCACGAGTGGGACGAAGAGTACCCAAGCAAGGTTGAGATGAAGCGCTTGCAGGAACTGGCTCGTCGCATCAGCACCGTACCGGAAGCGATCGAAATGCAGTCCCGCGTAGCGAAAATCTACGGTGACCGTGCAGAGATGGCCGCAGGCAACAAAGCGTTCGACTGGGGTGCGGCTGAAACGCTGGCCTACGCCACTATGGTCGATGAAGGCATTCCGATTCGTATCTCCGGTGAAGATGCCGGGCGCGGGACCTTCTTCCACCGTCATGCGGTGGTGCATAACCAGAAAAACGGTTCGGTCTACGTTCCGCTGGCGAATGTGCACAGTGGGCAGGGCGAGTTTAAAGTCTGGGATTCCGTGCTGTCTGAAGAAGCGGTGTTGGCGTTCGAATACGGCTACGCCACTGCGGAACCGCGCACCCTGACCATCTGGGAAGCGCAGTTCGGTGACTTCGCCAACGGCGCTCAGGTCGTGATCGACCAGTTCATCAGCTCCGGCGAGCAGAAATGGGGCCGTATGTGTGGCCTGGTGATGCTGCTGCCGCACGGTTACGAAGGCCAGGGTCCGGAGCACTCCTCCGCGCGTCTGGAACGTTACCTGCAGCTGTGTGCGGAACAAAATATGCAGGTGTGCATCCCGTCCACCCCGGCGCAGGTTTACCATATGCTGCGTCGTCAGGCGCTGCGCGGTATGCGCCGTCCGTTGGTGGTGATGTCACCGAAATCCCTGCTGCGTCACCCGCTGGCGATTTCTTCTCTGGAAGAACTGGCTAACGGCACCTTCCTGCCGGCTATCGGCGAGATCGACGAGCTGGATCCGAAAGAGGTCAAACGCGTGGTGATGTGCTCCGGTAAGGTCTATTACGATCTGCTGGAACAGCGCCGCAAGAACGACCAGAAAGACGTGGCCATCGTACGTATCGAGCAGTTGTATCCGTTCCCGCACCAGGCCGTTCAGGCCGTGCTGGAGAAGTATGCTCACGTGCATGATTTCGTCTGGTGCCAGGAAGAGCCGCTGAACCAGGGCGCCTGGTACTGCAGCCAACACAATTTCCGTGAAGTCGTGCCGTTCGGGGCTTCTTTACGTTACGCCGGACGTCCAGCCTCCGCTTCTCCGGCGGTCGGTTATATGTCCGTACACCAGAAGCAGCAACAGGCTCTGGTTAATGACGCGCTGAATATTGAATAAAGATTAAGGGAAAGCTAAATGAGTAGCGTAGATATTCTGGTTCCTGACCTTCCTGAATCGGTTGCCGATGCGACCGTAGCCACCTGGCACAAGAAACCAGGCGACAGCGTCCAGCGTGACGAAGTTCTGGTTGAAATCGAAACTGACAAAGTTGTGTTGGAAGTGCCGGCCAGCGAAGCAGGTATTCTTGATGCGATCGTGGAAGAAGAGGGCGCAACCGTGCTTTCTCGCCAGATCCTCGGCCGTATTCGCCCGGGCAACAGCTCTGGCAAGCCGACCGAAGAGAAGAGCCAGGCTAAAGAAGCCACTCCGGCCCAGCGCGCAACCGCCAGCCTGGAAGAAGAGAGCAACGATGCACTCAGCCCGGCGATCCGCCGTCTGATTGCTGAACACGATCTCGACGCTGCAGCCATCAAAGGCAGCGGCGTGGGTGGCCGCATCACTCGCGAAGACGTGGAAGCGCATCTGGCTAACGGCAAGAAAGCCGACAAGCCGGCCGCAGCCGCAGTTGAAGCCGCACCGCAGCCTGCCCTGAGCAACCGCAGCGAAAAACGCGTGCCGATGACCCGTCTGCGCAAGCGCGTGGCCGAGCGTCTGTTGGAAGCGAAGAACAGCACTGCGATGTTGACTACCTTCAATGAAATCAACATGCAGCCGATCATGGATCTGCGCAAGCAGTACGGTGAAGCCTTCGAAAAACGCCACGGTGTACGTCTGGGCTTCATGTCCTTCTACATCAAGGCGGTGGTTGAAGCGCTGAAACGCTTCCCGGAAGTGAACGCTTCCATTGACGGTACTGATGTGGTCTACCACAACTATTTCGATATCAGCATTGCGGTATCTACCCCACGCGGCCTGGTGACCCCGGTACTGCGCGATGTAGACAGCATGAGCATGGCGGACATCGAGAAGAAAATCAAAGAGCTGGCGGTCAAAGGCCGTGACGGCAAATTGACCGTGGAAGAACTGACCGGCGGTAACTTCACCATTACCAACGGCGGCGTATTCGGTTCACTGATGTCTACCCCGATCATCAACCCACCGCAGAGCGCCATCCTGGGCATGCACGCCATTAAAGATCGCCCAATGGCGGTGAATGGCCAGGTTGTGATCCAGCCAATGATGTATCTGGCACTTTCTTACGATCACCGCCTGATCGACGGCAAAGAGTCCGTTGGTTACCTGGTGACGGTGAAAGAGATGCTGGAAGATCCGGCTCGTCTGCTGCTGGACGTATAACCCTGATGGGCGCGGTACGCCGCGCCCACACTCTGTGCTATGTGGCCGACAAAAGTCATGCGGTTTTCCGCCAAAATGGCTCGGCTAAAACCTTCAGAACTGAATGGATAGAACATCATGAATTTACACGAATATCAGGCAAAACAGCTGTTTGCTCGGTATGGCATGCCGGCACCAACCGGTTACGCCTGTACCACACCGCGTGAAGCAGAAGAAGCCGCATCCAAAATCGGCTCCGGCCCGTGGGTGGTAAAATGTCAGGTTCATGCTGGCGGTCGCGGTAAAGCTGGCGGCGTTAAAGTGGTTAACAGCAAAGAAGACATCCGTGCTTTCGCTGAAGCCTGGCTGGGCAAGCGTCTGGTGACCTACCAGACTGACGCGCTGGGCCAACCGGTTCACCAGATCCTGGTAGAAGCGGCGACCGACATCGATAAAGAACTGTATCTGGGCGCGGTAGTTGACCGTGCAAGCCGTCGTGTGGTGTTTATGGCATCCACCGAAGGTGGCGTTGAGATTGAAAAAGTTGCGGAAGAAACCCCGGAACTGATCCACAAAATGACCATCGACCCATTGGCAGGCCCACAGCCTTACCAGGGCCGTGAGCTGGCCTTCAAACTGGGCCTGACCGGCAAGCAAGTCGGCCAGTTCGCCAAGATCTTCATGGGCTTGGCGACGCTGTTCCTGGAGCGCGACCTGGCGATGGTTGAGATCAACCCGCTGGTAGTCACCAAGCAGGGCGATCTGATCTGCCTGGACGGCAAATTGGGTGCCGACGGCAATGCACTGTTCCGCCAGTCTGAGCTGCGTGAAATGCGTGACCCTTCTCAGGAAGACGAGCGTGAATCCCGTGCTGCACAGTGGGAGCTGAACTACGTTGCTCTCGACGGCAACATCGGTTGCATGGTTAACGGCGCGGGTCTGGCGATGGGCACTATGGACATCGTTAAACTGCACGGCGGCGAACCGGCCAACTTCCTCGACGTAGGCGGCGGCGCGACCAAAGAGCGCGTGACCGAAGCGTTCAAAATCATCTTGTCTGACGACAAGGTGAAAGCGGTTCTGGTTAACATTTTCGGTGGTATCGTGCGCTGCGATCTGATCGCCGACGGCATCATTGGCGCAGTCGCCGAAGTGGGCGTTAACGTCCCTGTGGTCGTGCGTCTGGAAGGGAACAATGCCGAACTGGGCGCCAAGAAACTGGCGGACAGCGGTCTGAATATCATTGCTGCGACCAGCCTGACTGATGCGGCTCAGCAAGTTGTTGCGGCAGTGGAGGGTAAATAATGTCCATTTTAATCGATAAGAACACCAAAGTAATTTGCCAGGGCTTCACCGGTAGCCAGGGGACCTTCCACTCCGAGCAGGCTATCGCTTACGGCACCAAAATGGTCGGTGGCGTTACGCCGGGCAAAGGCGGCACTCAACACCTGGGTCTGCCGGTGTTCAACACCGTGCGTGAAGCGGTCGAAGCTACCGGCGCTACTGCGTCCGTGATCTACGTACCGGCGCCGTTCTGCAAAGATTCCATTCTGGAAGCTATCGATGCAGGCATCAAACTGATCATCACCATCACCGAAGGCATCCCTACGCTGGATATGCTGACCGTGAAAGTGAAGCTGGATGAAGCCGGCGTGCGCATGATTGGCCCGAACTGCCCAGGCGTTATCACTCCGGGCGAGTGCAAAATCGGCATCATGCCAGGCCACATCCACCTGCCGGGCAAAGTGGGCATCGTTTCCCGCTCTGGCACCCTGACCTATGAAGCGGTTAAGCAAACCACCGATACCGGTCTGGGCCAGTCTACCTGTGTGGGCATCGGCGGCGACCCGATCCCGGGCTCCAACTTCATCGATATCCTGAAAATGTTCCAGGAAGATCCGCAGACTGAAGCGATTGTGATGATCGGCGAGATCGGCGGTAGCGCGGAAGAAGAAGCGGCAGCTTACATCAAAGAACACGTCACCAAGCCGGTTGTTGGTTACATTGCCGGCGTTACTGCGCCGAAAGGCAAACGTATGGGCCACGCAGGCGCCATCATCGCCGGCGGCAAAGGTACTGCGGACGAAAAATTCGCAGCGCTGGAAGCGGCCGGAGTTAAAACCGTACGCAGCCTGGCTGACATCGGTGAAGCGGTAAAAGCGGTATTGAACCGCTGATACGGCAATAGTCTCTCGACATGATTGGCCACCCTTTTGGGTGGCCTTTTTTATGGAAAGGGGTCAGAAGCTGTTGAGCGCCTTGATCAGCGTGATGCGATCCTGCAGACGTTGTTTTTGCATTGCGTCGTTGCTGTTTCCCCGTTGCTTTTCGAGCGAGGAGAGGGCGGCGTTATAACCGGCGGCGTCACTGAATAATGCATCCTTAACGTTGATTGATGCCACGTTGGTATAACGGCCGTCATCGGTGGTGGGGACGCGGATGATGCCTTGATTTAACAGACTTTTGACGATCGCCCGCTGGGGGTCATAGCCTTCCATGCCCACCAGTTTCCAGCGCTGCTGCGGCAGCCCTTGATATTGTCCTTTTTTCACTTCCGTCAGATAACGCAGGGTGAGATTGCGGATGGTGCCTTCCTCCTCGCCGTATTGCGCCTTGCTGTCGGACAGCACCGGGAAGGATTGCCCCTCCAGCGCACCGCCTTTTTGCGTCAGATGCCCCATGCGATAGCTGTTCATGCCCAGGCGAATCGGCATCTCGTCGGTAACCGGGGTGCCATCGGCCAGGCGTAAATCGGTAATGCGCGAACCGGCGGGTTGGCGCAGATCGATGCTGTAGGTGACGCCGTCGAAAAAGTCGTTGGTGGAGTATTTGGAGGAGCGACGCGCCGGGTTAAAGCTGTAGGTAACATCACCCGGCTTAAGCTGGTTAAAGTAACCGGCGGACCATTCCATATACTGTTTTAACGCTTTGCCGTTGAGCTGATAAACGGTGATTTCACCGCCGGCGTATTGATAGTTAAACGCGATATCCTTGGCCTTGATTTCACCGACATCGAGTTTGGCGGAGTCATTATCGATTTGCAGGGCGATCACCTGCGCCTGCGGCGCGTAATAATGGGCGGCTTGCTGGAACAGGGCGCTGATGCCGGTATCCTGAATATGCACTTGCGGAATACCCTTGATCTCGTCGGCTGGCACCAGATCGCTGCCGGTCAGCGTCGCTACCACCCGATTGGCATTGGCGCGCAGAATATCGTGATACGGCTGGTAGAGGGCCAGCATGCCGCTGTCGGGCGTGATGCCCTTAATCGGGTAGGTAAAACTGTCTTTGTTGATCAGGGCGAACTTGCCGTCGCGCCGTTCAAACTGCAGATCGATGCGCGATAGCGCACGGCCATATTTATCCGGCTCGGTAATAATGACGCCGTTGACCACTGCCTTGTCGATTTTTACATGCATATGTCCGGCAACGATCGCGGCCAGTTGCGGGTTGGCGTTGGCAATGTCGGCCACGCCGGTACCTGGCCGCTGGTTTTCGTTATCGATACCCATATGCGCCACCAGAACGATGGCGTCGACCTGGCCGTCAATCTCGCTGATTACGTTCTTCACCGCTTGCACAGGGTCGGTAAAGTTCAGCCCTTTGGTGCGATCGGTGCCTTTGGCAAACTCGGCGGTCATGGGCGTATCCATGCCGATAATGCCGATTTTAACGCCCTGGCGTTCGATAATTTTGTACGCCGGCAGGAACGGCTTGCCGTTATCCCAGAAAATATTGCCCGCCAGCGCGGTGCCTTCAAACTGCTTGAGTGGCGTCGCCAGCACCGGCAGGCCGAAATCGAACTCGTGGTTGCCCATCACCCAGACGTCGTACTTGAGCGCGTTGAAGCCCAGCATCATCGGGCTGATGGCCTCATGTTTGAAGGTTTCGACAAAATTGCCCTGAATGGTGTCGCCGGCGTCAACCAGGATCAGGTTGGGTTGTTCGGCACGCAGTTTTTTAATCTGAGTGGCGATCTGGCTCAGGCTGCCTGCCAGGTTTTCGGTATCGCTGGCGTAGTCCCAGGGCACGAAGGTGCCGTGCAGGTCAGAGGTGCCCAGCAACGTAATGTTCACCGTTTCCGCGGCGATGGCGCTCCCTGAGAGTCCAAGAACAGAGGCAAAAAGAATTTTTTTCATAAGTTATTGTAGGCCAAAGATTTTTTATACAAGATTCTATTTTGCTACAAAAATGCAACCTTTACGATCAAATAGCTAAAAATAGACTAATATTGGAGAGAGTTTTTTGCTTTTGTGACTGAAATCACTGTGTTCGATTATTGGAAATAAAAAGTTAATTATGTCGCATAATAATCGCGTAATAATACAATGGCACCGCTTTTAAATTACATTTATTTAACACAAAAATATCATTAAAAAACAATTAAACCATTACGCAACATGACCCTAAGAAAATTATGAGAAATGTGCTGATGAATATGGAAATAATACTAAGATAGGCTTAAATTGCTTCAGATCAAATTAGCCCAGAGTCCCTCTTTTGGCCAGGATTTGACCTGTAACCAAAAGTCTAACCCACATCACGCAAAAACCTATTTATTGTGTGGGATTGGGCGAGTATCATCCATGTTGTGATTATGGATGGTTGATCTTGTTGCATTTGTTACCCGTTGTCGGTTTTCAGTGGTGTGCTTGACGTTGGCCCGCGTGGCCTTGCGGTGAGTGTGCGGTTGAAAGCGGAGAAGCTGGATCAAATTTGTTGTTTTTAAGGGCATTCACTGCGGGGCGTTACCGGTGTCTTCGAAAGAAGTATTACCGATAACCGCATGTCGGAGTCTTCCTGCGAGGAGCAAGGAGTCAAGATGTTTGATATTGTCGAACTGTCGCGCTTACAGTTTGCTTTAACGGCGATGTACCATTTCTTATTTGTCCCATTAACGCTAGGCATGGCGTTTTTGCTGGCAATTATGGAAACGGTATATGTGCTGTCTGGCAAACAAATCTATAAAGATATGACCAAATTCTGGGGCAAGTTATTTGCGATTAACTTTGCTCTGGGTGTGGCCACCGGTTTGACCATGGAGTTCCAGTTCGGGACCAACTGGTCATATTTCTCCCATTACGTCGGTGATATTTTCGGGGCTCCGCTGGCCATCGAAGGTCTGATGGCGTTCTTCCTTGAATCGACGCTGGTCGGGCTGTTCTTCTTCGGCTGGGATCGTCTGAGCAAAGTGCAGCACATGGCGGTAACCTGGCTTGTGGCGCTGGGCTCGAACTTCTCCGCACTGTGGATCCTGGTTGCCAACGGCTGGATGCAGAACCCGATCGCCTCTGACTTCAACTTCGAAACCATGCGCATGGAGATGCTCAGCTTCTCCGAATTGGTGCTCAACCCGGTTGCGCAGGTGAAGTTTGTGCACACCGTGGCTGCCGGCTACACCTGTGGTGCGATGTTCGTTCTGGGTATCAGCTCTTACTACCTGTTGAAAGGCCGCGATGTTGCCTTCGCCAAGCGCTCCTTCGCCATTGCCGCCAGTTTCGGTATGGCTGCCGTATTGTCCGTTATCGTGCTGGGTGATGAATCCGGTTACGAAATGGGCGACGTGCAGAAAACCAAGCTGGCCGCTATCGAAGCCGAGTGGGAAACCCAACCGGCTCCGGCCGCCTTTACCCTGTTCGGGATCCCGAATCAGGATAAAATGGAAAACTCCTACGCGATTCAAATCCCTTACGCGCTCGGGCTGATTGCGACTCGCTCAACGGACACCCAGGTCACCGGCCTGAAAGATCTGATGGCGCAGCATGAAGTGCGTATCCGCAACGGCATGAAAGCCTACCAATTGCTCGAAGAGCTGCGTGGCGGCAATACCGATCCGGCCGTGCGCGCCGAGTTCAACAAAGCCAAGCAGGATCTGGGCTACGGTCTGTTGCTGAAGCGTTATACCCCGAACGTCACCGACGCGACGGAAGCGCAGATCCAGCAAGCGACCAAAGACTCCATCCCACGCGTGGCACCGCTGTACTTCGCCTTCCGCATCATGGTGGCCTGTGGCGTGCTGATGCTGTTTATCATCGGTCTGTCGTTCTGGAGCGTGATTCGCGGGCGCATCGGTCAGAGAAAATGGCTGCATCGCGCGGCGCTGTATGGCTTGCCGCTGCCCTGGATTGCGATCGAAGCCGGCTGGTTTGTGGCTGAATACGGTCGTCAACCTTGGGCGATCGGTGAGGTGCTGCCGACGGCTGTCGCCAACTCTTCACTGACTGCGGGCGACATTCTGTTCTCGATGGGGCTGATTTGCGGCTTGTACACCCTGTTCCTGGTGGCTGAGATGTACCTGATGTTCAAATTTGCGCGTCTGGGTCCAAGCAGCCTGAAAACTGGCCGCTACCACTTTGAACAACCGACTGCCGCCGTGCAGGAAGCGCGCTAAACAGGAGTCCACGTATGTTTGACTATGAAGTACTGCGATTTATCTGGTGGGCTCTGATTGGCGTACTGCTGATCGGTTTCGCCGTCACCGACGGTTTCGACATGGGCGTCGGCATCCTGCTGCGCATTATCGGCAGAACCGATACTGAGCGTCGGGTGATGATCAACTCTATCGCTCCGCACTGGGACGGTAACCAGGTGTGGCTGATCACCGCAGGTGGCGCGCTGTTCGCCGCCTGGCCGATGGTCTACGCGGCGGCGTTCTCCGGTTTCTATGTCGCGATGATCCTGGTGCTGTCAGCCTTGTTCTTCCGCCCGGTCGGTTTTGACTACCGTTCGAAGCTGGAAAACAGCCGCTGGCGCAACATGTGGGACTGGGGCATTTTCATCGGCAGCTTTGTGCCGGCTGTGGTGTTCGGCGTGGCGTTCGGCAACCTGTTGCAGGGCGTGCCGTTCCACATGGACGAATACATGCGTCTGTTCTACACCGGCAACTTCTTCCAACTGCTGAACCCGTTCGGCCTGTTGGCGGGTGTGGTCAGCCTGACCATGCTGGTGACGCAAGGGGCAACGTATCTGCAGATGCGTACCTCCGGCGAGATCCACCTGCGCGCACGCGCTGCGGCACAGATCTCCACGCTGGTGATGGCGGTATGCTTCCTGCTGGGCGGCGTATGGCTGGTGAAAGGCATCGATGGGTATGTGATTACCTCGGCGCTGAATACTATGGCGGAGTCTAACCCGATGCGTAAAGAAGTGGCGCATCAGGCGGGTGCCTGGTTGATTAACTTCAACAAGTACCCGGCGCTGTGGGCGCTGCCTGCGTTGGGCGTCGTGCTGCCGTTGTTCACCGCACTGTTCTCGCGTTTGCAGAAAGACGCGTTGGCCTTCGTGTCTTCGTCACTGACCATTGCCTGTGTGATCCTGACCGCCGGGGTAACCATGTTCCCGTTCGTGATGCCGTCAAGCACTGTGCCTAACGTTAGCCTGACCATGTGGGACGCGACGTCCAGCCTGTTTACGCTGGAAGTGATGACCGTTGTTGCGGCGATCTTCGTGCCTATCGTTCTGGCGTACACCAGTTGGTCGTACTACAAAATGTTTGGCCGTCTCGACAAGAATTTCATCGAGAACAACAAGCATTCGCTGTATTAAGGATAAGGAGCTAAACCATGTGGTATTTTGCCTGGATTCTCGGAACGCTTCTTGCCTGCGCCTTCGGCATCATCACGGCGCTGGCGCTTGAGCATCACGAAGATTCAAAAGCGCAGCAAGACGGCAAGTGATGAGTTCGTCATTGGCTGACAAGCTGTACGCCATGACTGACAAGGGCCCGGTTCGGGCCCTTTCATTGGTGCTGGCGTTGATTTTGGCGGGCTGTATTTTCTGGGATCCGACCCGCTTTGCGGCGAAGACCAGCTCGCTGGAGATTTGGGAAGGCCTGCTGCTTATTTGGGCGGTGTGCACGGGCGTGATTCACGGCGTCGGGTTCCGACCGCAACGTTCGTTATGGCGTGCTTTTTTTGCACCACTTCCGGCAATTGTGATCCTGGCCGCAGGATTATTTTACGTTTCTTTATAATCTCCGTTATATCCCCGTGTTATGGGCCGTTCCGGCCCATAATTATTTTCGTTCCCTTCTTGTAACCCATTCCCAACCCGATCCGTCTTGCGTATAGTAGCACCGTTAAATTGCATTGCTGGGAAGTAGAGTGAGTAATACGTTGTTTCGATGGCCGGTTCGCGTTTACTACGAGGATACCGATGCCAGTGGTGTGGTCTATCACGCCCGCTATGTCGCCTTTTTTGAAAGAGCGCGCACCGAGATGCTGCGTCACCACAACTTTCATCAACAGCAGCTGCTCAGTGAACATATCGCTTTCGTAGTCCGGCGCATGACGGTGGATTATCTGGCTCCGGCTCGTCTCGACGAACAGCTGGAAGTGCAGAGTGAAATCACCTCAATGCGCGGGGCTTCTCTCACGTTTGCTCAACGTATTGTCAATTCTGACGGAACTCTTTTGAGTCAGGCCGATGTGTTGATTGCATGCATTGATCCACACCAAATGAAGCCGATAGCGCTTCCTAAGTCTATTGTCGCGGAGTTTAAGCAGTGAATGAGATGAACATCCTAGATTTATTCTTGAAGGCAAGCCTGCTGGTTAAGCTTATCATGTTGATTTTGATATGCTTCTCGGTGGCCTCCTGGGCGATCATCATTCAGCGCACCCGCATCCTTAATGCGGCTACGCGTGACGCCGAGGCCTTTGAAGACAAATTCTGGTCCGGTATTGAACTTTCCCGTTTGTATCAGGAAAGCCAGGCACGTCGCGATAGCCTGACCGGCTCCGAACAAATTTTCCATTCTGGTTTCAAAGAGTTCGCTCGCTTGCACCGCGCTAACAACCATGCGCCGGAATCCGTGATCGAAGGCGCGTCACGCGCTATGCGAATCTCGATGAACCGCGAGTTGGAAACGCTGGAAAACCACATTCCTTTCCTCGGCACCGTGGGGTCGATCAGTCCGTATATCGGTTTGTTCGGCACCGTGTGGGGGATTATGCACGCCTTTATCGCACTGGGTGCGGTGAAACAGGCCACGCTGCAAATGGTAGCACCGGGTATCGCCGAAGCACTGATCGCAACCGCCATCGGTTTGTTCGCCGCTATCCCGGCCGTTATGGCCTATAACCGCCTCAACCAGCGCGTCAACAAGCTTGAGCAGAATTACGACAACTTTATGGAAGAGTTCACCGCTATTCTGCATCGTCAGGCCTTCTCCAGCGACAGCAAATAAGTAGGAGGTAGCATGGCGAGAGTTCGTGGACGCAATCGGCGCGAGCTGAAGTCCGAAATTAACATAGTTCCGTTGCTCGACGTGTTGCTGGTGCTGTTGCTGATCTTTATGGCAACCGCGCCGATCATCACCCAGAGCGTTGAGGTTGATCTGCCTGATGCCACCGATTCCAAGGCGGTGTCCAGTGACGATAACCCGCCGGTGATCCTCGAGGTTTCCGGTGTCGGTCAATATACGCTGGTGGTGGATCACAACCGCATGGAGTTGTTGCCGCCGGAGCAGGTTGCAGCCGAAGCCAAGTCGCGTTTAGCGGCTAACCCGAAGACGGTCTTTTTGATCGGCGGGGCGAAGGAAGTACCCTACGATGAGATTATCAAGGCATTGAATATTCTCCATCAGGCGGGCGTCGCTTCCGTGGGGCTGATGACCCAGCCAATCTGACCGTAAGGTTGGAGGCAACCCGGTTCCTGTGCTCAGGCGCAGGAACCCCGTATAAGCAACACCAGTTTTTGGGAATCTATTTTGGTAAAGGCAACTGAGCAAAACGATAAGCTGAACCGCGCCGTTATTGTTTCGGTCGTTCTGCACTTCATATTGATTGCCCTGCTGATTTGGGGATCGCTGCAAGAAAACGTCAACATGGACAGCGCCGGCGGTGGCGGCGAGGGTTCGGTTGTCGGTGCAGTGATGGTCGATCCTGGGGCAGTGGTGGAGCAGTACAACCGCCAGCAACAGCAGAGTAACGACGCGCAGCGTGCTGAAAAGCAGCGCCAGAAAAAAGCGGAGCAACAGGCCGAAGAACTTCAGCAGAAGCAGGCGGCGGAACAACAGCGCCTGAAAGAGCTGGAGAAAGAGCGTTTGACCGCGCAGGAAAAAGCGGCGCAGGACGCGAAAGAACAGGCTGAACAGCAAAAGCAGGCCGCAGAGCAGCAAAAGCAAGCGGCAGAACAGCAGAAACAGGCCGCTGAGCAACAAAAGCAGGCCGCTGAACAGCAAAAAGTGGCTGAGAAGGCTGCGGAGAAAGCCAAAGAACAACAGAAAGTAGCGGAAGCGGCCGCCGCCAAGGCTAAGGCCGAAGCGGATAAAGTTGCCAAGGCGCAAGCGGACGCGCAGAAGAAAGCGGAAGCTGAAGCCAAGAAAGAAGCCGCCGCCGCTGCTGCCGCAAAGAAACAGGCGGAAGAAGCGAAGAAAGCGGCTGCCGCTGAGCAAAAAGCGACTGAAGCCGCAGAGAAAAAAGCGGCTGCCGACGCCGAGAAGAAAGCCGCTGCGGAAGCTGAGAAGAAAGCTGCAGCAGAAGCCGAGAAAGCCGAGAAAAAGGCAGCTGCTGACGCCGAGAAGAAAGCGGCCGCAGAGGCTGAGAAAAAAGCGGCTGCTGCCGAGAAGGCTGCAGCCAAGAAAGCCGCAGCGGATGCCAAGAAGAAAGCTGCTGCCGAAGCTGCAGCTCAGTCCTCAGAGGTTGACGATCTCTTTGGCGGTTTGGCAGACGGTAAAAACGCGCCGAAAGGCGGCGGCGCCAAGTCTGGCGGCGCTAAGTCGAAGGGCGACGGTAAACCTGCCGGTCAGGGCAATGCTAAGACTGCGGGGGCCAGTGGGGCGGATATTAATGGTTATAAGAGCCAAATTCAGGCGGCTATCCAGAGTAAGTTCTACGGTGCTTCGGATTTCAGTGGGAAAACCTGCGATCTGCGTATACGGTTAGGGCCTGATGGTTTTTTAATTAATGTCCAGCCCGCAGGTGGCGATCCTGCATTGTGTCAGGCAGCGGTAACAGCAGCAAAATTGGCAAATATTCCTAAACCGCCGAGCGATGCCGTTTATCAGCAATTTAAGAGTTCTATCCTTGAATTTAAACCACAGTAATGGTTGTTTGAGCTGAGTCATATCGCAGGGATGTACTAAGGTAACCAACAGGGATTATGTAGTTTTGTTTGCGTTGGTTTGTTAAAATTCTGCTAATTTATCGCAGGCATCCCGCCTGGATAAGGGAGATGAGATGAAGCAGGCATTTCGAGTAGCGTTAGGTTTTTTAATACTGTGGGCGTCCGTTCTTCACGCGGAAGTTCGCATCGAAATCACCCAAGGGGTCGACTCTGCTCGTCCGATTGGTGTGGTACCGTTTAAATGGGCTGGCCCAGGCACGCCTCCGGAAGACATTGGCAAGATTGTCGGCGCAGATTTGCGCAATAGCGGCAAATTCAACCCTATTGATGTGGCGCGCATGCCGCAGCAACCGACCTCCGCGTCTGAAGTGACGCCGGCGGCCTGGACTGCATTGGGCATTGACGCGGTCGTGGTCGGCCAGGTGCAACCTGGTGCAGACGGTGGCTACCTGATTTCCTATCAGCTGGTGGACACTTCAGGTTCACCGGGCACCGTATTGGCGCAAAACCAGTATAAAGTGACCAAACAATGGTTACGTTATTCTGCACACACCGCCAGTGACGAAGTGTTCGAGAAGCTGACCGGTATCAAGGGCGCGTTCCGTACTCGTATCGCTTACGTAGTGCAGACCAACGGCGGGAAATTCCCGTACGAGCTGCGCGTAGCGGATTACGACGGTTACAACCAGTTTGTGGTACACCGTTCACCGGAGCCGTTGATGTCCCCGGCCTGGTCGCCGGATGGCAGTAAACTGGCGTACGTGACCTTTGAAAGCGGCCGTTCTGCGCTGGTCGTACAGACCCTGGCTAATGGCGCTATCCGTCAGATCGCTTCGTTCCCGCGTCACAACGGTGCACCGGCGTTCTCACCGGACGGCAGCCGTCTGGCCTTTGCGCTGTCTAAAAGCGGCAGCCTGAACCTGTACGTGATGAATCTCGGCTCTGGCCAGATCACGCAAATCACCGACGGGCGCAGCAACAATACCGAACCGACCTGGTTCCCGGATGGCCAGTCTCTGGCATATACCTCCGATCAGGGCGGCCGACCGCAGATTTATAAAGTCAGTGCCAGTGGCGGTGCGTCACAGCGTCTGACATGGGAAGGCTCTCAGAATCAGGATTCTGAAGTCAGCTCTGATGGTAAATTCCTGGTGATGGTGAGTTCCAATAGCGGCGCTCAGCATATCGCCAAACAAGATCTTGGATCGGGAGCCGTTCAAGTTTTAACCGGCACGTTCCTGGACGAAACGCCTAGTATTGCGCCAAATGGCACCATGGTGATCTATAGCTCCACGCAAGGTATGGGCTCCGTGCTGCAACTGGTATCGACTGATGGGCGTTTCAAAGCGCGTCTTCCGGCAACTGATGGACAGGTCAAATTCCCTGCCTGGTCGCCGTATCTGTGATGCATGTGTAAATATGTATGGCAAACTATAAAAGGATCAAAGAAATGCAACTGAACAAAGTGCTGAAAGGGCTTCTGCTGGCACTGCCAGTTCTGGCTGTAGCGGCTTGTAGTTCTAACAAAAGCGCAAACAACGACCAATCTGGTCTGGGCGCTGGCGCTGGCACTGGTACAGAAAACGGCAGCAGCAACCTGTCTTCTGAAGAACAAGCTCGTCTGCAGATGCAAGAACTGCAGAAGAACAACATTGTTTACTTCGGCCTGGACAAGTATGACGTGAGCTCCGAGTTCGCTCAGATGCTGGACGCACACTCTGCATTCCTGCGTAACAACCCGTCTTACAAAGTGACCGTTGAAGGCCACGCGGACGAACGCGGCACGCCGGAATACAACATCGCTCTGGGCGAGCGTCGTGCTAACGCAGTTAAAATGTACCTGCAAGGCAAAGGCGTTTCAGCTGACCAGATCTCTATCGTTTCTTACGGTAAAGAAAAACCAGCAGTACTGGGCCACGACGAAGCGGCTTATGCTAAAAACCGTCGTGCCGTTCTGGTTTACTAAGAGAATCGCATGAACAGTAACTTCAGACGTCACTTGTTGAGTCTGTCGTTACTGGTTGGCGTAGCGGTCCCATGGGCCGCTACTGCCCAAGCGCCAATCAGTAATGTCGGCTCCGGCTCGGTCGAAGACCGTGTCACTTCACTTGAGCGTATCTCCAATGCTCAGGGCCAGCTTTTAAACCAACTCCAGCAACAACTCTCTGACAACCAGCGCGATATTGACTCTCTCCGCGGGCAAATCCAGGAAAGCCAATATCAACTGAATCAGGTTGTTGAACGCCAAAAGCAGATCTATCAACAGATGGATAGCATCAGCCAGGGTGGCGCTCAGAGCTCCGCAGCCGCTGCGGGTGCCGCAGGTGGGGCAGCAGCGGCTGCCTCCACCGACGGCGCTGACAGCGCGCCTGCGGGCGCCTCAGCAGCAGCACCGGCCAGTACGGGCGATGAAAACAGCGACTACAACGCCGCTGTTTCATTGGCGCTGGAAAAAAAACAGTATGATCAGGCGATCTCCGCTTTTCAGACCTTCGTAAAACAGTACCCAAAGTCTACTTACCAGCCCAACGCCAATTATTGGCTGGGGCAGTTGTTCTACAACAAGGGTAAGAAAGACGATGCGGCCTACTATTTTGCCGTCGTGGTGAAGAATTACGCAAAATCACCTAAGGCGCCGGACGCAATGTACAAGGTGGGTATCATCATGCAGGAAAAAGGGCAGGCCGATAAAGCCAAAGCCGTGTTCCAGCAGGTGATTAAACAATACCCAACCAGTGCTGCGGCCAAACAGGCGAAAAGTCGCGTTGCCGGTTAATAAGCAAAAAAATGAGCCCAGAAATTAGTCTATCTGACCGCTTTCTGGGCTCATTCGTGTGAAGAACAAGCAGTTGAACCACTTGTTTTAAAATTTAAGTTGCGCTGCCAAGATAAATTAGTAATATATGCCGCCGTTGCCAAGACAACTTGCAAGATGTTAAAGCAGCTAGGAAATTGGGTCGTTAGCTCAGTTGGTAGAGCAGTTGACTTTTAATCAATTGGTCGCAGGTTCGAATCCCGCACGACCCACCAATTTCTGAAGTAGTAGCAGTAACCACACTAGTGGGTGATTAGCTCAGTTGGTAGAGCATCTCCTTTACACGGAGGGGGTCGGCGGTTCGAGCCCGTCATCACCCACCACTGCTGTGGGTCGTTAGCTCAGTTGGTAGAGCAGTTGACTTTTAATCAATTGGTCGCAGGTTCGAATCCCGCACGACCCACCATTTCAGAGTTGTTTTTCCGCAATGCAAATCCTCGGTTTTGTATTCGTAGTTCAGCAGTAAGCCACGTCAGTGGGTCGTTAGCTCAGTTGGTAGAGCAGTTGACTTTTAATCAATTGGTCGCAGGTTCGAATCCCGCACGACCCACCATTTTTAGACGTGAGTACGATGTGGAATCGTAAGGGTGAGAACCGTAAAGGTTCGAGTCTCGCCAGGCGAGACAACATCACGAAGTGATGTCCCGAAGGGTGAGGCTGAAAGCCGAACAATCCCGCACGACCCATTATTATTGCAGCGAGTCTCTCTCCTGCTTACGCGTTTCAGCAGTAAACCACATCAGTGGGTCGTTAGCTCAGTTGGTAGAGCAGTTGACTTTTAATCAATTGGTCGCAGGTTCGAATCCCGCACGACCCACCATTCTTTCCGATACCTCAGCACTTTTCCCAAACCATAACATTGCATAGCGCACGAATCGTGTGGGTGAGAAGCTGCGTTCAGGTTCGACAAAATTGCCCCGTCAATTTTGGACAGCGCTTGCGCTGGCCCGAAGGGCGAGGCCAAAGGCCGAATCAATCCCGCACGACCCACCATTCTTTTCAGTCCGTGCATCATTTCTATAAACACGCACTTTTCACTTCCTGATAAACCGCACCTACTGCAATCGTCTTTCTTTTGTCGGAATTCAATCCATTAAACTTTATCATCGCAAAAATGAAAATATCAGCGGACTTTTGGCGTATTTTTAGGTATTTTGTTTAGGATATAAAACGAGTGGTGGTTGCGAAGGGGCATACCCGGGCAGCAGACACCCAGCCTAGCACAGAGACGATTGCAGCGATGAGTGAAATGTTTGATGTCAATGCGGCGGTGTACCCGTTCCCGCCCAAACCGGTGCCGCTGGACGTAGCGGAAAAGGCGTTTTATCGCGAGAAGATTAAAACCCTGCTCAAGCAGCGCAATGCGGTGATGGTGGCTCATTACTACACCGATCCGGAAATTCAGGCGCTGGCGGAAGAAACCGGCGGCTGCGTGGCGGATTCGCTGGAGATGGCGCGCTTTGGCAGCAATCACCCGGCCTCGACTCTGCTGGTCGCCGGTGTGCGCTTTATGGGGGAAACAGCCAAGATCCTCAGCCCGGAAAAACAGGTGCTTATGCCGACGCTGAACGCCGAGTGTTCGCTGGATCTCGGCTGTCCGGAAGAAGAGTTTCACGCATTTTGCGACAGCCACCCGGATCGCACCGTGGTGGTCTACGCTAATACCTCGGCGGCGGTAAAGGCGCGTGCGGATTGGGTGGTAACATCCAGCATCGCCGTAGAGTTGATAGAACACCTCGACAGCCTGGGCGAAAAAATCATCTGGGCGCCGGACCGCCATCTGGGCAACTATGTGCAAAAGCAGACGGGCGCCGATGTGTTGTGCTGGCAAGGGGCCTGTATCGTCCATGACGAGTTTAAAACCCAGGCGCTGATGCGCATGAAGGCCTTGTACCCGCAAGCGGCGATACTGGTGCATCCAGAGTCTCCACAGGCGGTGGTCGATCTGGCCGATGCGGTCGGCTCAACCAGCCAACTGATTCAGGCGGCCAGAACGCTGCCCAACCCGCAGCTGATTGTTGCCACCGATCGCGGCATTTTTTACAAGATGCAGCAGGCCTGCCCGGACAAAGAACTGTTCGAGGCGCCAACCGCCGGTGAAGGTGCCACCTGCCGCAGCTGCGCGCACTGTCCGTGGATGGCGATGAACGGTCTTAAGGCGATTGCCGACGGGTTAGAGCAGGGCGGCGCCCTGCATGAAATCCACGTGGATGCCGCGTTGCGCGAAAAGGCGTTGATCCCGCTTAACCGGATGCTGGACTTTGCCGCGCAGTTGAAAATGCAGGTCAAAGGGAACGCTTAAGTTAACCATTTGATAAGGAAGAACAGATGAGCTTTTTCAGTACCAGCAATATATTGGTGCACATTCCGCTGGGGGCGGGCGGTTACGATCTGTCATGGATTGAAGCCATAGGTACCTTGTTCGGCCTGCTGTGTATCTGGTACGCCAGCAAAGAGAAAATCATCAACTATCTGTTCGGTCTGATTAACGTCACGCTGTTTGCGGTGATTTTCTTTCAGATCCAGCTTTACGCCAGCCTGTTGCTGCAACTGTTCTTTTTTGCCGCCAATATCTACGGCTGGTATGCCTGGAGCCGCCAAACCCAGGACAATCAGGCCGAGCTGAAAATCCGATGGCTGCCGTTGCCGAAAGCGCTGGCCTGGGCGGCGGTGTGCGTTATCGGCATTGCCCTGATGACTTTCAATATCGACAGCGTCTTTGCCTGGCTGACGCAGCTTGCTGTGACAGTAATGCAGGGAATGGGCTTCAGCGTGCAAATGCCGCAGCTGCAGCCGGATGCTTTCCCGTTCTGGGATTCGGCGATGATGGTGCTGTCGATCGTGGCGATGATCCTGATGACGCGCAAATACGTGGAAAACTGGCTGTTGTGGGTGGTGATTGACGTGATCAGCGTGGCGATTTTCACCTACCAGGGCGTGTACGCCATGGCGCTGGAATACGTGATCCTGACGCTGATTGCGCTGAACGGTTCCTGGTTGTGGATCAAAAGTGCAGGTCGCAACCATTCCCTGCCGTTATCTTCCTCGCAATAACAAACGCAGAGGGCGCCAAACTGGCGCCCTCTTGATTTTAGTGGTGATGACCCAGATGTGAATGCGAGCCGGAATGTGAGTGGTCACTCGGCTCGGGTGCCCGGTTAATCCCGCAGTCCGGCGTATCACAGTGCTGATATTCCATCTGAATGGTGACATGGCCGATACGGTAGTGTTCCAGCAGATAAGCCTGAATGCGGCGCAGCAGGCCATCGTGGTCGTTTGGCGGTATCACTTGCGCATGCAGCGTCATCAGTTTCTGTTCGCCAATCTGCCAGACGTGAACGTGATGAATATTGCGTACCTCGGGAATATTCAGGCACAAGTCTTTTTGCAGTTTGTTGATATCCACTTCCTGCGGCGTGCCTTCCAGCAATTCGTGGAAGCTCTCTTTCAGCAACCGCCAGGCGCTGCGTAGCACCAGACAGGACACCAGTACCGACAATATCGGGTCAATCGGTGTCCAGCCGGTGCTCAGGATCACAATGGCGGCTACGATCGCCCCCACCGAGCCCAGCAAATCCCCCAATACGTGCAACGCAGCGGCCCGCACGTTGATATTCTTCTCTTCCGTACCGCGGTGCAGCAGCCAGAAGGCGAACAGGTTAGCCAGAAGCCCCGCTATGGCGATGATCAGCATCGGCGTACCCATCACCGGCTGTGGCTCGAAGAAACGCCGTATCGCCTCCCACAGGATGAATACCACGATCACCAACAGGGCGGCGGCATTGAGGAACGCGGCCAGCGTGGTCAGGCGCAAATAGCCGAAGGTATGGCGCGCGTTGGGTTTCCGCTGCGAAAAGTGTACGGCCATCAGCGCCACCAGCAGCGCCGCAGCGTCGGTGAGCATATGGCCGGCGTCGGCCAGCAGCGCCAGCGAACCGGAAATCAACCCGCCGGCCACTTCGGCGATCATAAATACCGCAGTGACTAAAAAAGCGGTCAGTAGGCGTTTACTATTACTGTCTTTTGGCAGGTGTGTCTGTGGGGAGTCCGTCATTATTTATCCTTATGTAGAGCGAAATTCAGCGCGTCAGTGCTGACCAGACCGTCCAGTTCTATCAGTATCTGTTCTACTAACGCACTCAATTCAGTATAGGCGGCCTGAGCCAACATCCCATCACGGCCGCTTTCCACCAGCAATTGGCACAGGCTTGCGGCCTCAGGCTGTTGCAACATCAGCAGACTGCCCTTGATGCGGTGTGCGGCCTGCCCAAGGCTAGGCCAGTCTTCACCCTCCGCCGCTTTGTCAAGCCGTTGCCGGTCTTGTCGCAGCGTGGAGAGCAGCGTGGTCGCCAGGCGTTGCGCCATCTGCCGATCGTTACCGGTCATATCGGCCAGCATCCGTTGCAGGTCAGTAAGGGCTAACTGTCCTTCCAGCGCCTGCGGTTGCTGCGGTAACGCCTGAGCAATGGCGGCCAGTGAAATCGGCTTGGTCAAAAAGCGATCGATAGCCACCTGTCCCTGTGGAATGCGGGTAAATTCCTGCACGTCTGCCGAACAGAGAATAATCTGGCAGGCCGGCCGCTGATCTCGCTGTTCATCGCGTCGTATTAGTCTCGCCAATGTCAGGCCGTCTGGGCGCGGCATGTTGTAATCGATAAACAACAGGTCGAATGGCTGCCTGCGGTGCGCTTTCAGCAATGCGTAACCGTGCTCGAACAGCGCGGGTTGCAGGCCGAAGTGACGCAGTTGCCGCTCCATGAGCAGCAGGTTGGTGGGGTGATCGTCAATCAGCGCCACGCGCAGCGTGGGAGGCGGCAGGCTGAGCGGTTGGTCGTTCTGGCGTGGGGGGGCGGCATCTGGGGCGGCTTGGGTTACCGGGACTGACACCTTGACTTGCGTACCTATGCCAGGCTGTGAATGCAGCTCAATCTGGCCGCCCATTTGCTCGATAATTTCCTTGCAGATAGACAGCCCCAGCCCGGTTCCCTGAACCGAGACGCGTTGTGCACCGCGTGCGCGGTAGAAGGGTTGGAACAGCTTACCTATCTCATCGGCGGCGATGCCACAGCCGCTGTCGGTCACCGTCAGCAGCAGTTCGCCTTGTTGTTTATCCTGTTCGCGCCAGCCGATATTGACCTGAATGCTGCCGCGGGGAGTGAATTTAATGGCATTATTTATCAGGTTGTTAGCCACCTGAAGTAAACGCTCACCATCAATAACAACGGCGGCGGGAAGCTGGTGGCTGGCGGTAACGCTCAAGGTTACCGGGCGTTCGCCGATCAGCGGCTGATACAGCGCGCTGATGTGGGCTATCCAGGGTTGCAGCGCCATGGCTTTTGGCACCAGCGTCAGCGATCCAGTTTCTAGCCGGGCGTAATCTTGTAAGTCATTGAGCAGATTGAGCAAGGATGACGCCGAGCTGTAAATGACCGGCAGCCCCTCCGGCATCGGCTGGCGTTTCAGCTCCAGTTCCAGCAGGCCGAGGATGGCGTGCATCGGCGTGCGCAGTTCATGGCTGATGGTGGCCAGAAACTTGCTTTTCATCCGATTCTCGGCTTCGGCATGGCGGCGTGCCTGTTCGATCACTTCACGCTCACGTTTTTCCCGCCGCTGCAAAACAAAGCGGCGCAGGGTCAGCGCCAGCAACAGCAGGATCGCTGCCGCCAGTAGCGCCAGCAGCCAGGTAGTTTGCGGTTGCATGCGGTTGTCGTTCACCGCATCAATCAGGTTGCTGCGATCGACAATCCACTCATCGCGCAGCGATTGCAGCGTTTCCGAGGGGATCTGCATCAGGTTTTTATCGAGGATAGCCAGCAGCAGGGGCTGATCCTGACGCACGCCGAACGCCACCGGATAGGCGATATTATTGGCGGCGAACGCCAGTTTTATTGCCCCGGCATAACGTGACAGAGCGATAAAGTTCGCCGAGATCACGTTATCCACCAGCGCATCCAATTGGCCGTTGGCCAGAGCGTCATACATCGCCTTGCTGTCGGCAAAATGAATGAGCTCTTCGTTCGGCGGCACCAGCCCCTGCGCCAGATCGCCCTGCAAAACGCCGATGCGTTTGCCGGCCAGATCGCTCCAGGTAGAAATCCCGTTGGCGTACTGACCGACGTAAACCCCCCACAGCGAACGGTGAATCGGCATGCTGGCGCTGTAACGCGCCTTAACGCCGCGCGCCAGCGGCAGAGCGGTGCGGAAACTGGCCTGGCCGGATAGCACCAGTTGGTCTGCCTGTTCGGCGTTGCGCGCCCATAGCGGAGCAAAACGCAGCCCGGTGTTTTGCGCAATGATCTTGAGTATGTCGATCGCGTAGCCGCGCGGCTGGCCGTCGGAACCGCGATAGGCGAACGGGAAGTTATTCTCTATGGCGGCGTAATAAACGGTGCGGTGCTTTTCTACCCAGCTTTTTTCCATCTGCGTCAGATCGGCGTTGCCGGTATCGAGATAGCTGGGGATCTTTTTGCTCCAGCGGCTTTGAATGGCGTTCATCAACTCCATCGGCGCATCGGCGATAGCGACGTTGAGGGTGTCGATCAGTGCCGGGTTGTCGGCGGCGAAGACGAAAGACAGGTTACCGAGATTGACCGTGCTTTCGATCTGATAAAGCTGGCCGAGCTGCAACTGGTCAATAATAAAGCTGGCGCTGGCTTCGTCGGCAATAAAGTAATCGCTGCTGCCGTTCAGCAAGGCATACACCGCCTGCAGGTTGTTGTCATAACGCTGAACGTGGGAAGACACCGCCTTCAGCGCGTTGCCGGCCTGCATATCGGTCAGGGTACTGATTGCCACCCGCGCATCGGCGGAGTTAAGCATCACCCGGCGGTCATTGCTCCGATCGCGCAGCACGCGCAGGTTACTGACGTAATAAGGCTGGGAGATTTTCAGATCCTCCAGTGCCTCGTTCTGCGGAATGCCGTACAGCAGATCGATAGCGCCGCTGTGCAGCGCCTGTTCGAGCTGCGCCAGATCGGCGAAACCGTAAATCTGAAAGCGGATGCCGGTGACCTGCTGGACATAACCGAGGTAGTCGGCGTTCAACCCGTACAGATCCTCATCCACAATAATGTTATAGGGACTGGCATTCTCGCTGATGATGCCCACGCGCAGCGTCGCGTCGCGCCAGGGATTTTTCTCGCTGGCGATCAGCATGTCCGCCGGAATATTCAGGTTACTGACTAACTGATAAGACACCGGTTGCGCCGCGTACGCGACGTTGCCGAGGTTGAGCAATATCGCCAACAGCAGCAGAATGCCGCGCATCATGGCGCCAATTCTCTAAATACCGCCACCAGTTCCAACAGATTGCTGGCGCCGGTTTTGCGCAGAATATTCTTCTTGTGGGTGCTGACGGTTTTGTTGCTGATGTTCAGCATCTCGGCAATTTGCAGATTGGACAGCCCCTTGCTGAGCAGGCCGAGGATCTGCAGCTCTTTGGGCGTCAGCAGCACGCCCTCTGCCGGTTGCGTTTCTTCCGTCATCGCAGCGGCGGGAAAACTCGGCTCCCCGGCCAGCACGGTTTCAATTGCCTGCACCAATTGTTCAAGCCGGCTGCCTTTATGCACAAACCCGTTGGCACCGGCCGCCCAGGCCATACGCGCGTAGATCTCTTCTTCCTGCGCGGTGTAGATCAGGATCGGTTGCTGCGGGTAGTGGCGGCGGATTTTTTTCAGCAGTTGCAAGCCGTCTACCTGCGGCAGGCCGATATCCAGAATGACCAGCGAAAAATTGGCTGCGGCCAATTGGGCCAACGCCTGAACATCATCCTGAACCGCCTGCAGGCTATAAGGGCGGGAAGACTTCATTAGCGCCGCTTCCAGTGCGACATGAACCACAGGGTGGTCATCAACTAATAACAGAGAAGGCATGGTTTGGCTCAAGTAACGGTATCCTGATCGCTAGCATAGCGAAAAAGGAGCCACTGCGCTCTCCCGATGAAACAGCACAATCTACTGATAATTTGGCCGTTCCGCCGGGAGGCGGCAAAGGTGATTTACAGCGCTACCCTCACAGGCTAAATTGGTTGGATCTACGCTCTGTGAAATACCGCCCCTCGATACCGAATGGAAAAGTTATGAATTACCAAAATGACGATTTACGCATTAAAGAAATTAAGGAACTCCTGCCACCGGTGGCCCTGTTAGAGAAGTTTCCGGCCACTGAACGTGCAGCTGAGACGGTGTCCCTGGCGCGCAGTGCAATTCACAAGATCCTTCGCGGTAACGACGATCGCCTGCTGGTGGTCATCGGCCCATGCTCGATCCACGACACCAAAGCGGCAAAAGAGTATGCCGAGCGCCTGCTGACGCTGCGTCAGGAACTGAGTGGCGAGCTGGAAGTGGTGATGCGCGTTTACTTTGAAAAACCGCGTACCACCGTGGGCTGGAAAGGGCTGATCAACGATCCGCAGATGGATAACAGCTTCCAGATCAACGACGGTTTGCGCCTGGCCCGTAAGTTGCTGTTGGATATCAACGATAGCGGCTTGCCGGCTGCGGGGGAATTCCTCGACATGATCACCCCGCAGTACCTGGCTGATCTGATGAGCTGGGGCGCGATCGGCGCACGTACCACGGAATCCCAGGTGCACCGCGAGCTGTCTTCCGGCCTGTCTTGCCCGGTTGGCTTCAAGAACGGCACCGACGGCACCATCAAAGTGGCGATTGACGCCATCAACGCTGCCAGCGCGCCGCACTGTTTCCTGTCGGTGACCAAGTGGGGCCACTCGGCGATCGTTAACACCAGCGGTAACGGCGATTGCCACATTATCCTGCGCGGCGGCAAAGAGCCGAACTACAGCGCGGCGCACGTCAAGGAAGTCAAAGAGGGCCTGGTCAAAGCGGGTCTGCCGGCGCAGGTGATGATCGACTTCAGCCACGCCAACAGCAGCAAGCAGTTCAAAAAGCAGCTGGAAGTGAATGCGGACGTGTGCAAACAGGTAGCCGGCGGTGAAAAAGCGATTATCGGCGTGATGATCGAAAGCCATCTGGTGGAAGGCAACCAGAATCTGGAAAGCGGCGAGCCGCTGGTCTATGGCAAGAGCGTGACCGACGCTTGCATCGGCTGGGAAGACACGGAAACCGTGCTGCGCGAGTTGGCGGCGGCGGTTAAGGCTCGTCGCGCCTGATACGTGAGTTCGCCCCGTTAAATCGGCATAAAAAAGCCCCCGGCCAAAAACCGGGGGCTTTTTAGATCAACGGGCGAAAATTACTTCGCTTTACCCTGGTTTGCCACGGCGGCCGCTTTAGCAGCGATCTCGTCGGCATTGCCCAGGTAGTAACGTTTGATTGGCTTGAAGTTTTCGTCGAATTCATACACCAACGGCACGCCGGTTGGGATGTTCAGTTCGAGGATCTCATCTTCGCTCAGGTTATCCAGGTATTTCACCAGCGCACGCAGCGAGTTGCCGTGTGCGGCAACGATAACGCGCTCGCCGCTTTTGATGCGTGGCAGAATTTCTTCGTCCCAGTAAGGGATCACGCGATCGATGGTCAGCGCCAGGCTCTCGGTCAGCGGCAGCTCTTTTTCGGTCAGCGCCGAATAACGTGGGTCGTGGCCCGGGTAACGCTCATCATCTTTGGTCAGCTCTGGTGGGGTAACGGCGAAGCCGCGACGCCATTGCTTAACCTGCTCGTCACCGTATTTCTCAGCGGTTTCAGCCTTGTTCAGACCCTGTAGCGCACCGTAGTGGCGTTCGTTCAGCTTCCAGGATTTTTCAGTCGGCAGCCAAGCCTGATCCAGTTCGTCCAGGATGTTCCACAGGGTATGGATCGCGCGCTTCAGGACGGAGGTGTAAGCAAAGTCAAAAGAGAAACCTTCATCTTTCAACAGCTTGCCTGCTGCTTTCGCTTCGGTGCGACCTTTGTCGGACAAATCAACATCATACCAACCGGTAAAGCGGTTTTCGTTGTTCCACTGGCTTTCGCCGTGACGCACCAGAACCAGCTTAGTTACAGCCATAGCTTAACTCCTTAATAATCTGACATTTCAATGATAACGAAAATCATTATATTGCCGCGGCCGGTGGCTCGGCAATCGATAGTGTCTAACCATAGCCAATTTCTTGCCGCAAAGTAAGTGCTGTTCTGAGGAAAAGCTGAATCGATCAGGCGGGCGTCACGGGGGAAACCGGCACGGCGGAATGAGATCCGGCCGTGCCGCTGGCGAAGGGCAATCAGGCAGATTTTTTCAGACAGTTGCTCATAAAGGTTTTACGCTCGTCGCCTTTCAGGCTTTTGGTTTTGGCATCGGCGTTACAGGTTTTCATTTTCTGCTGTTGCGGCGTCAGGGTTTTCGCTGCAGTGGAACCTTCTGCCTTCAGGCAGGTGCTCATGAAGGTCGTGCGGTCCGCGCCTTTCAGCGTTTTGGTGGAGGCTTGTTGATTACAATCAGTCATGCGCTTCTGTTGAGCAGCCTGCGCCGGTGAAGGCGTTTTTGTTGCGGTTGCGGTATCGGCAGCCATCAGGTTGGTGCTCAGCAGTAAACCCGCCAGTAATGGGAGTGCAGTAATCAGACGCATAGGTGTTCCTTCAGCTATTGACCGGCCAGAGATGGCCGAAAATTGTGATGCAGCACAAGGTGTTGTGCTTATCACCGTAGCCTGATTCTAGTGTGCGCTTTGGAATAAGGAAAGGCAGGTGCCGGTGGGGCCGGCGTGTAAAAAGGTAAGCATTTATAACAAACGGCCCCCGGCCGCATGGCAAGGGGCGTGGTGGGTCAGATAGGATAAAACTGATAATGGGTGGCACTTTGATATTGCTGCCCCGGCCTGAGCCAACAGTCCGGCTGCGGCCATTCCGGGTGGTGCGGGCTGTCCGGCAAAAACTCGCTTTCCAGCGCTATGCCGGCGTAACTGGCGTAGCTGCCGCCATCACGTGCCGGTGTGCCGTCCAGGTAATTGCCGCTGTACAGTTGCAGCGCCGGCGCGCTGGTGAAGACGCTCATCTGCACCTGACCGTCCGCCGACCACAGGTGTGCCGCCGGGCAGTCCAATGCGCCGCAGGTACGGTGCAGCAGATAGGCATGATCGTAGCCTTTTACCCGCTGCTGATCGCGGTCGCGCAGGAAATCCTGCAGCAGCGTTTTCGGGTGGCGAAAATCCATGCCGCTGCCGTCCACCGGCGTGAGTTCGGCGTTGGGTATGCCCTCGCTGTCGACCGGCAGATAACGGTCGGCAAACAGCTGCAGCCGTTGCCGACGGGCGTCGGTGTCGGCGCCGTCCAGATTGAAATAGGCGTGATTGGTCAGATTGACCGGGCAGGCGCGATCGGTCCGGGCCTGGTAACTGATTTCCAGCCGGTTATCGGCAGTGAGCCGGTAATTGACCTGAACCTCAAGATTGCCGGGAAATCCCTGGTCGCCGTCGGGTGAATACAAGGCGTAACTCACCTGCTGCGTATCTTGTTGAACAATCCGCCAGCGACGGGCATTGAAGCCTTCCGGCCCGCCGTGCAATTGGTGTTCCCCTTGATTGGCGAGCAGCGGATGCGGCTTGTTGCCGACCAGCAGACTGGCGTAGGCGATACGGTTGGCATAGCGTCCGACGGTGGCGCCAAGATAGGCCGCTTGCCGCTGGTAATCCGCCGGTGTCCGGCAGCCCAGCAGCAGTTCACGCGTTTTGCCCGATTTCAGCGGCAGCACGGCGGAAAGCCAGGTAGCGCCCCAATCCATCAGCGTGACCGTCATCCCGCCGGCGTTTTGCAGCCGGGTTAGCTGGTAGGGCTGGCCATCAGGGGCCAGTTGCAGGCTGTCTGTCAGCATATTCCGGCCCCCGCTGATGCCTTGCAAACGTAAAAGGTTTCCCGCAGTCCGTTGGTTTGCAACGGATATTCGCGCGCTACCGTCTCGCGCACCTGTTCCACCAATTCTTGCGGCATCAGCGCCACTATGCAGCCGCCAAAACCGCCGCCGGTCATGCGCACGCCGCCGCGATCGCCGATAACGTTTTTGACGATCTCCACCAACTGGTCGATCGGCGGCACGGTAATGGCAAAATCATCCCGCATTGAAGCGTGAGATTCCGCCATCAGCCTGCCCATCAGTTTCATATCGCCCGCCGCCAATGCATCTGCGGCGGCCAGGGTGCGATCGTTTTCGGTGATCACGTGGCGCGCTCGCTTGGCGACGATCGGATCCAATTCATGCTGGATCGGGAAGAACAGCTCCGGGCTGACGTCGCGCAGTGCCTTGACGCCGAAGAAGCGCGCGGCGGCTTCGCATTGTTCGCGACGGGTGTTGTATTCGCTGTCCACCAGCCCGCGCTTCACGTTGGAGTTGATGATCACCACGGCAATATTTTCCGGGACCGACACCGCACGGGTCTCCAGTGAACGGCAATCGATCAGCAAGGCATGATCCTGTTCACCGAGGGCGGAAATCAGCTGATCCATGATCCCGCAATTGCAGCCGACAAACTGATTCTCCGCCTCCTGGCCATTCAAAGCCAAGGCTACGCCATCCAGCGGCAGTTCATACAGCGCCTGCATCACCTGGCCAACGGCCACTTCCAGTGAGGCGGAAGAGCTGAGGCCGGCGCCTTGTGGTACGTTGCCGGCGATCACCAGATCCGCGCCGCCAAAATTGGCGTTGCGCAGTTGCAGGTGTTTGATCACGCCGCGCACGTAATCGGACCAAAGCTGGTCCGGGTGACTGACGATCGGATCGTCGAGCGAGAATTGATCCAGCTGCCCGTCGTAATCGGCCGCGATCACCCGGATCTGGCGATCGTCACGTCTGGCTCCGGCGATCACCGTTTGGTAATCAATGGCGCACGGCAATACGAAACCGTCGTTATAGTCGGTATGTTCGCCGATCAAATTCACTCGTCCTGGCGCTTGAATGGTCAGCGCGGGCGCGTAGCCAAAGCGTTGGGTGAAAATGGTGTGGGTATGATTTTTCAAACTCATTGTTTGGCTCCGGCTTCACGGTAATGAATGTCGTCAACGGCGCGCAGACGCTCTGCGGCCTGTTCTGCAGTCAGATCGCGCTGGGTTTCCGCCAGCATCTCGTAACCCACCATAAATTTACGCACCGTGGCGGAGCGCAGCAGTGGCGGATAGAAATGGGCGTGCAACTGCCAGTGACGGTTATCCGCATCGTTGAAAGGTGCGCCGTGCCAGCCCATGGAATAGGGGAAAGAGCACTGGAACAGATTGTCGTAACGGCTGGTCAGCTTTTTCAGCGCTACGGCCAGGTCACTGCTCTGCGCGACGCTCAGATCGGTAATGCGTTGCACTGCGGCCTTCGGCAGCAGCAGCGCTTCAAACGGCCAGGCGGCCCAGTAGGGCACTACGGCCAGCCAGTGTTCGGTTTCAACGATCGTACGGCTGCCGTCAGCCCGTTCACGCTGCACGTAATCCAGTAACAGAGGGGATTGGTGCTGTTGGAAATACTCGCGCTGCAGGCGGTCTTCATGCTCGACTTCGTTCGGCAGGAAGCTGTTGGCCCATACCTGCCCATGCGGGTGCGGGTTTGAGCAGCCCATGGCCGCACCTTTGTTTTCAAATACCTGGACCCACGGATAGCTGCGGCCGAGATCGGCAGTTTGTTCTTGCCAGGTGGCAATCACCCGCTCCAGAGCCGCAAGCGTCAGTTCCGGCAGGGTTTTACTGTGATCGGGGGAGAAGCAGATTACCCGGCTGGTGCCGCGCGCGCTCTGGCAGCGCATGAGCGGATCCTGGCTTTCCGGTGCCTGCGGCGTATCCGTCATCAGCGCGGCGAAGTCATTGGTGAACACATAGGTGTCCTGATAATCCGGGTTTTTATCGCCGGTAACGCGGGTATTGCCTGGGCAGAGGAAGCAGTCCGGATCGTGCTGCGGCAGCGTTTCCTGCTGTGCGGATTCCTGTTGGCCCTGCCATGGGCGCTTGGCGCGGTGCGGCGATACCAATACCCATTGACCGGTCAGCGGGTTATAGCGGCGATGGGGATGATCGATGGGATTAAAATCCGTCATTGCGGTTCCTTTTTCTTGTCCGGCGCGGCGAGTGTAATCGCTTTCATCAACTCCAGGCGCACCCTTTACAGATTAAAATGGATAACGATGCGCAAAAAGATAGCATGCCCGACGGAGTAAAAAGGTGATCCAGAGCGAAAAATGGAATCGTTTACACTTGAGGCAGTAATAAGGAACACAGGCAGTACGGCAGAGGGTTTAGGACAGAGAAAGCAGGGCAATAAGTTGGATGATAGCGTTTTCATCCATAGCGCCGGCAGAAGGACTCCTGCCGGCTGAAAAGGTCAGGGATGTTGATACACTGGATAAGTGAATAACAGCAGGTGCGTCAGATTAAGCCCAAAATGGAACAGGATCGGCACCCACAGGCGGCCGCTCCACATCCACGCCAGGCCGTAAATCAACCCGGCGAGCGTGGCGAATGCCACCATCAGCATGCCGCCGGCCAGGTGCGCGGCACCAAACACCAGTGCTGCGATAATCAATGCGGGCCAAGCGCCCAGCCACTGGCTGAGGCGTTGCTGCAGATAACCGCGAAACAGTGCTTCTTCCGCCATACAGACAAAGAACAGATTGGCCATCACAAACGCCAGGATCCAGTCCGGTGCGTGCGGCTCAATCTTCAGGCCGCCGAGGGCTACGGCCACCAGCAGTAAGGCAGGCACTGCCAGTATCAGCGCGATCCAACCGGTTTTACCGGCGCTTTTACCGGTTTCAGCGGCAAACAACGTCGGCAGGCAGGCGAACAGCAGGAATGGCACCAGCGCTTTGTCGAAATTGTAATACATGGTGAACGGCGCGCTGAGCGGGCCGGGTTTTTCACCTTCGATCATCAACTGGTTATGGAACCCCGGCACCAGATGCAGGAATAGCGCCACGCAGCTTGCCACCACCAGCACTTCCAGCGGTATTGCCAGATTACGTTGGGCGCTGTAATGGTGTCGCAGGCCGGCCAGTGCAGCAATGACCAACACGCAGCCCAGGCTGAGCGGGGTCAATACCCCGTGGTACATCCCCATGCCCGCCGATGCGGCCAGAAATAACCAGGCAATCAGCCGGTTAAATGGCAAAAAGAATAACGAAATCGAAAGTACGCCCCACATAACTCTATCCCTTTAAAATATGCACACGGCGCTCAGTGCCTGTGCGGCGTGTGAGTATGGCGAAGTTGAGCGCTATGAAGAATAGTAACATAGAGAGGTTACAGCAAAGGTCCGGACAGTGATCTGAAGTGAGTTTATTCGGCAACTGTCGGATTTACCCTTTCATCCAGGCCTGCGAACGGGTGATTTCCGCCAGGTTTTGCAAAATATCCAGGCTTTGCTGGTGTATCTCCTCGCTCGGCGCCGCGCACAAATCCTGCAATACGGTAACCTGAAAACCTGCGTCGTGAGCCTGCCGCGCGGTGCTTTCAATCGCCAGCGGGGTGCTGACGCCTCCCAGCAACAGGTGATGGCAACGATGCTGCTGCAACCAGGCTAACAAATTGTTACCGGCAAAAGCGGAAACGGCGTTCTTTTCGAACTGAAAATCCACCGGCAACACCTGTAAAGCCTTGTCCCATTGGCAACCGGGGCTGCTCAAACGCAGAGCGCCGATCTGCTTAAGGTGGTTGAACAGCGGAGAGTGGGGCGGGATATCGTGATAATCGTCGGCAAAACCCACGCGCACCCAAATCACCGGAATTTTGCGTACCCGCGCATAGGCCGCAGCGACATTGGTGTTGGCAATCAGGTTATGCGCCACCACCTGTTCATGACAGTGATTCGCGCGCCCCTTGGGGCCAATCAGATCCTCGATCAGATCGATAATAATCAGTGCGGCGGACATAGCCTCTCCAAAAATGAATCCTTCATCCCTTTATGATAAAAGGCCCACTGAGATGTGTTACGCAGGAAGTGTTGCCGGATATGTCATCGGATGAGTGGCAGGGCCACCCCTCCGCAGGATTATCCAGAATGTCAGGCAAGCTGATCCTGCTGATAGCGGTAACCGTCACCGTCGGGCAAGAAGCTCAGGCGGTGGGTAATACACTGCGGCGCGTCTTCCGCATGGTGGGAAACAAACAGCAGTTGGGTGGCGCCCTGGCCGATCAGCACGTCGACAAAGCGGCGCACCAGTTGGCGATTGAGCGGATCCAGCCCCTGCAAAGGTTCGTCGAGGATCAGCAACGCCGGATGCTTGACCAGCGCACGGGCGATCAACGCCAGCCGCTGCTGGCCCCAGGACAGGCTGTGAAACGGCGTATCGCCGCGGGAACCGCCCAACCCCAACAGCGCCAGCCATTGGTCGGCCAATTGCTGCTGCCGGTCAGACACGGCCTGATAGATGCCGATGGAGTCGAAAAATCCGGACAGGATCACGTTGCGTACGCTTGAGCTGACGCGGTAGTCCAGATGCAGGCTGCTGCTGACGTAGCCGATGTGGCGTTTGATATCCCAGATGGTTTCTCCGCTGCCGCGGCGGCGGCCGAACAGGGTAAGATCGTTGCTGTAACCTTGTGGATGATCGCCGGTGATCAGGCTGAGCAGGGTGGATTTACCGGCGCCGTTAGGACCGACGATCTGCCAGTGCTCACCGGGGTTAACCTGCCAGTCGAGATGATTAAGGATGGGGCGATCGTTGTAACTGACTACCCCGTCATGCAGCACGATTAACGGTTGATCCGTCGGCAAGGTGGCTTTCTGGGCAGGATCCTCGGTTTCCGGCAGCGCCAGGCCATCCAGGTTCTCGCTGTGCGCCAATTGCGCCACCAGCGCGTCCGCCATCACCTGTTGGCGCGTGCCCTGGCTTGCGAGAGTGCAATCTGCCAGCACCCCCACCTGCCGGATAAAGTCCGGCACCTCGTCAAAACGGTTGAGCACCAGTACCAGGGTATAGCCGTGCCCGGAGAGATCGTTCAGCAGCGCGGCCAATTGGGCGCGGGAATTCACGTCGAGCCCGTCGAAGGGTTCATCCAGGATCAGCAAGTCGGGCTGCGGCATTAACGCCCGGCACAGCAGGGTTTTGCGCGTTTCGCCCGTGGAAAGGTACTTAAAACGGCGCGTCAGCAGCGCAGTGATGCCAAACTGTGCGGCCAGTTGCGAGCAGCGTTCCGGGTCTTTCACTTCTTCTTGAATGATTTCCGCCGCGGTGCGGCCGGTGTCTTCTTCGCCGGGGCTGAGCAGGTCGGTATTGTTGCGTTGCCATTCGTCGCTGACCAGTTTTTGCAACTGTTCGAAGGAGATGCGCACCTGGCGGCTGAAATCGCTGCGGCGTTCGCCGCTCAGCAGCACCAGCTCATCGGCCAGCGCGCGCGCCAGGGCGGATTTTCCGCTGCCGTTGGCGCCGACAAAGGCCCAACTGTCGCCAGACCGAATCTCCAGCGCATCCAGCGTCAGGGTTCGGGTATCGCTTAAGCGAAATGAACCTTGCGAAATGTGCAACGATGACATTACCTATTCCTTATTGTGCAATTATTTGATTTAGAAATAGGCGTATTGGCGGGTGAAGTCAATCGGCAAAAACGCAACGTTACGTTGCGTTTAGCACAACGTGGCGACAATCACCCGGTCGGCGTTGAACAGGGCGTGCACCGCGCTGCCGGGTTGCAATTTAAGCTGTTGCAGTTCCTGATTGGCTACCGTGGCGCACAGGGTTTCGCCGCCCGCCAACGTCACCAGCACTTCGCTGTGATCGGCACCCGGCTGGATGCTGGCCACCACGCCCGCCAGCGCATTGTCCGCTGCCCCGACGAGGGCCGGATCGGTATTCAGCTTCACCCATGGCGCTTTAATCAGCGCCAACACTTCCTTGCCGGGGGCGAGCTGCAGCCGGTCGGCGCTTTGTTGGGTGAGAGCCGCGCTGAGACGGGTTTTTCCATCGCTCAGTAAAATCTCCAGATGCTGCTGCACCTGCCGGTGGTCGCGTTCGATGACGGTGCCGAAGAACTGATTGCGCGCGCTGGTTTGCAGTGAAAAGCGGGAAATTGCCGCCAGCAGGCTGTCGAGCGGCAGGTTGTCTTGCTGCAATACGTCGAAGGCTTTTTGCTGGATTTGGCCCAGCAGATCGTATAATTGGATCAGCCGTTCACCGTAATGGGTGACCTGAGCGCCGCCGCCGCCCTTGCCGCCGGTGGCGCGTTCCACCACCGTTTGCTCCGCCAGCTGGTTCATTTCGTTAATGGCGTCCCAGGCGCTTTTATAGCTGATGCCCGCCAGTTTGGCGCCCTGGCTGATGGAGCCGGTATGCCGGACCTGCTTGAGCAGCGCGATGCGGCGTGGATCGGCGAACAGTTTTTGCTGGAGTTTTAGGGTAAGGAGGATTTCGGCCTGCATAACGCGTCCTGTCGGCTGCAAAAGCCTTATTGTCGCCGATTTACCGGCAAAGCGCCAAAATGGCACGTTTGGCCGGTTACAAATTTCACCTGATGTTTAAAATAACTCCGTTTTAGCCGCTATTTTGGTTTAAAATGGCGCTACGTAGCGGTGTTCATTGCCGCTCAATGGGCAGTTAAGTGAGGCTACCATGTTGGAATTATTGAAAAGTTTGCTGTTCGCTGTGGTAATGGTGCCGGTGGTCATGGCGATCATTCTCGGCCTGATCTACGGTTTGGCGGAAGTGTTCAACATTTTCTCCAAAGTGGGCCGCTCGAAAGAAAACCGCACTCAGCACTGATCGTCAGCCATCCCCATCTCAACGCCCGCCGGCGCCGTTCGGCGGGTGTCTCAAGTTATGTCTTCCCCTGCCGATAAACCGCATGACAAGCTTCCGCACAACGTTATATTATTTTTTATATAACGAAGAGTGATATTGCACATTAACTTGCGGAGAACACCATGAAACAGCAATGGACTAAATGGGTCGGCGGTATTGTATTGGCATCCGGTATGGTCATGCAGGCGTCTGCGGCAGAGAAAATTACCGTTTTTGCGGCGGCATCGCTGACTAACGCGCTGCAGGATATCGCAACCCAGTATCAGAAAGGCAAGGATGTGCAGGTGATTTCTTCATTTGCCTCTTCTTCAACGCTGGCACGCCAGATTGAACAGGGCGCTCCGGCCGATCTGTTTATTTCCGCCGATCAGCAGTGGATGGACTACGCCATCGATAAACAGCAGATGGTCAAAGAGACGCGGTATACGCTGTTGGGCAACGAACTGGTGCTGATCGCCGCCAAAGACGGCAAACAGGATAAAATTACGCTTAACAAACAGACCGACTGGGCGAAACTGTTGAACGGCGGCCGCCTGGCGGTGGGCGATCCGGACCACGTACCTGCGGGGATCTACGCCAAAGAAGCCTTGCAGAATCTCGGCGTTTGGACCGCGCTGGAGCCTAAACTGGCGCGGGCCAACAACGTACGCAGCGCAATGGCGCTGGTGGAGCGCGGCGAAGCGCCTTTGGGCATTGTTTATGGCTCAGATGCGGTAGCCAGTGATAAAGTCAGCGTGGTGGGCGTCTTCCCGGAAGACAGCCACAAACCGGTTGAATACCCGATGGCGTTGGTTAAAGGCCATCAAACACCGGCCGTCAGCGCTTTTTATAACTATCTGAAAAGCCCGGAAGCGGCGGCTATTTTTCACCATTATGGATTCTCCCCGCGTAAATGATTCTGAGTGAGTACGAGTGGCAGGCCGTTGAACTGAGCCTGAAAGTGTCCGCCGTGGCGGTAGTTTGCAGCTTGCCTTTCGGCATTCTGATGGCCTGGATCCTGGTGCGTTGCCGTTTCCCCGGCAAATCGCTGCTGGACAGTATTATCCACCTGCCGCTGGTGCTGCCGCCGGTGGTGGTCGGCTATATACTGCTGATCGCCATGGGGCGGCGCGGGGTGATTGGCGAATGGCTGTATGACTGGTTCGGTTTCAGTTTCAGCTTTAGCTGGCGCGGTGCGGCGTTGGCGTCCGCCGTGGTGGCGTTTCCGCTGATGGTGCGCGCCATCCGGCTGGCGCTGGAGGCGGTGGATACCCGCCTCGAACAGGCTGCCCGCACTCTGGGTGCCAACCCGTGGCGGGTGTTTTTCACCATTACGCTGCCGTTGTCGCTGCCTGGGGTCATCGTCGGTGTGGTGCTGGGGTTCGCTCGCTCGCTGGGGGAGTTCGGCGCCACCATTACCTTTGTATCCAATATTCCTGGCGAAACGCGCACCATTCCGTTGGCGATGTATACCCTGATTGAAACGCCGGGGGCGGAAGCCGCCGCCGCGCGTCTGTGCGTCATTGCCATAGCGTTGTCGCTGGTTTCACTGATGGTTTCCGAGTGGCTGGCCCGCTGGGGCCGCAAACGGATGGGTATCTAAATGCTGGAGCTGGATTTTTCCCAACGCCTCGGCGATCTCAACCTCAACGTGCGCGCGGATCTGCCCGCTCAGGGCATTACCGCCATTTTTGGCCTGTCCGGCGCCGGTAAAACCTCCTTAATCAACGCCATTGGCGGCCTGACGCGTTTGCAACAGGGGCGCATAGTGCTCAATGGACGCACGCTGGCGGATACCGCCAGCGGCTTGTGCCTGCCGCCGGAAAAACGCCGCATCGGCTACGTGTTTCAGGACGCGCGCCTGTTCCCGCATTACCGGGTGCGCGGCAACCTGCAATACGGCATGGCGGCCGGCATGCGCTCGCAGTTCGACGGCATCGTTGAACTGTTGGGCATCGGCCCCTTGCTTAACCGCCTGCCGTTGACCTTGTCCGGCGGTGAAAAACAACGAGTGGCGATTGGTCGCGCCTTGCTGACCGCCCCGGAACTGCTGTTGATGGACGAACCGCTGGCGTCGCTGGATCTGCCGCGCAAGCGCGAACTGCTGCCGTACCTGGAGCGGCTGGCGCAGGACGTCAATATCCCGATCCTCTACGTCAGCCACAGCATGGACGAAATCCTGCGTCTGGCGGAACAGGTGATGGTGCTGGATAACGGCCAGGTGCGGGCATTCGGCGGGCTGGAAGAGGTTTGGGCCAGCAGTGCGCTGCGGCCCTGGTTACAGCGGGAAGATCAAAGCAGCGTGTTGCGCGTCAGCGTGATCGAACATCACTCCCGCTATGCCATGACCGCCCTGGCGCTGGGCGATCAACGCCTGTGGGTCAGCGGTGTCGATGCCCCATTGGGGGCGCAACTGCGTATCCGCATCAATGCCGCCGACGTTTCACTGATCTTGCAGCCGCCGGTTAACAGCAGCATTCGCAACGTTTTGCCGGCCAAGGTGACCGAGTGTCTGGAGGCCGACGGGCAAGTGGAAGTGAAGCTGGCGGTGGGGGAAAGCGTGCTGTGGGCGCGCATTACGCCGTGGGCGCGTGACGAGCTGGCGATCCGGCCGGGGCAGTGGCTATACGCTCAGGTGAAAAGCGTGTCTATCAGTCGCGAGGCGCGCTGAATACGGCCCTCCCGCAGGGGGAGGGCGAAGGGGTTACTGGCCCAGCACCCGCGTGCGGATCACGTCGGCGATGCCTGGCTGCAGGTGATCGGCGATCACCAGATCGGCGCGCTGTTTGACAGCGTCATCGGCGTTGCCCATGGCTACGCCCAGACCGGCCGCTTCCAGCATGCTGAGATCGTTGTAGTTATCCCCGAAGGCCACCACCTGATCCATGCTCAGCCCCTGAGACTCGACCCACTGTTGCAGGCGTTTGCCCTTGCTGTTGCCGCCTTTGGCGATATCTACCTGATCGTGCCATGACCATTCGCACGCCAGCCCCAGCTCTTTTTCCACCGTTTCGGCGAAGCTGCGCAGCGCGGGAATATCGTCGTGCGAGGTCGCGAACTTCCAGATCGATTGCACATCGTCCACCGCCTGAACCAGGCTGTTGACGTGAAGCAGCGTCGGGCGTTGCGCCGGGGGCAGGGTTTCCGCCCAGGCCAGCGAGCGGGTGATGTGGCCGCTGGTATCCTGATACAGCATGGCGTCGTCCACATACATCAGGCCGTGAATGCCGCTTTGTTTCAGCATTTGCAGCACCAACCTGGCCTGCTCTTTTGGCAGCGGATCGGCAGCCAACACCTTTTTCTGCTGGAAGTCATACAGATAGGTGCCGTTGCAGCAGATAGCCGGCGTGTCTATTTCCAGCGCCTGGTAGAACGGGTGGATCGCCACGTGATGGCGACCGGTGGCCACCACCACTTTGATACCGGCGGCGCGTGCTTCAGCCAGGGCCGCCAGCGACTGCGGCAAAATGCGTTTTTGGTTGTCCAGCAGGGTGCCGTCCAGATCGAGGGCAATGACGCGGTAGCTCATAGGGATCTCATTATCGTTAGCAACAAAACTAACCTGATGGTACACCGGATAAGCGATGGATAAAACTGCACAGATTTCATCTGCAACCCGGGGTTGTTATGTCACCGATGTGAGGTAAGCTAGAGGAAACCGAAAAACCTGAAACCGGTTTCTCTTTTACTCTCTTCAAGGAGAACACATGAAGCAAATCGTTTATGTCGCCAGCCCGGAAAGCCAGCAAATCCACGTGTGGCAGTTAAATGACACCGGCGCACTGGAGCTGCTGCAGACCGTCGATGTACCGGGCCAGGTACAGCCGATGGCGATCCACCCGGATAAAACGCACCTGTACGTCGGCGTGCGGCCGGCCTTCGGGATCGTCAGCTACCGCATTGAGGCGGACGGTAAACTGCAACAGGCCGGCATGGCGCCGCTGCCGGGCAGCCCAACCCATATTTCCACCGATTTGCAGGGCCGCTATCTGTTCTCCGCGTCCTACAGCGGCAACTGCGCCAGCGTCAGCCCGATCGGCCATGACGGCGTGGTAGTGGCACCCCTTCAGCAGATCGACGGTTTGACCGCGCCGCACTCGGCCAACATCGACCCGACCAATCAGCTGCTGCTGGTGCCTTGCCTGAAAGAAGATCGCATCCGCCTGTTCAACCTGAGTCAGGAAGGCAAACTGACGCCGCACGCACAGGACGCGGTGGCTACCGCAACAGGTGCTGGCCCGCGTCATATGGCGTTCCACCACAATGACAACTATGCCTACTGCGTGAACGAGCTGGACGGTACGGTAGACGTGTTCGTCATCACTGAAAACGGCAGCAAATACACCCTGACGCAGACGGTGAATATCATGCCGGACGATTTCGACGGCACCCGCTGGGCGGCGGATATCCACATCACGCCGAATGGCCGCTTCCTGTACACCAGTGACCGCACCGCCAGCATCCTGACGATTTTCAGAGTGTCCGAAGACGGTAGCACCCTGTCGCCGGTCGGCCATCATCCGACCGAAGAGCAGCCACGCGGTTTCAACATCGACCACAGCGGCCGCTTCGTGATTGCCGCAGGTCAGAAATCCGATCATATCGGCGTCTATGAAATCGATCAGACCAACGGCAAACTGACCACGCTGGCGCGTTATCCGGTGGGCAAGGGCCCGATGTGGGTGAGCGTGTTAGATACCCGTCATACTTGAAGCTGCCTCTGTGTTGGCTGCATTTAGTTACGTGGCCCGTCCATGGGCCACACCCCTTCAGGGCCGCTGCAAGCAGCGTTCAAATCTGCTCCCGGCAGATTTGTCACCCCAGTCACTTACTTGAGTAAGCTCCTGGGGATTCACAAACTTGCCGCGTTACTCGGCAAAGCCTCGCCCCCGTAGGGGCCAGCGCAAGCGCTGTTCAACAAAACCGTTGGTTCTGTTGTGATGCAACTCCAATTATTTAGGGTATAGAAAGAGGGTATTACTCAATGCGTGGTATGCGGCGGTGTAAATAGACTTTCGCCGCCTCATATTATCTACGCCGAATCAACTTTTCCGTCGGGGCGGATACACCTGCTCCGAGCGTTCTCAGCTGTACTTTACCGTCAGCGTGGCGTTGCCAAGGCTGTGGAAGTGCACGTTAAAGCCGACCAGTGCGCCGCTGGAACCTTCATCCACCTCAATGCTCTCAACGTCCAATGCATGAATCGTGAAGTGATAGCGATGGCTTTCACCCTGCGGAGGGGCTGCGCCGCCGTAGCCGGCTGAACCAAAATCGGTGCGGGTCTGGATAGCGCCGGCCGGCAGACCGCCTTTGCCGGAGCCTGCGCCCTGCGGCAGTTCGCGCGTCTGCGCCGGGATATTGGCCACCACCCAGTGCCACCAACCTGAGCCGGTCGGGGCATCGGGATCGTACACCGACATCACGAAGCTCTTGGTGCCTTCCGGCACGCCATCCCAGGCCAGATGCGGCGACAGGTTATCGCCCTGATAGCCCATGCCGTTAAACACCTGGCGCTCCGGCATTTTCGCGCCGTCTTGCAGATCGTTGCTGTACAAACGAAAGCTCATAATGACTCCATGGGTCGGTAAAAGCTGAATGCCTAAGCTAGATCTTTTTGGCGCGATAACACAAGCGTCATTGCATCTCGCCAGCCACCTCATCTATGAGTTATCCTCGTTAACGCTGAAGCTACATACGTGACATCAATAATTCACAGATCGATAAAAGTAATCATGATTTCATTCAAAAAACGCACGCCGTGGTTTGGTTGGCTGCGCCGCTGGGCCAAGGGCATCAAGCGCGACATCTATGCACTGTGGCTGGCGGCCCGCGATCGGCGCACTCCCTGGTATGCCAAATTGATCGCCCTGCTGGTGGCGGGTTATGCGGTGTCGCCTATCGATTTGATCCCGGACTTTATCCCGGTGCTGGGCTATCTGGACGACGTGATCATCGTGCCGTTGGGCATCATGCTGGCGGTACGCCTGATCCCCCAGCCGCTGATGGCGGAACTGCGGGAGAAGGCGCAACGGCGTATCGATAATCCCACCGGCCGCATGGCGGCGGTGATGATCATTTTATTGTGGGTGCTGTGTCTGGTGTTGCTGGCCCGCTATCTGGACCAGCACTGGTAAGCCGTTAGCTCGCCGCTGCGGTCACGGCGGCGGTCAACCGGCTGAGCTGTTCGGGCTGAATGATGTAAGGCGGCATCAGGTAAATCAGCTTGCCGAATGGCCGGATCCACACTCCGCGCTCGACAAAACCGCGCTGCAACTGTGCCACGTCCACCGGTTCGCGCATTTCCACCACGCCAATCGCCCCCAGCACTCGCACATCCGCCACTTTTGGCCGCGACAGGAGCGGCAATAGCTGCTGTTTTAGCTGCGTTTCGATGGCGGCGACCTGCTGTTGCCAATGGTTTTCCGCCAACAGCGACAGGCTGGCTTCGGCCACCGCGCAGGCCAGCGGGTTGCCCATAAAGGTCGGCCCGTGCATAAAGCAGCCCGCCGCACCATTGCTGATGGTTTCCGCTACGTGGCGGGTGGTCAGAGTGGCCGACAGCGTCATATAGCCGCCGGTCAGCGCCTTGCCCAGGCAGAGAATATCCGGTACCACCTCCGCGTGCTCACAAGCAAACAGCTTGCCGGTGCGGCCAAATCCGGTGGCGATTTCATCGGCAATCAGCAGTATCTGATGCTGGTCGCATAGCTCGCGCACCCGCTTGAGGTAGGTGGGGTGGTAAATGCGCATCCCTCCTGCGCCTTGCACCACCGGCTCCAGAATCACTGCGGCGATCTCCCCGGCGTGCTGTTCCAGCAGCGCGGCGAACGGCGCAATGTCGTTTTCATTCCAGGGTTCATCAAAACGGCACTGCGGCGCAGTGGCGAACAGGTGCGGCGCGAGATAGCCCTGATACAGACTGTGCATCGAGTTGTCAGGATCGCACACCGACATCGCACCGAAGGTATCGCCGTGATAGCCGTGACGCAGGGTCAGAATGCGCTGCCGCCGTTCCCCACGCGCCTGCCAGTATTGCAGCGCCATCTTCAGCGCCACTTCGACGGCCACCGAGCCGGAATCCGCCAGAAAAACGCATTGCAGCGCCTCCGGCGTCATCTCCACCAGCCTGCGGCACAGCGCGATAGCGGCAGGATGGGTGATGCCGCCGAACATCACGTGCGACATTTTTTCCAGTTGCCGGGTGGCGGCCAGGTTCAACTGCGGGTGGTTATAGCCGTGGATCGCCGCCCACCAGGAAGACATGCCGTCTACCAGGCGCCGGCCGTCGGCCAATTGCAGTTCGACGCCGCTGGCGGCCTCTACCGGATAGCAGGGCAATGGATGGCTCATGGAGGTGTACGGGTGCCAGATATGGCGCTGGTCGAATTCAAGGTCGGAGGCGCTGATAGACATGCTTGTAAACCAAATCATATTCGTAATGGTTGACAGTATATCCACAATATCTACACTGACGACACTTTTTTCATTTTTGGAGACGCCGTGATGGCCGATCGCATTCACTGGACAGTAGGTCTCGCCCAGACCTTGTTTGATAAACCGTTACTTGAGCTGTTGTTTGAAGCCCAGACCGTTCACCGCCGGCATTTTGACCCGCGTCAGGTGCAGGTGAGCACGCTGTTATCAATCAAAACCGGCGCCTGTCCGGAAGACTGCAAATACTGCCCGCAAAGTTCGCGCTACAAAACCGGCCTTGAGTCGGAGCGGCTGATGCAGGTGGAACAGGTGCTGGAATCGGCACGCAAGGCCAAAGCGAATGGATCGACCCGCTTCTGCATGGGGGCGGCTTGGAAGAACCCGCACGAGCGCGATATGCCCTATCTGCAACAGATGGTGCAGGGGGTGAAGGCGATGGGCATGGAAACCTGCATGACGCTGGGCACGCTTGACCACACCCAGGCAGAACGGCTGGCGGATGCCGGGCTGGATTATTACAACCACAACCTGGACACCTCGCCGGAGTTTTACGGCAACATCATCACCACCCGCAGCTATCAGGAACGTCTGGACACGCTGGACAAGGTGCGCGGGGCGGGCATTAAAGTCTGTTCCGGCGGCATCGTCGGGCTGGGTGAGACGGTGCGTGACCGCGCCGGGCTGCTGGTGCAGCTGGCTAACCTGCCGACACCGCCGGAGAGCGTGCCGATCAACATGCTGGTGAAGGTAAAAGGCACGCCGCTGGCGGATAACGATGACGTCGATCCGTTCGATTTCATCCGCACCATCGCGGTGGCGCGCATCATGATGCCGGCCTCTTACGTCCGCCTTTCCGCCGGTCGCGAACAAATGAACGAGCAAACTCAGGCGATGTGCTTTATGGCCGGCGCCAACTCCATCTTCTACGGCTGCAAACTGCTGACCACGCCAAACCCGGAAGAAGACAAAGATCTGCAACTGTTCCGCAAGCTGGGCCTCAACCCGCAGCAGACCGAAACCGAGCACGGCGACAACCAGCAGCAACAGGTACTGGCGGAGCAACTGCTGCATGCCGATACCGCTGAGTTTTACAACGCGGCGCTGTAATGAGCTGGCAACAACGTATTGAACAGGCGCTGGAGGAGAGGCAGCAGAATGCCGCTTACCGTCATCGCCAGGTGAACCAGGGCGGCAATGGCCGCCATATTCAGCTCAACGGCGAGCGCTACCTGAACTTTTCCGGCAACGACTATCTTGGCCTGAGCCAGGATCCGCAGGTGATCGCCGCCTGGCAACAGGGCGCCCAGCAGTATGGCGTCGGCAGCGGCGGCTCCGGGCACGTCACCGGGTTCTGTGCGGCGCATCAGGCGCTGGAACAGCAACTGGCGGAGTGGCTCGGCTACCCGCGTGCGCTGCTGTTTATCTCCGGCTATGCCGCCAATCAGGCATTGCTGGCGGCGCTGATGCAGGCGGACGATCGCATATTGGCGGACCGGCTCAGCCACGCGTCGCTGCTGGAGGCGGCCGCCCATTCACCTGCCCAGCTGCGGCGTTTTCGCCACAATCAGCCGCAGGCGCTGGCCAGCCTGCTGGCAAAATCCTGCGGTGGCCAGATGCTGGCGGTGACCGAAGGGGTGTTCAGCATGGACGGCGACAGCGCACCGCTGGCGGAGCTGCATCGCCTGACCCAAGCGGCGGGGGCCTGGCTGATGGTCGATGACGCGCACGGCATCGGCGTTCACGGTGAACAGGGGCGCGGCAGTTGCTGGCAGCAGGGCGTGCGGCCCGAACTGTTGGTGGTCACCTTTGGCAAAGCCTTTGGCGTCAGCGGCGCGGCGGTGCTGTGCGACGAGGCCACGGCGGAATATCTGCTGCAGTTTGCCCGCCATTTGATTTACAGCACCGCCATGCCGCCGGCGCAGGCTTGCGCCTTGCAGACGGCGTTGCAGCGTATCCAGCAGGGGGACGAATTACGCGCCCGGCTGCAGGACAATATTCAGCGCTTCCGCCAAGGTGCGGCCCAGTTACCGTTAGCCCTGACGGCGTCGGTGACCGCCATTCAGCCGTTGCTGGTGGGCGACAACCAGCGTGCGCTCGATCTGGCGCAGCAGCTGCGTGGCCAGGGGTTGTGGGTGAGCGCCATTCGTCCGCCAACGGTGCCGCCGGGCGGCGCGCGCCTGCGCATTACCCTGACGGCGGCGCATCAGCCGCAGGATATCGATCGCCTGCTGGAGGTATTGCATGACGTCAGCCTTTGAGCCGGTCAACAAGCAGGCGGTAGCCTCGGCCTTCAGCCGTGCGGCGGGCAGTTATGATTCGGCGGCGGTACTGCAACGTGATGTTGGTGAGCGCTTGCTGGGGATGGGGGCGAAGCATCGGGGCGAACAGTTGCTCGACGCAGGCTGCGGCACCGGGCACTTCAGCCGCCGCTGGCGCGAATTGGGGAAGCAGGTTACCGCGCTCGATCTGGCGCCGGGCATGCTGGCATTCGCCCGCCAGCAACAGGCAGCGGATCACTATTTGCTGGGGGATATCGAAAATGTGCCGCTGCCCGCGGCTGCGGTAGATATCTGTTTCAGCAGCCTGGTGGTGCAATGGTGCAGCGATTTGCCGCGCGCTTTGGCGGAGCTGTACCGGGTAACCCGGCCGGGTGGCGTGATTTTGTTTTCTACGCTGGCGGAAGGCTCGCTGGCGGAATTGGGCGACGCCTGGCAGCAGGTGGACGGCGAGCGTCACGTGAACGACTTTCTGCCGTTGGCGCAGATCGACGCGGCCTGTGCCGGCTATCGCCACCTTCTGGAGACGGAGCGACAAACCTTGAACTACCCGGACGTGATGGCGCTGATGCGATCGCTCAAGGGGATTGGTGCCACCCATTTGCATCAGGGGCGCGAAGCCGGTTTGCTGTCCCGTCGGCGGCTTGCCGCTTTACAGGCTGCCTATCCACGCCGGGGTGGGCAATTCCCGCTCAGCTATCATCTGGTTTATGGAGTGATTTATCGTGATTAAGCGTTGGTTCGTCACCGGCACCGATACGGAGGTGGGCAAAACCGTGGCCAGCAGCGCCTTGTTGCAGGCGGCCAATTTGGCGGGGTATCGCACGGCCGGTTACAAGCCGGTTGCCTCCGGCAGCGACATGACGGCCGAGGGGCTGCGCAATGGCGACGCGCTGGCATTACAGGCCAACAGCGCCGTGGCGCTGAGCTACGCGGAGGTGAATCCTTATGTGTTTGCCGAACCGACGTCGCCGCACATTGTCAGTGCCGACGAAGGGCGGCCAATCGAACTGGCCCAGCTTTCCGCCGGCCTGCGCCACCTGGAGCAAAGGGCCGACTGGCTGTTGGTCGAAGGGGCAGGCGGTTGGTTTACGCCGCTTTCCGAGCAGCATACCTTCGCCGACTGGGTACAGCAGGAGCAACTGCCGGTGATCCTGGTGGTAGGGATCAAACTGGGTTGCATTAACCATGCCGTGCTGACCGCGCAGGCGATCCAGCAGGCGGGGTTGCAGTTTGTCGGGTGGATTGCCAACGACGTCACCGCACCGGGCCGCCGTCATCAGGAATATTTGGCTACGCTGCGCCGTATGCTGCCTGCGCCATTGCTGGGGGAGATCCCGCATCTGCCGCAACCTGAACGGCAGGCGCTGGGGGCATATCTGGATTTGAGCGTTTTATCCCACTGATCGTCGAGTCGTCCGTCCACGGCATTTACCGTGGACGGAGATAATGTGACTTGTCGTTTTCACATGGCAGTAACGCAGGCATTATCGAAGTACAGAACGCCATTTTTCGCCAAAGCGTACAAATTGAAAGACAGGATGACGTGGGTTGCCCAAACCGGCACTTTGCGTCTGTTGCTGTTAAAACGGTACTCTTTGAACTGAGCATAATCATTGGCGTTTAGGGTGCCATCCCAGGCGGCGGCATCAGATTTGGCGATGATCGACACGCCATTGCTTTCCGTTTCCTGAATGCAGGCATAGCGAAGCGTGGCAAATAAATTGCCGGACCCGCCATTCAGCGCTTTCAGAGTAAAGCAGGCGCCCAACTGTTCATATTGCGATACCGGAACAACCACCCTCAGACCGGCGTTTGAATTGGTATTACCCAGCTTGGTCACCTTTAACGCATTGCTGCCGTTAACGCCCGCACCGGCTTCAATGGCGAGGGTAATGGCATCCGAGGTAAAAGGATCGCTGACGTTACCGCCGGAAACCTCCCAACCGAAGGGTTTGGTGCTGAATGCGAAACTGCCGTCCTTGATTTTATTATTATTCTCGGTAGTTAAAGTTTGAAGGCCTTTACCCCCGCCGCCGCCATCGAGCCGGCTATTATTAATCACAAAGTCGCCAGTGCCGCCGAAATAACGCCCTGTCGCGGTTCTGACACCATAAAATTTAACGTTTTCGACGATAATTCCACTGCTGCCCGCTTCGGCAAAAAAACAGTAATCTTTGGTCAGAGGGCCTTCCAGCGTAATAATCTCGCCTCCCTGAATAAGCAACGAGGCATTTTGGTTGGCGCTACAACGGAAGGGAAAATCAGTGAGTGGGCTATTTTCATTATTGAACTCGATATGGCAACCGTGCAGTTCGACGCTCCCTGCTTGCACATTCACAATAGCACCAGCGTAATCTATTGATGTACCGAAGAAACGAAAAGCGCCGTTCGGGTTCTGGTTGCCGATGGCCAGCCCTTGCGAGTTACCGAGAGTGCCACCAAAGAAGTTAATTCCTTCACCAAAGTTTTTAGCACCGGATTCAGCAGAGGGCATGTGCACGCATTCATGGCAGCGGATGATCTCACAGGCATAGTGATGCCCAATATAGGCGTTGGCGCCAAAATACATACCGTAATAAAAACCGGAGATATACAGGTTATTAACGGAAAAATTCCCCAGCAGGCTTTCTGGCGAGTCAAACAGGATCCCGTCGATAAAGTTGTATTCGACTTTTTCTTCATCGGCCACAGTAGGCGGTGTGGATTTTTTCTTTGCACCTATCCCTTTGACGGTAAAGTTTTTTAAGATTGGCGCTGGTCGAATTGGGACACCATTATCCAATGCGAGGGCGGTTGTGTAGCAACGCATAAAGTAGTTGTGATCGCTTTCAGTGCCACTCGGAATCTTAGTGGTTATATTTACGCCGTTGCCGTCGATATAAACGAAGCCCACGTCGATATCGGTCTTGGGCGCTACCCATTCCTCAAAGGGCGCAGTGAATTTGACGATTGCCGGTCTTTTTAATGTGTCTTTGATGAAGGTTTGCGCTTTGATCAGCTCATCGCGTGACTTGACGTAAATCCCCCCGATATCGAGACGTTCTTTTAGGGTCCAGATCTTCGTGTTCAGATCGCTATATTGAATAAACGCAGCGTCGTTATCGGCCATTGTCCACTCCTCAGTAAGGTCAATCAGGTATGAAAGCCCGTTGAGTATGGAAGGCGTGTAGACTCATTCACAGCAATGCGGGCTCTGTCCTGGCTGATACAACACAGGAGCAGAGAAAGGGGATCAACCGGCTCGAGCGAGAGCTGGGGCGCAATACTCCGCGCCCCGCCAGTTACACTGCCAGATAGGCATTGATCAAGTCCTCGTCCAACTGCTCCAGCGTGCCGTTCGCCACACTGCGGCCCTGATCCATCAGGCAAAAGCGATCCGCTACGCGGCGCACAAACGGCAATTTGTGCTCCACCAGCAGGATCGTCATGCCCAGTTCGCGGTTCAGTTTGCGGATCGCATTACCGATATCGGCGGCGATCGAAGGCTGTACTCCGCTGGTCGGTTCGTCGAGGATCAGCAGCTCAGGCTCCAGCACCAGCGCACGGCCAATCGCCAGTTGCTGTTGCTCGCCATCGCACAAATCCCCGGCCCGGCGGCTGCGCATTTCCCGCAGGTTGGGGAACAGGCTGTAAATGAGCGGCGGAATGCGCCGGGTTTTGTCCCGGCCGGCCATCAGCGCCACCTGCAGGTTCTCCTCCACGCTGAGCTGCGAGAAGATTTGTCGCCCTTGCGGCACGTAACTGATGCCCAGCGCCGCCCGGTTTTCCATCGGCTGCTGCAACAGATTTTGCGGGGGTTCGTCCGCCAATTGCCAGGTCATGCTGCCGCTGACGACCGGCAAATGCCCCATAATGCAGTTGACCAACGTGGTTTTGCCCACGCCGTTACGGCCGATAAGCACCGTGCACTGGCCGCGCGGCAACTCCAGGTTAATATCCCACAGGGTATGATTTTGCCCGTAGAACTGGTTCACTGACCTTAAACTCAACATCCGGCACTCTCCTCAAAGACCCGTATTCCACTCGTGGATGTGTGCCCAAATGGGCACAGGCGTAACGCGTTCCTGCTAAAAACCACACCGATTTCACCGGCCGGCATCAGAGCAGGAACGGCCATCAAACGTCTACTTCCCTGCGTTATCCACTCCTTACTGCTTGAACCGCCCTGGCGGTTTATTTCCCGAGTGTCTTAATGTCCAGAATAAAATGCTGCATGCCTACCTTTAACTAGGTAGTTACGGTTAAGGAAAAATAAACGATTTACAGGCAAAAATGGTTGTTAATGGCGTTTTATCAGCGTGTTTTCGCCTTTGTTGTGTCATTGCCAGTTATTTAGCCCCAGGCTGACGCTGAACGTAGAGCAGCTAATCCTGCCGTACCGACGCGGATATTTCACCTGGTCTCACTTTTGCCGTTAAACGATATTGCAACTCTCAGGCCAACTTTTACAATCGGGGAAAAAAGGGGGAATGTTATTGTCTTGTTAACCGTTTGTCGGGTGTAGACTGGCCCAGCGGCCCGGCCAAAAATGCGGTGGAAAGTTAACGCGGACGATTTTTGCACTGTTGCAGTGCTGTGAGGAAAAGTGATGGTGCAAACTATTTCGCCGGTTGCGGCAAGATGCGGCACATGAGCGCAAAAATGGGATAAATGTGTTTTTGGCAATGGGGCTGTTTAGCATTAATCGGTATAAACAAAGCGAATTTTTTGTGAAAAAATAACTAAAAAAGCCGTTTCGGCGAGGAGAAACGGTAAAAAGCGTTCTTTCTGCAACTCCCGTCACGGGCGGGGCGGTGGGAGTTATCCACTATTCCTGTGGATAACCTTGTGCATTAGATTTAGAAAAGCGGTTTAAAGCGAGAGCGGGCGCGGGTTCTGTTCGCGTTGGCCGCATTCTCATCTTTTTATTAAATGTGTTTAATATCAATAAATTAACTAAAATCAAGACACGAATGTATTGATGATGTGGCTATGTATGATTTTTCGCCGCAGTGCTATCAATAAGTTAATTTTTGACGGATTTTGGGGATAAATCAGTTATTGACAATAAAAATGTCACGCGACTGTAACCCTGTCGGTGCATCCACGCCCCGCCGACGCGCATTAGGCGGCGCTTTGCCATTGCGCGTCGGTGCCGGGGTCAATGGCGGGCTACGCCATCTTGAGTAACGAATCGCTTGAAGCTGGTTTTATATCCAGTATCATAGGCACTGGCGAAAATCGCCGGGGCTTTCCATAATTAGGGGCCATTCGTCGAGCATCCGCTCCATGGCCGCCTGAGCGCGCGCATCTCCACAGGGTAGCCGAGTCAATGAGTAAAATTTTCAAACTGCATTCCGATTTCAAACCGGCCGGCGATCAGCCGGAAGCCATTCGCAAGCTGGAAGAGGGCCTGGAAGACGGCCTGGCGCATCAAACGCTGTTGGGCGTTACCGGTTCGGGCAAGACATTTACCATCGCCAACGTTATCGCCGATCTAAACCGGCCGACCATGGTACTGGCGCCAAACAAGACGCTGGCGGCGCAGCTGTATGGCGAGATGAAAGAGTTCTTCCCCGAGAATGCGGTTGAGTATTTTGTCTCGTACTACGACTACTACCAGCCGGAAGCCTATGTTCCCAGCTCCGACACCTTTATTGAAAAAGACTCCGCGGTGAACGAGCACATCGAACAAATGCGCCTTTCAGCCACCAAAGCGCTGCTGGAACGCCGCGACGTGGTGGTGGTGGCATCGGTGTCGGCAATCTACGGTCTGGGCGATCCGGAGCTGTATCTGAAGATGATGCTGCACCTGACCAAGGGCATGATCATCGATCAACGTTCGATCTTGCGGCGTTTGACGGAGCTGCAATATTCCCGCAACGATCAGGCTTTCCAGCGCGCCACCTTCCGCGTGCGCGGCGAGGTGATCGACATCTTCCCGGCAGAGTCGGACGAGCTGGCGCTACGCATCGAGCTGTTTGATGAAGAAGTCGAGCGGCTTTCGCTGTTCGATCCGCTGACCGGCCAGATCGAACAGGTGGTACAGCGCTTCACCATTTACCCGAAGTCGCACTACGTGACGCCGCGCGAGCGGATCCTGCAGGCGATGGAAGAGATCAAGGTGGATCTGGCCGAGCGGCGCAAGGTGCTGCTGGCCAACAACAAGCTGCTGGAAGAACAGCGCCTGACGCAGCGCACCCAGTTTGATCTGGAGATGATGAACGAGCTGGGCTACTGCTCCGGCATTGAAAACTATTCGCGCTATTTGTCCGGGCGCAGCGAGGGCGAGCCGCCACCGACGCTGTTTGACTACTTGCCGGCGGATGGCCTGCTGGTGGTCGATGAATCGCACGTCACCATTCCGCAAATCGGCGGTATGTACAAAGGTGACCGCTCGCGCAAGGAAACGCTGGTGGAATACGGCTTCCGCCTGCCGTCGGCGCTGGATAACCGCCCGATGCGCTTTGAAGAATTCGAAGCGCTGGCGCCGCAGACTATTTACGTGTCCGCCACGCCGGGCAAATATGAGCTGGAGAAATCCGGCGACGACATTATTGATCAGGTCGTGCGGCCTACCGGGTTGCTGGATCCGATAGTGGAAGTGCGGCCGGTCACCACCCAGGTGGACGACCTGCTTTCCGAGATCCGCAAGCGGGTGGCGGTCAAGGAACGCGTGTTGGTTACCACCCTGACCAAGCGCATGGCGGAAGATCTGACCGAATACCTGGAAGAGCACGGCGAGCGCGTGCGCTATCTGCACTCGGACATCGATACCGTGGAACGCGTCGAAATCATTCGTGACCTGCGTCTGGGCGAGTTTGACGTGCTGGTGGGTATCAACCTGTTGCGTGAAGGGCTGGATATGCCTGAGGTGTCGCTGGTGGCGATTCTGGACGCAGACAAGGAAGGTTTCCTGCGTTCCGAACGCTCCCTGATCCAGACCATCGGGCGTGCGGCGCGTAATCTCAACGGCAAGGCAATCCTCTACGGCGACAGAATTACCGACTCGATGGCCAGGGCGATTGGCGAGACCGAGCGCCGCCGCGTCAAGCAGCAGGCGTTCAACGAAGAAAACGGCATCGTGCCTAAAGGCCTGAACAAGAAAGTGTCCGATATCCTGCAGTTGGGCCAGCCGGGCAACCGCAGCAAGGGCCGAGGGAAGGGCAAGGCCGCGGAAAGCGCCGCTCAGTATCAGCACCTGACGCCAAAAGCGCTGGATCAGAAAATCCGCGAGCTGGAAGCGCAGATGTATACCCACGCGCAGAACCTGGAGTTCGAGCTGGCCGCCGGTTTGCGTGACGAAATCCACCAGTTGCGCGAGCAGTTTATCGCCATCTCGTGAGCCGTTGGGGCACCGTATTCGGTGCCCGCATCCATCGGGGCGAATTTCTTCGCCCCCTACGGTGATGTGAACGCTGCGGTTTGAAAGACGAAGGGTATAAATTTCTTGTCGCCTGCGCCAAAGCTGATTATGGTGTGCGGCCAATTGACTAACGCGAGCCAAAGATCATGACCGAACACCAGTCCAAAGACCCGTTGCACGGCGTCACTCTGGAACAACTTTTAACTAAGCTGGTGGAGAGCTATGGCTGGTCAGGGTTGGCCGAACGCATTCGCATCAACTGCTTCAGCAGCGATCCCAGCATCAAATCCAGCCTGAAGTTTTTGCGCCGCACGCCCTGGGCGCGCAAGCAGGTGGAAGATCTCTATATCGATATGGTCAACAGCGCCGTCAGCGACAACCCGTGGCTGCGTGGGCGCGATTAACCGACCGCGATTAACTCAGGCGCGGGTGCCCAGTTCTATCAACGCCTGATCCAGCGCCTGGCGCAACAGTTGGCGATCGTGGCGGTAAGGAATATCGGCGGCTTCCAGCGGTTGCTGAATCACTACCCGATCCTGCACTGCCCCTGTATCCGCCGCCGGGCCGACAATCAGCGCATCAATCATCTTGCGGCCAATCCGCTCTTCCATCAGTTCCAGCTTGTCTTTCAGTGACAATGCCGCCGCCGCGACGCTCAGTTCGCGCCCCAGATTGCCGATGTAAATCATATTGGCGCTGCTGCGACGCAGAGCCTGGGTGAGATCGTCCAACAGTAACAACGGCATCAGGCTGGTGAGAAAACTGCCCGGCCCAATCAGGATAACGTCGGCCTGCGCGATGGCGTCCAGCGCTTCACGCGTGGCATGGACGTGCGGCGACAGCATCAGCTCCTGCGGCATATGGGTGAGCTGGTCGATATTCACCTCACCGTAAACCTGGTGGCCTTCGTGATCGTGCGCCATCAGATCCACCGGCTGCTCGGACATCGGGATCAGCGCCGCGTCCACTTTCAGCAGGCTGCGTACCAGATTGATCGCTTCCAACGGGCGCACGCTAAGATGATCCAGCGCTTTCAGCATCAGATTGCCGAGATTATGCCCCGACAGCTCGCCGTTGCCGCTGAAGCGGTATTCGAACATCGCGGAGGCGACGCTCGGTTCGGTGATCAGTTGATTGAGACAGTTGCGGGTATCGCCCCAGGCAATGCCGCCTTCCGAGCGGCGGATGCGACCGGTGGAACCGCCATTATCGGTGGTGGTCACAATGCCGGTTAAACGGGAGCCTAAAGACGACAGGGAAGACATCACGCGACCAAGACCGTGGCCGCCACCTAATGCCACCACCCGATCGAGATCGGCCAGGGTACGATTACGCATAAATTTCCTTACAAAGGGGGCTGAAACTGCCCGCATAAAATAGCGGATCTGGCGTAAAAACGCGATATACCCGTCATACTTGAAGTTGCCTCTGTGTTGGCTGCAAGCGCTTACCCCAGTCACTTACTTGAGTAAGCTCCTGGGGGCTCCCGCTCTTGCCGTCGGGAGGCAACTCCAATTATTTAGGGTAAAAGAGTGTCATTTGCGTGATTTTGGTCAATTCACCTGCGTAAGGGGCGTTTATCATGGTTAACCAGACTCGCGGCCACCTAAAAACGCTGTATACACAATTATATAGCGAAATTGCGAGTTGGCTATCGCGTTTATTTAGCGCTAGTATTCTGGTGAAAACCACGGTTTCGTTCCGGCTATTTAAGCAGCGGGAACTGAGACCAAAACTCCTAGCCTCTGGGCCTACGTTGTTCCTGCGAACAATATGGCGCTTGGGCCGTGGCGAAGTCAGCCACCAGGGTGCAGAGTGGAAACGCTCGCATCTCCCGACTTTGGAAAGGTGTTATGGTGCCGCAACTCATTGATGCTTATGAGCGTAAGTTCTATTACTTGCGCCTGTCGATCACCGACGTGTGTAACTTTCGTTGCACCTACTGCTTGCCTGACGGTTACCGACCTAACGGCAGCCCGAAAACCTTCCTGTCGCTGGATGAGATCCGGCGCGTCAGCCGCGCATTCGCCGAACTGGGCACTGAAAAGGTCCGCCTGACCGGCGGTGAACCTTCGCTGCGCCGCGATTTTACCGAGATCATTGCCGCCGTGCGTGAAAACCCGGCCATCCGAACGCTGGCGGTCACCACCAACGGTTACCGTCTGGCGCGCGACGTCGCCCAGTGGCGCGACGCCGGCCTGACGGCGATTAACGTCAGCGTCGACAGCCTGGATGCCCGCCAGTTTCATGCCATTACCGGCCAGGACAAGTTCCGCCAGGTGATGGACGGCATCGATGCCGCGTTTGCCGCCGGGTTCAGCAAGGTCAAGGTCAATGCGGTACTGATGCGTGACGTCAATCATCAGCAACTGGGCGCATTTCTGCACTGGATCAAGGACCGCCCGATCCAACTGCGTTTTATCGAACTGATGGAAACCGGCGAGGGTGGCGAGCTGTTTCGCCGGCATCACGTGTCCGGAGAAGTGATTCGCTTGCAACTGGAGCAGCAGGGCTGGCAACGGCAACCCCGCGGCCGCAGCGACGGCCCGGCGCAGGTATTCAGCCACCCGGATTATCAGGGGGAAGTGGGGTTGATCATGCCGTACGAGAAAGATTTCTGCGCCAGCTGCAACCGGCTGCGGGTCTCCGCCATCGGCAACCTGCATCTGTGCCTGTTCGGCGATCAAGGCATTACGCTGCGCGATCTGCTGGCGGACGACGGCCAGCTCGAGGCATTGAAGCAACGTATCCAGGGCGGGTTGCTGAGCAAAAAACAGACCCATTTCCTGCATCAGAACAACACCGGCATTACCCAGAACCTGTCGTTTATCGGCGGATAATGCTCTGCATATCTCAAGCCGCAGCGTTGTTGGCTGTAACTTGAAATCTATTGGGCATCCAACGAAGAGGAGCATCGTTAACAATGAGTCATGCCAGCAGTGAATTCATTCCGGCGCATATCGCCATTCTGACCGTCTCGGACAGCCGGGGCGAAGCGGAAGACACCTCCGGCCACTATCTGCAGGAAGCGGCGCAGGAGGCGGGCCATCAGGTGGTGGATCGCGCCATCGTCAAAGACGATAAATACCTGATCCGCGCGCGGGTTTCCGCGTGGATTGCCGATGAAGGCGTGCAGGCGGTGTTGATCACCGGCGGCACCGGTTTTACCGCCCGCGACAACACCCCGGAAGCGCTGCTGCCGCTGTTCGACCGCGAGGTCGAAGGATTCGGCGAACTGTTCCGCATGGTGTCCTACGAAGAAATCGGCACCGCCACTATCCAGTCGCGCGCGCTGGCCGGCATCGCCAACCGGACGGTGATTTTCGCCATGCCGGGTTCGACCCGCGCCTGCCGCACCGCCTGGGAGCGCATTATTGAAGAGCAGTTGGACGCGCGCCACCGCCCGTGCAACTTCCAGCCCCATTTGAAGAGATAAGATCCATGACGCAGTTAACCCATATTAACGCCGCGGGCGAAGCCCATATGGTCGACGTGTCCGCCAAGGCGGAGACGGTGCGCGAAGCCCGCGCCGAGGCCTTTGTCGAGATGCTGCCCGCCACGCTGGCGATGATCCTCGGCGGCAGCCACCACAAGGGCGACGTCTTCGCCACGGCGCGCATCGCCGGCATTCAGGCGGCGAAACGCACCTGGGAGCTGATCCCACTGTGCCATCCGCTGATGCTGAGCAAGGTTGAAGTGCAGTTGGAGGCGCAACCGGAACACAGCCGGGTGCGCATTGAAACCTGCTGCCGGCTGACCGGCAAGACCGGCGTCGAAATGGAAGCGCTGACCGCCGCCTCGGTCGCCGCGTTGACCATTTACGACATGTGCAAAGCGGTGCAAAAAGACATGGTGATCGGCCCGGTACGGCTGCTGGCGAAAAGCGGCGGCAAGTCCGGTGATTTTAAGGTGGACCTATGATTAGCATTCTGTTTTTTGCCCAAGTGCGCGAACTGGTAGGCACCGGCGACTTGTCGATGCCGGCAGACTATCCCACGGTAGAGGCGCTGCGCAGGGCGTTGTGCGCACGCGGCGAACGCTGGGCGCTGGCGCTGGAATCCGGCAAGCTGCTGACGGCAGTCAATCAGTCGCTGGTGGTGGCCGAGCACCCGCTGCGCGCCGGCGATGAAGTCGCTTTCTTTCCGCCGGTAACCGGAGGTTAACAGTGGAAAACACCCGTATCCGCGTCGGCGCAGCGCCATTCAGCGTCGGCGATGAGTATCAGTGGCTGGCGCAGTGCGATGACGACGGCGCCGTCGTGACCTTCACCGGCAAGGTGCGCAACCATAATCTGGGCGATGACGTCAGCGCGTTGACGCTGGAGCACTACCCCGGCATGACCGAAAAAGCGCTGGCGGAGATCGTGGTGGAAGCGCGCAACCGCTGGCCGTTGCAGCGGGCGACGGTGATCCACCGCGTGGGCGAGCTGTTTCCCGGCGAGGAGATTGTGTTCGTCGGCGTGACCAGCGCGCACCGCAGCATGGCGTTTGCCGCCACCGAATTCATCATGGACTACCTGAAAACCCGTGCGCCGTTCTGGAAGCGCGAGGCGACCGGGCAGGGCGACCGCTGGGTCGACGCGCGCGACAGCGATCGTCAGGCGGCGGAACGTTGGCATAATGCGAGTAAATAACGCTTCAACAGCGGAAACAAATCAACACCTTTGCAACTTTCAGGCTAGGCTTTCTGTGGTACGCTTATAGCAGGCGAAACCTGACATAACAGGGTTTCGAAATCTTGTTCAATACGCAAAAGGTAACCGTCATGGACCGATATCCACGCTCTAATGGTTCAATCGTTGAACGTGCCAACAGCGGCATTCAGGCTTATATGGCGCAGGTTTATGGCTGGATGACCTGTGGCCTGCTGTTGACGGCATTCGTTTCCTGGTACGCGGCCAACACGCCCGCGATCCTCAACTTTATTTTCTCCAGCCAGATCACCTTCTTCGGGCTGATTATCGCTCAGTTGGCGCTGGTGTTCGTGATTTCCGGCATGGTCAACCGCTTGAGCGGCACGGTGGCTACGTCACTGTTTATGCTTTATTCGGCGCTGACCGGGCTGACGCTTTCGAGCATTTTCATCGCTTACACCTACAGCTCGATCGCCAGCACCTTTGTGGTGACCGCCGGGATGTTTGGCGCGATGAGCCTGTACGGCTACACCACCAAGCGTGACTTGAGCGGTTTCGGCAGCATGTTGTTTATGGCGCTGATCGGTATCGTGCTGGCTTCGCTGGTGAATATCTGGCTGAAAAGCACCGCGCTGATGTGGGCGATTACCTATATCGGGGTGCTGGTGTTCGTTGGCCTGACGGCGTACGACACCCAGAAATTGAAAGCCATGGGCGAACAACTGAACGCTGATGACAAAGACAGCTTCCGCAAATACGCCATCGTCGGCGCGCTGACGCTGTATCTTGATTTCATCAACCTGTTCCTGATGTTACTGCGCATTTTCGGCAACCGTCGCTAAATCCGTCGTCTTTTAAGCCGCGGCGTTGTTGCTACGCGCCAGGCTGCAGCTTGAAATCCATAGGGTATCTGGTGATCGAAAAGGCTCTGCGATTCAACACGCAGAGCCTTTTTTTATGCCATTTTGCGGCGGAACATGGCGTAGGCGGCGCTGCCGGTGGTGGCGGTGATCACCAGCAGCGGCCACAGGCTGTGCCAGATAATGCCGAAGCTGGCGTCCTTCAAATAGATCTGTTTGGTGATGTCGGTAAAGTGGCGAATCGGGTTAACCCAGGTGAGATCCTGCAGCCACACCGGCATGTTCTCTACCGGCGAGACATAACCGGAAAGCAGGATCGCCGGCATCATAAACACGAACACGCCGATAAACGCCTGCTGTTGCGTGGCGCACAGCGACGAAATCAGCAGGCCGAACCCCACCAACGACAGCCCGTAAACCAGCATGGTGCCGTAGAACAGCAGCAGCGAGCCGGCGAACGGGATCTGGTACATAAAGATGCCAATCATCAGCACGATGCTGGCCTGGAAGGTGGCGACAATCAGCGCCGGGACCGCTTTACCGATAAAAATCTGCCAGGTGGTCAGCGGCGATACCAGCAACTGCTCCAGCGTGCCCTGTTCACGCTCGCGCGCCACCGACAGCGAGGTGACAATCAGCACGCCGATGGTGGTGATCATGGCGATCAGCGAAGGCACCACGAACCATTTGTAATCCAGATTCGGGTTATACCAGTTACGCACCACCAACTCGCTGTTGTTGGGCTTGACGCGGTTGCCGATCAGCTCGTTTTGGTAATCCTGCACAATCTGCTGCACATAGTTGGCGGCAATCTGCGCGCTGTTGGAATTGCGCCCGTCGAGCAGCAATTGCAGTGGGGCGGTAGTGCCGCTGGCGATATCGCGCGAGAACTGCGCCGGGAAGCGGATCAGCAGCAGCGCCCGCTGGTTGTCGAGGGTGGTTTGTATCTCTTGCGGGCTACGCAGCAGCAAGACGTGCGAAAAGGCTTTCGCCTTGGCGAAGCGCTGAGTCAGCTCCACCGAAGCATGACCGCTGTCTTCGCTGTACACCGCGATGGTGGCGTTGGTCACCTCCAGCGTGGCGGCGAACGGGAACAGCAGCACCTGCAGAATAACCGGTAAAATCAGGATGGCGCGGGTCTGCGGATCGCGCAGCAGCGATTGCATCTCCTTAATGATTAACGTCCAGAGACGGTAAAACATTGTCTTTCTCCTTAATCCAGCCGCCGCTGGGTTTTCCAGGCCGTCAGGCCGATAAACACCACCGCCGAGGCGATCAGGAACAGCAGGTTAATCATCAGCACCGTGCCGACGTTGCCTGCAAGAAACAGTGTCTGCAACGTGCTGACGAAGTAGCGCGCCGGGATGATATAAGTCACGGCGCGCACGATCGCCGGCATGCTGTCGATTTGGAAGATAAAGCCGGACAGCATGATCGAAGGCAGAAAAGCGGCATTCAGCGCCACCATCGCCGCGTTGAACTGGTTGCGGGTGATGGTGGAAATCAGCAACCCCATGCCGAGCGTGCTGGCGAGGAACAGGCTGCTGATCACGAACAAAATCAGCAGCGAACCGCGATAGGGCACGCCGAGCACGAATACCGAGACCACCATGCACAGCACCATGGCGATCATACCGAGGAAGTAGTAAGGCACCAGCTTGGAAAGCAACAGCTCGCTGCGCGTCACCTGGGTGGAGAGCAGTGCCTCCATGGTGCCGCGTTCCCACTCGCGGGCGATCACCAGCGAAGTGAGGATCGCGCCAATCACCGTCATGATAATGGTGATGGCGCCGGGAATGATGTAGTGCCGGCTGATGGCCGCCGGGTTAAACCAGTAACGCATCTGCACGTCAATCAGCGGCTTGTCCTCGCGCCCGCGATCGGTGGCGCGCTGCTGCTGCCAGATTTGCCACACGCCCTGGGTATAGCCCTGGACAAAGTTGGCGGTGTTCGGCTCGCTGCCGTCGGTGATTACCTGGATTGGCGCGCTGTCGTGCGGCCGCGCCAGCTGTTTGTCAAAGTCGTTGGGGATCACCACCAGCCCGCGGATCTGCCCGGCCTGCATCAGCTGGATCAACTGTTGGCGGTTATCGCTGATGGTCGGTTCAATGTAGGGTGAGCCGGCGAAAGCGTGGGCCAGATCGCGGGCGTCCTCGCTCTGTTGCTCCATTAAAATGCCCAGCCGCAGCTTGCTGGAATCCAGGTTGATGCCGTAGCCGAAGATAAACAGCAGCATCAATGGGATCACAAAGGCAATCAGCCCGCTGCTGGGATCGCGCAGGATCTGCCGCGTCTCTTTCAGACACAGCGCACGCAGCCGTCGCCAGGAGAAACCGCTGGCGTCGGTGGAGGTTGTTTTCTCGTGCACGGTCGTTTTTTCGCTCACGGCTGCTTTCTCGCTCACGGCTGTTCCTCCCGATCGTAGCCCTGCACCAGTTCGATAAACGCCTGCTCCATTGAAGGATTGGGGTTGTCGTCGCTGGCGACTTGCTGTTTGAGATCGTCCGGCGTGCCGGCGGCGATGATCTTGCCGCGATATACCAGCCCGATGCGATCGCAGTACTCCGCCTCGTCCATAAAGTGGGTCGTGACCATCACCGTCACGCCTTTATCCACCATGCCGTTGATGTGCAACCAGAACTCGCGGCGGGTCAGGGGATCGACGCCCGAGGTCGGTTCGTCGAGAAACAGAATGTCCGGTTCGTGCATCAGCGCGCAGGCCAGGGCCAGCCGTTGCTTGAAGCCGAGCGGCAGCGAATCCGGCGTTTGGCTGAGGATCGGCCCAAAGTTGAAGGCGGTCGACATCTCGCTGATTTTGTCGCGCTGCGCTTTGCCGTTCAGGCCGTAAACACCGGAGAAAAATTTCAGGTTCTGCGCCACCGTCAGGTTGCCGTACAGCGAGAATTTCTGCGCCATGTAGCCCAGACGCTGGCGCGCCTTGCCGGAGCTGGTTTTCAGATCCATATCCAGCACCAGCGCCTTGCCTTCGGTCGGCACCAGCAGCCCGCACATCATTTTGAAGGTGGTGGATTTGCCGGCGCCGTTCGGGCCGAGCAGGCCGAAAATCTCACCGCGCTGCACCTTGAAGTCCACGTGGTCGGTGGCGGCGAAATCGCCGAATTTCTTGGTCAGCCCCTGCGCTTCAATCACCGTTTGCGAGCTTTCACCCTCTACGGTCGGCATGATCTCCGCCAGCGCCGATTTACTGTTTGGCCCGCCGCCGAGCAGATCGATAAACGCATCCTCGAAGCGCGGATCCGCTTCCGTCATTTCCGCGTCCGGCAGATCCAGCGCTTGCAGTATCTGGCGGTGATCTTCGCCCTGCTTGAGGATCAGCCGCAGGTATTTACCCTGGATCACCCCGTCGGTGACCGAAGGCAGGCAGATCGCCCGTTGCAGCAGGGCGCGGTGGCTACCGGCGGGGGGGGCAATCAGCACCGTGCGCCCGGCCATGCGCTGAGTCAGATCTTTAGGCGCGCCGCTGAACAGCAATTCGCCTTCATTGAGCAGCAGCACTTCGCGACACTGCTCGGCCTCGTCAAGATAGGAGGTGCTCCACAGGATCAGCATGCCGTCGTTGGCCAGCTCATGCACCATGCGCCACAGCTCGCGGCGCGAGATCGGATCGACGCCGACCCCAGGCTCATCCAGCAGCAGCACCTGCGGTTGGCCCACCAGCGTGCAGGCCAGCCCGAGCTTTTGCTTCATGCCGCCGGAAAGCTTGCCCGCAAGGCGGGTAGTGAAGCGGGTGAGATCGGTGAAGGTCAGCAGCCGCTCGAAGGTTTGTTTGCGCAGATCGCCGGTGACCCCGCGCAGATCGGCATACAGCGTCAGGTTTTCCATGACCGTCAGATCTTCATACAGCCCGAACTTTTGCGGCATGTAGCCGAGGATGGCGTGCAGTTGACGATCTTGCGCGATCGGATCCAACCCGGCGACGCGCAGCATGCCGCTACTGGGTTTCAACAACCCGGCCAGCATGCGCAGCAGCGTGGTTTTGCCGGCGCCGTCTGGGCCAACCAGCCCGGTAACCGCGCCACTGGTCAGGCGGGTGGTCAGGCTGGCGACCGCGGGTTTTGCCAACGACGGGAAACGTTTTTCCAACGCCTCCAGTTCAATGACCTGTTCCATCACCGGCCCCTCAAGGTTTGGCAAAACGAACGGTGACCGGCATGCCCTGGCGCAACGCGTCATCGGCGTCGGTGACGATCACCCGCAGGCGGTACACCAAATCGGTGCGCAGGTCCGGGGTTTCGACGCTTTTCGGCGTAAATTCGGCGGTCGGCGACACAAAGCCGATTTTGCCGTGATAAGGCTTGTTCGGCCGGCCATCGGTATAAATTTCCAGTTCGGCGCCCGGCACCGCTTTACCCAGGCTGGATTCGTTCACATAGGCGCGCACCCACACCGGGCGGGTCAGCGAAAGCGTAAACACCGTGCCGCCGGCGCTGAGCATGGTGCCGGGCTCGATTGCGCGCGTCAGTACCGTGCCGGCCGAGGGGGAAACCAGGGTGGTGTCATGCAAATTCAGCTGCGCCTGCGCCAGCGCGGCTTTATTTTGCGCCAGATTGGCTTTGGCTTCTTCTATCTCCTGCGGGCGGTTGCCGCTGAGGTATTGCGACAGCTTGTCTTTCGAGGCCTGCAGGTTGGCCTGCGCCTGATTGCGCGAGGTGCGGGCATCTTCCAGCGCGTCGGCGGAGGTGGCGTTTTTCGCCCATAATCCCTGCTGGCGTTTGAAGAAGCTGTCGGCATAGTTAAAGGCGGAAAGGCGTTGCGCCACTTCCGAACGCACCTGGGCAATCTCTTCGGCACGGTAACCGGCCAACAACAGCGCCAGCTTGGCCTTGGCGCTGGCGACATTAGCCTGCGCCTGTTGCAGTGCATTAATGTACGGTGCGTCGTCCAGCTTGCCGAGCAGTTGCCCCGGTTGGATCGGATCGCCTTCGTCCACGGTCAGCGACGCCAGCCGTCCGTCGACGCGGAAGCCGAGATTCACCGTGCGGATATCGACGTTGCCGTACAGCGTCAGCGGCTGGTCTTGCTGCTGTTGGTAATACCAAAAGCCGTAACCGGCGGCGGCGATCAGCACGATAGCCGCCACAATGAGGGCACTGCGTTTCTTGTTCATAACACTCCCTGCCTATAAAGATTAAACCCAATGAATTTCACGTTACGGCCAGGCGACAAGTGCGTGAGACCCCAGGAGCTTACTCAAGTAAGTGGCTGGGGGGAGTGCACGCAGTCAACAACGCCGTAGCTTGAAATACGCAGGGTTTACGCGCCATAACGCTGGCGCAGCCCATTAACCAGAAGATCTATGTGTTCCGCCAGCACCTCGCTGATTTGCGCCGCTTCGGCCGCACCGATCTGCTGCCAGCCAGCCTGCCGGCGCACGGTTTCCCGCGCGATGCGAAACGACAGCACCTCGCCGAGCAGTGCGTGGGTGTGCAGCACGATTTTGGTCGAGCGCTCGTCGATGCCGGTATAGGCCGCCAGCAGGCGGCACAGTTTGGTATGCAGCGGCGCTATCACCTGCTGGTGGATCAGCGGATAAGCATCGGTAGGCGAGAGTTGCTCGCGCGACATGATTTTGCTCAGGTTCAGCGTATGCGGTTGGGTCATCAGTTCGCTGAACGCCAGCAGCCCGCTTTTCAGGTAGGCGAGATACTGTTCCGGCCGGCGCTCGGCGGCTGGTCGTTGCCAGAAACGGTCAATCTCCTCGGCCAGCGGGCGGAACGCCTGCTGGATAAAATCGGCAATCCACTGCGCAACGGCCAGATAGAGGCCTTCTTTGGAATTGAAGTAATAGGTAATGGCGGCGATGTTCTGCCCGGCGCGTTGGGCGATATCGCGGGTGGTTGCGCCCTGAATGCCGTATTCGCCGAACATCTCGATGGCGGCGGCGATCAACTGCTGGCGCGCCTGTTCGCCGCGCGCCCGGCCGGCAGTTTGATTACCTGGCATAGACGGTGCTCGCAGAAGTTAATCAATCATATGATTAACTTTATGCCGGATTGAGTGAAATGCAACCAGAAACCCTTTTTTAATTCAGGTTATTTTCAGGATGTACTGAATTTCCGGCATATTGTGCTCTCAGTCAGTAAAATTGCGTTTTCTTGTGCGACTTCTGCTACACTCCCGCGCTGGTGCACTGCAGTTTGTGCCAAATCCCTCGTGGTCATGCTTAATGCCCCGTCTGATCATCCTCCCAGGAAACTGCACCGAACATTAGTTTAGGTTAGGGGGGATCTGGAGCTTTTCTCTACTATGTCATTTGAAACTCTCGGCTTAAGTGCTGAAATTCTGCGCGCTGTTGAAGAACAGGGCTATCGCGAACCTACGCCAATTCAGCGCCAGGCTATCCCTGTAGTGTTGGAAGGTCGTGACCTGATGGCCAGCGCACAGACCGGTACCGGTAAAACCGCTGGCTTTACCCTGCCGCTATTGCAGCTGCTGAGTAAGCATGATCATCCGATCAAAGGCCGTCGCCCGGTACGTGCGCTGATCCTGACGCCAACCCGTGAACTGGCGGCGCAGATCGGCGAAAACGTCGAAGCTTACAGCAAACACCTGCGCCTGCGTTCGCTGGTGGTGTTTGGCGGCGTGAGCATCAACCCGCAGATGATGAAACTGCGCGGCGGCGTCGACATTCTGGTGGCAACACCGGGTCGCCTGCTGGATCTGGAACACCAGAACGCGGTTGATCTGTCCAAAATTGAAATTCTGGTGCTGGACGAAGCTGACCGCATGCTGGATATGGGCTTTATCCATGATATCCGCCGCGTGCTGGCCAAGCTGCCTGCCAAGCGTCAGAACCTGCTGTTCTCAGCGACCTTCTCCGACGACATCAAAGCGTTGGCGAACAAGCTGCTGCACAACCCGGCATCGGTGGAAGTGGCGCGCCGCAACACCGCGTCCGAGCAGATCGAACAAAGCGTGCACTTCGTCGACAAGAAGCGTAAGCGGGAACTGCTGTCGCAGATGATCGGCGAAGGCGACTGGAAGCAAGTATTGGTGTTCAACCGCACCAAGCACGGCGCCAACCACCTGGCCGAGCAACTGAACAAAGACGGCATCACTGCTGCAGCGATCCACGGCAATAAAAGCCAGGGCGCGCGTACCCGTGCATTGGCCGATTTTAAAGACGGCAAAATTCGCGTGCTGGTGGCAACCGACATCGCGGCGCGTGGTCTGGACATCGACCAACTGCCGCACGTGGTGAACTACGAGTTGCCTAACGTGCCGGAAGATTACGTGCACCGTATCGGCCGTACCGGCCGTGCAGAGCGTACCGGTGAGGCTATCTCGTTGGTCTGTGTGGATGAACACAAACTGCTGCGCGACATCGAGCGCCTGCTGAAGCGTGAAATCCCGCGTATTGCCCTGCCAGGCTACGAGCCGGACCCAAGCATCAAGGCGGAGCCGATCATCAACGGCCGTCAGGGTGGCGGGCGCGGCAACGGCGGCGGTCAACGCTCCGGTAACGGTGGTGGTCAACGCAGCGGTAACGGCGGCGGCCATAGCGGCCAACGTGAAAACCGTGGCGGCGGCAGTGCTCGCCCTCAGGGTGACGGCAAGCCGCGTTCAGGCGCGCCGGCACGCCGTCCGCGCAGCCGCAAACCAGGCGAATAATATCGCGCTGTTGCAAGACGCTATCAGGCCACCTTTATAGGTGGCTTTTTTTATGTCTGGCGGAAGTGAATTTTCGTACTAGGATCGACGGGGTAACTCAATTTATCTGGAGCCGGTGATGAAACTGAAGTGCGCAATTCTTGATGATTATCAGCAGGTGGCACTCACCATGGCGAATTGGTCGACGCTAGCCGGGCGGGTTGAGGTGTTCGCCATGAGCCAGCATTTTACCGATGAAGCGGAGCTGGCGGTGCACCTGCAAGACTGCGACATGCTGGTGATCATGCGCGAACGCACGCCGATCACCGCCACGCTGCTGGCCCGTTTGCCGAAGTTGAAGTTGTTGATCACCTCAGGCATGCGTAACGCCTCTATCGATCTGGCCGCCGCCGAACAGCGCGGCATTGTGGTTTGCGGCACCGCCAGCGGTTCGGCCGCGCCGATGGAGCTGACCTGGGCGTTGTTGCTGGGGTTGGCAAAGCACACGGTGGCGGAAAACACCGGGTTGCGTAATAACGGCCCCTGGCAACGGGCGCTTGGCGTCACCCTGCAAGGCAAAACGCTGGGCCTGCTGGGGCTGGGCAAGATTGGCAGCCAGATGGCCAAGGTAGCGCAGGCGTTCGGCATGCGGGTGCTGGCCTGGAGCCAGAACCTGACGGCGGAAAGAGCCGGGCAACAGGGCGTTGCGCTGGCCGAGTCGAAACTGGCGCTGTTTGAGCAGAGCGATTTTGTCTCCGTCCATGTGGTGCTGAGCGAACGCAGCCGCGGGCTGGTGGGGCGCGACGAACTGGCCGCGATGAAGCCTTCTGCGTATCTGATCAACACCTCGCGCGCGGCGATTGTCGATCAAGCGGCCTTGATAGAAGCCCTGCAACAACAAAGGATCGCCGGTGCCGGGCTGGACGTGTTCGAGGTTGAACCGCTGCCGGTGGACGATATCTTCCGCCGCCTGCCCAACGTGCTGGCGACGCCGCACCTGGGTTACGTGGCCGATGACAACTACCGTATCTACTTCCGCGAGGCGATTGAGGACATCGAGGCGTTTCTCGCCGGGCAACCCCTGCGCAGGTTAGGCTAGCGCGGTTTGAATCCCAAAATAATTGGAGTTGCATCGCGGCGGCAACTAAGCGCATCCCTGGGAGCGTACAGGTAGTACGTGACCGGGGTAAGTGCAGGAAGCCAACAAAGATGCAGCTTCAAATATGCAGGGTTTATTCCCCCGTGCGCTTGTCTGATACCGGCATTCCCCCGTATCATTGCGCGTCTTTTTTAGCTGGGGTAATCATGCGCGTATTATTGGCTCCGATGGAGGGTGTTCTCGATTCTTTGGTGCGCGAGCTGCTCACCGAAGTGAACGACTATGACCTGTGCATCACCGAATTCCTGCGCGTGGTTGACCAACTGCTGCCGGCCAAATCTTTCTATCGCCTGTGCCCCGAACTGCACCATGCCAGCCGCACGCCGTCCGGCACGCTGGTGCGCATCCAGCTGTTGGGTCAGCACCCGCAGTGGCTGGGGGAAAACGCCGCCCGTGCGGTCGAGCTGGGTTCTTACGGTGTCGATCTCAACTGCGGCTGCCCGTCCAAGCTGGTCAACGGCAGCGGCGGCGGGGCGACCTTGCTGAAAGACCCGGAACTGATTTACCAGGGCGCGAAAGCGATGCGTGCGGCGGTGCCGGATCATCTGCCGGTAACGGTAAAAGTACGATTGGGTTGGGACAGCGACAGCCGCAGTTTTGAAATCGCCGACGCGGTGCAACAGGCGGGCGCCACCGAGCTGGCGGTGCATGGCCGCACCAAAGAGGACGGCTACAAGGCCGAGCGCATTAACTGGGTGGCGATTGGCGAGATCCGCAAGCGGCTGACCATTCCGGTGATCGCCAACGGCGAAATCTGGGATTACCAAAGCGCACAAGACTGCCTGCAAACCACCGGCTGCGACGCAGTGATGCTGGGGCGCGGCGCATTAAACGTGCCGAACCTGAGCCGGGTGGTGAAATACAACGAACCGCGCATGCCGTGGCCGCAGGTGGTGCAGTTGCTGCAAAAATACGTTCAGCTGGAAAAGCAGGGCGACACCGGCCTGTATCACGTGGCGCGCATCAAGCAGTGGCTGGGGTATTTACGCAAAGAGTATGCCGAGGCCACCGACCTGTTCGGAGAAGTACGCGCTTTGACCAATTCGAAGGACATTGCGCGGGTAATTTGTCGTTCTGAATAATAATAAACCCGCAGGGAGCGGGTTTGATTAAATGCGGTTGTTCAGGCTTCGCTGTCGAGACGGTTTATTTCAATCTCGATATCCTGAATGTTCTTTTCCAGCCCTTCCAGGCAGGCACCCTGTTTATTCAAGAGATCGGCGATCGCTTCGGCAAATTCTGCATGTTTATATTCGCCTTGATCGAAGGCCAACCATTGCGCAGACAGCGTTTCTGTATTGGATTGTGCGTAGTGCCGCATTTCTTTTAGCTGAGAAACCACATCACGTAAATTATCAATCTGCGTCTTGCTGTTTTCATTGTCACTCAAGCATTTCTCCTTGAGGTACATCATTGAAATAATCGTGACTGCCAGGTAAAGCCTACCCTATCTAAATAAAAATATCAGCGACGCTTACTGTTTTAGCCGGTTTCAATGATTTTTATAATAAATAAGTTATTTACAAACAAAAAGATATGGTAATTGTAAAATTATATAAATAATTTTGTTTGCCAGAGTTTTTTTTGATTAAATTAATGATTTTAAGTTGTCAATAGTGTTTGTCTTATATGTCAAAAGGTAAGTTCAGGAATATTTAAAATGGCGGTGTGTTCCCTATAAAAGTAAATAGGGGAATATTCGCCTGTCGAGAGAGCGAATATTTCCCCTGCCGACAGCGCTCTGTCATCAGCTTTCCAAATCAATCCCAAAATAGCGCATCAGCGCTGCACGCCGTTCATCTTCGGAATGCAGCGTCGATTCATGACGCTGGTGATCTTCGGTGATGATCAGTTTGTTCTCGCTGAGGGTCACCCGGCCATTTTCCGTTGGCCGCGAGCACACCAGCCGCTGGGTAAAATGCGACTGCTGCGAGGTGCTGTGGTAGTGGCACATGCCGTCGAACTCACTCGGCTCACGGGCTTGCAGGGTAAAGCGGTACAGGGTTTTGGCGTGCGAGCGATTGTCGCCGTTTCTGCGTTCCAGATAATAGACCTCGCCTTCCTGTTCCAAATGGAAGGTGCCGCTGGTCTGCGGTTGCTGCTCGGTGGTGGTGATTTTCAGCGGCGTCAGGAACGAGTCGCCAAACCCCACGTCCACCAGATACGGCTGATCCAGCTCCACCTTCAGCGCCATATGGTCGAAGGGCGCACCGAAGCTGCCGTCGCGGGCGCGGATCTCGCCGGAAATAAACTGCACGTTAAAGCCGATGTCCTTCAACAGCGCGGCAAACAGCCGGTTCAGCTCATAGCAAAAGCCGCCGCGGTTGCGCTCGACAATTTTATTGAACAGCGCAGGTTCTTCCAGATGAATGCCCTGGCGATAAATAATGCTCAGGTTTTCAAAGGGCACGCTCAGCATATGGCAGCGGTGCAATTGTTGCAGCGTCAGGAGGTCCGCCTGGGGGATGCCTGCGAATCCAATATGTTGCAGGTAGCGTTGTTTATCCACGGTGTGTCTCGCAGCAAAAAAATTGATTATAAAATAGTTGGATTTTTCACTGCTGTGGGCGCAATACGTGCTGCGTCAGAACGCCGGGGGTTTGCCTGCCGCTTGCAGCAGCAGATTCACCCAGCGGCGGGTGGTGGTGCTAACGAACGCGCTGTCCGCCCAGCACAGGCGATATTGATAGGCGCAGGGCAGTTGCCCGTACTCGCCAAACACCGGCACCAGCTTGCCTGCGGCTAACGCATCCTGCGCCACTGCCAGGCTGCCGAGCACGATACCGTTACCTTCCATCGCTTCCTGCAACGCATGGCCGACGCTGTTAACGGTGAGGATGCCGCGCGGTGCCGCCGCGCCTGCGCCAAAGGCGGCGAACCAGTCTTGCCAGCCGGCGGCGCCCAGCCCTTGCGCGTCCTTCCACGGTGAGTGAATCAAGGGGGCCAGCGGGAGATCGGCGAGGGTGAACGCAGGGTGCGCGGCAAGAAAGGCGGGGCTCGCCAGCGGCGCAAAGGCATCGGCCAACAGCTCGCGGGAATGCGGCGGCGGGTTGGCGGTGGGGCTGTAACGGATGGCGATGTCCGCTTCGCCGCTGGCTAAATCGCGCAGGCTTTCGTTGGCGTCCAGCACCAGCGAGACATCAGGATCGGCGTGGCGCAGCGCCGGTAAACGCGCCGCCAGCCAGTGGCTGGCAATGCCCAGCGTGCAGGTCAGTTTCAGCGTTTGCTGCTGCACCGGCCGGGCGCGATCGCTGGCTTTTTGCAGCAGCGTCAGCGCACGGGTGACGTCGGTAGCCAGCCGTTTGCCGGTGTCGTTGAGTGCCACCGCATTGCCCTTGCGGTGAAACAGTTCAACGCCCAGTTCATTCTCCAACTGGCGTATCTGGCGGCTGACCGCCCCCAGCGTGACGTTCAACTGCTCCGCCGCCTCGGTAAAACTGGCGCAGCGCGCCGCCACCTCGAAGGTATGCAAGGCTTTCAGCGACGGCAGGCGTGGTTGGGCGTTCAGCTTGAGTTTCATTCAACCATATTGCCAATCTATCGATGTTCCACAAGCGATTTTTCTCTTACTTTTTGTCAACGAATCGGACGGGAGAATTGGGTGGATATATTCATGGGGTTAGCCGCCGCGCTCTGCTGGGGCAGCACGGATTTTTTGATCGGCATCAACGCGCGGGCGGTGGGGGTGCGCAGGGCGGTATTCTTCTCCCAGGCGATCGGTTTTGTCATTCTGACCGCGTTGTTGCTGACCACCGCCATTCCCGCCTTTGCGGCGTCGGCCAGGGTTTGGGGGCTGGCGCTGCTGGCCGCCGGCCTGACGGTGGGCGCAACGTTGGCGCTGTCCCAGGCTTTCGCCATCGGCAAGGCGGCGCTGGTGGCACCCTTGGTCACCAGCTATGGTGCGGTGACCACGCTGTTATCCTGGCTTGGCGGCGAACGGCTTGGCGCACTGACGCTGGCCGGGCTGGCGGTATGTCTGTTTGGGGTGATACTCAGCGCGCTGGAGCCGGGCCGCCAGCCTGAAACATCCGGTTCGGCATGGCCCTCCGTCGCCTTCTCGTTGGTGGCGGCGCTCTGTTACGGCACCGGTTTTTGGTTGCAGGGAAAATACACGCTGCCGGTGCTGGGGCCACGCGTCAGCCTGTGGCTCGGTTACACGGTCGGGTTGGCGGCGGTGTTGATCCTGAACACTGACCGACGAGCGCTGGTTGCACGGCCCACCTGGCGGCAAGGCGGGCTGTTGCTGGCCGCCAGCCTGCTGAGTTTGGGCGGTTTTACCGCCTTTGCCGTGGGCGCCGGGGCGGGCTCGGTGGCTGTCGTCACCGTGCTAAGCACCTTGTCCGGCGGCATCGCCGCGCTGTTGGGCGCGATTTTGTTGCGCGAGCGGCTTTCCGGCCCGCAGTGGCTGGGGGTATTAACGGTATTGGCGGGCGCCGTGGTGCTGCATTTGCAACCGGCATAACTCATAACCAAACAGACTCTCTCACCCCGGACGATCGCCGTTAACATGGGGATATTCAGATAAGGAGTCAGTATGGATTTAACGCAAAAAGCCCGGCTGTTCGCTACGGCGGCACACGAGAGCTGCAAGCAGAAGCGCAAGTTTACCGGCGAGCCTTACATCGTTCACCCCACCGCGGTGGTGGCGCTGTTGCAGCAGGCAAACCCTACGCCGGAAATGATCGCCGCCGCCTGGCTGCATGATACGGTGGAAGACACCCCGGTGACCCTGGCGGATATCCGCCGCGAGTTCGGCCCCAGGGTCGAAGAATACGTGGAGATGCTGACCGACGTGCAAACTCGCCGTTACGGCGGTGAGCGGTTGCACCGCAAGAATGCCAATCTGCAACACAGTGCGTTGGCCTGCCCGGAAGCGCAAACCATCAAGCTGTGCGATCTGATCGACAACAGCAAAAACATCACCGACTACGAGCCGGCCTTTGCGCGCCAGTACCTGGTGGAGATGTCGCGCTTGCTGTGCGTGCTGCAGCAAGGCGACGCCGGGTTGTTGGCTACCGCCCGCAGTCAATGTGATGCCGCCGTCGCGCTGATTAACCGGCGCAGCGGCGACGACAGTTGGTTCAACACGTTGTGGCAGCAATACGAGGAGCATTTCAGGTTGGCTGTGTAGGTGAGGATTGAAGTTAAAACGGATTATGCTTTTGCGGGCGAGTTTATGAAAATGAAGCTTATTAAATCTGAGGGAACGAGCCGCCTCTAATGAGGCGACTCTTGAGCGTTACCAGGATTTACGTGGGTTGCGGGAAACAATATCAATCTTCTGACACAGCAGTTTGGTGATGTCCACCGAAGCCGGGTTGCTGGCGCTACCGCCGAAGTTTTTCAGGACGATGACAATTCGAGCGTAATTGACATAGCCTTCCGGCAGCGGCAGATACTCCGCAGAATCCAGCGCAGTGATACGATCCGAAGTCATGGTGGCCGGTGACGTTGGCGTTACGGTGCCGCTTCGTCCCCACTGGCAGGTTTTTTCCAGCACGGTGGTGGTCCCGGCGTTACCCTTAAGTTCGTATTTACCCTGATAGGTGTTAACGGCGACATCCATGCTGCTCAGGCCCTGCAGGTTCTCCAACGTGGCGCGCCACAACACCAGATCGTTTTTTTCAATCGGGAAATAAACTTCGATTTTCTTGTCCGCCGCTGCCGTTTTGGTGGTGGCGGTAAGCACGCCGTTTTGCAGCGTCACCGTCAAATCGGAGGTTTCGGTTTGCGAGATGCGGGTGCCGCTGGCGGCGTAAACATTGTTCAACTGCAGCGCACCGCTTTCCTTCCATGTCGGCTCTGGCAGGTGATTAACGCCATCGCCGAGATAGAGTTGACGCCACATGTTGATATAGCCGGGAGCGACGATCTTCTTCATTTCAATATGGTTGTTTGACCACCCCTTCTTGATGTCAGAGTTCACCAGATCGAAACCGTCTATGTAGCATTTACCGCTCAAATCGCTGGATTTGTCGAAGTAAAAATACTCAACGTATTGGTAAGGAACCGTGCTGTCGGGATCGGTAACGTTGGTTTGCACGCTGTGCCACTGGCTGTCCTTGATTTTTACCGTGCCGCTGTTGTCACTGGTAAATACCGGCCGGGAGTTGCGGGAGTTTTTATTGCCCCATTCGAAGTGACAGTTTTTAAAATCCAGCGTGCCGGCTTTGAGGTCGAATAACCCATAGTCAGTATTCGCTTGTTGATCGGCGACATTTTTAAAACCGCTGTAGTCAAACGAGCAATCGCGGAAGGCCAACGAATGAACGCCCTGATAATAGTTGTTGCTGTCGCCGAACAGGCATTTGTAGAACACAATTTTTTCACCGGCATTTGATGCGCTTTCGGACCAAATCGGCCACCAACAGCCGCGAACCATAATGCTGTGCCAGCTCTGGATATAGGCGTTGTTGCCAAAAACGATGCCTTTGTAGAGGTTGGTCAGCCAGACGTTTTGCACCAGCAACTGGCTGGCTGGCATGCCATCCATAGTGGGTGCATCGCTGTAAACGCACAGGCCGCGCAGATTGGCTGTTTCTCCTGGCGTGCCGACGATGCGCAGGTTATAGATCGCCGGCGCACCCTGGCTATACAGCACCCGCACGCATTCAATATTGGCTGCGCCGGAAAAATCCAAAATGGTGCCTTTAAAATCAACGGAGTTTTTCCATAATCTTAATTTTGCGGTGGTTTTACATGGGCGCACGCCGCCGGGGCCGACCAGGGTAATGCCTGCAGGCGTGGTGGGGATCGGCGCTTTCCACCATTCATCACCTTTAACCTGTAAAAAATTACTGGCGCGGGTAATGGTCAGGGAATAATCCAGCTCATCGCCAGCCTGATACCACCAGTCAATGCAGTAATCACCGTCATTGATAATACGTTTCCAGCGGCGGTTTTGCGTATCGATCAGAATAGTCGCGCCGTTGTCCAGGCTGGTGGTGTCTGCGCTGTCACGGAGGAATACGCCGTGGTGATAGCGATCTTCAATCATTACGGTTGACTCACTGCCGGTATAGGCGCGCAGGTTGGCGTAATCATTTAATGTAATCATGGTGTAAACCTCACTCTTTCGATGATGCAGGTTACTGCAAGGTCATCATTGCAGTAGCACAGTGGCGTATTGAAAATAAAAGTGTGCAGGCCGAGGACGATGCACTTTTAAATCTCCCGGCCTGTGGGAGAAACTTAGCAGGAGGGGCAAGGCAGGTTAAGCCGTGAACGTTGTGCCCGCTGCCAGCGGGCTAACGGCAATCTGTTACGGGTGGTGATGGTTAGCCGGCCCGCGGGGTACGGCGAAGATAAGTGAGCGGGTTCAGCGAGCGCAGGTGCATTTGCAAGACCACGCCGCGGCGGAAGATGTAGTTGAGCAGGGTCAGCGACAGCAGTTCGGTCAGCAGGGTGCTGTAGGTGGCGCCCATGATGCCGTACTGGCGGATAAGGCAATAAGAAAGCGGGATATTGATGATAAACACCAGGAACATCTTCTTCGACAGGAAGCCGTAGCCCGAGAACATCACAATGTATTTATAGGCCAGGGTGCCGAGTGCCGAAAGCAGCGTGGCTACCGCCAGCACGCCCATGGCCGGATAGGCTGCCAGATATTGCTCCCCGTACAGCAGCACGATCACCGGTTTGCCGAGCAAAACGATGCCTGCCACGATTGCGGCGGCGATCGCCAGCACCAGCCCATTCAGTTTGGCGGCGGCGCGCACCGCGTCGTCACGGCGGTAAGCGAATATCTTGGCGAAAAATGAGGAGATCACTGCATTGGTGACGAACATCCAGGCGGTGGCCAGCGTGATGGCGACGGAATAAATGCCCAGCGCTTCGGCGGAAACGAACCACATCAGGAACAGCTGCGCCAGCCGGGTGTAAATGGCGATGGAAACGTTGGAGACCGCCAGCGGCAGCCCGCTGGCGAGCAGATAGCGCACATATTTGCGTCGAACGCGGGCGGGGGCGGTAAAGCGCGGGTGGCGGCGATGATAAAGGTGGTGGCGGATCAGATAAGGGATCAGATAAACCATCACAATGGGGATCGCCAGGAAATACAGATGCAGATCAAAATAAACGATCAGGTAACGCGCCAGCAGGGCGCTGCCCAAGCCGGCAACGTTAGCCAGCGTGTTGAAGCGCGACTCCAGCCGGGCGTCGTGGTAAATGGTGAACACGTCCCTGAGCGAGAAAAAGCCGGCGATAAAGGTGGCGGCGCAAAAGTAGAAGGTAATGAAGTCGTCCCGTAAACCGGTGTAAAGCAGGATGGCGGCGGAAAACAGGATAAAGCAGCCCTGGCGCAGGCGGTTGGTGGAAAACATCAATGCGGTGCCGGAGCGCGGGTTGCGGCTAATGCGTTTGAATAGCACGGTGTCGGAGCCCAGCAACGCCAGCGTTTGGGTAATGGCGAAAATGGCGGTAGCGAAGGTGATCTTGCCGAAACTTTCCGGGCCAATATATTTCGCCATATAGGCGGTGATAAAAATGACGCCCAGAATAGAGACCATTTTTTCAGATATCATCCAGAATGCGTTTTTCACTATGTTGATATCTATGAATTTCAATTGCATCAGCGCTTTTCCCTGTCGCATTCTGTAATAAGAATCATCCGATTATTCCCGTAGCCCTTGTAACGGTGGGGGCGCAAGGTTTTATAATTGAGCGGCAATAATCGGAATGTTAAAAGCATTTCTCCGTATGCTATCTTCATGGAAGAAACAGAAAAATGAGAAAACTCGCAAAACGGCTCTATCGGGCCGCACCCGATGCTATTTATTATCAAATTAGCCATTATCTTGCTCATGGCTCTTGGGTGAATTTCAAAGAACCCAAGACATTTTCCGAGAAAATTTATCAACGTATGCGTTATCCGCAGCGTGATTTCAGCCTGTTGGCGGATAAGGTGGCGGTAAGAGCGTATATTTCACAGCGGGTATCGGAAAATTACCTAACGCCCATCATTATGACCACCGATGACTTTACCGAACAGGACTACCTTTCCCTGCCACAATCGTTTGTCATCAAAACCAATAATGCCTCTCAGCAGGTGAAAATAGTCAAAGATAAAAGTCAGATTAGCTATCTGGATATTATGAATATTCTTAATGGATGGTCTGAAATAACCTATTGGAAACGGTTTCGTGAAAAACATTACGCCACTATTCCGCAAAAAATTATCGTCGAGGCGTTGCTGGATATCGAGTGCAGCGGGGAGTTGATTGACTACAAGGTGCATGTTTTTAACGGCAATCAATCTTATCTTTTTGTTGAATTGCTGCGCGGCGGGCCTGAGCCCACTTCGCTGGAATTTTTGGACGAGCACGCTCATCCCTGCTTTTTTATTCAGAATGATATTCCGCAGATCAATACGTTGCGGGCGAAACCTGCATTCTGGGATGAGATGATCCAGGTAGCCAAAGCCGTCGCGGCGGATCTCGACTATTGCCGCGTCGATTTTTATCTCACCCCCGAGCGGCTCTACATTGGCGAACTGACGCTGACCCCCGGTGCCGGCAATGAGGTTTTTCTGCCGCGTGCGACCAACCTGCTGCTGGGCGAGATGATGTCCAGGGCCGGTAGCCGCTGCGGCGGTTAGAACGATAGTCCGCCGGGATTCGGCGGTGCGAGGTTTTGCAGCCAGGCCAAAAACTCCGCCGCTTTGGGCTTGTCCAGCGTGCGCTGCGGATAGACCACGTAGTAAGGCTTGCTGAGAGGCAGCACCGTTTCTGCCAGCGGCACCAGCGTGCCGTTAGCCAGTTCGCGTTGGATCAAGCTTTGTTGGCCGAGCAAAATGCCGTGGCCTGCTACCGCCGCATCAATCGCCAGCGAGGTCAGGTTATAGGTCAGGCCCCGTCGCTGCGGCGGCGGTAGCCCGGCGGCGGTGAACCACTCATGCCAACCCGGCAGGAACTGGCTCTCTTTGCCCCAATCGACATGAATCAGCGGTTGCCGGGCCCAGTCGCCTGCGGCCTGCCGTTGCGGGCTGCACACCGGCTGCACGCCATCCTGAAACAACTGCACTTTTTCCAGCAGCGGATAGTCCTGATCGCCAAAGCACAATGCAAAGTCCGCCGCCGAGGCGGCGAAATCCACCGTGGCATGGGTGGCGTGCAGGCGGATATCCAGCTGCGGCTGGCGTGCCAGCCAATCGCCAATCGCCGGGTTCAGCCATTTTGACGCCAGCGCCGGTAGCGCAAAGATCGTCAGGGTTTCCTGGCCCCGTTGGCGATCGACATGCTGCTGCGCCACGCGCAGCGTCTCGAACGCTTCCTGCACATAGGCCAGATAATCCGCGCCCTGTTCGGTTAGCGTCACGCCGCTTTTGGCGCGGGTAAACAGTTGAATGCCCAGATGCTGTTCAAGCTGGCGGATTTGCTGGCTGACGGCGGCGGCGGTCAGCGCCAGGCTGTCTGCCGCTCTGGCCAGGCTGCCGGTACGGGCGGCGGTTTCAAACGCCAAAATGGCGCTCAGTTTGGGCAGGCGGCTGCGGGAAGGTGCGTTCATGGCGGCTATCGTTAAGAATGGGTTACCTCATCCTTAACGCATTTTTGTTATTACGGCAATGCGACATTCGCTACAGTGGGGTATCCGGCCGCTAAGCCTTCAGGAGCTTCTCATGCAGCAACTCGCTAATATCGTTGATTTATCCGCCAACCCGATTGGCGACGCTGGCTTTCAGGCCCGCTGCAAAGCGACGCTGGACACGGCGGGTGCGCTGGTGCTGCGGGGCTTTCTGACCGCCGCTGCGCTGGCGACCGTCCGTCTCGAAGGTGCGGAGCACAGCCCAGCGGCGTTTTATGCCGCCAGCAAGCATAACGTATACCTGAAACCGCAGGATGAAAGCCTGCCTGCCGACCATGCGCGCAACCGGCAGGTGGTGTCGTCCAAGGGCTGCATTACCGACGAGGATATCCCGGCACAGTCGCCGCTGCGCACGCTGTATGATGCCCAGCCTTTCCGCGATTTCCTCTGTGCGGTGCTGGAAGAGCAACAGCTTTATCCCTACGCCGATCGGCTGTCGTCGATCAACCTGCACTACGCGCATCGCGGGCAGGAACTGGGCTGGCATTTTGATAACTCCTCATTCGCCATCACGCTCCTGATCCAAAAACCGCAGGCCGGCGGCCGGTTTGAGTATGTGGAAAACCTGCGCGATGCCGATCGCGGCGAGATGAATTACGCGGGAGTAACCCAGGTGTTGGACGGCGAGCGTGCGGTGAAGACGCTGGCGATGGAGGAGGGGGATTTGGTGCTGTTTCGCGGGCGCAATGCCATGCACCGGGTTACGCCGACCGAAGGCGATACCACCCGCATGCTGGTGGTGCTGGCCTATAACGCCCAGCCGGATATCGCGCTGTCGGAGAGCGCCCGCATGACATTTTACGGCCGGCTGTAACGGATAAAAAAACTGCCCCGGTGGGGGCAGTTGAGAGACTCAGTGGTGGGCTTCTTCGTGCGCCTGTTGTTCCAGCTTCACTTCCTGCGCGCGCTTGCGCAGGCCGAACCAGCCCAGCACCAGCAGCACGACCAGCACCGGAATGGTGGCGATGGTCCAGGTGCCGTTCGGGTAATCGAACGCCATCATCACCACGACCGCCAGCAGGAACGCCAACGTCAACCAGGAAGTGACCGGCGCACCGGGCATTTTGAAGGTAACCGGTTTGGCGCGGCCTTCCCGCACGGCTTTGCGCAAGCGCATTTGGCAGACGATGATAAATGCCCAGGAGCTGATAATGCCCAGTGAGGCGATGTTCAGCACGATTTCAAACACTTGAGAAGGCACCAGATAGTTCAGCACTACGCCGAGCACATAGATGCCACAGGTCACCAGAATACCGGCGTAAGGCACTTGCTGGCTGCTCATCTTGGACATGAATTTCGGCGCGGAGCCGCCCATCGACAGCGAACGCAGAATACGGCCGGTGGAGTACAGGCCGGAGTTCAGGCTGGAGAGCGCGGCGGTCAGCACCACGATGTTCATGATGGTGCCGATATAGGGCACGCCCAATTTACTGAAGAAGGTGACGAACGGGCTTTGACCGGCCTGATAGGCATTCCACGGCAGCAGCAGCACCAGCAGCACCACGGAACCGACGTAGAACAGGCCGATACGCCAGATCACGCTGTTAATCGCCTTCGGCAGCATTTTTGCCGGATCTTTGCATTCGCCGGCGGCGGTGCCGATCAGCTCAATGCCGGCGAAGGCGAAGATCACCCCTTGCACCAGCACCAGCGCGGGCAGCAAGCCGTGCGGGAACATGCCGCCGTTTTCGGTGATCAGGTGCAGGCCGGTAGTGTTACCCGCCACCGGCGTGCCCGTACCCAGGAACACCACGCCGACCACCAGGAAAATGGCAATGGCGGCCACTTTAATCAGCGCAAACCAAAACTCCATTTCGGCGAACCACTTCACGCCGATCATGTTCATGGTGGCGACCACCCCAAGGGCGCAGAGCGCGAACAGCCATTGCGGCACGTCGGCGAAAGTGCCCCAGTAGTGCATGTACAGCGCGACCGCAGTGATGTCGACGATACCGGTCATCGCCCAGTTGAGGAAATACATCCAGCCGGCGACATAAGAGGCTTTTTCGCCGAGAAATTCGCGGGCATAAGAAACAAAGCTGCCGCTGGAAGGGCGGTGCAGCACCAACTCGCCCAGTGCGCGGAGAATGAAGAAAGAGAAGATCCCGCACACCAGATAGACCAGCGCCAGCGCCGGGCCGGCCATTTCCAGCCGGCCGCCGGTGCCGAGGAACAAGCCGGTGCCAATGGAACCGCCGATGGCGATCATCTGTATCTGGCGGTTGCCCATGCTTTTGTGATAACCGGATTCATGTGAGTCTAACCAACGTCTTCTGGCGGCGTGTTTGTCATGATCGGTTTTTTTATGTGATTGCATCATCCGTCCTGTTTACCTGTCTATAGGGTTACCCAGCTCTCGGACGAGAGCAAACGATTGCTTTTGCCAATCGTTATGAGAATGAGGTCGTGGCATCATTCTGTTGTTTTATACCCGTCGTCTTTCAAGCTGCAGCGTTGTTGGCTGCACTGGCTTACCCCAGTTACTTACCGGAGTAAGCGCCTGGGGATAAGCGAGCTGGCCGCCTGGCTGCAACTTGAAACCCATAGGGTATATTATATGTACAGCCATCATTAAATAACGGCGAGGCATGCTACCTTTTCTCCGTAAATGTGGCAAAAAATCCTGCGTATAAATCGTGATCAATTGTGTTTATTTTTTATTCCATATACAAAAGAATATATTATTCAATAAGATGTGTGGTTTTATCAACACGGAAATATCGAGGAATAAAAAGTGACGAAAATCACAAAATATTAATTACCGTGCAAATTGCAGGGGGGTTTGCTTATTTTTCGAGGCGTGAAAGAAGGGGAGAAATAAGATTTTTGTGGCCTGCGGCGATTATAGCCCGCAGGCGAGGGGATTAACGGCGATTTTTTAGGCAGATTCCCCGGCCGGCAGAGCCGAGGCAGGCAGACCGAAAAGCAGGTCGAACGCCCAGTTAAACACGAAGGTATAGCAGGGGATAATGACGATCAGCGCCATATCCAGCAGCAGCGCTTCCAGCAGTGAAATCCCCATCCACCAGGCGATCAGCGGGATCAGGTACACTACCAGCGTCAGTTGAAACCCCACGGCGTGCGCAATACGGCGCTTTAGCGTGCGGGTGCGTGACGTCTGGCGGCTTTCCCACCGCTCAAACAGCGAGTTGTAGATGAAATTCCAGCTTACGGCGATGGTGGTGATGATCACCGCCAGCGGCCCGGTGCTGCTGGGTGCGCTGCCGGAAAGCAGCGCCAGCCCCAAAGCGGAGATCGCCATGCCGATAATTTCATAAGCGGTGACATACACCAGTTTGCGTTTAACGCCTTGCATCATGTTCTCCTGCGTTATTTTTGGTGGTTTCTCAGGTCGTAGCGGCTAAGATAACGTCAATCACATTGATAGAAAAAGTCAGGAGCTGTCAGTTTTACTGACAGGTAACGCAATGAACTTTTCCAGCGATAACATTGAGCTGTTTTTGGCGGTATTGGATCGGGGTTCGTTCTCCGCCGCCGCCCGTTCGCTGCGGCGCGTGCCTTCGGCGGTCAGTATGGGGATCGCCAACATGGAGGCGGAACTGGGCTTCCCGCTGTTTGACCGGTCGCACCGCGAACCTGTGCCGACCGCGCTGGCACTGGCGCTGGCGCCGCATGCGCGGCTGATTGCCGACCAACTTAAACAATTGCAAAACCACGCCATCGAGCTGTCGCAGGGGCTGGAGAGTACGCTGTCGATAGGCGTCGCTTCGGACATCAACGGCAGCGGCCTGCTGGCGGCGATCAAAACGCTGGCGGAGCGTTATCCGTTGCTGAACATCGAAGTGCTGACCGCCCCGCAAGATGACGTGTTGCATATGCTGCATCAGGGCAGGGTTGGCGTTTGCCTGGCGTTTGGCGGGCTTAACGTCAACAGCCAGGAGCAGTTCCATTTTGTGGGGGCGGAATCGCTGGTCGCCACGCTATCGCCATGCCACCCGGCGCTAAAAGGAGCGGCGGACGAGCTGTTTTTCGAGGACCTGGTCAACGTGCGGCAGATTATGGTGGCCAGCCGCGATCTGCCCATCGTCGATCTGCGGCCGCGGGTAGCGGAATCTTACTGGCGCACCGACAGCCTGCCGATGGCGCTGAACATGGTTGAGGCCGGATTGGGCTGGGGCAATTTCCCGCTGTCGCTGACTGCGCCGCTGTTGGCTCAGGGGAGGTTAATCCGGCTGAAATTCAAAAATACCAAAAACGAGCTGCGGTTGCCGATACACCTGGTTTGGCTGAAGAATGCGCCGCTGGACAAGGCCGCGCGCGAGCTGGTAGCGCTGATGCGCGATGCGACTCAGGTTGAATGATCCCCGTATTCATTGCTTTTATTTTCGTCGCTGCGCTACTTTGAGCAGGGGATAGTTAAGGGAGTACCGCAAGCATGATGAGTGAAACGGCATTATCGGTATTGAGCATTACCGGGGCGATAACGCTCGGGGCGATGAGCCCGGGGCAAAGTTTTATTTTGGTGGCGCGCACCGCGGTTGCTTCTTCGCGCCGCGACGGCATGGCGGTGGCGTTAGGCATGGGCGTCGGTTGTTTTATCTTTGCCTTGATCGCACTGCTGGGATTGCAGTCGCTGCTGCTGGCGCTGCCGTGGTTGTACACCACGCTGAAAGTGCTGGGCGGCGCGTATCTTGTCTATTTGGCGTTTAAAATGCTGCGCGGGGCCAGTCGGCCGCTGAACGTGGAGGCGGTCGGCGAGCGGCATCTGGGGTTTCGCAAGGCGTTTACCACGGGGTTGCTGACCCAACTCGGCAACCCGAACACCGCTATCGTGTTCGGTAGCGTGTTTGCCGCGCTGCTCAGCCATAAAATTTCGCCGCTGATGTACGTGGTGTTGCCGGTGATTGCCTTGACGGTCGACGTCCTGTGGTACGCCTTTGTGGCGTTTGTGCTGTCATCGCCGCGCCCGCGCCGCACTTACCTGCGTTTTAAAGCCTGGTTCGATCGCTTGGGCGGCGGCGTGCTGGCCTTGCTCGGCCTGAAGCTGATGCTCAATAAATAGCCTTAATCGGCGTGGCGACGCCGCCACCAGAAGCGCAACAGCAGGATGGCGGCGATCACCAGCGCGCAGAACAGCAGGCTGGTCAGCCTTTTGTCGAAGCCGGAAATAAAGCGGGCGATGGCTTCACCGCCGAAATAACCCAGCAGCACGAAAATTGTCGCCCACAGAATGGCACCCAGAATGTTCAGCGGCACAAAGCGTGAGGGCGGCAACTTGCTGGCGCCGATCAGCACCGGGCCGATAATGCGAAAGCCGTACATAAAGCGCACGCCGATCACGAACAGCATCGGGTGGCGGGCAATCAGCTTGTTGGCGCGCTCGATGCGCTTTTCCTGGCTTTTCATCCGTGAAATCACCTTCCCGCCGAAGCGGCGGCCCAGAAAGAACAGCAATTGATCCCCCAGCGTGCCACCCAGCGCCACCACCGCAATCACCCAAGGCAGATGCAACAGCCCCTGATGCGCGGCAATGCCGCCCAGCAACGTGATGGTTTCCCCCTCGGCCAGGCAGCCGATAAACAGCGCCCAGTAGCCGTAATCCGTAATGTAGTGGGCTAAATCCGCCATTCTGATCCCCTATGTCTTTAACACATAAGGTTAAGTATACGCCCAGCTCGTCAGCGGCGGGCGGCTATCTGCGCGACCAGCGCCCGGCGTTGTTGCAGGTTGTCCGCCATTGTTTCCTCTACTCGCGCCAGGATCCCCGCAGGCGCCAGCTCTGGCGTTCCTCCCAGGAACGGCGGTGCCGGGGCATACTCCAGATACAACTGGATCATTTGCGCGGTTTCTTCACCGTGCAGCTCGGCTATCAGTGTCAGGGCGAAGTCGATGCCGGCGGTTACGCCACCACCGGTGATCACGTTGCCGTCGCGCTCCACCCGCGCACTGCTGGGGATAGCGCCGAACAGCGTCAGGCTTTCACGCATCGACCAATGGCAGGCAGCGCGCTTGCCTTGCAACAGCCCGGCGGCGGCCAGGATCAGCGAACCGGTGCACACCGAGGTCAGATAGCGAGCGTCGGTTCCCAACCGGCGGATCTGCCGCATGAAGTTTTCATCCAGCAGCGCCTGGGTGCAGCCACTGCCGCCCGGCACGCACAGGACATCGCAGTGCGTGACGTCCTCCAGCCTTTGCAACTGAGAGAAATGCAGCCCCTCAGAACTGACGTCCGCACCGCCGACCGAGGCGACGATAATTTCAGCATCAGGCATACGCCGCAGAAATTGCAGCGGGCCGGTGAAATCCAACTGGGTAACGCCCTGATAGATCGGAAAAACTATCACTAATGGTGCAGACATGATATTCGCCTCAGTTTTGTCCTTTGAACTGGGTAATAATAGCTGCCCTGTTTTTGGCTGGTATGCCATATAACCCTCAAAAAACGCCATAATGAAAAACATCGGTTTTGTGATCTTTCCCGATTTTAACCTGCTGGATTTTGCGGGGCCGCTGGCGGCTTTCGAGCAGGCCGATCGGTTCGCCGATGCCCCGGCATACCGTTGTTTGCCGGTTTCGCAGGCAGGCGGAATGGTGATCGGTTCGTCCGGCGTGGCTGTGATGACCCAGCCATTGGAGGGGGGCCGTTTTGATACGCTGCTGATTGCCGGTGGCCGCGGCAACGTGGCGGCGGCGGAGTCCCCGGCGTTGATCGCGATGTTGCAGCAGCAGAGCCGGCAGGTGCGGCGCATGGCCAGCGTGTGTACCGGGGCATTTATTCTGGCGGCCGCCGGGTTGCTGGAAGGCAAGCGCGCCACCACCCATTGGTTCCACGCCGCACGGTTGCAGCAGCGCTATCCGCGTATTCGCGTCGACAGCAACCGCATTTTTATTCGCGACGGTGCCCTCTGGACCTCTGCCGGCATCAGCGCAGGCATCGATCTGGCGCTGGCGATGATTGAAGAGGACCTCGGCGCAGAGGTGGCGGCCAACGTGGCGCGGCAACTGGTGGTGTATCACCGCCGTCCTGGCGGGCAGTCGCAGTATTCACTGCTGCTGGCGCTTAATCCTTCTTCAGACCGGATCCGCAGCGCACTTTCTTACGCCCGTGAGCATCTGCATCAGCCGCTCAGGGTGACGGATCTGGCCGATGCCGCTTGCCTGAGCGAACGCCAGTTCGGCAGGTTGTTTCGCGCAGAAACCGGTCAGACGCCGGCCAAGGTGATTGAGCAACTGCGGGTGGAAGCGGCGCGGGTGCGGATTGAAGAGAGCGGCGAAGCGCTGGAGGCTATCGCCCATGCCGTCGGTTTTAGCGATCCGGAGCGTATGCGGCGGGCATTCATTCGCGTCTTCGGTCTGTCTCCGCAGGCGATGCGGCGCCTGAGCCGCGCCGGTTAATTCATTCAGCTATGCCCCCGTGGCGTGGCGCAGTAAAAGGAGCAACAGATGTATCAGGACTTTGAGAGCGAACTGGATTGGGCGATGCGCCATATGCCGCGCACCTGCGCGGCGGTTGCGGCGTTGCCGGATTTGAACGGCGTGCGGTTGGCGTGCAACATGCACCTGGATCTGAAAATGGCGCCGTTGGTGGCGGGCCTGCTGGGCAAGGGCGCGGCGATTTATCTGACCACCTGCAACCCGACCACGGTGCAGGATGACGTGGTCGCCTGGCTGGAGCGGCGTGGCGCGCAGGCTCACGCTTGGCGTGACATGAGCGATGCGGACTGGTCGGCATCCTTCGATCGCGCGTTGGCCTGGGAACCGACCCACCTGTGCGAAATGGGCGCGGATCTGACGACCCGTCTGCACCAGTCGGCCGAAGGCCCGCAGATTATCGCCGGCCTGGAAGCGACCGGTTCCGGCATCAGCCGGCTGAACGGCATGGCGCCGCGCTACCCGATCTTCAATTGGGACGATCTGCCGGTGAAAGAAGGGCTGCACAACCGTCATATGGTCGGCCTCACCGCCTGGCACACCTTCTTCCAGACCACGCATCTGACGCTGCATGAAAAATGCGTGCTGGTGATTGGTTATGGCCTGGTTGGGCAGGGCGTTGCGGCGGCGGCGAAAGCCTACGGCGGGCAGGTTATCGTGGCGGAAATCGATCCGGCGCGGGCATTGCAAGCGCGTTACGACGGCTGGGCGGTGGTCGATCTGGCCACGGCGGTTACCCAGGCGGACGTGATCGCCACGGCGACCGGGGCGAAAAATGTGCTGTCGGCGCAGCATTTGCAACAGGTGAAAGACGGGGTGTTTATTCTCAACGTCGGCCACGTGGCGGCCGAAATTGACGTCGGCTTCCTGAAGAACCTGCCGCACAGCGAGCCTATGCCGTTTGTGAACGCCTACCAACTGGGCGAGAAAAAGGTCTATTTACTGGCCAACGGGTCGATGTTTAACCTGACGGCGGGCTACGGCGACAGCCTGAACGCCTTCGATGTGACGCTGGCGGTGATGGCGGCGGGCATTGGTCATATCGTCGGCGACGGTGCCCGCCAGGCTCCCGGTTTGTATCTGTTGCCGCAGTCTGCGTGGCAACCGGCACTGTAACTTTTCCCTCGCGGGCGCTCACCCCAGAGCGCTCGCGGTTTGCGCAATATTCTGTCCGACAGAATTTGTCACAAATGGGGGCGCATAATCACAGTGCCAACTTGAGATCCGTCACATATAATTCTGCCAAATAAGACCTTCCTCTTCTCCAGTGACAGAGTAATGCATGTGAAAATACGTGTTTTGGTACTAACCCTGCTCGCTTTGCAGGCGGGAGCAGGCATCGCGCCGCGCGCGCTGGCCAGCGAAAATAACGCCGCCGCCCATGCCGCCCAGCCTGAGCTGGCTTCCGGCAGTGCGATGGTGGTGGATATGCAGACCCACAAAGTGATGTATGCGCGCAATCCGGATGAAGTGGTGCCGATCGCCTCCATCACCAAGCTGATGACCGCCATGGTGACGTTGGACGCCCATCTGCCGCTGGATGAAATGCTGTCGGTGGACATTCACCAGACGCCAGAAATGAAAGGCGTTTATTCTCGCGTGCGTCTGAACAGCGAAATTACGCGCAAAGACATGCTGCTGCTGGCGCTGATGTCGTCGGAAAACCGCGCCGCCGCCAGCCTGGCGCATCACTATCCGGGCGGTTACGGTGCCTTTATCAAGGCGATGAACGCCAAGGCGAGATCGCTGGGCATGACCAATACCCGTTATGTGGAGCCGACCGGGTTGTCGATTCATAACGTTTCGACCGCGCGTGACCTGACCAAGCTGCTGATCGCCACCAAGCAATATCCGTTGATTGGCCAGCTCAGCACCACCACCGAGCGCATGGCGAGCTTCAAGGATCCTAACTACACGCTGCCGTTCCGCAACACCAACCATTTGGTGTACAACCCGAAATGGAACATCCAACTGACCAAAACCGGCTTCACTAACGAAGCGGGGCATTGCCTGGCGATGCGCACCATGATCGGCAGCCGCTCGGTATCGCTGGTGGTGCTCGACGCGTTCGGCAAGTACACGCATTTTGCTGACGCCAACCGCCTGCGCACCTGGATCGAAACCGGCAAGGTAACGCCGATCCCGGCCGCTGCCCGCGACTATCGCCGCCAAAAAGACGCCCGTCTGGCGAAGAACGAAACCGAATAATCCCGGTCTGGCCTGCGGTTTCCACCGCAGGCCGCTATCGGCCCTCAGGGCGCCTGATGACAAAACCCCTTTCCCGATCGCCGTCGAATCCGGCGCGCAGATACAACTGGTGCGCCCCGGTGCGCTGCTGGCCGGAAAGCAGCATCACTTTGTAGCACCCTTTACGCCACGCCAGTTGCAAGGTGTATTCCAGCATCGCCAGGGCAATGCCTTGCCCGCGGTACGGCGGTGCCGTGACCACGTGTTCAATGATACCGAACGGCTGAGCCTGATGAACCAACCCCGGCACCATCGCCAGCATGCAGGTCGCGATCGGCTGTTCACCGTCGGCGGTAACCACCAGGCGAATTGCCGGGTTGTCCAGCAAACGCTGTAAAGTGCGCTGGGCGGCATCCGGGCGCAGCGGGGGATCCTGTGGGCGCAATTCCTGATACAGCGCCTGAAGGCCGGCCAGATCCTTTGTCTGTGCCAGGCGATAGGTGATTGCCATCTTTCCTCCTTTTGGCTGCGGTGGTTGCTCCATCCGCTATGATCACTAAATACCCTATCGTATGCGAGAGAGGATTCCTATGAGCCAGGTTGCAACCTTTATCCTGTTTCAGGGCAACGCCCAGCAGGCTATCGATCTTTACAGCGGGCTGTTCGGCAGTTTTAAGGTTCAGCAGTTGCTGCATTACGACGAGACGCCCGACGGGCAGCGGCGAATCAAACAGGCTTCGATAGACTTTGACCGACAGCATCTGGTGTTTAGCGACAGCCCGGTCAGCCATGATTTCAGCTTTACCCCGGCGGTGTCTCTCCACGTTAATTTGGCGACCGAAGCCGAATTGGAACGGGTATTCGCCCGGCTGGCGGAGGGCGGTGAAGTGCTGATGCCGCTGGATGATTACGGCTTCAGCGCGCGTTTCGGCTGGCTGAACGATCGCTTTGGCCTCTCCTGGCAGTTGAACGTGCCGGCAGGCTAACTGCGCCATCCTCTTATACACATTCAGGGGCGTTTACCGCTATGCTAAACGGGCAAGGGTTTAATGAAATTTGATAAGGATGACCATTTTGGCCGGAAGTAGCTTACTGACTTTACTCGACGACATCGCTTCGCTGCTGGACGACGTCTCGCTGATGACAAAAATGGCGGCGAAAAAGACCGCTGGGGTGCTGGGGGACGATCTGGCGCTGAATGCGCAACAGGTTAGCGGGGTCACGGCCGATCGCGAACTGCCGGTGGTGTGGAGCGTGGCCAAAGGTTCGTTTATCAACAAACTGATTCTGGTGCCGCTGGCGTTGCTGATCAGCGCATTCGCCCCTTGGGCGATCACGCCGCTGCTGATGGTGGGCGGCGCTTACCTGTGTTACGAAGGCTTTGAAAAAGTGTTCCACAGCCTGACTCACGGCAAGCAAGGGGAGGAGAAAAAAGAAGAACTGGACGCCAATGAAGACGTGGCGGCCTATGAGCAGCGCAAGGTGAAAGGGGCGATCCGCACCGATTTCGTGCTGTCCGCCGAGATTATCGCCATCACTCTGGGCACCGTGGCCGGCGCGAGCTTTAGCCAGCAAGTGATTGTGTTGAGCGGCATCGCTATTGTGATGACGATCGGTGTTTACGGTATCGTGGCCGGCATCGTCAAGCTTGACGATCTGGGGTTGTACCTGAGCCGAAAAACCAGCGCGCTGGTGCGCTCGATTGGCAATGGCATTGTCAGTGCCGCGCCTTACCTGATGAAAACCCTGTCGATCGTCGGTACTGTCGCCATGTTTATGGTCGGCGGCGGCATTCTGACCCACGGTCTGCCTCCGGTGCATCATTTGTTCGAAGACTGGGCGTCGTACGCTACCGTCGTACCGACCTTCGGCCATATTCTGCAGGGTGCGATCCCCGCTTTGCTCAACGTGGTGTTCGGCCTGGTTGCCGGTGGCGTGGTGCTGCTGGTGGTTTCGGCTCTGGGTGCCATTCGCGGCCGCTTCAAAGCCTGATGCGATCCCGCGCCGGATGGCGCGGGCAAGTTTTAGAAGATCAGCTTGAAGACGCCGGTAATGGTGAGCAGGCCAACGATAAAGATAATGGCGATAATCCACAGAATAATTTTCATTTATCTCTCCCAAGGGGTTATAAGGGGACGTGAGCTCTCGCTAACCTAATGAAATCATTATTTACTGTAGCTGATATTTTGCAAATTGCCCGCCGCATTGACGATTAAGGCGGCGTGGCATCGCCTTCGCCCAGTGCGCGTTGCATGATATGGGTATCGCGCCATTCTTCCAGTTTGAATCCCACCGCCTTCAGCGTACCCACGCTGGTAAAGCCCAATTTCCGATGCAGGGCCAGCGAGCCTTGATTGTCTTCGGCATTGCCGACGATCGCCAGCATCTGCCGCCAAGGGCCGCGCTCGCAACGAGCGATCAGCTCGGCCAGCAGTGCTTTGCCGATGCCGTTACCCTGCAGGCCTTCGGCGATATACACCGAGTCTTCTACGGTAAACCGGTAGGCCGGGCGTGGCCGATAGGGCGTGGCGTAACAGTAGCCCACCACGCGATCTTCCCGTTTGGCGACCAGCCAGGGCAGCCCGGCTTCCTGTACCTTGCTGCACCGCTGCTGCATTTCTTCACAGGTGGGCGGCGTTTCTTCAAAGGATGCCGCGCCGTAAAGCACGTGGTAGGCGTAGATCTGTTGTACGGCGGCCAGGTCATCCGGCGTGGCGTCGGTGATGATCAACGGGGCGGAAAGGGGCATAAGCGTTCTTTGTTTACCTTGAAAAATCAGAAGATAAACGCATTATGCTCCCCATCCGACGGCAAGGTAAATTGGGCTTTTTTATGCCGGTGATAAAAAAAACTATAGTTGTCTGCTGGCCCGGTGCCGTGGCACCAGGCGGTTTACTGCGCCGGAGGCCAGCAGCACGCCGAGGATAACCCAGACCGCCCCGGCCAATTGCCAGACGTTGGGTGCAGTGCCGGTGAGGGTGGCCACCAGCAGGGTAAACACCGGCGCCAGATTGAAGAAAATGGCGGTGCGCATCGAGCCGATTTTTTCCAGCCCGTTGAACCACAGCAGATAGGCCAGCAGCGATCCGCACAGCGCCAGATAAACCACCGCCGCATGCACGCTGAGGCTGGCTGACGCCAGACTTTGCAGCGGGTTTTCGAAGATAAACCCCAGCGGCAGCAGTGCCAGCGTGCCGAACAGCATCGAATAGCTGGTGGTTTCGATGGCGGTGGCGTTATGCACCAGCCGCCGGGTACCGACCATATTCAGCGCCCAGGCCAGGCTGCCGAGCAGGATAATGCCGTCGCCGGGGTTGATTTCCAACCGCAACAGCGTTTGCAGGCTGCCTTTGGTGAGCACCAGCGTTACGCCGATAAAACCCGCCAGCAGGCCGGCGGCGCGTGACCCACTCAGTTTTTCATGCTCCCAAAATACCCCGAACAGCATTGTCCACAGCGGCGTGGTGGCGAGGATCAGCGCACCGTTGATCGGCGTGGTGGATTGCAGGCCGAAAAAGGTGCACAGGTTAAACAACGTAAAGCCGAGCACGCCCAGCCCAAGGTAGGCCGGCCAGTTGTTCCTCAGCGTAATGAAGCGTAACTGCCCGCGCAGACCGAAGAATAGCAACAGCGCCAGCGTCGCCAGGCTGAAACGCTCAATCGACGCGGTGATCGGCGGCTGATGGGCGATGATATAGGCACCGGCATTGAAGTTGGTGCCCCAGAAAAAGGTGGCGATAATCACCCCCAGATAGGCCAGCGGCAGCGAAGTTTTCATGGTGATTTCCTGTGGTGTGGAATAAACAAAAACAGTTTGCGCCACAGATTGTTGCGGTAAAATCCCCTATCTATTCACTTATGATGTGAGAAAACACCCATGTTCAATTGGGAAGATTTGCACTACTTCATGGTGTTTGCGCGCGAGAAGTCGCTGTCAGGCGCCGCCCGCAGTTTGCAGGTCGATCACGCCACCGTTGCCCGCCGCATTGCCAGCCTGGAAGCATCGCTGGCGTTAAAACTGGTGGATCGCCGCCCGCGCAGCTACCTGCTCACCGCCGACGGGCAACGCATCGCGGCGCAAGGGGACAGCATGACGCTCAACGCCTTCGCCGTCAGCCGCGCCGCCCTCAGTGGGCGACAGGGCATCGCGGGTGAGGTGACGCTGAGCGTGCCGCCGGTGATGGGGCTGAAACTGATCGCTCCGCGTATTGCCGAGTTGCAGCGCCGTTATCCGGATTTGCGACTGGTTTTGCTGGCCGATACCGCCAACGTATCGCTGCTGCGTGGCGAGGCGGATATTGCCATCAGGCTCAGCCGCGTCACTGAAAGCGATCTGGTGGCGAGAAAAATCGGCACCGTCGAGTTCGGGCTGTACGCCAACGCCGGTTATCTGCGGGACACGCCGGAGGCGGAGCGGGGGTTTATCGGCTATCACGATGAACGGGCCGCTTCGGCGCAGCAAAAATGGTTGCTGGAGCAGGCCGGGCCCCGGCCGCTGGTGATGCGCAGCAACGACCTGATGATTCAGGCTGCCGCCGCTGCGGCCGGCGCGGGCATTGCGTTGCTGCCGCATTTTGTCGCGCAGGAACTGGGGCTTGAACGCCTGGCACCGCCGCTTGGGCTGCGGCGCGAAGTCTGGCTAACGGTGCATGACGACATTCGTCATGCACCGGGTATCGCCGCCGTGACGGCGTTTTTACTGGAGTGTTACGCGGGCGTTGCGGGGATCACCCGGCTGGTGGATAACCTTGCCTAGCCGCGCATCAGGTTCGCCACTGCCTGTTGCAGATAGCTCAGCAGCGCCGGGGTCAACCAGGTGCCTTCGGTCAGCGTCGGCTCTTGTTCCATCGCCTGGCGAATTTTCATCTGGGTGGCCGGGTCAGTGCCGGCATAGGACTGGAACAGCTCTAGCCATTTGGCCGCCAGTTGCTTCGCCTGAACGGACTCCGGCGGTACGCCGTCTCTTAGCGCCTGATGGAACTGGGCGATCAGCGCCGGCCATTCGTGCAGGCGGGTAAAGTAATGTTGGCGCACGTAGGCGTATTCTTCCGCCGACAGGTATTTTTGGTAGATCGACAGCTTGGTTTCGGCAAAGGCCCGGGTGACATAATCGGTCACAGCCGGGGTGATGCCGGTCTGTTCGCGCATTGAGGGCTCATCGGCATGCATGGCGTTAAGCCGGGTAAGAAACGCCGGATTAAGCGCGGTATCGCGTTCCAGCATCTGCATCCAACGCCGCGCCAGGGCCTGCGCCTGCGGCGCTTGCGCTTCGACGCCACTGTCGATCAACTGGCGCATGCTGCTCACCAGCTCGCCCCATTCCTGATTGCGCGCCTGATCGGCCTGATAGAAGGGCAGCTGCGCCAGTTCGTCGGCGGTAAAATATTTGTCGTACATGGTCATTAACTCCAACGTAGTCAGCCAGTCGTTCAGTTCCGGTTCGTCCCCGGCGGTGAGCTGGGCATGCATATGCTGCAAATGATCGCGTAGCGCTAGGGTCTGCGCCAACTGCCGGTCCAGCATGGATATCTGCTGTTCAATCACCAGGGTTAACGTTACCCCGGAACGTGTCAGAAGTGCCCCGACCTCCGCAAGCTGGACCCCCATTCGGCGCAACGCCTGAATATGGTGCAAGCGGGTGATGTCAGCCCGGTTGTATAAACGGTAGCCGGCGTCGGAACGCGCAGAAGGGATCAGCAAACCAATGCTGTCGTAATAATGCAGTGTCCTGACGGTAATGCCGGAACGGCGGGCCAGTTCGCCCACTTTTAATAACATGACGTGCTCCTCCCCAGTGCGTGCAGGGATACTAAAGCCTGACGCGACGTGAGGGTCAATAGCGCGGAAGGGGATATTTTCAGGAAAGTGGCGGGCGCCGAAAATAGCACCCGCAAGGAGGGGAGCCGCTTGCTTACCAGCCTTTTACCGCACCGCCGTTAAAAATTTTCTCGGCGGCTTTGGCCACTTCATCCGACTCGTAGGCCTTGATGAAGTTTTGCACGTTCAGCGCGTCTTTGTTGTCTTCGCGCGTCACTATGATGTTGGTGTACGGCGAATCTTTGTCTTCGATAAAGATGCCGTCTTTGGTTGGCGTCAGCCCGGTCTGGTTGATGTAGGTGGTGCTGATGATAGCTACTGTGACTTTAGGGTCATCCAGCACTTGCGGCAATTGAGCGCCCTCCAGCTCCATAATCTTGTAGTTATGCGGGTTGGCGCTGATATCCAGCGAGGTTGGCAGTAGCCCTTTGCCCGGTTTCAGGGTAATCAGGCCGGTTTTCTCCAGCAGCAGCAACGCGCGGCCGAGGTTGGTCGGATCCAACGGAATGGCGATAACGGCGCCGTCCTGCAGCTCTTTCAGCGATTTGATTTTTTTCGAATAGCCGGCCATCGGGAACACGAAGGTATTGCCCACCGCCACCAGCTTGTAGCCGTGATCTTTATTTTGCTGTTCGAGGAACGGCCGGTGCTGGAACACGTTGGCATCCAGCTCACCTTTATCGGTGGCGTCGTTCGGCAGCAGAGAGCCGCTGAAACCGACCAGTTCAACCTCAAGGCCGTATTTCTCTTTCGCTACCTGTTTGGCGACTTCCGCCACGTCCTGCTCCGCGCCGTTGATAACCCCGACCTTGATAAGGTTCTGGTCTACCGGCTTATCGCAACCTTGCAGTGCCAGCGTGGCGGCAAACGCCGCCATCACGGCGGTAAAACGCCAGGTCTTTAACATCGTGTTCTCCCTGAAAAAAACAGTAAAATCAGTTGGTTTTGTGCTGTTAGCTAAGCCTGAACCTGCGGGGAAGTCAAACGCTTGCTCAGCACAAAGGGTTATAGGTAATAACAGGGAGTTGTATAGAGACCCTGGCTTTCAGATTGCACCCTGAAAGCCATCGGGTCTGGAAGGGCGGTTATTTGGCGCGCAGCACGACGATGCCTGGCGTGTTGATCACATAGTCCATAAAGGGCGAGTCCACTACCTTCATGTTTTCCTTGCGCGAAGAGGCATTGCGCAACATCGGGCCGTTTTCGGTCATGATAAAGATGCCGGTGTGAGTGACGTCCAGCCCGGCAAGATTGGTGTAGATACCGATGTAATCGCCGGTGTGCAACTGGGCCAGCACCTTATCGTCAATAAAATCGCTGGGCAGATAAGTGATGCTGCGCCGCACATTTTTCAGGCCGGGCAGATAGGTGCCGCCGTCAGCCTTTTGGTTCAGATTTTTCACCTGCGTCACCGCGTGCGGGCTGAGTTGAGCGGTAATGTCGGTCACGTTTGTTTTGGCGACATGCGCCCAGTCGGTGAAGAAATGTTTGCGCTGCGAGAAGCTGATTTCGCTATGGGCGTAGCGGGTCTGGATCAGGCGTTGAACGAATTCAGCCTGATTGTGCGATTTGCTCAGTGCATCGACGTAGTCGATATAGGTAAAGCAATCCAGGCCGCGGAAGTCGATCACCAGCTTTTCCGGCGTGTCCTGAGAGCCTATCAGCATGTTGGCAACGTAAGGCGTACCCAGAAATTGCTGAGAGATCAGATTGATAGTTTGGCCGTTGGCCTGCCCGGCCGGCCAGGTAGCGTGCTTGGCGAGAATGTCGTTGAGCTTGCTTAACGTCTCGCTGTCCAGGTTTATGGGCGCTACCGCAGGGGGCGTGACTGCGGCACCGGGTTCATCAATTGGCCGCTGAGGACTTTTATCTGCGCATCCACTCATCGCTATAACTAACATCAATGGAACAACCTTGTACATTTTACCCTCCAATGGTTTCAGTCCGTGACCATATAAATGATAACAGTTCTCACCATGAGGCGGGTGGTTAATAAATAAACATAGCCTAAACGCTGGCCAATAATCAGTAACCGATCTCGTTATTAAACGGCAGATACCAAAATAACGCGATTTCATGGTCGGCAATATCCGGCTGAGCGCGATACAACAGGTGATCGATACCGCCGAGAATAAAACCGAAGCGCTGATAACAGCGGCAGGCGATCAGATTATTGTTTTGCGTTTCCAGCATCAACCCCGGGGTTTCCTGCTGCTGCGCCCAGTGGCGTGCGGCATCCAGCAGGGCGGTGGCGACGCCCAAACGGCGCACGTGGGCGCTGACGACAATTTCTTCAATCAGCGCATAACCGTTCCAGTTTTTGCTCAGCGTAACGTGACCGACGGCTTCCCCCCGATGACGTGCCAGAAAGGTTTCGCTTTCTTCATTGAGGAAGGGGGCCAGCGGATAGTGCTTGCGAAACGGCGTGACCGGCCGCAGTGGCCAACTGTCTATCGGGGCATCGAAAACCGGTTGGGCATAGTGAGCGACCAGGAAACTGAAATCGCAGCTTTCCAGATAGCCGTCGGGCAACTGAGCGACGGGGGCGATATGGATAGCCTGGCTCATGGGTCCAGCTCTCTCAGCAGGCGTGCCGGATTGCCTGCGTAGATCCCTTTACGGGTGATGTCTTTGGTGACCACGGATCCGGCGCCGATCACCGCGCCGCTGCAGATGTTCACCGCCAGCACGGTGGCGCCGGAGCCGATGGCAACCCGATCGCCAATCTGCGTACGGCCCCAACTGGCGGCATCGGCGTTCGGGGCGCCATTTTTAAACAGATCGTTGGCGAAGGTCACGTTATGGCCGATAAAGCAGTCTTCGCCGAGGGTGACATATTCGCAGATAAAACTGTGCGACTGGATTTTGCTGCGAGCGCCGATGCTGACGTTTTTTTGGATCTCGACAAAGGGCCCGACAAACACGTCGTCGCCGAGTCGGCAACCGTACAGGTTGCTGGGTTGTACCACTGTGACATTTTGCCCGGCGTCGACCTCGACAATGCCGACCTGGCGAAGAGTGATGGCGGATGACATGGCAGTCCTCACGGCGTTGCTCAATCGGAGGATTATAAAACAAACTGCCGCTGCGTCTGCGTTTTCCGAACGTTTTTTCAGCGAAAGACTATAATAAGTACAGGGGAGAGAGCCCCGTGGCCGCAATCCTCGCACGGTCAACAATCCGTCAGAGGGGTAAATTCGTTCGCCGATCGCGACCTACGGCGATGGAGGAGGTGTCTCATGGTTAATCATGTTTGGGGACTTCTGGCGCATCCAAGCACCGAGTTCGAACACATTAAAAGCGAGAACGAAAGCGTCTCGCACCTTTACACCCACCACGTGCTGCTGCTGGCGGCGATCCCTGTGGTCTGCGCCTTTATCGGCACCACCCAGTTGGGCTGGCTCTCCGGCGAAGGCCATGCGATCCGGCTCGATATGTTTACCGCACTTTATACCGCAGTGGCGTTCTATCTGCTGATGCTGGCGGGTGTGGCTATCATGGGTAAAGTGATCCACTGGATGGCGCGGCGTTATGAAGCACGCCCGAGTTTGCACCGTTGTATGGTGTTTGCCGGCTATGTCGCCACCCCGATGTTTCTGAGCGGTATAGTCGCGCTCTATCCCGTCGTGTGGCTCTGTCTGTTTGTCGGCGTGATTGGCCTGTGCTATTCGGGCTATCTGCTGAATCTGGGTATTCCCCACTTCCTGAATATCGACAGTAAAGAAGGTTTTATCTTCTCCAGCTCTACCTTTGCCATCGGCATCTTGCTGCTCGAGTTTCTGCTCGGGGTAACGGTGTTGCTGTGGGGGTATGGTTCCTGGTTATTCTGAAAACGATGTTTTGATATTGCCCCTCATGCCACCCGGCATGAGGGGCTTTTGCTTTTTACGGCTTACGGAACACCAGCATTACGCCAAGTACGATGGCCGCCATGCCCAGCATGCTCATTGCCGCCAGCGCATGGCCGAGCAGCAGGTAGTCCAACAGGGCCGTGACCGCCGGGATCAGGTAAAACAGGCTGGTGACCTGCACCAGATTGCCGCGTTGGATCAGCCGGTACAGCAAGAAGGTGGCCAGCACTGAAATCACCACCGCCATCCACAGCAACGGCACGACAAGCGCCATGCTCCACTCGACCCGCAGCGGCTCGAACGGTAACACCAGTGAGCACATCAGCAACCCGACGGCGTACTGCAACGGCAACACCGCCAGCGGTGGCTGACTCATGCCTTTTTGCAGCAGCGTGCCGGCGGTCATGCAGCCCAGCGCGATAAAGGCGAACAGCATGCCGGGCAGGGAGAAGTGGGCGATCGCCAGGCTTTGATACACCACCAGCGTCAGCCCGGCCATCGCCAGCAACAGGCCGAGGCTGCGCAGCCCGGAACTGCGGCGTTCGGTAATGAACTGGGTCAGTATCGGCTGTACGCCGAGCAGCGTCGCCAGCACACCGGGAGTGATACCCTGTTCCAACGCCAGCAGATAGCTAATCTGGTAACTGCCGATCATCAGCAGCCCGATCAATGCCACGCGCCACCGGGTGCCGCGGGCGGGCAGGCATTGCCGCTGCCACAGGCCGATTGCCAGCAGCAGCGCCAGAGCGATGGCGCAGCGGAAGAAAAGGAAGGCGAAGGCGGAGGCATGCTCCAGCCCCAAGCGGGAGAAAATTGCGCCGCTGCTCCAAAGCAGGACGAACAGCGTAGCCAGGCCGGCATTGGCCCATTGAGTGATAAATCGCATTCGGTTTCACCTGTCGTGAAAATGGCAAGTTCCAGCGCGCGCGGCGGTCTACGCCTGAGCGCAAATAAAGAAAGCTGGAGGTAAAATTCGGTTTGGCTTAGCGCACAAGCACAGAGCGTGGCGGGTAAGCGGCAACCGCAGTGACGACAGAGAAAACGGCTGGAGGGGCGGAAGATGCGCACAGTTGAACGACGGCCGGAAGCGGCGTGTTCGTTGGGTCTGTGATGTGCGCAAACTGAGCCATTGATATTCCTGAAAGCAGGGAGTGATTACGGCATCAAAGATAGTGAAGTTTGGCGGGAGGCGCAACATAAAATTAACGTCTCCCGCCGAGGGTGAGGTTTAGCTTTTGCTGACCACCACCAGTTTCTGATTCACAAACTCTTTGATCCCCAGATCCGACAGTTCACGGCCGAAGCCGGAGCGCTTCACGCCGCCAAAAGGCAGCTCGGGTGCGGTATCGGTCAACGAGTTGATATACACCATGCCGGTCTCGATGCGTGAGGCCAGCTTTTTGGCGCGTTCGATATCCGTGCTGAAAATAGCGCCACCGAGGCCGTAGTGAGAGTCATTGGCCAGTTTGACGATCTCGTCGTCATCCTTCACCACGTAGATCTGCGCCACCGGGCCGAAGAACTCTTCGAAATACGCCGGGTTGTCACGGCTGATGTGGGTCAGGATCGTCGGCTCGAAGAAATTGCCGTCATGCGGTATCGGCTTGCCGCCGTAGTGCAGTTTGGCGCCGTTTTGCACCGCGGCGTCGACCTGTTTGGCCAGCCCCTCCAGCGCCTCGCGGGAAGACAACGGCCCCAGCGTGGTGGTTTCATCCAGCGGATCGCCGATTTTCACCGCGCGGAAATGCTCGGTAAAGGCTTGCAGGAAGGGCTCCGCCACTTTTTCTTGCACGATAAAACGTTTGGCTGCGGTGCACACCTGGCCGGCATTGCTCAGCCGCGCCTGCGCGCCGATCTTGGCGGCTCTGGCGATATCGCTGTCGTCCAGCACCACGAATACGTCGTTGCCGCCCAGCTCCAGCGTCGATTTTTTCAGTGCCTTCGCGGCTTGCGAGGCGACTATGCTACCGGCCTTTTCCGAGCCGGTCAGCGCCACGCCCTGTACCCGGTCGTCGGCGATGATGTTCGCCACCTGCTGTTGCGAAATAAACAGGTTGGTATAGGCACCTTGCGGCGCACCGGCCTCGGCGACCAATTGTTCAAAGGCCTGTGCGCAGTGCGGCACGATGCCGGCATGCTTCACCAGCACCGGATTGCCGGCGGCCAGATTGGGCGCCAGCACGCGCATCAACTGGTAGAACGGGAAGTTCCACGGCTCCACCGCCATCAGCACGCCGATCGGATGATGCTCTACCCAGGCTTCGCCGAGGCTGGACTCATAGCGCACCGGGGCGAGAAATTTTTTGGCGTTGTCGGCATAGTAGCGGGCTATCTGGGCACAGAGCTTCACTTCGCCGCGGCTTTGCGCGATCAGCTTGCCCATCTCCTGGCTGGCGATTTTCGCCAGTTCCTCAACCCGGCTCTCCATCAGGTCCGCCAGCTTGTGCAGTATCGGCAGCCGCTGGTCGATATCGCCCTTGGCCCAGCCGGAGTGATACAGCGCGTCAGCCTTTGCCAGCGCTTGTTCGACCTGCTGGTCGGTGTGCGGTTGGTACTCTTTGATCAGTTGGTTGTTAAAAGGGTTTACCGTTTGGTATGGCATGAAGAGTTCCTCTCGTCGCGGATGGTGACGCATGACATACGCCTTGAACGGCGCAGCGAAAACGGCTGCACCGGTCTTTAAGTCTAGACGATAGGGGAGAGGCGGGCCGAAGATGCGGAAGGGAGCATCGGCTATGCCCCCGTATGCCGGGGGCGCGGGCTGAAAGCGGAAATGTTACCGGGTATTGCCGGCCCAGTGTTTCCGCTTGCTGGTCTTGCCGAGACCGGGGTTAAAACTGTTGGTCGGATCGGCGGATTGGTAGAAGGCCTGCAGATCGGGCTTGGCGTGGTACAGATGGCCGACGTTATGCTCGGCCGGGTACTCCGCGCCGCGCCGGTCGAGGATCGCCAGCATTTGCTCTTTCAGCGCATGGCTGTCGACGCCTTTTTTCACCACGTAATCCTGGTGGAATACGTGGCACATAAAGTGGCCGTAATAGAGTTTGTGCACCAGTTGGCTGTCGATTTCCGGCGGCAGGGTTTCAAACCACTCGGTATCGTTGCGGCGCAGCGCAATATCCAGCGCCAGAATATCCTCTACCTTGTCGGCATGCACCGCATGGTAGCGCACCGCCGCGCCGGCGGCGGCGAAACGGTGCAGGAAGGCCTTTTTGCCTTCGTCTGCGGTGCAGGCGAAAAATGCGCCGTTGGCCTGGGCAAAATACTGGCTCAGATACCGCTGCGCTTCGTCGACGCCGGGGCCGGCCATTTTCAGCAGCAGGTGATGTTCAAAGCGTTCGCGGTATTCTTTCATCCGCTTCGGCAAATGGCTGGGGGCCAGGTGGCTCAGGCCCTGCATCAGCCGGTCGGTCAGGTTGTGCGGCAGCAGCGGCAGTTTGTTGAAGCTGGCGTCCACGCGGCCTTTCAGGGTGAAGAAACGCGGCATTTGATCGGTGCCGAGCTTGTCGATCATCATAAAGGTGTCTTTGCCGTACACTTCGGCGATATCGAAAATATCTCGGTGCATGTATTCGCCGGCCACCGGCAGATTGTCGAATTTGCCGAGCATATGGCGACGCAGCTCGGTCAACACGGCGGTGTCGTTGGTGCCGATATAAAATACCTGCTCTTTGCCTTCTTTCTCAAAGGTGTCCAGGCGCACCGCAAACACCGCCAGTTTGCCGGCGCAGCCGGAGGCCTCGAACAGGCGGCGTTTATCCGCATTGAAGCGGGATGGGGTATCGGCATCGACGTCGCGCACCCGGCTGGCGTATTCGTTGTCGGAGGCACGCAGTTCGCCGTGCTCGACGTCCTCCGGCCGGTAGTCGCCTTTCTCCAGCCGGGTGAGGATCTCTTCCGGCGTGTCGCCGAGTTTAATCCCCAAATGGTTCACCAGCCGCAGTTGGCCGTCTTCACCCAACTGGGCGTACAGCGCCATTTCGGTATAGGCCGGGCCGCGTTTCACCAGCGAACCGCCGGAGTTATTGCACACGCCGCCAATCACCGAAGCGCCGATGCAGGAGGAGCCGATCACCGAATGCGGTTCGCGGCCGTAGGGTTTCAGCAATTTTTCCAGCTGATTGAGGGTGCTGCCGGGGAAGCCAACCACTTGTTTGCCGTTGTCCAGCACTTGCACGTGATCGATCCGCAGGGTGCTGACGATGACGATATCGCGGTCATAATCGTTGCCGCTGGGCGTCGAACCTTCGGTCAGCCCGGTGTTCGCCGCCTGCATGATGACGATTTTGTCGGCGGCCACGCAGGCCTCCAGTATCCGCCACAGCTGCAACAGGCGGGTAGGGAACACCACCGCCAGCGCTTTGCCTTCGCCGGAGCGGAATCCCTTGCGATAACGTTCGGTGCTGCGTTCGCCGGTCAACAGCTGCGGGCCGCCGACGATGTCTTTGAGCTGAGCGAGAAATGCCTGATTACCTGACTGCGTCATGCCGATCTCCCTGTCATACCTGTCGTCTTTCAAACGGCGGCGCGGTTACCCTGGGGGACGAAGAGAGTTGTCCCGATTCACGTGGGCGCTGCATGCGGCGCCCCAACATGACCTGCGGTTCTTGCCGTTATCGCCGTTTGAAATCCAGAGGGTAAATTAATTGAGTAGCCTGCTGGCTTAATACCTTGGTAACTTACTGGCTTGGTAGCTTAGTAACGATCTGCGTACCCGGCCTGACGCTCTTCGTCACGCAGCGTCAGAATTTCCACGCCGTCGGCGGTGACCGCCACGGTGTGCTCCCATTGAGCGGACAGCTTTTTATCGCGGGTTACCACTGTCCAGCCGTCTTTCTTCTGCTTAATGCGGTGGTCGCCCTGGTTAATCATGGGTTCGATGGTAAATACCATGCCTTCCTGCAACGCCATGCCGGTGCCCGGCAGGCCGAAGTGCATCACCGCCGGTTCCTCATGCATGTCGCGGCCGATGCCGTGGCCGCAGTATTCACGCACTATGCTGTAACCGGCTTGTTCCGCATGCTGTTGAATGGCATGGCCGATATCCCCCAGCGTCGCGCCCGGCTTCACCGCGCGGATGCCTTTCCACAAGGACTCATATACGTTGTTCACCAGCCGTTTGGCCAATGGCGTTGTCTGGCCGATGCAGTACATTTTGCTGGAGTCGGCAATGTAACCGCCGTTTTCCAGCGTAATGTCGACGTTAACGATCATGCCGGAACGCAGGATTTTGCTGGCCGAAGGAATGCCGTGGCAGATCACGTCGTCGATCGAGGTATTGAGCACGTAAGGGAAATCGTACTGGCCTTTACTGGCCGGGCGCGATTTCAGCTCATCGACGATAAAGGCTTCGGCGCGGTCGTTAATTTCCATGGTCGACATGCCTTCGCCAATCACCCCATCGAGCATAGCAAACACCTTGGCCAGCAATGCGCCAGAGTGACGCATTTTGGCGATTTCTTCCGGCGTTTTGATCACAATCTGTTTCACCCGACAATCTCCTTCAGCGTCAGCGCGTTATCTTTCATCATTTTTTTTACCAGTTGAGGGTAGGTCAGTTCTGGATGGAACTCCGCCAGCATGCCGATCTTGATCCAGTATTCCGCCTGCGCGTTGATCGAACGCGTCATCGTCAGGCTGGCGAGGCGCAGATCGTCATGCAGCGCGTCTGAAATTTTCACAATGCCCATAGACTGCTCCTTAAAGGAATAATATACGAAGTGTATATGGTTTGGATGGTGGGGATTGTACATTCCGTGGCATAAGAAGTTTCCTGGCGACAACGATTGCCGCCGTCGGACAATGCGTTTATTGTGATAAACGACTTTTTTTGCATGATTTTTCAGAAGGATTCAGGGCGTGACTAAATTACGGGTTGGGGTGATCTTTGGCGGTAAATCGGCTGAGCATGAAGTGTCGCTGCAGTCGGCAAAAAACATTGTGGACGCTATCGACAAAGAGAAGTTTGACGTCACGTTGCTGGGGATCGACAAGCAGGGGCAATGGCACATTAACGATGCCTCCAATTACCTGCTGAATGCGGAAAACCCGGCGCTGATCGCGCTGAACCGCTCAAATAAAAATGTGGCGCTGATCCCCGGTCAGGAGAAACAGCAACTGATTGAAGCGAGCAGCGCCGGCGCACTGGGCCAGCTCGACGTGGTATTCCCGATCGTGCATGGCACGCTGGGCGAGGACGGTTCACTGCAAGGGTTGTTGCGGATGGCCAATATGCCGTTCGTCGGCGCCGGTGTGTTGGGCTCGGCGGTGAGCATGGACAAAGACGTCACCAAACGCCTGCTGCGCGATGCCGGGCTGGCGGTGGCCCCCTTTGTCACCCTGACGCGCACCAACCGCGGCAAATACGGTTTCGATCAGCTTAGCGAGCGTTTGGGCCTGCCGTTGTTTATCAAACCGGCTAACCAAGGCTCTTCGGTGGGCGTCAGCAAGGTGCAGGATCGAGCCGGCTTTGACGCCGCTCTGGCGCTGGCGTTCAGCTTCGATCACAAGGTGCTGGTGGAATCGGCGATTGTCGGTCGTGAGATTGAGTGCGCGGTGTTGGGCAATGACGAGCCGCAGGCCAGCCTGTGCGGTGAAATCGTGCTGAGCGATGCTTTCTATTCCTACGACACCAAATACATCAATGAGCAGGGCGCGAAGGTAGTGGTGCCGGCGGAGATCGCACCGGAAGTCAGCGACAAAATCCGCGACGTGGCGCTAAAAGCGTTCCGGGCGCTGGAATGCTTTGGCCTGGCGCGCGTTGACGTGTTCCTGACGCCGGACAACAACGTGGTGATTAACGAAATCAACACGCTGCCGGGGTTCACCAATATCAGCATGTACCCCAAACTGTGGGCCGCCAGCGGCGTCAGCTACAGCGAGTTGATTACCCGGTTGATCGAGCTGGCGCTGGAGCGCCATCAGCAAGATCGCGCGCTGAACAGCTCGGTGTTTGATCGGTAATATCGAGTAGGGTTACTGCATCAGGCAGAAGATAGGGCTGGTTCCAGGGAGTTCCAGCCCGCTAGTATAGAGTGGCGGAAATGACAAAGGTCAGGAAGGCTGTAATAAAAAGAGACATAATCCCGCCAAAATTCAAAAGGGAATTCCGGGGCGGAGGTGCGCTCGGCTGTGCCATTTCATTTTATTATTAACGCTATTTTCGCCATGAGGAATAAATGCCGTCCGGAGTGTCTAAATTATGTTGAAATAATGCTATCCCATACTGATCATTTTGCATGAACTCTGCAACAGAGGATGGTTCAGTTGAATGGTCAAAATCAAGGAGTTCATAGGCCAATCCTAATAAAACTTCAATAATTAAACCTGGTCCTGATAAAACAGAAGTCACGCAATAGTCTTTTGTCATTAGCTCCGTTCGCCATGTTAGAATTCGGGTAAGATAACCGGTTTTTTTATTATCTTTGTAATAATCAAAGATGCAGTTGTTTTGTTCTAAAAATTTATATCTTTTCTTCATGGTGCGAAGAATTATCCTTATGGTTTTTGAACCGGAGTGAGAGGCAATGAAGTTATTAAAATAAATGCCTTTTAATCTTCTAAGAGATCCGAGGGATAATAAATTTTCATGTACATACATTTTCCCCAGGGGGAATACGTTCATCAAGGAAAAATCAGCAATGTCTAGCTCTGCGAGTTCCTGTATTTTTTGATGTTTACTCTTATCTATTCCGATTTCATTATTATGATGATTGTAATATTTATTATCTGAGTTATTAAATGGGAAAAGCTTCTTTAAAATACACGTTGTTTTAAACAAAAATAGAAATTCATTCTCCACAACTTTTTCTTTTGCTATAAATTTATTTAATCTCTTGAAGGCATGGTCAGTATATGGAAGTGTGTCCATGTCCATATAAATCCCGCCATGCTGATAGATAATCAGGAGTCTGACTATGTCACAGGCACTAGCAAGATTACCTCTTAAAATAATCTCGTAATAATAATACTTCATAAAATCAGCGAACTTTAAACTAAAAACATCTGTAATATCCCTGATTGTAATGCCTTTATCTTTAAGTCGTGGGGGCAAAGTTGATGTAGTTAACCCATGACAAGGGATATTGTTTTCAGATAAAAACTCCACAACTAATTTATCAAAAAAAAACCTGCTTTTAATTTTGGAAATATGTAGTTAAAAGCATGGTTTTTTATGCGTATTTCAGCGTTTTTTTTATTTTCAAATTCATTGCAAAGGACATGCTCTCGTATGGATTCGTGAAGTGAATTGCATAGCGAAGAGTTTTTTTCACACCAAAAATATATTTTCTTGTCTTTGTTTGTTCTTTTCCATATATCTACATACTCTATGTTGGCCTGATTTGTATCACCAACCCATACAAAGTGAATGATATCTGGAACTGGTATTTTCTTATCCTGAGATGTGTTTATTTCCGATAGTTTGTACTTCATTTAAATAGCCGCCTTTTAATTGTGGGTTGCGTGGCGTAAATTTAATTTTTGAATAAATTGTCTTGATAATAAATTATTTTATTTCATCAGTATAAATTGAAGGTGTGATGTTTTTATATTTTATCAAAGCAATATGACACACACTGCAAAATAATTTGAAATGAAAATAAAACATTGTAGATTAATATTATTTTACGAGTGTCAATTGCTTGTTATTGGCTAAAAATATAGACTAAAGATATAATAATAACGCAGACTGAGCAGATAAATATATCGCCAGAGAATTCACGTAATGAATTTAAATAATCCTCGCTATTTTTATTTAATTTATCAATGGCTTCTCTTTCATTTTCAGCATCTACTTCAACATGGTGTTTCCTGAAACCTTTTTTTTTCATATCCTTAATGAGTGAATGTGTTACCGATTCTTTTGGGATTACCTTTGACTCATCACTTTTTATAAATACAACATATTTATGCATGGTTTTTCCCATAAAATCACAGGGTTTTACATCTGTGATTTTATCAGTTAATTAACGTTTGGTACCAGATTCTCTCGGCCCAGTACCATTTCCCCCATAGCCATTTCCAGAAGCCATAGAATTGCCATTCCCCCAGATCCCATTTGCGCCAGCACCACTGCCATACGGGCTGTTTTGTGATAAAAATGACTGACTTCCGCGATGGGCACCGTCATTGCCGCCTCTATTTGAAGCGCCAAAACCTCCGTTATCTGATGACCTTTTCCCACTGCCATCTCTGTCCTGCCATCCTCCAGATATTTTATCATATTGACTGCTTAAAATTTCTTTCATGGATGTTCTCCTTGAACTTATAATATTATGCATGATTGCAATCGTTAAGATCCAATACTACCCGTGTACAAGATGCAGGCAATGGTGAATTTAATTGAAATGCGATAATAGTCACAAAAATAAATATAAATAACCATTCCAAATAAAACAATTAAAACCAGAGGGGCGGTGATCTATTACAGGTAAGACTTATAGTTCCGTATTAAATAACCTGTTACTGAGTGTCTGGATTTTCCTCTATATTTCAATGTGCTTTTTCATCATTTAACCCATTGCTGCTTCGATACCACAGGCGTAGCTGTAGCGAACGATAACGCAGTACCCTGAACCTGTGCCATTCACTCCACTGTTTGAACGTCTCCATCAGGTTACTTGCTGTCGTTAACCGACCGGTCTGGCATGATGCTGATGCAGTTCTACGTCATCTGTCAGTATCAAAGTCCTTATACTCTCGTGATAATCAATTATTATCATTTCCTAAAATAATCATTTGATTGTCAATTATTGATTTTACAGATGGTTAATTTCAGTCCTTCAATGAAAGAAGGGCGAAATCTTTCGCAGATTAAAAACACATAGACGCTCTTGACATTCCTTTCTTATAAATAACTCTATTACTTGGGTGGGGGATATATTGGGGCGATAACTTCATTGGCACTATCGTCTGCAATAAAAATTTTTAAGTCAACTTCAGCGTAGCTAATAATAAATCAGCTCCGTGGACTTGAATGAGCAAGCCGTGTGGTAGGCTGAAAGCATCGGCTTTGCAAACTAAAAATGGCTCCCGCTTGCGAAGGAGCCATTTCATAGCCGGCAGTGCAATCCCCGGCATCCGGTCATTATTGTCAATGGCCGGGGGCGGGCAGGTTATTTCACCGTCACGTCGATATCGCCAAAATACTTCTTCGCCAGCGCGGTCACGGTGCCTTGCTGCTTCACTTTCACGATCGCGTCGTTCAGCTTTTTCTTCAATGCGTCATCCCCTTTGCGCAGGCCGAAGGCGATGCCTTCACCGAGGATCTTGTCGTCGCTGACCGCATCGCCGACGAAGGCGAAGCCTTTGCCGTCCGGATGTGCCAGGAAGCCGCTTTGCCCTGACGGCGCCATCACCAGCGTGGCGTCGAGGCGGCCGGCGGTCAGGTCAAGGTACGCCTGGTTCTGATCCTGATAGGAGACGACGTCTACGCCCTGCGGCGCCCAGTGGGCCTTGGCGTAGGTTTCCTGAATCGACCCCTGCAGTACGCCGACGTGTTTGCCTGCCAGCGACTTGGCGTCCGGCAGCAGGCCGCTGTCGGCTTTGGCGATCAGGCGGTTGGGCACCTGATAGATGGAGTCGGTGAAGTCAATCGCCTGGCGGCGCTGGTCGGTGACGTTCATCGCCGAGTTGATGGCGTCAAACTTGCGCGCCTTCAGCGCCGGGATCAGGCTGTCGAACGAGGTCTCGACCCAGCTGCATTTCAACTGGGCGGCGGCGCAGACCGCGTTGCCCAGATCGATATCGAAGCCTTCCAGCTTGCCGCTGGCGGATTTGGATTCGAACGGCGGATACAGCGCTTCCAGACCGAAGCGCAGCGTGTTTTCCGCCGCCAGAGAGGAACCGGCGGCCAGCAGGCAGCCCACAGCGATCAGCGTTTTCAGTGATTTCATAGTCAGTGCCTTTTTCCCATGGTCAAACCAAAAGTGAATGCATTACACCTGACACAGACGGCGTGCGCCTTCCAGCAGGGTTTCGTTATCTTTTGAAAAACTCAGCCGGATGATGCCGGTGTTGGTGCCGTCGCTGTAAAACGCCGACAGCGGGATAGTCGCGACTTTCGCTTCACGGATTAAACGCACCGCAAAATCGTTGTCGCTTTCGCTGCTGAAACCGCTAAAGCGGGCCAGCATAAAGAAACTGCCACGGCTGGGTAATAATTCAAAGCGCGAATCTTGCAAAGCGCCGGCCAGCAAATCGCGTTTTTGCTGATAGAAATCTGCCAGCCCCAGATAGCTTTGCGGATTGCCCAGCGCTTCGGCGAAAGCATATTGCATCGGCGTATCGGCCGAGAACACCATAAACTGGTGCACCTTGCGGATCTCATCCATCAACGCCGCCGGTGCCATGCAGTAACCGACGCGCCAGCCGGTGACGTGATAGGTTTTGCCAAACGACGACACAATCACGCTGCGTTCGGCCAATTGCGGGTGGCGCGCCATGCTGTGGTGAATATCGCCGTCGAATACCACGTGCTCGTAAACCTCGTCGGACAGGATAACGATATCGGTATTGCGCGTCAGGGCGGTCAGGCGCTCAATGTCATGCTCGCCGAACACGCTGCCGGTTGGGTTGTGCGGGCTGTTGACGATGATCATCCGCGTTTTGCCGGTGATGGCGGCGGCGACCTCGTCCCAGTCAATGTGCAAGTCCTGCAGCGACAGCTTGATGGCTACCGGCGTGGCGCCTTGCAGGCGGACAATCGGCGCGTAGCTGTCGAACGCCGGTTCGAAATAAATCACCTCGTCGCCCGGGTGCACCAGCGCGCTGATGGCGGAATACAATCCTTCGCTGGCACTGGCGATGACCGTGATTTCTTCGTCGGCGTCATAACGTGTGCCATACAATCGTTCAACTTTATCTGCCAGCGCAGCGCGTAATGCGGCCACGCCACTCATCGGCGCGTACTGGTTATGACCTGCGCGCATGGCTTGCGCCACCGCGTCGACCAGTTGCGGCTGACAGGCGAAGTTCGGTGCGCCCTGCGACAGATTCAGTGCCTGATGTTCAGCGCTGAGCTGGCCGATTACGGTGAAAATAGTGGTGCCGACATCCGGCAACTTCGAGCGTTGTGAGCAGGCGCTCTGCATGATTGGCTCCTGGAGAGGGGGAAGTATTGCTTGATTAAGCATCAGTGACGGTAGGCGAACAAGGGAATGTTTGTCATACTAGCCATGAGTTAAAATCATGGCTAATTCCCCCTTCATTCTTGAAACGATCTTGGCGTTGGCCGCCTTGATGTCGTTCCAATTATTTGGGGGAATCCTTGTAATTTCGGGGATATCGAGGAACCCGCTATGCAGACATCTCTGCCGTCGCTCGACGTTTTGAAAACTTTTGTGGTGGTGGCTCAGCGCCTTAATTTCACTCATGCCGCCCAGACACTGCACCTGACGCAAGGCGCGGTCAGCCGTCAGATCCTCGGGCTGGAGCAGCATTTGGGCTATCCGTTGTTCAGCCGCCGGGCGCGCGGGCTGACGTTGACCCCGCAGGGTGCCATGTTGTTGGCGCCGGTGCAGCAGGCTCTGGGGCAACTGGGCGAGGCGCTGGCGCGCGTTGGGGCGCAGCCGGGCACGTTACGCATCAAGTGTCCGACCTGCGCCATGCGCTGGGTGTTGCCGCGCATTATCCGGTTGCAAAACGAGCGCCCGGAAATGCATATCGAACTGACCGCCTCGGTATCGCACGGGTTGGATTTCAGCGCAGAGCACTTCGATGCTGCGGTGGTGTTCGGCCAGCCGCAGGGTAAAAAGCTGGCGGTGCATCACCTGTTCGATGAAATCCTCACGCCGGTCTGCACGCCGTCTTATCTTCCCGATTTGGCCCGCCCGCCAACCCCGGCCGATCTGGCGGAGAAAACCCTGCTGCACCCCACGCGCGATCGCCGCGACTGGCTGCTGTGGTTGAAGGCGGCAGGGCTGGAGACGCTGCCTTCCGGCAAGGCGCAGCATTTTGATACTCTGGATTTGGCGATGAGCGCCGCACTGCAAGGTTTTGGCATCGCCATCGGCGATCTGTGCCTGCTGGAGGAGGATATCCAGGCGCAGCGCGTCGTTACGCCGTTCCCGCTCAGCGTGGTCAGCGGCGCGGCCTACTATTTGGTCTACCCTGAACGGGCACTGGTGCCCGCGACATTAGCCACGCTGGTCAATTTTCTGGGGGAAGAGGCGGCGCAAAGCCGCGCACGGCTGAAGAACGGCTTATCCGCCGCCGCTAACAGCTTGTAACCTTTAACATTACAAATTATTTCTGCGGTGAAAAAGAGTATGTCACACTGTTTTTCCACTTTGATTAATCCTCTCCGTCGCAGGCTGCGGCGGGAACATGCCTGAGACAAAACAATATGAAATGGCTTTGTGTGGTGAGTTTGCTGTCCGGCCTGGCGATCAGCCCGGTTTTTGCGCAGGAGAGCGGGGCGGCGCAAGGAGTTAATGCCCAGCAGCGTGATGCTTTCGTTTCCAACCTGATGAAACAGATGACGCTGGAAGAAAAAATCGGCCAGCTGCGTTTAATCAGCGTCGGGCCGGATAACCCGAAAGAAGCGATCCGCGACGGCATCAGCAAGGGCCAGATTGGCGCTATCTTCAACACCGTCACCCGGCCGGATATCCGCGCGATGCAAGATCAGGCCATGCAGCTCAGCCGCCTGAAAATCCCGTTGTTCTTCGCCTACGACGTGGTACACGGTCAACGCACCGTCTTCCCGATCAGCCTGGGGCTGGCGGCCAGTTTTGATCTCGAAGCCATCGCGCTCAGCGGCCGGGTATCGGCGCAGGAAGCCAGCGATGACGGCCTGAACATGACCTTCTCGCCGATGGTCGACATTACCCGCGATCCGCGCTGGGGTCGGGTATCGGAAGGCTTCGGCGAAGACACCTGGCTGGTGTCCAAAATTGCCAAAGTGATGGTCGATGCTTACCAGAACGGCGATCCGTCTCAACCCGGTTCAGTGATGGCCAGCGTTAAGCACTTCGCGTTGTATGGCGCCACTGAAGGCGGCCGCGATTACAACACCGTCGATATGAGCCCGCTGAAAATGTATCAGGACTATTTGCCGCCGTATAAGGCAGCGGTAGACGCCGGCAGCGGTGGGGTGATGGTATCGCTCAACGCGATCAACGGTATTCCGGCCACCGCCAACCCGTGGCTGCTGAAAGATCTGTTGCGCAGCCAGTGGGGCTTTGGCGGCATTACCATCAGCGATCACGGCGCGATTAAAGAGCTGATCAAGCACGGTGTGGCCGAAGATGCGCGCGATGCGGTGCGGCTGGCGATCACTTCCGGCGTCGACATGAGCATGAGCGACGAATACTACGACCAATACCTGCCGGGGCTGGTGAAGGACGGGCTGGTTTCGGAAAGCGATATCGATCGCGCCTGCCGCGACGTGTTGAACACCAAATATGATATGGGCCTGTTCAAAGATCCGTATAACCACCTTGGCCCGGTAGGTTCCGATCCGCAGGACACCAATGCCGAAAGCCGTCTGCACCGCGCCGAAGCGCGCGTAGTGGCGCGCAAAACTCTGGTGCTGCTGAAGAATGACAAGCAGACGCTGCCGTTGAGCAAGCAAGGCACCATTGCGCTGGTTGGGCCGATGGCCGACAGCCAGCGTGACGTGATGGGCAGTTGGTCGGCGGCCGGCGTGGTCAAGCAGTCGGTGACCCTGCGCCAGGGGCTGGAGCATGCGGTGGGCGACAAGGCGAAGATCCTCTACGCCAAGGGCGCCAACATTACCCAGGACAAAAGCATTATCGACTATCTGAACGAGTATGAGCCGGCGGTGGTGTTTGATACCCGTCCGCCGCAGCAGATGATTGATGAAGCGGTACAGGCGGCCAGGCAGGCCGATGTCGTGGTAGCGGTCGTGGGTGAGGCGCAGGGCATGGCGCACGAAGCTTCCAGCCGTGCTGATATCACCATTCCGCAAAGCCAGCGGGATCTGATCGCCGCGCTGAAGGCGACCGGCAAACCGCTGGTGCTGGTGCTGATGAATGGCCGGCCGCTGGCGCTGAGCTGGGAAAGCCAGCAGGCGGATGCGATGCTGGAAACCTGGTACAGCGGCACCGAGGGCGGCAATGCGGTGGCAGACGTGCTGTTCGGCGATTACAACCCGTCGGGCAAGCTGCCGATGACCTTCCCGCGTTCTGTCGGCCAGATCCCGATGTACTACAACCATTTGAATACCGGCCGGCCGTTCGGCAAGGAAAACCCGGGCAAGTACACGTCACGTTACTTCGACTCGCCTAACGGTCCGTTGTATCCCTTTGGTTACGGCCTGAGTTACACCACCTTCAGCCTGTCGGATCTCAAACTTTCCAGCCCGACGATGGCGCGCAACGGCAAACTGACCGCCAGCGTCACGCTGAAGAATACCGGCAAATATGACGGTGCCACTGTGGTGCAGCTGTACGTGCAGGACGTGACGGCGTCGGTCAGCCGCCCGGTGAAAGAACTGCGCAACTTCAAAAAGGTGATGCTGCGAGCCGGTCAATCACAACAAGTGGAGCTGCCGATCACCGAAGAGGATCTCAAGTTTTACAACGCCAGCCTGAAATGGGGCGCGGAACCGGGCAAGTTCAACGTGTTTGTCGGCCTGGATTCCGACAACGTACAGGCACAGAGCTTTACGCTGCAGTAAATCGCAGAATCGCCCTCTCTTGCTGCGGTGAGAGAGGGTTTTTCAATGTTTCAATTCCAGCGCAAAATCATAGTACTCATTCAAACACCAACTGCGGGTGTACTCGATGGGCCTTTCCTCGCGGGTGAACCCGGTACGGGTCACCAGCAGCAGCGGTTCCCCCACCTCCATCGCCAGATAGCGGGCGACGGATTTATCGGCTATCTCGCCGCGAAAACGCTGAGTCGCCCGCACAATGGGTTGACCGATGGAGTGCAGATAGTGGTACAACGACTCTTCAGGCAGGCCGCTCGCCGGCAAAATAGTGGCGGGAAGCACCGAATACTGTAAGGCAATGGCGATTTCGCCGGCTTTACGTAAGCGCACCAGTTCGACCACATCCTGTTCATCACTCAACTGTAACGCCTGCATTTCTTCTGCCGTTGGTCCGCGCCGCAGAAAACCAATCAGTTCGCTTTGCGCCCTGAAACCTTGCGGCTCTACCATCTCGGTAAAACTTTCCAACAGCGGTAAAGCGGGTGCGAAGCGCGGCGCGATAAAGGTGCCGGAACCCCGATTGCGGTTGATGGTGCCATCCTGTTCGAGGTGTTGAAACGCACGGCGAGCCGTCCCCCGCGCAATGCCGAAGGCTTCCATCAGCGCTCTTTCCGAAGGTAACGCATCGCCCGAACGCCACTGCCCGGACTCCACGGCGGCCCTTATTTTTTTTGCCAGTTGCAGATAAATCGGCGTGCTGTCTGCCGAGTCCGGTTGAAGCAAGGCCAGTTTCTCATCCATACGTATCTTCCCCACGAAATGACCATTAAGTGTACCACTTGTGCCAATGAAAACTAAGTGGTACATAATTGGTTTAGTGATCATAACCGGAAGCTTGCACGATGAAAAGATACCTCGACTGTACCGCCACCGATCTTGCCAACATCACCAAAGACAATTTGCTTTACGCCATTCGCGCCAGTGAAGGGCGGATCCTGGTCAGTGAAAGCATTGCCGTGACGCAGCCGCTGCTCAATAACGTCACCAATGCGGAGCTGGCGGCCAGCCAGGGCGCCGATATGCTGTTGCTGAACCTGTTTGACGTAAACCAGCCACGCATCGAAGGCTTGCCCGACGGAGTGCCGCCGCAAGAGGTATTGCGCGAGCTGCAGCGGCTGACCGGGCGGGTTATCGGGGTCAATCTGGAAGCGGTGGATCCGGCGTTCACCTCTACGCACAATGAGTTTTGGCAGATGACGGCGGGCCGCGCCGCGACCGCAGAGAACGCGCGCAAGCTTTATGAGCTCGGCGCCCGCATGGTGGTGTTGACCGGCAATCCCAATAATGGCGTCAGCAACCAGGCTATCGCCGCGGCGTTGAAGCAGATTCGCGATGACGTGGGGGACAAGCTGGTGCTGGTGACCGGTAAAATGCACGGCGCCGGCATTGTGCGTGAAAGCGGTAGCCAGTTGATCAATGAGCGGGACATCGCTCTGTTTGTCGAAAACGGCGCGGACATTGTCCTGCTGCCGGCGCCGGGCACCATTCCCGGCATGTCGCAGGAAAAGGTGGCGGCGTTGATTGCGTTTACCCAACAGCAGGGCGCGTTGGCCATGACGGCTATCGGGACGTCTCAGGAAGGCGCCGACGTACAAACCCTCCGCCAGATTGCCCTGATGAGCAAAATGGCCGGGGCCGATCTGCACCACATTGGCGATACCGGTTATCTGGGGCTGGCGCTGCCGGAAAACATCTTCGCCTACAGCGTGGCGATTCGCGGCGTGCGCCACACCTATACCCGCATGGCTCGCTCGGTTAACCGTTAGCCGGTAAAACGCGTCGGCTCTGCGCAGAGCCGCGTTTCGCTTATCAGCTTACGAAGTTAATCACTCACTACGTTGCCGACTTTTCATCGGCAACGGACAGTTTGCTTTGCGGGGAAAATCGCTGCTTGTGCACGACGATATAAACCAGCGTCAGCAGCGTCAGGACGCTGAAAATCAGGAAGCAATAAGGCGAGTTTTTGACCAGATAGATGCCAAGAAAGCCTCCCATACCTTCGCCTATGCCCATGGCTACAGAGTTTATCGCCAATACGCTGACCAGAATATTTTTGGCCACATAGCCTGAAATGCAGCTTTGCAGGGTTGGGATCAGCAGCAATTCTCCCAGCGTCCAAATAAAAAGTGCGAGGTACAAGTCGGTTTGGCTAGCGGCGTAGTTCAGCCACAATGAACCTGCTGCATGCGCGACAAGGGAAAAACACAGGGTTTGAAAGGCGCTGACGTTATAGCGAGTGAACAGGGCCTGCAATCTCGGTGCGAGAACGATAGACAGCACCGCGTTAAAGGTCAGCAAATAACCGAACGGGCTGGTGGACCCTAAAAGGCTATTTACGTGTAAAGGTAAGGAGGTGAACAGTTGCGAATAAATCATCCAGCACAGGGCCGTCAGCAAAAAATAGTGGCGCAGGGTTTTATCGTGGATTTGATCGCGTAAGGCCTGTGTCCATTTTTTCTGCGCTTCCAGCGTTGGCCAAATATCGCGCGCCCACAGAACCCACAGCGAGAAGCACAGCATCGTCAAAGAAGCGATAATGAAAGGCAACTTCGGGGACAGGTGATTGTACAGATAAATGGCAATTAACGGGGCCAGCATTGAGGCGAGGTTGGTGATGACCGATAACCTGACAAACACCGACGCTCGTTGATGGGCATCTTCCGTTGCGCCGGCTACCGCACGGATCAGGATGCTGTTTGTTCCGTATGCAATGCCGAAAGCCCCGATAGAACACAGTAAAACGAGATAGTGTTGTGACAGGGCGATCATCATGCAACTGATGCTCATCACCAGAGCGGACAGCGACACGACATACGCCGGGGCAATCAAATCCAGAAAGGGTGAGATTAACAAGCGGGTCACTTTGGAGCCGATAGAGGACACCATGATGATACTTGCCGTTTCCAGGGACGAAAGCCCGAGGAACTTGTCCATATAGAACGCAAGTATCGACAGCGTCATAAAATAAGTGAAAGAAAACAAAAATGAATCGGCTGAAATCGTTGTCATGCCGTGCTTAAATGACGTCAAACTGGACATGTGCAGCCATCTCCATTGCGGTTTGTCTGGCGTGATTCCCCTTTTCCTGCGACACCACCACACAGCCGACACGTTTACCTGAATCCGTGCACGGTGGGATGATGTCGCCGGGTTTGACGGTTATCTCCGCCAATAAAATATCGTCGCTTTGCCGCACATCCTCCAACCCGCCAATCGCGACTAACCGACCTTCCGGCGCGTCGAAATACTTCACCACAGCAGTGCAGAAATAGGCGATCTCCGGCGGGGATTTGGGCGGCGTTTGCGTTGACAGATATTGCTGGAATACCGCCGCATAGGTGGGAATGCGGGTTGCTGTTTCCGTTAACAGATGAATGTAATCTCCACCTGGCCGGCAATGCATTTCTCCAATAATGATGTGCTCGTCTGCCAGCCAAAACTCCAGGTGGAAGTGCCCAAAGGTGAGCCCCACACAGCGCAGGGCTTTTTCCGCACACTCATACACTCTATTTTGCGTGTCTGGCGGCAAGGCGGCAGGGAATACATGCATATCTTCAACAAAAGCCCCACCGGGCTTTAGCGATTTCTCGGTCACGCCCTGGAAAATGGCTTCGCCGTAATGGAAAAAGCCTTCCAGGCTGAATTCTGTACCCTCGATAAACTGCTCAATGATAAAGCTCTGTTGCTGCGGTTCGGTAAGGCACGCATAGGCGGTATGCAGATCTTGCCGAGCGCTGTTCCTGATGCGGCTGACGCCCTGGCTGCCTGAAGCGTCGACCGGCTTGAGTATCCAGTCTTCGGCTGGGTGCGCATGCAGAAAGTGTTCTGCCTGCGCCAGGTTGCTGAAAAGGCATGACAAGGGTTGCGGCAAGCCTTGCCTGGCGAGCATCTGTCGGCACAGATATTTATTGCGAATCTGCTGCACTGCCGCCGTAGTATTGTTGGCAAAGCCAAATTTTTCGCAAAGGCGGGCGCAGGTCTCCACCGAATATTCCTCGAAGGTATAAATACCTATCACTGGAAACCTGGCGCAAATCTCCTCGAGCAGCGGCAGGCAATCTTCATATTGCTTCGATGCAATCGGGTAAACCGGTATTTGTTGCGGGGCTTTGATTGCCAGATGATGCAAATTCTCCGGGGTATCAATCAGAATGGTTTCCAGCCCGAGTTCATGAGCCTGAGCAATGGCGCGTGGCCCTTGGCGGTGCGAAGCGCAACCGAAAAGAATAAGGACGTTTTTCATTCCACGGTAAACCTTATTTGTCGGGCGGCCCATTCAAGGGTATCGGCAAGCTGTTGATAGTTTTCAGCCGTGCCGATAAGCACGCCAAGCCGGTAGGCGCTGTAATCTTCAGGGGGAAGCGCCACGCTATGCCCCGGAGAAAAGTGCAGATAGAGGTGCTGTATGCAAGGGTGAGCCAGCACCTTGGCGACATTATCCACGCCGATCAGCGTGCCGGGCCTTTCTGCGAACAAATAACGGACGCCAATATAATCTTGCGTGAGCCTCAGTGACGATGGGGGGATTCCCCGGCATATCTGGACGTAATTCTGCAAATGTTGCTGACGGCTGGCGTGCTGTAACAGGTGAGTAGAAATATACCCCCCCGCAGGTCTGGCCGCGCATTCGATAAACTTGAAGCCGTCGCGGGTATATTTTCCCTCCAGATGGAAGACGGTGTTATCGATGCCCAACTCCCTGACAATGGTTTTGGCGCAGCGGGTGATTTCTTGTTGAATGTCATTGCTGAAATGGGAGGGGAATATATGCCGGTTTTCGACGAAGGTGTTTGCATCGGATTGATAATCAGTGATGCCAATCACCCTAATCTGGTTATCGGCGGCATAACCGTCGACGCTGAATTCCGGTCCTTCGACAAATTCCTCCAGAATGATTTTTCCGCCAAATGCGGTAAATACCGAGTCGAATTTGTCTGTGGCGATCTCGGCGAGCAGCGAGAGGGCTTGCTCTAGCGCGCTGTCGTCTTCTACCTTGAAAATTCCCTTGGAACCCGATCCGGATGCGGGTTTGACTATCACCGGGTAGCCAATTCGGGCTGCCGCCATTCGGGCATCGGCCATTGAGCTGACTTCGTGGAATGCGGGGATCATCGGGCCCAAATGTTTAAGCCGGTGTTTCATGGTGATTTTATCGCGACTATGGCGGACGGCCTGTTCGCTCATCCCGGCAAACCCCAGTTCGCGTGCGAGAAAGTTCTTGAGCGGCACATCGGTTTCTGACCAACAGACAATGCCGTCAAAGGTATATTTCTGGTGCAGTTTGGCCGCCACCGCCAGGCAGGCCGCAAAATTATCCAGATCGACAATAACGGTTTCGATCGCCAGCTCGGCGGCATAGGAAGGGATCTGCTTGGCGATAAGCACAATGTCCAGGCCCAGAGAAAGGGCCGCGCGCATTTCGGCCAGTCTTTCGTGCGGGTTTTGTCTGCCGTTGATGTACAAAATACAGTTATTCATAGTGTTAGAGTCTCGTCCATTCCGTTACGGTCATATGCTGGCTGGAAGGTGATGCAAAGGTGTACCCAGGGCGACGGCAGAAAGGGTCATTGCCGCGCTGTCATAGAGCATTACGCCGTTGGCCATGGTTCCCCGAGAGACTGTCGGCCCGGTTATCCACGTCGGCGATTGGCCCAATTCATGGCGTTCAAAGCCGGTTTGCCAAACCTGCCCGGGCGTGAAAATTTTCATGCCGGGAATATGGTCGTTGCCGGAAAGGCCATGCAGACATTGATGGCGGCCCATAGTGGCAAAATGGTCGGCAAGATGATGGTGATGGCTGACTTCGAAGGTACATGAACCCGTAATGTCCGGATCGGCATAGTGGGACAACAGGACATTATGGGTGGCAAAAGGCTTAACGATGATTTCCGGCAATGAGTGGAGATAGCAGAGACTGTTATCGTTCAGCAGGGAAGGCAGCTCATGATCCTCATAAAGAAAGACCTTGCCGTCAGCCAGACGTTTACGTTCTGCAAAACTGCGGCGGTACCAATCTTCAGGATAGGAAAATCCTGCCGCATGAGACGGGAGTTTGCGAATGGCGAACAGATCGTGATTGCCGATAACCACCTCGCTGCAATGGCGCTGCACCAGATCCAGGCAGCGGTTGGCATCGCGGGTTGCCAGATAACCATAAAAAGGAACCGAGTAACCGACGATGTCGCCGAGGCAAATGACTTCGTCAGCCCCCAAACTTTCCAGTAAATTCAAGGATTCTTCCAGTCTGACGACGTCTTCGTGGATGTCTGAGATAACGCCAATTTTCATAACCTTTGCACGCCTTTATATTTGTCTTATTCGTATAAACGATGGGTTATTTTTTTATTAATCAATGCGGCCGGCTTGTCCTGCAGCAGATGTTGTTCATGCTCATGCAGGTACTGTTCGATGCGTAAATGGATGTGGCGGCTGCCGTAGTGACTGAGTTCGAAGGCCCTTGCCACCTCGGCAATAACATCGATGGAAATCCCATTATTGAGCCGCAGGCGGTTTAGCCCCTGAAGATAACGGCGCAGCACCCGCCCACGGTTATCGGCGATCGGTTTGATGTCGAGCGACATGATGGCCACGCTGGCCACCACGGCGTCGATGATGTACAGGATGTCTGAGGTGAAGTCGGCAAAATGGCCGGCAGCCTCCAGGGCAAAGATTGAACTGTCCAACCCGTGAATGCGTGTCACTATGGTTTCGAGGCCGAAAGCCGCTTCGATCGCCAGCGGCGCATCCCGGTTTTCAATCACGATCAGATTGCCGATATCCATAAATGTCACTCCATCGCAGCTCACCGACAGATTGCAGTTACGGCCGCTGACGCCCTCGATGCCAAATTTATGGCGGTAATAAGAGGGCGCTTGAGTATCAAACCGAAGAAATTGCGTCATGCCCTGCTGTTGGAGTATTTCTACGAGATCATGGTCTTGGCTTGAAATATTAATGCGGAAGACGTCCGGTGATTTTAGCCCCAGCAGTTCAATGAACCGGCAAGTGGCCTGGGTGATACGCCGGCGTTCCTCATAGGGGCTGATTGCTCCCACGCTGCAAAAAAAAGACGACCATTTTGGGTAGCTGTTTTCTTGCTGCATGGCGTGATTATTTTGAGTGCGCAGGCAGTCTTGCACGGTGAAAAAAGCCTGTAATTTTTTCTCCGCCTCGATCAGATAAGGCTTAAAGGTACTGATGGTGGAGCCGGTAAACAGCGTAGACTTGTCATAAGCCGGGAGCAGCGTTTCAGGCTGGTGAAAGCTAAATCCGCTGGCTTCGAATGCCTGAGAAAACGCGTCTTTAGCTCGTTGTTTCTCCGCCAAAATGAGGCGCAGTGTGGCTTTGCTCACTGGCTGGGCAGCGGTGTTCATCATAGGGTTTCTGCCAGTGAAGTTATTTTTGACACCTGCGGGTTGTTGTAAGCGGAGTAGCCGCCGTGATAGAGGCCAACGCTACCCTGGTTAACCCAGAAAGATATTTGCCCTACGCGCATACCGGGGTAGAGGCGAAAAGGTTTTGCCGCCACCAATTCCAATGTCCATTGATGGCATGCGCCGGTATGACCTAAATTGGCCGACACCTGCAAATAAAGGCCCAAGCGCCCCAGGGAACTTCGGCCTATCAATGACATGGCAAAAACGCTGCTGCCCAGGATTTCCATGGTATGGCCCAGGTAGGTCGTTCCCGCCTCCATGACAAAACCTTCAGCGGGGAGATCGATAAAATCAAAGGTGACTTTCTCGCCTTCGACGTTTGGGATCCCCAGTCTGGGCCCCAAGCGATAATTGTAACTGTTGGGGTTGAGTTGCGACTCGTTAAAAGGAATGATGGTAATATCGTTACAGGCCGTTCTCTTTTTTATTTCGCTGCCGGTAAGAATCATGACATTTTCCGTTATATTTTCTATCTTGAGCGTGACTATTTAAAATCCACATAAGCCATCGAAACCCGTGGCCCATCGGAACCCTGATATTTGCCATCATAAGGAACGATATCGCCTAGCGGTTTCCAGAAGGTGACCTGCCCGATTTTCATTCCCGGAAACAGCCTGATAGGCAGTGTGCTGTACAATTGAAAAGTGACGCAACCAAATGAACCAATATCAATCAGGTCGGCTGTTACATGAACGAATAACCCCAGTCGCGCGATGCTTGATTTGGCATGAATGATAGGAACATATTTGTTGCTGCCAATTTTCTCAACGCTGTGGGCCAATAAAAAATCGCCTTTACCCAGTGTTATTCCTTCCGGGCCGCAATCAATGACGTCATGACGATTATTCTTTTTTGGATCAATAATCTCTTCGTTATAGCGAATGAATGTATTACCCAGCGTTAAATCATAAGAGTTGGTTGTAATGCTTCCTTCAGTAAACGGAGAAATAACGATATCCCCCGTTTTGACGCAGGCTTCAATGGATTTTCCGGTCAAAATCATTTTTTAATACCCCGAGCACCCTAGGGACAAGGCAGTTTGCCCTTGGCGACAAACTGCCTGGATACGCAGTATTTTCAGCGGCGCACGCAGATAGCGACGTATTCAGAACCAAAGTATTCGTTTGGATCCGAGGCCCCTGGGGCATCCGTTACCCATGATGGATGCTCATAAAGGTAAATCTCTTCTATGCGGAAGAAGGGTTCCAGCAGCGCTGCGGTATTGGCGGCATTGAGGAAGGTATGGATGAGCCCCTTTTCGGGACCGGATTCAGGAATGTAAGAAACATCCTCTTCCACTTCCGTGCCCTTTTTCCAGTCTGACGCCCGCTCTGAAGAGAAGGTGACAAAGAACAAACCGCCTTTTTTGGTGGTGCGAGCGACTTCAAAGATGGTTTTCTTCACGTCCTGCAATGAAGCATGATTGATCACTGCGCGCGAAATAGTAATATCGAAGGTGTCATTTTCGAACGGCAATTCAGTCATTGGGCAGAGAACCAACTCTGCTTTTTGATGCCGTCTTACCAGCTCGGCTTGAGTGAAAGCAATGGCATTTTCAGACAGGTCACTGCCGGTGACGTCAAAACCGCGCTCATTGAAGTAAAATAAATGGCGCCCCCCGCCACAGCCAAGATCGTGGAGTTTATTTCCAGGAAGAGAGAAGCGTTGGCGTAATGCCAGTGAAGGGTTAACAATATATTTATGGTAGAAGTCTATCACTTCGTCGGCGGGGTTCATTAAAATCCATTTTGGCGATTCAAATAAACCGTGCCATGCATTGTTCTTAATTATCGTGGCAAGATCGTGGTTGTAGGCTATCTCACCGGCCAGTTCTTCCTGACTCCAGATGGGGTTTGTTATAGGCACGTTAATTCCTTTAGATATGTTGTGTTTTATTTTATTGAATGTAAAAACCCGGCCAAAACAACCAGGCGGGGCTTATTTAGCATTGTATTTTTTGTTCATTTTAGAAATGGTGTTTAGATAGTCAATGATATTTTTTTTTACAATTTTAGCGAGAACAAGAATAATCAGTAAAAAGATCGGCGCGGAGAATGGCATTATTTATGTTTTCTAGATTTTACAATATGTTATGCCTAATTATTAACAAAGCAAACGATTGCTTAAGTATTTATTGCAGAATTTCATCACATGGATGCATTTTCGCATGTGTTAATCCGGGGTCTGGTGGTCTAGCGGATCTTAACGGCCTGACTGTGGAGTGGGGGTAAAGGCCTCTCGGCGGTTTTCAGCGGCCACGATAAATCTAACGGTACAATGTTTCATCCGGATGACAGTGCGTGGAAAGCCGTGGGTGAGGTCCCTGGCGGACCAAGGGCAGAAATATTCCACTTCAGTGGCGGGACAAGATTACGCGCCGTGTTTGAACCCGCTGATTGTTTCGTTACGACTATCGCTATATTATTTTGTATATAACGATAGTTAACCGGAACCCCTCATGTTCAAACGTTTCCCGCGTGTGCTGCTTGTTTTCATCCTGTTCTCGTCCGTCGCGCAGGCGGATCGCCAGGTTACCGACCAGCTCAACAGAAAGGTGACTTTGCCCGATACCATCACCCGTGCGGTGGTGCTGCAACACCAAACGCTGAATCTGCTGGTACAGCTCGACGCCATGCCGCAGGTGGTGGGGGTACTCGGCAGTTGGAAAAAACAGCTGGGGCCCAACTATCAGCGGCTGGCGCCCACCTTGGTGAAAATGCCGATGCCGGGCGATCTCACCTCGGTAAATATTGAAAGCCTGCTCGGCCTGCATCCGCAGGTGGTGTTTGTCGCCAATTACGCCCCACCGGAGATGATCGCGCAAATCGAACGGGTCGGCATTCCGGTAGTGGCGGTATCTCTGCGCCGTGAAGCAGCCAGCCAAGCCGGCAAAATGAACCCGGTGCTGAATGATGAAGACCAGGCTTATACCCTTGGCCTGCAGGACGGCATTCGCCTGATTGGCACGGTGATGGGCCGCCAGCCGCAGGCCGAGGCGCTGATTCAGGACGTGTTTCAGCAGCGGGCGCTGGTGGCCGATCGGTTGCGCGATCTGCCGGAAGACCAACGGGTGCGGGTTTATATGGCCAACCCGGACTTGACCACCTACGGTTCGGGGAAATATACCGGGCTGATGATGCAGCATGCCGGCGCGCTGAACGTCGCGGCGAAGGATATTCAGGGGTTCAAACAGGTGTCGATCGAGGATGTACTGAGGTGGAACCCTGCGGTGATTTTCGTTCAGGAACGTTACCCTGAGGTGGTGCAACAGATCCTCCGCTCGCCGCAGTGGCAGGCGATCGACGCGGTGAAGCATCAGCGTGTCTACCTGATGCCTGAATACGCCAAAGCCTGGGGGTATCCGATGCCGGAAGCCCTGGCGTTGGGCGAATTATGGATGGCGAAAAAGCTTTATCCGCAGCGTTTCAGCGACGTTAATTTGCAACAGCGGGTAGATGCCTACTACCGACAGTATTACCGCAGCAGCTGCTGCCAGAGTGGGCAATGAGGCTGGGCTGGCTGATCTTGCTGACACTGCTTTGCGCACTGCTGTCGCTGGGCATCGGCCGCTATCAGGTGCCGGCGGCTCACAGCCTGATGATCCTGTTTGAGCCATTCACCGGTTCGCACGTGGGAACGGATGCGGTGCAGCGGCAGGTCATTCTTGGGGTGCGCTTGCCCAGGGTGCTGCTGGCGATGGGCGCCGGGGCGTCGTTAGCCCTGTGCGGTGCCGCGTTGCAGGGGGTATTCCGCAACCCGCTGGTGGACCCGCATATCATTGGCGTCTCTTCCGGTGCGGCATTTGGCGGTACCTTGGCTATTTTGCTCAGCCTGCCGCTGGCGGCGCTGCTGTTATCCGCCTTTGTGTTCGGCATGGCGGCGTTGCTGCTGATTTTCGCCATTACCAGCGCCATCGCCCGGCGAAATATTTTGTCCCTGGTGCTGGCTGGGGTGATCCTCAGCGGTTTTTTCTCCGCCTGCGTCAGCCTGCTGCAATATTTGGCCGATACCGAAGAGAAACTGCCGAGCATCGTGTTCTGGCTGCTGGGCAGCTTCGCCACCGCCGACGCTCAGAAACTGCGGATGTTGTTCCTGCCGCTGCTGCTGGCCGGTGGTCTGTTGTTGGCATTGCGCTGGCGTATCAATCTGTTATCGCTGGGAGATGAAGACGCCGCCGCGCTGGGCATCAACGTCGAGCGCACCCGCTGGCTGATTCTGACCTTATGCGCCGCGATTGTCGCCGCGCAGGTCGCCGTCAGCGGCAGCATCGGTTGGGTGGGATTGGTGATCCCGCATGTTGCCCGGCTGCTGGTCGGCCCGGATCATCGTCGCTTACTGCCCGCCTCAATGTGCCTGGGCGCTCTGTATATGGTGTTGATCGACGATCTGGCACGCACCCTGAGCAGCAGCGAAATTCCGTTGGGCATACTGACCGCGCTGATCGGCGCGCCGCTGTTTGCTTTGATGCTGCGTCGTTCGCAATTGAGGGGCTGGCATGGCTGAGTCCTTACTGAGGGTTAATGACCTGAGCTTTGGCTGGCCCGGCCAAGCGCCTTTGTTTGACCAACTGAATTTACGGTTGCAGCGCGGCGAAGTGCTGGCGGTATTGGGCCCTAACGGATGCGGAAAAAGTACCTTGATGCAATTGCTGCTCGGTAGCTTGCCGTTGCAGCAGGGCACCGTTGAATGCCGTGGCGGCATCGGTTTTGTGCCGCAGCATTTCACGGCTCCCTGTGCTTACCGGGTACTGGATATCGTGTTGATGGGGCGAGCACACTACGTGGGCCTGTTCCGCTCACCTTCGGCGCAGGATCACCGGCTGGCAAAAGAGGCATTGCAGTCGCTGGATATGCTGAGCTTTGCCGATCGTGAATTCGGCAGCTTGTCCGGTGGTCAGCGGCAATTGGTGCTGATTGCCCGCGCATTGGCGATGTGCTGCGAGGTGCTGATGCTGGATGAACCGACGTCCGCGTTGGATCTCCACCATCAGGATCGGGTGCTGAGCCTGATCTCGCACCTGGCGCGCGAGAGACAGATGGCGGTGATGTTTTCTACCCATCAACCCAACCATGCTCATGCGGTGGCCGATCGCGCCTTGCTGTTGGGGATTGCGGGGCAGCAGCGAATCGGCACCTGTGCCGGGGTATTGACGGCAGAGAGCCTGTCGCCCCTGTTTGATGTCGCCATTGAGCGGGTGGCGTTGCAGGTCAACGGCCGACGGTTTGAAACGCTGGTACCGCTCTTTCGCAGCCAAGGGGAACATCGAAATGAATAACATTTTGCTGTTTGCCGCCGGCAGTCTGAAGGGGGCATTTGGCCCTTTGCTGACGGCGTTTCAGGCGCAGAGCGATTGCAGGGTGGAAACGGTATTCGGCCCGGCGGGGCTGCTACGCCAGCGTATCGAGAAGGGAGAATCGCCGCATATTTTTGCCTCCGCCAATCTGGCGCATCCGCAGCGCCTGGTGGACTTGCGGCTGGCGCAACGGGTGGAGCCTTTCGCCGGTAATCGGTTGTGTGCCACGGTGCGCAACGTAGCCGGGTTAACCGAACCGCCGTTACTCGAGGTACTGCTGGACTCGCGTTGGCGAGTCGCCACTTCGACGCCGGGGGCCGATCCTTCCGGCGACTATGCGCAGCAGCTGTTTGATCGCCTTGAAGGGGCAATGCCGGGACAAGGAGAAGCTCTGCGAAGCAGAGCGTTGGCGCTGGTGGGCGGTGCAGATTCGGTGCCTGTTCCACAGGATCGGTTAGCGGCGGAGTATCTGATTAACAGCGGGCAGGCGGATATCTTTCTCGGTTACGCCAGCTATGGCACCGCATTGGCGCGCTATCCCGAGTTAGCGGTGCGGCAGTTGCCGCCGCCTCTGGTGATTGAAGCCGATTACGGCCTGTGCCTGTTGGCCCCGCAGGCGCAACCCTTGGCCGAGTTTATTCTGGCGGAGCAGGGGCAGGCGATACTGCGGGAGCAGGGTTTCTTTCCGTGCGACAAGGTTGAGGCGCAGCAGGAGTTTGCATCAGTGCGCGGTTGCCGGTAATGGGCTGTAAAACCCCAATTGTTAACCTGCCAACTTATTAAGCTGGCAGGCTATGAGGCTAATTACAGCTTTTTCAGCAGTTGCAGCAGATGTTCTTCGCTCTTTTCGGCCAACCCGTCAATGGCCAGCTTGATGATGTCGGAACGGGTAATGCGTACCACGCCATTACGTGCCGCCTGCACAATGATTTCATCGATGGCGTCGACGTGGTTGTCGGTCAGACTGACCGAAATCGCCTTGTAGGTGCGTTTACGGCCCTGGGGTTTGGCTTCGGCAACGGGGGCAATCAGGGTGTGGGAGGTGGCGCTATTGATAAACTCGTCTTCCGACATGCGGTGGGTAGGGGTGCGCTTTTTCACAGGATCACCTCTTTCACCAGGTTTTCGATTTCCGCCTGCGCCTTGGCGTTGTGCGCCTCGTGCACGGTGATCGCCTCACCCCAGGCATCGCGATAAATCTTGCGATCGCACAGGCGGTTGCTGACCAGCGTAAATTCCGGGTATTCGCTCAGCACCTGCGCTGCTTCGTTGGCTTCGTTAATAAAGATATTGGTCGGGCACATGTTCAGCACGATGTAGCCTTTCACCTTCTCGTTATATTCCTGCGCGGTAGAAAACATTTCCGACAGATAACCTATGGTGTCGAGATCCATTTGCGACGGGCGCAGCGGAGAGAGGAACAGATCGGCCGCCAGCAGGCCGGAGCGCAGTTCGGCGCTGTCGCGGCCGGCGGTATCGACAATCACGTAATCGTAATGACGATCCAATTCCAGCAGGGTCTCTTTGATTTTACCCGAGGCGGCGACCACCGGGATATGCGGCAGGCCCTCCACATTCTGGCGATCGTTATACCAGGTCATGATTGATTTCTGATCGTCAGCATCGACGATGATGGCAGTTTTCCCCTGTTTGAGGATCAGATATCCGGCGATATTGACCGCCTTGGTCGATTTTCCTACGCCACCTTTTTGCGAGCCAATCAAAACAATCATGCTGCCATCTCTCAAGTTATCAAGCTACTAACTTATTAAGCTAATTGCTTATTAAGTTAGTAGCTTATTAGGTTGATAATTAAACAGGTTAACAAGAACGACTTATGGACAATATGCACCAACGGTGGCCGCTTGCCAAGCCAGTATGCTGTTAACTTTGCAGCTTATTTTGCTGGTAACTTATCAAGTGGGTAAGTAGGAATGCTCTGGGAAATGGAGGAAGGGACGGTTTTTCGTTTTTTTATTAGCTTAATAAGTTGCTAGCTTGATGGCTTTTTGCGGATGCGACAGTGCGCATCCGCAGCGGCGGCATTACTTTTTCAACATCGATTTCAGGTTGGCGAACGGATTATGGGTCGCTACGCCGACGTCTTTTTGCGCGTCTTCACCGGCGATCACCGTTGAGCCATATTGGTCTGCTTCGGTGTACTTGGAGTGTTCGTGGTCGTGGCAGTACAGGCACAACATTTCCCAGTTGCTGCCATCTTCCGGGTTGTTGCTGTGGTCGTGATCGATATGGTGAACCGTCAGCTCGCGCAGGTTGGAGTAAACGAATTCGCGTGAGCAGCGCCCACAGACCCACGGGAAAATTTTCAGCGCTTTTTCGCGGTAGCCGGTCTCCAGCCTTGCGTAGTTTTTGGGAATATATGCCATGGTCAGTGCCTGTAGAATGATAACAATATTACGTTCAATACTATCACAAAGCGCCGGGTTACAGCGTGCGACACATCACCGTCACTTCTTCGCCGGAAACCTGGCGTTGCTCTACCGGTTGCCAGCCCAGCTTTTGATACAGCGGCTGTTGGTCCGGCGTGTAGAGATACAGTTCGGCGATATTTTTCTGTTTGCAGTGGGTAATGCACTGGTCGATCAGGCGGCGTGCGATGCCCAGACCGCGATATTGCGGATGGGTGAAAACTTCGCCCAGCCAGAATTTGCGCTCTGGCTTATCCGCCAGATCGTAAATGACCAGGCTGGCCGTGCCGAGGATGTGTTGTTGCGGTGACAACGCCAGCAGCGTCATGCCGGAATGCTGCGGTTCACAGCGTTGTTCAAAGCGTTGGCTGATTTTCTCGTGGCTGCTCCAGGGTGAGAAATCACGCCACTCCTGATGCAGCAAAGCAGCCAGTTCGCCAATGCGCTGGCGGTGTGCGGAAAGTCGTTCGATACGCATGATTTAAGTTCTTGTTGCCCAGAGAATGCACAACTATAGCCGCAGTTGTCGGCTATTTAAAGGCCTCCACCGCCCAGTCGATGAACACCCGCAGCTTGGCGCTGAGATGGCGGTTAGAGGGATACACCACGTACATTTGCTCCGATGGCGGTTGCCAGTCGTGCAGCAGGCTGACCAGTTCGCCGTTGTCCAGATGCGGTTGCGCCATAAAGCGGAAGGTCTGGATGATGCCCAGGCCGGCCAGTGCGGCGGCCAGCAGCGCATTGCCTTCGTTGACGCTGACATGATAGCGGTGCTGGATGTCGATCTCTTTGCCCCGATCAACGAAGTGCAGCGGCTGGATGCGATCGTTCAGCGCATGGCGGTAGTGCGCCAACGGGTAGCCCAGTTCCAGATCACAGGGGTGTTTCGGCGTGCCGTAGCGCGCCAGATAGGCTGGCGTGGCGCAGGTGACCCATTCCAGCTCGAACAGGCGGCGGGCAATCAGGCTGGAATCGGCCAGCGGGCCGCTGCGGATCACGCAGTCGGCGCTGTCGTTGATCAGATCGATCAAGCGGTCGCCGACGCCCAAATCAATCTGAATCTGCGGATAACGCTCGATAAAGTCCGGCAGCGCCGGCACCAGCAGTTGGCGTGCGGTCGAGCCACCGGCATCAATGCGCAGCACGCCCTGCGGCGCGCTCTGGGATTCGGTCATGCAGCCTTCCATCTGCTCCAGTTCCGCCAGCCACTTAACCGTGCGCTGGTAATAACACTCGCCCTCAGGGGTAACAGACACGCTACGGGTGGTGCGCTGGAACAGCTTGGTCTGCAGGTGATCTTCCAGATTCTGGATCAGCTTGGTGACGGTGGCCTTGGGCATCCGCAGCGAGTCTGCCGCGCGGGTGAATCCGCCGGTTTCCACCACGCGGTTAAACACCCGGATGGCGAGTAAATGATGATCCATAACGCTCTCAGTGCAAAACCCCGGTCGGAGGACCGGGGTGTTTCTGTGGATAGACAATGATTATGACTGTTTAGCGCCAATCATGCCGGAACGCAAGGTCAAGCCGAACACCAGCGCAGCGGAAAGGGTGAGGGCGCCGCCGAACAGCATGGCGCTGCTGACGCCCTGCCAGTCGACCACTTCCCCGCCCAGCAGCGCGCCTGAGGCCAGCGCAATCTGGATTACGCAGACCAGCAGCGCCTGGCCGGCCTCCGGCGCCTGTGGCACCGCGGCAAACATCCAGTTGGTGGCGCAAACCGGCACGGCACCGAACGCCAACCCCCAAACCATCACCATCAGCGTGGCGCCGGCAATGCCGCTGAGGAACGGCGAAACGATCAGGATGGCGGCCAGCATGGCGGCGATCAGGATAAAGGTGGCGCGCAGGCTGCGCTCCGCCAGCCGTTCACCAAGGAAGGTACCGAGCAGGCCGATGGCGCCGTAGGCCAGAAGTTGCAATGAAATCGCCGACGGGCTGAGGACAAACACCTGTTGCAGCAGCGGTTTCAGGTAGGTGTAGGCGGCAAAATGGCCGATAAACAGCAAAACGATGGCAATCAACCCGGTACGCGCCATCGGTAAACGCAGCGGCAGCAGCAGATCGCGCGGTGTAACCGGCCGGGTGGGCGGCACCGACGTCAGCAAGCGCAGCTGCGCCAACAGCACACCCACCGCCAGCACCGCGCTGCCAAAGAAAGCGGCGCGCCAGCCGAACAGGTCGCCAATCAGCGCGCCCGCGGGCACGCCACATACCGCACCGACCGAAATGCCGCTCAGGATCAGCGCGGTGGCGCGGCCCTGACTGGCTTCCGGCACCAGATGGCGGCCGTAGTTGGCGGCAAAGGCCCAGAAACCGCCGACGCAGACACCCAGAAGCACGCGGCCCAGCAGCATCATCGGGAAGTTAACCGCCAGCGCTGAAACCAGATTGGACACCACCAGCAACAAACTCAACGCCAGCATCAGCAGGCGACGATCGAGCCGGCCGGCCGCCAGGCTCAGCGCGGGTGCGGCTATCGCTGCCACGATGCCGGGCACGGTAACCATCAGGCCGGCCTTGCCGGTGCTGACGTCCAGCGACGGCGCGATATTGGTCAGCAGGCCGATCGGCAGAAACTCGGTGGTGACCATCACAAAGCAGGCAACCGTCAGCGAGAAGATCGCCAGCCAGGGTGATGATGCAGGTTTATCTTTATTATTCAGCATAGTACCGCTCGTCTCAGGTGAGTGCGTACGCCGCGCGGTAAGGCGCGGAGTGACAGAGATCACAATTTACGCAGGCCTTGGCGACGGATAAATCCGTTTACCGTAGTTACACTGTTTCTGAGGGGGAATAATCACGCGGAGCAAGCAAAGCGGCGGGTTGTGGCAGAACGGCAGGTTAAAGGCTCAATGGGCATAAGCTTATGCGGCGGGCGCAGCAGACTGCGCCCAGAGGCATCACAACCCCGGCGCTTTCCACATTGAGGTGGTCAGGCCGTGGTCCACCAGCGTGAGCTGATCGGCATAGATCTGCTGCCAGGTGTGTTTTTGCTGTCGATAGAGTTCATGATTGGCGCTATCCGGCTGATATTCACGCTCCCAGCGCACCAGTTTTTCACCGGTGGCCGCCAGCGACTCATACAACCCGGCGCCGACGCCGGCGGCAATCGCGCAGCCCAGCGCGGTGGCTTCTTTCACCACCGGCACGCGAACGGTCAGGCCGGTGACATCGCTCAGGATCTGGCTCCACAATTTGCCCTTAGAACCGCCGCCGGCGAACACCAGCGAGTGCGCCTGCACGCCCGAGAAGCTGGCGATCTGCTCCAGATTGCAGGCGGAGACAATGGCGGCGTTCTCTTCCAGCGCGCGGAACAGGGTTTGCTTATTGCAGCGTTCCGGGTCGAGCGACATATTGATAAACGACGGCGCGGCGTGATACCAGGTTTTGAAGTGCATGGCGTCGGAAAATATCGGCATCACCCCGTAGGCACCCGGCGGCACCCGCGCCGCCATCTCTTCCAACAGGCTGTAAGCATCTACACCCAGCCGTTCCGCCATCAGCTTTTCCTCGGCGCAGAAGGCGTCGCGGAACCAGCGCATGGTCAACCCAGTGAAGAAGCTGATGGATTCCGCCTGTGCCATACCGGGGATCACGTGCGGGTTAATGCGGATGTTCATGTCCGGATCGGTGGCCGGTTCCGGCAGGTTGACGATTTGCTGCCAGAAGGTGCCGCCCAATACCGCCGTTTGCCCGGCATGCACCACCCCCAGCCCCAGGCTACCCAGTTGAACGTCGCCGCCGCCCATCACCACCGGCGTGCCACGCAGCAGGCCGCTTTGCTCTGCCGCCGCTGCGGTAACCTGCCCCAGCAGGCTGCCGGTCTCTTTCACCGGCGACAGAATATCGGCGCGTAGCCCGGCCATATCGAGCAGCGCCGGTCGCCAGTCGCGGCTGACCAAATCCAGCATGCCGGTAGTGCCTGCATTGGAAGGATCCACCGCCAGTTCGCCGCTCAGCATATTCGCCAGCCAGTCGCTGATCATGGTCAGCGTCGCCGCCTGCCGATAGATGTCCGGCCGGTGGTGGGCCAGCCACAGCAGGCGCGGCATGGCGCTCAACGCCAGCGTTTGGCCGGAATATTGGTACACCTCGCTTTCGAAATGATGGTTATGCAGCTCTTTGAGCTCGCTGACTTCATGGCTGGCACGCGCATCCACATTGGCGCAGGCCCAAATCGGTACGCCGTTACGATCGTACAGCACTATGCCTTCGCGCATTGAGCAGCAGGCTACCGAGCGGATAGCCTGGCCAGTCAGTCCTGCGTTTTGCAACGCCTGCCGGATGCACTGGCAGGTCAATTGCCAGTTGTGGGTTAAATCAAATTCCATTGAGCCGGGCACCCCAGACACCGCCAGATGCCGCCACTCAGCCTGGCCCTGCGCGATCTGATTGCCCGCCAGATCGAAGATTACCGCGCGAACGCTGCCGGTGCCTGCATCCAGCGCCATCAAATAGTTATCCATAGCTCACACTCTCTGGGGTTGGGATCTTAACTATAGATGCCGGGTTCGTGCCTTCGCGTGAGCAAAACCTGGGGGCGGTGGGATTTGTGAGCTGTGCTGCAAAATTGCCGCCGCGCAGGGTAAATCAGAGGGAATAAACCTATGGTTTGAAAGAACAGTGATTTCAAGGTTAAACAAGGAGCCGCCATGCACGTCACTTTGGTCGAAATTAACGTTAAGCAGGACAAAATCGACGAGTTTATTGAGGTGTTCCGCGCCAACCATCTGGGGGCGATCGAAGAGCCGGGTAACCTGCGCTTTGACGTGCTGCAGGATGAAAACATCCCGACGCGGTTTTATATCTATGAAGCCTATAAGGATGAGCAGGCGGTTGCCGCCCATAAAAAGACCCCGCACTATCTGCAATGCGTGGAAAAACTGGAGGCGCTGATGACCGGCCCGCGCAAGAAAACCACCTTTATCGGCCTGATGCCGGCTTAGTGAGCGGCATCAGGGTAATTTTGTTCAATACTTTGCCGCCCCTGGGCGGCAATCTGGCATCTGTGAAATTTTTCTCAGGTGCTAGTAATCATGAATATTTACTTTTCCATGGCCGCGTTTGCATTGGCCGCTTCCATCACCCCTGGCCCGGTCAATATCCTTGCCCTGAGCGCCGGGGCGCAATTCGGTTTTAACGCTACCCTGCGGCATGTGCTTGGCGCCACGTTGGGGTTTACCCTGTTACTGATCCTGATTGGTCTGGGATTGCACCAACTGCTGACCCAGTGGCCGGTGCTGACGAAGATCATCCAGTGGGGGGGCGTCGCATTCTTGCTGTTTATGGCTTATCAACTGGCCTTTGATGACGGGCGGCTGGGCAACGACCAGCAGCGTCAGGCGCCGTCATTCTGGTACGGCGCGCTAATGCAGTGGTTGAATCCCAAAGCCTGGCTGGCGTCGGTGGCTAGCCTGGGGGCGTTTGTCGCCGACGGTGATCGGCTGCTGCTATGGCAGTTCGCGGTGATTTATGGCGTTATCTGTTACGCCTCGGTGGCCTGCTGGGCCTACGCCGGCGCGATGCTGACCGGTTTGTTGCAGCGAGCCCGCAACGTGCAGCGTTTTAATCGGCTGATGGCGCTGCTGCTGGCGGCCAGTGCCTGTTATCTGTTGGCCGACGGTGCTTAACGCGGGTTTTGATACTGGCCGGGGGTAGCGGCCAGCAACTGTTTGAACGTGCGCTGGAAGTGCGCCTGATCGGCAAAGCCACTTTCGCTAGCGACTGCGGCGATAGGGTAGCCGCGTTTTAGCAATCGGTGGCCGAACTGGATACGGCGATTCACCAGATAGGCGTGCGGCGTCATGCCGTAATGCTGCTTGAAGGCGCGGATCAGGTAGGAGGGCGACAGCGCCGCCGCCTGGCAGATCGCCTCCAGCGTCAGCGGTTGTGTACAATGTTGGCTGATAAAGGCGGCCGCGGCTTCCAGTCTGGGGTGGGCGACAATGGCGGAGGGGTGCGCTTCGCCCAACCGGATTTGCAGATCGGTAAAATATTCCACCAGGGCAATGTGTTTTTCCAGATTGCCGCATTGCGGGTCAGTCAAGAGTCCATAAAGCCGGTTCAGGCCGCTGAACAGCTGCGGATCGCGGCTGAGCACTTCTTTGAATGGGATAAAATCGCCGTCGCCGCCGGCTATCTCCCGTTGCAGCTCACCCAGCCAGGCGGTATCGATATAAAACATGATGTATGACCAACTCTGGTCGCCGATCGGGTTGCAGGCGTGGGCCTGCTGCGGGTTGATAATCACCACGTCGCCGGCGCTGACCTGCCACTGCCGGCGGCCGTTAATATAAATGCTGGTGCCGTCGGTGATGGCGCCGATGGAAAAGATTTCATGGCTGTGCAGGGCATAACAGACCTTGCGGCCATCCGCGATGGCGCGGGCCTCCACAAAGGGTAACTGCGGGTCGCGCCAGAACTGCGGTGCATTAGCGGTCATTGGTTTTCCTTTTGGGTGCGAGGAGGCTAGCTTGTTATAGCGTAAAACGCGTGAAGGAGGGAATGCGGATGATGATTTTTAATGTGTTCGGCCGCCTGATGGGCGTTAAAAGGGTGGGGGAAGAGTGGCTACTGTTCCGCGTGACGCTGCCGGAGCGCAAATATGTGCGCAGTTACGATATCGTGCTGCCGGAGGAGTTGACCGAGGCCGATATTGCCGGCTATCTGGGGGATATTTATCATGAAGCGGCGACCGAAAGGGACCCCGACGTTTTCAAAATAGAATAAGGCCCCGGCAGAATGACCGGGGCGCAGATTAATCTTCTTCGTTGCGGGCCATCAGCTGGCGCTGGTGTTCTTCGCTGGCCGCCTGGATTTCTTCCAGTACTGAACCGACATCGGCGCGCTTGCTGCTTTCCACGAACTTCCCGGTCAGCACGCTTTCCGGCGTCAGATTGCCTTCCTGATACAGCGCCCAGATCTCTTTGGCATATTTACTGTTGAGCAGTTCCGGCGCGTATTGACCGTAAAAATTCGACATATTGTTGATATCGCGCTCGAACATGCTTTTGGCGTGATTATTGGCGGCGGCGTCCACCACCTGCGGCAGATCGATAATCACCGGCCCATTTTTGTCCATCAGCACGTTGAACTCCGATAGATCGCCATGCACCAGCCCGGCGCACAGCATACGCACCGCGTAGTTCATCATCACCGCGTGATCGGCCAACGCCTGTTCCTGCGTCAGGCTCACATCGCTCAGGCGCGGCGCAACCAGGCCTTCTTCGTCGGTAATCAGCTCCATCAACAGCACGCCATCCAGGCAAATATCCGGCTGAGGCACGCGCACGCCCGCTTTGGCGAGCAGGTACAGCGCATCGACCTCGGTGTTTTGCCAGGCTTCTTCCTGTTGCTGGCGACCGAATTTGGAGCCTTTGCTCATGGCGCGGGCGTCGCGGCTGTTGCGCACTTTACGGCCTTCCTGATAATTGACGGCCTGCTTGAAGTTACGTTTGTCTGCTTCTTTGTAGACTTTGGCGCAGCGGATCTCTTCGCCGCAACGCACGATAAAGACGTCGGCTTCTTTGCCACTCTTTAAACGGCGGATGACGTCGTCGATTAAACCATCATCTACCAATGGCTGGAGTCGTTTTGGAATTTTCATGCAGCCTTGTACCCTATTTAGGCTCCTGTGTGAATGGTTTGCTTAGGTGATACCGCAATTTAGACCTGAAAGGCAAAAATTAGTTTTGCCGCCGGGGTGACTCATCGCCGCGACGGCGGTCTTGCTACAGGTTTTCGGCCAGCACCCAGACGCTGACGCTGCCGCCGTTTACCGGGAAAGTGGCGTTCCCCTGATCGTCGGTGGTGACTTCATCCTGACGGTTGCCGAGCAGGTCGCGCCAGGTTTTATGCGCCAACTCCGCGCCCAGAGAAACCGCTTTGCCGTTTTCGGCGCCATTGGTGAGCACCACTACGCAGCCGGGGGTATCAGCGGTGCCGCTGCGGCTGAAGGCCACACAGTTTCTATCGTTAAAATAATCGGTTTGCACGCCGTTGGCAAAGCGTTGACGCGCCTGGATCAATTTTTCCAGCTCGGGGATCACCGGCATATCGATCTGGTATTCATTGCCGTCGCCGCCTTTGTCTTTATAACTGGCACCGTACAGGTCAGGATAAAACACGCAGGGCACACCCTGTTCGCGCAGCAGGATCAGGGCGTAAGCCAGAGGTTTAAACCAAGGCTCGACCGGGGCTTCCAGCGACTGCAGCGGCTGCGTATCGTGGTTGGCGACCAGCGTGACCGAGTGTGCCGGATCGGCGGCAGTCAGGGTATCGGTAAAAATCTGCGCCATGTCGAATCCGTCGCCCTGCTTCGAGGCCTGATGAAACTTCAGGTGCAACGCCACGTCGAACAGCATCACTTTGCCGTCCACCAGGTCAATATACTGCCGTAACGCCGCCAGATCGTGTGACCAGTATTCCGCGACGATAAACAGATCGCGCTGTGCGGCGTCGCGCACATGGTCCGCCCATTCCTTAAAGAACCAGGCTGGAATGTGTTTGGCGGCATCGAGCCGGAACCCGTCGCACGGCAGGGTGTCCATCAGCCAGCGCGCCCAGAACTTCAGCTCTTCCGCCACCGCCGTGTTGCGAAACTCCACGTCGGCGCCCATCAGGTAATCGTAATTGCCTTTCTCGCCGCCGACCTGATCGTTCCAGCCGTCGTCGCCGTAGTCATTGTCGATTTTGAACACGCCTTTTTCATCCGGCTGTTCAATGTAATCGACCCCGCCAAAACATTTATAATCCCAAATAAATTGGGAGTGGGTACCCTGGCGGCCGGGGAAAGTAAAACGCGTATAAGCCAGCGCGTCGAAACCCTGATCGTTGATATTGTTGCGGTTGTTGACGTCCGCTCGGTACACGTGGACCTGTTCTTTCTCGTCGGCGCCGAGCTTATGGTTGAACACCACGTCGTAAATCACCCGCACGCCGTTGTCGCGCAGCGTGGCGGAGGCATGGGTCAGCGCCTCTTTATCACCGTATTTGGTGGCGCGGCTGCCTTTTTGATCGAACTCGCCCAGATCGAACAGATCATAACTGTCGTAACCCACCGAATAACCGCCGGAAGCGCCCTTATAGGCGGGAGGCAGCCACAGATCGGTGATGCCCAGTCCGGCAATGTGCGGTGCGCGTTCCGCGGCTTCCTGCCATAGCTTACCCCCATCGGGGTAATACCAATGGAAAAATTGCAGCAACGTGGTTTTTTTCGTCATGAACCAGCATCCCGGTTAGCCAGAAAGAGGTGAGGGATTGGCCTTGTTCCCGCCATATCCTCTTTTAGCATGGGCTATTTTTGGCAAAAGGGAAAATTCAATGCAGGCAGCCGCGAGCGGCCGCCTGGAGTGCGGGTTAACGTTGGCCTGCGTAATGCGGTGAGCGTGGGCCATAGAGAATGGCGCCGTTGCTGCCGGTGGCCGACAGCAGGCGGGTATTGGCGATGGCGCCGATATCGAAGCCTTTGTCGCTGATGGTATCGACGATTTGCGCCACGGCAGCGCTAATGACCATACCCAGCAAACCGCCGCTGGAGTTGTTGTTGTTTTCATTGCTGGATGCGCTGGCGACGCCGGCCCACAGTTGCTTGCCGCTGCGCAGATCAACCAGTTTCGCATTGACGGTCACGCGCGTCTCGCTGTTGAGCACCATATAGCTGGTTCCATATTGCGTGACATCGAGATAAAGCACCGCGTCGGCGCCAAAAATGCTATGCAGTTTTTGGATACTGACCGCGCGGATATCGTTGGCGTTAGTCAGGCCATTTTGCTGGAAGGTTTCTTCAACCACCGCGACCGGGAACACATAGTAGCCTGCTTCGGCCAAAGGCAGCGTGGTGGTGGAAAGCACGCTATGGCTGGCTTTGACATCCGGCGAATGGTTAACCGGCGGCAGCACCAGGATCGATTTGGGTTTGCTTTCATGGAATGCGGCGTAATCGTAAGGCGCCTGTTTGGCGCAGCCGGTTAGCAGCAGCGTGGCAATCACGCTGAATAAGCCTAATGCACGCTTCATTTAAAACTCCCCTTATCTTTGCTCAGCAAGAAATTCATAAACGGCGCTGACTCAGGGAACAGCGATTTTTCCGTGTTGAACTCAGCCAATGCCTGGCCGGTATTGCCGGTTTTGCTGTAGAGCAGGCCGAGCTGCGCATGCAGGCCCGGCGGTACGGCTTTATCCTTGGCGCGGGATTTTTCGATGAGGGTTTTCAGCGTGGCGATCTGCTGCTCAGGGCTTTCCCCATCTTGCTGATAATATTGATAAAGAGAAGTTTGATACCCATCCCAATTGTAGATCGTTTTTGGCGCGGCACAGCCGGCCAGCAGGGTGGCTGCGAACAGCACCCCGCCCATTTTTTTAGTTATCATAATGCTGCTTCTATTCCGTTAGTTAGCAGGGCGCCATGCGCCACTTTCGATCCCGGCAACCAGATTGTTTACCGCCTCGCGTACCGCGAGATCCAACACTTTGCCGTTCAGGGTAGAATCGTAGCTGGCGGTGCCGCCAAAGCCGATGATTTCACGGTTGGACAACTCGTATTCGCCTGCGCCCTGGCTGGAATACACCACTTCCGAGGTTTGGACGTTAACTACATTCAGGTTCACCTTGGCGTAAGCCACCTGCGACTTACCTCGACCCAGAATACCCCACAGTTGGTGATCGCCGACTTCCTTGCGGCCAAATTCAGTCACATCACCGGTAATCACGTAGTTGGCGCCTTTGAGCGTTTGGGCTTTGCCCTTAATGCCGGCTTCGGTTTTCAGCTCATCCATATTGGCGCGGTCCAGCACGTTGAAACGGCCAGTTTGCTGCAGATGGGTGATCAGGATGGTTTTGGACTGGTTGCCCAAGCGATCGACACCGTCAGAGAAAATGCCGTTCATGTAGCTGGAGCGGTTATCAAATTTGCCGACGGCGATGGGGCTGCGCTGGCCTTGATAGGTGGTGTTGTAGGAAGCCACTTTTGGCACTTCCAAAGAGCGGGAGGATTCTGTTGCACATCCTGCCAGCAAACTGGCGGCAAGCGTTACGGAACAAAGAGTGAAGGTCGTCTTCATTGGAAATAATCGCTCCATGATTATAAAACGGCGACAGGTTGATGCACCCTGCGCCAACCGTTCAAATAGGCGCGAAAACAGGCTGCAACCCTTGAACGGCGTAATCCTGCCATGGATAAGTGGCAAAACACAACCTGTTAGCGTCACAATGTGGCGTATTTGATGGAGAGTAAATCATTTAAATACAAAGGATTGATCGTGGATATAGATCATTTTGCGTTTTTCGGCTTTTTTGAGGTGCTTTTATGCCGAATGATTATTTGTATGACTTTAATTTGCTGGTTTTTTATTTTTATGATTTTTTATAAGTGAGATTTTAACTCTGTGCGCGGCGGCATTTGATCTATAGATACCGGCTGCGCACATTGTTCGATTAACTCATTTTTATTCGTCTGCCACCCTATTTGAATATCAGTGTTTTCCACCCTGACGCAGGGCTTCTTCACCGCCAATAAAGCAGTCTTCGTCCAGCGTCAGGCTGGCGATTTTATGCACCGGTCCGCGCATGCGGACGTGAAAATCTCCGCTGAAGCTAATCTGCAACTGGCCGCCCGGCATCTGAACGCTGACGTTGTCATCGACCCGATTCAGCTTGCGCATGACGCTGGCGGCCGCGCAGCTGCTGCTGCCGGAAGCCAGGGTAAAACCGGCGCCACGTTCCCAAATGCCGATGCGTAGCGTCTGGCGATCTATCACTTCCACCAGCTGCACGTTGGTTCGTTTGGGAAACAGCGGGTGATTTTCTATCTGTGACCCCAACCGGTGGACCTGCGCCAGATCAAGCCGAGTCACCGGCACCACGCAGTGCGGGTTACCCATCGATACCAGCGATACGCTGAGGTTTTCCTCCGCCAGCGCCAGCGGATAGTTGAGCGCCTCGGGCAAGTCGATAAGCGCCGGCAGCGCTGCCGGATTGAAATTGGCACGCCCCATATCCACGCGGACCTGGTGTTTATCTTCATCGACCTGGCACTGCACGTCGCCACCAGCGGTGTGTACCAGAAATGGCAGGTGGCCGACGCGGCCGATATCAAACAGGTAACGGGCATAAATGCGCAGGCCGTTACCGCTTTTCTCGGCCTCCGAACCGTCGGGGTTAATGATGCGCAGCGTGGGATTGATATTGTCGCCGCTGTCGATCAGCAACCCGTCTGAACCTATGCCGTAATGGGGATGACACAGTATGCGGATTTGCTCGTTGCTCAGCCGCGCAGCGACCGAATGGTGGCACACCAGGTAATCATTACCCAGCCCGTGATATTTATGAAACAGCAGAGGTGTCATGGCGTTTGTCAGGTTCGCTGTAAGAGGAAACCACAGCTTACAACAGATTTTTGGAGGGGGAATAAAACAAAAGGCGGCACAAGCCGCCTCTTTGCTCAACTGCCGATTCAGCAATTAATTGTAGATGATCGCAGTACCGTGCAGCTTGTTGTCGCCGGCGGTTGAGATGATCTGGAAGGATTTGGCGCCGGCTTCATCCGCTTTGGCAGCCAGTTTGTTTTCCAGGCTGGTCAGGTCGGAAGCCCCGCTGACGGTGATCACGCCGGTTTTTTGCAGGTCTGCCGGTTGAGTATTAACCAGTTCGGCGGCGAAGCTACCGAAAGAAACAGAAGCCAGTGCGATAGCGGCGAGGGTCATTTTCAGGTTTTTCATGGTCTTATTTCCTATCTCTATTCTGTACGATGTTTGTTTGGTAAGGTCGTTAAATTGATTAACGATCGATAATTTAATGTTAGACGCCGGTTCGGCGTATTGCAACTATTTTTTTAATGTTCGTTAATTAATTTTATTTTCATCGTCGCCTCCGGGGGGCGTAAACTGCTGCCATCGGCCCTGTGGATAACGATTAACTTATTGTTATTTATAGATTACTGCGGTGCCGTGCAGTTGATTTTCGCCACCGGCGCCGATGATGCGGAATGATTTCGCACCGGCTGCGTCCGCTTTTTCCGCCAAACTGGCTTCCAGTGAGGTAATATCGGAAGCGCCGCTGACGGTGATCACACCGGATTTTTGCTGGTCTGTCGGCTGGCTGTTAACCAGATCGGCAGCGAAGCTCCCGAAGGAAGCAGAGGCCAGAGCGAGAGCAGCAAGAGTAATTTTTAAGTTTTTCATAATATTAGTTCCTATCCGAGAAGCATGAATTGGGTTTTCAATGTCTGTCGTCAAGATTACTTAACGATCGATAACTAAATGCTAATCCCTTCTCGACGAGAGCGCAATATTTTTTTATAATGATCGTTAATTTAATTGTGAAGCCCTGCTGCGGGGCGGGATAAGAGAGGGTCTATGAGTATCAATGAAGAAGTCTGCGCCAAAAAAACGCGTGGCAGACCGAAGCAGTTTGATCGCGACCGTGCGTTGGAAAGCGCACTCGATCTGTTCTGGCGGCACGGTTATGAGTCAACGTCGCTGGCCGATCTGGTCGAGGTGACCGGTGCCAAGGCGCCAACGCTGTACGCCGAGTTCGGCAACAAGGAAGGGCTGTTCCGCGCTGCGGTGGAACGTTACCTGCAAAAATACACCACCTGCACCAATCAACTGTTGGAGCAGGACCTGCCGATTGCGGAAATCGTAGAAGCTTACGTCCGCTCTTCAGCGCAGGTGTTTACCGATCCGGACACGCCGTCCGGTTGCTTTATGGTGTGTGCGTCCGCCGCGCTGTCATCTTCTTCTGACGAAGTCGCCATGATGCTGCGTAAAAAACACCACTCGCAGGAAACCAGCCTGAAGGCCTGTTTCGACCGTAAAGTGCAGCAGGGCGAGTTGCTGGCAAAAACCGACACCGGGTTACTGGCGAAGTACATTATTTGCACCATTGAAGGCATGTCGGTGCAGGCGCGCGAAGGGGCAAGCCGCGAGGATTTGTTCCGTCTGCTTGATGCGCTGATGCTGGTTTGGCCGCGTCTCAGCCAGGTGGGGAATAAGGTCTAGGGAAGGCGTCAGGATAAGGCCGCATCGTTGCGGCCTTGATCTGAATTACTGGTTAACCGGGATCACCGCGCCTTTGTATTTTTCGCGGATAAAGTCCTGAATTTCCTTGGAGTGCAGCACTTTTACCAAGGCCACAATCTCCGGCTTGTTCACGTCTGCCTTATGCACGGTGATGATGTTGGCATACGGGTTATTTTCACCGCTTTCGATAGCGATCGGATCCTTCGTCGGGTTCAGCCCGGCGTCAATGGCGTAGTTGGCGTTAATCACTACCGCGTCGCCCTCGTCATTGTTGTACATTTGCGGCAGCAGCGCGCCTTCAACGTTAGCCAGGAATTTCAGGTGTTTCGGGTTTTCCACCACGTCGGTGATGCGCGCATCCACCTTGCTCACGCCCGGCTTCAGCTTAATCACGCCTTCTTTCTCAAAGATGGACAGAATGCGGCCTTCTTCCGCCACCGCGTCACGCATGATGATTTTGCCGTTGTCCGGCAGATCTTTCAGGCTTTTATACTTCTTGGAATAAATACCGATCGGTTCGATATGGATGGCGCCGGCGCTGACGAAGTCATAGGTCTTATCGCCGGCATGATCCTTCAATACCGAATTCAGGTAGGGCACGTGCTGGAAATAGTTGGCGTCAATATCGTGGCTGGCCAGCGCAGTGTTCGGCAGAATGTAATCCTGGAAAGGCTTGATCACCAGATCGATGCCTTCCTTTGCCAGAATCGGTTTGGCCTGCTCGAGGATCTCGGCATGGGGTACGTTGGACGCGCCGACCACCAGCTTGGTTTCCGCCGCCGCACCAAAGGACGCCAACGCGGTCAGAGAGGCGAAGGCCAGCATCATTATTTGCTTTTTCATCATCATTATTCCTGAGTTATTTATCGTTTATCGAGCGTTGTTGTAATGGTGTCGCCAATGAACTGGATAACGAAAACGATCAATAAAATCGTCAGCGTCGCTACCAGCGTCACGTCACCGTGGTTGCGTTGAAACCCTTCCAGATAGGCCAGGTTACCCAGCCCGCCGGCACCTATCACCCCGGCCATCGCGGTGTAGCTCACCAGTGCGATCAGGGTGACGGTAATGCCGGAAACCAGCGCCGGAGAAGACTCCGGCAGCAGCACGCGGAAGATGATGGTGCCGGTTTTGGCGCCCATGGAGCGCGCCGCTTCAATCACGCCTTTGTCCACCTCGCGCAGGCCAATCTCCACCAACCGGGCATAGAAAGGCGCAGCGCCGACAATCAGCGCCGGCAGGGCGGCGTCGGCCCCCAAAATAGTGCCGATCAGCGCCTTGGTGAACGGGATCAGCAGCACAATCAGAATGATGAAGGGGATGGAGCGGAACACGTTGACCAGTACCGAAATCAGCGAATAGACCGCGCGGTTCTGCAACAGCTGGCCGCGGGAGGTCAGAAACAGGATCACTCCCAACAATATGCCGAGCACCAGCGTTGCCAGCCCGGCGATGCCGGTCATATACAGGGTTTCCCAGGTGGCGTTCAGCAACTGATCAATACGCAGGTGAGGGAACAGTGACTCAATCATGTTTGATGACCTCAACGGCGATATCGCGTTCTTTCAATAATTTCAGCATGTTGTCGATTTGCAGGTCGTTGCCTTCCGCGTGGATATACAGCTCGCCGAACGACCCGTTCAGGGTGTGGCTGATTTTGCCGTGCAGGATGTTAATGGTCACCCGGTAGCGCTGGATCACATCGGAAATCACCGCCTGATGGGTTTGCATGCCGACAAAGGTCAGCTTGAAAATGGCCCCAGGCAGATGTTGAGCCAGCAACGGATTGAAGTTCTCTTCGGTTTCCTGATACTGCGAAACCTGTTTAACGAACTGCCGGGTAATCGGCTGCTGCGGCTGGGTAAAGACATCGATCACCGGGCCTTCCTCGACGATGCGCCCGTTTTCCATCACCGCCACGCGGTGGCAGATTTTGCGTACCACGTGCATTTCATGGGTGATCAGCACAATGGTCAGGTTCAGCTTACGGTTGATATCCAGCAGCAGCTCGAGAATCGAATCGGTGGTTTGGGGATCGAGCGCCGAGGTGGCTTCATCGCACAACAGCACGCCAGGGTTGTTGGCCAACGCGCGGGCAATGCCGACGCGTTGTTTCTGCCCGCCGCTGAGCTGCGAAGGATAGGCATCCTCGCGGCCCTGCAGGCCAACCAGCGCGACCAGCTCCGCCACCCGCTGCTTGATTTGCGCCTTGGGCACGCCGGCGATTTGCATGGAGAAGGCGATATTTTGGCTGACGGTGCGTGACCACAGCAGGTTGAAGTGTTGAAACACCATGCTGATTTTCAACCGCGCCTGGCGCAGTTGGTTGCCTTTGGCGCGGGCGATATCGAAACCATCGACTTCAATACTGCCGCTGGTGGGGGTTTCCAACCCGTTAAGCAGGCGGATCAGGGTGCTTTTACCGGCACCGCTGTAGCCGATGATGCCGTAGATTTGTCCGGCCTCCACGGCCAGGTTGACATCATCAACCGCGACAACGCGGCCCTGCGCGCTGTCAAAAGTTTTGCAAACGTTCGAAAGAACGATCATAGAGCAGCCAATCCTTATTAATACATCACAGTATTCCGCCCGGAGCGAGTCACGCCGGACAGGGGCGGCTTCTGGGGGCAAAAGGCAGGCGGAACCCCTGTTTCTGGTGAATACGGGCCAATCCTACCGGGGGTTTATAGTGACAGGAAGAATGTAAAATCTATTAGTTATTCTGATTTGGTATATCAAATCATGAGAGGAAGTGATGGCAAAAAATCGACCAAGGTAAACCTTGGCCGATTTGTTTTATTTAACGCTTGTCGAGCTTCATATGAAGCAGCGGGAAGGGATTGCCCTGGCCGTCGAGCGCGGAACGGCCGGTGATCTCAAAACCGTAGTGACGGTAAAATCCGCTGGCCTGCGGGTTTTGCTCATTAACGTCCAGCAACAGCTCATCGTGCAGCGTTTCAGCATGCGCCAGCAGCGCTTTGCCGACCCCTTTGCCGCGCTGTTCCGCATCGATAAACAGCATTTCCACCTTGTTGCCGCTCAGCCCGATAAAACCGCAAGGGTGGCCGGGGCGATCTTCCGCCACCCAAACGTTGACCGCCGGAAGGTAATCGTGCAACACCAGCGGGAACAGTTGGGCAATGTTATCTTCGGTCAGAAAGTGGTGGGTGGCGCGCACCGAACGCTGCCAAATATCTGCCAGTTGCGCGTTGTCTTCCGCCGCGCGTGCTCTGAGGGTAATCATCGAAGTCTCTGCTATCTAAGTTGAAGAAAAACAAAAATTAGATAGAGGTTTTGTGGGGTTAATGCCGAATTAACGTGGGTTAACGCCCTGCAAAAACGCCTCTGCAGTGAGTCGGACAGAAAATGTAATTCAGTGCGGTGTCCGTTTCAACCGCCGCATTGCGCATTTATGCGCGCCCCCACAGTCTGGCGACGGTCAGGGCGATAAAGGCTTCCAGCTTGGGCGATTGACGCCGTTCGGGCAGATAGACCAGATGCATCGGCCGCGGCAGCGGCGAATAGTCCGGCAGCACGCGCACCAGTCGGCCGGCGGCGATATCTTCATCCAGCAGCATGGCGGCATGCAGCGCAATGCCGAAACCGGCCAGCGCCGCACGGCGTACCCCTTCGCCTGAGTCCATGCGCAGCCTTGGCCTGACCGGCACGCTGATTTCCCCCTGCGCGCCTTGCAGCCGCCAAAAATGATTGCCGTCCCACTGACTAAAGCCAAAGCAACTGTGTTCGCTGAGCTGCTCCGGCCGTGTTGGGGCGCCATGCTGCGCCAGATAGCCGGGAGAGGCCGCCAGCGTCATGCGGTAATCGGGCAGGGCGCGTGCTACCAGACCGTCATCCGCGACCGGCCCGATACGAAACGCGGCTTCGTATCTTTCCTCAATCAAATCCACCTTGCGGTCCGACAGCACCGCCTCCGCTTCTACGTCCGGGTGTTGTTGCAGGAACTCGGTGAGGATCGGCGTCAAAACGCGGTTACCGAAGGTGACCGGCGCGCTGATGCGCAACAGCCCGCTGGGCGAGCTTAACAGCGCCCTTGCGCTGGCTTCGGCGGCGTCGGCATCGGCCAGCAGGCGGCGGCAGCGTTCATAGAAGACCCGACCGGCCTCGGTCAACCCTTGCCTGCGGGTGGTGCGGTTCAGCAACGGCGCGTTCAGCCGCTGTTCCAGATAGCGAATATGCTTGCCGACCATCGTGGGGGAAATCGCCATCTCGTCGGCGGCGGCGACAAAGCTGCCTTTTTCCACCACCCGCACAAACACCGCCATGCTGGTTAAACGATCCATTATAAACCTCTGGTGTTTTCTGAATGCCCCGTGGGCCACTTTTCGGCAGTATAGCGCTCTGGGATACTGGAGGGTAACGACCGTCAGTGCGTTATTGACGAAAAATTCCCGGAGTAACACCATGCAGGCATTAACCTTTGAACGATTTGGCGGGCCAGATGTGCTCGAATACCTTGAGCTGCCGACGCCACCGCTACCGGCAGGCGCGGTGCAGGTACGGATGGGGGCCGCCGGGCTTAACTTCGCCGATATCTACCGCCGCAAAGGCAATTATGTGCTGCACGGCAAGCCGCCGCATATCGGCGGTTACGAAGGCGTCGGCACCATTATCGCCGTGGGCGAGGGCGTTGAGGGTTGGCAGGTGGGAGAGCGGGTTGGCTTTGCCGACGTGCCTTTCTGCCATGCCACGCGCATCAACGTGCCGGTGGATCATGCGCTGCGGCTGCCGCAGGCGCTGAGTGACGTCGAGGCCGCCTCGATTTTGTTGCAGGGGTTGACGGCGCAGTACCTGATTAATGACAGCGTGCAGGTGCGGGCGGGCGATCGTGCGCTGGTGTATGCGGCAGCCGGCGGTGTCGGGCAAATATTGACCCGGATGCTGGTGGCGCGCGGCGCGCAGGTTTATGCGCTGGTGTCTTCGGCGCACAAACAGCAGATTGCACTGAAGAATGGCGCGACGGCGGCCTTTACCTACCAGCAGGACTGGGTGGCGCAAATCGCCGCGTTGACCGACGGCGGTGTCGAGTACGGTTTTGATTCGGTCGGCATCACGCTACAGCAAAGCATTGACGCGCTGCGCCCCGGCGGCCGGGTAGTGACTTTCGGCATGGCGGGGGGCGAGGCACCGGCGATCTCGGCTTATCACCTGATGATGGATTCCAAAGGCGTGGTGGGCGGCGATCTCTGGACCTACCTCAATAGCGGCGCCGCGCGCCGCGCGCGGGCAGAACGGCTGTTCGCCAGTTGGCAGAATGGCGAATTTGCTCTGCCGCATATCGAGACTTTCCCGCTGAGCGAAGGCGCGGCTGCCCACCGCCGGCTGGAGGATCGCAGCTTTGCCGGCAAGATTGTTTTGCTCAACGAGCAGGACTAAAACCGCCGCGTGATACACTGGCCACCGGATAATAAAGGGGCCAGGCAGGATGGAAGCACTACGCGCAGCGATAGAAAAACAGGTGATCGGCCTGACCGGGCTGGCGCTCGGCGGCATAGATTTCGAAAACCCGGCGGGTGACCCCGGCCTGTTTGGCCCGCAGTCGGTCATCTGGCGGGTTCACTGCGATTTCACCTCAATGCTGTGCGGCGGCGTCAGTGCCTTGTTGCTGCAAATGCTGCACCCGTTGGCGTTGGCCGGGGTGTGGGATCACTCCAATTTTCGCGAAGACATGCTTGGCCGCCTGCGCCGAACCAGCCAGTTTGTCTCCGTCACCACCTTTGGCCCCACCGCAGAAGCCGAACGGCTGATCGCCAAGGTGCGGGCCATTCATCTGCAAGTGACCGGCGTCAGCAACGACGGCAGGCCCTATGCCGCCAGTGACCCCGATTTGCTGACCTGGGTACACGTGGTGGAAAGCAGCTGCTTCCTGGCGAGCCACCTGCGTTACCGCAACCCGCATCTTTCTCACGAATTGCAAGATCGCTATTACCTGGAGACGGCGCGCGTTGCCGCCGCTCTGGGTGCACGCGATATTCCCACTTCCCGCGCGGCGGTGGCCGACTATCTGCAACGGATGCGGTCGCAACTGGTGTGCGATGAACGCACGCGTGAAGTGGCGCGCATTCTGCTGGCCGCCCCGGCGCCGAGCGCATTGGCACGGCCCTTGGGTTGGCTGGTGATGCAGGCGGGCATCGAACTGCTGCCCGATTGGGCGCAGCAGCAGTTTGATTTTTATCCCGGCACGCTGCGGCGGCGCCTGGTGAGAGTGGGCGTAGGCGGCGTCGGTAAGGTGCTGCGCGCCTCGATGCGCAACGGGTCCTATCAGCGCGCCGTACGGCGCATTAACAAACCGGCGTAAGCCCCGCCGCCATAAGCGCTATACCCAAAATAATTGGAGTTGCATCTCGGCGGCAAGGCCGTTCATCCCCGGGAGCTTAGTAAACTAAGTGACTGGGGGGCGCGGGTGCAGCCAACACAGATGCAGCTTCAAGTATGGCGGGTCTATAGTTATTACCAATAACCCAATGTTTTATCCCCGTTTATGGTCATTTTTGAGACTTTTACGGGTGATTCGGCCACGGATGCGCTTTACACTTGGGAAAAGCCGAATTCCAATTTATTAGTGCGCAGCATTATTCTGCGCCGTGACCCCATTGTTGAGGTGATATGAACGAGTCATACGTACTTGCTGAAGTCAGTAATGAGAATCAGACGCTGGTGGCGGTGGTTCAGCAAGATCACCGGGCAGCCTATTTTTACATTTACCCTGCGGAAGAAAACGGCGAGCGTTTTCAGGTACGCGCCTGCTGGTTGCGTAATCTGGCGGCTGCGCCCTTGCAGGAAGATCGCGCCGCGCTTGAACGGGGCCAACCGCCCATGCTGGCGGCTGAGTTTTGTCGCAATCTGGAAGGGGAAGCGCCGCTGAACCCGGAAGGGCTGACGGTGGTCTGGAGCGAAAGCGACGACGGCGCGGCGCTGTGGTATTACGGCCAACTGCTGGCGGTGATTCCCGGCTGGAGCCTGTATATCGACCATTCGGTGTGTTATTCCGCCAGTTGCATCAAAGAGAGCCCGCTGGTTTATCCGCTCGGTTCGGCCTCCACCAACACCCAGTATGCGCTGGCGGAAAACACCCGCCAGTTCTGGCGCACTTGGCAGCGCGAGGAGGGCAACCCGTGGCCCAAAATGCAGAGCGATTATCAGGCGCGTTATGAGCAGCATTTTGGCCCTTCGGTAAAATACTACGCCATCGATCAAGGCAAATGGCCGCCGATGGCGATTACTCAGCACGAACGCGACGGCATTTATTATTTTCTCACCATGGGCGTCAGCATTCGGCCGATGCCGTGGGTAGACATTCTGTTTAACGACGATGCCAGCCGTTATCGCCGCATGGAAATGGGCATCGCCATCGACGGCCAGTACATGACCGAAGAGAACGCGGTGCAGATGGCCAGCGCGCTGGCCGGGTTCGCGCACGTCCCTTGGGCGAAAATCACCTGGTTTGGCGAAGGTCATACGCTGGAGTCGGAGGTGGCGCCGCTGGGTTATGAGGGCTACGTACTGTCCTCGGCGTTTTATCCCTACAACGACCATCTGAGGCTGCCGGAGCAGTATGGCGATCCGGTGAACATTTTCTGGGCCAGCCCGGTATTTGAAGCCGAGCGTCTGCTGGCGCACGCCACGCCGAACGGCGGCCATGACCTGGTGAACAAGCTGCGCGAGCTGGGCGTTGATCATATCTTCCGCCCACGCCAACCGGTATGCTGAGAGGGAATTTTTCTCAGGGGATCCATCATGAAGTCAGCGTTGTTGATTATCGATGTGCAGAAAGGGTTGTTTACGCCACCGCCGGCGGATGCCGAAGCGACGCTTGGCCGGATTAATGCACTGAGCGATCGCGCCCGCCTGGCCGGCGTGCCGGTGATTTTTATCCAGCATCGCACGGCTGACGAAGAGCTGGCGCACGGCAGCGATGCCTGGCAGATTGACCCCGCATTGCAGGTGAAAGCCGGCGATCACCGGGTAGAAAAAACCACGCCGGATTCGTTCCTGCGCACCGGGCTGGGGCCGCTGCTGATCGCCAACGGCGTAACGCACCTGGTGATTTGCGGCTATTCCACCGAGTTCTGCGTGGACACCACCACCCGTCGCGCCGCCGGGCTTGGCTACCCGGTCACGCTGGCGGCGGATGCCCACACCAGCCACGACAAACCGCACGCGACGGGTCTGCAAATCCGTGCCCACCACAACGCCACGCTGTCGAATATCGAGAGCTTTGGCGTACTTATCGACGCGCTGCCGGCGGAAGAGATCCTCTTCTGATCGCCAGATAAAAACAGGCCCGGAATCTGCGTTCCGGGCCGTACGTTTTTTCCGCTTCAGCGGGTTCGCCGCATAGGATTTAGGCATGCGGCGCTTTATCTTGATCGACCGGTTTGCCTCTCTTCAAGATTTAGCATAACGAACCAAATTCCATGCTCTGTGGTTCAATCATGTCCAAAAAGGCGTCACAGACAGCCTGTCCCTGCCAGGATGCGCAAATCGCTTCTGCATGCTGCCGGTCGTCGGCAAAGGCGAGATCGACAAATACCCCATCGCCCAGACTGACCAGATGCTGGCTTTTCCATCCAGGCTGAAGCGCAAGATGATTTTCTACCATTCGATGATAAACGTTACGCATGTCACTCTCGCGAATACCCGGTTTCAAGCGAAATCTCCCTATTTCGATGCCATGTCCTGTTTTCATCGACGGGGTTTGTTCGGTGTCAGCGGCATAGTGCCCCATGCTGTGCAAATCGCTGACAGAAGATCTGAAACTGGAGAATTCAGGTTGATTGCCAACGGCTTTTGCTGCCGCCAGCGCGTCTTCTGGGCTATCCCAAACGACGAGGTCAACGCGTTCGTCAGCCATATCCCTCCCTGAAAATGCAATCCAGTCGACAAATCCAGGAAAATGTTTCAGCAGGCTCTGTGCAAGCGCTCTGGCCGAATCCGCAGCCTGTGGGTTTTTCACCTTATAGGTGACTATTTCGTAACAAGGGGTCGTCATGATGAACTCCGTTATCAGGGTGATATGAAGTCTTGATCCTATGACACCCCCCTGACAGTTCTTGTCAGGGTGATGTAAGCATCTTGCGATGAAAACTATTCGGCTCTTCACTTTACTTGAGCATCTTCGCTGTCGCGTACACCCGGTATCGGCTGAAGTATTGGCTCAGGCTTTAGATGTGTCTGTAAGAACTGTCTACAGGGACATGGCAACGCTGCAGGCGATCGGGGCTCCCGTGCGTGGCGAATCGGGTTTGGGCTATTTGCTTGAAAAAGATTACTTTCTCCCGCCGCTTAATTTTGATCCCGACGAATTGGACGCGATTATGCTCGGAATGCGGCTGATAGGGGCGAGGGGCGATGACGTACTTTCCGCGGCGGCAGCCCGGGTTTCAGCAAAGATCGGTTCAGTCATCGATGTCAAAAAAATAGACATTTATAAGCGACTCCCTCTCAGAGCCGTCTCTCGGCCTACGGAGGAAAGTGAGAAAGCGATGAAACACCTCGCGTTTCTCCGCCAGGCGATTCGTAAGAAACTTCAACTGAACATCAATTATGTCGATCTGCAAGGAAGAGAGAGCGACCGGATAGTCCGTCCGCTGGGTTTGACGGTATTCGACTCTGTGTGGTTATTGACGGTCTGGTGCGAAAAACGCTCCGATTTTCGTAATCTGCGGGTAGATAACATAACGTCTGTCGTGGGGACGGGCCTAAGTTTCAGGCCCGAGAATGGAAAGCTGTTTGAAGATTATCTCAAAACGCTTTAGGCGGAAGAAAAAACCTGTCCGAAGGCTGCTTGCAATGCCGCCGGTACCGGCGGCATTTTCAGGCGCAGGTCAGGCCGCGTTGTCGACAATCGGGTGTTTCACCACCAACAGATAGGATAGCGCGCCGATGACGGTGAAGCAGGCGCAAAGGATAAGCGCCAGTTTAAAGGAGTGGGTGGTATCCAGGATAAAGCCGGTGATCACCGGGGCGAACGAGGCGAAAATAAAACTGGCGAAGTTCTGAATGCTGCCGACCGAGGCGGTCATGCGCGAGGTCACCGCCACGTGGATCAAGCCCCAGCAGGAGGTGCCGGCAAAGTGGATGCAAAACAGCGCCATGCCGATCAGGACTACGGCGCTGTAGGTGGTGGTGGCCTGCGGCACAATGGCGGTGAAGGACGCGGACAGCAACATGCCGGCCACGATGCAGATTTTGCGGCTTTTCAGCGGTGCCATGCCACGGCGAACCAGGAAGTCGGTGACAAAGCCGTTCGACAGCATGCCGGCAGCGCCGAACAGGAACGGAATCGCGCTCATCAACCCGGTGCTTTTCAGATCCAGATGGTAGGTGGTTTGCAGGTAGCCCGGCAGCCAGGCCAGGTACAGCCACGCGGTGTAGTTGATGCCGCTAAAGCCGATCATCATGCCCCACATGGTGCGGTTCCTGAATAACGAGCGCCACTCGCGGAAGTTCATCGGTTCGCGCCGCGCGCTGACGCTGCCGGCATTCAGATAGGCCTGTTCCTGGGCGCTCAGGTCGATGTCCTGGCGGTTGCGATACAGCATATACCACCCGACCGACAGTGCGATCCCCAGCACGCCGATGGTGATGAACATCCCGCGCCAGCCGAAGGCCAGCATCATGGCGGTGAGGATCGGCGGGCTGATCGCCAGGCCAATGGTGGACGCCGAGTTGAACCCCCCCATCGGCATACCGCGATGTTTGATGTTGAACCAGTCGTTGATCACCTTCACGCCGCACGGGTTCATCGGCGCTTCGCCGATCCCCAGCCCGATGCGTACCCAGATAAACTGGGTGAAATTGTGGATCATGCCGGACAGCGTCTGGAACACCGACCAGACGAACATTCCCACCCCCAGCATAATGCGCGGGCCCTTGCGATCCAGCAGCAATCCGCAGGGCAGTTGGGCGATGCCGTAAGCCAATGAGAACGCCGAAAGCAGCAGGCCGATTTCGGTACCGCTCAGGCCCATTTCCTCCCGGATGGTGGAGTTCGCGACCGACAGCGAACTGCGGTCAAGGAAGTTGATGATGGCGGCGAAAAACAACAGCAACATGGCGGTGGTCTGGATTTTTTTAATTCTCGCCGAACGTACCAGCAGGCCGTTTGGCGGCATCGGAATGATGTGATCTGAATAAGGGTCAATCTGTTCTTTTCCGCTGTCAACGGTGGTGGTTCTTTCCATCTTTGCCTCCAGAATTTCGCATTAATAATATTTATTATTCCGGGTATTCCCCTGGGTGGTGCATGAGCAGGCGATCGGCAGTAAGCCTAGATGGGGGGATATTTTAGCGATGCGTTTTTGTCACGGTTCCGTGCGGCAGTTACTATTTTGCTGCTCTTTATCGGTTTTAAATGCTGCTTTGGATGTTTTTTATCGATAAAAAGCGATCAGGCGACGTCCTGATTGATGGAGCGGATCATCGATTGCTTGGCCGTGTCCAAGTGGCGATGCAGTGCGTTGATCGCTTCCTGGTCATTGCGGCAGATCAACGCGCTGAGGATGATCATATGTTCTTCGATGGCAATGATATTGCGCTGTTTCAGGTCGGTTTCATCCCACTGGTAGTGGAAGTGGAAAATCACCGAAATGATCTCCAGCGACTGATTGAAAAACGGATTGTTGGCGGCGGAGAGGATAAGCCCGTGGAAGTCGCGATCCAACTGGGAGAACAGGCGGTAGCTGTCGCTGATGCTTTCCCGCAGCTGGCGGTGACGGCTCAACAGCTCCCTGGCCTGCAACCAGCGTTCGTCGTCGGCGGGCAAGTTGATAAAGCGCGACAGGGCGTGAGTTTCCAGCATCTGGCGCAGTTCAAACAGCTGCTCGGCATAGTTTTGATCAAACTTTTTCATGCGCCACTGGCCGCGCTTGACGGTTTCGATCAGGTTATAACGGCTAAAGTGCAACAGGAATTCCCGCACCACCAGCGGGCTGACATTGGCGATGCGCGACAGTTGCAGCTCGCTGAAGCTGTCGCCGGCGCGCAGCTGCTTCTGGTTAATCATCTGATAGAAGCTTTTCTTGAACTGCTTGTCCTGGTCTTCCAGCGAAGGGTTCACGCACTCGAAGCCGTCCTCCGCCTGCGGCGGCCGAACAATCACATAGTCGTCGCCGACCTTTTCCAATACCCCGCGCTGGTCGAGGTGGGCCAGCGTGTGGCGCACCGTGGTGCGGCTGATGTTATACATTTCGGCCAGCGCCGCCTGAGACGGCAGCGGCGAACGAAGATGGCCGCCGTGAATACCCTCAATCATCTGGTTAACCACGTTGTGCCGCAGGTTCTGGGTTCTGCTCATGGGCTGTCTCTGGTGTTTTTTATGCATTTAAAACCAATTTAAATCGGTTTATTTAGTGCTGCCTCACAGATCTGCTCAATGGCATAACCGGTCGCCGCGTTTTTATTGAATAACCTTCTCACCTGACTGGAGGAAAGACGATGACGACAATGAAAACATTAGTGTGCGAGCAGCCGACGAAATTGGTTTATCAACAGCGCCCGGTGCCTTTGCCCGCAGACCAGGAGGCGGTGATCAAAATAATCACCGTCGGCATTTGCGGAACAGATATTCACGCCTGGTCCGGTCATCAGCCTTTCTTTAGTTATCCCCGCGTATTGGGCCATGAAATATGCGGCGAGATTGTCAGCATCGGCAATAATGTCAGCGGCTGGCGGGTGGGCCAGCGCGTGACGGTAATGCCGTATCTTTCTTGCCGGCGCTGCGGTGCCTGCCAGAGCGGCAAAACCAACTGCTGCGAGAATATTTCGGTGATTGGCGTTCATCAGGATGGCGGTTTCTGCGAGTTCCTGAGCGTGCCGGCCAGCAACCTGCTGGCGGTGGACGACCTGCCGCCGGAAACGGCGGCGCTGATTGAACCCTTCGCCATCAGCGCCCACGCGGTGCGCCGGGCGGCAATAGCACCGGACGATCACCTGCTGGTAGTGGGGGCCGGGCCGATCGGGCTGGGCGTGGCGGCGATAGCCTGCGCCGACGGCGCGCAGGTGGTGGTCGCCGATACCAGCGCCGAGCGGCGGGCGCATGTTGAAAAAGCCTTGGGGCTGCCGACGCTCAACCCGGCGGATGAGCAATTTGACGCGGCGCTGCGCGATAGGTTCAGCGGCATGCTGGCGGCCAAGGTGATTGACGCCACCGGCAACCCGCACGCGATGAATAATAGTCTGAACCTGATCCGCCATGGCGGCAGCATCGTCTTCGTCGGGTTGTTCAAGGGCGATATTCAGTTCTCCGATCCGGAGTTCCATAAAAAAGAAACCACCCTGATGGGCAGCCGCAATGCGACTCAGGAGGATTTCGCCAAGGTGGGCCGTTTGATGGTGGCAGGGAAAATTACCGCGCAGATGATGCTCTCGCACCATTTTGATTTCGACACCCTGGCAGAACATTACGAACAGCAGGTGATTAACAATAAGCAGCTGATCAAAGGCGTAATCCATTTCAATTAGCCCGACGCCGCTCCTCAATGCGTTATGTTGAGCGGGCGGCATACGTCACTTCCCAGCCATAAAACCATCATCCCGCTGTCATAAATTTATTCGTTAATAGGTGCCCATAATGATTAGCCACTGAAACCAGAGAAATCATATGGCTCAGGCACTGTTAAAACTTGCACCAACCGATTTTCCAGGGCAGCAACCGATCTCCTCACGTAAGGTGCTGTCGGTGAAAGGCTTGGGCAAAGCCTATAAATCCCAGCAGCGCGTGCTGGACGACATCAACTTCGATCTGCACGCAGGCGAGTTCGTGGCGGTGATTGGGCGCTCGGGCGCAGGCAAATCCACCTTGCTGCATACCCTGAACGGCACCATTCCTTCGAGCTGCGGCGAGATGCTGCATTTTGAAGATGACGGCGTGGCGCAGGACATCGCCCAACTTTCCGCCCGTCAGATGCGCCAGTGGCGTTCCCGCTGCGGCATGATCTTCCAGGACTTCTGCCTGGTGCCGCGCCTGGACGTCATGACCAACGTACTGTTGGGTCGCCTGAGCCACACCTCTACCCTGAAGTCCTTCTTCAAACTGTTTGACGACGCCGACCGCGGGCGCGCCATCGAGCTGCTGCAATGGCTCAATATGCTGCCGCACGCCCTGCAGCGCGCCGAAAACCTGTCGGGTGGCCAGATGCAGCGGGTGGCGATCTGCCGTGCGCTGATGCAAAACCCTAAAATTCTGCTGGCCGACGAGCCGGTAGCGTCCCTCGATCCGAAAAACACCCGCCGCATTATGGATGCGCTGCAAAAAGTCAGCGAAAACGACATCGCGGTGATGGTGAACCTGCACTCGGTTGAACTGGTGAAAGAATATTGCACCCGGGTCATCGGCATCGCCCAGGGCAAAATCGTGTTTGACGGGCACCCGTCGCAACTGAACGAACGGATACTGCACCAGCTGTATGGCGAAGAAGCCAATCAAATCCATTGATTCACTTTTACCTTTACACACACAAGGCACCCGTAATGAAAAAAGTATTGAGTCTGACCACCCTGATGGCCGGCGCGATGATGGTATTTAATGCTGCCGCAGCGGACGCACCTAAAGAACTGAACCTGGGCATTCTCGGCGGCCAAAACGCCACCCAGCAGATCGGCGATAACCAGTGCGTGAAGCAGTTCCTGGACAAAGAACTGAACGTGGACACCAAGCTGCGCAACTCTTCCGACTATTCCGGGGTGATCCAGGGCCTGCTGGGCGGCAAAATCGATCTGGTGCTGAGCATGTCGCCATCGTCGTTCGCCTCGGTGTACATCAAGGATCCGAAAGCGGTGGACATCGTCGGTATCGCCGTCGATGACGTTGACCAATCTCGCGGCTACCACTCTGTGGTGGTGGTCAAAGCCGGTAGCCCGTATAAAAAGCTGGAAGATCTTAAGGGCAAAGCTATCGGTTTCGCCGATCCTGATTCCACCTCCGGCTTCCTGATCCCGAATCAGGCGTTCAAGAAACTGTTCGGCGGCACGGTGGACAATAAATACAACAACGCCTTCTCCAGCGTCACCTTCTCCGGTGGCCATGAGCAGGACATTCTCGGCGTGCTGAACGGCCAATTCGAAGGCGCGGTGACCTGGGCTTCGATGATCGGCGACTACAACACCGGCTACACCAGCGGCGCGTTCACCCGCATGATCCGCATGGATCACCCGGACCTGATGAAACAGATCCGCATTATCTGGCAGTCGCCGCTGATCCCGAATGGCCCAATCCTGGTGAGCAACTCGCTGCCGGCCGATTTCAAAGCCAAAGTCGTGACCGCCATCAAAAAGCTGGACAAGGACGATCACCCGTGCTTTATCAAGGCGATGGGCGGCAAACAGCACATCGGCGACACCACTCTGGCGGAATACCAGAACATCATCGATATGAAGCGTGAGCTGACCAAAGGCGACCGTTAATGCTGCCGGGGCTTGGCCAGGCTGAGCCCCGCTGATTTCCTCACGTCGGAAGCCTATACCCAATAGATTTCACATCGCAGGTAGGCGGCAACTGAGTGAGCCCTCAGGAGCTTGGCTTCACCAAGTGACTGGGGTGAGTGAAGGCAGTCAACACCCCTGCGGTTTGAAAGATGAAGGGTATATTTTGAATACAGATTTTGCGCACTACTACCAACAGATCCGCAGCAAACAAAAGCGCGAGACGCTGTTCTGGTCGCTCGGTCTGGTGGCGCTCTACCTGGGCGCCGGCAACATCGCCGAGTTCAACCTGCATACTGTGTGGGTGTCCATTCCCCACTTCTTCGATTACCTGGCGGAAACCGTCCCGACGCTGCACTGGAAGCTGCTGTTCGCCGATGGCCATACCGAAGGCTCATTGGCCTACTGGGGTTATCGGCTCAACATTCAGCTGCCGCTGATCTGGGAAACGCTGCAACTGGCGCTGGCGGCGACCCTTCTTTCGGTGCTGGTGGCGGGGGGGCTGGCGTTTCTGGCGGCTAACAATACCCACAGCCCGGCGTCGCTGCGCCTGGCGATCCGCACGTTGGTGGCATTTTTGCGCACCATGCCCGAGCTGGCGTGGGCGGTGATGTTCGTGATGGCATTCGGCATTGGCGCCATCCCCGGCTTTTTGGCGCTGGCGCTGCACACCATCGGCAGCCTGACAAAACTGTTTTATGAGTCGATCGAAACCGCGTCCAACAAGCCGGTGCGCGGGCTGGCGGCCTGCGGCGCGACGCCGTTGCAACGCATGCGTTTCGGTCTGTGGCCCCAGGTGAAGCCGGTGTTTCTGTCGTACAGCTTTATGCGGCTGGAAATCAACTTCCGTCAGTCGACCATTCTGGGGTTGGTGGGGGCGGGCGGCATCGGCCAGGAGCTGATGACCAATATCAAGCTCGATCGCTACGATCAGGTCAGCATGACGCTGTTGCTGATTATCCTGGTGGTCTCGCTGCTGGATTACACCTCCGGCGAGCTGCGCAAACGGGTCGTGGAGGGGAAAAAATGATCACCGCACCAACGCTCTCGGCACAAGAGCTGCAAACGCTCAAACAGCAGCACCCGGAAATATTCTCGCAGCAGCGCCGCTATCTGCGCACCCTCGGTATTATCGCCGTGGCGATCGCGCTGTATTATCTGTTCTTCTTCCAGTTCTTCGGCATCTCCTGGCCGCAGTTCGTTAACGGCTGCCAACAACTGGGCCGTTACTTTGTGCGCATGTTCGTCTGGCACGATTTCGTCAACTGGCCGTTTATGTATTACTTCCAGCAGATCTTCATCACCATCGGCATAGTGTTTGCCGGCACCATCACCGCTTCGCTTATCGCCTTGCCGCTGTCGTTCTTCGCGGCGCGCAACGTGATGTCGACGCCGCTGCTGCGGCCGATCTCGGTGGTGGTGCGGCGGTTGCTGGATATTTTACGCGGCATCGATATGGCGATCTGGGGGCTGATCTTCGTGCGCGCCGTCGGCATGGGGCCGTTGGCCGGGGTACTGGCGATTGTGATGCAGGACGTCGGGCTGCTCGGCAAGCTGTATGCCGAAGGGCACGAAGCGGTGGATAAATCCCCCAGCCGCGGCTTGACGGCGGTGGGTGCCAACGGTTTGCAGAAGCACCGTTACGGTATTTTCACCCAATCGTTTCCCACCTTCCTGGCGCTAAGCCTGTACCAGATTGAATCCAACACCCGCTCTGCGGCGGTGCTGGGCTTCGTCGGCGCCGGCGGTATCGGCCTGGTGTATGCGGAGAACATGCGGTTGTGGAACTGGGACGTGGTGATGTTCATCACCCTGATCCTGGTGGTGGTAGTGATGGCGATGGATAAGGTGTCGTCGCTCCTGCGCAACAAATACATTATTGGCGAAGACATCCCGCTGTATCGGCAAAAAAGCCAAATCGATTGAGAAACCCTTCACCGATCCCTATACTGCCGCACATATTCAAGGTGTGCGGCCATACCCGTCGTCTTTCAAGCCGCAGCGTTGTTACCTGCACTCGCTCACCCCAGTGACTTACCTGAGTAAGCGTCTGGGATGAGCGAGCTGGGCGCCTAGCTGCAACTTGAAAGCCATGGGGGATATATCAAATGCGCACCTCCCCAGTTTACAAGCTAAAGGCAATTTAACTCCATGATCAACAACGATGTGCTGCGCAGTGTGCGCTACATGCTGAGTATTAACGACGCCAAAATGACCGAGATTATCAAGCTGGATAATTTCGACGTTGAGGTCTCTGCGATGCGCGCTTACGTCATCAAAGAAGGCGAGCCGGGTTTCGAAAACTGCCCGGACGAAGTGATGGCGCACTTCCTGAACGGCCTGGTGTTCCTCAAGCGCGGCAAGGACGATAAGTTCCCGGCACCGGAAGTGGAGTTGCCGATCACCAACAATCTGGTGTTGAAAAAGCTGCGCGTGGCGTTCGAACTGAAAGACACCGACATGCACCAGATCTTCACCGCCGTGGAGTTCCGCATCTCCAAGCCGGAGCTGAGCGCGCTGTTCCGCAAAGAAGGCACCAAAAACTTCCGCCCGTGCGGCGATCAGATGCTGCGTTATTTCCTCAAAGGGTTGGCGCAACGCATTCGCGGTGAGTAATTGAGTTGTTCACGTAACTAGAGGCGTAATCGCAAGATTGCGCCTTTTTTCTTTCTGTCCCCCAGTATTCTGTTGTATGGGCCGCCAGCCATCCGCATCAGATGTAGTTGTGTCAGTACACCCGTTTTAGTTCCACACACACATTTTGAGATTTCAGGGGGATTCAGCCATCAGCCGATTACGGTAGTTTCTCAGGTCGACGAGTCGGTTCTGTAGTATCTGACGAGCATCGTCACCGCTTCGTGAAAACGTAGCATAGTTCTTGAAACACAGACTGAACGATACGGGTCATAAGTAATCCTGGTGATTACCCATGTTTCGCCGTGGTAGTGCGGTAAATTTATCCTTCAGAATGAAATGCCAAGCGCTGAAATCGGTGGCGGCAATGATCTGATCATGCGACCAGGCAGGGGGCCAGGATTTCGGATGCCCTTCAGACGCTGCTCCTGTTGCCAGTCCGAGTTCAGCTTGCCAATGTCCTGTGTTATTTTGTTGTAGAAATTTGTGCCTTGTTTACGGTTCCGGCAGTGTAAGACCGGATTGTCCCACCACTTTTGCCCAAACCGGCGCGTGGCTTCCCGGTCTATACTGTTGCATAACGTGATAAAAGCCCAATCAGGCAACAGGATGAAGTGGAGTGAAGCACAGAGAATGTGATGTGCGATAAACGATAATAACCCTCGCACCATGACTGGACACTGATTCACAGATAGCCAATAATGAATTCATAGGAAACAATCAGGGACTTATCATGAGTAACGACTTGTATGCATGGAAGAAATTCATCAAGATTGGCTTAATCGGCATATTACCATTAATACTAATATTTGTTTTTTTCAAGGCTGTGCCAGAGAGTCCTGCTTTATATTGTTTCCTGGAGCTGACTAAAAATATCAGTACCAATATCTCATCAACCAATCTGGCACTTACAAAACCATTGGGTATGTATTGCAAACTGGCACCCTTGTTCTCGATCTATTTTGCAGTAAAGTACTTAAAATATGTAAAATCAAACCCTAAAACCGAAGACAAGGCATCATTGATATTTTACTTACTCGGGTTTCTGGCGGTTTATGCAGTGATTTTTTATATATTTGTGATAAGTGCATTCGACATAAATAACGGAGGTAGATTGTTGAAGGCGACTGCCTCCAATGATTTTTATATCTTATTCTATTATTTTGTAGTGTTCTCTGGATTGTACGCATTGACCTTTTTGCTCGCCATGTTGGTTAAAGTTATCTATTCATGGCTTATTAAAGAAAAATAACATAAACAGAGCCTAAAAAAGAGGCTCTTAAAATCTATCCCATCCTAATACGACCAGGATAAAATGATGGGATTAATTGGCTGGGCGAACAACCTCGTTATTAAACCGTTCGGCAAGAGCCGCATCAATATAAGAGGTCGCATAGGCAATCAAGGCGGCAGCAGCAATCGTTATTGCTGCTGTGAAGAGCGCCGACAATGCAAGCAGAGACAAAATCCCAGTGACCAACCCTAATGCTACAGCGCCTACGATACCGCTAAGTACCATCGCCTCAACCTCATATGCCAAGGGTGCCCAGATAGTGATTGGCGCAGCAGAGGCGGGCCGCTGGCGCAAAGCTCTCTGCGCCAGCGGTAAATTTGAGCGAGCATGATGTGACAATATTATTCTGCGTTTACAAGCGGCGATCGCTGCTTTCTCCCGTTTTTTGCACCTTTTTTGTCCGATGATTGCGCGCCACTGGTGCAGGTTTTTTACTCTCCCGTCATAAGTTTTAATTATAATTTATTGAAATCAGTGGATTAAAAATTGGCACGCCGGTTGCTCTATTGAATCCCATCTTGTGTACTAGATGGAATTCAGACGATGACCCAGCCAGTTAAACAACGCGGTTTCACCCTCAGTGAATGGCAGCACCATTATCACACCAGGCCGGCCGGCGAGCGCATGGCCTGCGTGCGCGCCACGCTGGAGGCGCTGACGTCGGGCCTGAGCCTGGACGACAACGCCTGGCTTTACCTTGCCACCGCCGCGCAGCGGGAAGCGCAATACCAGCAGCTGGCGCAGCAACTGGACGCGGTCGCCGGGGATATCAGCCGCCTGCCGCTGTTCGGCGTGCCCTTTGCGGTTAAAGACAATATCGACGTCGGCGGCTGGCCGACCAGCGCCGCCTGCCCGGAATTTACCTACCAGGCCGCAGAGGATGCCAGGGTCGTCGCCAATCTGCGCGCTGCCGGCGCCATCGTTATCGGTAAAACCAACCTCGATCAGTTCGCCACCGGCCTGGTCGGCACCCGCTCACCGCACGGTGCGGTGGTCAACAGCTTTGACAGCCGCTACGTCAGCGGTGGCTCCAGTTCCGGTTCGGCCTCGGTGGTGGCGCGCGGCCTGACGCCGTTCTCGCTGGGGACCGATACCGCAGGTTCAGGGCGCGTTCCGGCGGGGTTCAATAATATCGTCGGTCTGAAACCGACCAAAGGCTGGCTGTCGAACCGTGGCGTGGTGCCCGCGTGTCGCCTGAATGACACTGTCTCGGTATTTGCCCTGACGGTGGCGGATGCCGCTCTGGTGGCCGAGATGGCCGGCGGTTATGACGCAGCCGACGCCTATTCGCGCATTAATCCCCGCACCGCCCCGGCGGATTTGCCCGCCACGCCGCGTTTTGCGGTCCCCGCGCAGCCCGAGTTTTTCGGCGACACGCAGGCCGAGCAGGCGTTTCAACGGGCGCTGGCGCAGTTGCAACGCTGTGGCGTAGCGCTTGAACCCATAGATTTCACCTCCTTTCACCAACTGGCCGAGCAGCTCTATTACGGCCCCTGGGTCGCGGAGCGTACCGTGGCGGTCGAGGCGATGCTGAACAGCAATCCTCAGGCCATCAACCCGGTGGTGCGCGGCATCCTCAATAACGGCCTTAAGTACAGCGCCTGCGACGCCTACAAGGCGGAATACCTGCGTGCCGAGCTGGCGCGGGAAATTGGCCAACAACTGGCGCAGTACGACGCGCTGGTGGTGCCGACTTCACCGACGCTGCGCACCTTGGCGGAAATGGAGCAGGAGCCGGTGTTGTTCAATTCGCAATTCGGTACCTACACCAACTTTACCAACCTGGCCGATCTGAGTGCGCTGGCCTTGCCTGGACCGATGCGCGACGACGGCCTGCCTGCCGGCATCACGCTGATTGCGCCGGCCTGGCACGATCGTGCGTTGGCGGCCTTCGGCCTGCGCTGGCAACAGGCTCAGAACCTGCCGCTCGGCGCCACCGGCCGCGCGCTGCCGCCGCCATTGCCGCTGACGCCATCGGTGGAACATGTGCGGGTGGCGGTGGTGGGCGCTCACCTCAGCGGTATGCCGCTGAATGCCCAGCTTACCCAGCGCGACGCGGTATGGGTGGAGCAAACCGCCACCGCGCCGTGCTACCGGCTCTACGCCCTGGCCAATACTCAGCCGCCCAAACCGGGGCTGGTCAAAACCGGGCAGGGGGCCGCCATCAGCGTTGAGCTGTGGGACATCCCGTTGGCGCGTTTCGGCGAATTTGTCGCGGAGATCCCGGCGCCGCTGGGCATCGGCACGCTGCTGCTGGCGGATGGCCGCCGGGTAAAAGGTTTTATCTGCGAACCCTGGGCGCTGGAAGGCGCATTGGATATCACTGAATTTGGCGGCTGGCGCAACTATACCCGTCATCTTTCCGACCCTGGCGTTGTTGGCAGCGTTGACTCACCCCAGTCACTGACCTGAGTGATGTGCCTGCTTGCCGCCTGGCCACAGCCTGAAAGCTATTGGGTATCGTTCTATGAGGATTGCATATGTTTACCACTGTATTAATCGCTAACCGCGGCGAAATTGCCTGTCGCGCGATCCGTACCCTGAAACGCCTGGGCGTGACCAGCGTGGCGGTCTATTCCGATGCCGACCGCAATGCGCCACATGTCACCGAGGCCGATCTGGCGGTGGCGCTCGGCGGCGAAAAGGCCGCCGACAGCTACCTGTGCATTGATAAAATCCTCGCCGCCGCAGTGGAAACCGGCGCGCAGGCGATCTATCCCGGCTATGGTTTTCTCTCCGAGAGCGCCGAATTCGCCGATGCCTGCGAAGCGGCGGGCATCGCCTTTATCGGGCCGACGGCGGCGCAGATCCGTGAATTCGGCCTGAAGCACCGGGCGCGTGAGTTGGCGGCGGTGGCGCAGGTGCCGATGACGCCGGGCACCGGCCTGCTGGACAGCATTGAGGAAGCGGTCACTGCCGCCGCGCGGATTGGCTACCCGGTCATGTTGAAAAGCACCGCCGGCGGTGGCGGCATTGGTCTGACGCGCTGCGACGACGAAGCGGCGCTGCGCGAAGCTTACGACAGCGTAAAGCGGCTGGGTGAGCAGTTCTTCCGCGACTCCGGGGCTTTTATCGAGCGCTTTGTCGATCAGGCGCGCCATGTGGAAGTGCAAATCTTTGGCGACGGCCAGGGCCGGGTGGTGGCGCTCGGCGAACGCGATTGCTCGTTGCAGCGCCGTAACCAGAAGGTGGTGGAAGAAACCCCGGCGCCGAACCTGCCGGCGGCGACCCGTCAGGCGCTGCATCAGGCGGCGGTAGCGCTGGGTGAATCGGTGAATTACCGCAGCGCCGGTACCGTGGAATTTATTTACGACGGCGCGCGCGACGAGTTCTATTTCCTCGAGGTAAACACCCGCTTGCAGGTGGAACATCCGGTGACCGAAATGGTGACCGGGCTGGATCTGATCGAATGCATGTTGCAGGTGGCGGCGGGCGATGCGTTGGACTGGGCGGCGCTGCAACGCACACCGCAAGGGGCCTCGATCGAGGTGCGCATCTATGCCGAAGATCCGCTGAAGAATTTCCAGCCCAGCCCCGGCGTGCTGACCGAGGTGCATTTCCCGGATAACGTACGCGTTGACGGTTGGGTGGCGACCGGCAGTGAAGTGTCGGCATTTTACGACCCGATGATCGCCAAACTGATCGTCCACGGCGAAGATCGCCAACAGGCGCTGGAGAAAATGCGCGCGGTGCTCGGTGCTACCCGTTTGCACGGCATCGCCACCAACCTCGATTACCTGCGCCAGGTGATCGCCACGGCGCAATTCCAGAGCGGTAAAGTCTGGACCCGCATGCTGGACAGCTTCCGTTTCCAGCCCAGCAGCATTGAAGTGCTGCAACCGGGCACCTACAGCAGCGTGCAGGATTACCCGGGCCGTCTTGGCTATTGGGATATCGGCGTGCCGCCTTCCGGGCCGATGGACGATTTCGCTTTCCGGCTGGCCAACCGCATTGTCGGCAACCACCCGAGCGCCGCCGGGCTGGAGTTTACTTTGCAGGGGCCGACCTTGCGCTTCCACTGCGACGCGATCATCGCCCTGACCGGCGCCGACTGCCCGGCGAACCTGGATGGGGAAGCGGTAGCCTATTGGCAGCCGGTGGCGGTTCGCGCCGGGCAGGTCCTGAGCTTGGGCCGCGCCGCGCACGGTTGCCGCACCTATTTGGCGGTGCGTAATGGGTTCGACGTGCCGGTGTATCTGGGCAGCCGATCGACCTTCGCCCTCGGGCAGTTTGGCGGCCACGCCGGGCGCACCCTGCGGGTCGCCGATATGCTGGCGGTATCCCAGCCTGCGCTGGCGGCCAGCACCACCCCGGCCCCCATCGCGGCGCCGCAGGCGATGGACGACAGCCTGATCCCGCAATACGGCAGCCTGTGGAACATCGGCGTGCTCTATGGCCCGCACGGCGCGCCGGACTTCTTTACCCCGGAGTCGATCGACACCTTTTTTGCCGTCGAATGGCAGGTGCACTACAACTCCAACCGGCTGGGCGTGCGCTTGTCGGGGCCGAAACCCGGCTGGGCGCGGCAGGACGGTGGGGAGGCCGGGCTGCACCCTTCTAACGTACATGATTGCGAGTACGCCATCGGCTCGATTAATTTCACCGGCGATTTCCCGGTGATCCTCACTCGCGACGGGCCGAGCCTGGGCGGTTTTGTCTGCCCGGTGACCATCGCCAAAGCCGAGCTGTGGAAGGTGGGCCAGGTGAAGCCGGGCGACCGCATCCGCTTCCATCCTATCGGTTTCAAACAGGCGCAATCGCTGGAGCAGGCGCAGCTTGGCAGCATCGAAGCGCTGGCGGCGGTGAAGGCGATAACCCTGCCGACGCCGGATCTGACGCCGGGCGCCACGGCTTCTGCGGCTATCGTCGCCGCGTTGCCGGCCGGGGAGGGCCGCCCCTCGGTCGTCTATCGCCAGGCCGGGGACGGCTACATTTTGATGGAGTACGGCGACAACCTGCTCGATCTGGCGTTGCGGCTGCGTATTCATCTGCTGATGCAATCGCTCAAACAGGACGCGATCCCCGGCGTTGAGGAACTGGCACCTGGTGTGCGTTCGCTGCAGATCCGTTACGACAGCCGCACTATCGGCCAGGCCGATTTGCTCCAGCGCCTGCTGGCGCGTGAACAGGCGCTGGGCGACGTCAGCCGCCTGAAGGTGCCGACGCGCACGGTTTATCTGCCGATGGCGTTTGAAGACTCCGCCACCCTGGGCGCGGTGGAGCGTTACAGCCAGACGGTACGCAGCTCTGCGCCCTGGCTGCCGAACAACGTCGATTTTATCCAGCGCATCAATGGCCTCAGCCACCGCGAACAGGTACGCGACATTATCTTCGACGCCAGCTATTTGATCCTCGGGTTGGGCGATGTCTATCTCGGCGCGCCCTGCGCGGTGCCGATTGATCCGCGCCACCGGCTGCTCAGCTCCAAATACAACCCGGCGCGCACCCACACCGCCGAAGGCACGGTCGGTATCGGCGGCATGTACATGTGCATTTATGGCATGGACTCGCCGGGCGGTTATCAGCTGGTCGGGCGTACGCTGCCGATCTGGAACAAATTCCTCAAAAACCCGCAGTTCAACGCCGGTGAGCCCTGGTTGCTGCACTTCTTCGATCAGGTGCGTTTCTACCCGGTCAGCGAGCAGGAGCTGGATGAGCAGCGCGAGGCATTCCGTGAAGGGCGTGCGCAGGTCCGCATCGAAAACAGCGAATTCGACTTTGCCGAGTACACCCGTTTTCTGGCGGACAACGCCGAAGACATCGCCGCATTCCAGCAGCGCCAGCAGCAGGCATTCAGCCATGAAGTGACGCTCTGGCAGGCGCAAGAGAGCGAGGCCGAGGCGCAATTGCTGCCGCCGCAAAGCGATGAGGACGAGGTCGACGGCTATCTGGTCAGCGCCGATCTGAACGGCAACGTGTGGAAGATCCTGGTGGAGCCGGGGCAGACGGTAGAAGCCGGCCAGCCGCTGATTGTGGTTGAGGCGATGAAAATGGAACTGGCGGTCACCGCGCCGCGCGCCGGGATCATCAAACGCATCAGTTGCCAGCAAGGGCGGCCGGTGGGGCCAGGCGATGCTTTGCTGTGGCTGGAACACGCCAGCTGAGCATCGTGGCTTTAGCCTGTTTCAGGATTTAACGCAGGGGCGCCGCATGCTGCGCCCGGCAAGAGGAAAACTATGCAAATCACCAATAACCGCAGCAAGGCGCGGCCGGAGGGGCTGGCGGAGCGTATCTACCTCCAGCTCAAGGATGACATCTTTGATTTTCATCTGCTGCCGGGCGATCGCTTCAGCGAAAACGAAGTGGCGTTGCGCATGGACGTCAGCCGTACGCCGGTACGTCAGGCGCTGTTCTGGCTCGAGCGCGAGGGCTACGTCGAAGTGCATTTTCGCAGCGGCTGGCAGGTGCGCCCCTTCGATTTCGACTACTTCGAGCAACTCTACGATCTGCGCATCGTGCTGGAGTGCGAAGCGGTTAAACGGCTGTGCGCGCGCCCGGCGGGAGACGTGCCGCCGCCACTGGCGGCGCTCAACGGCTTCTGGATCGACGAGCCGCGGCTGGAGGACGGCAAAACCGTCTCGCTGCACGACGAGCAGTTCCATATGACGCTGGTGGAGGCGGCGGGCAATGGGGAAATGGCGCGCATTCATCGCGACCTGACCGAGAAGATCCGCATCATCCGCCGGCTGGACTTCACCCAGGGAACCCGGGTCGAGGCCACCTACAACGAACACGCCGCCATTCTGCGGGCGATCTTGCAACACCAGACCGAGGAGGCGCAAACGCTGCTCAGCAACCACATTGCCGTCAGTAAGGCGGAAGTCCGGAAAATAACCTTGCATATGCTGCACCAGGCAAGGCTTTAGCAATAACCCGTCGTCTTTCGAGCTGCAGCGTTGTTGGCTGCGGGCGCTCACCCCGGTCACTTACGTGAGTAAGCTCCCGGGGACTCCCGCCCTTGCCGCCTAGCTGCAACTCGAAATCCATAGGGTTAGTTTTTCTTAAAGAAGGTTGGTTTCCTAACATTCACCGGGAGTTTTAATTATGCAACGTCGTCACTTTATAAAAGCTTTTGCGTTGTCCGCCACCGTGATCGGCATGGGCATGGCCTGGAGCGCGCAGGCGGCCGATACCATTAAAGTCGGCATTCTGAGCTCGCTGTCGGGCACCATGGCCATCTCTGAAACGCCGCTGAAAGACGTGGCGCTGATGACCATTGATGACATCAACGCCAAGGGCGGCGTGCTGGGCAAAAAACTCGAGCCGGTGGTGGTGGACCCCGCTTCCAACTGGCCGCTGTTCGCCGAAAAGGCGCGCCAGTTGCTGACCCAGGACAAAGTGGCGGCGGTGTTCGGTTGCTGGACGTCGGTCTCGCGCAAATCGGTGCTGCCGGTGTTTGAAGAACTGAACGGGTTGCTGTTCTACCCGGTGCAATACGAAGGGGAAGAGATGTCGCCAAACGTGTTCTACACCGGCGCCGCCCCTAACCAGCAGGCGATCCCGGCGGTGGAATACCTGCTGAGCGAAGACGGCGGCTCGGCCAAGCGCTTCTTCCTGCTGGGTACCGACTATGTGTATCCGCGCACCACCAACAAGATCCTGCGCGCCTTCCTGCACACCAAAGGGATCCAGGACAAGGACATCGAAGAGGTCTATACGCCGTTCGGCTACAGCGATTATCAGACCATCGTCGCCAACATCAAGAAATTCTCCGCCGGCGGCAAAACCGCAGTGATCTCCACCATCAACGGCGACTCCAACGTGCCGTTCTACAAAGAGCTGGCCAATCAGGGCATCAAGGCGACCGACGTGCCGGTGATCGCTTTCTCTGTGGGGGAAGAAGAGCTGCGCGGCATCGACACCAAACCGCTGGTGGGCAACCTGGCGGCCTGGAACTACTTCGAGTCGGTGGATAACCCAACCAACAAGCAGTTCGTCAGCGAATGGAAAGCCTACGCCAAGGCGCACAACCTGCCGAACTACGCCACTGCCGTAACCAACGACCCGATGGAAGCCACCTATGTCGGCATCCACATGTGGGCGCAGGCGGTGGAGAAAGCCGGCACTACCGACGTCGACAAGGTACGCGCGGCGATGGCAGGGCAGACCTTTGCCGCACCGTCGGGCTTCACCCTGACCATGGACGCCACCAACCACCACCTGCACAAACCGGTGATGATCGGTGAGATTGAAGGCAACGGCCAGTTCAACGTGGTGTGGCAGACCGACGCCCCGGTGCGCGCGCAGCCGTGGAGCCCGTTCATCGCCGGCAACGACAAAAAACCGGATCACCCGGTAAAAGGCGGCAAGTAACCGTCGCATTCCCGTAGGGGCGCCGCAGGCTGCGCCCGTCGTAACGGTAGGGGCCGGGCATACCCGGCCCCTACAGAGGAGGCCGCTGATGCAATCCCCATTCTTGTTCCATTTCCGCTCCTGGTTTTGGTTGCTGTGCTGCCTGCCGATGTTCGCGCAGGCGGGGCCGGCCGATGACTTTGCTGCGGCCAACCGCACGCAGCAGGCCAAGTTGTTGCAGGCGTGGGCGACCGCGCCGGACGCTGCGCGCCTGCCGTTATTGCAGGGGCTGAAGCAGGAAAACGTGGTGATCGACGAGGCCAAACATGCCTTTATCCAGCAGGGCGAAGTTTATCGCCCGCTGGATGGCGTTGCCCCGCCGGTCGGCACACCGAAAAAAGTGTGGTTGAACAACCGGCTGCGCATTCTGATCGCCAACGCACTGTCGGCGCATCGGCTGGTTAGCGACGATCCTGCGGTGCGTTTACAGGCGGCGCAGGCCCTGCAACGCGAGGCGCAAAGCGATCAACTGCCGCTGCTGGCCCAGCGGCTGGCGCAGGAAAAAAACACCCAGGTGCATGATGCGTTGAGCATTGCGCTGGCGAATCTGCAATTAACCGACGCCAACCCACAGGTGCGCCTCAACGCCGTGCGGCTGTTGGGCAGCTCGGGCTCGCCAGAGACGCAGCCAAGGTTACAGGCATTGACCGACGCTGCCCACGAACCGGACGCCGCAGTGCGTGCCGAAGCCTTGAAAAGCCTGACCAGCGTGAAACACCGGCTGATGATTGGCGATCTGATCGGCCAGGCGTTTACCGGCCTTTCGCTCGGTTCGATCCTGCTGCTGGCGGCGCTCGGGTTGGCGATTACCTATGGGTTGCTGGGGGTGATTAACATGGCGCACGGCGAAATGCTGATGCTGGGCGCCTACTCGGCCTACCTGGTTCAGGGGCTGTTTCAACAGTTTGCGCCGCAGTGGCTGGCGCTGTATCCGTTGGTGGCGCTGCCGGTGGCGTTCGCCATTACCGCCTGCATCGGCATGGCGCTGGAGCGCACGGTGATCCGTCACCTGTACGGTCGGCCGCTGGAAACCCTGCTGGCGACCTGGGGCATCAGCCTGGTGCTGATCCAGGGGGTGCGGGTGCTGTTCGGCGCGCAAAACCTGGAGGTTGCCAACCCGGCCTGGCTGTCGGGCGGCATTCAACTGCTGCCTAACCTGGTGCTGCCGTGGAACCGCATCGCGGTGATTGTGTTTGTGGTGCTGGTGCTGGCGCTCACCTGGTTGCTGCTGAACAAAACCCGGCTTGGCATGAACGTGCGCGCCGTGACGCAGAACCGTGCGATGGCCGCCTGCTGCGGCGTGCCCACCGGGCGCGTCGACATGCTGGCGTTCGGTCTGGGATCCGGCATCGCCGGGTTGGGTGGGGTGGCGTTGTCGCAACTGGGCAATGTGGGGCCGGAGCTGGGCCAGGGCTATATCATCGACTCGTTCCTGGTGGTGGTGCTCGGCGGCGTGGGGCAACTGGCCGGCACCGTGGTGGCGGCCTTTGGTCTCGGCATCGTCAACAAAATTCTTGAACCGCAGATTGGTGCCGTACTGGGTAAAATCCTGATCCTGGCGCTGATTGTTCTGTTTATTCAAAAACGTCCTCAGGGGCTGTTCGCCTTCAAGGGCAGGGTGATCGACTGATGAGCCAACCATTAACTCTCACCGGCGTGCAGAAGGCACCCCGACTGGCGCTGGGCATCGGCGGGCTGGCGTTGCTGGCGCTGTTAATCATGCCGTTTCTCGCACTGTTGCCGGCGGACCATCCGTTGGCGATCTCTACCTATACCCTGACGCTGGCGGGCAAAATCCTGTGCTACGCCGTGGTGGCGGTGGCGCTCGATTTGGTGTGGGGTTATGCCGGGCTGCTGTCGCTGGGGCACGGGCTGTTTTTCGCTCTCGGCGGCTATGCGATGGGCATGTATCTGATGCGCCAGGCGGCGGGAGACGGCTTGCCGGCGTTCATGTCATTTCTGTCGTGGAGCGAGCTGCCCTGGTTCTGGAGCGGCACCCAGTATTTTGCCTGGGCGCTGTGCCTGATGATATTGGTGCCCGGCGTGCTGGCCTTTGTCTTTGGCTACTTCGCCTTCCGTTCAAAAATCAAGGGCGTCTATTTCTCGATCATGACCCAGGCGCTGACCTACGCCGGCATGCTGTTGTTCTTCCGTAACGAAACCGGCTTTGGCGGCAATAACGGCTTTACCGGTTTCACCACGCTCCTGGGGTTCCCGATTACCGCCACCGGCACGCGGGTGGCGCTGTTTCTGGCGACGGTGCTGCTGCTGGCCGCCAGCCTGGCTATCGGCTTCGCCCTGGCGCGCAGCAAGTTCGGCCGGGTGCTGACCGCCGTGCGCGATGCGGAAAACCGCCTGACGTTCTGCGGTTACGATCCCAAAGGCTTCAAGCTGTTTGTCTGGACGCTGTCGGCGGTGCTGTGCGGGCTGGCCGGGGCGCTGTATGTGCCGCAGGTGGGCATTATCAACCCGGGCGAGATGTCGCCGACCAACTCGATCGAGGCCGCTATCTGGGTGGCGCTGGGCGGCCGCGGCACGCTGGTGGGCCCGCTGCTCGGCGCCGGTATCGTTAACGGCGCCAAGAGCTGGTTCACCGTGGCGATCCCGGAATACTGGCAATTCTTCCTTGGCCTGATGTTTATCATCGTCACGCTGTTCCTGCCGAAAGGGGTTATCGGCCTGTTGCGCAAGGGGAAACCGCAATGAATTCGCTGCAAATGACCGACGATCTGTTTACCCAGCCGCTGCCGGCCGACAAGCACCGCCAGCAAACCGACCCGGTGCTGGTGCTCGATAACATCAACGTCAGCTTCGACGGCTTTCGCGCGCTGAGCGATCTTTCACTGCAGATCGGCGTGGGTGAGCTGCGCTGCGTGATCGGGCCCAACGGCGCGGGCAAAACCACCTTGATGGATGTGATCACCGGCAAAACCCGGCCGGACAGCGGCAGCGTGTTTTACGATCAAACCGTCGATCTGACCGCGCTGGACCCGATGCAGATAGCCCAGGCCGGCATTGGCCGCAAGTTCCAGAAACCGACGGTGTTCGAAGCGCTGACGGTGTTCGAGAATCTGGAGATCGCGCAGAAAACCCAGAAGTCGGTGTGGGCCTGCCTGCGTGCCAGGCTGAGCAGCGAACAGCGCGATCGTATCGATGAAATGTTGCAAACCCTGCGGCTGAGCCACGAACGGCACCGGCCTGCCGGGCTGCTGTCCCACGGGCAGAAGCAGTTTCTCGAGATCGGCATGCTGCTGGTGCAGGAACCGCATTTGCTGCTGCTCGACGAGCCGGCGGCGGGCATGACCGATGCGGAAACCGAGTACACCGCCGAGCTGTTTCGCTCGCTGGCGGGCAAGCATTCGCTGATGGTGGTGGAGCACGATATGGGGTTTGTCGAAACCATCGCCGACCACGTCACCGTGCTGCATCAGGGCCAGGTGCTGGCGGAAGGTTCACTGGCGCAGGTGCAGGCCAATGAGCAGGTGATCGACGTGTATCTGGGACGCTGAGGAGTCGCTATGTTGCAAGTAAACGAACTGAATCAATACTACGGCGGCAGCCACATTCTGCGCGGCCTGTCGTTTGAGGCCAATATCGGCGAAGTGACCTGCCTGCTGGGGCGCAACGGCGTGGGCAAGACCACGCTGCTGAAATGCCTGATGGGGCTGATCCCGGCCAAGAGCGGCACCATTCATTGGCAGGGCAGCGTGATCAACGGCAGAAAACCGCATCAGCGGGTGCAGGCGGGCATGGCCTACGTGCCGCAGGGGCGGGAGATCTTTCCACGCCTGACGGTGGAGGAGAATCTGCTGATGGGATTGGCGCGCTTTTCCGGCGCCGAAGCACGCAGCGTGCCGGAGAACATCTATGAGCTGTTCCCGGTACTGCGGCAGATGAAGGATCGGCGCGGCGGCGATCTCTCCGGCGGGCAGCAACAGCAATTGGCGATTGGCCGCGCATTGGCCTGCCGGCCGCAGTTGTTGATCCTCGATGAGCCGACGGAGGGGATCCAACCTTCGGTGATCAAAGAGATTGGCGCGGTGATCAAACAGCTGGCGGCGCGTGGCGATATGGCGATCCTGCTGGTGGAGCAATTCTATGACTTCGCCGCCGAGCTGGCGGACAGCTATCTGGTGATGTCGCGCGGCAGCATCGTGCAGCGCGGCGCCGGCAGCGCAATGGAGCAGGACGGGGTGCGCGGGCTGGTGGCGATCTGAGTTTTGTTAACGGGTTGGGGGTTTATTTTGAGGCTGGACGTTGAGAGTAACCTTTCAATTTATCCATGAACACATCACGATCCCATTCTACGGCATCACCGCTATTTTCACCTTCGGCGATCAAGCGGCGTAGCTCTTCCAGCTTCGATGCTGCCGTACGTTCACGCAGGGTACGTACCGATTCGCGGATGACTTCGCTGGGGGTGCGGTAGTCGCCGCTGGCTACCAGGCCTTCGACAAAACTACGCAGCTCTTCACCCAGATCTACCGTTAGTGTTCTGCCCATTGTGAGCCTCCGTCAAAGGTGTCTACTGTTGTAAGATTAATTCTTACAATATGTTCGTTAAGATACTCCAGCAAGTTACCGACTGTAAACCGCAGTCATCTCGGGGAATCGGGTATACACATAAAATAATTAAGGATAATTATGAACGAAGTCACGGTATCACGCCTGTCTTGCATCGTCCTGTCGCTGTTCCCGGCCCTGTGGGGCATCTTCAGCCTGTTGAACAATACGGCGGATTTTGCCGGAACCGCCCGCCATGCCGTAGCGCCGCTGCTCAGTATGCAGGATACCTATCAGGTGCCTGGGTTGATGTGGCGCGCCGTTACCGCGCCCTGGGCCGGGATGGTCGGGTTGGCGCTGATTACCCTGCTGGAATCCCTGGCCGGCATGACGGCAGCTTTTGGCATGGTATTGATGGTGAAACACCTGGGCCACCCTTATGCGGCGTTTGCCAAAGGCAAGGCCTGGGCGATGCTGGGCGCGCTTTGCGCGATCGCGGTGTGGGGCCTCGGTTTTATGGTGGTGGCCGGCGACTGGTTCATGGCCTGGCAGGCCAGGGACAACCCGCTGGCGGTGCAGCTGGGCGCGCTGCTGTATATGCTGCCCAACGCGCTGACGTTGATGTTGTTGATGGTGCAACGGGACGCGCGCTGAGCCGGCAGCCAGGCGGGCGAGTGATTAAACTGCGGCAATCCTCGCGAAAGTGTTGCCAAATGCTAACCTGCCGCCCACTGTCACATTTCGTTCATAACTGTGTCCTAGCATAATGTCTCTTAAATAAATTTATAACAAATCAACAAGTTAAAATTTTATAGGGAAGGCACATGAGCGATAAACCGCATAACGATCTGCCGCCGGCTGCGGGCGACAACGAGCAACAACCTGCTAACCCGGCGCGCCGCCGTTTTCTGGCGGGGGCGACGGCGTTGAGCGTCGGCGCCACCCTTGCGCCGCTGGCCAATGCTGCCGGTGAAGGCAATAAGAAACTGCTGTTGAGCGGCCTGCCGGAAGGTGCGCAAAACCCGCTGCTGCGCCGCCATGTGAAAAACGTGGTGGTGATCTATGCCGAGAATCGCAGCTTCAATAACCTGTTCGCCAATTTCCCCGGCGTGGAAAAACCGCTGTCGGCGCTCAAGCCCGAAGAGTACCAGCAGCGTGACCGCGACGATCGGCTGCTGGATACGCTGCCGCCAATCTGGAAAGGGTTGGTGCCGAAGGCGCAGGAAGTCGGGCACGTTAATTACAGCATTGGCGAGGAGGCGGTATTCACCAATCAGTTGCCGAATCAGCCGTTTGTCTTGACCGGGCCGCAAGGGGAGAACCTGCCGCACGGCGTGGTGACGCGTGACTTGTGGCACGTGTTCTATCAAAACCAGATGCAGATCAACGGCGGTAAAAACGACAAGTTTGTCGCCTGGGCGGATTCCGGCGCGCTGACCATGGGCTACTACGGTGACGGCGCCTATAACCTGCGGCTGTGGACGCTGGCGCAGGAATTTACCCTGTGCGACAACTTTTTCCAGGGCGCCTTTGGTGGCTCCTTTCTCAATCATCAGTATCTGGTCTGCGCCCGCCCGCCGTTTTACCCCGACGTACAAAACTCTATCGCCAAAGAGGGCATTGCCCAGCTTGAAAGCGATGACGCGGCCGACCCGCGCCTGAAGCCGCTGGGCGATTCGCCGGTCAGTGCGTCGTTCGGCATCCCGCTGTTTGGCAAGAGCCTGCTGACGCCGGACGGCTATGCGGTAAACACCATGGCGCCGCCGTATTGGCCGTCGTGGACCCGGGATGAAAAAGACCCTACGCTGGCGGATGCCGCCCAGCCCAATGTGTTGCCGCCGCAAAAGCACCTGCACATCGGCGACTTGCTCAATCAGAAGGGCGTCGACTGGGCGTGGTACGCCGGCGGTTGGCAGTATGCGCTGGACAACCGCAAGGATCAGGGCGATTTCCCCGGCGCGCCGGACTTCCAGTATCACCATCAGCCGTTCAATTACTTCGAAAATCTGGGGCCGGGCAACCCACAGGCACGAGAAGCCCATTTGCGCGACGGCGGCATTGGCGACTCACCTGCCACCAACGCCTTTTTGGCGGCGGTAGAGGCAGGTACGCTGCCGCCGGTGACTTTCTACAAGCCGCAAGGCAACCTCAATATGCATGCCGGCTATTCCGATGCGGAAGCCGGCGATCGTCATATCGCCCACATCATCAACAGCCTGCGTAACGGCCCGCAGTGGAACAACAGCGTGGTGGTGATCACCTTCGACGAAAACGGTGGCTGGTGGGATCACGTTGCGCCGCCGCAGGGCGATCGTTGGGGGCCGGGATCGCGCATTCCGGCGTTGATCATCTCGCCGTTCGCCCGTAAAGGCTATGTCGATCACAAGGTATACGATACCGGCTCGATCCTGCGCTTGATCAGCCGGGTATTCGATCTGCCGACGCTGGAAGGATTGGTTGAACGCGATAAAGCGATGGTGGCACGCGGCCAAAAACCGCTGGGGGATTTGACCGACGCGCTGGAGTTTCCGACCTGATAGGGCGGGGCAAGCGCTGTGTTTACAGCGCTTTGTTCATATACCAGATGCCGATGGAACCTTGCGCGCTGGTGTAGCAGGTCTCGCCGCACAGGCTCAGCCCCTGGCGCTGATAAAAACGCTGGGCGCTGGTATTGCGTTGCAACACCTCCAGCCACAGCATGGGTTGTTGCCGTTCAACAGCCCGTAGCTGTACCTGCTCAAAGAAAAGTTGGCCGTAACCCCGGCCGGCGTATTCCGGCAGAAAATAGATTTTCTGCAGCTCTGCACCGGTGGTTTGCGTCGGCGCCAGCAGGCTGTTGAAATTCAGCCGCGCATAGCCCACCAGATCCTCGCCTTCATAACCCAGCAGCCAGCAAACTTCCGGATCCTGCAGCGTTTTTTCTAACGCCTCGACCGCAAAATCCTGCGCCAAGAAAGCGTCCATTTCTTCTTTATAGTGCCAAAGTTCGCCGAAATGCGCCTGATAGGTACGAATGCCGACATCGCGAACCAGCAACAAATCACCGATCAAAGCCTGGCGGATAGTGAACATAGGGGCCTCATTGTGGGTTATGGCCAGAATACTGGCGATAGGTTGGTGGTGAAAATTTAGACACTCAATTCCATACTCAATATACTCAATATCTGTATATGGAGGCAGTATGACGACTAAAGAACAGACTCATCGCCGTTCAGGCCATGGCATTTCAATGCAAATGCTGACTGCCGATCAGTTACAGCATCTTAAACCGGGTAAGCACACGACTCGGTATTTGGTTATTGAAGTCGATGCCGGGAACAATAAAGCAAAACGCGGTGATAAGGATACTGCCAGGAATGCGGCGTTGCGGGAAAAATTAGTAGCCATTGTAAACGACCCTACCCTGGATCCCCGTGCGGCAATGCAAATGTTGGAGATTGCTAGGGAGGTGGGGATGAAACGGCCAGTAGCAGAAGAGCCTGCTGAGACGTCTCCTATTGGTGGGGGATCAAAAGCCAGTATTTTTGATGGTTTTGAAGCATTCCGTGGCAGAAATGAAGTCAGAAAACAGGATCTTCGTCAGTACATACTGGCAGATTCCACCTGGCTGACCTCATCCGATCTTTCCGATAAGGCCGGGTTCAGCAACCGTAATCGCAGTGCCGGCCCGAACGGGTGGAAGCAGCGCGGAAAAATTTTCGCGATCAACGTTGAGGGCCATGATCGTTATCCTGCTTACGCTCTTGATGAGGCTTATCAGCCACTAAAAGTCCTTAAAGAGATATTGAGCGTTTTTGAGGGAACAAAAAGCCCATGGTCAATGGCAAGTTGGATGGGGACGGCAAACGGCTGGCTTGACGGGAAAAAACCTAGAGAACTCTTGCAGAAAGATCCCGCTGCCGTTTTGCATGCTGCTCGTAAAGAGAAAGAGGGGGCACAGCATGGCTGATGATTTGGTGCCACCGGCTGCAAAGATCAATATCAATAAGCGTATTTTAGAGGCAGGGACGCCGCTTTATCGTATTCATAGGGAAAAATATGCCGGTGACGCCTTTAATGCCAGCAGACAAGGAGACGCGTGATTCAGCCCGATAGTTAATGAGGACAGCCGAGTCATTGCCACGGCTTATGCCGGTGACAGCACCAAGGTAGCCTTTTGTGAAGTCCCGTTACACGATGTTGATTTTTCTCAAGTAAAAGTTGAGTTCGCTACTGCACGGCTTGCAGGGCTGGTTCACACCGAACTGGTGGTCAATAAGGCATTGGAATTGGCCGAACTGGATCAACCCGGTTTAGCCAAGATGCGGGCATCAAAAAAGGTAACCCATTGCGATGCTGCACAGTATGGTGTTACCCGCCAATGGGCTGAGGCTATTCACAAACAGTATAAAGAAGTTCAGGGGCTGGTCTGGCCATCAAAACAGCATCCTGGCAATGCATACGTGTTTTTTGGCGATCGCTTGAGCGAAAATGCATTATCTATTGTGGGGGAAACCCTGCCTGTAACGGATAGAAAAGTGGTAATACATCTCCTGCAACTGGCGGATCAAATGGGGATTACCCTCCTGGAAGAGGAGTGATTTAACGCAGACTTTGCACAGCCTACCGGATCTGTAGAGTAATGCCTTCTGTCGTCCATTTTCGTCACGTTTTCCAGACCGCAGTAGTGATTCACTCGTCAAGATGCTTCGGTGTTTCCCGACGAAACCCCAGCCCGATAATACGGCCGAACAGGTGCGGCAGCCAGCGGCTGTTGCCGACGCGGGTCATCAGGCTGGAACTGCCGCCGGTGCGGCGTTTTTTCGGCCTGCGTTGGCTCATCTTGATCTGTAGGAATTGGGTGGCTTTGGTGGGGAAATTGCGCCGGCGCTGTACCTGCTGCAGGTGTTTCAGTTGCAGGCTGTGGCTGCGCAGCGGAGGAATGATGCTGTTGGCGGTGGCGACCGCATCCTGAATCGCCAGATTCACCCCGACACCGCCAATCGGCGACATGGCGTGTGCGGCGTCACCGATGCACAGCACGCCGGGTTTGGCCCAGCTGTCGAGCCTGTCGATGCGAATGCTCAACAGCTTCACCTGTTGCCAGCTTTGGATGTCCTGCAGGCGATCGTCCTGAAACGGCGCCACTTCGGCGATGTGCAGCAAAAACCTCTCCAGGCCGTCTTGCTGAATCGCCTCGAAACTGCCTTTATCGATGGAATATCCGCACTGCCAATATTCGCCCCGGTCGATCATGATGAAGTTCTGCTTCGGGCCGGTGTGGCCCATGGACCAGGCTGGATCGCCGGGTTTTTTATCGATCTTCAGCCACAGCACATCGCGCGGCGTGCCAAACGCGCGGCTGTCGAGCGCCGCCTGTTCGCGCACCACCGAGTTGCGCCCGTCGGTACCGACCACCAACTGGCTGCGCACGCGGATCGGGCCTTCGGGCGTATCCGCCAGCACGCCGCATACCTGACCGCGATCGTACAGCAACCGGTGCGCCTGCGCCGATTTGATCAGCGTGAATTCAGGAAAGGCCGCCGCCTTTTCCGCCAGAAAATTGAGAAACTCCCACTGCGGCATGAACGCGATAAATTTGCAGCGCGTCGGCAGCCGGGTGAAGTTTGCCAGCGTGATATCGCGCCCGGCGATCTCGGCCTGCAGCGTCTCCGCGCGTTGGTGCGGCAACGCCAGCAGCTCATCGAGCAGGCCAAGCTGATGCATGATTTCCAGCGTGGAAGGGTGAAGGGTATCGCCGCGAAAATCTCGCAGGAAATCGGCGTGTTTTTCCAGCACCGTTACGTTAATCCCCGCCCGCGCCAGCAGGTAGCCGAGCATCAGCCCGGCGGGGCCACCACCGACAATGCAGCAAGAGGTGGCGTAAGGTGTGATAGGCGACTGTGACATAGCGGTTGGCCCTGGCGATCCGCATCCTGCGGATCCTGATTGAATGACTTTATTTGATAATGATTATCAATATCAAGTCTGGATGTCAACCCGCGGTGCTGTGTGGTCAAAGGGGGCGGAAAGGTGGCCAACCCGGTAGCATTGGGTGCCGGGTTCCTGCGCCGGCGGCAGTTCCCGCCACAGATGCAGCCGCACCAGCTGCCAGGCAGCGGGATCAAACGCCACTATACTGGCCAGGGCGGCGGGATCGGCCTGCTGCTGGCGGCGCAACGCAGCCAGATCGCTGTAAGGCGCAATCGGCAGCGTTTGACGCGTGGCGCAGGTGGCTTCGGCGAGCCTTTGGCGGTCAAAATGTGCCAGCCACGGTAACCAATGGGTCACCTGCGGCCAGCCAAAGGCCTGGCTTACGCCCCTGAAGCCGTCGCCGGTCAGAAAATCGCTCATGCCGGCGCTGCTGTTCCACAGATAAAACGGTGCATAGAGATTTTCGCCGCTGTGCTCACCTTTCTGCGCATAGAGATAGGCTTTAATCAATAACTGCGGGCAGTTATCCAGCAGGTGGCCAAAACGGCCGATGCGCTCGCGGATAATCGCCATATCGTAATCGGCGGGCAGAGCGAAGTTGTATTGCATGGCAAGCATGATGATTCTCCTGAAAGGCATTGACCCGGCGAGCATGACACGCCATCTTTATCAGTAAAATCGGCATTATTTTGATTAATGGTTCTTGAAAACGGGATGGTCAGCATGGGGCGAGTCACCTTCGATCTCGACGATCTGCGCAGTTACGTTACCGGCATTGAGTTGGGCAGCTTCGCCAGGGCGGCGGAACGGTTGGGGCGATCGACCTCGGCGGTTAGCGCACACCTGAAAAAACTGGAGCAGCAGATCGGCGCGCCGATCTTGCGAAAATCCGGGCGGGGTATGGTGATGACCGAGGCCGGTGAAACGCTGCTGGGCTACGCCCGTCGGCTGCTGGAACTGAACGACGAGGCTGCCGCTGCGGTGCGCGGGCTGGATTTGCAAGGAACCGTGCGGCTTGGGTTGCAGGAAGACTTCGGTGAAACCTTTTTGCCCCAGGTGCTGGGCAGTTTTACCCGTGCCCATCCGAAGGTGCGCATAGAGGCGCGTATTGCCCGCAACGCCGAATTGATTGACTGGGTGCTAAAAGGGCAACTGGATTTGTCACTGGCGTGGGACGGCGGCATCAGCACGCCGTTTCAGCAGGATTTAGGCCAGCGCAAGATGCACTGGATCGCCTCGCCGAACTTTGATCTGAGCCAGTGGCAGGGTGGCGATGAACCCTTGCCGCTGGTGATGTTCGACGCCCCCTGCCTGATGCGCAGTGCGGCCACCAACGCGCTGGATCGCGCCGGTATCGCGTGGCGTATCGCCTTCACCAGCCGCAGCCTGAACGGCGTCTGGGCGGCGGTCAGCGCCGGGCTGGGGGTCACGGTGCGTACCGACGCCGGGCTGCCTTCGGGATTACTCTGCCTCGCCCCCGGCGCTTTGCCGGCGCTCAGTCACATCGGCGTGGTATTGCACCGCGCCGAAGAAAACCCCTCTGCGGCTATTGGACGGCTGGCGCAGATCGTGGCCGAACGGATCGACGGCTAGTCCTGTTCGATCGGTTGGTTGCCGCTCAGCGCACCCCATTCGGTCCAGGCGCCGTCATACAGCTTCACCTGCGGGGCATCGAGCGACAGCAGGCCAAACGCCAGCACCGCGGCGGTGACGCCGGAGCCGCAGCTGGTGACGATCGGCCCGTTGATGTCCACCCCTTTATCGCTGAAGGTTTTCTTCAGCGCTTCCAGCGATTTGAAGCGGCCGTTTTCCAGCAGCTCGCCATAAGGAATATTGATGCTGCCGGGGATATGGCCGCGGTGCAGTCCTGGGCGCGGTTCTGGCGCTTGGGCGTAAAAACGCGGCGCGGCGCGGGCGTCCAAAATCTGTACTTCCGTGTTCAGCGCCTGCTCCACCTGTTGCATATTCACGACTGCGTCGGCGTTGAAGCGGGCGTTAAAGGTTTGAGGTTCAGGCTGTGCCGGGCCGGTTTCCAGTGCCTGGCCCAATGCGCTCCAGCCGTTCAGGCCTTCGTCCAGCACGTAAACCTGCTGCGCGCCAAAGTTACGGAAGGTCCACCAGCCGCGCGGTGCGGAAAACTGATTGCCCTCGTCATAAAACACGATGGTGTGCTTATCGTTGATGCCCAGCTTGCCTGCCGCCGCGCTGAATGCTTCCGCCGTCGGCAACATGTGCGGCAGGGCGGTGTTTTTGTCGGCTACGTCGTCGATATCAAAGTACACCGCACCCGGGATATGGCCGCGTTCGAACTCGGCGATCATATCCTTTTTCGGCACCAGGCCGACCGGGGACATCCTGACATCAACCACCACCAGATCTTCATCGTTGATATGCTGCGCAAGCCATTGTGGAGTAACCAGAAACGGAGAGTTCATCGCTATTGTTCGCCTGTTGTGAAAACGGATTTTCACTATACACCAGCGGGCAGAAGGATGAGGTAAGATGATTGGCAAACGGGGAGGATAATCATGAGGCCTAATGGACAACGACAGCTTCGGCGGCGCCAAAATCGCGCTGCTGTGCGGCGATAGCCTGCTGACCTATCGGCGTGACGACAAAACCGGTATCCCCTGGCCCGGCTGCTGGGATCTGCCCGGCGGCGGGCGTGAGGGCGATGAAACGCCGCTGCAATGCGTGCAACGTGAAACCTTCGAGGAATTTGGCCTGCGCATTGATGCCCGGCAGGTGAACTGGCAACAGCGCTATGACGGTATTCTGGCCGGCTATCCGCCCACCTGGTTTATGGTGGGCGAAATCACGCAGGCGCAAATTGCCGCCATCCGCTTTGGCGATGAGGGGCAATGCTGGCAGATGATGGCCATCGACCGTTTTATCGACCATCCGCAGGGCATTTCGCACCTGCAGCTGCGGTTGGCGGCGTATCTGCGCCGCTAGGTCTGCTCCGCCGTCTCAACCCGGGTGATCAGCGCCGCGAGCTGGCGATCGGAAAACACTTCAATGCCATGCCGGCGCAGCAATTCGGCGGTAACGCCGCTGCCGGGTTTGGTCTGGCCGCTGAAAGAACCGTCGTAGATGAACTGGCTGCCGCAGGACGGGCTGCCGTCGGTGAGCAGCGCAAAGCGACAGCCGTGCCGCCGTGCGGTTTCCAGCGCCAGATGGGCGCCAAGCAGATAGCTGTCGGTGACGTCGCCGCCGCCGGCCTCCATCACTCGCGCCTGCCGGGCGAGCACGGTGGCGCCATTGGCGGCCGGGGTAATTTCTGCGTTGGGGCGCGGGGTGGAAAAACCGGCGGCCAACTCCGGGCAGCAAACCACCAGGCGGCCTTCGCGCTGCCAGCGTTGCAGGGTCGCGTTGACCAGCGGTTTGTCGGAGCCGTTATAGCGAACTTTAAAACCGGCCAGGCAGGCGCTGAACAAAATCTTTGACGGCATGATCTCTGTCTTCTGTCACAGGGGCGAAAGCGCGGGCAAACAGCCCGCACGCGCGGCTTTAACATAGCAGAATCATACCGCCGATGGCAGCGCCAACCGGTTAATCTCTGCCGGTTCGATGATTAGCAGCGGCGTCGTATGCCTCGCAACCGCCAGCATCGCCAGCCCGATCCTTTCGGTCGTGGTGACCTGCTTGGGGAACAGCCGCAAGGCACCCAGCCACAGCGGTTTAAATAGCGTATACAGCAAATGATAAGCACGGGTTTTGGAACGGATGCCGTGTAGCGGAATGATAGCGCCAGGGCGGAACATCACCGCATGGAACGGCAGCGCCAGCAGGGCGTTTTCGGTCGCCCCCTTGACCCTGGCCCACATGCTGCGGCCCTGTTCGCTGCTGTCGGTTCCGGCGCCGGAAACGTAGATAAAAGTCATGGCCGGGTTCAGCCGCGCCAGTGGACGGGCGGCGGCCAGCGTCAGATCGTAGGTCACCGCACGATAGTCGGCTTCGCTCATGCCGAAGGACGAAATACCGAGGCAAAACAAACAGGCGTCATAGCCGGCGAACTGCGGTTCCAGCGCCGACAGGTCGTTGAGGGCGGGCGTCGTCAACTGCCTGAGTTTGGCGTGGCTTTGCGCCAGCGGGCTGCGGCCGACGCTGAGCACTTCTGTGACCTGCGGGTCGAGCAGGCATTCGCGCAACGCACCCTGGCCGACCATACCGCTGGCACCGAAAATTATCACTCTCATTATCTGTTCTCCTGACGGGCGGTCACGCGCCGGCTGCGCCAACGGTTAGGCGTTTGCGATTCCCACTGCATAAAGGCGCGGCTGAACGAATTCAACTCTTCAAATCCCAGCACGAAGGCAATCTCGCCCGGCTCCAGATCGGTGTCTGACAGCAGGTGGCAGGCGGTGCGGTGGCGGGTTTTATCCAGCAATTGCTGATAGCTGTAGCCCTGTTGCTGCAGGCGCCGTTGCAGGGTACGCGGGCTGACGTACAGTTCGGCGGCCACGCTGTTCACGCTGGGCCGTTGCCCGCGCATGCTGCGGGCGAGGATCGCCATCACCTGTGCAGGCAGGCTGTCATCCTGCCGCGCCCTGGCAAGCTCGGCTTCCAGACCGGGCAGCAAAACGGCCAGACTGTCCTGGTTATAGGTAATAAACGGCTGCTTCATCAGCGCGCGGTCGAACACCAGCACGTCCAGCGGCGCGTTGAAATGGATCGGGCAGGAAAAATAGCGCAACAGCGGGGAAGCGGGATCCTGGCGGCGCGTCAGCTCGATCGCCCGGGGTTGGATCGCCATGCCGGTACCACGGCGGCACAGGGTAGTGATGTAGGCAAACATGGTGTCAATCAGCAGGTCGGGGGCGTGACCTTCGGCCATAAGCCAGCGGGTATGCAGCCGCACGCCGTGGCCGTGTTCCGTCAGCACCAGCTCCTCCGGGCACACCAGCCGCTTATAGCGGGCCACCTTCTGTAAGGCTTCCCCCAAGGTGGCGGAATGCAGCGCCGCGACCGAGGCGATATCGTAGTGCTCCGGGGCCACGTCGCCGCCGAGGCGTAAACCGAATGCGGCATCATTGGTCAGTCTGGCGAGCGCACGCCAGATTTCAAAATACTGGTGGGTGGAAAGCCTGGCTTTTTCGCGTCCGTCGCTGAGCAACCCGCCGGGAAGGCCGGCCAGTTGGCTAACCTGTTCAATATCCACCCCCAGCGCCGCGAAGCGAACCGCCAGCGCGCCGGAAACCGGAATTTGATCGCTGCTCATGATGATTCCTTTGGCTGCCTGTTGAGAAAGATTCCAGTGTAAAAGGTTAGGGCAGGCACGGATAATCCGATTGCGACAAGCTTTAACCCCGCTGCGCCAGGGCGCTTTCGATGTCGGCTACCGGCGCCAACAGTAGCCTCTGGATGGTCTTGCCGACCCGGCTAACCGCCTGTTCAATCTCTGGCGTCAGTTTCGGGGCGTAGTTGATGCGCAGGCAGTTACGGTATTTACCGGAGGCGGAAAAAATGCTGCCGACGGCGATCTGCACGCCCTGTTGCTCCAGATAGCGGTTCAGCCGCAGGGTATCAAATTCGTCGTCCAGCTCAATCCACAGCATAAAACCGCCGCGCGGCTGGCTGACGCGGGTGCCGGGCGGGAAATATTTCATGATCCAACCGGTCATCCGATCGCGGTTTTGCTGATAGCGGGTACGCATGCGCCGCAGATGCTGCAGGTAATGGCCGTGGCGGATAAAGTCGGCAATCGCCAACTGCGGTTGGGTGGCGGTGGATCCGGTGCCGATATATTTCATGTGCAGCACGCGCTCCAGATAGCGGCCGGGGGCAATCCAGCCGATACGCAGGCCGGGCGCCAGCGTTTTGGAAAAGGAACTGCACAACAGCACGCGGCCATCGTCGTCGAAGGACTTGATGGTGCGCGGCCGAGGATACTGGTAAGCGATGTCACCGTAGACGTCATCTTCGATGATCGCCACATCATGGCGCTGCGCCAGCGTCAGCAACCGCTGCTTGCGCGCCTCGGGCATGATGTAGCCCAGCGGGTTGTTGCAGTTGGGCGTCAGCAGAATTGCCTTGATCGGCCACTGGTCCAGCGCCATTTCCAACGCTTCCAGGCTGATGCCGGTCAGCGGATCGGTAGGGACTTCCAGCGCTTTCATGCCCAGCCCTTTCAGCGTTTGCATGGTGCCGTGAAAACAGGGGGAGTCCACCGCCACAATGTCCCCCGGCTGGCACACGGCGCGCAGCCCGGCGGACAACGCCTCATGGCAACCAGTGGTGATCACCAACTGATCGGCGCTTATCTGGCAGCCGGAATCCAGCAGCAGGCGGGCGATTTGCTCACGCAATCCCATCACGCCCTGAATATTGTCGTAATACAGGCTGCGCAGATCGCCGTGGCGGCCCATATGCCCCAGCGCCTTCACCAGCGGTTTCAGCGTCGGTTCGCTGATATCCGGCATGCCCCGCCCCAGCTGTACCAAGTCTTCACGCGGTTTGGTGCGGATCAGTTCCAGCACCTGTTCCCACTGCGAAATGTCCACCGGCCGCTGCACCGGGCGGGTGACGGCAGGCAGTTCGGCTAAGGTGCGCAAGCCCCGCACGAAGTAGCCCGATTTCGGCCGCGCTTCCACCAGTTGGCTCTCTTCCAACAGGCGATAAGCCTGCTGCACCGTGCTGATGCTGACGCCGTGTTCCTGGCTCAGCATGCGTACCGATGGCAGGCGATCGCCGGCGGGATAAAGTCCCTGTTCGATGCGTTGGCTGAGGATGGCGGCCAGCGTGGCATAGCGTGTCATACAGATACCCAAAATGAGAGTGAATGAGAAAAATACCGGCACAGATGGGATTAAATTAGACCATTCAGATACGCAGAGACAGCTTTTGTATGGAAAAAATACCGCCGTCTTGAATCTGTACCGCTTTACCCCCGCGCCGCATCATGAACGTCGAGGCTAAACCGAAGGAGAACGTAATGATGACCCTGTTTGCAGATGGCACGCCGGCGCGGAGCCGGTTACTCTTTTTCCGTTGGCGTTTGTACCTGCAACGCCACCGTACGCGTAAATCGCTGTTGCTGCTGGACGATGCGCAGTTGGCGGATGTCGGTCTGACGCGCGCCGATGCGCGGCGGGAAGGGCGCAAACCTTTTTGGCTGGAATAATAAGGGAACGGCATGCTGAAGTTATTGGGTAAGGCGTCATCGATTAACGTGCGCAAGGTGCTGTGGACCTGCCATGAACTGGATGTGGCATTGCAGCGGGAGGATTGGGGCAGCGGTTTTCGCTCCACCCAGGAAGCGGCGTTTTTGGCGCTGAATCCCAACGGGCTGGTGCCGGTACTGATCGACGGCGAGCGGGTGCTGTGGGAATCCAATACGATTTGCCGCTACCTGGTGGGCCGCGAAGGGCGCGACGACCTGTTGCCGCTGGAGCCGGGGGCGCGGGCCGGGGTCGAGATGTGGATGGACTGGCAGGCTACCGATCTGAACAACGCCTGGCGTTATGTGTTCATGTCGCGGGTGCGCCAGGATGCCGCTTATCAGGATCAGGCCCGATTGGCGGACGCCGAAAGGGGGTGGAACCGGCTGATGGGCATACTGGAGCAGCACCTGGCGCAGGGCCAGGCTTATATGGCCGGTGCGGCTTTTAGCCTGGCGGATGTGGTGATAGGGCTGTCGTTGAACCGCTGGTTGATGACGCCGTTCTCGCGCCCGGATTACCCGGGGCTGAATGCGTATCTGCAACGGCTTAAGCAACGGCCGGGGTTCTTGCTGTATGGCGCCAACGGTTTGCCGTGATATGAAATAAAATATCCATTTTATTCGTGCGTTCTTCACTGCCGGGTGCAGCGTAACGCGATCATCGCGCCGTTGCATCATGGCCTGCAGGGTTTCATGAACGGCATCACGGATATGAGTTTTATTTTTCTCCTGACTTGTTATTGAAATTTATATTCCATATAACTTTGTATCAGATGGCGCGTTTCATTAAGCGGCGCGCCGGTCATATTATGGATATCGGCAGGGGAGAAGGTGATGAAACAGGTACGCGTTGGGTTAATCGGCACCGGCTACATTGGGCGGTGCCACGCTATTGCTTATGCGCAGGCGGCCACGGTATTTCCACTGAAAGGCGAACTGGTGCTGGAAATGCTGGCGGAAGTGACGCCGGAGTTGGCGCAACAGCGCGCCGCCGAATTTGGTTTCTCACGCTCTACTGGCGACTGGCGGCAGTTGGTGACGGATCCGGCTATTGATGTGGTGGATATCTGCGCGCCAAACTTCCTGCACAAGGAGATGGCGCTGGAGGCGATCCGCCACGGCAAGCATGTTTATTCCGAAAAACCGCTGGCGCTGGACGCCAACGATGCCGCCGAAATGGTGCAGGCCGCCCGCGCCAAAGGGGTTAAAACGCTGGTGGGTTTCAACTACATGAAGAATCCGACCAGCCAACTGGCGCGCGAAATTATCGCCAACGGCGAGATTGGCGAGGTGGTGCATTTCTACGGCACCCACAATGAGGACTATCTCGCCGATCCGCGTACCCCGATAGACTGGCACTGCCGCAAGGCCAGCGCCGGATTGGGCGCGCTGGGGGATCTGGCGGCGCATATCGTCAACATGGCGCATTACCTGGTGGGCGATATCGTGGCGGTCTCCGGCGACATGCAGACCATCATCAAACGGCGGCCGGATGCCAAAGACCCGACGGTGATGCACGACGTGGAAAACGAAGATCAGGCCAGTGCGCTGGTGCGTTTTGCCGGCGGCGCCATGGGCACTATCGAAACCTCGCGCATTGCCTGCGGGCGCAAGATGGGGCTGACCTATGTGGTGACCGGCACCAAAGGCACGCTCAGCTACACCCAGGAGCGGATGGCGGAACTGAAGCTGTATCGTCATGACGAACCGGCAGAGCGGCAGGGCTTCAAAACGCTGCTGGTGGGGCCGAAGCACCCGGACTACGCGGCATTTTGCATCAGCGCCGGGCACGGCATCGGTTTTAACGATCAGAAAACCGTGGAGATCCGCGATCTGGTCAACGGCATTGCCGCCGGCGACCGCATGTGGCCGGATTTCGAGGAAGGCTGGAAAGTGTCCTGCGTGCTGGATGCGATAGCCGCCTCCGCCGAGCAGCGCCGCTGGCTCGATATCAATCGCGACTAGGCGGCGGGTTATGGCGCACTCAGGCTGAAAGCGCCATAGCTTAGGATGTTAATCAGCTACCAACTTCGTAAGCTGTCAACTTAATAAGCTGTTAAGTTGGTGGCTTGATATGATTAAAACGCCAGGCATGAACAACCGAACGCGCCCCAAGCCGCCGGCGGCGTAATCCCCCCCTCAATGTCAATCCGGGCTAATGCCCATTCGCTGCTCTCTTGCCGGACGGCCTAATGGCGGATGAGCCATTGATGAAAGACGCGGGTCGCGATCGGCATCCAGAGGAAAACCACCAGGGCGACCACGGTAGCGTCATTGAGAAAATGGCCGGGCAACGTTCCCCCCAATTGCGGCAGCAGCTTGCCCCAGAACCAGGGCACCAGATTGGTGGAGGGGAAGATCACCAGCAGGGTGATCAAAAACTGTTTCCACTTGGCGGGTGGCCGTGTCGTGGCGCTCGGCGGCGTGAACCAGAATTCCGCGCCGGGGCGAATATCTACGTGGTCGTCTTCCAGCAACAGCGGCGTCACTTCTTCGATGTATTTCTTGCGCAGCGGCGAGTTGTTCCACTGGTTCAAATTGTCGATGTTGTCGAAACGCACCAATATCGTATAGACCTGCTCGCTGCCGGTCGGGCGGATCACGTTAACGCCCAGGTGGCCGGCGAAGCCGGCGGCTTCCGGCATAATGCGTTTCAGCCAAGCCTCGTAGGCCTGCTCTTGACCCGGTGCCAGACGATGAGTGATCACTAACGTGACGTGCTGCTGATGAACCATTAAGTCGACTCCAAAAAAGACCCCGGCGCGGCCGGGGCGGGCAATTATTTCATCACTCGCAGCGGTGTAAGGGGCGTCAGAGGGGCAGCGTCGTCAACGCCCATGCCGTAAGTGCCGCCGTGCTCACGCACCAGCGTCATCACCGCGTCGTAGGTTTCTTTGTGCGCCCAGTTACGTTGATATTCCAACAGTACCTGCTGCCAGGTCACCGGGGTGGCACCGGCCTGGATCATGGGGTCGATAGCGCGATCATGCACATTGACCGCACTGCCGCCGGAAGTGTCGGTCACCACATAAACTTCGTAACCGGCTTCCAGTGCCATCAATGCCGGACAGGTCAGAGAGACCTCGTTCCACAGCGCGGAAATCACCAGCTTCTTGCGGCCGATGGCCTCGACGGCCCTGACAAAAGCGGCATCTTCCCAGACATTCATCGTGGTGCGCTTAACGGGGGCGATCTCAGGGCGAACCGCCAGCAGTTCCGGCCAAATAGCGCCGCTGAAACGCTCGGTTTCGACCGCGCTGAACAGCGTCGGAACGTTAAAGATCTTGCCGGCTTTGGCTAAACCGACAACGTTGTTTTTCAGTAGCCGACGATCAATATTAGCCTCGCCAAAGGTCATCTGCGGCTGGTGGTCGATAAAAATCAGCGCGGAGTTATCTTTATCAAGTAATTGAAATTCAGACATGATTTACTTTCCCAATCCTACTGCGAATTAACCGCTGTAATGCAAAGCCGATAAAATGCAGGGTAGACAGGGGCCAATTTCAAAGATAGCGCAGAATTTTTGCCATCTTGTTGAGTTTTTTTATACACGGGGGGAATGCGGTGAGACTAAACCTGGAAGCGTTACTGATTTTGGATGCGTTGGATCGACACGGCTCTTTCGCCGCGGCGGCTTCGGCGCTGTTCAAAACGCCCTCAGCGCTGAGCTATATGGTGCAAAAACTGGAGAGTGACCTCGAGGTTACCCTGCTCGACCGTTCCGGCCACCGGGCGAAATTCACCGATACCGGCAAACTGATGCTGGAAAAGGGCCGGGTGCTGCTGCGGGCGGCGCAGGATCTGGAACAGCAGGCGCGCTATGTGGAAAACGGTTGGGAAAGCGAGATCACGCTGGGCATTGACGCATCCTTCCCGTTCGAACGGCTGTTGCCGCTGATTGAAGAGTTTTATCAGCGCCATCATCATACCCGCCTGACCTTTAGTCATGAGGTGCTGGCCGGTTCCTGGGAATCGCTGGTTTATGGCTGCGCGGACATTATCATCGGCGCTATTTGTGAACCGCCGTCGCGCGTTGGCTATGCTTTCAGTCAATTGGGCCGGCTGGATTACGTGTTTGCCGTGGCACCGCAGCACCCGCTGGCGGCGCTGGCAGAGCCCTTGCAGAAGGCCGATATCCGGCAGCACCGGGCCGTGGTGGTACGGGATACCTCGCGGGTGAACGCACCGCAGAACCTCAATATCCTCGAGGAGCAAGACCAACTGACGGTCTTTGGCTTCGACGCCAAACTGCGGGCGCAGCTTAGCGGCCTTGGCTGCGGTTATCTACCGCGCTACCTGGCCGAGCCTTACCTTAAAAGCGGCGAATTGGTGGCAAAGACCGTCGAAGCGGAGCGTTGCAGCGATGTCGCCTATTTTGGCTGGCGTGAAAGCGCCACCGGCCTGGCGGCGAAATGGTGGCGCGAACGGTTGCAGCAGTATGCCGATGCCGGGGATGCGTACCCCGCAGAGTGAAATTGAGTACGCCTTATTGCCCGCAGATACTCGGCTTTGCCGAGGGTGAGGTTTGCACCGGCGTTAGTCAGGCAGGTTGATTTCCGCTTTCATAAAGGTGACGGCCTGGCCCTCGATCGTGACTCTGGTTTCCTTTAATTCGCACACCAAATGGCCTCCCCGTACGGAGGCCTGATAGGCAGAAAGTTGGGTCTTGCCGAGGCGGGCGGCCCAGAAGGGAACCAGGGTGGCATGTATCGACCCCGTGACCGGATCTTCAGGAATACCGGCACCGGGGACAAAATAGCGCGACACGAAATCATAGTCTTTGCCTTCTGCCGTGATCACCACGCCGACCGGCCCGAGTTCCGCCAGCTTATTGAGGTCGGGTTGGTAACCTCTGACCGCCTCTTCGTCTGCCAATACCACGAAAATATTCTCGAAACTGCGGAAGTGGCTGACGGCCAACTCACTGAACAGCGGGGCGATAGCGGCCGGAAGCTGGGAGAGAGGTTCCGGGGGAATACAGGGTAAATCCAGCAGATAGCCGTTTTCCATTACGTTCACTTTCAACTGGCCGACGCGGGCTGAAAACGACAATGTCCCTGCGATACCGTATTCCGTTACCAGTATATGCGCAGCGGCCAGCGTAGCATGGCCGCAGAAATCGACTTCCAGGGTCGGCGTAAACCATCGGAGATCCCAACCTTCCTTGCCGGGTTTAACAAAAGCCGTTTCCGCAAGATTGTTTTCTGCGGCGATGGCCTGCATGAGGCTATCCGACAACCAATCATCAAGAACCAGCACCGCAGCAGGATTGCCGCCGAACACCCGTTCAGAAAAGGCGTCAACCTGGTACATTTTGTGGAGCATCGGTCATCCTCTCATTATGTTTTTTGGGTCATTATATTGTAATTTTACGCTCATCATCAGAGATGATAAGGGATGGTACGTGCATAAAAAATGCGGCGATCGTGAGAAAGCGTCGCTATCGTGCTGCCGGATAAAAACGTCGCTTGCCCCTTGGCCTTTTTCCACCAATAGTTGTCGCGGGTCTTTCTTTGATTAGCGTTTTTTGATGCATGGCAAAAGGAAAATCGGGTAATGAAAGGTGAACATCAGTACGACGTGGAAGTGAACTGGGAAGGCAATCTGGGCGCCGGTACGCCGGATTACAAATCTTACGGCCGCGATCATCGCATCAGCGCCGCGGGCAAGGCGGATATTGCCGGTTCCGCCGACCCGGCCTTTCGCGGCGACGCCGCCCGCTGGAACCCGGAGGATCTGCTGGTGGCGTCAGTCAGCGCCTGCCACAAACTTTGGTATCTGCACCTGTGCGCCACGTCGGGGATTTCGGTGCTGGCCTATCAGGACAACGCCGTCGGCATCATGCGAGAAGACGCCCAGCGCGGCGGGTTTTTTACTTCGGTTACGCTACGCCCGCGGGTAACGGTGCGGGACGGCGACGATCTGCAACTGGCGCAACAACTGCATGAAAAAGCGCACCACCTGTGCTTTATCGCCAACTCGGTCAATTTCCCTATTGAATGTCAGCCGCAGGCCGTTTACGCAAATAGCTGATTTTTAACTTTGCTTTACCGCTTTCGTTATTTTGAGCGCCACAGCGGCTCGCAGATACTGAGGAAAATTTCCTACAGCGAGCCGCAGCATGTCCTCAACCCAACGCCACAGCCACTATCTGCATTCTGCCCAGCGCAACTGGATCCGGCAGCTTAACCGGCGCTGGTACTGGCGGCTGGAGCTGCCGACCTGGGGCATTATGGCTGCGGTCTACGGCGGTTGGTTTGGCGTGGTGCAGTACTGGCAGACGCTGGGGCCGTGGCTTGGCACACCGCTGCTGATCCTGCTGACCACCTGGTATATGTCGCTGCAACATGAACTTATCCACGGCCACCCAACGCGCTGGCCGCGAGTCAATCAGCTGTTTGGCCTGTTGCCGCTGGCGGTCTGGTATCCCTACGGTCTGTATCGCGATTCGCATATTCAGCACCACCGCAACGAACACCTGACCGATCCGCATGAAGATCCCGAAAGCTATTATTTCAGCCAGGCCCAATGGCGGCGTTTCCCACGGCTGTTTCCGCTGTTGGCGAAGGTACGCAATACGCTGGTCGGGCGCATTGCGCTTGGCCCGGCGCTGGATATTGCCGCTACGTTGGTCAACGCACTGAAGGCTATCGTCGCCGGCGAACTGCGCACGCTGGCGATGTGGCTGGTGCACCTGCTGCTGTTGGTGGCGGTGCTGGGTTGGCTGCAACGGCAGGGCATTGGCGCGGCGTTCTACCTGTTGGCCGTCAGTTACCCGGCGCTGGCGCTGACCAAGGTGAGATCGTTTTTTGAGCATCGCGCCGTTGAAGCTCCGCAGGCACGTTCTATTATTAATGAGGCGGCGTGGCCGTGGCGGCTGCTGTTTCTCAATCTGAACTATCATTTAGTTCACCATGATCTGCCCGGCTTGCCGTGGTACGGTTTACGGGAAGTGTATCTGGCGGAGCGCGGCGCGTACCGGCAGCGCAGCCAGGGATTTGTGGTGCAGGGCTATGGCCAATGGATGAGTGACTACGCGTTTACCCCGGTTGCCGTTGAGGTTCACCCTTTCAGCGGCGGTGAAACGCCGGCGGTGCACCAGCGCGAATATGACGCCTGGCCGGCAGAGACATTGATTGCGCGATGGAAGCGCGTTTCTCAGGATTTTCCAATCGATCTGGCCAAATAGCCGGAAAACACATTACAAGAGGAAAAAGTATGGCTATCACTCCATCACGCGGACGTTTCTTTGCTCTGGCGTTGACCTTGCTCGCCGCGAGCGTCGGCGTGGCGCAGGCGGCCGATACGGTGCGCGTCGGGTCTAAAATCGACACCGAAGGTTCGCTGCTCGGCAACATCATCGTGCAGGTGCTGGAATCCAACGGCATCAAAACCACCAACAAATTGCAGCTCGGCACCACCAAGGTGCTGCGCGGGGCGATCACCTCCGGCGAGATTGACGTCTACCCGGAATACACCGGCAACGGCGCATTTTTCTTCTCCGATGAAAAAGATCCGGCGTGGAAAAACGCTCAGGCCGGTTTCGAGAAGGTGAAGAAGCTCGATTATGACAAGAACAAAATCGTCTGGCTCGCGGCATCGCCGGCCAACAACACCTGGACCATCGCCATCCGTCAGGACGTGGCGGACGCCAACCACCTGAAAACCCTGGCCGACCTGAGCAAGTGGATCAACGGCGGCGGCAAGTTCAAGCTGGCGGCTTCGGCGGAGTTTATCGAGCGCCCGGATGCTTTGCCGGCGTTCCAAAATGCCTACGGCTTTAAACTGAATCAGGATCAACTGCTGTCGTTGGCCGGCGGCGATACCGCCGTGACCATCAAGGCGGCGGCGGAGCAAACCTCCGGCGTGAATGCGGCGATGGCCTACGGCACCGACGGCCCGGTGGCGGCGCTGGGGCTGCAAACGCTGGAAGATCCAAAAGGGGTGCAGCCGATTTACGCGCCGGCGCCGATTATTCGCGAGGCGGCGCTGAAACAGCACGCCAATATCGCCGAACTGCTGCAGCCGGTATTTGCCTCTCTGGATGGCCCGACGCTGCAGAAACTCAACGCGCAGATCGCGGTAGAAGGCCAGGATGCCAAACAGGTTGCGGCCGCTTATCTGAAAGAGAAAGGATTTGTTAAGGGATAATGCCGATATTCCCCCTCTCCCCTTGGGAGAGGGGCGGGATACGGCCCACCAGACATGGAGCCGGAGAGTTTCTTTGATTATTGCCGTAAAAAACCGCGTTTTACTGACATTGCTTATCCTGTTGCTGCTGGCCGCATTTGGCCTGCCGTTTCTCAGCTATGCCCCCAATCGCCTGCTGTCGGGCAAGCCCATTTCCCTGATCTCCCTGCTGCATGGCCCGGCGTTGTGGCTGTTGGCACCGATGCTGGTGCTGGCGGCGCTCAGCCTGTTGGCGCCGAGCAGGCGCAACGCATTGCTCACCGCACTGGCCGCTTCGGCGTTGCTGACGCTGGCCTTCTGGCTGAGCGGCCATGCCGCGCAACAACTGGCGCAGGAAGGCTCCAAACTGGCGCGTACCTCCTGGGGCAGCGGTTGCTGGTTGATGTTGGCGCTGAGCCTGCTGATGGCCGCGGACGCCATGACCCGTCTTGCTGCCTCGCACCTGTGGCGTATCCTCGGCAATCTGCTGGTGGTGCTGCCTGCGTTAGCGTTGCTGTTTGGGCATCAGTTGGATCAGCTTTCGTTGCTGAAGGAGTACTACAACCGGCAGGACGTATTCGACGCCGCGCTGTTGCAGCACCTGACCATTCTGCTGGCGACGCTGGTGCCGGCGCTGCTGATTGGCGTGCCGCTCGGGGTGCTGTGTTTTCGTTCCCGTCGCTGGCAAACGCCGATCTTCTCGACCCTGAACATTATCCAGACCGTGCCCTCGATTGCGCTGTTTGGTCTGCTGATAGCGCCATTGGCCGGATTGGCGACGGCGGTACCCTGGCTGGCGGAGCACGGCGTGAGCGGTATCGGCATGGCGCCGGCGATCGTTGCGCTGGTGCTGTACGCCCTGTTGCCGCTGGTGCGCAGCGTGGTAGCCGGGCTGCAAAGCGTGCCGGCCAGCGTGATCGAGTCTGCCCGCGGCATGGGCCTGACGCGCGGGCAGATTTTCTTGCGCGTGCAGTTGCCGCTGGCGTTACCGCTGTTTCTGACCGGCGTGCGCATTCTGGCGGTGCAAACCGTCGGCATGGCGGTGGTGGCGGCGCTGATCGGTGCCGGGGGGTTTGGTGCCATCGTCTTCCAGGGTCTGCTCAGCAGCGCGCTGGATTTGGTGCTGCTGGGGGTGATCCCGGTGATCGTGATGGCGGTAATCGTCGATTCGCTGTTTAAATTTATGGTTTCATTATTGGAAGTGTCACGCCGATGATTCACTTTAACCAGGTCAGCAAGATTTTTCAGGGTAAGCCGGCGGTGGACGACCTTACGCTGCAGATTGCCGAGGGCGAGTTTGCCGTACTGATCGGCACCTCGGGTTCCGGTAAATCCACGACGTTAAAAATGATCAACCGGCTGATCGAGCACGATCAGGGCAAGATTTATTTTGCCGGCGAGGAGATCCAGAAATTCAAACCGCAGGATCTGCGCCGTCGGATGGGCTATGCCATCCAGTCGATTGGCCTGTTCCCGCACTGGACGGTGGAGGAGAACATCGCCACCGTGCCGCAACTGCTGAAATGGCCGCGGGCGCGCATCCGTGACCGGGTGACCGAACTGCTGGAGCTGTTGCACCTGGAGCCGGATCTGTTCCGCCGCCGCTACCCGCACCAGCTTTCCGGCGGGCAGCAGCAGCGGGTTGGAGTAGCGCGGGCGCTGGCTGCCGACCCCGAGGTGCTGCTGATGGATGAGCCTTTCGGTGCGCTGGATCCGGTGACGCGGGCGGCGCTGCAAACGGAGATTGCGCGCATTCATCATCTTTCCGGGCGCACCATAGTGCTGGTGACGCACGACATCGACGAAGCGCTGGCGCTGGCGGACCGCATCGTATTGCTCGATCAGGGGCGTATTGTGCAGCAGGGTACGCCGCTGGAACTGCTGACCGCGCCGGCCAACGATTTTGTCCGCGATTTCTTCGGCCGCAGCGATCGCGGCATCAAGCTGCTGTCGCTGGGAACGGTAGCGGAGCGCGTGCGTCCCGGCAGTGCCGACGGTGAGCCGATCGCTGCCGCCATGAGCCTGCGGGAAGCCCTGTCGGTGTTTGTGGCGCGCGGCAGCGAACGTTTACCGGTGGTGGGTGAACAGGGCGAAGCGCTCGGCGTGCTGCATTTCAACGATCTGATTAGCCAAAAGGCGCTGTCATGAGTGCGCAGCGTTTCACGCGCTGGCTGCGCGATCCGCTGCCCTGGACCTTTGCTTTGCTGCTGGCGCTGGTGTTTGGCATGAATCATTTGCACGGGCTGTTCGCCGCCTGGTTCCCCGATCTGGACCGGCCGGTCTATCAGCAAGACAGCTTTATCTCGCTGGTGTGGGCGCATCTGTTGCTGGTGGCGGTTTCCAGCCTGATCGCCGTGGCGATTGGCGTGGCGGCCGGGATCGGCGTGACCCGCCGGGCCGGCAAGGAGTTCCGCTCGCTGGTGGAAACCCTGGTGGCGGTCGGTCAGACCTTCCCGCCGGTGGCGGTGCTGGCGGTTGCCGTGCCGGTGATGGGCTTTAGCGAGCAGCCGGCGATTATTGCCCTGGTGCTGTACGGCCTGCTGCCCATCTTGCAGGGGACGCTGGCGGGGATCGAATCGGTGCCCAGCGCCACGCGCGAGATTGCGCAGGGGGTGGGGATGAACGCCAGGCAGATCCTGTGGCGCGTCGAGCTGCCGCTGGCGGCGCCGGTGATTGTCGCCGGTATCCGCACGTCGGTCATCATTAACATCGGCACGGCGGCGATCGCCTCCACCGTCGGCACCAAAACGCTGGGTTCGCCGATCATCATCGGCCTGAGCGGTTTCAATACCGCCTATGTGATCCAGGGCGCAGCGGTGGTGGCCTTGCTGGCGATCATCACCGATATGCTGTTTGAGCGCTGGGTGCGCTATCTCACCGCCTGGCGTCAGCAGACGCCGGCGGATCCTTCTGTGGGGTAAGGGACATGAAGCAGGTATCTTTGCCGATGTACGGCGTTACGCATCAACCGGCCGAGGCCTTTTGGCAGGTGCTGCGCGAAAAACTTCAAGATTTGGGGCTGGCGGATCTGCCGCCGCAACTGAGTTGGCCGCAGGATTTGGCGCGGCACTGGCAGCAGGACGATGTCTTGCTCAGCCAGACCTGCGGTTATCCGCTGGTCAGCAGCCTGCCGCAGGTACAACTGGTCGGCACTTATCACTATCGCGTCGAGGGTTGTGAGGGGCCGGAGTACAGTAGCTGGTTGGTGGTCCGCGATGATGAGCCGGGCGAAAGTCTGGCGGATTTTCGCGGCCGGGTAGCGGCCTATAACAGCACCGATTCGCAGTCTGGCCATAACAGCCTGCGCGCCCTGATCGCGCCTTTGGCGCAAGACGGAAAATTCTTCCGCGCCGCCATTGCCTCCGGCGCGCATTATCAATCGCTCAAACTGATCCAAAACCGCGAAGCGGACATTGCGGCCATTGACTGCGTCAGCCTGGAATTGCTCAAACGGGCGCAACCGCAGGCGCTGGCGGGGGTGAAAATTATTGGCCGGACGGCCGTCGTTCCAGGGTTGCCGCTGATTACCTCAGCGCATACGCCGCCGGAACAACTGGAAATATTGCGCGCCGGAGCGAAGGCGATGGTGGGGGAAGCGGTGAGCGACAGCCTGCTGATCGGCGATTTCACGCTGGTCCCCCGTTCGGCGTACCAAAAAATCACCGCACTGGAACGACAGGCCGCCGCGCTGGGGGTGACGGCGCTGTAGGCTTTCCCCCAGGCGGCGCTTGCCAAACTTACAGCAGGCCACCGCCGTCGATATCAATCACGCTGCCGGTGATAAAGCCGTTTTCCATTGCCAGCAGATACCCTGCCGCCACGTCCGCCGCCTGGCCGACGCGCCCGACCGGCAGCCCGGCGCCGATTTTGGCGAACATCGCCTGACGCTGTTCGGCACCTAGGGCATCGTAGGCTTCGGTGACGGTAACGCCGGGGCTGACCACGTTGACCCGTCGCGGCGCCAGCTCTTTCGCCAACTGTTTGCCCATCGCCTCCAGCGCCGCATTGATGCCGGTTTTAATCAACTGCCCGCTGAGGTATTTGCGCGACAGCTGGCCGGAGGTCAGGGTGATAGAGCCTTGCGGTGACAAGGTGGGCAGCGCAGCCTGAATGGCGCGTAATGCACCCCACAGTTTGACGTCAAAATTGGCCTGTGCCTCGTCAAAATCCGTATCCGCCAGCAGTTTGGCCTGGACGACCGGCCCGGCGGTGAACACCAGATGATCGAACTCGCCGACCTCGGCGAACAGCGCACGCAACGAACTTTCGTCGGTGACGTCCGCCTGCATTACCCGCAGGTTGCCGCCGTCGGCGGGCTGGTAGTGTTGCATGCACCCGGAACGGCGTGAGGCCAGCACTACGCTGGCGCCGTTTGCCACGGCGGCGTAAGCGACCGCCGCGCCGATACCGCTGTTACCGCCAAGGATCACCAGCTTTTGCCGGTTCAGGGAAGAAGAAGAGATGGTCATGATAGCGCCTCGATTGCCATGAATGTCGATGTTATCTATCATCAGGCATTGAAAATCCGTGAGCAATCAGCCTAAATGGCAAACACTTATAAATTATTTTTAATAATAGGCGTGACGCCAGGATCTCCATGACATCCTTTATCGATCTCGACGTGTTCGTTCGTACGGTTGACGGCGGCAGTTTTTCAGAGGCGGCACGCGCGCTGGATATCACCCCGGCGGCGGCCAGCATCGCGGTTAAAAGGCTGGAGCAGCGGCTGGGGGTACGGCTGTTGGTGCGTTCCACCCGCAGCCTGCGGTTGACGGAGGAAGGGCGGCGTTATCTTGATAGCGCCCGGCTAGCGTTAGGCGCGTTGGCGGAAGGGGAGCAGGCGATACGCGAGAAACACCAGGGGCTTTCCGGCGTGCTGCAAATTTCTGCGCCGTCGGATTTTGGCCGCAACCTGTTGTTGGGGTGGCTGGACGAATTCAAGCTACAGCACCCGCATATTCAGCTGCAATTGCTGATTAACGATCGCCAGGCCGATCTGTTTCGCGAGCCGGTAGACATTGCGCTGCGCTTTGGCCAACTGGCGGATTCTTCGCTGGTGGCGCTGCCCATTTTGCCGCAGCACCGGCGCTTAATCTGCGCCAGCCCGGCTTATCTGCAACGGTATGGCGCGCCGCAGACGCCGGCAGAACTGGCGCAACACGGTATTCTGATTTATCAGCCCAGCGGGCGCAGGCAGGCCGAATGGCGCTTGTGGCGTGGGGATGAGTGCATTGAAGTGCCGGTGAACGGCCATTATTTTACCGACGACGGCGAGGTGGCGCGGCGTTGGGCGCTGGCCGGGCACGGTATTGTCCGTAAATCGGCTATCGATGTGGTGGCGGATATTCACGCGGGGCGTTTGGTGCAGCTATTGCCGGAATGGCAAAGCGACGCGGTGCCCATCAGCCTGGTGTGTCCGCACCGTTCGCAGGTGTCGGAGCGCGTCAGGCTGTTGCAACGCTTTTTACAGCAACGTTGCCAGGGCTGGATGGAACATCACTTGGCCTGAATGCTGTCCGCCGGAGCCGTGCTGACGGCGGCATCGCTGGTGGTAGTGCTCTCTTCGAGCGGCGTGGTGGAACGGGTGTACATATTCAGCCCCGCCAGGAATACGCCACCCAACGAACCAAAGGCGGCCAGGGCGATAACGATGATAAAGGCTTTTTTCAGCATAGGAATAATTTCGCAGGTTGTTTGGAACAGCGGGAATTATAGACCCTTTGTCGGGTGAAACAAGACGCATTTTTATACCCGTGGGCTTTCCTGCCGCCGCTTTGTTGACGGCGGCATAAGGGCGAATATCTTCGCCCCGAGTCAGGCTATTTTCTGTTTATACGGCTTGCCGGGCGGGTGAACAGGTATTTTCCCAGCGTCACCAGCACCACCGCCGCGACGATAATCACCAGCGCGGCCCATTCACGCGGTGCCAGCGTCTCGCCGGCGAAACCGATGCCGAGCAACACGGCCACCACCGGGTTAACGTAGGCATAGCTGGTCGCCACCGCCGGGCGCACGTTTTTCAGCAAAAACATGTAGGCGCTGATCGCCAGCATGGAACCGAAGACGATCAGGTAACCCAGCGCGAAGAAGCCTTTGGCGCTGGGCATCTGCGTGAGGCGTTCGCCGCTCAATTGGCTGACCGCCAGCAACACCACGCCGGCGACCAGCATTTCCGCCGCGCCGGCCATCGGCCCGGCGGGGAGTGAGATGCGTGACCCCAGCACCGATCCAAACGCCCAACTGGCGGAGGCCAGCAGGATGAGCAGCGCGCCGGTCGGGTTGCCGACCAGGTTATTGCCGGTATTCAGCAGCACGATCCCCACCAGGCCCAGCGCAATGCCCGCCCATTCCAGTTTGGTATTGCGCATGCCCCACAGCAGGCTGAAACACAGGGTAAACAGCGGTACCGTCGCCACCATCACCGCGGCAATGCCGGAAGGCACGTTCTGATGCTCCGCCACGGTTACCAGGCCGTTGCCCACCGCCAACAGCAAAATGCCGATGGTGCCGGCGGCCAGCCACTGCTTTGGCGTTGGCAGGGCATGGCCGCGCAGCGCCAGAAAACTGAACAGCACGATCCCGGCGACCAGAAAGCGGATACCGGCCATCATCAACGGCGGCCAGCTCTCTACGCCCAGACGAATCACGAAGTAGGTCGACCCCCAAACAATATATAACGTGAACAGCGCCCCGATTAACGGCAGGACGTTACGGCTATTTTGGCTAAGCATGGGTTTTTATTCTGCAGGGAAGGTTATTATTAGAGGACTCAGTAAACCCGATCGGGTGGAGGATAAGCAACGCTTTTCAGTAGTTTTTTAATGGAGAAAGGGCCAGTGAAAAAGCGATATTCCACCGAATGGCAGGCAACCCGCGCGGTTACGGGGCTGGCTTGTTCAGACGCGGCCAACTTACGGCGGGCAGAAAGACGGACCAACCGACAGAAAGCAGCAACAGCATGATTTCCGGCGCGGTGCCCGGCTGTATTGCACCCAACTTCCAGCCGATAATGCCTGCCAGCGGCCCGGCGATGGAACCCAGGACCGCCAGCGGCAAAGGGGCGGCTTTGATCAGATCCAGCAACCAAAACCACCAGCAGCCAAAGGCCAGCCACAGGGCAACCATCCATAACGGCAACAGGCTGTGGCCGCTGAAATGCAGCACGCCGGCGTAGTTCCACAGGCTGTCCATCAGGATACCTGTCAGGGCGGTCAACAGCGCCCATCGCCGCCGGTGCGCCGGGGTAAAGATGAGCGCCAGCACCGCGCCGGCCAGCAGTACGGCATTGACCCTATCGCGGCCCAGGACCGCCAGCAGCCAAGCGGCGTTGATCCCCAGCGTCGCCAGCCAGAATCCGGCGTGCGGTTTCATTGCAGGTTTGCCCAGTACATGGGGGAGGGCCAGCTTACAGCAGCGAGATGCGATAAGCGCAACGGCGCGCGCCGGCCAGGATATGCTCGGATCGCTCAACCTGCGCCTGCAACACCTCGGTGAAAATGCTCAGTTCAGCGCGGCAGAATCCCTGACAGACGGTGGCGGCAGCGCAAATCGGGCAGTGATTTTCCACCAACAGAAATGTGCCGTCTTCCTGGGTGCGCCATTCGGCCATGTAGCCTTCGCGGGTACGGATGGCCGCCAGGCGCGCGACGCGCTCTTGCAAATCGGTCGCGCCGATCATCGCCTGTTTGTAGTTAATGCGCGTTTCCTGTTCACGGGTGTCGATCAGCAAGTCAATCGCCTGTTCGCCCAGTTTGTCGCGCACGGTGCGCAGCAGTTGCACCGTCAATTCGGAATGGGTATCCGGAAAACGCGCATTGCCGGCGACGGTCAGGTGCCACAGCTGCACCGGGCGGCCGACGCCGCGTGTTTCCGCCACCGCTTCAACCAAGCCCTCTTTCGCCAGCTTGACGAACTGCTGGCGTGCGGCTTCACCGGTGGTACCAAGGACTTTTCCTGCATCAGACGCCTGTTGTGGGCCGCGGGTTTTCAATAGCGTCAGCAAACGGTCACTGACCGACTGTGTGGTACCATCGCTATTTTCCAAGTTTATTCTTGACATATTTCTCCGCCTCACCCTACCATTATTCCAAGTTAATGCTTGTTAAATTTAACGCAATATCATCCGCAACTCAATGCCATTACTCTGAAAACAGGACGACAACCGTGATAACTAACGATGATAGTCGCTGGAGCGATCTTTTCTCCGGTAAAAATGGCGCCAGCGCGATTGCGCTCTCACTCGGCGTAGCGCTGCACGCCATCAATATTCTGGTCGCCACCACCATTTTGCCCTCAGTGGTGCAGGATATCGGCGGCCTGAATCTCTATGCCTGGAACACCACGCTGTTTGTGGTGGCGTCCATTCTCGGTTCTGCGTTATCTGCGCGGTTGCTCAGCGGCTATGGCGCACGCAGCGCCTATCTGGTGGCGTCGCTGTTCTTTATCGCCGGAGCCATGCTGTGCGCGCTGGCGCCGTCGATGCCGGTGATGCTGATCGGCCGAACGGTGCAGGGGTTTGGCGGCGGTCTGATCTTTGCGCTGTCCTACGCCATGATCAATCTGGTATTCGAGCAAAAGCTGTGGCCGCGCGCGATGGCATTGGTGTCGGCGATGTGGGGCATTGCGACGCTGGTGGGGCCGGCGGTGGGCGGGATTTTTGCCGAACTGAACGCCTGGCGCTGGGCATTCGGCATTCTGTTGCCGATCATGGTGCTGTACGCCGGTTTCACTTTCCTGATCCTGCCCAAGGGTAAACCGCAGCAACGGGCGGCGCCGTTGCCGGTGGCTCAGTTGCTGCTGTTGGCGACGGCGGTGCTGGTGGTATCTGCCGGTAGCCTGGCGGACAGCGCGTGGATCAATCTAGGCGGCATTGCTCTGGCGCTGCTGTTGATGGCCTGGCTGATACAGCGCGAAGCGCACTCTCGCGCACGGCTGTTGCCGCATGGCGCTCTGCGTCGCGGCTCCCAACTGGCCTCGCTGTATATCACCGTCTCCCTGCTGGTGGTAGGCATGACCAGCGAAATCTTCGTGCCTTACTTCCTGCAAACCCTGCATGGTCAATCGCCGCTGATCTCCGGCTACATTGCGGCCACCATGGCGGCGGGGTGGACGCTGTCGGAGATCCTCAGTTCCGGCTGGCGCAGTGCGGGCATCCGCCGGGCGATCGTCAGCGGGCCGCTGTTCGTGCTGGTGGGGTTGTTGGCGCTGGGTATTTTGATGCCGACCCCTTCCGGCGGCCACTGGCTGGCGCTGACGCCGATCGTTATCGCGCTGACGCTGGTGGGATTCGGCATCGGTTTCGGCTGGCCGCATCTGTTGACGCGTATCCTGCAGGTCGCCCCTGAAGCGGATAAGGATATCGCCGGCGCATCCATCACCACGGTGCAACTGTTTGCCACCGCCTTTGGCGCGGCGCTGGCCGGGATGATCGCGAATCTGGCCGGGCTCAATGAGCCGGGCGGGGCAGTGGGGGCGGCCAATGCCGCACGCTGGCTGTTCCTGTTGTTTGCCCTGGCGCCATTGCTGGCGATGTTCAGCGCCTGGCGCTGTGCGGCAATCGCGCCGCCGGCCGACGAGACGGGCAATTTTGTACAAAACCATCCGTCCACTGAATGATAGAATAAACTTCATTCAGCGGAGGCGGATATTATGGTGGACAGCGCAGGGCGTAACGCTCGTCGGGAGCAGGCGAGCTTCATGCACGTCGACGAACTCGGCGGGTTGGGGGTGCTGCAGGCTACCTATCGCCGACAGACTTTCTCGCGCCACAGCCACGAAGGCTTCTGCGTAGGGGTGATCGACGACGGCGCCCAGCGTTTTTACCGGACCGGCGGTGAGCACGTGGCGCCGCTGGGCAGCATCATTCTGGTCAACGCCGACGATATCCATACCGGCAGCGCCGCCAGTGAAGACGGCTGGTCCTATCAGGCGATGTATCCCACCCCGGAGTTGCTGGCGTTTCTCTCGCGAGATTTGAAAACCGGCGCCGGGGCAACGCCTTATTTCCCTCGTCCGGTGATTCACGATGTTGGCCTTGCCGGCCAACTGCGGCTGGCGTTCAGCCTGCTGCGCAGCGATGAAAACCGTCTGCTGAAAGAAACCATGGTGTTTTCTGCGCTCACCTGGCTGATGCTGCGGCACGGTAAAAGCCGCATCGAACCCGCGCCGCAGAGTAAAGCGCAGCGCCAGGTCACGCAGGTAAAGGCTTTTCTGGATGATTTCCCCGAGGCGGACATTTCGTTGCTGGAGCTGGCGGAACGGGTGGCGCTCAGCCCTTACTATCTGCTGCGTCAGTTTCAATTGGCCACCGGTTTGCCGCCGCATGCTTACCAAATCCAGGCCCGGCTGCGCAAGGCGCGCCAAATGCTGAAGGCCGGCCATGGCGTGCTGGACAGTGCGCTGAGCAGCGGTTTTCACGATCAAAGCCATTTCCACCGCCATTTCCGCAAATCGATGGGCATCACGCCCGGCGACTATGTTAAATCGCTGAAATAGCCGCGCAATCCTGTGCAATACCCCGGAAGCATCCTGCCGTAGGCTGTGCCTTCAAACGAAGGAGAACAGCATGACGCACTTATCAATCCTCACCGAGCCGCCGGTGTCCCGGCTGCGCCCGGCGCTGCAAGGGGCGGCGGCGATTCTGCCGCTGTGTCTGGCGGTATTGCCCTGGGGCATCCTGGCGGGGTCGATGGCCATCCAGAGTGGCCTGACGGCGGCGCAGGGGCTGGGCATGTCGGCCATTGTCTTTGCCGGCGCCTCGCAACTGGTGGCGATGGGCATGATCAAAGGCGGAGCGGGGTTGCTGGCCATTTTGGTCTCGACCTTTTTTGTCACCGCCCAACATTTTTTGTATGGCCTGCGGCTGCGGGAAAGCGTAGCGCCGCTCCCCTTGCGCTGGCGTTTGCTGTTGGGGTTCCTGTTGACCGATGAGCTGTTTGCCCTCACCGGCAACCAGGCGCCGGCGCGCTTTAACCGCTGGTACGCGCTGGGTGCCGGGCTGACCTTTTACCTGAGCTGGATTTTTTTCACGCTGTTGGGCGTGCTGGCCGCCGGCAGCGCCGAGGATCTGGACCGTTATGGCCTGGATTTCTCCATTGCCGCCACGTTTATCGCCATCGTGGTACCGATGATCCGCAGCCTGCCGGTGCTGGCGTGCGTATTGACTGCGTTGCCGCTGTCGGTAGCGCTGCATTATTTTCAGGTGCCGGGCGCGTTGATTATCACCACCGTCGCGGCGATGGGCGCCGGCATGCTGTGCAGCAAGGGGCGCCCATGATTTGGCTGACGATAGTACTGATGGGCCTGGTGGTGTTTTTCAACCGTTACTGTTTTCTGGCACCGGGCCTGCCGGTGCGGCTGTCGCCACGCTTCAGGCGCCTGCTCAGTTTTTCCGTGCCGGCGGTGCTGACGGCGATCTGCGGGCCGATCCTGGCTTTCAGCGGCGAGACCCTGCGCGCGATGCCGGATAATCCTTACCTGTGGGGCGCGCTGTTTGCGGTGATACTGGCATTTTTCTTGCGCAATATGTTGGCGGTGGTGCTGCTGAGCATGCTGATTTTTATCGCCCTGTGCGGCCTGTTTTAAAATCCGATTGACGAATCCCTTATTTGAGATTATTTCTCTTATATGGGATTTATCATCAGGAGCACGAGAATGGATAACGGAATGGAAAGCGCCGATCTCCGTTTGGCGCAGCGGCTGTCTGACCTGCGTCAGCGGCAGAGTTGGTCGCTGGAGGAGTTGGCGCAGCAAACCGGCATCAGCCGGGCGACGTTGTCGCGGGTGGAACGCGCGGAAACCAGCCCGACCGCTTCGCTGTTGAACAAGCTGTGCTCGGCGTATGGGCTGACCATGTCACGCCTGCTGAGCGAGGTCGAGGATGAACCGCCGGAACTGTTGCGTCGTGAGCAGCAACCGGTGTGGGTCGACCGCGCCAGCGGCTTTCACCGCCGTTCGGTATCGCCGCCCGCCGCGCTGTTCAAGGCGGAGTTTATCGAAGGCCGGCTTGAAGCCGGGGCTGAAATTGCCTATGACGCGCCTTCGGTACATGCGCTCGAGCACCATCTTTGGCTGTTGGAAGGCCGGCTTGAGCTGACGCTTGAGGACCGCACCTTCCAGCTTGAGCCGGGCGACTGCCTGCGTTACCGGCTGTTCGGCGCTTCTAAGTTTGCTGTGCCCGGCACCGTGCCGGCCCATTATACCCTTGTTATCTGCAGGCCCTAATCATGATTGAGATACAGCAACTGAACGCCGACGAGGTACAAAACGCTCTTCCCGAGCTGGCCGAGATGCTGCAAGCCAGCGTATCGCAAGGCGCGAGCATTGGTTTTGTCATGCCTTTCACCCTGGAACAGGCGCAGGCGTTCTGGCACCGTCTGCTGCCGGCGATTGAGCGTGAAGACAGGATCCTGCTGGTCGCCCGGCAAGCGGGGCGAGTGGTCGGCACGGTGCAACTGCTGCTGGACATGCCTGACAACGGCCGCCACCGCGCCGAGGTAGTGAAATTGATGGTGCATCCGCTGGCTCGCCGCCAGGGCATCGCTCGTGAGCTGATGCTGCAAATTCAGCAAAGGGCGATTCAGCATCAGCGGCATTTATTGGTGCTGGATACCCTGACCGGCGACACGGCCGAGGGCATGTATCGTCAACTGGGGTTTCAACTGGCGGGAAGCATTCCGCAGTACGCCCGAGCCAGCAACGGTAGCGCGCTGGATGCCACCAGTTATATGTACAAATTATTGTGACGCTCAGAATTGTACCCGCCGAGGCCGACAGCCCGGAGGCGCTGGCGCTGATGGCCGAGTTGTCGGCACGGCTGGCGGAAATTACAGGTGACAGCGGTTCGGCGTCGTTCGACGTGAGCGAAATGCGGGCGGCTAACGCCTGTTTTTTACTGGCGCGCAATGCGGCCGGTGTGGCCGTGGGCTGCGGCGCCTTCCGTTGGTTGGCGCCGGGGATTGCCGAGGTGAAGCGCATGTACATGCGTGAGGCCGGTGCTGGCACGGGCGGCCGTTTGCTTCGAGAGCTTGAACGGCAGGCTCGGCAACGGGGTTATCGGCAATTGTGGCTGGAGACTCGTCGGGTTAACCAGCGTGCCGTGAGGTTTTATCTGGCACAGGGTTATCAGCTGCGTGAAAATTATGGCCGTTATCGCGGCAATCCGCTGGCAGTGTGTTTCGAAAAAACATTGTGACTATGCCGCAGGCGCAACATCCCTGCGGCAATGCCACAAACGCGATTACTGCCCGTTCCAGGCCTTGATGGCCCGTTGGCGGATTTGCAACTTCTGCTCCGGCGTCAGCTTGTTGTAATCGCGGGCCATACCACTTTCCCAGTCGCCGTACAGCGGGTTAGGCAGCATGATAAACTCGGTGCCGAACTTGCTTTGATTATCGCTGACGAAGGCCCGACGTTGCGCGTTATCCTTGTGATAGGTCGCCGCGCCGAAGTCGTTCAGGTTGTCGCCGGCGTACACCACGATGTCATAGCCTGCCTGTTTGATGGCGTCAAAGCGCGCCTGCTTGTTGGACGTGTCGCTGCTGAGCAGCACGGTTTTTTCCGACATGCCGGTAAAGCCCAGTTTCTGCATATTGGCGACCGTAGCGGCGTATTCGGACACTTTGCGGTTGGAGACGTAGAACATCGTGCCCTGGTGGCTGTTGACGTAACGGGCAAACTGCACCGCGCCCGGCACGGCCCCCGCCTGTTCGGCCTGTGACCATTTCGCCCAGGTGGCGGCGGCGAACGGCTTGCCTTGCTGCGCCTGCCAGCCGGAATACGGGCTATTGTCCAGCAGGGTTTCGTCCAGATCGACCACCACGGCCTTCTTCTTGCCCGGCGCAGCCTTGGCCTGATCGAAGGCGCGTTTTCCGCTGTTGAATGCCTGGTGCGCCAACGCCTGATATTCACCGGACTGTTGGAACCAGTTCAGCGCCAGCACCGACTGGTCCGCCAACCGCTGCTGGGCCTGCAGATCGGTTTTCGGTGGCTGCGCGCAGCCGGTCAGCGTCAATAGCGCAATGCCGATAGCCGCGCCAAGGGTCATTTTCTGCATGTTTTCTCCTGCCCTACATAGAGGGATAACTGTCGGGTTGTTATTGTGCGGTATTCAACGTCATCGCCATCTCGAACTGGCGTAACGCGTCTTGTCGCCAGCCGAGCCGGTCAAAGAAGGGCGCTGCTACCTCGGGAACGTAAACGTTGGCCGCCAGCGGCAGCGGCGAAAAGTGTGCCTGCAACGCAGCCAGCAGCGCCCGGGCATGCCCTTTGCCGCGGTGCTGCGGCGGCACGTAGATCATGCGCAGGAAACACTTCTCGGCCCCGGCCTGCACCACCGCATAGGCCCGGCGGTCAAGGGTGAAGGCGTGCGGTTGGCCGGGCAGTTTGTAGAGCGATTCCGGTGCGATCAGCCAGGGTTGGTCGGTGGCGCCTTCGGCCGTCAGGCGGTGCGAGACGGTCAATGGATCAATCTCTTGCAGCATCGCTACGTCGGCGGTTGTCGGCTCATCGGCCTGGTGGCCAGTCAGGGTGCGGACGATACGCAGGCCAGCCTGGTGGTAGAGCGCCAGTGCGGCGTCATTGCCTTCGATCACCTCCAGCGACAGCCGACGATCGCCACGCTTATGCGCGTCGGCGATGATACGCCGCATCAGCGCTTTCCCCAGCCCTTTGCCGCGCATTTCCGGGCGGATGGACAGCGCCGCTACCCGGCTGTGCAGGCCACGGCGGCTTATCAGCGCCAGCGCCACCGGCTGTTGTTGGTGGGTGACGATAAGGCTGTCGTTCAGGCTGAGGTCTTCGGCGCCAAAGCGGCTGGCGAAGGTGGCGCCATCAATGACAAAACGCACAATGTAGTTTTCAAAACAGTGGCAGAGGATCTGCGCCAATTGGTCGCTGCTGTAGCGCAAGGCACTTTGATACTCGAACCGTCCATCGTTGTGCATGGCTTATTCCTGTGGGAAAGAGAGGCGATACCCGTCATCTTTCAGGCTGCAACCTTGTGGTCTGCAACGTGAAAGTCGTAGGGTATTACATCTAGACCCGATTGTTTTACAAGGCAAGTTTATGCGTGCGGTTACGGGATGCAGAGCGGGAATCGGGCAGGGGCCTGGGGGCAGAAAGCGCAAATGAAAAAAACCGGGCGCAGCCGCCCGGCGAAATAAATCTTTTCAAGTAGCCGAAGCTAAAGATTGCAGTGGTGGTTATTCGTCACATCAGAACTGGTAAGTCAGGGCGACGGCGACAACGTCGTCGGTTTTCAGGCCCAGCTTATTGTTGTCGTCGAGTTGGTTGATTTTATAATCGATATAGGTCGACATGTTCTTGTTGAAATAGTAGTAAGCGCCAACGTCAAAATATTTCACCAGGTCGGCATCGCCGACGCCTTCGATATTTTTCCCTTTAGACTGAACATAACCCAGCGATGGGCGCAGGCCGAAGTCGAACAGATATTGCGCAACCAATTCCACGCCTTCCGCCTTGTTGGCGAAGCCGCTAACGGAGGTGGAGTTGTTATTGATGGTTGCGGTGCCGGAAATAGGCACGATGTTATGGCTCTGCGAATAGGTCGCGGCCAGGTAAACACTGTTGTTGTCGTATTTCAGACCGCCGGCCCAGATATCGGCTTTATCGCCTTTACCGAAGGTGCCTGCTTTTTGGTCTGCAGTACGGTTGGAAGAGGCATAGGCACCGCCCAGGCTCAGACCGTCGATGATTTCGTAGCTGGAAGACAGGCCCCAACCGTCGCCGTTCGCCTTGCTGCCGGCGCGGCCATCGTTTTCGTTTTTGCCCTGGTACTGTACCGCGAATTTCAGGCCGTCGACCAGACCGAAGAAATCGTTGTTACGGTAGGTTGCCACGCCGTTGGCGCGGCCGTTCATGAAGTTGTCGGTTTTGACGTAAGCGTCATCGCCGAACTCAGGCAGCATATCGGTCCAGGCGCCCACGTCATAAATAACGCCGTAGTTGCGGCCGTAGTCGAATGAGCCGAGATCTTTGTATTTCAGACCGGCGAAGCCCAGACGGGTCTTGGTGTCTTTCGCACTGTCGGATTCGGCATGGTTAGCCGAAATCTGATATTCCCACTGGCCGTAGCCGGTCAGCATATCGTTAATTTGAGTCGCGCCTTTAAAACCGATACGCACGTAGGTTTTATCGCCATCATTGCCGGTATCGTCAGAGAAATAGTGCAGTGCTTTTACGCGGCCGTAAAAATCGAGCTTGTTGCCGTCTTTATTGTAGATTTCTGCTGCCTGTGCTGTCTGCGCAATTAAAAGTGCCGGAATAATAACGGCCAGAAGATTACGTTTCATGATTTACCCTGCTTTATTCGATTGAAAGACGCTTATCATCAGTTGTACTGCTGTTTCACTGTGCCGCCTCTTTGTTTGCGGCGAGGATTTTTTACCTCAGTTATGTGATCTATTTATGACAAAATATTCATTTCCATATCGAACGATTAAAAAAGTTGCATAAAGAGTGAATTTCTTCAACGGACAGGTGTCTGCGGCCAATTTACCGCTAACAATCTCTCTCCAGGTTTCCGGAAGAATCATGAGCGAGATTTATGCACCGCGCAGTTCCGAGCGCCGTTCCATGATCTAACTGTTCTGATTTTGTGGATTAAGACTGTCAAAAATCCCGATTTTCACCTGCCATGACGGCGAGTAGCTTAAGGCTATCCGTTAAACAGCAGGAGAAAATGATGCAACCTTCCCAACAGGCCGGCCAACAGGCGTTCGGCGATATAGCCCCCAAGCTGGCGCAGCTCAGCGACAGCGTATTATTCGACGACGTGTGGCAGCGGCCGGAGCTTGGCCCGCGTGAACGCAGCCTGATTACCGTCGCCGCGCTGGTGGCGCTGAACCGCGTAGAGCAACTGCCGTTTCACTTGCAACTGGCGCAACGCAACGGCGTGAGCCGCGAGCAACTTGCCGAATTGATCACCCATCTGGCGTTCTATGCCGGCTGGCCGGCGGCGGCTAGCGCCGTGGCGCGCCTGCGTGAATTGGAACAGGAGTAACGTTATGCCTTTCAGCCGCATTGCCTTGCATCAGGGAAAATCAGCGGAATATCTGCAAACCCTGTCCGACAGCCTGCATCAGGCGCTGGTCGACACCTTCAACGTGCCGCCGGCCGACAAATTTCAGGCCATCGATCAATACCGCCCCGGCGAGTTGATATACGACCGCGATTACCTTGGCGGGCCGCGTTCGGCGGATTATGTGCTGTTTTACATCACCATCGGCCGCCCGCGCGATACCGCCACCAAACAGCGTTTTTATCAACGGCTGGCGGCGCTGCTGGAGGAGAAGCTGCAACTGCGTCCGGAAGATGTGATGATCGTCATCACCACCACTCAACTGGATGAGTGGTCGTTCAGTGCGGGCCGTGCCTCAATGATTGAAACCCAGCCATAACTCGGGCTGACTCGGCCGGCGGTCTGTGGGACAATAGCGCCATCATTTCGTTTAGATATAGAGTTGAATGGCGCTCTCCCCCGCAGTAAAAGATCAGATTGGCCAGTGGTACAAAGCCCTGCAGCAACAAATACCGGATTTTATTTCCCGTGCGCCGCAACGGCAGATGATCGCCGAAGTCGCCAAGACGCTGGCCGGCGATTACCCGCGCCACCTGGCGATTGAGGCGCCGACCGGCGTCGGTAAAACGCTGTCGTATTTGATCCCGGGGATCGCCGTCGGCCGTGCGGAGAGTAAACCGCTGGTGGTCAGCACCGCCAACGTGGCGTTGCAGGATCAGATCTACAGCAAAGACTTGCCGCTGCTGAAAAAGATCATCCCCGATCTGAAATTCACCGGTGCCTTTGGCCGTGGGCGCTACGTGTGCCCGCGCAATCTGGCGGCGCTGAGCACCGACGTCAGCGAGCAGGGTGACCTTACGCTGTTTCTCGATGACGAACTGGCGCCGTCTAGCGGCGAAGAGCAGGCGCTGTGCCAAAAGTTGACCAAGGCGCTCAACCGCCATGAGTGGGATGGGTTGCGCGACCATTATCAGCTGTCGATCGACGATCCGCTGTGGAGCAAACTGAGCACCGACAAAGCCAACTGCCTGGGGCGCAACTGCCATTACATCCGCGAATGCCCTTTTTATATCGCCCGCAAAGAGATTGAAACCGCCGACGTGGTGGTGGCCAACCATGCGTTGGTGATGGCGGCGCTGGAAACCGAATCGGTGCTGCCGAACCCGAAAGAGCTGTTGCTGGTGCTGGACGAAGGCCATCATTTACCGGAGGTGGCGCGCGACGCGCTGGAGATTGACGGCGAAATCACCGCGCTGTCGACTAACCTGCAATTGGATATGATCGTGCGCCACGTCGAACAGTGCATGACGCAATACCGGCCGAAAAACCCGCCGGGGCTGGCAAATGACGAGCGGCTGAAAAATCACTGCGAAGAGTTGCGTGAGCTGATCCAGATCTTCGAACATCAGGTCAGCGCCTATCTGCCTACCGACAGCGTCATCGCCGAACACCGGTTTGAAATGGGCGAGCTGCCGGCGGAGATGGTGGAGACCAGTGCAAGGTTGTTTAAGCTGACCGACGCCTTGCGCGGGGTGGCGGAGTTCATCTTGAACGATCTCACCGAACAGACCGGCAAGCACGATATCGTGCGCCTGCACCGTTCGATCATTCAGATGAGCCGCACGCTCGGCTATCTGGAGGCGATGAGCAAACTGTGGCGGCTGGCGGCGCTGGACAAATCCTCCAACGCGCCGATCTCCAAATGGGTCACGCGCGACCTGCGCGATAACGTGACGCACCTGTATCTGCACTGCGTCGGCATTCGCGTCAGCGATCAGCTGGAAAAGTTGCTGTGGCGCAAAGTGCCGCACGTGGTGATCACCTCGGCGACGCTGCGTTCGCTAAACAGCTTTGCGCGCCTGCAGGAAATGAGCGGGCTGAGCGAAAAGGCCGGTGACCGCTTCGAAACCCTGTCCTCGCCGTTCAATCACGTTGAACAGGGCAAAATTGTCATTCCGAACATGCGCTTTGAACCGGCGATGGCCAACGAAGCGGAGCACCTGGAAGAAATGGCGCGTTTCTTCCGTGCCGAGCAGGCCAGCGGTAAACACAAGGGCATGCTGATCCTGTTCAGCAGCCACCGGGCGATGCAAACCTTCCTCAGCTACGTTACCGATCTGCGCCTGATGCTGCTGGTGCAGGGGGATCAGCCGCGCTACCGGCTGGTTGAAGAACACCGCAAACGGGTTGAAAAGGGCACGGCCAGCGTGTTGATTGGCCTGCAGTCGTTTGCCGAAGGGCTGGATCTGAAAGGGGAACTGCTGACCCAGGTGCATATCCACAAAATCGCGTTCCCGCCGATCGACAGCCCGGTGATCCTCACCGAGGGCGAGTGGCTAAAGTCGCTCAAACGTTATCCGTTTGAAGTGCAGAGCCTGCCCAGCGCGTCGTTCAACCTGATCCAACAGGTTGGCCGGTTGATTCGCAGCAATGAGTGCCACGGCGAGATCGTGATTTACGATCGCCGTCTGCTGACCAAAAGCTACGGGTCGCGGTTGCTGGCGGCGCTGCCGGTGTTTCCGATTGAGCAGCGCGAGGTGCCGGAAGCGGACAAGGCCCACAAGGCTGCGCTCAAGTCTGCCGCTGAAGCGGAGAAAAAAGACAAAAAGCGCAAGAACCCCTTTACCCGCCGACGCACGCGTTAATCACAGCAGCGGCGGTAAGCGGCGTTTCACCGGTGTGGTTTTGACGATCGAGGTGTTGCTTTGCGCCCGCTCGGCCAGCCGGTCGAGGATCTGGTCGAGCTGCTCCATCGAATGCGCCACCAGGCGCACGATAAAACAGTCCTCGCCGGTCACCTTGTCGCACTCGATCACTTCGGGGATATCCTGAATCATCTGCTCGACCTTCTTCAGCATGCCCGGCAGCGGCTTGATGCGCACCAGCGACTGAAAAGCGTAACCCAACGCCTGTAGATTGACGTTCAGGGTGTAGCCCTGGATCACTCCGCTTTCCTCCAGCCGCCGCAGCCGCTCTGAGGTGCTGGGCGACGACAGCCCAGCCCTGGCGCTCAGGGTTTTCAGCGACGCTCGCGCGTCCTCCGCCAGAATGGTCAGGATCTGGCGATCGATATCATCCATAAGCTCTCCATTAGGTATTTTGTTTATTATGCCTGCGATAAAAAGGCAGTTAAGCATATTGGCCTTTTTTATGCGATGGAAACCTGTGTGGAAAAACCTCAAGCTAAGGGCATAGGCTTAACCTTGAGGAAATAACCATGAATGCAGAGATAAAGCGCGGTTCGCTGGAGATGATCGCCGCAATGCTGATTTCCGGCACCATTGGCTGGTTCGTACTGATGTCCGGCCAGCCGGTGATCAATGTGGTGTTCTGGCGCTGTGCGGTGGGTGCGCTGGTGTTGCTGGCTATTTGCGGAGTGCTGGGCCAATTGCGGCGCGATTGCCTCACGCGCGTGACTTTGTTGTTGGCGGTAGCCGGCGGCGTGGCGCTGGTGATCAACTGGTTGCTGCTGTTTGCCGCCTACTCTTATGCGTCTATTTCCATTGCCACCGCGGTGTACAACACCCAGCCGTTTATGTTGGTCGCGTTGGGAGCGCTGTTTCTCGGCGAGAAACTCACCGCCCGCAAGCTGCTGTGGCTGGTCTTGGCGTTTGTCGGCATGATGCTGGTGGTGCTGGCTCAGCCCAAACAGGCCGGTGAGCAGAGCAACTACCTGATGGGTATTTTTTTGTCGCTCGGAGCGGCATTTTTCTATGCGCTGATGGCGTTAGCGGCCAAACGGCTGAAAGGCACGCCGCCGCATCTGATTGCACTGATTCAGGTGACGGTCGGCGTGGTGATGCTGTTGCCGCTGGTGGATTTCCACGCGCCGGCGACGGCCGGGCAATGGGGCATGCTGGCTACGCTTGGCGTGCTGCATACCGGGTTGATGTATGTGCTGCTGTACGGCGCGATCCAAAAACTGCCGACCAACCTGATCGGATCGCTGTCGTTTATTTATCCGATCGCCGCCATGCTGGTGGACCGGCTGGCGTTCGGTCATCGGCTGGTCGCGCTGCAGTTTGCCGGTGCCGCCATTATCCTGTTGGCGGCTGCGGGCATGAACCTGCTGGGAGAACGCAAGGTGAAATTAACGGCTACGCCAGGCGGCAAGCAGGCATCCGAACAGTGACAACGTCAGTAGTAACAGCATTACCGCTCGGTAGCCGTAGGCCGGGTAAATCAACGCAGCCAGTGCCAGACCTACCGCGCCGCCCAGGTTGTGCAGCGTCCAGGTGATGCCCAGCGCGCCGCCGCTTTGCGCTTCGTTGACGCTGCCGAGCGTCGCCATCACCAGCGGGCCGAGAATGCAACCCCAACCCAGTCCCATCAGAGCGAAGGCGCTGAGGAGCAGCGGCAACGGGCTGGCGGCGGTAAACAGACTTTGCAGCGCGGCGGAGGCGGCCAGCGCCGTAAAGCCGAGGATCAACGCCGGTCGTGGGCCGGATTTATCCACCCATCGACCTACCCAGGGCGAGATGAACGCCATCACGGCCGTGGTGGGTAACAGCAATAAACCCAGCATTACGCCCCCGTAGTGGCGGGTGCTTTCCAGATAGAAAGGCATCAGGAAAAAAGCGGCGCAGTAGAAGAAGGCCAGCAGCGCGCTCAGCAGGCAGACGCGCAGTAAGGCTGGGCTTCGCAGCAATTCCAGCGGCACCAACGGTGAATGCGCTCGGCGCTCGACCGGCAACAACAGGCCCAGCGCGGCCACCGCCAACGCGGTTGTCAGCAGGGTCTTGGCATTCAGCCAACCCCACTGGCCGCCCTGGCTGATGGCCAGCAACAACCCGGCGACGCCGACGATCAACAGCAACAGACCGGGAATATCCAGCCGTGCGCCTTGCTGTGCACGTGACTCCCGCACCGTTCCCAGACAGAACGCGAAACTCAGCGCGATCAACGGCACGTTCAACAGAAACACCCAGCGCCAGCCCAGCGAGCCGACCAACAGGCCACCGGCAACCGGGCCGATCGCCAGGCCCAGTCCGTTCACCGCCAGTAAAATACCGATGGCACGACCGCGCTGCTGCGGCGGCCAGGCATCGGCGACGATCGAGGTGGTAGCGGTGTACAACACGGCGCAGGCCGCACCCTGCACGAAGCGCCAGACATTGAGCAGCTCAATGCTGCCCGCCAGCCCGGCGCCCAGCGATGCGCCGGCGAACACCAACATCCCGCTGTACAGCACCCGACGGCGCCCGTACAAATCTGCCAGCCGCCCTGCGCTGACCATAAAGGCGCACAGCGCCATCACGAACAGCGCCATTACCCACTGCACGCGGCTCAGGCTGGTCGCCAGCTCGCGCTGAATGGCCGGGATTGTGGTATTGACGATAGTGAAATCGATACAGCCCAAAAAGCTGGCGATGCTGATGCCGATCAGCAATCGCCACAGACGGGGTGTGCCGGCTTCGGTCAGGACTTCGCTGCGTTCGCTCATGGGTTTTCCTCGGCTGAAAATAATGTGTTCAGTTTACTCAGCGCAGAGAGTAGCCAGTGGCGGCGTTTCATCGTTTAATAAGCGAATTAATATCGCCAATAGGGCAGCGCTCATGATCTCCAGCGAACGATTACATGCGATCCGCGCTTTTGTGCAGGCGGTGCAGGCCGGCGGTTTTAGCCGCGCGGCGGAACAGCTCGGGCTTTCCCGTTCAACCGTGGGTAAAGCGGTGGCGCGGTTGGAGCAGCGGTTGCAGGTGCGATTGTTTCAACGCACCACGCGCAGTTTGTCGCTGACTGACGAAGGGCAGCTGTTTTATGACGATTGCCTTAAAGCGCTGGCGGCGCTGGAAGCGGCGGAAAGCCAACTGGCAGCCCGAGCCCGCACGCCGGAAGGACGGTTGCGGGTATCGCTGCCGGTGCTGTTTGGCCAAAAATGGGTGTTGCCGCCGCTGTTGGCGCTGACGGACCGCTACCCGCAGTTGCATCTCGAAGCATTGTTTTCCAATCGGGCGTCAGATCTGGCGGAAGAGGGCATCGATCTGGCCGTGCGCATCGGTTCGCCCGGCGATGCGGCGGCCATCACTGCGCGCCAGTTGGGGGAGCAGAAGCAGATACTTTGCGCCGCACCGGCCTATCTGGCGCGGCAGGAGGAGCCTGGCGCGGTGGCTGAGCTGTTGCAGCATCAGGCGATCGGCATGCTGCGTGACGGACGTAGCCAGCCCTGGCAATTGCTGGACCCGCAGGGGAAAACGCAGCGGCTGCAACCGCCGGCCCGCCTGCGATTGGGGAATATGGAGGCGGTGCTGAGTGCCGCCTGCGCCGGGCACGGCATTGCCATGTTGCCGCGCTGGTTGGCGCACGACGCGCTGACGGCGGGAACGCTGCGGGAAATCCTGCCAGGCAGCTGTGGGCCGGGGCTGGCGATTAACGTCGTCTGGCTGAAGGGGACCGCGATGCCGCTACGGGTGAGGGTGGCGATCGACGCTCTGTTGGCGGCCTTCCTGCCCAAGGCTCCGTGGCAGTGATTTGGCGCTGGTAAAAGCCGATGGCGTGGCTATGATAAAGCTTCGCTCCCGTCACGTTCCCGCTCAGGTGATTTATGGTTGATGCTTCCACGCTTTTATTGTTTTCCGGCGCCTGTCTGGCGTTAACGCTAACTCCAGGCCCGGATATGCTGCTAATCGCTTCGCGCAGCGTCAGCCAGGGGCGCCGCGCCGGTTTCGCGTCACTGGCGGGGATCCAGCTCGGCACATACTGCCACGCCTTGGCGGCGGCGTTGGGCCTGTCGCAGCTGTTTGTCGCGGTGCCGCTGGCCTATGATGCGGTGAGACTGTTGGGTGCGGCTTATTTGCTGTATCTGGCGTGGAAAACGCTGCGATCGGGCAGCAGTTTACAGGCATCTTCCGGATTGGCGGCTGTGCCGACAGCGCGAATTTTTCGCCAGGGGCTGTTCACCAACCTGCTCAATCCGAAAATGGCGCTGTTCGTTCTGGCGCTGTTCCCGCAGTTTCTCGATCCGCATGCCGGTTCAGTGGTGGTGCAGATGCTGCTGCTGGCGACGGTACTGAATCTGGTGGGCCTGCTGATTAACGGCGGAGTGATCCTGGCGGTCAGCAGCATGAAAAGCCGTTTTGTCGGCCGCCGCTTCAGCGCGCGTTGGCCGAACTATCTGCTCAGCGGCGTGTTCGCCGGGTTGGCCTGCAAGCTGATTTTTGACAGCCGCAAATAGCTTTACGCCTGCAACAACGCCTCAAACGCCGCGCTGGCCGGGCATTGCGCCAGCGCGCTGTACATCACCAGCCGCAAATGATTTTCCTCATCGACAATAAACGACGCGTGCTCAAAGGTCACCTGACCGGCCCCCGGCACGTTAAAGGTGCGTTGCCCCTGGCAACGGCCGTGAATGTCATGCTGCTGCCACAGCTGGCGGAACTGCGGCGATACTTGCTCCAGCGCCTGTATCCGTTGCTGCATGGTGGCGTCATCGGGCGCACGGGCATAGTCGCGGCGAAAGCTGGCGAGGATTTGCGGCGCCTGCGCCTGCCACTCCACCAGCCGTTGGTTGAGCTGCGGATCGGCGAACAGCATCCACAGCATGTTGCGCTGCTCCGCCGGACGCTCGCCGATGGCGAACAGCCTTTCCGCCGCCGGATTCCAGGCGATGATGTCCCAACTCAGGTTCATCACGTAAGCCGGGCGCAACTGCAGGTCGTCCAGCAGGCGGCGCACCAGCGGTGAAACCTGGCACCACTGATGGCCGACCGGTACCGGCGGGCGCTGATGCGCCAGCAAAAACAGATGGTATCGTGCGGTCGCATCCAGCTTTAGCACCCGCGCCAGATTTTCCAGAAAATCCACCGACGCGTTGATTTCCCGCCCTTGTTCCAGCCAGGTGTACCAGGTGAGGCCCACGCCCGCCAACGCGGCAACCTCTTCACGCCGCAGCCCCGGCGTACGGCGTCGGTTACCGCTCGGCAAGCCGACAGCCTGCGGCGACAGTTTCTCGCGCTTCTGACGCAGAAAGTCCGCCAGATCCTGACGAGTTCGATTGAGGGTACGTGGCGGCATACGGCTGTCCTGTTGTTTTCAGTAATAGTATAAATGGCTATATAGTAACAGTTTAAGACATGTTCCATACTGCCGCCATCCTAATCTCGGAGGTGTTATGGAACAGTCATTATCTTGCGGCGATCGGGGCTTGCCTGGGTTGCCGGTGTTGTTGTTGGGCGGATTCGTGACGGTGTTTGACCTGTTTGTCGTGAACGTGGCGGCGCCGGTTGTCCAGCAGCAGTTCGCCGCCGATTTTGCCGGCGTGGGGCTGATTATCGCCGGCTATGAGCTGGCTTTCGGCGTGTTGTTGATAGCCGGCGGGCGTTTGGGCGATCGTTTTGGCCGTCGCCGGATGTTCAGCCTGGGCATGCTGGGCTTTACCCTGACTTCGGCGCTGTGCGGCATGGCTACGTCGCTCGGCATGCTGATCGCGGCGCGTTTTCTGCAAGGGGCGGCGGCGGCGCTGCTGTTCCCGCAGATTTATGCGCTGCTGCGCGTGTTGTATGGCCCGCAACAGCGGCGGCGCGCCTTTGCCTGGCTGGGCATGACGCTGGGGCTGGCGGCGATTTTCGGTCAGATCCTCGGTGGGTTCATTATTGAGGCTGATGTTCTCGGCAGTGGCTGGCGCATGATTTTCCTGATCAACCTGCCGATTGGCGCGCTGGCTTTGCTGGCGGCGCGGCGCATTCCCGAATCGCGCCTCGAGCAGGCGCAGCGGCTGGATGGCGTCGGCCTGCTGCTGGCCGCAGCGGGCTTGTTGTTGCTGTTAGTGCCCTTGCTGGAAGGGCCGTCGCGCGGCTGGCCCTGGTGGGTGTGGCCCGCGCTGGCAATGGCGGTGCTGGTACTCTGGTTTTTTGTGCGCTGGGAGCGCCGATTGGCGCTGCATACCGGAGATGCGGTACTCGATCCTGCACTGTTCCGGCAGGGAAGCTTTGGCCTTGGGGTCGCGGTGGTATTGGCCATTTACTCTACCGCTTCCTCGTTCTTCCTGTGTTTTGCGCTGTTGCTGCAGGCGGGGATTGGCCTGACGCCGTTTCAGGCCGGCAGCCTGTTCGCGCCCGCCAGCGTGGCCTTTATGCTGGCCTCGTTTCTGGCGCCAACGCTGGTGCAGCGCTGGGGCAACGGCGTTTTGGCCGGTGGTGTGGCAGTCTACGCCGCCGGGATGGCGTGGCTGATGGCACAGGTGCTGTGGGGAACGGCGTTGGCGGCGCCACTCTGGCTGCTGCCGGGGTTGGTGATCCTGGGGTTTGGACAGGCGCTGAGCATGACGCCGTTGCTTAATCTGGTGCTCGGGCTGGTAAAGGAACAGCAGGCGGGCATGGCAGCCGGGGTGATTTCCACCGTGCAGCAGGTGGGCGGCGCACTGGGCATCGCCGCCAGCGGCGCATTTTTTGTCCCGCTGTTGGCTGCGGGCGGCGGAGCGGATCGCTATGGGCAGGCATTTGCCGGCGCCATGATCTACAACCTGTCGGCGATGGGGGTGGCCTTTGTGTTGCTGAGGTGGATCATCCAACAACAGCCTAAACTGGCTCTTTAGCAAACCGCCGGCGGGTGTTATTGCTGGTGGCTTCTACTTGATGTCAAAGGAGCCAAACGCATGTATCAACCTGCCTCATTCCGTGAAGATGACCTGGAAGCCCAAATTGCGCTGGTGCGCGCCAACCCGCTGGGCATGTTGATCAGCCAGGGTGAGCAAGGGCTGGTGGCGGATCCGTTGCCGTTTTTGATTGATGCCGACGAGCAGGGAAACATCTGCTTGCGGGCGCACCTGTCACGCGCCAATCACCACTGGCAAGGGTTACTGGCGGTGCAGGAATGCCTGGTGGTGTTTCAGGGCGTTGATGGCTATATCTCGCCGGGCTGGTACGAAACCAAACGCCAGACCGGCAAGGCGGTACCGACCTGGAATTACAGTCTGGTGCAGCTATACGGCGTACCGACGGTAACCGAAGATGCGGGCTGGTTGCGCCGGCAACTGGCAGGGTTAACGGCGTTGCAGGAAGGGCGGCAGCCTGAACCCTGGGGGATTGACGATGCCCCGGCGAATTATATCGCCGCGCAGATCAAGGGCATTGTCGGTATCGAAATCGCCGTGACCCGGCGCGAGGGCAAATGGAAGATGAGCCAGAACCGTAGCCCTGATGACGTCGACGGCGTGATCGCCGGACTGCGCGCGGGTAATGCCGACCAGCAGCGGTTGGCGGATGAGGTTGAGCGGCGGCGTGGATAGGGTATGCTAATCCCAGACTGAATCAGGGGACGTACAGGCGATGGATTACACCAAAATTATCAAAGAAATAGGCCGTGGGAAGAACCACGCGCGCGATCTGGACCGGGAAACCGCCTTCCAGCTTTATCAGAAGATGCTGGCCGACGAGGTGGGTGAACTGGAGTTGGGCGGCATTCTGATCGCCATGCGCATTAAAGGGGAAGCCGAAGAGGAAATGCTGGGCTTTTACCAGGCGATGCAACAGCAGGTGATACGCCTGCAGGCACCGCAGGGGCGACCGATGCCGGTGGTGTTGCCCAGTTACAACGGCGCGCGCAAACAGGCTAATCTGACGCCGCTGCTGGCGTTGTTGCTGGCTCGCGTCGGCCTGCCGGTGGTGGTACACGGCGTGCTGGATGACAGCACCCGCGTCACCAGCGCGGAAACCTTCCGTGCGCTGGGCCTGCCTTGGTCGCAAGATGCCGCCCATGCCCAGCAACGTCTGGACAACGGCGAAACGGTATTTATCCCGGTCAATGCGTTATCCGCCCCGCTGGACAGGCAGCTTGGCCTGCGCTGGCGCATGGGGGTGCGTAACAGCGCCCATACGCTGGCCAAACTGGCGACGCCCTTCGCCGAGCAGGATGTGCTGCGCATTGCCAGCGTGTCGCACCCGGAATATGTCGGCCGCGTGGCATCCTTCTTTCGTCAGATTGGCGCCCGCGGGCTGCTGATGCACGGTACCGAAGGGGAAGCCTACGCCAACCCGCAGCGCTGCCCGCAGATCCATTACATCGTCGACGGTGAGCAGCAGGTGCTGTTGGAGCGGCCGGCACAGGACGAGACGCCAGAGCTGCCGGCGGCGAAGGATGCCGAAACCACCGCGCGCTGGACCGAACGTTGCCTGGCGGGGGAGGTGGCTATTCCGCTGGCGATCCAGCGCCAGATTGCCTGCTGTCTGCTGGCTGCCGGTGAAGTTGACAGCCTGGAACAAGGGTTGGCGCGTTTACGCAGCGCGTAAATCCCTTGGCTATACTGGAACATCACGCATATTGGCCGAAAGGATGGTTATGCAACAGGCTCTCGATTACTTCAATCAATTGAATCAGGACTACCTCGACGTTCACCGCGCCAAAGAAGATCTGTTCTGGCAGAACTATATGGGCACGGGCGGTGATGAGGTTTCGGCGCGCTTCTCGGCGGCGGAAAGCGCCTACAAGCGCTTTATCGGTGAACCGCGTCGGCTGGCTGAAATTCGCCGGCTGCTGGCCGGGCTGGAGATCCTGCCGCAGGATGCGCAGCGTGATGCGCTGCAACACGGGCTGAACGGTTGGCTGCGTTTCTTTGACTGCAACGCGATTGAAGATGCGCAGGCGCAAACGTTGCTGGATCAGATCATCAGCGCCGAAGCGGACCTTTATACCCGGCGCAAGGCCAACCCGGTCAGCCACCTGAATGCCGCAGGGCAACGGGTCAATGCTTCGCTCGGCGAGTTGTTGACCAATCAGGCCACCAATGAAAACGAAGACTGCCGCCGCAGCTCGCAAGACGCGCTGCGCGAGCTGGAACAGTGGCTGTTGCACAACGGCCTGCCGGCGCTGATTAGCCTGCGCAACCGCTTTGCGCGCCAGATGGGGTTTCGCAACTATTTCGACTATAAGGTGAACAAAACCGAGCGCATGACGCCGGAACAGCTGTTCGCCATCCTCGATCGTTTCGAGCAGCAGACCCGGGAGGCCAATGCACGCAGCTTGCAACAACTGGCGGCGGAGAAGGGTGCGCAGGCGCGGGAACCCTGGAACCTGCGTTTTGCCAGCGCCGGTGACGTGACCCGCCAACTGGATCCCTATTTCCCGTTTGCTCAGTCGCTGGAACGTTGGATCAACAGTTTCAAACGGCTGCACATCGGTTTTCGCGGCGCGCAGATGGATCTCGATCTACTGGTGCGCCCAGGCAAGTATGAGAACGGTTTTATGCACGGGCCGGTGCCGCCGTTTATCCAGCAGGGCAAATGGCTGCCGGCGCGGATTAACTTTACCAGCCTGGCGCAGCCGGATCAGGTAGGCAGCGGCGCTCATGGCCTGAACACCCTGTTCCACGAGGGCGGCCACGCCGCGCACTTCGCCAATATTTGTCAGAATGCACCCTGTTTCTCGCAGGAGTTTCCGCCGACGTCAATGGCCTATGCCGAAACCCAGTCGATGTTTTGCGACAGCCTGCTGGATGACGCCGATTGGCTGAAACGCTATGCGAAGAACGCCGCCGGCGAACCGGTGCCGGATGCGCTGATTGAGGCCAGTATCGCTGCGCGCCAACCGATGCGGGCCTTCAACGAGCGTCATATCTTGCTGGTGCCTTACTTTGAATGGGCGCTGTACCAGTGGGAGGATGAACAACGCACGCCTGAGGCGATTACCGCGTTGGCGCGCGAGGTAGAAAGCAAAATATTGGGTATCAGCGGCAGCCCGCGTCCGACGCTGGCGATCCCGCATCTGTTGTCATTGGAGTCGGCTTGTTCCTATCAGGGCTATCTGCTGGCGTTGATGGCGGTCGAGCAGACGCGACAATTTTTCCTGCAACGCGACGGTTATCTGACAGACAACCCGGCGATTGGCCCGGATCTGGCGCGCCACTACTGGTTACCGGGCAACGGCGTCAGCCACGACGATACGCTGCGCAGCCTGACCGGCGAAGGTTTTAACCCGGATTACCTGGCGCAGGCCTGTAACCAGACGGTAGCGCAGGCATGGCAGGAGGCGCGGCAGACCATTGCCGATGCTGCCGCCCGGCCGCAGCCGGCGGCGGATTTCGACCTGGCGGCGCATATCCGGGTGGTGGATGGCGATAAGGTGCTGGCGGATAACGCCGGGGGCGACGAGCAGATGTGCCGTGATTTCGCTGCGGCGATTAACGCTCGCCTGGGCTGACAACCCATTGAAAAAAGCCCGCCGATAGCGCGTATCGGCGGGCTTTTTTTATCTGAAACAAATGATTAGTTGTAGATGACCGCAGTGGCATGCATCAGGTTATTACCGCTGGTAGAAGTAATGGTAAAGGCTTTGGCGCCGGCCGCATCGGCTTTGGCCGCCAACTGAGCTTTCAGGCTGCTCAGGTCGGTAGCGCCGCTGGCGGTGATCACACCGGCTTTTTCGAACTGGGCGGCGTCTTGTGCGCTGACGTGTTCAGCGGCAAAAGAAGTGAAAGATACGGTAGCCAGAGCGATAGCAGCAGCAAAAGTTTTGATGTTTTTCATGAGAGTCATTCCTGTCAATTTTGTAAGGGAGAAAGGGAGTTGCCTTTCGATGGAGTGATTATTACGCAGTGACAGGCAGGATGAAATCGGAGAGTATTGATAATCTTTTTCAGATTTTTTGATCATTAATTTCCCCCTCGTTCTCCCGAGGGAGAACGAGGGGGCTTGTTCAGCGCTTCAGGGCATCCGGGCGCAGCAGATCGAAACGGTGTTGTTCCGAAATGCCATAGTAGGCGCTCGGCCCGCCGGCGCGCAGGATAGGTTCGGCTGCGGCGGTTTGATAAACGCCATGCTCGTCCAGCAACGCGGGGTCGATATGCACCGCGACCACTTCACCCAGCACCAGCCAGGTTTCCACCTTCTCGCCGGCGGCGCTTTGCAACTGAATGCACTGCGTCAGGCGGCATTCAAAGTTGACCGGGCTTTCCGCTACGCGCTCGGCCTTCACGCGCCGACCAGGCAGCGGCGTTACGCCGGCAAAGGCAAATTCATCTTCGCCGCGCGCCAGGCTGGCGGAACTGTTGTTCATGGCCTCGGCGAGCGGGCGTGTCGCCAGGTTCCAGACAAACTCTCCAGTTTCCACGATGTTCGCCACGCTGTCTTTCCAGCCGGTGCTGGCGAAGCCGATGATGGGCGGGCGGTAATTGAAACAGTTAAAGAAACTGTAAGGCGCCAAATTGCGTTGGCCGTTGGCGCCGACCGAGGAGATCCAACCGATGGGGCGTGGACCGACGATGGCGTTCAGCGGATCGTGCGGCAGACCGTGGCCTGCGGCGGGCTCATAGTAATAACGGGACTCACTGCTCATAAACGACCTGGTGTGGATAAACCGAGCTTTTATTTTGACGGGTTTCTCGTCGGCTGCAAGTTTGGCGTCGCTTTATGGTATCTTACGCGCCAGAAATGCCTTTAAAGAGAGCCCGTCACGGTGGAAAAAAAGAAAACCTTCCCGCAGCAGAAAAGCGGCCTGCACCCGCGCAACCGTCATCGCTCACGCTATGATTTTCCGGCGCTGATCGCCAGTTGCCCGGCGTTGGAGCCGTTCGTCAAACCGAATGCCTGGGGCGATATCTCGGTAGATTTCGCCGATCCGGCGGCGGTTAAAATGCTCAACCGTGCCTTGCTGCAACATTTTTATGGTATCGAACACTGGGATATTCCCGCCGACTACCTTTGCCCGCCGATCCCTGGGCGAGCCGATTACCTGCACCATCTGGCGGATCTGCTGGCCACCAGCAACGGTGGCGAGATCCCGCGCGGTAAAGGCGTGGCTATCCTCGATGTGGGTATTGGCGCCAACTGCATTTATCCGATCGTCGGCCTGCGTGAGTACGGTTGGCGGTTTACCGGTTCGGAGATCGACCCGGTATCGCTCAATTCGGCCAGGATGATCGTAGAGATGAACCCGACGCTGAGAAACAGCGTGCGTCTGCGTTTGCAAAAACAGCCGGAGCTTATCCTTAACGGCATTATCGGCGTGGCGGAGAAGTTTGACGCCACGCTGTGCAACCCGCCGTTCCACGGTTCAGAACAGGAAGCGCGCGCCAGTACCCGCCTTAAACTGCACAAGCTGGGCAAAGGCGAAGTGGCCGACAAGCCGATACAGAACTTCGGCGGCAAGAATAACGAACTGTGGTGTGAAGGCGGTGAAGAAGCCTTCGTGCGCAAGATGGTGGAGGAGAGCGTCGGCAAGGCGCAGAACTGCCTGTGGTTTACCTCGCTTATATCCAAAAATACTACTCTGCCAAGTATTTACCATGCGCTGAAGTTGGCGGGGGCGGTGGAAGTACGCACCATCGAGATGGCGCAGGGGCAAAAGATCAGCCGTTTCGTGGCCTGGACCTTCCATGACGCCGAGCAGCAGGCTGCCTGGGCGGCAGAACGCTGGCGTTAATTCCTCAGGCGCTGGCCAGCTAACCGGCGCCAATAAAACTTCGCATCTTCCTTTCAATTCTACTGCCGCAGCTCGTGTGCCCACGAGGGATCAATGACGCCAAGCGGCGAGGCATTGATCACTTTCCAAGAAAGAATCGTTGGAAACGGCGGACGCTGAACGCGCCCGCCGTTGAGCTGGGTAAATCAGGAGACGTGCTGCAGGAACTCTTGCAGACGCGGGCTTGGCGGCGAGTTGATCAGATCGTGCGGGTTGCCGTCTTCGGCTATACGGCCCTTGTCGATGAAGATCAGACGCGACGCCACTTTTTCGGCAAAGCCGACTTCGTGGGTCACGATCACCATGGTCATGCCTTCTTCAGCCAGATCTTGCATAACCTTCAGCACTTCGTGACGAAGTTCCGGGTCAAGCGCCGATGTAGGTTCGTCGAACAGCATCATTTTCGGTTTTACCGCCAGCGCACGGGCGATGGCCACGCGCTGCTGCTGGCCGCCGGACAGTTCGGAAGGGTAGTGATGCGCGCGTTCCGCCAGGCCCACTTTGGCCAACAGCTCACGTGCCAGCTTTTCCGCTTCCGACTTTTTCAGACCGCGTACACGGATCGGGCCAAAGGCGACGTTTTCCAGCGCCGTCAGGTGCGGGAACAGGTAAAACTGTTGGAACACCATGCCGGCTTCCTGACGGATCAGGCGATCGTCGACCTTGGGATCGTTGGCTTTCAGACCATCGACGAACAGATCGCCGCTGGTGATCTCTTCCAGTTTGTTGATGCAGCGCAGCAGCGTGGACTTGCCGGAGCCGGAAGGCCCGATAATCACCACCACTTCACCCTGGTTAATTTGCAGGTCGATATTGTGCAGCACTTGGGTTTGGCCAAAATGCTTGGAGACGTTTTTAAATTCAATCACAGGATTTTCATCCTTCTTTCCAGACGACGCAGAACGAAGCTCAGCACCAGGGTGATGATCAGATAGATAACCGCTACGGCGCTCCAGATTTCCAGCGCACGGAAGTTACCGGCAATAATTTCCTGGCCCTGACGGGTCAGTTCCGCCACGCCGATCACGATGAACAGCGAAGTGTCTTTAATGCTGATGATCCACTGGTTACCCAGCGGTGGCAGCATGCGGCGCAGCGCCAGCGGCATAATGACGTAGCGGATGGTTTCACGGCGTGACAGACCCAACGCCAGCCCCGCCTCGCGGAATCCGTTGTGGATCGACAACACCGCACCACGGGTAATTTCCGCAATGTAGGCGCCGGAGTTGATCATGATGGTGACCACCGCCGCGCTGAACGGGTCTATGCGTAAATCGCTGAACGCCATTGGCAGGGCGAAGTAGATAAACATCACCTGCACCACGATCGGCGTACCGCGGATAACTTCAATGAATACCAGAGCGGCATGGTTGGCAAGCCAACCGCCGTAGGTACGGGCAAAGCCGGCGACAAGGCCGATGATCAGGCCGCCAATCAGACCGAGGACCGAAATCCACAGGGTCATTTTGGCGCCCTCTAACAGAATGGGGATGGCGGGCCAGATGGCGCTCCAGTCGAACTGCATGGTATTTTCTCCCGATGATCCCAATGCTGGGAATCAGATACAACAAAGCGCAGGGGCTAAGGCACAACCCCCGTGCTCAAGTTAAACAGTGGCTGACTTCACCCGTTATTTAGGCTCAGTACCGAACCATTTTTTGTAGATTTCGTTGTAGGTGCCGTTGTCGCGCAGCGTTTTCAGCGCGCCGTTCACCTTCACGCGCAGCTCGTCACTGCCTTTCGGGAAGGCGATGCCGTATTGCTGGGCTTCCAGTGATTCACCGACAGTTTTGAACTTGCCTGCGCCTGCAGTTTTAATGAAGTACAGGATATTTGGCGTGTCGTGCAGTACCGCGTCAGCGCGCTTGGTGCCCAGTTCCATATAGGCGTTATCGATGTTCGGGAACTGACGCAGATCTTTGGTTTTGATGTTTTGCTTGGCGTAATCCACCGAGCCGGTGCCGCTCTTCACCGCCACCACTTTACCGTCCAGATCCTTCACGCTTTTTACGCTATCGTCGTTGGCATTCACCATTACCAACAGACCGCTTTTGTAGTAACCGTCGGAAAACTCGATGGCTTTTTTACGTTCTTCGGTGATGGTGATACCCGCCAGCGCCAAATCGATGTTTTTAGTTTGCAACGCCGGGATGATGCCGCTGAAATCCATAGGTTTCAGGGTGTAATCCAGTTTCAGTTCTTTAGCGATCGCGGCCCACAGGTCGATATCGAAGCCAACGTATTTGTCGCCTTGCTTGAATTCAAAGGGAACGAATGCGGTATCGGTTGCGACGACCAGTTTGTCTGCTGCGTGGGAGCTTACGGCAAAAGCCAGCGAAAGTGCGGCCAGGGAGACTTTGAAAATTGACTTCATGTGAGGAATTTCCTGTACAGGTTGCGGATTACCCATTTTTTATATTGCAGTTGGTGCCATGAAAAAATCGTGCCATGTTTGCAACTACTATAAAAACAAAGAGTTGTGATGCAATGTTGTGCTTTGAAGGCGTATTATTATTGTTGCGCACCAAATTGAGGCCCCAAAATGGTGCTTTTGGTCCCGCATTGGTGCACTGGCCTATCATTAACCAAATAATGGGGGTGAAACAACCGATAGTTAACAGTTTCGCTTCAATATTGATAACTAACTCTAACTTTCATGATGCATCGTTGTTGCATATGGTGCAGGAATGTTCGATAAGTACGGGAAATGGTCGCGGAACCTGGCGCCCTTAACCAGTCACCCTCTTAACGCAACTGGCTGTCTTTACTTCCGCGTCGGTTATATAAGCCGCTGTCAGTTTGTTTTTTGTCCAGTTCGGTTTGGCAGACCAGGCAATAACGCACGCCTTTTAACGCTTGCCGACGCGCCAGCGGAATTTCTTCGCCGCACTCCTGGCAATAATGCTCGCTCTCACCTTGACCCAACGCATGCCGTGCACGCTGTACAGCGTCATCAACGGTGGAGTCGATCTGATCCTGTACGGCGCCATCCGCCGCCCAGCCGTTTGCCATGGTGACCTCACTTTGGTGTCTTCGCCGTATTCCTCTGTACGTAACGCGGCCAATCGATGCCTGATTAAGTCTACTATGGGCGTTTTTTTGAGCAATTCAAGCGGCGTAAAAAGAAAAACAGGCCGGGATAAAGTCCGCAGCCTGTTTAAACCCCGCGATGCGGGGTGGGGGGGATAGCCCTTACCCGGGTTTATTCAATATTGGATTCGATAAACCACAGGAATTTGTCCAGATCGCGTGATGCTGCAGTGAACATGTCGGCAGTGTCTTCATCTTCCACTTCGGAGATGGCCTTGCGAATGTCGTTCGCTACTGCGCCATAACGATCCGCCAGCGCTTTCAGATGTTCCTGCACGCTGTGGATGTTGGTTGGATAGCTTTTCAGCGGGGTTTTATCGTTAACCACCTGCACGGTACCCAGCGCCACGCCGCCCAACTGCACTACGCGCTCGGCAAAAGTATCCTGATGATCGGTGATCGCGGTGCGGAACCCGTCCAGCATTTCATGAACGGCAATAAAATTGGCGCCACGCATGTTCCAGTGCGCCTGTTTGGTGATCAACGACAGGTCAATAAACTGCACCACCTGATGGTTCAGGGCTTTGATCGCGGCCAGCTTCGTTTTTTCGTCCATGTCATTACGGGTGTAAAGCAGATCAGAAGATTTCGTTTTCACCAGTTTAGCGGTACTCATATCAGATATCCTCTTTGTGGGTCGTTGTCCTATTTTTGTCACGGGGATAATTATAGCAGCCATATTCATTCCTGCAGCGTGAAAATGGCTATTGGATAAATAGGCAATAACGAATGGGAATTTTCCCTTGAAAATTGCAGTGCGATAACTTTGCTTTATTGTTTTTTAAGGTAATGAATTTTAATGATTTTAAAATCTTCATTCATAAGTTTTTAACGATTAAAGATAATAATAAAAACGCGGAGATACTTCTCGTAATAAATTTATTGTCCAGAGTGATATATTTTTAGGGCGGCCCTTACTGTGTCGTTATGTTAATTGGCTGTTAATTCAGGTTGATAGCCCGATAATGGAGCGTTAGGATATCTACCCCTCATTTTTATCGCCTGCGAACCTATGAAAATTAACGTAGTTGGAACCAGCGGCAGTGGCAAAAGCACGGTGGCGCGCCAGTTGGCGGAAAGATTTTCAGTGCCTTATATCGAGCTGGACAAGCTATTTTGGCGGCAGGATTGGCAAGGCACGCCGGATGATGAGTTTTTGGCCCGTCTCGCACAGGTGCTGGGCGATGCGGACGGCGGCTGGGTGCTGGACGGCAATTACACACGAACCAAATCGATCAAGTGGCGTGAGGTCGATTGGGTCGTGTGGGTGGACTACGGGTTCTGCCGCACGCTGTTTCAGGCTGTGCGCCGTGCGGCTACGCGAGCCTGGGCCCGCACTGAATTGTGGCCCGGCACCGGCAACCGCGAGAGCTTTCGCCGTTCTTTTTTCAGCCGCGATTCGATAATTCTGTGGACCCTCAAAACCTACCGTAAAAACCGGGCCAACTACCTTGATGATATGAATAACGCCCGGTATGCACATATCCGCTTTATTCGGCTGCGTTCACCCGGGCAGACCCTGACGTTTATTCGTTCTTTACCTCAGGAGTAATCGGCGGCAACAGCAGGCTGTAATGCACCTTCACCACGGCTTTCTTGATAACCGTTGGGGCATTCAACTGACATCCGGGTTGATGCGGTTCATAGGGCAAGAAGATAGCGTACATGCCGGGAAACATTTGCAGCGTCTGGCGATGGCGGATGATATCCAACAGTTGCAGATCCCGCGTTTCGTCGTAGGGCTGTTCGCTTTGCCAATCGCCCGGCAACCCGTAATCAATGCGTTCCTCGCCGCTAATTAACAGATGAATAGCGGCATATTCCTGATGCAGTTCGGCGCGATTGGCCTGCGCTGGCCCGGTTGTCAGCGTCATTACCTCCATAAAGAGCTTCTCGCCGTCGATTTCATGCCGCCCCAGCGCCAGCTCGGGCAGATCGTATTGACGCAGAGCAGTAAGGGCCTTAATCAGTACTGACGACATTCCACGGCCGTAGCGTGGGTTAAACAGAGTGTTATAAATCACTTTGGTTCTCCATGTGATCAACCCTGCCGGGTTGGGTTCCATAAAAACGTTGGTTGTTCCGGGAAAAAGTATGCCCGTTTGTCGGTACGAAAACAGTTAACCCGCCAGCATTCCGCTTTAGCCATGCGGGCGTATCAGATTATCAAGACAGTTTTTCGATTTGCGGTTTGGATTTGATGGTCAGAGTCGAGCCCATCGATGCCGCGATAATCGCTGCCAGAGCCAGCCATTGCACCAGGGTCAGGTGCTCATTAAGGAACAGCATGCCCGAAAGCGCCGCCATTGCCGGCTCCAGGCTCATCAGAGTGCCGAAGGTGCGCGCCGGGATTTTCGGCAGCGCGATGATCTCCAGCGAATATGGGAGCGCGGTCGACAGGATCGCTACCGCCAGCGCGGTGGGCAGAATATCGACATTAAGCAATACGCTGCCGGCTTGCCAGGCGCCAATCGGGCAGAACACCAAAGCGGCTATCAGGGAACCGACTGCCACCGTTCCCGGCCCGTGATCGCCGCCGGCCTTCTGGCCAAAAATAATATAGACCGCCCAGCAGGCGCCGGCGCCCAGCGCGCAGGCTGCACCGAAAGGATCGATACTGCCCATGTCATGACCCAGTGGCAACAGGAACCACAATCCGACCAGTGCCAGCACCACCCATAAAAAGTCTATCGCACGGCGTGAGGAAAACATGGCGACCGCCAGCGGGCCGGTGAATTCCAGCGCCACGGCGATGCCGAGCGGCAGGGTGCGCAGCGAAAGGTAGAACAGGTAATTCATGGCGCCCAACGCCAGGCCGTAGACCAACAGCGGCAAGCGGCTGCCGGCGGCGAAGCGCATGCGCCACGGGCGGAAGATAATAAACAGAATCAGCGTGCCGATGCTCAGACGCAGCGTGGTGATCCCTTCCGCGCCGACCAGCGGAAACAGGCTTTTGGCCAGCGAGGCGCCGCCCTGGATCGATACCATGGCGATGATTAACAAACAGATGGGCAGCAGCGCGGAAGGCGCTTTAGCGGGTGTAGACGCAGACATCCTTATGAGCCTTTTGTTCGCCTTCCACAGCCTTGGGAAGACAGTCGAAATTTGGATGAGGGCAGTGTAAATGAAATGGGGTAAATGTGTCTGCGAAAAGCGTACGAAACGGTAAAAGCCACCGGCTTCAGACGCAAAACAAGTGCAAATGGTCAAAAAGTGCGCATTTATTTCGGAATTGTCTGGATATTAAATAGGTGATTCTTGTCACACAAACGAGTAGAATGCGGCTCGAAAATAGAGCGAAAAGAAGTAGATATACTGTTCTTGAAATCTTATGTTACACGATATAAAGCGTTAGACACTCATTTTAAGGCAGAGTTTCACGCTAATTTTTGCTATATTTTCAATGCATGAACAAATGGATTTACTTAAAAATATAACGCGTTTGAGGTGGTTATGAAAAAAATTGCATGTCTTTCCGCAGTAGCAGCCTGTGTATTAGCAGTAACCGCAGGTACCGCATTCGCTGGTCAGAGCACCGTATCCGCTGGCTATGCGCAGGGTGACTTCCAAGGCGTTGCCAACAAAGCCGACGGTTTCAACCTGAAGTACCGTTACGAGTTCGACAACAACCCACTGGGCGTGATCGGTTCCTTTACCCATCTGGAAAAGGACGGCTCTCAGGGCGGTTACTACAACAAAGCGCAGTACAACTCTATCACTGCCGGTCCAGCTTACCGCTTCAATGACTGGGCAAGCATCTACGGTGTGATCGGTGTTGGCTACGGCAAAAACATTGATAATGCACAGAACGGCACCGATCGTAACGGCAGCAGCGACTACGGCTTCACTTACGGCGCTGGTCTGCAATTCAACCCAATCCAGGAAGTTGCTCTGGACGTAGGTTACGAGCAGAGCCGCATCCGCAGTGTTGACGTTGGCACCTGGATGGTTGGCGTAGGCTACCGTTTCTAAGATTTCTCCATGCCTGCGGGCGTGAGCGTACGGCGCAGTTGGCCGTACCGGATAAAAATCCGCCTTCGGGCGGATTTTTTTTGCCTGAAATTCAGCGTTATTTACCCAGTTTTTGCGCCGGTTGCGATGAGAAGCGGGCGCTGCGGGCATCGCGCTCGTAACCCTGAGGTTCCGTGAGGATGCCATATAACGCCGGCCGACGACCGTGGATCCAGCGACGCCCGGTGCTGAGCGGGATCAGCGACAGATCGAGGTCGGCGATGACCATTTGATCTTCCGCAGCCCAGGTTTCCGCCAGGATACGACCATAGGGATCGAGGATCATCGCGTTGCCGGTACGCACTTCGTCGTCATCGCGCCCCACGCCGTTGCTGAACAGAATAAACAGGCCATTGTCATGGGCACGTGCCGGTAGCCAGCGCATCAGCCAGCCGCGCCCGTGTTCGCCGCGGAATGCCGCCTCTATCGCCTGCGGATTTTCCGCACGCTGCTGCCACAGCGCCAGCGGGATTGGTTTCATGCCGTGGGGGCTGCGCGAGTGGGTGCCACCTGTCTGGTGCGGTGCCAACAGCACGTCCGCTCCCAGCAGTGTGGTTGCGCGCACGTTTTCCACCAGATTATTGTCCCAGCAAATCAGAACGCCCATCCGCACTCCCCAGGGAGTATCGAACACGGTAAAGCTGTCGCCGCTGGCTATCGCCTCATGTTCAAAGGCGTGCAGTTTACGGTGAACGTGAAGGTTACCGTCGGGCAGGCATACGGCGTAGGCGTTGTAATAGTTGCCATCCTCGCCCAGCTCAATCAACCCGACACCGATTGCCATGTTATAGCGTTCCGCCAGTGGACGAATGCGCGCCAGAGAAGGGCTGTCGGCGATAGGTTCCGCCAGGGCGCCAATCTCGCCGGCGCTGAGGTGCCGCACGTGCCAGTAGCCGGTAATGCACATTTCCGGAAAGGTTAATACCTGGATCTGTTCGGCGGCGGCGCGGGCGATAAAGCCCTCCATTACCGACAGGTTGTAGTTTTTATCATTGGCGCGATGCTGAAATTGCACCGTCGCGGCGCGCAGAGACGTTGTCATAAGGTTACCTTTGGCTGTTATCTGGCGTTGATTACAGCAGGCGTATTGATTACTGTATAATCAATTAAATTCCTATATCGATAACTTGGTGGAATGGATATAAAACAACTGCGCGCTTTCGTGGTGCTGGCCGAGCAGGGCAATTATCGTCTGGCCGCGGAGCGGTTGTGCATTACTCAGCCGGCGTTGAGCAAACAGATACAGGCGCTGGAAACACTGCTGGGGACCCGGCTGTTTAACCGTGGCCGTCAGGGCGCTCAGCTTACCGCCAGCGGGCAGCGGTTGTATCCCGAAGCCCAGACGTTGGTCGACCGACATTTGCAGTTTCAGCAGCATGCTCTGCGGGTGGTGCAAGGGGCTGAGGGGCGGCTGGCGCTCGGGTTTGGCCTGTCCAGTTTCCATTTGGCGCCGCAGTTGGTCGCCGCCTTCCGCCAACGTTTTCCGGCGGTGGCCGTGGGGTTGGAGGATCTGCCTTCGGAGCGGCAATATCAGTTGTTATTGCAGGGAGAATTGCAGGTGGGATTTGTGCGGTTGCCGGTCAGTGCGCCGCTGCGGGCCACAGCGTTGCTGAGCGATCGGCTGGTGTTGGCGGCGCCATCGGCGCTGGCGCTGCGGGCGGAAACCCTGATGGCGCGATTTAACACCTTGCCGCTGTTGCAACTGACGCCCAAACGCGGGCGCGGTCTGAGCGATCAATCGCTGCGCTTTATTGCCGCGCATCAATTGACGCCGAATGTCGTGCAGCAGGCCGGCGACATCCAGACGCTGCTGGCGCTGGTCGCCGCAGGCATTGGCGTGGCTCTGTTGCCGCACAGCGTCACCCATATTGTGCCTACGGGCATCGATATCTTGCCGTTAAGCGGTGACGCGACCGAATGGCAGGTCGGAATTGCCTGGAATCCGCAGCAGCCCGACGCGTTGCGGGATAATTTTATTCAGGTTGCGCTGGCGACGGTGCAGGCGCCTTAAAGCCTGCGTTCATAAGGGGCAGCGCATCACCACAATCGGATTCTGGTGGTATTCGCTTCGGTGGCTTTCGCTAAAGCCGACTTTTTTCGCCAATGCCAGCGAAGGCTGGTTCTCCGGCGAGATAATACACACCGCCTTATCGCTGGGTAAGTGTTCCTTCCCCCAGGCCAGCGCTGCCTGCAAGGCTTCGGTGGCATACCCTTTGCCCTGCGCCGCCGTTATCAATGTCCAGCCCATCTCGGGGGCGTCGAGTGCCGGGATAATAGCGCGCTGGAAATCGGAAAAACCGATGCCGCCGAGGTAAGCGCCGCTGATTTTATCGCGTACCGCCCAGTAGCCGTACCCTAATAGCGTCCAGTGACCAACGTACCGCATCAGTCGGCCCCAGGAATCTTCACGATCCCTCGGAGTACCGCCGATATAGCGGACAATTTCAGGATCGGCCCACATGGCGGCCAGCGATTCAAAATCGTCAAGCCTATGCGCATCCAGGCGTAAACGATCGGTCAGCAACGGCGGTGCGGTGGTGATAAGCGGCATTATTTTTTCCTGCACAGAGCGAAAAACGGTGTAGCGAGTATGCCAGAGAAGTGACGTCGCCAGCCATTAGAGGTAAGGCTTTATCCAGCCAAGCCCGGCTGCGGTTTCGCCGCGAGGTTTGTATTCACAGCCGATCCAACCCTGATAACCTATGTTGTCCAACTGTGCGAACAGCCACGGATAATTAAGTTCGCCGTCGTTCGGCTCATGACGATCTGGCACTGATGCGATCTGAATATGGGCGTAGCGCCCGGCCAGCGAGGTCATCAGGCCGCTGATATTGCCATCAACCAACTGAGCATGGAAAAAATCAAACTGCATGAAAACGTTCGGGCGATCGATAGCCTCGACCAATTGCGCGGCCTGGTGTTGGCTGGAGAACAGATAGTGGGGTTTCACCTGTGGGCTGAGGGCTTCGATCAAAACCTTGATGCCGTGTGCGGCGAAGGTCTCTGCGGCATAGCGGATATTGCCGATAAAGGTCTCGCGATAGCGCTGCCAGTCGGCTCCCGGCGGGACCAATCCGGCCATCACGTGCACGCAGGGGCAATTCAGGGCGATGGCGTAGGCCAACGCGCATTCGATATCGGCGCGCGCATCCTGTTCGCGGCCGGGGACGGCGGCCAAACCCCATTCACCGGCTACAACATTGCCCGGAGGGGTATTGAACAGCACCTGTTGCAGATCATGACGCCGCAGCTGTTCCGCCAGCAGTTCGGCTGGATATTCATAGGGGAACAGAAACTCCACCGCCTTGAACCCTGCGCCTGCGGCGGCTTCGAACCGCTCCAGAAACGGCAGATCGTTAAACATCATCGATAAATTGGCAGCAAATTTAGGCATGTTCCAGCTCCGTAATCCGGCAATTTCTTCATGGTACAGGGCAGCATCGGGGTGCAGAAATGATTTTGCAGGTGGATATCAGAAAATGAGGTTTAAATAGAAAAAAAACCTGGCGAGGGTTAACGCTCTTTTCCAGCCGGCAGCGTGGGTTCTGCGCAGTACTGCGCAGAAAACTAGATCCCGCTAAACCAGTTATAGCCTTGATCTTCCCAGTAGCCGCCGGGATTGGTATCGCTGACAAAAATGGCGGCGATATGCTTGGCGTTCTTGAAGCCCAGCTTGGTGGGCACCCGCAACCGCAGCGGATAGCCGTAGTCCGCCGGCAACGCCTTACCGCCGAAATCCAGCGCCAGGAGGGTCTGCGGGTGCAGTGCGGTGGCCATATCTATGCTGGAGTAATAACGATCCGCGCATTTAAAACCGACGTAACGGGCATTCAGATCCGCCCCGACATGCTGCAGGAAGCTGCGCAGCGGTACGCCGCCCCATTGCCCGATGGCGCTCCAGCCCTCGATGCAGATCAGCCGGGTTATCTGGCTCTGTTGCGGCAGGCGTTGCAGCTGTTCCAGCGTCCAGGGGGCGGTTTTCTCCACCTTGCCGGAAATTTCCAGCCGATAGCTGGCGAGATCCACCTCCGGTACGTTGTACTCGGGGTAAAACGCGTTGAACGGGAAGGGGTGGGTAATCTGATCCGGCCGATAGGTTTGCGCCAGCCGCTGGCCGCTGAACAGCCAGGCCTGTACCCGATCGTTCCAGCGCGACATGGCCCACAGCACTTTATCCACTTGATCGCCGTCTTGCATGTTGCAGCCGGTCAGCATGGCGATGCCGCCCAGCGTCAGGCCGGAGCGCAGCATCAGGCGACGTTGCAGATTGACCAGCTGTTTTTTCTGGTCCGGTTCCAACGCCGGTGTCGAAGGGCGCCGTTGTTTATCATTCATGTTTGCCACCCGTAATCATTGCCCATAGCGTGCGCGGCACGATAATCACCATTAGCAAGTGAATCACCACAAATAACCCAATGGCGGACATGGCGAAAAAATGCACGTAGCGCGCGGTGTCAAACCCGCCAAACAGGCCTACCAAGCCTTGCAACTGCACGGGTTTCCAGATGGCCAGTCCGGAGAGCACCAGCAGCAGCCCCAGCGCCAGCACGCCCAGGTACATCAGCTTTTGAATGGCGTTATAGCGGCCATGGTGATGCTGCAGCCGCAGCGTTAGCGCCTGCCCGATTTCGCGCCGCAGCACCTTGGCGCTGAGCGGCAGCAGATCGCGCCGGAAATGGCCGCTGAACAGGCTCCACAACAGGTAGCACAGCGCGTTAAACGCCAGCAGCCACATGACCGCCAGATGCCAGCCAATCGCGCCGCCCAGCCAGCCGCCGAGCGTCATCTGTGGCGGAAAGCGGAAGCCGAACAGCGGTGAGGCGTTGTAGATTTCCCAGCCGCTCATGAACATGCAAACCATGGCGAACAGGTTAACCCAATGGGTGATCCGGACCGGCCAGCGATGCACCGGCCGCGGCGCGTTGGTTTTCATCGTTTTTTCCTGGGTCACATTGGCGGAACGGTGCCGTCTTTGCCAGCGGAGATGCGGGTGGCGACGCGTTCGCCTTTCTCGTCAGTGGCGGAGAACAGCACAATGTGCGCGCCCGGTTTCAACAGGCTGCGATCGCCGGGATCCAGGGTGACGATCGGCACGTCTTCCGGCACGGTGACGGTTTTCTGCTGGTTACCGTAGGTCACGGTCAGAGTGCGGCCGTTGGATTTCACCAGCTTGCCGACGGTGCCGTTGGTCATGGTGTCTACCTTACCGTCGGCAGATTCCCAGGCCGAGTGGCCCTCGCCGGTGCCGCGCAGGCTGGCGGCGAACACGTGCACTTCCAGCGCTTTCAAGGTGCCATCCGCTTGCGGTACGGCGGCGGTGCCGATAAAGCTGTCCGGCTTGATATCGTCCAGCGTGCCCTTGGATACGCTCAGTACCTTGGTTTGATCGTTGATTTTTACGCTGACCTTTTCCCCTTTACGGTCGGTGAGCTGCAGGCTGCTGTCGCTGACTTGAGCGATAGTGCCACGCAGTGGAGCAATGACTTTTCCCGGTGCCGGGGCAGCGGCGGCAATGCCGCTGCACAGCATCAGGGTGGACAGCAGTAAACCGGCAAAACGATGACGGGTAATCATAATCTTCTCCTTTGTATGGGTTGCCGGTTAAGCATGGTCGAACAACAGGGACAGCACCATGTCCGTTTGATGACATTAATGTCATCAAGAATGTCAGCCGAAACTGCTAGTATTTCCACAGATGCAACGAGGTGGCGACAATGCGGATATTGGTGATTGAAGACGACATCAGCACGGGTGATTACCTGAAAAAAGGGTTGGGAGAGGCGGGGTACAGCGTCGATCTGACGCGTAACGGCACTGACGGGCTGTTCCGGGCGCTGGAGCACGGTTATGACGCCATCGTGCTCGACGTGATGCTGCCGGGGCTGGACGGCTGGCAGATAGTGGAAGTGCTGCGCAAGAAAAGCGACGTGCCGATCCTGTTTCTGACTGCGCGTGACGGGGTGCAGGATCGCATTCATGGCCTGGAACTGGGGGCCGAGGATTATTTGATCAAACCCTTTTCCTTCACTGAACTGGTGTTGCGTATCCGCACGCTGCTGCGGCGCGGTACGGTGCGTGAAGCCGATCACTACAGCCTTGCCGATCTGCAACTCGACGTATTGCGCCGCAAGGCGGTGCGGCAGGATGTGGTGATCCCGCTGACCAATAAGGAGTTTATGCTGTTGCACCTGTTGGTGCGGCGCGAAGGAGAGGTGCTGTCGCGCACCCTGATCGCCTCGCAGGTTTGGGACATGAATTTTGACAGCGATACCAACGTGGTGGATGTGGCGATCAAACGCCTGCGTGCCAAGATTGACCGACCGTTCGCTATCAAGCTGATTCATACCGTGCGCGGCATCGGTTATGTCTGCGAGCCGCGCTCATGAACGTGCTGGCCCAACGCTGGCACACCCTGTCGCTGACGTTACGCAGCGCCATGCTGTTTGCGCTGGTGGCGGCGCTGGTGGTCAGCGGCGCAGGCTGGTATCTGTATGGCGCGATGCGTCAGGAGATGACCACCCGCAGCGATTTTCAGGTTACCGGCCGGGTGGAGTATTTTCGCCATTTGCTTAGCCAGCGCTTTCCGCTCGACCGGTTGGTGGCCAACACCGGCCTGTTTGAAAACATGCTGGGCAATGAACAGGACGTTTTGATTTTTCAGCAACCGGGTCAAAAACCCTTAATCAACGTTAATCCGGCCAGGTTGACGCTGCCGCCCATAACGCCAACGCCGGTTGACACGCCTCAGCTTCTGAGTGCGGTGAGCAGTGGGGAAACGGCTCAGGGCGTGCCGCTGCGTGTCGCATCGGCGCTGGTGAAACTGGATGACGGCAACCTTCTGCAGATCTCGGCGGCTCACGTGATGGTCAATGAACAGAAGATGCTGGCGCGCTATCTGTGGCGGATCGTCGCTGCGGTGGCTGTGGCGTTTTTACTGATCGCGCTGCTGGGCTATTGGGTGATGCGTCGTGGGTTACAGCCGCTGTGGCGCATGGCGGCGCAGGCGGCGGTGATCACGCCGAATACGCTGTCGACTCGGCTGAGTGAGCAGGGGGCACCGAAGGAGCTGCGACAACTGACCCGTTCGTTTAACGCCATGCTCGATCGGCTGAATGACGGCTATCAACGTCTGACACAGTTCTCCGCCGATCTGGCGCATGAAATCCGCACCCCGGTGGGCGCGTTGATGGGCCATTGCCAGGTGGCGCTGTATCAGCCGCGCAGCGTGGAAGAGTATGAAACCCTGTTGTCGAACAATATGGACGAGCTGGAGCGCATTTCGCGCATGGTGGAAAATATTCTGTTCCTGGCGCGCGCCGGGGAAGCGCAGGCGGTGCTGAACTGTAGCCGAATGGATATAGCGCAGGAGCTTCAGCGGGTGGCGGACTATTTCGAAGGACTGGCGGAAGAGCGAGGCATCACTTTAGTTTGCCGGGGCGAGGGGCAACTGATGGCGGATGCGATGCTGTTTCAGCGTGCGTTGAGCAATCTGGTCGCCAATGCGGTGCGTTATGCCGACGAAAACAGCCAGATAAGGTTGCAGGCGCTCAGTCAGCCGAAGGGAAGGGTAGTGATCCAGGTGGTCAATCAAGGGCGGCCCATTTCACCGGCGCACCTGGACAAGCTGTTCGACCGTTTTTACCGTGCCGATGCTGCCCGCAGCGCCAGCAGCCATGCCAGCGGTCTGGGGTTATCGATCGTGCGCGCCATCATGACGCTGCACGGCGGCGAGGTTCGTGCCGAGTGCATCGCCGGTGAACCCTCGGCGCGCATCACCTTTAGCCTGATATTTCTCCTTCAAGAGGATTTGCAAAGCTAGCGCAGTGGGGGTGAGGCGCGGAGGCAGGCACCGCTCTACGGTCGATCAAACGACTGAACATTGCCGTTGTGCAGCAGTAAAATACGTTGCAGGACCTTTCAGGTTTTTAAGTTTCTTATTCGTTGGTGGAGCCTTAATTATTACATAATAAATTCCTTAAATAACTCCCCCATAAATACTTCAGGCATATTATAAAATAAATTTATTACTTAGGGCTACATAAAATAGCCCTAAGTAATGTATTATAATTAATAGAACAGTGTTTCAGCTAACTGTTGGGTATCCGGTTGTCCAGTGACTTTTATCAATGAATCAGTCGTGTCATACACACCATTGTTATTAAGATCGACAACGAAGAAAGTGTTTTTTTCAAGATGGTCGTCAAGGGTTGAAACAACACCAATCTTTTTGGTTAGTGCCAATGGCGTATTAGGGTTGTATAAATTCTCAATGTAACCATAATCGGCCAGTGAGTTTCCACCGCTGATATGTTCTGTGAGCGGAACTTTTTCACCCGCCTTTTTATTAGAGATATAGATATCCATGTTTTTTAAACCTATTACATCTTCATCCTTGTTAAAATCATAAAGCGTATGTTCTCCTTTACCAGGCCGAACAATGTTAAATAAATCAATGCCTCCTCCTCCCGTAGCTGTTATACCAGTATCAATATCTATAAAGTCTGAGCCATTCCCTCCGATAAATTTGATGCTTCCATTATTGTTGACAGGTGCGTTGTTGGAGTCGAGTATTTTAAACGAGTTTTCACTATGTCCACCAATAACAGTAATTTTTTTAGTTACCGAATCAGCTAGAAAGAAGTTTATTCCCGCAGCATCTGAAGCATTAACAACGAAGTCGTTATTACTTAAAGATGACGAGAAGTCAACGCTAAGTGCGATGAGATTATCCCCAGAAATATTTATAGTATCAATCTTGGTGCTTTGCAATTTTAACGACACTGCAGTTTTGTCTTCTGAAGAGCCTGTTGTGTCTACATTTATTTCTGTTAGGTTATTTCCCGTAAATAAAAAAGTGCCCGCGTAGTTTGATATTACTTCTCCCTCATGAAGTTCGGCGTATTCTTTTTGTTGGTCATTAGCTACTTTTTGATTGGTGAATAAGTTAAAATGAGTAACATCGTCCTTAACATTAAATCGATATTCTTGGTTGTTATGATTAATTTGACTTCGGTTGTTGATATATATGTTGGCTGCGGCCTGATTGATGTTAATTACATTAATCCAGCCTGCAGTTGCTTTGAAATCATTTGCATTTGTAATGGAGAAACCAGACTTTCCGATGTCGTTGACGTTCCCTCCTGATATTATAGAAGCATTATCCAAGAATAAACCGTAGTCGAAAGTATTATTTTTTACATTGTCAATGGTCCGCGTAATGCTACCATCTGTATTCACCGTATAGGTAATTCCTGAAACTTGCCCAATGTAACCTGCTAAATCAATGAGTGAAAAGTTTTTAAATTGGTCTAAATTACTTGAGTATTTTACTTCTTTAGTATCTGGGTTGCCATTAAGGCCTTTACGAATGGTTGTTTCAGTCCAGAAAGTGATAAAATTAGCTGATAACTTGTTATTACCATCACCACCATCTGCAGTAATGTTTTTACTTATTTTATTTCCTGCTGCTGAAGCGTTATTACCTTCCCATGCGAGGAAGTCATCTCCTCCTCCCAGGGTGTATTTCGATGGGGAAGAAGCAATATCTACGGTTTTGTTGATGTAAATGATTTCTCCTGCACCCCCGGTATGCAGATCAAGTATATGACCATTGATAGTTATTTTTGTGAATTCATTTTGTAGATGGTCAGAAATTTTTATCATGCCTTCACTACTGCCAGTGATAGTGATATCTTTAACATTAGCAGCGTAGGTAAGGTCAATATTATGTGAAGAAATAAGATTGATAGTTATTTTCTCAAGAATAGCCAGTTCAGTGTTACTGAGAATATGATCAACACCGGAGTTAATATTTCCTCTTGGCGTTCCCTCATCCGTGTTGGTGAGGACAGCATTATTTTTAAATCCTAAGCTATATGCAATTTTAAATAAAAACTGAAACTGATCTTGGAATTCATCATTTGAAGTGGGATCTGTTTTTAGCAGGTCATTAATAATGTGTGAGGTAATGCTCTCTTTACTGCCGTAAGCTAAAAGTCGCTGTACCGTATCGTTATCAGCCTCGACACCATAGACTGATTTGTATATTTTTTGCACGAAAGGCTCGCCATTAAGATGGCTTGAGTAGCGAGTAAATTCAGAAGAATTGAGTAATAGTTTTACCATTTCTTCATAACTTTTACCTGCGGCTAACTCACGACTATAGCCGAATAACGCTTGCGCATTTATACCGCGCCCCGCAGCGGCAAGATAAAGTGCGGCGATCTGTTCTTGATAGGCCAGGGCAGGTAACTCGCCAGGGGCATAATCGTGACTGGCGGCCAACAAATGTTGTTGTGCAAGCTGGTCTTGTTCATTGGTACTATCACGCAGTGATTGCAGGATTTTTATTGCAACCTCAGCCCGTGATGAGCCCGAAGAAAGTAAACCCAGGTATTTATTCAATTCATCTTGGGACGGAGCACGTTCAAATCCTTTATCAAACAAGCGATTAATAAAAGTATTATCCATAACGTTACTAAGATAAGCACGATCGGCGATGAATTTCTCCGTCGCTTGCAACAACGTTTTGGTTCCATTATTGAGATGCACCACCCAAAAATCGGTAACATCCTGAGTGAGTCCTGCACCTAATATATGGAATATTCCTTGAATGTCTGTCACGCCACTGCCTGGAGTGCCGCTTGTGGATGACCCTGGGAACAGATTATCATGGCCCTTATCGATTAAATGTTCCCTATCGGTGACGCGTTGTACTGGGTAATTTAGCTCGCCACTCTGCGTCCAGTCATCATTCAGTTGTGGCCAAGGTGCTTTATTGCTGATGAGTTCGTCTATAATTCGGAATAGGTTTACTTCAATCGGCTTAGCCGCTTCGTTAAGCCACAGTTTGAATTCAACCTCGCCAAAATTCCTCCCATGTGCTGTAACGAATACTTCGGACATTATATCGAACTTTTTCTTGTTACCGTATAGAGCTATTGCTTCGTCAGAACGGATCAGTGTCGAGACTAACTCTTTAATCGCTATGATACCGCGGCTTTCAAAAGCATCTGCGTACATCTTTAGTTGTTTTTCGGTTGGACTTTTTCGGATGATGGCGTAAAAGACGGCACCAATTTGTTGTTCAGAGATTAAGGTTGCCATTATTTTGATTTCCTTAGATTTTATTGGTTTAATGAAGTGAAGGTAACTATTTAAATGAATATTATTTTATGTTGAACTAATTGGTAAGGCACCAAATCTGAAATTAATATTAGATGAAGCATCCGTTTTTGAGCATTAAAAAGCATGGTTTTGAGAGAGTTTAGGACTTCTTCCCAGTAAAAGGTTGTAGGTGGACCGTACGAGGGTTACCGCGGACAAGTATCGGATTGGGTTGGCGTGTTGCTGTTGTACGTACAGACATGGCCACCGCAAGGCAAAAAGGGGGGGGGGGTTGCAACTAGCTCACTTTGTATCCTTTGTACCCTTGTTTACAATGTGCACTTGTGCTGTCAGGAATCCAGCATCACTATTGCCTTTCCAATTGATTTTAAAAAATGTATTAAGGCAGTGTTTTGATATGAATAAGTAAACTAAAATGCCAGCAGTTTAACTGGCATTTATCCTATTTCTTGCGCTTCAGGACTGAGGTGAGATTGATACAGTTCGGTCAATAGTACAATTGTGATGCAAGTTCGGCAGTATCCGGTTGTCCTGAAATTTTTATGAGTGCGTCATTAGTATCAAATATTTTATTATCGTTGAGATCAACTACGATATAGGTTTCTTTAGTCATAGTGACATCCATAGTAGATACGGCACCTACTTTTCCATGAAAGTTAAGTGGGGTGTTAGGGTTAAATAAGTTTTCTATGTAACCATAATCTTGTACTTTATTCCCACCGCTAACAGTATCTGTAAATGGTATTTTTTCTCCTGATTCTCTTCCGGATATATATATCCCACTTGATTTCAATCCGATAATGTCCTTGTGGGGATTGAAATCATAAAGTGTGCTGGTTTTATTGGATGAGCTCATAATGTTGAAAAAGTCAGTCCCGTCACCACCCATAGCTGTTACGATGTTATTTATGTCAAAATAGTCGTCGCCCGCCCCACCAATAAATATGATTTTATCTTGTGGGTAATATTTTGTTTCTCTAAATAGGTGGAATTCATTTCCCTGATTACTGCCTAGAACTGTTATTTTCTTGCTCATGCTCGTATATAACTCAGGCGTTATTGTAATATCTATTCCCGCAGATTCTGTTGCATCATAGGTAAATTCTCTAGCACCGAATGAACCATGAGTTGCTACCAAGCCTAGCTTATGAACGCCACTAACAATAACTTTATCAATATTTGATGATGTAAAGTCTAATGCTATTAAATTATTATTATTTGACTCGCCGCTAGTGTTTATCTTGACGGTTTTTAGTGTTTCACCAATTAGTGCAAACTCACCAGCATTAACAAATTTTTCAGGGGGTGATGACCCCAATGGTTTCAATATATCCTCACCATTTTTCTGGTTTGTAAAAAACTCTAGCACACTGACATCATTCTTGAATTTGAATAGGTAATTGCCACCATCTCCCGTAACGGGATTGTTGCTGTGATTTCCTACGTAAATTTTTGAGGCTCCTTGAGTAACATTTATGACTGATATTACATCTGAAGTGGTTGACTGTTGTTCGTTAGTAACATTGATAATAGAAAAACCTTTCCTTCCAACATCGTTGGGGTTACCACCTGCACCGTATTTGTTAGAAACAAAATCATAATCAAAAGTAAAGTCTGATACGGTAGATGACCTGACGATGGTTCCGTCAGCTTGTATAATATATGTCTTTGTGGATACTTTACCAGTATATTTATATAAATCAATTAGGTCGAAGTTGCTGAATCTAATAATGTTGCTGATGTGTGTTGTTGTTTCAATGTCAGGGATTCCATGGGTTCCTTTTCTTATGAACACATCTTTGAATAAACTAATGAAATTGGCTGAAATTGAATTTATTCCCAGGCCTCCGTCAGCATAGAGTGATGGGCTTATTTTATTTTCGCCATATTCATCAGCTCTCCATCCTAAAAAGTCATTTCCAGAACCAAAATAGAAATAGGTATCGAGAGTGTCATGGCTATCATTAAGCATAACAAGCGTATCAGCATTCCCCGTTTTTAATCCCTGAATATGTCCGTTAATGTTAATTATAGTTGAGTTATAATTTTTATAATTGGCAAGGGTTATTTCAGCCTCTTGTTTCCCGTTAATAACGAGCTCTCTAAGGTTTGCTGCCATAGTGAGATCAACGCTGTTATCTGTGGTCAAGTTTAGTATTACTCGTTCTAACTGTGCTTTTTCTGCTTGGCTGAGTATGTGCGTTATACCGGAGTTAATAGTGCTCTCTGGTGAGTTTCCTGTTTCGTTTGTTAATGTAGCATCTTTTTTATAATTCAAACTTCCTGCTATCCTCTGTGCGAACTGAAATTTTTCATAATACTCACTCTTTGATTTCGTGTTTGAATCTATAAGGCTGCTGATTACGGCTGATATTATTTTGTTTTTATCCCCAAGAGAAATTAGTTTTTCCAATGTACTGTTATCTGCATTATGACCATATGCTGTTAGGTATATTCTTTTGGCATATGAATTGATGTCAAGATGCGTTGAAATGCGATTGAATTCTGAAGTGTTAGTTAGGATGCTCACTATTTTATCATGAGATATTCCTGAGGCTAATTTTTGGCTCCATCCAAATAATGCTTCCGAATTTATATTTCTCTCAGCTCCAATTAAATAAAGAGCGGCGATTTTCTCTTGGTATTCCAGCGGTGGAAGTTCCCCTCGTTCATAGACGTGAGATGCTGCGGCTAAATGTGACTTAGCAGTTGCATCACTTTCGTTGGTGCTTTCTCTCAGTAATTTCATTATATTAATAGAGATTTCAGCTCTGGATGATCCGGTAGCCAATAATTCCAAGTAAATATTTAACTCTGTATTTGTGGCCGGTCTTTCAAAAGTATTTTCAAATATTTTTTTGACAAAGGTTTTATTGGTGACATTGTTTAAGTAGGGTCTGTCTTTTATAAATACTTCTGTGGCCTGGAGCAGTGTTTTATCACCTTTATTAATTAGTGGAACCCAAAATTCAGATACGTCGCGAGTTATACCTGCACCGAGGACATGAAAGATTCCAAGAATATCAGTTGCACCATCACCAGAAGGGACTATATTTGAAGTTCCTGGATAAAGGGTCAAATTACCATTATCAAGAAAATGCTCTTTATCTATAAGTCGCTGCTCTGGATAATTAAATTCATAGTCTGTATTTGACATGTCGTCGTTGAGCTTTGGCCAGGGGGCCGTGTTAGTAACAAGCTCATTGACTATGCGGAAAAGATTATGGTTGAGATCGAGAGTGGAGTCGTTGTACCAAAGTTTAAATTCGGCTTGTCCCATTTCGCGACCATGTACGATTTTAAAAAAAGCCCTCATAATTTCAAAGTTATTTTGGTAGTTACCATAAAGAAATTTTGCTTCAGGGGTTTCCATGAGTTCCGAGATGATATTTTGCAATACTGCAGGCCCTTTCTTTTCTAAACTATCACTGAGGGCTTTGAGTTCTCTTTCGGTTGGGCTTTTGCGAAGTAAAGTGTAGTAGATGCTTGCGATTTGTTTCTCATACATCAATGAGGCCATAAATATTCCCTCCGGTGAACTATATAAATTTCTTTGTTAAAAGGGCGATGTTTTTTGTCGTGCGAAAGCTTCATTGTAGCATTGGCCGCTCAATGCGCTGGGTGTTGGCTGGTAGTTATGGTTTATCTCATGAAAAATAGGAATTTCCTCATGGCATTATTTTGAGCTTGAGAGGGGCGGTGGTTATTATGAGAGGTTTGAAAGAAATATGGGCTCAAATATTGATTTGTAACTTTTTGATTGTTAATGGTTTGTTTTGTATTTTAATGTGGGGTGGCTAACTTGAGTTTGTAAATGCCCCACTGTTTTTAACACAGTGGGGATATTATTATTGTTTTCAATCCGGGAAGGTCAGGGTATTGCCCGGCGCTTCGCGGTGAATGTGCAGGAAGTTCAGATGCTTCTCGTACTGATCGAGGATGTCGCCGATCACCTGCTCCTTGCTGTAATCCATCAGATCATTGCCCTGGGTGCCTTCCATCAGGAAGGTTTCCAGCCGGTAATAGTGCGACTTGCCTGAGCGGGCGCGGTAGGTGAAGCCCGGCACCGAATAACGCTGTGGCCAAATCTGATAGATAAAGTTCTGCTCTTCACCCAAATGCACCAGCAGTTCCAGGTGGTTCAAACGCTCATCTTCTGCCGGTGGCACCTCGGTAAACTCCACTTTGGCGCCGCGCAGTTCCAGCTCGCGCGCCACTTCCTGCATGGCCGGTCTGCAACGGGTATCCAGCATTTTTTGTGTGTACTGGGTGCCAGGGTAGTTCATCACCCGCGACAGGCGCTGCTTCCAGTTCAGCACGTCATTGCTCGAAATCGGCATGGGGGCGTTGGTATTCAGGGCGCTGGCCTTGCGATAGTCCTCCACCCGCAGCGATTTATACAACCCGGCCATTACGAAGAAGATCACGAAGCTGAACGGCAGGCCCATGATCACCGTCGTTTTCTGCAACGCAGGCACGCCGTCGGTCATCAGCATGCCGATGGTCAGCAGGCCGATGGCCACCGACCAGAAAATCCGCAGCCAGTTGGGCGCATCGTTATTGATGTCGGCCAGGCGCGAGGTAAAGTTGCCCAGCACCAGTGAGCCTGAATCCGCCGAGGTCACGTAGAACAGCAGGCCGGTGATGGTGGCCACCGAGGCGCTGAAGGTGAAGCCCGGGTATTGCGCCAGCAGGCTGTAGAAGCCGCGTTCCGGGTATTGCATCACTTCCTGCGCAAAGGCGGCATTGCCGTGGATAATCTGGTATAGCGCGCTATTACCGAAGATCGACAGCCACAGCAGGGTGAACACGAAAGGAATGATCAGCGTGCCGACCACAAACTGACGGATGGTACGCCCGCGCGAAATACGCGCCAGGAACAGGCCGACAAACGGCGACCACGCCACCCACCAGGCCCAGAAGAACAGGGTCCAGTTGTTCATCCATTCCACCGGACGATCGAAGGCGAAGCTGTTGAGCGTCATGCCCATAAAGCGATTGACGTAATCGCCGACGTTGAGCACCAGCGCATTGAGCAGGAACTCGGTATCGCCGCAGAACAGCACGAACAGGATCAGCCCCAGCGCCAGCAACACGTTGAGCTCCGACAAAATACGAATGCCCTTGTTGACGCCGGAGGTCACCGAAATGGTGGCCATAATCACCGAAAGCAGGATCAGTGCGCTTTGAACCGTCAGGTTTTCCGGTACCTGGAACAGCACCTTCAATCCGTAGTTGAGCTGCACCACGCCAATGCCGAGCGTGGTGGCGATGCCGAAAATGGTGCCCAGCACCGCTGCGATATCCACGCTGTGGCCGATCGGGCCGTTGATGCGTTTACCGAAGATCGGGTACAGCGCCGAACGGATGGTCAGCGGCAGGTTATAGCGGTAGCTGAAATAACCGAGAGCAATGCCCATCAGCGCATACATTGACCAGCCGGTTAACCCATAGTGGAACAGCGTCCACACCATGGCCTGACGTGCGGCTTCCAGCGTTTGGGCATCGCCTTCCGGCGGCATCATATATTGCGTCACGGGTTCGGCGACCGAGAAGAACATCAAATCGATACCGATGCCGGCGGCGAACAGCATCGCCGCCCAGCTCATCAGGCTGAACTCGGGTTTCGACTGTTCCGGCCCGAGCTTGATCGAACCGAAGCGCGAGGCGGCGATAAACACCACGAATACGATGTACAGGGTGGCGGCCAGCAGGTAATACCAGCCGAAGGTGGTTGAAACCCAATTCAGGGTGCGGGTGATCCATCGCCCGGAGAAATCGGTAAAAAAAATGGTCATCAGCGAGAAGGCCAGAATCAGCCCTGCCGAGGTAAAGAAAACCACAGGATTAAGGCGATCCTTTTGCGGTTTTGAGGAGGTTTCGCTGGTTGTCATCGTCGTCCTCTGTTTTTAACAACTGAGTAAAATCGTGCCCACATTTCTGCTCTGAACGACGCGCAGGCGTCGTCCGGAAAAGTGCGGATAAAAAGCGGCACTGCTTGCCGTTTAGCCTGTTAACGAAACGGAAAATCGTTTCGTGGTGGGAACCGCTTACAGACACTGATTTTGGTCAGATTCGTTAAATACCTCACAAAAATCAGCCAGTTCCACAACCGAAAAGTACATTTTTGTAACCAAGCGGCAATAAAATATATGCAATTTTTATTGAACGTTCAATCAAAAAAAAGTTTAATAGTCTGCATGAAGACCAAGTTCAGCAGGCGGAAAGTCGATGAAATTCGCCGCTGAGATGAGGCCGAAGTCGGTTTTGTGAGAGTCGAATTATGCCAAAGGTAGGAATGCAGCCAATTAGAAGGCAGCAGTTGATTGATGCCACGCTGGCCGCGGTAAACGAAGTCGGAATGCATGACGCCACCATTGCGCAGATAGCGCGCAGGGCGGGCGTTTCCAACGGCATCATCAGCCACTATTTCAAGGATAAGAACGGGTTGCTGGAAGCCACGATGCGCTATTTGATCAGCCATTTGGGGGAAGCGGTGAAGCTGCGGCTACAGGCGCTGAACGACCAGAGCCCGGCCGCAAGGCTGCAGGCGATCGTTGCCGGCAACTTCGACGACAGCCAGATCAACAGCGCAGCGATGAAAACCTGGTTGGCCTTTTGGGCCAGCAGTCTGCATCAGCCGCAGCTTAACCGGCTGCAACAGGTGAACGGCCGCCGTCTGTATTCCAACCTGTGCGCCGAGTTCAGCCGCGCATTGCCGCAGACGCAGGCGCGTTTGGCGGCCAAAGGGCTGGCGGCGTTGATCGACGGTTTGTGGTTGCGCAGCGCACTGCGCGGCGCGGCGTTTAATCAGGCGCAGGCGATCGCGCTCACTACCGATTACATTACGTTTCAACTCCGGGGGCAAACGCCACCCTGAGGACAATCCAAGGAGAACCTATGTCCCGTTTTGGCTTGCAGAAGCTCTATATTCATGGTGCCTATGTAGACAGTACCGAGGGGAAAACCTTCAACGCAGTGAACCCGGCGAATGGCGAAGTGCTTGCCGAGATCCAGTCCGCCAGCGCTGAAGACGTCAACCGTGCGGTTGCCAGCGCAGCCAGCGGGCAGAAGGTGTGGGCGGCGATGACGGCGATGGCGCGTTCGCGCATTCTGCGCCGTGCGGTGGATATTCTGCGCGAGCGCAATGACGAACTGGCGGCACTGGAAACGCTGGATACCGGCAAGGCAATGTCGGAAACCACTGCGGTCGATATCGTCACCGGCGCCGACGTACTGGAATACTACGCAGGGCTGATCCCGGCTATCGAAGGCCAGCAGATCCCGCTGCGCGACACCTCTTTCGTTTATACCCGCCGCGAGCCGCTGGGCGTGGTGGCCGGTATCGGCGCCTGGAATTACCCGATTCAGATCGCACTATGGAAATCCGCGCCGGCTCTGGCGGCGGGCAACGCAATGATCTTCAAACCGAGCGAAGTGACCTCCCTGACTGCGCTGAAACTGGCCGAGATCTACACCGAAGCCGGCGTGCCGGACGGCGTGTTCAACGTGCTCACCGGCAGCGGCGCAGAAGTCGGCCAGTATCTGACCGATCACCCAGGCATTGCCAAGGTGTCCTTCACCGGCGGGGTAAAAACCGGCAAGAAAGTGATGGCCAATGCCTCGGGTTCAACGCTGAAAGAAGTCACTATGGAACTGGGCGGCAAGTCGCCGCTGATTATCTTTGACGACGCCGATCTGGATCGCGCTGCCGACATCGCCATGATGGCCAATTTCTACAGCTCCGGCCAGGTGTGTACCAACGGTACGCGCGTGTTTGTCCCGGCGGCGTTGCAGGCAGAGTTTGAAGCGAAAATCCTCGAACGCGTGAAGCGTATTCGTCTGGGTGATCCTGCCGATCCGCAAACCAACTTTGGGCCGCTGGTCAGCTTTGCGCATATGGAGTCCGTGCTGCGCTTTATCGAGAGCGGCAAGAACAGCGGCGCACGTTTGCTGTGCGGAGGTGAGCGCGTGACCGAAGGTGAATACGCCAAAGGGGCTTATGTGGCGCCGACGGTGTTTACCGATTGCCGTGACGACATGGAAATTGTGCGTGAAGAAATCTTCGGGCCGGTAATGAGCATTCTCAGTTATCACAGCGAAGAAGAAGTGGTACGCCGTGCCAACGACACCACTTTCGGCCTGGCCGCCGGACTGGTGACCAAGGATTTAACCCGAGCTCACCGTGTGATTCACCAGCTTGAAGCCGGCATTTGCTGGATCAACACCTGGGGCGAGTCGGCGGCGGAAATGCCGGTTGGCGGCTACAAGCAATCCGGCGTCGGCCGCGAGAATGGCCTGAGCACGCTGGAGCACTACACGCAGATCAAATCGGTGCAAGTCGAGCTGGGCGAATACACCTCGGTGTTCTGATATTCCCGTCGCCTTTCGAGCTACAGCATCGTTGGCCGCGAACGCGGACCCCAGTCACTTACTTGAGTAAGCTCCTGGGGCTCCACGCCCTTGCCGCCTGGCTGTAACTCGAAATCCATAGGGAATGCCCCTGATTTTGAATCCAATATTGCCTGCCTATTGCGTATAGAGCCCTTCAGGCCATTCGCCTCATTCAGGCAAACAGATTAAGGAGATAATGAGTGGAATACGATTACATCATTATCGGTGCCGGCTCTGCCGGTAACGTATTAGCCACCCGTTTAACCGAAGACGCCGATGTCAGCGTGTTGCTGCTGGAAGCCGGCGGCCCGGATTACCGGATGGATTTCCGTACGCAGATGCCGGCCGCGCTGGCCTTCCCGTTGCAGGGGCGCCGCTACAACTGGGCCTACGAAACCGATCCTGAGCCGCACATGAACAACCGCCGTATGGAATGCGGCCGTGGCAAAGGTCTGGGCGGTTCTTCGCTGATCAACGGCATGTGCTACATCCGCGGCAACGCGATGGATTTCGACAACTGGGCAAAAGCGCCGGGTCTGGAAAACTGGAGTTATCTGGACTGCCTGCCGTATTTCCGCAAGGCGGAAACCCGCGATATCGGCCCGAACGATTATCACGGCGGCGACGGCCCGGTCAGCGTCACTACCCCGAAAGCCGGCAACAACGAACTGTTCCACGCGATGGTGGAAGCCGGCGTGCAGGCGGGCTATCCGCGTACCGAAGATCTGAACGGCTATCAGCAGGAAGGGTTCGGCCCGATGGATCGTACCGTGACGCCGAAAGGCCGCCGCGCCAGCACCGCTCGCGGTTATCTGGATCAGGCGCGTTCACGCCCTAATCTGAAGATTGTCACTCATGCACTGACCGATCGTATTCGCTTCGATGGCAAACGTGCGGTGGGCGTTGATTACTTGCAGGGCGACGGCAATCAGATCGCCAGCGCAAGCGCGCGGCGCGAAGTGCTGCTGTGCGCCGGGGCGATTGCCTCGCCGCAGATCCTGCAACGCAGCGGCGTCGGCCCTGCGTCGCTGCTGAAAAGTCTGGATATCAAGGTGGTGCACGATCTGCCGGGCGTCGGTGAGAACCTGCAGGATCACCTGGAAATGTATCTGCAGTACGCCTGTAAAAAACCGGTGTCGTTGTATCCGGCATTGCAATGGTTCAACCAGCCGAAGATTGGCGCAGAGTGGCTGTTCAACGGCACCGGCATTGGTGCCAGTAACCAGTTTGAAGCCGGCGGTTTTATCCGTAGCCGCGAGGAGTTCGCCTGGCCGAATATCCAATATCACTTCCTGCCGGTGGCGATTAATTACAACGGCAGCAACGCGGTCAAAGAACACGGGTTCCAGGCTCATGTCGGGTCGATGCGTTCCCCGAGCCGTGGCCGGGTGCAGGTGAAATCGAAAGATCCGCGTCAGCATCCGAGCATCCTGTTCAACTATATGGCGACAGAGCAAGACTGGCAGGAGTTCCGCGACGCGATCCGTATTACGCGTGAAATCATGGCGCAACCGGCGCTGGACGAGTACCGCGGTCGCGAAATCAGCCCGGGGCCGGAGGTGCAGACCGACGAGCAACTGGACGCCTTTGTGCGTGAACATGCTGAAACCGCCTTTCACCCTTCCTGCTCATGCAAAATGGGCGAAGACGAGATGGCCGTGGTCGACGGACAGGGGCGGGTGCACGGCATGGAAGGGCTGCGGGTAGTGGATGCCTCCATCATGCCGCTGATCATTACCGGTAACCTGAACGCCACCACGATCATGATTGCCGAGAAGATTGCCGACAACATTCGCCAGCGTGCGCCGTTGCCACGCAGTACCGCAGAGTATTACGTGGCCGGCGACGCCCCGGCGCGCAAGCCGTAACCTACATGCTCTCTCGCCGCTGAGGGGGAGGGCTGCTGTAGCAAGCAACCCCCTCTCCAATGCTCTTCCCCGAGGCGAGGGGGCAATTCATACCCGTCATCTTTCAAGCTACAGCGAGATCGCCTGATCGAAACTGTTGGGTGTCGCCATGCGCCACATACGCGCATAAAAATCACTTTGGATCTCTTTTTCCAGCAAAGCGCCTGGCTCCAGGTAGTAATAGATGTCCGCGTAGACCTTGATTTCGGTTGAGGTGATGCGGCGTAGCATATGGTGAGACGTCAGTTGCTCCGGGCGGCTGACGCCGGCCGCTGCCAGCATTTCCGCCAGCGCTTTGACCGTATTTTGGTGGAAGTGGTAAACGCGTTCCGCCTTGTTCGGTACCACTAATGCCTTCTGGCGCAGCGGGTCCTGCGTGGCGACGCCGGTCGGGCAGTGGTTGGTGTGGCAGCTTTGCGACTGGATGCAGCCGACGGCAAACATAAAGCCGCGCGCCGAGTTCACCCAGTCGGCCCCCAGCACCAGCACGCTGGCGATGTCGAAGGCGCTGATGATTTTGCCGCTGGCACCGACTTTGATCTTGTCGCGCAGCCCGCAGCCCACCAGAGTGTTGTGGACGAACAATAGCCCTTCGCGCAACGGCATACCCATATAGTTGGATAACTCAAGCGGTGCGGCGCCAGTGCCGCCTTCCTTACCGTCTACTACGATAAAGTCCGGCAAAATATGGGTATGCAGCATCGCCTTGGCGATAGCGACAAACTCCCACGGGTGGCCGATGCACAGCTTAAAACCCACAGGTTTACCGCCGGACAGTTCGCGCAGTTGCTGGATAAAATGCATCATTTCCACCGGGGTAGTGAAGGCGCTGTGCGAAGCCGGAGAAATGCAGTCTTCCCCCTCGGGCACGCCGCGCGTGGCGGCAATTTCCGCATCCACTTTTTTTGCCGGCAAAATGCCGCCATGGCCCGGTTTAGCGCCCTGGCTGAGTTTGATTTCAATCATTTTTACCTGCGGGCTTTTTGCCTGCTCGGCAAAACGCTGCGGATCGAAATGGCCGTCGGCGGTGCGGCAGCCGAAATAGCCGCTGCCCAGTTCCCACACCAGATCGCCGCCGTGCTCGCGGTGATAGCGGCTGATGCTGCCCTCGCCGGTGTCATGATAGAAATTGCCTTTCGCTGCGCCAAGATTGAGGGCGCGGATGGCGTTGGCCGACAACGCGCCGAAGCTCATGGCGGAGATATTAAAGATTGAGGCGGAATAGGGTTGGCTACAGTCCGGGCCGCCGATCGCTACGCGAAAACTGGTGGGATCGGATGCCGCTACCGGGCGCATGGAATGGCCGATGCATTCATAACCCGTTTGATAAACGTCCAGTTGGGTACCGAATGGCTTGTCGCCCATCTCATTTTTGGCGCGGCGATAGACCAGCGTGCGTTGAGTACGTGAGAACGGGATCTGGGCGTTATCTTCTTCCAGTAAATATTGGCGTATTTCCGGGCGGATAAATTCGAAGAAAAAGCGCAGGCGGCCGATGATCGGATAGTTGCGGCAGATGGCGTGGCGTTGCTGAGTCAGATCGTAAATGCCCAGTGCGCTCAGACACCCGAAAAGGAGGGTCGGCAGCCAAAACCAGGGCCGCTGCGGCAACAGCGTCAATGACGCCAACGCAAGCAAGATGCTCAAAACAAAGCAGGTATAACGGCTGAATAAGGATGATTTCATAACATTTCCTGATGTTTTTTATTTAATCCAGACGACAGGGCTCGCGGGACTTTCCCGCGGGCAAATCGTAACCAATAGACAGGAGTGTTATGTGACTGTTGCTGCTTTGTCGCTCATTGTTACATTAATTTAACCTGGCGCGACAAAAGCAGGCCGCCGGGTAGCAGCCTGAAGGGTCATTTACTGGCGACGAAGATGGTGCTCATGCTGCGCAAACGCAGCTTTTTCATCGCGCTGTATTTTTGCGAGAAGATGGTTTTGGGGTGCGTGCCGCGCTTCTGGGCAATATGCAGCAGGCTATCGCCACGCAGCAGGTTGAAGATGACATCGCTTTCCGCCGGGCTGAGTTCGCGGGTTTTCTGCATTTTTATCCCGCCTGATTCTTTGCTTTCCAACAGATTTTGTATTTTTTCCTGCAGCGAATAAAGTGGGATGCGGGTAGAGACCAATTCAACGGAAATACCCAGTATCGACAGCAGTTTCACTACGCGTTCGTCATCATAAAACACCAGGATCCGGGTTTTGGTGTTGTATTGCTGATGCATTGACACCAGGCTTTCAATGACGTTGACACTTTGCTCCAGATTTTGCGAGGTAAAGATCAGCGCGATATCGTGCTTAATTATCTTTTCCGCCTTGGAACCCCCCTGCATAAAATCCGAAAACAGTCTGATATCGTACTTGCCGTAATGTTTTTTCACTAATACCGAAAGACCGACATAGCTGTACTTACACTCACTAATAACAAGGACATTGTTTTTAGACATAATGGCAGACACCAATAATGAGTTAAAAGTATTCAGCTGTAAGAAGCGAGTTCAAATCCTTGATGTCGGATTCCTTCCACAGCTTTCCCTGCAGTGCGTAATATGGCATTTCGTCCAGCCATTTTTTATGGTCGGGAGTTTCAACCCCTTCGATAATTACCTTGTAATGGTTAAGGTAAAAAAATCGCAATAAAGCGCGCATTAAGCCGTCACCGCCAGATTTTTCCATAAAATTCCATAACAAAAATCGGTCGAGCTTAACGAAGCGGAACTGGCTGTTGTACAACGCGGAAAAACCGGCGTAGCCAGAACCAAAATCATCGAGCCAAAATGAATAACTTTTCAGTAAGGGATCGCCATGAACGCGATCTTTTACCAGTCGGGTTGAGTTTTCGCTGATTTCAAAGTGAATACAACGAGTGGCGCGAATTCTTTCTGCAAAATGGTCGCTGGCCAGCGATCGTAACGAATGGTCGTCCACATTCAATGTGGCTATAACCTGATTATCACGAAACCAGTGATTATATTTTTCTATCAGGCTGACTTGTTCTAACAGAATCTCAATCCGGGTTGCGCTATCGGCAGAACGAAAAAACTGTTCAGGGGAGAAATGAGCATGTTCGCTATTGAAAGTGAATCGGGACAAGCATTCAACGGCCAGCAATTGTCCGGATTTTCCGAACATAGGCTGGAAAACATAATTAATCCCGTTATTTTTCGCTCTAAAAGAACCGCTCATTTCTCAATCCCTTGACTGATATGTAACTTCTTGTTTTTTAACGGTAATAAAAGTAAATAAATGCTTTTTATTGGTAATTATCTTATTTAATTTAACCAGGACGTGCCATGCCGCCTCCAGACCATTAAACGCGCAATTTGTCGTGAAGTCCAAATGATTTAAAAGGTAACAAAATGTAAAATTACAGGATAATATCCTGATAATTATGACTTAAAGCAATATGTTGCACTGCCTGGCTTTTCAAAACACAGATTATTCCTATTCAGTTGAATCGTCAACATCGATCGATAGGTATTTGTTGATAGTTTTTTCCTATCAAGAGGGGTGATATGAATGTTATAAACGATTTAACAATAAGAATACGCCTAGTCTATATTTCGCCGGGCAATGGATTCATCGGGGCTTCATTCCTGACAAGGAGTAGCATCGCTGAATGTACTTAATAGTTGTATTAATTCATCGAGAGTCTAAATATGAAAATTTCTAAACTGTCTGCCGTATTGGCATTGGCTGTAAGCGCCGCTACTATTTCTTCTTTTTCTGCACAAGCGACTGACGGTACTATTACTTTCAACGGTAAAGTGACTGACCAGACTTGTACTATCAGCACCCCGGGCGGTAAAGATTTCACCGTTACTCTGCCAACTGTTTCTGCTTCAACTCTGGCAACTCAGAGCGCGACTGCCGGCCGTACTCCATTCGCAATCAACCTGACCAAATGTTCTAAAGGCCAGGTAGCCACTTATTTCGAACCAGGCGCAACTGTTGATTTCAATACTGGCCGTCTGAACAACCAGGCACAGACTGATGCAGCGACCAACGTGCAAATTCAGCTGCTGGGCAGCAACAACCAGTTCCTGCCAATTCTGGCCGCCGGCACCAACGGCGCACAGAATAACTCTCAGTGGGTTACCGTTGCTAACGAAGGCGATTCTGCTGACCTGAACTACTACGCTGAATATTACGCGACCAACGCTGCCGGCGCTGGTGATGTGACTTCAAGCGTTCAGTACACCATCATTTATCAATAAGTAATATTCTTATTCGGGCGGGGGAGTTACCCCCGCCGTTTTTCCCTACCGTAGTGATAAAATAATGAAAAATTCATTTAAAAAATACAGTGTATTGCTGATTGCCGCGCTATTCAGCAGCAGCGTTTTTTCCAGTGTCATCATTAACGGTACGCGTATTATTTATCCGGGAAAACAACGGGAAGTTACTGTCCAATTATCAAATAATGGAACTTCACCGGCATTGATCCAATCCTGGATTGACGAAGGCGATGCGAAAACCACGCCTGAAAACAGCAAGGCGCCGTTTATCGTTTCCCCGCCAATCAGCCGTGTTGAACCGGCTACCGGCCAGGCGCTGCGTGTTTCACTGACCACGTCAGCATTGGCACAAGACAAAGAATCCCTGTTCTGGTTGAACGTACTGGAGATCCCTCCTGCGCCGACCGGGGCAAGCAGCAGTACGCCTGAAAACTTTTTACAGGTGGCTTTCCGCACCCGCGTCAAACTGCTGTATCGTCCGGCCGGCCTGACTGGCGAAGCGAACGATGCACCTGAAAAACTGCAGTGGCGCTTTAGCGGCGCCGGCGTCAGCGTGAAAAACCCAACGCCGTATTACGTGTCGTTTACCGAAATCAATGCCGTCGTCAACCAGAAGAAAGTGCCGTTGGCGCCACACGGCGACATGCTGGCTCCAGGCCAGGAAAAAACGCTGTCGTTTTCCGGTGACAGCTCGCGCATCGCCGACGTTGCATTTACCACCATTAACGATTTTGGCGGACGCGTGTCCCGCACTAAGAATAAGCAAAAGTAACTCTTGGAAGAGAGACTCATACCCCAGAGCGCAAGCTGTCGGTGGGGTGAGCTTAATTTGGTAAAGGAATGCTTTTATATGAAAGAGTTGCCTATCTCTGCGGCCATTAAACTGGCGCTATTTAACTATAAATCGATTCTGTTGTTGACCGGCGGTGCGTTTTGCCTGGCGGCGCCTGGATTTGCCCTGGCGGAAATCGTTACCGACAGCAAAAAGCCCACCGCCCCGGTTGAAGCTTCCTTCAACAGCAGTTTCCTGGTTGGAGAGGCGCAAGGCGTCGATCTTTCGCGTTTCCGCGATGGCAACCCTATTCTTGCCGGCAAATACTCACTCGACGTTTATGTTAACGGCGAGTGGAAAGGCAAGAAGAGTATCGATTTCAAAAACGTACCGGGTAAAAACAGTGCCGATACCTGTTTTTCTCTGCTGTCGTTGGATGAATTCGGTGTGGATACTGCGGCATTGAGCAGCGATCCTTCGGTCACTACCGATACCTGTAAAAGCCTGCCGCAGTGGGTGCCGGAAGCCTATTATCGCCTTGATACCAGTTCGCTGCGAATGGATATCAGTATCCCGCAGTCGTCGCTGCGCCGCAGTGCGCGCGGTTATGTCGATCCGAAATTCTGGGATCGCGGCATTACCGCCGGCAGCCTTTCGTATAATTTCAATGCCTTTAATACCCACAGTTCCGCCAACGGCAGCAACGCGGATTCAACCAACGCTTATTTGACCCTGAACGCCGGGTTAAACGTGGCCGGTTGGCAGTTGCGCCATGACTCTAACGTCAACTGGCGCTCCAACGAAAGCACCCATTGGCAAAACACCGCCACTTACGCGCAGCGTGCCATCCCGGCTGTGCGCGGCATGCTGACGTTGGGTGATACCTATACCAGCGGCGACTTCTTTGATTCTATCGGTTTTCGCGGCGTACAGGTCGCGACCGATGACCGCATGTTGCCCGACTCTCTCAACGGTTATGCGCCTGTGGTGCGTGGCGTGGCGCAAAGTAACGCGCTGGTGGAGATTCGTCAGAATAACCAGTTGATCTACCAGACTACCGTTGCTCCCGGCGAATTCGTGATTAACGATCTTTACCCAACCGGTTACGGCGGCGACTTGAACGTCACCATCAACGAGGCCGACGGCAGCAAGCGCCAGTTCAGCGTGCCTTACGCTTCGGTAGCGCAGATGTTGCGTCCGGGGATCCAGCGTTATGCCCTGACCGCAGGCCGAGTGCGCGATGATAATTTGAGCAAGGAACCCGATATGTTCCAGGCGACTTATCAGCGCGGGTTTACCAATATCATCACCGGCTACACCGGCGCTATCGCCAGTGACGGCTATGGTGCCGTGTTGTTGGGCAGTGCGGTGGCGACGCCGATCGGTGCCTTTGCTCTGGACGTGACTCAGGCCAATACCCGCCTGAAGCAGGGCGACCAATCCGGTCAGAGCTATAAGCTCAGCTACAGCAAGTTGATGACTGAAACCAACACCAACTTCACCATCGCCGCTTATCGCTACTCCACCTCCGGTTACCTTTCGTTGCGCGACGCCGTTTACTCGCGAGACAACGAACGCAAGAACCTGAGTGCCGACGCCGTTAACCGCCAGCGCAGCGAATACCAACTGACCCTCAACCAGGGGCTGGGCGATGACTTTGGCGCGTTGTATATCACCGGTTCGGTTCGCGATTACTGGAACCGGGGCGGCAGCACCAAGCAGTATCAGGTGGGTTATAACAACTATTATGGTCGCGTCACCTACGGCCTGTCCGCCATGCGCACCTCGGACATGTATAACCGTGATGAAACCCGTTATTACCTGACGCTGTCGGTTCCGTTCAGCGTCGGTTCGCAGACGCTGAGCCTGAACAGTTCATTGGGCTATACCGATAACGGCTACGACAGCAGCCGCGTGGGCATTAACGGTTCTACCGGTGAAGACAACAACATCAGCTACAGCGCGGCGCTGGCTAACGATCAATCCGGCGGCACCAACAGCAGTGTAAGCGGCGAATACCGTAGCCGGTTCTCGACGCTGAACGGTTCTTACAGCTACGGCAAAGATTATCGTCAGTCGTCGATCGGGGCATCGGGCAGCGTAGTGGCTCACAGCGGTGGGGTGACCATGACGCCGCAGCGCGGCCAGACCATGGTGCTGGTAGAGGCGCCGGACGCCGCCGGGGCTATCGTGACCAACTCGCCGGGCGTGCGTATCGATGATAACGGCTATGCGGTAGTGCCTTATGTGGCACCATACCGCATGACCAACGTAACGCTCGATCCGAGCGGCATGTCGCGCGATGTGGAGCTGGAAAGCAGCAGTCAGCAGATTGCGCCTTACGCCGGTGCCATCGCACGGCTGGAGTTCAAAACCACCAAAGGCCAGGCGTTGATCATTCATGCCCTCGGCCCGGACGGCAACGCATTGCCATTTGGTTCTGAAGTGCTGGATACCCGTAATCAGGTGGTGGGCATCGTCGGCCAGGGCAGCCGTATCTACTTGCGTACGGAAACGCAAAAAGGGCTGTTACAGGTGAAATGGGGCACGCAGCCTACGCAGCAGTGTTCTGTCAGCTATAGCTACAAGGCAAAAGCGCAGGGCAATACTGACTACGAAATTATTGAAGCGAGTTGCAAATGATAAAATTAACGCGTGTTCTGTCACTGAATAAAACGTCAGCGAAATGCTTGATGCTGCTCGGTTTGATGATGGTGGGCGGTCAAAGTGCTTATGCCGCCTGTTCTGTCAGAAGTGGTTACAAGGCGCAGGTGATCAATATGAAGCTTGGGCGTGTGCTGGTGACCCCAGGCAGCCAGGTGGGCGACACTTTGGTTACCGGCCAGTTTCCAATCAATGAAGTCAGTAATATCGGCAGTTGCTCAAGAGGCGGCAGTGCGATTGGTTCGATCATGCAGGGCAGCTCTACCAGCTTCGCCAATGTGTGGAGCACCAATATTCCGGGTATCGGCATTCGTTTGTACCGTGAGGCCGGCTCGGTGAGTAACTTCTACCCTCATACCTTGAGGTTCTCTGGTAATTCCAACGTGACCCTTAACGGCGGTTACTTCAAGATCGACGTCGTTAAAACCGCGGCTCAAACAGGCACCGGCCAGCTGACTACCGGGCTCTATACCAACTATTACATGGACGGTACCGGTCCTGGGTTGCCGCTGCTGCAATCGATTGTCGATGCCAACAGCCTGACGATCGTCACTTCCACCTGCAATGTGGACAGCGGTTCCAAAAACAAGGTGGTTAATCTGGATACCGTCACGGCAGCCTCTTTTGGCGCCGTCGGCTCAACCCAGGGTGAGAAGGCGTTTGATCTCAACATTAACTGCGTTGGCGGCGTCGGTGAAAATCTGCTGCCAGGCAATGCCGGGCAGGGGATTGTGAATGTGCGTTTTGACTACACTCCAGACAGTTCTAATGCGCCTGGCGTGATCAAATCGCAATCTGGCGCCAATACGGCCTCCGGCGTTGCCGTGCAGTTGTTGACGGGCAGCACCACGCAGCCTATCAAGAACGGTGACGCGGTCAATGCAGGCCGCACCGTGCCGAACCAGGCCAACACCCTGACCTTGCCGCTGAAAGCCCGTTACTACCGTACCGGCACTACGATCAAAGGCGGTAATATCCAGTCGACCGCAACCTTTACCATCGAATACAACTGAGTATTGCGGGCATTAAAAAAGCCAATGGGATTGCCCATTGGCTTTTTGCTTTTTATCCGCCTTAGCGCTGGCCCATCCAATGAGTGCAGGCGCCCTCGACGCATTTCCCCGCATACCACAAGTGCGCGCCCGACGGCTCGTGCCGATGCCCGTTCTGCGGCGCGATCGGTTGCGGACGCATCTCTACCACGTCCCAGCGCGTGGTGCGGCGATACACCGCCGGCGTTTTGCCGAACTGTTTTTTAAATGCGCGTGAAAATGACGGCTGGGAATCAAAATGGAACTGCAAGGCGATGTCGAGAATAGGGCGTGGGGTCGAACGCAGCGCCTGCGCGGCCTGTGACAGGCGGCGCTCGCGGATATAGCTGCCCAGCGCATGGCCGGTGGTGCTGCGGAACATCCTTTGCAGGTGCCACTTGGAGTAGCCCGATTTCGCCGCCACGTTATCTAAAAGCAGCGGTTGATCCAGATGAGTTTCAATCCAGTTCAGCAAATCGTGAATGATATTGACGCGATCCATTGTTTAAGTTCTCCCGCGGTACGGCATTCAGGTCATAGTGGGTAAGAGTAATTATCCAAGCTAGTTCTTTGATAATAGGCCGCTGAACCGGGTTACGCAAGTGTTAACTGGAGGGCTAAAGGTGGCTAAACGTGCTCTTCGAGCTGCGGAGAAACAGAAAAGGCCGCACGAGGCGGCCTTGAGGGAAGGGGGAACAAACGTCGAATCAGTGAGTTTCCGGCTTCACTTCGATATAGTCCAACTGCAAGACGCTGCTGGTGTAGCCGCGGATCTTGTTGGTCATTTCAATGTCGCCGTTCAGCTTGTGACCATAGGATGGAATGATCTCTTTCAGCTTGCTCTGCCATTCCGGCGTCGCCACTTTATCTTTGAACACTTTTTCCATCAGGTGCAGCATGATTGGCGCAGCGGTAGAAGCGCCCGGTGATGCGCCTAGCAGGGCGGCGATGCTGCCGTCCTCGGAGCTGACCACTTCGGTGCCGAACTGCAACACGCCGCCTTTCTCATCGTCTTTCTTGATGATCTGCACGCGTTGGCCGGCGGTCCACAGCTTCCAGTCGGCCTGTTTGGCTTCAGGGAAGTACTCTTTCAGCGCAGCGAAACGGTCATCGTCGTTCATCATCAACTGGCCAACCAGGTATTTCACCAGGTCGAAGTTATCCAGCCCGACGTGGGTCATCGGCATCAGGTTAGACGTGCTCAGAGAGTGCAGCAGATCGAACAGCGAACCGTTTTTCAGGAACTTGCTGGAGAAGGTGGCGAATGGCCCGAACAGGACGACGCGCTTGCCATCCAGCATGCGGGTGTCCAGGTGCGGAACCGACATTGGCGGCGAACCTACGCTGGCCAGACCGTAAACCTTGGCCAGATGCTGATTCGCCACTTCCGGATTGGTGGTCACCAGGAACTGGCCACCGACCGGGAAACCGCCGTAGCCGTCAGCTTCAGGAATGCCGGATTTCTGCAACAGTGTCAGAGAGGCGCCGCCTGCCCCGATAAACACGAATTTGGCGTTAACGGTGGTTTCTTTACCGTCACGGTTCAGATCGGCCACGGTGACGCGCCAGGTGTTGTCGGCGTTGCGTTTGATATCGCGCACTTCATGGCTCAGGTTCAGCTTGAAGTTAGGATTTTTGGTCAGCGTATCCACCAGTTGATGGGTGATCACGCCAAAGTTGACGTCGGTACCCAGCGGCATGCGGGTCGCGGCAATTTTCTGCGCCGGATCGCGGCCGTTCATTACCAGCGGCGCCCACTGTTTAATCTGGTTGGCGTCTTCGGAGTATTCCATCCCACGGAACAGGGTGCTGTGCTGCAGCGCCTCATAGCGTTTGCGCAGGAAGTTGACGTTATCGTCACCCCAGACAAAGCTCATGTGCGGTACGCTGTTAATAAAGGATTTTGGATCTTTCAGGACGTTATTTTTTACCTGATAAGACCAGAACTGACGAGAAATTTCAAAAGACTCGTTAACCACCACGGCTTTGCTGATATCAATGGTGCCGTCTTCTTTCTCCGGGGTGTAGTTCATTTCGGCGAAAGCGGAGTGGCCGGTACCGGCATTATTCCAGCCGTTGGAGCTTTCTTCCGCAACGCCGTTCATGCGCTCATACATGTCGATGGACCAGTTCGGCTCCAACTCATGCAGGTAAGTCCCCAGGGTGGCGCTCATGATGCCGCCGCCAATCAGTACCACATCGACGGTCTTGTTCTCTTCTGCTGCAGCCTGTTGCGTGACGCCGAACAGATTCAGACAGAAGATCAGGACGAGTAATTTTCTCATTAAATCAAATCTCTTATGTGTAAATTCTACTCATTGCAGGTGAAAGAATTTATCGGGAGTTACCCTGGAAATAAGCCAAAACAGACCGCCCGGCATGAGCCGAATTGCAGTGATAATGTCTTTTTGTTAATAGTTTTCTTTAACGAAAAGTGGATTATTACAGGTTACCTGGAGGCGGAGTGTTCAACTCAGGTTACTGAGGGGATATTATTGTTTGCAAGAATGTTAAAAACTACTTTTGTAACTAAAAAAAGAGAAATATAGGCAGGAATAATTCATTTATTATTGCGGGCTAAATATAACCGTTAAATTAGCAGGGTTTAATTGCCGTTGATTTAAACGATATTTCATTATCACACAATATTTAGCGATGAATTGCAAAGGCTAGCCGGTAACAAAAAGAAAATGGCCGCCGTAGGGCGGCCGGCATCCGATTAGCGCGGTTGCCAAATACCGCGGGTTGCGGTTTCGGCGGCATAGGTGCTGAAATCACGCGCCGGGCGCCCAAGGCTGCGTTGAACGTCGTTGGTCAGTGACGCGTTGCGTCCATCCAGTACCGTACTGAATAGATACTCCAGCAAGCTGACCATCTCCTCCGGCAACTGCGCTTCGCGCAGATAACCGACATAATCGGCTATCTGCACCTGCCGATAGAGAATCTCACGTCCGCTGGCGGCGGCAATTTCGTTAATGGCTTGTTCAAACGTCATCAGTCGCGGGCCGGTTAGCTCATATACCCTATTGCTGTGGCCGGGCTGAGTGAGAGCGGCGACCGCGGCGTCGGCGATATCATCGGCATCAATAAAAGGTTCTGGAATTTCGCCCGGCGGCAAATAAACCGTGCCGTTCAGCAGCTCATCGAGAATAAAGCTTTCGCTGAAGTTCTGCATAAACCAGCTGGCGCGCAATATCGTCCAGTCCGCGCCGCTGCGCTCTACCATTTCTTCTGCCTGGCGAGCTTCGTCTTCTCCGCGCCCGCTGAGCAACACGATCTTTTGCACACCCCCCGTTACCGCCTGTCGGCAAAAACGTTCAATGGTGTCGATGGCGCCCGGCACCGCCAGATCGGGCTGAAAGCTGAGATACACCTTTTTCACATCTTGTAAGGCCGGTTGCCAACTGTCGCAGTCCTCCCAGTCAAAAGGAATGGCGGCGCCACGGTGGCCGGGGCGTACGGCCACGCCATGTTGTTGCAAACGCGCTGCTACACGGCTGCCGGTTTTACCGGTGGCGCCTAAAACCAGTATCGGTGAGGTCTTATCGCTGTTATCCATCGTTCATCTCCAAAATGTGAGTATTACTCATGTTTTGTAAATATGATAAACCCTCGTATTATTGTCAAGGCAGTTTTTGGTTCAAAGGACGATGCTGATGAATGACAAGCAAAAAAATCCGCCCGCGTTGCGGCGTAAACCCAGCCAGACGCGGAGCCGCGAGAAGGTGGAGCTGATCCTCGATTGCGCCACCGCGCTGATAGCCCAGCAGGGCAGCGATGCGATGCGAATGAGCGAAGTGGCGCTCAATGCCGGTATTTCCATAGGGGCGCTATACCAGTACTTCCCGGATAAGACCGCTATCGTGCGCGTGTTGGCACAGCGTTATAACGAGGAAGCGCGCGAATGCATTGAGCAGTGTTTAACTCAGGTGCAGGATTTTCCGCAATTGATCGAGGCTTTTAGCTGCCTGATTGACGAATATTATGCCTTGTTTATGGCTGAACCCGTCATGCGGGATATCTGGGCGGCGACGCAGGCCAACAAAACGCTGCGCGAAGAAGAGGTGGCGGAAAGCCGATTGAACGGTGCGTTGCTGGCGGCGGCGATACGGCGTTTGCGGCCACAGGCGGATCCCGTTGCAGTTGAAAATGCCGCTTTTCTGCTGATGCATCTGGGAGAGGCGACGATGCGCCTAGCGGTCAGTACCGGCCCCGATGAGGGCCGCGAACTGGTGGAGAGCTATAAGCAAATGGCGGCGAAGGTGCTGGCAGATGCCTAGAACGTGCTACGGCAGCCTGCGCTGCCATTCTTCGTTCAACAAGGCGTAAATAAACTCGTCGCCCCACTCGCCGTTGAAACGATCGTTTTGCTGCAGGTGCGCCTCTTTGCGCATGCCCAGTCGCTCGACCACGCCGACTGAGCCCTGATTGGCGGCATCGAGCCGGGCAAAGATGCGGTGGCAGCCCACCTCGCCGAACCCGCGATCGAGCACCGCACGCACAGCTTCTGCGGCATAGCCTTTACCGGCGTAGACCGGGTTGAAGATATAACCGATCTCTGCTTGCAATGCCGCGCGGTTGGCCAGTTTCAGCAGCACTTCACCGATCAATTCCCCGCTGTCTTGCAGAGTGACCGCACAATAAAAGATATCGCCATCCTCACTGAAACGCGAAGCCACCGCCTGGGAAAGCTGTTCTTCCAACTGCGTGTCGTTCGGCGTGGGGGCGTACAAATAACGATAAACCTCCGGCAGGCGGTGATAAGCGGCGTAGGCGTTGAGATCGGCAGGGGTAAAGCGGCGGAGCCGCAGGCGTTCGGTGGTCAATGGCAGGCTAATCAACTGCAAGGGTTCATCCTTTTCATCTGGGCGCTTTGGCGCGAAGTGAAGACGCAAGGGTGAATATAGCCGTTAATCGATCATTTTTAACCTGTTAAAGCCGCTTCTCCCCCTGATATTCAGGAGGAGAAGGGATAGAGCAAGCTACCCGGCAACCAACTTACTTAATCGCCATGGCGTCACGCATGGTGTAGAACAGGTCGGTCTGATCGGTCAGGCCCACGATGTTAGCGGCACGCGGGCCGTAGGCGGCAACGCGCAACTGGGTGCCGGTGTGTCCCTGAGAGCCTTCCTCCGAGTTACCGTAGCTGATGGTCATTGGCGCGCCATCTTTGGTGGTCAGCGTTTGCGTCAGGCCTGGCGCTTTGGCATCGACGGCAATAATCTGGCTGGAATGGGCGTGGTCGGCGGTGACAATCACCAGCGTGTTGCCGTCGGCTCGGGCGAAGGCCAGCGCTTTCTGTACCGCTTCATCCAGATCGACCGTCTCTCCGAACTGGCCGCAAGGGTTGGCTTCATGGTCCTGCTTGTCGATCGATGCCCCTTCCACCTGCAAGAAGAAACCGTTCTGCTGGTTTTTCAGCAGATCTATCGCTTTTTCGGTCATCGCCGCCAGCGTTGGGATGTCGGCAGTACGTGCCGGGTTGTTCTCGCAGGTGACCGCCGGTTGGTCGATATTACCGTGATGCGAAGCTTTCGGGCCCTGCCAGCGCACCGGCATATTGCCGGCGGCAAACAACCCCAGCAGCGGTTTTTGCTGATTGGCTACGCTGATGGCATTCAGGCCGTCGAGGTTTTCCACCCACTGATAACCCAGCGCGGTTGCCTGGTCTTTCAATGATTTTCCCTGCCATTCGCCGCTTTTCGCCAGCTGATTAAAGGATTTCGCCCCACCGCCCAGCGAGACGTCGGCACGGGTTTTGAGCAATTGCTCGGTGATCGAGCCGCGGCCGCCATTCTCCAGCGCGTTGGTGGCGCATTTTTCGCTGGTTTCTTCCGGGCCGTAACATTTGCGCGAGGTAACATGCGAGACCTGCGCTGCCGGTGTGGCGTCCTGCAGCTCGGCGGTGGAGACGTTACCGGTGGCTTTGCCCGCCGCCTTGGCGATTTCCAGCAGCGTCGGCTGATCCTTGCCGTTGACGTCAACTCCCAGCGCGCCGTTATAGGTTTTTACGCCGGAGGACCATGCGGTCGCCGAGGCGGCGGAATCCGTCACGTAATTCGGTTTGTGGGTTTTCTTATCCAGAGAGTAATGGGTGTATTGGCCGGTCAGCGGCAGGGCATCAATGCCTTTAAAATAGCCGCCCGCGCCTTCTGCGTAGTTGCGCGCCGAGGTGATTTCAGAATCGCCCATACCGTCGCCGATCAATAAAATCACGTTTTTAACCGTTTTGTCAGACAGCGAGGCTTTCAGCGCGGCGGTTTGATCGCCGCTCAGACGGCGTGCGCCGCCCGGCTCCACGATGTTACCGCGCGCCGCGCGCTCGGAAAGACCCGCGGTATTGGCCGGTGTTTCATCGGCGAAGGCGGTGGAACAAAGCAGGGCGGATAACACGGCGCCGGCGATCAAAGAAACGGGCTGCAGCATGGGAAAACTCCTTGTCGTAATAATAAAACACAAATAGCATCAGTTTGTTACGCAGGGAGAGTAGTGCAGAGGTGTGACACTTTTATGACGATGCGGGGGGCGAAAATGGGATAGCCGGCGGCTATCCCAGGCAATAAATTAGTCGTTGCGGGCGGGAATATTCAGGCCGCGTTGTACTGCCGGGCGCGCCAAACCGCGCTCCAGCCATTGCCCCACCCGTGGGAAACTGTCGAACTCCACCAGTTCGCGCGCTTCGTAGAAACCGATCAGGTTACGCACCCAGCCCAGCAGTGAAATGTCGGCGATGGTGTAATCCTGGCCCATGATCCACTCGCGGCCTTCGAGGCGGCTTTCCAGCACGCCGAGCAGGCGTTTGGATTCATTTTTATAACGCTCCAGCGGGCGTTTATCTTCGTATTCACGCCCGGCGAAGCGGTGGAAGAAGCCGAGTTGGCCGAACATCGGACCGACCGCCGCCATCTGGAAAAATACCCATTGGATGGTTTCATAGCGCTGCGCGGGATCCTGTGGCAGGAATTGACCGCTTTTCTCTGCCAGATACAGCAGGATGGCACCGGATTCAAACAGCGCCAGCGGCTTACCGCCTGGGCCATCGGGATCGATAATCGAAGGGATTTTACCGTTAGGGTTCAGCGACAAAAACTCCGGTGTCCAGGTTTCATTCTTGCCGATATCGATCAGGTGCGCTTCATAAGGCAGGCCGATCTCTTCGAGCATAATGGACACTTTTACGCCGTTAGGCGTTGGCAGCGAGTAAAGCTGCAGCCGTTCCGGATGTTGCGCCGGCCACAGTTTGGTGATGGGGAATTGGGTTTGATCGAGCATGAGGAGTCCTCGGGTTGACGGTTTGCCTATTGAGTATTGCACCAAAGCTAACGCGTTGCGGGGCTAAACCGTGAGGTCAAAATGTGCTTTCAGAGCATTCTTGCCGGTGGCGGTGAGTTGCAGCTCGCGGCTATCGAGCCGGCGCTTTATCCAGCCGCGCTCGATAAAGGCGTTAAGTAGCGCTGCGCCAAGTGCGCCGCCAAGGTGAGCCTTGCGTTCGCTCCAGTCCAGGCAGCCGCAGGCGAAGCGCCGCCGTGAGGGCGCAGGCGCGCAGTCGACGCCCAATCGCGCCAGGGCGGTCTGCCCCGCATCGCTCAACCGGTAGTCTTCCTCGCCCACCAGCCAGGCTAACTGATGCAGACGGTCATGCAGTTTTACCGCCACTTCACCGGCCATATGATCGTAGCAGGTGCGGGCGAATTGCAGCGAGGTGGGGGTTGTGCTTTTCACCGTCGGCCGTTCGACGCCGGCCAGCGCCATCAGCGTTTCCAGCACATCGGCCACCGGCTGCCCCGCCAGGCGGAAATAGCGATAGCGCCCCTGTTTGACGCAGGCGATCAACCGTTGTTCCTGCAAGCGCGCCAAATGCCCGCTGGCGGTAGAGGCGGCGACGTCCACCGCGGCGCTGAGTTCGGTGGCGGTATAGGCGCGCCCGTCCATCAGCAGGCACAACATGCGCGCACGGGTACGGTCGGCGATAGCGGCAGTCAGTGCCGCCAGGCGATCTTCGATATCGATGTCATTCATACTTCGAGATTAGGCGAAGTATGGCTGTGCGTCCATCGCTATGATCTGTTCTTCCCCCGGTTCAGTTCGACGGAGTTCATCATGACCCTTTGTCCGTATACCCGTGCAGTGACTGCCGTCACTTCTGACAACCCGCGCGCCGACTATCTGCAGATGGAGCCCATGCAGTTTCAAACGCAATTGCAGAGTTGGGTTGCCGCTTCACCTTTGGCTGTGAGAGAAGCCTTGAACAACCCCGATCTGGGTGTACGTCCGACAGGTGAGCCGATCCCCACTTTTTTGTTGAACACGCCCGCAGAATCCATTTTCGGTGCACTGGTGCGAATGCAAGATGGTGAAGCGCATCCTCAACTTAACGCGGCTATACGGCAGGCATTAGCGGACATCGACGAAACCCTGCTCCAACAAACTGCATTGACTGTGGCGCGAGAAATAGCACCTTGTTTGCCGGATGCTAACCAGATCACCCGTTTTAACTATGCCTTGCCGGTGTGTGTTATCGCTTCACTGCTGGGCGTCGGTGCCGATGAGTGGACTGAACTGGTGGATGAAGTATTGGATTTTTCACGTTGCATTGCGCCTGGCGGGAGCGAACGCCAGAGAGCGTTGGGCATACTTGCTGCGGGGCCCCTTTCGGCGCGGCTTGAAAACCGTCGTGGCCCTTTATGGCTTAGCCTGCAGCGGGCATGCGCTATGCGCGGCATGGGGCATCAGACCGCGTTGTCCAATGCCATTGGGCTGATGTTTCAGGCTTGCGAAGGTACTGCCGGCTTGATCGGACAGGCGCTGTTAATGATGCGCAATCACGATGGGGATGCGCGGGCGCTGATTGAAAAAGTCCTTTCTGATACGCCTCCGATTCAAAATACTCGTCGTTTCGCGTTGCGGGATACGCAGGTAGCAGGCTGCACGGTGCTGACTGGGCAATGCGTCCTGATATTGCTGTGTGCAGGTGACGAAAGCTTTGCTTTTGGTGATGGCGCGCACCGTTGTCCGGGGGCGAACTGGGCGAAAATTATTGCGCGGTATGGCATTCAGCATTTATCCGCACTGGGCGTTGCTCCGCAGGCGTTAAACAGCTTCCACTGGCGGGTTTCGCAAAACGCGCGCGTACCTGAATTTTACCTCTGACAGGAACTCTCTATGATTGCCGTTATTTTTGAATTGCAGGCCGCCGACGGGCAGCGTGAAACCTACCTTAAACTGGCGGCAGAGCTAAAGCCGCTGCTGGCGGAGATTGACGGATTTATCTCCATCGAGCGCTTTCAAAGCCTGGCCGATCCGCAACGGTTGCTGTCGCTGTCCTTTTGGCGGGACGAAGAGGCGGTAAAACAGTGGCGCAATCTCGAGCAGCACCGGGCTGCGCAGGCGCGTGGCCGCCATGATGTGCTGGCGCACTACCGCCTGCGGGTGGCTGAGGTGGTGCGCGACTATGGTTTGGAGCAGCGGGATCAAGCGCCGCAGGACAGTTGCGGCTATCACGCAGATTAGTGCAAGGCTGGTTTCGCTGTTGACAGCCCTTCCGGTTTTATTCTATTGATAGTGGATGAACAAAAACCGACTTGTATTCGCGCAGATTATTATCACCATTCTCAGAGTGGTGGGATAGCGCGTCTCTTTCAAGCCAAAACCCGCCAGTAAGGCGGGGCATCTCTCCTCCTGCTGGCCATCACCCAGGAGGACGTCATGGAAAATCACCCCCAGGCTGTTTTACATCTGATGTGCGGCAAAGCCGGTTCAGGCAAGTCGACGTTGGCAAACCGCTTGTCGCAGCAGACGCAAACACTGTTGATTGTTGAGGACAGCTGGCTGGCGACGTTGTATGAACAACAGATGGCCGGATTGCAGGACTACGTCCGTTATTCGGCCCGGCTACGGCAGGCATTGAGCGAACATATTGTACAACTGCTGCGTAATGGGCTGTCGGTGGTGCTCGATTTTCCGATGAACACGCCGGATCGTCGTCTTTGGGCCAGGCAATTGGCAGACGCCGCCGGTGTTGGTCATTGTCTGCATTTTCTGGACGTCAGCGATGTGCAATGCAAGAGCCGGATAAAACTGAGAAATGAGCAGGGCGATCATCCTTTCGTGCTAAGCGAAGAAACCTTCGATCTGCTTACCCACTACTTTGTTTCCCCTTCAGAGGAAGAGCGGCTGACTGTGGTCAGATATGGCGATCAGGCCTGAGTCAGCCCGTTTGAGGGATGTGGTTTCAAACGCGGTATCGACAGCGACCTCGCTCTGCGGTGCAGAGCGGGTGTTATCTCTTGCGTTAACGGAAAGTTATGCCAGCGCGTTCCAACGCTGTATAAGCCCCAGCAGATGAACCAGACCTATGCAGAGACATATCAACGAACTTATGACGATGAATCTGTGGCTGCGGCCGGTATTGCGCAGCGCAACGGGGCCTGCGATACCACGCAACAAATAGATAAACGTGATGAAGCACAGCGCGGGGCGCAGCAATGGCAGCGGCGCAATAATGCCGGCGCCGGCCAAAGCGTACAGCGCCCAGATAAACAGCACCAGGGCGATACCCGCGGTCGCGATGGCCGGAAATTTCTTGCCGGCTTCGGCAGCGCGGATAAAGCGATCGCCGGCGCCGCACAGGCGATATCCGCGCGGCCCCGCCTTGATCACCCAAACATGCACCAGGGCCGCAATGGCGCTCAGTCCTGCGCCCGTCAGTAATGCCAAATTATAAGGGGTATCCATACTTCTCTTCGCTCCTGGGATAGGACTATTGCGTCAGTTTTTGTGACGCTCCTTGAACACCGTAGTGGCAATCAGGCTGATAGTCAGCATGCCGGTGACATACCAGGCCGGCGCCATAGGATTGCCGCTGACATCCAGCAGCCAGGTGACGACGAGCTGCGCCGACCCACCAAACAGCGTAACGCCGAAAGCATAAATCATTGAGGTGCCGGTAGCGCGGACATGGCGCGGTAGCGCAGAGACGATCAGCATGGTGCTCGACAACATATTGATCCCTAAAGCGCCAATCAGCAAGATGCGAAAGAGGATTGCCAGCCACAGATAGTGTGTGGAGCCCAGGAACCAGAATGTGGGATAAATCAGTATCAGAGCGGCAAAGATAGAGAAAAGCAGCGGCCTTTTGTAGTTTTGTACCCGATCGACATAACGGCCGGCGAAATAAACGGCGACGATTTGCACCACGGAGGCAATGCAGCTGAAGAGATAGGCGGTTGGCGCGGCAATATGATAGGTCTGCATCATATAGGTCGGCATATACAGCAGCACAATATAAACCATCACGGTGCCGGACATAATGATCAGCATCCCCAGCAGCAGGTCTTTAAAGTGATTGCGCAGCACATCCCAGACCGGGTTAACCGGTGGGCGTTCTTGATCCGCAACCTCGCCGCTATAGGTTTCTTCCAGGTGTTTACGGATATATACGCCGACGGGAATAATCAGCAGGCCGATGATGAAAGGCACGCGCCAGCCCCAGGAATAGAGGGCGTCTTCCGGCAGAAAATAGGTCAACAGCAGCCCGAAAGAGGCGCCGAGCAAGGCGCTGATGCCTTGGCTGATCGCCTGCCAACTGACAAAGAATCCCCGCTGGTTGGCCCCGGCCGACTCCAGCAGCAGGGTGGTCGCAGACCCCACTTCACCGCCGGCGGCAAAGCCCTGAATTAATCGCCCGACCACGATCAGCATCGGTGCGAAGATGCCAATCTGCGCATGAGTGGGGGCGAAGGCGATCAGCGCCGTGCCGACGCCCATCAGAACAATAGTCATTAACATGGCGGCCTTACGCCCGACCCGATCGGCGTAGGCCCCCAACACCATGCTGCCCAGCGGTCGCATAATAAAGCCGACGCCAAAAACGGCCACCGACATTAATAAAGAACCGTAGGCCGTGTCGCTGGGGAAATACAGTTTACCGATAATGGCTGCAAAGAAGCTGTAAACGGTGAAATCGAAGATCTCCAGTCCGTTACCGAGGCTGGCGCCAAAAATGACCTTATGATTTATCTTTTTCTTTTCGATCGTCCGATTCTCGGATAACTCGTTTTCAACAGTGTTTGTCATTATTTCAATCTCTCGCGATGGGTGGCATGTTTTTATTGTTAATGTTTCACCAGTGATACCTGAGGGATGCTGTTTGTTGCGATCACACTTTTGCAATCTCTTGTTTACATATACTTGTATGTACAACTATATGCAATACGGGTTATTTTCTGTGTGAAAATGGAGGTTAATTTTTTTAACTTATTGTTTATTTGGTGATTTATTCAGATTGTGATAAGCGTACTAACCCTGCCTGGCTGACGATTTAGTGACCTGCCACACACAAAGGATCCGATTCCTTGTGGGTTTTAAGAGGTGAATCACAATTTTAATCGTAGAGAGAAATATGCGGTGGTATGGTTCTGCCGTAGCAATAAAAATTGCTATTCGGCCTGAAGGAGAGGGTAAAGGCAACGCATTTACTTAATCCAGGGGAGTAATGGTTTATTACCCGTAGGTTAACGTTGTTTTTTTGTTGAGATGTTTAACGTAAATATTGGCTCTCTCTATCACTCCGATGATACGCCTGATGGTTTTTTTAGGCCTGCCTGTGAGTAATTAATATTTTGCGTGAATTTAATTTATTTAAATAATTGTTGTGGTGAATACAAATATGTTTTCTCGAACGCAGACAGGAATACGAGTAATCCAGGATATTGAGACGTCTCGAACAAGGCTCCCTATGCTCTGATGCGCCAGTAGTGCAAATGCGGGACTATTGAATGTCGTGACCAAGCCCCGCTGATTTTTTCTTAAACTTCTGTTTTTTGCATTTGCAGGCAAGGTTCCTGTTGCCATCTCAGTGTCAGGAAATCGACTAACGCCCGCGCTGCCGGGCCCACCGGCCCCGGCGGGTAAACGGAATAAACCCCGGTTTCTCTCCCTGTCCATTGCGGCAGCAGTTGCACCAATTCCCCCAAACGTATCGATTCGGCCATCGTCACGGCGGAATGAAACGCGATGCCTTGGCCGTCTATACAAAATTGTTTGACCGCATCGCCATTATCCGCTCGCATTCGGCCCTTGGGCTGAAACATTATTTCTCCCTGAGGCCCGAACAGGCGCCAGTTCTCGCCGTCGTGACTCGCCGTCGAAACCAGGCACTGGTGCTGCCGCAGTTCCTCGAGCGTTGTCGGTGTGCCGTGCTGTTGCAGATAACGCGGTGAGGCGACCAGGATCCGCCGGTTGTTGAGCAGTTTGCGCGCCACCAGGCTTGAATCCGGTAGTCGGCCAATGCGGATAGCGACCGCCACGCGCTCCGCGACAATGTCGACATAACGATCGGTCATCAGCAGGTCTACTCGCAGTTGGGGATACTGCGCCATAAACGCCGCCAGATGCGGCGCGACGTGCAGACGGCCAAACGACAGCGAGGTGCTGACACGCAACGTTCCCTGCGGCTGGCTTTGCTCATCGCGCATTCGCTCATAGGCCATTCTCAATTGTTCCAGGCCGGCGCTGCAGTCTGTGAAGTAGCGCTGCCCGGCGTCGGTCAGCGACATCGCCCGGGTGGTGCGGTTGATAAGCAACATATCAACCTGTTGCTCAAGCTTTTTGACCAGGCGACTGACGGCAGAAGGCGTCATATTCAGCGCTTGCGCCGCTCTGGCGAAGCTCTGATGTTCCGCCACGGCGACAAAGGCTTTTACCAGTTGCAGGGAAGGTTCTTCCATTCGTTCTCCCAGGGAATGAATATCTGAAATATGCGGCTATTATCATCCAGATTGATGATGGTTAGAATGCGTTTTTTATCGGGAGAACCTTATGGACACTCACAATAACGCCGCCGTTTTTGCCAATCTGCACCGTCAGCCACACCCATTACGCCTGCCCAATGCCTGGGACGCCGGCAGCGCATTGTTGATTGAAAGCCTCGGCGCCGCAGCGATCGCCACGACCAGCGCCGGTGTCGCATGGTCGCTGGGCTATCGCGATGGCGACAGGTTGCCGTTAGCCCCGCATCTGGCGAGCATTGCGGCGATCGCGCGCGTCATTAAAGTGCCGCTCAGCGTGGATATCGAAAGTGGCTACCCGGATGAGGAAGGCAGCCTGGAAAGCCGGGTGGCGCGCTTTATTGACGCCGGTGCGGTGGGCATCAATATTCAGGATGGGGCGGATTCGCCACAGATCTTGTGCGAGAAAATCACCCAGGTGCGTAATGTCGCGGAGCGCATGGGGGTTAAACTTTATATCAATGTGCGCACGGACGTTTATGCGCGCAGCCTGGTCCCTGCCGCCATGCGAGTCAGTGAAACGCTGAGTCGAGCCAAGAGTTACCATGAGGCGGGGGCTGATGGGTTGTTTGTTTTGGGCGTGACGGACCTGGAAGAGATCCGTGAAATTGCCGGCCAAACCGATCTGCTGCTTAATGTGATCGCCTGGCCTGGTCTTTTGCCGGCGGAGCAACTCGCCGCGCTTGGCGTTCGCCGGGTGAGCGTCGGTTCATGGATCCCGCAAAGCCTGTGGACGCACACCGCCAGATTGGCGGCAGGTTTTCTGGCCGATGGCAGTTCCGAACCGCTGTTCGGTGATGCAGCGCCTTACTCGCACATCAACGGCTGTTTTCCCGATTAACGAGTCAGGATGCCGGATGGGGGATTATCGCATTCGGCATGTTCGGGGAATGGAGCGGTTTCAAAAAATGGTTGAAGAAAAGTAAGGTTACGGTTGATGCCCGTATAATAAGAGTATATGAATCAAGCTATTTTATAGATTTTAATGAGGCATGTTATTAATACGGCTATAAGTTTTATATTTGCAATGGTTTTATTTATGTGGTTAGGTTTGTATAAGGAAAATTATTTTTTAATGTAGGTGAGTTTATGAAAAGGATTTTTATAGTTGCTACTTTGTCTTTTACTTCGTTATGTTCTCTCTATGGCTACGCAAATGAAAATCATTATGAAACCATAGAAAGTAACTTATCCCAGGTTGGTTATTTTTCCTTAGGTATGAATGGCTTTGTTGGCAGGATTAGTGAAGGAGAAGTTGCTGCAATAGATATTCTTAAAAGCAAGAGTGCAACTGATATTTTCCTGAGAATAGCCAATAATCCCAAGGCAACGCCAGAAAGTAAACTTTATGCCGCTTGTGGATTGAAACAACTAGGTAAACTAAATAATAATGACATCAAATCAATTTTTGAAAAAGCGTGGAATGATGGTGTTTCGATATTGAAAGCAGACATTTTAAGAAAAGAAAAATTTAAAAATTTATATTTTGGCATTTTAAATCATGGATGCATGTGAGTAAATTTACTGAATTATTTTATTTCTTGGGGAAATGGTTCATGACAACCTTCAAGCGGTAATAGCTTCACCGGTATCCCTCCGTCAACGTGCGGGCTTGCATTACGCCGAGCCACGGGGCCGGCATGCCGGGTTAACCTCATGATCCTCTGCCGCCGCACCTTTGTTCAAATTGTCACCGAAACTTCCCGCGATCTCTTATCCTCGTTATGGCATAATGCGCGCCAAATCACATTCCCAATGATATGAAGAGCGAGCGCTGTGTTAAGCACTAACAACATCACTATGCAGTTTGGCAGTAAGCCGTTGTTTGAAAACATCTCCGTTAAGTTTGGCGGCGGTAACCGCTATGGTTTGATCGGGGCCAACGGCTGCGGCAAATCCACCTTTATGAAAATCCTGGGTGGCGATCTGGTGCCGAGCGGCGGCAACGTGTTCCTCGATCCGAACGAACGCCTGGGCAAACTGCGTCAGGATCAGTTCGCTTTCGAACAATACAGCGTGCTGGACACCGTCATCATGGGCCACCACGAGCTGTGGGCAGTGAAGGAAGAGCGTGACCGCATTTACGGTCTGGCCGAAATGAGCGAAGAAGACGGCTATAAAGTGGCCGATCTGGAAGTGGCTTACGGTGAGATGGACGGTTACACCGCCGAAGCGCGCGCCGGCGAACTGCTGCTTGGCGTAGGCATCCCGGTTGAACAGCATTACGGCCCGATGAGCGAGATCGCGCCGGGCTTCAAACTGCGAGTATTGCTGGCGCAGGCGCTGTTCTCCGATCCGGAAATCCTGCTGCTCGACGAACCGACGAACAACCTGGACATCGATACCATTCGCTGGCTGGAGCAGGTGCTGAACGATCGTAACAGCACCATGGTCATCATTTCGCACGACCGTCACTTCCTGAACATGGTCTGTACTCATATGGCGGATCTGGACTACGGCGAGCTGCGCGTTTATCCGGGTAACTACGACGAATACATGACCGCGGCCACTCAGGCGCGCGAGCGTCTGGTTGCGGACAACGCCAAGAAGAAGGCACAGATTAACGAACTGCAATCGTTCGTGAGCCGCTTCAGCGCCAACGCCTCCAAATCCAAGCAGGCGACCTCTCGCGCCCGCCAGATCGACAAGATCCAGCTGGAAGAAGTGAAGGCCTCAAGCCGTCAGAACCCGTTCATCCGTTTTGATCAGGACAAGAAACTGTTCCGTAACGCGCTGGAAGTGGAAGCGCTGACCAAAGGCTTCGATAACGGCCCGCTGTTCAGCAAGTTCAACCTGATGGTTGAAGTAGGCGAGAAAGTGGCGGTGCTGGGCCCAAACGGTATCGGTAAATCCACCCTGCTGAAAACGCTGGTGGGCGACGCTCTGCCGGACAGCGGCAGCGTGAAGTGGTCCGAAAACGCTAAGATCGGCTACTACGCTCAGGATCACGAATACGAGTTCGATGACACCCTGACGGTATTCGACTGGATGAGCCAGTGGAAGCAGGAAAAAGACGACGAGCAAGCGGTGCGCAGCGTGCTGGGCCGTTTGCTGTTCAGCCAGGATGACATCAAGAAGAAAGTTAAGGTGCTGTCCGGTGGTGAAAAGGGCCGTATGCTGTTCGGCAAGCTGATGATGCAGCGCCCTAATATCCTGGTTATGGATGAACCAACCAACCACCTGGATATGGAATCCATCGAATCGCTGAACATGGCGCTGGAAATGTACGAAGGTACGTTGATCTTCGTTTCCCACGACCGTGAGTTCGTCAGCTCGCTGGCGACGCGTGTGCTGGAAATGACGCCGACCAAGGTTATCGACTTTACCGGCAACTACGAAGACTATCTGCGTAGCCAGGGTATCGTTTAACTCTGCTTAGGCAGTCAAAAGGCGGGAGCATTCCCGCCTTTTTTGTCTCCGTTATAGGGCAGAGTAAAATGCTCTTTTGAAACTCTGACATAAACTCCTCAAATATCGTTAACTATCTGCATTTCCCCCTGTAAGTATAAAATCTGGAATGCATGTCTTTTATTTATCGTAAAGTGAGTATAGAAGCTTGGTTTTATTATTTTAAACTGCCCGTATATTTACCTGATTCGTTAATGCCATTAATTAACCTCGCCATAAAATTCGCTAAAAATCGGTTACGCGAATGAATTATATATTTAAGTAGTTGCTGGTTTTAGTCTGTTTACCTTGTTTTTAATAAGGCTGAAAATATCTTGATATTTCCTCGTGCAAACGTTATTAATAATCGTTATCAAACATGATGAGAGGTTTTTTCAGTATTTTAGGGGTGATTAATGCAGTCTATTAAAACTAGTGGCATATTTTTTCGGAAATGGATGCGCTGCTCTACATACATATTTATGATATTTACTGCTGTGAATTATATTGGTGACAGTATTCATGGTGGGAATTTTTATTTCTTTTTCTTGATTGTTTTTTTATGCCTTGTGGGCGGCTTTGTCTTTGTTTTTTTCAACATTATCAATGTAAAGGATGACGAAGAATGAAAGAGCTTGGTTTGCGTGAAATTGCTCAGATATCGGGTGCTGGTGGTGAACAACTGGCTCAATTGGGCGGTACTTTAGTAGGGACCTGGGCCTCTGGTGGTAATCCTTACGCTGGAGCATTGGGGGGCTATGTCGCTGGCGAGTTATACACTGGGATACAAAATGGTCACCAAATCGCCCCCGGCATTGGACAAGGATTAGGATCATATAACCCTAATTATAATCCTGGCTTGATCGGACCATGGCAACCTTCTGGGAATAGCTTTTCTCTCGCGGAAATTCAGGCAATTGGCTGGGCAAGGTTTCAAAAAGATGTTTGGGGCGGATAGTATCGATCAGATTCAGAAGATGATTGGGTCAGGCATAATATAGGGCGACCCACCAAAGTTATGAGGGTTCACCCTATATGTTATTCATCAGTGACGTGGGGGCTCTGCAGTCCGGCATGGTTACCCATTTGGCCAATGCTTGCTATTCCCCACCGCACACCTCGCATTGCGGGTTCTTCGGCAATTTCATCTCGCGGAACTGCATCGTCATGGCGTCGAACATCAGCAGTTTTCCGGTAAGGGGCTGGCCGTATTGTGCCAATAGCTTAATCGCTTCTATCGCTTGTAGTGTACCGATTGTGCCCACCAGCGGCGCCATAACCCCAGCCTCGACGCAGGTCAGGGCGTTTTCGCCGAATAACCGGCTCAGGCAGCGGTAGCAGGGCTCGTCCGGCCGGTAGGTGAATACGCTGAGCTGCCCCTCCATGCGGATCGCAGCGCCGGAAACCAGCGGTTTGCGTTGCGCATGGCACTGGCGGTTGAGCAGATCGCGTGTCGCTACGTTGTCGGTGCAGTCCAGCACCAGATCACAGGCGGCAATGTGCGCCGCCATCTGTTCGTCGTTCAACTGCCCGTCCACGGCATCAATACGGATATGCGGATTGATGGCGCTCAGTTCGAGGCGAGCCGATTCGACCTTCGTCATGCCAAGGCGTGCATCGCGATGCAGGATCTGGCGTTGCAGGTTGGAGAGGGACACGGTGTCGAAATCAACCAGCGTCAAATGGCCGACGCCGGCCGCAGCCAGGTAAGGCGCAGCAGCGCATCCCAGCCCGCCCAGGCCGACAATCAGCACTCGAGCGGCCTTCAGTTTTTCCTGGCCGTCGAAGTCAAAGCCGCGCAGGATAATCTGACGGTTATAGCGCAGCGTTTCGGCGTCGGTTAATTCCGGCAGCATGTTCAGCTCCTCAACAAGGTGTTGAATGGCTCGATTTCCACCATTTCGCCAACCGCCACGGAACCGCGTTCGCGCTCCAGCACGATGAAACAGTTACCCTGGCTGAATGAACTGAATACGTGCGAGCCCTGATGGCCGGTGGTGCTCACTTCCAACTCGCCCTGGGCATTGCTGGCAAACACGCCGCGCTGGAAATCAAGACGACCCGGCGCCTTCTTCAGCGGCGTCAATGCGCGTGCGCGCAGGCGCGGTGGCAGATGCCATTCGCTGTGGCCGGCCAGTTTTGCCAGCAACGGCTGCACCAACTGGTAGAAGGTCAGGGCGGCGGAAACCGGGTTGCCCGGCAGGCCGCAGAACCAGGCGTGCTTCAGCTTGCCAAACGCAAAGGGTTTGCCGGGTTTGATCGCCAGTTTCCAGAAACTGACTTCGCCCAACTCGTCGAGCATCTGTTTGGTGTAGTCGGCTTCACCCACCGACACGCCGCCGCTGCTGATCACTACGTCAGCCTGGCTGTCCGCCTGCTCGAAGGCGGCGCGCAGCGCGTTCTGGTCATCACGGATAATGCCCAGATCGAGCGTCTCGCAGCCCAATTGCTCGAGCATCAGGCGTACCGCAAAGCGGTTGGTGTCATAAATCTGCCCGGCCTCTAACGGCTGGCCTACCGGCTGCAACTCGTCGCCGGTGGAGAATACCGCGACCTTCAACTTGCGGACAACCAGCACCTCGGCGACGCCGAGCGAGGCCAGCAACGGCAACTGCGCAGCGCCCAGTTTGACGCCGGCTGGCAATACGCCGGCGCCCTGTTGGATATCTTCTCCCGCCAAACGGATGTTTTGTCCGGCGCGCACGGCGGCATTGAAGCGAACGCCGGCATCGCTCACCTCGGCCTGCTCTTGCATGATCACCGCTTCGGCGCCGGTTGGGATCGGCGCGCCGGTCATGATGCGCACGCAGGTGCCGGCCGGCCAGTCACCGTCGAACGGCGCACCGGCAAAGGCTTTGCCTGCGACCGGTAGCGGGGCGTTGGCATGCAGGTCCGCGATACGCACCGCATAACCGTCCATGGCCGAATTGGCGAACGGCGGCACGTCGATCGGTGAAATCACCGGCGCGGCGGTAATGCGGCCGGCGGCGGCGTTCAGGGGGATGGATTCGGTCTGCTGCAGGGGAGAGAGTTGGCTGAGCATCTTCTCCAGCGCCTGCTCAAGGGAAATGAGATCGGAAGTATGGCAATGATCCATAAAGGGAACTCCGTAATCAGGGTGCGCGAAAAACAGCGGCAAAGTGGGAGTATTATGGCAGATAACGCCGAAGGGGAGAACGGGTTACACTGAGTAAAACAAGGGAGAAAGGTTATGCATAAACAGGTCATAGACTTCTGGTTCGAGGAGATCGATCCGGTGATGTGGTTCAAGAAAGACGAGGATTTCGACAGCCGGTTGCAGGTGCGTTTTGGCGAGTTGTGGCACGCGGCGGCGGCGGGTGAATTGGCGCACTGGCGCGAAACTATCGAAGGGCGGCTGGCGGAGGTGATCGTGCTCGATCAGTTCAGCCGTAATTTGTTCCGCGGCACGCCCCGTGCATTTTCCAGCGACTGCATGGCGCTGGTGCTGGCGCAAGAGGCGATCCGCTCCGGGCAATGCGAACAGCTCAGCCGCGAACAGCGCGGTTTTCTCTATTTACCCTTTATGCATTCGGAATCGGCGGTGATTCATCAGCAGGCACTGGCGCTGTATACCGAACTGAATAATGGCGATCAGTTGGAATTTGAATTACGGCATAAGGCGATCATTGATCGTTTTGGCCGTTACCCGCACCGTAATGCGATATTAGGCCGGATCAGCACGCCGGAAGAAGAGGCATTTCTGCTGTTGCCAGGGTCGGGTTTCTGAATATTGATTATCTGCTTTCAACCTGCGAAAAAACCGCAGGTTGAACGCTTCATGGCTATTTATCCAGAGCTATCGGTTATTTTTTCGGAAAATGACTGTCCATCAAGTAGGGCGCTTGCCAAAAATATCAGACATGACTTCTTGCGGGAATGCTTTGATCTAACACCCTGTTTTTATTCCACTAAGTTATTTCAAGGTGCAAAATGGTCTAAGAGGGCTACGCTAAATGCTGAACGGCGACTTTATGCTTTACTTCGATTGCCGGGCTAAATATAGTCGAAAAAAGTCTGAATAATAATTACACCCGTCGTATTTCAAGCATACCTGGCGGCTCCCGAGATGGTCGCCTGGTTGCAACTTGAAATCCATAGGGGATAGGCGTCTTGGAAAAGGGCTGGAATTAACACAGGGTGTCAGGCAAATGAGCAAACCAGTGATTGCCATTCATGGCGGTGCGGGCGCAATTACCCGTGCGGCGTTGAGTGCAGAAAAGGAACAGGAATATATTCAGGTGCTGTCCGGCATTGTCGCCGCAGGCCAGAATATTTTGGCCCAGGGCGGTAGTGCGCTGGATGCGGTCACCGAGGCGGTGAGGTTGCTGGAAGAGTGCCCGCTGTTCAACGCGGGCTTGGGCTCGGTGTTCACTCATCAGGGCACCCACGAACTGGATGCCTGCGTGATGGACGGCCGCACCTGCGATGCCGGCGCCGTGACGGGCGTTAACCGAATACGCAATCCGGTGCTGGCCGCGCGTGCGGTGCTGGAAAACAGCCAACATGTGCTGTTCGCCGGTGAAGGCGCAGAAAAATTCGCCGCGGCCCACGGCCTGGAAATGGTCGCCCCCGATTTCTTCTTTACTCAGGAACGTTTTGATCAACTGCACCGCGCTCAGGCGGAGCAGGGCCGGGTGCTGCTCGATCACGACGGCGCGGCGCAGGCCGGCGATCCGATAGACCCCGATCGCAAATTCGGCACCGTCGGTGCGGTAGCGCTGGACGCATTAGGCAATCTGGCGGCCGCCACCTCAACCGGCGGTATGACCAATAAACAGGCAGGCCGGATTGGCGACACGCCGATCATCGGCGCAGGCTGCTATGCCAACAACGCCACGGTGGCGGTCTCCAGTACCGGCACCGGCGAAATCTTCATGCGCGGCGTCGCGGCTTACGACGTTTCTGCCTTGATCGAGTACGCCGGTCTGAGCCTGCAGCAGGCCAGCGATCGGGTGGTGATGGAAAAACTGCCGGCAATGGGCGGCAGCGGCGGGCTGATCGCCATCGACCGCCACGGCAACGTGGCCCTGCCTTTCAACAGCGAAGGGATGTACCGCGGCTTCGGTTATGTCGGCGATGCGCCGTCCATAGGGATTTATCGCTAACCGATCACCAGGAGGGTGCATGACCGATACTTCAATGCCGCCTGCGGCGGACTCCGGGTTATTTCTGCCGCCGCAACGCGTACTGTCGGTACGCGATCTTGGCATCCGTTTTAACCAACAGGGCGACACCGTCGAGGCGGTGCGCCACCTGTCATTTGACATCGATCGCGGTGAAACACTGGCGATCGTCGGCGAGTCCGGCTCGGGCAAATCGGTGACCTCTCTGGCGTTGATGCGGTTGGTTGAGCAGGGCGGCGGCGCTATCGTCAGCGGCGCTATGCCGTTTCGCCGGCGCAACGGCGAGGTGCTGGATCTGGCGCGAGCGCGTCAGAGCACCTTGCGAACTCTGCGCGGCGCAGATATGGCGATGATTTTTCAGGAGCCGATGACGTCGCTGAATCCGGTGTTTCCGGTAGGCGAGCAGATCGCCGAGTCTTTGCGGCTGCATCAGGCGATGGGCGGTCGCGCCGCGAAACAAGAAGCCTTGCGCATGCTCGATCTGGTGCGCATTCCCGAAGCCAAAGAGGTACTTAACCGTTATCCGCACCAGCTTTCCGGCGGCATGCGCCAGCGGGTGATGATCGCCATGGCGTTATCTTGCAAACCCGCGCTGCTGATTGCCGACGAGCCTACCACCGCGCTGGACGTCACCATTCAGGCGCAGATCCTGCAGCTGATTCGCGTGCTGCAGCAGGAAATGCAGATGGGGGTGATTTTCATCACCCACGATATGGGCGTAGTGGCGGAAATTGCCGATCGGGTGCTGGTGATGCATCAGGGCGAACAAGTGGAGCAAGGGCCGGTGCGCGAGTTGTTCGCCGCGCCACAGCAGCCTTACACCCAGTCATTGCTGGCGGCGGTACCCAGGCTGGGCTCGATGGCAGATAAAGACTTCCCGGCCAAATTCCCGCAGCCCAACGGCGAAGACGATGAATTGCCGCAGAATACCGTGCCGCCTGGCGCAGCACCGATCCTGCGCGTGGAAAACCTGGTCACGCGCTTTGACCTGCGCAGCGGTATTTTCAACCGAGTTACCCGTCGGGTACACGCGGTGGAAAACGTCAGTTTTGATCTCTATCCCGGCGAAACGCTGGGGCTGGTGGGGGAGTCCGGCTGCGGTAAATCCACTACCGGCCGTTCGCTGCTAAAGCTGGTGGACAGCCAACATGGCACCATCACCTTTGACGGCCGTCAGATAAACCAACTGAAAGGCTCGGCGTTGCAGCACCTGCGGCGCGATATCCAGTTTATCTTCCAGGATCCTTACGCTTCTCTGGACCCGCGGCTGACCGTCGGATTTTCGATTATGGAGCCGCTGTTGGTGCATAACGTGGCGCGTGGCAAGGCGGCGGAGGAGCGTGTGGCCTGGTTGCTGGAGCGCGTAGGGCTGAAACCTGAGTATGCGCGGCGTTACCCGCATGAATTTTCCGGTGGTCAGCGGCAGCGTATCTGCATTGCGCGTGCGCTGGCATTGAACCCGAAGGTGGTGATTGCCGACGAGTCGGTGTCGGCGCTTGACGTGTCGATTCAGGCGCAAATCGTCAATCTACTGCTCGATCTGCAGCGTGAGCTCGGCATCGCATTCTTGTTTATCTCGCACGATATGGCGGTGGTGGAACGCATTAGCCATCGCGTGGCGGTCATGTACCTTGGCCAGATTGTCGAAATTGGCCCGCGTCGGGCGGTGTTCGACAACCCGCAGCACGCTTATACCCGCAAACTGATGGCGGCGGTGCCGGTGGCCGATCCGGCACATGTCCATAAACGCCAACCGTTGTTGGTGGATGAAATTCCCAGCCCAATCCGCGCGTTGGGCGATGAACCCGTTACCGCACCGCTGGTACAGGTTGGGCCGGGGCACTTTGTTGCCCGCCACCCGATCGCCGGTGCTTATTAAAGACCTCAGGAGAGACAAGCGACATGAAGCACACATTCAAACGTAATGCGTTGGTGGCCGCCGTGCTGCTGGCGGCAGTGGGCGCAGGCCCGGCCTGGGCGGCGAAGGATGCGGTGATTGCCGTGGCTTCCAACTTCACCACGTTGGACCCGTACGACGCCAACGACACGCTGTCTCAGGCGGTGGCCAAGTCTTTCTATCAGGGGCTGTTTGGCTTCGATAAGGACATGAAGCTGGTTAACGTGCTGGCGGACGGCTACGAGGTGAGTAAAGACGGCCTGACTTATACCCTCAAGCTGCATCCGGGGGTGAAATTCCACGACGGCACCGAGTTCAACGCCGAAGCGGTGAAGGTGAACCTGGATCGCGCCAGCAACCCGGACAGCCATCTCAAGCGCTACAACCTGTTCAAGATGATCGACAAAACCGAAGTGGTGGACGCCAACACGGTGAAAATCGTGTTGAAGGCACCGTTCTCGGCCTTTATCAACAATTTGGCGCACCCGGCGGCGGCGATCATTTCCCCGGCGGCGCTGAAGCAGTATGGCAAAGACATTGGCTTCCATCCGGTGGGCACCGGGCCGTATCAGTTCGTGACCTGGAACCAGACCGATTTCGTCAAGGTGAAGAAGTTCGACGGCTATTGGAAGCCAGGATTGCCGAAGCTCGACAGCATCACCTGGCGCCCGGTGGTGGACAACAACACCCGTGCGGCGATGCTGCAAACCGGCGAAGCGACCTTTGCCTTCCCGATCCCTTACGAGCAGGCCAAGGTGCTGGAAGGCAATGCCAAGCTCGACGTGGTGGCGGCTCCGTCGATCCTGCAACGTTATATCAGTTTGAACGTCACCCAGAAGCCGTTTGACAATCCGAAAGTGCGCCAGGCGTTGAACTACGCCATCAACAAGGATGCGTTGATCAAAGTGGCGTTCTCCGGCTACGCGGTACCGGCGGAAGGCCCGGTACCGCCGGCGATCGACTTCGCTACCCGCTACAAACCGTGGCCGTACGATCCGGCCAAGGCGCGCGAACTGCTGAAAGAGGCCGGTTACCCGAACGGTTTCACCACCACGTTGTGGTCTTCGCATAACCACAGCACCGCGCAGAAAGTGCTGCAGTTTGCCCAGCAGCAGCTGGCGCAGGTTGGGGTGAAAGTGACGGTGACCGCGATGGACGCCGGCCAGCGTGCCGCGCAGGTGGAAAGCGTCGGGGTGAAAGACACCGGCGTGCGCATGTTCTATACCGGCTGGTCGGCGTCGACCGGCGAGGCGGATTGGGCGCTGTCGCCGCTGTTCTCCACCCAGGCTGCGCCGCCCAAACAGTTCAACACCGCGTTTTACAGCAACCCGCAGGTGGACAAGGATCTGACCGGTGCGCTGGCGACCACCGATCGCGCCGAGAAGCAAAAACTCTACAAGGATGCGCAGGACCGGATCTGGGCCGATGCGCCGTGGATCTTCCTGGCGACCGAGCGCCTGCTGTCGGCCAACAACAAACAGCTGAGCGGTTTCTATGTGATGCCGGATACCTCGTTCAACTTTGATAATGCCGATCTCAAATAAGGCGCCAATCCCCGCCCTCTATTCGGGGGCGGGGTGAGGGGATTAACCCGACATGCTTAATTATTTTCTGAAACGACTGCTGGGTCTGATCCCGACGCTGCTGATTGTCGCGGTGCTGGTGTTTCTGTTCGTTCATCTGCTGCCCGGCGATCCGGCGCGGTTGGCGGCGGGGCCGGATGCCGACGAAGCGGTGGTGCAACTGGTGCGTAAGGATCTGGGGCTGGATAAGCCGTTGCCTCAGCAGTTCGTCCATTTTTTTGTCAATGCGCTACAGGGCGATTTCGGCACCTCGATGGTGTCCAAGCGCCCGGTGAGCGAGGAGATCGGCTCGCGCTTTTTGCCAACGCTGTGGCTGACCCTCACCAGCATGCTGTGGGCAGTGATCTTCGGCATGGCCATTGGCATGGTGTCCGCCGTGTGGCGAAACCGCTGGCCGGATCGCCTGGGCATGACGCTGGCGGTCTCGGGCATTTCATTCCCCGCCTTTGCGCTGGGCATGCTGCTGATGCAGGTATTTTCCGTCAACCTCGGCTGGTTGCCGACGGTGGGCGCCGACAGCTGGCGGCACTATATTTTACCCTCGATTACGTTGGGCGCGGCGGTGGCGGCGGTGATGGCGCGTTTTACCCGCGCTTCATTCGTTGAGGTGATGCAAGAGGACTATATGCGCACCGCGCGCGCCAAGGGCGTGCGAGAAACCCTGGTGGTGGTGAAACACGGGCTGCGTAACGCGATGATCCCGGTGGTGACCATGATGGGATTGCAGTTCGGCTTTCTGCTTGGCGGCTCTATCGTGGTGGAGAAAGTCTTTAACTGGCCGGGGCTGGGCAGGCTGCTGGTCGATTCCGTCGAGATGCGCGATTACCCGGTGATCCAGGCCGAGGTGCTGTTGTTTTCTCTGGAGTTCATTCTGATTAACCTGTTGGTGGACATGCTGTATGCGGCAATTAACCCGGCGATACGCTACAAATGAGGGCGCTGCATGATTAAGCATTGGCGACGTAACGCTGCATTGAAGGCGATGCCGACGATCAACCCTAACGCGGTGCGCACGCCGTGGCATGAGTTTTGGCGGCGTTTCCGCCGGCAGCATGTGGCGTTGGTCGCGGGACTGTTTGTGTTGCTGTTGGTAGCGGCAGCGCTGTTTGCGCCGTACCTGGCCCCGTTTGATGCGGAAAACTATTTTGATTATGACCGCCTGAACGAAGGCCCTTCGCTGGTGCATTGGCTGGGCGTGGATTCGTTGGGGCGGGATATTTTTAGCCGTATTTTGATGGGCACGCGCATTTCGCTGGCCGCCGGGGTGTTCTCGGTACTGGCTGGCGGATTGATTGGCACCTTGCTGGGCCTGTTGGCGGGCTATTATGAGGGCTGGTGGGATCGTATCACCATGCGCATTTGCGACGTGTTGTTCGCGTTTCCCGGCATCCTGCTGGCGATTGGCGTGGTGGCGATCATGGGCAGCGGCATGGCCAATGTGATTATCGCGGTGGCCATTTTCAGTATTCCGGCGTTTGCCCGGTTGGTGCGAGGCAACACCCTGGTGCTGAAGCACCTGACCTATATCGAGTCGGCACGCAGCATTGGCGCTTCGGACTGGACCATCATCATGCGGCATATTTTGCCGGGCACTCTTTCGTCGATCGTGGTGTATTTCACCATGCGTATCGGCACTTCCATCATTACCGCCGCCAGCCTGTCGTTCCTCGGCCTGGGCGCACAGCCGCCGACGCCGGAGTGGGGCGCGATGCTCAACGAGGCGCGTGCCGATATGGTGATTGCGCCGCACGTGGCGATTTTCCCCAGTTTGGCGATTTTCCTCACCGTGCTGGCGTTTAACCTGTTGGGTGACGGACTGCGCGATGCCCTGGATCCGAAACTGAAGGGGTAACTTTGGGTTTGTTGCCTTTGCGCGTTCGGGCCGGTTTCGCCATGATGCGTGGCGCACATTTGAAAGGTATCCGGCCAGTAGTCGCCCGGAACGCTTGAATCCTTTGGTCAGGCTGGTGGATGACAACGAGTACGCCGTTATGACTCATGAGATGGCAAGTATTCCCGTTCGCGCACTGGGCGCTGAATTTTGCGATGCATCCCAATACCGAACCAAGGTCAAAGCCGCAATAGATTTTCTTTTCGACGGGATCTGATGAAATCCGGGCGGCTAAACCGCCCGGATTTTTTTATCAGCGGAACAGGTGTTCGGCGTGGAAGCGCAGGTGGTCTTCGATAAAGGTGGCGATGGTGAAATAGCTGTGATCGTAGCCTGGCTGAATGCGCAGCGTCAGCGGCCAGTCGCGCTGGCGTGCCAGCTCGGCCAGTTTCGCCGGTTGCAGCTGATCCGCCAGGAACTGATCACCGTCGCCCTGATCCACCAGGACCGGCATTTTTTCCGCCCCGTTAGCCAGCAGATGGCAACTGTCGTATTGCAGCCACTGGCTTTCATCGTTCCCCAGATAGGCGGCGAAGGCTTTACGCCCCCAAGGCACCTGACAAGGGTTGACGATCGGCGCGAACGCCGATACCGAACGAAAACGCTGCGGATTACGAAACGCCAGCATCAGCGCGCCATGGCCGCCCATGGAGTGGCCAAAGATCGACTGGCGATCGCTGACGCTGAAATGCTGATTGATCAGCGCCGGCAGCTCATCGCTGAGGTAATCGTACATGCGAAAATGCTTGTCCCACGGCGCCTGCGTGGCGTTCAAATAGAACCCGGCGCCCTGGCCCAGATCGTACCCTTCATCGTTCGGCACATCGTCGCCGCGCGGGCTGGTATCGGCCATCACCAGTACCAGGCCCAGTTCGGCGGCGATGCGTTGCGCACCGGCCTTCAACGTGAAGTTTTCATCATTGCAGGTCAGCCCCGACAGCCAATACAGTACCGGCGGCGGGTTATCATCACGCGGCGGCGGCAGATAGATGCTGAAAGTCATGTTGCAATTCAGGCTCTGCGCTGCATGGCGGTAACGCTGTTGCCAGCCACCGAACATGCGGTGCTCTTCGAGAAGTTCTAATGACGAGTTCATCTCTGCCTCCTGGCTTATTTTTTGTCGAAGTGAATAACCGAGCGGATTGATTTGCCTTCGTGCATCAAATCGAACGCTTCGTTAATCTGATCGAGCCCCATGGTGTGGGTGATAAAGTCATTCAGCGCGAACTCGCCGTCCAGATAACGCTGGACGATGCCCGGCAACTGCGAACGGCCCTTGACGCCACCGAAGGCGGAACCGCGCCAGACGCGGCCGGTGACCAACTGGAACGGGCGGGTAGAGATCTCTTGGCCGGCACCGGCTACGCCGATAATCACCGATTCGCCCCAGCCTTTATGACAACATTCCAGTGCGGAGCGCATCACGTTGACGTTGCCAATGCACTCGAAGGAGAAATCGACGCCGCCGTCGGTCAGCTCAACGATCACGTCCTGAATAGGTTTATCGTAGTCTTTCGGGTTGATCAGATCGGTAGCACCCAGTTTACGCGCCAGATCGAACTTGCTGGTGTTGATATCGATGCCGATGATGCGGCCTGCGCCGGCCATCTGCGCGCCGATAATCGCCGACAGGCCAATGCCGCCGAGGCCGAAGATGGCCACGGTGTCGCCTTTTTGCACTTTGGCGGTGTTGATCACCGCACCCATGCCGGTGGTGACGCCGCAACCCAGCAGGCAGACTTCTTCCAGCGGCGCTTCTTTGCTGATTTTCGCCAGAGAAATTTCCGGTACTACGGTGTATTCGGAGAAAGTCGAGGTGCCCATGTAGTGGAAGATTGGCTGGCCGTCTTTATAGAAGCGGGTCGTGCCGTCCGGCATCAGGCCTTTACCCTGGGTGGCGCGGATCGCCTGACACAGGTTGGTTTTGCCGGATTTACAGAATTTGCACTCGCCGCATTCCGGGGTGTACAGCGGGATCACGTGATCGCCGACCGCCACGCTGGTGACGCCTTCGCCCACCGCTTCTACCACGCCGCCGCCTTCATGGCCGAGGATCGCCGGGAACACGCCTTCCGGATCGGCCCCTGACAGGGTGTAAGCGTCGGTGTGGCAGACGCCGGTAGCGACGATCCGCACCAGCACTTCGCCTTTTTGCGGTGGCATCAGGTCGACTTCTTCGATTTTCAGCGGCTGGTTCGGGCCCCAGGCAACGGCGGCACGGGTTTTGATCATTTTCATCATGGTCTCCAGTGGTCTATTTTTTAAATCAGGCTATGTCGATAGCGTCTGATGAAACGAGGTTTGTGTTGTCAACAGCGGCGGTTTCCGCCTGTTCAATAATCAGTTCTTTCAGCGCGCGCACGTTCGGGCCGAACGCATCGCGCCGCCACAGCAACCAGGTGGCGGTTTGGGCGATGTCATCCGGCAGGGCATGCACTTTCACCCGTTCATGGCCTGGCAACAGGCTGAGCACCGAATGCGGGATCATCGCCAGCCCGGCGCCGCTGGCAACGCAGGCCAACATCGCGTGGTAGGACTGGATTTCCATAATCTGGCCCGGCAAGGCGCCTTCGCGCTTGAACCAGGACTCCAGCCGCAGGCGGTAAGAACAGCTTGCCCGGAAGGCGAACAGCGTTTCGCCTTTGGCGTCTTTAGCGTTATGAATCGGCAGGTGGTCAAGGCAGGAGATCACCACCATGTGTTCGGGGAAGGCGATACAGCCATTGAGTTCGTCATACTGAACCGGCCCATCGACCAGCGCCGCCGCCAACGTACCGGCGCGCACCCGTTCGGTTATTTCGCCCGAGGTGCCGGTGGTCAACGACAGCGAGACCTGCGAAAAGCGCTGGTGGTAGGCCGCCAACAGACTGGGCAGGCGGGTGGCCGCCGTGCTTTCCATCGAGCCGATAGCAAAGTTACCCGCCGGCTCACCGGCATGGGTGATGCTCATGGCCTCTTCGCTGAGCGCCAGAATGCGGTTGGCGTAGCAGAGGAAGTTGTGGCCCATCGGCGAAAGGCGCAGACGCTGCTTTTCGCGGATGAAAAGATCGGTGCCCAGTTCCTGTTCAAGCTGACGCAGACGCGTAGTCAGGTTCGACGGCACGCGGTGCAGTTGCTCGGCGGCACGGGCGACGGAGCCGGTTTCGGCGACGCTGCAGAACATGCGAAGCTGGGTCAGATCCATTGCCTTCTCTTTTCGTGATGAACTTGATGAGTATTATTCAGTTTTTGTGAGTTTAATACTGCGGCATGATGCTGGCAACTTTCTTTTAACAGTCTGGATAACTCTACATGGCTTTAAGAATTGCCCTGAGCGGTTTTATTACATTGATCGTCGCGATGGGGATTGGGCGCTTCGCCTTTACCCCGCAGGTGCCGCTGATGATTGCCGAGCACCAGTTTACTCTGACCGGGGCCGGGCTGGTGGCGGCGATCAACTATCTGGGGTATCTGTGTGGCGCTTACGACGCCATGCGCGCCAGCCGCCACGTTGAACGCCGGCTGTGGCTGGGCGTGTGGGGCGCGGTGGCCTTGACACTGCTATCCGCCGTGGTGCAGGGCGAATGGTGGCATGGCGCGGTGCGATTTATCATCGGCTGGGCCAGCGGCTGGTCGATGGTGTTGGTGGCGGCCTGGACCAACGAGCGGTTGGCGCATTATGGCCGGCCGGCGCTGAGCGCTGCGGTGTTCGCCGGCCCGGGTGCCGGCATTTTTATCAGCGGCATGATGGCGGTGGGCATTCATAGCCTGGCGCTGACGGCGTCGCAAGCCTGGATGGTGTACGGCGTATTGGCGCTGGTACTGATTGGCGCCATCAGCATCAACCTGCCGCGTGCCGGCGAGTTGCATCGCCCCAACGTGGCAGCGGAGCCGCTGCAACTGACCCCGGCGTTGAAACGCCTGGTATGGAGCTACAGTCTGGCGGGGTTTGGCTATATTCTGCCGGCGACCTTTCTGTCGCAGATGGCGGCGGCGCGTTTCCCCGACAGCGTGTTCGCTCAGTTCGTTTGGCCGATCTTCGGCGGTGCGGCGGTGTTGGGGATTGTCCTCGGCATTCTGACCCGCCATCGACTGACCACTCAGTCACGTCTGGCTATTACCCTGTGGGTGCAGGCGCTGGGGGTATTGTGCGCGGAAGTGGTACCGGGTGTGGCCGGGTTGGCGCTGGGAGCGCTGCTTACCGGCGGCGGTTTCCTCAGCGTGGTGCAGCTTTCCATCCAGCATGGCCGGGAGTTGGCGCCCAACCATGCACGTTATATGGCGGGATTGTTGACCACCGGTTATGCGCTGGGGCAACTGGTTGGCCCTACGTTGTCGGCGCTGTCGACGGCATTGACCCACAGGCTGGAACCGGCGCTGTATGTGGCGGTTGTGGGTCTGATCGTGGCCGGTCTGCTGGTGGTGAATACGCCGGCGCGCGAATTGGCGCGAAAATCGACGCCGCCGTGATTAAATTCCGTACAAAAAACGCGGGATACCCGCAGCAGGCCTGATTGTGCTAAATGCGAATATTTCACCTGCGGTTGAAGTACAATCACTGGATAATCCCTTCACTCTCCTCTAGAGTGGAGGCAAAATCTTGACCGAGTTCACGTTATCAACTACGGAAACTTCTGCCGTCAGGAGAGTATGCAATTCACCTGTCTGCCCGGTAAAGCCGCCGGATGGGTGAGTTCAAGTCCGTTGGAGAGAATAAATGACATCATTAAGTAAAGAAGCTGCCCTGGTTCACGCAGCGCTCGAAGAGCGTGGTCTGGAAACCCCGTTGCGCGGTGAAGTGCTGGATCGCGAAACGCGCAAACGTCGTATTAAAGAGCACATGACGGAAATCATGCAGCTGCTTAATCTCGACTTGTCCGACGACAGCCTGGCGGAAACCCCGCACCGCATTGCCAAAATGTATGTCGATGAGATTTTCTCCGGTCTGGACTACGCCAACTTCCCAAAAATCACCGTCATCGAAAACAAGATGAAGGTAGATGAAATGGTGACGGTGCGCGATATCACACTGACCAGCACCTGCGAGCATCACTTCGTGACCATCGACGGCAAAGCGACCGTGGCCTACATTCCGAAAGATGCGGTCATTGGTCTGTCGAAAATCAACCGTATCGTGCAGTTCTTCTCCCAGCGCCCCCAGGTGCAGGAGCGTTTGACTCAGCAGATCCTGCTGGCATTGCAAACCTTGCTCGGCACCAATAATGTGGCGGTATCGATTGATGCGGTCCATTATTGTGTTAAGGCACGTGGCATCCGTGACGCGACCAGCGCCACCACCACCACCTCTCTGGGCGGGCTGTTCAAGTCCAGCCAGAACACGCGCCAGGAGTTTTTGCGTGCGGTGCGTCATCACCAGGGGTGATGACGGGCTATTTCTACCCTAGATAATTGGAGTTGCATCAAGGCGGCAAGGGCGCTTATCCCAATGAGCTTACTCAGGTAAGTGATTCGGGTAAGTGCACGCAGTCAACACAGACGCAGCTTCAAGTATGACGGGTATAACAGGCGCCTGCGGGCGCCTTTTTAATGACCGGCATACAGCGGTAAAATAATGAACACTAGCTCCACGGCCCCCTTGCCACGCATCGCCACGCTGGACTGCGTGCGAGGTATCGCCATTCTCGGCATTCTTCTGCTGAATATCAGCGCCTTTGGCCTGCCAAAGGCGGCCTACCTTAACCCTGCCTATTTGGGGCTGCCGACTGCTCGCGATGCCTGGACCTGGGCGCTGCTGGATATTTTCGCGCAGGCCAAGTTCCTGGCGATGTTCGCCCTGTTATTCGGCGCAGGCCTGCAGATGCTGCTACGCCGCGGCAAAGGTTGGATACGCGCCCGGCTGTCGTGGTTGGTGCTGTTTGGTCTGGGGCATGCCATTTTCCTCTGGGACGGTGATATTTTGCTGGCTTACGGCTTAATCGGCCTGGTGTGCTGGCGGATGATCCGCGACGCGAAGGACACTTATCAACTGCTGAAAACCGGCGTGGTGCTGTACCTGATTGGCGTTGGGGTGTTGCTGCTGCTGGGGTTCGTTTCGCACGGTGAGCCGGGCGGTTTCTGGCAACCCGGCGTAGCTGAGCTGCAGTATGAGAAGTTCTGGAAATTGCAGGGGGGCATGGAGGCATGGCGCAGCCGTGTTGACCTGCTGTCTTCCAGCCTGCTGGCGATTGGCGCTCAATACGGCTGGGAACTGGCTGGCCTGATGCTGTTCGGTGCGGGGCTGATGCGCAGCGGTTGGCTACGCGGTACCTATTCGCCGGGCTACTATCGCCGTCAGGCGGCCTGGCTGATACCGCTTTCATTGCTGATCCAAGTGCCGGCGGTGGCGTTGCAATGGCATCTGCACTGGGACTACCGCTGGAGCGGGTTTTTACTGCAGGTGCCGCGTGAGTTGGGCTCACCGCTACAGGCGATGGGCTATCTGGCGCTGTGTTACGGTTTCTGGCCTACGCTGTCGCGCCTGCGCATCGGCCATTGGCTGACGCAGGTCGGGCGTATGGCGCTGAGCAACTATCTGCTGCAAACGCTGATTTGCACCACGTTGTTTTATCGGTTTGGCCTGTATCAGCAGTTTGACCGTCTGCAACTGTTGGCGTTTGTGCCGCTGGTCTGGCTGGCCAACCTGTTGTTTTCCAATCTGTGGCTGAGGTACTTCCCGCAGGGGCCGGTAGAGTGGCTGTGGCGCAAATTGACTCATCTGGCCGCCGGCCAAGCGGAACCCAAGGCGCTGAACTGAGATCTGGCGCAGGCAGGTTAAAAAAATGTATGTAAACGTTTTCTTTCCTGTGACGTAATTCACGCAGAGGAGGATGACAAACGGGGTAGGATAGCGCCACTGTCAACTACCCCGACCTCAGGATCTTTCATGGCCTCTGTTCACCCAATCACCATTCGCGACGTGGCGAAACGCGCGGGCGTGTCCGTGGCGACCGTCTCCCGCGTGCTGAACAACAGCGCCCTGACCAGCAAACAGACGCGTGAAGGGGTGCTGCAGGCGGTAGCGGAGCTGGGCTATCGGCCCAATGCCAATGCGCAGGCGTTGGCCACCCAAAGCAGCGATACCCTCGGCGTGGTGGTGATGGACGTTTCCGATCCCTTCTTTGGCGCTTTGGTGAAAGCGGTAGACACTGTGGCGCAGAAAAACCACAAATACCTGCTGATTGGCAACAGTTACCACCAGGCGGAAAAAGAGCGTCATGCCATCGAAGTATTGATTCGTCAGCGCTGCAATGCCTTGATTGTTCATGCAAAAGCCTTGTGTGATGCCGAATTGATCGCCTTTCTCGAACAGGTGCCGGGCATGGTGCTGATTAACCGAATCATCGCCGGCTACGAACACCGCTGCGTTGGCCTGGATAACGTCAGCGGCGCGGAGATGGCGATGCGCCTGCTGCTGTCGCAGGGCCATCAGCGTATTGGCTATCTGGGCTCCAATCACCCGATCGAAGACGGGCCGCTGCGTCAGCAGGGCTATGAGCAGGCGATGAGCGCGGCGGGGCTGGCGACGCCGGACAGTTGGCGCGCTTACGGTTCGCCGGATCTGCAGGGCGGGGAGGCCGCGATGGTCGAGCTGCTTGGCCGTAATCTGCATCTGAGCGCCGTGTTCGCTTACAACGATGCTATGGCCGCCGGTGCCATGGCGGTGCTGAAAGAAAACGGTATCATTGTGCCGCAAAATTTCTCGATAGTGGGGTTCGATGATATCCCCATTGCACGCTATACCAGCCCTAAACTGACTACAGTACGCTATCCCATTGTTACCATGGCGACTCTTGCCACCGAATTGGCCCTGCGGGGCGCGGCTGGCGGGCTGGAGCCACAGGCGCGCCACCTGTTTATGCCCACTCTGGTACGTCGCCATTCCGATGCCCCCTGGCAAAGTGAGGCGGCGGTCACTCTCTGAAGATTTAATCTTGTGTAACCGTTTTCAATCTGTGAGAAAATTCACAGATTATTAACATCACCCCGTCTATGCTCTAGGCGTTTTCCGGCGCAAAGGCACTTGCCGCTGCCGTTTTTATCTCGCGCTGACACAGCACTTTTCAGGAATAACATGATTCACGGATGACAGGGAACCTGCCAGACCCGGTCGTGCACCCACCGCCGGTTACCTTTGGCTCAATACCGAGTACGACCTACATAAACCGGAGACAGACAATGAATAAGAAGGTTTTCACCCTGGCCGCGACGGCCGCAGCCATGATGTTTGGTGCTGCAGCTCATGCAGATACCCGTATTGGCGTCACCATTTATAAATACGACGACAACTTTATGTCGGTAGTGCGCAAGGCGATCGAGAAAGACGCCAAGGCCTCTCCGGATATCACTCTGCTGATGAATGACTCGCAGAACGATCAGTCCAAGCAAAACGACCAGATCGATGTGCTGATCGCCAAAGGCGTGAAAGCGCTGGCGATTAACCTGGTTGACCCTGCCGCCGCTCCGGTGGTTATCGATAAGGCACGCGCAAACGATATCCCTGTCGTGTTTTACAACAAAGAGCCTTCCCGCAAAGCGCTGGACAGCTACGACAAAGCGTTTTATGTCGGGACCGACTCCAAGGAGTCCGGCGTGATCCAGGGCCAGCTGATCGCCAAGCACTGGAAAGCCAACCCGAACTGGGATCTGAACAAAGACGGTCAGATTCAGTATGTGTTGCTGAAAGGCGAACCGGGCCACCCGGATGCCGAAGCGCGCACCACCTATGTGGTGAAGACGTTGAACGAAGGCGGTCTTAAAACTCAGCAACTGCAGATGGACACTGCCATGTGGGACACCGCTCAGGCGAAAGACAAAATGGACGCCTGGTTGTCCGGCCCGAACGCCAACAAAATTGAAGTGGTTATCGCCAACAACGATGCCATGGCAATGGGCGCGGTAGAAGCGCTGAAGGCGCACAACAAATCCAGCATTCCGGTATTCGGCGTGGATGCGTTGCCGGAAGCTCTGGCGATGGTCAAATCCGGCGCGATGGCGGGGACGGTGCTGAACGATGCCGACAACCAGGCTAAAGCCACCTTCGAATTGGCGAAAAACCTGGCTGCGGGCAAACCGGCCGCCGACGGCACCCAATATAAAATCGAAAATAAAGTGGTGCGCATTCCTTACGTTGGCGTAGATAAAGACAATCTGTCTCAATTTGTTAAGTAAGTTCTGAGATAAGCCGTAATGACCCCGCCTGGGGTGCGCTCAGCGTCAACACCAGGAAAGCCGCAGGCGGGGGAATTTTTTATTAAAATGACAGCCTATACCCGACGGATTTCACGGTGCAGCGGACAACGCTGCGGTTTGAAAGACGGGGGTACAATAATAGCCAGGTGTATTTATGGCCGACAGCCCACGCGAATTCCTCCTGGAAATGACCGATATCAGTAAGTCATTCCCCGGCGTCAAGGCATTGGATAATGTTAACCTGCGCGTTCGTCCGCACTCCATTCATGCGTTAATGGGAGAGAACGGCGCCGGGAAATCGACATTATTAAAATGCCTGTTTGGCATTTATAAAAAAGATGCCGGCAGTATTGTTTTTCAGGGCCGGGAAATTGATTTCAAAAGCTCAAAAGAGGCGCTGGAACACGGCGTTTCAATGGTGCATCAGGAGTTAAACCTGGTCCTGCAGCGCACCGTGATGGACAATATGTGGTTGGGGCGTTACCCGACCAAAGGCATGTTTGTCGATCAGGAAAAGATGTTGAAGGACACCCAGGCGATATTCGACGAGCTGGATATCGATATCAACCCACGGGATAAAGTGGGCACGCTATCGGTATCGCAAATGCAGATGATCGAAATCGCCAAGGCGTTTTCCTATGACGCCAAGATTGTCATTATGGATGAGCCGACCTCGTCGCTGACGGAAAAAGAGGTGAACCATTTGTTCACCATTATTCGTAAGCTGAAAGAGCGCGGCTGCGGCATTGTTTATATCTCGCACAAAATGGAAGAGATCTTCCAACTGTGCGATGAAATCACCATCCTGCGCGACGGCCAGTGGATCGCCACTCAGCCGCTGGAAGGGCTGGATATGGACAAGATCATCTCGATGATGGTGGGCCGTTCGCTCAGTCAGCGTTTCCCCGACAGGCAGAATACGCCGGGAGAGGTGATTCTGGAGGTGAAGAACCTGACGTCATTGCGCCAGCCTTCGATTCGCGATGTTTCTTTCGATCTTCACAAAGGTGAAATTCTTGGCATTGCCGGGTTGGTGGGCGCCAAGCGCACGGACATTGTGGAAACCCTGTTCGGTATCCGTGAAAAAGTGGCCGGCACCATCAAGCTGCACGGCAAGGCCATCAACAATCACAGCGCCAATGAAGCGATTAACCACGGTTTTGCACTGGTAACGGAAGAGCGACGCTCTACCGGGATTTACGCCTATCTGGACGTGGGCTTCAACTCGCTGATATCCAATATCCGCAACTATAAAAATAAAATCGGTCTGCTGGACAACGCCCGGATGAAAAGTGACACCCAATGGGTGATCGACGCCATGCGGGTCAAAACGCCGGGCCACCACACCCATATCGGTTCGCTGTCCGGCGGTAACCAGCAGAAGGTGATTATCGGCCGCTGGCTGTTAACCCAACCGGAAATATTAATGCTGGATGAACCGACGCGCGGCATTGACGTCGGCGCCAAATTCGAAATTTATCAGCTGATGACCGAATTGGCGAAGAAGGGCAAGGGGATCATTATTGTCTCGTCCGAAATGCCGGAGCTTTTGGGAATTACCGACAGAATACTGGTGATGAGTAATGGTCAGGTTGCGGGCATCGTTAACACCAAACAGACCTCGCAAAATGAAATTTTACGTCTCGCATCCCTGCACCTTTAAGGATCAGAATTATGAACGCGCTGAATAAAAAAACTTTGTTCACCTATTTTAAAGAAGGTGGCATTTACGTGGTATTGCTGGTGCTGCTGGCAATTATTATTATCCAGGACCCGACTTTCCTCAGTTTAATGAACCTGAGCAACATCCTGACTCAGTCATCGGTGCGTATCATTATTGCACTGGGCGTGGCCGGGCTGATCGTGACTCAGGGCACAGACCTGTCCGCCGGGCGCCAGGTTGGGCTGGCGGCGGTGGTTGCGGCAACGCTGCTGCAGTCGATGGACAACGTCAATAAAGTGTTTCCGCATATGGAAACCTGGTCTATTCCGCTGGTGATCCTGCTGGTGTGCGCCGTGGGTGCGGTGATCGGCCTGGTGAACGGTCTGATCATCGCTTACCTGAATGTGACGCCGTTTATTACCACCCTGGGTACCATGATCATCGTCTACGGCATCAACTCGCTGTATTACGATTCTGTCGGCGCTTCGCCGGTAGCGGGGTTCGATCCTAAGTTCTCGACCTTTGCCCAGGGATTCCTGCGCTTTGGCGACTTTAAACTGTCGTACATTACCTTCTACGCCATTATCGCGATTATTTTTGTCTGGATCCTGTGGAATAAAACCCGCTTCGGCAAAAATATCTTCGCCATCGGCGGTAACCCGGAAGCGGCAAAGGTTTCCGGCGTGAATGTGCCGTTGAACCTGATCATGATCTATGCGCTGTCCGGCGTGTTCTACGCCTTCGGTGGCCTGTTGGAAGCCGGCCGTATCGGCAGCGCCACCAACAACCTCGGCTTTATGTATGAACTGGATGCCATCGCCGCCTGCGTGGTGGGCGGCGTGTCCTTTGCCGGTGGGGTGGGGACGGTGTTGGGCGTAGTGACCGGGGTGATCATCTTTACCGTCATCAACTACGGGTTGACCTACATTGGCGTTAACCCTTATTGGCAGTACATCATCAAGGGCGGCATCATTATCTTCGCGGTGGCGCTGGATTCGCTGAAATACGCCAAGAAGAAATAAGCATTCCGCTGCAATAAAAACGGTCGGCAAATGCCGACCGTTTTTATTTTCACCGTTGCAAGTAAGGCTATTTGGCCTTTTGTTTTTCCGCTGCCAGCTTGTGCTCCAGCTCAACCAATTGCTCTGGCGACACCGCCGGATAACCCTGGGCGTCTTCCGGCACCGCGTGCATGGAGGAGATGGGGATCAGCGGGCCGAGGAAGCGCGGTTCGCGTTTGAGAATGTACAGGTCGGTCAGCGCGCCAAGGCGGGCGAAGATCTCGCGAGCGCGTACCGTCATCATGTCTTTCGGCGACGGCACTGCGTAGCATTGAGCCTGGATCCCCATATGCAGGGCAATAAACAGCGCGCGCTCGCAGTGGAAACGCTGGGTGATAATGATGAAGTCATTGGTGTCGAACACCTTGCGAGTGCGCACTATGGAGTCCAGGGTGCGGAACCCGGCGTAATCCAGCACGATATCGCTGGGCGCGACGCCTGCGGCGATCAGATCGCGGCGCATGGTCATGGGCTCGTTATAGCTTTGCTGGGCATTGTCTCCGCTCAGCAGCAGGTATTTCACCTTACCGCTGTTATAGGCGTTAATCGCGCCCTGAATACGGTAACGGTAATACTGGTTGATGACGCCGGTACGGTAATATTTGGCGGTGCCGAGCACCACGCCAACCTGGCGATGGGGCAGACCCTGGAGTTCGTCGTAGACGTAAGGTGCGGTTTTCCAACTGATCCAGCGATCGAGCGCGAGCGCCGAGAGCATCAACACCGCAATGATGATGAACAGGCTGATTATCAGGCGTTTCCACATGTTATTGCCTTACGCGCACAGGGGCCAAAAAAGATGGCTCAAGGCTACTTTACCTGACTGGCTGACGCAAGCTGTCCACCGCCTGAAGCACGTATTGCGCCGCATTTTTAGGCGGTTTTGACAATAAAAAAGGTCCGGCGTGCCGGACCTTGCGCTTCATCTGCGTAAATCAGAACGAGGTGCGTTTGTAGCTGCGGTACTGCGGTCGCCAGAAGTTGTGTTCAATGGCTTTCGACAGCGCTTCTTCAGAGGTGACCACCGCCATTCCCTGCAACTGCGCCGCTTTACCCACTTCCATCGCGATGCACTTGGAGACGCCCTGAATATCGTCGATATTCGGCAACAGTGCGCCATGTCCGTCGGTCGCCAGAGGCGAACAATCTGCCAGCGCACGGCTGGCCGCCATCAGCATGGCGTCGGTTACGCGAGTGGCGCCGGAAGCCAACACGCCCAAACCAATCCCCGGGAAGATATAGGAGTTGTTGCATTGGGCGATAGGGAACAGCTGGTCTTTATAGCTCACCGGCGCGAACGGGCTGCCGGTCGCGACCAGTGCGGCACCGTCGGTCCAGTTGATGATGTCTTCCGGGCGGGCTTCCACGCGCGAGGTCGGGTTGGACAGCGGCATGACGATCGGACGCGGACAATGCTTGTGCATTTCGCGGATCAGCTCTTCGGTAAACAGGCCCGGCTGGCCGGAAACGCCGATCAAAATGCTCGGTTTGGCGTTACGCACTACGTCCAGCAGCGAGATAGCGTCGCTGGAGGTCTGCCATGAAGCCAGGTTCTCGCTCTTTTGCACCAATTTGCTCTGGAAATCGAGCAGGTTGGGCAGTTTGTCGGTCAGCAGGCCGAAACGGTCCACCATGAAGACCCGGGCGCGCGCTTCGGCTTCGCTCAACCCTTCAGATTTCATCTGCGCGATAATCTGCTCGGCGATGCCGCAACCGGCTGAACCGGCGCCAAGGAAGGTCACGGTTTGGTCGCGTAACTGGCTACCGGCGGCGCGGCTGGCGGCGATCAGGCTGCCAAGGGTGACCGCTGCGGTGCCCTGAATATCGTCGTTGAAGCAGCAAATCTCATCGCGATAGCGGTTCAGCAGCGGAGTGGCGTTGTTCTGCGCGAAGTCTTCGAACTGCAGCAGCACATTTGGCCAGCGGCGTTTTACGGCCTGAATGAACTCTTCGACAAAGGCGTGGTATTCATCGCCGGAGATGCGCGGGTGGCGCCAGCCCATGTACAGCGGATCGTTAAGGCGCTGCGGGTTGTTGGTGCCAACGTCCAGCACTACCGGCAGAGTGTAGGCCGGGCTGATGCCGCCACAGGCGGTATACAGCGACAGCTTGCCGATAGGAATGCCCATGCCGCCGATGCCCTGATCGCCCAAGCCGAGAATACGCTCACCGTCGGTGACTACGATCACTTTGACGTTTTGCTTGGTGGCGTTTTGCAGCATGTCGTCGATGCGATCGCGGTTTGGGTAGGAGATAAACAGCCCGCGCGCGCGGCGGTAGATGTCGGAGAAATGCTCACAGGCTTCACCGACCGTCGGGGTGTAGATGATGGGCATCATCTCGCTCAGATGCGCGTCCAGCAGGCGGTAAAACAGGGTTTCGTTGGTATCCTGGATGTTGCGCAGATAGATGTGTTTGTCGTTATCGTTCTTGAAATCCTGGTACTGACGATAGGCGCGCTCAACCTGCTCTTCGATGGTTTCCACCGCTTCAGGCAGTAAACCATGCAGGTTGAAATGGCTGCGTTCATCTTCAGTGAAGGCGCTGCCTTTGTTCAGCAGCGGAAATTCCAGCAGAATCGGGCCGGCGTAAGGGATGTAGAGGGGGCGTTTGCTTTCGTATTCAAGTTCCATTGTTTTGCTCTTCAACGTATCGGATAGCTTTTATGATGCCGATCCTAAAAGATCGGGAAAATATGTACAGCAATTGTTATCGGATCATGAGGTAAATTGGCGTAATTATCGACGATCACGTCCTAATTTAACTAAAGAAAGTGTTTTAAGACGTGAATGCCATTGTAATCGGCTTACGGGGCTGTTAACAGCGGCGCCGGGCGGCACCGCCGTGATCGGGATTAGAAAGTGATGCGGCTGACGTCTTGGCAACCCAGCGCTTCCAGCGTGGCGCGGGTTGCATCCCACTGGGTGAGGATAGCGGTTTGCGGCTCGGCCAGTACCGCGCGGCGGATTTTCTGGCAGTCGCTTCCGGAGACGTTCAGCAGAATCAACGCGGCCTGCAGCGGCGGCAGGCTCGGGTTAAAGGCGGCGTTTTCCGCATAGCGCCCGGCGTAAATCGTGCCGTCTTCCGCCTCCAGTGCGACACCGCTGTGGGCGTTGCTGTAGGGCGCATGGCTCTGGTTAGCGGCGGCCAGCGCGGCTTTCTCCAGTTCGTCAGACAGCGTCAACTGGTAGCCCTGATCGACCCGGTCCATCAGCAGCGTGGCGATATCCAGATCTTTCGGGCCGAATGAATCCGGCAGATAGTCGCCAAGCGTGGCAGGCTCACGGCCGGGCAGGCGAATTTGCAGGCCGCTGCCGCTGTTCAGTTCGTTCATAAACTGGCGGCAGTGGCCGCAAGGCGTGTAGTTAACGGTGATGGAGACCAGGCCAGGTTCACCGCGCAGCCAGGCGTGGGTCACGGCACACTGTTCTGCATGAATGGTTTGTTGCATCGGCGCACCGCTGAATTCCATATTGGCGCCAAAATAGAGATTGCCGCTCTGGCCGCGGGCAATGGCACCGACGTGGAAATGGGAGATCGGCGTTAACGAGCAGGCCGCCGCCAAAGGCAGCAGGGCAAATGCCAGAGCATCATCATCCAGCCCGCAGCGCTGCTTGATCGCGTCTACCTGCTCCGCGCTGAACATGGCCGGGAAATCAGGCGCATCAAAATAAGGCAGCAGGACGGATTGCAATGTCGCGGACAGTTCGCCGAAAGCGGTGTGAAAACGCGGGTGCATAGAAAATCTCTCTACAGGTTAACGGGATAACATTTTAGGCAGCCTTGAAGTAATAAAGTGTGACTTATATCTCTTTATTGATGAAATCACTGCAATGAAAACGATAAATGCGAGATGTATCGCAAGTTTCCAACCCTTTAACCGAACAGATGCAGCAGCACCGGGAAGACAAAGGGCGCCAGCAGAGAAGTAATAATCCCGCAGATCACCAGCGCCAGCGAGCTGAAAGCGCCTTCCTGATAGTCCATTTCCGCACAACGTGCCGTGCCTATGGCATGCGAAGCGGTGCCCATCGCCAGGCCGCGTGCCGAACGGGTGGTGATTTTCAGCATTCTGAACAGCGAATGGCCAAATACCGAACCGAAGATGCCGGCGAAAATAACGCAGACGGCGCTGATTGCGGGGATGCCGCCAAGGGATCCCGCTACCGCCATGGCGATCGGCGTAGTGACGGATTTCGGCATGATTGATGCGGCAATTTCCGGCGTTGCGCCCATCCACAACGCGATGGCGCCGCCGCTGATCATCGCCGTCATGCTGCCGATAAAGCACACTGCGATAATCGACTTCCAGCGAGCGCGGATCTGATGCAACTGCTCATACAGCGGGAAGGCCAGCGCCACCACCGCCGGTTGCAGCAAGTCGTTGAGAATTTTGCTGCCCTGAAAATAGCGTTCATAGGGAACGCCGGTCAGCAGTAGCAGGGGAATGATCACCGCCATGGAAACCAGCAGCGGGTTCAGCAGCGGCATCTTCAGCCGCTGAGCCAGCCAGCGAGCCGCGAAGTAGACCAACAGTGTCAACGGCAATGACCACCAGATTTCATGGGTCATTTTTTACCCTCCGCAGGATCGTCACTGCCGATGATTTTACGTTCACGGTGAAAATAATGAGAGGTGCAGGCGACGACGATCAGCACCATCAGGGTGCTGATAACGCAGGAAACCACCAGCGGGCTGAGATGTTCGATGATTTGGTCGTAATAGTTCATCACGCCGACGCCAATCGGCACGAACAGCAGCACCATATAACGGATCAGCAGATGACAGCCGGGCTTGACCCACTTCGCCGGCAAAATTTGGCTGGAGAGCAGGGCAAACAGGATTAGCATGCCGATAATGCTACCGGGAATGGCGATCGGCAGTAGCGCCGCGATGGCATTGCCGGCAAACAAGCAGAGGTAGATAAGGACGATTGCCCTCAGGTATTTCCAGCACAGTGTAAGCACGTTGGCCATCACCTTTTCCCGTTTAACTGATGTATTCATCATACAATTAAACTGTGATCTGCGCCACAAATCACACCATGAATTCTCTCTATGACATTCATGCCCGTTGGGCAGGTTGGCAGCACCGGCGAAAGGTCGCGCGCAGTCTTATTCCACGTAGGTGGCAATAGAGTTCGGTTGCTGTTTCTGCGCCAGCCGGTGGCCGAGGAAAAAGAATAGCAGGCTCAATAACGCGGCGGCAATCAACATCAGGAACATCAATGGCGGTGCGGCGTAGCTGAGGATAAAACCGCAAAGCACCGGGTTGATGGCGCCCCCCAACGCACTGAGATTTTGCACGCCGTAGTAGCTGCCCTTCAGATGCGCAGGTGCGATAAAGTCGATAAACATATATTCCACCGGGATAACGATAATCTCCCCCAGCGTGAATATCGCCATGGCCACGGCCCACAGCCAGACGGATTGCCCCGCCAGCATGAAACCGATCAGCCCGACAATGAAAAAGAGTGTGCCCAGCGCCAGCCAGCGCAGCATGTTTTCCTGACGCATGCCCCGGCTCAGCAAATACTGCAACGCGATGACGATACAGGCATTGACGATCATCACCATGCCAATGATTTTGTAGGCGAATTCGGCGTTCGATACGATAATCAGGTATTGCGACAGATAGCCGGTGAACTGGCCGAAAACGACAGCCCCCAGCGTACTGCCGAGCGTAAAGTAAATCAGCCGACGATCGCTGCGCAGGATGGCCAGCGTCTGACGAAAATCAGGCAATGTGGTCGGCGCGGATTCGGCGGACGCAGGTTGCCTTGGGTGCAACTGCCCACGCAGACGAACACTCAGTGTCGCCACCGTCAATAAGGCCAGCCCACCGGAGAGGTAGAACGGCAGCAGCGGGTTCAGCCCGGCCACCATAACGCCCAGCGATGACCCCACAGCCCAGCCGACATTCACCAGCGTGTAATTGAGCGAAAAGGCTTTTATACGCTGCGTGACCGGCAGCCAGTCGGCAAAGCACGCTTTAATGGTTATGCCCAGCACCGAATAGGCCGTATGCAGGATCGCCAGTACCAGAACGATGCCTCCCGGGCGCGGGATCCACGGGATGGCGAAAAAGCTCAGGGCGAACAGTAAAATGGAAAGCAGGATCAATGTGTTTTTGTTGAACTTGTCCACCAGATAGCCGCCATACAGGCTGGCGAAAATGCCGATCGCCAGGCTGATGCCCAGAATAATGCCGACGCTTTTCGGCAACAGGTGGAAATGCCCGGTGAGGTAAATAGTAATGAACGGCAGCGTGACGCCGCGGCCAATGGTCAACACCAGCGAACTGGCCAGCAGTGCGATGATCAGCGGTGGGAATCCCTTCATGTCGGACCTGTTTATGCATACAGCTATTGAGCGATGTTGATAACATAGCTCATTTTGGCCGACTGGGAAGATGCTGTGTGAAAAAAAGAGGTTACGCCGACGCTTTTCACGCTGCTGTTGCCCCGAACAATAGGGGGCGCCGCATGCAGCGCCCCTACTTTACCTGGGGATAAGCGGAAGAGATTATTTGCCCGATTTGGCCTGCAGCGTGGCGAACCAGGGCTGGATAAAATCGTTGCTGCTGCCCCAGCCCGGGATGATTTTTGCCAGCCCGGCCACGTTGACCGGCCCCGGCTGGCTGGCCAGCAACGCCTGCGGAATAGACGCAGCCTTGAACTCATAGGTTGCAGGCGTAGGTTCACCGGCAATTTTGTTCGCCACCAGACGCAGGTTTACCGCACCAATCAGCTTGGTATCCACCGCTACGCTGACTTTCCACGGGCTATTGGCTTCGCGCATCAGTTGCAGATCCTGATTGGAGATATCGATGCTGTACAGTTTGATTTCGGTACGGCCATTTTCTTTCAGTGCCTTGTAGGCACCCTGGCTAAAGGCGTCCCAGGTGCCCCAGATCGCGTCAATCTTGCCTTTCGGATATTTGGCCAGCACCGCGCCAACCTTGTTGGCGGTATCGCCCTGCACGTCCGATGACACTGCGCCGATCGATTCCAACTCATGAATGCCCGGATTTTGCTTCAGCAACTGCTGGTAGGCAGCCTGACGGCGCTCCATCGGCGGGAAACCGGCGACCCAAAGCTTGATGATATTGGCTTTCCCGTTAAAGTCTTTAATCAGTTGGCCGAACGACTCATTTGCCAGCGACGCGTCATCCTGTTGCGAAACCGTTACGCCGGGAATGCTGCCGCTGACGTCGGTATCAAATACGGAGACGGCAATGCCCGCCGCCACAATGCGTTTGACCAAATCGGTGGAATAGGGCGCACGGCCCTGCGAGAGAATAATGCCGTCATATTTTTGGCTGACAGCCTGGTTCACGAAATCTTGAAAACGCGCGTCGTCACCGTTGCTGAGGAAGGTATCCACTTTGAAACCCAGCTTACGCCCTTCCTGAATGGCGCCGGCCAGAAACTGAGTGGTGTTGTCGTCGGAACCCAGATTGCGGATCACTGCAATGCGGATCGGCCCCTGATGCTGGGCGATGGCGGTTGGCACCGGAGCCGGCGTGGACGATTCTGCGGCGAACAGTGGCAGGGCGACCAGCAGACCAATGGCCAGTAGCGGTGTTTTTATCGTTTTCATTATTATTGGCTCCAAAAGCAGGTGATAGCTATCCCGGTAAGGGATTATTTATAGCAATCTTTACATCTAGACGTCTATATATAATGTTGAAATATATCGCTTGTGGGCGGCATATAAAATTTGCCTGCGATGGCGTCTTTTGAGGGGGGCGCAAATAAAAAGGGCCGAGCGGCAGCTCGACCCTTAAGGCAACGGAAACGACGATTACTTCACCTGCATTCCTGGCTGAGCACCGCTGTCCGGGCTGAGCAGGAAGATCTCTTTGCCGCCTGGGCCGGCAGCCATCACCATGCCTTCAGAGATGCCGAAACGCATTTTGCGCGGCGCAAGGTTGGCGACCATGATGGTCAGGCGGCCTTCGAGCGCTTTCGGATCCGGGTAGGCGGAACGGATGCCGGAGAAGATCTGACGAGACTCGCCGCCCAGATCCAACTGCAGTTTCAGCAGTTTGTCAGAGCCTTCGACAAAGTCGGCGCTCTTGATCAAGGCGATGCGCATATCAACTTTGGCGAAATCGTCAAAGGTGATGGTTTCCTGAATCGGATCTTCAGCCAGCGGGCCGCTAACCACTTTAGCCGCGGCCATGTCTTCTTTTGAAGCGCTGACCATTTCATTCACCTTGTCCAGGTCGATACGGTTGAACAGGGCTTTGAACGCATTGACCTGGTGGCCCAGCAGCGGCTGCTGGATCGCATCCCAGGTCAGTTCGCAGTTGAGGAAGGCTTCGGTACGTTCCGTCAGCGATGGCAGAACCGGTTTGAGGTAGGTCATCAGTACGCGGAACAGGTTGATGCCCATCGAGCAGATGGCTTGCAAATCGGCATCGCGGCCTTCTTGCTTCGCGACGACCCAAGGTGCCTGCTCATCGACATAACGGTTGGCCAGATCGGCCAGCGCCATGATTTCGCGGATTGCTCGGCCGGACTCACGGCTGGCGTAGGCCTCGGCGATGCTTCCTGCCGCGTCAACGAAGGTTTGGTACAGCGCAGGATCGGCCAGGTTATCGGCCAGTTGGCCGCCAAAACGCTTGCTGATAAAGCCGGCGTTGCGCGAAGCCAGGTTAACCACCTTGTTCACGATATCGGCGTTCACACGTTGCACGAAATCTTCCAGATTCAGGTCGATGTCGTCGATACGCGAGGACAGCTTGGCGGCGTAGTAGTAACGCAGGCAGTCGGCATCCAGATGTTGCAGGTAGGTGCCGGCCTTGATAAAGGTGCCGCGGGACTTGGACATCTTGGCGCCGTTAACCGTCACATAGCCGTGTACGAACAGGTTGGTCGGTTTGCGGAAGTTACTGCCTTCCAGCATCGCCGGCCAGAACAGGCTGTGGAAATAAACGATGTCTTTGCCGATGAAGTGATACAGCTCGGTGCTGGAGTCTTTGCGCCAGAACTCGTCGAAGTCCAGATCGCCGCGTTTGTCGCACAGGTTCTTGAATGAGCCCATATAGCCGATTGGCGCATCCAGCCAGACGTAGAAGTATTTGCCTGGTGCGTCCGGGATCTCAAAGCCGAAATAGGGCGCGTCGCGGGAAATATCCCACTGTTGCAGACCCGACTCAAACCACTCTTGCATCTTGTTCGCTACCTGCTCTTGCAGCGCGCCGGAACGGGTCCAGGCCTGCAGCATTTCGCTGAACGAAGGCAGATCAAAGAAGAAGTGCTCCGAATCACGCAAGATCGGCGTGGCGCCGGAAACAACGGATTTCGGATCGATAAGCTCGGTCGGGCTGTAGGTCGCGCCGCACACTTCGCAGTTGTCGCCGTATTGGTCCGGCGATTTGCATTTCGGACAGGTGCCTTTTACGAATCGGTCAGGCAGGAACATGCCTTTTTCCGGATCGTACAACTGGGAAATAGTCCGGTTCTTGATAAAACCGTTCTCTTTCAGACGGCCGTATATCAGGCTCGAGAGTTCACGGTTTTCATCGCTATGGGTGGAGTGATAGTTATCATAGCTGATGCCAAAACCGGCGAAATCCTGTTGGTGCTCCTGGCTCATTTCCGCAATCATTTCTTCCGGCTTGATGCCCAACTGCTGAGCTTTCAGCATGATCGGCGTGCCGTGCGCGTCGTCCGCACAGATGAAATGAACCTCGTGGCCGCGCATTCGTTGGTAACGAACCCAGATATCCGCCTGGATGTGCTCGAGCATGTGGCCGAGATGGATGGAACCATTTGCGTACGGTAGCGCGCACGTCACCAATAATTTTTTCGCGACTTGAGCCATAGTGAGAACTTGCTTTCTGTAATGAATAAAAAGGGTCTTCGATGTTACCCGATCGCGCCCTCTACGGCTAGGGCGGTTTCTTTCTACAGACACACGCCAGCGGACCTGCAGTTCTGATATGCTTAGCGGGAAGCTATCCATTCAAAATCAAGGAGCCGGGATGAGCGCAAAATCCCCCGAGCAGACCAACCCCGAAGTTCTGCGTGCCCTGGTGACCGGTGTACTGGCCGCCTTTGAACACCCGACGTTAAAAAACAACCTGACCGCGTTGAAGGCTATTCACCACTGCACGCTGTTGGATCACGTACTGCATATTGAATTGATCATGCCGTTCGCCTGGCAGAGTGCCTTTGAAACGCTGAAAGACGGCGTGAGTGCAGAACTGCTGCGCGTCACCGGCGCAGAGGCGATCGACTGGAAGTTGAAGCATGACATCGCCACGCTGAAACGCGCCAACGATCAGGCCGGCATCAAGGGCGTGCGCAATATCATCGCCATCAGTTCCGGCAAGGGCGGGGTGGGGAAATCCACTACCGCCGTCAACCTGGCACTGGCGCTGGCTGCCGAAGGCGCGAAGGTCGGCATTCTGGACGCCGACATCTACGGCCCGTCGATCCCCAATATGTTGGGCACCGAGCATGAGCGGCCAACCTCGCCGGACGGCCAGCATATGGCGCCGATCCTGGCGCACGGTCTGGCGACCAATTCCATTGGTTACCTGGTGACCGACGACAACGCCATGGTGTGGCGCGGCCCGATGGCCAGCAAGGCGCTGATGCAACTGCTGCAGGACACGCTGTGGCCGGATCTGGATTATCTGGTGCTGGATATGCCGCCGGGCACCGGGGATATCCAACTGACGCTGTCGCAGAACATTCCGGTTACCGGCGCGCTGGTGGTGACCACACCGCAGGATATCGCCCTGCTGGACGCGGCCAAAGGCATTGTGATGTTCGAAAAAGTCCATGTGCCTGTGCTCGGTATTGTGGAAAACATGAGCGTGCATATCTGCAGCAACTGCGGTCATCATGAGCCGATTTTCGGCACTGGCGGGGCAGAAAAGTTGGTGAAAAAGTACAACAGCCGCTTGTTGGGGCAACTGCCGTTGCACATCTCGCTGCGCGAGGATTTGGATCGCGGCGCGCCGACGGTAATAAGCCGTCCGGACAGCGAATTTGCGGAACTGTATCGCCAGCTTGCCGGCCGTGTCGCGGCGCAGATGTATTGGCAGGGCGAGGCCATTCCGACGGAAATCTCTTTCCGCGCGTTGTAATCCTCGCAGATTAAAAAGCAAAACCCCGGCGCAGGTCCGGGGTTTTTGTTTATGGCGTGACTCGCAGCCGGTGTAGATCGGCTCGGGTGTATGGATGGTCGATATGCGCCAAGGCAGTGGCTATGTGTTCCAGCAGACCCTGGGTGGGCGCCGGTTGTCGATGTCCCATCAGAACGATCGGTAAAGCCAGCGCGCCGGCGATTTGCCACCAGGAAAGCTGCGGGCGTGCCTTGCGGCTCTGTAACCACAGAAACAGGCTGCTGGCCAGATAGCCTAACGCCAGGCCGCTGATGACTTCCGAAGGCGAATGTACCTGAATGGCTAACCGCGACAAGCCAATCGTCAGAGGCAATACGTAGCCAACGACCAATGCCAGACTGCGTACCGCATGCGAGAAACGACCGCTCAGCGTCCAGAGAAATACCGGCCAGATACTGGCTGCCAGCGCCGAGTGGCCGCTAAATCCTGTAAAATCATAACGTTCTATACCAATACCCCAGCCCATAAAGGCCAGTTTGGATGCGCATACCAAGCCGCCGGCACAGCCGAAGATCAGTGCCCATTGCCAGCCTGCTGTTCGGGTGGCTCGCGGCGTAATCAGAATGATAAAAAGAATCACCGAGCAGGGCAGCAGCAGCATGCTGTCGCCAAAAAAGGTCAGAAAATACCAGTCCAGCACGTCAGTCTCCGGTGAAATACATCATCCCATCAGCAGGATAATGAACAAGCTACGGAGTTTACCCTGCCACATCGGATTACCCTAGACGCAATAATCTTAAAACCTTAAGGCCGATTTTGGCGAAATAACCCGAGATAGCGGCCCTGCCGCGACAATATAGGGTGGCGCAATGCCGGCTAACTCCCTATAATTGTCGCGTTTTAGTTCCCTCCCTCACACTTCGAAATCAGGTCTTTAAATTTTATGACTGACAAGCCGCATCAGTGCGTCATTATTGGTATAGCTGGCGCATCTGCCTCCGGAAAAAGCCTTATTGCCAGCACGTTATATCGTGAACTTCGCGATCAGGTTGGCGATGAACATATCGGCGTTATTCCTGAAGACAGTTACTACAAAGACCAGACGCACCTGACCATGGAAGAACGGGTCAAGACTAACTACGATCACCCGAGCGCCATGGATCACAACCTGCTGTTCCAGCATCTGCAAATGCTGAAATCAGGCAAGGCGATAGAGTTGCCGCTGTACAGTTACACCGAACATACGCGCAAGAAAGAGACTATCCACCTCGAGCCGAAAAAGGTGATTATTCTGGAGGGGATCCTGTTGCTGACGGATATCCGCCTGCGCCAGGAAATGAACTTTTCGATCTTTGTCGATACGCCGCTGGATATTTGCCTGATGCGCCGCATGAAGCGTGACGTCAATGAGCGTGGACGTTCTATGGATTCGGTCATGGCGCAATATCAGAAAACCGTTCGTCCGATGTTCCTGCAGTTTATTGAACCTTCCAAGCAATATGCCGACATTATCGTTCCGCGTGGCGGCAAAAACCGCATTGCGATCGACATTCTAAAAGCTAAAATCAGCCAATTCTTTGAATAATGCCGTTCAATGGCCGGGAAACCTGTGTTTCCGGCCGTCGGGCAAGTATTTACGCCGTGGCGTAGACCTTTTGTCCGTTGTGTGGCAATTTTTGTTTTAGTGACATGCCTTGATGGAGATAAAGAAATGAGACTGTGCGACCGTGATATAGAAGCCTGGCTGGATAGTGAAAAACTGGTGATTTCACCGCGTCCGCCGATTGAGCGTATTAACGGGGCTACAGTGGATGTCCGTTTAGGCAATCAGTTTCGCGTGTTTCGCGGCCATACTGCCGCGTTTATCGATCTCAGCGGACCAAAAGACGAAGTCAGCGCGGCGCTGGACCGCGTGATGAGTGACGAGATAGTGCTGCCGGAAGGCGAAGCCTTCTTCCTGCACCCGGGCGAACTGGCGCTGGCGGTCACGCTTGAGTCGGTCACGTTGCCCAGCGATCTTGTAGGCTGGCTTGATGGCCGTTCCTCATTGGCGCGTCTGGGGCTGATGGTTCACGTGACCGCGCACCGTATCGATCCCGGCTGGCAGGGGCGGATTGTTCTGGAGTTCTATAATTCAGGTAAGTTGCCGCTGGCGTTGCGCCCGGGCATGTTGATTGGCGCTCTAAGCTTTGAACCGCTTTCCGGGCCGGCGGCGCGTCCTTACAACAGCCGGCAGGATGCAAAATACCGCGATCAGCAGGGTGCAGTGGCCAGTCGAATCGACAAGGACTAACAGCGCTTGAAGCACTGTCGGTGTGGCGTTGACAAGAGGATGGCATGAGAAGATTACTGACGACTTTGGTGATTTTACTGGTTGTGCTGGTGGCGGGAATGTCCGCGCTGGTGCTGTTGGTTAATCCGAATGATTTTCGCGCCTATATGGTCACGAAGGTCGAACAAAAGAGCGGTTATCATCTGACGCTGGACGGCGAGCTGCGCTGGCATATCTGGCCGCAGCTCAGCATTCTGGCCGGGCGCATGACCTTGACTGCACCCGGAGCCAAAGCGCCGGTGGTGAGCGCGGATAACATGCGCCTTGATGTCAAACTCTTGCCGTTGTTGTCGCATCAGCTGTTTGTGAAACAGGTGATGCTGAAAAATGCCGTCATTCGCCTGACACCCGAGAGTGAAGAGCAAAATCAACCGAACGCACCTATCGCACCTGCGGGCGAGACCGAAGAGACCCTGGATACCCCGTGGAAATTTGATATCGATAATCTGCGGATTGTGGACAGCCTGCTGATTTGGCAGCGCGCCAATAACGAGCAGATTAACGTTCGCGATATTAACCTCGTCTTGCAGCAAAATGCCAATCGTCATGCGCAAATGGAGCTTTCCAGCCGGGTTAACCGCGACCAGCGCGATCTGACTTTCAGCATGGCGGCAGATATCGATCTGCAGCAATACCCGCGGCGCATCGCGGCCACGGTCACTCAGTTCAATTATCAACTGGAAGGTGCTGATATTCTGGGTGGCGGCATTAAAGGTGATGGCAGCGCCCAGGTGGCGTATCAACAAACACCGCAGCAAATTGCCCTAAGCCAATTGATTCTGAGCGCCAATGACAGTCAGTTCTCTGGCAGTGGCAGCGTGAGATTCGGCGAGGTGCCGGTTTATGCAATGAATCTGACATCGACAGCACTGAATTTGGATGCGCTTTCCGGCTGGCAATCCAGCTCGGGCACGCAACAAGCCGTGAGTGTGACTGCGGCGCCGGTGATAGCTAACCAAGCGGAAGATCCGCAACAAAATCTGGAAGTGTTGCGAGACTTTACTGCGCAGCTTAATTTGAACGTTGACCAACTGACCTATCGTGGCATGAACATTGCCCATTTGGCGCTGCAAGCGGATAACCAACAGGGCTTGCTGACGGTGCATACGCTCTCCGGCCAATTGGCTGGGGGGGACTTTGCGTTACCGGGTTCGTTGGATGCGCGTGGCGGCAGACCGGTGATCGCCGTGCAACCGGTGTTGAAGCTGGTTGAGCTGGGTGCCGTTCTGAAGGCGTTCGAAATGCCGCAGGTGTTGACCGGCAAATTCAGCATGCAAGGGGATTTAACGGGTGATCGCCTGACTTCGCAGTCGTTTGAACACCGGTGGAAGGGAACCGCGCAGTTAGCGATGCAGGACGCGCAACTGCATGGACTGAATATTCAGCAGTTGATCCAGCAGGCGGTGGCGCGTAACGACAGCAGCGTGCGCGGGCAGGATAATTACCAGCGCTTTACCGAAGTGAAACAGCTTTCGGCGAAAGCCAACCTGAGCGGCGGTACGGTAAACATCAGTGAACTGAGTGCGGACTCCCCGCTGTTGAATCTGAGCGGTGGCGGTACGGTGAATATGCCGGGTAAACAGTGCGATATGGTGCTTAACGTGCGGGTGACTGGCGGCTGGCAAGGGCGTGGCGAACTGATCGAGCAACTGCAGAAAACGCCAATTCCACTGCGGGTTTATGGCCCTTGGCAACAGCTTAACTACCAATTGCAGGTTGATCAGGTATTACGTAAAACGCTGCAAAACCGGGCCAAGGACGCGCTGAACAAATGGGCCGATAAAAACAAAGATTCGCGCGAAGGTCAGGATCTTAAAAAGCTGCTCGATAAGCTTTAGCCCCAGGTAAGAGGCGGGTCGGTCAGCGGCCCGCGCCTCCTTTGATCCCCGCAAAGCATTGATCCCCGCAGAGCATTTGCCGTTCCCAATCATTTCCTCCCGTAACTTTGATAGAAATCATGACAACTTCTGCTGTGTTTGTGCAGAGTATTGGGCAGTTATGCGACTTCTGGGCTTCAGCACGGTTAAAAACAACAAGTTGAGGGAATATGATAGAACTTCTTATTGGTGCAGCCGTTGCGGCTGCCGTTGGTCGCTATATTATCAAGGGCTACTCCGCCACCGGGGTGTTGATGGTTGGTGGCCTGCTGTTGCTGGCTATAAGCGCCGTAATGGGGAAAAACCTGCTGCCTGCCGGCGCTGCGTCTACGGGATGGCGCACCACCGACATCATCGAATACGTTAAAATTCTGCTGATGAGCCGCGGTGGCGATCTTGGCATGATGATCATGATGTTGTGCGGATTTGCGGCTTATATGACGCACATTGGCGCCAACGATGTGGTGGTAAAGCTGGCTTCCCGTCCGCTGCAGATGATCAATTCCCCGTATCTTTTGATGGTCGCGGCCTATTTCGTCGCTTGCCTGATGTCTCTGGCGGTCTCTTCCGCCACCGGCCTGGGCGTATTGCTGATGGCTACGCTGTTCCCATTGATGGTTAACGTCGGCATTAGTCGTGGTGCTGCGGCAGCGATTTGCGCGTCGCCCGCGGCGATTATTCTGGCGCCGACGTCCGGTGACGTGGTGCTGGCCGCCAAGGCGGCGGAAATGCCTTTGGTGGACTTCGCTTTTAAAACCACCTTACCTATTTCGATTGCGGCAATTGTTTGTATGGCGATTGCGCATTTCTTTTGGCAACGCTATCTCGACAAGAAAAATAACGAACAGCACCACATTATGGATGTGAGTGAAATTACCACGCATGCTCCGGGTTTCTACGCGGTTTTGCCGTTCACGCCGATCCTGGGCGTGCTGGTTTTTGACGGTAAATGGGGGCCGGAGTTGCATATCATCACGGTGCTGGTTGGCTGCATGTTGCTGGCGGCGGTGATTGAATTCCTGCGTAGTTTCAGCGCCAAACAGGTGTTTACCGGTCTGGAAGTCGCGTATCGCGGTATGGCAGACGCTTTTGCCAGCGTGGTGATGCTGTTGGTGGCCGCCGGCGTATTCGCTCAGGGATTGAGCACCCTCGGCTTTATCAGTGGGTTAATCAGTCTGGCGCAGTCTTTCGGTACCGGCGGCATTATCATGATGTTGGTACTGGTGGTGATTACCATGCTGGCGGCAATGACCACCGGCTCGGGGAATGCGCCGTTCTATGCTTTTGTGGAGCTGATCCCCAAATTGGCTGCACAGATGGGCGTCAATCCGGCCTATCTGGTGATCCCGATGTTGCAGGCTTCAAACCTGGGGCGCACTTTGTCGCCGGTTTCCGGTGTGGTGGTGGCGGTATCAGGCATGGCGAAAATCTCGCCGTTCGACGTGGTGAAACGGACTTCGGTGCCGGTGATTGTCGGGTTGATCGTGGTGATTGTGGCAACCGAACTGCTGGTGCCTCAGCATCTATAAAGGTAGCCGGGCATCGCCCGGCACCGATTTATACCTCGTAGTCTGGCTCCGGTACCGACAGCGGGGTGATCCTCACTTTCAAAATACGGTGGCTACTGACTTCCAGCGGTTCAAACAGGTAGTCACCGATCTGCAATTGCTCACCTTCCTGGGGAATGCGTTGGCTGTGTTCCATCAGCAAGCCGGCTATCGTGTGGTATTCGCGCTTATCCTCCAGCTGCAGAGGCAGATAAAGCACCAGGTCTTCCAGTGGCATATGGCCGTTGGCGGTCCAACTGCCATCTTCGTTTTGCTGAATGTCGTGCCGCGCATCAACGTCCTCGCCAGCCTCCGGCAGGTTGCCGGCGATGGTTTCCATCACGTCTGTCAGGGTAACGACCCCCTCGACCGAACCGAATTCATCGACGACAAAAGCGAAATGCGTCTGCGCCTGTCTGAACTGTTCCAGTGCGCTGAGCAGCGTTAATTGCTCCGGGAAAATCAACGGTTGACGCACCAGCGCACGTAAATCGAGCGGCACCTGAGTCAACTGCTGTTTCAGGACATCAATGGTATGGATGACGCCAAGCGGTTCATCGCTGGCGCTGTTTTCGACCACCACAATGCGCGTATGCTGGTTTTTTTCCAGCAACTGGGTCAGCTTTTCCTGCGGATCATTCAGCTCGAGGTATTCCACGTCATGGCGAGAGGTCATGATGCTGCTTACGGTACGCTGCGCCATGCCCAACACGCGTTCTATCATGTGCCGTTCCTGCTGGTTGAATATCTCTCCGCTTTCGCTCGCACTGTCGGCCAGCAGGTTGGCAGAGTGGCTGTCCACCTCCGCTTCTTCATGTTTGCCGTTCAGCATACGGAGCACCGCTTCTGCGGTTCGTTCACGCAGTGGCCGTACCTTTGACAGAAAACGGCGACGGTTAAACTGAGACAGCTGGTTTAAGGCTTCAATCATTACGGAGAAGCCTATCGCTGCGTACAGATAGCCCTTGGGAATATGGTAGCCGAACCCTTCCGCAACCAGGCTGAAGCCGATCATCAGCAGGAAACTCAGACACAGAATGACGATAGTCGGGTGGGCGTTGACGAATCGCGTCAGCGGCTTGCTGGCCAGCAGCATCAGCCCGATAGCGATACAGACCGCAATCATCATTACTGCCAGATGATCAACCATGCCGACGGCGGTGATCACCGAATCGAGAGAGAAGACGGCGTCCAATACCACGATTTGCGCCACCACGGGCCAGAAGCGGGCGCCTTTGCGCGGCCCTTGCTGCTCATCATCCTTGCCTTCCAGCCGCTCGTTCAACTCCATGGTGGCTTTGAACAGCAAGAATATACCACCGACCAGCATAATGAGATCGCGGCCGCTGAAGGGGTGCTCCGCGACCACAAACAGCGGTTTGGTCAGCGTCGCCAGCCAGGAAATAGAGGCGAGCAGTGCCAGACGCATCAGCAAGGCCAGCAACAGGCCCACGACGCGAGCTTTATCTCTTTGTTGTTTTGGTAGTTTTTCCGCCAGAATGGCGATAAAGATAAGGTTGTCTATACCCAGAACGATTTCCAGCACGACCAAAGTGGCCAGGCCGGCCCAAATTGTTGGATCTGCGATCCATTCCATACGCCCAATTTCACCTGTAAGTTCGACGGCTTATGCCGTAAGGGAATGATGGGTGTTGGGCGGGGAAAATTCAACTTTAAAACTGTGCTGGTTCTGCGATGGAATTGTTGCATGCCGAGTTTAAGCCGGAACAATGCATAAAAAATCATCGGTCGGATAGCCAGGGAGGAGGTGGATAGTGGTGATTAGGAAGAAGGGGGCCAAAACGTTGGAGAGATTCTTGTGACTAAGTTGTAGACATAAAAACATCATAATTATAATTTTTTTAAAATCAAATCGTTGCATTAGTTTTTGGCTGCTACACTCAGTTCAATTATGTGCCCTTAGTAGTCTTATTCTGAAAAGGATAGCCAACAGGCATCTTAGGCTTGTATCAACAAAGTAATAGTATAAGAATCTTAGGCGCATAAACGTTTACAAGTATCATTGTTTAGTTATAAGGGTGTAATTTTTTTGTTCTTATGTGACCTGATTATCACTTAATGATGGGTACAGATGTTGGTCTTGCTGCAAACAGTGACTGGCAGACAGGAAAATTAATAACAGTGTATTGGTAGCTGAAAGCCAAGGGCGGTAGCGTGTCTAAACCATCTCCGCTCCGTGCTTCGTAACTCTCTTAGGCAAGGTGGTTCGGCTACGTTTACGTTATAGTTATTTGATTGTGGATAAAAAACATGCAAAAGAGATTGAAGGCTGTGATTCCCGTGGCAGGCCTGGGAACCCGTATGTTGCCGGCAACAAAAGCAATTCCTAAAGAAATGCTGCCTGTGGTCGATAAACCACTGATTCAGTACATTGTGAATGAATGCGTAGCTGCCGGGATCAAAGATATCGTGCTGGTCACTCATTCGTCCAAAAATGCAATTGAAAACCACTTCGACACCTCTTTTGAACTTGAGGCTGTATTGGAATCGCGTGTCAAACGCCAACTGCTGGAAGAAATACAGACTATCTGCCCGGCAGATGTGACAGTAATGCAAGTCCGTCAGGGCCAGGCGAAAGGGCTGGGGCATGCGGTACTTTGCGCCAAGCCAATGGTTGGCGATGAGCCTTTTATCGTGTTATTGCCGGACGTATTGCTGGATGACTCTACCGCCGATCTGCGTAAAGAGAACCTGGCCAAAATGATTCAGCGTTTTGCTGATACCGGCTTCAGCCAGATCATGGTGGAACCGGTACCGGAACAAGACGTGTCGAAATACGGTGTTGTAGATTGCGGCGGTGCTGCGCTGGCTGCAGGTGAAAGTACACCAATGACTGCTGTGGTCGAAAAGCCGACAAGAGAGGAAGCCCCTTCCAATCTGGCGGTAGTTGGTCGTTATGTGTTGTCTGCGGATATCTGGCCTTTGCTGGAGAAAACCTTACCGGGTGCCGGTGATGAAATTCAGCTTACTGATGCGATTGCCGCCCTGATGGAGCAGGAAACCGTAGAAGCTTTCCATATGAGCGGCAAATCGCACGACTGCGGCGATAAGTTGGGCTATATGAAAGCGTTCGTACAATATGGCCTGCGTCATGCTTCGGAAGGTGAAGATTTTACCCAATGGCTGAAGCAGACATTGAACAGTAAATAAGTTTTGCGGCTTAAACGCGATCACAAGAAAGAGGATTACCATGACCAAGTTGAAAGCTGTCATTCCTGTTGCCGGCCTGGGTATGCGCATGTTGCCTGCAACCAAGGCTATTCCCAAAGAGATGTTGCCGATCGTTGATAAGCCGTTGATTCAATACATTGTCAATGAGTGCGTGGCTGCCGGGATTAAAGAAATCATTCTGGTGACTCATTCCTCCAAGAATGCGATCGAAAACCATTTTGATACCTCTTTTGAGTTGGAAGCGATGCTTGAGGCTCGTGTAAAACGCCAACTGCTGGATGAGGTACAGTCGATTACGCCTAAAGGCGTGACGTTGATGCACATCCGTCAGGGCCAACCTAAGGGCCTGGGCCATGCGGTGCTGTGCGCCAAACCTTTGGTTGGTGACTCACCGTTTGTCGTGCTGTTGCCGGATGTGCTGCTTGACGACGCAAAGGCCGATCTTAAGAAAGATAACCTGCCGCACATGATTGCTCGCTTCGAACAGTCTGGGCTGAGCCAGGTGTTGGTGCAGGCGGCTGATGAGCATGTGCTGCACGATTACTCGGTCGTTGAATGCGAGACCAACAGTTTGCAACCCGGTGAAAGTTCCCGCATGACCTCGATTATAGAAAAACCGGGTCGTGACGTTCAGTTTAAATCCAATTATTCGGCGGTAGGGCGCTATGTCTTGTCTGCCGATATCTGGCCGTTGTTGGAAAAGACCGAACCCGGTGCCTGGGGCCGCATTCAATTGACAGATGCCATTGCAGAGTTACTGAAAAGCAAACCTGTAGAAGCGATGGAACTGGTAGGCGAATCCTTCAACTGCGGAGAAAAAATGGGTTATCTGCGGGCATTTGTGACCTACGGCCTGCGTCACCCAACTCAAGGCAAGGCTTTCCGCGAATGGGCAGAAAAGCTGGCGTTTTGAACGATCTCAATTCTCTTGGGCTGCAGGCGTAAAAAGGCTATATTTCATTACGCTGGCAGCCTCCATTCTGGAAAAATGTTTTTATATTAGTATCGGGTGGCTTGTGGAATAATGCGGCAATCAGGTTACTGGTTGTAGTAACTGCACAAGAGGGCAACATTTCTGTGAACATCCACCACTGTGACTCAATTGATTATAATAGTCATTTATAATGTGGCTTTATCGACAACAGAGTCATACTTTTACAATAAGCCATACTAACTCTTTTAACTTCAACAGTGGCTTAACAGTTCGACATTTCAGCTATCTGTGAAGGGTGCCCGTCTTGGTGAAGATACCTAACTCCAGGTAAGTAACAATGCAGTTTGGTAAGGTTACAAATACGCAGCCAAGGTGGGCTGGCTTGGTAGCTTTGCGGATACATTTACTTTGAAAGTGATGATAACTCGATGGCAAAACGACAATTGAAAATGATATCGGTATTGGTATCAATCAGTATAATCAGTGGCTGTACGGTTCTCCCAGGTCAACATTTAAGTACCTCGGGAAAAAATACAGTAAAACAGGAAGATAGCAATTTCGACATTGACGATCTTGTTAACGTCTATCCTGTTACCCCAAAATTAATCCAAAAACTGCGCCCTGCCAAGGTAGTTGCACAGCCCAATACTCTGTTGGAAGCTTCTCTGCGTAGTTATGAGTATCGGATTGGCGTAGGTGATGTCTTAAACGTTACTGTCTGGGATCACCCTGAGTTGACTACACCTGCCGGGCAATACCGTAGCGCCAGCGACACGGGCAACTGGGTGCAATCGGATGGCACGATTTTCTATCCTTACATTGGCAAGGTAAAGGTTACCGGGAAGACGGCAAGTCAGGTTCGTACCGAAATATCGAATCGATTGGCACAGTATATTGAAAGCCCACAAGTTGACGTCAATATTGCCGCTTTCCGCTCTCAAAAAACATACATTACCGGCGAAGTTAAAACGTCAGGTCAGCAAGCTATCACTAACGTTCCTCTCACAGTGCTTGACGCGATCAACGCAGCTGGCGGTCTGAGTGATAATGCAGACTGGCGAAATATCGTCTTAACGCATAATGGCAAAGAGCAGCGTTTATCGTTGCAAAAGCTGATGCAAAATGGCGATCTTACACAAAACCAGCTGTTATATCCTGGTGACATTCTTTATGTACCGCGTAACGACGATCTGAAAGTTTTCGTTATGGGTGAAGTAAAAGCGCCGGCCACGCTGAAGATGGACAGAAGCGGCATGACGCTGACCGAAGCGCTGGGAAATACTGAAGGGATTAGCCAAACTGCGGCAGATGCTACAGGGGTATTCGTTATTCGCCCTCTCCACGGCACGCAGGGGAATAAGTTAGCTGACATATACCAACTTAATATGGCAGATGCTACTGCGATGGTTATGGGAGCAGAATTCCAACTGCAACCCTATGACGTTGTTTACGTAACAGCGGCGCCTATCGTGCGTTGGAACCGTTTGATCAGCCAGTTGGCGCCGACAATTTCCAGCTTCAATGACCTTACCGAAGGCACACTGCGTATTCGTAACTGGCCATAGGAATGAACGATGTTTGATTCAATATTGGTTGTTTGCGTAGGGAATATTTGCCGCTCTCCTACAGGAGAGCGGCTATTACAGCGACTGGTTCCCGGAAAGAAAATAACTTCTGCAGGAGTTGGTGCAGTTGTGGGTAAGCCTGCGGATACAGCGGCATTAGAGGTAGCAAAGGAACATCAATTATCTCTTGATGGCCACATTGCGAAGCAATTGACCAGAGAGATGTGCAGAGAGTATTCGCTCATCTTGGTCATGGAAAAAAGCCATATCGATGCTGTATGCCGTCTAGCCCCTGAAGTCAGAGGTAAAACGATGCTTTTTGCCCATTGGCTTGGGCAGCGGGAAATTCCAGATCCCTATGGTAAAAGTCATGAGGCTTTTGAATTCGTATACCGCTTACTTGCTGATGGCGCCGAAAAGTGGGCGCAGGCGTTAAATCGTTAACCAGAGATTACAATGACTGAAACTACAAAGATGAATACTGCCTCAGGCAGTAGTAATGACGAGATCGATTTAGGGCGGTTGTTGGGAACGCTGCTTGACCATCGCTGGCTAATTATTGGCGTAACGGCACTGTTTGCCGTGGTGGGAATTGTATACTCTCTTTTTGCCACCCCGGTATATCAATCAGACGCATTGGTTCAGGTAGAGCAGAATGTTGGCAATTCTCTACTGAACAACCTGTCAGATATGATGCCTTCCAGTCAACCTGGTTCTTCGACAGAGATTGAGCTGATTCAGTCAAGAATGGTTACGGGTAAAACGATTGATGATCTAAATTTAGATGTGGTCGTTGAGCAAAAGTATTTTCCCGTATTCGGTCGCGGCTGGGCTCGCTTGAAGGGCGAGGTACCTGGTGAAATTGCTTTATCTCGCCTCAATATGCCAGAGTCATGGCAGAACATTCCCTTAGATCTTACCGTTATCGACGATAAGACTTATCGTTTGAGCAACGATGGCACCGACATTCTGAAAGGGAAAGTTGGGGAGTTGGCAAGTGGTAATGGGATTTCACTGTTGATAAGTGATCTTGTTGCCAAGCCTGGAACAGAATTTTTAATCGTAAAACAGCCAAAGTTAATAACAATTAATAATCTGTTAGAAGCTTTGTCGGTTCAAGACAAAGGTAAAGATACCGGTGTCTTGGCCTTGAGCCTTATTGGTGAAAATCCAACAATGGTGCGTAAGACGCTGGACAGCATCACTCGTAACTATTTGTTGCAAAACGTCGAGCGTAAATCTGAAGAAGCAGCCAAGAGCCTGAGTTTTTTAAAAGAACAACTCCCAGAGGTTCGAGGGGCACTTGACGTCGCTGAAGATAAGCTCAATCGTTTTAGGCAACAAAACGATTCAGTAGATTTATCGCTTGAAGCTAAATCTGTGCTGGATACTATCGTTTCCGTCGAATCGCAGTTGAACGAATTGACTTTCCGCGAAGCTGAAATTTCAAAACTCTATACTCGTGAACACCCGGCTTATCGTGCCTTAATGGAAAAACGAGCTACTCTTGAGCAAGAAAAAGGCAAGCTGAATAAACGCGTTAGTGGGATGCCAAAAACACAGCAAGAAATTATTCGTCTGACTCGTGATGTAGATGCTGGTAAAGAAATTTACATGCAACTGTTGAATAAACAACAGGAGTTGAGCATTACCAAGGCCAGTACCGTAGGTAATGTGCGAATTATTGATCCGGCAGTTACTCAGCCAAACCCGGTTAAGCCTAGAAAAACACTCATCGTTTTATTAGCAACCTTCTTGGGAGGAATGCTTTCGGTAGCAATCGTGTTACTGAAAACGATGTTGCATAAGGGAATTGAAACCCCTGAGCAGTTGGAACAGGATGGCATTAACGTATACGCCAGTATTCCGCTTTCCGAATGGCAGCAGAAAAAAGACAGAGAGACGCTCCTAACTACTAAACGTAAGTCAAATACTCGCTCCAATAGCCTTTTGGCCGTTGGTAACCCTGCTGACTTGGCAATCGAGGCCATTCGTAGCTTACGAACCAGTTTGCACTTTGCCATGCTTGAATCGAAAAACAACGTGCTGATGATCTCTGGGGCCAGCCCAAATATCGGTAAGACTTTTGTCAGTATAAACTTGGCAGCAGTGATAGCCCAGGCTGGCCAACGCGTCCTGGTGATTGATGCAGATATGCGTAAAGGCTATTCGCATACGTTGCTGGGTTTAGGGTGGCAAAATGGGTTGTCCGATATTTTGTCGCAACAAACTACGTTTGAAGGCTCGATAAGAAAAACAGAAATTGAAGGTATGGATTTTATACCTCGTGGGCAGGTTCCACCTAATCCATCTGAATTATTGATGAGAACACGCCTTAAGGAATTGATTGATTGGGCAAGTAAAAACTACGATCTTGTATTGGTCGATACGCCGCCTATCCTTGCGGTAACTGATGCGGCAATTATTGGTCATCATGTTGGCACTGCACTTATGATTGCTCGTTTCAGTATGAATACTGTAAAAGAAATCGAAGTCAGCATACGTCGCTTTGAGCAGAATGGCGTCGATATCAAGGGTGTCATATTGAACGCCGTTGAGAAAAGGGCTAGCAGTTATTATGGTGGCTATGGCTACTATCAATATGAGTACCGCTCATCCGACAAAGCCTGATCAGATTACGATTCATATTTTCCAGTCAGCATTAATGTGTTGGCTGGAATTCTTTTTTAATTTCCTTTAAAGATTCTTAGTCAGGAACCACTCATGAAGCTACTTCTTGTGGGTAACCACACGTGCGGTAATCGCGGCGACGGCGCTATTTTAAGAGGCCTGGTTCAAGCTATTGAACATAATACGCCTGGGGCAAATATTGATATTATTAGCCGCTACCCGGTGAGTTCAAGCTATTTACTCGGTCGCGATGTCAAAGATGACGTTCTGTATCGTTATCACTTCAAGAGTAAGGGAGGATTGATTGGTAAGATTAGAAAAGCGTTAATTCATAGAACGCTGCCACGGGTTTTAGCAGCCAAAGTCAAAGGACAAGGAATACTGAAATATCTTCCAATTCCTGCAGAATTTCAAGAACATATCAGTAAAATTGCAGAGTACGACGCGATTATTCAGGTAGGGGGATCATTCTTTGTTGATTTGTATGGCATAAATCAATTTGAACATGCACTGTGCGCACTCTTGGCAAAAAAACCGATTTATATGATTGGTCACAGTGTGGGGCCCTTTGAACAAGAAGTATTTAACGATATAGCAAGAATGGTATTCTCGCAGGTGGAGATGTTGGTGCTCCGGGAAGCTATTAGCTACGATTTGATGAAAAAAGGCAATATCCCCGTTGAAAAAGTCATTGAGGGGGTTGATACGGCATGGTTGGTTGACAGTAATTCGCCGATCGACGAGAGCAATTATAGTATCAGGCATTGGCGAGAAACTATTTCGCAGCGTCCAACTGTGGCGATTACAATGCGTGAGCTGGCACCGTTTGATAAACGGCTAGGTGTAACCCAGGAACAGTATGAAGTTGCGTTTGCAGATTTGATAAATCAACTAATTTCAAATGGCTACCAGGTCTTGGGTTTATCTACATGTACAGGCATTGATAGCTATCACAAAGATGATCGTATGGTAGCCCAGCAAGTTGCCAATAAGGTTAACAATCCTGAATATTTTCATGTGGTTATGGATGAGTTTAATGATGTTGAATTGGGCCAGGTACTTTCATATTGCCAGTTGACTATAGGTACTCGTCTTCACTCTGCTATTATTTCTATGAACTTTGGCACACCTGCAGTTGCTATTAATTATGAACACAAATCTGCGGGTATTATGCAACAATTAAAGTTACCAGAGTTATCTGCAAATGTTGAGTCTTTGATCGATGGTAGTTTAGCCAAGAATGTCATTTCGATGCTGCAAAACATCGACGTTTTAAAAGGGAATGTATCAGCAGCGATTGAGAATGAACGAGAGAAAGGGATTGAAATCACGAAGGAATTGATAAAAAGAATAGGTGGGTAAAGTGACCGTAACATTTTTCTTGGACCGTTTTCCTAATTATTCAGAGACGTTTGTTATTCATCAAATTGTAGGGTTTATAGATAGAGGAATAGAGGTAAAAATAGTTTCAGTTTGGCCAGGTGATTTCAGTAAAAAACATGCTGTCGTTGAAGAGTATAATTTGCTTCAAAGGACTAGGTATTTATTGGAGCCTGAGGGTAATAGCGGTTCTAAAAAAATAAAAAATCGTTTCTTGAGTATTTTATCTGGCCCAAAGAGTATGTCGGTTATAAAAGGTTTGAATTATTTCAAATTTGGCCGTCATTCTTTAAATTTGATATTGCCTTATATTCTCTCAAAAAATACCGATAAAATAGAATCCGACGTGTTTATTGCTCATTTCGGAACTGTTGGTGTGCTTGCAAGTAAATTGAGAGATCTTGGTTTGTTGAAAGGTAAACTGGCTACTATCTTTCATGGGTCAGACGTTTCTCATACTAAAACGATATCTGATTACAAAAACGACTATATAGAGCTTTTTGCAAAGGGCGATTTTATATTACCTATTAGTGATCTATGGGGTAAGAAATTAGCCGAGATGGGATGTGATAACAAAAAGATTCACGTCAGTCGCATGGGGATTAATGTTAGTCAATTTACCTTTAAGTTGCGAGATAAAGTTGGATCCCCTCTTAAAATAACTAGTGTATGCCGATTTATCGAGAAAAAAGGTTTGGAATATGCTTTACAGGCATGCGCTGAGCTTAAGTTGCGCGGTATTAATTACCATTATTCGATAGTTGGCACCGGGCCATTAGAGGATAAACTAACTTTACTGGTTGAACAGTTAGAGTTGAATGATTATGTCACGTTGGAAGGATTTCAACCGCAAGAGAAAGTAAAGGAAATACTCGAGCGGTCAGATGTTTTTTTACTACCTTCAGTTACTGCTGCTAATGGAGATATGGAAGGTATCCCTGTGGCCTTGATGGAGGCAATGTCAAATGGATTGCCTGTTGTATCGACAAAGCATAGTGGGATTCCAGAGTTAATTGAAGACAAAATATCTGGGTGGTTAGCAGAAGAAAGGAATTACACTCAGTTAGCTGATATTTTGCAAGATATTTCACAAGAGAATTACTCAATTGAACAAGTAACGAGGCAGGCAAGAGAGGTAATTGAGGTTAAGTTTAATCAAGATGTGTTGAATGATAAATTAGTTGAGTTAATTAAGCATGGGTAACAGCAATGTAATTAAAAAACAGGCGGTTTGGCTGTTGGCTGGCACCGTATTGGCTGCTGTTTTACAACTGGCTCAATTGGGTATCGTAGCTCGTGCTTTTGACGCTAAACAACTTGGGGTATTGGCTATTGTCAATGCCGTACTGATGGTGGCAATGGTGCTGCAGGATATGGGAATGAGCAGCTACCTTATCCATCGACAAGTACTAGATAAAAGGGAACAAAGCACAATATTTTGGGTCAATGTATTTTTTGGCCTTGCTACGGGTGGGTTAATTATTATCCTGGCCTATCCATTATCATTGTTCTACAAGATTCATGAGTTAGGATACTTGCTGTGTCTGGTGAGTGTTAATTTTTTTATATTAGGAGCGATGTCGCAATATCAAGCACATTTTGTAAAAACTAAAAAATTAGTTTTATTAGCTCAAGTGGAAATGTTGGCTAAAGTCCTTTCATTCCTTGCTACGATTTTCCTTATAATAGTCATGCACTTCTCCATCGCAGCAGTAATTATTGGCCAGTTTCTGAACGCATCGTTCCGCTTGATTTTTATGTTGTTATTTAGTGAAAAGAGTTGGCATCCGACATTACAGTTCTGCAAGAAAACATTTAAGGCTGCTGTAGGTTATGGTAGTTACCAACTGGGTTCACAAACAATTAATCAATTACGAACTCAAGCTGATGCTTTTATCATCGGGAAATATTTAGGGCCAGAATTTTTAGGAATTTATTCTTTGGCAAAAGAGTTAATTCTACAACCTCTGAAGCTACTGACTCCGGTGATAAACCGATTAACGCTACCACGATTTGCTGAGAAACAACATTCTACCGGAGAGTTAAGAGCGCTGTTCCTTCGCTCTGTCTCTTTGATCGTAAATGTAAGTGCTGCTGTTTATTTATCTATAGGTTTAGGCGCTTACCTCGGTGTTCGACTACTGTATGGGCCAGGACATGAGGAAGTAGCAACCCTAATCCCCTATATGCTGCTTCTTGGTGTGTTGAGACCTATGGGCGGACTCACTGGCGCGATATCTCAGGCGAATGGGAGTACGAAGAAAGAGTTCGTGTGGAATATTTGGGCAAGTATAATTGTAGTTATTGTTGTTACTCTCTTCCTTGTGGGGGGGAATATTGCACTTGTTGCGATGTCACTGTCTGTTGCTCAAGTTATCATGAGTATTGCTGTTTACCCGCTCTTTATAAAACCTGTGGTTGGTATTAGCTTCAAGGAGTATTTCTGTTCTTGGATATACACCGCTGTGTTTTGTTTGGTAGTTATTGTTGCAATAGATTATTTTGAGTTGGGACGGGTCATTTACAATGGCATGATTTCACTGCTTGGTTAAAGTAAAAAATATGAAAATATTGATAGTCAATACGATATACTCACCATTTAAAGTTGGCGGTGCAGAAGTTTCAGTTCAGCTTTTGGCGGAAGAGTTGGTAAAAATAGGTCATTCAGTTCGGGTGGTGACCCTGCATGATGAAAAAAACAGAAAAAGTGCAACTATCAATGGGGTGGATGTTTGCTATTTGCCACTAAAAAATCTGTATTGGCCTTTTGATTCTAATGCAAACAGACAAAGTTCGCTGAAAAAATTACTTTGGCATATAATTGATAACTATAACCCAGTGATGGCCAAATTATTTGCTAAAGAGCTCGATGATTTTAAGCCGGATGTGGTACACACTAATAATGTTTGTGGGTTTTCTGTCGCAATATGGAAGGAAGTAAGCAAAAGAAGTATTAAGCTTATTCACACTTCCCGAGATTATTATTTGCTGCATCCAAGTTCTACACTATATGCCAAAAATGAAAATATAAACACAAATGCGCTATCGGTTAGAATTTGGTCATTCCTGAAACGTCATGCAAGTAAACATGTTGATGTCTACGTTGGGATCAGTGATTTTATTAAAACGTTTCACGTTGACAATGGTTTCTTTTCAAAAAGTCAGTCGCGTTATATTTATAACGCTGTAAATAAACCTATATATGAAGCTAATAAATTCAATGCTACTCATTTTGGCTTTATTGGGCGATTAACAAAAGATAAAGGGTTTGATGACTATTGCGCTTTCGCGAGAAAAAATCCTGATGCACTTTATTATGCGGCCGGACGCTTTGCAAATGACCATGAGGGTGTTGAGTTAAAAGAGTTAGCTGAAAAGAGTAGTGTAAAATTGTTAGGGTTTGTGAGCGTCGAAAGTTTTCTTTCTCAGATTGATGTGGCATTTTTACCGGTGAAGTGGCGAGAACCGTTTGGACGGGTGATTGTGGAGTGTGTTCTCGCAAAGAAAATTGTCATGACCAATGCTGTTGGTGGGATTACTGAATTGGGAAAGCTTCTTCCTAATGTCTATTTTATAGAAGAAACAACGGAAGATGTGATGACTGATATTCCGAATGAAATTACCGATGAGCATATCGCTATGTTTAGTCAACGTAGAATAACAACGGAATATCTTTCCGCGTATCTCAGTTCTACTGTGACTGATAATTAATTTGTGAGTAATGGAAAACTCCCTATGAAATCTGTAACCAATCTTATCCATATGAGTTGGGGTATTAAATGGGTGTTCTAATATTAGAAGATTCAATAGTCTTCTTTGCTTTTTTAATTGCCGCTTTTATTTATATTTTGAGAGTGGCAAAGAAAAATAAATTCAATATATATACTATATTGATTTTTTCTATTTATATAATTTGCTCGTATTCATCTTATAATATCATGGTAAAACCAATCCATGATTTCAATATTGCCATTCCAAGGACCGCAATCTACCACTTTAAAGTGGCGGGGCCATTTGCTCCCATAGATGTCATTTTTCTTTTTATTTTTGCGTTCGTCTGCCTTAAAAAAGTCATGACCAAAAGTTTGTTTAATTACCAAGTCATGAAGAGCACGTCGGTAATAACTAAATATATAACACTCCAAGGCGTGCTATTAGGTTTTATCTCTACAATGGGATTTATCTCCTATATTCAGAGTGGAGGGCAAGGAGAGGTAAACGATCAAGTTATTTATTGTCGAGGTGTTATTTATTTTTTTGTATCGATGTTCCTTTTTCAGAAAGCATGTGAAAACCTAAAGGATTTCGATTTTTATAAGTTGTTTACGATATTTTGCGTAATCGACGTTCTTAATCTTTTCTCCGGATTTATATCCAGCCTTATCTTCCATGATTATGTATGGGAGCGATATGGCATGAAAATAACAATTATTGATCAAGATAAAGCAACAACCTATTTCATTATTTATACCTTGTTACTTACATCTTTATTGTTTACAAAGCCTTTAAAACATAAAATGATATATTTTTGCTCCGGCCTGATTGGGTTGGTCATGTTTTCAAATATGTATAAATTTATATTTTTGTTGGCTTTTATATATGTAATATATGAGTTTTTCATCAATGCGTTTCGCGGAAAAATTGCAGTGGTGAAAATGTCATTGCTAACGCTTGGTTTAGTGGCAGCAGTATCTGCAGTTATGATGCTCTCGAACAGCAAAGCTATGAACACCCGTTCAAGTCAGTTTGGTGATTACTGGGAATACACCGGCAGCAAATTCCCGGCAATAGTCTTGGGGATTGGTTATGGTGGTAAATATTACTCTCCTTCTGATACTGATGATCAAGGGGAAATAAAAGAAATTGATGTTGAAAATGGTACTGCAAATTATCGTAAAAGCGTGCAAACACCTTTCTTGACACAAATAAAAAACAGTGGGTTAGTTGGGTTTGGTATAACGTTGATATTCGCCGTTTTTGCAGGGTTGTATATGGCGCGGATTAATATCTCGTTGCCCGTAAATATCCTCTATAATGCCATATGTTTTAATATTATGTGGATTATGAGCAGCACCAGTGTGGTTCTGCAACCAACACCAATGATAATAGTCACATTTATTAAACTGCTGCTGCTTTTCTATTTAATGCGAGAGAAGCTTAAAAGGGATTCTTTAGCTAACGCTTAGTTTTTTGATTTTTGTTGACTTTATAAGTGGGGAACTATGCTGTACATAAATGGCCGATTTTTAACTCAGGAAATGACAGGTGTACAACGATTTGCTGAAGAAATATCACGGCAGTTAAATAAAATAAGAAATGATGTGGTTATCTTGGCTCCTGAAGGAATACTAAATAAGGCTATTTTAAAAGAGTTTAATGTTGAGGTTGTTGGCCGTAAAAGCGGACATTACTGGGAGCAGGTTGAATTACCGTACGCCTTAAAGAAAAAAGGCTCACCTTTATTATTAAATTTATGTAGTACGGCGCCTGCATTTTATCAAAATCAAATCGTTACTCACCATGATGTGACATACAAACGTTACCCTAGTAGTTTCTCCAGGAAGTTTAGGTTTGTTTACGGGATACTGATACCACGGATGCTAAAAAGTAGCCGGCATTTACTCACTGTAAGTGAATTTTCAAAAGAGGAGATCCATAATGTATTTGGGTACCCTAAGGAAAAGATATCTATTATATATAACGCTGTAAATGATGCTTTTGCCAAAGCAGAACACAAATCTACGGATCGCCAAAATGCTTACTTGCTAGCAGTTTCGTCACCGAATTATCATAAAAACTTCCATGGTATGTTATCTGCGTTCGAAACGGTCTCCAAAGAATTTGATGTTTCATTAAAAATCATTGGAAAGACTGCGGTCAGTTTTTCTCAACAAGATTTTTCAGCGCTGCTTTCGCACTCCGATAAAGTAGAGTTTATGGGGCGAGTTGATGATCAGGAACTTATAAACCTCTATCAAAATGCATTAGCATTCGTTTTCCCATCATTTTATGAAGGATTTGGTATCCCACCTCTTGAAGCGCAGTCGTGTGGTTGCCCTGTTATTTCATCGAATGCGGCTTCTATGCCTGAAGTGCTACAGGATAGTGTCATTTATTTTGATCCAAATAATATTGCTATGATTTCAGATGCGATGAAGGAAATTATTTCTGATTCAGAGTTAAGAACTGAATTGACCCGTAAGGGAAATTTAAACTTGAAGCGTTTTTCTTGGCATGCATCTGCTCAGAAAGTCAGTGATATAGTCGATTCATTTTCAAATGATCAGGTAGTAGATTAAATGAAAATTTTACATGCGGCAGAAACAATTAAAGGTGGCGTAGCAACAGTAATACGTCAGATTATAGAAGGGCAGATTGCTGAGGATGTGAACAAAGTTAAATGTATAATTCCCTCTGACCAATCAGCTGAGTTATCAACTGTCAATGATAAATGTATCGTTACGTTTTTGCGTTCTGGGCGAAATATTATTTCATTTTTTAATTTCTTTGTTACTTTTATAAAGACTGTTATTTTATTCAAGCCTGATCTTGTTCACCTTCATAGTACTTTTTCTGGTGTCTTGGGGCGATTGGCATTAGTCATTTTATGGCCATTCTATCGGCCTAAAGTTGTTTATTGTCCGCATGCATTTTCTTTTATGATGCAGGGGAGCAATAATAAAATTAGACTATACGCATTGTTAGAGCGACTATTTACCCCTATCACAGATGCAATCATCTGCGTTAGTCAACATGAGAAAGATAGCGCTGTATCGCATGGTTTGCCTGCAAAGAAACTTCAGGTGGTTCATAATGGCGTTCCTGACAGATCATTTTTACCTGGTTTGCCAAATCCATTTCAGACAAATGTAATAAACATACTTTTTGTTGGTCGATTTGACTATCAAAAAGGGTTCGATATTTTGCTGGATGCAATGACGAAGTTTGAAGGTAAGCCTATTGTTTTGACTGCAATTGGCGGCGCTGTTCATGGCGAATCTCCCCCGAAGGAAATTCCTCAAACAATTTATACCGGTTGGCTTCGTAGTGATGAATTGGCACCGTATTTTACTTATGCGGACGTTCTGGTAATGCCAAGTCGATGGGAGGGGTTTGCCATGGTAGCCTTAGAGGCTATGAGTTATGGTTTGCCTGTATTGGCGAGTAATTGCAGCTCGTTTCCTGAAATGATTGAGCACGGTTATACAGGATTACTTTTTGAACCTGAAAATTCAAAAGATTTGGCAAGTTACCTCGAGCATACTTCGAAAGAAAAGTGGCAAGAGTTGGGTAAAAATGCCAGAGAAGTCTTTTTGGAAAAGTATACAGCAAAGCAAATGATCGATAAGACGCAAAGAATATATACATCCTTGTTAAGCGGTAGTAATTAATGAGATGTAAAATAAAAATTCCGCCAAAATATAATTGTAAAAATGGGTGTTACGTACATTTTTTGTGCTTGTAATTTTTTAATAATGCACTGAAATGTAACTTGCTAATTAGTAGGTTGTTGCAATTAAGCTTGCATTTCAGTGATTTTAATCGCAATCGAAAAATAAATGTATATTTCCGTATTTCATTTGTCACTGGTGTCTGACTTGGGCGAATATCATGAATAAAGTAAATGGGTTTATGGCAAATTATGTCACTAAATTCTCTCTGGCTCTTTCCGATGTTTTTTTCTTTAACATCTCTATCTATCTCTCTTACCTTATTATCTATAAAGTTTTTGGTGGGTTAGAAGATTTTGTGCCTAAAGATGAGTTTGCAGTAAGAGCATTAGCACAGTTTATTCTTTCTCTACTTTGTGTTTTCTGGTTTTGGACGAGATTACGTCACTATACATATAGAAAGCCATTTTGGTTCGAGTTGAAGGAGATTATCAGAACGCTTATTATTTTTGCCATTCTCGATTTGGCATTGGTCGCGTTCTCAAAATGGAATTTTTCGCGTTATGTCTGGATGTTCTCCTGGGTGCTGATTATCGCTTTGGTCCCTATTGGTCGAACATTAACTAAGAAATTACTTAATAAACTGAATCTTTGGAAAAAACATACAATAATTATTGGATCCGGAAAGAACGCTTTTGAGGCTTATGCCGCTCTTCAAAGTGAAGAAGTGCTCGGGTTCGAAGTTGCAGCATTTGTATGCACCGATGCTCCTTGTGATGAAAATAGCTTCAATATTCCTGTCATTAATAATGAAAAGGAATTATGGCAATGTGCTGATATTGAAAACACACAGTTCATTATTGCTCTTGAGTTTGAACAACACGCGTTGCGTGATTGGTGGCTAAAAAATCTGGCAAAACATAATTGCCGGTCTGTCTCTGTCATTCCAACACTGCGTGGGGTGCCGCTTTATGGCACAGATATGTCATTTATTTTTAGCCATGAAGTAATGATATTGCGTGTTAGCAATAATCTTGCTAAACGCTCATCTCGTATACTCAAGAGAGCGTTTGATATTGTCGGCTCATTCTTGATAATGCTTGCGTTAATGCCTGTTTTGTTGTTTCTCGCGTACAAAGTTTCAAGAGATGGTGGGAAGTCTATCTATGGTCATGAGCGAATTGGTCATAACGGGAAAAAATTCAAGTGTCTTAAGTTTCGTTCAATGGTGACGAACTCCCAGGAAGTTCTTAGAGAGCTACTTGAGCGAGATCCTGAAGCAAGAAAAGAGTGGGACAAAGACTTCAAGCTTAAAAATGATCCTCGTATTACTAAAATTGGTGCTTTCATCCGTAAAACCAGTCTCGACGAATTACCACAGCTATGGAACGTATTTATTGGTGAAATGAGTTTGGTTGGTCCCCGGCCGGTGGTTGAAGCTGAACTTGAACGTTATGCTGGAGATGTAGATTATTATCTGATGGCAAAACCTGGCATGACGGGTCTATGGCAAGTTAGTGGTCGTAATGATATTGATTATGACACACGTGTTTACTTTGATGCATGGTATGTAAAAAACTGGGCGCTCTGGAATGACATTGCCATTCTATTTAAAACTATCGCTGTTGTTCTAAAACGCGATGGCGCTTATTGATTTTTCGTTACTGAAATTATTCCTGATCGCTATACAATAGGTGGTAGAACGATGGAAAGAAGAAAACTTGTCAAAAGCATGTTGATTGCGGCAGCAGGTGCCGCTGCAGTCAGAACCTCTTCAGCTGCTGATGTAAGTGGCGCAATTGCTTCTAACCCTATTAGTTTCAATAAAAAAAGCCCAGGTATGCCCCAAAGGAACGGGGCTAAAACGGTAAAGTTAAATCCTGAAATGTTCGTTAATAAAGGTGAAAGTAGCGATGGGGGTCAGGCTAGAAGTGCCGCTAAAAACTTGGACCAAGAGGATAGCTATCCTGCTTTTAACCAGATGTTTCAGCAGGCCAAGTCACTTTCATCAAATAATATTATAGAAATTAATCTAGGTGGTTATTATAAAGTTAGTCAAGGGAATTTTGAGTTGCCTTCCAACTGTCACATAGTCGGTGGAGGCACAATTTTTCTTGATAATAACAATGATGAACAAGTTATTTTTAAAATTGAGAACCAGCAAGACTTTAGTCTCACAAATGTAACACTGACCTCATCTAAAACGACAGGGCTTTGGGGGAAGTCTTGCAGTGGTGTAGTGATTAAAGGTTGTTCTAACTTTGTGCTTTCAGATTTAAATATTAGTTATCGTACAGATGCAATATCAATATCAGACTCATCACATTTTAGGATAGAAAATTGCCTGGTACATAAACTTGGGGAAGAGGGCATTGCCGTCCGAGCCAGTTTTTCGTGGATTATCTTCAATAATGATATTTATGAACACAACGGCGATGGGATTTTATTGAAAACCAGCGGTTCTCCATCGTACGACGGGAAGATAATTTGCAACCGAATTTTTTCAGCAACCGACATTTTTGGTTTGAAAGGAACTTTAGGAGGAGGGATTACACTGAATGATGAGAAAACGGGTTCAAGTACAACCTTCAGCAATCTTTTAGTCAGTGGGAACTCTATCAGTGATACATCATATGGCATTGCCTTCACAAATATTCAAAACCTGAAGGTTTTCGCTAATGATGTTGATACAGTAAGGCGATTTGGCATTATTGTTGATAATGCGGTTTATAATAACCCTCAAAAATATCCGATCAAAAAAACCATCGTTTCTGGCAACACGGTAAAAAATACCGGGCAAGCCGGGATCGCTTTCTATAGTGCTAATGGTATAAGCGTAGAGAATACTATTATTACTGAAAACATTGTTGAAAAGTGCGGGTTGCAAAAAAACGCAGATTACCCGGCTATTTCAGCTACTAATGCAACTATTTCATCTAATCGTATTAGTGATAGTAGTACTTTACTTAGTGCGACGGACAGCATTGTAAATGCTAACTATTTCGGAAGTAGTCTAAAGAAGTCGGCTGGTGAAGGTTCTGCTGATTTTAAGCTCAGTGGGGCCGTAAGTTTTGTTGGAAACATAATTGCCAATACGGGTATGGGGCATATCCGCCTTAATAATATATCCAATCTTATTTTTATTGGAAATCAAGTTAGCTTAGGTTCTACGTTTTCCGTTTTTCACTTGGGCTCTAATCCATCAGGTAACGTGCTCATTAAAGATAACCAAATTCAGTCTCCAGCAGCTAACGTTTTCACCGGTATGATGACTGCGAGCCATCTGATTGATACTGACTCTTCAACGTTTGGCAATAAAGTATGTTTCTTTGGTTTGCCAACTCAAGGCGAATTTAAGGCCGGAGACAGAGCTATAGAACGTAGTCCTGCTGCTGGCATGCCTTCTGAATGGGTATGTGTTGAAAGTGGTTCACCAGGTACCTGGAGTATTGAAAAATTTGCCAATATCAGCAAACGCAGTAATGCGCAAAAGATAAGCTTGGCTGCGGGAGCAAGCACTGATGTTAAATGTTCGGTTCCTGGCGTTAAAGCTGGATGGGTCGTAATCTCAATTGCATCTTCTCGCCCTCTTGGACAATCTGCTCTCAGCGCTTTTGCCCTGGAAGATGATGTTGTTAATATTACGATTAAGAATCAAGGAGATAAACCATTAGCTGCAGAGGGTGTCATCTTCTCAATTTTGGTTAATCGGGGATATTGAGCCTCACACAACAATATTCTATTGTGGAAAAAACAGATGTTATTGAATTAGCATCTGTTTTATTCTTTTTTTTTAAATACTGAACTTCAATCTTGGCCTCTCCCTCCATTCTTATACCTCCCTCTGTTAATCATAAGCAATGAATGCTTTAGCCTCTTAATATTCCCCTCATGGATAATCACTACCACTGCAAATTTCAATATCCCTATACTTTGTGCTTAATCTTTGTTTCATCCCAGAGGAACAATAAACCACTTTTTTTATGTGGTTTATTGTTCCTAAGGAAGGCTGTTTTGGTTACATTCTTCATGTGATCTAGTGTGTTAACTGGCTATAAAAATATTCTCATATAAAGCAAAAATAAATTTTCAGCATAGGTATGCTATATAAATTCTATTAAGAAAATCCTCAGGTCGATCTGATTGGTTTTTTTCATAACTATATGTTTTATATGTGTTTAAATTTTTAGAGAGTTCTAGTTAAAAGAAGATCACTCTTCGAGGGTCTACAACGGAATGTCATTTATTTTTGAGATGTAAGTCACGAGTTGAAAATAAAGTCATATAAATCAATGTGGTGTGCAATCTTATTTCTTGATCGAACGTTGCTTACGATACCTTGACAATAATTCGTTTATAGCCTTTCTTTGATCTAAGAAAGTTATAAGTCGTTATAGTTAGGGGGTAGAGCGCTCATTAAATTTGTTTTCCTGTTATGTAAGATACAAGTTTTTTTATAACTTCCTGATTCTCTTGTTTTGTTATTCTTTTTTGCAAAGAGACAGGTTTTAGCTTAATCGGAAATCCACCTCGAAGGGGGTTGTTATGGCTTCTCTGGCGTTTCAAAAAGAAGCGGCTGCAATTTTGTATGCCGTTTTAGGTAAAAGTGCGTCAAGTACTGAGTATGACAGTGTTGGTGCGCAGTTAGAAACAGGAGCTTTGTCGGATAGCAGTTATGTGACAAGCCTTCTTTCTTCGGCGGACGGCAGCACATTATATGCCGGTAAAAGTGATTTAGATATTCTCCAGGCTGTTTATACAAAGGCATATGGCAGCGCGGCGCTGAATACCACTCTTCAGGACCTGCTGGCATCCTCTTCGTTGGCGGTATCAATTTCTAAGGTGCTTTCAGATCTTATTAATTATCATGGATTTGATTCCGCAACCACGGCATCGCAAAGCAGTTTCGATACCCAGATTAATAAGGTGTTATTCCCGGCTACCAGCCCAGCTGCTGCTGGTCAAGGTGCGTCGGATGTTCAGGCTATATACCATGTCCTGGGATTAGTTTCTCAATCAACTAACGTAAATTTATTTGGTTCGATTCTAAATGCCGGCACTAAATCGGTTGCTCAGATTGCAGACAAGTTTGTTGCAGATCGCTCGTATCTGAAGGCTTTGAGTAATAATGATTTCATTTCACGCGTTTTCACTGCCAGCTTCGAACGAGCCCCATCCTCCACTGAGCTTTCGCATTTCCTTAGCGAGCTGACAGGAGGAAGTACCCGTGGACAGATCGTTGCGGAAATCATTACTTCTCTGCGTGGGACAGTTGCTCCTACCGATACTGCAGCGCAGCAGCATTTTAACGATGCAACGGTGACTTACGCCCAAGGGCAAATTGCTGGCTTGGCTGCTCAAGAACAAGCTGCGGCCGTGTACCTGGCGGTTCCGGAACGTGGTATTGATGCTGGTGCACTAGATAACTGGAGCAAATACCTATCGTTAAGTACTACCACATATAAAAACTTTATCAGTTCTGTCCTGGGTTCTGCGGAATTCCAACGCAAAGGCGCGCAGCTGACAGGCGATGATTTTATTCAACATGTTTATACTGCGGTGCATGGCGTTGCTGCCAATGCAGGTCAATTAGCAGTCTACAGCGCGTTAGGTTCTGATAAATCGGCCATTACTCAGGCGATTATCAACGATTTACGCACTTCGACGGCGACCGATGCGACTACGGTAACCCAGCAACACGGGTTTGAATTTGATATCGGCACCAGCTTGTTGTACAAAACTGCAGCCTCCCTGAGCACAACAGCGGCTGGTGGCAACGCTACCGGCACGGTTAACACCGGGGCTTCACATCAGATCAGTAATGCAGAAACTGCGGTATTGACCGATGTCCTGCTTGCCGCCAATGCCGCCAGCGTCGTTAATCTGAAGTTCGCCGATCATCTGGCGAATCTCACCATTAACGGCACCAGCGCAGCAACGGTTAACCTGTCAGACAACGGGGTTAACCCGGGTGTTGATATCACCGTGAATAACGGCAACGTAATCCTTAACGCCAGCTCCGGCGCGGATGATGTGCTGGTTACCGCTACGGCGGCTGTCGCTACCGCTACCGGTGATTTTAATCTGGGCGCAGGGAATGACTCGCTGAAATGGTTGGGCAATGCTGCGGTTGGCGGTGCTAATACCGTAGGTGCTGGCGTTTCCGGCAATGGCGGCGATGGTGTTGATACTATCTCCGCCAACTTCATTACCAAAAACGTCGTGATGTCAGGCAATACTCTTGCTCGTACTGCAACTATTAGCAGTAACTCTGCGCAGTTCAGCAACTTTGAGAAGCTGGATCTGGCGGGTTATATCGGCAAGGCAACGGTAAGCAGCGGATCCACTGCGGCCAACCATACCTTTGATTTTGGCGTATTAACCGGTAATGCCATCTCAGAATCAAGCCTGACAGGGACTCTTAGCACCACGGTCAATCAGGCTGCTACCTCCAATATCGGTTCGCAAGGCTTTGTGCTCTCTGGCCTGGCGGAAGCGGTGAAAGTGATTAATGCCGCCGGCGGTAGCTCGGCACAGTTGGAAGTTACGGGTAATGCGACTGCGGCAAGCAGCGTGGAAATTACTTTCCTGCAGAATGCCACGGACCACTTTAACGTGACTTTCGACGCGGTTAGTTCAGTGGACGTCAATGCCGGCTCTCTGGCGCTGAACAGCAGCAGTAGCCTGTTGTTCCCAACGGCATTGACCGACGTGAACATCGCTTCCGGTGGTACTGGTAACTTTGACAATATTTTGTCGCTGACCGGGACCAATGCTCAGGTACAAAACATCACCGTTACCGGCGATCACTTGCTTGACCTGACTCTGGGTAGCGGGTACAGCAACGTGCGTGATATCGATGCATCGGCCAACACTGGCGGCCTGAATCTTGATTCAAGCCACGGTGGTACCGGCGACGGTATTATCGTTCAGCTGCTGAACATTCTGCCGCTGAGTGGTGTCACTACCGCACTGCTGGCGCCGGTTCTGACGGCTCTGGGTCTGAATGGTTACCAACTGACTGTGGAAGGCTCTACAGCTGCCGACAACCTGGCGGCGATCGGCAATACCACGTTGACCGGTGGGAGTGGTGCAAATACCTTCGAAGCGAAGGCCAGTAATACTCAGGCTGGTATCACAATCACCGATTTTGACAGCACCAAAGACAAAATTGTCGACGTTGCTTCTGCCTTGACCATTTCCGGCGATACCAGCGGCACTGCGGTGGCGGATTACGGCACTCGTGCTTCCGATACTCTGGATGCTCTGCTGGGTACTCTGGTTGGCGGTCTCACCAACGGTGTTATCGGGCTGTTGGGCGGTATCCTCGGTCTGGACAGCAGTAACTCGCTGACCGCTAAAGTCGGCGTGGCATCCGTGGTGTTCGGCGGAACAGGCGATAACGCCAGCTCCTATGTGATTATCGATAATAACGATAACCACACTCTGGATACCAACGACAGCGTTGTTTACCTGACGGGTCAAAACCACCAACAACTGATTGATACTCTGCATTACGCGTGAGTGTAAATTCCGCAGAGTAATAGTTTCCATTGAAACTGTTGGTTATTAAATAATACGGGGAGGTTAAATCTCCCCGTTTTTTATTTGTGAGCAGTGTCATCATCTCTGACTTGTCTCTCTACTGAGTAATCCCCCCTTTATTCATGTTGTCTTTCATCTTATTGTTTTAACAGGTTTTAGCTTAATGGGTTACGGGAGGTTTTTTTCGTGTTCCACCTTGCCGATATCCACTTTTTCTACCTATAGTTAAAAAAAGTATCTGCAGTCTCGAGCATGTTTGGGGTGAGTCTTCTTTAGGATTTTTTTTGGTTTTCCCCTTTAGGAATTTCCTTAGAAGAAATCAATGCGGATTGGGCTGACAGTGCACATGATGTAAGGGCAGAAAGTGAACCAATTTATACCGCGCAATGAAATTGCGGATGTTATACGGACACGCAGTAAAATTTTCTGGACCGTTGGCATATTTACCGCATTTATTAATTTGTTAATGCTCGTTCCCTCTATCTATATGCTCCAGGTTTATGACCGGGTGCTTCCGTCGCGTAATGAAATAACCTTGCTGATGCTAACGCTGATTATGCTGGGTATGTTCGGCATGATGGCGTTATTAGAGTATGTCCGCAGCATGGTGGTTATCCGTATCGGCAGCCAGTTGGATATGCGCTTGAATACCCGTATTTATACTGCGGCGTATGAGGCAAATCTTAAAAATGGCTCTTCCGATGCGGGACAGATGCTGGGTGATTTAACCACCGTTCGCCAATTCCTTACCGGCAGCGCTTTATTCGCTTTCTTCGATGCGCCCTGGTTCCCGATCTATCTGCTGGTGATTTTCCTGTTCAACCCTTGGCTTGGTTTGTTTGCGCTGGTGGGATCGTTGTTGCTGATCGCCCTGGCGGTTATCAACGAAATGGTTTCCAAGAAACCTTTGGGCGAGGCGAGCAAGCTGTCGATCATGTCCAGCAGCCTGGCGAGCACCAATTTGCGCAATGCCGAGGTGATCGAGGCATTGGGCATGTTGCCTAATCTTAAACAGCGTTGGTTTACATTGCACCAGCGCTTCCTCAATAGTCAACGTGTGGCCAGCGAACGCGCCACCACCGTTACCTCAATCACCAAATTTGTTCGTCTCTCGCTGCAATCATTGGTGCTGGGATTGGGCGGCTGGCTGGCGATTGACGGTCATATCACGCCTGGGATGATGATTGCCGGTTCGATTCTCATGGGGCGCACGTTGGCACCTATCGAACAGGTGATCAACGTCTGGAAAAGCTGGAGTTCAGCCAAGCTCTCCTATCAACGCCTGGTAAAATTGCTTGATAAGCACCCGCCGCGCGGGTTGGGCATGTCGTTGCCTCGACCTGTAGGTGTCATCTCGGTAGAAGGCGTAACCGCCACGCCACCGGGTTCCAAAGCCGACGCGGTATTGCATAACGTCAGCTTTGCCATTCAACCGGGCGACGTGCTGGGGATTATTGGGCCAAGCGCTTCCGGTAAATCCACGTTGGCGCGCTTGCTGGTCGGTATTTGGCCGGTAAGTGAAGGCATTGTACGGCTTGATAACGCCGATATTTATCAATGGAACAAAGACGAGTTGGGGCCTTATATCGGTTACCTGCCGCAGGACATTGAACTGTTCGCCGGCACCATTGCCGAGAATATCGCGCGTTTTAACGCTATCGATTCAGAGAAAGTGATTGAGGCCGCCAAACTGGCTGGTGTGCATGAACTGATTCTTCGTTTCCCTAATGGTTATGATTCTGTAATCGGCAACGGTGGCGCAGGGCTCTCTGGTGGGCAGAAGCAGCGTATTGGGCTGGCGCGTGCGTTGTATGGCGATCCTTCCCTGATCGTGTTGGATGAACCTAACTCCAACCTGGATGATGCCGGTGAAAAGGCGCTGAATCAGGCGATTCTGTTCCTTAAGCAACGCAATAAAACGGTGATTCTGATTACCCATCGAACCAATCTGCTGTCGATGACCAGCAAATTGTTGTTGCTGGTGAACGGTACCGTCAATGCATTTGGCCCAACTCAGCAAGTGTTGCAGGCGCTGGCGAATGCTCAGAAAGCGCAGACTCCACAGCAGGCGGTTCGCGCAGTCAATTCCGAGCCGGACGAAGGCAATATCCCAAAAACTCAAATTAATTAAGCTGTGAACTTGCCGGGCGGCGCTGAAATGCGTCGTCTGCAGTCAAAGGAGTTGGTATGTCTACGCACATTGGTGAGCCACAAGACTCGTATTCAGAGCAGATCCCCCAGGATGAGCGGCGTTTCACCCGCATGGGATGGTTAGTGGTTGGGGTTGGCCTGTTTGGCTTTCTCGCCTGGGCAGCATTTGCGCCTTTGGACAAAGGGGTTGCGACGCCGGGGTCCGTTACCGTCTCCGGCAACCGTAAAACGGTGCAGGCGCCAGCCAGTGGCATCATCACAAATATCGCCGTTAAAGAAGGTGACAAGGTGAAAGCTGGCGAGGTGCTGGTGCAATTGAGCCAGGTGCAGGCACTGGCTCAGGTCGCTTCGCTGCGGGACCAGTACTACACCACGCTGGCTTCGGAAGGGCGGTTGCTCGCCGAGCGAGATGGGTTAACCAAAGTCACTTTCTCCCCCGTTTTTGAGCAAATCAAAGATCAGCCACGTGTGGCCGAAATTATTGCATTGCAAACACAGTTGTTTTCTTCCCGGCGCCTGGGGCTGCAAAGCGAAATCGATGGCTATAAGCAGTCAATGGATGGCATGCGTTTCCAATTGAAAGGCCTGCAGGACTCACGGGTTAACAAGCAGATTCAGCTTTCCAGTCTGCGCGAGCAAATGAACAGCATGAAACAGCTGGCTGCGGATGGCTATTTGCCGCGTAACCGCTATCTGGAAGTTCAGCGCCAGTTTGCCGAGGTGAACAGCAGTATCGATGAAACCGTTGGGCGGATTGGCCAAGTGCAAAAGCAATTGCAGGAGTCTCAGCAGCGGATCGACCAACGTTTTGCCGATTATCAGCGTGAGGTCAGAACCCAGTTGGCGCAGACCCAAATGGATGCCAGCGAATTCAGAAATAAACTTGAAATGGCGAATTTTGAGCTCGGCAACACGGCCATCACTTCGTCGGTGGATGGCACCGTGGTCGGATTAAGTATCTTTACTCAGGGGGGCGTCGTGGGAGCGGGTGACCACCTGATGGACGTTGTACCCAGTCAGGCTACGCTGGTGGTGGACTCTCGCCTCAAGGTAGAACTGGTCGATAAAGTGTACAACGGGTTGCCGGTGGATTTGATGTTTACCGCCTTCAACCAAAACAAGACCCCGAAAATTCCGGGTACGGTGACGTTGGTTTCCGCCGATCGGCTGGTGGACAAGGCCAACGGTGAACCCTACTACCAGATGCAGGTTACGGTAACGCCAGAAGGCATGAAGATGCTGAGTGGGGAAGATATCAAACCGGGTATGCCTGTTGAGGTGTTCGTGAAGACGGGGTCGCGTTCGCTGTTGAGTTATCTGTTTAAACCCATTTTGGATCGCGCTCATACTTCTTTAACCGAGGAATAATTTTGATTCAATTTAAACGACAGGTTGCTGGCCTTGCTATCAGTACCCTCTTGTTTGCGATATCTGCGCCGGTTCATTCGATAGGGATTCTAGACGCATATTCGCTGGCACTTGAAAAAGATCCGACCTTCCGGGCGGCAATAAAAGAGAAAGAGGCAGGAGACGAAAACGAAAATATCGGCAGGGCGGGGCTGCTGCCGAAGGTATCTGGCAATTACCAGAACTCGCCGAGAAACTGGCAGACGCAAAAATATCCATCGAGTGACATTTTTGGCGACGTTACCGAAGTAACCCGACGCCAGCAGTATCGCAGCTATTCCAGCTCGATTACGCTGACGCAGCCGTTGTTCGACTATGAGGCTTATGCGCGTTACAAGGCCGGTGTTGCTCAGACATTGATGTCCGACGAACGTTATCGCAGCAAGTTTCTCGATTTGGCGGTGCGGGTGATTTCCGCTTACGTGGAGGTGGCTTACTCGAAAGACCAGATCGCGTTGGCCTCTGCGCAAAAGGCGGCTTATAAAGAGCAGTTGGCGCTGAACGATCGTTTAATGGGGGCCGGTGAAGGCACCATTACCGACGTTTCGGAGACCCAGGCCCGATACAGCCTGGCCGAGGCGCAGGAGATTGAAGCGCGTGATGCGTTGGACGCCGCTCAGCGCGAGCTGGAGGTGATTATTGGCGTCCCGCTCAACCAACTGGATGAGCTGCAAACGTTGCGCCCAGGGAAATTCCAGGTGGCGCCGTTAATCCCTTCCCGGTTTGACGAGTGGCAAAAAATTGCGCTGGAGAATAACCCTATGCTGGCGGCGTCACGCCACGGTGTTGATGCTGCTAAATATGAAGTGGAGAGAAATCGCGCAGGTTTTATGCCTCAGGTGCAGCTTTACGCCTCACATTCAGAAAATGACTCCAGCAGCGATAATACGGTTAATCAAAAGTATCGCACCGACAGCATTGGCGTACAGGTCAGCGTGCCGATCTACGCCGGTGGCGGCGTTTCGGCGTCGACCCGTCAGGCTGCCGCACGCTACGGGCAGGCGATGTTTGAAATGGATGCCCAGACGGGCACCACGCTGAATGATTTACGCAAGCAATTTAACCTGTGTATCAGCAGCAGGGCCAAGCTGGCTGCCTACGAGTTGGCGGTCAAGTCGGCGACCACTCAGGTTACGGCTACCCGGCAAAGCGTGTTGGCGGGGCAACGCGTCAACGTGGATGTGCTTAACGCGGAGCAACAGTTGTACAGTGCGCAAAAGGATTTGGCGTCGGCGAAATATACCTATATCAAGGCTTGGATCACCCTGCTAAGTGATTCAGGTACCTTGGATGAGCATGATGTCAAGCGTGTGGCGCAGTACTTTGCTCTAAGCCGTTGAGATAGAGCTTAACTTTGGTTATGAGTATTAGTCTGAAAGAGCAGCCTTGAGCTGCTCTTTTTTGTCACAATACGTTATGTTAGCTGCAAGTGGTGCTCCTGCCCTTACCCAAAAGTAATTCATCTTTCCCGTATGTTATTTCATAGGCGGTGATTGGCTTTGGAGTGACTGTTTTTTTAACATATATACAACTGTTTATGTGTAATTGTATGACTTTAGAATGGTGGGTAGGTTGGTTTTAAGCCGCATTCTCGTTTATAAGCCAGACGATTGAGTAAAGGATTAATAATGTCAAAAATAATTCCTGTGGTTATGGCTGGCGGTACTGGCAGCCGGCTGTGGCCGCTGTCGCGCGAATCGTTCCCCAAGCAATTTTTATCTATTGATGACAGTGGATTTAGCCTGTTACAGCAGACCCTGCAGCGTTTATCTGGGCTTGATGGCGTGGAAATCGCCGCGCCTTTAGTGATTTGCAATGAAAGTCATCGGTTTTTGGTTGCAGAACAACTGCGTGAAATCGATCAACTTGCGACCAATATTATTCTAGAGCCTGTTGGGCGTAACACGGCACCGGCAGTGGCGTTGGCTGCGCACTTGGCCGCAGAAGAAGATGAAGACAGCATGCTCTTGGTGCTGGCTGCCGATCATTTGATTAAAAAGGTAGAAAATTTTCACTCGGCGATAAAAACGGCAGTTCAATATGCCGCCGAAGATAATTTAGTGACGTTCGGTATTATTCCTGGACATCCCGAAACCGGTTACGGCTATATCAAACGCGGTAAAGCACTTTCCAACAAATGCTTTAAAGTTGACTCTTTTGTCGAGAAGCCTTGTCTGGATAAAGCCGTAGAATACCTCGCCAGCGGTGAGTACAGCTGGAATAGTGGCATGTTTATGTTTAAAACAGCCAAGTTCTTGCAGGAGTTGCAGCAACATAGCCCGGAAATTTTCAACACAACCCGGCAGTCTGTGGCTGATAGCCAACGTGATATGAATTTTATCCGTGTTGATCAGGAAATATTCAAGCACTGCCCAAGTGACTCCATTGACTACGCAGTCATGGAGAAAACGCATGATGCGGTAGTCATTCCTATTGATGCCGGCTGGAGCGACGTGGGCTCTTGGTCGTCCTTATGGGAGGTTTCCGAAAAAGATGGCTTAGGAAATGTCAACGTTGGTGAGGTTATCTCTATCGACTCCAACAATAACTACATCTCTTCGGACTCTGCTCTGGTGGCGACCATCGGTTTGGATGATTTGATCGTAATCAATACCAATGATGCGTTGTTGATCTCGACTAAAGATCGCGTTCAGGATGTCAAAAAGGTGGTTGATGAATTGAAGAAACGCAATCTTCATCACTTCCGCCAACACTCCTCTTCTTATCGTCCATGGGGCAAGATCTGCGATATCGACAGCGGCGAACATTTCCAGGTCAAAAAAATCATTGTCCGTCCTGGCGAAGGGTTGTCAGTACAGCGTCATCTTCACCGTGCAGAACACTGGGTGGTCGTCAGTGGTACGGCCAAAGTGAATGTTGAAGACAAAGAATTCTTCTTATCGGAAAACCAATCCACATTCATACCTGCCGGCAGTGTTCACACGCTGGAGAATCCTGGGAAAATCGATCTTGAAATTATTGAGGTTCGATCAGGATTTTACCTTGAAGAAGATGATATTGAACGGTTACACGATCGGTATGGCAGAGTTTAATTAAAGGGTTTGGCGATGGAAAAGTTAACGTGTTTTAAAGCTTATGATGTGCGCGGTAAATTAGGTGAAGAACTGAATGATGATATTGCCTACCGCATAGGGCGCGCTTATGGCGAGTTTTTGAAGCCGAAGACCATTGTTTTGGGCAGTGATGTGCGTCTGACCAGCGAAAGTTTGAAGCTGTCTCTGGCAAAAGGTTTACAGGATGCCGGCACCGACGTTATCGACATCGGCATGACCGGGACTGAAGAGGTTTATTTTGCCACCTCTCATCTGAAAGCTGACGGCGGCGTGGAAGTGACGGCCAGTCATAATCCGATCGACTATAACGGAATGAAGTTGGTTCGCGAAGGTTCACGTCCGATCAGCGGGGATACCGGATTACGGGCAATCCAGGAGCTGGCGGAAACCAATCAGTTCCCTGCTCCGGCCTCCACACGCGGCAGCTATGTTCGTCAGGATGTGCTGGCCGATTATGTTCAGCATGTGTTGTCTTATGTGAATACCGAAAACTTTAAACCCTTGAAGCTGGTTATCAACTCAGGTAACGGTGCGGCTGGGCATGCAATCGATGCGATTGAGGCATCTCTTAAGGCCCTGAACGTCCCATTGGAGTTTATTAAGGTCCATCATCAGCCCGACGGCACATTCCCAAATGGTATTCCTAACCCGTTATTGCCCGAGTGTCGTGCAGATACTGCTAATGCCGTGCGTGAACAGGGGGCAGATATGGGGATCGCGTTTGATGGCGACTTCGATCGTTGCTTCCTGTTTGATGAAAAAGGCGATTTCATTGAGGGTTACTATATAGTTGGCCTGCTGGCGGAAGCTTTCCTGCAAAAACAACCAGGGGCAAAAATCATTCATGATCCGCGCCTGAGCTGGAACACTATCGATGTTGTGAACAAAGCTGGCGGCGTGCCGGTGATGTCAAAAACGGGCCATGCTTTCATTAAAGAACGTATGCGTTCAGAAGATGCCATTTATGGTGGTGAAATGAGCGCTCACCACTATTTCCGCGATTTCGCCTATTGCGACAGCGGCATGATTCCGTGGTTGCTGGTAGCTGAACTGGTCTGCGTCAAGGGCCAGACTTTGGGGCAACTGGTGCAGGACCGAATCGCGGCTTACCCGTCCTCGGGAGAAATCAATATCAAACTGTCGCAACCGGCAGCTTCCATCGAAAGCGTGAAGCAACATTATCTGGCCCAGGCCGCTGAAGTAGATTACACCGATGGAATCAGCATGGAATTTGCTGATTGGCGCTTTAACTTACGCTCATCCAACACCGAGCCGGTAGTTCGTCTCAACGTTGAGTCACGTGCGGATGTGGCGCTGATGCAAGAAAAAACAAACGAAATTTTGGCGATGCTGTCTCGTTAATAGTTTTGCCATGATATTGCATCAGATTAGGGCTGTTTTTTCAGCCCTAATCGCTTGAATGAACGTCATGGGCGGTAAAAACTTATATCTTTAGCGCCACGGGCGCGCATAGGGAGTTGTTATGGCGGTTTTAGTCACTGGTGGTGCCGGTTATATTGGTTCTCATACTGTGCTGGCCTTGTTGGGGCGCGGCGAAGATGTTGTTGTATTGGATAATCTGTCGAATTCGTCAGAGGAGTCGTTGCAGCGCGTCGAACAGTTGGCGGGTAAAGCGGCTGTTTTCTACCAAGGGGACATCCTGAACGGTGAGTGTCTGCGTCGCATCTTTGATGAGCATGATATTTCATCGGTGATCCATTTTGCCGGCCTGAAAGCGGTGGGGGAGTCGACCCGCAAGCCACTCGAATATTATCAAAATAATGTTTCCGGGACTCTGGTATTGCTGGAAGAAATGCGTCGTGCGGGGGTGCATCAGTTCATTTTTAGTTCTTCCGCTACTGTCTACGGTGCCAATTCTCCGGTCCCTTATGTTGAAACGACTCCGATCGGCGGCACGACCAGCCCTTACGGCACATCAAAGCTGATGGTGGAGCAAGTTCTGCAGGATTTTGCCAAGGCAGAATCGCAGTTCTCTATTATCGCATTACGCTATTTCAACCCGGTTGGAGCCCATGAGTCGGGGATGATTGGTGAAGATCCAAATGGCATCCCGAATAACCTGTTGCCTTATATTGCGCAGGTGGCGATAGGTAAACTGGAGAAATTGGGGATATTTGGCGGTGATTACCCAACGAAAGATGGCACCGGGGAACGCGATTACATCCATGTGATGGATTTAGCCGAAGGGCACCTGATGGCGATGGATCATCTGAAGAAAGTTGATGGTTTCAAAGCGTATAATCTGGGCGCTGGGGTAGGACACTCGGTATTGGCCATGGTGAAGGCTTTTGAGAAAGCGTCAGGGGTAAAAATCCCATACCAAATTTTACCTCGTCGTGACGGAGACCTGCCTGCGTTCTGGGCTGATGCAAACCTGGCACGCCAGGAGCTGGGCTGGGAAGTAAGTCGTGGCATTGATGATATGATGCGCGATACCTGGAACTGGCAAAAGAATAATCCTCAAGGTTACCGTAATTAACTTTTCGCACTGAAAGTATTCTTACACCCTCCTCAAGTCATGATTGCAGCTTGTAGCCTACAGGCTGCGATCATCTGTCTAAGATATATCCTGATTTTTAATAACATAAAAAACTATATCATTGCTAACTATTTGATGGGTATTGTATTTGTACAACAAGTATTTTGATCTGTGCATTTAATGAACGTTCATTTTCAGATAACCCTGAAAGAACGGATAATGTACAGGTGTTTTGATAGGTAAGGTGATAGCATACGCAACAAAAATATTGCCCTGCTTTCCTATGTATCCTATCAGGATGACGAGGACATGACTTATTGTGCCATACGGGGGATGCCCAGTGTGATGGCGCAAGATAGGGCGCTAAAATTTATATAAATATCAGTCTATTGGTAGCTGTAGAGCCAAGGGCGGTAGCGTGTTTTTTTGTTGGTATCGATGATGGCGCTTTCGAATGGGCCGTGCGAACTCGGTCCATCTACAGGTTATGAAACTGTCGCGTTTGTGATGAGTGGCACATCCTTGCCCTTCCACCAGTAACATGAAAGATGTAGCAAGTGCAGCAAATTAACCTGGTGTATTTGCTTAAGTTGTTGAAACTATAGTTCTATATAGCTGAGCGTTATAAGGATAAAAAATGTTACTTCCAGTAATTATGGCAGGCGGTACAGGCAGCCGTCTCTGGCCTATGTCCCGTGAACTTCATCCTAAACAGTTTTTGCGTTTGCATAGCCTGCACTCGATGCTGCAGGAAACGTTGAAACGTCTTGATGGGGTGGAGGTTAGCGAGCCTGTCGTAATCTGTAACGAAGATCACCGCTTTATGGTAGCTGAGCAATTGCGTCAAATTGACATGCTGTCCCATAACATCATTCTTGAACCTATTGGCCGCAATACGGCGCCGGCTATTGCCTTGGCAGCTTTGAATGCCATCGTTCAGGGACATGACCCTATCATGCTGGTGTTAGCCGCAGACCATATCATAAAAGACGTTGCAACCTTCCATAATGCCATTGAGGCAGCAATACCTTATGCCTCCGGCCAGAGCCTTGTTACCTTTGGCATTGTGCCAAGCGGGCCGGAAACGGGCTATGGTTATATCCAACGTGGCGAAAACACAGGTGAAAATGCAGCGGCATGCAGTGTAAAGCGTTTTGTTGAAAAACCTGATCTTGCTACAGCGCAGGCTTACGTGGACTCTGGGGAATATTTCTGGAATAGCGGCATGTTCATGTTCCGCGCCAAGCGGTATCTGGAAGAGTTGGAAGCGTTCCGTCCGGACATTCTGGATGCATGCCGCCGTTCCCTGGCTGACACCGAGTGCGATAAAAACTTTATCAACGTTAATTTTGATGCCTTCTCCAACTGCCCAGACGAATCGGTGGATTATGCGGTGATGGAGAAAACTCACGATGCCGTTATGATCCCGCTGGATGCCGGTTGGAGTGATGTTGGTTCTTGGTCGGCCTTGTGGGAAGTCAGTCAGAAAGATGAGGCAGGCAACGCGTTGACTGGCGACACCTTCCTGCATAATACCCATGACTGCTATATCAATACTGACGAAAAGTTGGTTGCTGCTGTGGGCGTAGATAACCTGGTGATCGTTAATACTAAAGACGCTGTATTGGTTGTTGACAAATCCAAGGTTCAGGACGTTAAAAAAGTCGTCGAACATCTGAAAAAGCATAAACGCAGCGAATACAGAAGACACCGCGAGGTTTATCGCCCATGGGGCATTTGCGACCTTTTGGTCGATGAAAAACGTTTTAATGTGAATCGCATCACCGTGAACCCGGGTGAAGCCTTCTCTTTGCAGATGCACCACCATCGCACTGAGCATTGGGTTGTACTTGCGGGCACGGCAAGAGTAACAACCGGAGATAAAACTTTTTTACTGACAGAAAATCAGTCCACATTTATTCCTATTGGTGTTGTTCACCGCTTAGAAAACCCAGGGAATATTCCGTTGGAATTGATAGAAGTGCAGGCGGGGTCTTATTTAGGGGATGATGATATTATTCGTATTAAAGATCATTATGGTCGTTGCTAAATTTTGAGGTTTTAATGAGTACCTTAACTTGTTTTAAAGCATATGATATTCGTGGGCAGTTGGGTGATGAACTGAACGAGGATATTGCCTACCGTATCGGCCGAGCTTATGGCGAGTATCTCAAACCGCAGCGTGTTATCGTCGGTGGTGATGTGCGGCTGACCAGTGAGGCCCTTAAACTGGCCCTTGCTAACGGGTTGCAGGATGCCGGCGCTGATGTGTATGACATTGGCATGAGTGGCACCGAAGAAGTCTATTTCGCGACTTTCCATCTCGGTATGGACGGGGGGATTGAGGTTACGGCCAGCCATAATCCAATGAATTACAATGGCATGAAACTGGTGCGAGCCAACGCACAACCAATTAGCGGTGATACCGGCCTGCTGGAAATTAAACAGCTGGCAGAGGCGAATGTTTTCCCTGCTGTTGCAGAAAACAGACGTGGCAATTATCAGAAAATATCGATTCTGACCGAGTATGTTGATCATCTGTTGGGATATATTGACACAGCGACACTGAAGCCGATGAAGCTGGTAATTAATTCCGGTAATGGCGCTGCAGGTCATGTTATCGATGAAATTGAACGCCGCTTTAAATGCAACAATGTTCCCGTAACCTTTGTGAAAGTACACCATCACCCGGATGGAAATTTCCCGAATGGTATTCCTAACCCGTTATTACCTGAATGCCGTGCCGACACCGCTAAAGCAGTACTTGAGCACCAGGCTGATATGGGGATAGCTTTCGACGGCGATTTCGACCGTTGCTTCCTGTTTGATGAGAAAGCCACCTTTATCGAAGGTTACTATATCGTTGGTCTTCTGGCTGAAGCTTTCTTGCAAACCAATCCAGGTTCCAAAATTATTCATGATCCGCGCCTTTCCTGGAACACGATTGATATTGTCAATCAGGCTGGCGGTGTACCGGTGATGTCTAAAACCGGGCATGCTTTTATCAAAGAACGCATGCGCAAAGAAGACGCCATCTACGGTGGCGAGATGAGCGCACATCATTACTTCCGAGATTTCGCTTATTGCGATAGCGGTATGATCCCTTGGCTTCTGGTAGCCAGCTTGCTCTCTGTCAAAGGCAAAGCGCTGAGTCAATTGGTGAAGGATCGCATGCATGCCTATCCGGCATCTGGCGAGATTAACCGCAAGCTGATTGACGCCAAAACTGCCATTGAGCGCGTTTTGAACGTCTATAAAAATGATGCTCTTGTTTTTGATATGACTGATGGCATTAGTCTTGAATTTGATGAATGGCGTTTTAATTTGCGAACCTCAAATACCGAGCCTGTCGTGCGTTTGAACGTTGAATCAAAGGGGAACGTTGAACTGATGCAGAAGAAAACTAAAGAAATTTTGGCAATCTTAGGCGGAGAATAACAATGAAAGAGATGTTATTAGCCATCTATGGTTATCGGGGTTTCATTTGGAGCAGTATTAAACGGGACTTTCAGTCCCGTTACCAGACCAGTATGCTGGGTGCGTTATGGTTGGTATTACAGCCGTTAGCCATGATTTTGGTTTATACGCTGGTGTTCTCTGAGGTAATGAAAGCCAGGATGCCTGATAATTCGGGACCTTTTGCTTACAGTATTTATCTTTGCTCTGGGGTTCTGACATGGGGACTATTTACTGAGATTCTTGATAAGAGTCAAAGTGTATTTATTACCAATGCCAATTTAATAAAAAAACTCAGTTTCCCTAAAATATGTTTGCCGGTGATCGTTACTGCTTCCGCAATTTTAAACTTCGCCATCATATTCAGCTTGTTTTTGGTCTTCCTTATATTTACTGGTAATTTCCCAGGTGTCTTATTCTTTTCCGTGTTACCGGTTTTGGCATTGCAAGTCCTGTTCACCGTTGGACTAGGAATGACTTTGGGGGTAATGAACGTCTTCTTCCGCGATGTCGGGCAGTTTGTTGGTGTATTACTGCAATTCTGGTTCTGGTTTACACCTATCGTTTACGTATTGAACTCGTTGCCAGAATGGGCAAGAAAATCACTGATGTATAACCCAATGGCTAGAGTAATGCAGTCATACCAGTCGATATTTGCCTACCATCAGCAACCTAATTGGTACTCATTATGGCCGGTATTCGTACTGGCCATAATATTCTGCGCGTTTGGTATGAGACTGTTCAGGAAGCATGCAGCAGATATGGTGGACGAGTTATAATGAGTTATATCAAAGTACATAATGTTGGCAAGGCATACAAACAGTACGCATCTAAAACTGGGCGCCTGCTTGAATGGATTTCGCCATTTCATCCCGTCAAACATAAACTGAAATGGATCCTGCAGGACATCAGTTTTAACGTTGAGCCTGGCGAAGCGCTGGGGATTATTGGTATCAACGGCGCGGGAAAAAGTACATTATTGAAATTGATTACCGGGACGGCCAAACCTACCTGCGGCGATATTGCACTGTCTGGCCGTGTGGCCGCATTGCTGGAGCTCGGTATGGGCTTCCACTCTGACTTTACCGGTCGTCAGAACGTTTATATGTCCGGACAATTGCTGGGTATTTCCGTCGAAAAAATTTCGGAACTGATGCCGGAAATCGAGGCGTTTGCCGAAATCGGTGATTATATCGATCAACCAGTCCGAGTTTATTCAAGCGGCATGCAGGTGCGACTGGCATTCAGTGTAGCAACAGCAATTCGGCCAGATATTCTAATTGTCGATGAGGCATTGTCCGTCGGTGATGCCTACTTCCAGCACAAAAGTTTCGAACGGATACGCGAGTTTCGCAAATTAGGCACTACGCTTTTACTAGTTTCGCATGATAAACAGGCGATCCAAAGCATATGCGACAGGGCTATTTTGCTCAATAAGGGCAGGATAGAGATGGAGGGCGAGCCTGAATCTGTAATGGATTATTATAATGCATTGCTCGCTGACAAACAGAATCTGTCCATTCGTCAGGTTGAAAATAACGGAAAGTTACAGACCCTTTCCGGTTCTGGTGAAGCGAGTATCACTGATATTTGTCTGCTGAACGATGAAGGTAAAAGTATCGAAGTGGCTACGGTGGGACAGCCTGTTAGTCTGCAGGTGAAAGTGCACATTAATAAGGCGATCCCTGAGCTGGTCGTGGGGTATATGATTAAAGACCGATTAGGGCAACCGGTTTTTGGTACTAATACCCATCACCTGCGGCAGCCGTTGTTTGATCTGCAAGAGAATGATTTTAGAACATTTTTATTTTCATTCTCAGCCAATTTGGGCGTCGGATCCTATTCGGTTGCGGTAGCTCTACACACGTCAGGAACTCACGTTGGTAAGAATTATGAATGGCGTGACTTAGCGGTCGTTTTCAACGTTGTGAATTCAGACGAGAAAGATTTTGTTGGGGTAGCCTGGTTGCCTCCAAAGTTGGAGATTTTTGAATGAGTGATGATTTCTATCGCGTTTTTGAGGAAAAACATCGGGGTAGCGTACAGGACATTAAACAACGCTTATCCGTGTACCTTCCTTTCATCACAGAGTTGGCAAAAATTTACCCTTCGGCTGAAGTTGTCGATGTTGGCTGTGGGCGTGGAGAGTGGCTCGAAACCTTAAGGGATAATGCTATTCCGGCCATGGGTGTCGATCTTGATGATGGCATGCTCGAACGCGCCTTGCAGATCGGCCTGAACGTGAAGAAGATGGATTGCCTGGATTTTCTCCAACAGCAGGCAGACGCTAGCCTGCTGGCCATCACTGGTTTTCATATTGCCGAACATTTGCCCTTTGAGGTTTTACAGTCACTGGTAAAAGAGGCACTGCGGGTGCTTAAACCTGGTGGCCTGCTAATTCTGGAGACGCCAAATCCTGAAAATGTGAGCGTTGGAACCTGTTCTTTTTATATGGATCCCACCCACAACCATCCGTTACCCCCTGCGCTGCTTGAGTTCATTCCAAACTATTACGGTTTTCTGAGAACTAAAATACTGCGCCTGCAGGAAAAAGCCGCGTTGAGAGACTCCGACTCGTCGATTTATTTGGTCGACGTGCTGAAAGGCGTTAGTCCAGATTATAGTTTGATTGCTCAAAAAGAGGCCGAGGAGTCGGTTGTCCGCGAGTTAGATCCTTATTTTGATAAAGAATATGGGATTACCCTCGATGGTCTGAGCCATCGCTATGATCAACGGTTGAATAGCCAATTTAAGCGAGTGGACAAGGCACAGAGTGCTCAGGCAGCGAAACTTAACGACGTGGGTAATCAATTGGAGCGTTTCCAGCACCACTTGGATAAATCGCATCAGGAACTGATGGCGGTGCATGCTCACAATCAAAGCCTGCAGCAACAACTCATTGATGTGCATGCTCACAATCATAGTATGCAACAACAACTCATTGATGTGCATGCCAGTAATTCTTGGCGTGTGACCTATCCATTGCGATGGGTTTCTTACCAGTTGCAGGCTATTCGAGATGAAGGAATTAAATCTCGGGGCCGCAAGGCGGTCAAAAAGGTTTTGAGGAAAACGATCAACACGGCTCTCGGGCTGTTCCATGAGCATCCAAAGTTCAAAGGCTTCGTACTTTCCAGCGCTAGAAGACTGGGCGTTTACCGGTTACTGCAATCTGTTTTCCGACGTGTTTTGAATTCCGCGCCTAACTATCACGCCGATCTTATGGCGAATGAACGTCATGTTGTTTATCAGGAGAATATGACGAGCAGGGCCATCGATTTGTATGAACAGTTAAAGAACGCAAATAATAAGAAGCACGGAGATTCATAATGCGTATTGTTATTGACCTGCAAGGGGCACAAACAGAAAGCCGCTTTCGTGGGATTGGCCGTTATACTATTTCGATCGCCAAAGCGATTATCCGCAACAACAGCCAACACGAAATTTTTATTGCGTTGTCTTCACTATTCCCGGAAACCATTGCTGACCTGAAGGCGCAATTTAGTCGCCTGGTTCCGGTCGAAAATATCGTGGTTTGGTATGCGCCTGGTCCGGTCCGAGCGATGGATAGGCACAATGCTTGGCGGAGCGAATGCGCGGAATATGTTCGCGAAGCTTTTTTACACAATCTTGAACCTGATGTCGTTTTCATTACCAGTTTGTTTGAAGGGCATGTGGATAATGCGGTGAGTTCGATTGCCAAACTCACACCTAAAACAAAAGTAGCGGTGTTGCATCATGATCTGATTCCATTGGTACAATCGGACGTCTACCTTCAGGATGAAGTTTATAAAGAATACTATCTAAAGAAAATCAATTGGTTGAAGAAAGCTGATCTGTTGCTTACCAACTCGGACTACACCTCTGCCGAGGTGATGGAGTGGTTGGATATCCCCGTTGACAAGGTGTGTACGATTTCTGCTGCGACAGAGGAGCATTTTGTTATCAGTAAGGCATCTGATAATGAATTTTCCGCTTTAAAACAGCGATACGGCATTATCCGTGATGTCGTGCTGTATGCTCCGGGCGGTTTCGATTCCCGTAAAAACTTCAAACGCTTGATTGAAGCCTACAGCAAATTATCGCCGGAATTGCGTGAAAAAAATCAGTTGGTCATCGTCAGCAAACTATCGGACAGCGATCGCAGCTACCTGAGATCAATTGCTGATAACGTACAGCTGCGTGATAACGAGATGATCTTGACCGGATATGTTTCGGAACAAGATTTGGTCGTTTTTTATCAGTTGGCCAAGCTGTTTGTTTTTGCTTCGCTGCATGAAGGGTTTGGCCTGCCGATTTTGGAAGCCATGACGTGTGGCGCGGCGACTATCGGCTCTAACGTAACCAGTATCCCGGAAGTGATCGGTTACGCCGATGCACTATTTGATCCTTATTCGGTGGAGTCAATTAAAGAGAAGCTTCATCAGGCTTTGAGTGATGAAATTTTCTTCGACAAGCTGAAGCAGCACGCGATGGAACAGGCCAGCAAGTTCTCGTGGGACAAGGCGGGAATTACCGCCTTGTCCCGCTTTGAACAGTTGGTTTCCGATGCCGGGGATGTGATGGCTGAGACTGTAACATCATCACAATTGATCGCTGCCATCTCCGCGATCAAATGTCGCGAAGAGCCTACAGATAACGATTTGCGCTCAACCGCCGAGGCGGTGGATCGAAATGTCAAACGGCTGGAGCTGCAGCATATTGATTTAGCTGCGTTATCTTGGCGTGTAGAAGGGCCTTATGACAGCTCCTATAGTTTGGCTCTGGTGAATCGAGAATTCTCTCGTGCGCTCAATCGGGATAATGTTGAGGTTCTGCTGCATTCGACGGAAGGGCCGGGGGACTTTGCCCCCAGTGAAACTTTCCTGAATGATGAGAGTAATGCGGATCTGAAGGAATATCATCACCGGGTTCGGAAACGGGGTGATCAACCGGTTAACATATTGAGCCGCAACCTTTATCCGCCACGTGTCAGTGACATGATGGCTGATGTGAAGCTCCTGCATTGCTATGCCTGGGAAGAAAGCGGTTTTCCGCAAGGTTGGATCAATAACTTCAATCGTGAGCTGGATGCGATCCTTTGTACCTCAGAGCATGTGCGTAAAGTATTAATTGATAATGGTACCAAGGTTCCCGTGTTTAATGTAGGGAACGGTTGTGAGCATTGGGAGCGTATCCAGTCCGCTAAGCAACCGCAGCTTAACGCCAAGACATTCAGGTTCCTGCATGTCTCTTCGTGTTTCCCGCGCAAAGGCGTTCAGGCGATGCTGGCGGCCTATGGGGCTGCTTTCACCGCCAAGGATGATGTTTCCCTGATTATTAAAACCTTCGCTAATCCGCACAATGAAGTGCAGGCTTGGCTGAAGCAAGCCCAGAAGCAGCATGTCGACTTTCCTAACGTCATTATTATCGAACAGGATATGCCGGAGCAGGAACTGAAGGCGCTCTACGAGTATTGCGATGTGTTGGTGGCGCCAAGTTGTGCCGAAGGGTTTGGTTTGCCGATTGCGGAGGCCATGCTGAGTGGTTTGCCGGCGATCACCACCGACTGGAGCGGGCAGCTTGATTTTTGTACGCAGGAAAACTCATGGCTGGTTGATTACCGTTTTGAGCGAGCGAAGACTCATTTTGGTCTGTTCTCTTCGTCATGGGTCAGTGTCGATGTCGAAAATTTGGCAGAGGCAATGAAGCAGGCCGCCGCTACCGAAAAAACGCAGTTATCAGCTATGGCGTCAAAAGGTCGCGAGCTTATTCTTCGTGAGTTTACCTGGGACGATGTCGCACAGCGATCGACTGCGGCAGTTGGCGCGTTGCGTAAGCATTTTGATGTCGCGCAAGAGGAAGCTCGTATTGGTTGGCTCTCGACATGGAATACAAAATGCGGCATTGCTACCTACTCACAACATCTGGTTGCCGACATGCCCAGCGATCAGATCGTGATTTTTGCACCTACAGCAAATGATCTGGTTCATGCGGATGAAAGTAATGTTTTGAGGAACTGGGTGGTTGGCAAAGAAAATAACTATCTTGATGCCTTGGATGCTCAGATCGAAACTCTGCGTTTGAATACTCTCGTTATCCAGTTTAACTACGGGTTCTTTAACCATCGCGAGCTATCGGCCTTTATCGAAAGGCACCACCTGGCGGGCCGGGTTATCATTATGGCCATGCATTCGACAGTCGATCCACTGGAAAAAGAGCCGCATTGGAACTTCCGGTTGTCAGAAATGACTGACGCGCTGAAAATGTGCGATCGTTTGTTGGTGCATTCTATTACCGACATTAACCGCCTGAAACAACTGGGTCTGGTCAATAATGTGACCCTATTCCCGCACGGGGTGATTAATTATCTCACACAGGCGCCGGTGGCCGCCAAACGTAATGCACTACCGCTGGTGGCTAGCTACGGTTTTTGCTTGCCTCATAAGGGATTGAAAGAGCTTATCGAGGCGGTGGCACACCTTAAAAAGGTGGGGAAACCTATCCGGTTAAGGCTGGTTAATGCAGAATATCCCGTCAGTGAATCTGCTGCCCTAGTGCGCGAACTTAAAGCGACTGCGGCCAACCTGAAAGTTGAAGATCTGGTAGAGATGCATAACGATTTTCTTGATGACAAAGAAAGTTTGCGTCTGCTCTCTGATGCTGATGTGTTGGTTTTCGCTTATCAAAATACGGGTGAGTCAGCCAGTGGCGCGGTACGGTATGGCATGGCGACACATAAGCCAGTGGCAGTTACGCCGCTAGCCATCTTTGACGATCTTGGCGATGCTGTCTTCAAGTTTAAGGGGACCTCGGTAACGGATGTTGCTGAAGGTATTTCCGAAATTATTTCTGATATCGCCAAAAACTCGGAGTATGCAGTTGAAACGCAACGACGTGCGGATGCGTGGTGCGAACAGCATGATTATCATGCCGTTGCCAGAAGGCTTGAAAATATGTGTACGGGTTTGTTAAGAGCAAAGTACTTCAAGTAGCCTCTTGGTTTTAGCCCCTTCAATGCAGTAGGAGTAGTTTTACCCTGCTGCATTGAACCTATTATGTTGAAAGCATAATATTCCATGGAATATGACTCTAGATGAAAATAATTCTTTCTGTTGAGCCAATCAAGTTTCCGCTGACGGGCATAGGGCGTTATACCTATGAGTTGGCAAAGGGCTTGCAAAGTAGCAACGAAATTGAAGAGCTTCATTTTTTTTCCAGTACTCGCTTTTTATCAGATATTCCTACAGCAAAAAATACATCTGATGGGGGGCACCGGTTAAAAAGAATTGTGCAAAGCAACTCGCTGGCTATTGAAGCCTATAGATTGCTGATGCCGCAGCTCAAAAAAAAGGCGTTGCGTGGCTATGAGCGCTGCCTTTACCATGGCCCTAACTTTTTTCTCCCTCCTTTTGAAGGCCCCTCCGTTGCAACGTTTCATGATCTTTCTCCCTTTAAATGGGAGCACTGCTTCGATCCCAAAAGGAACCGTTTTACCAAGAAAGAAATATTAAGCGCGTTGTCCCGCGCCAATGGCCTCATAACGGTATCGAACTATATTCGTAATGAGATTCATGAATATTTTGACTACCCGCTTGAAAAAATTCATACGGTCCATCTGGCAAGCTCTCCTGATTTTTACCCGCGCAAGGCAGAGCAGGTGTCCAGCGTTTTAAAAAAATTTGGTTTAGGCTATAAAGCCTTCACCTTATTTGTTGGTACCATTGAGCCGAGAAAGAATATCCTTTCCTTAATTAATGCCTATAGAAACTTACCTAGCGAGCTACGCACTCGCTATCCGTTAGTTCTCTCCGGTTATAAGGGATGGCGTAATGATGACATCATGCAGGAAATCGAAAAAGGACAGCGTGAGGGCTGGCTTAAACATCTGGGTTTTGTTGCCGCAGAAGAATTACCGTTATTGTACTCTGCCGCCAACCTCTTCGTTTTTCCTTCGCATTATGAAGGTTTCGGGCTCCCTGTATTGGAAGCAATGAGTTCAGGAACCCCGGTCGTCTGTTCCAACAGTTCCTCTTTGCCGGAGGTGGTGGGCAACGCGGCTTTGACCCATGCTCCAGATGATATCAGTTCATTGACACAGCTCATCATCAGGGGCCTGACTGATGAACAGTGGCGTAAAGAAGCTGTCGAGCTAGGGTTGTCAAATGCAGCAACGTTTTCCTGGCAAAGTTGCACTCGTAAAACTTTAGATGTTTATCAAAAACTGGCCAATAATGATTAAAGTACTTCATTTTTATAAAACTTATTATCCAGATTCTTTCGGCGGCATCGAGCAAGTGATATATCAGCTTGCTGAAGGTGGTGTCGAGAAAGGCATATCGACAGAGGTTCTGTCTGTGACGCCTGCGGATAAGGATAGTTGCGAAGTTATTTCACAGCATACCGCCCATAAAGTCAGACAAGATTTTAGCATCGCGTCTAACCCTTTCTCGCTTCGCGTCATAAAGAAGTTTAAAGAGCTCAGCGAACAAGCGGATCTTATTCACTACCATTTCCCTTGGCCTTACATGGACCTGGTGCACTTCCTGTCTGGGGTTAAGAAACCGACGGTAGTCAGCTATCATTCTGATATAATTAGACAAAAAAACCTTCTGTGGCTCTATAAACCGCTGATGTACCTTTTTTTGCGTAAGATAGATTGTATTGTTGCGACGTCGCCGAACTATGTTGCCACCAGTGACGTATTGGAAACCTTCAAAGACAAAGTCACCGTAATCCCGATTGGCCTGGACAAAGCGACGTATCCCTTACCGGAACAGAGTCGGCTTGATAAATGGCAACGGCAGATCGGCGAGCCTTTCTTCCTGTTTATCGGTACGCTGCGTTATTACAAAGGTTTACATATCCTGCTTGAGGCTGCCATTGGCGCAGCCTATCCGATCGTGATTGTAGGGGCAGGGCCGATAGAAAGTGAATTGCGCGAACAGGCCCAAAATTTGGGGCTGAAAAACGTCCATTTTCTTGGGGCGTTGCCGGATGAGGATAAAACGGCACTGTTGATGCTGTGTTATGGCATTGTGTTTCCTTCACATTTGCGTTCAGAGGCATTTGGCATATCGCTGCTGGAAGGCGCCATGTACCGAAAACCTATGATTTCCAGTGAAATCGGCACTGGCACCACCTTCATTAATATCGATAACCAGACCGGGGTGGTGATTCCCCCATCGGATCCCTCGGCCTTGCGAAAAGCCATGGATAAGTTGTGGGCCAATCCAGAGTTGGCAGAACTGTTCGGCAATAAGGCGTATGAGCGCTACGAGGAAATGTTTACTTCCAAGCAAATGGTTGAGGAGTATACGAAAATCTACAGATCCCTGCTGGGACGCCAAAGCGAGCTCGACTGAAACAGGTTGGATGGCGTCCTGTTGGTCTTAGACGGTTGCTTGTTTTGTGAACTATGTCAGGCAGTTACTGAAAATTTAAACGAGATATGTGACCTATCGCACCAATCACTACCCACGTGGAGCCATCCTGAGTTAACATGTTTGCCACATCAAAAACCTGTTGGCCATGGGCCGTTAACAGGTGTCATCCTCAGACAGGAGTTCCTAAATGTCCAAGCAACAAATCGGCGTTGTCGGCATGGCGGTGATGGGCCGCAATCTGGCACTGAACATCGAAAGCCGTGGTTATACCGTTTCCATCTTTAACCGCTCAGGCGACAAGACTGACGAAGTTATTGCTGAGAATCCGGGCAAAAACCTGGCGCCGTTCTACACCGTCGAAGAGTTTGTCGAATCGCTGGAAAAACCACGCCGCATTTTGCTGATGGTGAAGGCGGGTGAAGCGACAGACAAAACCATTGCTTCCCTGACTCCGCACCTGGATAAAGGTGACATTCTGATCGACGGTGGCAACACCTACTATCAGGACACCATCCGTCGTAACCGCGAACTGTCTGATCAAGGCTTCAACTTCATCGGTACCGGCGTTTCCGGTGGCGAAGAGGGCGCGTTGAAAGGGCCTTCAATCATGCCTGGCGGCCAGAAAGAAGCTTATGAGCTGGTGGCGCCAATCCTGAAGAAGATCGCTGCGGTTGCCGAAGGCGAGCCTTGCGTGACCTACATCGGCGCTGACGGTGCCGGCCACTACGTGAAGATGGTGCACAACGGCATCGAATACGGCGACATGCAGCTGATCGCAGAAGCCTATTCCCTGTTGAAACAGGCGCTGAACCTGAACAACGAAGAGTTGGCTGAGACCTTCGCCGAGTGGAACAAAGGCGAACTGAACAGCTACCTGATCGACATCACCAAAGACATCTTCACCAAGAAAGACGAAGAAGGTAAATACCTGGTTGATGTGATCCTGGATGAAGCGGCCAACAAAGGCACCGGCAAATGGACCAGCCAGAGCTCTCTGGATCTGGGCGAACCGCTGTCTCTGATCACCGAATCCGTTTTCGCACGTTACCTGTCCTCACTGAAAGACCAACGCGTTGCCGCGTCTAAAGTGCTGACCGGTCCTAAAGCTGCGCCAGTCAGCGGCGACAAAGCTGAATTCATCGAGAAAGTGCGCCGTGCGCTGTACCTGGGCAAAATCGTTTCTTATGCGCAGGGCTTCTCTCAGTTGAAAGCGGCTTCTCAGGAAAATAACTGGGATCTGCACTACGGCGATATCGCCAAGATCTTCCGCGCCGGTTGCATCATCCGCGCTCAGTTCCTGCAGAAAATCACCGACGCTTACGCAGACAATGCCGACATCGCCAACCTGCTGCTGGCACCATACTTCAAGCAGATCGCTGACGAATATCAGCAAGCGCTGCGTGATGTGGTGTCCTACGCGGTGCAGAACGGCATCCCAACGCCGACTTTCTCTGCCGCCATCGCGTACTACGACAGCTACCGTTCAGCCGTTCTGCCAGCCAACCTGATCCAGGCGCAGCGCGACTACTTCGGTGCCCACACTTACAAACGTATCGACAAAGAAGGCGTATTCCATACCGAATGGATGGAATAATCCCGACGTTTGAAGCATAAAAAAAGCCGCCGGCATTAAACCCGGCGGCTTTTTTATTTCCCGCTGCACGCGCATAAATCAGGGGCAAATATCTTTACCCCCTGTGAGTCAGGATTATTTCTGGTGCCGCTCGCGCAGCCGGCCAATCACCTTGCTCAAATCCAGATCCTGATCCTGCAGCAACACCAGCAGGTGATAAATCAGATCTGAAGCCTCGTTGGTCAACTCTTCACGATCGTTCACCGTTGCGGCCAGCGCGGTCTCCACACCTTCTTCGCCAACTTTCTGCGCAATGCGCTTGGTGCCGCTGGCGTACAGGCTGGCGGTGTAAGAGCTGTCCGGGCTGGCGGTCTTGCGTTCCGCCAACAGTTGCTCCAACTGATACAGAAAACCCCAATCGCTGGCGGCCGGGTGGAAGCAGCTGCTGTTGCCCAGGTGGCAGGTTGGGCCAATCGGGTTGGCCAAAATCAACAGCGTATCGTTGTCGCAATCGGGGGTGATGCTGACCACATTCAGGAAATGGCCGGAGCTTTCGCCCTTGGTCCACAGTCGCTGTTTGGTGCGAGAGAAAAAGGTGACCTTGCCGCTCTGTTCGGTGGTGGCCAGCGCTTCCTGGTTCATATAACCGAGCATCAGCACTTCGCCGGACACGGCGTGCTGAACGATAACCGGCAGCAGGCTCCCGGTTTTTTCCCAGTCCAGCTGGTTTCTTTGTTGTTCTGTTAACACACGCGAATCTCCACGCCAAGGTCTGCCAGGAACTTTTTCAGTTCGCCGATATTAATGATTTGCTTGTGGAACACCGAAGCGGCCAGTGCGCCGTCGACGTCCGCATCGCGAAACGCTTCCAGAAAGTGTTCCATGGTGCCCGCACCGCCGGAGGCAATCAGCGGCACTTTGCACACGTCTCGCACCCGCCGGAGCTGTTCCAGATCGTAACCGTTGCGCACGCCGTCCTGATTCATCATGTTCAGCACAATCTCGCCGGCGCCACGTTTTTGCACTTCCTTAACCCAGTCCAGGGTTTCCCACTCTGTAACGCGGGTGCGGCTTTCGTCGCCGGTGTATTGATTAACGTGATACTTGCCGGTGTCGGCTTCGAACCAGGTATCAATCCCTACCACGATGCATTGCACGCCAAAGCGATCCGCCAGGCGGCTAATCAACGTCGGGTCGGCCAGCGCCGGTGAGTTAATGGAAATCTTGTCGGCGCCGAAAGAGAGGATCTGGCTGGCATCTTCCAGGCTTTTAATCCCGCCGGCGACGCAGAAGGGAATATCGATCACCTCCGCCACGCGCGACACCCAGCTCTTGTCTACCACCCGGCCATCGCTGGAGGCGGTAATATCGTAGAACACCAACTCGTCCGCGCCTTCTTGCGCATAGCGTTGCGCCAACGGCACGATATCGCCGATGATCTCATGGTTGCGGAACTGCACGCCTTTCACTACCTGCCCGTCTTTCACATCCAGACAGGGAATTATCCGTTTTGCCAGCATGCGATAGCCTCCTCAACGCTAAATTTACCTTCCAGCAGGGCGCGGCCTACGATGACGCCCTCAACGCCGCTGCCGCGTAACTGGGCGATATCATCCAGGTTGCCGATACCGCCCGATGCCTGGAAGGCGATCTGCGGATAGCGACGGCTGATTTCCTGATACAGCGCCACGTTAGAGCCGGCCAACGTGCCGTCACGCGAAATGTCGGTGCACAGCACATGCTTCAGGCCGTAGGGCAGGAACTGCTCGACCACCTGTTCCAGCGTGGCGTCGGAGTTCTCCTGCCAGCCGCTGATCGCCACGTGCTTGGTACCTTCGGCGTCGATGCGTACATCCAGCGCCAGCACCAGGGCTTCCGCGCCGTAGCGTTCGAACCAACCCTGCACCAGTTGCGGCTGTTTGACCGCCGTGGAACCGATGACGACCCGAGTCGCGCCCGCCTCGAGCAGGGCCGAGACGTCCTGCTCGGTGCGAATACCGCCGCCGACCTGTACCGGTACGTCAACCCCTGCCAGCAGTTTGCGCAGCAGCGGGATCTGGCGCGCCGCCGGATCCTTGGCGCCAGTCAAGTCGACCAGATGCAAGACTTGCGCGCCCTGTTGTTGATAGTCCTGCAGACGTGAGCGCGGATCGTTGCCGTAGTCGCGCTGCTGACCATAATCGCCCTGATGCAAACGCACCACGTTACCGTCGATCAAATCCAAAGCCGGAATAATCATGCTGCCTACATCTCCAGAAAGTTTTTCAACAGCTGCGCGCCGGCCGCTCCAGATCGCTCTGGATGAAACTGCACGCCGAAGAAATTGTCTTTTTGCACGGCGGCGGTGAAGGGCTCGCCGTAGTTCGCCTGGGCGATGGTGCTTGAGCATATCGGCATCGCATAGCTGTGAACGAAGTAAAAGTAGGCACCGTCTTCGATACCGCGGAACAGATGGTGACCCGCCTGCGCGGAAACCTGATTCCAGCCCATGTGCGGCAACGGCAGACCGAAGTCGGTCATCTGCATCACCGGCGTGTCGATAATGCCCAGCGTGTTGATGCCGCCGCTTTCTTCGCTGCTTTTCGCCAGCAACTGCATGCCGAGGCAAATGCCCAGCACCGGCTGGGTGCAGGCTTTGATCAGATCAATCAGCTCGCGCTCTTTCAATTGATCCATCGCCGCCTGCGCGGTGCCGACGCCCGGCAGGAACAGCTTGTCGGCGCGCAGCACGATCTCCGGATCACGGCTCACCTCCGGCTGGTAACCCAACCGCTGCACCGCATAGGTGACAGACGAAAGGTTGGCACAGCCGGTGTCCAGAATCACCACGTTCATCACAGCACTCCTTTCGAACTCGGGAGGGTGTTGCCCTCAACGCGGATCGCCTGGCGCAGCGTGCGGCCAAACACTTTGAACAGGCTTTCGACCCGGTGGTGGTCGTTTTTGCCTTTGGTTTTCAGGTGCAGTGTGCAGCCCATGGTGTATGACAGCGAACGGAAGAAGTGTTCGACCATTTCGGTGCTGAGATCGCCGACGCGCTGGTAATTGAACTCGGCCTTATATTCCAGGTGCGGGCGGCCGGAGATATCCAGCGCGCAGCGCGCCAGGCACTCGTCCATTGGCAGCACGAAGCCGAAACGGGCGATGCCGCGCTTGTCGCCCAGCGCTTTGTTCAAGGCTTCGCCGAGCGCCAGGCCGGTGTCTTCTACCGTGTGGTGATCGTCGATATACAGGTCGCCTTTCACGTCGATGTCCATGCGGAAGCCGCCGTGGGTGGCGATCTGATCCAGCATGTGGTCGAAGAAGCCGACGCCGGTCTTGATCTTGCTGCCGCCTTCGCGATCCAGCCAAACGTTGACGTCGATCTGCGTTTCTTTGGTGACGCGATTAACCCGCGCGTGGCGGTCACGTTGGGTCAATTGGCGAGTGATCTCTTTCCAGCCCAGCGTGTCGCGCTGATAGCGCAGCCCCTGAATACCCATGTTTTCCGCCAACTGAACGTCGGTCGGGCGATCGCCGATCACATAGCTGTGGGCGGTATCCATCACGCCCGGCTCCAGATAGCCTTTCACCAGCGCGGTCTTCGGCTTGCGGCAGTCGCAGTTGTCCGCCGGCAGATGCGGACAGATCAGGATATCTTCAAAGTGAACGCCCTGTGAGCTGAGGATCTGCATCATCAGGCCATGTGGCGCATCGAAGGTTTCCTGCGGGAAACTGGCGGTGCCGAGGCCATCCTGATTGGTGATCATCACCAGTTGGTAACCGGCCTGCTGCAAACTCAACAGCGAAGGGATCACGTCCGGCTCCAGCGCCAGCTTGTCCAGGCGATCGACCTGGAAGTCTTCCGGCGGTTCAGCAATCAGCGTACCGTCACGATCAATAAAGAGGAATTTCTGGCTCACATTGGCTCCTGGCGAGTCTTGGTTGCTCCGGGCAGGGCTGACAGCGCATCAACGACACGCCGGCATTCGTCGCGGGTGCCTATGGTGATGCGCAGGCAACCGGACAACCCAGGCTGTTTATTTTGGTCTCTTAAGATAATGCCCTGATCCCATAAGGTTTTAAACACATTACTTGATGCAGTGAATCGTGCCAGCAGGTAATTGCTGTCGCTGGTGAAAACCTGTTCAACGCAGGCGCAGTTTTCCAGTTCGCGTTGCAGCCAACTGCGGTTGGCCGAGATCTCGGTAACGCGCTGACGCATGGTGCGGATCCCTTCGGTGCTGAGCGCCTGAGCGGCGATGTCGGCCACCGGCGTCGACAGTGGGTAGGGTGCAATCACCTTAAGCAGCAGGGTAATGAGATCTTCATTAGCCAACGTAAAACCGCAGCGCAGGCCGGCCAGCGCGAAGGCCTTCGACAGAGTGCGCAGGATCGCCAGGTGCGGGTAGTCTTTTAACCAACCGGCGCAGCTTGCCTGGGGGCAGAATTCGATATAGGCCTCGTCAATCGCGACGATCGCCTTGCCTTTGGCCATCTCCAACAGCGTGCGCAGGTCGTCGGGATCGATCAGATTGCCGGTCGGGTTGTTCGGGCTGCAGACATAAATCAGTTTCACGTTGTCCAGGCTGTCGGCGATAGCCGGCAAATCCAACTGCCAGTCCTGTTTGGCCGCTACGGTGCGGCGCTCCACGCCGAAGGTTTCGGCGCTGACGGCGTACATGCCGTAGGTCGGCGGACAGAACAAAATAGCGTCTTTGCCCGGCTCGCAGAACGCGCGAATCAGCAGTTCGATGCCTTCATCTGCCCCACGGCTGACCAGCACCTGATCCTTGTTAACCCCGGCGTAATCGGCGTAGCGCTCGATCACCAGCGCGGGCTGGCACTCCGGGTAACGGTTAAAGGTTTGAGCGGTCAGTTGGAATTCCGGCGCGGTCGGGTATTCGTTGGCATTCAGCCACACGTCGCCGTTGCCGCCCAGGCGGCGTGCCGATTGATAAGGGGTCAGCTCGCGAACGTTGGCGCGTGCCAGATTTTCTATGCTCATGCTTGCTCCTTCAGGGCGGCAACGCGCAGGGTGACGGCGTTTTTGTGGGCAATCAATTGCTCGGCGGTGGCCAGCGTTTCAATGGTGGCCGCCAGATTCATAAAGCCCTGCGGCGTCAGTTCCTGCACCGTCATGCGTTTCTGGAAATCCGCCAGGCCCAGGCTGGAACAGGTGGCGGTATAGCCATAAGTCGGCAACACGTGGTTGGTACCGGAAGCGTAGTCACCGGCGGACTCCGGCGACCAGTCGCCAAGGAACACCGAACCGGCGCTGGTGATGCTGTCGACCAGCTCGCGGGCGTTACGGGTCTGAATGATCAGGTGTTCCGGGCCATATTGGTTGCTGATGGCAATGCACTCGGCCAAATCTTTGGCGACGATCAGTCGGCTGCTGGCCAGCGCCTGACGGGCGGTTTCGGCGCGCGGCAACTGAGCTAACTGTTGCTCCACCGCAACGGCCACCGCCTGCGCCATGGCCGCGTCCGGGGTCAGCAGGATCACCTGGGAGTCTGGGCCGTGTTCCGCCTGCGACAGCAGGTCAGAGGCGACAAACGCCGGAGTGGCGCCGCTGTCGGCGATCACCAGCACTTCGGAAGGGCCGGCTGGCATATCGATAGCTGCACCGTCCAGCCGTTGACTGATCTGGCGTTTGGCTTCGGTGACAAAGGCATTGCCCGGTCCGAAGATTTTCGCCACACGTGGCACGGAATCGGTGCCGAACGCCATGGCGGCAATTGCCTGCGCGCCACCCACCTGAAAGACTTCCCGCACACCGCACAACTGCGCGGCATAGAGAATTTCGTCGGCAATCGGCGGCGGCGAACAGAGCACCACGCGGCGGCAGCCGGCGATGCGCGCCGGGGTTGCCAGCATCAGCACGGTAGAAAACAGCGGTGCGGAACCGCCAGGAATATACAGGCCGACGGAGTCGATCGGGCGGGTTACCTGCTGGCAGCGTACGCCAGGTTGGGTTTCCACATCGACCGGCGGCAGTTGTTGCGCATTGTGGAAGGTTTCCACATTGGCCACCGCCACCGCCATCGCCTGCTTGACCTCGTCACTCAGGCGAGGGCCGGCTGCGGCGATTTGTTCTGCGGTGACGCGTAGCGCGCCAACGTCGGTTTTATCAAATTTGGCGCTGTAGTCACGCAGTGCCTGGTCACCCTTGGCCTTCACGTTGTCGAGGATTTCGCGCACCGTGCGGGTGATGCTGTCTTCGGCTGCGATCGCCGGGCGCATCAGCAGTTCTGCCCGTTGTTGCTCGCTGCAGTCCGCCCAATTGACGAGGGTATTGAAGGTCGACATGGCGTTACTCCATCATCTTCTCAATTGGCAGCACCAGAATGGAGCTGGCACCGAGCGCTTTCAGTTTCTCCATGGTTTCCCAGAACAGGGTTTCACTGCTGACCATGTGCATTGCCACGCGGTTTTGCGCGCCGGCCAGCGGCAGAATGGTAGGGCGCTCGGCACCCGGCAGCAGCGCGACGATTTCGTCCAGGCGCTCGCTCGGCGCGTGCAGCATGATGTATTTGGATTCACGTGCCTGGATCACGCCCTGAATACGGGTCATCAGGCGATCGATCAGCTGTTGTTTCGCCTCCGGCATTTCGCCGTCGCGCTGGATCAGGCAGGCTTTGGAGCGGTAAATCACTTCGACTTCACGCAGGCCGTTGGCTTCCAGCGTTGCGCCGGTAGAGACCAGATCACAGATAGCGTCGGCCAGACCGGCGCGCGGTGCCACTTCGACGGAACCGTTCAGCAGGCAAGATTTGAAACGTACGCCCTGTTTGTCGAGGTATTGCTTCAGCAGGTGCGGGTAAGAGGTGGCGATGCGGGAGTCTTGCAGGCTTTGCGGGCCGTTGTATTCACTGTCGAGCGGTGCGGCCAGCGACAGGCGACAGCCGCCGAAGTCCAGGCGGCGCAGGGTGAAGTAACGTGGGTCTTCGCCCTGGGCGCGACGGGTGAGCAGCTCTTCTTCCAGCACGTTCTCACCGATGATGCCCAGATCAACCACGCCATCCATGACCAGCCCTGGGATATCGTCATCACGCACGCGCAGGATATCAATCGGCATATTCTCGGCGAAGGCAATCAGGCGTTGTTGTTGCAGGTTGATTTTGATCCCGCAACGCGCCAGCAGTTCCTGGGATTCATCACTCAGGCGGCCTGATTTCTGCATTGCTATCCGTAAACGTGTTTTGTCCAGCATGGTAACCTCTGTTTTAATCTGTAATTTTATGAATTTATTGTAAAAATTATTTTTCTGTCTGTCCGGAGCCAAAAAAAAACCCTCGGAAGAAATCTTCCGAGGGCTCTCTCTTGCATTCTGCGCGCCACTGGAAGATTAAAAAACCGTCTCCCAGCACACATCGCCTGAAAGACTAGTCAGGATGATGGTGATGATGGTGGTTGAACTGAATGCGTGTCATGGTGTTTTCTCTGTAAAATGTCGGTACAAACCGAATTGCTAATTAACCTAAACTATCCGCTGTCTGTCGCGCAACCCTTTTTTACAGTCATAAATTTAATTTATTGAAACAGGGTGGGTTATTAGCTAGACACGGTTTTACCTAAGCTTAAGCAGGGTGGATTGTATCACCTCACGGAGTGGCGTAGCCTTAATGGGCAGAGCGCTGCGATCTTCAAGAGAGGAAGATAATGAAAAAGGTAGCCATTATTGGTCTGGGCTGGCTGGGGATGCCGCTGGCCCTGTCGCTGATGAGCCGTGGGTTTGACGTGGTCGGCAGTAAAACTACGCCGGATGGTGTCGAGGCCGCGCGCATGAGCGGGATTGAATGTTATCGGCTGGAAATGACGCCTGATCTGATTTGCGATCCGGACGATCTGGAGCCGTTGCTGAGTGTCGATGCGCTGGTGGTGACGCTGCCCGCTCGCCGTACCGTAGAAGGCAGCGAAAACTACTTCAATGCGGTTTGCATGCTGGTGGACAGCGCGATGGCCTTTGGCGTGTCGCGCATCATTTTTACCAGTTCAACCTCGGTGTATGGCGAAACTGCCGGCACGGTGCGCGAAGATTCTCCGCTGAGGCCGGTGACGCCCTCTGGGCGTGTGTTGGCGGAGCTTGAGCGCTGGCTGCATGAACTGCCCAACACCTCGGTGGATATTTTGCGTCTGGCGGGGCTGGTTGGCGCGGATCGTCACCCTGGCCGTTTCCTGGCCGGTAAAGTAGACGTCAAGGGCGGCTCGCAAGGGGTTAATTTGGTACATCAGGATGATGTGATTGCGGCCATTCAACTGCTGCTGAAGCTGCCGAAAGGCGGCCACGTTTATAATCTGTGCGCGCCGGCCCATCCGACCAAGCGCGAATTCTACCCGGCGCTGGCGGAGCAGTTGCATCTGGCCCCGCCACAGTTTGCCGCCGAGAGCGAGCAGGGCGGTCGGCTGGTGGACGGCAGCCGCATCTGCAACGAACTGGGGTTTGAGTACCAGTACCCGGATCCGGCACGTATGCCGGTCAACTAATTCGCCTCTCAAGCCCCGCTGTCGCGGGGTTTGTTTTTTGCGCTTCCCGCGCCAATTGATTTAAATCCTCCAGTAACGCGGTCAACGCCTCCTTCGGCTGGCCGGGCCGTGTCACCAGGTTTAACGCCGCCTGATATGAGAGCGCTTGCCCACCCAATTGTTTCAATACCCCTTGTTCCACCCAGCGCGCAGCGTAATGGGTCGGCAGGTAGCCGAGATATTCCCCGCTAAGCACTAAATGGGCAACGCTTTCCATATGGTGGGCAACCGCGCCGAGGTTTAAAGGTGCGATAGGGCACAGCCGTTGCGCCAGCAGATAGCCACGTTTAACCCAGCGTGCATTTTCGATCTGTTCGCGGTTCGGTTGCTCGACGGTAAACAGCGGATGATCGCTGCTGCAATAAATCGCCTGCGTTTCCTGGAGCCACGGCTGATACTGCAATTCATTCAACTGCTGGCCAAAGTACCCGATCCCCAGATCGAGCTGTTGATTCAGCAGCCCCTGTTCGAGTTCGGCGGGGGCGCAAATCCGGCACTGCAACTGAACATCCTGATGCCGGTGCTGAAAATGTTTGATGGCGCTACTGAACGGATTGCCCGGCAGCGACACCAGGTTATCCACCAGGCCGATCTGCAGATCGCCGGTCAGCAACCCATTTAGCGACTGGCTGACCCGGGTAAAGTCGCGTGCCGCGTTGAACAGACTGCGGCAGGCGATCAGTATGCGTTCCCCTTTCGGGGTCAGCATAAAACCGGAGCGGCCACGTTGGCACAGGCGAAAACCCAGCCGGGTCTCCAACGTGGCGAGGTGGGTGCTGATGGTCGACTGATTCATCAACAGCGTCTCCTGGGCGGCGCTGACGCCCTGGGCTTCGGCTACGGCGACAAAAACCCGCAGCAGTCTGAGATCGATATCGCTTAGGTTGGTGAGCACCTTTCCCTCCGCAAGAATAGCCGGCCGTTAACCCTCTGATAACATCATCGCAATGGGCATCCAAGGTTGGAAGCCTGCGTTCATATGTCATGGATTTGAAATAAAAATCAATAGTTCAATGTGTTACTGGCATCGGCGTTTTCGATGCTTACATTCCAAAGATGGAATGGTAGCCCTTTCTGGCGGCGGGTAGCCTGTGTTTGTTATCTGAATGTTGGCATTTTCGACGTCTGAGAAAAGGAAAAAACATGTTGAATCAACCCCAGAGCGGTAATGAGATGCCGCGTTTTGCCGGCATCCCCACCATGATGCGCCTGCCCGTAGCCGATGATGCCCAGGGGCTGGCTGCGGCCTTTGTCGGCATTCCTCTCGATATAGGCACCTCGAATCGCAGTGGAACGCGCTACGGGCCACGGCAAATTCGCCAGGAGTCGGTGATGCTCCGTCCCTACAACATGGGCACCGGCGCCGCGCCTTTTGAGCGGCTGCAAGTCGCCGATTTAGGTGACATCGCCATTAATCCTTACAGCCTGGAGGACAGCGTTCGTCGCATTGAGCTGGCCTATAACGGCATTTTGTCCCACGGTTGCGTTCCGCTGACGCTGGGGGGCGATCACACGCTGACGCTGCCGATCCTGCGCGCCGTGGCCCGTCGTTATGGTCCGGTTGGGTTAATCCACGTTGATGCCCACTCCGATACCAATGAGGAGATGTTTGGCGAAAAACTGGCTCATGGCACCACTTTCCGCCGCGCTTATGAAGAGGGGCTGCTGGCGCCGCAGCGGGTGGTGCAAATTGGTCTGCGCGGCAGCGGTTATGCTGCGGACGATTTTGATTGGTCGCGGCGGCAGGGGTTCCGTGTGGTGCCTGCGGAAGCCTGCTGGTATCGCTCGCTGGCGCCGTTGATGGCGGAGGTGCGCGAGCAAATGGGCGATGCCCCGGTCTATCTCAGCTTCGACATAGATGGACTGGATCCGGCGTTTGCACCAGGCACAGGTACGCCGGAGGTCGGTGGGCTGTCGGTCTGGCAGGGGCTGGAGATCGTCAGAGGGTGCAGCGGGGTGAATCTGGTTGGCGCCGATGTGGTGGAGGTGTCGCCTCCCTACGATCGTTCCGGTAACACCGCGCTGCTGGCGGCAAACCTGCTGTTTGAAATGCTGTGCGTTCTGCCTGACAGATAAGACGCTGCGAACCTGGACCGGCGGAGCCGTTGCGCCTGAGTTCACATAACAACAAGCCTACGGAGTTGCCGATGAATCTCGATCTGCTGGTAGTGGTGTTTTATTTTTTGGTGATAGGGGCGGTGGGTTGGCTTGGCGTTCGCCGCGCCACCACCAAGGAAGATTATCTGGTTGCCGGCCGCAATCTGGGGCCGTGTTTGTATCTGGGTACGTTGTCCGCCGTGGTGCTCGGCGGCGCGTCAACCATCGGCAGCGTCAAACTGGGTTACACCTATGGCATATCCGGCGTGTGGCTGTGCGGCGCGCTGGGGGCGGGCATTTTGGTATTGAGCACGGTGTTGGCCAAGCCGCTGCTCCAGTTAAAGCTGTATACCGTCAGCCAGGTGCTGGCGCGCCGCTATCACCCGGCCGCCAGGGTCACCAGCGGCGCCATCATGTTGGCGTATGACCTGATGGTGGCGGTGACCTCGATTATCGCCATCGGCAGCGTGATGCAGGTGATGTTTGAGCTGCCTTTTGCCACGTCAATTCTGCTGGGGGGCGGTTTGGTGGTGCTCTATTCTACGCTGGGCGGCATGTGGTCACTGACGCTCACCGATATCATCCAGTTTATCATCATGACCGTCGGCATGATGCTGGTGCTGATGCCGATGAGTATCGTCAAGGCCGGCGGCTGGGAAGCCTTCGGCAACCTGTTGCCGGCCGGTTATTATCAGCTGTCGTCCATCGGCCTGGACACCATACTGGTGTTTTTCCTGATCTACTTCTTTGGCATCCTGATTGGTCAGGATATCTGGCAGCGGGTATTTACCGCCCGCAGCGCCAATGTCGCGCGCTATGCCGGCCTGGGGGCCGGGGTCTACTGTGTGCTGTATGGCGTCACAGGTGCGCTGATCGGCATGGCGGGCAAGATTGTCCTGCCGCAGTTGGCCAACACCGACGGCGCCTTTGCCGCCATCGCTCAGGCGGTATTACCGGCAGGCGTTAGCGGGCTGGTGGCCGCCGCCGCCCTGGCTGCGCTGATGTCAACCGCCAGCGCATGCCTGCTGGCTTCTTCCACCATCGCGCTGGAAGACGTGTTGCCGGCGATCCGCAAGCAGCCTTCGGGCGGGCTGGCGGCCGGACGATTGACCACCCTGATCATGGGCGTGATTATGCTGGGGCTGGCGTTTCTGGTACGGGATGTCATGGCGGCACTGACGCTGGCCTATAATCTGCTGGTGGGCGGCATGCTGATCCCGCTGGTCGGGGCGATTTTCTGGCAGCGAGCCACCAGTACCGGCGCTATCGCGAGCATGTTGGCCGGTAGCCTGTGCGTGTTGGGGCTGATGTATTATCACGGCATCGAGGCCAACAGCCCGATTTACGGCGGGCTGCTGGCGGGCGGTGTAGCCTTTGTGCTTGGTAGCCTGTTGACCCGGCAAAACCCGCAACCGCAGGTACAGTCTGAGTAATTTGGAAAAACGGGGTTGCCGTTTACAACCAGCCGGATTTCTTCAGTTTCTGATACAAGAAGAAACAGCCGGCGACGGTCACCCCGAGGGTGGCGTGGTAGGCCCAAGGGAATTTCAGCTCGGGCATGTCGGCAAAGTTCATGCCGTACAGGCTGAAAACCACGGTAGGGATCGCCAGGATCGCTCCCCAGCCCGCCAGCCGTTTCACCACTTCGTTCTGTTTAACGGTGACCAGCGCCAGGTTCACGTGCATCGCATTGGTCAGCATTTCGCGCATGTCGTCGATGTTGCTGACCACCTGACGTGCATGATCCTGAACGTCCCGCACGTAGGCACGCAGTTCCTTCGGGATCACCTCTTCATGCAGGCGAATGAGTTGATTACAGATTTCGTCCATCGGCCACGCGGCATTGCGCAGTGCCAGCAGGTGCCGCCGCAGGGTATAGACGTTCTCGATGGCGGCTTGATCAAACTCCGATTTGAACATGTTGGCTTCGATGCCTTCGATGCTCGCCTCGAATTTGGCCACTACGGTGCGGTAGTTATCCACCACAAAGTCCAGCACCGAATACAGTGCAAAGCCGGGCCCGTGGCACAGCTGCTTCTGGTTTTCCTCCGCTTTGGCTCTGATCGGCGCATAGCTGGGTGACGCCCCGTGGCGCACCGTGACCAAAAAGTTTTTACCCACGAAGAAGTGGGTTTCACCGTACTCGACTTCGTTCTCGCCCCACTGCGCGGTTTTGACCACGATAAACAGCGAATCGCCGTAGGCTTCGAGCTTGGGCCGTTGGTGGGCGCACAGCGCATCCTCAATCGCCAGATCGTGCAGACCAAACTCTTCTTGCACCTTGCGCATAAAGGCGTCCTCCGGCTGCCAAAGCCCGAGCCAGACGAAGGTATCCGGCTGTTTGACCACGTCACTGATGTCATCAATGGTCACTTCACCCAGCCGTTTACCGGCTTTGTACGCCACGCTGTTCACAACCATGGTTGCGGTTTCCATCAGGCCACCTGTTTTATTCAATTAGGGTTTTAGTGAGCAAGTAACATTCATGCTCCACCGGGTAATTCTGTAGCGTCATTTGGAGTTGGTAGCCAAGTTTCTCGTAGAACGGCCGCGCCTGGAAACTGAAGGTATCTAAACGAACGTAACGACAGCCACGGGCGATAGCTTCCTGTTCGGCGGCCAGCAGCACTTTACGGCCCAGCCCGGTGCCACGCTGCGAATCCGCCACCCATAGCCAGTCGACGCTGAGCCAGTAGCCCCAGGTATCTGCGGTCAGCCCGGCGACAACCTGACCGGAAGCATCCCGGGTATAGACGCCAAGCGGTTTGCGCTGGCTGGCATCAATGTACGGGCTGTTATGGGCCCTCAGGCCTTGTCGGATGGCGTCAAGGGTGTCTTCACTGAGTGTATCGGTTACGGTGATATCCATGTTTCCTCCTGAGTAATTCGTTAACTTAAGCTCAGTTTGGCTAAAATTCAACATATTGAAATTTAAAACAAACGTCGGAATCGACCTGCTGGGCTACACTGAATGGGTCGGTTTTTGTCCAGGAGGATGCCATGCCCCGATTGACCATGATGGCCGGTTTGCTGTTATTCAGTGGCCTGCTGCAGGCCGCCCCGGCGGTAACGCAGTTGCAAGACAAGCTGGAACACCCGTGGTCGCTGGCGTTTTTGCCCGGTGAACAAGGGATGTTAATTACCGAACGACCGGGGCGTTTGCGGGTATGGCAGCATGGCAAAGGGCTATCAGCGCCGATTACCGGCGTGCCGCAGGTGTATGCCGAAGGGCAGGGTGGCCTGTTGGAAGTGCTGTTGGCGCCCGATTTTGCCGACAGCCGTCGGGTTTATCTCAGCTTTGCCGAAGCGGGTGATGACGGTAAGGCGGGCACCGCAGTGGGCTATGGGCGGCTGAGCGCAGACAACCGGCGGTTGGATGGTTTCAAGGTGATTTTCCGCCAGCAGCCGAAGCTGTCGGTCGGCAACCATTTTGGCGGCAAGTTGGCGTTCGATCGTCAGGGCTATCTGTTTATCGCGTTGGGTGAAAATAACCAACGGCCGACGGCGCAGGATTTGGACAAGCTGCAAGGTAAGGTGGTGCGCTTAACTGCCGACGGCGCAGTGCCGCCGGATAATCCGTTCGTCGGCCAGGCCGGCAAGCGGCCGGAAATCTGGTCTTATGGTCACCGCAACCCGCAAGGACTGGCGCTGAACCCGTGGAGCGGAGCGCTCTGGGAGCACGAGCACGGCCCGCGCGGCGGCGATGAGATCAATCTTCCGCGGGCGGGCAAAAACTACGGCTGGCCTATCGCCACCTACGGCATCAATTACTCCGGTCTGGCGATCCCGGAGGCGAAAGGGCAGAAAGTGGCCGGCACCGAACAGCCGTTGCATTATTGGCAAGTGTCGCCAGGCATCAGCGGCATGGCGTTTTACAACGGCAGCCGTTTCCCGGAATGGCAGGGCTCGCTGTTTATCGGTGCGCTGGCGCAGGAGGCATTGATTCGTTTGACGTTGCAGGGCGACAGGGTGATCGCCGAACAGCGGTTGCTGGAGGAGCGAGGGGAAAGGATCCGCGAGGTACGGACAGGGCCGGATGGCTATATTTATCTGTTAACCGATGCGGATAACGGCAAGCTGTTGCGTGTCGGGCTGACGGAGAAATCATAGCGCCCCATAGGGGCGCGCAACACTCAGGTTAACTCGCTCATCACGGCGCGTTGATAGGCCGGGCGTTTGGTCAACCGCTGGTACCAGCGCTCCATGTTCGGGCGCGGACGGCGCTCAATCGGCATGGAGAACCAGGCGTAAGCAAAGCTGCCGAGCGTAATGTCGCCGAAACCGAAGGCTTCGCCGGACAGATAAGGCTGGCTGCCCAGAGTGGCTTCCACCACGTCGAAGTGTTTTTCCAGCGTGGCGATCGCCGCTTCGATTTTCGCCATGTCGCGCAGTTCTGGTTTGGTGCGCACCAGTCCCCAGAACACGATGGAAAAGGACGCGACGATAGTGGAGGTTGTCCAGTCCATCCACTTCTCTGCGCTGGCTCGCGCCTGCAGATCCTGCAGGTAGAACGGCTCGCTGCCAAACTTCGCCGCCAGATAACGCACGATGGTATTCGATTCCCACAGCACGAAGTCATCGTCTTGCAGCAGCGGCACCAGGCCATTCGGGTTTAACGAACGATAGAGCTCTTCGTTCACCTTACCGAATGCGCCGCCGGCATTGATATGGGTGTAGCTCAACTCCAGCTCTGCGGCGCACCACAGCACTTTCCTGACATTATTTGAATTCTCACGACCCCAGATGGTCAGCATAGAGCCCCTCTTTAAGCTTCAGCGGATTAACAAACCTAAGTGATTATTCTTACGCCACAATTTGGGTTTTGTCACATCCGGATGGCATTTTTTGCCCGCTTTCAGCGTTCCCAGCGGCACACTTCCCAGCCGTGTTCGACCGCCAACGCATGCAGATCGCTGTCTGGGTTAATCACCGTAGCGCTGTCGACATATTCCAGCATCGCCTTGTCGTTCAGCGAGTCGCTGTAACCGTGGCTGTGTTCGAAGCTCAGCTCCGGGTGTTCCGCCAGCCACTGCTTCAGGCGGATCACCTTGCCTTTTTGGTAGGTCATGGTGCCGTAGGTGTCACCGGTAAAGCGTCCGTCTTCAATGGAGACGCCAATCGCCAGCGCACCGTCGGCACCGAGCTGTTCGGCTATCGGCGCAACCAGATGTTCGCCGGTGGCGGAAATGACCAGAATGCAGTCGCCGCGCTCGCGGTGCCACAGCAATCGCTCACGTGCAGCGGGATAAACCCGCGGCAGGATATCGCGTCGGATATAGCGCTGTACCCAACCGGCCACCGTCTGGGTGCTTAAGCCGGTCAGCGGCGTCAGGGTGGCCTGCATGTAGTCTTCCATTGACAGCTTGCCCTGGTAATAGAGCTGCATCAGTTGTTGTTCCTGCTGTTCCAGTTCCGCCGGCGCGAACCCTTCCGCCACCAGCCATCGGATCCACAGGCTGGCGCTGTCATCATCAATCAGGGTCTCATCCAGGTCGAACAAGGCTAAATCCATCAGTATTTCTCCGGCAGGCAGGGAGGGAAACGGGGGGTTGAATACAACAATAGCGGATACCCTATGCCGCCAGCCAGTGGCAGCGACGAAATTGCGCAGAGCATAAGAAACATTGATGACGGTTTTACGTCATTTTGTTGAACCTTTGCATATCTTAGAACGCAACAATATTGGCTCGCCCGTCAGACTGGGTGGTAACTATAGGGGCATACGCAGGCCATTCAGGAGCTGAAAATGTTGATAATTCGCCTTTATACCGGCCCGGTTTTTGTTGGGGATGACGAGGAACAGGACAATGACACCACCACTGACGCTGAAGACGCTGCCGCTGTTGGATCTTTCGCAGCTTGACGGTGATGCACAGCAGCGGCAGGCGTTTCTCGATGGCTTGCGTGCGGCGGCACGTGACGTAGGTTTCTTTTATCTGCGCGGACACGGCGTCGATACCCGGCTGAATGCGCAATTACAGCAGCGGGCAAGGCAATTTTTCGCGTTACCGGAAGCGGACAAGCTGGCTGTGCAGATGGTTCATTCGCCGCACTTTCGCGGCTATAACCGTGCGGCAGCGGAGTTGACGCGTGGCCAGCCGGACTGGCGCGAGCAGTTTGATATCGGCGCGGAACGTCCGGCGTTGCAACTGGCCGAAGAAACGCCGCGCTGGGCACGATTGCAGGGGCCGAATCAATGGCCAGAGGCGCTGCCCGAGCTGAAACCGCTGCTGTTGCAGTGGCAGCAAGCGATGACCGGCATGTCGTTGCGGTTACTGCGCGCTTTTGCGCTGGCGCTTTCGTTGCCGGAGCAGGCGTTTGACCCGCTGTACGGCGAGAAGCCGAATGAACACATCAAGCTGATCCGTTACCCGGGGCGCGAAGCGACCGCCAGCGGGCAGGGGGTGGGTGCCCATAAGGATTCCGGTTTTCTCAGCTTCCTGCTGCAAGACCGGCAAAAAGGTTTGCAGGTCGAAGTCAGCGAAGGGAACTGGGTCGATGCCGAGCCGCGAGAGGAGACTTTCGTGGTCAACATTGGCGAATTGCTGGAACTGGCGACCAACGGTTATTTGCGCGCTACGGTGCATCGGGTGGAGACGCCGCCGGCGGGAAGCGACAGGCTGTCGATCGCTTTCTTCCTGGGGGCGCGGTTAGACGCCGTGGTGCCGTTGTATCAACTGCCTGCGCAACTGGCGGCAGAGGCGCGCGGCCCGGCCAGCGATCCGCATAATCCGCTGTTCCGCGACGTGGGCTTTAACTACCTGAAGGGGCGGATCCGCTCCCACCCCGATGTGGCGCAGCGCCACTATCAGGATGTCGTCGGCGTTTGACTGCGGATAACAAAAAGGCCTGGCGGTAAGCCAGGCCTTTTTGTTCATGACGGGGGATTATTCCGCCAGCGCCTGTTGCAGATCGGCGATCAAATCTTCCACATCCTCAATCCCCACCGACAGGCGCAGCAACTGCGGCGTGATGCCGGTTTTCAGCCGCTGCTCCAGCGGGATCGACGCATGGGTCATGCTGAATGGCTGGCTGATCAGGCTTTCAACGCCGCCCAGGCTTTCCGCCAGGGTGAACAGTTGCGAACGTTTGATGACCCGGCGCGCAAAGGCGTCATCACCTTTCAGCCGGACCGAAATCATGCCCCCGAAGCTGCTCATTTGCTTCGCCGCCAGTGCGTGCTGCGGGTGGCTCGGCAGGCCTGGGTAATAAACATCCTCCACCTGCGGCTGGGTTTCCAGCCACTGGGCGATACGCAAGGCGCTGTTGCTGTGGCGCTCCATGCGCAACGCCAGCGTGCGGATGCCGCGCAGCGTCAGGAAGCTGCTGAACGGATCGAGGATGCCGCCCACCGCGTTTTGCAGGAAACCCAGTTGTTCCGCCAGCGCCGCGTTATCACCCACGGCAGCGACTCCGGCCACCACGTCGGAATGTCCATTAAGGTATTTGGTGGCGGAATGCACCACCACATCGAACCCCAGCTCCAGCGGCCGCTGAATATACGGCGAGGCGAAAGTGTTGTCCGCCACGCTGATCAACCCGTGTTTTTTGGCGATAGCGGCAATGGCGCTCAGATCGGCCAGCTTCAACAGCGGGTTGGTGGGCGTTTCTACCCAGATCATTTTGGTTTCCGGCTCGATCGCCTGTTCCAGCGCGGCAATATCCGCCGGGGAAACATAGGTGACGCGTAAACCGGCGGTACGGCTGCGCACCTTTTCCAGCAGGCGGTAGGTGCCGCCGTACAAATCGTCGACCGCCACCAGATGGCTGCCCTGATCGAGCAGCTCCAGTACCGTTGAGCAGGCCGCCAGGCCGGAGGCAAAGGCGTAGCCGCGGCTGCCGCCTTCCAGCTCGGCAATGGCGCTTTCGAGCGCGGTGCGCGTCGGGTTGGCGCTGCGTGAATATTCGTAGCCGGTGTGCTCGCCCGGCGCCGGTTGGGCGTAGGTCGAAGTGGCGTAGATAGCCGGCATCACTGCGCCGGTGGCGTCCGGGGTGTATCCGGCATGAACGGTCAACGTATCGAACTTGGCCATACAATAATCCTTATTAACGTAATTTTTGGCGCCAGGCGTTAAGCACGTCTGTCCGGGTAATCAGGCCGAGGAAGCGCTCGCCGTCGAGCACCACCGCAACGTGGCCGTGATTGAAGGTGGCGAGCAAATCCTGATAGCTGGCCTCTTTTTGCAAGGTGTTGACCGACTGGGTCATGGCGCGGGTGGCCGGCAGACTAAAGTGGCTGGCGTCCGCCTGAACCGCATTGAGCAGATCCCACTCATCGATCAGGCCGACCACGCGATCGCCCTCCAATACCGGCAGTTGCGAAATGTCATACAGCCGCATGCGGGCATGAACGATCGCCAGAGTATCTTCCGGCGCGACCGACACCGCTGCGCCCTCGTCGTGACGGTAGGCGATCAGATCGCGCAGGTCGTCGTGCTGCGGTTTGCTCAACAGGCCCTGTTCCAGCATCCAGTGATCGTTATACATTTTGGACAGGTATTTGTTGCCGCTGTCGCAAACGAAGGTGACCACGCGTTTTGGTTCGGTCTGCGCCCGGCAATAGCGCAGCGCGGCGGCTAAAAGGGTGCCGGTGGATGAACCGGCCAGCACGCCTTCTTTGCGCAGCAGATCGCGCGCGGTGGTGAAGGCTTCGGCATCACCGATGCGGTAAGCGTTACGCACCTGATTGAAGTTGCTCAGCGGCGGAATGAAATCTTCGCCGATGCCTTCCACCAGCCAACTGCCGGCTTCGCCGATCTGGCCGTTATCGAGATAGTCCGCCAGGATCGAGCCGGCAGGGTCGGCCAATACAAACTCGGTTTGCGGCGATACGTCGGCAAAATACTGGCTCAGGCCACCCAGGGTACCGCCTGAACCGACGCCGACCACGATGGCATCCACCCGATTATCCATCTGCTGCCACAGTTCAGGCGCAGTAGTGCGGGTATGGGCCGCAGGGTTGGCCGGATTGTTGAACTGATCGATATAGAAAGCACCGGGGATCTCATCCGCCAGCCGTTTGGCGTAATCCTGATAGTAAGCCGGGTGGCCTTTGCCCACGTCCGAACGCGTCAGCACCACCTCAACTCCCAGCGCACGCAGATGGAAAATCTTCTCGCGGCTCATCTTGTCCGGCACCACCAACAGCAGTTTATAGCCCTTCAGGGCCGCTACCAGCGCCAGCCCCAGGCCGGTATTGCCGGCGGTGGCTTCAATGATGGTGCCACCGGGTTGCAGGCTGCCGTCGCGCTCGGCCTGCTCGATCATCGACAGCGCCACGCGATCCTTGATCGAGCCACCGGGGTTTTGGTTTTCCAGTTTGACGAACAGCCGGCAGGGGCCGGTATCGAACTGGGTCAGTTCCAGCATCGGGGTATTGCCGATCATGTCGATGACGGAGTGCGGTATTGCCATGGGTAATCTCCAGGATAATTCGGTTTAAAAACCGTTATCTGGATGATAGCGCTGTGAATAAGCGCATTAAAAAGAACAAATAACCGTTCAATATGCATTTTTGGAATATATTAGTCTTATTTGGACGTATGGATGCGCAGATGTTCAGCGGTTCAGATGTGCAGCCGTATAGCCATTAGTGGTATAAGAAAACATCGTATGGCTGGCTTTTCATCCAAATTGCGCGACAGAGCGTACAGTTATGTAAAAATGATGAAAATTCATGCTAAACCCTGCAAAAATAAGATAAATCTAATAAACTCACAGCAAGGGCATTTTTGGTGCGCCGCTCACCCCGTTGGGAGGCCGCAGGGAGTCTGCGGTTGGCAAACGCGCGCCGAGCCACTCTCGCTGGTTGGCTGAAAACGTGAACATGTTTGAAAGTTAACGCTATTTCAATGATTTGAATGGACACTCTGGCGACGTCATGATGAAAAAAAACTTATCCACCTCCCTGAAGAAATTGACCTTTAGCGTCAGCATTCTGTTGCTGGCTACGCCTGCGATCCAGGCAGCCGAAGCGCCGGCGGCCCCGCAGGTTGACGCCAAGGCGTTTGTGCTGATGGATTACAACAGCGGCAAAATCCTGACGGAGGGCAATGCCGATACGCGTCTCGATCCCGCCAGCCTGACCAAGATCATGTCCAGCTATGTGATCGGCCAGGCCATCAAGGCCGGCAAGATCAAACCGGAGGATATGGTGACCGTCGGTAAGGACGCCTGGGCAACCGGCAACCCGGCGCTGCGCGGCTCTTCGCTGATGTTTATCAAACCGGGCGATCAGGTGCCGGTAATGGAACTGAACAAAGGCATCGTCATTCAGTCGGGCAATGATGCCAGCATCGCGCTGGCCGACTATGTCGCAGGCAGCCAGGATTCATTCGTCGGCCTGATGAACAACTACGCCAAATCGCTGGGCTTGCAGAATACCCATTTCCTGACGGTGCATGGCCTGGATGCGGAAGGGCAGTACAGCACCGCGCGCGATATGGCGCTGCTGAGCCAGGCGCTGATCCGCGACGTGCCGGATGAGTACGCGCTGCATAAAGAAAAAGAGTTCACTTTCAACAAGATCCGTCAGGTTAACCGCAACCGCCTGCTGTGGAGTTCCAACCTGAATGTCGACGGCATCAAAACCGGCTACACCGGCGGCGCTGGCCATAACCTGGTGGCATCCGCGACCGACGGCCCGATGCGCCTGATCTCGGTGGTGCTGGGCGCGCCGAGCGACCGTATTCGTTTCAGCGAAAGTGAAAAATTGCTGACCTGGGGTTTCCGCTTCTACGAAACCGCCACGCCGATCAAAACCGACAAGCCGTTTGTGACCCAACGCGTGTGGTTCGGTGAAATCAACGACGTGCCGCTGGGCGTCGCCAAAGATGCGGCGGTCACTATCCCGAAAGGGCAGATGAAAAATCTGAAAGCCAGTTACAAACTGAATCAGCCTACGCTGGAAGCGCCGCTGGCGAAAAACCAGGTGGTGGGCACCATTGATTTCCAGCTTGACGGTAAAACCATTGAACAATACCCGCTGGTGGTGATGCAGGAAGTGAAAGAAGGCAACTTCTTCAGCCGCATTTGGGACATGGTGATGATGAAGCTGAGCCAGTGGTTCGGCAGCGTTTTCGGTTAACGGCAATAATATGAAAGAGGGCGCAATGGATAACATTGCGCCCTCGCTTTTATCAGTTACAGGCCACAACCTTGATCGCCAGGCCGCCTTGCGAGGTTTCGCGGTATTTGGCGTTCATGTCTTTGCCCGTCTCATACATGGTTTCAATCACCTTATCCAGGCACACGCGCGGCTCGCTGGTGCGGCGCAGCGCCATGCGTGCGGCGTTGACCGCCTTCACCGCAGAAATCGCGTTACGTTCGATACAAGGCACCTGAACCTGGCCGGCCAGCGGATCGCAGGTCAACCCCAGATGGTGCTCCATGGCGATCTCCGCCGCGATGCAAACCTGCGCCGGGCTACCGCCCATCAGCTCCGCCAATCCCGCCGCCGCCATTGAGCAGGCGACGCCCACTTCCCCCTGGCAACCCACTTCTGCACCGGAAATCGACGCGTTCATCTTGTACAGCGCGCCAATCACGCCGGAAGCCAGGAAATAACGGGTATAGGAATTCGGATTCACCGGGCGAATAAACTGGTCGTAATAGGCCAGCACCGCCGGGATAATGCCGCAGGCACCGTTGGTCGGCGCAGTCACCACGCGGCCGCCGGCGGCGTTCTCTTCGTTCACGGCGAAGGCGAACATGTTGATCCAGTCAACCACGTTCATCGGGTCGATATTATTCTTGTCGCCGGTGACCAACATGCGGCGCAGGGCGGCGGCGCGGCGCTGGACTTTCATCGGGCCGGGCAACAGGCCTTCGCTGTTCATGCCGCGTTCGATGCCGGCGCGCATCACCTGCCAGACGTCGGCGAAGTGGGCGTCGATCTCGGCCTTGCTGTGCAGCGCCAGCTCGTTTTGCATCACCATGCCGGATAGCGACAGGCCTGAATCCTTGCAGTGTTGCTGCAGGTCACGCGCCGATCGGAACGGGTAGGGCACCTGAACCTGATTTGTCGCGGGTTGGCCGAAATGTTCTTCATCGACGATAAAGCCGCCGCCGGTCGAGTAATAGGTTTTACTGTGCAGCAGTTGCTCGCCGCCAAAGGCGCGAATGCGCATGCCATTTTCGTGCAGCGGCAGGTTATCGCTGTGGAAGTTCATGCCGCCTTGCAACGGGAAATCCACCTCATGGCGGCCGTTAGCCAGCAGCAGGCGACCACGTTGTTCAACGTCGCGAATAAAACCGGCGATGCCGTCAATGTCCACGTCATGCGGCAGGTTGCCCGCCAGCCCCATGATAATCGCGATGTCGGTGTGGTGACCCTTGCCGGTCAGCGACAGCGAACCGTACACATCCACTACCACGCGGGTGGTATCCATCAACTGTTGATGGGCAATCAAATCATCGGTGAACAGTTTGCCGGCTTTCATCGGGCCGACGGTGTGGGAGCTCGATGGACCGATACCAATTTTGAAAATATCGAAAACGCTGACCATGGTTTCGCCTCCTTCTTCAGGTGTTAGGCGTTAGTGCAGTAAAGGGGGCCGTGCTGAGAGAAGCCGGCGCACGGGGCGCCGGCGGAGCTTGATTAGAGGCTGTACAAGATAGCGGAGATGGCAATCAGGCCCATCACGACGACGAATACGTTGCTGATGTGGCCGCTGTATTTGCGCATTGCAGGCACTTTGCGGATAGCGTACATCGGCATCAGGAACAGCAGCATGGCGATGATTGGGCCACCCATGTTTTCGATCATACCCAGGATGCTTGGGTTCAGGGTCGCGACAATCCAGGTGGTGATCAGCATGAAGATGGCAGTGATGCGGTTCAGCTTGTTGGTGCTGATGGTTTTGCCACGGCTCTTCATCGATTTGGCAATCAGGCCGTTAAAACCTTCACGTGCGCCCAGGTAGTGGCCGAGGAACGACTTGGTGATGGCGATAAAGGCGATAACCGGCGCGATGTAAGCGATCATCGGGTTGTTAAAGTGGTTGGCCAGGTAAGACAGAATCGAGATGTTCTGCGCCTTGGCTTCCGCCAGATTCTCCGGAGACAGGCTCAGTACGCAGCTGAACACGAAGAACATGACGGTCAGCACCATCATGATGTGAGCGTAACCCAGAATGCGAGAACACTTTTTCTCGGCAACTTCCTGGCCATACTCTTCACGCTTGGCTACGGCAAAGGCGGAGATGATCGGCGAATGGTTAAAGGAGAACACCATGACCGGGATCGCCAGCCACAGGGTAATCACCAGACCGTGGCCCATGCCGGTGCCTGCACCGGAAAGAGAGACGTTCTCGAAGATGGCGCCGGTCCAGTTCGGGATCAAATACACGGCCAGCAGCATCAGTACGGCGACAAACGGGAACACCAGGATGCTCATGGTTTTCACGATGGCTTGCTCACCGAAACGCACGATGGTCATCAAGCCGACGATCAGAATCAGCGACAGAATGGCGCGCGGTGGCGAGGTCATGCCCAATTGGTGGGTAATGAAGCTGTCGACGGTATTGGTGATCGCCACGCTGTAAACCAGCAAGATTGGGTAGATAGCGAAGAAGTAGAGCAGGGTGATCAGCTTACCGGCGCTGATGCCGAAGTGTTCTTCAACGACTTCGGTGATGTCTTCACCGGCATTTTTGCCGGAGAGGACGAAACGGCACAGGCCACGGTGGGCGAAGAAGGTCATCGGGAAAGCAATGATGGCCATGATGATCAAAGGAATCAAACCGCCGATGCCGGCGTTAATTGGCAGGAACAAAACGCCCGCGCCGATGGCGGTGCCATACAGGCCCAACATCCACATGGTGTCCGTTTTACGCCAGGTACTGGTGGAGCCAGAAGCCGCAGAGGCAATAGTGCCGGTCTGTGTAGTGTCCATAAATATCTCCGAAGTGAACACGATAATTTAAAATTAAAGGCAAAACTTAAGGTTAAAACCGAATGGCGTAATTCAGATACGACATCGGTAAGAATCAGGTGTTGCTTGCGGGGATAACTGGCGTCCCCCTGGTTGTTTATTATGCTAATTATCTTTTTGCGCAGGCGTCGGATAACTAACCAAATGACGTTCCGCCGAATCAGGGCATTACATCGGTACTGCTGCCGGAAGGTCCGTGCCTGCCGATTTTGTTGGCGGCAAGATAACGATTTACAGTGGAAACAACCGTGATCATGCTCTCAAATGCGTAATGTGTGCGTGTAACTGCTTTTTTATTGGTTTTTCACGCATGTGTTGCGCAGTTGTGTAAGATTTCGCACTGAGAACGCTCTCAAGAGTCTTTCAATGTTTATTCGGTGAGAACAATATTTAACCAGATAAAACGCTGTTGTTGTCAGCAAGCCGAGCAATATATTTTAAGCGCAGGTTTGGATCTAGCTAAAAACCCGGATTAAGCAGTTTTAGTGACGCAGATCACATTGTATTTTTAAGTGAAATATCTATTAACTCAATGATTTTTATTTGTTTTATTAAAAATATCCCGCTAATAACGCAGGTAAACTAGTTAACCGGATAGCGAATAAAAATGCTTAACCATTCATCATATAAATAAACTAATTTGGGCATATTTAGCGCGTTATGGTTGCATGTTTGTTGATATTTATCGCATCGACGTTGCCGCTATTTATCATATAAAAGCGCCGTCAAGCCGGATGAATCGTCGATATTTCGTCGGATTTTGCTGACGTGGGGGAATATGCCTGATAGGTTGTTGCGCTTTATTAACCTGAATCTAGCGTGCGGTTAAAAAAATAAATGCATCAATTGCGCATTATTTGTCCTGCTTGCGGCGGGGCTGAACCGAGCGATGAAGAGCACCGCCGGTCGCGGCCGACGGTAAGAAGCGGTTTAAAAACGAATGGCGATGGCGTTTTCGTTGAAAAAATCGACAAATAGTGGGTCGGGCTGACGGTCGGTAATCACCCGATCGAACTGGGTCAACGGGCCGATGCACGCAGGCTTGGTTTTACCGAACTTGCTGTGGTCGGCGACCAGGATCTTTTGCTGCGCCATCGCCATCGCCCGGTGCTTCATCTCCAGTTCGTCGAAGTTAAAACAGGTGGCGCCATGTTGGAGGCTCAGGCCGGCTGCGGAGATAAAGGCGATATTCGGGCAGATATGATCCAGTTCGTTGTGCCGGCCGACGGCGGTGAAAATATAGTTGTTCGGTTTGAATTCGCCGCCGCACAGGATCACTTTGCAGTTCGGTTTGTCCTGCAACGCCAGGAAGGTATTCAGCGAGTGGCACACCGCCGTGAAGGGCAATTCATCGGAAATAGCGTCGATAATCGCCGGGGTGGTGGTGCCGCAATCGAAAAACACCGTGTCGTTTTCGCCGATCAGCGCAGCGGCGAGCAGGCCGATACGGCGCTTCTCCGTTACTTGCTTGGCTTTTTGATCGGAAACAAAATAGTGAGTCACGCCGTTACTGCGTGGATCGGCCACCACATAGCCGCCGAGCAACACCACGGCGGCCGGCTCCGCGCTGAGATCGCGGCGAATGGTCATTTCTGAAACGCCTAACAACACGGCGGCTTCTTTTAAGTGGATCTTGTCAGAGCGCTTTAACGCCTGCACTAACCGGTTGATACGTTCTTCGCGCCGCGTTTCCATCAGTCTGTCTTCCCACAGGGTTAATAGCCAATCTCCAGGGCCGAACACACAAATGCGGGGCAATACGCACTCAGCCTATTGGCTGGACGTATTGCCCCGCATCAGATTATCACGGCGTGCGCCCGGTACCGGGGCGCCTCAGGTTATCAGTAACTGCCGGCGGCAGCCTGATCACCGGAAACGATTGCTACGCCAGAGCTGGTACCGATACGAGTGGCACCTGCTTTGATCATCTTCTCGGCGGTTGCGCGATCGCGCACGGCGCCGGATGCTTTCACACCCATTTCACTGCCCACAGTGGCTCGCATCAGTTTAACGTGCTCTTCACGAGCGCCGCCGGTGCTGAAGCCGGTTGAGGTTTTGACGAAGGCCACATCGAGTTCGCGACACATTTCACAAACCTGAACGATCTGCGCATCGCTGAGCAGGCAGGTTTCCAATATTACCTTCAACGGGATCGCCGCGCAAACCTCGCGCACTGCGGCTATGTCGGCTTTGACTTCATCCAGCAGGCCGCTTTTCAGCCAACCTACGTTGATCACCATATCAATTTCCTGCGCGCCGGCCGCAATCGCCGCTTTAGCTTCGAAGGCTTTCGTTACGGTCAGGCCGGCACCCAGAGGGAAACCGATCACGGAACAAATTTTTACTTCGCTTTCTTGCAGCAGGTGCGCCGCCAGCGGTACGTACCCGGAGTTTACGCACACGGCATAAAAATTGTGCTGCTGCGCTTCTTCACAGAGCTTGGCGATTTGCTCTTCGGTCGCGTCCATGGCCAGCAGGGTGTGATCGACATAACGGGCGTAATCAATGTTTTCGGTAGTCATCTCTATTCCTTATTGAGGTTTAAACAAAGCAGAATGTGAACAATGTTAGAATAATAACATTTATCTGACGGCAAACATAGAGCGATTCTAAAAATGACGCAGAGATCATCGTTTTTTGGGCTGTTAGGTGTATAACATAAGGATGGATGTTATGTTATTTAAGTAACATTTGGAGTGCAAGCTGCGCGTTTACGAGCGAAACACCCAGGGGAAAAAGGAGGAACATGATGATAAATCTGGCGCCTGAGCAGTTTGGGATGCAACCGGATGAAGTTTTCCGCAATGCGGATTTTGTGGTCACGGCTTTTACCTGTGAAGAGGCCGGCCAGGTGCTGACGCTGGCGAACCGCCGTGGCACTCTGACGGTATTGCCTTACCGCGGCCTGACGATTTGGGATGCCGAGTTTGACGGCTACTCGCTGAAATCGGGGCGTCGCAGCGCCCGAGCGGGCAAGGGCAAACCGGCTGGCGGCGTTGCGTTTCATTCACCCTGGCCGCAGCAAGACAGTTTGTTGGCAGGCATACAACGGATAGGGTTGCAGGTGGAAGGCGATACATTGGCGCTTTACGGTAGCGGAGAACTTTCTCACCCGCGTTGCCGGGTACGCCCGGCATTACGTTTAACGGCGGACAGCGCACAATTTGCCATCGAGATGCAAATCACCAACCTTGCTGATGAGCCGCTGCCGTTGAACTACGTTTGCCACCTCAACTATGGCTGCATTCCGGATGCGGTCTTCCGTCAGAATCTGCCGGCTCCGGCGTTGGTACCGCACGGGAACGTGGCCGAACAAGAGATGCTGTGCTCGGACGATCTGTCACTGTATGTCGATCAGGCCGAGTTCTTTATGCTGGCGTCAAAGGGCAGGCGGTACGTAACACGGTTTTCTACCGCCCAGTTCAATTACGGCCTGCGCCCCATTACGCAACAAGGCAACCAACGCTTGGTCAGGTTTGTTCAGCCGGCTACCTGCAGCCCATATACGCCCGGCGGGGCGGCGGTGAAGATGTTGGGGGGAGGAAAAATGCGGGAGTTTCGTGTCACCACCGGGGTGGTGTAATGGCAGAGACGGTGCCGCCTCTGCCGTTATGCGCGATTATTCTTTTACCCAGCCCCTGCGGATCGCGAAGGCGAACAGGAAATGGTACAGGCGCGTCAGTTTAGCGGCGATAGCATCGCCAAACAGGTTCCACACCAGTTGTGCGAACAAGCAGCCGACCAGGCCGAGCAGGAAACCGCCGACCATATCCAGCGGCCAGTGCACGCCAAGGTACACGCGTGACCAGGCGATGCCGGCCGCGACGATCAGCAATAAAATGCCGGACCAAACCCGATGCCAGAACAGGAAGGACAGGGCAAAGGTAAAGATGGCGGTGCCGTGATCGCTGGGGAATGAGCTGTCCGGCGCATGGGCCAGGAAGGTGAAGCCGATGCCGGCGACAAACGGCCGCTCGTGCGGCAACAACATGCCGATGGTGGCGGCAGAAAGCATGGCGAATAGCAGAGCAATCGTCGTCTTGGTCACCACTTCACGTTGCGATATCAGTTGGCTCTGCGGCCCCCACAGCCATAGCCCGACGATCAGCACAGGCACGATGGCGATCAGATCGCGCGCCAGGAAGGTCGCGACATCGATTAACCACTCGGGGGACGCCGGGGTCGCGTTGATCCAGGCGAAAAGAAGATAATTCAACTGCTCCATAATATTTACCTTGTCTTGCGGCGGAAATACCCGCTCACCATCCAATAAACAGCCAGTTGGCTGAGCCAAACCCACCAACCTGCCCACAGGTTATGGGTAAGAAAATGCGCGCCGCGCATGACCTGACCAAACCCCATCAGCATGCCGAGCATAATGCCGCCGAACCAGCACCAGTAAGCCAGGCGCGGGCGTTGCGGATAAAACAGGAAAAACAGCGCCATCACCGCAAAACCGCTGGAAGCATGGCCGCCGGGGAAGCAACGGCCCGGCCCCGGTTCGGCCGGCACCGCGCCGAACAGCGGGTAGGACATCGCTTTACCGCCGTATTCGATCAGATCCCACGGGCACGAATGCGCGCTAGTGGCTTTGAGGATCCCGACCACCAACGGCCCGATGCCGATCAGCAGCATGGCGACGATCATGCGCGGGTTACGGCGGTAAATGCCATAAAACAGCGCCAGCACCGCACCGCTAATCACGCTGATTTTCAGCAAGCGATGGTTGATCAGATCCAGCCAGCGATCGTTTTGCCAGGGGAAATGGCCGCTGGCGGCGTCGAACCAGTAATTGCTGATTGCCCAATCCAGCTGTTCGTTGCGCGACAGCCAAAGGAACAACAACCCACTGACTATCAACCCAAAAACCTGCCAAAGGTAAAAGGATGCCGGTAGGGAGTAAAGGGCGTTAGTCTGAATTTGTGGTGTCGTTGAGGATTGATTTAATGAAGGTTTTGGGTTCACGCGCAGGCTCGGTGGCAGTGAGGAATTATGCCACTGTAATAATTCTGTCTTAAGAAAACCTTAACTCTCGGCAGACCCGCGAGAAAGCGATAGGCGGGATTTCGCCTTTCGGCTAAGGTAAACCTTTGCTTTTTATCGGGACGCTGTAGTGATGACGAAAAAACTGAGCTTTATGCTGTTGGCCGCCTGTGGCGTGGCATTTTCCCCGTTAGCACTGGCGCAGCAAGGCCATGCAACCGGGCCGATTGTGGTGCAAGGCGCAATGCCGGTGGAGGCGGAACGCTTCGCCCAACGCCTGGATAACCCGCGTGAGGAACAGATTGGCGGCTGGCGTTTCTGGCATGGCACCGTGGACGGCTATCCGGTGGTGGTATCTGAAACCCTGAAAGGCATGTCCAATGCAGCGGCGGCCACGGCGATTGCCGCCACCCGCTTCCAGCCGGTAGCGATTATCAACCAGGGAACCGCAGGCGGCCACGATCCGGCGCTCAAGGTCTACGATATCGTGCTGGGCAAATATTCGGTGAGCCTGGGCGCGTTTAAAACACCGAAGAAGGCGGCAGGAGAAGGCAGCGACTCGCGGCAATGGCAACCCATGGACCTATTGGCTTCGAAGGGCAGTGCGGGTGAGGATAAAAATGTCCACAGCATTCGCCAGTTCCCGGCAGACGCCAAACTGCTGGCGATAGCGGAGGGCGTTAAAGCAAGCTACACCCGGGGCAAGGTGGTTGAGGGCGTGATTGGCTCCGCCGACGTGTGGAACAGCGAACTGGACCGTATTAGCCATTTCCGGGCAAGTTATCACACCTCGGTTGAAGAGATGGAAACGGCTTCTGCGGCGCAGATCGCCGCTTCTTTCGCTATTCCGTTTATCGGCATCCGGGTGCTGTCCAACAATATTACCAATCAGGGCAAATACGACCCGCAAACCGGGCTGGCATGCCAGGATTATGTTTATCAGGTGGTGAAGGCCTATATCGCCAAAACCGCAATTCACTGAGGTTTATCCCGACCAATGGCTGGCGATAGGTTTTTGTGCCTGAATACTGGCTATTGTAAAGAAGATTAAACCTATAGCCAGGCTGGCGGCAGTGTATTAGTTTATGGCCGGAGCATCTTATAAATTGTAGGGATAAAACATGAACAAGGCATCCGTTGTATTTTCCGGCCTGCTGATGGCCGTTTCCGCCAGCGCTATTGCTGCGACCCCAACCGCTGACGCCGATATCAGCAAACAGCCGCTGGAAAAGATCGCGCCGTATCCGAAAGCGGAAAAGGGCATGAGCCGCCAGGTGATTTACCTGCCGAAGCAGGAGCAGGAAGAAAACTTCAAGGTTGAGCTGCTGATCGGCAAAACGCTGGAAGTGGACTGTAACCGCCACATGATGGGCGGCACGCTGGAGAGCAAAACCCTTTCCGGCTGGGGCTACGACTACCTGGTGCTGGATAAACTGTCTGCACCGGCCTCCACCATGATGGCCTGCCCGGACGGCACCAAACAGCAGAAGTTCATCGCCGCCAACCTGGGCGATGCCGCCATGCAGCGCTACAACAGCCGCCTGCCGATCGTGGTTTACGTGCCGAAAGACGTGGAAGTGAAATACCGCGTGTGGAAAGCCGAAGACACCCTGAGCAGCGCCGAACAAAAGTAATGCAGCACGGCTAGGCCATTACAGGAAAACGAACCCGTCTGGAGAGCGGATTGCGCAGTTGGCAATCGCCCGCAGGCGGGTTTTTTTGTGGCAAAAACCAATATGGACGCCTGTTGCAACCCTGCCCGCAGAACTCTATTCTCAGTCGGGATAGTTTGCCAAACACGTGATTCAACAACCTCTACCTGACTGGGCAAAAATGACAACATTAATTGAATTTAACGCGGTCGTCGCGGCGGCGGAGCGGTTAGCAGGGAAGGTCATACGTACGCCAACCATTGCCGGCTCGAGATTGGCCGAAAAGATTCAGAGACCGGTTTTCCTGAAGCTTGAAAATACTCAGCTTGGCGGTTCCTTTAAAGCACGTGGGGTACTTAACAAGTTTCTGAGCCTGAAAGGCGATTTCAACGAGACCCGATTTGTCGCGGTGAGTGGCGGTAATTTTGGTATCGCCATTGCCGAGGCTGCGAAGATCTTTGGCGCCAACGTCACTATTATCATGCCCCCCAACGCGCCGGCGACCTCTGTCGACCGGGTCCGTGACCTGGGCAGTTCCGTCATCATCGAATCCGATGTCCACGCGGCATTTGAGCGCGCCAAAGTTATGGCTGAAGAGGGATATGTCGTCATCGACGACTGCAACGATTCGCTGATAGCTGAAGGGCATGGAACCCTGGCGCTTGAGTTTATTGCCGATTGCCCGGAGTTAACCGACGTTTTCATTGCCGTGGGTGGCGGTGGAATGTTGGCAGGTGCGGCTACGGCGCTAAAGACCATCAAGCCGGATATCCGAATCTGGGGCGTTGAGACCGCAGGCGCCAGTTCAATGCATCAGGCGTTGCGTGCCGGAAAGCCGGTAAACATTGATGTCACCTCGATCATCTCTACCCTTGGGGTGCCGCTTATTGATGAAATGATGCTGGCCCATGCTCAAGCCTATGCCGAGGACATAGTTGTTGTCTCGGATAAGGAGGCGATTGACGGCATGCTCGCCTTTGGCGAACAGGCAAAATTATGGGTTGAACTCGCCTCCGGGGCGCTTATACCTGCAGTCATTGCCACCGCACCCAGGTTGCCCTCTGATGCCGTCATCGGGATAGTGGTGTGCGGCGGGAATATCTCGCATCACGACATGGCCAAATGGGGCGCTTACTCGCAAGGGCAGTGATTCAGGCCTGCGGGTACGGTAACGGTGCCTGATAAAATCCGCAGCCTTCCCGTTTTCATCATCGGCATTCGGGGCCTCACGGCGTCTTCATTGGCGGGCCGTGCGGCTTCGCCCCTCTATTTTATCTTCGGCGGTGTTCTGAGCAGTGAATCCGCATTGCATCAGCCGCCAGGATGATTGCGCCGCTACAGGATGCAGTGGATTTGGATATAGCGAGCAAGACGGGGCAAGTTAGGTTGGACGAATGGAAAAGATACCCTGTGATGCTATATCGCCTGGATATTTCAGACGCGCCTGGCATTGGCTGGCTGCCAGCACCCAGTAGCTAAAAAGGTGAATACCATGAAAGGCAGCACCAATAAGTCACTATCCTTACGGCTCGAAACTCAATCGCTGTTGAGTCAGTAATCATCGTTATGCGGCAATAAATTATCGTAAAACGATAAAAAATTGTTGTTTAGTGATGTTTTGCGCGGTAGGATTCCTCCGTTTTCTACTCTTAAAAATCGAGGTCACTATGTCTACCGAACGGATTTCAATCCTGAGCCAGCGCATGGCCACAATCACACTTATGTTTCTAATCATAATCATATTACTGAATGTCGCTGGGTGGCTTTTCCCCGTTATGATTTCACGCGAAGGGGGGTATGGTTTCAGCTTCTCGCTTACTGCACAATTTGTTAAAGAAAGTGCAGCTGACTTGAGTTTATTTCCTTGGTGGCAAATTGCTGGCGCGATTATTCTGACCAGTATCCCGCTCCTGGCTCTCGCTTTTGGCCTTTACCATTTACGTTTGCTCTTTCAAACCTATGCGAAACGAGCTTACTTCTCTGCCACGGCCAGTATACATCTCGGGAAAACTGGCCGCTCAATTGCCATTTGGACTTTGCTAAATCTGATATGTGGCCCATTACTCAGTATCTGGGGAACGATGCGAGAGCCTTATGAACATAGAATGGTCACTTTCAGTTTCACACCGCAAGATGTCATGTCTTTATTTATCGCGGCTTGTGTAATGGTAATTGCACACATACTGAAGCAGGCCAGCGATCTACATGAAGAAAATCAGCAGTTTGTTTAAGGTCATTTTGATATGTCGATTATCGTAAAGCTAGATGTGGTTTTAGCTAGTCGTAAAATTAAATCAAAAGATTTGGCTTCGGCCATTGGTATTACCGAGCAAAATCTTTCATTATTTAAACAGGGTAAAATAAAGGGATTGCGTTTCTCCACGTTAAATGCAATTTGCCACTATCTTGAATGTCAGCCCGGTGACATATTAATTTACTGCCAAGATGAATTTTTTCACGAAGATTCAGTGTGAGATTTTGTATTTTAAGATGAAGTGCCTTTACGTTAGGTAAAGAGAAACTGCTCAATGAATGACGGTGTGTCTCTGGTTGCATTTGAACCGTACGGGCGTATGCACAACGCATGAGACTGGAAGTGTAGAAAGTTAATAAGAAAAAGCCCGCAGCAATGCGGGTTTTGTGTTTGCGGCTTTCCCTGATGTTGCCGCATTTTGTTTATTGACCCTACCCCGGCCGGCTAAATTCCGTCCCATCGATTGCGTAGATCAATGCGCCATTATTGATCGGTAAAAACGATCGTCATTTCCTCAAAACCGCCCCGGCAGGTATCACCTGTTGTCTGGCTTGTCTTCCATCACCCAACGCGTGTTACCTGTCGTGCCGAGCGGCATCATGCCTGCAGCAACTCACCACGGAGCAAGCTATTCATTGCTGACCCTTTGTGCCCGGAGTGCGGATTTTCGCGGCTCACTGAATACCCGCCGGGATGAGTCTTATCATGACGCCTCCCTGAGCGATATTGTGCAGAAGGTGGCGGCGCGTAATAAGCTCAACGCCACGCAGGCCGCAGGTTTAGGCACCATTAAGGTGAGCCATATTGACCAGACGCAGGAAACCGATGTGGCGTTTATTACCCGGCTCGCCTCGCTCAATACCGCATCCAACAAGGAGCAATCAGAGATCACTTTGGGTTTAACAAGAAGCCTGCGAAAGCAGGTTTTTTTTGTGCCTGCAAAATGGCTGCCGGCACTTTGTCGCCATCAGCGAAACAGGGCCGTCCGAGGGGCCCGTTTTGCAAGGGCGGAGGATTTTAGACAACAAAAAACCCGATTTCCTCACAGCAATAATAAAATCAATAACTTATTGTTTTTACAATAGGTTGTTATGACGGTGTGGGGTGAGGAAATACGGGGATTGCCAACCTATGCCGCCACTTTGTCGCCACTTGGCATTGTCGCTAGCGGGTTGAATTGCAGGGCCGTTTCGAGGTGCTCCGGCGCAAGGTGAGCATAGCGCATTGTCATCTTGATATCATGGTGGCCGAGGATGCGTTGCAACACCAGAATGTTACCGCCAGACATCATAAAGTGCGCCGCAAAGGTATGGCGTAACACATGGGTAAGCTGGCCTTTGGGTAGCTGAATGCTTGTGTTCTCAAGTGCAGCCATAAAGCGGAAATAGCACTCGCTAAACAGTCGACCATCACCACGCGTTACCAATTTCTTATGCAGTGTTTTGCTGATCGGAACGCTGCGGTTCTTTTTGCCTTTGGTACGGATGAAGGTGATTTTATAAGGCGTTATCTGTGAACGGGCTAGGTTTTCCGCTTCTCGCCAACGTGCACCAGTGCTGAGACACACCTCAACCACAAGAGGTAAGTTAGAGTCGCCTTTGCTGCAGGCTGCTAACAGCTCTGATATTTGGGCATGGGTCAGCCACGCCATTTCTTTCTCTGCGACGGTGAATTTGCGCATGTTCTCCAACGGATTAGGCTGGTTCCATTCGCCAAGCCGGGCCAACTCGCTGAACATACCGGTTAAGTAACTTTGTTCAAGATTGACGGTGACAGGTTCTGCTCCGTTCTTCCATTTCTCGGAAAAGTAGATTTCACCGGACAAACGCTTATCGCGGTAATGCGCGAAGTCTTTTGCTGTGAAGGTGGTAGCAGGGGGATCGCCCAGAGCTTCAATGACAAGGCATAGTTTTTTGTAGGTGCGTTCGCCAGCCGTGAGGGATTGACCGTGGAGGCTGTACCAAAGTTTGGCAACCTCACTCAGCTTACGGCGATCAACCGCCTCGCCTAACCACGGTTTGTTATCTATCTGTTCCATGGTGAAGCGCTCATATGCTAAGGCTTCACCTTTGGTTGCGAACTGCTTACGTACCCTGCGGCCTTCACGGCCAGCAGGGTAGCACTCACATAACCACTTACCAGATGATTGTTTTCGAACTGCCACTATAGTTCTCCGTAATTTGATTTGGACTATAGTTAACTGTATATAAAAACAGTAATCAATGTTTGGTTGATGAAGAACAAACATTGTGGCAACGATAGTAAAAAAGTAATTGCTTTGCGCTAGTGAGGAGGTTCCCTCCTGAGCATTGTGGTAACTGCCATCCCTTCTGTAGCAGAGGTTGCTGCTGCGTCTGCGTCTGCTATTGCCTCAGCTTCTGCTATTGCCTCAGCTTCTGCTATTGCCTCAGCTTCTGCTATTGCCTCAGCTTCTGCTATTGCCTCAGCTTCTGCTATTGCCTCAGCTTCTGCTATTGCCTCAGCTTCTGCTATTGCCTCAGCTTCTGCTATTGCCTC